>ERZ1370068.5242-contig-4271_pt1 | contig 1182643 bp, 1487 predicted proteins | sample MGYA00561227_ERZ1370068 | MGnify/ENA primary metagenome ERZ1370068 (study PRJEB38410, sample SAMEA6850437) | metagenome | study: Metagenomic assessment of the ecological functions of the soil: analysis of the soil microbiota associated with the...
GTTGTACTTCGTTCAGTTACGTATTGCTGCCAGCGTTCATCAGCTTCACGGCGGATGGCTCCTGGTCGAGTTCCCGCCCGAGACGCCGTCGTGGGTCGCGCGGGTGGCGCCGAAGAAACTCTCGATCACACAGGCGCTGGCCGCGAGCTTGGCCTCGACCGCGGGCCAGCCCAAGAATACCGAAGGGGGCTCCAGTCCGGCCGGCCGCAAGACGACGGCCGGCGCCGCGAGCAAGCCCGCGTCGGCCGCGGAGCGCCCCCACCGAGCTCACCTCGCGCACGGGCTTCATCAATGATACAGATCCCGTGACCCACCTGAGCTCGCTGATGGACGTCGTGTATCTCCCCGACTTCGAGGGGAGCAGTACATCATCCAGCCGCACGGATTGTTGGGAAAGGCCGACATCGAGGCTCGCCTTCGAAACGGCTGGGCGGCGGAGGTCTTCTTGCCCAACAATACGACAACTCGAATCTGATCCCCTACGTGATCAAGCAGGTCGAGGAGCGCCTCGGAGGCGGCATCGGGGATCGCCGCGAGTTGGTTCCCCGCCACGGCGCCGGCGAAGGTCGGCTTGGACCAAGTCAAGCGCGCCGCCCGCGATTCGCAAGGATTCCAGAGCGGAACCCCGCTCTCGGAGACCGACATCCAGAAGCTCCTCGGCAATGTCATCATTTTCAAGATCGCCGAAGTCAAGTTTGCGCAGCCGGGGCTCTACCCGATCCTCAAGCCGCGCGAGGTGCGGCAATGGTTGAAAGGCAAGAATGTCGTCACCAACGAAGACGCCGACAGTACGTTCGAGGCCTTCATCGCCGACTCGATGGCCCCCTGGATTCGCCCCGACATGGCGTTCATCCCATGCCCACCTTTCACCATGGTGGGATTCAACGCCACGACGGATGTCTTTCTCCTCCCCGCGACGGAGCGCGTCGCGCTCGAGTCGGCGGCGGAGTCGCAGCCCGCGTCCACGGCGAAGAGCAATACCGACGCCACCAATACCTCGCTCGCGGCGATCGTTGGGAAGCTCAAGGCGGCATTCGGCGAGTTCCCACAAAAAGACAAGACGACCACGGGCGCCATCGCCGACGGCAAGGCGACCGACGCGGCGACGACGCGGATCGAGATCGCGGCGTCGCCCGGCCAATCTTTTGCCACACAAAAGGCCGATCTCACCAAGATCACCACCTGGGCTTCCGCGGCGTTGAAGGCGACAGCCGAGGAAACCACGACCACCGCGGAGGGCACGACGAAGCTCCTCATCGCGATCGCCGCCGACCCGAGCTCGCTCGCCGAACGCCAGTGAGCCCCGCGAAGCGACCCGGGAAGCGGAGGCGTTCCGCTTGAGTGTCTTCAGCGAGGGCGGCGGCCCCAAGCATCTCCAAAGGCTCGCGCGCGAAGGATCGCCCCGTCCACGAGTGGGCCGCGCGATTCCCACGATTGACGCGGCGCTCGCGATGGCGCGCGCGCGCTTCGCCGCGATCCCCGGCGTGGCAGGCATCGGCCTCGGGCGCGCCTACTCCGAATCGCGCGGGCGATACCAACCATCGCGCGCGGGGAAATCCGCTCTCTGCGTGAAGGTCCTCGTCGCCCGCAAGCGCAAGCCGCGCCGACATCCCGCGCGATCAGCGCATCCCGCGGTGGTTGCTCGTGAAGCTCCCCGGATCCCACAAATCGGTCCGGGTGCGCTGCGACGTGGTCGTCCTCGGCGAGCTTCTCCGCGGCGGGGCCGCGGCGTCGCCCGCAATAGTGGCTTTCAATATGGGCACGGCTGGCCGACGGCTTCGGTGGTGTGCCCGGGGCGATTGTTTGTCTTCGCCCATTCCACCGGCGGCGCTCCCCGCGGCAGCTCACGACCGACGATCGCCAAGGTCGCCACGACCGCGGTCATGGTTCGGCTCCACTCGAACGGCCTCCCTGTACGCGATCACCGCGGGGGCACACCTTCACCGACCCTTGCAATTGTGGCTTCACGATCCCCGACGAGAATCTTGCCTTGGGGGCGAATGGCACCGGATTGGACACCCGTGGCCCGGAGTGCCGTTCTTCCCGCCCTCGATCGACACGGGGTCGTTCGTGCGCGACGTGGTCCTCTTCGAAATACCAACCAAATGGCTGCCGCCCGCCGGGGCGCCCCTCTTGCCAACGAAGTTCCTCCCCGAGCTCGCCACCCCGAGGATCGCGCGGCCGCGATCGAGGCGGAGGACGACAGCGGCCTCCTCCTCGTGGAGCGGCGCGCACCGAACGGCGCCTCGAGGCTTCCACGAGCTCCCGGTGGACCTCGCCGAGGGCTTCCCGACTTCCTGGCGGATGCGTGCCAGAACGGAGCGGCCCCCATGGCGTTCGCCCTCACGTGGCGCCTGCGATTCACGCGCGCCACATCGGCGACACCCGACGCATTCGTGACATCGATCGCGGGCGACAGCGGCGCCCCGTGTACCATCCGCGCGATCGATCGCCCGGGCTTCTTCCGGATACTTGGGATTCACTTCCTCGAGCTCAAGGATTCCGCTCACGGCGGCTGGATGAGCTACGCGATGGACGCGGTGTCATTCTTCCGCGAGTGCTGCACTCAAAGCCGGGAGTGGATTGCGACATTCTCGTGTGAGGCGCGGGGGTTGACGGTGGGGCGCGGCGCCGCGGCGATTCGCGCTATTGTGAGGCAAACACCAAAGCCAACGAGTGATCTACTGTCCGCGGTGCGAGGCGGCCGTCGAAGTGATCATGCCGCGACGGCCCTTCGAGATCCGGGTTTGCCTAGTGGCGGAGCCGGAGGCGCCGGCGTCTTGAGGGTTGGTTTGGGTAGTCCTAACATTGGCTTGGGGCCTGTTCTCGGGGGTATCGCGGGGGCCTGCAAGCGGTGTGGAAAATGTGGCGAGCGCTTTCGTTGGGATCCAAGTCCAGGGCAGCGTTGACAGGGCCGTTCGTTTGGCCCAAATGCGCTCGCCGCGAGTATGTTGGCTCGCCCGACGATCACGACCACTCCTGTCCGAACTCAGCGACACATCCGCACGTGAGGCCCACAGAGATCCTTCGATTGGTGCTCTCGCTCGCGCGCGGGATCCATTCCATTGCTTGCCGTTTTGTTGGCAATCGTCGCGATTGGATGCAAACCCGCCACAGGATTCCCACGCGCGCCAGTCGCGCTCTCGCCACTAGTCGAGGTCGAGATCGCGCAAGTGCTCAAAGCATCGATCACGATTACTACAAGACGAGCGTGCTCTACAAAGTGGACGGAGATCCGACCAAGGGAACGATTTCGGATCCGCTACATGACCCGTTCCACGTCGGTCCGCGCGAGGCGGTCCATATTGATGGGGTTGATCGAGAATCACCAACGAAATGGGGACGTACTCTTCGCCTGCAGTGTGGTGCCGGTCGATCGACCGACTCTCGAGCGAAGATCACATCAAAAACGATCGGCAGGCCGCTCGCCATCATTCTTGGCGGAAGGGCCATTGTGAGTCCGATATTGAACAGCTCCTTTGACGCCCAACTACCAGTTAGTGCTTTTCGACTCGTCGCCGGCCGACGATGGCGAGTGGATCCGTCGGTACCTGCAGATGACACACTAGAGTCGGCGGGCGGTTCGTTGGGGATTGGGTGCGCAGGCTCCTCGGCCCTTGTGGCGCGCCCGGACTCGGAACGAGATCGCTCGGCCATTGGACGCACACACCTCGCCGAGGGCCGGGGATGCGCCGGCGGACTCCCCCCTCAAGCGCCGCCGCCCGCCTGCCGATCGCAATCGGCAGTGATCCCCCTTCGGCTCTCCCCCATCCACGTGCGGGTCGGGATTGCCCTCGGCGGACTCGCATGGGGCGCCGCCGTCGTCGCGGGCTTCACGTGGCTCAACGACTACGCGAACGCGGCCGGACGGGCGCGCACCGCGCCCGCGGCCTGGCCCGCCGAGTCGGCGCTCGCGCGCGCCGCGGACTCCCCGACGCTCCTCCTCTTCGCCCACCCGCGCTGCCCTGCACCCGCGCCACCCTCGGCGAGCTCTCGGCGCTGCTCGCCCACGCGCCGAACCGTTGCCAAGTATGTGTGGCGATCCTCGCGCCCGCGGGCGGGCGCAATCGTGGTGGCAATCAGTTTGTGGGAACACGCGCGGGCGATCCCCGGCGTGCGGGTCACGGCCGACCGCGACGGCCTCGAGGCGCAGCGCTTCGGCGCCCTCACGTCGGGGCACGCGCTCCTCTACGACTCCGCCGGAAGGTTGGCATTCAGCGGCGGAATCACCTCGGGGCGCGGCCACTCAGGCGACAACGCCGGCCGCTCCGCGATCGAGGCCTGCTGCTCGCCGGCGACAGCGCCATCCGCGCCACTCCGATCTTCGGCTGCCCGATCCAACGCCCTGCCCACCGTCGCCCAATCTCCGATGACCCCCACCCAAGCCGAACTCGACTCACGCCTGAACGAGTTGCGCGCGGTCCGCACGCGCGAGATCTTCGCACACGACCTGAATCGGATTCACCAACGAACCGACCGCCTCTTCGTCGGATTGATGATCTTCCAGTGGGCCGCCGGGGTCGGCGCCGCCTGCTGGATCGCGCCGCGCGCCTGGGCGGGCACGATGAGCGAGGTCCATCCCCACATATGGGCCGGGGCGATCCTCGGCGGCGCGATCGTGAGCTTCCCCGTTTTGTTGGGGTTGCTCCGCCCGGGTTGGTGGGTCACGCGCCACGTGGTCGGCGCCGCCCAGATGCTCATGTCGGCTCTCCTGATCCACCTCTCGGGCGGCCGGATCGAGACCCACTTCCACGTCTTCGGATCGCTGGCATTCCTCGCCTTCTACCGCGATTGGCGAGTCTTGATGACCGCGTCCACGGTCGTCGCCGCCGATCACTTCCTCCGCGGGATCTATTGGCCCGAGTCGGTCTACGGCGTGCTCACGAGCGGCGGGCTGCGCTGGCTCGAGCACGCGGGATGGGTGGTGTTCGAGGATTTATTCTTGGTGAACTCCTGCCTCGGCGCGATGCGCGAGATGCGCGAGGTCGCCGAGCGCCAAGCCCGGCTCGAGACCCTGAACGACGTGATCGAGCACGCGGTCGAGGAGCGCACGGCCGAGCTCGCCGAGGCGCGCGACCGCGCGCTCATCGCGGTGCGGGTGAAGAGCGAGTTCCTCGCCAACATGAGCCACGAGATCCGCACGCCGATGAACGGCGTGATCGGGATGACCGAGATCCTGCCTCGATACCAAGCTCATCGGCGCAGCAGCGCGACTACGCCGAGACGATCCGCGGCTCGGCCGAAGCGCTGCTCGCGGATCATCAACGACATCCTCGATCTCTCGAAGATCGAAGCGGGGCGGATGACCCTCGCCACGCGGAGTTCGAGCTGCAGTCGCTCGTGGAGGTCGTGAGCGCGTTCGCGCCCGCCGGCGGCGAAGAAGGACTCGAGCTCGTCTGCGCGATCTCGCCCGAGCTGCCGGCGGCTCCTCGGGCGACGCGATCCGCATCCGGCAGGTCCTCGTCAACCTAGTTGGGCAACGCGGTGAAGTTCACCGAGAAGGCGAGATCCTCGTGTCGGCCGAGCTGGTGTCGCAAGCCCGACGAATCCGCCCGGCTGCGGATCGCCGTGCGCGACACGGGCATCGGGATCGCGCCAGGATCGGCTCGAGTCGGTCTTCGAGGCGTTCACGCAGGTGGATGGATCCTCGACGCGCCGCTTCGGCGGCACCGGCCTCGGCCTCACGATCTCAAGCGCCTGATCAGAGCTGATGGGTGGGAAGATCGCAGTCGAAAGCATGCTCGGCACCGGCGCCACTTTCACGGTCGAGCTCGATCTCGAGAAGCATCAGTCTACCTCCGAGTCGAATCAAAGAATCGGTCGACCTCGCCGGCGTGCGGGTCCTCATCATCGATGACAACGGAGCGAACCGCCGGATCCTCCGCGAGTACCTGCGAGCGTGGCATTGCCTCGCCGACGAGGCGGAGAGCGGCGCCGAGGGATCGCGCGGATGCACGCGTCGGCCGACGAGGCCGTTCCAGGTGGTGCTCCTCGACATGCAAATGCCAATCTTGAATGGCCTCCAGACCGCGGAAGTGATCCGCCACGATCCTTTGCTTTCGCGCACCGCGATCGTGATGCTCTCCTCGATCGGCGACCACCTATCGAAGGAGGGGCTCGCGTCGAGCGGGATCACGATCTGCCTCCCGAAGCCCGTGCGTCAGGCCCAGCTTCGAGAGGTGCTCGTCGACGCGCTCCGCAAAGAGCGCGCAATCCCAACGATCCGCCGACGTGAGCGAACCAAGAATACGCCGCTCCCGTCCCGCAGCCTGCGGATCCTCCTCGCCGAGGACAACGCCGTGAACAAGAAGGTGGCCGTCGCGATGCTTCGCAAGCTTGGCCACCAGGCCGACTGCGTCGAGACCGGCGTCGAGGCGGTGCGGAAGTCCGAGGAGATCGCGTACGACATCATCTGATGGACGTCCACATGCCGGAGATGGATGGCTTCGCGGCGACCCGGGCCATCCGCGAGCGCGAGCGCGAAACCGGCGGCCATGTGCCGATCTTTGCGCTCACGGCTTTCGCGATGGAGGGCGACGCGGAGCGCTGCCTCGCGGCGGGGATGGATGACTACCTCGCCAAGCCCATCAAAGCCGCGTGCTCGCCGCGCGGATCGATCGTTGGGTTTCGGCGACGGCGCAGAAATCCTAGAGGCGGCGGCCACGGCGATTTCGCCGCGCCGAAACGCGGTCGTGCGCGCCGCGCGCACGCCCTTTCCGGAAGCGGAGTTAGGAAGCTCTCGGCAACCCGCCCGCACGGGGAATCTGGGACCCGTATCGCGCGGCGGCGCTCCGCGGGATTTCTCGACGACCGGGATTCGCTGACGCAGCGGTCGGGTCGATCGTCCCCGCCGGGATGCCCTCCGCGCCAGACCCCACCGATGGCACAAATCCACGACCTGCGTGCGGAACGTGATCGGATCGCACGCGTCTTCCGCTACCTCCAAGCTCTCGACCAGCACCGAAACCCAACAAAACGCCACATCCGCGAGCAAGTGTGGGTTCAGCGGCTGCGCGAGATTCCGGCCCACGCGAGCGTCTACGTCGCCCCGGCGTCCGATGCCACTGGTGTGTCGGATCCCACTAATTGCCGACGACGGCGACGCGCCGCAAAAGCGATTCGCGGCGCGATGGAATACGGCACGATGTCATTCTGAGGGTGCGGCGCCCGGCGCTCGCTCCGCCGCCGCCGCTCCCGAGCGAGCTTCGCGGGTTGGCTCGCCGATTCCTGGCGCGATCCGCTCTCCAGCGTGGAGATCCTCCATGGGCCCGAGGAGCCGCGCTGCCCCGGGCGCGCCGCGCCGGATCGAGTTCGTCGACGATCCATTGCGCCCGCTCATCCTCGATCATTGGCAACCGGTGCGCGACGCGTGGGCGCGCGAGGAGGCCCCCGCCGCGCACGCGATGCGGACTCTACGAGCGCCTCTTCGAGCTCCACACGCGCCTCCAGCGCGAGGGCGACAACCCACGAGCTCATACTTGGGGATGGGATCCTTAGTTGGCATATGGGCGACGGCGCCGTCTACCACCCCATCCTCCTGATGCGGGCGCAGCTCGACTTCGATCCCGCGGTCCCGGAGTTCACGATCTCGGATGCGGGGCGCGACGTCGACCTCTACACGGGTCTGTTTCGCACAATCTCCGGCTTCGATGGGAAGCTCCTCGCGCGATTCCGCGAGGATCTGGCGGCCGGCGGCTACGAGCCGCTCGGCGGCGACGCGACCTCGCAGTTCCTCGAGCGGATCGTTGTCCAACTATCGCCCCAAGCGCAATTCAAGAGAGACGCGCTGCCGCGCGCGGACGCCGATCCCCCGAGATCGGGCGCGATCCCGTGATCTTCCTCCGGCGGCACCCTCGGCTTCGCCGCCATGCTGGAAGGGATCCTCACCAATATTCAGGAGGCGCGGGAGTTCCCCGTGGCCTTGAAGCGGATCGTTGGGCATGGGGAAGCCGTGGATGGCGCGCCCGTGGCAACCGACGCGGCGCCGCGGGAGGACGCGGCCGACGGCGCGGGGGCCCCTGACGTCGAAATCTTGCTATCGAGAGGCGGCGAACCCCGAGCAGATCGACATCGCGGAGCGCCTCGAACGCCACGGATGCGTCCTCGTCCAGGGTCCGCCGGGCACGGGAAAACCCACACGATTGCCAATCTTGTCGGGCACCTGCAGGCGCAGGGAAGAGTGTGCTCGTGACGAGCCACACCACAAAAGCGCTCAAGGTCCTGCGCGATCACGTGGTGGCCCCGCTGCGGCCACTGTGCGTTTTCGGTTCTCGAGAGCGACCTCGACAGCCGGAGCCAACCTCGAGTCCGCGGTGATCGCGATCACGGAGCGCCTCTCGCGAAGCCAACCATCGCGCCTCCACGCGGAGGCAACTCCAACTCAGCGCGCAGCGGCACGCGCTTGGCGCGACGATCGAAGCCGCCCGCGGCGCGCTCCTCGACGCCCGCGCGGGCGAATATCGCGAGATCGCCGTCGGCGATCGCAACTGGGCGCCGAGCGAGGCCGCGCGCCAGGTGGCCCGCGGGCGCGGACACCACGATTGGATTCCCGGCCCCGTGGAGCCGGGCGCAGCGCTCGCGCTCTCCGAGGCGGAGCTGCGCGAGTTAGTAGTACAACGAATTCGCAGCTGTCGGCCGCGATCGAAGACGAGCTGGCCCTCGATCTGCCCAATCCCAACGATCTCATCTCGCCACACGCGCTGAACGCGCTCCTGGCGCGCCGAGCCGTGCTCGAGTCGGAGCTCAAAACCAATCCTGGTCGAAGTGAATTGTGGGATTCGAAGGAGAGCCCAGCCGATTCGAAAGCGCTCCAGGCGCTCGCCGCCGCGCTGCCGCGAGGCCGTGGAGGTGATCGCGCGGGCGGATGAGTGGTCTCTCGCCGCGATGGATGCGGGCTGTCGCGGCGACGACGAGGCGCAACCTTGGGTTTCGCTCCTGGCGCTCATCGACGAGACGCGGGAGGCGGCGATCGCCTCGCGTGAGCTGATCCTCGAGCACGATCCCCAAATCGAGGTCGAGGGCTCGCTCGCGGAGATCCTGGGGCCGCTCGAGGAGATGGTCGGCGCACCTCGAGCGGGGACGGGGGCTCGGCAGCCTCACGCTCTTCTTCCATCCGTCGTGGAAGCGCGCGCTGCGCGTTTGTTGGGTTTCGTCGGGGCGCCCGCGCACGCTCGAGGAGCTGCGGGCGATCGTTGGGTTGGCGCGCCTGCGCGAGCTGCGCAGCCAGCTTCGCGGCCGATGGGATCGCCAGGTGGCGGCCCTCGGCGCCCCCTCCTCGGATGAAATGGGCGACGCCCCCGAAGACGCCTGCGAGCAGCTCGGCGCCGGGCTTCGCCGCCATCTTCTGTGGGATCGCGAAATGTGGGATCCGCTCGAGGCGGAGCTCCGCGGCCTTGGATTTCGTTGGGATCCGTTCCTCGAGAGCCGGCCGGTCGATCTGTCGGCGCATGGGCGCCTCCGGCGGCTCCACGACGCGGTGACGCAGCCGTTCCAAGCCATCGTTCGCGCGCGCGCCTGCGAGCTCGAGCGGGCGAGCCTCGAGCGTGAGCTCGCCGGCGCGCTCGCGCTTTTGTTGGGAATCGGGCGCGCCTCCCCAGCTCCCGAATCGTGGCGTCTCTCGTCGACGCGATTCGGCGCTCCGACGCCGTGGCCTACGGGATTGCGTTGGCAAGGCTCGAGACGCGCACCGGCGGCGCGCGGTCCTCGAGCGGCGGCGGCAGCTGCTCGCGCGGCTCGAGACCGCGGCCCCCGCATGGGCGGCTTCGATCCGCAGGCGCGAATCGATCCACGCCGGAAACGAGCCCCCGATTCGGTGGGCGCCGCGTGGGAGTGGCGGCAGCTGCAGGAAGGAGTTGGATCGGCGGAGCCGCGTGGATGCCGATTCTTACCAACGGCGTATCGAGGCCGACTCGGAAGAGTTGCGTCGCGCCACGTCCGAGCTCATCGAGCGGCGCGCGTGGGCGCGGCAGGCCGAGCGGACGACTCTCGCGCAGCAACAGTCACTGATCGGTTGGTTGGATGTGGTGCGCAAGATGGCGGGGGATTCGGCAAGCGCGTGCCGCGGCTGCGCGCCGAGGCGGTGCGCCTCATGAATGAGTGCCGCTCGTCGGTGCCGGTGTGGGTGATGCCGCTCAGCCGCGTCGTCGAGAACTTCGACGCGACGACCCGATTCGATGTGGTGATCATCGACGAGGCGAGCCAGAGCGACGTGATGGCATTGGTAGCACTTTATATCGCGAAGCAGGCGGTCGTCGTCGGCGACCATGAGCAGGTGAGCCCGTCGGCGGTTGGACAAGATGTTACAGTGATCCAACAATTGATCGATGAGCACTTGGAGGGGATCCCCAACGCAATCCTCTACGATGGTAAGACTTCCATTTATGATCTCGCGCGGCAGTCGTTCGGCGGGCTCGTTTGTCTCACGGAGCATTTTCGTTGCGTTCCCGAGATCATCGAGTTCAGCAATCGCCTTTCGTACGAAGGGCGGATCAAGCCGCTGCGGGAGCGCGCGAGCGCGAGCCTCTTCCCATCGATCGTGGCGCATCGGGTGGACGGCGCGGCGCGCGACAAGGTCAATCTTGCGGAAGCCGATGCCGTGGCCTCGCTCGTCGCCGCCGCGATCGAGTCGCGCGCTTATGTGGGAAAGTCGATGGGGGTGGTCTCGATGGTTGGGGACGAGCAGGCGCTCGAGATCGAGCGGCGGATCCGCGCGCACATTTCGCCGGTCGAGTTCGAGCGGCGGCGGATCCTCTGCGGGAGCGCCGCCCATTTCAAGGCGACGAGCGCGACGTGATGTTCCTCTCGATGGTGGACAGCGCCGAGGGGGCCCGCTCTCGCTGCGGCAGCATCCGATGTTCAAGCAACGATTCAACGTCGCGGCGAGCCGCGCCGCGCGATCAAATGTGGGTTGATGCACTCGCTCGACATTCCCAACGATCTCAAAGCCGATGACCTGCGCCGGCGGCTGCTCGAGCACTGCGTCGAGCCCGCGGCGGCGCAGGGGGCGCGCGAGGCGGCTCGACCGCGCCCCGAATCGGCGCTCGAGGGGCGGTCCTCGATCGCCTCGTGCGCGCGGGATACTTGGTGACGCCGCAATGGGAGGTTGGCAACTATCGGATCGACCTCGTCGTGGGGGCTCCGATCGCGACCGGCGGCTCGCGGTCGAGTGCGACGGCGATCGCCACCACACGCGCGAATCGCTCCAGAACGACATGGTGCGCCAAGAGATCCTCGAGCGCCTTGGTTGGCGTTTCATCCGGGTGCGCGGCAGCGCGTTCTATCGCGATCCCGACGCCGCGATGGAGCCTGTGTTCGCCCGATTGAAGGATCTCGGGATCGAGCCGAGAGGCGCGGACGCGACGGGGGCGCCCGCAGATCCGCCGCCGGCGGTGAGCGCCGAGCTCGTCCGCCGGGCGGAGGAAATGTTGCGTGACTGGAAGGTGGGAATCCACCGCGGCCGGCCTCGAAGCGGGGCGCGGCCCCGCGGGGGCGACTCGCGAGGGCGATCGTCGTCGCCGCGCCGCGAATCCGCCGGCGCGCAGGAAAGTTAGGAACGCTAGGAACTGGTCGGCTCGCCGCCACCCTCCGCCAGCCGCGCCGCTTTCGTGAGCAGATAGTTGCGTTCGGGGAGGCTCCCGGTGCGCGCCGCCGCCGCGCGGGTAATGTTGGATTGCGGCCTTCGTGTCGCCCGCCATCTCGAGGAAATGCGCGCGCACGGCGTCGAGGCGATAGTGCTCCGCGAGGCGGCCGTCCTCCTCGAGCGCCGCCAGCGCCGCGAGACCGGCCGCGGGGCCGTTCACCATCGCCAGCGCCACCGCGCGATTGAGCGCCACCATCGGATTGTTGGTGATCCGCTGGAGCAACTCATACAGCGCCGAGGATCTGCGGCCAGTCGGTGGCGGCCAGTCGTCGGCGCCTCGTCGTGGAGCGCCGCGATCGCCGCCTGGAGCTGGTAGGCGCCGACCGCGCCGCGCGCGAGCGCCGCCGCGACGAGCGCGGTCCCCTCGTCGATCGCCGCGCGATCCCACAAGTCGCGGTCCTGCTCGTGGAGCGGGATCAGCTCCCCGCCGGCCCCGTGCGCGCGCGCCGCCGCGCGTCGGTGAGCAGCATCAACGCCAGCAGTCCGGCCGCCTCCGCGTCGTCGGGCTCGAGCCGGCGAGGAGGCGCGCGAGCCGGATCGCCTCGGTCGAGAGATCCACCCGCACGAGCGGCTCCCGTCGCTGCCACATATCCCTCGTTGAAGACCAGATACAGCACATGGAGCACCGCGTCGAGCCGCGCGCGCGCGCTCGCGATCGCTCGGGCATCGCGAACGGCACCCCGACTGCGCGATCGTTTGCTTCGCGCGGCTGATCCGCTGCGCCATCGTCGCCTCGGGGACCAGGAACGCGCGTCGCGATCTCGGCGGTCGTGAGCCGCCCACGGCGCGCAGCGTGAGCGCGATCGCGGACGGCGGCGTGAGCGCGGGATGGCAACACATGAAGAGGAGAACGAGCGTGTCGTCGTGGACCATCGGATCGTTGGCATCCGGATCGTTGGCATTGGGCGCGGGCGCATCGACGTGGGTGTCGGCCGCGGGGCCGATCCCGCGGCGGCCTCCCCCGGCGATCGCCTCGCGCCGGCGCCGCGCCGCCTCGTCGTCGAGGTGGTCGGCCATCCGCCGGCTCGCCACCCGATAGAGCCAACCGCCGGGGTTCGCCGGAATCCCAACTTTCCGCCACTCGAGGTGCGCCGCGAGAAGCGCCTCCTGGACCGCGTCCTCGGCCGCGGCGAAATCGGCGAACTTGCGCGCGATCGCGCCGAGCACGCGCGGCGCCAGCTCGCGGACCAGCAGGTCGCTGAAATAGTCATTCGGCCCATCCGCGGATCTTGTTGTCAAGCTCATCGTTGGCGTCTCCTCGACGTAACTCTTAGCTACGCTTCGGAGCCGCCGCCTCGATCTTGCCAACAATCTCTCGCGGCTGGCCTCGAAGCACTTTTTCAGCGACCTGCCAGCTGCTCGACGTCGGGGCGCGGCTCGTCGCGAGGCATTCCTACAATTCGGGGTGTTGCATCGCTTGCCGCAGCTCGATCGGAATGCTGAGGGGCGTGCCCCCAGGCCCGGGGGCGGCCGAGGCCGCCGCGGCGATCGCGATGGCGCGCTCCTTCGACTCCACATCGATGATCCAGAAGCCCGCGAGGAATTCTTTGGTTTCGGCAAACGGCCCATCGGTGACGACGGCGCCGCCGCCCCCTTCTTGCAACTCACGATTTGTGCGTTCATCGGCATGTCGAGACCCTTCGGCGAGGACGAACTCGCCCGAGGCGACGAGCTCCTTGTTGAAGTTCTTCATGAACGCGACGTGTGCTTTGAACTCGGCGGGTGTCCACTTCGCGAGCCCTTCGAAGCCGGCTTTCGTGCCGCTCATCATCAGCATGAATTTCATGGTCGTGGCGTTTGGTTGGTGACGTGTTTTAGGTGGGATTCGGATTGATGGTATCGGGGCGGTCGCGCTTCAGCGACCGTCAGTAGGCCTTCTGGAGCTGCGCGATGTCGATCTTCCCCATCTTGAGCATCGCTTCGGTGGCGCGGCGCGCCTTCGAGGGATCCTTGTCGTAGATCATCCGCTCGAGCGCGGTCGGGATGATCTGCCACCAAAGGCCATACTTGTCTTTGAGCCAGCCGCATTGGCTCGGCGTGCCGCCGGCGGTGAGCGCATCCCACAATGGTGTCGACTTCGGCTTGCGTCTCGCAGGTCACGAAGAGGGAGATCGCCTCGGTGAACTTGAATTGGGGGCCGCCGTTCAGCGCGATGAATTCCTGGCCGGCGAGGCGGAAACGTGGAGCTCATGAGCGTGCCTTTCGGCACCGGCCCGCCCTCGCCCCAGCGCGACTGACTCACGATCTTGGAATCGCCGAAGAGCGAGGTGTAGAAGCGGATCGCCTCCTCGGCGTTGTCGTTGAACCAAAGAAAGGTGGTGATCTTTTGTTGGTGAGTCATGGCTTGGGCTCCGGTGGAGGAAATGTGGGTGCGTTCTCCCGGGGCGCCGGCGCGGCGCGACGCTTGACCGACCGGGCGCAAGAGGAGGCTAGTGGCGAGCAGGAAGAGCGAGAAGAGAGTCGTTTTCATGGCATTGGGTTGGGAATGGCGGGGAATCGGGGCGCCCCTGGCGAACCGGGAGTCTCGACGGGGAGTCGGAGCCCGCGCGGCGGTCTCGACATCGATTTTGGAGGAATCCCCGGGCGCGGTTCGCAACGCGCAGGCGACCTGCTAGCCGGGCGCCTGCGGTCTCGGCCCCGACGGCCTGAGCAGCTCGAAGGGCGCACAGCTCACGATCCAGCCCGAACGACTTGTGAAACCACTTCTAACTAAAGATCTCTTCGATCATTTGGCGGGTCCGAAGAGCTCCACCGTCGCGAACGGCTCCGCCGCCGAAGGCCTGAAGCGATTCAACGTGAACGTTGTCTTCTGTCCAGGCTTCACATCCACGAGGACATAGTTGTACTCCTCCTGCGGCGCCTCTGCCTTTCCAGTAGAGGTCGGGCGGATAGTCGGCAGGCACCGTGAACGTGCGACCGCCGGGCAGGATCGGATCCTGCTCGGCGCCGCCGCCGCCAAGCAACAAATACTTCACGCCGTCCACCTCGTAACAGCTCGGTGGTGTGCACGTGGCCATTGAACACGACGATGTCCAGATCCTTGGCGTACGGCGCGATGAATTTGTGGGGATTTTGCTCATTGGGAATCGCGCCCATGCCGGAGCGCGCAAACGCAGGGCTGTGGAATGCCACGAATACCTTCTTCGTGCCCGCGGCCTTCGCCTCGTCCAACCACTGCTCGGAGCTGCTTCATCTGCTCCTCGAACGCCGGCCGCGTCGCGTCCCACGACGTCGGCGCGCGGTAGTCATGTTTTGCCGGTCCAGAGAAAGATGAATCGCGCATCGTTGTAATCGAACTTGTAGATGAGGCGTTTGTCGGAGACGCCGAATTGTTTCAGGTAGGGAAACGCGCTCAGCAGGCCCTCGACGTCGGAGTCATCCCACACTTCGTGATTGCCGATGGCGGTGAACCACGCGGCCTGGCAAGCCCGCGGCGCGCATGGCGCTCGTCGGGCGGCGGCAGCTTGCTTCAAGCACGTCCTCGTTCACGCAATTGCCAGTATGGGTTGTCGGACGGCTTGCGCCCTGCCGACCCCACCAAACCAAGTCTCCGGTGCTGACGATGAACTTGGCGCGTCCCGCTCTGGACGTCCTTCACGATCTCGCGGGCCACCCAATCGCCGCCGTGGAGGCGGAACATCGTGCGCCTGCACGCCCGGCAGCAGTTTCACGTCTTCGACGGCGGCCTCGGTGACCCACCCCTTGTCGATCTTGAGATAAGTGACTTCGCTGCGGGTCATGAACGGCATGACCATCTCCACCAGCTCGTGGGTCGCCGGGTCATAGATGAGTTTGACATCTTTCTTGACGACCTCTTCCGCGACCTTCTCCGGCAGGACGAGCTCGAACATGTCCGCCATCAGCGCACGCGCCTCGCCTTCCTGGTCCGCTTTGTACGGCAAATACATCATCGAACGCGAATCGCCGTAGACCGCGAACGAGAAGCCCGACTCGGCGGCGCGCGGCGCCTGCTTCGCGTCTCGAGCGGCGGCGCAGGCGGCGCAGAGCGCCGCGAGCGCGGCCGGGGCGATCGTTCGCCGGAGTCGCCGTATGGTTGGGATCGGGTTCGAGTGTATCATTGGTATTCTCGGATTGACGTGGATCCGGTTTTCGTTTGTAGGAATGCGGGCGGCCCTCTCGAGCCGCCCGCGCCGTATCGAACGCAACAGATTCAGCGCAACGCTGCGCGGAGCTGACTCCGCGAATTTCTGCGCAGGTTTACTGCCCTTCGTGATGCTTGATCATCTCTTCGATCTTGGCCTTCACCGCCTCGAGGTTGAACGACGCCGGCGATTGCATCGGCGGGTACTCGATCGCCGTCATCGCCAACTTGGCCACGTGCTGCTGGACCACGACGAAGCGCCAGAACTCGCGGCGCATAGAAATCGTTCATGTAGCCGCCCGCCATATTGTTGGTCGATTCGCCGCGGATACTTGGTGTCCGCTCGAACGGATCCTGCCGGATGTTCACCATCGTCGGCATGTCGGTGGTGATCTTCTCGCCCGGCCAGCCCCAAGGTTGTTGGTAGAACTGGAACTTGAAGTCGTCGATGCGCACGGCGCCGAGCTGCGGCCCGCCGAAGTAGAACAGCTCGTGGCGCGCCGACGGCCCCTTGCCCTCGAGCAACGCCGTCTGGTCGTAGCCGTCGAGGTGGTTTTTGTAGGTTTGGTCGCCGAGCTTCACGCCCTTCAGGAGTTGGTCGGTGATGTTGGGGTTGCCCGCCGCCGCCAGCAAAGTTGGGAACCAATCCAAGCCGGAGAAGATTCCGTTCTGGACCGTGCCCGGCTTGATGTGTCCCGGCCAGCGCGCGATGCAAGGCACGCGGAATCCACCCTCGAAGACCGTCCCTTTGGTGGCTCGGAACGGCGTCATCCCGCCGTCGGGCCATGTGAACACTTCGGCGCCGTTGTCGGTCGTGAAGATGACGAATCGTGTTGTCGGTCTCGCCGATGTCGTCGATGTGCTTCATGAGCGCGCCGATGGAATCGTCCATCTGCGCCATCCCGGCCTCCTCGAGGCCATAGTTGGTTTGGCTGTTCTGCATCGAGCTGTACTTCTTCGGGAGGAAGGTCCAGACGTGCATGCGAGTCGTGTTGTGCCAGAGGAAGAACGGCTTCCCATCTTTCTTGGCCTTGTCCATGAACTCGCTCGACGACTTGACGAGGACCTCGTCGAAGGTCGTCATGTCATACTTGGCTTTCGCGAACGTGAGGTCGTGCATGTTCGGGACGTTGGACATGTCGGGGAACGGCGGGAGCGGCCCCTCGTCGACGATCCGCTGCTTGCCAACTTTCCCCAGCGGGGCATCTCCGTCGTGTCGTCCTTGTCGGTCGCGTAGCAGTGCACGAGGCTGCGCGGGCCGTAGTTGTTGTAAAAGGTCTCATCGTTGGGGAACGAATACCAATACGGATCCGACATCGCGTCGAGGTGGTAGAGGTACCCGAAGAACTCGTCGAATCCGTGCACCGTCGGCAGGAATTTGTTGAGGTCGCCGAGGTGATTCTTGCCGAACTGCCCGGTGGCGTAGCCCTGCGCCTTGAGCGCGGTCGCGATCGTGCAGGCCTGCGCCGGAATGCCGACGTCGGCGCCCGCCTGGCCAACTGTGGTGAGCCCGGTGCGAAGCGGGATCTCGCCGGTGATGAAGTTCGCGCGCCCCGCCGTGCAGCTCGCCTCGGCGTAGTAATCGGTGAACATCACGCCCTGCGATGCCAACTTATCGAGGTTGGGCGTCTTGCCCGACATCATGCCGCGGTGGTACGCGCCGATGTTGAACCAGCCCACGTCGTCGCCCATGATCACGACAATATTGGGCTTCTTTTGCGCGGGTGTCTGGGCGCTCGCGGGCGCGGCGCACGCGATGCCAATAATCGAGCCCATCAAGGCGCCGATGAGTGTCGATTGGGGTTGTGGCCAACTAAACATGAGATTCATCCTTATCGAAAATGGTTGATCTGCGGTGATCTGACGTCTCTGCTCTAGGTTCGAGGTGCCGCCGCCAGGGCTCCAACGCCGGTGCGAGGGCGGCCAAACGGCCGGGAGTTCTAGCACGACTCCCGAGCGCCGCGCACCCACCCGCCCCGGGGCGCGTGAGGTGAACGGCGCGCGCCGGCGCCGCACTCCTCGGCGAGCCGATCGCCCTCGCAAGATAGCTGGCGATTGCGACCCACTACAGGTCGCGCTCCAGAGCGGAGTTACCACAATGTCGGGCCCGCGAAGGCGCGCTCTCGACAAAGGGGCGGAAAGCCGCAATCGCGGCAGTGGGCGCCGCGGAACCCTGTGAAATCGTCGAGCCATGGCCGCCGCTCGAGGGCCCGCCATGCGCGTCGCGGGCGCCGCCGGCGCGAGCGTGATTGGCCCCGAGTCGCGGCCTCGGATCGTTGGGAATTCATGCTCGGGATCGGAGCGCACGCGTGACCTCGGCGCGTTTTTCTTGAAATCGCCGAAGGAATCGCGCGGGCGCCCCCACTCCCACGCTTCACGCCCCGCATGGACCCCATCCTCGAAGTCCGCCGATTGAGCAAATCCTACGGATCGACGATGGCCGTGCGCGACGTGTCGTTCGAGGTGCGGCGCGGCGAGATCTTCGGGATGGTGGGCCCCAACGGCGCCGGCAAGACGACCGCCATTGAATGCGTGGAGGGTCTGCGCGAGCGCAGCGCGGGCGAGGTGCGCCTCCTCGGCCTCGATCCGCAAACGGCCGGCCGCGCCCTGCTCGAGCGCATCGGTTTGCAACTCCAACAATCGGCGATCCCGGAGCGGATGCGTGTGTTCGAGGCGCTCGATCTCTTCGCGTCGCTATACCAACGATCCGTCGATTGGCGCGCGCTCGCCGATTCGCTTCGGCATCGCGGAGAAATGCCTCACATATTTCAAGCATCTCTCCGGCGGGCAGAAGCAGCGGCTTTTCATTGCGTTGGCGCTCATCAACGATCCGGAGATCGTCTTCCTCGACGAGGTGAGCATGGGGCTCGACCCGCAGGCGCGCCACGCGATCTGGGATCTCATTCGTGGGATTCGCGACCGCGGGAAGACGGTGTTCCTCACCACCCATTTCATGGACGAGGCGCAAACGCTGTGCGATCGCGTGGCGATCATGGACGGAGGGCGGATCATCGCGCTCGACTCCCCGCCGGCCTGATCCGCGCCCACGGCGGCGACGACCGCGTGGAGCTCGAGCTCGATGGCGCCGCCGCCGATCCCAACTTTCTGTCGGCGATTCCTGGTCTCGCGCGTCGCGCGCGACGGCAACAAAGTCACGATCCACGGAACGGGAATCGCCTCGTGAGCGCCGTCGTGCGCGCGTGCGATGCCAACCAACTCGAGTATTTCAATGTGGCGAGCTCGCGCGCCACGCTCGAGGACGTCTTCCTCCGCCTCACCGGCCGCAGCGCTCCGCGACTGATTCCCAACCATGCGCGGACTCGAAGCTCATCCAAATCCAATCCCGGCTCTTTCTCCGCGAGCCGGCGGCGTGCTTCTTCACGCTCGTCTTCCCCGCGCTCCTCCTCCTGGTCTTCGGCTCCATCTTCGGATCGCAAGGAGATCCGCGCCAAGGCACGGGCTTCGGTTTCGTCGATGTGTACATTCCGGCTTTGGGTGGGATCATCATCGGGAGCGTCGGTTTGATTGGGATTCCAATCCAGAACGCGACCCGCCGCGAGACCGGCACGCTCCGCGCTATCGCGCGACGCCGATGCGGCCGATCACCTACATCACGGCGGATGTGGTCGTGAACCTGGTGATGGCGATCGCGGGCATGGTGATCCTGATATTGTTGGGCTTATTGCTGTATCACTTGAAGTTCGGAGGCAACGTGTTGTTCGTCCTCGCCGGCTTCGTCCTGTGCGCGGTGTCCTTTTTCGCGTGCGGATATGTGGTGGCGAACGTCGCGACGTCGGCGCGCGGGGCGCAGGTGATCGGCCAGTTGTTCTATTTCCCAATGATGTTCCTCTCCGGCGCCGCGATCCCGCGCGAGTTCATGCCGCCGACGATGCGAACGATCAGCAACTTCTTTCCTTTCACGCATTGCGTGACCCTGCTCCAAAACCTTTGGCGCGGAGATCCGCTCGGCGGGCAGCTCGTCCCCACGGCGGTCATCGCGGGGTTGCTCGTCGCGGGCGCGTACGTCGCAACGCGGTTCTTTCGGTGGGAATGAGGTTGGCCGCGTAAGGATCCCGACGGGGATTTCCGCGTTGACGCATCCGCCGCGAGCGGCAACGATCGTCGATCGCGTGGGCCGTCCTCCATGCGGACGCAGCGCGCGGCGAGTCCAACAATCCACTCCTTAGCAATCATCGGTCGCCATCGATGCGAAACGCCTTCCTCAACGTTGCGATCCTTATCGTGGCATTCGGCGCGCCGATGCGGGCCCAGCTGCAGGGACAGGAGGTCCCCGGAAATCGAGAGACGCAATCGATTCGCTCGGGCTCGTGGAGCGATCCACGTGTGTGTCCAGTGGACGCGTGCCGCAGCTGCCGAGCCGGGTGCGAGTGTGCGCAGGACATCGCCTCGACATCGATGATGTCGCTCTGACGGTCCGCTCGCTCGTCGTCGAGAAGGGGGCCGAGATCATCGTGAGCCATCGATTTGTATTCGACACGCTCGACGACATCGTCATCGACGGCGCGATCACGGGCGTCGATGGAAATCCCAATCATGAGGACGGCGCCGGACTTCACCTGACCGCCGGCAAGACCGCACTCATCACGGGGACTGTGCGATCGGGAAATGGTTTGAGCCCGCCAAAGGCAACGGCCGTCGGCAAAGCATTGACCACCGCGACCGCCAATGGTGAGTCGGGCGGCGCCGGCGGGCAACTCGAGATCCGCGCGATCACCGGAAGTATTGTGGTGTCAGAGGATGCACCACATTGGCATCCGGCCATGGTGGCGATGGCGCCGAGGCGGAGGCATTCGGCGGGAGGACGGATCGAACCGGCGAAGACGGCGGAGATGCGATCGCTATTGGTGGTAATGGCGGCGACGCCGGGATCCTCCTCATGGCGGCCGCCAACGGTAAAGGTAGGGATCGACATCCCGCGGGGCGCGCGCGTGCTCGAGCCTGGAACGCCGGGCCGCGGCGGCAGCGTGGTCACGAAAGGTGGGAATGAGGGCCCGGGCACCGCAACGCAATCCAGTGGCGTCGGAGGCGGCACGACCGGCCAGGGAGGTAATGCCGCCAATGGTTGGGTCGTGATCCTTGGCATCAATACACCCGATCCCGCTTCCCGCGCATATTTCTCGTTCATACAGGCCCACGCTCTACCCGCCCGCTGGGCCGCGGGCACGGGCGGCGGCTCGGCGCGCGGCGAAGCTGGAAGCCCGGGAGTGCGCCGACCGTGAAGGAGCACTAGCAACTGTCCTCGGGCCGCTCGTGTTCGCAGACGAAATGACAACGACCGAGCGATGCTAATTATCCGTGATCCCAACATTCGAGAGTTGCCACCACATGCAAACCAACATCGACGAGATCGCTCCCGGCATCCACCGGATCTCCACCTATGTCCGCGAGGTCGGCCCCGACGGGTTGACGTTCAATCAATTCCTGATCGAGGCCGAGCAGCCGCTCCTCTTCCACACGGGGCCGCGCGCGATGTTCCCGGCGATTCGTGATGTGGTCGCGCGCGTCGTGCCGCTCGAGCGGTTGCGTTGGATCACCTTCGGGCACGTGGAGTCCGATGAGTGTGGTTCGATGAACGAGTGGCTCGCGGCGGCGCCGCGCGCCGAGGTGGCCCACGGCGCGATCGGCGTCATGGTCTCGCTCAACGATCTGTGCGATCGTCCGCCGCGCGCCTGGAGCGACGGCGAGCGAATCGATCTCGGCGGCAAGCGAATCCAACATATCGACACGCCGCACGTCCCGCATGCTTGGGAATCGCGCGTCCTCTTCGAGGAGACCACCCGCACGCTTTTTGTGGGGATCTGTTCACCCACACCGGCGACGTGCCGGCGATCACGACGCGCGATATCGTTGGTGTTGCGAGAGCGGCCGAGGAGCAGTTCCACGCGAGCTCCCCCACGCCGCTCGCGGGGGCCACGCTCCGCAGGCTGGCGGCGCTGAAACCCACGACCCTCGCGCTGATGCACGGCTCGACCTTCCGCGGCGACGGCGCGAGCGCGCTGATGGGCTTGGCGAGCGCGTTCGATCAGTGGGTGCAGGAGGCGGCGGGCTGATGCGCTTGCACTGCTACCGCGCCGCCGCGCGCACCAATCCCACGAATCGGTCGAGCTCCTCGGCGCTGACATCGGAGATCGCGGCGTAGGCGAAATCCCCAACGTTCCATCGAACCCAATGGAAGCCGCGGCGCGAGCCGCGCGCCGGGTCGGCATCGCCGGGGGATCGGCCCGCGCGATGAACAGATTGATGACGTGGCGATTGCTATGGAAGACGATCGCGGCGACCGGCCGATCGCGCAGGCGGTCGAGCCGCCCTCCGATCATTGGGAATCCATCGGCCGCGAGATCGCCCGCCCACGGCGAGAAGTCCAACTTTCCGGTGAACCAGGGTTTCACGGTGTGGCGATCGGACGACTCCACTTCGATCGCGCGCCCCGACATGAGCGAGCGGACGTGCGCGTCGACGAGCTCCCCGTCGGCCCGATCATCGGCGGCCGCTCTGCCGAATTGTTGGAAACCGATCGTTAGGATCACTCCCGCGGCGAAGGACACCAACCATGGCAAGGCGCGCCGGATCGGGGCGCCGCGCCAGGCGGCGCCGCGCGTCGTTTCGCCGCGAGCGCGCGCCGCGCGCTCCTCGTCGTCGAGCGCCGCGCGAATCTTGGCCGCGAGCGGCGCGGGGCCCCTTCGCTGCAAGGTTCGCGGCGCGGAGCTCCCCCCGCAGCCCAGCCACGCTCCGCCGCAGCGCCTCGCACGCGCCGCAGGTCGCGAGGTGCCGCTCCAGCTCGAGACGGCGCTCCCCTCCAGCTCGCCATCCACGTAGCCGTGGATCCATTCTTGGGATTGCGCGCAGTCCATCACTCGGTGTCCTTCCCTATTGTTGGGTTCAGTGTCCGCTGGAGCCAGCCGCGGGCGCGGGCAAGGCGCGACATGACGGTGCCGATCGGGATTCCCACACTTTCCGCGATCTCGCGATAGGAGAGATCCTGGATCTCGCGAAGGACGACGATCTCCCGGAACTCGAGCGGCAATCTCTCGATCGCGCCTCGCAATAATTGGCGTTGCTCCTCGCCGCGGAGCGCCGAATCGGGGATCGCGCTCGCCGCCGAGCCGGTGTGAATCTCCTCGTCGAACGCCACGTCGCTCCGCTCGGGTCGCGCCTGATCGAGGCGCTGAAAGTAACAATCCCGCACGATGGCGAGGAGCCAGCTCCGCGGATTCTCGCCGCGGAAGCTCGCGAAGAATCGGAGCGCGCGGACGAAGGATTCCTGGACGATGTCGTCCGCGTCCGCCCCGCGGCGGGTGAGCCAGCGGGCCAGATCGTAGGCTGCGTCGAGATGCGGCATGATCTCCCGCTCGAAGCGAGCGCGATGTTCCGGGAGCGTCAAGATGATTGGGATCGTCCGCGGGGATCGGGAACGCGCTCCGATTATTTCCCGAAAATCCGGGGCGCAACGCCGCCGCCGCCCCCGCTGCGCGCCCAGCCCAACGCCGGCGGTCCGCGCCCCCGGGCCGGCCGGCCGCCGCCGGCCGCCGCCGGACATTTCCGGGGAATAGCGCGCCGCCGGGTTCGATCGTGACCCGCGAGCCCCAGAACACCACCTTTCCACATTCCCACCTTTCCACGATCCCACGATTCGGTGAACCCCATGGATTCCACATTCAGCCGTCGCGCAGTGTTACAGTTGGCCGGCCTCGGCGGCGTCGTCCTCGTGTCCGGAACGCGCGGCGGCCCGCGCGCATCTTGGTTATCCGGCGCCCAAGGCGCCGCCTCCGCCCCTGCGGGCGAGTTCTACTTCGTCCAAGTCTCCGACATCCACCTCGGATTCGACGGCGCGAAAGTGAACCCCGACGCCGCCGGAACGTTGGGAAAGGTCGTCGCCGCCATCAACGGCCTGGAGGACCGCCCAGACTTCATCGTCTTCACCGGCGATCTCACGCACACCACCGAAAACGCGACGGTGCGGCGCGAGCGGATGGAGCTCTTCAAGAAGACCATCGCGCAGCTCGATGTCAAAACCCACTATTACATGCCGGGGAGCACGACGCCGCCCCCGACGAGGGGAAGGTCTATCAGGAGATCTTCGGAAAGATGCATTACACCTTCGACCACAAGGGGGTCCACTTCATCGCGCTGGACAACGTCTCCGACCCCGCCGCGATACTTGGTGATCCGCAGATCGCGTGGCTCAAGGACGACCTCGCGAAGCTCAAGCCCGACGCGCGGATCGTCGTGCCTCGCGCACCGCCCCTCTTCGATCTGTATGCGCAGTGGGATTGGGCGACGCGCGACGCGCAGAAGGCGATCGATCTGTTGCTTCCATTCCCCAATGTGACCGTCTTCTACGGGCACATCCACCAGGAGCATCACCACACGACCGGGCACATCGAGCACCACGCGGCGAAATCGCTGATGTTCGCGCTGCCGGCGCCAGGGTCGGTCCCCAAGAAAGCGCCGATCCCGTGGGACGCGGCGGCCCCTACAAGGGCTCGGCTTCCGCGAGATCGAGGCGGAAGCGCGGAAGGCCGAGTTGAAGCGGACCGAGCTCCCCGTCGTGAAGAATTGACGCTCGCCAGCCGATCACACCAGGATTCCAACCATGCTATTCTTGGCTTTGATGTTGTTCCAAGCGGGCGCCGCGGCGCCGGAGAGCCCCGAACGGTTCTTCGACGCACGGATCCGCCCGATCCTCGAGAGCAACTGTTACGAATGCCACGGCCCGCGCAAGCAGAAGAGCGGGCTGCGGCTCGACTCGCGCGAGGCGGTCTTGCGCGGAGGGCACGGGCTGATCGTGGAGCCGGGCGATCCCATGAAAAGCCGCCTCATCGACGCGATCAGCTACGAGGACGGTGAGCTGCAGATGCCCCCGACGGCAAGCTCTCGAACCAACAAATCGCCGATCTCACGCAGTGGGTGAAGATGGGCGTTCCTTGGGGTTCGCCGGCGGGCGCGCCTACGGGCGCGCCCTCGCCGGCGCCCCGCGCGCCGGCCAGTAATACCCACGAATACGCCATCGACTCTCGTCGTCTTGGCCGGGCGAGTCCATCCGCTGTTGGTCCACTTTCCCGTCGCGCTGATTTTGGCGGCCGCATTCGCCGAGATCGCCGCGCTCCTATCGCGCGGTGACGTCCGGGTGGTGCTCCGCGACTCGGGCCTCTATTGCCTTTTCGTTGGTGTTGCGTGCGGACTCGCCGCGGCGGGCTCGGGTTGGATCCACCTCGCCAACTCTCCCGAGTTCGGCTCGCCTGGCCCCCGCCGCGATCGCCGAGCTCCACCGCTGGCTCGGAGTCGCGACCGCGGCCGGCGGATTGTTGGTATGCGCATTGGCCGCGCGCGCGATCGCGCGCCCCTCGCGCGCTGCCGGTGCCACCTATCGCGCGGCGCTCTTCGCTCCTCGCGGCGGGGGTCGCCGCGACGGCGCACTTCGGGGGCTCCTCACGCACGGGCTCGATTACTTGAGAATATGACATCGGGGCGCGCCGCCGATTGCATTGGGGCGCGCCGCCGCTCTGCGGAGCTTGACACGCCCGCTCGCCCCGGCGATGCTCGGAGACACCAACTATGGAATCGCCGCGATCCAGGATCTTGCGATTCACAGTCGCGCTGGCGCTCGCGTGTGCATTGGTCGGGGGCGCCTGTTACGCGATCCTGACGCGCACATCCCGGCCGCGTGCGGCAGTCATCATCGCTGCGTTCATTGTATTCCTGCCGATTCGGATCCTCATCGGTTGGTCGCGGATCGTCGATACCACGAATCGAGGCGGCTCGCGCAGGCGATCCGGCGGCGAATCTCGGGCAAATCCCGCGCGCGGCGAGTTCTCGGACGGAGCGAAACACTGAAACTCGCGTGCGCCGGCGCGCGCCTCATGTCCTCGGCGGATCCACGATCGCACTAATAACGGCGACGAGGATGCTCGCAGCATTGGCGCCAAGAAGAATCCACATGCCCCGCGCGCCCAGCTTGATTCGGAATCCGAATCGCACGACGAGGGCTTCGATCGCGGTCGTGATGAGGTCAGCCACGACGAAAGTAACAACCCAGCTGAATGGATGAAACGTTCGCACGGGGAAGATCATTTCTATGACGTATTGACCCGCCAACGTGCCGACCGGGATCAGGAGGATTCCCGCGATCGTCGATACCGCATTCATACAGATATCGACGAAGAGCGCCCTCTCCCACGTGAGCTTCAGGCCGAAGCGTAATGCGAGGAACTCCACGAGGAGCCCAACCGCGATCGGAATACCACTCAAGTACCGAATCTCTATGTAGAGACCCGGCCACACGACGTCGGCGAGAGCGGGCGCGGCCGCCGCGAGTGCAACGATTCCGCCCACAACTACCGTGTCATCGCCACGTCGAGCGTCGTCTGCCGGTGGCTTTGGATATCGACGTCGTATTTGAGGTATTCGGGTAAGCCCGAGACTCGCGGGACCTCCGGGATCACGGTGAGCTGGAGTTTCTTCGCCGGTAGCATCTCGAAGACATACGGGCTTCCGAGAAATGTGACATTGGAGGTGGCGTTGTCTCGCCCCTTCCGGAGGGCGACCGTGAGGCGCCCGGTGTACTCCTCGCCGTTGGGGCGCTTCGGGCGAATGACAAGACTCCCCACGTCGTCGTTATCCTTGGGAAGCACCGACAGCGCGAACGCCACCTCGGGGTCCCGGATCGACACCTCCTTCGTCGCGCCGCAATGGAAGCCGAAGCCCGTGGTGAAACAAACATCGTAGAGTCCGTAGGGAACGCCCTCGATCCGGAGCCGCCCATCGTTGGGACTCCAAATATGGTAAACAACTCCAGTTCCCGTACCCTTTTTCGCACGGAACTCGATCGTGCCGACGATGCGGCGCTTCGCCCGTTCCTCGGCGCTGAGCTCGATCTGTGGCAAATCGCGGAGCTCCACGGTCACGTTGGCAAATGCCTCCGCCGTCCGCGTCATGCGTACGTCGCGCACGAGATAGTCTCCGCGGAGGCGCGGGAGATCGACCGATACTGCGGGGCTCTCGTAGCCCACGCACGCCGTCGACACTTTGAGTGGGCCGACCGACTCGACTTCCTCGTCGGAGGCTTGTCCGAGGAGGATCCAATCGGGGGAGTCTTTCTTGGCAATGTCCGCGGGGACGCCCAGCAGCACCGCGAGGGGCCCCTTCGCCGCGAAGGAGATAACCTTTCCCGGCGGATAGCGTGGTTCCGCCCGACAGCCGCGCTGAATAGGTGGGGATCCGCTCTTGATTGGGTTTCCATCGGCGGCGACGAGGTGAACTGCCGCGCCGAACACGGGATACACGCCGAGCTCGATTTCCGTGGCGCTCGAGACCGGGACCAGCGGGCGCATTCCCGGCATCGCATAGCCGGCGCCTCCCGCGAGGAGCGTATATGTCAATTGTGGGTCGACGCCGCCGATCGTGAAGCGGCCGTCGGCCCCGGTCTTCGCGCACGGAATTGTGGGATCGCCCGCGAGCGCGCGCTCCGCGACGCTGATTTCGAACTTCGCCGGCAGCGATGGCGCGGCGAGGACCGTAATGTTGGGAATCCCCGCCCCTTGAATACGGTCCGCCCGCGGATCTCCCCGCCTCCGCAAGCTGAATCGTGACGGAGCGATTCTCGGAATCGGGAACCCTCACGGACTTCGTGATGGTGCGCGGGTACGCCGCCGCGATCTCGTCGCCAGATTTCAACGCGCCCGTGCGAAAGAGGCCGTCAGCCCCGGTGCGGCCGAGCTCGGTCGCCGCGCCGTCGATGATCCGATATATGTGGGCATCGGCGACCGCCGCGCGCGCCGAATCGACCACTTGATCACCCAATCCACGGCCGCGCGGACGCGCACGGGGCGGACGCGGACGGAGCCAGCGCTGCCAACGAGTTAGGATTGGGATTGGTCTCCGCGGACTGGCGCGACGCGTTGGCCGTGTCCCGCTCGCTTCGCCGCGGGCGCGTTCGTTCGCCAACAATAGAAACTACCAACAATCCGATCGCGCCGAGCGCGCCCAAGACCAACCATGCACGCGACGTCTTTCTCATCGTGGCCACCGTCCTCGAAAGAAGGACACGCCGCGCCACTATCGCCGTGGGTCGGGTTGGGCGCAAGACGACGTCGTTGGTGCCGGGGCAAAGCGTCCGGCGCGTTGACAGGATTCTGCTGCGCGCGAGCATTCGCGAGCCATGACCGACTCCACGAGCGCGCTCGAGCCATTTGCCGATCGCACAGACGCCGAATCCCAACGATCCGCGATTCACGCTTCGAGGCTCGTGCGCCTCGCGGTGCCCGGGGCGCTCGCGGCCTATCTCGCGGCCGACCTACTTCTCGTGTCTGACTTCGCGTGCAAGCTCAACGGATCGGAGCTTCTCGACGCACTTCGCCCGCGTCGGATTGATGGCATTGGTTTTCGGAGCATCCCAAAGCGCATACACATGCGTCGGCTGGGTCGCGCCTCCTGGACGAAACCCCTGAGCTTCGCTCGGCCCATGCGTCGATCGTGGTGGATCGCCATGGGTTGCGTGCTTGCGCTCGCCATTGGTTACATGTGCTTACCGATCGCGACGCGGACGCCAGAATATGAACAGCTCGGCATGGCTCGCGTTGCTTTCCGTGGTGTTCACGATCAGCCACTACGACCGATTCAGAAAGTTGGGTTGGCGCCCCGAATGATTCCGCGGGCGCCCGCGCCGGCGCCCCGCGAATCGGTCCGCTGCTATTTCTTGTCTTTTTCCTTTCCTTTGTCTTTCTCCTTCGCCCCCTCGGCCGCGCGCTCCTCCTGCGCAAACACCAACAATCGCGCGTCGTCCTGGCCGCGCGTGCTCGCCGCGAGCCATAGCTTGTGGGTCTTCGGGTCGAGGGCGCAGGTCTTCGCACCCTTGGCGGTCTCGATCTTGGCGACGACGTCGAATTTCTTGGGATCGGCCTCGTGGACGACGGTGGTCGTCCCGTCGCCGCACGACGCGAATGCCAACATTCGCTCCGCGTCGAACGCGACCGCGTCGCACCCCTTGCCGATCTCCGGGGTCGCGATGACTTTGCCCGTCGAGGCGTCGAGGATCGCGAGCTTCTGATCGCAGCCGGCGAAGAGGATGCCGTTCTTCTCGTCGATCGCGAGGCCCGTCGGAGTGGTGGCGGGCGCGAGCTCGTGCCTCGCGACGACGCTGTGCTTCTTCGCGTCGATCTGCGCGACGAAGTTCTTGTCCTCGGAGTTCACGAACACCATTCCCTTTGCCACATATTCCTGCGCGAACTCGAGCGCGCCGCCGACTTCAATTGTGGCTTTCACCTCGAGCGACGACGCGTCGACGCAGGTGATCGTGCCAGCGCGGTGATTCATCGTCCACACTTCCTTGGTGGTCGAAACATACAGAAGCGCGTCGGGGCCCTCGCCGGTTGCCACTTCCTTGGTAACTTTATAGGTGGCTGGATCGAAGACGATGCAGCATCTTCTTGCGCCCCGCGGTCGCGAAGCCGCGCTTGAACTCCGCCACGATCACCGCGCCGTGCGCCCCTCGACGCCGGGGACCTCTCCCAACTTTTCATACTTGTCGGCGTCGACGACGTCGACCTTGGTGGAGTGGGCGACGAGCACGCGCCGCGAGGCGGCATCGACGCTCACGTAGTCGAAGGAGCCGCCCGCGAGCGGCACCTCCTTCTCTTTCTTGAAGGTCAGCTTGTCGCCGGCAATTGTGGCAATCGGGAGGGCGAGGAACGGCAGCGCGAGGATGGACGCTTTCATGGCCGTGGCGGGACTGTGCCCGATGGGAGGAGGGCGCAGTGTACTCGCGCAGGAAAATCGCGGCTTCCCGTTTTCTTGTCGTCTCGACGATTTCGGGCGCGCGCGGCCCCTTCGCGCCGCAAGAACGATGACGCCACCGCAAGGATGACGTCATCGTAATCCTGATGTCATCGAAATGACGATGTCATCGAATAGACAGCGCCGCCACGGGGAACGCGATCCCTAACTATCGCTGCCGATCTCGCGCCGCGGCGCCCACCGCGGCGCGCCGCCTCACTTCGATAGTTTGTATTCGCCGTAGCCCGCGCGCTTGAAGCGCTTGTCGGTCGAGAGGCGCATACCAACGATCCGAACGAAGTTCGGGCTCGCGGATTTGTAGCCTGCGCTCTTCGCCGCCGCGGCGATGTCGGCGATCTTCATCGGCTTCGAGGCGCCGGTGAGAGCCTTCTCCATGACGCTCGCGAGATCGGCGCCGCCGGCGCGCTTCCTCTGCCGGTGCCGCTGCCGCCGCCGCGCTTCGCGCGACGCCTGCCCATTTTCTTGCCGGAACCCGGCGGCCGTCCGCGGCGCCGGCCGCCGCCCGCCATTCCGCCATCGAGCTTGCGGAACTCGGCCTCGACGGCCTCGATGTCGCGGCCGATCTTGGCGAGGCGGCTGTGGAGACCGGAATGTGCATTTCGATACGAAGCGAGCTGGGCGCGGAGCGCGGCGAGCCCGGTGGAAGCGTGGCGAGGCATGGGACTCCTTGGGTCGTGAAAGTTACAGAATCGACGATTCCGAGCACCGCGATGCTTGCCGGCTCGCGATGTCGCTAGAAATGGTACTCGGCCGCGCGAGATTCGTCATGGGAAATGTTACTGGAGACGAACCGCTAATCGTCGAGGTTCCATCGATCGGGGCCCTTATCGATGGAAAGCGCGATCGAATTAGCGAGCGATGGCCTTTCGAAAATACCGCTGAGAGTGAAAACACGGGGTTGTTATTGGCGCGGGCGCCGCCCAATACCAGTTGCGCAATCGTCCGTTGAATCGGAGTGATACTGATGCCCAACTGTCACGAGTCGGGCCGACGCAGGTGTAACTCGACACGGCGACGTCGCGGTAGAGTGTCCGCGGGCTCCGTGCCCGCCGAATCCCAATGATCCGCCCGGTCGTGACTGCCATTCTCGCGCTCGGTGCCTCGCTTAGCGCGCGACCGCCGGCGCTCCGCGCGCAGGGCAAGCCACCCCAAGGCAAACAAAACGAGCCCCTCGAGTTCCTCGACGCGTCGAACGGCTCGTTCGGCGCCTATCTGGAAAGGTGGTGCCCGTCGGCGGCGGTTCCACCTGGTCGATCGCCACGGTGCGCGTCGAGAACTTCGGGAAGTCGTGGTTCGAGCCGCTCACGCTCGCCGTCGCGCAGAATGCCAAGAATAAGGGGCGGATGGTCGAGGCCGAGCGGGTCCCCGATCCCCACAAATATCGCCTCGGGCGCCCCGTCCCCCGGCGGGAAGACGCTCTACGAGATCCTCCTCAAGGCCCCCGCGGATACATTCGAGCCGCTGAAGGCCGCGTGCGATGTGACAGACAAACAATACTTTCGCGGCGACTTCCGTTCGGCGGCCACGATCAAGGTCCTGTCGAAGACAGCGCAGCACCCGCCAATCCCAAGAATGGCGCGCTCCGCACGGCGACGCAGCTCGAGGTCCAGAATACGGGCGAGCGCACGGTCGACGCGGTCTTCCACGCGACGTTCCGCGCCCCCAAGGGGGTCGAGACGCTCCTCACCATCCGGGTGAATCCCCAAGAAAAGAAACTTTGGCTCGTGAGCGAAGTCCCGGGGGGCCCAAGGGTCCGTGGCCCGATGCCGACATCGCGAAGCTCGAGCTCGTGGATTGGTGTGAGATCTTCGAGGGGCGGGGGCGGCCTCGCGCCCCGAGTCGAAGTCGGGCTCGCGCCCTAGCTCGCGCCCCGAGCGGCACACCCCACCGCGCCCCCACCGGCCCAGCCGCCGACGCGCGCTCCGCGCCGCGTGGAATGCCAGCTATCGCTTCCCCGACGGCCCCGTGCGGATTGTTGGGGATTACACGATCGAGACGCCGGCTACCGACGCCTCGTGGCAAGGCCAACGAAAGCTCGCCGGCACGTTCACCCTCGAGGGCTTCTCGCGCGGCGAGTGGATCCGCGGCACCGCCACCATCCGCGAGCCCGATCTCGACCCGGTGAAGTCGCGCGCCCTCGGCGACGTCGTGATCGATCGATTCCGCCTCTGGTTCTTCCGCGACGCGACGGGGCGCGCGCCGTTCGAAGGAGGCGTTCGACGGCGCCGCGATCACCAAGGATCGCGACGCATACTTGGCATCGGCGGGGCGGATCGCGCGCGCCGAGCTCGCCGACGGCCGGATCGGAAAGTTGGTGTTCCGCGCGAACGGCCTCGAGCGCGCGATCGAGTACGCGCGCGTGGGCCCCCACTGGGCGGCCACCGCCTATCGCACCGGCGAGGAGACCCTCCGCGCCATCTGGGCCGATGCCGGCGGCGGCTGGCTCTTCCCCTCGGGCTTCGAGTTCCGCGCAGTCTTCGGGAAAAGTTGGGGTCCGGAGAAGATGACGATCACCAACGTCGTCGATGACGCCGTGACGCGGGGGCGGGCGTGAAGTTTTACTTCGAGCGCGTTTCCATGGGGTGATCTGCGAGATGGGTGTCGAGACAACGAAAGATCTCTTCCCACATATTCCGGATGTTGGCCGCCGACTCGATCGAGTGACCCTCGCCCCAGTAACGTAGGAATCGCGCTTCTTTCCTGGCGATGGAGCCCGGTGAAGAACTCCTCGGCTTGGGTGATCGGCACGAAGTCCATATCGCCGTGGATGATGAGGAGCGGCGTCTCCACTCGATCGACGCGGAAGATCGGGCTGTTGCGAATGTAGCGATCGGGGTCCTCGTTCGGCGGCCCCCCATCCGCCCTTGCCCGCCTTCGAGCCAACGGATTTGCGCTCGCGCCTCGCCCGCGAGGTCGGTGTAACGAAAGCGCGGATCGAGAGTCCCAAAGTGACTCACAAGATTGGTCGGACCATCCGCTGCGATCGCCGCCTTGAATCGATTCGTGGCTGTAACGATCGCATAGGTGGTATAGCCGCCGTAGCTGTGGCCGCCGACGGCGAGGCGCGCCGGATCGGCGATGCCGAGCTCGACCAGGCGATCGACGGCGGCGAGGACATTGCTGGGGATGTCGGCCATCGGGTCCGAGCCGCGCCCTTCGTTGGCAAGCGGGATACTTGGCATCAGGACGACGTAGCCGCGCGCGAGGAGCGGCAGGAGATTGAGAAAGCTGTCGCTGAACTTGCTCGTGCTGCTGCGCTCAGCGTTGATGCTGCGGAAAACCGTCCCGCCATAGACCCAGGTCAAGACTGGGTAGCGACGCCCCGCTTGGTAATCGTTGGGAAACAGGACGAGCGCTTGAAGCGGCGTGCCGTCGGCGCCGCGGTACTCGATGAGCTCCGCTTCGCGGGGCGATGTCGGCTAGGTGTTCGTTGAGCGCCGCGATTCGCGTCGCTCTTTCCAGTGGCGAGATTCGAAACCCAAGCATAGACGCCTTCGTCTTCCGTGGCTTTGAAGACAACGGCGCGCTGCCGCGTCCAGTGGCTCTCGATCGTCGCATGGGGCGACGGCCTTTCGATCGGCGAGATGTGCGCCGATCCACTTTCGAATTCACGGAGTGGTAGGTCCGCGCGTCCCCTTCGCCGGAGGCGACCACGGTCTCGAGGCGGAAGGAGCTGCCGCCGTGAAAGGGATCCTCGTGCTGCACTGATGGCGCGCACGTGCGATGCCAACGATGCCGTGAGATTCTTGGGATTCCCAAAGGGATCGAGATGCCAGAGCGCGCCGCCGACGATACCAACGATCTCCCAATCCCACGGATCTCGACTGCGGACGGAAGGCTCGGAAGGCCGGCGGTCGCTCGACGGATTCGCCCCTCGGGATCCTCGGCCCCCGGCGTGACGATCCACCAATCGGCGCGCGCCGTCGCGCGCGAAGCCGTCGACGCGGGCGCCGCGTCCTCCGCGACCGAGGCGCGGACGAGGATCTGCCACGCATCGCGCCACTGACAATCCTGAACATGCCAACGTTCCGGAGTGACCGGCCGCGGCTCGCCTTGCGCCGGATCGACGATGTAGAGGGCGCTCTTCGTTGGGCTCTCCTGGCGCGGCGAAACGAGCGCGAGCGTGCTCCCCTTCGGACCCCACACAAGTGCGTCGAATCCCGACGGGTGGACCGACTCGAGCCAACGCGGCTCGCCCCGCGCCGCGCCAACACCAACGATGCCGACGCGCATGGTTCCGCGCTCGTCAAATCCCAAGTTTCTACCCGGCGCCGGCGGCGCGCAGCGGCGCCGTCTCGATGATGGCGAGATAGTTACCGTCCGCCGAGAGGCTCGCCTGCGCCGCGCCGAACAATGCCACGGACACTTCCGCGACCGGCGCCGCCCGGCGCGCCGCCACGTCGATCTTCGCAATCGTCACAACCGACGCGAACGGCCGCGACGCCGCCCCTTCCCGCTCGAAAGCGCGCTCACGCTCGGCTCCCGCCCCGCCTCCATTTTCTTCCAGGCCCCCGGCGCGACGATCATCGACTCGTGATCCCCAACGAAGTCGTACGGTCGATAGTTGGGATCTACGAGAGCCGCGAGAATCGTGGCATCGTCGATCCACACATATCCGAAGGAGGCGGCGCCCCGCGCGGACCGCGGAGCCGATGTGGATCCCCGAATCCACGGCGCGCTCGGAGCGCCCCGGTGCGCCGGGTCCACACCCACAAATGCGCGTTGTCGCCGCCGCGGCTCGACAGCATCGCGAGCCGCGCGCCGTCGGGCGACCAACTCGGCTGCCAGAAGCCGCTCCCGTCGGCGGCGCCGTCGGTGAGGCGCCGCCGCTCGCCACTCGACGTCGATACCAACCAAATGTCGGCGCGATCGTCGCCGCCGAGTCGCGTGCGCGGGTAGTGCCCGGCCGCGAGGCGCGACCGTTGGATCACCACCGCCGCCCAGTCGCCATCGGGCGAGAGCACGATCGCGCCGAGGTTTTCGATCGAGAGGACGTCGTCGACGGTCATGGCGCGTTTCGCGCTCCCGCTTCGCGACGCGCTCGGCGTGCTCTCGGCGCCCGGACGTTTCTGTGTGCTCGTTCCCCGATGCGCCGGCTGCGCGCACGCCGTCATGCCAACGAAAGCCAGTCCGATCCATCGCATGATCATTGGGATTCCTGATAGCAACGCGGATCTTCGTTTCGCATCGCCGTCGGTGCGAGCTCGTACACGTTCGCGCGCCAGAGTGCAGGCGGGCTCGGTCGCAGTCCAGTGTCCATGGTGCCCAACCCATTGGCCGATCCAACGCCCACACCCAGCCATCGTAGCCCGTAGCAGGCCCCAACGATTTCCGGAACGACATCGACGATGGCCACGCCTCCGATCATTCTCTCGCCGCGTCGCGCTCGCTACATGAGCTTCGCGCTTGCATCGATGGCGCTCGCGGCATTCTTGGGATTCGTGGCAATGATCGTGGTCCACGTCGACGGGCCCTCGAGCCCCGAGCCAGCCTCTCCGGCTTCGATGCCAACTTTCTACGTGGTGCGGTCGACTGGAATTCTCACGAATCGAGGGAGGAATCCGTCGACGCGCAATCCTGGTACGAGATCGGTCGCACGCTCTCCAAACGTCGGACGGATTCTTGGGAGCGTCGTCGACGTGAAAGGAGCTCCTGTCGCGGGCGCCACGATGACTCTGTTCACTGAAGATTCTTGGCCCGAGTATGGGGGCCCATCGGTACCACGCGCAGCGATGGCACATTCGATTTCGAAGGGCTCGAGGATGGTATGTATGGCATTCGCGCGTGGGGGCCATCGCTCGTTCCCGCAATCATCACACCACACATCTTAGTCGCCGGCGGCGCGTCGGTGACGATCGACAAGATTACTCTCGAGCATGGCGCGACGATTCGCGGCACTGCGCTCCACGAGAATGGGCATGCTGTCCCACACTCCATCGTTCGAGCCTATTGGTTTCGTCAAGAATACGCGGCGAATGGAGTTCTCTGGCAGACTAGTGACTCCGGGCAGTGCACAGTCGAGACCAATGGAGACTTTGTCCTCACCGGAATCCCATCGGGTATTCTAGTAGTCTCCGTATCCTGCGATGGATATGTGGGAACACGACTGCCCCTATTCGAAGTTCCCGACGAGCCCAACGCCGAAGCCCACGCGACGCTCACCCTGTTCGATCCGCGCGCGCTCTATGGAGTCGTCTATGACGACGCGAATCGTCCGTTGGCGAACATAGGTGTTAATGCGTTAGGCGACAGTGAATACCAAACGACGACCAATGCACTCGGAGAGTACAGGATTGGGAATCTGCCGCCATACTCCTACACCGTGGCGTTTTTCCCTCAAACGGAGTCAGCCGCGCGGCAGTTCGACGAGTTGGAAGTGAACATCGAATCCAACAATGCGCCGCACACGATTCGATTGAAACGGAAACGGTAACGCGGCCGCCTGTCGGACGACCTTCAACGGAATCGAACGAGCGACCGCGCGCACGCGATCGCTGCCTAAACGCCAAGCATCTCCCTCGCCTGCGCCTGCCCCGCCGCCGGCTGACCATACTCGCTCGCCGTGACGCGCGCGAGCGAGCAGGCGTGACGCCAACGAAACGCCGGGCGCGCCGAGGCGAACTCCTCGCTCGCGGTGCGGTAGTACTTCTCGGCGTGGAGCGCGCCATCCTCGCTGGTCGCGAATCCCAACAATAGATCGAAGGCCGCGCGCTCGGGGTGGCCGAGCTCACCATAGCGGTGGATCGCGGCGCAGGCGCGCCCCTGATCGTTGGCGCGGATCGCCGCGTCGGCCTCGCGGAGGAGCGCCGCCGGATCCTTGGTATCGAGCTTGGCGAGATGCTCGGGGCGCGGGTAGGGCTCCCACTTCAGGAAGTCGCCGCCGCGCTCGACGCGATCGAACGCGACCTGCTGCGCGCCGAGGATGAGGCTCGCGATCGTATTCTTGGCATTGCCCGCGCGCGCCATGCCGCGCCACGCGTTCGCCGAATCGCACGCATGGAGGCCGATCGAGTCGCCGTGGACCGAGCCCACGGGCTTCCCGGGCTGGGTTTCTTTTTGTTGGCGTCCGACGTCGCGGAGCAATGAGTTGGTTTGCGGCGAGGGGCGATCGCTTGGCCGATGGAATCGGGCGCGATCCCCTCCGCGAGCGACCCCGCCGCCACCGCCGCGGCCGATTCGGGGTCCCCTCGAAGACGAGGCGGCTCGTCCGCTCGACCCACGCGTCGTCGGGGACGCGCGCGCCGGGCGCCTTCCCGGCGAGCTTGTGCTCGTCGAGCATCTTCGGCAGGAGCGCGCGCACGCGGCGATACTTATCATTCATCCGCGGCTCGTTCTGAACGCAATAATGCAGCGATTGGCGCAGCAGCGTCTGCGCGTGGTCGGCCCCGATCACCTCCATGAGATCCCACGCGCGGTGCGGCAGATTCACCCGGTGGACTTCGGTGGCATCCTGCACCGTCTCGAGCAGCGCGTTGTACGCCTCGCGCGCGCCGCCGCTCGCGACCGCCGCAAAGATCGCGTCGGCTGCCGCGAGGTCGGCCGCGCGGACCGCGTCGCGGAGCGCATCCCCAACATTCCGATCCTTGGGAAGCTCGGCCGCGGTCACGGGGCGAGCGCGTCGCGGAGCGGCGCCTTCCCGCTCCTGGATATGATTGGTGTTGCGATAGAGCACCTTCAGCACCGGGAGCGGCTGCGCGCGCCGTGGGCAGCTCGAGCGCCATGCGGTACGCGGGCGCGAGCGCCATCATCGTATGGAACCCAACATAATCCTCGCCGCCGAAGGTCCGCGCGTTCGCGAGCGCCGCGGCCCGTCACGAGATCGCGCAGGCTCGTCCCCGATTTGAGCTTCCCAACGATCACGGCGTTGAGCTTGTCGGCGGGCGTCTCGATCATCAGATCGACGAGCGGCTCGAGCGATCCGAAGAGCAGCTTCGGCGGATCGTCGATCCCACAAATCGACGCGAACCCGAGCTCGGAGGCCGCGGCGAGCCCAAGGCTCGCGGTGATCATCCCGCGCCCCACTTCAACGAGAAAGTTCCTGCGAGTCCGAAGATCCATTGCCAGTACTCCGTTCCGGTGCGAGTGCCGGCGACGCAGCGGGAGGACGCTCCCAGTCTCGCCGCGGGCGCCCCGCGCGGCAAGCGCCTGGCGCGAGAATGACCGCGGGGCTTGCAATGAAACGTGGCGGCGAGGCGCCGAACGCCCCGCCGCCACGAGTGATCGCTCTGCGTTACGGCTGAATCGTGATCGCGAGCCCGTTGGAGCTCACGAGATTCAGCGGCGAATGGCTTGCAGTCGTCCCCGGGCTTTTGGAGCCAGAAGCACTGCGTATAGTAGGTATTACCGATGAGCGCAGGATTGTTGGGAATCGGAATCGGCGAGTAGCCGACGCCGTTCGAGCTGCTGGTCATGTCATACGAGAGGACTTGCGTCGATCCGATGAGATCGATGTGAATCAAGATCCCCCAACCGAATAGGAAGGATCCTTCCAGATCCTGCGAATCCGTCACGAGTCCGAGACCGAGCGAGCTGGTGGGCACGTTCGAGCAGAGAATCGCGAAGTCGAGAGTATTGATTCTCGGAGGAACGTTGGCATTCATCCAGAGGATGCCGCTACAGCCGGGCGTGCCCGTGCCATAGACCGAAGTCCCCGCGGGCGAGGCCTTCGCGACGCCGTTGCTGTCCAGGTGAACCGCCGTCTGTGCATACAGATCGCCACTGATCGTGGCGCCCGTGCCCAACGTGATCGCCGTTTGACAAAGAATGACTCCCTCGAAGTGGGCCGTCGTGCCGATCGCAACATCGCCGGCGACTTGCCAGAAGATGTTTCGAGCGGTTGCGCCGCCGATGAGGTGAATCTTCATGGCGTTGCTCATCGTGAGATTCTGTGCGATCTGAAAGATAAACACGTCGTCGGCCGTGCCGGAGAGCGTCAGATCCGTGGGGATCAAGAGACCGGTACCCCACTTATAGACACCGCGCGTGAGAGTCAGCCCGCCGACATTGCCGGCGCCGAGCTCAGTATAGTTAGGAGGCGCGGCCAGCCGCGTCCAGTGTATGCAGTCTCCATGTTGGTGACGGCCGTCGTCAGGTTGGAAGGGGTCGGCACCGCGTAGTCGGCGGCGAAGACCTTTCCGGTGACCTGGGTCGAGGTCGAAAACACATTGGTGGCATCGGCGCTGAGCGCGAAGCCCGTGATGAAGGTCGCGGCTGCGGGGCTGAGGCCCAGGTCCCCAAGAATGTTCGACGAGGGCACCGTGGAGATCGCGGTCTTGGCGAGGATGACATAATTGCCGGCCGCTCCGAGGTCCACGGGCTGCGGCGATGGAACGCCCTGGGTGTGTCCAAGGGGCGCCATTGCGAGGAGAAGAAGGGGTGCTCCGATGAGCGAAGAACTGAATGCAAACATGGGTGAAACTCCAATCTCGGTTGTGTCGGACGGCGGCGTGAAAGCCCAACTATTGGCCCGACGGGGGAACTGGCAACGATTGACCGTGCAGTCATTGTCTTCAGGAACGCCAACAATAGCCGGGACCGTGGCGCGGCCGCGATGGGGTGTTCATCCTAGCAGGTCGCTGAAAAAGTCATTCGGCCCAGGCGCGAAGCACATTTTTCGGCGACCTGCTAGCCCAACAAAAACAGCGGGCCAAAAAATAGCGGGGGTCGATGGTCCCCCCGCTGGGCGAATCGGACTCTGTTCCGAGCCGATCCGCAACGCACTCGCTTCCGTGCTGTCTATCTCAATTCATACGTAACGACGCCAGGCCCTCCTGCGTTCTGCCCCGAGATCTTGACGACCGCGCTGCCGTCGAGGCTCGCGCGGAAGAGTTCCATCTCGCCGTTGACCAGTTGGTCCGCGACATAGAAGAGCGACTTGCCCTTGGCGTTCCACATGAAGTTGGTCACATTGCTACCGGCGACGAGAGGGCCCGACGCTCGGAAGTTATCCGTGCCGTCCGCGGCCGAAACATACAGTTCCGTCACGGTGTCCGTGTCTTGGTCCGCCGTATACGCGACCTGCGCACCATTGGGAGTCCACGCGTAGGGGAAGCTCGAAACGTTACCATTCGCCACGAGCGTGCCCGAAATCTTGACGTTGCTCTTGCCATCGGGGGTCGACACGTAGAGCTCGGCGACGTTGTCGGTGTTCTGATCCGCGACGTACGCGAGCTGATTGCCCTTGGGCGACCACGAGTACGGGGACACGTTGCCACCGGCGACGAGCACACCCGAAACTTTGACATTGGTCTTGGCATCCTGGGTCGTTACGAAGAGCTCGAGGAATGTCATCGAGTCCTCGTTGGCGAGGTAGGCAAGCCGAGTGCCCTTGGGTGCCCATTCGAAGGAGACGACGGAGCCTCCGGCGACGAGCGGACCCGAGGCCTTGATGTTTTTCTTGCCATCTGGGGTCGGAGATATAGACTTCGTTGGAGCCGTCGATCTGTTGGTCCGCCAAGTAGGCGATCCGCGAGCTGTTGGCCGACCAAGCGAACGATGCCACATTTCCGCCGGCGACGAGCGGGAAGGACACTTTCGTGTTCTTCTTGCCGTCGGAGGTGGAGACATACACCTCGCGCACTTCGTCCGTGTTCTGATCGGCGGAATACGCGATCTGCGAACTGTTCCGCGCCCACTCGAACGCAGCCACGTTGCCACCCACGACGAGCGGTCCCGAGACCTTGTTCTGTTTCTGCCATCGGCGCTCGAGACGTAGAGCTCGATCACATTGTCGGTGTCTTGGTCCGCGAGATAGGCGATCCGCGAGCTGCTGTTCGCCCACGCGAACGAATCCACGTTGCCACCCGCGACGAGCGGGGCCGAGACCTTGATGTTTTTCTTGGCATCCGGCGTCGAGACGAAGAGCTCCATCACGGTGACGCTGTCCTGGTTCGCGAGGTACGCGATGCGCGAGCCGTTGGGGGCCCACTTCCAGTCGGTGACGCCCGTCGAGCCCCCGACCATGGGTCCGGAGACCCGGATCGGATTCCCACCTTTCACCGAGACCACATAAAGCTCGAAGACACCGTCGGTGTCCTTGTCGGCGCGGAAGGCGACCAGCTTTCGATTCTTCGACCACTGGAAATCGACAACGTTACCGCCGGACACGAGAGCGCCCGACAGATTCATTGTTTGGGTTCCCGCGAGATCGGCCGAGTAGAGCTCCACGGGGCCGAGAAGGGACTTCTGATCGAGAAAGATCACTTCCGCCTTGAAGGGAACCGGAGGAGGAGGAGGCGCGCCGACGGCATGGAGCACTGCATTGCCATCCAAAGTCACCGCGGTCTGCGCGAGGAGCGAGCCATTGGTGCTGGCTCCGGTCTGCATCGCGATCGCCGTCTGCGACAACACGATCCCCTCGAAATGCGAGGTCGTGCCCATCGTGACAGTACCGGCGACTTGCCAGAAGATGTTGCGCAGGCTGCGCCGCCGCTCAGATGGATCGTCGTGGCGCTACTCACTGTAAGAGTCTGCGCGATCTGGAAGATCCAGACGTCGTTCGCCGAGCCCGAGAGTGTGACATCCGTGGGAATCAGAAGACCCGTGCTCCACTTGTAGACACCACGCGTGAGAGTCATCCCACTGATGTTTCCGGCGCCGAGCTCGGTGACATCGGCTGCGCGACCGGCGGCGTCGGTGTAAGCGGTTTCCATGTTGCTCACGGCCGTCGTCAGGTTGGCGGGGGTCGGCGCCGAGTAATCGGCCGCGTAGACCTTGCCCGTGACCTGGGTCGAGGTTGCGAACACATTGGTGGCATCCACGGTCAGGGCGAAACCCGTGATGAAGCTTGCGGCGGCGGGGCTGATCCCGACATTCCCAACGATATTCGATTGGGGAATGGTCGAGATCGCGGCCTTCGCGAGAACCGCAAAGTCACCCGCAACACCAAGATTCACCGGCTGCGGGTTGGGGGCCGTTCCGACAATCGGCGGCCTCGGGCCTGGAACGTTTCCATTGGCCGTTATGGAGAAAAGAAGAAGGGCAGCTCCCATGAGCGAAAGGCTGAGTTTCAACATTGGACGACTCCGAACTCGGATGTGCCGGACGGGAGCAATGAGGCTGCTGGGTGCGTCCGACGGGAAACTGCGCCTTGCGAGAGCTGGGTGCAGGACATGACAGTTAGCCCGAACCGTCGCGTCGCCGCGATGGGGTGTTCACCCCATTCTTGGCTTTTCGCGCGCGAGCGGTGCTCCGCCACTCGAGTCCTCGTGCGCGTGTCGAGTCCGATCCGTCAGCGATCGTTCTCGACACGCTCAGTAGATTTCAATCCGCATCATTTTACTTCGTACATCATTTCAATCTGTATGACGTGACCCCAGGTCCTCCGACGCTTGCCCCGGAAATCTTAGCATTCTGACTTGCATCAGGTTTTGAGGCATAGAGCTCGACGACGTTGTCGGTGACTTGGTCGGCCGAATATGCGATCTGAGAAGCCTTGGGCGACCAGGAGTACGACGCCACATTTCCCCCAGTGACCAACGATCCGGAGACCTTGATGTTGCTCGTTCCATCGGACTTTGACACGTAGAGCTCGCGAACTCCGACTGTGTCCTGATCGGCGGTATACGCGATCAGGGAGCTGTTCTTCGGAGCCCAGGTGAACGAATCCACATTGCCGCCCGCCACGAGCGGCCCCGAGACCTTGCCATTTTTCTTACCATCGGGGGTCGAGACGTAGAGCTCGGTGACGTTGTCGGTGTCTTGGTCCGCGCGATAGGCGATCCGGGAGCTGTTCGCCGCCCACGCGAATGAGTCCACGTTGCCGCCCGCGACGAGCGGCCCCGAGACCTTGCCATTTTTCTTACCATCGGGGGTCGAGACGTAGAGCTCGGTGACGTTGTCGGTGTCTTGGTCCGCGAGATAGGCAATCCGGGAGCTGTTCGGCGCCCACGTGAACGAATCCACATTTCCGCCGGCGACGAGCGGCCCCGAGACCTTGCCGTTTTTCTTACCATCGGCGCTCGAGACGTAGAGCTCGGTGACGTTGTCGGTGTCTTGGTCCGCGCGATAGGCGATCTTGGAGCTGTTCGCCGCCCACGTGAACGAGGCCACGTTTCCGCCCGCCACGAGCGGCCCCGAGACCTTACCGTTTTTCTTACCATCCGAGGTCGAGACGTAGAGCTCGGTGACGTTGTCGGTGTCTTGGTCCGCGAGATAGGCGATCTTGGAGCTGTTCACAGACCAGGCGAACGACGCCACGTTTCCGCCCGCGACGAGCGGCCCCGAGGCCTTGCCATTTTTCTTACCATCGGGGGTCGAGACGTAGAGCTCGGTGACGTTGTCGGTGTCTTGGTCCGCGAGATACGCGATCCGGGAGCTGCTTGCCGCCCACGCGAACGAAGCCACATTTCCGCCGGCGACGAGCGGCCCCGAGACCTTGACGTTTGTCTTGGCATCGGAGGTCGAGACGTAGAGCTCGGCTACGCCGGCCGTGTCTTGATCCGCGATGTACGCGATGCGCGAGCCGTTGGAGGCCCACTCCCATGCCGAGACGCCGGCGGAGCCAGCGACCATGGGGCCGGACACTTTGATCGCGTCGCCACCTTTCGTGGGAACGACATAGAGCTCGAAGACGCCGTCCGTATCTTTGTCTGCGCGAAAGGCGATCGATTTGTGATTCTTGGACCAGTCGAAGTCGAGGACATTCCCACCTGTCACGAGGACGCCCGACAATTTCATCGTGTGCGTGCCTGTGATATCGGCCCCATAGAGCTCCACCGGCCCGCTCGCGGACTTCTGGTCCAGGAATATCACGTCCGGTGTAAAGGTGGGTGCAGCCGGCGGGACCGTCTTGACAATACTGTTGCTATCCAAATTGACCGCTGTCTGTGCAAGCAGGGCGCCGTTCATGGACGCGCCCGTCTGCATCGTGATCGCTGTTTGACATAGAAGGACTCCCTCGAAGTGCGAAGTCGTCCCGATGGTCACATTGCCTGCGACCTGCCAGAAAATATTCTTTGCGGATGCACCACCGATCAGTTGGATATTCGTGGCATTGCTCATCGTGAGATTCTGAGCAATCTCAAAGATCCACACGTCGGTCGCGCTACCGGAGAGGGTGACGTCCGTCGGGATCAGAAGTCCGGTGCTCCATTTGTAAACACCACGAGTGAGCGTCATCCCACCAATATCTCCGGCGCCGAGCTCGGTGACGTCGGGTGCGCGGCCCGCGGCATCGGCATATGCAAGCTCCATGTCGCCGACGGCTGCGGTCAGGTTGGAAGGTGTGGGCGGCGCGTAGTCGGCTGCGTAAACATTTCCGGTCACCTGCGTCGAGGTTGCGAACACATTGGAAGAATCCAAGGTCAGCGAGAAGCCCGTGATGAAGGTTGCGGCGGCGGGGCTGATCCCAATATTTCCGACGATGTTCGATGTCGGAACTGTGGCGATCCCAGATTTCGCCAGGATCGCGAAGTCGCCGGCCATACCAAGATTCACGGGCGGCGGCGACGGAGCTGAATTCATGGGCGGCGGGCTCGCGGCGTGCGCGTATTCGATCGCCCCAAGCGAGATGAGAGAAGAAGGCCGGCTCCGATGAGCGAAAGACTTAACTTCAACATGGTTCGTACTCCACAGTCGGTTGTGTCGGACCGAGCCGGGGTGCCCATGGACTTGTCCGACGGGACTTGCACCTCGCAAGAGAACGAGGGCAGGGCACGATCACTATGTCGAAGCCCTCCGCGGGCACTATGGGGTGTTCACCCTATTCGCCGCTCTTCCCCACACAGAAACGCGCCGACTTCAGAGACGCCGACTTCAGAGAATCGTCAACTGCACGCTGCTCTCGATGATGCCCGCGCCGATGGCATAGCGGGTGATGCCCGGCCGTGTCGTGGATGTCGAGCTTCTTCATGAGATGCTCGCGGTGCTTTTCGACCGTCTTGATGCTGATGGAAAGGTCCGCCGCGATCTTTTGTTGGCTTCGCCCTCGGCGATGAGTTGGAGGACTTCTCTCTCGCGCGCAGTGAGCTTGGCGATCTTCTTGTTGATCAGCTTTGCATCCTGCCGCGAATCCGACGGGGGCCGATCGAAGAGCTTGGGGCGCGACGGGCTGAAAAAGGCCATACCCTTGTGCACTTCCCGGATCGCGCGGCACACCTCGTGGGCGGAGGTCTGCTTGAGCAGGAATCCGAGCGCGCCCGACTCGGACGCATTCTTGACATACGCGTCGTCGCTGTGCGCGGAGAGGATGAGCACTTTTGTGGTGGGTAGCGCTTTGAGCACCTGGCGCGTCGCTTCCAAGCCATTCAGCATCGGCATGGCGATATCCATCAACACCACGTCGGGGCGGAGTTTCTTGGCGAGCGTGAGCGCCTGGCGACCGTCTTGCGCTTCGCCGACCACTTGCAAGTCCTGCTCGAGCTCGAGCATCTTTCGAAATCCCTCGCGCACGACCGCGTGATCTTCGGCGAGGAGGACGGTGATTCGTTTCGTTGGCTTCATGTTTTTGTTGATACAGATTCCACGAACGACCCCGCCCGTGTGGTTTTGCCGAGTGGTATTTGTGCGATGATCGTGGTTCCTTTGCCTGGGGCGGACTCGACTCCGAAGCGGCCCCCACCATTTCCACCCTTTCCCTCATGCCGAGGAGGCCCAGGCGAGTCCGGCCGCGGGCGAGCAACACGCGCTCCACTTGGAAAGACTTGCCGTCGTCTCGAATCGTCATGCAGATTCCGCTGGAGAGCTTCTGGATCGTCAGCTCCACGCGGCTGGCCTTTGCATGCCGGGAAACATTGGTGAGCGCTTCCTGCGCGACGCGATAGAGGATCGTCCGTTTGTTGCTATCCAATCGCTCGACTCCCGCGAAGACCTTCATATGAACGAGGATGTGCGTTCGCTTGGAGAAGGACTTCACGAAGGAATGGAGCGCGGGGATCAGGCCGAGATCGTCGAGCGCGGCCGGCCGCAGCTCGCGGGCGAAGCGATGCACGATGTCGACCGAACGCTCCACCATTCTTCTGCGTGCGCGAAATGTTGCGTTCGAGCCCCTTGGTGTTGAGCGCGGCTTCCTTCTTGAGCGACGCCAATCGGACATTGATTCCCGTCAGCGTCTGCGCGATCACGTCGTGGAGCTCGCGACTGATCTCCCGCCGCTCCTCCTCTTGCGTCAAGAGGATCTGGCGGGACAAGTGCCGCAGCTCTTTCCTGCAACCGGTCCGACTCTTCCAACAATTGGGAATAGTGGTGTTCGCTCTTCTTGAGCGCTTCCTCGGCGGCCCTGCGCTGGGCGACCTCCCTTCCCAACTCGATGTTCGAAGCAGCCAACTCCACGGTGCGCTGGCTCAGCATCTCGACGATTTGGTTGAGGTGGGCGGCGGCTTCCCGCGTGCCGAGCTGATCCTTCTCGATCGGTGTGATCGCTTCCGTGAAGAAACTTCCCGCTTGCTTGATGATCGTGGAGCGCCGGCTCGCGGGGCGACTGGGTAAGACATGGGACACGAGGATTTCCTCGTGGAGTTTTGCCATGTCCAATGTTTGCAATCCGGCGGCGAGCGCCTGATCCCCCATCCCGCGCGCGGCGTCGAGGGCGCCCCCGGACCTCGGTCGAGGAACGTCAGCAACGCCGCCCGATAGCGTGCTAGAAATTTTCGTTTCATGCCTTGCCAACCTCGCGGGCAACCCGGCGAGTGGAGTGCGCCGATTCTACCACCAGTCGCCGCGTGGTGGCGATCTCGTCCTTGAGTCCCCTGCTGTTGCTCCGGGCGCCCTGCTTGAGTGAAAGGAGGCGCACGTTGATCCCCAACAATGTCTGGGCGATCTCGTCTTGGAGCTCGTGGCTGATTTTCTTGCGCGCCTCTTCCTGGGCCGCGAGGACCTGGTGGGTGAGTCGCCGCAAGCCGTCCTGCAGCCGAAGGGAATCCTTCAGGAGGCGAGTGGAGTGCTCTTCGCTTTTCTGGAGGGCGGCTTCCACGCTCTTGCGCCGGGCGACGCCCCTTGCAGCTGAAGATTCGTGGCGGCCAGCTCAGCCGTGCGGCGGGTCAGCGTCTCGTTGAGCCGATCCAAATCGATCTTGCCCTGCCGCGCCGCGCGATGCGTTTCGATAATTGGGATGATGGCTTCCGTGAAGAACTGCTCCGCGCGCTCGAGGTGCCCATTGCGATTCTTGCGCACTTCCAGAGTGCCGAGAGCGCGCTCGTGGATCCGGGCGAGATCCAGGGTCTCGAGCCCGACCGTGACGGCGTGGCGGCCGGACCTGCGCGCCGATCGAAGGCTGCCGCTGGGGCCTCGCTTCAGATGCGCCCTCAACGCCGCGATGTACCGTTGCGGCAATGCACTTCGTTGGTGTGCCATGTTGGAGTGGCGCTTCAATCTGACGGCGCCGGTCAGATTTGCTTGGGTTTCGAGGCGAACAGCACAATTCCTGCGATGAGCGCGATCAGTCCGACGATGGGTGGGACGAAGTGGCTGTCCGGAGGTCTCCATGTGAATACCAAGGAAGTCGATGGGCTTCCCGGCGTGTTGAAGGTGATGCCCGAGTACGCCAGGACCACGACGCCGAGGACGACGAGGACGGCTGCAAGGATCGCTCGATTATTCATGTCGCGTCTCCAGTTTCGCGGTCATCGCGGGGCTCGCTCGCGAGAGCTCACGACGCCAGTCGCTTGCGACCGGAGACGAGGTTGACGAGGATCATGATGATCGCAACGACGAGCAGAATGTGAATGAAGGAGCCGATCGTGTAGCCGGAGACGAGGCCGGCCAGCCATAACAGGATCAGTACGAGCGCGACTGTATATAACATTGATCTCCGTATTCGTTCAGTTGTTGGACTTTGTCTTGCCATCGGAGACATCTTGAGTCTCGATGGTCAAATTGTTGATCACCCCGTTCACCCCTTCGACGTCGGCAATGATCTTCGTGACCAGTGCCTTCTCGGGGGTATTGTTGGCAATGCCCGCGACGGTGACCACGCCGCGGGTCGTCTCGACCGTCGCCGCCAGATCGCTGGTCCGGGGATGGTTCCGAAGCGACTCTCGTACTCGCGTCGTGATGGAGGAATCCTCCAACACTCCGCCCATTTCGGAGGCGCGAAGGCACGCGCTCGCGAGGAGCACGGCGCCCGTGGCCGCGATGAGTGCGAGCGAAAAGGTAACTTTCTTATTCATGGGATTCGACCTTCCAACGTTGGGGGTGCGCGCGAGTCGACTGGGGAAGAGAAGCTGACGGAGAGTTTGGCTGCCTGCTATGGGGTATTCACCCCATCTGCGTCGATCGGGGATCCCGTTCCACAAGTCCCTCGGTCGTCGAAAGGACCTCTTTCACCGTTTTCAGGAGCTCCGAAGTCGTGAAGGGTTTCAGCAGCGTGGCCGACGGCTTGAGCCACGGATAGCGCGTGAACTCTTCCTTGGGGAATTGCGCGGTCACCATGATCACTGGCAGTGGCATGCGCGACGCGCGCACCAGCTCCACCAACTCGACCCCCGTCATCCTCGGCATGAAGTGATCGGTGATCAGCAGATCATAATTGTTGGTATTGAGCACGAGCCAGGCGGCGGCGCCGTCATTGGCGGCGTCCACCGTGTAGCCGGAGCGCGAGAGGATGTCGGTGCTGAATTGCCGGATGAAAGGGTGATCGTCCACGACCAGGATTCGAGGCGGCCGCGTCGGGCCGCTTTGAGCCGGAACACGGATCTGCTCTTGGGGACGATCAATTATGGGCTTGTCCATGACTGATAAATAAACAACCTCTTCGTTCGCGCACTATTAGGTGTTCACCCTATGCCTATGCCGAGCGTTCGAGTGTCTCCTCAGGAGCCAATCCCCAGCTCCGCGCGCGTCGGATCCCAACTATTCCAAGCCAGACGAGGAACCCGTAGAAGGCGTAGAACATGATCTGAGCGGGATGAGATTGTGGCTCGTCGGATCCACGACCATTTCCGCCAGCGCCACGAGCGGTAGCACCGAAACGGCCGCGGCGGCGAGCAACCAGGCGCGACTCTTCGACGCAAGGCCGAGGAGGGCCCCCGCGGCCACGAAGAACAGGAGCTGCGGCACTTCCATGGACTCGATGGCCTCGCGGAGAATGGGAAACAGCGGCGCGCGATAGTGCCGCGCCGGAGGCCAGATCAAGAGCGGCATGAGCATGGCGGCGAGGCCGATCGCCGGAGCCAATAGAAACCCAACGATTGTTCGCGCTGTCCAACGATTTGCATGTGTGGTATTCATGATTTCGCAGCTACACGGCGAGGGATCGGGAGGATGTCCGTCAGAGGGATGTCCGTCAGAGAACTGTCAGGTGAGCTCGGCACGCGACGACGCCCGCGTTCATGGCATATCGGGTGAGGCCGACGGGGTCATAGATGCCAAGTTTCGCCATGAGGCGATCGCGGCGGATCTCGACCTGCGGAATGCTGACGGCGAGCTCTTCCGCGATCCTTTGGTTGGTCGCGTCGGCCGAAATGAGTTGAAGGACTCTCACGTCTCCCGCCGTCAGGCGAGGAAACAGATTGTTGGGCACTACCGTGTGGTCCGGCGATTGAGTGATGCGATTGGGGAAGCGCATTGGGAAACACAACATCGACCGTTCGCCCCGCTCTGTAAATGGGGTGAACACCCCATGGCACCCCGCAGACCTTCTACCTACCGTGCCAATCGCGCTCGAATCTAGAACGCAACACAAAGGATCCTTACGAACATGACGAATAGTGACAATACAGTTGTGACGACAGCCACGCCCCCGGTGGCCACGGCAACACCTTCGACGGCGACTGCTAACACCTTCGGTCGGCATCGGCACACCTTCGGTCGGCACCGCCACGCCTTCGGTGGGCATCACCACGCCTCCGACGGCCGCGCCCAAGGCTGCCCCGGCAGTCAATACTGCCACGAAAGAGTACGCTCACGCCGAAAAGGGCGAGTTCGTTGCGAAAATGCAGGGCCAGTTGGACGAGATCAATCGCGAAGTGAACGAGCTCTCCACGAAGGTCGAGAAAGCCAACGATACGGCCAAGGCCGAAGCCAAACCGAAGTTCCAAATGTTGCGCGACCAATCGGCCAAGTTGCGGACGCAGCTCGAAACCGCCAGAAACGCGACCGAGTCCACCTGGTCCGACATCAAGTCGGGATTCGGGAAGGGATTCGGCGAGCTGAAGGGCGGCTTCCAGCAGACGCGACAGTGGGTGAGCGAGAAGATCGCACCGTAAGACTGCGGATCATTCCAACAACAACAACTCACGAAGCGACGAAGGAAACGAAACATGAAACCCGCAAGGGCCATCACATTTCTGGTACTCGCGCTTCTGAGCGCCGGCCTTCTCTGCGGATGCCATGAAAACAAAAAGGGCCCCGGACAGAAGGCTGGTGAGTGGGTCGACAATGCCGCGAAAGACGCCGGTAGCGCCGTCGGCGACGCCGGCGATGCGGTCAGGAAATCGACCGATGGCAAGTAATTCTCAGCGCAGCTAGCAGGCCGCTGATCCAGCGCGCTGCCGAGCCGATCCGCGGCAGGCCGCGCGCCATCCCATGATTCATTTGGAGTGAACGAAGATGGCCCCCATCCCTTCCTCACCGAAATCAAGAGACTGCGCAGCCAAACGCACACGCAGATCGAGCAGGGCGCTTTCACCGACGCCTACGGGACCGATCATCTGACGGCTCTCGAGCTCCTGAACGACGCGCTCGCCACGGAGCTCGACTCCATCTTGCGATACAAACATTACTTGTTCATGGCGACCGAGCTGGACGCCAAGGATCGGGCCGCGGAAATCCAGCAGCATGCCGCGGAGGAGCCGCAGCACGCCGAACGCATGCCGAGTGTGCTGATGCAACTCAGCAAGTGAGATCGCACCTCGGCGGCGACACGTGAACCAGCGCGCCGGACCGTATCCCCGACTGCTCATGTTGGTCGGCTTCGCGATTGCAATCGCCGGAATCTATTTCGCGAAAGTCGTGCTCATCCCGATCGCCCTGGCGCTATTGGTAACATTTCTTCTCGCGCCCGTGGTCGCGCGCCTCCAGCGCTGGCGCCTCAACAGAATCGTTTCCATCGGGGTGGCGGTGATGCTCATCGGCCTCGCCACAGGCGCCGTCGGTTGGCTCGTGGCCGGCCAAGTCACCGACCTCGTCGCGAAGATGCCCGGCTACAGGCACAGCATCCAACAGAAGGTTGCCACAATTCTGGTCGGTCTTCGGGGAGCGCTTCGAGAGGGCCTCGAAAACCGTCCAGGACTTGGGTTCGGATCTCGGCGCAACATCACAACCCGGCCCGGCCTCGGAACCGGTGCAGACCGTGCGCATCGCCGAGCCGCAGCGCGGCCCGTTCGATGGGATTCGAGATGCGGCGGCGCCCACGATCGACGCAGTGCTGACCGCGGCGATTGCGTTCCTACTCGCCTTCGTAATCCTGCTGAGCAAGGAAGATCTGCGCGACCGAGTCATCCGGCTCGTGGGCCACGGGAAAGTGCTCGCGACGACGCACGCGCTCGACGAAGCCGCGTCGAAGGTGAGCAGTTATCTCATCCGATTATTATTGCTGAACGGCCTCCACGGCACAGCCGTCGCTCTCGGCCTCGCGCTGATCGGCGTACCGAATGCGCTCGTCTGGGGCCTGTTGTCGGCATTGTTGCGTTTCATTCCATACGCGGGGCCATGGATCGCGGCCTCTCTTCCCATTCTCACGTCGATGGCGGTCTTCGATGGTTGGGTCCAGCCGCTGATGACGATCGGATTGTTCGTCGCCCTGGAGCTCGTGAGTAACAATATCGTCGAGCCATGGCTGTACGGCCGCGGGACGGGTGTATCGCCCCTTGCAATCTTGGTATCGACGCTCTTCTGGACTTGGATCTGGGGGCCTGTCGGCCTCGTACTCGCGACGCCGATCACCGTGTGCGTCGTCGTCATGAGCAAGCACGTTCCCGATCTCAACTTTCTTTATTTGCTATTCGGCGATACACCGGCGCTTCCTCCGCCGGCGCGCCTGTATCAACGGCTCGTGGCCGGCGATCAGGATCAGGCGTGGTCGGTGTTACACGCGGAGATGAAGGAACGGGAGCTCCACGCGGTCTACGACGCGGTGGTCCTGCCGGCGCTCTCGATGGCGGAGCGCGATCGGCAGCAGGGGGCGCTCGACATCGATGGCGAATCGCAGATCGTCGAGTCGATGAAGCTCCTGTTGGAGGAAGCCAACGAAGAGGCGGTGGCCGTTGCGCCGAGCGAGGCCGCGACCCCAAGAATCGCGCCTGTCGAACGCGCCGCGCTGCGCGTGCTTTGCGTCCCCTCCCGCAACGCGACCGATGGATTGGCCGCGACCATGCTGCGACAAGTTCTCGAACGAGACGGCGCCCAGGTCGACGTTGCGGCGCTTGACGGCACGCCGGCCGCGGCGCTGAGCTCCCTCGAGAGCCGGCCCGTCGATGTGGTATGCGCATTTCGAGCGTGCCGCCGTCGCGATTCATCTACTTGCGTTATCTCTGCAAGCAGATCGCCGCGCGGCATCCTCGCCTGCCGATCATCGTTGGTATGTGGACGCTCGATCCCGGAGCTTCCGAGGCCGCGGACCCCGCGTCGCTTCCCGCGGGAGTGCACAAGGTGCGCCTGCTCGCGGAAGCGCGCTCGCTCGTGCGGGAATTGGCGGAGCCGGCGCGGTGAGAAAGGGGGACATTCTGCTTTTCGCGGTCCACTCCCCGCGGCGCGATAAGTAGGATGTCCCCCTTTCCCAATGAACGAGCTGAGCCAGTACATCCACGACCACGGCCTCCCGCTGATCTTCGGGATCGTCCTCCTTGCGCAGCTCGGCGTGCCGATCCCGGCGATGCCGGTCCTGATCGTCGCGGGGGCGCTCGCGGTGGATCGCGATCTCTCGGCCGCCAGCGTGATCGGCGTGTCGGTCGCGGCCTCGCTGCTGGCCGACTACGTCTGGTTTCTACTCGGGCGCGCGCGCGGCCACCGGATCCTGAAGCTCCTCTGCCGGATCTCGCTCTCCCCCGATTCTTGCGTTCGCCAGACCGAGTCGCTCTACCACCGCCTCGGCGACCCCGCCCTATTGGTGGCAAAGTTCATCCCCGGCTTCTCGACGGTGGCGCCGCCGCTCGCCGGCGCGATGGGGACCCGAACGTTGGTATTCCTTTTCTACGACGGCGGGGCGCGCTCCTCTGGGTGGGGGTGGTGTCGCCGGCGGGATGATTTTCCATAGCGCGATCGACGGATTCCTCGCCCAACTATCCGCCATCGGCGGCTGGGCGTTCCTCCTCGTCGCGGGGGCGCTCACGCTGTTCGTTGCTTACAAATATTGGCAACGCCGAAGCTTCTACCAATTCCTCCGGATGGCAAGAATCTCGGTCGACGACCTGCGGCGCGCGATCGACTCCGGCAAGAACCCACTCATCCTCGACGTGCGCTCGTCGGCGGGGCGCGCGGCAAATCCCCAACGAATCCAGGGGGCTGCGGTCCTCGACGCCGACAACCTCGACGGCGAGTTGGACAAGCTCCCGCGCGGCCGCGAGATCATTCTCTACTGCACCTGACCCAACGAAGCCTCCGCGGCCCGTGTGGCTCGCATGCTCATCGATCGGGGATTTACTTTGGTTCGGCCGCTCGCCGGCGGCCTCGACGCATGGATCGCCGCGGGCTATGCGGTCGAGGTAGATAACCCACTGATCGCGGTGCGCGCGTGAAGCCGCGCGCCGGCGGAATCGTCCTACGATTCGCTACTTCTCTTCCCCAACAATCCGCGCGTCGAGCTCCCTAAGGATCGGCTTGATCTCGAAGAGCGCCGTCGTCGTCCACGGAAAGCTCGAGCGCACGGCGGCGTAGCGAGCGCGCGCGTCGGCGAAGCGCCCCGTTTCGAGGAGGCGATCGCGCACGATCTCGCGCGTCGCCGCCACGTAGTCGCGTCGCGCGAGCGCCTCGAAACCGAGCCAAGGCAAGACAACGAACGCCACGAAATAGAGCGCCGCGCGCCGGCGGATCCGCCGCCATCGCGCCTTGCGCTGGGCGAGGGCGCCGCTCTTCACTTGCTCCAGCATTTCCTTGGCTTTCGCGCGGGTGGGCTGGATACCAAGTATTTCCTCGTAGACTTTACATGCCGCCGGATACGACTCGAGGTCGACCAGCCCGGCCGCGTGCTTTCGAGCCCCTTCACGGCGCCGTCGATGTCGCCCGACGCGGCTCGCGCGCGCGCCAGCTCGCGCACGATCTCCCACCGCGCGCCGAGGAGCTTCCCGAGCCGCTCGAACACCACGATGACCTTCTTGTGGAGTCCGAGCTTGCGATACAACTCGGCGAGCGCCTTCCGCGTCGTCGGTCGCGTCGTCGCGCCGATCCTCCTCGAGCGCGAGGTCGAAGCTCTTTCCCAAGCAAACGGATCGTTGGCATCGAGATCCTTCAGCTTGTCGAGCGCGGCGCGCGCCTCGTCGGACTGCGCCCCTCGAGCGACAGATGCGCCACGAGCTTCAGCGCCTCGGTCGCCTTTTTCTTTGTCTCCCATCTTCTCGGCGAGGAGCGCCTTGGTGCGCAGCAACACCACGTTGTGTGGGTTTTGGTCGAGGCCGCGATCGAGGAGCGCCGCGGCGCGCTTGCGATCGCGCCGCGCGAGCTCGAGGACCTGCGCATTCAGATCGCCGACCGCCACCGGGCGGATCGTTTGGCTTCGCGCGAGATCGGCGAGGAGCTGGTACGCCTCGAAACGCCGCGTCGGGAACTGCGCCACCACCTCGCGCACGTTTCGCGAGCCGTCGAGCAGCTTCGATAGTTGGGAAAGGACCCGCGCCTGCTCGCGGTCCCCGGCTCGCGCGGCGGCTTCGCAATGCGGTAATGCATCGAGTCGGAGGGGACCTGCTCGCGGATCATCGACCAATGATCGGAGCGGCGCGCCGATTCCAACAATAACGGCCCGACGTCGAGCGCCATCTCGAGCGCCCGCTCCTCGGGATCGAAGCCGGCGGGCGGCCCGCCGACCTCCGAGAGCTCAAAGGTGTTGGCGCCGGCGGCGAGGACCTCGCACGCGTCGTCGGTGAGGCGCGAGGCCGTGACCGAGGATAGTTGGGATGCGTCGAGCGCCCCCGATTCCACGAGCGCGGCACAGAGCGGCTGTCCGCGGCGGCGCATTTTCTTGGCTTTCTCGACTTCGGGTGCGGCGACCACCCCGCATCGATGAGGAAATCGACCAGCGGCGCGCGCCGCGGCCGCGCCAAGAGCGAGCTTCCCCGCTCGAAATAGAGGAGTGTCTCCTCGTCGCCGTCGCGCACGGTGAGGAGCCCGGTTTTTCCGGCGGCGTCGAGGCTCTGGAAGAGGCTCGTGAGATCGAGTGTGGTGAGGTCGCCCTGGAGGGTCATGGATGCGCGGCGCGGATCGGCGCTCATCCCTTTCGGCGCGGGCGGCGCCGGGGTTGACCCGTCGCCGGTGGCGCGACGCGCCTGTCGCGTCCCGGGTCGCTGTATTGACAGCCATCGATTCAAGCCCCAGGTTGGTGTGCGCAAGAAATGGCCAAAGCCACCAAGCCTCGCCAACCACCCGCCTCGCAAGCGTGCTGCCTGCATCCGCCGCGCATGCTCCATCCGCGGGATACCAAGCGATTCGCAAATCTTTCAAGGCGCTCGGCGATCCGACGCGCCTCGAGATCCTTGGGCTTCTCGCATCGGCGCAAGGGGAGATTTGCGTTTGTGACATCGAGACCAACTTCAGGCTGAGCCAGCCGACCGTCTCGCACCACCTCCGGATCCTTCGCGAGTCGGGCCTCGTGCGATGGGAGCGCCGCGGCACGTGGGTCTACTACGCACTGCGCAGCGAGGTCGCCGACACGGTGGGCGATTTCCACGCGATGCTGAAGCCCTGATCCCACTCGAATCCAATCCCACTTTTTCACCATCTATATTGATCCCCATCGATCCAAGGAAGTTTCCCATGGAAGACCAAGAAAAGCTCCGCGAGGCTGTCACACTCCGCGAAACCGTGAAGCGCCGCTACGGCGCCGCGGTGCAGTCGGCCGTCGCGGGCGAAGGGTCGTCGTGCTGCGGCTCCGCCCCCTCCTGCTCCGGCGGCAATCCAAACGAAACCAAGGACCCGATCACGCGCGACCTCTATTCGAGCGAGGAGTCGGCCGCCGTGCCACACGAGGCGCTCCTCGCCTCCTTCGGATGCGGCAACCCCACGGCGCTGGCCGAGCTCCATCCGGGCGAAGTCGTCCTCGACCTCGGCTCCGGCGGCGGCATCGATGTGTTGCTTTCGGCCCGCCGCGTCGGGCCCCATGGCAAAGCCTATGGCCTCGACATGACCGCCGAGATGCTCGCGGTCGCGCGCGCGAATCAGGCGAAAGCTGGGATTGCGAACGCCGAGTTCCTCGAGGGGCGATCGAGAGCATCCCGCTCCCGGCCGCGTCGGTCGACGTGGTGATCTCGAGCTGTGTGATCAATCTCTCGGCGGACAAACGCAAGACTCTCGAGGAGGCGTTCCGCGTTCTGCGCGCGGGCGGGCGGTTCGCGGTGTCCGACATTGTGCTCCGGCGTGAGCTCCCCGCCGCCCTGCGCGCGTCGATGGAGCTCTGGACGGGCTGCGTCGCGGGGGCGCTCCAGGAGAGCGAATACACCGCCGAGCTCGAGCGGGCCGGATTCAAGGATGTCAGCATTACGCCCACGCGCGTTTTTTGTGGCGATGACGTGCAGGCGATGGCGCGCGGCGCCTCGGGCTGCTCGCACGGCGATGCCACACAAGCGCTCGAGGGAGCGGTCGTGAGCGCGTTCATCCGCGCGAGGAAGCCGTGAGCGGGGCGGCCGCGTTCCCGCGTGCGCGACGCGCCGCGGTCGAGTTCGTCGGCACGGCGCTCCTGCTCGCGACGATCGTCGGGTCGGGAATCTCCGGGGAGCGCCTCGCCGCGGGCAACGACGCGCTCGCATTGTTGGTGAACAGCCTCGCCACGGGGGCGGCGCTCACGGCGCTCATTCTTGCGTTCGGCGAGGTCTCGCGCGCCCACTTCAATCCGCTCGTAAGCCTCTTCGACGCGGCGATGGGTGGGATCGCCTGGCGCGACGTGCCCGCCTCATGGCGTAGCCCAACTTTCCGGGGCTTTTGTTGGTGTCGCGGCGGCGCACGCGATGTTCGGCCACGAGGCGTTCACGGCCTCGGTCCACGCGCGCCATGGGGCGCCGCAGCTCCTGAGCGAGTTCGTTGCCACATTTGGCTTGATCGTCGTGATCTGGGGTGCGCGCGGGGCGCGCGGGAAATGTGGCGTTCGCGGTCGGGGGCTACATCGCTGCAGCCTACTGGTTCACCGGCTCGACTTCGTTCGCGAATCCGGCTGTGACATTAGCCCGCAGCGCGACGAACACGTTTTCGGGGATTCGCCCCGCCGATGCGCCGGGCTTCATCGTAGCGCAACTCTTCGGCGGCGCTGCGGCCACGCTCTTCTGCCGGTGGCTCGCGGCGAGTGTTGCGCTCGAATGAAGAAGGTCATCTTTGCTTGTATTCACAACGCCGGCCGCTCGCAGATGGCGGCGGCGTTCTTCACTCGCCTCGCCGATCCCAACAAAGCGCGCGCGCTGTCGGCGGGGACCCGCCCGGCCGCGAGCGTCCATCGCGAGGTCGTGGAGGTGATGCGCGAGGCCGGGATCGATCTCTCGCGCGAGGCGCCGAAGCTCCTCGACGGCGAGCTCGCGCGCGATACCAACTTTCTGATCACGATGGGTTGCGGCGAGGAGTGCCCGATCGTGCCGGGAGCGCGCCGCGAGGATTGGCCGATCGACGATCCGAAGGGCTTGCCGCTCGAGCGCGTGCGCGCGATTCGCGACGAGATTCGGGGCGCGTCGCGGAGCTCATCCGTGCCGAGGCGCTCGCCCCCTTCCCGCGGCTAGCGCCCGCCGATACGCTTCGACGACCCGCAGGGTGATCGACCCGAGGGTCATTGAGGAGTTTGTTGGTGCTGCGAAGAACCCCCGGCACGCCACGTCCGATTTCGGTTCCACGGATCCCACCGTGCGAGGCGACTCGCCGCGCGCCGGACATAGTTGGGGTTCGCCGAGCGATCCGATGACACACAACGTCATCGATTTCATCGCCCCCGTGAAACCGGGAAGGTGGCGGCGCTCGAGGGGGCGCTCGATCGCCTCGGCGGCAGGACCCTGGCCGCCCCACCGGGATCCCTTTCGCACAAATACCTGGGCTCCACTTCGCGAGCCTTTCGATACTTGGGGACGAGCGCGCGGGGGCGCGCCTCGTCCTCGAGTGCAACTTCGACGGGGATCTCGATTCCTACCTATCGGCATTATTGGGGAAGGCGTTCGCGCCGCTCCACTCGGTCTTCGTCCATTGCGCCGGCTGCCCGCCGGAGCCGGCGGCGCTCGTCGACTACCTGCGCGCGCACGTGGTGCGCCCGGCCGCCCATCACGTCGGCAACACGAATCGCTCGCTCGAGCAGATCCGCCTCGAGGCCCAGCTGCGGAGCGAGATCGAGGCCTTCCTCGATGGGAGAGCCGCCGCGGGCGCGTCGCCCGACGACGTCCGCGCCGCGATCCTCGTGAAGTTGGGATCGCGCCCCGGCGGCATTCCGCCGATGCCAACGATCCGCGGGGGAGCGGGTGGGGGCGTGGCTCGCGCTCGCGGCGACGGCGCTGGTCGCGCTCGTTTTGTTGCCATTCGAGCTCTTGGGAATCGCGATCCTCCAGATCCTGGAGGCGCGCGATCCGGTCCACGGCGGCGTCGCGGATCCCAAGCGCGTCCGAGAGCTCGCCGAGCAGGAGGATTGGATCGTCCAAAACCACATATCGAGCGCGTACACCGTGAAAGCGGGGCCGCTCCGGCGGCTCGCGCTCCGCGCCGTCCTCTTCGCGATCGATCGCCTTGCGCGCACGCTCTTCACCCGCGGAAAGTTGGGAAGCATCACGAGCATCCACTACGCGCACTGGGCGCTCCTCGACGGCGGGCGCACCCTCATCTTCCTCAGCAATTTCGACGGGAGCTGGCGGAGCTACCTCGACGATTTCATCGACAAGGCGAGCGTGGGGCTGAGCGCGGTCTGGAGCAACACGTTGCTCTTCCCGCGCACGTGGCTCCTCGTGCTCGCCGGCGCCAAGGATGGGCCGCGCTTCAAGGCGTGGGCGCGCGATCATCAGGCGCGCACGCGGGTGTGGTATTCGGCCTACCCCGACCTCACCGTGGCCCAGATCGACAAGAATACCAAGATTCACGAAGGGCTCACGGCGCGGCTCGAGGGGCGCGCCGCGCAGGATTGGCTCGATCTTCTATAGTTGGGAGACTCGCACGATGGCCACGCTCGACACCAAGGATATCCAAGGGCTCGTCTTCAGCGGCTTCGCGAAGCAGCCGCTCGCGGCCTACCTATTGTTGGGGATCCGCGAGCCGGCCGGCGCGCGCCGCTGGCTGGGCACGCTCCCTACTGGGTGACATTCGGACAGAAGCACGAGCGCGGGAGCAGCCTCCAGGTTGCGTTCACATCGTTGGGATTGCGCGCGCTCGGCCTCGACGAGGAGAGCCTCGCCACCTTTCCGCGCGAGTTCCTCGAGGGGATGGCGTCCGAGACGCGCGCGGATCCTCGGCGACTCGGGCTCGAGCGCGCCGGATCATTGGGATTGGGGCGGGGGCGGCGTCGACGCCGCACATCCTCCTGATCATCTTCGCCCCCGACGCGGCCACCCTCGACGCGCGGATCGGGCGATACTTGGGAACACGGGGGCTCGGTCGAAGTGACGCGGCGGATCGATGGTTTTCGCCCCGACGATGGAAAGGAACATTTCGGCTTCGCCGACGGGATGGGGCAGCCGCTCATCGAGGGGGCGCCGGTCTCGAGCAAAGCGAAACAGCTGGCGCCCGATGTCATCGCGCGCGATCGCGTGCCCGCGGGTGAGTTCATCCTCGGCTACCCCGACACCTACGGATCGCCCTCGCGCGGGCCGACCGTTGCGGCCGCGCGCGATCCCAACCATCTCTCCTCCCACGGCCGCCGGCGGCGCCGGCGACCTCGGCATCAATGCCACCTATCTCGTCTTTCGCCAACTAAAGCAGGACGTGGCGGCGCTCGAGGCGTTCCTCGCGGCCGCCGCGCCCGCGCAGCCCGAGCGCGATCTCCTCGCGGCCAAGATGGTGGGGCGGTGGCCGAGCGGCGCGCCGCTCGTGAAGGCCCCCGAGCGCGACGACCCGCGCCTCGGCGAAGACAACGATTTCGGATACCAATCCGACAAACTTGAGCTTCGCTGCCCGATGGGCTCGCACATCCGCCGCGCCAATCCGCGCGACTCGCTCGGCGATTCGCCGGCCGTGTCGCTCGCCTCCGCCAATCGCCACCGGATCCTCCGGCGCGGGCGGCTCTACGGCCCGCGCGCGGTCCCCGGCGAGCGCGACGCCGCCGAGCAGGGCCTCCTTTTTCTTTGCCTCAACGCCGACATCCAAAGGCGAATTCGAGTTCGTCCAGCAGACCTGGATCAACAATACGGTCTTCGGCGGGCTCTGCGGCGAGCGCGATCCGATCCTCGGCGAGAATCGCGCCCCGGATAGTTGGTATACGACGCCGGCGCAGCCGGTCCGGCGGCGCGCCGCGGGATTGCCAAGATTGGTCGACGTCCGCGGCGGCGCGTACTTCTTCCTGCCGGGGCTCCGCGCGCTCCACTATCTCGCGTCGCTGTGACCGGAGCGCGGAATCGGCGCCGCGTGGCGCCGCGGATTGTTGGGATGTTCGCGTGGATCGCGGCGCTAGCGGCACTTGCCACACTTCCCGCCTGCCCCGCGGCGCGCTGGTCGATCCGCCCTACGATCGAGCCGCTCGATCTCCCGGTTGCCTACGATCTCGAGGACATCGAGCTCGTTTGCGCCGACGCCGACGGCGATCGCTGCGACGACGTCTTCGCGATGAGCCCAGCGCTGAAACGGGTGATCGTTTTTGGTGGGAATCGCGACGCGGTCATCCAGCCGCGCGGCGAGATCGCGCTGCCGTTTCGCCCGGCGTGGCTCGGGGTGCGCGACGTCGACGGCGACGGAACCCTCGATCTCGTATTGTTGGGATCAGATCGCGTGACGATCCTGGTGGTCTTCCTCGATTCGCAGCTCCGCGAGCGGGGCGCGCCGAGGCGAAGCAGGCGGCGCCGATCTTTGGGATCGTGTTCGCGCCGGATCGGATCGGGACGCGCCGGTCGGAATTGTTGGTGATCGACGCGGCCGGCGGCATCGAGGGGCATTTGTTGCTTTGGCGCGGCGGCGCGCTGGCGCCGGTCGGCCACGTCAGCATTCCCGACGCGGGCGCCCCCGCGTGCGTGGCCGCGAGCGCGCTCAATCGCGACGGGCGGATCCGCGCCTGGATCGCCTCGTCGTCGCGCCAGCTCCACGAGATCGGGCTCGGCGAGCGGAGCGTCGCCGCGACGAAGATCGCCGACCTGGAGTCGGTGCCAGCGGGGCTCGCGGTGGCGCGATTCTTCGATCCCAACTTGGAGTCGCTGCTCGCGTGGTACCCCGAGGAGCATCGGACCGAGGTGATCACGGTCGTCCCCGGCGCCGGTCGGGATCACGACCAACGCGATCCCCGTGCGCGGCGAGATGCCGCCGATCGTGGTCGACGTGAACCGCGACGGGCGCGACGACGTGATCAGCTTCGATCGTTGGCAATCGAGCGGCGTCGCGACGGTCGCGTGGAGCGCACCGATTCAGAAGTTCGTCGAGGGAAGTTCACCATCTATGGCGCGCCGCCGCGATTCGTGGTGGGCGACTTCGACGGCAGCCGCACGCTCCGATTCTTTTCTTGTGCCACGGCGCGCGCTCGGTTGCGTTCGCGACGGACAAGGTCGAGATCGAGAAGGGGCCGTGAGGGCGGTCGGTGGCGATCGCACGAAATGTCGCAACAACGGCCGACGAACCTCGTAAGGCTGGCCGGACCACACTTCCCGATGCATCGTCATGCATTAGTGATTTCACCGCCGTGGCTGTCCGCGATCGATCGGCGCCTCGATAGCGATTGGACTTGCATACTGCGGGAATCGTGGGCTCGTCGTTCGCGATGTGCGTAGACGCAGATATTATTGTGTACGACTGGCGACTCCGCGCATCTCCGGTATCTGGGATGACGACGACCATGGCATTACAGGACATCCGCCGATCATCTTCGCGGAATGGGCCAGATGGTTTCGGCGTGATCGTCAACGGCCTCACACCGATCGGCAGCGGCCCACCCTATCGTACGTCCTTCATGCGTTGCGCTGCCGAAGCCACGAATCCTTGCGTTTGACACCCTCACGAAGCGAGCATCCCGCGGACTGGCCGCACGATGTCGTTGACATCACGCAGGAAGGCAGTTCGGCGGCGCGCGCAGATGCGATCGACGTGCGCGCGCGAGAACTCGAATCGCCACATAATGACTTCGCAACTAACCGACTGAGAGTCGGCTGGAGTCCCCAACGCCCGGACGAGCTCTCATGCGAATGATCAAAGAACGCCCTCACCGACGAGGCGGCCAACGATGGCGCGGCAATCCAGAGCTGATGGTGCGCGTATGCGGTGGCATGTGGCAAGATTGCCGAGCGCAATTCTGGAGCACGTTGCCCGCTCGAAGGCCAAATCCGCGTCCTCGGTTATCGGCAGCTCGCGCATCGTTGGCGAACTCAATGCCGACCGCTAATCCCAACCATCCGCCGCGGCCGGGCTGGTTCGTTCGCCACCCGACTGGGTGGCATGATCGTCTTGCTCAGCGGAATGATCGCCATCCCGTTCGTCACGGGCATCGCGCCCTTCATGTGCCAAGACGGCGAGTCGTCGTGTTCGACACGGCGTCGAAGGTCCGCGCGCTGCGCGTGCGCAACGACTACGACGCGATCGGCGCGCGATTGCTTGCAACTGATCCGCGGTCCGTCCACTGCGCCGAGTCGGAGGACGCTCGAGTCCCAACGATCCGCGCCTGCACGTCGCGGCTGCGGAGCCTGCGCGCGAATCACATTTGCGATCTCCGACGACGGATGCGCACTTCGAGTTTCAGGAGGCTTCGACCACCAAGGCGTCGACTTCGAGTACGACCGCGACGATCCCCTCGATATGGAAGCTGTACTACTACACCGAGCACTCGCGGGAATTGTTGGCGACGATCCGAGGCTAGAACGGGGTCTGACGCCGTTGCACTCCGCGAAGCCGATCCGATTCCCGCTCGGATCGATCACGCGAAAATCGCGCACTCCCCACGGCCGCGCGCCGAGCTCCATCGCGATCACCGCGCCGCGCGCGCGGCACGCGGCGTAGTACTCCTCGACCCCAACCATGAGGCAATAGACGACCGACCATCCATGGAGATCGGGGGTCGCCGGGGCCGACGAGTTGTATCTCGATCGCGTCGAGCGCGGCCCCCACCCGCAGCGGCGGATCCCCCACGACCACGCGATCGTGAAGCCGAGCTTGTCGCGGTAGTGACGGATCGCCTCGTCGAGATCGCGCACCGCAAAGATGGGAATCGCTTGGTTCACTCGTTTCATGGGCAATCATCCTAACGATGGTGCGCCGTTGTATTGGGATCGACAAAACTCCCGGAAATCACTTGGGCTGCGACTCGCTGAGCCTTTCCGTGATCTCGATCAACGATAGGAGCCCGCAATGGAATGCTAAGAAAAGAGCTGCCATCACACCGATGAGCAGGGCCGCGGCGGCAGTCGCAGCGAAGATCTTCCACTTCGGGCTTCGCGTGAGGAGCATCGTCGCAACCGGAATCGCCGCGATCGAGAGCAGGATGAGCGGCACGCTATTTTCACCGAGCGCCAGGAACAGTTGCGTCAGCTTCGCGGGCTGGCATTCGAATGTGGCGAGAACTTCTCCGAGTGGCCGGAGAAGTAGGCGCTCCGACGGCACGCAGATCAGGCCGCTGATCGCAACCGCGCACGACAGCGCGTTTGCGTAGACGTTCAGCCCGTTGGCGGAGTTCGTTGGTGTTCCCTCGGGCATTGCGCGAGCGCGGGAGCGCTTCGTTCGAAAGGATCAGGACGAACTCCAGGCGGGTCAGCCCGGAAGAATCGGGCATGGGCGGACGTCGAGGCGGCTTCGAGACCAGCCAGCGATCGAAATCGGCGTGCGACAAACCCCCAATCCTCCCGCGGTCGATGCCGTTCGCCCTCGCGGCATTGGCGCTCGCGATGGCTTTGCTCCAGCGCTCCGCCCATTCCCACAATCCCCACCGAGCCGGCGCCGCCGCATTACGAGGCGATCGGCGCGATCGACGCAGCCGACATGGAGTTTCATACTTGTGTCTGCCGCCAATTGGCTGATTCTTGGGATCGACTTCGAGCTCGAGGGAGAGTGCGTTTCGAAACTCATCCTCGTGAACGAGCGCGACGCCGAGCGCGCCTGCGACGCGCTCGATATCCCGGTGGGGGCGTTTTCTGTGGTGTTGTATGGCAATCCCAAGGAAGCGATCCCCCGCCGCCGGCTCAGAAGGTCGTCGTCATCGCCTGGTGCCCGATGGCCGAAGGGTCATTCGAGGAGCGGTGGGAGGTTCCCGAGAGGGCGTATCATTTCCTCAATGCGGCGCAACTCAACGTCCGCGGCGATTCACGACTCCGTTGTTATTACCTTTCGGTCGACGCCGACGAAGGTCGACCGCGCGATCACGATTCTCTTCAAGAAGCGCTCGCAACTCCGGGCTTACGGGTTTTCCTGTAGTACGTCAACGTTTCCATGCGCCGCGTGACACTCCTTCGTCGCCTACGGGATCCGATGTTTGTCAGCGGTGTCCTTTCGGACATGGTTGTGATTTCGTATGACCTCGCTATTCTGTTCCTAATTGTGGTGATCCTGATTCGCGCCTCCAAACTGCGCGCGATGTGACGCGTCACCGAATCCAATGCGAGCTCGGATTCACTGGATGTGGGCATTCGCGGTCGCCGCGCTTTTATTAGTGTTTGGCGGCGGCCTGTTCGTGGCTCGCATGATCGATCGGCACAAGAGTCGAGGCGGCCCGGCGCGCCGCACCGCAGAACGATCCCAAGAATCGACACCTCGAGTCCGCCGACTCCGTTCTCGCTGCCGCGGCCGGGAGTTCTCACGGAGCCCGAGATCGCCGCGGCGCTGAAGTCGGGAGCGCGCCTCGAGAAGCCGCCAGTCTTGATGTTGGAGAAACCGCGCGACGAGCCCGGCGGCGCGCGCGCGATCGGTCCTCGAGTGGCTTTCCTTCGCGAGAGAGAAGCCCCGCGAGATGCACGCCGATCCCAACGATCTTCGCCTGATTGCCAAGGAAGCGATCGATTACGATCCCGGGTCGAGCGTCCTTGCCATGTATCTTCTGTCGTACGCGTTCAAGGAAAGGGTCTGGGCCTTCGACTACGAGATCGCTACCCACTGGAGTCGAGCGGGCGACGCGCGACGGCGCGGCCGCGAGCGAGATGCTCGCGGCCGCGCAGTGCATCTACTCGATCGAGCCATTCGCCGCCGTCGCGCTGCTCGAGCGAGCCAAGGCGCTCGCCCTCGACTCGGGCGAGATCGCCGAGTGGTTGGAATATGTGGGATCGGTGGCGGAGGATCGAAGGCGCCCCATGCGAACGGTTCGCGAAGCGTCGGAGCCAGCTCCGCCCGGTGCGCGCGAGCCTCCGCGAGCTCGGGGATCCCAACGATCCGTCGCTCGCCGCACGACTGAAATCCGCGCACTCGGGTCCGAAGCTCATCGAGCTCGCGGAGCAATACCAACAAATGGCGCGCGTCGCCTACGACGCGCACGATCTAGACGACTGCTGGCTCGGCGCGCAGATCTCGCTCCAGCTCCTCGACTCCTTCACCAAGAATCCGGATCATGCGCCTCGCCTCGCGGAGTCGGCGGCCTCCTGCGGGCGCGCCAAGCTCGCGACCGGGAACGCCGTCGAGGCCGGCGCGTGGCTCCTGAAGGCAGGCGGATACTTGGCATTTGCAGAGCGCGTCTACAACGAAATCCCCTTCAAGCTCGCCGCGGAAATGATCGATGCGAAGGAGTCGCTCCCGGTCGTGGAGTTTCTGTTGCGATGGCGCCCCGGATTGGCGCGAGCGGCGGCGGCGCGTCCCGCGTTTCTGCCGCGCGGAAGTGAAAGTGAGGCGCAGGTATCTCTTTGGCTCTTCCTCCTCGGCCGCGGCCTCCCGCCGATGATTCGATAGTTGCCCATCTCCGTCCACGGGCGTTGAATCGCCGCGGATCGCGTCCTCCTCCGATGACTGCGCCCGCGCGGTCGCCGGGGAAGCTCGGTCGTCGCCTCGCGATCGCTGGCGCGCACGCCGCGCGCCGCGCGCCGAAAAAGAAGAATGTCCCCTTCGGCTCCGTATGCTTTCCCCATGCTCGGAATCGACCTCGGTTGCGGATCCAAGAAAAGGCCGGGTTTCGTTGGCCTCGACTACGTCGCGGCCGAGGGAGTCGATCGCGTCTACGACGTGTCGAAGGATCGTTTGCCTTTCGACGACGGCACCGTCGACGAGGTCTTCTCGAGCCACTTCCTCGAGCACATCGAGAACGCGCCCTCGGTGCTCCAGGATATCGTTAGGGTTGGGAAGCCGGGGGCGCGTCGAGATCTGGACCCCTATCAAAAGAGCAACATCGCCTTTCTTCCGGGCCACGTTCGCTACTTCAACGAGGTCGTCTGGTCGCATTTCTGCCTCGAGTACCCGGAAATGTGGTTTCGCGACATCGAGGGGATGCTGCGGCTCGATCGATTCCATTATGTGGTATCGAAGCGCACCGAGGAGACGCTCGGCTAAGTGCCGCTCCACTTCGCGCTGCGATTCTTCAACGACGTCGTGGTGGAGTTCGGCGCGTTCCTGACGGTCCTGAAAGGCAAAGAATATCTCGACAAGGCCAAATACAAACAATCGGTGAAGCCGCCGGCGTCTCACGGTCGGCCCCGGGCGTGAGCTCCTGCGCCCGCTCGACGCGCCGCAGATGTTCTGGCGGATCGATTTGTAGCAAGCCCGAGCACGCGCCCCATGCCCCCACCCGCGCCCACGGACAGATCTGTTACATCGAGATGCCGGCGACCGATGTCCAGCGCTCGGCCGATTTCTACCAAAAGACCTTCGGCTGGCAGATCCGCCGCCGGGGCGACGGCGCGACGGCCTTCGACGACATTCGACGGGCGAGGTGAGCGGCGCGGTTCGTGCGCGGGCGATGCCGGCGGCGCCGGCCCCGGGATCCTCTTCTATGTGATGGTCGACAGTGTGGCGGCGGCGGTGGAGGCGGCGGTGGCGAACGGCGCCGAGCTCGTCCAAGCGATCGGCGCCGACGACCCCGAGATCACGGCGCGGCTGCGCGATCCGGGTGGGAATGTGATCGGGCTGTACCAAGAGCCGAGCTCGGCGCCGAAACGGGAAAGGTAACAACGGTCCCAGCGCGTCCGCCGTAACGGGCGGCGCCTGTGGCCCGATGAGTGATTTCCCCGAAGAGCCCGTCCTGGCGGAGCGCCCTGTCCTGCCGGCGCGCGGCGACGGCCGGCATCGATTCCGGCTCGCGGCTTTAGTTGGGATTACGTTGGTCGCCTGCTTGGCTGTCGTTCGCGAGACGGTCGTTGCACGCCCGCCGGTTTTGTGGGAATCGAGGCGGAGCCCTGCGCGCCGAAAACTACAAGTCTTCGCTCCGCGGATTCGACAACGTGATCCCGTTTTCGATGGGTCCATTCGATCCTAGTCTCGATGTGCGACCGCCCGGACGAGGTCGCGTATCGTTGGGATGACTTCGCGCACGCGGGTTGGCGTGCCAAAGCCCACTATGACAAGCATGGGGCCGTCGACATGGTCGTGCTCGAGTGCAAGACGAATGACAGTTTCCAACCGTGGCGCGCCGCGGTGATCGAGCGGTCTCGCAGGACTTGCCGAGAGCTTTCGACTTCCCGACCTCGGCGATGCTCTCAATCGAGTCATCACGGACGTCGAAGCGCGAATCGTGTAGGCCCCGCGAAGGCGCGCGCGAATGGTTGGGAATTGGAGGTCCAACGCTCACATTTCCGACGGCACTCCGACCGCAACCGTGGAGTTCAGGGGGCGGATGCGGTGGCAGCCCACATTCACCCCTCTCGGGTCGTTCGATATCAACTTTCCTCCGGTCGAGCGTCTGAGTGCGCCCTGGCGGCGGTGAATGCCATGAAAACAGAGCTCCCGAAGCGGGGCGGATCCCAAATCCTACGGCTCCTGATTTTGGTTCGGGATTTCCGTGGTCGTGTGCTTGGTCGTGTTCCACGCCGCCGGCACCGCGTACGCGCCGATGCTCTGGGGCGTGGAGGGCAAGCCATATGGAGGCCGGGATTCGCGTGGGGATCCATCTCACGAGTGCCAAGAGTGGTCTTGCCGGGGAACATTGGGATCCGTTCGATGCGATGTCCATCGCGGACCGCCCCGACGACATCATCTATAGTTGGGATGACTTCGAGCGCGCGGGCTGGCGCGTCAACGCGCACTACGACGCGAGACGGCGCGGTCGACCACGCAATCCCCGAGTGCAAACCCACGGGATGCTGGCGGAGCGCCGGGCGCCCGTCCTCGAGCGATCGCGCCGGCTGTCGGAGGCCTTCGCTCTCCCAACTTCGACGAAGCGCTGGATCGCATTCTCATCCACGCCGAAGCCCAAGATTTGGGTCTGGAAACAACCCGGCGCGCATGATTGGGAATATGTTCGCCCAATACTCGAATGTGGATGGGGGCTCGCCGCCACGGTCGAGTTTCGGGGCTACTCCGACCGCGTCCCGGAGGCACGCCCATGCATAAAGATCGACGTCAACGATCCCTCGGTCGACCGCACGCACGCCGCTTCGCTGGCGGTAGGCCCCCGGGATCTCTTCTATGTGATGGTGGACAGCGTGGCGGCCGCGGTGCAGGCGGCGGTGCGCCAATGGCGCCGAGCTCGTCCAGCCGATCGGCGCCGACGCCCCCGAAATCACGGCGCGGCTGCGCGATCCGGGCAGGAACGTGATCGGGCTCTACCAGGAGCCCAACAAAACCGCGCCGAAGAAATGACCGGCGGACGGCTTCCGGCGCGCGTAACGGCGCCCAGCGAGAAGACCCATGAGCGATTCCGCGGACGAGACCCGGCCGGCCGAATCGAATCGTCGCGTTCCTGAGACGAGGTGGCTCGTTCCACCTGCGGATCCCGATTTTAGTTGGGGTCGGCGCGCTCGCGCTCGTGGCCGTCGTTCCAGGGTTTGCGAATAGGCGCGCATTCCGCATCTCTCCGGAAAGCCGCTTCCGATTTTGTGGGGAATCGAAGCGCGCCTGGCGTTGAGTGGGATCCCGCGCGAGAAGGTCGATACGCTCGATTGGTCGCGCCGCGGGCTCGTGGTGTTTGCAGGCCATGAGCGAACGGTCTCCGATTCGTGCAAATACCTATTGTTGGGATGACATAGAACGCGCGGGGTGGCGCGTGACCGCGCGGATCGATGACGCGGGCGACGTGGACGAGATCTTGCTCGAATGCCCAACTCGGCGTCGGGTCGATCGCGCCGGCCGAGCGCGGGCGGGTCGCGTGCGAGGCGCTCGGCATCCCCGATTTCGTCGGCTCGCTCGACGAGTTCCTCGCGCGGTCGGCCGAGCTGGCGCGGCGCGCGCGAGTCGGTGAAGGCGGATCATTGGCGTTGGATTGCGCGGGTTCCGGCCGTGGACGCCGAGATGCCGCGGCGCACTGAACGCGCGGCGGCTCGGGACCGACGACACTTCGCCTGTCATGAGGTCGAGGAGTCTTCGACCTGAATACACCCCGGCACGGCGTGGTCGAGATCCGGAGCGCCCAGAACGATGACATCCAATCGAAGCCTCGTGGCCGTGGGCGCTTTCGTTGGTCTCGCGATCGTTGGTGTCTCCATCATCGCGTACTACGTGGTCGAAGCCGATGACTCGCGCTCGATCGCCGACTGCCGGCGCTACATGCAGGATTTCGTGCGCGGCCACGTGGAGTTCCCTGGCGAGCCGAAGATGATCGACGGCGTGCTCCTCTCGGGCCACGTCGAGAAGCCTCCAGGCGAAATCTGGTGGCGCGACTTCGTCGAGTTCCCCATCGATCCCAAGAATACATCGGGCGAGGCCATCGCGGCGTGCGGTGGCGCGGACGGACCGATCCACGCGAACGTGACGCACATCCTCTACGCTGACGGTTCCATTCGCGAGGTCGACGTGCGCCAACTGCGTAACGAAGGATCAGTTGGGAAAGGATCAATCGCTCGTCTTAGGGGCAGGGAGCGCGCTCCCCGAGCTGCGCGCGCTCAAGCCCGGCCGAATCCGATTGCCCTCGGCGGGACGGTGACGCGCCGCGCCGACATCCCAACTTTCGCCGCCGAGGTCGGCCTCGCGCGGCGAAAATCAGGAATGTCCCCTTATTTCTTGAGCTTGCCCAGGATCTTCTTCTGATTCCCAACGATCACTTTCTGGTTCGCCAGGATCGATTGTTGGTTTTTCTTGATCTGCGCTTGGTTGGCGAGGATCGCTTTCTGATTGGCAAGGATGGACTTTTGGTTGGCAACGGTCGCGGAGGCCATGGTCGATGTCGCCGGCGGAACCGGCGTCGTGGAGAAAAGGAGAGGGCGCGAGGCTATCGGCCTTCGCGCCACCTGCACGACGAAACGCGCGCGCGCTCCGATTAATCGAGGATGGCCTGCTTCCCCGTCATCTTCAGCGAGTCGATGGTCGACCCTTCGTTGGCAAGTCCCGTGAGACTGAGATTCGTGGCCTTCTGTGTGTTTTTATTGGTGGTGATCCGTCCCGTGAGGACGATCGAGCCGTTGGGGAAGGGCGAGCCGCCGTTGCCGGTTTCCATCACGATCGCCGAGCCCGCGAGGTAGACGGTCTGTGCCGCGGCGCAGGCCGTTGAGATTGAGCTGGACCGCGGGCAGCAGAGGATTCGTCGACGAGACCGTGCCGGACGCCGAGAGGTTCGAGTCGAAGTCCGAGATCGCGTCGCCGATGGAGAGCACGCCTTTCAAGGTGAAGGTCTTCAAAGGTGTCGTCGAACGGGAGCGCGTTCGGCTTGTCGCTCTGGCTGTAGGACTTGACCGTGAGCGTGACGGCATAGTTGCCATTGAGCGGGCCGGCGCTGCCGAACGCGGGGCGGGCGGCGGCGGGGCGCGACCCGAGGAGGAGTGCAATGCCAAGACTGGAAACGAGAAGGGTGGTCTTCATGGAGGGCCTCGAGGGTGGCGGGCGCGCGGAGCGCAGGCATTCTTGATTTTGGGAAAAGGAGACATCCGTGATACTCCAGAGGGCGAAAAAGAGGAATGTCCCCTTCTCCCAACATTTGCCCCGCGTGCGGGCGCGAGACTACTGCGGGCGCGCCGCCGGCGCGCCGACCTGTTGGTGCGACTCCCAATCGCTTTCGCCCGCTGCGCTCCGCGCCATTCCGCCCGCGCAGGCCGGGCTCGCCTGCCTCTGCCCCGAGTGCGCCGGTGGGCCCGAATGCGCAGACGGGCCCGAATGCGCAGACGGAACGGTGCCCTCTCCTGCATCCAAATCTGCGAGCTCGACGCCGCGACGAAGATTTGCCGGGGCTGCCGCCGGACGCTCAAGGAGATCGAGGCGTGGCCTGGCCTCACCAACGATAGGAAGCGCGCCGTGCTTCGACGCCTCGCCGCGTTGGCGAAACCCGACGCGGGCTCAGGACCCTAACAAAGCAAAGGGCGCCCCCGCCGAGCGGAGGCGCCCTCACGAGCGAAAGGTAGGGTCGCGCGATCAGGCGCGCGAAAAGCAGAATGTCCCCTTTACGGCTTGCCCTTCTCCTGGAGCGACGCCTTCATCGCCGCGATTTCCTTGGCAACCGCCTCGAAGCCCTTCGCATTCTTGGCCATGTCGGCCGCCTCGTCGAAGGATTTCATGGCTGCGTCCTTCTTGCCAAGTTTCCATTCGACCTGGCCGCGCCGCCAGATCGCGATCGCGACGAGCTGATTGGTCTTGTCCGCGGACACCTTCTGGAAGAGCTCGAGCGACTTCTCGAGGTTGCGCCCCGATTGTAAGTAATAATCGGCGGCCTCGAACATCGCCATCGTATTGTTGGGATTCTTGGCGAGCGCCTCCTCGATCTTCTTGTCCATGCCGCCGTCCACGTCGACGACGATCAGGACGCTTACCTTGGTCTTCTCGAAAGGATTTCGAGATCGGCCGCCGTGCGCGACTTGGGTGTGATCCGGATATCGAGGCATTCCATCGGCTCGATCGCCGCGGGCTTCGCGGTGACGCGCGCCTGGTCGTCGCTTTCTTTGTATCCGTAGACGCCCCACTGCTCGGTGTTTTTGTTGAGGATCACCATCCACGAGTCCTTACCGGGAATCGTGCAGAGCACATATTTGCCGGCGGGCGCTTCCTTGTCGCCGAACTTCACGGCTTCGCTGAACTCGATGATCGTGGGTTTGTTCGCGCCCGTTCGCCTACACTTCGCCGTAGGGCAACATTCCGCCGAACATCTTCCGCCCCTTCACTCCGGGGCTGCTGTAGTCGACGGAAATCTTGCAGTTGCCGATCGTGCGGGCGACGCTCGCGGCCGGGCTCGCGGGGAGTACCGATGCGCTCCTGTTGCCGCGCGGCCACCGCGGGCGCGAGACAGGCGAGGATGAGAAGACTGATTTTCATGGGATGACCTCTTGGGACTTGGAAAACTTTCGGGGGAAGAGTGTACGGGATTCGCGTTCCGCGGCAGTAACGAAACCATGCAAGTGACGGAGCGCGGCGACCCGGGATCCGCGCCTTCCCATAGGAGAGGCATCGGCGGAACGCCCTTGCCTGGCGCGCGCGCTTCCAAAATCGGCCGTGCGCGCGATCGGGTCGCGCCCGGGCTCGATTCCAGAAACCCAACAAAACCATGAATCGTCTTGCCACAGTGGGTGCGTTGCTCGGGAGTTGTCTTCTTGTTTTTAGTGGGATCTCGCTCGGACACGGTGGGATGTATCGGGGGCCGGGCGACACGGTGCCGCCGCAGCCGGCGGGGCCGGGAACTCCCGGGAATCCGGGGCCGAGCCAACCGGGGACCCCGGGGCATCCGGGGCCGTCGACCCCCGGCGGACCGGGGCCGAGCGTTCCGACTCCTCCGGGCGGGATGGCGCCGACGCCGGGGAATCCCAGTGGTCCCACAGCACTCCCGGCCTCAGCGGCACCGACGTGACCGCCTGGACGTTTTGGTGGGAATTCAACAAGCAACGATTCCTCCAGCTGAAGGCGCACCTCGACCAGACCGGCGAGCTCTACACCGATGAATCCGACGGATTGTTGGGGAACAAGGGCTCCCATCGCGATTCGATGCGCGTCACGACCGAGCAGATCGCGAGCGATGTCTTCCCGCGCTGAAGGCGGCGCTCGAGAAGGAAACCAATCGCGACGTCATCACCGGCTCGCTCGTGGCGCTGGCGAAAGTTGGGCACGAGTCGAAAATCACGATGTCGGTCTTCGAGAAGTTCCTCGCGAGCCGCGAGCAGGAGGTCGCCGAGACCGCGGCGCTCGCCTACGGAATCCTCGCGGCCCCCGAGGGGATCTCGACTCTCCACGACCTCTTCGCCGACAGCGCCTCCGGGCGCGCTTTGGTTGGGAATCGCGAGGTCCCCTTCCGCACGCGCACCTTCGCGGCCTACGGCCTCGGCCTCACCGGGGCCCGCACCAACGATCCCGACGTGCGCGCGCAGATCCAGGGGTGGCTCACCACCTTTCTCGCACAGAGCTCGCGGATCGACACGCGCGACATCCGCGTGGCGACCGTCGTTTCGTTGGGATTGATCCCCGACTCGAGCGGAAAGGTGGTGGCGGCGCTCGGGAAGTACTTCGAGGCGAACCGCAAGAATGAGGACGAGATCTGCGCGCACGTGCCGAACGCGATCGCGCGCATCCTGAAGGATGCCTCGGTCGACGAGCGGAAGGCCTATTGCGATATGCTCGTCGGCGAGCTCTCGAAGAAGTCGAGCCGCAAAGACTCGCTCACCCGCGCGTCGATGGCCCAGGCGCTCGGGATGCTCACGAAAGTTGGGGATCCGCATGCCAACGATGTGACGGCGATCCTCCGCGACAAGATCGACAACGAGCTCTCGAAGAACGTCCAGCTCGGCTACTTCGGCCTGATCGCCCTCGGGCAGATCGCCGGCACCGGCGAGCCGGGGAACGACGTCGAGAAGTATTTGTTGGATAAGGCGATGGTGTCGGGCGGGCGGGTCATGGGTCGCGCGTGGGCCGCGCTCGCGCTCGGCCTCGCCGGCTTCGATCAACTCGCGCAGCGCAAGGTTCCCAACCCAACGATGTGCGAGCGCCTCGAGGCGCAGATGATGGATATCAAGGATCCGCAGCAGCGCTCCGCGTTCGCGATCGGCCTAGGGCTCATGCGCCACTCGGCGAGCGCGCCGGCGATCGAGAGCTGCCTCGACAGCGTGAAGGATGACACCTATCGCGGCTACTTCGCGACGGCTCTCGGCCTCATGGGGCAGAAGAGCGCAATCGCCAAGATTGCCGGGCTCACCAAGAATGCGACCCGGCGCCCCGACCTCCTGCGCGAGACGGCGATTTCGTTGGGATTGCTCGGCGACAAGAAGATCCTCGACACGCTCATCGGGATCCTTGGTGAGAAGGCCAACGTGCTCGCGGTCGACGCGGCCCTCGCGATGGCGATCGGCACGATCGGCGACTACCGCGCGATCCAGCCCCTCTGCGCGATGCTCAAGGATGAAAAGAAGGAGCGGACGAGCGAGAGCCGGGCGTTCGCGGCCGCGGCGCTCGGCATCGTGTGCGACAAGGAGTCCTACTCCTGGAACTTCAAGATCTCGACGGACCTCAACTATACGGCGACGACCGAGACCCTGAACGACTTCGCGTCGCAGACGGGGATCTTGAATTTGTTGTGAGTGGGCGTGCCCGGGGCGGCGTGGGCGGGAGGGCCCGCGCCGCTCCGGGATGCGCCGCGCCGAAGCCAACGATCACGGCAGCCTCGGCAGGCGGATCACCACATCATCGGCGCCGCCGCGGACGCCGCGCACCGCGACCGACACATCGTTGGGATTCGCGCCGGCGGCAGACTGGATTCCGCGGGCGCGCCGTGGCGGTGATCTCGACCTCGATCCCGGGGCGACCTTCAGCTCGAATCGCCCGTCGGGATCGGTGCGTTTCGGCGCGCCTGCGTATCGTTGGGTTGTGACGGCGACGCGGCACGAGTCGACAGGCGCGCCGCCTGGGCCGATGACCCGCCCGCGGATCGTTGGGATCGGAGACGAGGCCGCCGGCGAGCCGCCGCAGCCAGGCGGTCTCGGCGATCACGACGTCGTGGAGGGTGGGGTTCTCGGCTACGGGATGATTCGAGCAGCCCGCCCATTGTGGATTTGATTCGCGAATCTTGGGGGACCAACTTCGCGGCGGGCGCCGACGCGGTCGGCCGTGGATCGTCGCGACGAGAGGTGGAACCTCCCGCCGCGGCGTGCGGCCCTACAATCGAATCGTGCTGAAACGACCCCTATGGATCGGAAGCGCCGCGATCGGATTGATCCCTGATCGCGATCGTGGCCGGGTCCGGAGGGAGCCCCGCGGACTCGCGCGCGATACTTGGGTTCGACGCCGCGTCGAAGATCCCAACGAAAGAGATCGCCGCGGACGCGTCGGCCGCGACGTTGGCGAGAGCGAGCGCCGCGCTCATCTCGAACCGCACGCCGGCCCGCGCGCAGGGGCCCGGCCGGGCGTCGGGATGCAGCATAATTGGGAAAGTCTGCGACGCCGGCGGAGCGGCCGTCTCCGGCGCCGAGATCGTTTTGATACGTCGCGAAATGTTTCCGCTCTTGGTTGGCAAGTTCGGGCGGAGCGACGCGAACGGAAACTTCCAGTTCCGAGACCTCGACCCGGGCACGTATGGCTTTCGATTCCGGGCGTCGAATCACGCGGTTCGGGTCTGCTTTCCCGAGTATGTCGCCGACACGGACATACCAATGGATGTGGGAGCGATCGCTCTGGAATCTCAGGCGACGATCTCGGGGTACGCGTTCCATGAGAGCGGGGCGCCGGAACGGAACATCCGCGTTTCGGTTTGTTGGGATCGATGCGAGGAGGAAGCCGACGGCACGCATTGGAGGGTCGCCGACTTCGTGAACGCCTACACCGATCGCGACGGGCGTTTCTCGGTCGGGGGCTTCCGCGACAGCGTGTGACCATCTATGCGGTCGGGGCGAACGGCATTCCGTCGGACGAGATCGACGTCCCGTTGTCCACAGAGCGCGGCGCCGTTTCCGATTTGGTGCTTCACACTTATGTGGCGAGGGACATCAGTGGGTTCGTCTGCGACGCGGCGGGACTCCCGATCCCGGACGCCGACATCGTGTTGAAGGATCCGCAACCATTGAGCGATCTGCGCGAGCGATGCCCAGGGGCGATTCCGGATACGTGGGCTTCGCCCAGGCGACCACACGATTCGAATCGAGCCGCAGACGAAAGATGGGGTCCGGTATGCACCCGTCGAGAAGACCATCCAAGCGGGCGGACCGCTGGAGACGATCGTGCTCGTCGAGGAAGTGGTCAAAGACACGATCGACTTGGAAGGAGATTGGAAATGAACATGGGACTCGGCCACGCGCGCGGCGGCGCGGCCTTCACGGGAGTGGGCGTCGCAGTGCTCGCGCTCCTCGCGCTCGGCGCCTGCCGCGGCAGCGGCAATACCAACGAAACGATGGAGTCGGCGTTCGTGTTGCCAGTCGTTCACATTGTTGGCATACGCCGGGGGACGGCGGGCGAGTTCACCGCCGCGGTGGCGCCGCTCGACAAGGCGGGAATCCGCCACGTGGATCAGTGGGGTCGCGGCGACATCGAGGTCTGGGTCCCGACCTCGGATTGGGCGGCGCGCGAAGGAGATCCTCGAGCGGGCCGGCCCGCGCGGCGCGCACCTCCGCCTCGCCGAGGCGCCCGACTCGCGGCGCGGCGAGTCCACGCGGAGCGAGTCGAGACCCTAACGATCGCGGAGGCGTCACGTCCCAATCGACATTCTTCGTTGGGATTTCAAAGGTTGGAATCGCGGCGGCGCGCGGCGCGCGCCCGATGGGGCGAGCCCCATGCCGCGGGGCGCGCCCGCTCCGAAAGGAGCGAGTAGCGGCCGGGGCGCGGCTCCGTACACTGCCGCGCCGCGCCCCATCCGGACCGCGCCTCCAAGTCCCCAGTCCCAAACCCCAGTCGGAGAAACCTGTGAAGTCCTCGATACATGTGATCGTGGCCGCCGCCGCGGCCGGCATCCTCGGCGCGACGATCGTCGCGTGCAGTTCCAACAAAACCAGCACCAACGCCGGCGCGATGGAGAAGCACGCATGCAAAGGAATGAACTCATGCAGCGGCAAGGGCGGATGCAAAGACCGCCAAGAATGAGTGCGCCGGCAAGAATGGTTGCCAGGGCCAGGGCGGATGCGCCACGGTCGAGAAGCACGACTGCGCCACCAAGAATGCCTGCTCCGGCCAGGGCGGACTGCAAGTCGGCGAGCCACGAGTGCGCCGGCAAGAATACTTGCAAGAGCCAGGGGGCTGCGCCGTCCCGGTCGGCAAGAAGTAAGAACGCCAACTATCCTGCCGTGGCTCGATATCCCAATCTTGGGTTCGGGCTCGGCCTGAGATCGGTCCACTTCGGCCACGTCCTCGAGCGTCGGCCGAAGTTGGACTTCTTCGAGGCGGTCAGCGAGAACTTCCTCGACACCGAGGGGCGCCCCTCGAGATCCTGCTCCGCGTCGCGGAGCGAACCCCAATCATCCTCCACGGGGTCTCGCTGTCGATCGGGTCGGCCGACGCGCTGCGGGTCGATTTCCTACGCAAGCTGAAGGCGCTCGCAGCGCGGATCGACGCGCGCTGGATCTCCGATCACCTCTGCTGGAGCTCGATCGATGGGAATCATCTCCACGATCTGTTGCCTCTCCCTACGACCGCGAAGCGCTGCGGCACGTGGCGTCGCGGGTGCGGAGCGCGCAGAAGATCGCTCGGGAATCCGCTGATCCTGGAAAACCCCTCGACATACTTGGCATTCCGACGCTCGACGATGACCGAGTGGGAGTTCCTCGCGCGCCTCGCCGAGGAGACCGGCTGCGGCATCCTCCTCGACATCAACAATGTCTACGTAAGCTCGGTGAACCACAGCTTCGATCCCCACGAATACGTGGACGCGATCCCCGGCGATCGGGTCGCCTACTTGCATCTCGCGGGGCACACGCGCTACGCGACCCATATCCTCGACACCCACAGCGACCACGTGGCAGATCCGGTGTGGGATCTCTACGTGCGGACGCAGCGGCGCTTCGGCGGACGGGCGACGCTCCTCGAGTGGGACGAGAACATCCCAACTTTCGAGGTCGTGGCGCGCGAGCTCGACGCGGCGCGGCGCCGGCTACGGCGCGCGGGGATGGCGGCGCTCGGTAGGGCCCATGCCGGCGCGGTAGCCCGGCCGCGGCGGAATCTTGGGGATCTCCAGCGGTTCTTCCGTGGAATCTTGGTGTTGCGCCACCGGCTCGGCCGACGCCGGTCGCGCGCGGCGCGCGGAGATCGACGCCGCGGTGGCTCCGTCGGCGACCCTCTCCCCGCCGAGCGGATCGACATCTACGCGGCGATGTACGCGTTCCGGCTCCAGGAAGCGCTCGCCAAGGATTTTCCGGCGGTGGTCCACGCGCTCGGCGGCGAAATGTGGGATCGGGTCTCGCGCGACTACGTGCGCGGACGTGCCGTCGCGGAGCTACAACTTGAACGACTACAGCGCTGGCTTTCCCAAGTATCTGGCGAGGCGGCGCGATCTGAGGCATTCGCGATTCTTGGGGAGCTGGCGGAGCTCGAGTGGGCGATGGTGCGCGTCGTCCACGCCCCCGCCGCGGCGCCGCTCGACGTGAAGCCGCTCGAGGGACTCGCCCCCGAGCGGTGGATGGGGTGCGCTTCGTCGCGGCGCCCACGCTCGTGCTCCTCGCGTTCCGATTCCCAATCAACGACTATTACCAACGATTCCGCGATGGGAAGCGCCCCGCGATCCGACGGCGCGGCGCTCGTGGGTGGCGGTGCAGCGCAAGGATTTCGTGGTGTGGCGCGTGACCCTCTCGCACGGAATGTTTGTCTTGCTCTCGTCGCTCGCGCGTGGCGCGTCGCTCGCCGACGCGATCCGCGCCACGCTCCGCGCCCGCGCGATCGGCGCGGCCGAGCTCGAGCGCGTCGCGTTTCTTTGGTTTCGCGAGTGGGTCGGAGACGGATTCTTCGCGCGGGCGATCCCACCGGCGGCGCGGGCGCGGATCCGGGCGGAGGGGCTATTCGCCGCGGCCAAGGGAAAGCGGCGGCGCGCGGAGCACTTCGAGACGCGGCGTTTCGCGACGCGCGCGTCGATTCCCAATCAAAGCGAGGGGGCGATCGGCGGGGCCGGCGCCCATCCCAACAAAAACGGGGGCGCCGGCGCTACGGGTCGCCGGTCGGGGCCGAGCCCCAGAGCCCAACGATGAGCTCCGGAACGGCGAGTGCGCGCGCCGCGCGCGTTTGTGTAGGATCGCGCCGATGCCCACGCCACCAGAACGTCCACGTTGCGCTCCTCCGGGGAATCAACGTCGGAGGGGAAGAACAAGATTCCGATGAAGGGGCTCGCGAAGCTGTTCGTCGCGGCGGGGTGCGCGGAGGTTCGCACCTATATCCAGAGCGGAAATGTGGTGTTCCGCGCGAGCGATGCTGCGGCGGCGCGGATCGGCGCCGCGGTCACGGCGGCGATCGAGAAGCGTTTCGGCCTCGCGGTGCCGGTCGTCGTGCGCTCGGCGGCCGAGCTGCGCGAGGTGGTTCGCAACAATCCTTTCATTGGGAAAGGCGACGACGGGGCGCTCTTCGTTTCCTTCCTCGCCGATCGACCCGACCGTGGAAAGGTGGCATCGCTCGATCCGAAGCGCTCGCCCCCGGATCAGTTCTTGGTGCGCGGCGGCGAGGTCTATCTGAAAGCTGCTGAATGGCGCCGCGAAGACGAAGCTCACCAACGCCTATTTCGATTCCAAGCTCTCGACGATCAGCACCGCGCGCAACTGGCGCACGACCCTCACATTGATGGCAATGGCGACGGAGGAGTGATCGTGGGGTCGCGCCGAGTCGTCGGCCCCCGTGCCTGGCCGCCGCCGGCCAAGCTCACAATAGGGGCGATGAGGTAGACCGGCGTGAGGACGATGTCGATCGCGAGGGTTACCGGAGTGGCGAGGGTCGCAAACGCAATGGTCGACGCGCGCGCTCCGCGTTTCGGAATATGGGCCTCGGCGACCCCGCTCACGATGAAGCGCCTGTCGGCCGCGAACTCACCGATTCTCAAGCGGGCCGTGCCGGTCGCCGAATCCCAACTAAGAGTCGCGAGCGCGCCCCACTCGTTGATCGCCACATCGGGGGCACGGGCGCCTTCGGGTCGTGCGGCGGCGGCTCGGGGTCGACCGTCGTCACCACCGCTTCCCAACGATGCTCCCGACGTCCCGGCTGGCTCGACGGGATTCGATCATCGGATGAGACCTCGAGATGGACCAGCTCGCCGCAGTAGGCGACGTCGAAGGACTTGAGCGTCGTCCCATCGATCTGGACCGCCACGAGCCGCGGGTCGGCGCGCCCCACGTGATCCCACATCGACACGGTGAGGCAGCTCGGGCACACCAACAATAGCATCAACGCCAAGAATACGAGCGCGCCTCGCGCCGCGATCTCACGGATGAGCGATCCCATCATCTCAAGAGCTTTCGTAACAATCGGATCTGCCCGGCGTGGTACACGTCGTGGAGCGCCGCGCCGCGGATCGAGAACTCTTGCTTGGCAGTGAATCGGGTCGACGCGACGAGCGCGCGCAGCAGCCGGTGCTCCTCCTCGAGCAGCGCGATATCGGCCTTCCACGCGGCCGCCGTCGGCTTCGGAATCTTGGGAAAGTTGCTCGGCACGCGCGCGAACGCGCCGCGCTTCGCGCCCGCGCGAGGCGGCGCCTTATCACATATTTCCAATAGGCCGCGTGGAGCGCGAGCTCCCAGATCGAATGATTGGCATTGGGCGGGCGGCGCGCCGCTTTTGTGGCATCGACGCCGCGGAGCGAGCCGCGAAGATTGGGCCCGTGCCACGCCCGCTTGTCGAAGCCCTCGTCGAGGATGCGGAGGAGATGCTCGTTCACGGGCGGATCTTAGTACCTGTCCCCGGTAGCCGTGTCCGCCCGTACACTCGGATCATGCGCGCCGCCGCCATCGCCGCCCTCGCCCCGATCCTCGCGATCGGGTGTCAGCGCCTCGAAGAACCCAAGAGGCCTCTCGGCGCGGCCCACCCGGCCACCGCCGCGTCGATCGCGATCGCCCCGGCGACCCTCGAGGAATTCGCGCGCGAATACAAAGTTGGGGTCGGATCGACGATGAAAACCACTTCGCGCCGACGCTGTGCACTGCGATCCCCGGCACCGCGCGGATCAGCGAGAGTGGCGACGTCGCGACCCACGGCGCCAAACTTTATTATTTGTATGCCAAGGACCGGGATGCATACCTCGCGCGCCTCGGGGAAGGCCAGCCGCTCGGGCAGGTGATCGTGAAGGAGAGCTTCAAGGCGGCCGAGCCGGATCCCAATGAAAAGACCCAGACGACGATCTTCGGCGTCGGAGCGGTGAACGGCCCCGCCTACGCCAAGAAAGATGGGAAGCTCTGGCGCCCGGGGGCGCCGGCCGAGCTCTTCGTGATGTTCCGTCGCGGCGATGCCAACGATCCGACGACCGACGACGGCTGGCTCTACGCGACGACCAGCTTCGACGGCAAGACCATCTATTCGAATGGACCGGTCGGGAGCTGCATGGCCTCGCCACGACAAGTCGGCGGATCGTCTCCTGTTCGACGTCGCGAAGGCCGCGCCCTTCGCCCGGAACTCAGCGGCCGGGGCGACGCCCGCCGCGAAGTAGCGGCCGGCGGCCGCGCCGCGCCGCGTGTAACGCTCGCCCGCATGCGCCTAACGGGCGCCTCGAGCGCACTCCCGATCCCGTAACCCAGCCCCCGGTAGAGGCGCCCTCCCAGCCGGGCAGCCGGAGCGATCCATGAGACCGAGCACGACCGCGCGTTCGACCTTCGTCTTTTGTTGGGGTTCGCCGCGGTCTGCGGCGCCGCGGATTCCCAATCTCCACTTTTCCCCGGCGCGCAGTTTCCCACCGGGAAGCAGCCCGTCGGCGTCGTGGCGGGCGATTGGAACGGCGATGGGGTTCCCGACCTGGCGGTCGTCTGCGACGGCTCGAGCGACCTGCGGATCTACTTGGGCTCCGGGGCCGGCACATACCAACAAAGCGCCGCGATCCCGCTCATCGCCGGGCCGCAGGCGATCGCGTCGGCCGACTTCAACGGCGACTCGATCCCCGATTTCGCCGTGGCGCTCGATGGTAACAATGGCGCGAATCCCGCCGGCGTGCGGGTCGACGTCCTCTACGGCGACGGATTGGGTGGGATCTCGGCGAGCGTCCACCTCCCGATGCCAATCTTGGTATCGGGCTCGCTGCTCATGCCGCTCGCGCTCGAGGCGGGCGACATCAACGGCGACGGCATCCCCGACATCGCCGTCCAAGCGCAGGACACCGCGCTCATCCAGAGCTCGCTCGTGACTTGGGTCAGCTCGTCGGGTGTCGCGTTCGCGTCGCGCTCCTCGCTCGTCCACAACGATCTCACCTATCAGATCGCGCTCGCCGACATGGACGCCGGACGGGATCCTCGACGCCCTCACGGCCGATTGGGTGAACCAAACCGCGTCGATCTTCAAGATCTCGGCGAGCGGATCGCTATCGTTGGCATCGGCCACGGGGACGGGCACCGCGCTCCGCCCGACGGCGATCGTGGCCGCCGACTTCGACGGCGACGGCGCCGTCGACGCCGCGACCGCCCACTGGGACGTTGCCACCTATCCGGCGCTCACGGTCCTCCGTGGTAACAATCAGGGGGCTTCACGGGTATCACCAACTATATCTCGGGTGGCTACAGCTACCGCCTCGCGGTCGGCGACTTCGACGGCGACCAGAAGCTCGACCTCGCGATCGCGAACCACGTGATTGGCGCGGTCGCGTTCCACGCGGGCGATGGCCACGGCGGCTTCGGCCCTCCCCAACCTATCCCCGCCGGCGCCAATCCGCGCGGTCTCGCCGCGAGCGACCTCGACGGCGACGGACTCCTCGATCTCGCCGTCGCCGACGAGCTGGCGCCGGGGCCGTTCGCACCCCGAGCCCTCGGCGGTGACGCTCCTCCTCGCGAGCGCGAAGGGGCTCGGCGCCGGGCCCGCGAGCCAGGTCAAGGGCATCCTCGCTCCCCACACATCGATCGTTGGGGATCTGAATGGCGACGGCCTCCCCGACCTCCTCTCGCTCGGCCAGAGCAAGCTGATCGTTTCGTTGGGATTGGCGGGGGCGCGCACGCGGCGCCGGCGGTCTACGGCGCGGGGCCCTACTCGAGTCGCTCGTCCTCGCCGACGTGAACGGCGACGGCAAGCCCGACCTCGCCATCGCCGAGGAGATCGAGAAGAAAGTTGGGATTCGCCTCGGCGACGGCACGGGGGCGCTCGCTGCCGAGAGCTTCTTCCCCGTCGGCGCCCGCCCGCTCCAGATCAGCGCCGGCGATCTCAACCTCGACGGCGTGGTCGACCTCGTCACGGCCGATCACGACTCGAACCAACTATCCGTATCGTTGGGATTGGGGAGCGGGCTCTTCGCCCCCGCCGTGGCGCTGGCGACCCCGGGGACGATCTACCCCACGCTGGCGTTCATCGGCGACGTGACGAGCGACGGCTTCGAGGACCTCGTCACCCTCACAAAGTTTTCCGGCGGCCCGGCCGCCCTGCAGGTCTTCACGGGGAACGGCACCGGCGCCTTCACGCCCGCGGCTGACGCAAACATTGGCCTCCACGCTCCACCCGCGCGCGTCGGCCATGGCCGACGTGGACGGCGACGGCGTGACCGACCTCGTGCTCGCGAGCGGCAACCTCGACCAAGTGACCCTCGTCACCACCTATGAGATCGCGACGCTCAGAGGCGACGGCCACGGCGCATTCCTACCTTTCGCCTCGACGAAGCTCGACGAGGCATGTGTGGGATTGGCGCTCGGCGATCTCGACGGCGACGGGATCCTCGATGCCGCGGCCGTGAGCGATTCCGCGAGCAAGGTCTTCGTCGCCCTCGGAAACGGCTTCGGCTTCGGCGCGCCGTCGGGATTCGCGGTGCTCGACCAGCCCCTTTCGTTGGTGATCGCCGACGTCGACTGCGACGGCGGCGCCGACCTCGTCGTGAGCTGCCCGGTGATCGACGGCCTCGTGATCCTCGCGCACAACCCCAACAATACGGCCGGGGCCGCGCCGTTCGGCGCCGCCACCCCCGGCTGCTCGGGCGCCCCGGCGCTCACGACGAACGGCCCGTTCCAGCTCGGCAACTCGGCCTTCCGCCTGATCGCCACGAATGCGCCGCCGCTATCGTTGGGATTGGGGGTGCTCGCCAACATTCCGGATCTCGCCGGCAACACGACGCTCATCCCCGGGGTCGGGCTCCACCTCGATTTGTTGGCATCGACCTGGGTCGTGCCGCTCGATTTCCACAGCGACGCGGCGGGCATCGCCAGCTTTCCGCTCCCGATTCCCACGAATCCGAGTTTCGTGGGATTCGCGGCGTACGCGCAGATCTACTGGCAGTGGCCGCAGACGGCGCCCTGCGATCCGAGCTTCTTCGGACTGGGCGCCTCCCGCGGCCTCGCGATGATTGTGTTTCCGTGAGCCTCGCGCGCGGCTTTATCGCGCCTGCGGCGGCGCCAACGCCGGCTTCTTCTCGTTCTCGTCTTCGATGCCGTAGACGTTCACCGTCTCGAACAGAAGCGCCGGCGCGATGACCGAAGTCGCCGCCGCACCGGGGTGTTCCAAACGGTCGGCGAGTTCCCGGCCGCGACGATGTCCTTCAGCGCGCCGATCGCCACCGCATCGAACTCACACCCGCGCACCGGCTCCTCGTGGCCGTCGTCGACGAAGACTTTGGTGATGACGAGCGGATCGGGGAGCGCACCGGGCCCTCGGCCCCCTGCTGCGCCGCCCGCTCCGGGCCCGCCTGCGCCGCGGCCGCCGCGCGCCCGCGGCGAATCGCCGCGCCGCCCCGGCCGCCGTATTGCCGCCGAGCTCGCTCACGCGGAGACCGAACTTCAGCCCCTGGTCCTTCGCCGCCGCGATCAGCTTCTGCTTCAGCGCGTCGGCGGCGAGGCCGTCGGAGGCCTCGACGAACATGCAACCGATCATCGCGCGCCCGCCGCGGCCGTGGCCGTTGGACTCGGTGATCGTTTCGTTGGGAACGCGCGAGGACACCATTCCGACGAACTTCCCATCTTTCACGAGCTCCACGAGCTTCGGCGCAACCCCTCGTCGTCGAACGCATAATTGCCGGCGAGGTACGTATCGTTGTGTTTCGAGACGCGCGGATCATCCCACACATGGAACGAGGCCGGCAGGATCCGCTTGCCGAAGAGCTTGTCGAGCGTGTCGCCGCCCGCGGCGCGGCGCCCGCGCCCCACCTCGGCCGGCTGCGCGGCCATCCCGCGCGCGACCATCGATTGAACAACTGGGGCGCCGCCATGCCGTCGAAGAGGATCGGCCCCGAGTACTCTCTTGAGGCGCGACGCCGCCGCGATCCGCCCGAGGCGCGTCGCGAGCTCGTCGACCTCGGCCAATAGTTGGGCTTCGAGGGAGCGCCGCGGCCGCGTCGGCCACGTGGACGATGCGATCGGAGATCCGCTCGCCATCATTGGCTTGACTTCCGCGTGGATCACGAGGACCGCGCGTTTGTTGCCGAAGCGCTCGCGCGTCCCTTCCGTGGTGACGAAGGTCTCGGTGTCGGCGAGCGCTTGGAGCTCCACCCCCGAGTCGACGATATTCTTGTGTTTCAGGAACTCCCCTGAAATCTTGCGAAGGCGCGTCTCCCAGGGGGCCGCCTCGAATCCGAGCGCCGTCGCCGGGCCCATCGACTTCACCACTTCCGCGCGCGCGAAGTCGGGGGGCGCGTCTCCTTGGTTCGCCCTTCGAGGAAGGCGGTTTTCTGTGTCAATGTCTCGACCGCGCTCTTTGTAGGCGCCGTCGGTCGCGAGCCACGCCGCTTGGCGGATCGCGAGCGGGTCGTCTTCGATCGGAAGGGCAACGCCGCCGCCCCCGCCGAAGCTTCCGCCGCCGCCGGGGCGCCGGCCGCCGCCGCCGAAGCCTCGCCGGGCCGCCGCCTCCGCCGCCGGTAAAGTTGCTATTGTCGAGCTCGTAGGATCCGACGCGCACGTCGGTGCGCAGCGTGCGGCTCCGCTGGGGCTCCGACCGCACGATCGATCCTCGGGTTGCCATCATTCCGTGGGAGGTGCGATCGACCACCCGGTACTCGACATAATAGGGGGCCTCGATCCCCGGGAGCTTCAGCTCCGCGCGCCGCGCGAGCTCGTCGTCGAGCGCCGCGAGGACGGCATCGGCATTCTTGGCATTCGCCGCCGCCTCGTCGGGGCGGGTCTTCGGCGCGCCGACGGGCGATGCCAACAATGGCGGCCGCTCGGAGGAGCGCTGCTTCTTCTCGATCTCGATCTGCTCGACGAGGATGCTTGGGGATGACGCCGTGACCGGCACCCACCCCGACTCGGCGCCGCACGTGCCGTTGAAGACTTGCGTGTCGTCGGCGGTTGCCACGATTCGCGAAAAGCAAGAAAGCGGAGTCCCAACGATATCGACTCCGCGCACGAGCTCGTCGGGGCGGCCGTCGGCATAGATGCGATACACGACGACCGGCTGGACCTTGAAGGCCTGCGGGCCGCCGCGCGAGGTCGTGGTGAATCCGCCGGTGATGTCCTCGAAAAGCAAACCAAACGGCTTGTCCTGTTTCTTGCAGAGCGCGATCAGCTGCTCGCGCAGCTTCGCGAACGGCATCGCCTTGTCGGAGAGGACGAGAAGATTGCCCTGGCGGGAGACCGCGTCGCGCCCGGCTCGCGCCGCCCGTGGCCGTTGGAGCTCTTGAAGCCGGTGACCGGCGAGCGCGACAGCAAGAATGTCTCGAGGATCCCTTTCTTGACGAGGGTCACGCGCTGCGCGGGGACCCCTTCGTCGTCGAAGCGGTAGAAACCGCGCAGATCCTCGGTGCCGAGGCGCTGCATGGTCGGGTCGTCGACGACGGTCAGGAAATCGGGGAGGACGGGCTGCCCCACCATCTTGGTGAAGGTCTGCCCCTCGTCTTCGCTCTTCTGGCGGTGCCCTTCGGATGCGATGCCCAAAGATCTCGTGGAAGAAGACGCCGCTCGCTCGGTTGAGGAGGATGGCGGGGCCGGTGTAGGGCTCGACGAGCGGCGCGTTCCGCAGCGCGAGGACCTCATCCATCACTTTCTGCATCGCCGCGCTCATCTCCTCTTCTGTGGGGAGATGGTCTTCGGTGGCAGCGTTGAAAAGGAAACTTTGGCTGAGGTCCATGCCGTCGTCGGCCTTCGCGCTCGCCGACAACACCACGCGCAATAGTTTGCGTCCGGTCTTGAGGCGGGTCCCCTCGTTCGATGCCATATATCGGTTTTCCGCGGTGCCGACGACCGAGACGCTCGAGGACTCGATCTTCGGTTGCTTCAGCGCCATCGCGGAGACAGCCTTCACGCGCGCCGTCCACGCGTCGCGGTCGATCCCAATTTTGACATCGGGCTCCGAGTAGACGCTCGGCTCCTCGCGGGAGAAATCGTCGGCCGGATTCTCCTCCTTCACCATGGTTTTATTGTTGGTGACGACCTGCTGGTATCGCTCCACCGCCGAGTTGAACGAATCGTTGGTCGCGCGCCAGAGCGCGTGTTGGATCGCCGCGGGGTCGTCGTCGAGGGCGACCGACGACACGCCCCCGCGAAGGCCCGCCCCGCGCCGCCGCGCCCGCCGCGGATCTGATGCGTGTTGTCGAGCGTATTGTTGCCGACGCGCAAGTCGGTATCGAGGACGCGCGCGCGCGACGTATCGGAGGATTGGAGCGCGCCGAGCCGCGCTCGAATCGATAACGATGTCGTGTCGGTAACGGTGTATGCGAGATAGTAGGGTTTGATTCCGTCGGCCGTTTTCAGGTTGGCGACCGAGTAATCGGCTTCCTTGGCAAGCACCCCAAGCAACGGATGTTGGTCTTTGGCGGCGTTTTTAGGGGATTGGGCGAACAGAACAGCGCTTCCGAATGCGAATGCGCCGACGAAGATGAGGGTGCTGGGCTTCATGGGGACCTTTGCGCGCCGAACCGTAGTTTTCCGATTGGGTTCTTGGAAGAAAGCGGCCTCGAACAGGGCGCGGAAAAGTTTCTTCGCGCCCAGGCGCGCGAGATTCTTGGGAAGATCGAGGCGGCGAGTCCCCGGCGTAACAAAGAGTTACGCCGGAGACTCGCCAACGATGAGCTTGGCGAGAGGATCCGCGGATGGGCCGAATTACTGTTCAGCGACCTGATCGGCGCGAAGTTCACGCGCCCGTCGTGGCGCCAACTTCGGGCTTGGGGTACGGTATGGCGGAGGCGTTCGCGCCGTCCTAGTCGAAATCCACTGAGCAGACGCCCCCGCCTGTGGATTTCACTATTCCAAGTTTCAATTTCGACCCCCAACGCCACGACTCACCAACCATGACTCTAGCATTGTCGGCTCTCTGCCTCGCGGCGAGCCTTTTCCGTCTTCGACGACGAAGACCACCTGTTCCCCTCTCGTATGTGTCCCCTCCGACACCCGCAAACGGAACAATCTTCCACATTCAGCCAGGGCAGCTGCTGACCTTCACGATCCAACTCCAAGAGTCGGATCCGAATAGTTCCATCGGTTTCCTTGACATTGTGATGCCTCCGGGCGCCTACCTGAATCCCTCGGCTCCGCTGGTTGCGTTCGGCGACGGAATCAATCCCCGACGATCACCACCCAGTTCTTCTGGACTCCGGCGGCCGATCAGCTCGGATTCTTTGACATCGTCTTCGACTCGGCGAACTTCCCGCCGGCGATCGCAACTTTCTCCCGCTCGGCGTCATCGTCGACACGCCGCTCACCGGCTGCACGTACACGCAGGGCGGCTGGGGCTCGAAGCCCAATGGCGCGAATCCCGGCACGTTCCTCAAGAACAACTTTGCGGCGGGTTTCCCGACCGGAATCGAAGTTGGGATTCCAGGCGCGGGCGGCTTCTCGCTGAAGTTCACCAGTTCGACGGCGATCAAGAACTTCCTCCCTGCGGGCGGCACTCCGGCGGCTCTCAAGGCGGATGCAACGAATCCCACGAAGTCGGCCGCCGGCTCCTTCGCGGGCCAAGTCCTCTCGCTCGCATTGAGCGTTGGATTCGGCGACGCGGGCTTGACCGACGGTGGTCCGATCGGCGGCTTGAAGCTCCAGAACACGGGTAACGCCGCGCTCGACGGGCTCACGATCGCGCAGGTCCTCGCCGATGCCAATAAAGTCCTCGGCGGCGGCGCGCTCCCCGGGTGGGCAACGTCGGTCTCCGACGTGAACGACACCGTCACCGACCTCAACGAGGCGTTCGATGATTGCGTCGTCACGGCGTGGGCGACGGCTCACCTCACGCACTGAGCCAATCGCAGTTTTGGAATCCGGACGGGCGCCTCGCGGCGCCCGTCTTGGTTCTCGGGGCGGCTCCGGAATCCGCGGGCCGGGATAGGTCTGGCCTCTCGGCGTTTGCCAACGATCCGAGGCGCCCTGCCGGAACGCGCATCGTTGGGTTTAGGATCGCGAGCACAATGATCTACGCGGCCCCTCCTTGCGCTCGTCCAGTCCGGGCAGTCCGGGCCCGCGTCGCGGCCGGCGGCCGATTCCCAACCATCGGTGAAGAGGATCGCCTCCTCGAAGGATCTCCGCGTCTCGCTCGCCGCTGCGAGGCCCGGCGACACGCTGCTGGTCCCCGCGGGGATCTACGAGGGTGGGATCACGGTCTCGAGCGTCCGCGGCGAGGCGGGGAAACCGATCGTCGTCCGCGCCGCCGATCCCAAGAATCCGCCGCTCTTCCGCGGCGGCACGACCGGGCTCCACCTGAGCGGCGCGCGCGCACGTCGAGCTCGCCGATCTCGGATTCGAGGGGTCAGCGGCGACAGGGATCAACATCGACGACGCGGGAAAGCTCGACACGCCCTCGCACCACATCACGCTCCGAAACTTGAAGGTCTCGCGCGTCGGCGCCGATGGCAACGAAGACGGAATCAAACTATCGGGGGTCGAGGACTTTCGCGTCGAAGGTTGCACCGTGGATCGTTGGGGTTCGGCCGGATCCGCGATCGACATGGTCGGCTGCCACCGCGGCGCGATCGAAGGCAACACATTCACCCACACCGGCGCGGGCGGCAACGCGATCCAAACAAAGGGGGCTGCGCCGAGATCGCGATCCGGCGGAATCGCTTCGAGAACGCCGGCACACGCGCGATCCAACTCGGCGGGAGCACTTCCTCCAATATTTCCGGCCGCCGATCGGCAGCGCCCCCCACCCGGAGGCGCGCGACATCACGGTCGAAGGGAACACGATCCTTGGATCGGAGGCGGCGATCGCGTTCGTTGGGGTCGACGGCGCGATCGTGCGCTTCAACACGATCCACGTTCCCCACAAATGGGCGATCCGGATCCTCCAGGAGTCGGCCGGCCCCGGCTTCCCCCTGCCGCAATGGGCGCTTCACCGACAACGTCGTCGTCTTCGAGTCGCCGCACTGGGCCGAAGGTGGGATCAACGTCGGCCCCGGCACCGAGCCCGCGAGCTTCGCCTTCGCGCGTAATCTTTGGTTTTGCTCCGACGCCCCGGAGCGGAGCAAACCCAATCTTCCGAGCGAGGAGAAGGGGGCGTCTACGGCTCGAACCCAATGTTCCGCGATGCGGCGAAGGGAGACCTGCGGCTCCTCCCCGACTCCCCGCCAAGGCGTTCGGCGCGGAGGCGCTGAAGTAACGGCGCCGCGGCGGACGCGCGTCGCGACCCCTGGACCCGTCGGGGTCGCTCGATACGCTGGCCGCTCGTCCAAGCTTCTTTGGACATAGGAGTTGCGGCCGAATGACACCCCTTAGCCTCTCCCGACGAGTCGTCGCGTTGGCGGCGATCGTGATCCCGATCGTTGGTGTTGGTTTCCACTTCATCCCCCAGGGCGGCTCGGCCCCCGGCGCGCCGAGCCCAACGATCGCCCAGCACGTGCCGGGCGAGCTGGTCGTCCAGTATCGACTCGGCACGAGCCCCGTATCGAAAGATGGGATCCTGTCGCGCCTCGGCGCGACCGCCATCGAGTCGATTCTTGGTGAGACCGATCGCAAAGATGGGAAAGGCGATCTCGAGCTGATCCGCGTCCCCCGGCGCGAGGCCTCGACGACGCGATCCGCGCCCTCGTGCGCGAGCCCGCCGTGGAGTTCGCGGAGCCCAATTGGGTTTACCACCATTGCGCCGTCTCCAACGATACCTACTATGTGAACGGATCGATGTGGGGCATGTACGGCGACCAGACGAATCCCACGAATAACTACGGGAGCCAGGCGGGCGAGGCGTGGGCCAACGGCAACACCGGCTCGAGCGCCGTTTATGTGGGAGTGATCGACGAGGGGATCATGTACACGCACGCCGATCTGAGCGGCGCGATCTGGAACAATCCGTTCGATCCCCCGACGGCATCGACAACGATCACAACGGCTACGTCGACGACATCCATGGTTGGGATTTCAACTCCAACGACAACACCATCTATGACGGCACGACCGACGACCATGGCACCCACGTGGCCGGCACGATCGGCGCGCGCGGCGGCAACGGCATGGGCGTGGCCGGGATGTGTTGGAACGTGACGCTCATCTCCTGCAAGTTCCTCGGTCCCAGCGGCGGCACGCTCGCGAACGCGGTCAAGGCCGTCGACTACCTCACCAATATGAAGGCGCGCCACGGCGTCAACATCGTCGCAAGCAACAATTCCTGGGGTGGCGGCGGCTACTCGCAGGCGCTCTTCGATGCCATCAATCGCGCGAATTCGCAGAACATCCTCTTCATCGCGGCTGCGGGCAACGGCGGCTTCGACGGCGTCGGCGACAACAACGATTCGCTCCCCTTCTATCCGGCAAGCTACACCAATCCCAACCTCATCGCGGTGGCGTCGATCACGTCGTCGGGTGCGAAGTCGAGCTTCTCCAACTATGGCTTCAACTCGGTCGACATCGGCGCGCCCGGCTCGTCGATCCTCTCGACGGTTCCCTACAACGGGAGCAATCCCAGCTATGCGTACTACAGCGGCACGTCGATGGCGACGCCGCACGTGACCGGCGGCGCCGCGCTCTACGCGGCGACCCACCCGGGGCGACCGCCGCGATGATCAAGTCGGCGATTCTACTGGGCGCCGTTCCCACGAGCTCCCTGTCGGGGAAGTGCGTGACGGGCGGGCGGCTGAACGTGAGCGGATTCTGATCGTCACATTTTTGTGACATTTCGATGGGATGACCCCGGCGGTCGCGACCGGCCGCCGGGGTCTTCTCACTAATTGCGTTGACAGAAATGACCGGCGCGAGTGAGGTGCTCCCCGTCGAAGTCCCGATCGATTTCGAGCCCACGGAGTCGTCCATGCCGAGTCTTTTCCAGTCTTCGATCCTTGGTGTTACGCAGTCGTCGGTTTTTTGTTGGGTTCCGCTGGGCCGATCGGGGCGCAGGCCGCGCCGTTGGTCGGCGACGCGGCCCCTTCGATCTCGCTCAGAGTTGGCTGAACGCCGGAAAGGATGAGGAGCCTTCGCTCGAATCGCTCAAGGGAAGACGATCCTCCTCGAGTTCTGGGGCACGTGGTGCCATCCGTGTGTCCTCGCGATGCCAATCATCCAGAAGCTCCACGATCGATACAAAGACAAGGGGCTGCGCGTGCTCGCGATCTCCTATGAGACCGCCGAGGTCATGGAGCCGTTCATCAAGGAGAACGCCTACACGATGACAGTGGGCTCCGATCCCACGAAAAAGGTGGTGAGCGCGTACGGCGTCCGCGGCTGGCCGACTTCGATCCTTATCGACAAAGATGGGAAGATTGCCCATGTCGGCTCCCCTACGACGTGGAAGCGTCGATCGAGAAGGCGCTCGGCCTCGAGGCAACGCCGGCATCGCTCCTCACGCGCGCGGTCGACGCGCTCGCGACCAAAGACAAGAAAACCATCCGCGACTCCCTCCAGCGATTGTTGGACAAGGAACCCGATGCGTTCGACCTCAAGGCTTGGTCGGTCGACTCGGGAGCCGCGGCGCCGGCGTCCGGCGAACCGAAGGGTGATCCGGTCGAGGCGCTCAATCGTTGCGTTTCCGCTTGGAATGCCAAGGAAGCGACCGCGCGCGCCGCGGCGCTCACTGCGGTCGCCGCCGCGGCTCCGGCGAAGTTCGACCTTCTCGCATGGCGCGGCGCCGCTTCGGCGCCGAGTTCCCGCTGACCGACAAGGAGGCCAAGGATCTTCTCGATTCGAAGAGTCACGACGCCCTGATCGAGGCATTCGTGGATCGCAATCCTCCGGCGAGCGCCGTCGCCGCGGCCGCGAAGAACAAGGATCTGCGCGACTACTCCGTCAAGAAAGCCCAAGAATCGCGCAGCTTCGCCACGAAAGCCATCAGTGATTCAAAATTGGGTATTGGCAGGGCGCCGAGCCAAAGACAACAAAGCCTTTGGCAGGAGCTGAACGTCAACGGAATCGCCATGTCCGAAGACAAGAAAAGCGTCACGGCGGTGGTCGTCGGCGGCAAGGGAGTGACGAAGTCGAACGCCCCCGCGTACATTCCGGCATCAGCTCGCGCGAGCCCTCGTGATGGAGAGCCTGGCGGCCGGCAAGGATCCGAAGCTCGCGGGGCTCGATGCCGCGATCACCAAGGATCGTGACGCGGAGATCAAGCGGCTAGAAAGCCGTTATCCGGTCGACAAGTAATTAAGAATCGGAGCTGGCTCCACGAATTGTGAGATCGGGATCGTCGGTGTTTGGCGCGGCGCGCGCGAGGCGCGCCGCGCTTCCCAACTTTCATCGATGCGATCCGTCGAACAGGTCGTGGATCATCTTCAGATGCATGTGGATGAAGTGCATCACGTGGTCGAGCCACGGACTCCCCGTGATCGCCGTCGCGCCCGCCACCACGCCGACGGCGAGGACCACCACGAGCGCCACCACGATCGCGCCGCGCCGCGAGCGCGCGCGCGCCGAGTGCCGCTCCTCGAGGCGTTGCCAAGTCATCGCTTCGATCCGGCGCAGGCTCTCCTCGCTTGCGGGCGCGGCGGGATCGAGTTTCGTTAGGAATTCGATCTTCGAGCTCTTCGTTCACGATTGGACACTCCTTTCGAGGCGGCGCCGGAGGCGCTCTCGGGCACGGGCGGTTCGGGATTGGATGGTTCCGGGCGGGCAACCCAACACTTGGGCCGCCTCTTCGATCGAGAGCCCCTCGACGAATCTCAGGACGAGCACGGCCTGATCGTTCGCCGAGAGAGTGGCGAGGGCGGCGCGCGCCCGGTGCCGCGCCCCCTCGTCATGATTGGGTTTGCATTCCGCGGCCTTGGCCTCGATCGGCCGGTCGCCGAAAAGTAGGAATCGCAGGCGGCGGCGGCGCTGCGCGCTGTTCGCGAGATTGGTGGCAATTCGGTAGAGCCACGCGCGGAAGGGAAGCCCGCGCGCCTGGAATCGCCGGATCCCAACAAAAGCCTTGAGGAAGGTCTCGGCGGTGAGGTCCTCGGCGGCGGCGCCGTCACCCAATCGACGGCGCAGATAGTTGAGGATCGCCGGCGCATGCGCGCGATAGAGGGCGCCGAAGGCCTCCCGGTCCACCGGGGCGCGTTCCACCAGCTCGGCCTCGGACTCGCGCGGCGAGGCGGCACCGGATGCGATCCATCGTTGGGTAGGGGCTTGTGCTTCCATCGCGGGGTAGAACGCGGCCAAGACCCGCCATGGTCCAAGAATCTCGCCCCCGAGTGAAGAAGGCGCCCGGTGCGGAGTTGGAAAAGTCCTCGCGCCGCCGAGTCGGCGGAAATAGGATTTCGCGGCCGGGTCAATACCACATTTCCATGCTCCCCGACGCGCGGATCGGAGGCCGAGCTCCGTTTCGGTCGCGCCCGGCGGCTGCCACAATTCAAGGGCACAATTCCCGAGCCCCAATCTCGAGCCCCCATGCCACAGAAACACTCGGCCGTCTGGATCGTTGCGATCGTCTTGGCGCTGGCGCTCGGAGGCGCCGCCTTCTTCCTGACCCGCGGGCAGGATCCCGCCGACGGCGCCGATGGATCGGCCGCCGCCCGCGAGCCGGGGAGCGGCGCCCAGCCCGACGCGGCCACCGCCCATGCCAAGAATGGGGCCGGCGATCCGAAAGCTGGGGATTCGAAAATTGGGGATCCGGCGCGCGCGAGCGCGGCGGCGAGCGACGAGGCCGCCTTGGCCGAGCTGGGCGAGACCGTCGTCGTGAAGGGGAAGCTCCTCGTCCTGGAGACGGGCGAGGTTCCCAAGCGATGCGATCGTTGGTCTTCGCACCGGGAAGACCGAGCTCGACAACGCGTGGATCATCGCGCGGGTCGGCGGGAAGCCCAACTATGACAGGCTCCAGCGCAGCGGCGAGCTCGAGCTCAAGATTCTCGAGGCCAGGGGCCCGAGGCCCATAACCCGCGCGCAGGCGCGCAAGGATGGCACGTTCGAGATCCGCGTTCCCAAGAAAGCGGTGCGGTTCAGCTTCGAGGTGACCGCCGACATGGCGGCCTACTCGAACCCCGAGTGGTTCTTCCTCTCACAGACCACGATCGACAAGGGGTGACCCTCCTCCTCAACGAAGCGGGGGCGCTCGAGGGAAAGTTGGTCGACGAGAGCGGCCAGCCGCTCGTCGGCGGCCGGGTCGTGGCCGATGCCGCGCGCCAGTGGGCCCCAGCGCCCGAATTTCCAAACCACACAAATCACCGAGACGGACAAAGATGGGAAGTTCTCGTTCCGGGGGCTCAGCCCCGGGACGGTCTCGCTCACCGCCGTCGCCGACAAATGTGGTGTCAAGGCCGACACCGGCACGACCATCGAAGCGGGGAAGACGGCGACCACCGAGCTCAAGCTCAGCCCCGAGATCCCGCTCGAGGGGCTCATCGTCGATTCCCAAGGAAAGGGGTCGCGGGGGCGACCGGCCGCCTGACGCTGGACCAGAAGTACTTCCCGAATGTCGGCTTCGGCGTGGCGCGCCCCGACTCGCAGGGTCGGCTGCGTTGGCACAACCTCATCGCCGGCCTCCTACCGCCCGTACGCGATGATTGAGGGGAAGCGCTTCTCGGAAGTCCCCGAGACCGTCAAGTTGCCAATGGCCCGAAGGGGCGCCAGATCCCGAAGTGGGTCGTCGAGTCGGGGCACTTCGTGGCCGGAAAAGTGGCAACGGCCGACGGCAAGCCCGCGGTCGGCGCGCGGGCTTCGCGTCGGCCCCGGCAACGCCGACGGCACCAATTCCAATGACAAGAAAAGGGTCGGGACCCAGCAGGGCACCGTCGACGCGAATGGCACATTTCGGGTTGAGGGTGTCCCCGAGGGGCCGCTCAACGTCGACGTGATGCTCGAGAACGTCTCGTCGGCGAAGAAGACCAACATTGCGCACGACACGGCCGATCTCGAGATCGAGCTCCCCGCCATGGCGGGCATCGCCGGCACGGTCGTCGATTCGACGTCGGGAACCCCAATCAAAGCATTCGTGGTGACGCTGGTCACGCAGCGCGATGCCGAGCAGTCGAACAACCGATATTGGGGTTGGAATCCCGGCCAGGAGCGCCCGCAGGTGAGCGAGACCGGCGCCTTCGAGATCGGTGGCATTGCCCCCGAGACCTATATCGTGCGCGTCACGGCCGACGCCTACACCCAAGGCGAAACCAAGGATGTGGTCGTGAAGGCGGGCGAGATGATCCGCGGCCTCACGATCCCACTCATCCCCGGGGCCGTGATCAGTGGCAAAGTGGTCGACGCGCTGAACGGCCAGCCGATCCCGGCCGCCGAGATCGAGCTCGTGAACGCCGACGAGCAGGACAACGGCATCCGATTCCCCGGTGAGAAGGTCCGCTCCGACGGCCGATTCGAGATGCGCGGCTTGAAAGCCATGCGTGCGCGGATCGTGGCTCACCACGAAAGTTCATGGAGGCGGCCTCCGAGACCGTGGATCTCCATCCCGGCGAGCGGATCGAGCTTCCCACAATAGCGCTCGGCCACGGCGGGTCGGTCGTGGGGATCGCGCTGGGCCGCGATGGCGCGGTCGTCCCGAAGGCGCAGGTCCAGGCGTATTACAGCGATCCGCGCCAGGGGAACGACCGCCCCCGCCACGCGTGGCGCAACGCGCCCGCGGAGAAAGATGGCTCGTTCCGCTTCGAGGGGCTGAAGCCGGGCCAGTGGACGGTGAGCGCCATGCCCCCGTCGTGGACAACACATCGGCAACAATCCCAGAACAAACAATTGAACGCGAAGGTCCAGATCGTCGAAGGGCAGACCGCGAGCGTCACCTTCACGATCCCCAAGGGCGGCGGTTGCAAGATCCATGGGCGGATCACCCGCGGCGGCAAAGCGGTCACGCAGGGGAATGTTGGTCTTTGGCGCCAGGACCGCGGGCAGGACCCGGAGGAGGATGCCAACAATCAGGGCTTCCAATCCCAGATCGGCGCGAACGGCGAGTACGAGATCGAGCACGTCTCCCCTGGCAAGTATTACTTTAATTTCAATTCCTGGTCCGAGTCGGGCTCGAGCTTCGGCCAAGAGATCACGATCCCCAACTCTCCGGAACTCAACTATGACGTGGCGCTCCCGGTCGGTGGCGAGGTGCGCGGGCGCGTCACGCGGAAGTCCGACGGCAAGGCGCTCTCGGGGATGTCGGTGAGCGCCTACAGCATGGGGCCGAGCGGCCCCGGCGGCGGCTATTCGCAATCGAACGCGACGACCGACTCCTGAAGGCAAGTATGTCCTCGCGAACGTCGCCCCCGGCCAAGTGAATATCCAAGTCGAACCCCAACGATGGGGACCCGGGCCTTCGGGAAACGATGCCAAGATTGCAGCGAGCCACCAGAGCGCGACCGTCACCGAAGGGGGCACGACGACCGTCGACTTCGCCCTCGACGAAGGGGCCACCGTGATCGTCGAAGTCGTCGATCCCGATGGAAAGCCGATCCAGGGATCGTGGGTGAACATCATTCCCTCGGCGCCGGGAGGCGGCGGGTCAGGGGTTACGGCTCGACCAACGAAAAGGGCATTGCCAAGATTCAGGGGATCTCGCCAGGGAAGATCCGCGCCTCGGTCCAAGTGGAGGGCTATCCGCCGGTCACCTCCGAGGAGATCGACGCCGTGATCGGCACCGACGCGCGGATCCAAATCCGACTCGCGCGCGGTGTGAATGTGGTGATCCGCCTCCACGGTCCCGACGGCGCGCTCCTCAAGCCCGAGCAGGTGAATCTCATTCGCGCCGACGGCACGGTGGCTGGAAGCGGATACAACCAAAGCACGGACGCGCCGAAGGATGGCGGGCTGAAGGTCGCGACCGTCCCCGGCACCTTCAAGGCGAACTTCTGGTTCGGCGGCGACGACATGATCATCGTCGATGTCACGATTGGCGAGACGGCTGGCGCGGTCATCGACCTCAAGACCGACAAAGTGCCGGGCTCGAAGAAATAGGGTCCGGCTCGAAGCAATAGGAAGCCCAGGCGGCCCGCCGGGGATACTCGCTCCGACGTGTTCCCAGGTCGCTGCTTTGTCAGCGATCTGTCAGGAGGATTCCCATGCGATTGCGCTCCCTCGTGGTGTTCTTCATTGTTGCGTTTCTCGCCGCAGGTGCGCTCGTCCGCGCTGATGCGGCCGTCGTCGCCGATCTACTGGCATCGCCACGGCGAGCTTCGGCAGCGGCTGCGGCCTCGGCAGCGCGCCGATCCTCGTGCTGGGTTGGGATTCGCCGAGCGGCTCGCTGATTGTTGGGTTTACGACCATCACGGGCTCGGCGCCGCCCCATAACCCAACATTATCTGCTGTTCGGCACGTCGATCCTTAGTGCGCCGTTCGCGCTGCCGGCCCCTACTGGCACGACGGATGCCAACTCTTGATCCTCCCCGACGACGCGATCGGACCGCTGCCGGGCGACATGTCGCTCATCGCGATCCCGCCCAATCCGCTCCTCGTCGGCGCGACCTTCTACCTCCAGGGCCTCCCGAAGTACGCAACGGCGACGCCGTTCCCAGTCTTCGGGATCACACAGGGAGTGAAGCTCACGTTCCTTTGACCAACGATCGGAGCGCGCGCTTCAGCTCGCGCAGCGGCTCCGAGGCGCTTCGCTCCGAGAAAGTGACGGTGTGCGGGCGCTTCCCGGCCACCTCGATCGTCAAGCTGTATTGGAACGAATCGGGGCGGGGCCTCCTCGCGGAGCTCCGAAGGCAATGTAAAGAATCCCGCCGCGTCGACGAGCGCCTCGAGGCGCTGCGCGTCGGCCGGCGGGAGATTCTGGTATCAACGACGGCCGGAGCCGGTCGTAGTGCCGGCGACGCCGCCGCTTCGCGCGAGTGCGAGTCGCATGGCCCGATTGTAGGACGCCGACCTCCCGCCACGCCCCCTTCACCGCCTGCCGCTGGCGGCTCCCCTCGCCGAAGAGCGCGCCGGCCGAGGCGACCGTGGCGTTCGCCGCGTCCTTGAACGTGGAGTTGGCGCGGATCCGATTGCAGAGCGCCTCATACCAAATCTTGCCGGCGTCGCCCCAGGCGTTGCCGCTGAGCGCGGTCGCGACGAGGTAAAACGCATGGTTGGGAATCCCAGGATTGATATGGACCCCGCCGTAGTCGCCGGGGCCGGTGTTCGGGAGCTTCATGGAAATCCCTTCATGTGCGCCGGCTGCGGATCCTTGCCGCCGAGGCGCTCATCGTCGTAGGCGGTGCCGGGGCCTTCATCGAGCGGAGCGCCGTGCCTTCACACTCTTGGTGAACAAGCCTTCGCCGATCAGCCAATCGGCCGCGGCCGCCGATTTTTTTCTTTCCATTGCTTGATGAGCGATCCGAACACGTCGGAGAACGACTCGTTCAGCGCCCCCTGCTCGCCGTGGTAGGCAAGCGCTGCCTCGTATTGCGTAACGCCGTGGGTGAGCTCGTGTCCGACGACGTCGAGACACTTGGTGAATCGCTCGAAGATCACTTTGTCGCCGTCGCCATAGATCATCTCGGCGCCGTTCCACAACGCGTTGTCGTAGGCCTCCGAGGGGTCCTCGCGATAGTGCACCGACGAGTCGAGGCGCATGCCGCGGTCGTCGATCGAGTTGCGTCCGAAGACCGCGGTGTAGAAGTCGTAGACGACGCCCGAGTAGTCGTACGCTTCGTTGATCATCCGATCCTTGGACTTGCCGGCGCCTTCGCCGCGGACGAGCCTCCCCGGCAGATCGGGGGATTCGTTGGCAATCGTAGATCGTGCGCCGCTTCTTGCCGGCGGGAGTCATGAGCGCCACCGCGCCGAGCGCGCCGAGCATGCTCGCGCTGGCCGCGCAACCGATGGGATCCGAGCAGTGTGCTGAGCGCGCCGGCGCTCAGCCGATCGCCGCCGTGCTGCGCGAGACCGCGCAGCATGTGCGGCGGAATAGTCAGTACATACCGCGCACGCGCGGCGCGCGGAGGAGTGGGGTTGGGGTTCCATGCAATTCAAGAAGCCCCCACGCCTTGAGATTGTGGCGTGAAAATCCGGGCGGGTTTTCCCCAAAGAGATGCAGCGTGCGGGGTTCTTTCTTGAACTCCAAAGAAACGATGACCATCCCGCACATCGACCCGAATCTGTGGCTTTCGGCTCTGCTCGCCGCGGTGCCGACGGCGCTCGTCCTCGAGCACCTCCTCTATCTTTGGCTCATCAAGAGCCGGCAGATCGGTGAGAAGTCGGATTTCCCCGGCGAGTCGCGCAACGCCAAGGCCTTCCTCGCCCCCACTCGCGACGATTCCTATCGCCGGTGGAGCCACGCATTCAGCTATCGCGGCCTCTATCCGGCCTACGCGTTCGCGGCCGGATTCAACTTCTTCGTCACGCTCGTTGGCTTCGCGGTGTTCACGGGGCGCCCCATTTTGTGGCTTTCGCTGGGCCCGTCGCCCGACGCCGCCTCCGAGCCCGCGGCGAGCCAGCCGGCCGATGAGATGCGCGTCGTCCTCGGCCAGGTCTTCGGCTCGCCGGAGCCTACGTCTACACGCTCACGATCCTGGCGCGCCGCAGCCTTCGGCGGGATATCACAAAAGGGATCGCGCTCTGGTGCGGCGCCACGCTCGCGCTCGGACCGATGGTCGGAAACTTGGCATCGCGATTCTTCGACAATGCCGCGGCGAAGGATCCCAGCATTTCGTTCGTCGCGGTCTGCTTCATCGCGGGGTTCTCGCCGCGGAGCTTCGTCGACGGGCTGCGCGGGATCGCCGAGCGATTCCTAACGAAAGGCGGGGCGGCGGCGCAGGCCTCGCCGCGGGTGATCCCGCTCACGAGCGTGCGCGGGATCGACCTGGAGGTCGCCGACCGATTGTCGGAGGAGGGGATCATCGACGCCACATCGTTGGCATTCGCGGAACCTTTGTATCTCCTCGCGAACACGCCGTTTCGCTTGCCACAAATCCTGAACTGGATCGACGAGGCGATGCTGATCGTGACGCTCCCGGAATCTTGGCAACAGCTCGAGCGCGCCGGGATCACGGGGCGATCGACCTCGCCTGGTACCACGGGCACGGCGAAGGCAATGGCATGGCAATGGCAATGGGGCGAATGGCGGCGGCGGCGAAAACGCGGGAGGTGGGAGCGGCGGCGGTGAGGGTGTCGGTGCGGGCGGAGCGCCCGTTGCGCCCGCTCAAAACGGCGGTGGCGGCGGCGCAGCCAATGGCGTCGCCTGGCTCGCGAAGGCGGCGAGCATCGACGAAACGCTGCTCAAGAATGTCGTCGCGCGCCTCTTCGAGGACGCCCAGTGCAATCGATCTGGGCGCTCTATCAGTCGGTCGACACGAATCATTGAGGGAGCACGGGTCTCCCGGCCTGAGCGCGGGGAGGCGGGGGCGCCGGCAGAAGTCCTGCGAGGCCGGCGGCCGGAGTGCGGGTTCGCGCGCGGGCCACCCGGTCCCGGAAATTCATTTAGGTTGCTAACGAATGTTTGCCGTACGAGGGGCCGATGACCCGACCGCACCGGCGCGCCCCCCACCGCCGCTCCCCACCGTCACCGAAGAGGCCTTCCGCGAGATCCTGCGCGCGACCGGCCTCATCAAGCGCCTCGGCGAACCCCACTTTTCTTCCTATGGCATCCGGCCGGGGCAGTGGGGAGTGTTGCGATCCCTCCATCGCCGCGAGCTGCAAGGGCTAGGTCCTCCGCGCCTCACCGATCTCGGGTCGCTGCTCCTCATCCGCCCGCCGAGCGTCACGGGGGTGGTCGATCGCCTCGAGCGCTCGCGCCTCGTTGCCAAGATTCCCTCGAGCGAGGATCAGCGCATCAAGCACGTGACGCTGACCGACGCGGGGCGGCGCCTCGTGGAGCGCGCGCTCGTGTCGCACCCCGAGTGGATCGTCTCGCTGATGTCGGGTCTCGAGCGCCGCGAGCACGCCTCGCTCCTCCAATTGTTGCGAAAGGTCACGGCGCACCTCGCCATCCTCGTCGAGCACGGCTCGGAGGCGCACGCCACGCGCGCCCGCGCCTCGGGCGACGGCGATGGTGCCGACAGCGGCGCGTCATCCCAACTATCGAAACCGAGGTCCCGATGAAACCCATCTTTCGGATTCTCCTGAGTCTCACGCTCCTCGCGAGCTTCGCCGGCGGCGGTGCGGCTTGGTACTTCACCCGCCGCGACACCTCGGCAGCGCTCCGCACCTCCAGGGTGAAACGCACCGATGTGGTCTCCACGATCACCGCCACCGGCACGATCGTCCCCGAGGACGTGGTCGACGTCGGGGCGCAGGTGAACGGGATGATCGCGTCGTTCGGAAAGGACGTGACGGGGAAGCAGGTCGACTACCGGTCGACCGTCGAGGCGGGGGCGATCCTCGCGCGGATCGACGACTCCATCTACAAGTCCGACGTCGCCACCGCCGAAGCCCAACAATCGCAGGCCGAGGCCTCGGTGCGATTCGCCGAGGCGAGCCGGGAGGTGGCGATCGCGCGGCGCGACCAGACCGAGCGCGATTGGGCCCGCGCCCAATTGTTGGGAACGAGCAAGGCCCTCGCCCAATCGGACTACGACGCCGCCCGCTCGAACTACGAGCAGGCGAAGGCGAGCGTCGCGGTCGCCGATGCCAACATTTCGCAGTCGAAGGCCGCGGTCGCCATGGCGCAGGCCTCCTCGCAGCGCGCGCGCCAGAATCTTGGCTACTAGCACGATCGCCTCGCCGGTGAACGGCGTGATCATCGATCGGCGCGTCGACGTGGGGCAGACGGTCGTCGCGAGCCTGAACGCGCCGAGCCTTTTCCTCATTGCCAAGGATCTGAAGAAGATGCAGGTCCTGGTGCAGGTCAACGAGGCCGACATCGGCCACGTCCAACCCCAACAAAACGTCGCGTTCACCGTCGACGCCCATCCGGGGACGACCTTCCGCGGCCAGGTGCGCAAGGTGCGCCTCAACGCGACGATGACACAGAACGTCGTCACCTACACGGTGGAGATCGCGACCGACAACGCCGATCTCACATTGTTGCCCTACCTCACGGCCAATGTGGTCTTCGAGGTGGCGCGTCGCGACGGCGTCCTCGCAGTTCCGAACACGGCGCTTCGTTGGTCTCCGCGCGAGGGGACCGGCGGCGAGCCCCCGCTTCGGCGCCGGCCTCGCGCCGCGCCGGGCGCGAAGGGAAAGTTTGGATCCTGGTCGACGGCGCGCCGCGCCCCATCTCCGTAAAGTTGGGAATCGCCGACGCGGCGCAGACCGAGGTCGAGTCGTCGAGCCTCCACGAGGGGGCCGAGGTGGTGATCGGCGAGGCCGGCGGCGCCCCCGCGCGCGCGCCCGATACCACCAATCCGTTCGCGCCGCAGATGTTCGGCAACCGCGCCCGCTGACCGGAGACGATGCCATGGATTCGATCCGCCTTTCGGAGATCCACCGGGTCTACGAGCTGGGCGAGGTGCGCGTCCCGGTCCTGAAAGGGGTCTCGATCACGATCGCTCGCGGGGAAATGGTGGCATTGATGGGCACCTCCGGCTCGGGGAAGACGACCCTCATGAACATCCTCGGCTGCCTCGACCACCCCACCTCGGGGCGCTACTGGCTCGACGGCGAGGAGGTTTCCCAACTATCCTCCGACGACCGCGCGGCGCTCCGCAACCGGAAGATCGGCTTCGTCTTCCAGAGCTTCAACCTGCTGCCGCGCACCACCGCGATCGAGCAGGTCCTGATGCCGCTCGAGTACCGCGAGGAGGAGATGGGCGACCGCGCGAGGCGCGCGTGGGCGACCGATCTCCTCGGGCGGGTGGGCCTCGGCGACCGCCTCGACCACAGGCCAACCCAACTATCTGGAGGGCAGCAGCAGCGGGTCGCGATCGCGCGATCGCTGGTGAACCGCCCGTCGGTCCTCTTCGCCGACGAGCCGACGGGCAACCTCGACTCGCGCACGAGCGAGGACGTCCTGGAGATGTTCCGCAAGCTCAACGAAGCGGAGGGCATCACGATCGTGCTGGTGACCCACGATGCCGGCGTGGCGCTCCACGCGCAGCGCACGATCCACATCAAGGACGGCCTGATCGAGACCGGCCCCGAAGACTCCGGCCCGGGCGGATCCCAACCAAAAGGATCCCACTAATGCGCCTCCGCAAGACTCTCCGCACGGCGCTCGCGCGCGCTCCGCCGCAACGTCACCCGCTCGGCCCTCACGATCCTTGGCATCGTGATCGGGATCGCCGCGGTGATCGCGATGATGGAGATCGGGAAGGGCTCCTCGGCCGCGATCGCGAAGACGATCGCCAGCACGGGAGCCAACAATCTGCTCGTCCTCCCCGGCACCGCGTCGAGCGGCGGCGTGACCTTCGGCGCCGGGAGCGTCCTCACCCTCACCTCCGAGGATTGCAGATGCGATCCTCGCCGAGTGCGGCGCCGTGGCCGACGCGTGCCGCCGATCGTGCGCGCGCGCACGCAAGCCATCTATCAGGATCGCAACTGGGTACCGTGCATACATCTACGGCACGGCCCCCGGATACCTGGGAGTCCGCGGCTGGTCCGAGCTCGCCGAGGGGAGCCTTCGACGAGACCGACGTGCGCAACGCGTCGCGCGTCTGCATGGTCGGCCAGACGATCGTCCGCGAGTTGTTCCAATCCCAATCGCCGGTCGGGAAGGAGATGCGGATCCAAAATGTGGATTCCGCGTCGTCGGCGTGCTCACGGCGAAGGGGGCGAACGCCTTCGGGATGGATCAGGACGACATCATCCTGGCGCCGTGGACCACGATCAAATATCGGGTCGTGGGAGCGAGCAGGCGTGGCGGCGGCGCAGGCCTCCGCGTCGATCACCACCAATGGCAATGCCCTCTATCCGGGGGACTTAGTTTGTATCCGATCCCGTCGGCGGCGCAGCTCGCCGACCGGCCGATGCCCGTCCGCTTCGCCAACGTCGACCAGATCATCGCTGCGGCGCGCTCCGCGCCGGAGATCCGCACGGCGATCCGCGAGATCACCGATCTGTTGCGTCAACGCCACAATATCCGCACCGAGGATCCTTCCGATTTCAATATCCGCGACATGACCGAGAGCGCGAACGCGCTCGCGTCGACGACCGCGATGATGACGCAATCTGTTGCTTTCGGTGGCGCTCATCTCGCTCGTGGTCGGCGGCGTCGGGATCATGAACATCATGCTCGTGTCGGTCACGGAGCGGACGCGCGAGATCGGGCTGCGGATGGCGGTCGGCGCCAAGGGGCGCGACGTCCTGCGGCAGTTCCTCGTGGAGGCGATCGTCCTCTGCCTCATCGGCGGCGCCACGGGCTCGTCTCGGGCGCGCCGGCTCGCTCCTCGTGCGGCAATTGCTGCATTGGCCGGTCGAGTCGTCGATCGAGGCGATCGTCGCGTCGATCCTCGTGAGCGCGAGCGTCGGGGTGATCTTCGGCTTCTACCCCGCGTGGAAGGCCTCCCGGCTCGACCCCATCGAAGCGCTGCGCCACGAGTAGCGCGCTGAATCCCAATCATCCAACCCCAACGATCCAGGCCAAGCCCATGCGATCCCAACGATCGAGCACCCACCCACTCTGCGCGCCGCGCGGCGGCGATCGCCCTTTCGTTGGTATCGGGGTGCGCTGTGGGCCCCGACTTCCACTCGCCGGAGATGTCGATGCCGGCGGCGTGGGCGGGGGCGAAGAGTCCGCGAGCCGTCCCGCTGACCTGTCGGCGGGCGCCGAGTCGGCGCGCGCCGAGTCCTCCCAGCGTCGTCTCCAGCAGAGATCCGGAGCCGCGTGGTCGAGAAGCCGGGCGACCTCGCGCATTGGTGGGAATCGCTCCAGGACCCCGAGCTCACCTCGCTCGTGACGCGCGCGCTGGACGCGAATCTCGACATCCGCCAGGCCGAGGCGCGGATCCGCGAGGCGCGCGCGGCGTGCACGATCGCCGGCGCCGACCTCTGGCCCCAGCTCAATGCGTCGGCGAGCGCGTCGCGCAACCACGCGTCGGTGTCGAATGGCAACAATACCGTCTCGGCCACGGCGAACCTCTATCGCGCCGGATTCGATGCGTTGTGGGAGATCGACCTCTTCGGCGGCACGCGCCGCGCGATGGAGGCGGCCGGCGCCGACCTGCAGGCGAGCGTCGACGACCGGCGCGCCGTCTTGATCTCGGTCGCCGCCGAGGTGGCGACGATCTACAGCGATCTCCGCGCGTCGCAGCAACAAATCGTCATCGCGCGCGAGAATCTCGAATCCCAACTCCAGAGCGTGGCGCTCACGCGCGAGCGCTTCCGCGGCGGATTCGTGAGCGGGCTGGACGTGGCGAACGCCGAAACCCAAGCCTCCACGACCGCGTCGCGAATCCCAACTTTCGAGACGACGGTGCGCCAATCGATCTACGCGCTCGGCGTGCTGCTCGACCGGGAGCCCGCCTCGCTCGTGGCCGAGCTCTCCGCGACCGCCCCGCAGCCCCCGCTCCCCCGAGGTGCCGATCGGCCTCCCGTCGGATTGTTGCGTCGGCGCCCTGACATTGCGCGCGCCGAATCCCAACTCCACGCGGCCACGGCGCGGATCGGCGTCGCCACGGCCGACCTCTATCCCAAGTTCACGCTCCTCGGATCGTTGGGATTGCAGGGGCCACCTTCTCGGATGCCACTTCACTCTCGAACAAGTTCTGGTCGTTCGGCGGCGCCATCACCTGGCCGATCTTCAGCGGCGGGCGGATCGATGCCAACATTGAGCTCCAGAAAGCGCTCACCGACGAGAGCTTCCTCAACTATCGGAAGACCGTGCTGACCGCGCTCCAGGAGACCGAGAGCGCGCTCGTCGCCTATTCCAATGAACAGCGCCGCCGCTCCGGGCTTTCCGACGCGGTGCGCTCAGGGCGAGAAGCGGTCGACATCGCAAACCAACTCTACGCGGCGGGGCGCACCGACTTCTTGAACGTCCTCGCCTCGCAACGCGTCCTCTACGACTCGGAGGATTCCTCGCGCAGAGCGATCGCCAGGCGGTGGCGAACCTCGTCGCCCTCTACAAAGCCCTCGGCGGCGGCTGGGAGGCGGATGAGTCCGGCGAGCGCGGGGCCGCCCGGGGCGAATAGCGAAGATAGGGCGGGCCCAAGGGCGCCGACCGGCGTACCGTCGCCCCTTCGCACCTCCCCGGCTACGATTTCCATCATGAAACCGATCCATGTGTTCCTGATCTCCGCTGCTTCGGCCGTCGCCGCGAGCCTCGTCGTTTCGCTCGCCATCCCCGCCACGATGGGCAAGGGGCGAGGGCGGCGCCTCGCCGGATGTCGGCGCGATCCGAACGCAACTCGACGAGCTTCGCAAAGAAGTGACCCAGCTCCGTAACCGGGTGGAGAACTCGACGATGTCGATGGCCGCGCCGGTCGAGGGATCGACGCGCAAGGCGACCGAGTCCCCGTCGCGGCGCCGAAGGAGGAGGAGTCGGCCGCGGCGCGCGTGCCGTCGGTCGATCGCGAGGCGATCCTCGCGGTCCTCGATCAGCGCGAGAAAGACAAGGATCGGGATCGCAAGGAAAAGCAACGCCAACAATTGCGCGAGGGGGTCGAGACGCGCGTGAAGCAGTCGGCGGATCGGATCGGCCTCGACGCGAATACCACACAATCGGTGTCGAAGCTCTACATCGACAACCTCGGGCGCGAGGAGGAGATCCACCGCGCGTACCCGGTCACGAGCGCCGACGATCCCAACAATGAGAAGGCGCGCCTCGAGATCGACGCGGCGCGCACCGCGCTCGACACGGCGCTCCAGAGTCTCATCCCCGCGGACAAGTGGAATGATTGGAACAACCAGACCCGTTTCCTGAAGCGCGCCGGCGACTTCGCGTACAACGCGGATCAGCAGGCCGCTGGAAATATGGGGTTCTTCGGCGGATTCGGCGGAGGGCCGGGCGGCTTCGGCGGCGGCGGCCAGGGCGGGCCGGGAGGTCAGGGGGCCAGGGTGGCCGTGGGAATCGCGGCGGCGGCGGCAATACAGCGGGCAGTGCAGCGGGAGCCATAGGAGTCGGCGGCGGCGCGGCCCCGCTCCCGGCGACCGGCGGCGCGGCTAAGCAACCCTGATCGCGAAAGGGCTCAGCCCTTCGCGCGTCTCGCCAGTTCTTACTTGGTGGACGCTTTCTTGGCGTTCGCATTCTCGGCATAGAGGATGGCGTGGACACCGTGGATCATGGCCGTAGGTCGGCGGAGATTCGGTATTAGTGGTATGCGATCGCCGCCTCGAGCGCGACATCGCGGCCGGAAAAGTAGCTTTCCGGACTGGGCGCCGCGACGAGGTCGGGGAGGATCGCGTCGAGGTCCTCGTCGATGTCGCGGAAGAACTTGGTCGAGTACTGGACGAGAACCTTGGAGTTGGGGAGCGGGAAGGTCTGGGTCTCTCCGTATGTGTTGGGTTTGCCGCCGGTCGGCTCCCCCACCAAGAGCGCCCCGGCTTTCTTGCGAAGGTCGATCGCATTCATCATCGCGGAGGAGTAGGTGCCGCGGCCGATGAGCGCGAAGAGGCGACCCTTCGCGCGCAGCGGCTCGCGATCGCGAAGACCAAGGATGAGCGGATCGAGGAGCCGATTGTCTCCGCCGCCGTTGCGGCGCAGATCCACCACCACGCGGTCGATCGCCGGGGGCGTGGCGGCGAGCCCCGCGTCGACCGCCGCGAGCGCCTCGGCGGCGAAGTCGTTCACCTTTTTGTTGGGTTGGTCCTGACAGGTGTCATACCAAATATAGAGGGTCTTCGAATCGGCGAGGAGCGTCTGGCCGGAGGGGAATCGTTGGGGTTTCGCCCAGGTGGGGAGGGCGGAGGTGTCGGGTTTCGTGGTGAGCGCGGGGCGCGAGGCCGCGCGCGACGCGGCGCCCGACGCGCCCCCAGCCTTCGAATAGGAGGCGAGCACGATCGTGGTCTCCTTCCCCGACGGATCGGCGAGCGTCAGCTCCACGGCCGCGGCGTTCGCCGCGAGGCCGAGGGCGGCGAGCGTGTCGGCCTTCGCGCAGGAGCGTGGATAGTTGGGATTTGCGGCTCGACTCGTTCTCGAAAGGGTGGAGCGGCGCCAGCGCCGCGAGCGCGGCGTCGATCGGCGCGGAGCCGATGTGAACGATGCGTTGCCCGAGGAGCGCCGCGTTCTGCGCGGGAGCGCCGAAGCAAAGATTCCGTCGGCGACCCACGCCGCCTGGAACGGCAGCTCTCGGATCGGCGGCGCCGTGGCGGGAGGCGCCAATGGACAATGGTGGTATGGCCGTCGCCCAGCGCCGCGACGAGGCGGCGCAGCTCGACCAGGATCTGCGGGTCGGTGAGCTCGGGAATGTGGGCGCGCAGCGCCGCCACCCGCGCTTCGAAGTCCCCTTCGGAAGATGGAAGAAGGCGTTTTTGTGGCGTTTGGGTAGCTCGGCCGCGAGCGCGTCGAGGTCGGCGATCCACTCGGCGGCGCGGGCGGTGCGCGCGGGCGCCGACGCCGCGCCCCTGCGCCGATGCCAGGATCCCGCGAGCGGCGCCGCCGCGAATGGGGAGGCCACCTCGACGACGAACGGCACGGTCAGCACTTTTCCTTGGTGTTGAATTGCCCCCACGCCTTGTAGAGCCCCGGCACGGGAAGAGCGCGCCGAAGACCACCTCGGGGCCGCCACGCCGCGTCGGCGCGCCGTTCGGCGGCTCGATCGGGTGGCTGTGGACGAATCGTTTGCGATCCTCGCTCACCACGATCAGGTGCCCCATCGCGCCGAGGAACGGCTCGAGGTCGGTCACCGGCTTGCCGTCGCGCGTCGCGCGGAAAGTTAGGTTCTGCATCTGGAGCGAGGGGATCGGCGAGGCGGCCGAGAGCTCGAAGGTGAAGCCGTCGATCGTTTGCTTTCGCTCCCGGCTCACCGCGAGCGGCGCGGGCGCCGCCGCGGGGCCGGCCACGTTCAGCACGACCGGCACCACCCTGCATCCCGACCCCCGACGGCGTGAAATCGTGATAGAGGGTGAACTCACCGCCGTGGGGAAAGCTGGTCTTCAGGACGAAGGTGCCGTCGGTCTGGAGCTCGGGGTGCTCGTGGGAGAACCAGGCGAGGTCGCTCGATACCATCAATAAGTGGAGGATCTTCTCGTGGACCACATCGAGATCCTTCACCAACTTTCCGTCGGGGACTCGAGGCGGAAGCGGAGCGTCATCTCGCCGCCGGAGCGGATCGCCGCGGGCTCGCTCCCTCGCCGCCCTCGCGCGCGACGCTCACTTTGTAGGCGCGCCCCGAGAGGAGCTTCAGCGCCATGCCACAGATCGCGCAGCGCCCCGGCTTCGGCGAGAACGGGCCGCCCCGCAGCGCATCGGGCAGACGTATTGTTGGGATCCGTCCTCGCCCAAGAATCGCGGCGCGAACACATCGCTCTCCGTGTGGATCCCCGCCGTGTCGCGCACCCGCATCCGCACCGCAAGCGGCTTCGGCGCCGTGCCGGCCGCGATGTTCCAGATCGGGTGCGAGTCGAAGAATGGATTCCCGAGCTGGAAGGTCTCGCCGGGGCGCATCGCCCCCGTGCCGTGGTCGTTCCAGACCACGATTCCATCGTCGGCCCCCTCGAAGATGAAAACGATGTTGGACTTCGAGTCGGGGGAAGACGTCATTCTTGGGTTTCGCCTCGAGGAGCGACGAGAAGCCGGGCACCGCGTCGGCGTAGCCCTCGATACCAAGAAAACGGGACGCCGCGAGCGGATAGGGCTTCGCGTCGTCGAAGTGGACGACGAGCTTCCCGCGCCGTTGCATCCGACGATCAGCTCGGGGTGCGCTTGCGCGGCAGGGGCGCGGCGCACAGCGCCGCGGCGCTGCCGGCGATGAGTGGGATTGGGGTCCAGGTGCGCATGGTTTGGGTCGGGCGGCCCCGCGGCGAAGGCGCCCGAAGCTAAGGGGGCGCGGCGATTCGGATCAAGCGCGCGCGCGACGGCAGCTCGCGTAGCGCCGCGCCCTCCCTTGAGGAATCGCGGGAACGTGGGAAGCTGGAGGCGCGTCGGAGGCCCGGGCCGAGCCCGTTCGGGCGCCGGCCAGGAGCTTTCCATGATCGCCCTCGCTCTGAGTCTCCTCGCGGCGGGCGCCGATGCGCCGCCGGTCGATTTCGCCAAGATTCCGCGCACGATCGCGAAGACACCAACTTTCACGTCGAAGAAGCCGCTCTACGCGCTCTTCCTCTTCGGCGAAAAGCACGACGCGCGCGTGTGGGCCGTGCTCGACCAGGGGCGCGCCGACAAACCCGACTACGATGTGTTGTATCTCGATCTCGAGGGGACGGCGACCTCACTCAACCCACGAATCGGATCGTTGGGAAAGAGCCGGAGACGCGCGACGAGGCAACCGGCGCGGAGAAGCCCTACCAATTCGAGGTCGACCGGCTCGATGTCGGCGGGCAAAAGCACAGGGCCTTCGCTCTCATCGCCGCGGGGCCGAGCTTCTCATACCAACTATCTTGGGAAGGAAGCGCACTTGGTACGGCCCCTACGGCCTCGACTACGAGCACCGCGCGAAGCTCGCGGAATCGCCCGAGAAGGCGCCGATCCTCGTGCCGGGGGCGCGGGGCCGTTCCAGTTCGAGCTGTCGTCGGGCGAGGCGCTCGTCCGCGGCGACGCGGACACGGTCCAGCTCCTCATCGGAAATGTGGGAAGCGAGCGCGGCGCGTTCTCGACGACGAGCAACGATCTCCTCCCCAAGAATGACTACGTCGTCGTCGAGCTCGTCTACACCGACAAAGACAACAAACAAAAATCCTTCCTCGCGGAGCTGCGCGAGCGCTGCTGAGGACGCTCTACGACGGCCCGGTCCGGGTCCCCACCGATGCGAAGCGCGGCGCGGCGATTCTGCGCGTGTCCCTGCCCGAGAGCTCGAAGCTGAAGGCGATCCCGACGGAGCTGCCGGTGAAGCTGAAGTGAGGGGCGGGCGCGCGCGCCCGCGCTAGTTTTTCTCGAGCTCGAACGTGACGTCGAGGAACTTGCCTTTCTCGACCGTCACGATCTTATTCTTGGGCTTCTTGTAGCCATCGGGTACATGGAGCCGGATTCGATACTTGCCGGGCTTGGTGACGTAGATCTGGCTGACTTCGCCTCCGAACGACGAAGTGTCCTGTCGGCCGTCGTGGTCGATGGGATCCGCCGACGCGAACATGTTGGACGACCAATCGCTCCCCACGGCCTTCCGCGTTTCCTTGTCAATGGCACGGACCCGCACTCCCATCCCGACGGCGAGGTGAATGATGACCTCATTCTTCCCGGCGTGGATCTCCGAGGCATTCGAGTTGGACGGCGCGTATCCAGCCGCCTCGACGCGGACCGCGACCTTTCCTTCGTAGGCCGCGAATTCCCAAACCCCACTTTTCGTGCCGCGCTCGACGGGCCGCGGATGATTCATGTGAAAATGATTCTTGATGTCCGGGTTTGAGAAGTCGAACTCGACCTCGGGATACCAACTAACGCTCTCGGGGTTGACTTCCTTGCCGCTGTCGTCATCAACGATCTTGAGGATCACATCGGCGCGCTTCGGCACCTCGAGGCGAATGTTGCGCAAGCCGGCGCCGGTCAACACCACATTTTTCTCGATCGGAGTGGGCTCGAGCTTGATCGTGTATTCGCCGGTCGGCAGGCCATCCAGGCTCCACTCGTATTCGTTCGGTTTCCCAACGATCTTGCTCATGTCGTGGATGAATAATTGCTCTCTCACTTCGTCTTTGTCGTCGAGGGCGTCGTCGGACTCGACGATCACCTGCAACTCCTCGATCGCGTCGCCCGCCGGGACCGCCAAGATCCCCGCGATCGACGCCTTCGTTTTCTTGGGAACCGATGCCAACGATAGCTCGATCGGGCCATTGGCGCCGGCCGCGAGCTCGATCTTCCGCTCGTCAACGACGAGCGGTCGCCGCCGCGTCTCGCCGATCTCGGCGGCGACGATGTACTCGCCGGGCGGCAGCGACGTGATCCGAATCGAGTCCTTCGTCCCATAATTGACCTGCGCGTCCGGGTATTGAATTCGCCCCTTCGGTGCGGGCGGCTGTCAGGCTCGCCGATCGGGGGCCCAAGGCTCGGTGCGCTTTTCTTGGGTTCCATGGAGTAGACGCGAATCGCGGCGGCCGCGGGCGCCTTCCCTTCCATGTGACGGTCAAGTCCGCTGCCGGCGCGAGCTTCACCAACTGTTCCCCACCTTCTTGTGCTCGAACTCGAACGTTGCCCAAGCGTGCCCGGGGGCGCGCACCCAATAGCGGAGGCGGGTCTCCGACCCTTCCGCCCAGCGGATGTCGATCGGCGACGGGCGCTTGCTCGAAACGCTTTCGACCCCGTTCGGCTGCCCCGTCGGGTGAATCGTGTTCTCGGGCGGATAGTCGCGCCCCGTCACCACGTCCACGTCGGTGAGCTCCGCGCCGCTCGCCGCGTCGACCACTCGAAATGTGGTATTCGGAAGGACCTTTCCGCGGATCGTCACACTTCCATCGTTGGGAATCGAAATCCCCTCACCGAAGCCTCCCTCTCCCACGAGCAAGCATTTTCCGCCGAGCCAAAGGCCGCTGAATGTCAACTTTCGGCTGCGGGGAATCGTTAGGGTCCAGCGGCCGCGCTCGATCCGGACCTCCTCGGCCTTGCCGTCGTGCTCCGTGTTGACCCAAACCGTGACACGACCGCTCTCCTCCGCGCGCTCCGTGCCGTCGAGGTCGACCAAGATCGCGCGCCCCTGGATCTCGATCGGCGCGGCGGCGCTCCCCTCGCCCTTGTCTTGGCTTTTTCTTGGTCACGGCCCTGGCCCAACGCCACGACACCGAACACCAACAATCCAACGACGGCCCACGGGGCGATTCGCGCGATCATTGCGTTACCTCCGAGGGGGCATTATCGAGGCGGCGCCGAGGCGCGGCCATGGGGATGATTGAAATCGCCCGCCACATCGACATGGCCCGAGACTAGGGAGGCGCGACGAATTGGACAAGCAGGCGGCGGGCGGCGCGGGCGGCCGCTGCGCCGTGGCGGGCGTGCGATCATCGTGGGAAGATCGCGCGCCGAATCGCCGATGCGCAACCGAGCTCGCACGATCTTTATTGTTGGAATCCTCGCGTCGGCGGCGCCCGCCCAGAACCCGGGGTCGCCCGCCGCGTCGCTCCCTTGCGCCATGCTCCGAGTCGGTTCGCAGGTCGAGCCCGCTCGCCCGACTTCGTTTTCACGCTCGACACGGCGGCGGGGCTCCGCGGCGTATCGTTGGTGAATCGCCGGACGGGGCACACGATCGCGCTCGACGGGCCGGAGCTCGACGTGGACTTGGGGATGCCGGGCGCCCCGCTCGCGCGCCCCGCGTGGACGGCGACGCTCGAAACCCCAACGAAATCGGAGGGCGCCGAGGGCGAGTGCGCATTCCACCTCGTCTCGAAGGAGCCGCCGCTCGAGGCGACGGTCACGTATCGTTGGGATTCGAAGCAGCCCGTCCTCCGCAAGCTCGCGCGCGTGAGGAATCCCACACAAAAAGAGGTGCGCCTCCTGAACGTCCGGCTTGGAACCTACAAGACCGCCGCGAAGATCGCCGAGCGCGAGCAGGGCTTTCCCATCTATCTCGACGATGAGGCGTTCCTCTCGCTCGCGCATCCCGCGGGCTGGGCCACGGGGAAAGATGGGATCGCCGAGCTTCGCCACTATCCGGGGCGAAGCTCGCGCCGGGCGCTTCCCACGATTGCATGGAGGCGGTCTATGGCGTCGGGGCGGCGGGCGCCGCGCGCGCGTCGTTCGTCGCGCACGTGAGATCCCGGATGAGGCGCGTCGTCCGCGGCCACGACCACCCCTACGCGATCTTCGACAACTTCGGCTCGTGGCCCTCGGGCGACTTCATGAACTCGGAGGCCGACGAGCTCCACAGCCTCGGGCGCCTCGCCGAGAGCCAGCGCGCCACCGGCTGCCGCTTCGATATCTGTAACATCCACTTCTGGGTCGACTCGACGGGCGATCTGAAGCGTTTCGATCCGGCGCGGTTTCCAAACGGCATCACCACGATTCGCGCCGCGCTCGCTTCGTTGGGAATCGCGCCCGGCCTCTGGATCGACAGCTCGACCACCTGGGGGCTGGGGATCGGCCAGAGCGCCGCCGCGCAACCCTCGCTCAGCGATAACCCAACGATCTTCTGCCGCGCGAGCGAGCCGATCCGCTCGATGTTCCGCGACGCGTTCATCCACCACATCCGCGAGAACGGCGTGCGCGAGATCAAGTTCGACAACCTGAACGTGGTCTGCAACAATTCGCGCCACGATCACCTCCCCGGCCCCTACTCGACCGAGGCGATCGAGGACTCGATCGTTGGGTTTCTGCGCGATCTCGATCGCGAGTGCCCTGAAGTATTCTTGATCTTGTATTGGGGGCATCGCTCGCCCTGGTGGCTCCTCCACGGCGACACCCTCTTCGACTCGGGGATCGGCATCGAGGCGGCGAGCCCGTCGTCGCAGCCCTCCCCGTTCGCGCGCGACAGCGTCACGCAAAAGTTGGATCAGGCGCAATGGCACAGCAGCGACGTGCCGCCGCTCGGCAAGGATTCTCTCGGCGTGTGGCTCTCGAGCTGGGGATGGAACAGCTCCATCGGGAAAGATCGTTGGCAAGAGGGATTGGTGATGGATCTCTGCCGCGGAGCCTCCTCGCGCAGATCTGGGCCGACCGCGATTGGCTCTCGCCCCCGAGTGGCGCCAGCTCGCCGACTTCATTGCGCTCCTGCGCGCGCGGCCGGCCTGCTTCGGCAACCCGCGCTTCATTCTTGGGAATCCCTGGAACGACGAGGCCTATGGCTATTGTTGCGGAGACGGCAAGCGGGCGATGATCGCGCTCGACAACTGCACGTGGGGCGACCGGCGCGTGACGCTCGAGCTCGGGCCGGCGTGGGGCTTGGCGGAGTCGAAACGTTGGGATCTCTATCGTTGGTATCCGGATCCGGCGCGGCTCACGGAGGATGGGACGGGCAACAGCGCACGTCCGTCGATCGCGCTGCGGCCGTTCGAGGTGGTGCTCCTCGAGGCGGTGCCGGCCGGCGGGGCGCCCGCACTCGATCGCCAATTATCCACGCGCCCGATTCCAACCCAATTTTCCGAGCCGAGCCGCGACCTGGACGTGGCCGTGCGCGACGCGAACCCCCGCGATGACCCGGCGATCTGGACGGTCCTCGAGCCCGAGTCGGCGCGCTCCGAGAAGGGGGCCACTCTCACCATCGAGTCGGATCACTCGATCGCCGCGTCCGGCGCGTGCCCGTCCCCCGACCGATATGTGGTGAACATCGATACGAAGATCGCCGGGATCACCGCGTTTCGTTTGGAGGCGATGGAGGATCCGCGCCTCCCCGCGCGCGGACCTGGGCGTGCCTACAATGGAAACTTTGCGTTGCGGGAGCTCTCCGTCGCGCTCGCGACGCGCCTCGGCTCCGAGAGCGCGGAGGTCTACGTGACCGATGCCCCGCTCGCGCTGCGCAACCCCGCCGCGAGCTATTCCCAACTATCCTACGGCGGGTGGCCCGTCGCCGCGGCGATCGACGGCGATCCCAAGACCGCCTGGTCGATCGATCCGCGCGAGGGGAAATGCAGGCGGCCGTCTTCGAGACGCGCGAGCCGCTCGGCGCGGGGGCCCCGACGCGCCTCGTCGTCACGCTCGATCAGGGCTACGCGTCGGGCCCCGCCGACCACACACTCGGCCGATTCCGATTGTTGGCAACCACGGCGAAGCCGCCGATCCCCGCTCCCGTCTCGACCGCCTCGCGCCGCGTCGTCGCGACGGCGACCGCTCCCGCCTCGCCGCGCGGCGGAATGTTGATGTTCACCGCGCAGCTCGAGAACGGCGGCGGGCCCGCCTGGCTCCCCGACATCGGAACCCACTTTTCTGCGGAAGCCAAGATTGGGGGCGCGGCGGCCGAGTGCCGCGCCGTCCTCGGCAATGCCACCTATCCGTCCTGCTGGCAGGCGTGGCGGATTCCGGTCGCGGCGGCCGCCGAGCCGCGGCCGCTCGAGCTCGAAGTCGCCGCGTCGCTCCCCCGGCGTTCGTTGGGTTTTCAAGGGGCACTACATTCCGGCGCCGTGAGGCGCGCGAGCGCCTCCCCTCGAACTCCACGACTTCGGGCGTCGCCTCGCGGAAGTCGCTGTAACGAATCCAGCGCGGCCTCACGCGGACGTAGACGAGCCCGGGCCATAGTTGGCGTTCGCGCCCCTCGGGAAACTTGGCAAAGTAGATCCCCTGGAAACGCTCGAGCTCGGCGCCGCGCGGCACGTCGGCGATCCCTTCGTATTGGACGGTGCGCTCCTCATCCCAACCAATCACGAAGGCGATCTTGGGATCGCGGCCCAGATTCTGGAACTTGCGCGTCTGGTCGAGCGTGTCGAAGAAGAGCTCGAACGCATCGTTCACGACGAAGCCGACGACGGCGGCCTGGGGCGCGCCGGCCGGCGACACCGTGGCCTCGACTCCGAGCGAATGGCGGCGGATGAATCCCAAGAGGGGCGCGCGATCCATCCGGCCATCTTCCTCTCGCGCCCGGATTCCCAACATAGGATACTTCGCTGGGATTCCTCCCATGCGGCGCCTCGCCTCCAACGCATCGATCGCCTCGACCCTCGTCATCGCGTGTGCGGCGATTCCCAACTTTGCGCAGGTGCAGCCATCGCTTACGCCCGCGCAGGCGAGCGACAATCCCAACCTGGCGCCGCGCGCCCTGGCGATCGCGTCGGAGGATTTCGGCCCGGCGCTCGTCCCTCGCTTTGCGAACGACGGCGACCCGTCCACCCGCTGGTCGGGGATCAGCGGCCACAATGTTGGGGTTTGGTTCGAGCTCGACTGGCCGCAGCCGGTGACTCTCCGCCAGGTCGTTCTCCAACAATACGACACCTACGTGATGGAGCTCGATCTCCAATCATGGGATGCGGCGAAGGGGATTGGACCACGATCCAACATTTCGGCGCCCCAGGGCAGAAGCTGCCGCTGGTCGTGATCGCCACATTTGCGCCGGTCACGACGCAGAAGCTGCGCGTGGGCAACATCACCAATGGCCCGAGCTTCACGGAGGTCGAGGCGTACGAGCGCCCCGTGGGGCCGGCGGCGTTCCTCGGCTCCGATGCAAGCGGCCATATACTTGGGATCGTTTGCGATGCTTGGGGCCGCGCCCCGATCGGCGACGCGCGGGTCGATCTCGAGGGAGCGGGTCGGCGGGCCCGTGGCGCGCGTCCGCGACTTCGGACAAAAATGGGCTCTTCAGCGTCGCGATGCCGCTCGGGCTGCGCGGCCCCGTCCGAATCCACACCGAGGCCGGGGGCCTCGCGAGCGATACCAACTATCCGGGCGAGAGCCTCCAATACGGCCTCACGCCGCGCGGCCTCGGCGCCGAGGCCACCAATCTCGCGGGGGCGTGGCGCTTCGCCGTCGATCCGCCCCCGGCTTCGAGCGCCCCGTCTTCGACGACAGCGCGTGGGGCCAGGTGAAGGTCCCCGCGCACTGGGAGATGGAGGGCTTCCGCTCGCCGAGCGGCATCGGCGGCTATCGTTGGCATTGCAAGGCGCCCCCGGGACCGGCCCCGTTTTGTTGCGTTTCGACGGGGTCTACAGCGGCGCGCAGGTCTTCTGCGACGGGCTCCCAGTCGCCTACCACGAGGGGGAGCTCTCCCCTTCGAGGTCGACCTCGGCCCCCGCCCCGCCGGCGCCGATCTTTGTTGGCATTGAAGGTCTTCGAGCACACGCCGACGAGCGAGAAGCTCGACAAGATGAGCGCCTACGCCGACGTGCCGCTCGGCGGAATCTTCCGCAAGGTCACGATGTTCCGCGTCCCCGAGGCCCACGTCGCGGCGCTCGCGATCGCGACCCGCTTCGATCCCAACTATCGGAACGCGGCGGTCGAGGGGAGTGTCTCGATCGTGAACGAGTCGGCGGCGCCGCTCGCGGGGGCGACCCTCCGCGCGCGCCTGGCCGACGCGGCCGGTCGCGAGGTGGCCGCGAACACCACGAATCTCGCGGCGCCCCCTGGTCGCGGGCCGAGGTGCCGCTCGCGATCCCGGTCGAGGCGCCGAAGCCCTGGAACGCCGAGCAGCCCAATCTTTACATCCTCACGCTCGAGCTCGCCGCCCCGGGGCGCGAAACGCAAACGATCGCGCAGCGCGTCGGCTTCCGCCAAACCGAGATCCAGGGATCGAAGATCCTCATCAATGGGCGCCCCGTGAAGATCCGCGGCACCTGTCACCACGATTCCGATCCGCTGCTGGGGCGCGCCGTCACCCCCGAGCTCGAGCGGCTCGACGCGCGCCTCATCAAGGATGCCAATTTAAATGCGCTCCGCACCTCGCACTACCCGCCGCTCCCTGAGCTCCTCGACGCCGCCGATGAGTTGGGAATCTACGTGGAGGACGAGGGCTCTTTTTGCTGGACGGGGGCGACCGACGACTTGCGCCTCACCCCGCGCGTGATGCAACTCAACTGCGAGCTGGTCGCGCGCGATCGCAACCATCCGAGCGTCTTTTGTGGTCGATCTCCAACGAAAGCCAAGTCGGCTCGGGACTCTGGCGCAGCCGCGAGTGGATCCAGCGCGCCGATCCGAGCCGCCCCACGACCGGCACCTATCACAACGACGGCTCGATGGACGTGGCAGTTCGCCACAATCCGATCACCGAAGGCGAGATGTCACAATTGGAGGGGCGCTCCGCGTCCCCGTGATCTGGGACGAATGTTGGTGTATCTGGCAGGATATTTGGGGAGACGCCACGGAGATCCGGCTCGACCCGGGGCTGCGCGATTACTACATATCGAAGCTCCCGCCGATCTATGGGCATTTCATGAAGAGCCCCGTGGTGCAGGGGACGCAGATTTGGGCCTGGTCCGACGATCTCTTCTTGTTGCCGAACGCGGGAATCGAGTACGGCCGCGGCGACACCCCAGAGCGATATACCAACGAAGCGTACTCGGTCCCGGGGCGCGGCGTGGCGGGCGACGCGCAGTGGGGCGTGGTGGATGGTTGGCGTCGCGCGAAGCCGGAGTTTTGGCACACCAAGAAACTCCATTCGCCCGTGAAGGCGAGCGAGGCGCCGCTCCCGGTCCCCGATGGAACAAAGTTGGCAATCTCCGTCGAGAACCAATACGACTTCCTTGACCTGTCGGAGCTCGAGGCGGCATGGCGGCTCGTCGGGCCTGCTGGCCTCGCGGGGAACGCTGGGCTCGCCGGCGCCGCGGAGCCGATCGCGCGCGGTAGCTCGCGCGCCGCCGCGCCCCCACACGACGGGCACGCTCGCGATCGAGCTCGGGAAGCGACCCGGGGCGGGCGAGGCGCTGGAGGTGGATTTCGTGGCCCCGGGGGGCGGGTCCTCGACTCGTTTCGTTGGGTCTTCGCCGGCGCGCCGCCGCCGGAACCCAACTTTCCGCGCGCCTCTCCGAAGGCACTCCAGACGTACCGCACTGAGATGCTGAACGGCTCGACCTCTTTGATCGTTGGGAATGGCTTCGAGATCGGATTCAACGAGTCGACCGGCGCACTCCGCCGCGGCGTCGGCTTCGGCCAATCGCTCCTGCGCGCGCTCCCCACCCTCCACATCTCCCCACCGGAAATCCAACGAAACCCCGCCCCGCCCAGGACACGTGGCACCTCGGGGCCTTCGCCCTCGAGAAAGTTGGGGATTCGTATCGCGCGCGCGTGGCCGGCGAGGGGACGGCTTCCAGGGGAGCTACGACCACACGATCTCCCCGACGGCACGATCGCGACACATGCCAACTTTATCTACCACGGCCCCGAGTTCCTCGCGCGCGAGATCGGCCTCGTGTTCGCCGTCCCCGAGGAGGCGGACGAGCTTCGTTGGGATCGCCGCGCCGAGTACGGCGTCTATCCCGCCGATCACATCAGGCGCCCGCGCGGCGAGGCGCGCGCCTTCGACGCCCATCTCCCCAAGATTCCCCCGATTGGTCCTGGTCGCGCGACAACTCGCCGCATGGCACCAACGATTTCCGAAGCACGAAGCGATTCTTAAATTGGGGTTGGATCGGCCACCCGAATCTCGGCCCCGGCGTCCTCGTGGAGTCCGACGGATCCCAACATTTGCGCGCGACGGTGCGCGACGACCGGATCCTCGTCCTCGTGAGCTCCTTCTACGACGGCGTAGGGGCCTCCACGAGTGGACTGCCAACTATGGGCGCGGGCGCGCGATCCGCGACGGCGAGGCGATCGTCCTCAACGTGCGCCTGCGGCTCACCCCAGCGCGCGCCGACGCGACACCAAGATAAGGCGCCGGCGCCGTCGATGATCGAGCTCGACTCGGTTCGCAAAGTCTTCACCCGGGGAGGGCGCGAGGTGGCGGCGCTCGACGGGATCTCGCCCGGATCGACAAAGGTGAGTTCGTGTCGGTCGTGGGAAAGTCGGGCTCGGGGAAGTCCACCTTTCTCCACCTCGTGGGCCTCCTCGACCTCCCCACCTCGGGCTCGGTGCGCCTCGACGGCGTCGAGTCCTCGGCCATGTCCGACGACGAGCGCTCGCGCCGCCGCCGCGAGCAGATCGGGATCGTGTTCCATTCTTCCACCTGATCCCAACTTTACGCGTCTTCGAGAATGTTGGTCTTCCGCTGCTGCTCGGCGGCGCTCGCCAAGCCGACGTGGCGCGGCGGGTCGACGGGCTCCTCGAGCGCGTCGGGGTCGCCGAGCGGCGCGCCCACTATCCGGAGGAGCTCTCGGGCGGCGAGATGCAGCGGGTCGCGATCGCGCGCGCTCTCGTGGCCGACCCGCCGCTGCTGCTCGCCGACGAGCCGACGGGGAATCTCGATAGCGCGACCGGCTGCGGGATCCTCGATTGCCTGCGCGAGGTGGGGCGGAGCCCCGGGCGAACTGTGGTGTTGGTGACCCACGATCCCGCCGCCGCCGCGGTCGGCACGCGAATCTTGACATTGCACGACGGCCGGATCCATGCGAACGCTCCTTGACCTCTTCGCGTGGCGCTACGGGCGGCGAAAGCCCGCGCGCGTATTGTTGGGAATCACATCGATCGCCCTCGGCGTGGCGCTGCTGGTCGCCGTCCAGTGCGCGCAGCACACCGTGGTGAGCTCCTTCGAGCGCACCGCCGACCAGCTCGCCGGCAAGGCGGCGCTCCAGGTCGTGCGAGTCGGCGGGCTCGGTGTGCCCGAGGACTCGCTCGACGCCGTGCGCCGCGTCCCGGGCTGCGTCGCGACGCCGATCGTCCAGGGGATGATCACCGCGGCCGACGCCCCCGGCTCGCCGCTCGTATTGTTGGGAATCGATTTCGACAGCGACACGCTCTTCCGGATGTTCTCGGTGCCGCAGGGGACGGTCGACGTGAATCCGGTCGTGATCGCGATCGCCGGCTCGCGCGCGGTCTTCCTCACGCGGCCGTTCGCCGAGCGCCACGGCTTCGCCGTCGGAAACCAACTATGGTTCGACACGCCGCGCGGGCGCGCGGAGCTCGTGGTCGGCGGCCTGCTCCGCGACGAGGGGCCCGCGCGCGTCTTCGGCGGAAACTTTGCTTTGATGGGAATCCACGGGGCGCAGGAGATCCTCGCCAAGCCCGCGCGCTTCGATCGGATCGAGGTCGCCCCCGACGGCATCGGCGCCGACGAGCTGCGCTCGCGCCTGCGCGCCGCGCTTGACACATCGCTCGCGGTCGAGCCGATCGCGCGACGCAGCGCCATCGTCGAGGAATCTTTACAAAGGCTCCGCTCGCTCGTGGCGATCTCGGCCATCGCGCTCGTGGTGGGTCTCTTCCTCATCTACAACTCGGTCGCCCTCTCCGTGACCGAGCGGACCAAGGACATCGGGATCCTCCGCGCGCTCGGCGCGCGCCGCGGGCAAATCTTGGGGACGCTGCTGGTCGAGTGGGCGCTCATCGGATTCGTGGGATCGGCCCTGGGCGTATTCTTGGGATACTTCCTCGCGCGCGTCCTCGCCGAGTTCACCGCCAAGACCGTGAACCTCTACATGCTCGCGGTGGACCTCCGCGCGATGGATCTTTCCTGGCAAGACGGATTGTTGGGATTGGCCGCCGGCACGCTCACCTCGACGCTGGCGGCGCTCGTCCCCGCGCTCGCGGCCGCGCGCGTGGAGCCCGTCGAGCTCTTCCGCGGCGTCGAGTTCCGCGGGCGCGCCACGCCGCGACACCGGGTCGCGTTTTTCGTGGGATTCGGATTCGTGGTGATCTCGCTCGTCGTGGTGGGCGTCTTCGGGCCGTGGATCCCGGCGCTCGGCTGCCTCGCGCTCGCGACCCTCGCCTACGTGGCGCTCGCGCTCTGCGCGCCGCAGGGGCGCTCTGGTTCGCGGCGGCGGTGCGCCCGCTCTGGCGGCGCGTCTTCCGGGTCGAGGGGCGCTCGCCACCGACAACATCGCCAAGTTTCCGCAGCGCACCTCGCTCGCCATGCTCGCCTACGCCGGCGCGATCGCGGTGATGGTCTCGGCCGCCTCCACGGTCCGCTCGTTCCAGCTCGAGAGCGAGCGCTGGATGGATGACAAGTTTCCGTTCGACCTCTCGGTGCAAGCCAACGATCTGAGCGCCTCGCTCTACAGCACCGCCGGCCACGGCCCCGAGATCCTCGAGGCGGTGCGGCGCGTGCCAGGGGTGGCGGGGATCTATGGCGTGAAGACCACCTTTCTCCCGCTCGACGGGCGCGAAGTGATGCTCGAGGCGATCGACCTCGACGCCTCGCGCGCGATGTTCGCGGCGCGCCACGCGGAACACCAAGATTCGCAATCCCAAGAATCCTTCGACGCGGCAACCCGCGCGCGGCTCGCCTCCGGCGCGTCGGTTCTGATCTCGGAGAACCTGTCCGCGCTGCGACGCCTGCGGCGCGGCGACTCGATCGAGCTCCCCACCCCCGCCGGCGCGCGCCGCTTCGCGATCGATGGGATCGTCGAGGATCTCTCGTGGCCCGCCGGATCGTTGGTGATCGATCGCGGCGTCTTCCGCGATTTGTGGCATGACTCGACGACGAGCTTCATCGATCTGCGCGTGGCCCCCGGGCTCGAGATCCGCGAGGCCAAGGAACGCATCGCCGCCGCGCTCGCGGGCAACGGCACTTTTTCATCTACGAGATCTCCGACCTCAAGAAAGTCGCGCGCGACGCGATCGACGCTTCTCTCGCGCTCGCCAACATTCAGGTGCTGGTCGCCATCGTGGTCGGATTCTTGGGAATCGTGAACACACTCCTGATCTCGGTGTTGCAACGGACCCGCGAGATCGGATTGCTGCGCGCGGTCGGCGCGACGCGCGCCCAAGTCCGCCGTTCGGTCGCCGTCGAGGCGCTCCTCATCGCGCTCGCGGGGGCGGGCTCGGGGTCGGGATCAGGCTCCTCGGCGCCGCGATCCCGCTCCGAATGTTTACTTTGCAGCTGGCCGGGTTTTGGGTGCCTTTCGCCGTCCCTTGGGCGACGGTTTGGCTCGCGCTCGGCGTCTCGGCCGCCCTCGGCTACCTCGCGAGCCTCCTGCCGGCTCGCCGCGCGGCCTCGGTGAGCTTGGTCGCGGCCATTGCGTACGAGTGAGGTGTGCGGGCCTTGCAGGTCGCTGAAAAAGTCATCCGAGTTACGCGCGGACCTCGTTCGCAAGACCATCGTTGCCGCGGCCTCGACGTAACTCTTCGTTACGCCTCGGCCGCGTCGCCTCGGTCTAGCAAACGATCTCTCGCGCTCACTTTCCGGAGCACTTTGTCAGCGACCTGCTGGATTCCGATACCATGGGTCCCCTCCCGGGCGCCCCCGACCCGCCGAGACCAAGGTTTGTTTCGCCACTCCCGGAAGGTTCGGGGTTCGGCGCCCGCTCGTACCCCGTCCCACCTCGGAGCATTCATGAAGCCGGCAGTCAGTGATCTTCGCGTCCGTCCTCGCGTCGGCCGCCGTCGGAGGCGTCCTCCACGTCGCGCTCTCCCCAACGCCGCCCACGCGGACACGATTCAACCGAGTGACATCGGCACGCTGAAGACCCAGGTCGACGATCTCCGCAAGGAAGTGGTCCAGCTGCGCGGGCGGTTCGATTCGGCGCAATCGGCGGCGGCTTCCGTGGCCGACTCGCCGGCGCGCAAAGCGGTCGAGGCGCCGAGCTCGGCTCCCGCCAATGATGCGATGGCGCACGCGGCCCCGTCGACCGCGACACGATTCTCGCGGTCCTCGACCAGCGCGAGAAAGACAAAGACAAGGAGCGCAAGGAAAAGCAACAGAAGCAGCTCGTCGACGGGATGGAATCGCGGGTGAAGCAGTCCGCCGAGCGGCTGGGCCTCGACGCGAACACCACACAATCGATTCTGAAGCTGTACATGGACAACCTCGCGCGCGAGGCGGACATCCATCGCGCCTATCCGTACACCGATCGCAACGATCCCAACTCCGAGAAAGCGCGGCTCGAGATCGACGCGGCGCGCAAGTCGCTCGATACGACGCTCCAGGGGATCATCCCCGCCGACAAGTGGAACGATTGGAACACCCAGACCCGCTTCCTGCGCCGCGCGGGAGACATGGCCTACGCCATCGACCAACCGCAGAACGCCAATGGTGGCATGTTCGGGGCTTCGGCGGCGGCCGGGGCGGGAACAACACGGAGGCCGCGGGAACGGCGGCGGCAACAATAACGGCGGCGGCGCCAACAATACTGCCGGCGGAAACAATGGTGGGAACCGTGGCAATCGCGGCAACCGCCAAAACCAACAATCCACGGGTGCCGCGCCGGCGCCGCAAACCAACACGAACGGCGGAAAGCAGCCGTAGGGCGTCGGCGATTTATGGGGCGCCGAGCGAACCGCGCCGCCACATCGATCAGGAACGTGCGAGCCCGGCGGATTCCGTCGGCGGCGCCACATTTCGAGGCCCCATCGTGGGTCATCCACGGGAGCGGCGGCGGCGAGTCGTCGTCGCCGCGCGTATCGGGCCCCAGATTCGTGCATTTGGGATCGGAGCGATGCCACATCTATCCGTTTCCCATAGCGCCGCGGGTGACTCTACGTACCTTTGGGCCCCGATTCCCCGCGAACTCACCCACTTTTGTAAGGTGTACACATGATTTGCGTTCTCAGCGTTTTCGCCGCGTCGATCCTGAGGTATCGCCGGCGACCAAGACACCGTCATCACGCGCAAGACCCACACCGACGGTTTTTCCGCGGGTAACAACGAGGTTCCAGCGCGCGACGCAACCCAAACGATCTGGCTCCACGGAAAGGACAAGGTGCGGTTCGAGGAAGGCGACCGCGTCACGATCATCCGGCTCGACGAAAAGAAGAATGCACATCCTGAATACCAAGGATAAGACCGTGAGCACGGTCGATTTGCCCTTCGACTACAAGAAGTACATCCCCGAGGACAGCCCGATGGCCGGGCGCGAGATGCCGGCGCAAGAAGTGGCTGTGAAGGCCACAGAAGAGTCCAAGAAGATCAAGGATTGGTCGGCCAGAAAGTACACCGTGACGCGCGGCGGAATGGCGCCGGGCGGCGCGCCGGGCGGACCGGCTGGCGGAGCCGCCGGTGGCGGCGGTGGCAATGCTGGCGGCGGAGCCGCGGGCGGCGGCGGCGGGACATGGCGGCGGCGGCGGCCGTGGTGGATTTGGTGGGTTCGGCGGCCCGAGCACGGAGGAAGTGTGGGCTTCGAAAGACGTCGCGGTCGATGCGGCGACATACCACGCGGCGATGTCGCAGATAAAGTCTGCGTCCGGGCGCGAATGCAGCCGACGCCGAGATGAAGAAGATCGAGGGGATCCCGTCCTCATCGAGAGCACGCGCAAGATGCGCGACCAGGGAGATCAAGACTCGCGACGAGCTCGTGTCGGTGGAGCGCAAAGAAGCGCCCGCGGGCGCGTTTGATGTGCCGGCCGACTTCCAGAAGAAGCCGTTCGACCTCCGCAACACGATGGGCGGCGGACGCGGACCCGGCGGCGGGCGCGGGCGAAGGCGGCGGGCGCGGGGGCGACGGCGCGGGGACGTCGCGCGCGGCGCGCGCGAGGGTGGCGCTCCTCCGGCGAGCAAGCCGGCCGAGAAGCCGGCTGAAAAGCCCCCTGGCAGGAATCGGGTCGACGGCGGAGGCGCGCCCGCGTCTTGCGACGCGTCACGCGCCTCCGTCGATTGCCAATCGTCCGAAAGTTGGCATCCATGAAGCCTAAGAAGTTCTCGACCACCGTCGAGCTCGGCCACATGGGGCCGGCGCTGGTGTTCCCTTTCGATCCCGCGGATTGTGGGAAGCGCGCCCGCCATTTCGTGAAGGGAACGCCTCGACGGCTGCGCCTTCGAGGGTGAGATCGGGTACCGGCGGCGCGTTCATTACACTTGTCTGGACGAGGAGCTGATGCGCGCGCGAAGCTCGCACCCGGCGATCCGGTCGAAGTCACAATTAGCGCCGCGCGAGCCCGGCGAAGCCGACCTCGAAGCCGACGCGCGGATGGCGTGGACGCGGCGCGCGGGAAGTCGCCGCTCGGCAGGGAAAAGGAAGTCGCGCAGATCGAGCGGAACGGACTGCCCCCTTGGGGCGGAAAGCGAACACCAACGAAACGGCCGAAGCGCTAGATCTCACGATTCATTTCTTGCGGTTCGGAGGGGCCGGATCGTCGTGGGAGATGTCGGGCGGCGGCGGCGCGCCGCCCGGCCCTTCAAATACCAATCGAACCACTCGAGCATCCGCAGCGAGTAGTCGAGGCGGCGCGCAGGCCTTGTGATTGCCATGCTGCTCGCCGGGGTATTAGCACGAGGCGGACCGGCGCCTCTCCGCGCCATCTTGAGGTGGCGATAGAGCTCGCGGCTCTGCCCCGGGTCGACGCGCGGGTCGTCCTTGCCGCCGAGGATGAGGAGCGGAGTGTGGGCGTTTGCCGGCGTAGTAGATCGGGCTGCGCTCGAGGGCAGCAGCTTGCCAGTCTCCCGGCGACCGGCTTCCGCGCATGGACGAGGAGCTCTTCGTTGGGAATGTCGGTGGTGCCGATCTTCGAGACGAGGTCGCTGATCCCAACGAACATGACGCCCGCGGCGAAGCGATCGGTGTAGCGGGTGCAGCACCAAGCGGTGGCGTAGCCGCCGTAGGAGCCGCCGGTGATCCCAACTTTGTCCTTGTCGACGAGGCCGATCGAAATGAGGTGGTCGACCGCGTCGACGAGGTCGTCGAACTCCTTGCCGGCGGGATCCCCTGGCCGAGCTCGCTGAACTCGACGCCGCGCCCCGTCGACCCGCGATAGTTGGGATAGAAGACGGCGTAGCCGCGCGCCGCGGCCATTTGCCCAGGATTCGAATAGTTGGTGAGCCAGCCGTCGCGGTTGTGGGCCTCGGGGCCGCCGTGGACGACGAGAATGAGTGGGTATCGCTGGCCGGGTTTCTCGTCGAGCGGGTGGATCAGGATTCCCTCGAGCTCGAGGCCGTCGCGGGCTTTCCATTTCACGACCTCCTGCTTGGCGAGGCGGAGCTTGTCGAGGTCGGGGTTGCTGAATGTGAGGCGTTTCAGAATCCAATTTTCGCCCTTCGGATAGTTGATGAAGAGCTCCGTCGGGTGCGACGGCGATTGAGCTAGACAGGCGCTCCAATCGATCGCATCCCTATTTCCGTAGTGTGAGTCTAGAATCCGCGGCACACTCATTCCCACGAATATGAGTCGATCGTCCTTTCCGATCTCGTATGGCGCGAGGCTCGTTTGGCCGACGCCGACGAGGAATTTGTCTTGGCACCCGCGTCGATGATCGCGTGAGGCCCGGCCAGCCATTCCCAAGGCCATGCGATTTGTTGGTAATCGAGATTCCAAATCCTTGCCTTTGAGCCAGTTCATCGCCACGGGCCTTCCGTCGAGCTTGTACGTCTTGCCGGCCTCGAAGGCGTCCTTGGCCGTGTAGACAACGTAGATGCTCCCAGCGTGCGGATCGTGCTCGTCCTGGGCGGCGATGAATGCGAGGCCCGATCCGTCGACATTCCACGTGAAGGATCCCAACTTTCCTTTGTGTGGGATCCGGTCGATCACTTGCCCCGTGTCGGCGTCGACGATCTGAATCTGTGAGCCCATCATCACGTCGTCCACGAGCGGTGTCGCGGAGAACGACATGGCAATCCTGCGATCCGGTCCTCTCGATGTGTCAGGGTCCCAAAGTGGATTCCACAGAACCGTCTGCGCGTGGCCCGTGAGCGGCAACAGTCTTGGCGTCGAGCCGGCCTCCCACGGCGTCGCGATCCAAGCGCGCGACGGGCGCAGGTTCTCCTCGTAGACCTCCTCCTTGAAGCCCGCTTTCTTGGCATTCCGCGAGGCTGCGCTCTCCTCCTCAGGGGCGACGTACGCCACCCGCATCCCGTCGGGACTCCACGAATACGACGTGATGTCGGTCGGTGCCGACACTAACAATCGCGCCTCGCCGACGTCGGCTCGAATCCCATAGATCGACTTCGTCTTGTCATTCCCACGTTTCGCGAGGAATGTGATCCATTTGTCGCCGGGCATCCCCGGCAACGGGACGCCTTGACCGCGATTCGTCCACGACATTCGCTTCGCACCATCGGGGATCAATCGACATTGCTGACATTGACCTCGCCTGTCACGAATGGCCGCGACACGCCTGTCAGCGAGTCGACCACATGCAGCTCCGCCCACGGCGGGCCGTCCTCGTCTTTCCCAGCTATCCGCGGCACCGACAGAACGTAAGCAATCGACTTCCCATCCGGAGAGATCGCCGCCTGAGTCACGCTCCGGAGCGCCGCGACGCGGTGCGGGGTGAGCGTGTCGGCGGCCGCGCGCGCGCGTCACTCGGGCGCGACTGCGGAGGCGCGATCGCGCACGACAGCAAAGACTCGATGAAGAAGACAACAACGACACATACCAGCCATCGGCAAGGCTTCGCCATGCTCGCGAGCATGGCGTGATAGCCGCCGCCACGAAAGATCAAACTTCCGGGATTTTTTGCTCACAGAACGCGATCGGACTGCGTCGATTCCGGCCCCGCAAACCCCCGCTGTCATTTCGAGGCGTCATGAGTCCCCGCCGCTTCGAATGGATCCTTCTGTTGGCCGCGCTCAGGCCTCCGCCCCCACCGCGTCGAAGCCTCAGGACAAGTCACAGATCGCCTGGGAAGAAAGCTACGAATCGGCGCTCGAGCGCGCCAAGAAGGAGAGCAAGCCGCTATTCGTGGCATTCATCATGGACAACGAGCCGGCCAACGACGAGACCTGCCAGCAGCACTACAAGGATCCCGAGATCGTCGCCCTCAGCGCCAAGATGGTGTGCGTCATCGGAAATGTGGGAACGCACGCCCCCTCGGGCCCCTGCCCGAAGTTCGGCGCGATCACATGCGAGCAGCACAAGAAGGCCGAGATCAAGGCGCGCAACGCGATCTTCAAGACCGAGATCGTCCGCGCGCCGCAGCACGTCTTCTGCGCGCCGAGCGGCGTCGAGCTCTTCCGAAAGGTGTACATCATCTCGAAGGCGGAGATGAAGAAGGCGATGGCGGTCGCTCTCTCGGGGAATACCAAGGAAGCGGCGCTCACCGAGCTCGCTGCCGCCGAGCGCGCGCGGGTCGACAAGCTCTTCAAAGATATCGAGAGCCACAATGCCGACGTGCGCGACGCGGCGTTCAAGGAGCTGGCGACGGCCGACGACGCGCGCGCGATTCCGGCGGTGCTCGCAAAGGCGAAGCCCGGCAACGACGACAACGTCCGGATCTCGGCGATCCTCGCGCTCGGCGTGAAAGGTAACCATTCGGCGATCAAGCCATTGTTGGGAATCATCAAAGACGGCGGCTCCTCGCTCACGGTCGCGGCGCTGTCGGCGCTCGAGATGATCGAGCTCCCCGATCCCGTCCCCGAGATGCTCGCGCTCTACAAGAAAGAGCAGAACGAGGCGCGTGAAAGGACACGCGCTCCGCGCCCTCGCGCACTCGCTCCCCGAGGGGCCGAGGTCAGAAAGTTTGCCTCGCTGCGCTCACGGGCAACTCCAATCAAACGACGGCCACGGCACTCCTCGCCATTTCCTACCTAAAGCCCGATCCCAAGATTGCGGCGGCGCTGAAGCCGCTGCTGGAGACCAAGAATCAGGCGATTCGCGGGCTCGCGATCTGGGACTTCGGCAAGCAGCGCGACAAGGCGCTCGTCCCGATCCTGGAGAAGATGGGGCGCGAGGAGAAGGTCCCCGAGCTGCGCGACATTGCCAACAAAGCGGCCGCCTACTGCGGCGGCGCCAAGATGGATGACTACGACGCCGCCTACAAACCTTTCTACGCCGACTTCGATCGCTAGCAATTTTGTTGGCTCACCGCGCGAGCGGGAGCCCGACCGTGATCGCGCGGGCGAGGCGCGCGACGACCGGATGGTCGGATTCTTGGCAAACGAAGAGCGCCATGACGAACGCCTTGCCGACGAAGTACACGTTGGCGAGTCCCGCGGCGGCTATCCCAATGCCAACGATGAGCTCGAGCGCGTCCGGCTGCGCGGCTCCGAATCCTGCGATCGCTTGGACCAAGAGAATCATCGCCAACGTCCACGCGACGAGATTGCAGAGGAATTGCCAATAAAGATCCTGGAGCGCGTGGAAGGCGATCCGCTCGCTGTGCCGCCTCCACCACAAATAAAAGAGCCCGGGAACGGCGAGCGGCACCACGAGCGGCACCGCGTCGATGAGGAATGCGACAAACGCACCCGCCGCCGTCAGCTTCGCGTCACCGGCGCTGAGCCAAGCCAGCAGGTGCGGCAGTCCGGCGCACGCGAGGATCGTCAAGAATTGGATTCCGTGGATCCAAGCCACGGACCGACTCGTGCGGGCGTCGAGGGCGGAATCGATCCCCATGGTCGCGCCATCGTAGGGGCGCCGCCGGATCGGCGCTAAGCGAGGCCGCGCCGCTCAGGCCAGGATCGGGATCCCTATTTTCTCGATCAGGCTCTTCGCGAGATCGGGATCGGCGCGGATCGGATCGTTGGGATCGAGCGCGCCAAGGAGCGCCCGCAGCCGATCGAGCGCGCCATCGGCGCCGACGGTTGCCACGAAAGCGCTGTAACAGTCTGCGGCGTCGCGAATGAAGATGTCGACGGCCCCGGGAATCGCCGACGGATCGGCGTGAAAGCCATAGCGCGCACCGAGGCTTTCAGACGGCGGATTGTTGGGTGTTTCTAGTTTCACGTGTAGGAAGTCGCCGTTACGCCACCACGCACGAGGCGGTTCCCGCGCGAATCCCACACATCGGCCCGACCCCCGCCACGAGCGAGGGTCCCGCGGTGCCGGGAGTGGGGGTGGGTGGGTCGGCGCTCTGCTGCGCACAGCGATCGGTCCGATTGTTACCATCGCGCACTGCGCAGAAGCCGCGCCGACCCACCCACCCCCACTCCCGGCGTCACAGCCCTGTCTGGCCCTGCGGAAAGCCAGTGGGTATGACAAGTCCGTCTTCAGGGTTTCAGCAGTGCTTTATCTGGCGTCGGCGAGTCTCGCGCCTCTTTTGGAACCAATACCCCCGTGCTGACGAGCCCATGCCTCGAATCCCCCGATGAACCGAGTCGACCGAAACCGATGCGCGATCGAGCCTTGCGCGCGCGCCGCGATCCTTTTGTTAGGAATCGTCTCCGCGTGCGCCTCCCCCAAGGCCGCGGAAGCGAACGCCACCGCGAAACCCAAGAATGCCCCGGAGCACCAGGAGGGGCGCAGCGCCGAAAGCCCCTCGACCCATGCGAGCGCGCCGTTCACCGACGAGTTCGGCGAGGACCTGCGCGACTTCGAATCCCACGGGACGAATCCCTACTTTGTCCTCGAGGTCGGCTACGTCCTCGACTTCGCCGGCCAAGAGAAAGGGAAGGAGCTGCACCTCGTCATCACCGTCCTCCCGAGACCAAGACGATCACCGGGATCGAGACGCGCGTCGTCGAGGAGCGCGAGTCGCTCGGCGGCGAGCTGAAGGAAGTCTCCGCAACTTCTTCGCGATCTCCAAGCGCACCAACAATGTCTATTACTTCGGTGAGGAGGTCGACATCTACAAAGGGGGCAAGATCGTCGAGCACGAAGGGGCGTGGCTCCACGGCGCGAACGGCGCGCGCTACGGCCTCGCGATGCCCGGCACGCCGATCCTCGGCGCGCGCTACCAGCAGGAGACCGCCCCCGGCGTCGCGATGGACCGCTGCGAAGTCGTGAATACCAACGAAACGATCACCGTCCCCGCGGGGCTCTACTCCGGCTGCCTCGTGATCTCGGAGACGACGCCGCTCGAGCCGGACGCGCGCGAAAGCAAAGTCTACGCGCCGCGGGTCGGCCTCGTGCGCGACGGGGCGGCGAAGCTCGTCCGATACGGGATTCCCAGAATCCGTAGCCGCGGGATATATCCCGCGGCTACGCGCGCGGCGGGCACGGGGGCTGGTAATAGGTCAACAATCGCGCGAGGTCCTCGCGCATGCGGTCGCGCGAGACGATCGCGTCGATTTGCCCTTTCTCGAGGAGGAACTCGGCGCGCTGGAATCCCTTCGGCAACTCTTGCTTGAGTGTGGTGGAGATCACGCGCGGCCCGGCAAACCCAATCAAAGCTCCGGGCTCGGCGAGGACGATGTCGCACACGGAAGCAAACGATGCGGTCACGCCACCCGTCGTGGGATTGGTCATCACGGAGATCGAGAATCCGCTGCTGCGTTGGAGCCTTGCGATGGCGCCGCAAGTCTTCGCCATCTGCATCAGCGAAACGGCCCCTCATGCATCCGCGCGCCGCCCGACGACGTGAAGATGAGCAGCGGGCGCTTGGTCTCGATCGCCACTTCGCAACAGCGCGCGACCTTCTCCCCACGACCTCTCCCATGGATCCACCCATGAAACCGAAGTCGAGGACCGACATGACGACGGGGCGCCCCTTCACCATCGCCGTTCCCGCGATGATGGCCTCAGTTTGCTTGCTCTTTTCTTGGGCTTTCTGGATCTTCGCGGGATAGGGGAGCTGGTCGACGAACTTGAGGCGGTCTTGGGGAACGAGGTCGCGATACAACTCTTCGAACGAGTCGGGATCGACCGTGATTTCGATGCGATCGCGCGCGGGGAGCGTGAAATGAAAGTTGCAAGAAGGGCAGACGCGATGCCGCGCCTCGAGCTCCTTGCGAAAGATCATTTGGTGGCAATTCTCACATTTGAGCCAAAGCCCACCGGGCATGTCCCGCTTCTTGCCGAGACGGCTCCATTCCATGGGATCCTCCGCGGATTTGTCTTTTTCTGTCATCGGATTCGCGCGGCCTCGGCGTGGCGGCGAAGCTCCAAGATTCTACCCGCGATGTCGGGAGCGCCGAGGAGATAGGTCCCGGCGATGAGGACGTTCGCCCCCTCCGCGGCGCAGAGCGCGCCCGTCTCGGCGTTGATGCCGCCGTCGACCTGGATGTCGCCGGTGAAACCCGCGGCGCGGACCCGCCGAATCTTGGGAAGCATGTCGGCCATGAACTTCTGCCCGCCGAAGCCGGGGTCGACGGTCATGACGAGAACGTTGTCGACGTGCGGGAGCGCCGGCAGGATCGCCTCGACGGGGTCGCCGGTTTGAGCGACACGCCGACCCGCTTTCCCAACTTTCGGATCGCGGCCGAGGCCGCCTGCGGATCGCGCGCCGCTTCGCAATGGAATGTGATCGCATCGACTCCGGCCGCGGCGAACCAGCCGGCCGCCGCGATCGGATCGGTCACCATGAGATGGCAATCGAGGGTGGTCTTGGCGCGGCGGCGCACGGCGCGCGCCACGTCGGGGCCCATGGTCAGATTCGGGACGAAGTGGCCATCCATCACGTCGAGGTGGAGGCCGTCGCAGCCCCCGCCTGCACCGCTCGACCTCCGATCCCAACTTTCCGAAATCGCTCGCGAGGAGCGACGGATAGATTCGGATCGGGAGGGGCATCGCTCGCGCGGGCGCTCAGCGCGGGCGCAGGCAGGCGACGCCGGGAGCTCGCGCCCCTCGAGGAGCTCGAGCGAGGCGCCGCCGCCGGTGGATAGGTGGGAAACGCGGTCGCCGAATCCCAACTTTTGGATCGCCGCGACCGAGTCGCCGCCGCCGACGTAGGAAAAGGCCCCCGAGTCGGCCACGGCGCGCGCCATGGCGCGGGTCCCCTCGGCGAAGCGGTCGAACTCGAAGACCCCCATGGGGCCGTTCCAGACGACTTTCTTGGCATCCGCGATGACGGCCGAATAGTTGGCGATGGTCTGCGGACCGATGTCGAGCCCCATCCACCCCTCGGGGATGTTCCCCTCGACGATTTGGGAGGGGGCGTCGGATGCAAACTTCTGCGTCACGACGTGGTCGACCGGAATCAGCAGCTCGGTCCCCTCGAAGCGCGACTTCGCCATCGCCTCCATGGCGACCGGCAGATCGGCCTCGTCGGATTTGGAGGCGCCGACCTCCTGACCGCTCGCGCGGCAAAAGGCGTACGCCATCGCGCCGCCGATCACCAAGTATTGGACTTTCCCAACTAAATTCTGGACGACAGCGATCTTGTCGCTCACTTTCGAGCCGCCGAGGATCGCCACGAAGGGGGTCGCCGGATCCTCGATGAGGCGCCGGAAGGCCTCGAGCTCGCGTTGTAACAAAAGGCCCGCGGCCGACGGGAAGACCGCCACCCCCGAGACCGAGCCGTGGGCGCGGTGCGAGGATCCGAAGGCGTCGTTCACGTAGAGCTGGCCGAGCGAGGCGAGCTCCTTCGCAAAGTTGGGATCCCCCTTCTCGTCGCCGGGGTGGAAGCGGACGTTCTCGAGCAGGAGGACCTCCCCCGCCCGTAGCGCCGCCGTGGCGGCCGCGGCCTCGGCGCCGATGCAATCCTTCGCGAAGCCAACTTTCTTCCCAGGTAACAATTCCGCCAGGCGCTTCCACACGGGGGTGAGCGATTGCTTGGGATCCACCCCTTCGGCCGCCCGAGGTGGCTCATCAGGATCACGGCGGCGCCGCGCGAGAGGAGCGCCTCGATCGTTGGGATCGACGCGCGGATCCGGGTGTCGTCGGTGATCTTTCCTTCCGGATCGAGCGGGACGTTGAAATCCACGCGCACCAGGACGCGCTTGCCGCGGACGTCCAGGTCGTCGATTGTCAGAAACTCCATTATTGCAAAGGTGAGCGCAGGATGTGGGCGCGGGATATGGGCGCGAGATATATCCCGCGCGTACACATACGCCTAGATGAGACGAGAAAGAAGAGTGATCAGGTCGAGGCAACGATTGCTGTATCCCCACTCATTGTCGTACCAGCCGACCACCTTCACCAAGTTTCCGCCGCTCACCATCGTGAGCTTCGAATCGAGGACGCAAGAGTGGGGATTGGTGACGATGTCCGACGACACGATCTCATCGGTGGTGAACTCGAGGATCCCCTTCAGGGGGCCGGCCGCCGCATTCTTGTACGCGGCGTTCACCTCCTCGACCGACGTGCTCTTCTTCACCAATGCCACACAATCGGTCACCGAGCCGTCGGGGACGGGGACGCGCAGCGCGTAGCCGTCGAGCTTCCCCTTGAGCTCGGGGATGACCTCGCCGACGGCCTTCGCCGCGCCGGTCGTGGTGGGAATGATGTTCTGCGCGGCCGCGCGCGCGCGCGCAGATCCTTGTGCTCGAGGTCGAGGATCCGCTGATCGTTGGTATAGGCGTGGACCGTGGTCATGAGCGCGCGGTCGATACCAAAATTGTCATGGAGCACCTTGACCATCGGCGCGAAGCAGTTGGTTGTGCAGGACGCGTTGCTCACTACCGACATCGTGGGCTTCAGAATGTTGTCATTGACGCCGAGCACGATCGTGGCATCGGGGGATCGCTCTTCTCGCCGGGGGCCGAGATGATCACCCGCTTCACCGAGCCGCGCAGATGCTTCGCCGCGTCGGCTTTCTTGGTGAAGCGCCCCGTCGACTCGAGGACGATCGAGCACTCGAACTTCGACCAATCGATCGCCGCAGGATCCTTCTCCGCGAACACCCGGATCGGCTTTCCATTGACTTGGATCTCGGTCTCGGAGGCGCCGACCGAGCCGGCGAAGCGGCCGAGGACGGTGTCGTATTTCAGCAGGTGGGCGAGGGTCTTGGGTGTCGTGAGGTCGTTGACGGCGAGGACTTCGATCCCGAGGTCGGGGCGCGCCGCGGCGGCGCGGAAGACGTTGCGGCCGATGCGTCAAAGCCGTTGATGCCGATGCGAATCGTCATGGAGGTCGAACTGGGGGCTGTTCAGGAGCCGGGGAGGGGAAGGGGCCGACGATACGCCGAGACGTATCCCGCTGGCAATCCTGGCTCCGCGACGCGTCGCGCTTGCGCCGGCGCGGGGCGTGCGCTTAGCGTCTTCCGCTTTCCTCAACTCCAGCGCTCCATGCGAAGCCTCCTCCTCGCTCTTTCGATCGCCGCCGGACTTCTGATCGCGTGTCAGAACACCCAGAAGCAGAAGATGCTCGCCAATCGGCAGGACGCCGCACGCGTCTACTACGACGAGGGAGACCTCGCGCGCGCCGAATCGATGGCGCGCCTCGCGCTCGAGATCGAACCCAACGATCCGATGACCCTCTCGATCCTTGGGATGTCGCTCGTGCGCGTGGGCGCCAGCGTCGACGATGCCAACGAAGTGGTGAAGGCGCTCAACGAGGCGATCCGGACGTTCGAGAAGGCGGAGGACTCGGGAGGCGACGGCCTCTTCCAAGTCCAGTTCGGCCACGGCACCGCCCGCACGCAGCGCGCCCGGATGTATATGTTGCGTTCCGATCGCAACGAAAAGCGGATCGGCGAATCGTTGGGATCGCGCCCGCAGCCGCTGATGGACGAGCTGACGACGCCGACGGACATCGCCAAGGAGTTGGAAAAGATCCAGAACGACATCAAGAGCGATCGCGAGCACGCCAAGATCGATCTCGGGATCGCCGAGAGCCGCCTCATCTCCGCGAACGCCCAGCGCCCCAAGGAGCTCGCCTGCCTCGAGATGCTCCAGACGGCCTACGCGCTGCAGTCGAAGTTCGAGACCTCCGCGAAATGGGGCGAGGAGGCGGTCGCCATGATCGGCACCGACCGTGACGCGTGGCTGAACTTGATGCGCCGCCAGGGCATTCGCCCGGAGCAATCCGACAAGATCCAGAACACGATCCGCACGCTCGACCGCCAGGAAGTGAACAGCCGCAGTTTGTTGGCATTGGCCTACACGCGCCTCGGACGCTTCCACGAGGCGATCCTCGATCTCGACCGCGTCCTTTCGCTCGATCCCGATCGCATCGAAGACTACTTCAACCGCGGCGTCGCGCGGCAAGACGCGAAGGACTTCGCGTCCGCCGTGATCGACTACGAGACGTTCCTGCGTCGCAGCACGCTTCCCACCGATTCGACGATGGTCAAGGATACTTGGGATCGGCTGGGGGTCTGTCGGAAGGCGCTGGCCGCCGCGGCCGCTGCCGAGGCGCAGAATCCCCAGAAGAAATAGTTAGGGACAGATCGCCGGGGAGAGATAGGTAGCGATCGCCGAAAAGAACGGCGGGGATTCCGAACCGCTCCGGAACCCCCGCCCGTCCTCACCTCTCGAAGCTTTCGCTTCGAATCTGTTGCTTCGCGCGCTCAGCGCTGCGCGCGCTTCGGAGCCGAATCCTTGGGTTTGGCATCCTTTTGATTGGCTTCGACGGCGCGCTTCTCGGTCTGGAGCGTTTCTTGCCGTCAGCGCCGCGAGATGACCTCGACCTTGAGGGTCTTGCCGGCCGGGACCGACGCGAGCGCTTCGCGAACCGTCGAATCCTTCCCAATGATCTTGCCGTCGATCGAGACGACGAGATCGTTGACCTTGAGGCCGAGCGCCTCGCCCTCGCTCCCGGGTTCGACGCTGTTCACCAAGAATCCGCTGCCGGCGGGAATGCCAAGGAAATCGGTGAGCTCGCTCCCGCGGCGCGAACCGAGACGCCGAGGCGCTCGCCGTTCTCGGGGCCGATGAGGCGGGCGAGGTCGGCCGAGCCGCCGAACGGACGCGAGCCCAAGACCAACGATCCGGCCTTGCCGAGGTCGATTCCATTCTTCGAGTCCAGATCCATGCTGGAGTCGATGTCCATGCTGGAGTCGAAGTCCGCTGTGGAGTCGGAGTCTTCGTTCTCATCGATATCACGATCGGTGGACTTGGACTTGTCATGGGCCTTCGCCCCGGCGCCGGCGCCGAGGTTCAATCCCAACTTTCCGCCCTGCGAGAGGATCCGGACGTTTCCCAAGTATTCCTTCGCGACCTCGGGATACTTCTCTTTGAACTCCTCCATCGAGGGCGCCTCGTAGGTCTTGGTCTCCTCCTTGCCATCTTTGTCGGTCTTGCGGATGGAAACTTTGACATTGCCGTTTTCCATGCGGATCTCGGTGGACGCTCCGCCCCCATCCATCCGGCCCCCATTCAATCGGCCCCCACCCAAGCGAATCGTGTTGCCACCCTGCGAGCGGAGCCAATCGAGGCTCGGCATGCTCGCGCCCGGCTCGATTCCTTGGATCTGCATCTGGCGGCGCACCATCTCTTCCATCCGCTTCTGCATCTCCTGTTGCAGACGCTCCACGTCGATGGGAGCTCGCCCGCTCCGGGCGATCGCGATCCCGGGCGAGAGCTCCTGGAGGGGAATCGAGAGGTCGTCGCGATCGTTGGGATCGCTGGGCTGGGCCTTCTCGGACCGCGCCGCGCGGGGCGCTTTCGCGGAAACCGCGTCGTCGCGGATCTCGCGCAGCACGCGGCGCGCATTCCAGCGGACCTCCGAATCCTTGGCATTCTTCGACGCGTCCTCGAGCGCCGGGACGGCCTTGTCGCCGAGCGCACGGAGCTTTTCGATCGCCTTGTCGCGCTGCGCGAAGTCGGCGCTCCCGAGCGTCTCGATGAGACGCTGGGTGTCGCCGGAGGCTTTCTTGTCATCGCTCCCCTGCTCCGCCTTCATGTCGGATTTGTGGGAAGCGCCGGAATCTTGGGATGCGGCCGATTGCGTGACGAGAAGCGCGCCCCCGCCGACACGGACAGGACCGCCGCGAGAAACCACGGCCTGGCCGCGGCGTGGACGAGATCATTGGGACGAATCATGGTTTCCTCGAATTGTTGGTTTGATCGGCCGCTTGTTCGTTTCGTGCGTTCGAGTCCTCACCTACGACGCAGGTCTCGCGCGTGTGAGAGCGCGGGGACCGGCGCCGGAGTTCAGTTCTTCCATTCGATGCGGGCGGACGCCCGGGAACCCCCACGCTGGAGGTCGATGGAGATCGATCCCTTGTCGGCCGCGGAAAGGAGGCATCGCCGGAATTGTTCGGTTCCATCGAGGGACTGGCCGTCGGCGCGGAGCAGGACGTCGAACTTCTTGAGCCCGGCCGCCTTGGCCGGCGACGCCTCGACCACTTCGTCGACGACGAGCCCAAGATTCGGCTCCATACCGAGGCGCGCGCGAGTCGCCTCGTCGGCGGTCTCCTTCAGGAAAACACCAATCAAAGGGAGCTCCCCGGCGCGCCGCGGGGGCGCAGGCCTTCGGCCGCAGAAGGAGCTCGGGGCTCGAGAGGAGCGCGTGGATCCGCTCGATCGGGAGGATGAGCGAAACGCCGGGCTCGCGCCCGATTCGCGCCTCGATGCGCGTGAACGTGCGAGCGCCGAGGGCGCGCTGCGGATCCTCGGGGCTCGCCTCCTGGCCGGGGAACGGGGTGACTTGCATCAGCTGCACTTGCGCGAGCGGGCTGCCGTTGAGCTCGGTGCCTCCCAACAATACGCCGACGACTTCGCCGCGCCGGTTCCCGACCACTCCCCGGCGTGCCGCGCACGGCGCCGACGGTCGTCTGGAACAATCGCAACTTCGGCAGGAGCGCCGCGACGCGGTCGGTGCCGCTCACGGATCCAAACAATACGCTCCCCTCGAAATCGAAGGCGTTCGAGACGACGCCGATCGTGTCGCCGACCGACAGGCCCCCGGCAGCGCGAATGCCGGCGCCGCCGGCGCCGGATCCTTGGTATTGAAGACGAGCTGGATGATCGAGAGCGGGCTCGACGGATCGTCGAAGAGCCGCACGGCGTAGAACGTGCGCCCGTCGCAGCGGGCGAAGAGGCGCGCGGAGTCGGTGAGCCCGCTGGTCGGCACCGCGATGCGCCCCTCGCCGTCGAGCAGCGTTCCCGAGAAGACGACTTCCTGCGCCCCCGCTCGGCGGTGATCGAGACGTAGGCCTTGCGAAGGCGATCGGAGAGCGCGCGGTACTCGCGATCGAGCTGCTCCAAGAGCGACGGCTCGGCGGGGCGAGACGCCGCAGCTTCCCTTGCCACAAAACCCCGATAGCAACAAAAACCCGAGCATGGCGGGCGCGATCCTGTCCAGAAGCGGCGCCGGCCCGCTCCGCCGCTGAAATCAACCGTCTGCGTCCCCGGCGCGACGCGGCTCTCGGGGCCGGCGCTCGCGGGAACGCCCGTGGCTCGCTGGAGCCACTCTTCGCGCATCGCCGACTCCAACAAAACACGGCGATTCTGGGCATTGAGCGGGATCGAGTTCTCGTCGAGCTCGAGAGGACGGGGCCGCGCTCGAGTTATGGTTGGTATTGCCGTTGGCGGTAATATTGCCATTGCCCCCGAAGAGCGCCCCATTCCCCGAAGAGCAGCGGCGAGCCGACCGCGTGCCATGTCAAATATCCGCCGCCGAGCAACACCAAGATTCCGGCGGCCATCGCGAGCCGGCGGACGAGGCGCGGGCGGATCCATCGATCGGCCCAACTCGGCGCCCCTTCTCCGGCGGCGAGGCGGCCAAAGACGGCATCGGCGGTCGCGCCCGCCACGGGGGCTTCACGCCGGCCGCTTCGAGCGACCATGGCGTGAGCGAGGCGAGCGCCGAGGCGCGATCGAGGGCCGAGCGCCATTCGCTCGCGCATCGGGAGCAGTGGCGCGCGTGCGCCACCAGCCGCGCCGATTCCTCGGGCGAGAGGTCGTGCCCGACCAGGTCGTCGACCTGCTCGCGGAACGCGTCACAAAGTTGGGAAGTGCTCATTGTTGTTGGTTTCGATCGCGTGCGAACAGGCGCTCGTAGGATTCTCGGAATAGTTGGCGTGCGCGGTGCATCCGCCATCGGACGGTCGCGTGGGTCGATCCCACGATTCCCGCGATCTCCTTGCACGAGAGGCCGTGGAGCTCGCGGAGGACCATCACGGTCTTGAATTTGGGGGAGGGTGTCGAGCGCCTTGCGCACGTGGCGCCGCACCTCGTCGGATTCGACCGGATTCGCGGGGGCTCGCCCCCGGGAGGATCTCCGTGAGCTCCTCGTTTCCCACCTTTCGCGAAAGCTTCAGATGCCGGTGGTGATCGATCGCGAGATTGGTAACGATCCGGTAAAACCAAGTATAGAAAGGACGCCGCTCGTCGAACTTGTCCATCGAGCGGAAGACGCGGACGAACGCCTCCTGGACCACATCCTTGGCTTCCTCCTCATCCCCAAGCAAATGGTAGGCGGCGTAGAACGCGCGGCGCTCGTAGCGGTCGACCAACGTTCGGAAGGCATCCCGATCACCGGCGGCGGTGGCGCGCAGCAGCTCCGCGTCGGTGCGCCCATTTCTCGCGCGGCGGCGCGGCGGCCGCCGATCGCTGCGGAGTGTTTGGGTCCATCGGATTGGGGTTCGGGTCGCTCACGTGGGCTTTCGGAGGGACCAGAAGATGATCGAACATTCGGGTGTGTCTAGAGACCGCGGGCGACTACGCGGTTCCGAGAGTCGCCGTTTGGATCGGAAAAGTTTGCCCGCCGACCCGAGCCCCACCCATCCCACGATCGCGCGCCCACAGTCCGGAGGACCCAGCAATCAGTCCGGAGGACCCAGCAATCAGTCCGGAGGACCCCTGACTCAGACGGGCGGACCCAGCGTCCCCTGCGCGATGTGGCGAAACTTCCGGAAGCGCCGCTCGAGGAGCTCGTCGATCGGGATCCGCTCCAACTGCTGGAAGTATTGGATCAGGCGATCCTTCACCGTCGCGATCATCGCGGAAGGATCGCGGTGGGCGCCGCCGAGCGGCTCAGGGATCACCTCGTCGACGATGCCGAGCGCCAGGAGATCATCGGCCGTGACCCGCAGCGCCTTCGCCGCGTCGGGGCGCGCTCGCCGCTATGCCACAGAATCGCCGAGCAGGCCTCGGGGAGATCACCGAATAGTAAGCATGTTGGAGAATGGCAACGATGTCGCCGACTCCGATGCCGAGCGCGCCGCCGGAGCCCCCTTCGCCGACGACGATCACCACAATTGGCGTGCGCAGCGTGAACATCTCCATGATGTTCTCGGCGATGGCGCGCGCCTGGTCGCGCTCCTCGGCGCCGATGCCGGGATAGGCGCCGGGCGTGTTGATGAAGCACACAATTGGGATTCGCAGCCGCTCGGCGAGCTTCATCTTGCGGAGCGCCTTGCGATAACCCTCCGGGTGCGCGCAACCGAAGTTGCAGGCGAGCCGCTCTTTTGTTGTCTTCCCCTTTCGGTGGGCGACGAACATCAGCGAGCGCCCCTCGAGGCGCGCTAGGCCCGTCATGATCGCCTTGTCGTCGCCGAAGACGCCGTCGCCGTGGAGCTCGAAGAAGTCCTCGAAGACCTGCGCGACGTAGTCCTGGCTGATCGGGCGATCCTGGTGGCGCGCGACGTTGACCCTCTCCCAGGGTGTGAGCTGGCGATAGGTCTCCTCGATCGTCTTCCGCAGGCGCTCCTTGAGGAGCTTCACCTCACCGTTCAGATCGAGGCGCGTCGAGGCGGCGAGCCGCTCGAGCTCAACGATCTTTTGCTCCATCTCGAGGATGGGGCGCTCGAAGGCGAGCCCGGGGCCAAGATTCTCGGGACGCGGTGTCGGGGTTTCGTCCGCCATGGCTGCGGGAGCTTAGGCAGATGGCCCGGGAGCGCAAGCGCACTTCCGATTCCACCTGCAATCCTGATATTTTCTTACGCCTCCGTGCGTCCCAACACACCTCCCTTTTGGCAAGTCGAGGTGTCGGTGCGCCCCGGTCTTCCCGATCCGCGCGGAGAGTCGGCGGCGAGCGATCTGCGCGAGTTGGGTTTGGCGGTCACGGCGGCGCGCGCGCGAAGCGGCTTTCTCTCGATGGAGCGCTCACGCGCGAGGAGGCGGAGCGCGCGGCGCGCGAGCTCCTCGCCGATCCGGTCTCCGAAGTCCACCGGCTGCGGCGCACCGACGGCGCCCCCTTTCCCAACGAAACGGGAAACCACCGAATCGATGTGATCCGCAAGCCCCGAGTGATGGATCCGGTGGCGGGGAGCGTGATCCTGGCGCTCCGAAACTTGGGAATCTCGGCGGCGCGAGCGGCCACCTTCCGCGTCCTCGAGCTGAGCGCCGACGCGAGCGCGGAATTGTTGCGTCGCGCGGCGGGGAAGACCCTTGCCAACGAAACGATCGAGGACCTGCTGGTCGACGATCCCAATCTTCCGCTCCCTTCGAGCCGGCCACCGCGCCGCTGCGAAAGGTCACGATTCCGATGCGCGCGATGGAGGGGGCGGAGCTGGTGAAGCTCGGAGGCGATATGTCACTTTCGCCTCGCTCCTCGAGCTCGAGACGATCCGCGATCACTTCCGCTCGCTCGACCGCGATCCGACCGATGTCGAGGTCGAGACCCTGGCCCAGACCTGGAGCGAGCACTGCAAACACAAGACTCTCCGCGGTGCCTGCGACTACGAGGAGGCGGGGAAGCCGCCGCGGCGCATCGAGTCGATCCTGGTGAGACGATCGTGAAAGCCACGGAAACGGTGCGCAAGCCCTGGTGCCTTTCGGTGTTCGTCGACAACGCCGGAGTCATCGCGCTCGACGAGACGATGGCCGTCTGCTTCAAGGTCGAAACCCACAATCACCCCTCGGCGATCGAGCCCTTCGGCGGCGCCGGCACCGGGATTGGTGGTGTCATCCGCGATGTGTTGGGAACGGGCACGGGGCGCGGCCGATCGCGTCGACCGATGTTTTTGTGTCGGGGCCGCTCGAGCTCCCCGAGAGCGAGCTCCCCAAGGGGACTCTCCATCCGCGGCGCGTCCTGCGCGGCGTGGTGGCCGGAGTGCGCGACTACGGCAACCCGATGGGAATCCCAACGATCAACGGCGGCGTCTTCGTCGACCCCGGCTACACGGCGAATCCGCTGGTCTTCTGCGGAACTGTGGGTTTGCTCCCGCGCGACGCGGTGCGCAAGGAAGTGCGGCCGGGCGATTCGATCGTCCTCGTCGGCGGGCGCACGGGGCGCGACGGGATCCACGGCGCCACGTTCTCCTCCGCGGAGCTCCACGAGGAATCGCAAACGGTCTCCTCGACCGCGGTGCAGATCGGCGATCCGATCACCGAGAAGAAGACCACCGAAGCGATCCTGCGCGCACGCCAAGACAAGAAGATCCGCTCGCTCACCGACTGCGGCGCCGGCGGGTTGTCGTCGGCGATCGGCGAGCTGGGCGAAGTCTGCGGCGCGGAAGTCCACCTCGACCGCGTTCCCCTCAAATACACGGGGCTGCGCTACGACGAGATCTGGATCAGCGAGGCGCAGGAGCGGATGGTGCTGGCGGCGGCTCCCGAGAACGTGGAGCGGATCCTTGCCATTTGCGCCGAGGAGCGGGTGGAGGCCACGGTGCTCGGCACGTTCACGAACACCAAGAAACTGGTCCTCCTCATGACACGGCGAGCTGGTCGGCGAGCTCGATACGCAGTTTCTGCATAAGGGGTTCCGCGGGTCACGCGCCGCGCCGTGTGGGCGCCGCGCGAGGAGGTCCGAGCCCGCGCCGCCGAAGCCGCAGGAGCTGGGCGCCCTATTGTTGGCAATCCTCCGCTCGCCGAACGTCGCCTCCAAGGAGTGGATCATCCGCCAGTACGACCACGAGGTGCAGGGCGCTTCCGTGGTGAAGCCTTTGGTTGGGATCCGCGGCGACGGACCCTCCGACGGCGCGGTGATCGCCCCCATCGCGGGCGAGAGCGCGCGTCGTCGTCGCGAACGGCCTCAATCCGATCCTTGGGAGCTCGACCCGGCCTCGCTCGCCGAGTGCGCGATCGACGAGGCGCTGCGCAACGTCGTGGCCGTCGGGGGCGATCCCGAGCGCACCGCGATCCTCGACAATTATTGTTGGGGAAACTGCGACAAGCCCGATCGCCTGGGCGGGCTCGTCCGCTGCTCGGAGGCGGCGCGCGACCTGGCGATCGCGTACGGGACGCCCTTCATCTCAGGCAAGGATTCGCTGAACAACGAATACCGCGTCGGCGGGGAGTCGATCGCGATCCCGCCGACATTCTTGGTATCGGCGATCTCGGTGATCGACGACGTCTCCCGCTGCGTCACGATGGACCTCAAGAAAGCGGGGAGCGCCCTCGTATTGGTGGGATCCACGAAGGACGAGCTCGGCGCCTCGCACCTCCACCTCGCGCGCGGCGCGGGGCCGGCCGGCGGCCGCCGCGGGTCGATCCGTCGCTCGGCCGCGCCGTTTTGTGGGTGTGGCGCGCGCGATCCGCGAGGGGATCGTCCGCGCTTGCCACGATCTCTCCGAGGGGGGCTCGCGGTGGCGGCCGCCGAGATGGCGTTCGCCGGCGATCTCGGCGCCGAGATCGATGCCAACAAAGCGCCGCTCGCGATGGGGAGCGCCGACCGCGCCGACGTGCGCCTCTTCTCCGAGACGCCGTCGCGCTTCCTGCTCGAGATCGATCCCAACGATCTGCCGAGACTGAAAGCCGCGCTCGTGGGGGTCCCCACGCGGTGGTCGGGTCGGTCACCGCGGGGAGCGAGCTCGCGATCCGCGCCGGCGATTCCCAACTATTCTCGATTCCGATCCAACGATTGCGCGAAGCCCACCAATCGGGCTTCGGATCAGTCGCGCCGGCGGCGGCGGAGGGGGCGCGTGACCGTCCGCGCCATCCTCGCGCGCGCGCCCGGCACCAACTGCGAGCGCGAGCTCGCCCATGCCTTCGAGCGCGCCGGCGCGAAAGTGGAGGTCGTCCGGCTCGCCGAGCTCGTGAATACCAACGATCCGTTCGGCAAGGCGTCGATCGTTGGGTTTCCCGGCGGCTTCAGCTACGGCGACGACGTGGCCTCGGGGAAGATCTTCGCCGTCGAGATGGGGTCGCGGCTCGCCGAGAGGCTGCGCGCGTTCCTCGCCCGCGGCGGCTTCGCGCTCGGCGTGTGCAACGGCTTCCAGGTCCTCGCGAAATCGGGGATCCTCCGGGACTCACCCCCGGCGCGAAGGACGTGACCCTTGCCAACAATCGCTCCGGGCACTTCGAGGATCGTTGGGTTCGCCTCGAGTCGCTCCCCTGCCCCGCGAAGTTCGTGACGCCGGGCGAGATCCTCGAGCTCCCGATCGCCCACGCCGAGGGCGCTTCGTCGCGCGCGACGCGGCGACGCCTCAGGGGATCGTCGACCGGGGATTGGTGGCATTCCGATATGTGGGAAAGGGGGCGCCCATCCCGCCGAATACCCCGACAACCCCAACGGCTCGGCGCTTGGAATCGCGGGGATCTGCGATCCGACGGGGCACGTCCTCGGCCTCATGCCTCACCCGGAGCGCAACGTGGATCCTTGGCATCACCCCGCGTGGACCCGCGGCGACGGCCGCGAGGAAGGCGCGGGGCTGCGTCTCATCCGCGCGCTCGTCGACGAGGCGCGGCGGGAAAGTTAGGGTCCCTCGAGGAGCCCCTGGCTCCTGACGAACGAGACGTTGCCGCCATAGAACGGGAGCGTTCCCAACAAAAACGGAGTCGTTGCGGTGTAGTCGTCGGGGGTCTTGGGCATCACGACCTCGTCGTCTTGGAACACGCGTTCGGCGGAGCCGCTCGCGCGCGTCCACCACACCAACAATGAGCCGCCGAACTCGCCGGCGCGGAGGAACTTGACCCGCTGGGAGGTCTCCGAGGGGCCGCCGAAGATCGCCACCACCATCTCCGAGCCCCATCGCACGTCGGCGAGCGTCGCGGGAAGTCGCACTCGGGGCCGAGCGCGCGGATGCCGCTCGCGAATCGTTGGTATTCGTCGGGCGACTTGAAGCAGCGCCCCTGGGCGATCGTGAAGTTGCTGTTCTTCCCGGCCTTGACCTCGCGGAATGGGAACGCGCGCGGTTGGCTCGAGCAGGCTCCCGCGGCGAAGGCGCCCGCGGCCATGGCGGCGGCCCCGCGAGCGCGGCGGCGCGCGCGAACGCCACGAATCCCGCGCGCGTGCGGATCATTGGGATTCCCCTTGGGTTCCTTGGACTTCTTGGGAGGCTTGGCCGCCCGCTTCTCCAAGACCAACTTTCCGGCGAGGACTCTACCGAAATCCTCGGGTGTGAGGATCGCCACTCCCAACTTTTCCGCCTTCGCGGCCTTCGAGCCGGCGCCCGGTCCCGCGACAACATAGCTGGTTTTCGCCGAGACGCCGTCGGAGACCCGCGCTCCCAACTTTTCGACCGCGGCCCCTGCCTCCTCGCGCGTCATGCCATCGAGCGCGCCCGTGAAGACGAACGTGAGCCCCGCGAGCGGCCCCTTCGGGCGCCGCCTCGAGCTCCTCGGGGGCGACGCCGCGCTCGAGCATCGCGTCGAGGGTGCGGACGTTCTCGGGGTTGCGGAAGAACGCCGCGATCGCGTGGAGCCATCTCGGGGCCGACGCCGTCGACTTCCAGCAATTCCTCCTCGGTCACGCGGCGGAGCGTCTTCAGCGTGCGGAAGCGCCGCGCGAGGACGCTGGCCGTCGCCTCCCCACCTCGGGGATCCCCAATGCCACCAAAAAGCGGTGGAGCGGCGCGCGCTTGGCGCGCTCGATCTGCGCGATCAGATTCTCCCGCCGATTTCTTGGCAAAGCGCTCGAGCCCCTCGACCGCCTCGACCGTGAGCGCGAAGACGTCCTCGAGCCTTCGCAATAATTCCGATTGCCACAATTGGACGACCGCCTTCCTCGCCGAGGCCGTCGATCGCGAGCGCCTCGCGCGACGCCAGGTGGAGCACCCGCTCGCGGATCTGCGCGGGGCACGACGCGTTGGGACACACCAAGTATTCCCCCTCGACCACCGGTTCGGAGCCGCACGCCGGGCACTTCGCCGGCATCTCGAACGGCGGCGCGGACTCGGGGCGCTTCTCGCGCACCACCGTCACCACCTTGGGAATCACGTCGCCCGCGCGCTCGATCACCACCGTGTCGCCGACCCGCACGTCGAGCTCGCGCGCGAATCTTGGGTTGTGGAGCGTCGCGTGGGAGATCGTGACCCCCGCGAGCGCCACCGGCACGAGGACGCGCGCGGCGTGAGGCGCCCCGTGCGCCCACTTGAACGTCGATCCCCCTCACGGCCGTGGTGGCCTGCCGCGGGGTGAACTTGAACGCGAGCATCCAGCGCGGCGAGCGCGCCGTCGCGCCGAGCGCTTCCCAATGATCGAAGGAGTTCACCTTCGCCACGATTCCGTCGAGGTCGAATCCCAACGAATCGCGCCGCGCCTCGAGGCGATCGTGGAACGCGATCACCTCGTCGATCCCGCCGCACAGCTCCCTTTCCTTGGTGATCTTGAATCCCCATTCGGCGAGGCGCGACATCCCGTCGTAGTGGGTCGCCGTGCCGACTTGTGTGGGAATCGGCAGACCCCAAGGAATGAACTCGAGGCCGCGCTCGGCGACGAGCCGGCTGTCCTGGCGGCGGAGCGTCCCCGCGGTCGCGTTCCTTGGGTTCGCGAACGGGGTCTCGCCGGCCTTCCGCATCGCCTCGTTGAAGCGCTCGAACGCCTCGTGCGAAAGCAACACTTCGCCCCGCACCTCGAGGCGCGGCGGCACCGCGGCGCCGCGGAGTTTGAGTGGGATCGTGCGAATCGTGCGGAGATTGGTGGTGACGTCTTCGCCGACCGAGCCGTCGCCGCGCGTGAGCCCGCGCACCAGGATCCCGTCCTCGTAGAGGAGCGAGGCGGAGGTCCCATCGAACTTCGGCTCGGCCGCGTACTCGACCGCGCCGGCGGCGCCGAGCCCCTTGCGGATCCGCGCGTCGAACTCGCGCACCTCGTCGGCGGAAAAGAGGGAATCGATCGACAGCATCGCGACCGTGTGCCGAATCTTGGGAAAGTCCCCGTCATCGGCTCGCCGCCGACGCGATGGGTGGGCGAGTCGGGGGTCGCGAGCTCGGGATGGGCCGCCTCGAGCTCCTTCAACTCCTTGAATAGTTGGTCATACTCCGCGTCGGAGATCTCCGGCCGCGCTTCCAAATAATAGAGGTGATCGTGGCGCGCGATCTCGGCGCGAAGCCACGCGGCGCGCTCGGCGGCGCTCTTATCTTGGGGATCGGGGCGTCCCGCCATCGCGTTCACTTGGGCGAACGATCACTGTAGCGAAAGATCACTGTAGCGATGATCACTGTAGCGAACGATCACTTGCGATCGTCCGCGGAGATGTCGAAGCGCGCGAACGCGCCGTCGCCGGGAGCCGGGAGCGCCACGCTCTGGTCGGCGATCGTTTGGTCGGCGCGGTCGAGCGTGACCACATAGCTCCCCGGCGCGAGGACCACCGACACGCCGCTCCCCGAGAGCTCGCGCGTGATCCCAGGGCGCCGGTCGAATACCACATTTCCGCCCGCCGCGTCGCGGATGCGGACGCCGTAGGGGCGAGGGTCGCTTCGCCGTCGCGCGAGGAGACGACGACGAAGAGCGGCCGCCCCAATACCAACGAAACGCTCACCTCGGCGGTGCGCCCCGTCTCGACGCGGACGCGCGCCGGCTGCGCAAGGTGCGAAGCCGCCGCTCACGACCGCGAGCGCGTACTGCCCCGGGGACACGTCGTCGAGAGTCGCGACACCGCCCTTCACGACCGCGGGCTCGAGCGGCGCGTCGCGCACGCCGGGCCCCTCGAGCGGCGACAGGAGAGTTGCCAAGTTTTCCGTGGATTCGTGGGGTTGCCCTTGCACGTGGATCGCGACGCGACCCCGCCCCGCCACCTCGACGCTGATCTCCCGGTCCGTTTGATTGGGATCCACCGTGAGGATCCGCTCGAATGGCGTGAACGGCGCGCCGGCCCCGGCACCACGCGGAGCTTCCATCGCCCCACGGGACAGCGCTCCAAGCGGAATCGTCCGTCGCCCGCGTTGATCGCGCCGAGAACGCCGTAGTCGGTCGTGACGAACGCGCGAAAGTTGGTGATCGGCTGGCGGGTCGCCCGCTCGATCACGCGCCCGTCGATCGCGCCGAAGCCCTCGGGCGGATTCGGGAGCGTCAGGACGACGCCGCTCTCGGGCGGATGCGATTCGTGGGGAGTGATCGAAGCCGGCAGCCCGGCCCAGCGGGCCGACAGCAGGAGCGGCTCGGCCGGTAAGTTGGGAATCCGGAACGAGCCGTCGGCCCCCGCGCGCACGCGCCGCGATTCGATCTCGTGGAGGCGCGTGAGGGTATGCGCCCGATCGGCGCGTGGTGTAGTGAGGCGCCCCGGGAGGAGGCGCTCCCCTTCGATCGAGACGATCGCGCCGGCCGCGGGCGCTCCCGCCGCCGTTCTCACGAATCCATCCACGCTCTGGCCGCGCTCGAGCCTCACGATTCTTGGTGTTTCGAGCGGCTCATGGAAATCCTCGGGGAGGAACGCCCACGCGAAGCCGTCGGCCGAGGCGACGATCGAATCGGGCGCGGCGGCGTCGCGCGGATCCAAGCGCAATGCAAACTTTCCGCTCGGATCGCTCGTGGCGCGCTCGCGGCCGAATCCCAACTTTGCGCCGGCGATCGGCTGGTCGTCGGGGCCGACGACCGTTCCCACCAATACCGAACGCGCCGCGAGCGGGATCACGACGGCGGGCGGGGGCCACGGATCGGTTGGAATCTCGAGGATGCCGATCGAGCTCTCGCCGCGAGCGATCAAGCTGCAACGATCCCTCGGCGGGCCGCGCCACTCCGCGAAGAGTGAACTGCCCGCTCGGCGCCGGCTGGACCGCGGCCCCCATCGCTTCGCCGAAATCACACCAGGCGAGCTCGCCCGTCGGCAGGCGGCGCATCAGCTCGTAGGTGACGACGAGCGTGGGGTCCGACAGAAAGTTGGGATCCGTCGGGACGAGCGTGCCCTCGATCGCAATCCCCGGCTCGAGCGTGAGGCCGATCGGCCCGAGGCGCATGGGCTGCGGAAGGAGCCAAGTGCGGTCAAAGACCACGACCGCGGGCGCCCCCTCGGGCGACTCGGCCACGAGGATGAACGCCCGCCACGGGATTCTTGGGAAGGTGAAGACTCCTCCGAATCGGTGGTCGCCTGGGCCAACGGCGAACCGCCGGCGCTCGCCGGACGACTACCACCGATGGGGCGACTCGTGGGGCGCGGATCGTCGCGCCCGCCGAATGAGAACGCGGAGACTCGAGCGCCGACGACGCGCGTCCCGTTCGGCAAGCGCACAAATCCCGTGAGCGCGATGCTGCGCGTGCTGTCGAGATCGGGGTCGGTCGAAAGGCGATTCGATTCCGCGGCCGCGCTCGCCGGCGCCGATTCCGCCTCCGGCGCCGGGCTCTTCGAGACCGCAGGCGGAGTCTCCACGGCAACAGGCACGGGGCCCGGATCGTCGTCGATCGGCGCGGGCCACCACAACCGGTATCCGAACGCCAACAAAACCACGAGGAGCCCGAGCACCGCGAGGAAACCCCACAATACGCGCTTCGAGTCGACGTCTTCGGCTCGCACTGGGCCGGCGCGGGGCATCGCCCGCTCTTACTTGGTCTTCCGCGCGGGGACCGCCCCGCCCTGGAACGGATCGGGAGGAGCGCCGATAGGTTTGGTTCGACGGACTTCGCCCGTGGAGCAGGCGGAGTAGGACCTCGAGATCGCCACAGAACTCGGACAGAACCTGCCGGCACGCTCCGCACGGCGTGATGATTTGGTTGCCGGAGCTGTAGAGCGCAAGCCGCTTGAACTTCCGCGCCCCGAAGGCGACCGCATGCGCGATCGCGGCGCGCTCGGCGCAGATCGTGAGGCCATAGCTGGCGTTCTCGACGTTGCATCCTGGAACACGCGCCCGTCGCCGGCCTCGACCAGTGCATCCGACGCGCAAACCGGAAAACGGCGTAGGCAATCGCCGCCGTTTGCTCGGCCACGGCGAAGAGGTTTCGTTCGTCCATCGTGTGGCGATGGTACCTCAGGACTCACTCATCCGAATCCTCCCCCAGCTCGAGCTCCTCCATATCTGTGGGGTTCACCCCGCCCGCGAGCGCCGACGACGCCCGCACTCCGACGCCGAAGCCAACCCCGACGGCGGCGTGATTCCCATCCGCGCCCTCCGAGTTCGAGCCATTCCAAATGATCGGCGCCGAGGCCTCGCTCCCCTCGGGGGCCGGCTCGACACCCGCGAAGGGAATCCGATTCGAGATGATCCGACGGCCGGTCGCGGGATCGATGCGCTCGCGCGCGTACACCGTGATCATCGCGCGCCGCCCTTCGAGCTGATGGGGCGTGATCTCCTGCGGACCGTCCACGGGAACTCCCATCCGCTGGAGGATCAACTTCGCGCGGCGCAACGTGCGCGGAGTGAATCCCAACGAATCCCACGCGGCCGTGCGCCCGGCGAATGGACCATCGGCGACGATCCACCGCAGGCTCCACCGCTCGGTGCCATCCTCTCCCGGCCTCGTGCGCACTTCCCCGACTTGGCACAAATAGGTTCCATTGGGAACGCTGGCGAAGTTCTCGGCATCATCGACCTGATCGAAATCCACTTTGACCATGGGGGCTCCTGCCGTCTTGGACGGCGACACCAGGAGCGCGCGCGCGGCCCCTGAGGTCGTGGGCTCGCCACCGCGACCCGAGACATCGCGTCTAATCCAATGACACCATTGAAGTTATGGCGTCGGCTCGGGGCCGCGGCCGCCGACACCGCGCCCCCTTCGTCGCGCTCCGCCGCGACTTTTCCGTCCCGCGGGACTCCACGCCCTGCCCTTCGTTCGCCGAGGATGCCAGAATCGCGATACTTCACATAGTCAGTGGGGTTGCGCCGCCGCTCGCTCTCCCGTCCCGACCCTTTCCCAACGATCAATGCTCCATTCGTCGCTCGCCATTCTTGCGCTGATCCCTGTTCCCCAAGGAAAGGGGCGGCGCGGGGGATGGCTTCCTCCGATGCGTCAGCTGCTTGCCAACTTCTCGTTCTGACAAGTTGGACGCCAACAAAGACGGCTCGCTTACGCAGGACGAAGTGACCAAAGGAACATTTGCCTGGCTCGACAAGAACAATGACAAGTTCCTCGACCTCAACGAGCTGGCGAAGCTTCCCCCATGACCAGCAAGGGGAGGAGGCGCGCAACAAGGAAGAGAGCGCAAGGAGAAGAAGGAGCAGGAGAAAGAGCGGGAGAAGGAGAAGGCCAAACCCAAGGGGCCGACAGCCCGGATAAGCCTCCGATGATTTGGGGCGCCCAGGATCCCAGAAGCCCGCCCAACCCAAAGAAAGAGAAAGAGGCCGATCCCAAGGATGAGAAGGAGGAGGCGAAGCTCCGTCCGGCAAGGAACACATGGCGCGCATGGACGCCAACAAAGACGGCAAGATCTCCCACGAGGAGTTCGCCCTACCCGAGGAATGGTGGGGTCAGGTCGACATCGACCGCGATGGAAAGATTTCGAAGGACGAATTCCTGGGAAAGGCCAAGCGCGAGAAGGACGACAAGAACAAAGACGACAAGAACAAGGATGGCAAGAAGGCCGCCATCAAGCTCGCGGACATGTCGGGCGAGGAGGCCTTCGCGGAGCTCGATTCGAACAAAGATGGGAAAGTCAGCCCCGACGAGTGGACGCTGAACCCGAAGATGTTCGAGAAGGTCGACGCCGACGGCGACGGCTTCCTATCCAGGAGGAGGTGGCCGAGGCGGTGAAGGTGTACAAGCAAATGATGAAGGGGCGCTCCAGCGACGGCGGCGCCGAGGGCGGCACCGAGAAGCCCGAACCCAGAAAGGCAAGCCGGCCACCGAAGGGGACAAGAAGCCGGTGCCCAAGCCGGGCGAGAATCCGCCTCTTTAGCTGGGAGATTCGGCGCCAAATCCGTTTTCTTGGGCGCGCCGGTCACTAGACTCGGGCGCCGATGTCGGAAATCGTCGCCCTTCCTCGCACGCGAGATCCTGGACTCGCGGGGAATCCCACATCGAGTGGAGTGCGCGCTGGCGAGCGGATCGGTGGGAATAGCCGCCGTCCCCTCGGGCGCGAGCACGGGCGCCCACGAGGCGCATGAGCTGGAGAGACGGCGACTCGCGTTTTGGTGGCAAAGGGGTTCGCAAGGCGGTCGCCAACGTTAATGGTGTGATCCGCGAGAAGCTGCGCGGCGCCGAGGGGCAGGACCAGGCCGAGGTCGACCGCGCGCTGCGCGACCTCGACGGCACTCCCAACAAAAAGAAGCTCGGCGCAAATGCGATGCTTCTGGTGTTTCGCTCGCGGTGGCGAAAGCCGCGGCCGCCGAGAACGACTCCCTCTATCGTTACATCGGCGGCGTGAACGCGCGGGTACTCCCGTGCCGCTGATGAACGTGCTGAACGGCGGCGCCCACGCCGACAACGGCCTCTCGATCCAGGAGTTCATGATCGTCCCCCACGGCGCGCCGAGCTTCTCGGAGGCGCTTCGTTGGGGAGCCGAGGTCTTCCATGCGCTCAAGAAAGAGTTGGGATCGCGAAAGTTGGCGACCTCGGTCGGCGACGAGGGCTTCGCGCCTCGCCTCGGCTCCAGCGTGGAGGCGATCGAGCTATTGTTGGCATCGATCCAAAAGGTGGGATTGAAGCCGGGCAGCGACGTGAGCCTCGCGCTCGACGTGGCCTCCACCGAGTTCCACGACAAAGGTAAGTATCTCTTCGAGGGGAAATCGGTCCCCGGCTCCGACCTCGTCGATCTCTACGACAAGTGGTCGAAGAGCTATCCGCTCGTCTCGATCGAGGACGGCCTCGCCGAGGATGATTGGGATGGCTGGCAGCGTGCTCACCGCCAAGCTCGGGGAGAGCGTCCAGCTCGTCGGCGACGATCTCTTCGTCACCAGCTCGAGCGGCTCCAGCGCGGGCATCGAGGCGCGCATCGCGAACGCGATCCTCGTGAAAGTCAATCAAATCGGCACGCTCACCGAGACGCTGCGAGGCGATGTCGCTCGCGACACGCAGCGCTTACCGATGTGTGGTATCGCATCGCTCGGGCGAGACCGAGGACACGACGATCGCAGACCTCGCCGTCGCCACCAATGCGGGGCAGATCAAGACCGGATCGCTCTGCCGCAGCGACCGCATTGCCGAAGTATAATCGTCTGCTGAGGATCGAAGAGAGCTGGGCGACCAGGCCGTCTACGGAGGAGCGCATCCCGCCGATGAGAAGCCCGGCATCCGAACGCTCGTGGATGGCGCCGCTCTCGACGGTGGCGCTCGTGATCCTCGCCGTCTGGATCGTGCTCACCGCCACGATCCCCGCGGCCCGCGCGCGCGGCCGCCGATCGCAAGTATTCCGCGCTGGTCGACAAAAGGGGAAGACCGAGCGCGAGACGCTGCGCCTGCGCTCGGAGATGAAGGCGCTCCAGACCGATTACCAATATAACCGCCGGATGGAGCGCTGGCTCTTCCGTGGCGGCCCTGAGCCCGGGGATTAGCAATATCGCGGCGCCGGGCGGCGCCGCGCGGCCATGGGCGCGCCCGCAACGATCGACTGGCGTTCCGTCGCGGCGCTGACCTTCGACTGCTACGGCACGCTGGTCGACTGGGAGACCGGCCTTGCGCGCGACCTCCGCGCCGGCCTCGCGCCGATTCCCAACAAAACCGACGACGAGCTCCTGGCTCTCTACGCGCGGGCCGAGGAGGAGGCGGAGCGGCCGCCGTTCCGCCCCTACGCGGAGGTGCTGCGCCGGGCGCTCGCGGCCGTCGGAAAGTCGTTGAACGCCCCGGTGCGCGACGCCGAGGCGCTCGTCGCGGGACTCCCGTCGTGGCCCAACTATCCGGATACCAACGAAGCGCTGCGTCGCCTCCAGCGCCGCTTTCGCCTTGTGTGGTGTCGAACGTCGACCGCGACCTCTTCGCGAAGACCGAGGCGCGGCTCGGCATCCGCTTCGACGCGGTCGTGACCGCCGACGAGGTCCGCTCCTGCAAGCCGGCCCGCGCGCACTTCGACGCGGCGCTGGCGCGGCTCGCCCTCCCGGCCGAGAGGGTCGTCCACTGGCCCAGAGCCTCCACCACGACATCGCGACCGCAGGCGCCCTCGGTTTGCGCACCGTATGGATCGACCGGCGCGCCGGACGCGCCGGCGGCGCGACCCCACCGGTGGCGCGGCCGCCGCCCCCACTCTCCGCCTCACTACCCTCGCCGAGCTCGCCGACCGCGTCGAAGCCAACTTTCCGTGACCGCGCTATTCTTGGGATTCGTTTTGTTGGTCTTGGGGCGGGCCCTCCCCCAGGATCCCGACGCGCCGATCCCCGGCGACGACACGCCGCTTAGAAGCCAAGCTTTCCTGCGGATGCTCAGGACTCGGTGGCGCCGCGCGTCACCGAGGCCGAGGCCGCCTTCGCCGCGAAGCGCGCCCCGAGGCGTTTGCGTTGGTGCGCCAGGCGCTTCGCGAGGCGGCCCAGGAGGCCGAACCCTGGCTATTGTTGGGAATTGACTCGAAGGGGCGCCTCGCGACCGACCTCACCCGCTGGGCTCCGGATGCGCGCCGCGACTCTCTCCGCCGACGCGGCGGCCGCCTACCTCGCCGACGCGGAAGCCGCGGCCGCCTCGAGATCGGCCGCGCGCTCACGTTGCGCGAGATCGCGGCGCGCGCGGCCGCCTACCCGCGCACCGCCGCCGCCGCGCGCGCTCGAGCTCGTTGCGGCGCGGCGGATGGAGCTCGGCGATCTGTGCGGTGCGCGCTCGGCGTGGGAGCGGCTCCTCGACTCCGGCGGCGGAACACCACAAACCCGCGCAGATTGGTGGATCCGCGCGGCCGCGGTCGCCGCGGCGCTCCGCGACGCGCTCCCCACCGGGGCGACCGAGGCCGAGCTCAACACCACAATCCCTGGAACGGCCGATCGATGCCGCTCGCCGAGGCGCTGCGCACGCTCGAGCCCGCGGCCGCGAAACCCAACTCCGGCGGCGCGCTCGTCGAGCGCTGGCGCCTCCCGATCCCCAGAGCGCCCTCCCGCCGAACGCGGCCGAGCCGGTGGAGCGGCTCGCGGTCGAGGCGGGCGACGCGATCGTGGTTCAGACCGCGGGCGAGCTCCTCGAAATCGATCCCAACAAAGGGGTGATCACCTCGCGCGCGCCGCTCGACTCGGCCGACCCGTCGGCGCGCCGCCCCGTGAACGCGCCGGGCGCGCCCCCGCGCGCGATGATTGGGTTTCCCGGGAAGCGCCGCGCGCGCCCTCGACCGACGGGCGATTCGTGGCTACCACCGCGGCGGGGATCCTCCGCGTCTTCGAGCGCACGGACGCGGGGCTGAAGCTGCGCTGGACGCGCGGCAGCGGATTCCCGCTCGCCGACCTCGACGAGCCCAACCCCAACAAACCGGCCGACGTGCGCCTCTACTGCGACGGCGCGCTGCTGCTGGGCGGGCGGTTATTCGTGGCATCCGTATTGGTGGGAAGCGACACGACCACGAGCCTCGAGTGCTTCGATCCCGTCGCGGGGAGAGGCATTTCGAGCGGGCGATCTCCAAGGGGAGCGTCCTCGAGTCGAAGGACGAGCGGCGATTCGCGGCGCGCCTCGAGGTGGTACTCCCCGAGCCGCTCGCCTACCGCGGCGGCCGCGTGATCGTCTCGACGAACATGGGGATTGTGGCATCGGTCGATCCGCTCGACGGCGAGCTCGACTATGTGCTGCGGATCGAGCGCTCCGAGCACCCCTCGGCCTACGAGCAAGGCGCGCCGGCGGCCCTCGGCCCGGCGATCGCGGTCTGCTCGCCCGATTCGGATTTCGCCTACGCGCTCGCCCCCGATTGCCAACTTTCAGCGGGCGCGCGCCCCTCCCCTTCGCCTTCGACGGCGCGCCGATGTCGCGGAAAGATGGGAAGAACGAGCCGCTCCTCAAGGGGGCGTTTCGCAGGCCCGTGGGCGCCGTCGGCACGCGCGCGCTATTCTTGGGAAACGTCCAGGTGGTGCGGCGCAAGGTCCAAGGCTTCGACTTCGCCGCGCGCGCGTACGACGACGACGAGCTCGGCCCCGGCGAGGAGCCGCTCGGACTACCTGCGATCGTTGGGAATCGGATCCACGTTCCCACCAATCACGGAATCGTGTCGATCGAGGTGGGCGGCGCGGGGGCGGGCCAAGGCTCCTTCCGCGACGTGGCGCAAACCCCGCTCCCCGTCGACGCGGCGACAAGGCAAACATTTCGCGGCGAGGATATTCTTGGGGATCTCTCGCCGGTGGCGAGGCGGGCTCGTCTCCGTCAACAAGAATTGGATCGTCCGCTACGACGAATCACGATGATGCCGCGGCCGAGGCGCGGGTGTGGGTGGGGCGGCGCTCTGCTGCGCATCGCGACCGAACCATTGTTACGATCGCGCCCTGCGCAGAAGCCGCGCCGCCCCACCCACCCCCACGCTACTACGGCAGGTCGTAGAGCCCGGCTCGACGGAGGCGATGCCGCGCGCAGCGCATCACACAATGCGTACGCGGATCTCCGCAAGAGGCGCGATTGTAGACGCGCCGAGCGACACTGAGAAACCTAATGAAATGGGCTCAGCGGCCTGCTAGCGCTTCAGATCGAAATCGCGGGCCGCGTCGGGATTGCCAACGATGTCGAGTGTGGCGAGCTCGCGCGGTGCGCCATCCCCAAGAATCAGGAGAGGCGGACGCGCCCGGCGGCAGCGGCCCGACGCGATAGGCGCCGTCGGCGGCGACCGACGCCTCCGCCTCGAGCGGCGCGAGCGCGCGAGAGATCGCGGCGAACGCTATTGTTGGCATCGAGGACCCCGGCGCGAACGCGCGCCCCCGCGAGCGCGCTCCCCTCCATCCCCTTGAGGCGCCCCTCGACGAACGCGCCGCGCGGGAGGACGAGGCGCGGCTCGGGCGCCTCTTCCCCGGTGCGCAGCTCAACCTCGGCCATGACCTCGAGGCCCGCGCCGCGGACCACGCGCGCGAAGTAGCGCCCGGGCGTAATCTTGGGGATTGGAAAATCCCCTCTTCGTTGGTGTGCGCCTCGGCGATGCGCGTGCGGCAGCGCGCGGCGCTCGAGCTTGTGACCGGTGGAGCGAGATAGGCGCTCGCGGCGGAATCCTGCTCTTCCGCGGGTGCGAAGATCCCAACGATCTCGCCCGCCGCCGGCGTGGCGCCGTCGGCCTCGAAGACCCGCCCCGCGAACCACATTTGTGGGATCGTCTTCTCGAAATGGATCGTCACCTCGCGCGTCTCCCCGGCGCCAGCTTCTCGACGATCGCCTCCGCCATCTCGGCGCCATTCCCACGAAAAACCGTGAGCGTGAACTTGTCGAGCGGAACCATCGGGAACGACCAGGGAATCGGCGCGGGGGATCGTCTTCCCAACGAAAACGGGCGCGTTCCTTCTCGAGCAGCCAAGGCAATGAATAGGAGACGTCGGCGCCGAATCGGTCGACGGGTCGCCCCGCGTCGTCTAGGACTCGCAACACCACATTTGCATTCCCGACGAGGTTCGCCTTCAGGATCGCCGGTCCGGGCTCCGCGCCCTCGGACTTCCAGGGTAAGTAGGCGGGGTGATGGATCTCGACCGTGTAGTGTCCGGCGGGTAGGTCGTAGAAGAAGAAGCCCGACTCGCCGGTTCCGCCGGGCGAAGCGGCCGCGAGCGAGGACTGGCGCGGCGCGATCCCCGCCCCGCGAATGGTGACATGCTCGGGCTTGACCATCTCGAGCGCCGGGAGCTCCCACGTCATGACGCGGATTCGCGAGGCGAGGCGGGAGCCGTCGAAGGAGAGATCGACGCGCTCTCTTGTCCAGGCAACAATTCCAGCGGATCGTTCACCACATAAAAAACCGGGCTCTTCTGACCCGCCTGGAGCCGCGCGCCGATCGATACGCGCCCGAGCGGAGCACCCTCGACGCGGAACGCGCCGGTCTGCGCGTCGACCGGGACCTTCGCCACCGTCGACTGGAATCCCAACGATCCCAACGCGGGGGCGAGCGACCGCACATCCACGAACCAATCCGAATCGAGCGGGCGGCCGCTCGTGTCGATGAGCCTCCCGACACGATTCCGCCCGTGCGTACGCGTGATCACGCCGAGGTCGCGAACGTCGCCGGGCTCGACCTTCATGCAACGCCACTCGAATGGCTCGAGACCGAGGCCCGATCCCTTGACCCAGAACGCCAATCCCGGCGACGGCGCGGATCGGAAACGAAATCGCCCCTCGGCATCGGCCGCGCCGCGCATCGATATGAGTGGCGATTGCGAATATTGGGAAAGCGCGCGCGATGGGTCGAGGGCCACGCCCCGAGCTCGACGGCGAGACCCACCGCGGCGGCGCCGCCGTCGCGAACGACTTGTCCGCGGACTTCCGCGAGCGCCGATTCGGCTGGCGCGGGCCTCGACTCCGGCGTCGCGGCGCTCTCGCGCTCGGCCTCCGCCGTTTTGTTGGGATTCGGACGGCTATCGGCCGTGGCGCGGGTCGAGAGAGCACTCGCGATCGTTGGTGTTTGCGCGGCCGCGGTCGAATCGGCGTCGCCGCGCGTCGAGTCGGCTTGCCACCAATGGCCGGCGAGCCACGCCGCGACGACGAGGGCGATCGCGGCGAGCGAGAGAACGATGCGTCGGGGACGGGTCACTGGGCGTTTCAGCGAGGGCGCGATTCCATGATCGCGCCGCGCGACGGAGCCCCAACCGAAAGTTCGCGCCGCTCTCGCGATCGGTCCGCTCCTGCCCCCGGATCTCACTCCATCAATCCCGAGCTCGGGCTCGTCGGGCGCGCGCGATCGGAGCCCACTCAAACCTAACTGCCCGCGGCCCTACTTCCTCGCGCCAGTTCTCGGCAACTGTGCCGGCACAGTGCCTGCCCCGGTCGATAGTTGGGATCGGCGCCCCGCCTCGCGGCGCGGCGGTGTATCGGTCGGCGCGGCTTCTGCGCAGGGCGGGATCGCAACAATGGTTCGGTCGCTATGCGCAGCAGAGCGCCGCCCCACCCACCCCCACGCCTACGGCAGGTCGTAGCAACCCGCTTCCACGGACCCCGTGCGCACCGCGCCCGTGATGTCGAGCAGCGCTTCCCACGCCGGATCGCCGGCGCCGATGAGCGCGCTGCCGGGGGCAGGGAGCGCGTTCAGTTGGGAAGCGTCCCACGCCATCCCAACGAAATCGATGAGGCCGTGGCCGACGGTATAGCCGGCGAAGACGTTGTACACGTTCCCCGACACCACATTTCCGAGGACCGTGACGCCCCCGTGCCCGAGCTGAAGCCGAGCGCTAGGCCGGTCTTGCTGTAACAAGCATTGTTGGAGAACACCATCCCCGGCTTCCCAGCCCAGTCGTTCAGGATCGCGGCGTTGCCGGTGTTGACGATCGTGTTGTCGATCACCTCGAGCTTCGTCGTCGAATCTTGGTGATTGCCGCTGTAGAAGGCCGCGAGGCCGTTCACCAGGAGATTGTTCGCCACGAGCGCCTCCCCTGCACCTGCATCACCTCATTGTTGGATGTGTGACAAATGTTGCGCTCGATCGTGTTGATCGCCTTGCCGTAGGTGCCGTAGACGAGGATGCAAGGATAGTTGGTATCGTGGACATAGTTACCGACGATCCAGTTGCCGTAGGAGCCCTGCTTCAGCTCGATGCCGTCGCCCTGATCGGCTTGGTAGGTGTGATGGATGTGGTTCAGGGCCACGATGGAGTCGTGGAGGATCACCGAGCCGTAGTTGCCGCCGAGGTACATCCCCTCGCCCGTCGCGCCGGTGTCGTGGATCTCATTGCGCGTGAGATAGAGGTAGGAGCTGTCGTAGGAGTTGGCCGTGACCGCCGCGTCGCTGACGTCGTGGACGATGTTCTGATCGAACCAAATATTGTTGACCTGGAGGAGGCGCACCCCGGCCGAGCCTCCCGTGAACTCGATCCCGCGGAACACCAAGTATTGGGCGCCGCCGTCGGCGGGAATCCCAACATTCATGACGTTGATCTGATTGGTGGCGGCCTTGATCACCGGAGTCGCCCCCGGGGCCGCGACGACCCAGATCGGCTGCGCCGCCGTCCCTTGAGGCTCACGCTGAAGCCGAAGCTCATCGTGTAGGTGCCGGGGCCGATTTGTAGCATTTGCCCGGGCATGAGGCCGAAGATGGCGATCGCGAGGTCGGTGCCGTTCTCCGCGCTCGTCTTCAGCATGTCATAATTGAACGGGATCGTTTGGCTCGGCGTGGCCCCGCTCCAGGGCGGATCGTAGATCGTCGAGAGCGCGCTCGGGATCGCGGCCACCTCGTCGGATTTGCTACTTTCGCCCCACGGCCCGGTCGCGGTCACCACATATGCGTGGACCTGGCCGTTCGCGATGCCGGTCTGGACGAACGGGGGCGACGCGAGCACGACGGCGTTCGCCGTCTTCGGGTCGACCCCGAGGACAGATCCCAATAAACGGTGTACGAAGTGGCGTTCGCGACGGGGATCCAGGTGAGCGTGACCTGGCCGTCACCCGAGGTGGCCTTGACTCCCGACGGAGTGTTGAGCGACGCGGCGGTTCCTCACCGCCGCCGCCCCTCCCGCGCCGCAGGAGGCCGTTGAGAGGGCGAGGGCACAGGTCACGAGGGCGAATAGGGCGTTTCGCATGGGTTCGATTCTTATCGGACGTGGCGCGCGTCGGCCTTTCGGGACGGCGACAGAGTACCCTGGGGTTTCCCCGAATGCCGGGGGCCGCCGCGTAAAGCCGCTCTCCGCCGTGCAATACACCAACATTTCCCGGACGATCGACGCCCCCATCGACGTGGTCTTCAAAGTGGCCGCCGACCCGAGCGAGTACTCGCGCGCGATCCCGGGGATCGAGAAGCTCGAGTTCCTTGGCGCGGCGAACACGGGGGTCGGCACCAAGTTTCGGTCGACGCGCGTCATGAAGGGGAAGCGCCAAACGATGGACTTCGAGATCACCGAGCTCGTTCCCAACGATCGCGTGCGGATCGCGAACGTGACCCACGGCGCGCTGTGGGATTCGGTTTTCGCGGTGCGCGCGGCGGACGGCCGCACGCAGCTGACGCTCACGATGGATGTGACGCCGCCGAATTGGTTCGCGTCGATCGTGCTCCGCCTCATTCGGGGCATGGTCAACAAAGCCGTCGCGGGCGACGTGGACTCGATCCAGGCGTTCTGCGAGTCGCGCAAGCGCTGACGGCGCGAATCCCAACGATCGGATCGTTGGGATTGGCGGAGCCCGGCGGCGCCGCACCCAGCCGAACTACAGCGGGTCGTGCCCCCCAGCCGCTCGGCCGGGATCGGCTCCAGGTCGGCGAGGATCCGCTCCTCGATCAGGCCCACCGCGCGCGGCTTGATTGCGTTCGCCACAGATCGCTCTCGTAGATCTGTGGGAAGGCGCGCGCCTTGTGCTCGGGGCTCTCGAACTCTCGAAGCCACAGAAAGCGCCCGAGCCGTCGATTTCCGCGGCCCACCAGGCGAGGACGCGGACTCCATGCTTGGGCATGAGACGCCGCACGTCCTCGAAGAATGCCAACATTCGCGGAGCGCGTTCGCGGCGAGGCGATAGTGGCGGAGCTCGTGGAAGCCGCGGGCGCGCGGGCCGGCGAGGAGCTCGCGCGCGTCGAGGGGCGTGAGGTCGACCGTCGAGACCTCGGCCACGATCTCCTCGGCCTCGCGCTTCAGCTTTTCCTTCCATAGTTGGGAACCGTAGAGGCGGTCGCACGCCTCCTTTTGTGGATTCCGTTCTCGAAGGCGCGCAGCCACACGAACTCCTCCGCGGCCCCGGCCGCGATCGAGGCGGTGCGCCAGCCGGCCATGAACGGGATCCCCGCCGCGCGCAGCGCCGCGCGATAGTCGGTCCTGCCGTCGCCGTGGAAAATCTTTGCCATTGACATCGATGCCGGCCCCGGGGCCAGGCGATAGGTGCGAAGCTCGTGGATCGCCATGGATCGGTCAACTCCGTTGGATCGTTGGGGTTTGCAGCTTGAAGAGGCGGGTCACGAGCGCCACCAGCGCCGCCGCGCCGAGGAGCTCCGCGAGCGCGATGAAGTTGTCGCGCGCCGAGATCGTTTGCGAACCGTCCTCGGCGGGCGCGTACGCGAACCACAGAAGACCAACGATCGCCGCGAGCGCCGCGATCGGCACGAGCGACCCGCCGGGGGCGACGAAGCGGTTTTCCTTGGGAACGCGGCTCCGCAGCCGCCACGCCGAGCAAACGGTGGTCGCGTGCTGCGTGAGCGAGAAGAGGACCGCCGCGTCCATCAGGAAGCGGAAATCCACGCTCCAGAGGAGCGCCACTGAAAGAGCGTCACGGTCCAGATCGCGACCACCGGGGTCCCCTTGCGATTCTCGCGCACGAGCGCCGCCGGCACGAAGCCGTCGGCCGCCATGGTTGCCAAGTATCGCGGCGACACGAGGGCGATCCCCGAGCAGAAACCAACGATCGACACGATCGCGCCGAGGACCAGGATCCCCTGGCAGGCGGCGCCAAATCCGGGAGACCACAAATGCTCGCCGGCCACGCGCGCGGCCTTGGGCAATGCCAACGATCCGGGTCCTGCGGCGTCGGCGCGAACGCGGCGAGGCCGGGAATCGCCGAGACCGCCGAGCTGGATCAGGGCGTAGAGCGCGGTCGAGCCGCCGATCGCCAACAATACGGCCCGGGGATCGTTTTCTTGGGATCGCGCACCTCCCCGCCACGACGCCGATGTTCTCGAAGCCGCCGACGGCGAAGATGCAGCGGTAGACCGCCGCGGCGGCGCCGCCGACCCCGCCGCCGCGAGCCGCGCGGTCGCGCCGTCGAAGCTCGCCGGCTGGAATGCCAACAATCCGATCCCAATGAAAAAGACGAGCGGCACGAGCTTCGCCACCGTGAGGACGTTCGACACGAACGCCCCCGGCTTCACGCCGGCCGCGTTGATCGCGCCGAATACCAAGATTTCGAGCGTGGCGATCCCTTGCCGCGCGTGCCGGTCCCGAGGCCGGGCTCGAGCATCTCGAGGAGCCCCACGAGGATGAGTGAGATCCCCGCCCACGCGAGGATCGATGTTCGCCCACGCCACCCATCCCACCGCGAAGCCCACGGGCGCGCCGAACGCCATCTTTGCGTATTGGTAGGCGCCACCGGGGCGGTCGGTCGTGCCCGCCGCCTCGGCGGTCATGGAGCCCAACAAAGGTGATCGCGACCGCGGCGCCGAGCCACGCGAGCGGCGAGAGCGGACCGACCAGCCCGGCCAGGATTGCCGGGAGCGCGAAGATCCCGCCGCCCACGATGGTGGTGAGGCCGAGGAGGACGCAGGTGCCGATCCCAAGGGCGCGGCGGCGATCGCTGAGTTCGGTCACGATCCGTGGGTTCTCGCCGCTTTGCGCCGCGCTCGCAAGCGCGAAGCGTGGGAGCGGCGGCGCGAACGGGCGGGCAGGTCGTTGCCCTAAGGCGCCCGCCCCGCGATCCTTCGCAACCCTCGTATCGACCCCATGAAAACCGCCTCGCCCTCGGCTCCCTTTTTCTATTCGTGGCTTGCACCCAGGCGCCCCGGAGCGCGACCCCCAAGGGGGCCGTCGCCGCCGACGCGGGCGCCACGCGCGGCCCCTTCGAGCTCGACCGCTACCTCAATATTCGTGGGAATGGTTTCGTTGGCTTCGACCACGACGGCACCGCGGCCTTCTTCATGTCCGGGGTGACCGGGACTTCCCAAGTATGGCGGATTCCGCTCTCCGGGGGCTGGCCCGAGCAGGTCACTTTCTTCAGCGATCGCGTGCAGCTCGCGTCGCCGAGCCCGGCGGGCGATTGGCTGATCGCTGCGCGCGACAGCGGCGGCAACGAGAACAGCCAACTATTCTTGGTGAGCGGCGACGGGAGCGTGATCAAGGATCTGACCCAGGCGCCCGACGTGAAGCACGACTTCGGCGGCTGGTCGTGGGATGGCAAGAAAATCGCGTGGGCGAGCAATGCCCGCACGCAGAAGGAGGTCCTCGCGTGGCGCGCCGCGAAGAAAGATGGGAAAGCCGTGGGCGACGAGCCCCCACCTCCAACGACGTCTACGTGCTGGAGATCGGCGGTACCGCGCGCTGCGTCCAGGAGGCGAAGCCCGGGGAGCTCTTCGAGGCGGCGGGCTTCAGCCCCGATGGGTCGCGATTGTTGGTGTCGCGCGCGAACGGCTCGCTCGACAACGACCTCTTCGTCCTCGATCTCGATACCAAGGAAATGAAGCACCTGACTTCCCACGAGGGGGTCGCCAACTATGCGGCCGACTGGGCGGTCGACGGCAAGTCGCTCTGGGTCGTCACCAACGAAGGGCGCGAGTACCCCGGGCTCTTTCGTTGGGATCTCTCCACGGGGAAGCGCGAGGGGATCCGCACGCCGCAGGCCGAGGTCGAGTTCGCCACACCGTCGCGCGACGGGCGCTGGGTCGCGGTCGGCGTCGCCAAGAATGGCGGGCGCGAGATCGAGATCGTCGACGTCGAGTCGGGGAAGGGGCGGATCCTCCAGACGGGGCTCGGCGTGCCTGCCTCGATCGATTTCCTCGACAAGACCACGAAAGTTGGCTTCACGATGAACGGCCCGCGCGACCCATCCGACGTGACGGTCGCCGACTTCACCATCAATGAGAGCGCGCGGGTCACCACAGCCTTTTTAGCTGGGATTCCGCGCGAGAGCCTCGTGGCCCCCGAGCCGATTCGTTACAAGAGCTTCGACGGCGTCGAGATCGAGGGGCTTCCTACCGGCCCTCGGGGAAGGGCCCCTATCCCACGGTCGTCGATTTCCACGGCGGCCCCGAGGGGCAGCACCGCCCGAGCTTCAGCGCCCTTTCCCAATATTTCGTCGCGCGCGGCTACGCGATCTTCCAACCCAACGTGCGCGGCTCGACGGGCTACGGGCGCAAGTTCACCCACCTCGACGACGTCCGCAACCGCGAGCAGTCGGTGCGCGACGGCGCCGCCGGCGTCGAGTGGCTGAAGGCCCAGGGGATCGCCGATCCAAAGCGGATCGCCTGCATGGGAGGCTCCTACGGCGGATACATGGTATTGGCGGCGATCACCCTCTATCCCGATCTGTGGGCGGCCGCCGTGGATATCGTTGGGATCGCGAACTTCGTCTCGTTCCTCGAGAACACGAGCGGCTACCGCCGCAAGCTCCGCGAGAGCGAGTACGGCGTGGCCGGCACGGATGCGGCCCCCGGCCCCGACCGCGAGTTCCTACGGGAGATCTCGCCGATCCACCGCGTGAAGAACATCAAGATTCCTTTGTTGGTGATCCACGGCGAGCAGGATCCGCGGGTGCCGGTCGGCGAAGCCAAGCAAATCGAGGCGGCGCTGAAGGAGCTCGGCGCGCCGGTCCAGGCCCTCTACTATCCCGACGAAGGGCACGGCATCGCGAAGCTCAAGAATCGCCTCGACTGCTACCCCAAGATCGTCGATTTCCTCGACAAGGTCCTCGCGAAGAAGCCGTCGCCATGACGTGGGGGCGGCATATGCCGCCCCTACGTCGTGATCAGGGTGGGGGTGGCATATATGCCACCCCTACATGATCGCGATCCGGATCCCCTTCGAGGAGACGAGTCCGAACATCGACGGTGTGCATTCTGCGCCGCCGGCTCGACGTGGAGAGTCTGTCCGAAGAACACCGAGCCCGAAAGGAACGGAATGTTGGGAATCGGCACGGCGGCGAAGCCCGAGCCCCCGAGTTCGACGTGCCGATGAAGGGGATGACGTTCTGCGATTGTGACAGATCGATCTGGAGAAGGACCCCGATCCCGAACGGGTCGGATCCGGCGAGGTCGGGCACGTCGCAGATCACCAAGTATGCGGCCGCCGACGGCGGGACGTTCGAGCAGAGGATCCCAAAGTTGGGATCGTTCACGTGGGGCGACGACGTGGACGTGAGCGCGATCCGGCCGAAGCAGCCGGGGGTCCCCTGGCCGTATTGTTGGATTCCCGCGGGGTGCCGCCGCTGCTCAGGAGGAGCGCCACGGAGTTGCCGGTGTCGGAGATCGTGAGGATGTCCTGGTTGCCGTCGAGGTTCACGTCGCCGAGGACGACTTGATTGGGATTGAGCCCGCACACGAAGTGGAGCGGCGGCGCGAAGCCGCCGGCGGGGTTTCCGCGCAGGATCGAGACCGTGGCGGGATTGTGGTTCGACGTCACGACGTCGAGGCGGCCGTCATTGTTGGTATCGGCGGTGACGAGGTTCTTCGCGCCGGGGCCGGCGGGCCATTGGACGGGCGCGCCGAAGTTGCCCCCGCAGTACCGAGGAGCACCGAGACGTCGCTCGTCGAGGGATTGGCGGTGAGGAGGTCGAGCTGGCCGTCGCGGTTCACGTCGTCGATCGAGACCGACTGGGGCACGCCGCCGGTCGGGAGCGTGGCGCCGAGGGTGAGGTGTCCGGCGCCGTCGCCGTTCAGGATCGTGAGCGTCGCGGTCCCCGAGTTCGCGGTCACCACGTCGGCCTTGCCGTCGAGCGTCACGTCGCGGATCGCGGCCGTGAGCGGGAACGACCCGCACGCATAGCCGACGCCGTTCGCGAAGGCGCCGCCGCCGATCCCCAACAAAACGCCCACCTGGCTCGAGAAGAAGTGGACGGTGACGAGATCGCACTTGCCGTCGCCGTTGAGATCGCCCGAGGCGAGGAAGAACGGATCCTGCGGGCTGCCGTAGGGCGACGCCGGGCCGAAGGAGCCGTTGCCGCTTCCCAACAATACTTCGATCCCACCCATGCCGAGGGCGGGAACGGCGAGGTCGAGGTTGCCGTCCTGGTTCCAATCGCCGACCGCGAGCCCAGAGGCCATCGCACCGGTCGGGTAGGAGGTCGCGGCGCCGAGGCCGTTCCCGAATCCCAACAAAACCGAGACGTCGAAGCTCGATTTGTTGGCGGTCACGGCATCGGGGAAGCCGTCGCCGTTGAGGTCGGCGAGCGCGCAGGCGGCGGGGCCGGCTCCGACGGGAGTCGTGAACGCCGACTGGAAGAATCCGGTTCCCTTCCCACGAAAAACGTTCACCGAGTTCGCCACGTAATCCGTGACCAATAAATCGGGGACGCCGTCGTGGTCGAGGTCGGCGGTGGCGGTGTGGCGCGGCGAGGCCCCGCAGCGAACGCGATCGGCGGCTGGAAGGTAGCCCCCGCCGCTCCCAACAATATGGCCACGGTCCCCGAGGTGGCGCACGGGGCCAGCAGATCGGCGAAGCCGTCGCCGTTCAGGTCGGCGACCGAGAGGTGGACCGGATTGTCGGCGAGGTTGAACTTCTTCAGCCCCGCGAAGATCCCCGTCCCGGTTCCAAACAATAGGGAGACCGAGGATCCGGTGGCGTTCGAGAACGCGATGTCGGGCTTCCCATCCAAGTTGAAGTCGGCCGCCACGAGAGCCGACGGGGAGTTCGCCGGCGGCGCGAACGAAACCTGGGAAAAGCCCCCGCGCCGTTCCCCAAGAATACCGACACGCTGTTCGCGCCGTAGTCGGCGCAGACGAGGTCGAGGGCGCCGTCCTGCGTGAGATCGGTGGCGAGGACCATCGCGGGATTGGCCGGCGTCTGGAGCTGGAAGCTCGGCGCGAAGACACCGACGCCCGTGTTCAATGCCACCGAAAGCGTGTTGCCGCCGAAGTCTGCGGTCGTGAAATCGAGCCGCCCGTCGTTGTCGAAATCGCCGAGGGAAACCCACTTCGGCCCCTGGCCCACGGGGATGCTGATCGGCGGCGCGAAGGCGCCTCCCCCAATCCCAACAATAGCGAGACGTCGTTGCCGAAATCGTTGGCGACGACCAGATCGCTGATCCCGTCGCCGTCGATGTCGCCGGCGGCGAGGCCGGTCGATCCGTTCCCGGCGGGAAGCGCGCTCCCGCCGACGAATGCCAACGATCCCGACCCGAACCTCACCGAAACGGTGCCGGCGCCGGAGTTGGCTGTGATGAGCTCGGGATTCCCATCGCCGTTTAGGTCGAGCAGCACCGACGCGAGGGGGCCGAAGTCCACGGGGGTTTGCTGTCCCGGATAACTTTGGGCGCCGAGCCCGGCGGCGCAGACGACGAATGCGATGAAAGTGCGGATCAGGGTGCTCGGGCTCCGGGGATCAGCGGCACAGGCTTGCCGCAGCGTGCTTTAGAACGGACAAGCTCAACCCATAAGTTCCCCCTTGGCAATGTGATTCGCACGAATCCCACCGCCCCTAGGGGAAATCGCTACACTCCGCCCTTTGCCATGGATCTTCGTTCGCGATCCACCTCGACCGACGCGCCGCCGCGTAGCTCGGCCGCACGTCGCGTCTCGCTGCGAAAGCTCGCAGAGCGCGAAGGGGTCGTGCGGCCGTTCGAAATCCTCCTCACGATGGATAGCGACTCGCGCCAGCGGATCGCATCGCACCTCGGGGTCTCGATCGATCACCTGGGCGACCCGGAGCGCGAGGCGTGGGCGATCCTCCACCGCGATCTGAAGGGGATGCAAGCGCGCGGCCACCTCGCCCACGAGCGCCTCCTGCCGCTTCGCAACATTACTTGGGCGGAAATGTTGCGTCGCACGGCGCGCTACCTCCGGCTCCCGACCGACGGGACGGTGAGCGAGCTCGAGCGCCGGATCTACGAGGCCTTCGCCGACCAGATTGTGGCAACCTGGAATCCGGAAGAGGTCTCGCTCTGCGATGCGATGGCCTCGACCCATCCTTGAGTTCTGCGGATCCGCGAGCGCATCGCCCTCTCGAAGAACGGCGTGCGCCTCGCCGTGCGGACTTTCCCAACGAAATCTTGGGTGGAAATCCTTGGGGTTGCCGCCGCGATCGCGCAATCGCGCCGCCTCTACGGCTGGTCGGCGGCCCGCTGGGGGGCTGGTCCGCCGATGGTTGGGTTCGCCTGTCACGCTCGATCGATCGCATCGTGCGGAGCGTGCCGCCGCTGAAGCCGCCGATTTGGCTCGCGGCGCAAGCCGCCTCGTTCCTCGGCATGGTTTTCATTCCCAACCATGCGAGAAACGCCCCCGTCGTCGTAACGTTGGTGTTGCAGTCGCTCCACCGGACCGCGGGCGAACCAACGGGCGCGTTCTGGCATTCGGTGTAGAAACACCCCAATCATGCCCCAAGCTCCGATGAATGGGCTTCCGCTATCGGAAGCCGATCCCCCGCCCATCGCATCGCCATCGAGGAGTTCGAGCGCGAGACCGACGGCCTCGAGCTCATCGCCTCCGAGAACCACACATCGCGCGCGGTGCGCGAGGCGATGTCGACCTTCCTCACCAACAAATACGCCGAGGGTACCCCGGGGCGCGCTACTACGGCGGCTGCGAGGTGGTGGACAAGGCCGAGGAGCTGGCGCGGACCCGATGCCAACAAATCTTCGGATCCCAACATTCCAACGTGCAGCCCCACTCGGGGGCGCAGGCGAACCAGGCGGTGTACCAGGCGTTCCTCACGGCGGGCGACCCCGTCCTCGCCATGGACCTGAACCACGGCGGCCACCTCACCCACGGACATCCCAAGAATTTCTCGGGGATCTTCTTCAAGTTCACCGGATATGGGGTGAATCCCGAGACGGGGCGGATCGACTACGACGCCGTGCGCGCGAAAGCCAAGGAGCTGCGGCCGCGGATGATCGTCGCGGGGGCGAGCGCCTATCCGCGTGCGATCGAGTTCAAGACTTTCGGCGAGATTGCCAAGGAAGTGGGGGCGCTCTTCTTCGTGGACATGGCGCACCCCGCCGGGCTCATCGCGGCGAAGCTCCACCCCGACCCGGTCCCCCACGCGGATGCGGTTTCGTTCACAACCCACAAGACGATGCGCGGCCCGCGCGGCGGCACGATCCTCTGCAAAGAGGAACACAAGAAAAAGATCGACTCGGCGCTCTTCCCGGGCACGCAGGGCGGGCCGCTGATGCATCGTGATCCTCGCGAAAGCCGTGTCGTTCGGCGAGGCGCTCCAGCCCTCGTTCCGCGAATACCAAACCCAAGTAAAGAAAAACGCGGCGCGGCTCGCCGACCGATTGTTGGCAAGGGGCTTCAAACTGGTCTCCGGCGGCACCGACAATCACATGGTTTTGGTGGATTGCCGCTCGAAGGGACTCACCGGGAAGGACGCCGAGGCGGCGCTCAACCGCGCGGGGCTCACGGTGAACAAGAATCTCATCCCCGGCGACCCCGAGAAACCGATGGTCACGAGTGGGATTCGCATCGGCACCCCGGCGGTCACGACGCGCGGCCTGAAGGAGCCCGAGATCGACCGCGTGGCGGCCTGGATCGACGCGGCCATCGCCGCGCGCGCCGACGAAGCCCAACTATCGAAGATTCGAGACGAGGTGAAGGAGTTTTGTAAGGGATTCCCGCTGCCGTAAGTGTGGGGTTGCGGGAGCGCGCGCTCGCCGCTAGTTCAGCTATCTAGACGCGAGAGGTCCGGAGATTCCGAAACCCAACGATTCCGAGATTGAGAACTCCAACATTCAAGTCTGCCCCACAAGGATGCGAGTCTGGTGAGCCTGTATCTGTCTCAGCGGTGCGACGGGTCCCGCCCGCCTGGCGTGAATCGTTGGGATCCGGCCGAGCGTGCGCGAGCGATGGGGTGGGTGGGTCGGCGCGGCTTCTGCGCAGGGCGGGATGGTAACAATCGGCGCCCTCGTCATGCGCAGCAGAGCGCCGACCCACCCACCCCATCGCCCGCGCACCTACGCTTCGAGTTCCAAGAGTGCACGCTTTACGTCAATCGCGCGCGCTTTCCCGCGAAGCCGCCGATCGAGTTCGTGGCGACCACCCGGTGGCAGGGAAGAATGATGGGAATCGGATTCTTGGAGAGCGCGGTGCCGACGGCGCGCTGCCGCGCCGGGCGCGCCGATGGACTTTGCCAACGATCCGTAGGTGCGGGTCTCGCCGCAAGGAACTTGGGCGAGCGCGTCGAGGACGCGCCGCGTGAAGGGGGTTGCGCGGAGGTCGATCGGCAGGTCGAAGCGGGTGCGCTTCCCAACAAAAAACTCGCGGAGTTGGGTGAGCACGTCGCGCAGAAGCGCGTTTCCCCGGCGCGACCTCCACTCCGGGGCGAGCTCGCGCAGCCGCGCCACGAAGCGCTCGAGCGTCTCGCCCGGGAGCGACGTGGCGACGACTCCGGCGGCCGAGACCGCGGCGTGGACTTCGCCGAGCGGGGTCGCCACCGAACCGCGGTGAATCGTCTCCGCGGCGCGGCCGGTCCTTTCTTGGCTTAGGGCGCACGGCGCGACCCTACGATGGGCGGGTCGCGCGCGTGCGTTCTGTGGCATTCGCGGACATGCGACCATCATCCCGGTTTCTCGCGACGTGTCGAGCCCACAAAACGAAAGGCCGAGCCAGGCGGCGCTCGCGGCCTGCGATCGTCGCCGCGATCGTGGTCGTGAATGCGGTCGTGATCGTGGCGCGCCTCGGCGCGGAGCTCGGCACGATGCCGATCGACGCCTGCTACTACATCGCGAAAGCGACCTCCTTCGCGGAGACCCTGCGGCTGCGGGTCCCCTGGGGGAATGGGATCGATGCCAAGTTTCTTCCCGGGCTTTCGATCGCGCTGGCGCTGCCGCTGAAGGTGCTGGGATATCCTTGGGGTTGGATCGCGGTCGAGGCGGCGAGCCTCGCCGGCGCGGCGTGGCTCACCGGATCGTTGGCGAAGCGCTTGGGAGCCGGGGCGGTCGGCGCGGCTTGCGCCGCCGCGGCCTTCGCCGTCGATCCGCTCGTGATCAAGTGGGCGTCGGTTCCCTACGCCGAGATCCCCGCGGTATTCTTGGCATTGGCCTCGATCGAGCTCATGTTTCGCGCGCGCGACGCGCGCCGGCGCTGGGCCGTCGAGCTCGCGGCGGCGCTGCTGCTCGGCGCCGCGGCCGCGACCCGCCTCGAGGCGCTGATCGCGGCGCCCGCATTGTTGGCAATCGCCGCCTCGGGGCGAGCGCGAGGCGAGGCCGCGCGCGCGGGCGCCGCGCTCTCGCTGATCGTTGGCATTCCGATCGCGATCCACCTGGCGTCGATGGCGGCGCTCGGCGTGGCGCCGGCGCGGCTCCACTACGTCGGCGAACTCGCGCGGAAGTTCGAGCTGGCGAAGGTGCTCCGGAATCTCGGTGCGTTCTTCGCCGAGCTTTCCCACCTATCGCCACCGAAGCGCAACGTCCTCGCCGACCTGCCCGAGTGGTTCGACGCGGCGCAGACGGCGGCGCGGATCGGGGCGTTCGCGTTGACCCTCGTCGGCATCGGGGCGTTCCTCGCGCGGCCTTGCCGCGGGCGGGGCGCCGCGGCGCTCGCGTTATTGTTGGTGTTTGCCGCTCGTCCATTCCCTGTGGCACTACACCGACGGGCGATTCCTATTGTTGGTGTGGCCGGTCGTCGCGGCGGCGGAGGGGCGCGGCGCCGAAATGCTCTTGGCGCGGGCGCCGCGGGCCGTCGCGATGGCGCTGGCGGCACTCCTCGCGCTCGCGGCCGCCACGCTCCTGGCGCTCGGATTCTCGATCGCCAACAAAGAGATCGGCGCATGGGAGAGCGTCACAGGTGGATCTGCGCGGGCGCTCGCGGAGCGGATCGATGGGATCGTCGGGGCCGACGCCGAGGGGATCTACGAGCTCGAGATGGACTCGCCGCCGCGGGTCGCGAGCGGGCCATTCGTGGCGGCGTTCCGGCGCGCACCGGCGCGCTTCGCCTACGATCACGACGAGTTCTTCGCGGCCGACGTGCCGCGCGAAGGGGTCGCGGCGCTCCTGGGCGTGGGAAAACGATTCGTGCTCACGAATCTTCCGTTCGATGTGTGGCTTTCGCGGCGCGTCACGAATCCCGCGGAGCGCGACGGATACGTGGCATTGATCCAGGAGTCGGGGCGGACTCTGATCCGCAGGAAATAGGGTCAGATACCATTCTTTACTTCTCTGTAAAGTTGGTAATGGCCTTCGGCGGCGAGATCGTGAGCGAGCCGGTGATCGTGCCGACGGTCGCCATCGCGGGGCCGATCTTGAGCGTGTAGGAGCCGAGCTCCTTCAGCGGCACCCCTTTCAGTTGGATCGTGGTGCCGGTCGCCGACACGACGATCTTCGCCGCCACGTCGGGATCCCCAAGGATCGAGCCCGAGGGCCATCGAGCGCCGCGACGAGCTCCTTCAAGCCACCTTTCGCCGAAATCGTCCCCTTCAGCAGCGATCCCTTCTTTGCCAAGAATGTGAAATCGGCGGTCTGCGGCCCCACGGCCGTCGGCGGCTTCGTCGGAATCTTGATGTTCGTCTGGGACTTCGGGAGCGCTTCCTTGAACGTGAGCTTGTAGCCGCCGCTCGTGCCGCCGATCCCCGAGATCTCGATCCGGTGGCGCCCGGTGAGCGCGGCGACGAGCCCCGCGAGCACGGCCTTCTTCACGCCGGGGGCGCCGACCGTTGCGATCACCACATCGTTGGGATCCTTCACGACGATCTGCGGCTCGAGAAGCGATTTCCCGGCGCGTTGGCCGTGACCGAAAGCGTCGCCCCAGCGATCGTGTCGACGAAGATCACGTCGACCTCGCCCGGCGCGCCGATCGAGCCGGTGAGATTCCCAACTTTCGAAAGATTGGGGGCGTAGCGCAGGACGCCGGTCGCGATCGCCACCTGTCCCCCGGATTGCGGACGAGGACCGGCACGTCGCCGTAGTAGCCCTTGGTCTTCGTGAGGTCGGATGGAGTGGTCGCGTCGATTTGATTGGGATTGGCCGAATCGACCGCGGCCGGAAGGCCGCCGAGCCCCGTGGACGGGCTCGCGCCGAGGGTGACGGTCGCCGCGGGATCGAAGCCATTCCCAACTATCGTGAGCGCCTCGCCCCCGCGCTGTCGATGACCGGCGGCGTGACCGAGCTAATCGTGGGATCGGCTGAAATGGCACTCGTGAACCCGCCGAGGATCGTGCCGACGAGCCCGGGGCTCCGGGATTGGTGACCGCCACGTCGTGGCTCCCGGTCGCGAGCGCGGGGTGATCGCGTGGAGCTCGGTCGAGCTAACGAACGTGACCCCGGTCGCCGCCGCGCCGTCGAAGGCGATCGTCGCCCCCGCCTGGAAACCATTCCCAACGATCGAAACCGCGGTGCCGCCGAGCGAGCTGCCGGAGTTGGGGAATATCGACGCAGGTCCGGGCAGGGTCCCCGGCGCGAACTCGAACGCGCCGATCATCGTGGATTCCTCGCCGCTGTCCGATACCAACGATACATCGATGGTCGCCGCGGCGTGAGCCGGGGCCGTGACCGTGATCCGCGTCGGCGACACGACGACGATGTTCTGCCCCTCGACATCGCCGAAGATCACACGCGGCGCGCCGGAAAAGTTGCTTCCGTCGAGGACGACGGTCGTGCCGCCGCCGATCGAGCCGACGGCGGGGGTCACTGCCGCGAGGCTCGGCGCCAAAGGCAACACTTCGAGACCGCCGGCGTAGTCGGCCGTCTGCAGCAGGCCGTTGGTCACGAAGATGTCGTAGAGCCCCGGAGCGCCCCGACGCTCGCCGTCACCATGAAGCTCGGCGCGGGCCCCGCGATCGAAAACGCGAGCCCCGAGTCGGGGATGCTCACCGTGGTTCCCACTAATCACGGTCCCCGCGAGCGTGATCGCGATCGACTCGCCCGGGTGGATCGTCCGCCCCGTGCTCGGCGCGGTGATGTTGATCGCGGCGTCGTTTCCCACCAATAGATCGGGGGCCGCGGCCTGCTCATTCCCAACGATCACGATCGGCGTCGTGGAGCCGGGCTGGAAATCGGTCATCGCCGAGCCTCCGCCGATGAGGTTCAGCGAGGACATCGGGCCGTCGAGCGGCGCCGCGACGACGCGGTAGGAGCCCGGGTCGAGCTCCTGGAGGAGATAGTGGCCGATCGAATCGGAGATCGTCGCCGAGAAGACGCGGCCGTCGACCGTGCTCCGCGCCCACACGTTCGCGCCGGCGACCCCCGCGTTCGTCGAGCTCCGCCGCACCGCCCCCGCGATGGTCGCTTTGTTGGTATTCGGATAGCTGGCTTCGGCCCCCGCGATGTCATCGGCGGCGAGCGAGCGCATCTTGAACTCCTGCGGCACCTCGAACGGCCACATCGTGGCGCCGACGATCCCCGAGTGGTCGAGGCCGATGAAGTGCCCCGCCTCGTGGAGCACCGTGCCGAACACGTCGAAGGTCCCCGGGTCGAGCGTGGTCGAGAAGAAGAATTCGTTGGCGTTCAGGATGATGTCGGCGTCGAGAATCTTGCCATTGCTCGAGTCGTAGCGGATCGGCGTGATCGCCACGATTCCGGCCCCCGTCGGCAGCAGATCGGGGTCGCCGTCCTCGTCGAAGAAGACGATGTGCGAGGTGAGCGAATGCCAATCATCGATCTTCTTCGCGCTCGCGGACTTGTTCTCCACGAACTTGATCTTCGAGCCGGGGAGATCTTCCCACGTCTCGAACGCGAGCCGGATCGCGAGCGACTCGCTGTCATCGTTGGGAATGTTCTGCGATCCGCTTTCGTTGATGATGTAGGTGACCGGCAGCGCCTTCCACACGATCGGCAAGCCGCTCACGGTGCGGATCGGAACATAGAAGTTCGCGACTTCGCTCGCGAGCGCGAGCGACACCAACGAAACCGCCGCGGCGGCGCACAGGAGCCGGGCCGACACGTTCACGTTATTTGTGCTTTCCCCGCCCGATGGGCGGCTCTCGGCCTTCGCGCGCCGAACGTCGTCGGCGGCGACGAGGGTTGCGATCTCGGCGGTCAGCTTCGCGTAGTCGAATCCCTCGGCGTCGGGTCCGTGGCTCGACTTCCCAGTCTTGGGATCGAGGAACTCGAGCTCGGAGAGGGCCCGGCTCACTCTCTTGGCCCCCGTCTTCGGGTCGACCTCGATGCCGAACTTTCCTTGGCCGAGGCCCACGGGCGCGCGCACCCCCGAGGTGGTTTCCCCGTGAGGAAGAGAAGCATCCGCTCGCCGGCGTGGAATCGTGGCATCCCGGGGATCACGAGCCCCTGCCCTCCGAGCTCCCCGCCGCCGATCCAGAACACCAACTTTTCGGAGGCCTTCGCGCCGCGGAACGGGCGATCCACCTCCACGGTGACGGCGGTCGAGATCGTCCCCTTCTTGTTCAGGATCGCGTCGGTCGCAACCACCCGCCCCTCGAAGATCAGCTCCCCGTTCGACACGATCTCCGCGAGCTCCATTTTCTTGACGACGCTCGCCGCCACACCCGCCACGAATACCAACGATACAGCTACCAACGATATGGCCAGCGGTGCGAGGGCGATTCGGGGGATCATGGCGTTCGGTGGAGGGTCGCGCGCGTTAGCAACCGGCACGCCAAGGCTAGCAGGTGGGGTCCGATCCAACGAGCGACGACGAGCGGGGCGGACTGTAGTCCCGACTTCTGGGCCCGCATCGGCTCCGCGCGAGCGCGAACGAACGCACCGATGCGCGATGGCGCGCAATCGGCGCGTTACTTTGCCGCTTGCTCGAGCGCGCGCAGGAACTCCTCGTTCTTGCGCGCGGAACGCACGAATACCCGCATTCCGTTTTGAATCTTGGGGTACTTCTGCGCGACTTCCGGCGGTATCCCCAACGCCACGAGCTTCTTGTGAACGACGTTGGGATCCACGACCTCGAACACCACATAATCGGCCGGCGAAGGCCGCGCGATGACGTTGGCGATCGAAGTGAGCCGCGCATAAATGCGGTCGCGCTCCATCTGGAGCTCTTCGGGCGATAGGTAGCGTTCGACGGGGCCGGCTTCACCGCTTCGATCGGCGGGACGATCGCGCGCGGGGCGCATTCACAACTTTCCTCGGTTTCGTCGACTCGACCGCCTTGCTCGCGCCGACCGGCTTGGGCTTCACGCCCGTGGGGCCGGAGTCGACGAGTCTGGAACGGAGGGTCTTATCGGGAGCCATGTTTCACCAAAAGTTATGTCCCCAAAAACGCGGAGCGCGGCTGGGAGCCGCGCGTGGGGGTCGTTTTCGTGGGGTGCCGCTTCCCGGGGACGGGTCTTCGGTCAAAAACGCAGGGCGGGATTGTACGCTGGAGCGCTCTCCCGGCTAGCCCGCGAGCGCCGGGCTCCGAATGAAGTGAACCTTTCGATCACGGTGCATGGCAGCACGAGCAATCTCGGCTGCGGATTCGATTGTCTCGGCCTCGCCGTCGAGCGCGCCGTCACGCTCGAGGTCGAGCCGGCGGAGGATCCCAAGGCGCCGCTCCGATTGTTCGAGGCGCGCGGGACGCTGAACGAGCGCCCGCTCGAAGGCGAGGAGCGGATCGTCCGGGCGATGGAGGCGCTGGCGAGGAAGGTCGGCCGGCAACTTCCGGCTGTCGTCCTGCGCGCGCAGTCCACGATTCCCGTGGCGCGCGGGATCGGCTCGAGCGGCGCCGCGACGGTGGCCGGGCTCGTGGCGGCCAACACGCTCCTCGACTTCCCGCTCACCGACGACGGCCTCTTCGATCTCGGCTGCGCCCTCGAAGGCCATCCCGACAACGTCGGCCCGGCACTCTTCGGAGGCTGCGTCGTCGCGATGCCCGACGCGGCGGCGCGGGTCCGTTGGTATCCGGCTCGGGTCCATGGGGATCTCCGCGTCGCGCTCGCGGCGCCGAAGACCCGCGTCGAGACAACACGGGCGCGGGCGGTCCTTCCGACCACCGTCCCCTTCGCGCTGGCGCGCGATCATGCGCGCAAGCTCGCCCAACTGCTGCGTGGGCTCGAGGACCTGGATCCGATCCGATTATTGTTGGGAATGAGCGACGAGCTCCACACGCCCCATCGATTGCCGCTCATCCCCGGAGGGGCCGAGGCCATGGAAGCGGCGCGCGAGGCGGGCGCCATCGCGGCGGCGATCTCGGGGAGCGGATCGGCGATCGTCGCGCTCGGGCGCGGCGACCTCTCGCGCGCCGCCGATGCCATGAAAAGGCGTTCACGAAAGTTGGGGAAGAGGCCGACGCGTTCGTGTCGGCGATCCCGCGCGCCGGCTACCAGCTCCGCCGCACGTAACGTCGCGCCCGCTCCAAGGCAGCGGCGCTCATTTCGCCACCCCGGCGGCGATGGCGTGGCTCGCGATCTGGGCGGCCGCGAGGTTGGCCGCCTTGGCGTTCCAAGCGCCGGTCGCGAAGTCGATGAGCGACATCCGCCGCAGATCGACCCCTTCGCGCAGGATGGCCGTGAGATCGATCGCAGCGACGCCGAGCTCGCGGATCGCCTCCGCGGTTTTCGTGGTCTTCGCGAAATCTACCGACGCGAATAGTTGGGATCGCCTCTCCTCGGGCACGGCCGCGACCGCGAGCGCCCGAAGCTCGGAATCCGACTCGAGCGGCGATGGCATCAACGCCGCCGCGAAGGTGATCCCCCTTTCTTGCATTCCGCCGCGATCGCGGCGGCCCACTCCGGAATCTTGGGATTCACGGAGCCCGGAGGTACCCTCCTGGAGGTCGCGGGCGAGGCGCCGCGCCAACCGGTCGCGCGCGGGACCACTCGGCGGTACCGGGGCGTGTCGCGGGGCCGCCGGAGTCGCCCGGCTCCGAGTCCTCCAGGCGCTGCCAAACCCAATTTTCCACGGCGAGCCCGCCGAGCCAGGGCTTGCGCGTGTCGCGCGGCGACTTCAGGCGCGGGTCGTGGGGCTCACGCTCGACCACCCAAACCAACATGGTCGGCTCGACATCGAGCCCGAGCTCGAGCTCCAGGATCCCAAGCGCCGCCTCCCTCCTCCGTTCCCCCGGCCCGGCTGCGATGACCTCGATCGCGCGATTGGGCATGTTGCGAACGAGCAGACTCTGGAGCTGGCTTCCCAACATTTCCGCTTCGTTTGCCACTGTCGCGCCGAACACGAGCGGGCCGCCGGCGAGCACGATCCGCAGCGTATCCTTGGGTTTGGGAACCGCCCCCTCCGGGCCGCGGTAACCGCGCGCGCTCGTTCGAAAGTTGAAGGGGGTCTCGACGTCGAGTCGGGGAAGGCAGCGGCCGCCAATGTTGGGATTCGACGGGAGCGGCCGCAAAACCGGGGTCTTCGAGTAGGCGACCTCCGAGGAGCGCGGCGTCGCGCCCCCGCGTTTCGTTGGGATCGGATCGCGACCCACCACGCCGCGCCGGCGGCCGCCGCGACGAACGCGACGACGGCGACGCGGAACGTCTTCGAGGCCATGCCCCCGATCAGTGGTATCCGTGCAGGAGCTGCTCGGAGCTCGCCGACGGTCGAGCAGCGGAGCGCGTCGGCCGACCGCTTGCGGATCTCGCGGAGGTCGAGGTCGGCGAGCGCGCGCTTGGATTGTGGGAATGCCACGGGCGCCACGCCGAATCGGCGCACCCCCACTCCCAACAATAACGGCAGGTTCTGCGGAAGAGTGGCGAGCTCGCCGTGGACCATCACCTCGCGATCGGCGGAGTCCCCGCCGCCACGATTTCGCGCACGAGACGGAGCACGATGGGATGCACCCAATTGAAGTGGTGGCGCAGCTCCTCGTTCTCCCGGTCGGCGGCGAGGACGTACTGCACGAGCGAATCGAGCGCGATCACCAAGAAATCGGTTTCCTCGAGGAGATCGCGCGCGCCGATCGCCGCCGCCGGCACCTCCACGAGCGCCCCCACGGGCGTTCGTTGGGCATGGGGAATCTTGGCTTTCCGCAGCGCCTGCCGCTCGTCGAACATCCACTCCTTCACGCGCCGCACGTCGCTCGGATCGCACACGAACGGCACCGCCACGCGCACATCTCCCTGCGCCCCGGCGCGGAGGATCGCGCGCAGGAGCGTGCGCAGCAGCGCCGGCTTCTTGAACAGCGCGCGAATCGACTTCACGCCGAGCGCCGGGTTCCCCTCCCTTTGTTGGGTTTGTCCGCCTCGGCGAGGGTCTCGATCTTGGCTTTCGAGTCCACGTCGAGGAGGCGGAAGGTGATCGGCAAGTCCTTGGCCAACTCCACCGATCGCGCGAAGTGCGCGGTGAGCGCTTCCTCGTTGGGCTCTTTCTTGTCGAAGAGGAACAGCAGCTCGCAACGATAGAGGCCGATCCCATCCATCCGCGAGCGGACGGCGCGCTCCACGTCGTCGTGGTTGCCGCCGGTGGCGAGCGCCGCGACCGATGTGCCGTCGCGCGTGCGCGTGGGCTGAAGGGCCCAGTCGTCTTCGCCCTCGTCGCCGGCCTCGCCGCTTTGTTGGTATTCGGCCAGGATTCGATCGTCGGGATTCACGTGGATCGCGCCGCCGCTCGCGTCGACGAGCAGCGTGTCGCCATTCTTGACGTTCTTCAACAATCCCTTCGCCCCCATGATCGTTGGGATTCGCATCGAGCGGGCCAGGATCGCCGCGTGGGAGGTGAGGGCGAGCTCCTCGGTGACGATCGCCTCGACCCGCTCGTTTCCCAACGAAAACATGTCGACGATCGAGAGATCCTTCGCGCAAAGCACATATCGCGGGGGCGGAGTCGACGGGGCCTCGGCGGCGGGCGCCGCTTCGCCGGCGGCCGGAGGCGTGACCGAGCCCGCGTCACCGGTCCCCGGGTGGGGCGCCGGCGACGCGCTCGCCGTGGGAGCCGGGGGGCGGGAGGAGCGGCCTCGGCCGCGGCAGCGTCCTCATGAGTGGGTTTGAGGCAACGCAACACCCGAATCCCCACGTCGCGCAGATCGAGCGCGCGCTCGCGCAGGTACTCGCTCTCGACCAACTTAAAGACGCGATCGAAGTCCGATACCACCTTTGCGATCGCCGACTCGAGCGTCATCTGCTCGTCGATCACGAGGCGCTCCACGTCGGTGATGAAGATCGGATCCTTCAGATACGCCAGGTGGGTGTCGAAGATCCGCGCGTCGCTCGAGGAAATCTTGCCTTCGAGCTTGGCCTTCAGATCGTGGAGTTGCTTTCGCGCCCCTTCGAGGGCCTCGCGGAAGCGGTTCAGCTCCTCGTTCACATGCCCCTGCGAGAGGCGCTGGCCGGCGACGCGCCCGAGCTCATCGTCGCGGACGAACGCGGGTCCGATGGCGACGCCAGGACAAACGGTGGTGCCTTGGAGCATTGGGCGGCGGGATTGTGCGGGGCGAAGGGGCCCGGGGCAACGGCGGCGAAACCCAAACATCCGGGATCGGCGCCGCGGCGCGAAGCACTTCGACGGCGACTGGCTACTCTGGAGGCGCAATCCTGCATGCCCTTGATCCCCTTCCGCGCGACCACGGCGCCGCCGCTGCGGCGGGCGCCCTCCGCGGCCGCCTCGCCCCTCGCCGACCGGCGCCCTCCACCTCGGGAACGCCCGCACTTTTCTGTTGGGTTGGCTCTCGATCCGCGCCGCCGGCGGATCGTTGGTATTGCGCATCGAGGACTTGGACGGCCCGCGGGTGAAGCGCGGCGCCGAGGCGCAGGCGATCCGGGACCTCGAATGGTTGGGATTGGATTGGGATTCGGGGCCGGTCCGACAGACCGACCGCGCCGCGATCTACCAAGAATCCGTCGCGGCGCTCACGCGGCGCGGCCTCGTCTATCCTTGCGTTTGCACCCGCTCGGAGATCGAGTCGGCGGCCTCGGCGCCGAATCTTGGGGATCACGAGACTCGCTATCCGGGCACCTGCCGAGGGCGTTACGCGAGCCGCGAGGAGGCGGAGCGGGCGAGCGGCCGCCCCGCGGCGCTCCGATTCGTGGTATCGCCTGGGGGTGGAGTTCGTCGACGGTTTCGCCGGCCCCCAGTCCTTCGATCCATCGCTCGAGTCGGGGGATTTCGTGATCGAGAAGGTCGAGCGCTCGGGGCCGCACCTCGGCGAGCGGACCGCGGCCTACCAGCTCGCGTGCGTCGTCGACGACGGAGCCATGGGGATCACCGACGTCCTGCGCGGCGACGACCTGCTCGGCTCGACCGCCCGCCAGATCCTCCTCCAGCGGGCGCTCGGCCTCCCGACCCCCGCTATCTCCACACCCCACTCATGGTTGGCGAAGACGGCCGGCGCCTGGCGAAGCGCCACGGCGACACGACGATCGCCCGATTCCGCCGCGAGGGGTCCCGCCGGAGGCGCTCATCGGGTGGCTCGCCCATGGCTGCGGCCTTGCTCAGGCCGGCTCGCGCCTCCATGCAAGCGAACTTGTGAGAAACTTTAGCCTCGGCAACCTTTCCCCGGCCCCTTCACCGTGACCCCGTCCGAAATCGAAAACCTTCTCTCCACCGGACGACGATGAAGTGCTACAGAGGCGCCCGCTCCGCGGGCGCGGCGCGACACCACAAATAACCACGATGCCGAACCACCCCATTCCGGCGGAGAGCCTCGCCTTCGAGCGAGCCCGCGAGACCATGGTGCGCGAACAGATCGAAGGGCGAGGCGTGAAGGACCGCCGGATCTCGAGCACGCTCCGCGTCCTGCCTCGCCACCTATTCGTCCCCTCGGAGACGCGCGAGCGCGCCTACGAGGATTGCGCGCTCTCGATCGGCCACAACTCCACGATCTCCCAGCCGGTGATCGTGGCGACGATGACGGAAGCTCTCCACTTGGACGGCACGGAGCGGGTCCTCGAGATCGGCACCGGCTCGGGATTCCAAACGGCGTTATTGTGCAGATTGGCGGGCGAGGTCTTCACGATGGAGATCGATCCGGAGCTCGCGTCGCACTCGGAGGACCTTCTCCGAAAGTTGGGATATGGCGACCGCCTCCACATGCGCTGCGGGAACGGCGAGCTCGGCTGGCCCGAGGAGGCGCCGTTCGATCGCATCCTGCTCACGGCCGCGCCCGATCGCGTGCCGAAGGCGCTCCTCGATCAGCTCGTCGACGGCGGGCGGCTCGTGGCGCCGGTCGGCCCCGAGGACCGCCAGCGATTGGTGGTGATCGAGCGCGAGGGCTCCGAGCTCAAGCGAACACAGCTCGGCGCCGTGCGATTCTTGAAGTTGCGCTCGGCGAAGTAGCGCGCGGCGCGCCGGCGACTCGGCGCGGCGGTGCGACCGGGCTCTGCGACCGGGCTGTCACCAACTTTATTTGCCCGCGCGGCGCGCGGGTGCGTGCTTTAGGTGCGTTTCCACAACGGACGCCCATGCAACGCACCCAACGATCCCGTCACCGGCCGGCCGTCGCCGCCGCGGTCCTCATAGTTTGGCTTTGGAGCGGCGCCGCGGCGCGGGCGCACGGGCCGGGGGCGTCAGCGTCGGAGGGGGCTGCTCATCCGGCCGCACAAGGCGGCCGCGAACCCCGCCCGGCGGCTCCCCCAACCCACAGCCCCGCCACCGCGCCGTGACACCCAACTATCCAAACCCACGGATCACCCGATCCCAACCATCCGCCGAGGCGCGCCATGGCCGCACCCCGCAACGATCCCTGGCGCGCGATCCCCATCTATCTCCTCGCCCTCGTCGCTCTCCTCGGCCTTGGAAACCCAATTTTCTTCGGATGGCCGGAGGAGGAGCCGGGCGGCCGCCACCCGACACCGCCGCCAGCGGCGCCGAGCGCGATTCTTGGGATCGGATCGGCGCCGGCGCCGCCCCACTCGAGGCCGGCGCCGCGGGCGGCCTCACGGGGCCGCGAGGGGCTCGACCCGCGCCTCGAGCCCGAGACGAGCCCACAGATCCGTTTCCTCGGGATTCTCCGCGATCCACAGGATCCCTTGCGGCGGCGGCGAGGATAGGTGGCATCGACGGAGCCCGCCGCTCCGCCCCGTGACCTGGAGGACTTTGCAGCCCCGGCTCCCCTTCGACGGCGAAGATCCCCTTCGCGCGGAGCGTCCCCGGCGGCGGATCGGCGGCGAAGAGCTGCGCCGCCGAGCGGGCGAGCGCGCCGCTCCACGAAACCCAACATTTCGCCGGCCCCGCCCCCGTGCTCGGCGCCGCGGCGCCGGCCGCGCGCGGCCGAGGCCAATCCCACAATTCCTCGATCGTGATCGTCGACTCGACCGTCGCGACCACCGGGATCCCGCCGAGCCGCTCCGCGAGCGCCCCCATGAGCGAGGTGGTCGCCCCCTCCGCCGCCGTGTCGACTTTGTTGAGGAGGATCCCCGCCGCCCCCGCGAGCCGCGCCGCGTCGGGGAGCGGCGATCGTTGGGAATCGAGGATCCCAACGATCCGCGGCGGCTCGAAGAGGTCCGCCGCCTCGCCACAAATCGCGAGCGCCTCGGCCACGCCCATCTCGCCGGGAGCGTGGACGAGCGCCCACTCCTCGCCCCCTCGCCCGCCGCGCGCAGGAGCGCCGCCGGGTCCGCTCCCCCGCGGACGGCCGCCACGGTCTCCACCCCCTCGTCGCGATCGTTGGCTTCGTCGAAGGGATCCCATTGCCAAGAAACGAGCACCGGCCGGATCCCGCGCGCCAGCGCCTGCCGCGCGAGGCGGCGCACGCAGGTCGACTTCCCCGCGCCGAACGGCCCCACGGCGACGATCAGCGGCTTGCGCGCCACGATCCCAACTATCCGCGCTTGTGGAGCTCGCTCACGATGTGCCCGGCCTCGGGAATCAGAATCCGCTCGAGCGCGAGGCGGACCGCGCCGCGCGAGCCGGGGCCGAGAAGACACCTTTCCCCTGGGCCACGCCGGCGCTCGCGCGCGAGAGGATCGTCGCCGTGCCGATCTCGACGAGGGAATATTGGCGAAAGAGCTCGCCGAAGCCCGGCAGCCGCTTGTCGAGGAGATCGTTGACCGCCTCATAGGTGGTATCGCGCGGCGAGATCCCGGTCCCCCGGTCAAGAAGACGATCTCGACGTCCGCGTGGCTGAGGGCGCCGCGGATCGCCTCTTGGATTTGATGCTTTTCATCCTTCACGATCCGGTAGGACGCCACGCGGTGCGCCGCCCCTCGATCAGCTCGCGCGCGAGCTTCCCCGACGCGTCGGTCTCGGCGGTGCGCGTGTCCGAGACGGTGATGATCGCGAATGTCACCATTCGCCCCCGGCCTTCGGCGCTTCGGCCTCGGGGTCGCGTGCGCATGTTTTTGTGGCTTCGGCTTGGTCATGATTCGTGGGAATCGCTCAGAGGAGGCCGGGGAGCATGTCGGGGGAGCTCAATCCCGATCCGGCGCAGCATCGGCGAGGCGTGATGCATCACGATCCACCACTCGCCGCCGCGCCGCTCGAAAATGTTGGTGGCCGCCACGACGCTGCCGCGCTCGTGGGTGCTGAATCCCGTCTCGACGTTCTCCGTGAGCGAGACCCACGCCACATCTCCGACGACGCGCACATCGATGTCGCGCACCGAGAAGCGGATCCGCTCCGTGTTCTCGAAGATCACTTTCCACGACGCCATCACCGCCTCGTAGCCCACCAACATTTCCGCGCCGGGATGCACACATTTGACGTGCGGCTCGCGAAGCCACACCGCCCCCATTTGTTTGCAATCGAGACCCTTCGAACGCGCGGTAGAACCGCAGGTTCGCGCGGCTCACGGCCTTGGAGTCTTCGTAGGAAGCGGAGCTCATCGCGCCGCGCCCGGGGCGGGCTCAGCGGGGAGGATTGGGGTGCGGGGGTCTCGTCGCGCGCGATCAAGATTGGGAACGCGCCCCAGAAGATTAGCAGATATCGCCGGTCACCGAGCTCGGCCCATCCGGGGAGCGGCGTTTGGAACCACCATTTCTCGTCGCGCACGCCCCCGACGCGAGGATTCCCAAGAATACGTTCCAGTCGGTGCGCTGCCCCGCCACGGCGCCGCCGCGCATCAATCGTTGGGTTTCGTGGGTCGCGAGGAGGTCGCCGATGATCTGCCAACGGGAGGACTCGTCGACGTCGCCCGGCTGGAGGCGAATCCTCCCCGCGGGGGCCGAGGCCGGCGAGGTCTCCGGCCGCGGCGCGTAGCTCGGCCCGAGCGGGCCGTGGGTGTTCTGGATCGTCGAGAAGAGGATCGCCGTCGGCCCATACCAAGATTGGCTTTGGATGGGCGTGCCGTCGGGCTCCTCATCGTCGAACCAGCCGTGGCCGAAGATCCCGAGTATGACCGAGTCGTCGCTGCCGATCTTCTTCCCTTCCGTCGGGACCCCCTTCGGATCAAATGCAACTTTGAGCGTCCGGTCGGTGTTCCAGAGGCCCGTGCGGATCTCGCGATGGCCGAGCGCGCTGGAGGCGGCCGGCGCATTCAGGATCGGGATCACCGACCAGGCGTAGCTCTCCGAGTCGGAGGCGAAGGCCGATATCAAGATTCGCTTGCGCGAGAGATCCTGGCGCGGCGCGGTGCGCCACGAGATCAAACCAAACAAAAACGAGGTGTCGCCGCCGTCCACGTTCTCGCTGTGGGAGAAGAGCGCGCCGCCGAGCAGCGAGAAGGCGCTCGCGTCCTTGCGCGACGTGCTCGAGACGAGCGAGCCGGCCAGAACTTGGAACCGCGAGCTCTCCTCTCCCCGTGGGCGGTCATCAGGATTCCGAGGGGATTGCATCGCGGCGCCGGAGGATTGGGATTCACGACCTTGTCGCCGTCGAGAAGCGGATCCACCCAGTTCTCGTCCGCGGGCACCCCATCGACGATTGCCACAGAAGTGCCGCGCCGCCGGATCTGCACTCACGAAGCCGTCGCCCCGGTCGATCTCTCCCCAGCAGAGCTCGCTCATCCAGAGGTCCATCTTGTGGTGGCGCTTGGAATAGTGGGTATCCATCGCCTTCGCGAATCGCCGCGCCGCCTGCTCGGTGTCCCACTCCGTGTGCCAAATGAGGACGTCGCGCCCCTCGAGCGCGACGACGCGGTAGCGGTCGCCCCCAGCCTTCGGCGGCGGGATAGGCGAAGTCCTTCGGAAACCTGGTGTTGAAGAGCTGGCGGATCCCCAACTCTCCGAGCGTATCCTCGTGGATCGCCTGCGCCCCCGCCGGAAGCCAGCTATCGGATAGTTGGATTTCGATGGGGTCGTCGCGCCGCTCGAGGAGCTTCTCGGGGTGGAGCACCTGCTCGGTCGAGCGGGGCGGGTTCGCGAACGCCTCGTCGAGCGCCGCGGTGCCGCCGAGGATGCGGATCTCGCGCGCGAGCGGCAGCCCGCGCGAGTACGGGAAGACGATGCGCTCCCGCACATACTTGGGAGTCGTCTGGAGGAGCGAGCGCCCCTGGCGCGAGGCGCGCGCGAAGAGCCCCATGTCGCTCTCGAGGTCCTGCTTGGTCTGCGATGTCAAGAATCCGCCGGCCAGGCCCGTGAGGCATCTCGTAGCGCTCGAGCAGCGCGTAGTCGACCTGGACCCCCATCGCGCTCCCCTCGATCAGCGCGCGGACGGCGAGCGCGCGGTCGCTGCTGCCATGGGCCGCGAGGCAAAGTTTCTGGAGGTCCCAGCGCGAGTCGTCGAGGAAGTGGCCGATCTCATGCGCGAGAGTGCCGTCGTCGCGTCGCCCCCTTCGATGTCGTTCATCACCACGACTTTCTTGGTCTCCGGGTCGTAGCTCCCGGCGATACCAACATCCGCGAGCGTGAACATTCTTATCTTTCCGATCGCGCTCGCCGGCAGGAAGCCGAGCGCCACGTCGGCGCGCACCCGCTTGTCCATCGACTGCGGATCGAAACGCTCGCGCGCGAGGCGATCGAACTCCTCGGAGATCTGGCGCCGCTGCTTCATCTCGACCGGCGCGCTCTCGGGCATCGGAATCCCACGAAGGGTGGCGACCTGATTCGCAATCCACTGCGCCCTTCCTTCGCTGAATTCCATCCCGGGGCGGCGCGGCGCGGACACGCATGCGACAAGCCCACAAATCGCGAGCGGCACGAGCCTTCGACCGAGTGGTGTCCGCTTCGAGGCGCGCCGCATGGAGAGCGGCGCAGGATAGCAGCGCAGGGTGAGTTTCCTCCTGCGAGGATTCGCGAGCCTGCGTAGGATGGCTCCCCTTTTTCGGCGCGGGGCGGCCAGCCTCGCGATTTCCATGGTTTCCATTTCCCTCGTCCTCGCGGTGCTCGCCACGCCAAACGCCGCGACCCATCCTTCGATGACCCAACAGCCCGCACGCGCCGGCGCCACCGAAGCCTTCCAAGAGCTCGCCTCCAAAGTCCGGATGAAGACGCTCCCCAATGGGCTCCGCGTCATCATCGTCCCGCGCGGCGAAGCCCCCGTGGTGTCCTTTCACACCTATGTGGACGTCGGATCGGTCGACGAGAAGCCCGGCATCACGGGCATCGCCCACATGTTCGAGCACATGGCGTTCAAGGGGAGCTCGCGGATCGGGAGCAAGAATTGGGAAGACGAGAAGCGGCTCTTGGCCGCGGAAGAGAAGGCCTACAACGCGTGGCGCGCCGCCTCCGATGCCAAGGATCCGAAGGCTGACGTGCTAAAGGGAGATTCGAGCACGCGCGCAAGCTCGCGCTCGAGATGGTGTCGAGCGAGGAGTACTCGACGGCCATCGATCGCGAAGGGGGTGGGGCTGAACGCCTCGACAAACACCGACGCGACCCAATACTTTTATTCTTTGCCTTCGAACAAGATCGAATTGTGGGCTTGGCTCGAGAGCGAGCGATTCGCCGACCCCGTCCTGCGCGAGTTCTACAAGGAGCGCGACGTGGTCCAGGAGGAGCGCCGCTTGCGCACCGACTCGAATCCGATGGGGAAGATGATCGAGGAGGCGCTGATGGCGTCGTTCGAGGACCATCCCTACGGCCGCCCCGTCATCGGCTACCAGAAGGACCTCGAGCACTTCAGCCGGAGCGAGGCCGAGGCGTTCTACAAGCAAACGTACGGTCCCTCCAAGATGGTGCTGGCGATCGTTGGGAAAGTGGATCCCGACAAGACCTTCGACCTCATCGAACGCTACTTTTCCCGGATTCCCAAGAATGATCCGGTCCCCTCGCCGGCGCAGCCCGCGGCGCGCAAGGACGGCGAGAAGCGCATCGAGGTTCCGCTCGCGGCGCAACCCATCTATCTCGCGAGCTACCGTCGCCCCGGCGTGCGGAGCGCCGACGACGCGGTCTACTCGGTGATCGCCGACATCCTCGGCGGCGGCGAGCACTCGCGCCTCTACAAGGCGCTCGTGAAGTCGGGGACCGCGGTCGCCTGCCAGGCGATCCTCGTCTTCCCCGGCGAGAAGTACTCGACCGGATTTGTGGTGTTCTGCGTCCCCGCGCGCGACAAGACGCTCGAGGAGTGCGAGAAGGCGATCGACGCCGAGCTGAGCCGGCTCGCCAAGGATGGCCCGACCGCGGAGGAGCTCGAGGGCGTTCGCCTGCGCGCGAAGGCCGGCTTCCTCGACGGCATCGAGTCCAACTCGGGTCTCGCGCGCGAGCTCTCGCGCAACGAGGCCATCGGCGGCGGCTGGAAGGAGACGTTCGCGGAGATCGCCAAGATCGACGCAGTGACCGCCGATCGCGTGAAGGCGGTCGCCGCCTCCACGTTCGATACCAAGAATCGCACGGTCGCCACGATCAAGTCGCTCCCCGCCAAGGGACGCGGCGCAGCCCCCGCCGGCAACGGCAAGTGAGGAATCCCATGAAAAACACAATCCTCGCGGTCATTTGCTCCGCGGCGTTCATGTGCTCCGGAACGTTCGCCAACTATCTCCAAGCTAACAATCCCCAGGGTGGCGGTGTGCAAGATACCTACAAGAAGCTCAAGTTTCCCCCGGTCGAGGATTTCCAGCCGAAGCAGCCGGTCGTCAAGGAGCTGAAGAACGGGCTGCGCGTCTATCTGATGGAGGACCACGAGCTGCCGCACGTCCGCGCGCGGGCGATGATCCGCGCCGGCTCGGCCTACGAGCCCGCGGATAAAGTTGGGCTTGCCTCCGTGGTCGCGCAGACGATGCGCAGCGGCGGCACGGCCAAGAATCCGGGGGACAAGCTCGACGACGAGCTGGGGGCGCTCGCGGCATCGATCGACGTCTCGATCGGCCCGATCTCGGGGGCGCCTCGGCGGGCTGCCTCACGGAGAAGTTGCCCCGCGTCCTTGATCTCTTCGCCGACGTGCTGCGCAATCCCACCTTTCCGCAGGACAAGATCGACCTCGCCAAGACCGCGCTCCGCTCGGCGATCTCGCGCCGCAACGATGTGATCGGCAACATGGCTGGGCGCGCGTTCCAGATCGCGATGTATGGCAAGGATTCGGTGTTCGCGCGCGAGCCCGAGTACGCCACGGTCGACGCGATCTCGCGCGAAGACTTGGTGAAGTTCCATGAGCAATATTTCCGCGGCGACCGCGTCGCGCTCGGATTCGTGGGAAGCTTCGACTCGGCGAAATTGATGGAGCAGGTCGAGAAGCTCTTCGGCGATTGGAAGAAGGCCGACGCGCCCCTTCCCAAGGTCGACCTCGATCCCCTCGCGATCGATGGGCGGCGCGTCTACTTCGCCGAGAAGGACGAGAACCAAACCAACCTATTCATCGGTGGCATCGGCGTGCGCCGCGACAACCCCGATTAGGCCGCGATCCGCGTCGGCAGCTATGTGCTCGGCGCGGGGGATTCAGCAGCCGCATGATGAAGAAGGTCCGCACCGAGCTGGGTCTCGCCTACTCGGTTGGAGGCGGCATGGGCGCGGAGTACGACCGCCCGGGCCTCTTCCGCGCCCTCTGTCGAAACCAAGAGCGCGAGCACGGCGCAGGCGGTCGAAGCGATGCTCGGCGAGATCGACGGAATCTTGAAGTTCCCTCCGACCGAGGAGGAAGTGCAACTCGCCAAGGATCAGATCCTGAACGCGGAGGTCTTCGAGTACGAGTCGCGCGCCGGAATCCTCGGCCGCCGGATGACCCTCGATTACTACAATTATCCCGCGGACTTCCTCGAGCAGCTGAATCGCAAGATTCGCACGGTGACCCCGGCCGACGTGACGGCGGCTTGGAAGAAGAACCTCAATCCCAAGAATCTGAAGATCGTGGCGGTCGGCAATGAGAAGGCCTTCGACAAGGCTCTCTCGACGTTCGGCCCCGTGACCACGCTCGACCTCTCGATCCCCGAGGCGAAGGGGAAGGCAACTCCTGTGTCGGCCGACGCGTCGGCCAAGGGGGCGAAGGCCGTCGACGCATTGTTGGCGAAGTCGGTGGGCGCGACGCGTGGAAGTCGCTCAAGACCTCCAGGACGGAATACGAGTTCAAGCGCAACCAAGGCCAGGGTCAGGAGATCACCGGCAAGGGAAGGCGGCGCTCGTCCTCCCAACAAAACGCGCAGCGATCTCGAGATCGAGACGCCGATGGGAGCCATCGAGATCGTCCGCGTGGTGACTCCGGAGGATAGTTGGCTTCAGGCGCCGAACCCGCAGACGGGCGAGTCGTCGCTCCAGACGATTCCCGCGGGAGCAGCTGAAGCAGATCCAGGGAGCCCAACGATCCGAGTACACGGTGCTTTGAGTAGCCTCGCGGCGGGCGACTACCAGGCGAGCCTCGACGATGGAAAGTTGGTGATCGCCGATCACGACGCGATGCTCGCCACCGTCACGCTCGACGGAACCGGCCGGGTCGCGACGATCGAATACCCGTCGATGGGCGGGGCGACCGGCGTGCGGACCCTCTCGGATTACAAAGAATCCGGCGGGCTCCTCTTCCCGTTCACCATCAAAGTCAAGGACGGCCCGGTCGAGCAGGAGAGCACGATCCAAAGATCGATGTCAACTCGGCGATCGACGCGTCGCTCTTCGCGAAGCCGAAGTAGCGTCAGCCCGGAATCTGCGTACTTCGAGCACCACCGTCGCGCCGTCGCGGATCTGTAGCTTTCGGCCGGCGAGGTCGAGGAGCGTCGGCACGCCGAGCGGAAGGGGCGCGCCGGTCTTCGTATCGACCGAATACTTGGCATTCACCAGCGGCCCCACCTCGGTGAAGGTCGCTCCCATGGCCGGATCCTCGACGAAGACCGCGTACGACACGGCCTTGTCGAGCGACTTCGTGGAGACCACGACCTGCGAGGAGCCCGTGGATCCTTTGTAGGTGAGCTTGAGGGATCCCGTGGCCGCCGGTACGACGCCAAGATTGGTCATCGGCAATGTCAACGAAACATCGTCTGTGTCGGTCAACGATGGGATGACCGCCGTCAGGTAGACCGCACCCATGGCGTCGCGCACCTCGGCCGCGCGCCCGGCGAGCTGCGGGAAAGTCTTGGCATTCACGGCCGGCGGGAGGCCGCTCGGATCGGTGAGCTTGGCCTTCCATTTCCCGATTTGGAGGACTTCGTGAGCTCGACCACCTGGACGAACTGCCCGCTCCCGATCCCGTCCTCGACGAACCCGAATAGTTGGGTAACGGACGGGTCCTCGATTTTGTTGATGTCGATCGAGAAGACCTGCGCCACGCCGTTCACCTCCAGCGTGATGGCGCCGTTGGCGTCGGCGTCGGGTGGGCTCGCAGGGCGCTGGAGCGCCATCTTGATCTTCAACTTTCCCTTTGAGCCGAGGCCGGTGAGCGATGCCAACGAAAGGCCCTCGCCTCGCCGGCGCCGAGGTGGCCGCCGGGCTCGCCCCAAAGGCGCCGGCCACGAGGTCGGGCAAGCCGTCGTGATCGAAATCGCCTCCAAATGCCAAGCAAACCGGCGTGAGGCCGAGGAGGTCGGAGACGGGCGCCGTAGCGCTCGCGATCAGCGCCCCCGTGGCCCCCGAGTAGAACCAAACGAAACTCTTCGGACTCCCTACGAGATTGCTCGACGCGCCGACGGCCACGTCGGGGATCCCATCGCCGGTCATGTCGCCGATTCCCGTGATCGAGATCCCCACGGAGGTGGTCGGGAGCTTGTTCGCAATCGTCCGGATCGTCTTCCCACTTTTCGGATTGACGAGCAGAACGCTCCCGAGCGCGAACGGCGCCGGCTTCGAGTAGCGCACGGTGATCCCGAGGTCGTCGATTCCATCGGAGTCGATGTGCCCAATGTTGGCAATCGCCGATCCGAAGTATTCGTTGGGTTTCTTCCCGACGAACGTCCGGAGGACGTCCCCCGTCTTGCCGGAGAGGATGTAAACGATCCCGTGGTTCGAGAACGGCGTCACGTCGTAGCCGGGGGCGGCGATGGCGACGTCCTTCACGCCGTCGTCGTCGAGATCGTCGAGCGCGCACATCGAGGCGCCGAGGTTCTCGTCGCTGACTCCGCTCCGTTCCCACAAAACCACTTGGTTGGGAAAGCTCGACGCCCCCGACATCATCCGCACGACTCCCGGATTGCCGTTCGAGCCGCCGGGGCCCCCCACGAGGATGTCGGGAGTGCCGTCGCCGTTCACGTCTCCCGGCGAGAGGATCGTGGCGCCGAAGTGCTCGAGCGGGCCCGCCGCCATATAGGTGGCAAACTCCCCTCCCCGTTTTTCAGCGAGTAGATCTTCACGTAGGGAATCGGCGCCGTCTGAAAGCTGCCGCCGACCGCGCCGGCCGCGAACTCCGCGAGGCCGTCCCCATCCAAATCGGGGAGCACGGCGACCCCGGTGCCGAGCTGATCGAGCGCCGCGCCCCCGTGATGCACTGAAGATTTCGGAGCCATCGACACCGGAGAACACCACGATTCGGCCGCGATCGTTGAGCGGTTGGGGATCGCCCCGCTGGTCCGAGGAGCCGGGGATCCCCAACACAATGTCGGCCTTCCCGTCGCCGTTCACGTCGCCCACGGCGACGGCGAATCCCGCGTGGTCGCCGACCGTGCCCGCGGCGAATGTTTGGAATGGCGTGAGCTCGACGATCTGCGCCGCGGCGCGGGAGCGGCGAGCGCGAGGGCCACGGCGAGGGATCGGAACACCAAGGAACGCTTCGTCATGTCCAAGACTCCGAAAATCGAGCGGATACGACAGGTCGCTGGTAAACGTGCTTCGAGCCCAGGCGCGAGAGATCGTTGGCAAGATCGAGGCGGCGGGGTCGAGGCGTAGCCAAAAGCTACGCCGAGGCCACGCCAACGAAGAGATTGCCAGCGAGATCCGCGCCTGGGCCGAATGACTTTTTCAGCGACCCGTCAGGGGGCACGCCGATTCTCCCCGCGGTTCCCAAGACGCGCCAGCAGGGACCGGTTAGCCCGGCGCGCGGCGTCTTTTGTTGGCCATTGCGAATGCGACGAGCGCGCAGGCCCGGGCCGGATCCACGGGATTCGTGGTGACGCGCCCCCGCTTCACGCTTCGTGCCGACGATCGCCCCCGCCGCGATCGCGAGCAGATCGTTGGCATTCGAGACGTCGAGACCGCTTCCCAACAATACGGGGCGGCGCCGCGCAGCGCGGCGGCGACCGAACGCAAACGATCGGCCGTCGGCGCCTCCCGTGCGGGAACCCGTCACCACGATGCCATCGGCGAGCCCCCGCTCCACCGCGTCGCGCGCCTCGTCCTCGATCGCGCGGTGCGCGAGCGCCGCCGCGTGCTTCACGCCGACATCCGCCAGAATCTTGGTATCGGGGGCGAGCCTCGCGCGGGCGCGCGCAGATCTCATGCGCCTCCCCTTCGAGCAGCCCCTGGTCGGCCACGGCCGCGCCGACGTAAACATTGACGCGGATGAACTGGAGCCCCGACGCCGCCGCAATCGCCATCGCGGCAATCCCATCATTGCGCAGACAGTTGACCCCGACGGGGATCGAGACCGCTTCGCGGACGGCGCGCGCGGCGACGGCGAGCGCAGCGACCGTCTCCGGCGGAACGCGCCGCGGGAAGAACGGCGCGTCGCCGAAGTTCTCGACGATCACGGCGCCGAAGCCCGCCCGCTCGTAGGCGCGCGCGTCGGCGACGGCCCGCGCGAGGATCGTTGGCATCGGGTCGCGTCGGCGCGAAGCGCCCATGAGCCCGTGCGGAGCGCCCAAGAGTGCGTACGGAGCGCCCGGGAGCGCCCCCAATGCACGACGCCGATCAAGAGTGGCTTTGGATCGAAGAGGTCCACGAAAGTTGGCAATCGCGGAAACTTGGCAATCGCGGAAACTTGGCAATCGCGGGAACTTGGGAATCGCGTCGGCGCTCCCGATCCTGGAGTTGGAGCCACCCGTCGGACTTGAACCGACGACCTATGCTTTACGAAAGCATTGCTCTACCAACTGAGCTAGGGTGGCGAATCCGGCGGAATCCTAACAAAAGTCTAGCGGGGACCTGCTAGTTGGAGCTGCCACCCTCGGCCGGCTTCGCCGCCGGCGCGGAGGCCGGCGCTCCCGACGCCGAGAACGGAACGGCCTTCGTGCCGAGCATCTTGATGCGCGCCGCGGGCTCCAGGTTCGGAGCGCGGCCGATGGCTCCCGCCGCCGCTTCGCGAATCGTCGCGTCCGCGTTGCCGAGCGCCTCGCCCAGCGCTTTCATGGCATCGGGGCCGATCGCGATTCCGCGCGAGCCCATCCCGGAGCGCGTCGCACGCGTGGGCCTTGGCGGAATGCTAGCATTGCCGTCGGCGAGGACTGCGAGGACAGCGGTTTGTTGGTTCGTGCCGCCGAATCTTTGGATCGCGCGGAGCGACGGCAGGCGCACGGTGTCGGCGCGACTCTGGGCCGCCTCCGTCACCGCCGCGAGCGCCATCTCCTTGGCGGACTCGGGGAGGAGCGGCGCGTGCGCGATCGCGCGCGCGGCGGCCGCGGCCAATTCCTCGGCTCGCTGGCGCTCCGGATTCATGGGCATGCCTTCGATCGCGGCGTCGACGGCGGCGCCGTCATACTTGGCGAGCACATTCTTGGCATTGGCGCCGAAGCGGGCCTTCGCCCCCTCGATGCCCTTCTCGTCGGTCACGATGAGGATCGGCACATTCTTGGTGCGGTCGTCGGCCTTCAGCTCGTCGATCACCTGCTCGGCGACCATGTCCTTCAGCGTCGAGGAGATCACGATGAGGTCGGTGCCGGGGAAGCGGCGCAGGCGCGCGAGCGCGCTCATGCCGGTGTCGCACGGGGCGACGAACCAACGCTGACCCTCGAAGCCGGTGGCGAGCGCCGCGCGGCGATCGCCCATCTCGTCTACCAACAAAACGATCCGCTGGACTTTCTCACCGACGGCGTCGGCGAGGAGCTTGGCCACCTCGGTGTTGCTCGCTTGATTGGGATCGATCTGGCAGGCGGTGCACGCGGCCTGGAGGCGCACGAGGCGGCTCTTCGAGCCCATGCTCGCCATCACGGCGGCGGGGACTGCGGTGCCAGGGGTCGAGCTCTCGCCGATCTCGCGGAGGAGCTCGACCGCGAGGCGCGCGTCTCCCCCTTCGACCGCCATCTGGAGCCCCGAGGACATCGCGGTCGAACCGGTCAAACGCAACTCTTCGCGGATGCCGGGGCCCTTCTCGGCCATGGCCTTTTGATCTTCCTCGCCGAGCCCCGACACCATCAATCGCGCTTCGGCGTTCGCCATCGCGAGGACGCCGAGCCCCTTCATGTTGTCATTCTTGACCTCGACCGCCTTGAGCGCGGCGCGGCGCGACATCTCGGGGCCGAAGAGCCCCTTCGCCACCGCCGAATCGACCAACTTTCCGTCGACGAGCTCCCAAACGATATTGTTGGGATCCATCGGGCGGACGAAATCGGTGGCGGCGCGGAGATAGCTGAGCCCTTCCCCAACCAAATAATCGCTGGCGGTTCCCTCGAGGCCGGCCCAACCCATCGACATCGCGGCGCGGCGCGCCTCGGCCTTCACGGTGGTGTCGGGATCGGACTCGGCGATGAGCGCCAGGTGGGCGAGCGCGCGCACGTCTTTCAATCGCCCGAGGACGACGACGGCGCTGCGGCGCAGGATCGGATCGGTCGAGGCGAGGACGGCCACGAGCGGCGGAACGCCAACGCCACCCATCCGGTAGGCGAGCTGCATCGCTTGGACCCGCTTGTCATCGCCCGCGTCGGAGAGCGGGCCGATGAGACCCTGGATCGTGAAGGGGCCGTGGTCCCCGCGAGCTTGGCGATCGCCTGCTCGCGCTTCACGAAATCATTGCCGACGCCGTCGTTGACGAGCGCTTCGATCGCGGCGGGATCCTTCTTGGCGGCGGCGATGCCGGGGGTGGCTTTGGAGACGAGCGCGCGCGCGATCGACTCGAACTCCCCACCTTTCGCGAGCATCCGCATGATCACGGCGTTGTCGACCTCGCGCCAAATCCTCCACGCCTCTTCATTGGTGGGATTGGCGGCGACCACCGCGCGGAACTTCTCGAGGGCCTTTCGTCCTCGCCGCGCCGAAGGAGGTCGAGACCCTCCTGCATCATTTGCTTGGCATCCCCTGGAACGCCGCGTGGGTCGCTGGCGCCGCGAGTGCACAAAAACCGCTGAGGAGGGTGACAACAGTGACACGTCGCAGAGTCAGGTGGATCATCCGCTGGAACTCCTTGGGGAGCAAAATCAACTGACCGGAAGCGTGACCCAGCAAACCCAGCAACTTGGGAAAACGTCTGGGAAGAGAAGTGGGTTGCAAGTCCGGCCCGGAAGGGGGCGACACTTTAGCGGTGACCCAGAATTAGTCAAGCTGAGCGCGCCCCCGGGGTCAGCTTTCAAGCCGCGTCTGCGACGGAGGAAACGACATTTTCCCGAGGGTCACGTGGCGGGCGGCGCCGGTCACCCGCGGGAGATTGGTCGGGAGGCCGAGGAGGGAGTCATTCCCAAGGATCGCGAACGCCATCGCCTCGCGCGCTTTCGAGGGACCCCCGCTCGTCGGAGAGGACGACCGGGATCGGCGCGAGCGCCTCCTTCAATTGGGTGAGGAGCGTTGGGTTGAGGCGTGCCGCCGCCGGCCGCAATCACCTCGCGGATCGGAGGCCCCGCCGGAGTGTGATCGCGCAGCGCCGCGGCGATCGAACGGGCGACGAACGCCGTCGCCGTCGCGAGGAGGTCGCGGTCGGCGCGGCCGTGGCGCGCCACGAGCCGCGCCACGAACGCGTCGCCGTAGGCCTCGGTCCCCGTCGACTTGGGCGGCTTTCGCGCGAGGAAGGGATCGCGCAGGAGCTCCTCGAGGAGCGCCGGCGCGACCCTCCCTCCGATGCCAACTTACCCCCGAAGTCACAATCCCATTCGCCGCCGGTCACGAGGCGCGCGAGGCGATCGAGCGGCGCGTTCGCGGGGCCGGTGTCGAAGGCGGCGATCCGCCGCGGGTCGGGATCGAGAATCGTGACATTGGCGATCCCGCCCAGATTCAGGACCACGGGGCGCCGCCCTCCGCCGCCGATGCCAACAATACGAGATCGGCATAGGGGTGAGCGGGGCCCCCTCGCCGCCGGCCGCGACGTCGCGCGCGCGGAAATCGGACACGACGACGGTTCCCAACTTTCGGCGATCCGGTCGCCGTCGCCGATCTGGAGCGTGACGCGCGGCTCGGTGCCGTTGTGGTGATAGATCGTCTGGCCGTGGGAGCCCACGAGGTCGAGCGCCTCCTCGGGGATTCCGGCCAATACCAAGGTTCGAAGACACGCCTCGGCGAACGCGTCGCCGATCTCGGCGTGGAGCGCGGCGATCTCGCGCACCTGCGCCCCGGCGATACCAAGGATCCGCCGCCGAAGCGACGCGTCGTAGGGATGGGCGCGGAACGCCTCGAGCTTCACGCGCGCCGGCGGGCGCGGCGCGCCATCGCGCGGATCGCGCGCGGGCCCGCCCCCTTCGATCGAACAGATCGCGCAATCGATCCCGTCCGCGCTCGTGCCCGACATGAGCCCCGCCACGAGCCGCCGCGGCTTGGTCTTGAGAACGTGGAGCGGGTCCATCGCGCGGGCGCGGAACGATACCACCGATGCGGATGGTATCCTCCCTTTGTGGGCTCCTCCTCCGCGCGAATCCTCGTGGTCGACGACGATGCCGGCGTGCGCGAAGCGCTCGATATGTTCCTTCGCTACGAGGGATTCGAGGTGACGGCGGCCGCGAGCGGGCCGCGGCGCTCGACGAGTTGGAGCGGCAACCCCCGATCTGGTTTTTCTTGATGTCAAGATGCCGGGGGTCGATGGGATGGAATTGTTGGGAAGGCTCCGCGCGCGTTGGCCCGCGATGCCGGTCATCATGATCTCGGGGCACGGCGACATTCGAACAGCCGTCGAGGCGCTGAAGCGCGGGGCCGAGGATTTCTCGAGAAGCCGCTCGATGCCAATCGAACGACGGTCGTGGCGCGCAACGCGATCCGCCGGCGCGCGCTCGAGGCGGAGAACCGGGCGCTGCGCGAGGCGCTCGATCGCGATATCCAATGGATCGCCGAGAGCACGGCGGCGCGCGAGTTGGCCGACCTCGCCGACCGGGTCGCGCGCAGCGACGAGCGGGTCCTTATTTGTGGGGATAGCGGAACGGGGAAGGAGCTGCTCGCGCGCCGGATCCACGCGGCGTCGGCGCGCCGCGGCGGGCCTTTCGAAGTGTTGCATTGCGGCGCGATCGCGCCGACGCTGCTGGAGGACGAGCTCTTCGGCCACGCGACGGGGCGTACACGGGGCCGCGCGCGAGCGCGCCGGGCTTCGGGCGCGCCGTCGGCGGCACGCTCCTCCTCGACGAAGTCGGCGAGCTGCCGCTCGAGGCGCAAGCCAAGATTCTCCGCGTGATCGAGACGGGCGAGTGGACCCCGCTCGGCGGCTCGCCACGCCGCGGCGACGCGCGGATTGTGGCCACCACGCAGCGCGACCTCCGCGCCGACTCGGTGGCGGGGCGCTTCCGCGAAGACCTGTATTTCCGCCTCGGCGTAGTCGTCCTCACGATCCCACCTTTGCGCGAGCGCCCCGAGGACATCCTCCCGCTGGCGCGCCAGTTTTTGTTGGATTCGGCGCTGCGGGCGAGAAAGCCACAAAAACGCTTCGACGCCGAGGCCGAGGAGCTGCTGCGGGCGCGGCCGTGGCGCGGCAACGCACGGGAGCTGCGCAACGCGGTCGAGGCGCTCGATCTCCTGGTCGAGAACGACACGATCGGCGCGGGCGACGTGCGCGCCTACTTCTCGGATAGCGAGCGGGCGGCCCCCGAGGACTTCATGGACGCCAAGACCCTCGACGAATCCCGGATCGGGCGTCGAGCGGATGTATCTCGCGCGCCAGATCGCCAAACGCCAAGGAAACATGAAACGCACCGCGCTCGAGCTCGGCATGTCGCGCGCGAACCTCTATCGGATGCTCGAGCGCGCTCGGGATGCGCACACCCGGCGCGGCCGCCCCGCCGGGCGACGATCAACCCTAACTTTCCGGCGCCCTGGGACCTGGATGATTGGGATCCCAGCATCGCTGGGATCCCGAATGACCGGGATCCCAGGGGCGAGAGCTTTACTTGGGAAGCTTGATCCGCTGTCCCTCGCGGACCACGTCGCTCTTCAGATTGTTGAGATCGCGGATCTCCTGCCAGCGCTTCTCGCTCTTCAGCTCGGTGCGGGCGATCTTGCGGAGGCTGTCGCCGCGCTTCACGAGGTAGAGGCCGTAGAGGCTTTCATCGCCACCTGCGGCTCCGGCGGCGGGCGCCGCCGTTTTCGTGGAAGTCGATTCTTTGCCGTTGGGAGCCGACGTTCGGGCCCGTCGGGCTCAATGCCGGCCGCAGACTTTTCAGTCGCGGCCCTCTCGAAGCCGACTGCCGGAAGCAGTACCGCGCGGGCCGGTCTTGATCGAGCCGGTCTCGTTGGCGCCGACCACGTCGAAGACACTGCGGACTGGGGCATCGCGGACGGGGGCATCGGCGCCGAAGTCGACGGCGGCGGGCGCGCGGCGCCGTTCTGGAAGACTTCGTTGGGAATCAGGATGTCGCGCCCGGGGACGAGCGGCCGGTCTTCGTTGGTCTTCGAGATCAGCATCGCGTACTTGGCTTCGCCAGTGAGCTTTTTCGAGACAACGCTCGGCGTGTCTCCCTGGCGGACGCGGTAGTTCCAGAGCTCGGGGTTGACGGTCGGAATGACGAGCGGCGAGGGGGCGATTCGGCGCGCCGTGCTGAGCATCACCGAGCCGGCGTCGGGGCTCGCGTTGGGATTCGCGCCGAGGATCACGGGCCCTGGGGCGCCCGCGTTGTTGGGATTGTTGGGATTCGGCGAGCCCGCGAGATTGTTGGGCTTCGCGGCTGTGCTCGAGCCGTTCTCCGGATTCGAGCGCGACGGCATCACGGGATTTCCGGGATCGAGCGTCGATTCGTGGTTCAGCGAGGAAAGCTCCGATCCGATTCCGGGGTCCGTGCGGCTCCAGAAGAGCGAGATCGCGAGGATGACGCCGACGAGGATCAGAACTCCGAGGACGAGAAGTTTTTCGAGGGTACTCATGACCCTCCCTGGGGACGTGGGTCCGGCGGGGGTGACGTGTTCGGGCGGGAGAACTGCCGGGCGCGGCGGCCGAGGGACGAGCGAACGCGTGGCAGAAGGGAGGCGACTTATAGCGAGTGGAGAAATCGAAAGTCAACGAGACTTATTCACGAACACCCCCAAGATCCGGGGGAATAGGCTGCCGGGTGCCCGCAGATGTTGTGGAAAAGCGGCGTCATGTCGAAGCGGCAGTCTGTGGAAAACGTGAGTGGAGGCGCTGTGGAGAACGTGTGGATGACTCGTTGTGGACAGGCTGTGGAACCCACCGACAATCGGCCCTCCCGTGAGTCACGACGAACCCGATGAGCGTCCGAGTGAACGCAACCGCGCGGCGCCTTCGGAGCCGGGGTGACCCGCGGCACGCGCCGCTTCGACTCGATCGTCGTCTTCGTCTTCACCGTCGCCGTTTCGTTGGCATCGCTACCCCAACGAAGCGGATATCCGCTCGCCGACGCCGTCGAATACTTGCGAAACGCCGGGCGCGCCGAATGTGGATTATCAATGATCCAGGAATCGGTGCGGCCGTTCTTTTCAGCGCGTTCCTCGTTCCCATCTTTCGCCTCGCGCGAATCTTTGGATCCTCCGACGGGCGCGAGGTCGTGGCGGTGGTCACGGCGCTCATGATCACGATCGCGGGGCTCGCCGGTGTTGTCACCTATCGGTTCGTGGAGAAGATCGCGGGGCGCCTGCGGCGCTCGGCGCTCGCGCTTTTCCTCGGCGCGAATCGTGTGTTCCATTCTGGGCGCCGACGGTCACCACGGACGTTCCATGCGCGGCGTGCCTCGGCGCCGCGGCCGCCGTCGCGCTCCGCGCGCCCCTCCTGGCGCAACGCCCTATTGTTGGGATCGTTGCTCGGCGTAGCGGCGCTCTTCAAGTATCAAGCGCTCCTCCCCGGAGGCCTCCTGGTCCTCGGTCTCCCCTTCCTATGGCGCGGCTCGGGAAAGCGCGGAATCTTGAAGTTGCTCGCCCTCGCATTCGTGGGGTTCCTCCTCGGCGTCGTGGTTCAGTCGACCCTCGACTGGTTCGGCGGCCGCGGGTTCGGGGCGACCTTTGTCAACTATCTTCGCGACAACATCGGTTGGGTCTACGGCATCCGCGCGCGCCCCTATCTCATTCTCGATCTTCGGCATCGAAACCGTGGATCGTTGGTATACGGAGATCTTCGGCCACGCGCCGAATGCGGCGCTCCGCCAGCAGATCGACAAGCTCGATCCCGGGGCCGCCCTCAACCAGCCCTATTCATACTATTTCACCAACATTGGGCAATTCCTCACGACTTTCGAGGTGGCGCTCTCGCGCTCGGCGCCGCGGCGCTCGCGTGCGCCGGCCGCGCGCGTGGTGGCTCCCGTTCCTCGTGCTCGGGGGGACAGTCGCGGCGCTGACCCTCAAAGCCACCAAAGAGTTCCGCCTCTGCGTCCTGGTGACCCCCTATGTCTTTCTATTCGTGGATTTGGATTCTCGACGGCGATCGGGGCGATCGGCCGCCGATTCCCAAGCGATCGCGACGGCGGTCGCGATCCTCGCGCTCGCGCCGAACCTGATCGCGATCCTCGGGGGCATTCCGCTCCAGACGCGCGCCGCGCCGAATCCCAACGATCCGCCCCTTCCTCGCCTACGACGCGCGAACCCCAATCGCCAAGGAAACCGGCGGGAGCACGGTCGTCGCGCCCAGGGGCTGGCGGCCATGGCAAATCATCCCCGAATGCAACAATCCGGCGGATTTCAGCGGCTACGAGCGGGCGGCGCGCTGGCTTCAACCAGAACGCCCCGGCTGGCGCGCGGGTCTCGGCCACTTGGTTTTGGCAATTTATTTTCGCCTGCGACCCGACCTATTCCTCGTGGAGCCGGAGCAGCAGGTCGACGCATTCTCGAAGCTCAACGATGAGGGGCGCGCCGCGATCCGCGCGAACCTGGCGAGCCTCGATTACTTTGCTTCCCACCTCCAGGCGCTCGTCCTCGCCCCCGATCTGTTCGATCTCGTCGAGCGCGAGTTCGAGGTGGTCGCGACGTTCGAGAATCCCATCTATGACGAGACGCTGAAGACCGTCTTCCTCATGAAGCGGCGCGCGCAGCCGAGCGACGCCTCGTGGTGGGTTCGGGTCTACGAGGGGGCCGAGGCGGAACGGATGGTGCGCGAGTCGCGCCCCGACCGCCGGATGCTCTTCAGCGAAGGGGAAGGAAATGCCAAGATACCGGTCGTGGAATTGTTGGATTGCGATTTCGATCCGGGGCAGCTCGCCGAGGGACACGTGGTGGCGCGCCTCACGTGGCGCGTCCCCGAGGGGGACGGTCGCGACGGGGAACGACCTCCATCTCCAACTATCCGCGCGCAACGCCGACGGGCAGGTGATCCCGGAAAATACTTTCGACTTTCGCATACCGGCGCGTGCGCGCCGATCGATTCACGCCGGGGAACGTGATCGTGCAAGCGGATCCCGATGCGCCCGGCGCGCGAGCTCTTCGATTTCGCGACGCCGCGCAAACCCAACGAAACGGTGAGCCTCGACCTGTTCGTCCAGCTCGTGCGCTCGACGCCGACCGGGGCCCGCCTGCCCGAGCCCGAGATCGGGCGCTTCACCCGCTGGCGCGATCCGATCCGGCGCGACGTGCGCGTCGGCGGCTCGGATTTCACTCGCTGACGCCGCGGATCGTTGGGATCCTCAGAATCCCAACCATCCGCTCCAGCGCGCGCGCTCAGGCAACAAAGCGATCGCCGCCGCGGCCGCGAGCCAAACGATCTGAGCCCGGCGCCGCCGATCGCGCGAGCGAGAGCGGCGCCGCGGGGATGCCGCGCCACGGAGTCGCGCGCGGCACGAAGCTCGGCACGTGCGCGCAGGTAGGCGATCCCCTCGGCCCCGCCCTCGCGCGCAGCCGCTCGCGGAGTGCTGCGTCGGCGCGCGGCAGAACTCCGAGGAAGAAGTAGAGGAGGCCGGAGCGGTACCACCGTGCGCGGCACCCATCGACCTCGCGGCTCTTCGGATGCGGCCCAGAGGACGAGCCCCGTCGCGAGGATGAATCCCGCGAGCAGTCGCGGATGGCGGACGAACGCATGTATCCTCCGCGCTGCGGCGGCTCGATCGCGGGATCGCTCGACGTCGCGAGGATCCACGCGAGCGCGCCGAGCGCGATCACGCGCCGCCGAGCGCGATCGATCCGGAGTCGGCTCGGCGAATAGGATCGTGGCCGACGCTCCGAGGACAAGAATCGCGCGGTGGACGAACGGGCTCGGGAGCATCCGACGATTGTTGGGTATCGGTGGCGGGGGAACAAGAGCGGGTCGTGTGACGCCGACGTGAAGAGCCCACTGGACGACCTCGGCCCGGGTTCGCCATGCTCAGCCAGTGCCCACTTCGACAGGGATCCTGGGCCGGATCGCAGCCGGCCTCGCGGCCGCACTCCTCGGCTCCGCGTGCGCGTCGAGCGGCCCCCAGCACGAGGCCGATCAGGTCTTCGCCAAGTCGCTCCGCGACGCCGATCCCACGAAAAAGGCGAACGCAACGAAAGCCGATAAGTCGAAGGCCCCGACGGCCTCCGAGTTCAAGCTCCCGGGGAGGCGCGTTTGCTTGGAGTTGGACAACAGCGGGAAGAAGCTCGGCCTCGTGAACCGGAGCGCCGCCGACCCCTCCGAGATCTATGGGCGGCAAACGGGCAAGGACGACGTTTTCCTGAAGGTGGGAACCGACGACCTCATGGCGGATTTGTGCGAAGCGCTGCGGCGCCTGGGTTCGCCAAGTATGCCGAAACGCAGTCCCCGCCGACGCCGCGCAGTGGTCGCTCACGATGAACATCGACGGCGACAAGAAGACCGTCTACTACGTCCGCGGCCGCGAGCCCGAGCGCCTCCGGAGGCTCACCAACATTCAGGCGACCTTCCTCCACGGATACAACCGCGTCTACGGGCTGCGCGCGATGGAGCAGGACGACGGCGGCAAGGCGCTCTTCGAGCAAGAGAAGATGAAGCTCAAGTCGCAAAACCAAGAAACGATCAAGAAAGCTTCCGAAAAGCCCTGACCGTCACACGAAGCTCAGACAGGCCAACAAAGCCCACCCATCACGCACGATCGTTGGCCATGTCGAACCCCACTCCCGCGTAATGGCCGTGATCCCGGCGCGCTTGGGCTCGACGCGCCTCCCGCGAAAGCCACTTTTGCGCGACACCGGGAAGTATCTGTTCCAACACGTGGTCGAGTCGGTCGCGGGCTCGCGCGCTCGACGCGGTGATCCTCGCGACCGATTCCCAAGAAATCGCCGACGCGGCGACGGCGGTGGGGCGCGCTTCGAGCTCACCCGCCAAGACCACTTTGCGGCACCGACCGCGTGGCGGAGGTGGCGTCGCGCTACCCGTCGGTGGAAATCGTGGTGAACGTCAGGGAGACGAGCCCGACGTCCGCGCCGAGGACGTGGACCTATTGGTGGCAACGCTCGAGAAGAGCGGCGCCGACGCGGCGACGCTCGCGGCCCCTTGCCCTCCAGACCGCGTCCACGACCAGGGGCGGTAAAGGTGGTATTGAACGTGCGCGGCCTCGCCCTCTATTTCTCGCGCTCGCCGATCCCTACCCGCGCTTCGCCACCGCGATGCCCGAGGGGCGCCTCCATCTGTTACATGCGGGTTTGTATGCGTTCCGCCGCCCGGTCCTCGAGGAGTTCGCGCGCCTCGAGCCGACGCCGCTCGAGCGCACCGAGGGGCTGGAGCAGCTCCGCCTCCTCGAGCACGGGCGCACGATCGCCGTCGGCCTCCTGGAGAGGCCGCCTCGCGGGATCGACACCCCGCCGATTACCAACGATTCCTCGCGGAATGGCGCGCGCGGCGGCCGGGCGCGTAGCCGCGATCCCAACGAAACACGAATCCCAGCGAAACAACCCCAGGTCCCCGAACCCAAGCAAAGCGAGCGGCGGCTTTCATGGTCAAACACATCTTCATCACCGGCGGCGTGGTGTCGTCCCTCGGAAAGGGACTGACATCGGCCGCGATCGGGATGCTCCTCGAATCGCGCGGCCTGCGCGTTTCGATGCAGAAGCTCGATCCCTACATCAACGTCGATCCCGGCACGATGAGCCCGTACCAGCACGGCGAAGTCTACGTGACCGACGACGGCGCCGAGACCGACCTCGATCTCGGCCACTACGAGCGCTTCACCCACGCGCGGCTCACCAAGCACTCCAACTACACGAGCGGGAAGATCTACCTCGAGGTGATCCACCGCGAGCGGCGCGGCGACTACCTCGGCCGCACGGTCCAGGTGATCCCGCATATCACCGATGCCATCAAAGCGGCGATCCTGGCCGCGATCGAGCCCGACACCGACGTGGCGATCTGTGAGATCGGCGGCACCGTGGGCGACATCGAATCGTTGCCTTTCCTCGAGGCGGTCGCGCCAGCTCGCGCTCACGCGCGGGGAGACGACGTGCCTCTTCGTGCACCTCACGCTCCTCCCCTATCTCAAGGCCTCCGGTGAGATGAAGACGAAGCCGACGCAGCAGAGCGTCGGCAAGCTGCGCGAGATCGGCGTCCAACCCCACATATTGATCTGCCGCACCGAGAAGCCCATCACCGAGGAGATGCGCGAGAAGATCTCGCTCTTCTGCAACGTTCCCAAGAAATGCGTGGTGGAGGAGCGCGACGTGGATTTCTCCATCTACGAGGTCCCGGTCAACCTCCAGCGCGAGGGGCTCGACGCGCTCATCGCGGATAAGTTGCGTTTGCCGCCGCCGAAGCCCGCCACGGGAGGGCCCAACGCCCTCGAGGGGCCTGGCAGCGGATGCTCGAGCGCGCCAAGAATCCGCGCCGCGAGATCGAGATCGCGGTCGTCGGGAAAGTACATCCAGCTCCACGATGCATACAAATCCATCTACGAGGCGATCACCCACGCGGGCGTTGCCAACGATACGCGAGTGAAGGTGCGAAAGGTGGGAGCCGAGGATGTCGAGCGCCTCGGCGCGGCCCAGATGCTCTCCGGCGCGCGCGGGATCCTCGTCCCCGGCGGCTTCGGCGAGCGCGGGTGCAGGAAAGATCGACGCGATCCGCTGGGCGCGCGAGAACCGCATCCCGTTCCTCGGCCTTTGCTTGGGAATGCAGTGCGCGGTCATCGAGTTCGCACGCAACGTGGCCTCCCTCGGGCGCGCCCACTCCGCCGAGTTCGATCCCCAATCCTCCGATCCGGTGATCCACTTGATGCCCGATCAGGAGAACGTCTCCGACAAGGGGGCACCATGCGCCTCGGCTCCTACGAGTGCTCGCTCGTCGCCGGGACGCGCATCCACGAGATCTATGGCAAGGACACGGTCACCGAGCGCCATCGCCATCGATTCGAGTTCAACAATCAGTATCGCGAGGCGTTCGCGAAGCTCGGCCTCACCGCGAGCGGGATCCACCGCCCGCGCAACCTCGTCGAGGCGGTCGAGATCGCCGACCATCCGTTCTTCGTTGGTGTTCAATACCACCCCGAGTTCAAGAGCCGCCCGCTCGAGCCGCACCCGCTCTTCCGCGAGTTCGTGAAGGCGGCCGTCGGCGCGGACACCCTGTAAACGTGGGAAACACCTTCGCGCCCATACCCAACTAAAGGGTCCCCAACTAAATCCGTTCCCCCGATCCCACCCCGAGCACCAACCCCAACGATAGAGCCGACGACGATGAGCGACGAAGCGTTCGAAGACGACGACGACAACTCCGACGAGGCCGCCGAGAGCCAAGCCGCCGGCGAGATGCCCCTTCCCGGTGGCGATTTCCGCCTCTTCGTCTCGAAGCTCGGATTCCAAGCGCTGATCGCCCTCGGCCTCGTCGACAATCCGCTCACCAAGAAACAGGAGCGCAATCTCGGCCACGCCAAGATGGTGATCGACGACCTCCGGATGATCCGCGACAAGACCAAGGGCAACCTCGACCGCGACGAGGAAGCCCACCTATCAAAGTCATCTCGGACCTCCAATTCCAGTTCGTGGAAGTCTCTGGATAGAGTGGTGTGGCGGGGTGGCTAGAGCACGCCGATTGCGTGGGGTGGGTGGGGGTCGGCGCTCTGCTGCGCATCACCAAGGATCCGATTGTTACCATCCCGCCCTGCGCAGAAGCCGCGCCGACCCCACCCACCCCACGCTGCAGCGCGCGCCCGCCGCCCGACTCAGCACACCTCTGCTCGCCTCCTCTACATTCCCTCGATCGCCAGAGCCGAGAAGGACTGGTGTCTTCGGAATCCCAACTTTCCGAACTCGCCCATGCGCCCCAGTGAATCAAAGTGAGTAGGCCATTCGGAACCAGCGACTTGGCCATTGCCGGCCGGGGCGGGGCCCGCCGACGCCACAGCAATCGTTAGCCTCATGGAATCCCGAGGGTCGCTGGGCGCGAGCGACGGGGGTGGGTGGGTCCCGGGCGGTTTGCCCGCGGTCCTCGATGTCACAATCGGAGGAATCGCAAAGAAGCCGTGGTCGCGGCGCTTCGCTGCGACCACGGCGCAATGGTTCCCTATGGGGTTCCTTACCGCGGGCATGTCTGAGCCCGGGGCCCACCCACCCCGTCGCCGATAGTTGGGCTCCGCCCTTGCTCTCCTTCCGGCGCGCTTGAGTGCGGGGTGGGGATGGGGTGGGGTAGGTCGGCGCGGCTTCTGCGCAGGGCGGGATGGTAACAATCGGATCCTTGGTGATGCGCAGCAGAGCGCCGACCTACCCCACCCCATCCCCACCCCCATCCCCACCCCGTCCTACCGCTTCTTCGTGGGCGTCGCTTCAACCGGCGCCGGGCGATCCTCGCGGAGGCGCGCGGCGGAGGCACCCTGGACTGCGGTGTGGGGGCCGAGGGGCCTTCCTTGCGGCCGCGGACGTCGAGGCTCGATATCGGCCAGGACCTCGCGCTCCTCGCGCGGGAAGAGCTCGCGTTTCGTTGGTGTTTGGTACTCGGGCCAGCGCTTGCCGGTCATCTCTTGTAACAATCTCACGCCGCGCCGGCGCACGAGGGCGTCGGGGAGCTGAGGTCGGCGAGGAGATCCTCCTCGGTCACGCCGCTCAGATCGTCGTGCTCGAAATCGACGCCGACCCATCCCAACAAAAGTCGGCGAAGTGGATCGGCCGCAGCGAGATCCCGAATCCGACGAAGAGGGCGTTGCCGCCGAAGTGGAGGTCGAGCGGATCGCGGTCGATGAGCTGCCCCGAGAACCACTGGAGCGGATAGCGGCTGTAGTCGGGGTCGAGCGGGTGGGCCGCGGCGCGCCCCGGCATCGAGCCGCCGATCGCATATTGTTGGACTTGCTGGAGGTAAAGAATCGGGATGCCGAACTCGGAGCGCTCCTCATCGATGGTCACGAAGCCACCGCTGCGCAATCCCCACCGCCGCCCCGAATACCAACCAACGCCCGTCTCGAGGATATGGCTCACGCCGATGTGCCCCTCGAGCCCCGAGGGCACACCCACGTCGAACTCCAGAATCCTGGCCGCGTCGCGGCCGCGATCGCGGAGGTAGGCGCACGCGGGGAAGAGGAGAGCGGCGGCGGCGAGGAGGCGGAGGGGGTTACGGGTCAATCGTCGACGGGGGCCCAGCGATCGAAGCGAACGAATCGAATGCGGCGGATACGCTGACTTGGTCTGCGAATCTTGGGAAATCGAGCGGCATGCGCGGCGGCAGAGGGGGCGGTGCGGTGCGGCGCTATCGATACGCGGGGATTCCCGTGAGCGCTTCCCCACGGCGAGTGTGTGGATGTCGTGGGTCCCTTCGTACGTGTACACCGTCTCGAGATTGCAGAGGTGCCGCCCCGATTGGTAATCGAGGAGAATCCCGTTGGCACCGAGGATGTCGCGGCAGGTGCGCGCGATCTTGAGGCCATCGCGATATTGTTGCGTTTGGCGAGGAGACCTGGTAGTGGGTGAGGCGCCCCTGCTCCTTGAGGTCGCCCGACGCGCAATGCCAACAATTGTCCGAGCGTGAGATCGCTCGCCATGTCGGCGAGCTTGGATTGTGGGATTTGGTACGCGGCGAGCGGCTTGTCGAAGACGATGCGGGTCTTCGAGTAGCCGATCGCCTCCTCGAGGCAGGCCATCGCGGCGCCGACGCCGCCGAATGCGATGCCGTAGCGCGCTTGGGTGAGACAGGAGAGCGGCGCCTTGAGGCCTTCGGCCTTCGGGAGAGCGCGACGCCTCGGGGATGCGCACCTCGTCCAACACCAACTCACTCGTGACCGACGCGCGGAGGCTCCATTTGAGCTTGGTCTCGGGGGCGCTGAAGCCTTTGGTTCCCTTCTCGACGAGGAAGCCGCGGACGACGCCCGCCTCGTCCTTGGCCCACACGATCGACACGTCGGAAATGGTGCCATTGGTGATCCACATCTTTCGGCCGCTCAGCACCCAATGATTCCCATCTTTCCGCGCGCGCGAGAGCATGCCGCCGGGGTTGCTGCCGGCGTCGGGCTCGGTGAGGCCGAAGCAACCAATCGCCTCCCCCTTTGCCAACTTTGGCAACCAGCGGGTCTTCTGCTCCTCGGAGCCGTACTCGAGGATCGGGTACATCACGAGCGCCCCCTGCACCGACGCCATCGATCGCACTCCCGAATCGCCCCGCTCGAGCTCGCGACACATGAGGCCGTAGGCGACGGGGCCGAGGCTCTGCCCGCCATATTTCTCGGGGATCGTCGGGCCGAAGAGGCCGACCGCCGCCATCTCGGGGATCAGCTCGGTCGGGAAGCGCGCCTCGTCGAAGCACTTGCCAATGATCGGGAGGATTCGCTCGTCGACGAAGCTGCGGACGGCGTCGCGCACCATCCGCTCTTCGTCGGAGAGCTCGGATTCGAGGTCGAGGAAGTCGATTCCGCGGAATCGTTGCATGGATGGGTTGGCTCGGGCTCCAGCTGAAAGGGCACGGAATATACTGTGCGGCCTGTCCCCGACGAGACGCGTGCGGCCGAACCCGACCCCTTGCTTGCGATGCGGCTATCCGGCGGCTGGGGCGGCGTGGATTTGCGAGGCTTGCGCGCGGAGCGGAGCCGTCGGCGCGGGGCCGAGCAGGGGCGGTGCGGCGGCGCGGCCGGCCGGCTTCGCCGCGGGAGCGGCGGCGTTCGCGCGCGGCGTCGCGTTCCTCCTGAAGACGCCGCGGACCAAACGATACGCGGTGATCCCCTTCCTCATCGCGATCGTGGTCTTCGCCGCCGGTTTTCATTGGCTTTGGGGGACGGCGGAGCCGGTGCGCGCGGCGCTCGCCCCGCCGAGACGATGGCCGCCTGGCTCCGCACGATCATCCTTGGGTTTCTCACGGTGGTATTCGTGGCGATCTTCGCGCTGCTCGTGTGGGCAACGGCGTCGTCGATCACAGCTGCGATCGCGGCGCCGATCCTCGATCTCCTCGTTGGGCGGGTCGACGAGGTCACTTTCGGCGCGCCGCGCGCGGTGTCGCTTTCTTGGGTTTCCGACGCGGCGTTCAACATCGGCCAGGCGCTGCTCACCCTTTGCTTGGTATTGCCGCTCAACGTCGCGGCGTTCGCCGTGGCGTGGATCCCACCGATCGGCCCCTTCGCCGGCCTATTCTTGGTATCGACCGCGGCGGGCTTCGCGGCGCTCGACATCGCGGCGGCGCGCCGGCGCTTCACCCTCGGGCAGAAGATCCGGGTCGCGACCACCAACTTTCCGGCGATCCTTGGGTTCGGCGCGGCGAGCGCGGTGGTGTGCCTCATTCCATCGCGTGGGATGGATGGTGTCGATCCCCGCCGCGGCGGTCGGCGGCGCGCTCCTCTTCCATGGTTTGGATCTGCGGCGCGCGGGAATGTGACTCGGGCGCGCACGACCGGGAGCGCTCGGGATCGGACCGCCATCGGGTAATCTCCGCGCCCCTCCCATGACCCGCTATCTCGTCACCTCCGCCCTGCCGTACGCCAACGGGCCGATTCATTTCGGCCACGTGATCGGCGCCTATTTGCCGGCGGACGTGTATGTGCGCTATCGGCGGATGAGAGGAGACGAGGTCCTGTTCGTCTGCGGCACCGATGAGCACGGCGTGGCGATCACGATCAACGCGGAGGCGGCCGGAGTCGGCTATCGCGAGTTCGTGGATCGTTGGCATCGGGAGATCGGCGGCACGCTCGCCGCCTTCGGGATCGCGTTCGACATCTTCAGCGGCACCAACCGCTCGCCGCGCCACGCGGAGATATCCCAACGATTCTTCTCGAACCTCGATCGCAACGGATACCTCCTCCAGAAGAGTGAGAAACAGTGGTATTGCGAGACGAACCAGATGTTCCTCGCGGATCGCTACCTCGAGGGGACCTGCCCCTTCTGCGGCGCCGAGAACGCGCGCGGCGATGAATGTAAAGTCTGCGGCCAATGGATCGACGCGCTCCAGCTGAAGAACCCGCGCTGCAAGCTCTGCGGGAATCCGCCGGTCGTGCGCGAGACGAAACATTGGTATTTGGATCTCCCCAAGCTCCACGCCGACGGGCTCGGCGCCTGGTTCGAGGGGAAGGATCCGTCGCGCGAGCACGTCGAGTGGAAACCCAACGTTCGCGGATTCGTCGGCGAACATGCTGAAGGATCTCCACCCGCGGCCGATCACCCGCGATCTTCGTTGGGGCGTGCCCCTTCCCAAGGAAGTGGAGAGTCCGACGGCAAGGTCCTCTATGTGTGGTTCGACGCGCCAATCGGCTACTGCTCGATCACCCAGGAGCACTTCGAGAGCTTGAGGCACGCGCAGCGCGGCGCGACGGCGCCGCCCGATGCTTGGCTTTCGTGGTGGACGGCCGACGACGTCCGCCTGGTCCACTTCATCGGCAAGGACAATATTGGGTTCCACACGATCGTCTTCCCGGCGATGCTCTTCGGCCAGAAGGAATCGCTTCGAAAGCGCGCGGTGCTGCCGTGGGCCGTCCCCGCGAACGAGTTCTGCTAATTTACTAAGGGCGCAAGTTCTCGACGAGCGACGGCTGGACGATCGATCCCAACGATTTCCTGAAGCGCTTCCCCAACGTCGACGCGCTCCGGTTCACATTGTTGGCGACGGCGCCGCGAGACCGCGGACTCCGAGTTCACATTCGAGGCCTACCAACGCTTCGATGACGACACTGGCCGACGCGAGTCGGGAACCTGCTCTCGCGCGCCGCGAAGCTCGCTCTTCAGAACAATCTTGGCATTCGCCGAGCTCCGCCCCCGGAAGGCGCCGGCGCTCGATCTCTGCGGGAGGTCGCCGCGCTCGGCAGCGCGTGGACCGAGGCGCTTCGAGGCGTTCGCGTTCGCCGCGCGCTGTGAATGCGTCTTCCAGGTCGCCGCGGCGGCGAATCTTTACTTCGATCAGCAGCGCGCCCTGGAAGCAGGTGCGCGAAAATCCCGGCGGCGGCGCGCGAGACACTCTGTATTGGACATCGTGGAATCTTGCGGTCCTTAGCGTTCTCTTGGAGCCATCGATTCCGCTCAGCCCGACCTGGGACTCCATTGGCGTCCGGACTCACGCAGGACTTTGTTCACATCCTTGCCAAGGCGCCGTTTGAGCCACGAGTTGGCGACACGCGTCCGACGACCTGGCGCGCGGCGCTCGATCTTGGACGGATCCGACGGCCGATCGCTTCTGAACCGTTTGCAGTTCCGACGTCAGCGGGAAGCCCCCCATCCTCTTCCCGAAATACGACAACAAAACGATCGCCGCGGAGGTCGCGGCGCTCCAAGCCAAATCCCAACTAAAGCCCCAAACCATGACCACGCCCCCATTCCCAACGATACTCCCGCGCCGGCCCTCGAAGCCCGCGGCCGCCGTCACCCCTCCGCCGCGCCCCCGCCGACCCCGAACGCCGCGAAAGCCACAATTACCTATGAGGACTTCGCGAAGCTCGAGATGCGCGTCGGCACCATTCTCTCAGCCGAGCGTGTACCGAAGGCCGACAAGCTGCTGATGCTCCAGGTCGACATCGGCCGCGGAGAAGCGCCAGGTGGTCGCGGGGATCGCCGGCAAGTACACCCCGAAGAGTTGGTGAATCGGAAGGTCGTCGTCGTGGTGCAACCTCGCGCCGAAGACGCTCCGCGGCGTCGAGAGCCACGGGATGGTCCTCGCCAGCGACGACGGCCACGGTCCCGCGATCGTCGCCCCCGCGCCCGAGCTCCAGAACGGCGCGACAGTCAAGTAGCGGCCAAATATCGGCGTTCCCACAAATAGCGCCGATCCACGAAAATCGGCGATCCAACCATCCGCTCGTCCCGAACGGGACGCGCCCGGCGATCCTACGCGTGCAGCGTCGGACCCGGCTTCACGATCTTCCCAGCTTTCAGGCACCGGGTGCAGATGCGCACTCGCTCCACGCGCGTTCCCTTGAGCGCGCGCACATACTGAAGATTGGGAAGGAATCGCCGGCGGCTGCGACCCGTGACGCGCCGCCCGATCCCACCCTTCTTCTTCGCGATACCGCGACGGGTCACTTGGTTGCCAACGCGCGGCCGCTTGCCGCAGTACTCGCAAACTTTCGTCATGGGATCTCGGTGGTTCGTTCGACGGCGCCGGCACCCGCCGGCCGCCGATTGGGGCGAAAACGGTAGCGGGACGCCGGAGGGCGGTCAATGACGTGCGCCCCGCGCGGCTTGCCATGCTCCGATTTCTGGGATGGAATCGGCGGATGCTCCTTCGCTCGATCACCCTCGGACTCGCTCTCGCCTTGGGCGCGGCGCCAGCCGCCCCAGCCACCCGCGCGCGGCGTTCAAGCTCGCCTTCCTCACCGGCCCCACGAGCACGATCGCGGGCTCGAAGATCTCCCCGCCGTCCGGGTGCAACTCCAGAACGCGGCCGGGCAGCGAATCACGACGAGCGGCGTGCGCCTCGGCGTGATGTTGGGAAACGATCCGAGCGGCGGCGTGCTCCACGGAGCGACGGCGAGCGTGACGCAGAACGGAATCGCGACCTTCGCCGACCTCTCCTCGATAAAGTTGGGATCGGCTACACGCTCTACGCCTTCGGGCGCGACGCCGAGGGGATCGAGAGCGCGCCCTTCGACGTGGCGGCGGCCCTACGCGGCGGCGCTCCGCTTCCAAACCAATCCCAACAATGCCCCCGCGTGGAACACACTGGCGGCGGTCGACGTGGCGGTCGTCGACGCGTACGGCAACGCGGCCGCGAATCCCAACTTTCCGATCACCCTCTCGCTCGGCGCGAATCCCGGGACGAACCTGATCCACGCGAGCGGATCGGTGGGGAATCCGGTCCTCGAGCTGGTCGATCACCAGACCCCGGCGCTCCTCCCGCCGGTCGTGAATCCCGGGCCGAAGAGCGTCTCGGCGATGATCTACGAACCGAATGTTGGGAAGATCTTCGCCGCGGACCTCAGCAACAGCCTGAGCCTCATCGATCCGCAGTCCGGATCCCAACTATTCCTCGGCGCCACGGGGGCCCTGCCGACGGCGGTGAAAGCGCTCGTCTTCGGCCCCGTCCACCACGCGCTCCTCGCCGGGCTCATCACCGAGGGGAATCTTTACGTCGTCGATCCGATGACCGGGGTGGCGTCGCTCCTCGGGCTCTCACGATCCCCGGCGACGGAGTCCTCAATGTGAGCGGCCTTGCCGTCGACCCGACGACGCAACAGATCTTCGCGATCTCGCAACTGGGGAGCGTGGGCCCCGACAATCGGGCGCTCATCACGATCGACGCAGTCGACGCTCGCGGCGCACGTGATCGGACTCATGGGGATCGATTCTCGGGGCTCGCATTCCGCCCCGATGGGTCGCTGATCGCTGTCTCGGGCGACGGAGGCGCGAACGCGGAGAAGCTCTTCACGGTCGACAAGCAAACGGGGGCAACGAGCGTCCTCTTCGCGCTCGGCAACGGCGACAGCGGCGAGACGATCGCCATGATTCCGGCGCAGCCCGCGAATCGCTCACCAAGAATACTTCGGCGGGGCTTGCGAGCTTCGGCGACCTGCGGGTCACCGCCCCGCGGGCGGCTACACGCTCCGCGCGAGCGCCCCCGGGCTCGAGGGGCCGAGAGCCGCCTCTTCGGCGCCGCCGCACCCGACCTCTCGGGAATTGTGGCATTCGGGTCGGCCTCGCAGACGGTCTCCGAGAGCGTCGGCACGGTGACCGTGCCGCTCACGCTCAGCCAAGCGCAATCACACGACGTCGTCGCGTGGATCAACGTGACCGGCTCGGCGCTCGGCCCCGGCTTCCCGGGGGCCGACACCGATCTCCCCGGGTTCATCGACATCCCGATCACGATCCCCGCGGGGCAGCTCGGGACCAACATCACCTTTCACGTGATCGACGACTCGACCCACGAGAACGCCGAGACTGTGATCCTCACCCTCAAGCGGATCGCGCTCGGAACGTTGGGATCCGCGATCGTCCACACGGTGACGATTCAAGACAACGATTGATACCAATCGGTGTGCGGCTTTCCATTGCGGACGAGCCAACCCCACAGAAGCCGCCCGTAGCCCACGGCCTTCATGCCGCGGTGGCGGAAGAACGGCTGGAGCAATCGGTGGGCTTGGTGGAGGTGGTAGAGCGGGACGCCGGGATAATAGTGGTGTTCGAGGTGGTAGCTCGAGTTGAGGAACGCCACGCGCCAGAAGGGATTGGCGCGCACGAGCGTCGACCACTGGGCCGGGTCCTCGGGATGGATGTAGTAGTGCTGCCCGAGGCGATTCAGCGCGAACGCGATCGGAAACACCAAGAATACGGGGACGATGTGACCCGCAGCGCCATCCGCCAATCGATCGCCAGCAGCGTGATCGCGATCCCGAGGTGGAAGGCGAGCGCCGCGCGCCGCTCCCAGACGATCCGCCGCTTGCATCTCCTCGGGATAGTTGGCGGACTCGCGTTTCGCCGCCCGGAAATAGATGGGAAAGAGCGCCGGCGAGAAATAGAGCGCCTTGTACCAGCGGGCGTTGCGCTTCGGCGATAGGTGGTATCGCTTCGGGTCGTCGGTCGGCGACCCGAGCTCATTGTGGTGATCGAGGTGCCAGCGGGTGAACTGGGTCGCCGAGATCCCGCTCGGGATCGAATACAACAATGCCAAGAATCGCATCCAACCCGGCCGCTGCTTCACGAACACGGCGCTGTGGACCACCTCGTGGAGCATCACCGTATAGTTGAACACCGTGAATCCCTGGACGAACGCGAACGGGATCCAAATGAAGGGATTGGTGTTGGTCGCGAGGACGTAGGTCGAGAGCGCCGTCATCGAGAGCTGCCACGCGAGCACCGCCAGGTGCTTCCACGCCCGCTTTTCATGGAGGCGCGGAGGGCGTCGGCCGGCACGTCGTCGTGGAGCGCGAAGCGCAGCTCCTGGGTGTGGTGGACGTAGAACCGCCCCTTCGTCTTCGGGCGACGCGCGCCGCCGCCGCCGGGGAGGGCGCGCCGTTCAGGAGTGCGGTGGTGGTATCCAAGGATGGAAACGGATCGGTCGGCGAGGTTGCCAAGTGTAGCGTACGGCGGCGCTTGGGGGACGATGGGCGTCCCGTCACGGCCATGAGTCCCACCATGCGCAGGTTGAGCGTTCTCCCGTTCGCGCTCCTCGTCGGAGGGGCCGCTTTCCCACAAATAACGCAGGCGATCCCGGCCGCGAAGCTCGCGGCGAGCGATGGCGCCTCCAACGATCTCTACGGCAATCGAGTCGCGATCTCCGGGCAACGCGCGCTGATCGGTGCGTACGCCGACACGACGCCGTCGGGGACGAGCGCCGGCTCGGCGTATGTCGTCGAGCGTCAAGCGGACGGCTCGTGGCTCCAGGTCGCGAAGCTCACGGCGAACGACGGGGCTTCCAATGACTTCTTCGGCTTCTCCGTGGCGCTCGACGGCGATCGCGCCCTCATCGGTGCCATGTCGAAGTCGGCCGCGGGTTCGGCCGTGGGGGCTGCCTACGTCTTCGAACGCCAACCGCACGGGAGTTGGATGCAAGTGGCGAAGCTCGAAGAGGCGGGGGCGCGCCGCTCGACGAGTTCGGCTACGCGGTGGCGCTCCGCGGCGATCGCGCGCTGATCGGCGCCCCGGTCGACCAGTTCACTCCAGGGCTGTACTCGGATCCATGTACATCTTCGAGCGGCAGCCGAGCGGAACGTGGCTCCAGGCGGCGAAGTGCGCCCCCGCGGACGCCGTCGGCGGCGACGCGTTCGGCTTCGCCGTTTCGCTCGAAGGCGATCGCGCGCTCGTCGGCGCATACAACAAAAACTCGAGCGGCTACCTGAAGGCGGGCGCGGCCTACCTATTCGAGCGGCAACCCAACGGATCCTGGCTCGAGGCGAGCAAGCTCTTGGCGAGCGACGGCGGATACCAAGATTACTTCGGGTGCGCCGTTTCCTTGTCGGGCGATCGCGCGCTGATCGGCGCCTATCACGATGACACAACTGCGGGGCCGGAGGCCGGATCCTCCTATGTCTTCGAGAGGCAACCCAACGGAACGTGGACGCAAATGGCAAAGATCCGTCCCGGCGAGGGTGTGGCGGGAGACCACTTCGGAGCCTGCGTGTCGCTCGTCGGCGTGCGGGCGCTCATCGGCGCGCCTCTGCGCACGACCTCGAAGGGATTCGAAGCCGGCAGCGCCTACCTCTTCGAGCGTGCGGGCTCTGGTCTGTGGGATGAGGTCGCGATCATCGAGGCGGGCGACGGGACTCCCATGGCAATCTTCGGGTCGGGTGTCGCTCTCGACGCGGACCGCGCGCTCGTGGGCGCACAGTCGGCCGATACTTCGGGAGGATCGAAGACAGGCGCCGCCTATGTCTTCCGCCTCTGCGATCATTGCGTTTCGCCCTATGGCACCGGCACGCCGGGATGCGCGGGCCCCCACGCGCTGAATGCCAACTCGCCCCCGAAGTGGGAATGGCCGCATTCGCGCTCATATGTGACAAAGCACCGGCGGCGAGTCTTGGTCTCGCGATCGTCGCCGACGCGCAGGACGCATCCGGCTCCGATCCCTTCGGCCTCGGAGTCCTGCTCCACGTGGATCTCACCGCGGCAACGTTGGTCTTGCCCCTCGACATCGCGAGCGACGCATCGGGCAATGCCACAGTTGTGTGCCCGATTCCCAACAGTCCCGCGCTGGCGGGCCAGTCGTTCTACGGGATGGCGCTCTGGGCGTGGGGCGCGTGCCCCTTCCGCCGTTCAATCTGAGCTCATCGCCGGGACTCGCGTTCACGATCCTCGCCCCTGACGGCAGCGCGAGCGTCGCCCCGCCTCCCGCCACGTGCGGGCCTGTCCCCGCGCATAGGCCGAACGACTTCTTCAGCGACCTGCTAGACTCCGCCGCGAAATCCCGTTCGACACAGAAAACCATGAGCCGCACTCGCCTTCAGCAACTCACCGACCTCGGCCAGAGCGTTTGGTATGACAACATTTCCCGGGAGCTGATCGGGAGCGGAAGCCTCGAGAAGCTCCGCCAGCGCGGGATCCGCGGCGTCACCTCGAACCCAACGATCTTCGAGAAGGCGATCGCCAACACCAATACCTACGATTCCGCGATCGAAGAGCTCGGCAAGCGCGGGATGGACGCGCGCCAGATCTTCGAGCAGGTGGCGATCGAGGACATCCGAGCGGCGTGCGACGTCCTGCGCCCGGTCTTCGATGCCACCAAAGGCCAAGACGGCTACGTGAGCTACGAGGTCTCCCCGAGCTCGCGTTCAATACCAAGGAAACGCTCGCCGACGCGAAGCGCCTCTTCGCGCGGATCGCCAAGGACAACGTGATGATCAAGATTCCGGGCACGAAGGAAGGGATGCCCGCGATCCGCGCGGCCACGGCCGAGGGGATCAACATCAATATCACGCTGCTGTTCGCGATCGAGGCGCACGACCAGGTGATCGATGCCTACCTATCGGGGCTCGAGGATCGCGTGAAAGCGGGGAAGCCGATCGACAAGATTGCGTCGGTGGCGAGCTTCTTCGTGAGCCGCGTCGACACGAAAGTGGACAAGATGCTCGAGGATCTGCTTTCCCCGCGCCAGGCTCCGGCCAGAAGCCGACCGCCGCGCGGGAGACGATCACCGCGCAAGGCTCCGGCCAGAAGCCGACCGCCGCGCGAGAGACGATCGCGGCGCTGTTCGGGCAAACGGCGATCGCGAACGCGCGGATGTCCTACCGACTGTTCCTCGACCGATTCCAATCGCCGCGATTCGCGGCGCTGAAGAGCAAGGGGCGCGCGTCCAGCGCCCGCTCTGGGCCAGCACGAGCACGAAGAATCCCAAGTATCGCGACGTGGTCTACTGCGAGCAGCTCATCGGCCCCGACACGGTCAACACGATGCCGCCGGCGACGGTCGACGCCTTCGACGACCACGGCGTCGCAGCGCGGACGCTCCCCGACGACGTCTCCGCGAGCAAGAAACTCCTCGCCGACCTCGCGAAAGTTGGGATCGATCTGAAGATGGTGTGCGATCAGCTCGTGGATGAGGGTGTGAAGTCGTTTGCCAAGTCGTTCACGGAGCTCCTCGGAGCGGTTGCCGAAGAAACGGAGCCAGCTCGTCTCGTCGAAATGAGCGCGGCTTCGACGGGGCGGGTGCAAACGCAAACGATCGCGGGACCGGCGGCCGGCGCGGCGGCGAATCCCTTCCGCGACGGCGGCGGCGTGACGAGCTCCCCGCCGATCCGTGCACCGTGGTGATCTTCGGCGCGTCGGGGGACCTCACGAAGCGGAAGCTGGCGCCGGCTCTCTACAATCTCGCGCTCGACGGATTCTTTGTATCGCCGTCGTCGATCGTTGGTGTGGCGCGCCGCCCGCTCCCCGACGACGCGTTCCGCGCGCAGATCCTCGAGGGGCTGAACGAGTTCTCGCGCCGCCGCCCGATCGACGACGCGGCCTGGGGGCGGCTCGCGGCGAATCTCCACTATGTGACCGCTGACTTCAAGAATCCCGAGGAGTTCGCGAAGCTCCGCGCCGATCTCGAGGCGATCGAGAAACGCAATAACACCCCCACTAATCGCCTCTTTTACTTGGCGATTCCCCCGAGTCCATCGCGACCGTCACGCAGAATCTTGCCAAGTGCGGCCTCATCCGCAAGCACGAGTCCCCCTGGTCGCGCGTGATCGTGGAGAAGCCCTTCGGCGTCGATCTCGCGAGCGCGCGCTCGCTCAACGCCGAGCTGCGCACGGTCGCGCGCGAGTCGCAGATCTACCGCATCGACCATTATCTTGGGAAAGAGACCGTCCAGAACTTGTTGGTGTTCCGTTTCGCGAACGGAATCTTCGAGCCGATCTGGAACGAGAAGTACATCGACCACATCCAGATCACCGTGGCGGAGACGGTCGGTGTGGAGGCGCGCGCCGGGTACTTCGAGAAAGCTGGGATCGCGCGCGACATCATCCAGAACCACGTTCTGCAGTTGCTCACGATGGTGGCGATGGAGCCGCCGGTGGCGCTCGATCCCGACGCCGTGCGCGATGAAAAGGTGAAGGTGCTCCGCGCGCTCCATCCGATCCGCGCCGAGGAGGTTCCCAATCAAACGGCGCGCGCCCAGTACACGGCGGGCTCGATCGCGGAGCAAACCGGTCGCGGGCTACCGCGAGGAGCCGGGGTCGCCCCGACAGCGCGACCGAGACCTACGCCGCGATCCGCTGCTCCGTGAATAATTGGCGTTGGTCGGGGGTTCCGTTTTTCTTGCGTTCGGGGAAGAGGCTCGCGCGCCGCGCGACCGAGATCGCGATCCAGTTCAAGTCGCCGCCGTACCTGCTCTTCGGCGGCGCGGCGTCGGTGAAGATGGAACCCAACGTTCTGACGCTCCGGATCCAGCCCGACGAAGGGATATCGTTGCGTTTCACATCCAAGGTGCCGGGGCCGAAGCCAATCATGCAGCCGGTCCGGATGGATTTCCTCTACGGCACGTCGTTCGGCGTGGAGCCCCCCGAGGCGTACGAGCGGCTCCTTCTCGACGCGATGGTTGGGGATTCGACCCTATTCACCCGCGCCGACGAGGTGGAGGCGGCTTGGCATTTCATGACCCCAATCATCGAGGCGTGGAAGGCGCTCGGCCCCGACGGCCTCGACACCTATCCCGCGGGCTCCTGGGGGCGCGCTCGGGCGACGACCTCATCACGCGCGACGGCCGGAGCTGGCGCCGGGTCTGACGGGTATTCTTTACGTCGATTCTTGACGTCATGGCCTCGGCGCAAACCCAACCAAACGACGCGGACGCCGACCGCTACGCGAGCGGCGCGACGATCGAGGTGGCGCAGGTGGAGCGCGAGCTCCAGAGACTCTGGAAGGACGCGGCCGAGACCTCCACGAGCTCGGGGGCGGGGCCGGTCGTGCGCGCCTGCACTGATGAACCTCGTCGCCCCTGCACCAACGATCTCCAATTCCAACATGTGGCGAACGCCATGGAAAAGGTGGCGACCCACCATCCGTGCCGCTCGATCCTCGTGCGGATCGACCTCGACGGGACGACACCACAAATCCAGGCCCAGGCCTCGACCGTCTGCTCGCTCGGCGGCCCGAGCCAGAAGCGAGTCTGCCACGAGCAGATCCAACTCCTCGCGAGCGGCGCATCGTTGGGATCGCTCGCGCCGGCGGTGCTGAGCCTCTTCGTCCCCGACGTGCCCGCCTATGTGTGGGCTCCCTGCAGAAGCTCCTCGCGGGCGCGGTCGTGGAGGAGCTCTCCGAGTACGCCGACGCGCTCATCCTCGATACCCACAAATACTCCGACCCGTTCGCGGCGCTCGAGGCGCGCCCTCGCGATCGCGCGCGGCCATCGCGCGACGCGGGCGCTCGAGGGGCGGGCGCGCGCCGGAGGCGGGGCCCGGATTCGGTGTGCTGGATCTCGAGTGGATCCGCCTCCAGCGCTGGTTCGACGCGACGGCGGCCGCCTTCGACCACGAGGACGCGCGAAAGTTGGTATCCGGCCCATGGACCCTCCGCATCGAATATGTGGTGAGGGCGGGCGATGGCGTGCGGAGCGCGCGCGAGCTGATCACGCCGGCGCTCTATGCGGGCTGGTTCGCCTCGCGCGCCGGCTGGACGCACACCGGGCAGGCGGCGCGCGTCGCCGGCGATAGTTTGGATCTCCGCCTCGGCAAGCAGGGGCAGAAGCGGGTGACCGTCGTGCCGAAAGTTGGGAACGATCGCCCGGGCTCGCTCCTCGAGCTCGAGATCGGCGGCACGCTCGGGCGGGTGCGCCTGCGGCGCGAGCCCGGCTCCGATTTCTGCGCGACCACCGTGGAGCTGAATCGCGCGCCGCAAACCAACGATCGGCCGGAGCGGGCGTCGCGCGTGGCGGCCGGCGGCGACGTGGAGGTGCTGGCGCAGGCGCTCGCGACGGCGCCGCGCGACCTCCCCTTCGATCGCGCGGTCCCCGTGGCCCTCGCCTTCGAGCCGCGATGAGCGATCCCAAGTTTCCGATCGAGTGGAGGATCGTTGGGGATGGGGACGCGGCCGCCGCCGCGGCCGCCGAGCTGTTCGTGGAGATCGCCGGCGCCGCGATCGCCGAGCGGGGGCGGCCCTGGTGGCTCTCGCCGGCGGCTCCACGCCGCGCGCCGCCTACGGATTGTTGGCATCGGATGCCTTCCTCGGGCGCGTTCGTTGGGATTCGATCGACTTCTTCTTCGGCGACGAGCGGGAGTCCCCCGGCGACCCCGACCGCAACGATCGCATGGCGTGGGACACGCTCCTCTCGAAAGTTGGGATCCCCCGGCGCGGATCCATCCGATGCCGGCGGAGCGGGCCGACCGCGAGGCTGCGGCCGACGCCTACGCCGCCGAGATCCGCGCGGCTGCCGGCGCCCCGCTCGCGCGATCCCGCGGCTCGATCTCGTATTGTTGGGGATGGGGGCCGACGGCCACACGGCCTCGCTCTTCCCCGGCTCGGAGGCGCTGGAAGAGCGGGCGCGGCTCGTCGTGCCGGCGCGGCGTCCCGAGGGGCGCTGGGGGATGACGATGACCTATCCGCTGCTGAACGCGGCGCGCGCCGTGGTCTTCACGGCGACCGGCGACGCGAAGGGGGCGGCGCTGCGGCGGGTGGTCGAGGCCGGCGCCGATCCGCCCCCGCCGCCCGCGTCCGGCCGACGGGGCGCTGCGTTTGGATCGTCGACGCCCCGCTCGCCAAGGCCGCCGGCCTCGCCGCCCCCTCGCCATGATTGGCCGCAACGGCCCGCCGCGAGAAAGGTAGTCGCCCGCCTTTGCGACCCCCGTATACCAATTCCCTCGGTAACAAGCCGCACACGGACCACCACCCAACATCACTCGACGAGTGATCCAACGATTGCAATGACCGAACTCGAACGCCGGCGATTTCTTTTGTGGGCTGCGGGAGTCTCTTTCACGACGTGGAGCGCGGGATTGGCGAGCGGCGCCGTCCGGTCGGCCTTCGGATTCGGCGACGGGCAGACCCCGGCAAGAAAGACGATCCCAAGAAACCGGCGAGCGCCCCCGCGAGCAAGCCCGCGAGCGATTCCACGATTTACGAAGCGGGCGATCAGAAGGACGGCGCGTACGTCCTCGACCCGGCGAATCCTCCGAAGCTCGACGTGAAGCCCAAGGAAACGGCGAACGGCACCTTTGTGAAAGTTGGGAAGGACACGGTCCTGGTCGCCCAATGCAATGACAAGAAAACGTGGTGCGCCGTGTCGGGGATCTGCTCGCACAAAGCCGCGTGGGTGACCTTCAAGCCCGACGACAAGGTCTTCCGCTGCCCGCAACACGGCTCGAAGTTCAGCGACACGGGGAAGGTGCTGAAGGGCCCCGCGAAAGACGACCTCACCGCCTACGACGCCAAGGAAGTGAAGGGCAAGGGGAACAAGAAGTTCGTGCGCGTCGCGCCAAAGTAGGCAAGCCTCCGCGCCCGGCGGTACGCTCTCGGGCATGAACCCCAGGTTGCTTTTCGCGGCGTTCGCAGCGCCGCTCGTTGTCGCCCCGCTCGTTTACCAAGATTCGAAGCCGAAGGCGGCGACCCTCGGCGAAGGGCGCCACGTGTATGAGTGGGTTCCGAGCTGGGCGAAGCTCCCCGCCGGTACCCGCTTCGGCAACACCCACGGTTGCATCACCTTCGATTCCAAGGGGCGCGTCTACGTCAACACCGACTCGGACAACGCCGTGATGGTCTTCGAGCCCGATGGCACCTATGTCACGGGCTGGGGAAAGGATCTCAAAGGTGGGCTCCACAGCATGATCTGTGTGAAGGAGCGCGACGGTGAATATTTGTATCTCGCCCACCACACGACGCGAAAAGTCTACAAGGCCACCCTCGACGGGAAGATCGTTTGGGAGCTCGGCTGCCCGATGGAGTCGGGGTGTACAAGGCCGAGACCGACTTCCATCCGACGACGGTCGTCGTCGCGCCGAGCGGCGAGATCTTCGTCGGCGACGGCTACGGCCAGTCCTATTGCCACAAATACGACGCGAACCACAAATACGTGAAGACCTTCGGCGGCCCCGGGAAGATGCAATGCCCGCACGGCATGTGGATCGACACCCGCTCCGACAAGCCGACGCTCATCGTGGCCGACCGCGAGAATCACCGCCTCCAGATCTTCGACCTGGATTGCAACCTCCAAAAGATGGTGACCGAGGGGCTGCGACGCCCGTCGAATTTCGGACAGTTGGGAAGCGACCTCGCGATCGCCGACCTCGAGGGGCGCGTCACGATCCTCGACAAGGATTTCAAGCTGGTGACCCACCTCGGCGACAATCCCGATCCCAACAAACGGGCGCAGAACGGCGTGCCGAGCTCGCAATGGCGCGACGGCGAGTTCGTCTCCCCACTGCGCCCGCTGGGACACGGACGGGAATCTTTACGTCATGGATTGGCTGTCCGAGGGGCGCGTGAGCAAGCTGCGACGCGTGAAATAGAAGCGGGCCGCGGCGTCTACGGCGCCGACTTGCGCTGGAGCCCTAGGCCGAAGCCCATGGAAGCCGTCCCCGCCGACGGGACGTGGTGGAGGAGCGATTCCGCCGGTGGAATCTTGCCTTTCATGTCGAGGAGCGTGCGGTTCAGCCAATCGGTGATCTCGGGCCACGGGATCACGATCACGTGAGTTGCCGCGAGCGCGAACACCACGATGACGAGGAATCCGACGACGAGCAGCACGCCCAGCACGATCTTCCTCATCACAAATCCGGCGGCGAATCCCAAGATTCCGAAGATCCCGGCCGCCGTGAAATAGGGGACGAGCGCGGTCGACCCCTCGCCGCCGGCGCTCGCGCTGCCGGGCACCATCCCGGCGCTCCCCGCGGGCGCCGACGCGGCGCCGCCGGCGCCGCTCGCATTGGCGAAGGCGCGCCACGCGATCGATCCCAACAATACGACCGCGCACACGACGAGGAACGCGACCTGGAATCCCGTGAGGTAAGTCGGCTGCTTGGTTTGCGGGGTCATGGCGGCACCTCGGCCCCGCGATTGTGCGAAGCGCGAACCCCGGACTCAAGCGCGGCCTCCCACTCGCGAAGGTCCCCGTCGGTCGAGCACCCGCTTGACAGGGGCGCGTCCATACATAGAAATATATCGATATACCAATGGACTCCCCTGCGGAACCTCGACGACGCGACTCTCGTCCGTGTTTTCAAGGCGCTCGCGCATCCCAAGCGTTTCCAAATGATTCAGGCGATCGCGGGGGCGGGAGAGCTTTCGTGCGGCCAGGTCGGCGAGAGATTTCCGGTGGCGCAGCCGACGATCTCGCACCATTTGAAGATCCTTCACGACGCCGGGCTCCTACTCGTGCGGCGTGAGGCGCAGCACGCGTTCATTTCGATCGATCGCGAGCTCCTCGGCGCCGCCTTCGAGGCGCTGGAGGGGCGCATCGCTCCCCCGGCGGCCGCGGTCAAGAAGTCCGTCAAAACCAAAGAAAGGGCCGAGGCGCCGTCCGGCGCGGTAGCCAACGATGTCCACACTCCGCGTACTCGTCTTGGCTTCGGTGCTCGCGGCGGCGTCGCTCGCAGCGGCGGCGCTCGCCGGATGCCACAAATCCGAAGCGCCCCCGTCCTTCGATCAGCCGCCGGCGCCGGTCACCGTCACCCCCTCCACGTCGCGCGACGTTCCCATCTATCTCGACGAGATCGGGAAGGCGGTCGCGCGCGAGATGGTCGCGATCCAACCCCAAGTATCGGGGCGGATCACCCAGATCCATTTCGCCGACGGCGCCGATGTGAAGAAGGGGATGCGCTCTTCACGATCGATCCCCGCCCCTACCAGGCGAAGCTCGACGCGGCGGCGGCCTCCGTCGCCCGCCAGAAGGCGGTCCTCGAGCTCGCGAAAGTGGAGTTTGGACGGTTCGAGAAGCTCGCGGGCACCAAGGCGATCTCCGAATCCGACTACGACACCAAGAAAAACGCCATCGCCCTCGCGGAGGCGCAGCTCCTCCAGAACCAGGCGGCGCTCGACGCGGCGCGGATCGACCTCGATTACTGTAGCATTCTCTCGCCGATCGACGGCCGCGCCGGCCAGCGACTCGTCGACCAGGGAAATGTGGTGAACGCCGGCTCGGGCACGCTCCTGGTCATCCAGCGGCTCGATCCCATCTATGCGGACTTCAGTGTCCCCGAGGGGGATCTCTCGTCGGTCCAGTCCGCGATGGCGCGCGGGAAGCTCCGCGCCGAGGTGCGCTTCCCCGACGATCCCAACGATCCGCGCGAGGGAGAGCTGACCTTCCTCGACAACGCCGTCGTCGACGGGACGGGTATGGTGAAGCTCCGCGCCACGATTCCCAACGGCGATCTGCACTTCTGGCCCGGCCGCTTCGTGAAGGTGCGCCTCGTGCTGAGCCATCTCGAAGGAGCGGTCCTCGTCTCGACGCAGGCGCCGCAGACCTCGGCGACCGGCTCCTTCGTTTATGTGGTGAAGCCCGATTCCACGGCCGAGATGCGCCCCATCGTGCTCGGCCAGCGCCACGGCGATTTCATCGTCGTCACGAGCGGCCTCCAGGCCGGCGAGCGGGTCGTCGTCACGGGCCAGCTCGGAATCATGCCCGGCGGAAAGGTGCGGATCGACGAGCCGAGCGCGCCCCCACGAAGTCGGCAGCCGATAGTTGCCATGAACCTCTCCGAACCGTTCATCCGGCGACCGGTCATGACCGCGGTCTCGACGGCCTCGGTCGTCCTCTTCGGAATCTTGAGCTACCTGCGGCTCCCGGTGAACGACCTCCCCGCGGTCGACTACCCGGTGATCCAGGTGCAGGCCGACTATCCGGGGCGAGCCCCGAGACGGTTGCCAACAATATCGCCACACCGCTCGAGCGCCAGTTCATGCAGATCAACGGCCTCGAGCTGGTGACCTCCAAGAGCACGCAGGGGCACACGAGCCTCACGCTCCAGTTCGCGCTCGAGAAGAGCGTCGATGCGGCCGCGACCGACGTCCAGACCGCGATCTCGCAGGCCACGGGCAGCCTCCCCGTCGACCTCCCGCGCCGCCGACGTTCTCGAAGACCAATCCCAACGATCGGCCGATCATGTACATCGCGCTCACGAGCGACTCGGTGACGCGCGGCCAGCTCTACGACTACGCGAGCACCCAGGTGGGACAGCGGATCAGCATCCTCCCTGGGGTGAGCCGCGTGGCGGTCTTCGGCGCGAAGTCGGCGATCCGGATCAAAGCCAAACCATCGGAAATGTGGGCTCGCGGGATCTCGGTCGACGACTTGGCGAACTCGGTGCGCAATGCCACCGAATACGCTCGGCGCCGGACAGCTCGACGGGAACGCCGGGACCTCGCTCCTGCGCCCGCTCGGCCAGCTCGACACCGCAGAGTCGTATCGCAACTTGATCGTCGGCGGAAAGGAGGGGTTGCCCATCTATCTGCGCGATGTGGCTGAGGTGATCGACTCGGTCCAAGACGAACGCATCAACATGCGCTTCTGGGTGCGCGGCTATCCGGTCCCTCCGCCACGGTCGTCGTCGCGGTGAATCGCCAGGCGGGGGCGAACGCCGTGGAGGTGGCGAAGGCCATCCGGCGCAGACTGCCGAGCATCGCCGCGGAGCTCCCCGGCTCGGTGCGCATCACGCCGATCTACGACCGCTCGCGCTCGATCGTGAACTCGGTGGCCGACGTGCAGGAGACGCTCCTGATCGCGTTCGTCCTCGTCGTCGTCGTGATCTTCCTCTTCCTCGGGCGCGTGACCGACACGCTCATCCCCGTGGTGGCGCTCCCATTATCGTTGCTATTGACGTTCGTGGCGATGAACGTCCTCGGCTACAGCCTCGACAACCTGTCGCTGATGGCGCTCACGCTCGCGATCGGATTCCTGGTCGACGACGCGATCGTATTCTTGGAGAACGCGGTGCGCCGAATGGAACGGGGCGAGAAGCCGATGGAGGCGGCGATCCACAGCGCGAAGGAGATCAGCTTCACCATCATGTCGATGACGATCTCGCTCGCCGCCGTGTTCATTCCGCTGGTGTTCATGTCGGGGCTCATGGGGCGCATCTTCCGCGAGTTCGCGGTCACGATCGTCGTCGCGATCTTCGCGTCGGGCTTGGTGTCGCTCACGCTGACGCCACTCATGTGCGCGCGCTCTCGCGGAGCGCGGCGAAGCCCACAAAAGACCTGGGTCGAACGGGTGATCGGCGGCGCCGAGAAGAGGGTGCTCGGCGTCTATGGAAATTCACTTAGTTGGTTTCTGAAGCATCGCTGGATCTCGGCGGTGATCTGGATCGTTTGCCTCTTGGGAACCGGGCTCCTCTTCTCGGAGGTGCCAAAGGCGTTCCTCCCGCCAGGCGATAGCAATGTTGTGTTCGGCCTCTTCCTCGGGCGCGAGGGCTCCTCCCCGAGCAGATGCGCGCGATCCAAGACCGCGTCGACGAGACCCTCCACGCCGATGAGAACGTCATCACCGATTTCACGATGACCGGCAATGGCGCGTTCCTCTCTTCGAATCAGGGGATCACGTTCACTTTCCTCCGCCCCGCTTCCCAACGAAAACCGATCGACGTGGCGGCGGCGGAATTGATGGGAAAGATCAGTCAGATTCCGGGGTGTTCGCGCTCCTGCGGCCGTTTCCCGTTCTGGAGATCAGCACGGGGGCCACGAGCCAGAACCAGGGGCAGTACGCCTACTCGGTCTCCGGCGTGAATCCCAATCAAGTCTACGAGACCGGGGGCAAGCTCCTTGCGAAGCTCCAACAGTACCCCGGCTTTCTCACGCTCTCGTCGGACTACTTCAACAATACTCCAAACCTCGACATCGAGATCCGACGCGAGCAGGCCAAGATGCATGGCGTCTCCGAGGCGCGGATCCTCGTATTGTTGCGAAACGCCTATTCCCAAAATTACGTCTATCTCATCAAGAAGCCCGACGACCAATACCAAGTCATCCTGGAGATCGAGGACGCGAAGCGGAGCACCGCCGAGGATCTCTCGCTCCTCTACATCAAGTCCGACGATGGCAAGAATATGGTCCCGCTGCGCGAGCTGGTGACGTGGAAGCCCTCGCTCGGGCTTCAGGCGGTGAACCACATCAATCAGTTCACGGCCGTCACGATCTTCTTCAACCTGAAGCCGGGCGTTGCGATCGGCGACGCCACCGATTTCATCGCGAAGGCGGCGGCGGAGGTGGTGCCGCCGACGCTGCGCGGCAGCCTCCAGGGCGAGGCGCTCACCTTCCGCGACACGGTGAACGATCTCACGATCCTGATGGGGCTCGCCGTATTCGTGATGTACGTGATTCTTGCCATTCTCTACGAGAGCTACGTCCACCCGCTCACGGTGCTCTCGACTCTGCCGACGGCGCTCGTCGGCGGTCTCGCGGCGCTCGTGCATCTGCCGCGAGTCGGCCTCGCTCTACGCTTTCGTTGGCATGTTCATGCTCATGGGGATCGTCAAGAAGAACGGGATCATGATCGTCGACTTCGCGCGTCAGCGCGTGAACGCCGGCCAGCCCGCGCTGAAGGCGATCCACGACGCGAGCATGGACCGCTTCCGCCCCATCTTGATGACGACGCTCGCGGCGGTGATCGGCGCGGTGCCGATCGCTCTCGGCTACGGCGCCGACGGCGCGTCGCGCCGCCCGCTCGGACTGGTGATCGTCGGCGGATTGGTGGTATCGCAGTTCATCACGCTGTACATCACGCCGGTGATTTATTTGTATCTCGAGGAATTCCAAGAGAAGGTGCTCGAACCGGATGGCGTTCTTCCGCGCGGGACACGAGGCGCAGCCGGCGCAGGCGATTCAGGCGCCGGCGTAGAGTGAGAAAGGGACATTCCTGATTTTCGTTGGGCCCAATTTTTCGTTGGGCCTGATTCTCGCCGAGCACGCTCTTCGCCTGGGCCGATTTTCGGGCGACGGAATTCTTGGTAATCTACGGACCGCACACCAATAGGTCCGCGTCCTCATCGGCCCCGCCCGGCACACCGTCGGCGCCGAACGAGAAGACCACATAACGCCCCGCGTCGTCGCCGGTGAGCTTGCCATATTGGTAGGGATTGCTCCAAGGATCACGGGAACCGACGCACCCCAGCATTGGTATCCAGCACTCGAGTTGCGCTCCACAAGGCTCGCGAGTGATTTGGGCAACTTTCCGGCGTTCTTCTGGTGTGCGCGTCGATCGCCCCCGCGATGCCGCGCAGGTCCGTCATCACACGCTTCTGTTTCAGACTCAGCGCGGACTCCCTGGCGCCGCTCGTCGAGTGCGAGCACGCGCTCACAATCACCAACAAAACAGCAAGATCGGGAAGTCGCGCCATCGGAACCTCGTCGTTGCGGGTCCGACGGCCGACCGCTTCCGGCATTCCCCAGGCTCAATCCTTCGCCGAATGCTTGCGTCGCAAGTATCCGATGAACGCCTCGAAATCCTCCGGCGGCTCGTCGACGAAGCGGACCCGCTTCCCGGTCACGGGGTGGGTGAACTCGAGCGCCTGCGCTGTGCAATAGTTGGCGAGTAACGGGCGGCGCGTCCGCCGGCAGGACCTGCTTCCATCGTTGGGTTTTGTAGACCTTGTCGCCCACGATCGGATGCCCCGCCGACGATAGGTGGACTCGGATTTGGTGGGTTCGCCCAGTCTTGGGGAGGCAGCGCGCGAGGGTGTACCCGCGGAATCGCTCGACCGCCTCGACGAAGGTGGCGCTCTCGAGCCCCCTCGGGGACTACCGACATCCGCGTCGGCCGCAGCGGATCGCGCCCGATCGGCTTCTCGATCCACTCGGAATCGAAGCGCATCTCCCCAAGCGATCACCGCCATGTATTCTTTGGAAACGGTGCGCTTGCGGAACTGATCGCGGATGTGGTGGAACGCCTCCGGGGTGCGGCCGAGGACCATCACGCCGCTCGTCTCCTTGTCGAGGCGATGGATGATTCCGGGGCGCTCGGCCCCTTGGATCGTCGGAAGCAAACCAAAATCGCGCTGCGCGTAGTCGGCGACCGTGTGGCGGCGCACCCCTTCGTTGCGATGCACGGGGAGCCCCGGCGGCTTCGAGATCACCAACATTGAGTCGTCGACGTGGAGGACGCGAAAGTTGGGAGGGGGCGGCCCTCCTCGACGCGCCGCGGCGCGAGCCGCACGCGGAGCGATTCCCCTTTTGGCACAAATAGCGCGGGCGCGTCTCGAGCCGCGCGCCGACGCGGACGTGCCCCCTCCACGAGCTCGCGCAGATACGAGCGGGAGAGCTCGGGGATGAGGCTGTGGAGCGCCTTGTCGATCCGAAGCTCGTGGAGCTCCTCGGGCACGACGAAGACTCGCTCCGGGTCCTCCGTTTCGTTGGGCTTGCCGGCGTTCCCCACCTTCGAGCTAGCCGAGCCCTCCAGGTTGCGGCGCAGGAGCTGTAGCTCGGCTTCGAGCTCGCGCCGGCGCTCGCGCTCGCCGGCGACGATGCCCGGATCGGCCCGCTCCACGAACGAGGCGTTGGATAGTTTGATTCGATCGAGCGGATGCCCCCTCGATCTTCTCCATCTTTTTCTTGAGGTGCTCGACGCCGGCGGCCACGTCGACCTGCCCCTCGAGCGGCAGATAGAAGACGCCGCCGTCGAAGGTGTCGACCCCCGAGCGCGGCGGGCGCGGCTCGCCGATCCCAACTTTCACGGCGCCCAAGCGGGCGAGCTCGCGGAGAAGACCAAGATTCGCGGTGAGGAGGGTCGCGCCATCGGCGGCGTTCGTCGAGACGACGCCGCCCTCCGGTTTGTTGGCAATCGGCACGCCGAACACCGCGCGGAGATTCCGCATGGCGCGGAGCGCGTCGCGCAGGATCGCGGTCTCCCGCTCGGAGGCCTCGTCGCGCGCGGACGCGTCGGCCGCGGGCCACGGCTCCGAGGCGAGGAGCTTCGCCGAGGAGCGCGGCACGAGCGGCGCCACCACGGCGCCATAGACCTCCTCGGTCAAATAGGGGAGGAAAGGATGGAGCAGCTTCAGGGTCGACTGGAGCGTCTCCAACAAAACGGCGCGCGCCATCTCGCGGTCAGGGGAGGACGTGTCATTGTTGGGAAGGGCGCCGGGCACCGATTCCCCCGACGTACCCAAGCGCCCCTTCACCGCCTCGAGGTAGTGGTCACAGAAATCATTCCACGTGAAGCGATAGAGATCCTGCGCCGCGTCGTTGTAGTGAAATCCGTCGAGCGCCTCGGTCACTCGCGCGATCGTGTCGGCGCAGCGCGAGCGGATCCAGCGATCCTCGAGCCGCGTCGCTTTCTTGGGATCGGCCGCGGGCTTCCCGTCGAGATTCATCCCAATGAAACGGGCCGCGTTCCAAACTTTGTTGCAGAAGTTGCGCCCCTGGACGAACTTTTCCTTGGCGAGCTTCAGGTCCTGCCCTTCGGTGGAGAGGATACACAAAGAATAGCGCACCGCGTCGGCGCCGTGCTCCGCGATCATGTCGAGTGGGTCGATGCCGTTGCCGAGCGACTTCGACATCCGCCGCCCCTGCGCGTCGAGCACCGTGCCGTTGATGTACACGTCGCGGAAGGGCACTTGATTGGTGAACTCGAGCCCCGCCATCACCATCCGCGCCACCCACAAAAAGAGGATCCCGCGGTCGGTCACGAGCAGGCTGGTCGGGTAATAGTTGGTGAAGTCCGGCGTCGCGTCGGGCCAGCCGAGGGTCGACATGGGCCAGAGCCACGACGAAACCCACGTATCGAACACGTCTTCGTCCTGGCGGAGATGGGTCGAGCCGCAGGTGGAGCAGCGGGTCGGATCGGTCATCGCGTCGCGCGCGCCCGGCACCGTCATGTGGGAGTTCTCGCACCACCACACCGGCACGCGGTGCCCCACCAGATCTGGCGCGACACGCACCAGTCGCGCGCGTTGTCGAGCCAAGACAAATAAAACGATTCCCATCTTTCCGGATGGAACTTGACCTCGCCGCGCCGCTGCGCCGCCGCCGCTTTCTTTGCGAGCTCCGACATCCGCACGAACCACTGGTCCGATAGGTAGGGTTCGATCACGGTGTCGCATCGGTAGCAATGGCCGACCACGTTCTCGTGGTCGGCCACGCCCTCGAGGAGCCCTCCTTCTCCATCGCGGCCACGATGCGCTTGCGCGCCTCGAAGCGGTCGACCCCGTCGAGGGACGCGAGGTCGAACGCCGTCTTCCCAACGAAATCGCGGAGCTCGGCGATCGTCACGGCCCCCGCTGGATCGAGCACCACGGTGGGCGTGAGCTTCTGCCGCGCCCCGATCTCGAAGTCGGTCTGATCGTGCGCCGGAGTCACCTTCACGGCGCCGGTGCCGAACTCCCGCTCCACCGCTTCGTCGGCCACCACGGGGATCTCGCGCCCCACGAGCGGGAGCACGAGCCTCTTCCCAACGAAATCCGCGTAGCGCGGATCCTCGGGATTCACCGCCACGGCCACGTCGCCGAGCATCGTCTCGGGGCGGGTGGTGGCGATCGTCACGAAACGCCCCGTCTCTCCCTTCACTGGGTAGCGGAAACGCCACAAATGCCCCTTCGTGGGGTGCTTCTCCACCTCGTCGTCGGAGAGCGCGGTCTGGCAACGCGGGCACCAGTTCACGATCCGCTTCCCGCGATACACCAGATTCCTTTCCACAATAAGCAGAACGCCGTGCGCACCGCCCGCGAGAACTCGGGATCCATGGTGAACGTGTAGCGCGACCAATCGAGCGATTGGCCGAGCGCGCGCATCTGGAGGCAGATGCGCTTCTCGTATTGTTCCTTCCACTTCCACACCTCCTTCACGAACGCCTCGCGCCCCAGGTCCTGGCGACGCTTCCTCTTTCTTGAGTTGCTTCTCGACGACGTTTTGTGTGGCAATCCCGCGTGGTCGGTGCCCGGCACCCACAGCACGGCGCGGCCGCGCATCCGCTCGAAACGCACCGAAATGTCCTGAAGCGTTTGATTGAGGGCGTGCCCCATGTGGAGCGAGCCGGTCACGTTGGGCGGCGGAATCGCGACGACGTAGGGGCGCTTCCCGGCGCGCAGCCGCGCGTCCGGATTGAACTCGCCGCTCTCCTCCCATTGCTTGTAGAGGCGCGCTTCGATCGCGGCGGGTTCGTATCGGGGGAGAGAGGCTCGGGCATGGCGTCGTCGTGGGAATCGCAAAGAGTCGCGAAGCGGCGCGGACACCGCAAGCGTTGAAACGGCCCCCTGTCCCTCGACGATGGCGCGATGCCATCCGGGGTCAGAAGCGTGTCCTCCTCGTCGCGAATCCGATCTCGGGCTCGGGGCGCAACCGGCGGGAGGCGCCGCGCCTCGCCGCGGCGCTCGCGCGGCTCGGCGTCGCGAGCGAGATCGCGTTCACCGAGCGAGCGGGGCACGGGCGGGAGCTCGCGCGGGCGCGCTCTCCGCGGCCTTCGACGCGGTGGTCGCCGTCGGCGGCGACGGGACGCTGCGCGAAGTGGCCGACGGCCTCGACGGCCGCCTCCCCGCCGGCCTCTACCCGACCGGCACCGCGAACGTCATGGCGCGCGAGCTCGCGATCCCGTTTTCCGTCGAAGGGGCGGCGCATGTGATCGCCACGGAACCACCCATGGCCATCGACTCCGCCCGCGCCAACGGCGCCGCGCGCTCTTCGTGGTGGGCGCCGGCTTCGACGCGCGCGTCCTCGCCGGGCTCGAGCGCGCGCGGAAAGGTGGCATTTCCTACGCGAGCTACCTCGCGCCGGTCCTACGCGCGATCACCGACTATCGCGCGCCCCGATTGCTGGTGTCCGTCGACGGCGGCGCACCCCAGTCCTGTGACTTCGCATTGGTGTCCAACACGCGGTACTACGCCGGGCCGTGGGTTCGATTCCGCTCCGGACCCTCGCTGACCGACGGGCGATTCGAGGCCTACCGCTTCCAAGTGCCCACCCGTTTTTCTTTGCTGATGGCTGGCATTCGTGGTGTCTTGCGTTTGTTGCCGGGCGGCGGCGTAGTGCGTGAGGGCGCAGCGTCGGTCCGCATCGAGTCCGACGAACCCACCCCCGTTCAGATCGACGGCGATACCGCGGGGCAGACGCCCGTCACGGTGGAAGTCCTCCCCGCTCCATTCCCATCCTCGCTCCGCCCCGAATCCAATGATAAGAAAACCTCGTCACGGCCGGGAATCTCACGATTCCCTCGAAGGGCGCCCCTTCTTCCTCTTCGCGGGGCCGTGTGTGATCGAGAGCGAGTCGCATGCGCTCGAGTGCGCGCGCGCGATCGCCGCCGTCGCGTCCAAACACAAGATTCCTTTCGTCTACAAGAGCAGCTACGACAAAGCCAACCGGAGCTCGGTCAAGAGTTTTCGTGGGGTCGGCCTCGAGAAGGGGCTCGCGATCCTCGCGGAGGTCCGCAGGAAAGTTGGTGTTCCGGTCCTGACCGACGTGCACCTCCCCGAGGAGGCGGCCGAGGCCGGAAAGGTGGTCGACGTCCTCCAGGTGCCCGCGTTCCTCTGCCGCCAAACCGATTTGTTGGTTTCGTGCGGCGAGACGGGGAAGTGCGTGAACATCAAGAAAGGGCAGTTCCTCTCGCCGCGTGAGATGGCTGGCGCGGTGGAGAAGGTGCGCGGCACCGGCAATCCCAACATCCTCCTGACCGAGCGGGGCACGTTCTTTGGTTATGGGCGGCTCGTGGTGGATTTCTCCGGCTTCCCGATCTCGCCGAGCACGGCTGCCCGACGGTGTTCGATGCAACCCATTCGGTCCAGCAGCCGGGCGCGCTCGGCGACCGGACGGGTGGCGATCGCACGCGTGTGCCGTTCCTCGCGCGCGCGGCGATGGCGGTCGGCTTCGATGGGCTCTTCATGGAAGTCCACCCCGATCCCGATCGGGCGCCGAGCGACGGCCCGAATATGGTGAAGCTCGATTCGCTCGGTGCACTCGTCGAATCGTGCGTCGCCGTCGCTCGCGCCCTCGCTCGGGAATAGCCGCGCATTCCTGGGGTCCGACCGCACCTGATTGATCGCGCGCCCCGTCTCCGGCCCACGTACCGCAACCCCGCAATTGTGACTTCCGGACCCCAAGATCCCCGCGATTCCCAAGAAAAGCGCGCCGACGCGGGGAATGCCATCGGCAGTAATGCCACCAGCAGTGACGCCACCAGCAGTAACGCCACCAGCAGTGACGAGCCCCCCATCGCGCCGCCGGGGGCTAGCGTTCGAGCTGACGATCGAACAATTGCGCGCCTGCCTCCCCGAATACGACGTGAAGGGAATCGTGGGATCGGGGCAATGGGGTCGTCTACGAAGCGCACCACAAGCCCTTGCAGCGGCGCGTCGCATTGAAGGTGTTGCCCCTGGGCTCGCGGCGCGCGAGGCGACGATCCAACGATTCCTGCGCGAGGCGGCGGTCGTCGCGCGGATTCACCACGAAAACATCGTCCCCATCTATGACGTCGGCTCGCGCAACGGGCTCCATTACTTGGCGATGCGATTCGTGCCCGGCGTCTCGCTGGATCGCGCGGTCGCGGTGGCGCCGCTCTCGCCGAAGGAAGTGGCGGAGATCGGATCGTCGATCGCGCGCGCCCTCGCGTTCGCCCATCGCCAGGGGATCGTCCACCGCGACGTGAAGCCGGCCAACATTCTGCGCGAGCCCGACGGTCGGGTCGTGCTCACCGACTTCGGCCTCGCGCGCGTCGAGGGCTCGGGGACGATGACCGAGTCGGGGGCGCTCGTGGGGACTCCCAACTATATGAGCCCCGAGCAGATCACCGGCTCGCGCGATTCGGTCGACGGGCGCTCGGACGTCTTTTCGTTGGGAGTCACGCTCTTCGAGCTCCTCACGGGAAAGCCACCTTCGAGGAGGCCACCACGCCGAACACGCTCCGCGCGATCCTCGAGAAGCCGACGCCGCGCTTGAAGAAGCTGCGCCCCGATTGCCCGCCCTCCCTCGAGGTCATTCTTGGGAAGGCGATGCGGAAGGATCCCAACGATCGCTATCCCAACGCGCTCGCTCTCGCCGAGGATCTCGAGCGCTACCTCGCGGGCGAGCCGATCCTCGCGCGGCGCGAGAGCTCGATCGTGCGCGGGGCGCGCTACATGAAGGCGTACCGATTCTCGATCGCGCTCGCGTTCGTCGTGCTGCTCGCGGCGGGCGCGCTCATCCTTTATCTTTACATCGGCCGTCAGCAGGGGAGATGTACCTGACGCGCGCGCGCCAGAAGATGGACACGATCTCCGCGGAGTCGATCGCGCTGATTCGCGCCGATCTCGACGCGGCCCATGAATACTCGAACACGCGGAAGTCCGCGTGCATGGAGCGGGCGAGCTTCGCCCTGCGAGTCGGGCAGATGGAGCTCGGCGTGGTCGAGCACCGCACACTCGTCGAGCTCGGATTCAAGGACACCAACGAACTGCTCACGACCTACGAGCTCGTCGTCGAGGAGCGGGTCGAGATCCTGGTGCTGCGCGGAAACTTGGGATTGCGCCTCGGCGAGTTCCAGGAAGCCCACACATGTGCGCAGAAGGCGATGGATTTGGGGCCGAAGAACGCAAAGGCGCTCACGCTCGCGGCGGAGGTCCAGAAGGAGCTTGGCCGCACGACCTACGATCGGGGCGAGCTGTCCGATGCGCGCAGCCAATGGGATCTCGCGCGCGACTTGGCCGAGAAAGCGATTGCCAACGATAGCGCGTTCCCGCGCGCGCACTTCGTCCGCGCCGCGGTGCTCCATCTGATGGAGGACAACGACGCGGCCGACGCGAGCTTCAAGGAAGCAAAGCGCCTCGATCCCAAGAATGCCGAGTTCCGCAGCGTGTACGCGACGTTCGAGAAAGAGCGCGGCAACCAGGCGAGCGCCAACCAAGAGTTGGAGTTCGCGAAGGCGCTGAATCCCTTCGCGTCGTTCACGACCTCGACCCCACTCATCGGCGATGACGTGGCGCGCTCGATGCAGAAGTATGGCGAAACACTCCGCAGCATCATTGGGAAGCCCGACGGCCGCGCGGCGTCGCAGCCGTCGACCCTTCCCGCGTCCCGCCCCGTCAAGTCGCTCTGACGTACGGGCGGCAGTGGGGCGGCATATATGCCGCCCCTACGAAACGCGGCCCGGCACACGAGTGCCGGGCCGGCGCGATCCATCCGGAGCTGACGGCCGAGTGGGCCGAGTACCCAGCCGTCAGTCGATCGCGCTGAAATCGAATTGTTCTTGGATTCGGGAAGCCATCTTCATGGGGCGTGGATTTGTACCTTTGCTTCTTTGTTTGGCTCAAAAGAACGCGCGCGAATCCAACGAAAGACCTTGGTTGCTGATCCGCACACGCATCGCTTGGGGCGGCACGTATTTGAGGATCGTCTCGGAGGTCGGGAGCTTCGACCAATCGAAGTGGAGCGACTTCGCCCGAACTCCAAACTTCATGTCGCGCCTGTGCATTTCGCCGTGGCTGTCGGTCGGCTCGTCGACATCCGTGTCGTCGGCGCCGGAGATCAGGCCGACGGGAATCGAGTCGAGGATCGCGGGGGCAATCGTGGAAAAGTTGCCATAGGCGAAGCTCGTGATCGACGGCCAGTCGATGAACAAGTATCCCGTGGCCGGACCCGACGCGACCGCAGTGATCGATTCGCGATAGTCCTTACGCGACGCGAGCGACGGCGAGCCGCTCTTCAGAAACTGGATGTAGCGCTTCATCGCCGCCACGTTGGAGCCGATCACGATCCGGTCGCCGTCGATCGCGAGGCTCGGGAAGAACGGGCTGTCGCCGGCCCGCGCATAGCTGATCTTGTAATCTTGGTATTTCGACTCGAAGATCGACAAACCCAATTTTTGGTTGCGGCGCACGCCCGTTTCCAACAATTCGCGGAAACGCCACGCGGACTTCTCATCCTTGGCTTTCGCGATGAGGTAGAAGTCGGGGATGAAGCCGGACTCGGGGGACGACCGCCACCGCGACCTCGTTGCCCAGCAGCGCGAGCATCTCGTGAAAATCGGCGCCGACGCGCGTGCGCAGCTGCACCATGTTCTGCTCGAACTCGACCTCCGCCTTCGGACCGGCTTGCGCGATGAGCTTTCGCAGCGCGTTCGACGTGAGCGGGCCATCGATCGCCATCTGCGCGCACGCGATCGCGCGCTCGGGAAGGTATTCGGCGAGGTCGAACTGCTCCTTGCTCGCGAAGAGAGTCGGGAAGCCCGAGGTCACATTGGCGCGGACCTCGACCCGGTGGCGGATGCAGCTCCCCTCCGGCTCCATGCTGACGCCGATCCAACGCAACTGATCCATCCCGATCGCCTTCAGCTCGCGGCGTGCGTTCCCCTTCATGTCGAGGAGGCGCGGGCCATCGAGGTAGAGATACATCCCACCTTTGTTGGAGCCGAAGAAATCATTGGCTTCGCGAAAGTTGGGTTCGGCGGCGAACGTGACCTTCGGGGCAGCGCCGAGGAGCCGGATCATGTTGTCGGACTTGGGTGCCGCGACGAATACGTTCTGCCCGCGGCGCGCGACGCAGAACACGGGCTCGGAGTTGGAGTCCGCGTCGGAAGAGCGGCCGAACTCCCAGAAGCTCTGCGTATCGAAGGCCGACCGGCGCACCATCTCCTCTCCGCCGGTCTGCTTCACGTGCTCCGCGAGATCCACGAGGAAGGAGTCGACCTGCTCCGGCTTGGAGCCGGCTTTCATGAGCCAGTAGAAGCCACCCGTATCGTTGGCATCAATCCTCGCGGCGTTCGTGTACGCGTTCGCGGGGGATCGGCGGCGAAGGACATCTCGCCGAGGCCGAAGCCCGAATGGCAAATATCGAGGAAGCCCTTCCAGAGGCGCTCGGGGATGCCGTTCTCCTTGAGGGTCTTTTCGTACCACGCGAGGATCGGCGCCGAGACTTTGTTGGGATCCGCCTTCTCGAACTTGGCGATCTCGGGATTGGTCTTCAGGAATTCCCACACTTCCTCGTCATCGCACAGGCGCGTGATGCACCAATCCTTCAGCTTGACGTCGAGATTCCTTCAGGTCGCCGCAATGGAAGAAGACAAAGGCTCCGGAATCCGCTTCGCCAAGTCTGGCGCCTCGATGTTGAACGAGGTTCGCACCGCGGTAGCGCCTTGGCCCGCAGCCGCTTGGCCGGCCCCGACCCCCTGACCTGCGGCACTCTGCCCCCATTCACTTTTCGCCGGGGCTTGGCCACTCGACGCCGACTGGGCCGCTTGAATGATCAGTGCAGTCCGCGATCGGGGCGAAGACCGCCCCTGGAGTTTGGACCTGCTTCGGAGCAGGGATCTGCGGCAATCCGACCGCCGAACCCGTGGCATGTTGAATGGCGAGGAGGATGAAGGCGGAGTTTGCGGTCGGCATCGGCTGGTTGTGGCGGCGCGCCATGACAAGCGGCGTGCCGCCCCCAAATGCGCCAACTCCCTGGGGAGGCGCGACTTGAGGCTGTGCCGATTCGGCTCAGCGGGCCGTGCCGGCCCGCGGTCCCGGGGGCGGCGCGGGGCCGCTCGGCGGCGACTTCTCGCCGAGCCCGAGCGCGTCGAGTCGCGAGTAAAGGTCCGCCGCGGGATTCCCAAGATTCGCGCCGCCTCGGTTTTGTTGCCGCCGGTGCGCTCCAGGGTCGCGCGGATCAACGCCGACTCGACTTCCTCCATGGGTTTCCCCACGAGCGACTGGACGGCCAGATCGGGGGAGGATCGGGCTCCCGGAGCGCGGGGTTTCGACGAGATCGGGGGTGATCGTCTCGCCGGAGAGGGCGCACAAACGCAAGATTTCGTTCTCGAGCTCGCGCACGTTCCCCGGCCAATCGCGCGCGACGAGCTTCGCCATCGCCTCGCGCTGGATTTTCTTGGGAAGTCCCGTTCGTTGGGTTTCCCGCGCGAGGAACGCTTCGACCAGCTCCGGGATGCTCTCCCGCTGCTCGCGCAGGACCGGCATCCGGATCTCGACGACGCGCAGGCGGAAGTACAAATCTTGGCGAAAGCCACCTTTCGCGACGAGCTCCTCGAGCGGCCGGTGCGTGGCGCTCAGGATCCGCACGTCGATCTGGATCTCCTCAGTGCCCCCACGCGCCGGAGCTTGCGGTCCTGGAGGAAACGCAACAATTTCGATTGGAGCGGGAGGCTCATCTCCGCGATCTCGTCGAGGAAGAGCGTCCCCCAGTCGCCAACTCCAACAATCCCTGGCGATCCTCGTGGGCCCCCGTGTAGGCGCCGCGCCGCACGCCGAAGAGCTCGCTCTCGAGCAACCCCTCCGCGATGGCGCCGCAGTTCACGGCGACGAACGGGCGGTTGCGCCGCGCGCCATTGTCGTGGATCGCCCGCGCGATCAGGTCCTTCCCCGTGCCGCTCTCGCCGCGGATCAGCACCGGGTAGTCCCCATCTTTCACGCGATCGACCAACGTCAAGACTTCCATCATTTGTTGGGATCGCCCGATGACCTGATCGTAGGAGCCCTGCAGCGGCATCGTGGGCTTCGACGACGCCTCGCGCTGGAGCCGGTCGAGCTCGGCGAGGGCGCGCGCGGCGCGGTCCTCGAGCTGGCGGTTCGCCTCCTCGAGACGGCGGCGCACCTCGGCGTTCTCCTCGTGGAGGCGCGCGTTCTCGATCGCGATCGCCGCGTGGGCCGCATAGGCCTCGAGGAACTCGCGGTCCGAGTCGGTGAAGCGGCCGCGCGCGAAGCGATTGTCGAGACAGAGGGCGCCGATCGTGCGGTTGCGGATCCGCAGCGGAACGCACAGAACGCTGCGTAGCTTCAGATCGACCACCGAGCGCGAGCCAAAGTTGGCATCGGCGGCGGCGTCGTCGGCGAGGATCGCAACCCCGGTCTGGAGGACGCGATTCACGATCGACGCAGAGATCTTCTCGAGCGCCTTGCGCACGTCCTCGCGATCCACATTGCGCGCCGAAGGAACGTCGAGCTTGTTGTCGCGATCGACCACCACGAATCCGCGCTCGGCCCCGAGCAGGTCGACCGCCTTGTCGACCATCGAGTCGAGGAGCGGCTTGATCGAGCGCTCCGAGTTGAGGGCACGGCTCGCCTCCAGCAGCGCCAGGAGGCGCTTGGGGTCGGGGCCCCGCCCCTCGTCTCGGCCGAATAGGTGGCGAAGCACGGAACCCAACTATCGTTTGATTGGGATCCGCATGCGCGCGTCCTCGCCGCGCACGCGGAGGATCCCGAGGCGGGAGATCGCGAAGTCGAAGCGCACCGGATCGTTGGGATCGTATCGGCGGAGCGCCTCGGTCACATGCTCGGCGTTGCGCCACGTGGCGAATGGGCTCGGACAGAGGCCGTTCCAATGGCAGATGCGGGTCGTGTGCGTGTCGAGCGGCATGACGAGCTCGGCGGGCGACACGCTCCGCCAAAGGCCGAGGTCGATCCCGTCGTCGCGGCGCGCCATCCAGCGCAGGAACATACAGAGGCGCTTGCAGGCGGAGCCATCGTTGGGATCGGGGAAGAAGAAGCTCACGTCGCCCGCCGCCACCGGCGACTCGAGCGCGCGCGCGCGGCGCGTGAACGACGAGAGCCGCTCGCGCAGCCCCCGCCCCGCCCGCGGCGAAGAATCCCTCGATCGAGCCGTCGCGCGCGCGCATTTGTCGCATCGCCGAGAGCAACCCGACGACGTCGGGCGCGCCGTTGAATCGGTGCTGAAATGGCTCGAGGTGCGCGAGACATTCCCCAAGATTCATCCGGTCGATCGCGCGTGCGGGAGCGATCGAATCGCGCGAGGACCGCGAGGACCCTCTCCACGCTCCCGAGGATCTGCTTCACCGAGCCGTAGGCCAACGATGCGGCGAGGAGCCCCGCGACCTCCCGGTCGTCGCGCGAGGCGTAGCGATGGGCGAACTGGACCGGATCCGACGCCAAGAATCGGCGATCGAAGCGCGAGGCCAACTCTTCGAGCTTGGCGCCGAGGTGCGGCGGGCGTCGCTTCACGCCGGCTCTCCGCGAGCGCGGCGCCGAGCGCGCGCGATACCACGAATACGGCATGGCGCCGATTGTTGGGAAGCCCGCCGGCCGCCTCGACGGCGCGCTCGACGTCGAACGGCGCGCGGCGGCGAGCTCGAGCCCCGCGAGCGACTCGACGACGACGGAGGCGACCGCGATCACGCTCGAGCAGCCGTGCGCCATGAATCGCGCGTCGCGCACGCGCCCGCTCTCGCACGCGACCTCGATCTCGAGGACGTCGCCGCACGCGGGATTCTCGGCGCGCCCGCGCGCCGCCGCCCCTTCGATCCGCCCCACGCCGCGCGGATGGCGAAAGTGGTCTTCGAGGATCGGAGGGAGGTCGCCACGCCCGGCCATCCTAACTCACCACCAAAAGAAACCGGACCGGGGGCGCGCGCGGGCTCCGCTACGCCTCGAGCTGCGGCTCGCCCGTCAGATTGATCGCGCGCCACGCGCCGGCGCGGAAGCGGAGGTAGAAGAAGAGCGCCAGCAGCCCGATGTAGCCGACGATACAAAGAATCGCGGCGCTCGTGCCGCCGTCGGCCGAGCGGATCCAGAGCCACGAGGCGGGGACGAAGACCACCCATGCGAGCGCGATGCGCGCGCCGAGCGTCCACACGGTGTCCCCGCCGCTCGCAGCGCTTCGGCGAGCGTCATCGCGAGCGCGTCGAAGAGTTGCCAAAGGGCGCTGAGCGGGAGGAGCGTCGTGCCGAGCAGCACGATCTCCGGCGAGGCGTTGGGCGACGCGCCGAAGGCGGCCATGACCTGCGTCGGAAAGGTGGCATAGAAGATCCCAACGATCACCTGCCAGGTCCCCGCGACGAGCGCGGTGCGCCGCACGAGCCACGGAACCCAATCTTGGCGTCCGCTGCCGATCGCCTGGCCGACGAAGATCGCCCCCGCCGACGCGCAGCCGAATGCCGGCATGAACGAGAGCGAGTTCAGTTGGATCACGGCGAGGAGCGCCCCCACCGCGGCGGTTCCCAACTTTGCCACGATCACGTTCACGAAGAACATGAATGCGGCGAACTCCAGGAACCAATTGAGCCCGTTGGGGAGGCCGAAGCGCAGGAGGCGCCACGCCTCGCTCGCGCGAAGAGCGCCGCGCGCGGCGCGCGTGACCGGCTCCCGCGCGAACGACACGACCAACACCAAGAATCCCAGCGTGCTCGCGATGGAGCTCGCGAGCGCCGCGCCGCGCACACCGAGCGCGGGGGCGCCCAAGTATCCGTAGATGAGGACCGCATTCAGCCCAATGTTGGTGACCATCGAGACGACGTTCGCGATCATCGGCGTGCGCGTGTCGCCGAGTCCGCTCTTATAGTTACCAAGCGCCTCGGTCCCGATCACGGCGCCGATGCCGGCGAGGCGCCAACGCAAATAATCCGCCATCGTCTCCCGCACGGCCGGCTCGTACTCCAGCAGCGAGGTGGCCGGGCCGATCGCGCCGAGCCCCGCGAGGAGGAGGATCTCGGTGGCCCCGGCGAAGAGGAGCCCATAGATGGCATAGCGGCGCGCGGCGGCCGGGGTCCCGCGGCCGTGGAGCTGCGAGGCAAAGCTCTGGACGAGGAAGACCACCCCCATCGGGAGGATCATCAGATTCATGGCATTCATCGAGCCCGCGGTCGCGGCGGCGAATGCGGAGGCGCCGAGCGGCGCGGTCATCGCGGCGTCGCTGAAGCCGATCACTGCCTGGGTCGCGCGCGTGACGATGATCGGCCACGCGAGCGCGAGGAAGGCGCGAAGAGTTGCGTTCGGGGGTTATCACGGCGAAGGGGGCGAGAGGCTAGCCAACGAAAATGGGAATCTCCCACTTTCTGGTCCTATCGGTGCCGCCATGGCCACGATGCGCGCCGTCCAGATTCCCCGCCCCGGTTCGCCCTTCGAGCTCGTGGAGCGAACGATCCCCGCCCCCGGCCCCGGGTCGGTGCGCCTCCGCGTCGAGGCGTGTGGCATTTGCCACAGTGACGTCGTCGCCAAGGATGGGCTCTGGCCGGGGTGGGCTATCCGCGCGTCCCGGGGCACGAGGTCGCCGGGGTGATCGACGCGGTCGGCGCCGGCGTGACCGGTTGGAAAGTTGGGGATCGCGCCGGCGTGGGCTGGCACGGCGGCCATTGCCTCATTGCGATTCGTGCCGCCGCGGCGATTTCTTCGCATGCACGCTGCCGCCGCCGATCACGGGGCTGAGCCTCGACGGGGGCTACGCCGATTTCATGATCGCGGGGATCGACGCGCTCGCGCGGATTCCCGCCGGGCTCGGCTCCGTCGAGGCGGCGCCGCTCCTGTGCGCGGGCGTCACCACCTTCAACGCCCTCCGCAACAGCGGAGCGCGGCCGGGGGAGCGGGTCGCGATCCTTGGCATCGGCGGGCTCGGCCACCTCGGCGTCCAGTACGCCGCAAAGATGGGATTCGAGACGGTGGCGATCGCGCGCGGGAAGGACAAGGAGCCGCTCGCGCGGAAGCTCGGGGCCACCAACTATATCGACAGCGAGGCGGGAGACCCCGCGGCGGCGCTCGGAAAGTTGGGAGGCGCCAAGGTCATCCTCGCGACCGTGACGAACGGCGCGGCGATGTCGGCCATCGCAGGCGGGCTCGCCCCGAATGGAAAGTTGGTGATCGTTGGAGCGGCCGACTCCATGACCGTGTCGCCGATCGCGCTCCTGAGCCGCCGGCAGTCGGTGGTCGGTTGGTACTCGGGGACGTCGATCGACTCGGAGGACACTCTCGCGTTCAGCGTGCTCACGAACGTCCGGGCGATGAACGAGGTCTTCCCGCTCGCCCGCGCGGCCGAAGCCTACGAGCGCATGATGAGTGGGAAAGCGCGGTTCCGGGTGGTGCTCGAGATGGGAGGGTGATGCGGTCGCGGCTTCGCGCCGTCAGGATGCTGACCATGGCTCCCGACCGCGCGCCAGCCCCGCTCCTCCAGCGCACTGGAGAGTCCGCGATCGCGGCCTGGGACGGCGGGCAGGAAATGTTGGCATTCCTCGGGAATTGCGCCATCGCGTTCTCGCGAATGCTGCGCGGCAGAGCACAGTTCCGGTGGCGCGATGTTTTCTTGGTGATCGAACAGTGCGGACCGCGGGCGCTCGGCATCGTGGCGCTCATCAACTTTCTGATCGGCCTCATCATTGCATTCGTCGGCGCGACCGAGCTCGCGCGCTTCGGCGCTGCGATCTACGTCGCCGATTTGGTGGGGGTGGCCACCGTCCGCGAGATGGGCTGCATCATGACGGGGATCATCATGTGCGGCCGCACCGGCGCGGCGTTCGCGGCGCAGCTCGGGACGATGAAGGTCAACCAAGAGATCGAGGCCTTCGAGACGTTCGGAATCAACACGATCGAGTTCCTGGTCCTCCCGCGGATGCTGGCACTCATCCTCGTGATGCCGCTGCTCTGCGTCTTCGCGGATCTGATCTCCGTCGCGGGCGGATATGTTGTGTCGACGATGCTGCTCGACATCACGCCGGCCTTCTATATGGAGCGCACGGTCCAGGCCATCACGCTCACGTCTTTTTGTTGGGGATCGTCAAAGGTGGGTATTTCGGCGTGGTCGTGGCGCTGACGGGCTGCTTGCGCGGCATGCAGTGCGGGAGCAACGCCGCCGCCGTCGGAGACGCGACGACTTCTGCGGTCGTCACGGGCATCACCACCATCATCGCGTCGGACGGGGTGTTCGCGGTGCTCTGCAACGCGCTTCACATATAGTTGGGGGCCGCACGGAACCATGGAAGCCGCCCCGCCGACACCCAGATCGAGATCCGCGACCTGACGATGGCCTACGGATCGTTTGTCGTCATGCGCGACATCAATGCCAAGATTCGGCGGTCCGAGATCTTCGTCATCATGGGAGGCAGCGGATCCGGCAAGAGCACGCTGCTCCGGCACATGATTGGCTTGAAGTCGCCCGCGCGCGGCGACATTTATTATGACAATGAACCGTTCTGGGGTCGGGTGAAGAGGAGCGGCGGCGGCGATTGCGCACATTCGGAGTGCTCTTCCAGAGCGGCGCTCTCTGGAGCTCGATGACGATCGCGGAGAACGTGGAGCTGCCGCTCACGGAATTCACCGATCTGTCCGAGTCGGAGATCCGCGACCGCGCGCGCTCGAAGCTCGCGATGGTTGGCCTCAAGGGATTCGAGGATCACTACCCGGCGGAGGTCTCGGGGGCATGAACAAGCGCGCGGGCCTCGCACGAGCGATGTCGCTGGATCCCAAGATTCTGTTCTTCGACGAGCCGTCGGCGGGGCTCGATCCCATCAATTCGCGCAATCTCGACCGCCTGATCCTGCAATTACGCGACGGCCTGGGAGCCACGTTCGTCATCGTGACGCACGAGTTATGCAAGCATCTTCGCGATCGCCGACAACTCGATCTTTCTCGACACGAATACGCGGACGATGCGCGCGCAGGGCAATCCGCGCGAGCTCCTGAAGAGCTCGACCGATCCGTACGTCTTGAGATTCTCACACGCGGCGAAGCGCGTCTCGAAGCCGGCACCGAAACCCAACTCCGGTCATCCCGTCCATGAGCCAACGAGCCAATCCCGCAACGATCGGACTTTTCATTGTCATCGGGCTGGCGCTCGGCGTCGCCGGTTTGTTGGCATTCAGCTCCTCGGCGCTCTGGAGACCCTCCACGAAGTTCGTCGTGTACTTCAACGGCTCCCTGAATGGCCTCTCCAAGGGAGGACACGTCAAGTATCGCGGCGTGACGATCGGCTCGGTTCACCGCGTGATGATTCGCTTCAACCAAAACGAAGACGACTCGTCCATGCCCGTGATCCTCGATATCCAGGAGCACCTCGTTCGGGAGCGGTTGGACAAGTCGGCGCTGTTCAACGATCTCGACGATCTGGGAGAGGCCGTTCGAAAGGGGCTGCGCGCGACGCTCGAGAGCGAGAGCCTCCTGACCGGAATCCTCTACGTCAGCCTCGAGGTGATGAAGGACGCGCCGCCGGCCATTTACCACCAAAGGGAGCCCATCTATTTCGAGATCCCGGCCCGGACCACCGAGATCCAACAGTTGATGAAGAATCTCGCGAGTCTGGATATCGTTGGTCTCGAGAAAAGATCAGCGCGCTGATCGAAAAGATCGACGGCGCTCTCGGCGATTTGAGGGTTCGGGAGCTGAGCGATGACATGACGAAGCTCCTGGATTCGGTTGACCGCATCGCCAGCTCGCCCGATCTCAAGGATTCGCTCGCGGATCTGAAAGCCACGCTCGGCGAGTACCGTCGGCTGGCCGAGAAGTTGAACGGGCGCGTGGATCCCCTCGCCGATGAGCTCACCACGACTCTCGAGGAAGCCAACAAAACGTTGGTACAGATCAAAGCGGAGCGCAAAACGTTCGCAATCTGCTCTCCGCGAACTCACCGATGCGCCACGAGCTCACGCTCACGCTCGAGCAGGTGGCCGGCGCGGCCTAATCGTTGTCCGCGCTCTTGGCATTCCTCCAGCAACATCCCAATGCGCTCATCGCCGGGCGCGAGGCTCCCGAGAAAGCCAAATGAAAACGCAATCGCACAAAAGGCTTCCTTGGGTGGGTCGACTCCTCCTCGCGGCGGGGGTGGGCGCCGGCGCCATCGGTTGTATTGGTCTTCCGAAGCCCTCCGGAGCGAGCCCGCGCCATTTCGTGTTGACGCCGCTGGCCGCCGAGTCGGCGCCGGTCGGTGCATCGACCGGAGGGCGAGCGGTCGGCGTCGGCTTCGTCAAGATCCCTTCGTATTTGTTCAATGACTCGATTACAGTCCGGCAGGGCACCAACGAAGTCACCTACCTCGAGAGTGCCCTGTGGGCCGAACGATTGGACTCGGGACTCCAGCGCGTTCTGGCAGCGAATCTTGGCATTCTGCTCTCCACGTCACAGATGCGTCTGTCCGCATGGCGACCGGAGGAGGTTTCGGCCGAGATCTATGTCACAATTGAGCAGTTCGACGTCGACAGTCGCGGCCGCGGCTCGCTCGTCGCTTGGTGGCGCGTCCTCGCGCCCGGCGGCGAGTCGATCCTGAGCTCGAATCAATTCCGCGCCGCGCTCGAGGGCTCCCAACCCGCCTCCGATCCCGACGGCGCAACGGCAACGATGAGCGCGCTTGCCGTGAGCCTGAGTCGCGAGTTGGCGCAGGCCGTGACGGCGGCGTCGGCGGGCGGAAGTCAACGATAGGCGCGCGTTCCCCGCGCCCGGGGCCGGTGCGGACCGCGTCGTCGGCTCGTTCGAAGAAGCAGAGTGTCCCCCTCCTCGTAACGCCGCGAACGTTGGGGAACTCGAAAGGTGGGTTTCGCCCACGGACCGGGGCTTGCCAAGCGCGCGCGCCTTCCCGAACCCCGGCTTCGCCATGAAAACGATCCTCCCGCCGTCCTCGTCGCCTCGATTGGTCTTGGATTCTTGGGTTCCCATGCCCGCCTCGGAGGCGACCGGCCGGCGCGCTCCGACGCAGGCGGCCGAGGTGGTGGAGCACCTGCGCGTCGTCGAGGCCGAGCTCGAGGCGGCGGATATTTCCCAACTATCGGTGGAGCAGCGCGCCGCGCGCGCGGGAGTGATCCGTCTGCTGGCGGCCTATCGCGATCGCGGGATCTTCCCGGAGAACTTCGCCTACGCCGATCGCTACACACCAACATTCGTGGACCTCGAGGGGCGGCGCTGCGCGATGGGGCACCTCATCGAGGCGACCGGCAGCCCGGGACTCCTCGCGAAGGCTCGCGGCCGATCACAACTATCAGTTCTTGGCCGAGCTCGACGGCGTGGAGGGCTACGCCGATTGGCTGCGGAATGTTGGCTTGTCGGCGGAGGAGGCGGCGCGGATCGAGGCGCCGATCAAGCCCCCTTACAACAAAAAGCTCCACGACTGCGCATGTGAATGCCTACGGCGGTCCCGCCGACGGAAACGGGCCGCGCCCCGCGGGCGGAACGTCTCCCGCGACGCCCGCGCCGGCGGCCCCCGGCGTTCCCCAACCATCCACACCGAACCGCCCCGGTGCGGCGTTCGTCGCCCAGCCGGCCGCGTGGCAAACGTGGTGGAACTTCCAACAGGTGGAGTTCTTCCGGCGCGCGCCCCGGGCTGGCGCGGTCACGGCGCCGCCGAGCGGTGATTCGGTCGGGAGCGACGGCACCGCACTCGCCGCGATGCGCGCGCGCCTCCTCCCGCGCCTCCTGAAGGATGCCAAGAGTCCGCACGCCACCACCCGCGAGGCGGCCCTCACGGCGCTCGGCCGTTTTGGTGGCAACGAGGCGGTCGCGGCGCTGCGCGCGGCGCTGCGCGATGAGAACTCGCTCGTGCGGATTGCGGCGATTCTTGGTCTTGGCTCCACGGGCGCGTCGAGTGCGTCGCACACGCTCCTCCACCTGGCTTTTCATGGCAACGGCGAGGGGCTCCGCGACGGCACTCCTTGGGTTCGCCAACTATCGATCGTGGCCCTCGGCCTCGGCCGCCGGCGCGGATTCACGGCCACGGTCGACCCCGTGATCGAGGCGCTCTTCAAGAGCCCCTGGTCGAGCGACACGGAGCGCGCCGAGGTCCGCAAGGCGTGCCTCCTATTCGTGGCATTGTCCCCCACCACGATCCTCGACGCGCCGATCCTCCAGTCGCTGCGCGATGAGAGCGAGAATCTTGGGGTTCGCACCCGCGCGCTCGAGACGATCGGCCTCGCGAGGCTCCAGAATTGCGTTCCCGATTTGTTGGTGATGGCGAGCCATCCGCGCGCGGAGCTTCGGCGCTCGGCGGCGCTCGCGCTCGGGCGAATCGACGACGCCGGCGCCATCCCGGCGCTCGTGAGGATGGCGGAGAATGACAACGATGAGGTGGCGCGCGGCTACGCGCTCGCCTCGCTCGGGCGCCACGGCGACAAGGGGCCGAAGGGGGTGCTCGAGAAGGCGCTCGCCGACGGTCCCAAGCGCCTCCGCCCGTGGGCTTCATTGGGATTGGGGATGCGCGCCTGGTTCTCCAATCGCGCGGTGGGCTCCACGGCCCCGCTCCTCGCGGCGCTCGAGCACGAAAGTAACATTTCGACGCGCGGCGCGCACGCCATCGCGCTCGGACTCACGCGCGAGCCGCTCGCCGCGAATCCGCTCGCGAGCCTCCTCGACGGCTCGTCCGACACCGACACGCGGCAACTCGCGTCGCTTGGCCTCGCGCTCGTCGGCGTGACGCCGGCTCGCGAGCGGCTCGTCGCGCACGTCGTCGAGGACGCGTCCCCGAGGTGAGCCTCGCGGCGGAGCTCGGCCTTGGCTACCTATCGGATCCCAAGGATGTGGCGCTGCTCGTGCGGGAGCTCGACCGCTCGCGGAATCTCTTCGAGGCGCGGACGCGCGCCGTCGGGCTCAGCCGATCGCAATCGCCCGAAGTGCTGAAGGCTCTCGAAGCCGCGCTCGAGGATCCCAAGATTTCGCGCGCCGCGTACGAGGGCATCCTCATCGCGCTCGGGCTGCGGCTCGGCGGCGATCCGGGGCTCAACCTTACCCTCGCGCAGTCGGGCTCGAACCCCGATATGTGGGATGAGTGGCAGACGGTGGTCGCCTACTCGGTGCTGTGAGCAACGAAGGGCTAGCCGCGGCACCCAATGGCTTTCATGCGATTCGCTACTCCGGTCTTCGTTCGGCGGATTGGCGAATGAGCTTGGAGATTCTTGGGTTCTCGACGTCGTCGAGGCTCGCGATTGGTATGAATCGCTTCGCTTTCGCGCGGCCGCGCAGCAACCCATGGGGGTCGGGCAGGCTCGCCCCCCGTAGGAACGAGATGGAAACCGCGTCGCCGCGAGCCTCGATCATACAAATATTGCCTCCGATCGAGGCGAATCGCGCGTCGGCGTGAAAATAGCAAAGACAACCAAAACGGATCCCTCGGCGGACTCCGGGGCCGTCCGCAGGATCGCTCGCCCGCAGAGCGAGAACGATCCGCCGCGCGCGCGGCGTCTGGCCCGTTAGTTGGCGATCGAGCCCGCCGGATGAAAGGCGATGGGTCGGCACGGATCCCAAGATAAATAGCTTTCGCGCGGAGACCCAGGCGGCGCGGCGGACTTGCGATCAGCCGGGAAGCGCTCGGGGCCGCGGGCTCGCGCAGCCGGCGCTGCGAAGCCACGGGGTGCGCGGGCGGTCGACCCGGAAATACGTTCCACGTCGGTTGGCGCCCTCACTCGGCCGCGGTTTGTTTCTGGGCCGTGCGCGTCGGGACAACGCGCGCGGCCGCGGAAGCTCCGACCATTTCCGCGCGCCTGCTGACGGGACTCGGCGGGCGAGAGGTCGGTGGTAGTTCGAAACACGCGCCTCTTCGGGGCCAAGCACCTCTTCGGGATCGACCTCCTTCGGGCTACCACCGGCCTCGCTTTTTTGTTGGGATCCGCGGCGGCGCCCGCCTCCGATCGGCTCCCGGCGCTTCAGGTCGACTCGCCGCGCAGCAGATCGTCGAAGCTCTCGCGCCGCCGGATGAGCCGCGCCTCGCTGCCGTCGACGAGCACCTCCGCCGCGCGCGGGCGGCTGTTGTAGTTCGACGCCATCGAGAAGCCGTAGGCGCCCGCGTCGAGGATCGCGACCCGATCCCCGCCGACAAAGTTGGGATTCGCGCGCGCTTCGCCAGCACGTCGCCGCTCTCGCACACGGGCCCGACCACATCGACGATTTCGGATCCTTGGCTTTCGCCGCGCGAAACCAAACTTTCCACGGGGTGGACCGCGTCGTAGAGCGCGGGGCGGATGAGATCGTTCATGCCGGCGTCGGTCACGAGGATCGTGTGCCCGCCCGATCGTTTCGATCGAGAACCGTCGCCACGAGCGCCCCCGACGGCGCCGCGATCCAGCGCCCCGGCTCGAGGATCGGCTGCGCCCCGATCGCGCGAACGCGCGGCGCGAGGGCCTCGGCGAGGCGCCGCGGCTCGAGCTCGGGCTCGTCGCCGACGGGGATCGCGAGCCCGCCGCCGATGTCGAGGGTGCTGGGGCGATGATTGGGAAACGCGCGCACCAACGGATCCAAACGATCGAGCGCGTCGGCGTATAGTTGGGGATCGCGGAGCATCGAGCCGAGGTGGACGTGGAGCCCAACGATCTCGACGTTCGCGAAAGCGCCGGGCGTCGGCGAGGACGCGCGCGGCCTCCTCGAGCGGGATGCCGAACTTGGAGTGCTTCGCGCCGGTCGCAAGGTGTCGGTGGGTCTTCGGATCGAGCTCGGGATTCACCCGCAGCGCCGCGCGGGCGCGCGCCGCGCCGCTCGGCGATCGCGTCGAGCCGAGCCAGCTCCCCCTCCGACTCGAGGTTGATCTGGAAGACGTCCGCCTCGAGCGCCAGCTCGAGCTCTTCGTTGGTCTTGCCGACTCCCGGCGAAGATGACGCTCCGTGGATCGCCGCCGGCGCGTGCCACACGCAACAATTCGCCTCCGGATACGACGTCGAACGCGGCCCCCTCCCTCGCCAACAATCCGAGGACGCCGAGCGAGGGCACGCCTTGACGGAGAACGCAACGATCGGCTCGAGCGGCGCGAAAGCCTCGACGAATGCCGACCTCAGCCGCCGATACCGTTCGCGCAGCGAGCCCGCCGAGTAGACGTAGCAAGGGGTGCCGAAGCGCTCGGCGATCCGCCCGAGCGCGACCTCCTCCGCGTGCAACTCGCCGCCGCGGCGGTGGAATGCACGAATCGTTTGTGTGGGATTCGTCGGGTCGGGATTCAACGCGTGGGCGGCCCGGCCGGGCGGCGCCGCGCGGATCTTACTGGATCGTGATCGCAAGTCCCTCGCTCGACGCGAGGTTGTACTTCGACGGCGAGCAGAAAGGAACGTTGCCGGTCGCCGGGTCGTACCACGCCGTCACCGCCTGCGCGTAATAGGTGTGACCGACCAGCCACGGATCGTTGGGAATCGGAAGCTTCACCATCCGAGTCCGGTCGAGTCCACCGCCATGTCGAACCCGAGCAGCAGCGGCGAGTACGGATCGATGATGAAGTCGAATCCGAAGTTCAGGAGGTCGGACGGCGCGGGGAGCACCTGGTTCGTGACGAGCAGGAGGGCGATCACCGACGGCAGCGCGTTGTAGCAACGGATTTGAAAGTTGGTATTCGCGATCTTCGCCGGGGAGTTGGCCGAAAGATATTCTTGGCTGAGGCAACCGGGGGTCCGCCGAGGATCGTTTGCATCTTGGCGCCGGAGAGCTGGATCGCGAGCCAGTCGGCGCCGAAGGGAGCACCGTAGAGACCGCCGACCGTCGAGTAGTCGGTGGAGCCCTGCCAAACGATCGCCTCGGTGGCGCCGGCCGCCCGCAAGGCGTCCCGGACGCGAGCCCCTGGACCAAGTCGTGGATGTCGCCGTTCGGAGTCGGGAGCTGAGTCTCGAGGTGATCTTCAGGATCGCCCTTGAAAATGCCAAGAAAACGAAGGTTGGCATTGTCGGGCGAGCGCCGCTCGTGACGTGCCAGCGCGGCGATGGGTAGTTTTTCGTGGCGTCGGGGAGCGCGTCCCACTCGGCCTGGGTCGTAACCCCAAGAAAAGCCCAGACCGGGCTGGTCCCGTGTCCAATGCTGGGATCGTATGAATAGTATTGGTCGGTGAGCGCGCTCGGCCCCGCGTATGCGATGCAGGCCTTCACGCGGCTCGATTGCTGAAGGACCGGATCCGTGCTGCCCGGAATCTTGGCATCCGCAGCGGCGGCGACCCACATCGCGAGGTGCGCGCCCGACGAGCAGCCGAGCACCGAGATATTATTGGGATCGAGGTTCCACTGCGCCGCATTCGCGCGGACGTACTGGACGGCCTTCTGGCGGGAGAGATTCGCCGCGGGGAAAGATCCTGCGGAGCAATCGGGTAGTCGATCGAGACGATCGCGATCCCGTGCGAATAGATGCGTTCGACGAGATCCCCATAGACATCGAAGAAGCTCTTCTCACCGCCCGCCCAGCCGCCGGCGTGGATCTCGATGCTACCGGAGTCGGCGCCGCGTGCGGGCCCGACCGCGGCGAGGTAGACATCCAACTTTTCGAGCGGATGCGTGCCGTAGGGCACATCCTTGAAAGTTGGTATCAGCGATTGCGCAGTGGCGCCGCCGGAAGTCGCGAGAAACGCGGCGGCGATTAGGAGTCCGAAGCGACCGATCATTCGTCGTTCAGTGAGCGCAGTGGTGGGAGGAGCCGGGGTGATTGTGCGGTGATCGATCCGCCCTGACTACCCTACCCCGGAGATCCGGTTTCAAGCCACCCTGCGTCCGAAAGGATGCGCCGCTCGGCGCGCCGCATCTTGGCCCGATCTCTTGGTTTGTGATCGTCGAAGCCGGCGAGATGGAGGAGGCCATGGATCAGATAGAGCTCGACCTCGCGCTGGACGGTGTGGCGCCGTTTTCGCGCCTCGCGCTCGGCCACCTCGACGCCGATCGCGATCTCCGCTTCGAATGGAAAGCCGGGTGCTGCGCGATGGCGCCGGTCGCGCAAGTCGAAGGAGAGCACGTCGGTCGTTCCCGCTTCGCCAAGGAACTCGAGGTGAAGCCGCTCCATCGATGGGTCCGACAGGAGCGCGACCGAGACTCGCGCGGGGATCCCGGAAAAGTTTTCCGCCGTGGCGCGATGCGCCGCGCGCAGCCGCGCCGCATTGATCCGCCGGAGACCTCGCTCCGCGTGGATCGAGAGCGATCTACGCGTGGGGTTTGCCGTTGCCGTTCCGTTCTCGTAGGCCGAAACGATCCGGCTCACGAGCGGATGCCGGACGATGTCCGCTTTGGTGAGTTCGACGATCGCGACTCCTCCATGTCGGCGAGGCGCCGCTTCGCGTCGATGAGCCCGGAAACCGTGTGATCGGGAAGATCCACTCTGTGTGGCATCGCCGGTCACCACGATTTTCCCGCGCTCGCCGAGGCGGGTCAGGAACATTTGCATCTGCTTCGGCGTCGTGTTTTGCGCTTCGTCGAGGATGATGAAGCCACCATTGAGCGTGCGGCCGCGCATGTAGGCGAGCGGGCAGATCTCGATCACGTCGTTCTCCACATATCGGCGGACCGCCGCGGGATCGAGGAGATCGTTGAGCGCGTCGTAGAGCGGGCGAAGGTAAGGATTGACTTTCGCCTGGAGATCGCCCGGCAGGAATCCCAACCGTTCGCCCGCCTCGACCGCCGGTCGCGCGAGCACGAGGCGGCGGTAATCGCCCTTCCGAAGCGCCTCGACCGCCATCGCGACGGCGAGGTAGGTCTTGCCCGAGCCCGCGGGGCCGCTCGCGATTGTGATCGCGTGATTGCGAATGGCCTCGATGTACGACCCCTGTCCCGCGGTCCGCGGCCGCACTTCTCCGCGCGGCTCGGTGTGCGTTCCGCGATCGTTGCCATTGTTGGTATCCGAGTGCGACTTCTTCGCGACCGCGGGCGAGTCGATTTCCTGCAGGGAGCTCGAGAGGGTTCGCAACACTTGGGATTCCTCCGGGTGGTCGCCGGCGCGCGAGCGCTTCAGCAATCCCTCGATCCTCTCGCGGATGGTCCGCACGACCGCCGCTTCGCCGAGGAGCTTGAGACCGCCGTCGCGGCTGAGCAACGTGACGTGGTGGGTTTCGCGGACGACCCGCGCGTGGCGGTCGTAGGGCCCGAGAATGAGCCGCTCTTCTTCGTATTGCGGAGCGCGATGCGCTCTTCGACGGTGTGTGCTTCGCTTTCCGTCACGTCGCGATTCCGGTACGGGTGGTTTGCATCACGGATGAATTGTTCCGGATTCGGAATGGGTCGGGGATTAGGCGGCGAAGCGGAGAAAACCATAAAACATCGGAGCCGCCAGAAACAAGGAGTCCACGAGATCGAAGGCGCCGCCGGATTGGGAATCCAGTGACCGGAGTCCTTTAGGCCTCCCGCCCGCTTGAGCAACGACTCGGTCAGGTCGCCGAACTGCGAGGAGATATTGATGACGACTCCGGCCGCGATGGCGCGCTCGGCCGACAGTCCGCCCGCCAAGTGGACGGTGGCGAGGACCGCGGCGAGCCCCACGGACGCGAGCAACGAGGCGATCGCCCCTTCCCATGTTTTCTTCGGGCTGACGGCCGGGATCAATTTGTGGCGTCCGACCGCCGATCCGACGACGTAGGCGGCGATGTCGCCGAGCTTCGAGATCGACACCAAGAATAGGACCAGCGCGAGGCCTGCCGGCTCGGGCGCGCCGCCGTAGTACCGAATGTCGACGACGTAAAGAATGCAAGTCGGCACCAACAATACGATCGCCCCGCCGCCAAGCACCTGGGCCGCGTCGTCGGTCTTGCGCCGCAGGACGCACACGATGCAGAACATCAAGAATCCGGCGAGGCCGAGGTCGGCGGTGCGAAGACCGCGGGCGAAGGCGAGCGGCGAGCTCGGCGAGAAGCTTTGCTCGAGGTGGGAGATCGTGTGGACGAGCACCACCGCGATCGCGAGCGGCACGCTCGCCTTCGCGTAGGGATCGCAGCGTGCGGCGCGGAGCATCCCCGCGGTCTCGACGGCGCACGCGATCGCCAAGAATCCGATGACCAGCACGGTCGGAGCCCCTTTGGTGAGCCACAGCTCGAGGCAGGCCGTGCCCGCGATGCCACCAATCAGGAGGGCCCCGTATCGATAGCGAGCGGAGGTCGCAGGGGCGCCGCCGGGATCGGACATCAAGAGACCGTCACTCGCTCGAGGCCGCCGAACTTTCGCACGCGCCGCCGGTAGTCCGCGAAGGCCTCGTGGAGCTCCTTCTCGCGGAAATCGGGCCAGCAGACCGGCGTGACGTACAGCTCGGAGTAGGAGACTTGCCACAAAGAAAGTTGGAGATTCGCATCTCGCCGGCGGTGCGGATCAGGAGATCGGGATCGGGAGTCTTGGGATCGTAGAGGAACGCGCGGACGGTTTCCTCGTCGATGGCTTCGGGATCGAGGCGCCCCGCCGCCACCTCCCGCGCGATCCGGCGCACCGAGTCGGCGATCTCGGCGCGTCCGCCATAGGAGAGCGCGAGGCGCAGGACCATCCCAGAGTTGTGTTCGCTCAGGCGCTCGGTCTCGCGCAGCTCGTTCACGACGTCGTCGGGGAGATCCCCGATGCGCCCGATCGACGTAAGTCGCACGCGGTTCTCCATGAGTGTGTCGCGCTCGTCGACGAGGAACTGACGCAACAAATCCATGAGGATGCGAACCTCCGATTTGGGGCGTTTCCAGTTCTCGACCGAGAAGGCGTAGAGCGTGAGGCTCTTCACGCCGAGCCGCGCGCATTCGGTGGTGACATCGCGCACCGACTCGACGCCGCGCCGGTGACCCATCACGCGCGCGAGCGCGCGCTTCTGCGCCCAGCGCCCGTTGCCATCCATGATGATCGCGACGTGCGCGGGGGCTCGGGGTGGCCGTCGCGCGGCGCGGAACCGTGGTGGCCGCTGGATCCGCCCTTGGCGCTCACGGAGTCGCGCTCCCGCGGCGATGGATGATCTCGCAGCGATCGGGCCCGACGGAAACCTTGGTGATCGGAACACCAACGAAAGACTCGAGCCGCTCGACGTACCGGCGCGCATTCTTGGGAAGCGCGTCGGATTCGCGGCACTCGCGGATCTCTTCTTCCCAACCATCGAGATCCTCGTACACGGGGCGGGCCCGCTCGAGGGTTGCCAAGGCGGCGGGGAACTCCCCCTCTTTCTTGCCATCGACCTCGTAGGCCACGGCGACCCGAATCTTGGGAAAGCCGCCCAGGACATCGAGGCTCGTGAGGACGATCTCGTCGACCCCGAGAGCGCGCACGCGTAGCGCACGGCGACGGCGTCGAACCAGCCGCAGCGGCGCGGGCGCCCGGTTGTGGAGCCGTATTCTTTGCCTCGCGCGCGAATGCGCTCTCCGGTTTCGTTGGCTTGCTCGGTGGTGAACGGCCCCTCACCCACGCGCGTCGAGTACGACTTCGCGACGCCCATCAAGCGATCGAGCGCGCGCGGCGGAGCCCGGTGCCGGGGGCGAAGCCGCCGGCCCCCGTCGTGGACGACGTCACGAATGGATAGGTGCCATGGTCGATGTCGAGCATCGCCCCTGCGCCCCTTCGATGAGGATCCGCTCGCCGCGCGCGGCTGCGGAACGCAACAATCCGCCCGTATCGCAAACCCACGGCCGCAGCCGCTCGCCGGCGGCGATGGCTCCGGCGATCGCCTCCTCGATGGCGATCGGAGACTTGCCATAGACCTTCTCCAGAGATTGCGTTCTTCTCGACGAGGAGCGCGCGCAGGCGCTGCGTAAGATGGTCGGCGTCGAGGAGATCTCCGACCCGGATCCCGATCCGTGCCGCCTTGTCGCCATAGGTGGGGCCGATGCCGCGCCCAGTCGTGCCGAGGCGACCCGCCCCTTCCAGCGCTCGGCGAGCGCGTCGAGCTCGCGATGGAAAGGAAAGATCACGTGCGCGCGCCCGCTCACGAAGAGCCGCCCGCGCAGATCGACTCCGCGCTTGGCGAGCTCATCGACCTCCTGAAACAAATGTTGGGGATCGACGACGACTCCGTTGCCGATCACATTCTTGGTGTTCTTGTGGAGCGAGCCGCTCGGGACGAGATGGAGGACAGAATTTCTCGCCGCCGAGCACGACCGTGTGGCCGGCGTTGTTCCCTCCGGCGAAGCGCACGACGACGTCGGCTTCGGCCGAGAGGAGATCGATGATCTTCCCCTTACCTTCGTCTCCCCACTGAACACCAACGACTCCAAGGACGGGCATGTCGAGAACGCGAGATCGTGTCGGTTTTGTGGCTTGTCTTCGGCTGGGAGTCTCGCGGGAACTCCGCGACGCAAGGCAGGGTAGCAGCCGCGCCGGAGGGACCGAAGCCTCTACTTGGAGGGAATCGCGGGCACGCTCGCGGGGGCGGACTCACAAAAACGGGATGCTCCTCGCGCAACCAATTCTCGAGCGCATTCGCAAGAAAATCCTCCATCGCGCGATCGCAGCCATCGAAGACCCAACGCGCCGATGGACGGATGAACACGGTCTCGTCGGCGTCGAGGACCTCGCGCAGAACGGTGATCTCGGCGGCCCAGCCGAACTCCCGGGCGCCACGGCGACGCACGCGCGATTGCGGACGAGCGGCGCCTGCGATTCGTAGCGATCGTCGGTCCAGAGGCGCCCCACGTCCGCCTCGGCGAGATAGACGGTCGCGTACCGCATCTCGAGAACCGACTTCACCTGGCGGACGGCGTCGGGGCGCGAGTAGGTGTGGAGCTCGACGCGTCGCGGGCGGTAGACGCACGCCGTCGCGGCGGATGCCAATGCCAACAATAGGAGGCGCCTCATCCCCGCGCGAGCGCCTCGAAGCCGAGCTCGAGGTCGGCGATCAAGTCGGCCGGCTCTTCGATTCCCACCGATAGCCGGAGCGACCCGTCGAGGATTCCCAACTTTCGTCGCTCCTCGGGCGAAAGCGATGAATGGGATGTGTGGATCGGCGGGCAGATCAGGGTCTGGACGCTGCCGAGGCTCGGCGCCAACGCGACGAGGCGGAGGGCTTCGGCGAAACGGCGCGCCGCGGGCTCGCCGCCGCGGAGATCGAATGCCAACATTCCGCCGAAGCCTTTCATTTGCTTTCGGGCGAGGCCATGGTCGGGATGGTCAGGGAGGCCGGGATGGTGGACCCGCTCGACCTCTTGGCGCGTCCCCAACCATGCGCGCGATCTCGAGCGCGCTCTGGTTCTGGCGCGCGACGCGCAGCGCGACGGTCTTGAGGCTCCGCTCGAGGCGCCACGCCTGCTGCGGATCGGGGACGCCGCCGAGGCGCTTGCGGATCGGAACGATACGGCGCAGCAGCTCGCGCGAGCCCGCAACCGTGCCCCCAACAGATCGTCATGTCCCCCAGATATTTGGTGGCGCTCTGGATAACGAGGTCGACGCCGAAGGAGAGAGTGGCCTGGTTCACGGGCGACGCAAATGTGGCATCGCACACGACGGGCGCCCCCGACTTGCGCGCGGCGTCCGCGACGCGGCGGAGGTCGACGATCCGGCAGAGCGGATTCGTGGGAGTCTCGACATAGACGAGCGCCGCGCCGCGCGCGCATTCGGCCTCGAGCCGCGCCGTATCGTTGGCATCGAAGAAGACGACTTCGACCCCCCACGCGGCCAAGACCTCGCGGAAGAACGCCACGGTCCCGCCGTAGATCTCGTGCTGCGCGAGGAGACGCGCCCCCGGTTTCAGGAACGCGAATGCCACCGCGGAGATTGCGGCCATCCCCGAGGCGAACAGGAGCGCCCCTTCGGCCCCCTCGAGGAGCGCCACGCGCTCCTCGACGCTGGTAAAGTTGGCATTCCCATATCGCGAATAGAAAGAATCGGCGCGCGCCCGCCATCGTTGGCTTTCGCGAGGTCCTCGACCGAATGGAAGCGATAGGTGGAGGCGGCGACGATCGGCGATGCGACGGGCCCATCGATGGGCTCGCTCGAGCCGTGGATTACATGAGTGGCAAAGCCGCGCGTTTCCTTGGTCATGGGCGGCGCATCGTACCGCCCCGCGCAGTCGAGGACCCTACCGGAGGATCGGGCGCCCGGTCTTCCGGATCGATGGGGAAGTCGGACACCGAAAGCTTGCGATCGAAGCGCTCCTCGCGGACGACGACCGGCAGGAGCACGGCGTCGCTCTGAACCGCCCGCCGCCACACGACCTGGCGAATCCGCTTCACGATTCCCCGGGCATGTCATCGGCATCGACTCCGCCGGGGAGCGTTGTCGTGACGCCGAACGCATCCGCACCCTGACCTTGGCTCGCACCGAAGCCGTTGGTGGGCCGCGCCGTGACGTAGATCGAGAAAACGTCGCTCTTCGTCGTGACGAGCTTCAAGAACTCCTTCTTGGAGTTGTCATTGCCGAAGTTCTTCCACTCGTCGACTTTGTTGAGGTCGTCGGTCGACGTGAAATAGTGTGTAGGAGGTCCACCATCGCCCGATTTGTAGGAAGAGCGGTCGACCAGCTTCGTGGCCGGATCGACCCCCGGGGGATAGGCATCGCCTTGGTATTCGCCCGCGTCGCGCGCCGACTTGAGCTTGTCCTCGTCGAGCTGATTTCGATACTTGAGGATCCCATCGATGACATCGGTGGGAATGTCGAAAGCTGGCATCAGCGAGCGGAGGACGCACGGCGGCGCGGTGTTCAAGTTGATCTTCACACCGAGGCTGCGGCCGCTCGACGTCGCGGGATCGCGCGGCTTTCCGGCGAGGCCAACGCCGTCGGTGCCCGCCGTCGACGAGCCGGAGGTCGAGGTACTCGAGGAGCTCGAGCTATTGGTGGGTTGCCCATTCGTGGACGGATCGCCCCCGGAGGCGTCGATCCGTCGTCGCTTCGGGACAGGGCCCGCTTCGAGCGAGGTCAAACGGTGAGGACGGACGACAATCCGGGATAGTCGATGCCGTCGAACTTCTGATCGTAGAGAAGGAATTCGTTCACCCCTTCGACGAGCAGCATTTCGTCGATCGTGAGCGCCGCCGTGACCGGGGAATCGGATTTGTTGGAAAGGAGCGCCGGGCGGTCGAAATCGCGGCGATTCCCCTCGAGCCAGTGCTGAATATTGCTGGCAATCGATTCCGCGTCCAGATTGTTGAGATCGAACTGCGAGCCCTGGAACTCCCGGAGCGAATCGATGATCCGGATCAGGCGCTCCTTCGACGCGCGCGCGTAATCTTGGTCTTTGGAGACGAGGTTCAGGAGATTGAACTTGCGATTCTCGTCCTCGACGTGGACGCGCACTTGGAGATCGCCGACCGTGGTCTCCTGATCATGGGCCCACGAGTCGTTGAGGCTGTCGGCGTCGTCTTTCTTGGAGTTAGGATCGCCCCCAGGAGGGCCGCTCCCCGCGAGGCTCGCGCCGGATCCCATCGGACCACCGCCGCCGGCCGAGGACTGCGCATCCTCGATGAGGGCTTTGCGCGCCTCGACGAGCGCCACATCCACGGCGCCGTCGAGCCGCGCCATGCTCGCTTCATTCGAGGAGACCGCGTAGTCGGAGCTCGTGGCGACGGCGAGTTGCATCACCATCGCCGCAACGATCAGCACGATGAAGAGCGTCAGGAGGAGCGCGACGCCCCGTTGCGAGCGACGCCGCCGGGCGGAACGGGTTTCTTGGGTTCGGGACATCGAGCTCGTGGAGTAAACGAAGCGCTCCGACGGCGCACGCATGATTTTGCTTCCCGGGCGCGCGGAAGCCAATCCCATCCGGGCGAAACACCCCTCGCTCAGGGATTGGGGACGATCACTCCCTGGGCCGCGGGGTCGCGGATCACGCGAGGCGTGATGAAGAACAAAACTTCCGTGTATTGCTTCTGCGATTGGGTCGAGCGGAAGAGCAAACCCAGATCGGGATGTCGCCGAGGACCGGAATCTTGGAGACCTGCTCGAGATTGTTCGTCGAGATCAGGCCGCCGACGACGAACGTGTTGCCATCGCGAATGTTGACATCGGTCTTTGCCGAACGCGTCGCGATGATCGGGCTATTCGTGACGAACGTGGTTTCCGTGACGCTGGTCGGGCTCGAGGCTCCATCTCAAGCTCAACAAAACCGTGTCCGATCCCGCGAGGTATGGCGTGACGTACAGCTTCACGCCGGTTTGTTTGTATTTGATCGTTGAGCTCGGCACGCCGCCGACGATCGTCGTGATCTCGGCGTACGGAATATCGTTACCATTCACGATCTCGGCGCGGCCGCCGTTGCGGACCGCGATGCGTGGCGTCGAGATGATGTCGACATCGCGCCGCTGCGCGGGAGCTCGAGCGTGGCTTGGAGTGGAACGGCGACTGGACCGCCTGGAGCGACAGCAGCCCTTCGATGCCGTTGGATCCATTCGGAAAGTTGGAATCCAGGCTCTTGAAGAAGCCGTTGTTCGAAAATGTGAACATCGGCTTCGCCGGATCGGTGGGGCGCACACCGATGTCGAGCAGATCGCTGGTCGTGACTTCCGCGATGCGCGCCTCGATCTCGATTTGTGGGACCGATGTATAGAAAAGGTTGATGAATCGCTCGACGCGCTCGACGTCCTCGATCGTGCCGGTGACGGCGAGCCAATCCGAAATAGCAATTTTGGTCGGGGGCGTGGGCTGGAGATACGGAGTGACGCGGGTCTCCTCGATGTCCGCGCCGACGATGACCTCGATCTGGGACGCGGGGATCCCCGCATACTTGACCATCAAGTCTTGGAGGAACTTGCCGCGCTCGGCGCGCACCCGGGAAGAACGGTGATGCGGCCATCGCCGCGTACGACGATTTGCGGTCCGAGCTTCACGAGCGGGCTCACGAGCTCGGGTTGCGTCGGCGCAGGGGTCGGAGGACTTGTGGGATTCTGGGGCGCCTTCGCGACCGGGGTCGCGCCGGCGGGACTCGGCTGTGTCGCGGGTTGAGACTGGGCGACCGGCAGGAAGCCGCAGCCGAGGATGGTTGCGAAGCGGGCGCACTCGCCGGCGTCGAGGCGGGGAGTGTCGATGGTTGGGATGCGACGATGTTCGCTGGCTGTGAAGCTGGAACACTCGTCGGCTGCGACGTCGGGAGGGTTGTGGGCTGCTGACCCGCCAGGGTTGTGGGCTGCTGACCCGCCAGGGTTGTGGGCTGCTGACCCGCCAGGGTTGTGGGCTGCGAGCCGGCTCCCGCGGATTGTTGGGAAGCTTGGTCAGCCGACGGAACCGCTGCCGGCGCGGTCGACGGCAGAGTGGATGGCGATGTCGATGGCACCGTCGAGGGCGATCCCGCGCCCGCACCTTGCGCAGCCGGACCCGGGCCGGCGATGATTGGGTTTGCGCCCCCTGTGACTGCGCCCCTTGCGCCCAAAGATTCACATTGGCTTGCGGCAGGAACTCCGAGCGAAGTCGCTCCGGTCGCATGGACTCCTGACTCACGTCTCGGATCGACACGCGCCTCCGACCCGGGCTCGAGCCCTCCTGAGTCGTCGTGCATGCCAACGAAGCGGCGACGGCGGCAATACCAATGATGACCCTGGAACTTTGCGGTAGACCGGGTGCGGTTGGGCGGCGGCCCATGGGGACTCCGAGAAGACGGCCGGGGTGGGGGGTTCGACAGCGCCGCCGGGGAGGGCGGCGGATAGACGACTACTTCGTCTTCTCGGCCGCCTTGATCACTTGATCGGTGGCGTTCGGAATAGTCTTCGGCCCGGTGACGGCCCCGACTTCGGCCAAAGGTCGTAGCCCTGGTCCTTTGCCACCGCCTTCACGGCCTTCTGGAACTGCTGATTCGCTTCGTTGAGGAGAACGAAGTAGCGAGCGGAGCTCTTCTTCACCCCTTCGCCCTCGATCGTCTTCATGGCGGGTAGGGTCTCCATCACCTTCGATGCCTCGATCACTGCCGGCGACGAGAACGCGTCAGCAAGTCCGTGATACACCTTGGTTCGATCGAGAACTTTCAGGGCCACCTCCCCAGCGAACAGCGACGTTGCGACGAATCCGAATGCAAGCGCAATGGCGGTGAACGAGGCGGGACGGTGTGGCCATGTTGGATCTCTTTGAGGACTACTCTTCGGGCAATGATTCGACCAAGCTTGAAGCCAATCCAAGCAGGTCCCATGCCATTTGAAGGAGAGGTCCGGGAAACGCTGGCCATGGCGGATATCCGCCAACAAAATGATTTTGTAACTATATTACTTACATATACTTAACAACTTATCGGCCTTCTCAATTGGGCTTCGACAAGGGCGTGCCTTTCTCGCACAATCGCTCCGCGTGACCTGGAACCCCAAATTTCTTTTTCGCCATCGTCCTGCGGCCGGGTTGTCTGAAAAGCTCCTATCCCTTTGCTAGATAACGCGAAACGACATTCCTTTCTTCCGACCCTCGCGCCGAAGCCGACCGCGGATAACGAGCTCATCCAGATCGCGAAGTCCTGTTCTCGGCGAGACGTTCATCATCTCCATGTACTCGCGCGTCGTGATCTTGGCGCCGCGCGCGAGGACAGCGAGAAGTCGGCGCTGGCGTTCATTCCAGCTGAAGTCGGGCCCCGCGTCGCTGCGCTGTCTCGCTCGGACTTCGGGTAGGACCTCGGATGGGATCCGCGCTCGAGCCGCAACGCTCGACGCGCCGATGCGCGCCATCACGGACCCGATCGGCTGAAGCGGAACGCGCGCGATCTCGATGTCATCCGCTTCGATCGCGGACCGCTCTCCGGCAAAGAGCACCGCCCGCCGAAGGACACCGCGCAGCTCGGTCAGATTGCCCGGCCAGCTGTGCCCCATCAGGCGGTCGATCGCTCGTGGCGCGAGGGTGTACGAACGTTGGGGTTCGGCCTCGGCGAAGCGCGAGGGCCAGGATCGGAATGTCCTCGGTCCTGGCGCGGAGCGGTGGCACATGGAGCTCCGCCCCGCGATTCGATAGAAAAATCCTGCCGCAGCCGGCCCGATCTCACGAGGTCCTTGAGGTCCACCGTGGAAGTCGAGATCAGGCGAAATGCCACAGATATTTCGGATGTGCCCCCGACTCGGCGCACCCTCCGTTCCTGCAGTGCGCGAAGAATCTTGGCTTGCACGTCGAGCGGGGTTTCTCCGACCTCTTCGAGGACGAGCGTTCCGCCGTTCGCCTGCTCGAGCAAGCCAGCGCGCCGCGTTTCGGCGCCAGAGAATGCGCCGGCCTCCACGCCGAAGAGCTCGGCTTCAGCAAGATTGGGATTGAGCGTGCCGAGGTGAACCGTGATTCGTGGGGATCCATCGGGTGAGCCCGCATTGTGCATTCGTTGCGCGAGCCACTCCTTTCCGACGCCCGCTTCCCCCGTGAGCAGAACCGGGATGTCGACGCGCGCCAACCGCGCGGCCCGCAGCACGGTCTCCCGCATACTTGGGGAAGACGGAACGGGGTCACCGAGGAAAGCCTCCAGGTCCACCGGCGCCATCCCGTATTCGGGCGAGCCCGAGCGCAGCCTTTGGAGCACCGCCTCGGCCGACGGCGCGTCGTCGGGAAACGCAACAAACCGGATCCACGCGTCGCCGCCGGATGATTGAGAAAGGTGATCGGAAACCTTGCGTAGCGCCTTTTCGAGCGCCGCCCGGCGCGCCGGATCGGTCCCCTCGAGCGCGATCGTGAGCTCGAGCGGACCCGTCTTCCCAACAAAGGCCGAGCGCTCGCGATCGGCCAAAACGGACAGGCGGCGCGCCATCGCGCGCATCGCGCGCTCCGCCGGGATGGGGCCGCGCGCATTCCCAAGAATACCCCACCGCACGACCCACAAGCTCCGGCCGAGAGTCCGCGCGCGCTCCACCGCCTCGATGAGGCGGAGCTCGAAATAGTGGGAAACGAGGGCGCCGGTCGCCGTGTCCTCGATCGCGAGCTCGTATGTGCGCGAGTTTTCGAGAACGATGGCGATCGCGCTCGCCGCGGCACGCGCGGCTTCGCGTTGACCGAGGTCGGGGTCGAGTCGAAGTGGCAAAGAAGCCACCCCTCGTCGCGGCGCCCGAGACGCACGGGGCCGCCGACCACCGCGGCCACATTCGCACCGATGAGGGCGCGGTCGGCGAACCCCAAGTAATCGAATGGAGTCGCACCGTCGTCGGAGATCGTCATCCATTCGTCGGCGGCGAGGAGCCGCTTCAGGAGCGGCGTCATTCGCATGGGCTTTTGTTTGCCTTCCGAGTCGAAGGTCCGCCAGCCGCGCCCCTGCGTCTCCGGGATGAGCAGCCAGACCAGCCGCGCGCGCGTGGCGACCGCGACGAAACGGCTCGCCTCGCGGGCCACGTCGTCGCGCTTGAGGCGCGCCGCGAATCCCAACATTCCGCGCTGGAGATCGTCGAGGTGCTCGATGCGGCGAACGAGCTCCGACGACATCGCCTGAAAGCGCTCGGTCAGGACTCCGATCTCGTCGGTGGCCGACGCGGTGATCGAGATCACTCGGCGACCGAGGCGCGCATCCTCCGACGCGGCGGCGAGGCGCTCGATCGGAATCGTGATGCGATCGGTGAGAATGCGCGCGACGCCGAGGGCGCCGACGGCGCCTAGGATCGTCACGATTCCCAACAATGTGCCGAGCGAGGTCCGCAATCCGAAGAGCGCGATCTCCCCTTGCCCCGGCGGCTCGAGCGCGGTGAACGCGAAGACCGGATTTCCGTCGCGATCGCGGAACACGTCGACCAGCCCGTTCCAGGGCCCCGGGAGCGAGACGGCGCGATTCGAGCGGCGCGCCGTCGCGATCCGCTGGGATAGTTGGGTTTGGGTCAGGGGCTCCTGGAGCGGCCGCCCGTCGAGCGGCGTTCCGTCGAGACCGAACAATTGCACGTTCCGCCCGGATTCTTGGGGAACGGCCACCTCGACGCCGAGCGAGCCGGCCGCGGAGCTCCCCTGGGACCAACGGTCCACGCCGACGAGCGCGAGCCGGTCATGAACGCAATAATAGTCGGTCCCCTGGAAGTCGGCCCCTCGGGCGACAACCCGCCGACCGTCTCGTCGATCGTGCGCCACGGAGAGTGGCAACCCCCGGCAATCGGAGCTCGAGGCGCGCGAACGAGGGAGTCGTTCCTAGCTTTCGCGCGCGCGCGTCGCGCAGCGCGAGGCGAAATGTGGCTTCGGCATCGGGTCGCGGAGGAGGGAGGAAGAGCGGCTCGACCCGCCCCTGCTCGCGAAAGTTGCGGAAGAACGCGGCCGCTTCGTTGGCGGCGACCTCCCGCTCCCTCACGAATCGCTCGCGCAGCGCCTGGAGCTCGGCGGAGAGCTTCTGGCGCGAGCCGGTGGTCTGCGACGCCTCGAACGCGCTCCGCACGATCACGAAGACCACCGCCACCGGAACGACCGCCGCCACGGCGAGGGCGATCGTGATCTTCCGGCGGATCCGCTCGCCGCGCGAGAGCGACTCGGCGAATGCCACTAAAAAGAACGGGATCGCGAGTAGCGCCGCGACGAGCGGGATGAACGTGAACTTTCCATGCCTCAATCGCGGTCGCGCTCGGGCACGAAGAACACCAACGATCCCGACACCACGTCGCCTTCGCGCAGCGGAATCATCGCGACGTCCGCGTCGATGCCAACGAACGAGGCACAGCGCGGCGCCAGCGCCCTGCCCGATAGCAACGTTTCGAGGTCGGGCTCGTCGATCGACGCGCCGACGAGGTGGGTCGCCCCCTCGCGCTCGGTCTGGCGGATCACTCCGCGCCGGTCGGCCACGGCCACCTGCGCGCCGCGGAGCCGCTCCGCCATCTCGGGACGCAGGCGGATGCGGTCCCCTTCGCGAATGAAATACGTCGCGAGCTCGCCCGAATCCCAACTTTCCCCGGCCGGCTTCGTGACCGTCCCCACGGTCAATCCCAACAAATTGACCGCGTAGCCGGAGAGCCCCGATAGATTGCGAAAGACGACGCGCTTCAGTCGCCGCTGGCCGGAGAACACCCACAATCGCTGGTCGGCGTGGGAGCGGACCCCGTCCTCGTCCCAGATCATCGCGACGGAGCTCTGGAGATCCTCGGCGTGGCGCGAGCGATCGAGATTCGCCGAGTGCACGTCCTCGCCATGCTTGAGGGTGTGCTGCTCGGAGGGGCGGCCGTCGGCGTAGTCGAGCCGCACGTCGATGATGTCCTCGCCGAACCAGCGATACTCGGCCGCCTTCGGATCGCTGGCCTCGAATACCAACCAAAGCCGATCGCAATCCACCGGCTCGGCGAACGAGAACTCGACCGGCGGCGCCCCGGCGATGGGAACTCCGCGCGCGGCGGGGCCCGGGACCAATCGCACAGGGAGACCGGAGCGCGTGTGCTCCTCCGGCAGGAGCGCGTGCACCGCGTTCCCATTCCCAACATAACAAACCCCATGGATCGGCACGCTCCGCTCGCGCGAGCGAACTTCGATCGCGGTCGCGGCGGAAATCGGCGGCGACACATCCGCGACGCGCACTTCGACGAGGTCGGCGATCTCGCCCCAACCGTGGTATCGGATCGCCCCGCGTCGACCGAGAGCACGCGCCGCTCCGATCCCGCGCCGAGGACGGTCACCTCGATCGCCGGGAGCGCGACGTACTCGCGCTCGGGAACCGCGAACGCAACTTTCCAAACCGAGTCGCTCCGGTCGATCGGGAAACGCAACATTTCGCCGGGGCGCAGCGTCCGGTCCATCACCAAGAATGGAAAGTTGCCTTCGGCGGAGAGCCGCTCGGCGCCGCTCTGCCGGAGGTCGAGCGGCTCGTAATGGAGGCTCGGCTGCTGGCGCACTTCGCGCCCGCGCAGCGGCGCGATCACCGATTCAGCGGCGCCGGCCCCCTCGAGGGGCCCCACCGCTCCGCGCGCGATCGCATCGAGAACCGGGCGCGCCGCGGTCACAACAGCGCCCAAGCGCTGCTCGCGCATCCGGTCGCTCGCCGTCGACAGCACCCCCGCGAGAGGAATCAGCGCCAGGAGGAGAATCGTGAGGATCGCGATGAACCGGCGCGCGAGGAGCCCCTCGTCGAAATGCGCGTACACGCGGCGCGCGAAACGGAAGAGCGCCGCGAATGCGATCCCAAATATCGTGAGACCGACGAGAAGCCACACGCCGCGGAGTATAGCGGGCGGCGTGCGCTGCCGCTTCTCGTGCGGCCGCTATCGAGCGCTGCTAGTGCTGCTGCGGCGCGGCCGGGGCGTTGAGCCCCTTCGCCGACAGCTTCACGCGACCCGTCTCGTCAATGTTGATGACCTTGATCTTGAGGGTGTCACCAACTTTCACGACGTCGCTCACACGCTTCACGTATCCGTCGCCGAGCTCGCTCACGTGGCAGAGCCCCTCGACGCCCGGGAAGATCTCGACGAACGCGCCAGAATTCGCTTGACCGACTTGACGGTTCCCACATAAACGCGCCCGACCTCGGGCTCGGCCGTCATGCCACGAATCCGTTCGACGGCGGCTTTCACCATATCGACGCGCGTGCCCGACACGTGGACGAGCCCGGTGTCGTCGACCACCTCGACGGTGACTTTGAACTCCTCTTGGAGTTTCTTGATATTAGCTCCCTTGGGGCCGATGAGCGCGCCGATCTTGGAGGGATTGATGCGAACCTGCTCGAGGCGCGGCGCGAACGGAGAGATCTCCGCGCGCGGCTCGCGCAGCCCGGCGTGTTGGAGCATCGTCTTCAGGATGTGGAGGCGCCCGCGCTTGGCTTGCTGGAGCGCTTGATCAAGAATCGAGCGATTGACACCTTTGATCTTGATGTCCATCTGAAGACCGGTGATCCCGGTTTGGGTCCCGGCGACCTTGAAGTCCATGTCGCCGTTGTGGTCTTCGTTCCCAGCAATGTCGGAGAGGATCGCGAAGGAGCCGTCTTCGAGCGAGCCGTCGCGCGTGATCAAACCCATTGCGATTCCCGCGACGGGGCGGCGGATCGGGATCCCCGCGTCCATCATGGCCAATGTTCCGCCGCAGACCGACGCCATCGACGACGAGCCGTTCGACTCGAGGATGTCGCTCACGACGCGGATCGTGTAGGGGAACGTCTCGTACGCCGGGAGCACCGGCTCGAGCGAGCGCTCCGCGAGCGCGCCGTGGCCGGTCTCGCGGCGCGATGTCCCGCGGATCGGGCGCACCTCGCCGACGCTATAGGGGGAAGTTGTAATGGAGCATGAACTTCTTCCGCTCCTCCGCCTCGTAGAGCCCCTCGATGATCTGTTCATCGTCGACGGTTCCCAACGTTACGGTCACCAGCGCCTGCGTCTCGCCTCGCGTGAAGAGCGCGCATCCGTGGACGCGCGGCAGAACGCTGACCTCTGCAATTGATTTCGCGCACTTCGTCGGTCTTGCGGCCGTCGATGCGCGTTCCGTCGAGGATCATCTCGCGCTCGATGTCGAACGCGAGCTCATCGAAGAACCCGCCGACTTCCTTGTCGCGCTTGGACTTGGCTTTCTCGTCGACGTAGGGATCGCCGGTGGCGGTCGCCGGGTGCTCCGCGATGGCGCGCGCGCGCACCTCGGACACCGCGCTCGCGCGCTCGTGCTTGCCGCGGGTCTTGAGCGCGGAAACGCAGTCCCTTTCGATACTTGGCAAAGACCTGTTTCTTCAGATCTTCGTTGATGGAGACCGCCGCGACGGCCTTTTCTCTTTGCCACATTTCTCGGCGAAGCTCACCGATGAGATCGGCCACCTCGATGGCAACTTTGTGACCGAGCTCGAGCGCCTCGAGCATGATCTCCTCGTCGATCTCGGAGGCGCCCGCCTCGACCATCGCGATCGCTTCGCGCGTGCCCGCGACGACGAGATCCAACTTCGAGTCGGGGCTCTTCAGCTCCGACCGCGTCGGATTGACCACCAACTTTCCGGCGATGTAACCGATCCGAGTCGAGCCCATGGGGCCGAGGAACGGGATCTCGGAGATCTGGAGGAGGCGTAGGCGCCGATCATGGCAAGAATATCGGGGTCGTTCTCCTGATCGGCGGAGAGAGACTTGACCAATGATTTGGATTTCCTCGCGATAGCCTTCGGCAAACATTGGGCGGATCGCGCGGTCGATGAGGCGCATGGCGAGGATCTCTTTCGTGGTCGGGCGCCCTTCACGCTTGAAGAAGCCTCCGGGGACCTTGCCGACGGCGGCCGTCTTCTCGCGATACTCGACCGTCAATGGAAAGAAATCGATGTCGGGGCGAGCCGTGGCGCAGCACACGGTCATGAGCACCGCCGAGTCGCCGTATTGAACAAAAACAGAGCCGTTCGCTTGCTTCGCCAAACGGCCCGTTTCGAGAGTCAGGGTGCGTCCGGCGATTTCGCGCTGGACGCGTATCGGATTCGATAACATTCGTGATTCCTGGGAATCAAACCAACTATGGGAAAATGATCAGAACGAGCGGCCGCGTCCCGGAGCGCGCCGCATGGAGATGGGAAACATTCGCTTCCCGAGGAAGGCCCACGTCCCGTGGAACATTCGACATGGGTCCGCTGGTAATAGCACTGCTGGCATTGACATCGTTGACTTTGACATCGTTGATATCGCCATCGTTGACAATCGCATCGATCGCCGCGCGCTCGCGAATCGGAGCACTGCTTCGGCCGCCTTCTAGTGGCGGAGATCCAGTTTCTTGACAATGCCGCGATATCGCTGCACGTCTTTGCGCGCCAAATATCGCAACAGCTTCGCTCGGCGGCCCACCATCATGAGAAGACCGCGCCGGGACGCGAAATCCTTCTGATGGGTCTTGAGGTGCTCCGTGAGGAGCCGGACTCTCTCGGTGAGAAGGGCAATCTGAACTTCGGGGCTGCCGCTGTCGGTCGCCCCCTGACGGAAACTTTCCACAAGCGATCGCTTGCGGTCGGCTTGTAAAACCATTCGAACGATTCCTCGGATGTACGGGCCTTCTCCCAGAACGCATCCGGTGGAGGTCGCCACGCACAATCGCGGTGACCCAGGTCCGGAGATCCAGGAGGGGTCCACCAAACTTCCCCGACGGCCCGAATGGGCGCCGGGTGGGCTCGGCTAGAAAGCGCGAGATTCTATGGAGAACTCAGCGCGAATCAATCTTCCGATCGGGGAGACCCTGGAGCGAGATCGCAATGAAGCGGCGCCCCGCGATTCGAACGGCGTCGTTCAGCGCCGTTCCTTGGCGAAATTGGTCGGAGAGATCAATGATCTGATCCGAGTTCACGCTCGCGAGCACCTTGTCGGTGCCCCCTTCGCCCGGTCCGCGAAAGAGAAACTCTCCGGCGACCCTCATCGACTTCGAAATGTCATATTTCTGGATGTCGAACTTGCGAATCACCAAGTCGAGGCGCACTTCGCCAGTCTTGAATTCGCGCTCGCGTCGACGAACTCGTAGGCGAGCGGCGAGTAGCGATGATCCAATAGTTGGGTTCGGAGCTCGTCGCGAAGATCCTTGAGGCTCACTTCCGTGGGCAAGCCGTCGCCGGTGACTTTCGAAACGGCGATGTCCGTCGGATTCGCCCGCGAAAGATCGGAGTAGTCGCCGTGGAGGAAGTTCTTCTGCGGAGACTTGCAGGCGGCCATCGAGAGGGCCGCCGCCATGAATACCAACGAAAGGGCTCGGGTGTGAATCGATGGGGTGCGCTGCGTCATGGATCGAATCGTTAGCGTTGGAGGATTCGGACCGCCGTCCTTCGGGGCCGGTCCGGAGTCTACCGAGCCGATCCAAACTCAATAAACGATTTCGATCTTCTTCCCGCGCGCAAAGCGCAGGTCTCCGTCGAGATTGGGATCGGGGAGCGAGAAGCGCAAATCATCGAAGAAGAAGTCGGTGAGTCCGTTGAGATCGATGCTCGGGACCGTGAAGCCATCCACATATTGATCGACGAGGCTCGAGATCGTCGGCAGCGGCGAGCCCACTTCCGTCGTGCTGAGGGAAATGATCGTGGGGAGTTGCAGCGCCACGAAGCCAGGATTCGAAAGATCCGCATCGCCGCGGCGCACATAGATGCGCCACTCGCGACTCGAACCGCCCTGTTTGAACACGATGTGCGCCGTGTACATCGACGCCAATGTGTCCTTCCAGGCGATCTTGGGAGCCGTGGTCGTGCCGCCGCTCGAGAACACGGGCGCCTGCGCCTCCGGAATGCTCGGCAGATTGATCGCCGTGACGCGGCCGCCGGCGGTCATCGTCTTCACGAGCGCGCGCGATACGTTTCCATTGTCATCCTCGGCGCGGGTCTCGATCCTCGTGGGCGCGGGAAAGCATTGGGATTCAAGATCTCCGGTTGAATCGCGCCGCCATTGTCGACGAAGAAGAATCCGCTCGTGTTGACGCGCGGATCGAAGCTCACCGTCGCGGTCGTGTTCAGTCCGAATTGGAATCCGGCGCGGCCGTCGCCGACGGCGACCTGCCCCGTGACACCAACTTTGTTTCCCGGCACGAAGAGCCCGACTTCGATCGAGCCGGAGACCGAGTTCGCATCGAATGGAGCGCCCGGAGCGTGACAGGCACGTCACCCGAGAGCGGCGTCCCGACCGGATCGTCGCCGAGGTCGCTGGTCTGTCCGAATGGAATTCGAACACCACCGATGTCGTGCCCGTCGAGCCGAGCGAAAGGGGCGGCACGGGGAACCCATAGGCATCGTTGATGAATGTGAACGCGAAGGCATCGCTCGCCTTCACGTAGCTCCCGAGGAACAGGAGCCGAAACGCTCCGACCGTGGTGGCCGGGAAAGTTGGTGTGATCGAGCCGATGCTCGAGCTCACCGTCCAACGATCGGCGGGATCGGGGCGCGCATTGACGACGAGATCGAGCGTGGATCCCGCGGGGCTCCCTGCTGCGAAACGGTAAGTGTGGGATCGTTGGTGGCGGCGCTTCCGCGAGTCTTGCGAATCGGGATCGAGATGAAGCTCCCCGGGACCGCAATGACGGTCGCGAGGTCATAGCCGGCGGCGGCGGCGGTGACCGTGCGGGCCACGGTGCCGGCCGGGAAATCGGAACCGGCGATGAACGTGGCGCCGATGAGACTCCCGCGCCGAGCGTCACGGTTTTCTTGATCTGTCCGGTCGACGTCCCGCCGGGGACTGCCGCATCCAACAAGACCACGGCCCCCGGGACCGCAAGCAGGCTGTCCTCGTCGTACACCACGACCGTGAGTGCGTCCTGCGTCGAGAGCGAGGGTCCGCCGATACGGCCGCGCGGCACGATGCTCACCGTCAAGTTATTGCTGGTGTTCCCGCCGACGTCGGCGATCGAAAAGTTGGCTTGCGAGAACGCCTCCGACGGCGGCACTCCCTGGACTTGCGCCGTGATCGCGGGGGCGGGGATGAGTGGCATCGAGACGAAGAGATTCCCGTTCACACGCAACAGATGCTTGGGATCCTTTCCTGCACCGGCGGCAGCGGCGTCGGAACCTGGAGCGATGGGGACCCGGCCGGAGATTGGATCGAGGTGATCAGTAGGGATGCCGGAGTCTCGGACGCCTGGCCATAGATCGGGGCCACGCGCGACGGCGTGTAGAGCACCGGACCAATCGCCGGCGGACCGTACGAAAGCACCGCAGGGAGCACGATGTCGACCGCGATCGCGGGGCCCACATACCAAGTCGAGCTCGCCGATCCGCGCCGCGTGCGCGCGGCAATAACGAGGTTGGGGTCCTTCAACTTCAACAATCCGCTATTGGTGAGAATGCTGAGGTTGGGATAGTCGACTTCGAACGCCCCGGTCCCCGCCTTGCGAGTGAAAGTGACGATGCCGGCGCCGGTCAGAATCGTGGAGTTGGATATCGACGTCGTCGGTCGACTTCGAGGTCGACCCGAAGATGACCCCCGCCGTGAAGGCCCCGGCATAGTTGGGGTTCGGCGGCGGCACGTTGTTCAGGAAGGAAGGCTTCGTGGTAAGCCCCCGTGGTCACGAGCCCAACGAACTGCGGCGGATCGATCGGCGCGATCGTGAATTGATAGATGAAGGCCGGCGAGAGATTCGTCGGCGTGACGTCATCGTTGGTCACGCCGGTACCGACGTGGACGGCGATCGTGGCTCCCGCCGTGAAGGGCGTCGACGGCGTCGCGATCCAGATGCGATTGGTGGGATCGGGATTGAGGAGCGCGCCGCTCCCGGGATGAGCGCCGTGGTGGTGGGAGGAAGCGGCCCCGAGCCGTCGGGATCGACGGTCTGCGTCAGCGAGTAGCCCTCCTGCGGCGGATTCGCCGAGGGATTCCCAAGAATCGTGGTCGGCGAGATCGGCTCGCTGAAGACCGTGATGACTTGGGTTGGCGTGCCGGGGATCGCGTCCTGGCCCGTTCCGAAGCTCACCGTGCCCGGCGAAATGTTCTTCGAGCCCCCCTTGGGAAAGGAGGCGACCACTTTCGGGGTCTGTTGCTTGTCGGCGGTGACTTCGGTCTTGAAGCTCCCGATGACTCCACCCGTGGGAACCGTGAGTGGGAATCCCTCGATGTCGCGGATCTGGTTGCTCGCGACGACCTCGATCGTCTTGGCGATGGGAAGCGGCGCCGTGGGAAGCAACACAAAGAATCGCCCGCTGCCGAAATTGAGAATGCCGGCGAGGATCGTCGTCCCTCCTTGCACACGCAACAAAAGCGTGGTCGGGGTCACGGTCGCCACCTGGAGACTCTCGTTGAACGTCACACAAACGGGAGTCTCGATGCTGTTGTTGTCACCCGACGGGCTCACGTTCTGGACCACCGGGGCGCCGCCAACCGTGAAAGCGCCCGGAATCGGCGCTGCGCTCGGACCTTTGATTGGGACTCCGCTGCCGCCACCCGAGCCGCCCCGCCGCTCGCGGGCGGCGTCGGATCGAAGATCGATCCCGGGTCCGAGCTTCCCCGCACGAAGTGAGGAGCGGCCAGAGTGCAAGGGAGACGAGGGCTAGGGCGGAATATCGCATGCGGAGTTTTGTTGGGTGGCTACGACCGCAGAGGTCAAATCCTATTCCGGCGGACCGTAAATGAGTCGCGGCCGAATCCCAGGTTGGGATTCCTTCGAGCGGGGGCCTCCGTGACGAGCCGATGGACGCGCCGTACGGGGGCGTCTGCTACTCTCCCGCCCACGACCAATGTACCGGCGACCATGTTTTCCGAGCCTTTCATTGCGTGGGGCGGCGATCGCCGCGGCGACGATCGCGGTGCTCGAGGCGGGTTGCCAATCAACTGTCGACCGTAGCGGACCGGAGTCGGAGCCCGCGCTCCTTCGCACGGCGGCGGCCGAGCTGCGCCAAGGCGATCTCGAACAGGCGCAGAGCGATTACGCACGCGCCCGCACCGAGCTCCCGACTTCCGCAGCCGCTTGGGTGGGATTCGGCGAGGCGTCCTACCGACTCTTCCAGGCGTGCGTCGCCGATCCGCGCCGCGGGAATGCACTTTTCTATCTACAGGACGCCGAGTCGGGTTTCCGCCGCGGCGTGGAGCTCGATCCGAAGTCGGCTGCCGGATACTTGGGATTGTCGCGGGTGGCCCGTGAGCGCGGCGACGGCGCAGAAGCCGCGAAGCTCGCGCAGAATGCCAGGATCGGGTCGAGCGCGGCGCGCCCGCCGAGTTCCGATATGAGGTCATGATGGGTCTCGGACGCGCGAGGGGGCTCGAGTTCGAGCAGGCCGCGCGCGCGAACGCGTCTCCGGTGCTCCAAGGCGAGGTCTACCAACGATGCAAGGATGCGTACCTCTCCGCGAAAGCCATCTATCCGGACAAACCCGAGCCGATCGTGGAGTTCGCGCGGGTCGAGGCCAAGCGCGGCGCCATCGGCGACGCGCTCACGTTTCTTTCCCAAGCCATCGCCGAGCGCCCCGAGGACGCGGCCTACCACCAGGAGATGTTCGATCTCGTGCTCCGCGGTGACACGGCCAACCGCGTTCATTGGCTTTCGACGCTCGTCGCGATCTACGAGGTCCAGTTCGCGAAGCTCCAGGAGACCTCCCCACGGTTCTGTGGTATGCGGGATACGCGAAGTGCCGCCAGGCGGAGGCCTTCCGCCAACAGCAAGATTACGAGGCCGCCGACCGCGCGTACTCGACGGCGAACGAGCTCTTCGAGAAGAGCGCGGAGCGCAATCCCAACTTTCTGCAGAGCGCCACGGCCGCGCGTGCCCTCGTGCTGGCCGGCGAGGCGCGCTGTCTCTTCGAGCGCCGGCGCGTCTCCGACGCGGCGGAAAAGTTGACATCGGCCTTCGCCCTCGACGCCTCGATCCTCGAGCAGAACGACGGGCTCGGCATCTCCCCAAGCGCACTTCGCTCGAGATCGGGGGCGAGTACTTCAAGGAGGGCGAGCTGGAGGCGGGGGCCGGCTGGTTCGAGCGCTGGCTCGCCTTCTCGAAGGACGACATCGATTGGCTCAACAACGCCGGGCTGATGCGCCGCGACCTCGGCGAGGAGCAGGTCCGCACCGGAAACAAAGAAAAAGCCAAGGCCTGCTTCGAGGCGTCTTACCAATATTACAAGCGCGTCGCCGATCTGCGCCCCGACGAGCCCCGCCTCGTGAACGATGCCGCGCTCCTATTGTTGTATCACCTCCACCGCGACCTGGACCTCGCCGAGGAGATGTTCCGGCGATCGATTCGCCTCGGCGAGGACAAGCTCGAGGAGCTGGGCGAGCGCCCGGACGCCGCCGACGACCCGAGCGCGCAAGGCGGCGCCGATCGTTGGGATTACTACGCCGAGGCCACGGGCGACGCCTACCAGAACCTGGCGCTCCTCCTCTGGGAGGAGCAAAAGACTCGGCCGAGATCAAGAAGCTCTTCGCGCGGAGCTTCGAGCTCGATCCGCGCGGCACGCGGAGCCACTTGAAGGGGAGACGCCGCGGCGCTCCCCGCGTCCGGCCCCGCCCCGAAGCTCGAGAAGCCGATTCGTTGACGTTCCATCCTTGGTATTCGTAATCGTGGTCTCATCCCGAGGCTCGCCGTGCTCCACGCCCTCATCACCGTCGGTCTCCTGCTCGCTCAACCCCAACAATCCCAGGATGCTGTCAAGCAATCTCAGGAGCAGGGGGCGCACATCCAGGAGCCTTCGGCTCCCGCGTCGCGGGCCGAGTCGAAGCCGGCCGACGCGGCCGCCAAACGCGCGCTGGGCGCCGAAATGTTGCGCGCAGGGCGCAAGGCCGAGGCGATCCAGGCCTTCCAGGAAGCCTACGATTCGGACGGTTCGCTCGAGAGCGGGCTCGGGTGGCGCGCGCGCTGCTCGCCGACGCGCGCTTCAACGACTCGCTCCGCGCGCTCGACGCGATCAAGGAACACCACAAAAGGAGTCGGCCCTCCACGTCGCATTCGCCGAGGCGTTCTCGGCGCGCGGCGAGGCCCGCCGCGCCGAGGCGCGCGACCGCGGCTTCGATGAGCTCGGCGTCGTCGCCTCCGAGTACGAGGGGGCGGCCAACTCGATGCTCGACGCGATCGAGTGCGATCCGAAGCGTCTCGATTGGTATTTCCTCGTGACGCGGTACTTCATCGCGGCCGGCAAGGCCGAGAGCGCCATCGAGTCCGCGGCCGCGGCCCGCAAGCAGAATCCCAACTCTTGGGAATTGGCGCTCTGCGAGGAGACGCGCGCCTCGCCGACCTCGACGCGGCGAAATTGTTGCGTTTGGAGGCTGGGGTCGAGGAGGAGACGAAGAAGGACCGCGAGGAGCGCCTGGCCGCGGCGCGCGGCGCTTTCGAGGAGGCCGCGAAGCTCGCCCCCGATCGCGCCGAGCCGAGCCAGCGCCTCGGATACTTGGTGTTGGCGACCGGCGGCGACAAGGCCAAGGCGCGCGAGCTCTACGCGAAGGCGATCGCCAACGATCCGGCGAAGACCGACCTCACGGCCCTCCTCGCCGCGCTGAGCGCCAAGGAGCTCCTCGCCTTCTGCGAGGCAGCACAACGCGACTTCAAGAAGAGCCACCCGAGAGTCGGCGCCGACTCCCCCGACGACGCTCCGATTCTGTGGTATCTGGCCTATGCCAAGTATCTGAACGACGACCGCAAGGCGGCCGAGGAGGGCTTCCGCGTGGTTGCCAAGAAAACGCCGGCCGACATGACCGCGCGCTATTACTTGGGAAAGATCGCCTACTTCGACAAGCGCTATAAGGAGGCGACCGCCGAGTTCGAGTTGATCGCGAAGCGCTCGCCGAAGGAGCTGGCGGCGATCGGCCGCGGCGACGGCATGTTCACTCCGATCCTCCAGGGGCTCGTCGGCAAGCTGATCGAAGGGGAAGGGGGCGCCGCCGTCACGGCGGTCGTGGGCAATCCCGGCCTCGAGACCGCGATCCGGTTCCAGGAGGCGATCATCGAGTCCGATCCCAACAATGCGCGGGAGTGGAACAATCTTGGGCTCTTCCACCGCGATGCCGGGCATCCGAAGCAGGCGCTCGAGGCGTACCTGAAGGCGCTCTCCCTCGCCCCCAAGGATCCGCGGGTCCTGAACGACACCGCCGTCGTTTACCACTATTACCTGAAGACCAACGATGCGGAGGCGAAGCGCCTGTACGAGCAGGCGATCGAGATCGCCAAGGAAGTGGCCGCGAGCAAGTCGGCGAGCATCCCGGCCAAGGAAGACGCGCGCAGCGCGCTCCAGGACGCGCAGACGAATCTCGCGCGGCTCCTCAAGGGCAACCGCAAGAACGACTGACCCCCGCCGAAACCCAACGATCGGACTTCTCGCGACGTGCTCCTCCACACGTTCCAACAGCTCCCCGGGATCCGCGAGCGCACCGAGCGGAGGATGTGGGAGTCGGGAGTCGTCGATTGGTCGGGGGCCGGGCCCCACCGCCCCAACCGGATCGATCCCCAAGAATACGAGGAGGCGATCGGCGGATCGCGCCTCGCGTGGGAGCGGGCCGACGCCGCCTGGTTCGGCCGCCGCCTTCCGTCGAAGGAGCGCTGGCGGATCTACAACGATTTCCACGCGCACGCGGCGTACCTCGACATCGAGACGACGGGGGCCGCGCGCGGCGTCGACGCGATCACCTGCGTCGCGGTCGCCACGAAAGGTGGTGTTCGCACCTATGTCAAGGATCGCAATCTCGAGCGGTTTCCCGAGTCGATCCGCGACGCGTCGATCGTCGTGACGTTCAACGGCGGCGCCTTCGATCTTCCCTTCCTGCGCGACGCATTCGGCGAGGGGCCTTCGAGGCGCACGCCCACTTCGACGTATGTGTGGCATTGCGGCGGCTCGGACGGCGCGGCGGCCTGAAGCGGATCGAGAAGGAGCTCGGCATCCCGCGCGACGAGGGGCTCGACGGCGCCGACGGCCGCCTCGCGGTCGATTTGTGGCATCGCCACCTCGCGGGCGACCCGCGCGCGTTGCCAACTTTAGAGCGGTATTGCGCGGAGGACGTCCTCGGCCTCCCGGCGCTCGCGGCGATTGCCAACAATGGGCTCCTCGCGCTAACGCCCTTCGCGGGGCGGCTCCCCGAGCTGCCGGTCCCGCGGCGGATCGAAAGTACCCTTCCGTTCTCGCGCGCGCTCGTCGCGGAGTGCTTGGCGGCGCGGCCGGTCGCGTGAAGTTCGCATTCACGCCGTTCGGCTCGGCGCCCACGGTGGACCCGGCGGCTACGATCGGCTGCGACGGGCTCCCCGCGCATCTGTGCCTTTCCCACTGGCCGGGGAACACGACCCCCGCGGATCTCCGGCGCGATCTCTCGACCGAGATCGCGCTCGCCTTCGCGCGCCTCCCCAGGCCGAGCGCAACGCGCGATTCGGAAAGTTGGAGTTCGTCACCAACGATCATTTCGACACCGACGGGTTGCTCGCGATCTTCGCTTGCCTTCGACCCGATTTGGCGATCGCGCGCGAGGAGCTGCTGATCACGGCGGCTCGAGCGGGCGATTATTGGTGTGCGCCCACGCGGCGATCGTTGGCATTCGACGTCGTGGTCTCCGCGTTCACCGATCCCGCCCGATCGCCGCTCGCGGCGGAGCTCGCGGGCCTCACGCCGGCCGAGCGCGACGCGCTCGCCTACGCGCGCCTCCTCGAGCGCCTCCCGAGGCGCTCGAGGATCCTTGGTGTCTGGGCGTCGCAATCGACGACGAGGTGGCGCGCGTCGAGGAGGACCTGCGATCGATTCGGAGCGAGGGAGCGTTCGTTGGGTTCCGGAGAAGAATCTTGGCATCGTCGAGACGGCTCGCGCGGTCGATCCTCGCGCGAGCCACGAGGCCGCGGGATGCGACCGGGTGCTCGAGCTGCGCGAGGCCGACGGCGGCGTCTGCGCAGAGTTGCGTTTCTCGGCGCGCTCGTGGTTCGACGCCCCTTCGCGCCGCGAGCTCCCCGCCCCGACCTGGCGGCGATCGCCGCCGCGCTCGCCCGGCAGGACCGCGGCCCGGGCCGTTGGATCGCGGGATCGCGCGAGGCACCGTTTCCCAGCATTGCATTCGGCGTCGCGGTGGCCGACGCTGCCGTCCGCGACCGCGCGGTCGAGCCGCGCCCTCGTCCCTGTCCCGAAAGCAAATCATCGAATGCTTCCTGTCGGCCCTCTGAGAAAGTTGGCGTTGAGAGAGTTGGCATTGGCCGCGCTGCTCCTCGGCGCCGCGCTCGCCGCTTGCGCGGGCGGCCGCGATGCCTCCGGCAGCCGCTCCGCCCCGCGCGCCGGCGCGTCGCTCACATTGCCACAAAAGGGATGGTCGAGCTCCTCGCGCGCGCCCCCGATCTTGGTTGGCATCGCGGGGGCTGGTACGCATTCGTCGACGCGCCGGGGAATCGCGCCGTCGTCCTATTCTCCGGCGACGGCGGCGCCTGGGAGCAGTTCGCGCTCATCGATCGCGCGGGGCAGGTCTACGGCGCCGTCTTCACCAACCCCGCCGATGGCTACATCCTCCACGGCAACACCGACGGCGCGATCCTCTACCGCGCGAGTTTTTGTTTGGGAATCGCACCATGACTCCCGCGGCGCGCCTCGCCGGCCGATATGTGCGTTTGCTCCCGGACCCGAATCCCAACGATAGCGGCGCACCCGCCCTCCTGATCCTCGGCTCCGACGGTGCGGGGCATGGCGTCGTCCTGCGCACGACCGACGGTTCGAAGATCGAATCGATCGCCCACTTCGAGGGGCGGCGCCGGCGCTCGTCGCCGACCTGGCGCGCTTCCGCGATCGCACCTTTCTCGTCGGCGGCTCCGGCGGAGTCGGCGCCGTCTACGAATCGCGCGGCGGCGCGCCGTTCCGGAAAATCTCCCCGACGAGATTCCCAACATTCTGGGGATCGACTTCGACACCGCCGGCCACGGGATCGCCGTCGGCTCGCGCGGCGAAGTGTTGCGAACCTCCGACGGCGGCGATCATTGGGAAGCGTCGCTCTCGGGGACCGAGGCGGACCTGGCCGACGTGCGTTTCGTTGGGGATGGCCGCGCGTTCGTCTGCGGGCGCGGCGGCACCCTCCTCTTCACGAGCGATGGCGGAGCCACCTTTCGCCCTCTCGCGCTCGGGCGGCGCGACGACTTCTTCGGTCTCGTCCCCGCCCCCTCGGGCGACGGCGTCTACATCCTCGGCGCCGCGGGGATCATCCCTTTCGTTGGGATCGGCGACTGATTGTTGGGATCAGCGGCGGGCGCCCGCGGCGCCGACCCGCACGCGCAGGAGCGCCGCGCCGCGGCGCGCCGCGAACTCGAACCCCTCGCCTGTCGCGCGGGGCCGGTCGACGTCGTCGAACGGCCCGATCTCGGGCCCGCTCGAGATCCCAACGAAAGCTCCCCTTCCGGTGGACCGCGCACGCCCACTCGTGCCCCGACGCGCCGAAAGTTGGGAATCCGACCCGCGCCCCTTCGAGGACGACCCGGTCGCCGGCGAGCAGCGCCTCGTCGAGCCCGCCCCCGGGGCGGATCCGGACCGCGCGGGTGAGGAGGAGGTCGCCGTCGGGCGACCAGAAAGGCCAATATTTCTCGAATCCCAACAAACTGGGCCCCGTGTCGACGAGGACGCCGCCGCGCTCGGCGAATTGCGCGAGGCGCGATCCCCCATCCCCAACGATCCAGACCGCGATCTCCCGCCGGCCGGGGCGGATCGCCGGCCAGTCGAGCCAGGCGTAGCCCAGCTCCCCGCTCGCGACGACGCGGTACGCCCCCTCGCCGCTCTTCGCGGCGAGGGCCAATCGCCAGCTCCGGGCCGATTGCCAACCAAACGCGATCTCGCCGCCGCCGACTCCGCCGATCACGCTCAGGTCGGGCCCCACGGCCGGATCCTTGGCGTGGGCGAGTCCCCAACGATCCTCGATCGACTCGACGATTCCCAACCATCGCTTCCCATCGATCCCCCGATCTCGAGCGGGGCGCTCGCGCGCGCCGCGGGCTCGCCGAAGACCGCGGCGTCGAGCGCGATCGGCCCCGCATCCTTGGGGATCTGGCCGGCGACCTCCTCGAGGGTTGCCGACGGCGCCGGCGCCGCGGGCTCCGTTCGGCATCCCAACAATAGTGCGAGCGCCGCGGCGAAGCGGCGCGGCCTCGACGCGTGGCGGCGCCCCCTCACGCCTCCCTCCGGCCGGAGCCGCCGCGTCAAGTTGGAATATCGTTGGTATTCGGTGACGCACGGCGCCCCCGGCGCGAACCACAGATTCGGTCGCGAGCGGCCCCGCGTCGGGAATCCCAACGATCGACGACGACACCGTGCCGCGCCCATCTCCGTGCTTGCAGAACCGGTGGCCGTTGCCGTGGGGAGTGTGATCGCCGAGGACGGCGCGCAGCGCCGCCTGCGCCTCCGCCGCGTCGCGCATCGCCGCGAGCGGCGCGAGCGCCGGCACCTCGAACGGGTCGAGCCCGTGCTCGTTGGTGAGCCAACGCAACCCCGGCGCGAGCTCGCGCGCCGGCTCGCCGCCGTTCGAGAGCGCGAATCCCAACTTTCCGTCGGCGACGACGATCCGGAAAGGGTTGTCCCCCCGCGCGCGATCCGCTCGGCGATCCGCCGCCGCGCCCCTCGGCCGTTTCCTCCCCGAGCGCGAGCGGGACGATCTCGCCGCGCGTCGGGCGCGTCGCGTCTGCCTCGCCGGGGCGATTCGTGAGCGCCGCGAAGACCCCGCGATCGTTGAAGCCGAGCCAGGTCCCCCGCCGCGGCGGTCGCGCGGAGCGAGCGCCCTCCGCGCTCGGCACAGCAACAATCCGGGGGCGCGCCCGGCCTGTCGAACTGCTCGTCGCGGTTCGCGCCGACCAGCAGCGGCATGCCTTCGAGAACGCGGAAGAGGATGACGAGGGCGCACATGGTTCCAACGATCGATCGCTTGCGGGATCGGTCGCAGGAATCCATCGTGCGCGATCGTGCCGCCGATGTCGCGCCCCATCACCGGAACCCACCTATTCCAGCGCGAGCGCTGCCGGAGGTTCGTGTGGCTCGAGTTCCACGGCGACTCCAAGCGCAAGGTCCCCCCGACGCGGCCGCGGCGGCGTTCGCCTCGCGCGCGGCCGCGCGCACGAGCGGGAGGTGGTCGCGGGTCTCCAGTGGGTGGAACCCAACTATCCACGGGGGACTTCGCGGCGGGGGCGCGCGCCACATCCGAGCTCCTCAGCGCGAAGACGCCGCTCGTCTACCAAGGGGTTCTCGCCGCGGAGGGGCGCGTCGGCCTCCCCGATCTGTTGCGTTTCGATCCCGCGTCGGGCCGCCACATCGTTGGGGATGTGAAGGCCTCCTCGCGCGGAAAGGTCGAGCACGCAATGCAGGTCGCGTTCTACAGCGAGCTCCTCGCAACCCTCCAGGGTCGCGCCCCTCGCACGCATTCTTGGTATTGTCCGATGGCAAGGAGACGGCGATCGCCCTCGACGAGGTGGAGTCGCTCTATCGCGACGCGATCGAGGACGTGGAGCGGATGCGCGGCGCCGAGGATGGACCGCGCGCGGCCTACGGGCCCCACTGCTCGGGATGCGGCTGGCGGAATGTTTGCCTTCCCGAGATGAGGGAGCGGGGGATCTGTCGCTCGTCGTCGGCATGACGCCGGCGCGGCGCGACGCGCCTCGAGGCCGCCGGCGCGCCGACTCTCGGCGCCCTCGCCGCGAGCGATTCCGACGAGCTCGCCGCGCGCACCGAGCTCCCGCGCGAGACTCTGCGGCGGCTCCGCCTCCAGGCGGCGGCGCTCCTCGAGCAGGCGCCGAAGCGGATCGGTCCCGCTCCCGTGGAAGCCGGCGCGGATCGCGGGCGCGGCGGCGATCGCCGCCGACCCGCGCGGAACCCACTTTTCGGAGTTCTTCTTCTACCGCACCACGAGAGTGCGCGAGCGCCTCGAGGAAACTTGGCATCACGCGGCGGCGTCGGGACCCGGCCGAGGAGGAGAAGGCGCACCGCCGATTCTTGGCAATCCTCGCCGAGGATCGCGACGCGCCGATCTACCATTTCGGGCCGGCGCTTCCCGACGCGCTCGCGGCGCTCGATGCCAAGTATGGGCGATCGCAGGATCCCACCTCGCGGATCTTCGAGCGGCTCGTCGACGTCCAGTCGGGGCTGCGGAGCGCGCTCGTCCTGCCGGTGAACTCCTATGATTTGGATTCGGCCGCGCGCGCCCTCGGCGTTGTGATCGCGGAGGTCGCGTTCCCCGCCGACGACGGCCCGGCCGCGACCGAAGCGTTTCGCCGGCGCGCGGCGGCCGAGGTGAAGGCCATCCGCGAGGTGCGGGTCGCCGCCGGGCGAGCCTGGTCCGCCGGTGCGGCCGCGGGCGCTGACTGCCGCGGGCGCTGCAACTGCCGCGGGCGCGATCGACCCGCTCCGCGCGAGCGGGCGCGCGATGAATCCCAACTTTCCGCCGGCGCGCCGCTCGCATGAAGGAATCTTTGCTTCGGTACCTCGAGCGGGAGCGGCTCGCGGAGCGGCGGGCGCTGCGCGAGCTGCGAGCCCTGCCGGTCTCCGAGCGGGTCGAGTGCGGCGAGGCGATCGCGGGGCTCGGCGTGATCTCGCAAGGGGGCGGCCAGTTCGTCCTGCGCGCGTCGGAGCACAATGCCAAGTTTCGCGAAGGGGACATCCTTTGGCTCAGCGACGGCGGCGACGTGGAGAGCGGCCTCGCGGTGCGCCTCATCCGCTACGATCCCGCGCGGCGCGAAATCGTGGTCGAGCAGGAGGGGCGCGACGACGGCCCCCGAAATGTGGCATCCACGAATCTGGTGCTCGACCGACGCTCCATGGATCTGGGGGATCGCTTCGCCACCGCCGTCGAGGAGATCTATGCGCGCCCCGGCCATTCGATCCTCCTCTGCCTCGAGGGGAGCCTCGATACCAACGATGACGAGGCGATCCGCCGCGCCGCGGGCTCCGAGGCGCGGGTGCGCGGCCTCGACAAATCGCAGTCGGAGGCGTTCGCGCGCGCCCTCGCGCGCCCGCGGATCCACCTGATCCAGGGCCCGCCGGGGACGGGCAAAACCAAACTATTGGCCGAGATCCTCGACGCCTGCCTCGCGCGGCGAGAGCGGGTGGCGGTCGTGGCGTACACGCACCGCGCCGTCGACCAGGTCCTCCTCAAGGCGGCGGAGCGCTTCGGCGCGGCGCATCTCCTCAAGCTCGACTCGAGCCGCGCCGAGGCCCCCGAGCTCGCCAATGCCAACATTCGGCGGGTCGGCTCGGCGGACCGGATTCCCAACGATCGCGACGCGCTCGTCGTCGGGATGACCACCCACGCGGCCTGCCGCGCCGCCGGAAAGTTGCGATTCGACCGGGTCGCCTTCGACGAGGCGGGGCAGATCCCGATCCCCACGCGATCGGCGCCATGCGCCTCGCCGATCGTTGGCTTTTCGTCGGGGACCACGCCCAGCTCCCGCCGGTCGTCGCGGGCGAGCACGCCGACGAGCACAAGGTCTCCATCTTCGCGCACCTCGCCGAGCGCTATCCGTCGACGATGCTCGAAACCACCTATCGGATGAACGGCGGGATTTGTGCGTTTCCCTCCGCGCGCTTCTACGGCGGGCGCCTCGCCCCTCCGAGTCGGCGGCCGCGCGGCGCCTCGAGCTCCGCGACGGCGGCCGCTTCCGCGCCGCGCTCGACCCACAGCGCCCGTGCGTCCTCGTCGAGGTCGACCACCGCGGCGCCGGGATCCGCTCGCGGCGCGAGGCAGTCCTGGCCGCCGAGCTTTTGTTGAGATTGATGATCCACCATCGCATCGAGCCGGGCGAGCTCGCGGCGATCGCCCCCTTCCGCGCGCAGGTCATGGCGATCCGCGACGAGATGGAGCGGCGCGCGGCCGCGCGCGCGTTCCGCCCGAAAGGTGGGTTTCCGCTGGTCGAGACGGTGGAGCGGATCCAGGGGCGCGAGCGGGAGGCGGTGGTCGTATCGTTGGCATCCTCCGATCCCGACTGGCTCGCGGGGCAGAGCGAGTTCTACTTCCTGCCGAACCGCCTCAACGTGGCGCTCACCCGCGCGCGCTCGAAGTGCATCGTGTTGGCGAGCCCGCTCGCATTCGACGCGCGCCCCCGCACCCTCGCCGAGGTCCCCCTATTCCGTGTATCGCGATCTCAACCGCTCGATCCCACATATCGACGGCGCCGAGCTCGAGCGCGAGATCGGCAGGTGATCCTGCAATGACGGGGGCGCGTCGCCGCGCCCCCTCGAAGCAAACTGTTACGAGCGATTACTCGCCGTTCGCTTTCTTGCCGTCGGTCGGTTTCTTGGCGTCCTCGCCCTTCTTGGCGCCGCCTTCCGCGAGGAGCTCCTTCACGATCCCGTCCATATAGTCGGCCGGGTGGTAGCCCACTTCGACGAGGCGCACCTTGCCGGTGCGATCGATGAAGAGAGTCGTCGGGTAGCCGCTGAACTTCGGGACCTGCTTGATCGTTTTCGTGTCGATCAGCGCGAGCGGATAGGTGATCCCATTTTTCTTGGCGAAGTCCGACGCGAGCTTGGCACTCTTCTCGGCGTCGACGTTTTGCTTGCGATCCTCGTCGTTCAAGCCGATGAGGACGAAGTCATCGGACTTGTGACGCTTCATGAGCTCGACAAAGTTGGGAATCTCCATGCGGCACGGCGGGCACCACGTCCCCCAAATATCCACGATCGCCACTTTTCCGGCGATGGACTTCGAGGAGATCGGCTTTCCGTCGAGGGTCTTGAGATCGAAGGTGAAGTCGAAGCCGGCGCCGGCGGGATCCTTGACCTTCTCGAGGGCGTCGGGAAGCTTGGGATTCATCATCTCGTCCCACTTCTTGCGCGTCTCGTCCATCCCCTTCTTCGCCTCGGCGTCCTTCGCGTCCTTCTTCGCCTGATTGCGCTTCATCGCCTCGGCAATCTTGGCATCGCCGCGGACGCTCTTCAGGTCGTCGTCGCCATTGATGTGATCGAAGTCGTAGAAGCCGAGGTCGATCGCCTTCACCACATATTCGACGGCCTTGTCCTTCTTGCCGAGCATCGCGTTGCAGCAGCCGATGTTGTAGGCAACGCTGGGCTTGGCGCCCTCGACGGTCTCGCTGTCGCCAAGGACCTTCTCGAACTCGGTGATCGCCGTTTCGTAGTCTTTCTTCTCGAGGGCCTGGTTCGCGGCCATGTACGCCTTCTGCCACTCGGGCTGCGCGGGGCGGGCGGCGGGTTTCTTGGCGGGGGCCGGTTCGTCTTGCGGAGCCGCGAACGCCACCTTGGCGCCCGTGAGGAGGAATGCGGACGCCACGAGCGCCGCGAGTGTGTGCTTGAACATTGGGGTCTTCTGAACCTTCGTTAGGTGTTGGATTGGATTGCCCGCGCCGCGTGAGGAAATACTGCGTGAGGAAATACTGCGTGAGGAAGTGCTGCGGCGCGGACCTGTCGGCTGGTTCCCATCTGGGGAATGGGCGCCTTTCATACGGGACCTCGGCCCACCGCGCCCAGCACTTCTTCACGCGGCGCGGTCGGCTCACGCCGCCTTCGCCGGCGCTGCCGAGGGGCGCCTCCAGAGCCAGAGCGCGCCGAACAACATCGGGATCGCTGAGCCGAGGAAGAGCCAGCGGATCGGAATCCCATGGGAAACGAGCGTCCCACCCGTCACCGGCGCGACCGAGCTCGCGAGCGCGATCGCGGAAAACGTGAGCGAATAGGACGAGCCGCGCCGCTCGACCGGCGTCTCGTCGGCGACGAGGCCGTATGCCGCCGGGATCACACCGGCCAAGAAGATCCCCGCGAGGAATCGAATCGCGAACAGGCTCCCGATGCCGGGGGCGAGCGCCTGCGGCGCGTAGAGGAGCGCCGCTCCCGAGGCGGCGAGGATGAACGCGCGGCGGTAGGAGCGATCCACGGCGCGCCCCCACGCGGGCAATGCCAACAAATTGCCGAGCGGCGTCGCCGACACGAGCGCGCCGTTCACGAACCCAAGATTCTTCTCGACGAACGATGAGTGGGTTTCGAAGGACTTCACATAGATGGCAAAGAGCGGCTCGACCGACATCGTCCCGAAGCGCACGGCGAAGAGCGCGATCAACAATCGCAGGACCGCGGGCTCGCGGAGCGTGATCCGCACGTCGGCGATGGCGTTCTCGAAGGCGCCGGAGACGCTCGAGGCGCGCGCCGACGGCGTCGGGCGCACCTCCTCACGGGCGAAGATCGCGACGAGGGTCGCCGCGAGGAGCGCCCCGCGGCCGCGGAGGAGAAGAGCACGGAGGTGGAATAGTGGTCGAGCAGCCGGCCGCCGATCGGTGGGCCGAGCACGCTCCCCGCGAGGAGCGCCGCTTGCAGGAGCGCCGCCACCTTTCCTTGGTGTTGGGGCGCCGTGTGGACCGATACCAACGTTAGGGATGGCGCCACGAATCCACTGAAGATCCCCTGACTGATCCGGAATCCCAACAATATCCACGGGTCGGCGAAGAAGGACATGCATCCCACGAATACGGCGAGGCCGATCAGGGCGCGCAGAACCATGACCTTGCGGCCGACGCGATCGCCGAGCGCCCCCACAGCGGCCCCGAGAGCGCGGCGGAGAAGGGCGCCGCGGCCGTGAGCAGCCCCGTCCAGAGGCCGATCGAGGCCTCGTCGGTCATGTCGAGGCGCCGAAGAATGATGGGAAACGCCGGGAGAAAGCCCGCCATTCCCGTCGCGGCGACGGAATTGAGAGGCAACAAACGAGGAGATTGCGGCGGCCGACGTCCACGGAAGCCGCGGAGCCTCCGCGCGCGGCGGGCGAGTTCAAGCCCCCGCCGGCCGAATGCCTCTATTTCGCGAGCGTGTAGAAGACGATCTCGACGAGGTCCTCGCCCGCGATCGACTTGGCCGATTGGGAGGCAGCCCCCGGCCGCGACCCGGATTCCCCTCCGCCGCTCCCCGATTCGTTTTTCTTGGTGTCGCCGTTCTTCGAGTCGGGGGACTCGACGCGCGGCGGCGTGATGACTCCGTTCACGGGGGCGAGCCCCTCGAATCCGAGGAGATGCGGGCGGAGCGCGTCGGGGTGGCTCGCCTGGAGCTTCACGAGGAGCTTCTCGCCGTCGGGGGCGGGGAGGCTCACGAGCCGCGCTGTGTAGCGGACCAGCGCCGGGAGGCCGGCGGCGGCGCTTTTCTTGGGATCCCCGTTTTCTTGGGAAAGGACCGACTGGAGCGACGGGAGCTCGGCGAGCGTGAGATCGATCACCACATAAAAGCGGCCGTCGGCCGAGCGCGGGAAGCGCCCCGCGAGCGTGCCCGGCGCGGAGAGCGAGAGGCGCGCGCGGTCGCGCGCGTCCTTCCGCGATCCTTGGTCTTCGGCCTCGGGCTTCGCCGATTCTTGGTGTCCGCCGCGCGCGTTGCTTGCGCCCCGGCGCATCTCCTCGGTAATGTCCTCCCCGTTCGGATCGCCGGCCGGAATCTTGGCATTCGGCCCAGCCCCATGGGACACGGCGCCGCTCGGACGGCTCGCGCCGGGCGTGCGCCCATCGCCATCCTGCGCGAGCGGCCCCGACCCGCCCTCCGCGCCATCTTTGCGATCGCGCCCCCAGAGGCCGCCGAGGAGGAAGGTCCCCAACAAAAGCGCCGCGGCGGCGGCCACGGCGAATGGAACCCAACGATTCCGCCCGAGCGGCGGACGCGCCTCGAGGATCGTGTCCTGCCGCGCGATCGAATCCATGACCGATCCCACGAATCCGGCGGGCGCCTTCTCGCGCGTGCTCTCGGCCGCCCCCTTAGAAGACGATCGAGCTCGTCGCCGCCGGGGCCGCTGCCGGCACCGCTGTCACCGCCAGCACCACTGTCACCGCCAGCACCACTGTCGCTGCCAGCACCGCTGCCGCTGCCAAAATCGAGATTGTTGGGATCCGCGGGTTTCATTGGGGTCTCAGATACTTGCGAAGCTTCTGCTCGAGGATCGCGCGCGCGCGGTGGAGCCGCGAGCGCACGGTCCCCACGGGGATGCTCAGGATCTGCGCGGCCGATTCATAGGAATGCTCCTCGAGGTTTACCAAGATTACGAGGACGCGCAAATCGTCCTCCAACTCGTCGATGGCGGACATCACGGCTTGGCGGGCCTCCTCACCGACGACTTCCGCGGACGGCGCGCGGCCGCGAACGGGGATCTGGAGCATCCCCGCCTCGTCTCCTCGGCAGACGCGGGCGCGTCGAGCGAGAGGGCGCGCCCCGCTTCGAGGCCCGCTCGCGCCGCTTCTCCGAAATGGCACAATCTGACCGCGACGCGATGGAGCCAGGTGCTGAACTTCGCGTCGAACGCGAAACCGGCGAGCCCCGATAGGCGCGGAGGAAAGCATCCTGCGCCAGGTCGGCCGCGCGATCGCGGTCGCCGTTGGAGAGACGGAGGGCCAATCGGTAGACATGGTCTTGGTGGCGTTCGACGAGGATCCGGAAGAGATCCCGCTCCCCAAGGAGGATGCGTCGGACGATCGCGACATCCTCTGCATCCTCCATGGGTGCGGACCCCGAATCGGGGTTGCCTTCCGTGGGTGGGATCGGACGCGACATCGGGCCCGCGGTTCCCGGCGATTTCGCCGCTCCAGCGGGGGCGCCGGCCGCGGCGCGGCTGGATTCGGGACGGGGAACTCCGGTTTCCATCGTCGGGCCCCAAGGGTACAGGGGGCGGCGAGCCTTGCCATGGCAAAGGGGTCGCGGCGCGCAGACTGGCGCCCCAACGATCCGCTCGATGATTCGAAGGCCGCCCGCCCCCTGCTCGTACTCCTCGCGGCGGCGGCCGGCTCGCTCCTGGTCTACGGCCCCTCGCTCCAAGACCAATTCTACAACGACGACGTCGTTTTCTTGGTGGAGGCGCGCGCCCTGCGGGCCCATCCCGGGGCGATCGTTGGGGATCTCGTGATGGGCTTCTACCGGCCGATGTTCACGGGATATGTGGCGATCGCATCGTGCCTCTTCGGCGCGAACCCGCTCGGCTACCACGCGCTCGGAATCGGGCTCCACGCGCTGAACGTTTGGTTGGTATGGCTCCTCGCGCGAAAGCTGGTATCGGGCGCGGCGGGCCCCTCGCGGCGGCGCTGGCGTTCCTTTGCATGTTCAGCCACTGCGAGGCGACCCTCTGGATCTCGGCGCACAACTCCTCGCTCCTCGCCACCTTTTCGATCCTTGGGGTTCTGTCACTGATCCGCGCGCTCGAGCGGGGCGCTGGATCGACGACCTCGGCGCGGCGGCCGCGCTGGCCGCGGCGCTGCTCACCAAGGAAACGGGGCTCACGCTGATCGCGTGGCTCGCCGGCGCGCAGGCGCTGCGGGCCGGGCCGCGGAGCTTCCTCACGGGGCGCTCGATCGCGCGATACTTGGTGTTCGCGGCGGTGGTGGCGGGGTACGCCTGGATGAACCCGCGACTCTCGGAGGGTTTCCTCGGGGCGGCCGGCCGGGGCGGGCTCGACTCGCGCGTCTCGCTCGCGTACCTGACGCCCACCAGAGTCCTCGCCGCCTATTCTTGGCTTTTCTCGCCGTGGGTTCACACGCAGCGCAATGATCTCGCCGGTATCTGGGGCTACGTCTTCGCGGCGGCCGGCGCGATCGCGATCGCGGCGCCGGTATTGTGGCTTCGGCGCGACCGCGAGGCCGGGGGCGGCGGCGCTCGGCACCTGGTTCGCGCTCACGGGGCTCGCGGCGCCATGCATGTTCGTGAGCCTGTCGGCGAACGGCTCCCGCTTCTATGTCGACTCATCGGTTGGCGCGGCGCTGGTGGTGGGGGCGCTCGCGGCGGCGCTCGCCGCGCGCCTTCTCCGCCGCACGGCGCTCGCGGCCGCGGCGGTTTTAGTTGGGATCTGCGGAGTCCATGTCGTCGCGATCCGTCGCCTCGACGCGGCGCTCTACCGCCCCGCGGCGCGGGCCCAGGGCGCGTCGATGCGGCGGCTCGGACCCCACCTATCCGAGCATCCCCACGAAAGATCTATCTCGCCGAGCCCGAGATCCCCAACTCTCTCCACATCGAGGCGGCGCTCGATTGGTATTACGGGATCCAAGCGGGGCGCGTCTCGATGGAGTTCGTTTCGGCGACCGGCTTCGAAAGTTGGGTTTCCAAGGCCGGCGGCGTCGTCCTCGATTGGGATCGCGAGAAGGGCTACTTCCCGGCGCGCGGCACGCCGCGCCGTGGGCCGACCGAGCTCGAGATCGCGCTCGGCACCGCCGATCGTTGGTCTCCGCCGCCGAACGTGCGGCTCGTGCGAATCGATCCCGAATGACAGGCGCGCGCCGCCGCGGCGATCCGTCAAAGACCAACTTTCGCGACGAAGAGCATCTCGGGGTCGCGTTTCTCGGCCGCCGTCGCCGCGAGCACCGAGAGGCGGCGGACCGGCTTGCCGCGGAACTTCTCGGCGCCGTTCAGGCGGATCGTCACCTCTTTGTCGAGGTCCACGAGCCGCTCGTCGAGGAGGACCGAGAGCCCCTTCGGCTCCCCTTCAGCCCCTTGACCTCGATCGAGATCTGGTTCGGCGCGGTGAGTTCCGCGGTGATCGTCGCCTCCGAGGTCGGCTCGTCCCACCAAAGCCAATAAAACATCCGGTTCCACTTGCGGTACGGTTGCCACAAAAACTTCTTGGGGCGCGGATCGCGCGCGTGCTTGTGGACGAAGTCGAGCGCGGGCTTCAGATCGGGGAAGGCGTGCCCCTTGCCATCGACCGCCTCGAAGTGGTGCTCATAGCCGCCGTGCGCTTTTTGTAGCTTTTCGAGCTCGCGCACCGCGAACTCGTTCGTCCCGAAGTCCACCTGCGGATCGTCGCGGCTGTGGTAGACATAGATGGGAACGTTGCGAAGATTGGGAAGGATCCCCTCCTGGATCGCTTCGATGGCTTTCGGATTCCCCTCCACGCGGTAGGGAGTGGCCGCGCCGCACAACGCAATCAATCCGGCGAAGAGATCGGCGTGGCGCCCGCCGATCGTCCAGGTGCCGTAGCCCCCATGGAGTGGCCGCCGAGATAGATATGATTGGTATCGATCTTTAGGGTGCGCTTCATCCCCTCGATCAGCTCGAGGACGAACTTTTCGGTGTCCTCGTCGCCCCACGCGGCCTCGGTCTTCTCGAGGACCTCGGGAACACGGCCGCCCAGCCCTCGCCGGAGATGGCGCCGTTCCAGGATCCTTGGGAGCTCCCGCGTCGCCGGCGCCGACGCCGCCGCCATGCAAACCAAAGAAAAGGCCGCCGTTGCCAGGATTCTTGCCACCCAACAAATAGAGACCGCGCTTCTTCTTCTCGTCGTAGAGATAGTTTCGCGATTTGTCGGGGAGCTTGGGCCCCTTCGCGGCGAGCGCGAGGAGCTTCTTCGACCAAGTCTTGGCGGAGGCGGCGGTGAGGGGCTCGGCTCCCTCGAGCTGCGCCACGATCGAGGCCCGCTCGCTCTCGGGGGCGTCGAGGAGCTTCGCCACGAGCTTCTCGAGATCCGCCGGCGACGGATTCTTGGGTTGCTGGGCGGCGCTGGGGACACCGGCGAGCGGAACGATCCCAAGAAAAGCGGCCGCGGCCGCCCGGACGGCCCAACTCGGATCGTTGTGATTCGATGCCACGACGGCGTGGGGCGCGATCTTCGGGGCGATGCCTCGCGAACGCAATCGCGGATGCGCGTACCTCCGACAATCCGGCGATCGCCCCCTTTCGGAAGCCGTCGAGGACGCGCCTCGCGGCGCGCCCTTTGACAGTTTGTCTTCACGCCGCCGCGCGCGCTCGGCGATCATTGGCGATCGCGTGTCCCCGCCGTCCAAGTCAAACGATTGCCCGAGGACTTCGAGGTCGAAGAGCTGAGCCGCTTCCCGCTCGGACCCGGCCCGTTCTCGGTCTACGCGCTTTCAAGCGCTCGCTCGGGACGCTCGAGGCCGTGGAGCTGATCGCGCGCACGTGGAACCTCTCGCCGCGGCAGATCCAATACGGCGGCATGAAGGACAAGCACGCGGTCACCAAGCAAACTCTCACGATCCGCGGCGGCCCGAAGGAGGATCTCAAGCGGGCGACGGTCGATCTCACTTATGTGGGGAGCGCTGCGCGACCGTTCGGGCCGGCGCACATCCTTGGGAATCGTTTCACGGCGGTGCTGCGGCGCATCGAGGGGAGCGCGGAGCCCGCGATCCGCGCGGCGCTCGCCGAGGTGGCCCGCGACCACGTTCCCAACTATTTCGACGATCAGCGATTCCGCTCGCTGGGCCCCTCGGGGAGTTCGTGGCGCGCGCCTGGTGCGATGCCAACTATGAGCGGGCGCTCTGGCTCTCGCTCGCCGAGGAGAACCCCTCGGACTCGGCCGACGACAAGGAGCAGAAGCGGGCGCTCCGCGATGGTTGGGGAAGTGGGCCGACGTGAAGGGGCGCTCACCCGCTCGCACCGCCGGAGCATCGTCACCTATCTCGCGGACCATCCCCAAGATTTCCGCGGGGCATTCGAGCGGGTGCGGGTCGAGCTGCGGCGGATCTACCTCGCGGCGTTCCAGAGCTATTTGTGGAATCGGGTGCTCGCGGAGATCGTCATTGAGGCCACGCCCCCGCTGACCTCCTCATGATCCCCAACCTTTTCGGCGAGCTCCCGGTGCACCGCACCCTCGGTGAATCCCAACGATCGGAGCTCGAGGCGCTTCGGATCCCCCTTCCGTCCGCGCGCGCGAAGCTCCCCGCCGGCGCGCTCCGCGATCGATTCGAGCGAGTCGCCGCCGAGACGGGGCTTCCCATGGATCGGATCCGAGTGAAGCACGGGCGCGATGCGTACTTCGCGACGGCGGCGCGCCCCGCGCTGAGCCGAGTCACGGAGCTCACGAATTCCTTCGAGTCCGACCCCCTCCACGCAGGGTATCGCGCGCTCCGACTTTCCTTTACCTTGGGCCGCGGATCGTACGCGACCATTGTGATCAAGCGGATCACCGAGGCTCGTAGTTCCACCGGAGCTCGCAGTTCCATCGGAGTTAGCAATGCTGACACCGTTCGATAAGGCTTCCCACCTATGGCGCCGCGCCGGGTTCGGCGCCACGACGCAACAGATCCACGAGACCGTGGAGCGGGGAATCGAGGCGACGCTCGACGACGTCCTCGACCTCGAGAAGGAGGACGCCGATATGGAGGAGGAGCTTTCCAAACTCTCCGGCGACGTCTTCGATCTCAACAATAACGGCGAGGACGTCCGCTGTTGGTGGCTCTATCGGATGATCCACTCGCGCCGCCCGCTGCGCGAGAAGCTGACTCTCTTCTGGCACGGCCACTTCGCCACCTCGCTCGCGAAGGTGGAGCGCCCCGCGCATATGTTGGATCAGAACCGGACGCTCCGGCGCCTCGCCGACGCGCCGTTCCGCCAGATCCTCGACGCGATCAGCCGCGATCCCGCGATGCTCGTCTACCTCGACGGCAACAGCAATCGAGAAGGCAAACCCAACGAAAACTACGCGCGCGAGCTCTTCGAGCTCTTTCGTTGGGAATCGGCAACTATACGGAGAAGGACATCCAGGAGTCGGCGCGCGCGTTCACGGGCTGGGGGTGGCCGATGGCACGTTCCGCTTCGATCCCAAGCAACACGACCCGGGGCCGAAGACCTCGATCGGCCGCAGCGGAAATCTCGACGGCCGCGACATCCTCGATGCGATCGCGGAGCATCCGGCGACTCCCAACTTTCTCGCGCGAAAGCTCTGCCGCTTCTTTGTCAACAATGAGCCGAGCCAGGCGTACGTCGATCGCGTGGCCGAGGCGTACCGCCGCTCGGGGGACACGTGCGCGCGATGGTGATCGCCATCTTCCGCGATCCCGAGTTCTTCTCCGAGGAGAACGCGCGGGCGATCGTGAAGAGCCCCGCCGAATATGTGGTGAGTTGCCTCCGGGTCCTCGACGTGCGGATCCCCGTCCGCAACTTGCTGCAGCCGATGCGGAGGATGGGGCAGATTCTGCTCGCGCCGCCGAGCGTGAAGGGCTGGGACGGCGGCGCCGCGTGGCTCACGAGCGCGTCGCTCTTCGAGCGCGCCAACTATGCGCTCACGGTTTCCTCGATGCGTGGGATGCATGACGAGCCGCGTTTCGATCCGGTCGCCTGGGCGCGCGGGCGGCATTTCGACACCCCTGGCGAGTTCGTCGACGCGCTCGCGCTGGAGATCCTCCACGGCCCCCACGCCGCAGACCCGCGAGGCGATCGTCGAATATTTGCTTCCGGAGAAGAAGGCCGATGCCAAGAAAGAGGCGGACATGAAAGGTGGGATGACGGAGGCGGCGAAGGCGCCGCCGACTCCCAACTTTGCGTTCGATCCCAAGGCGCTCGATGTCAAGATTCGCGGCGCGCTCCGCCTCCTCCTCTGCTCCCCCGAATTCCAGCTCGCGTGAGTCGCCCATGATCACCCGTCGCAATCTCCTCCAAGGCTCGATCGGCGCCCTCGCCCTCGGCGGGGGCTTTCCCAATATTCTGCGGCGCGCGCTCGCGGCGCAGGCGGCCGCGGAGGGCCGGCCCACAGGCGCGTGCTGGTCGTTCTCCAACTATCCGGCGGCAACGACGGGCTCAACACCGTGATCCCGTTCGCCTTCGACGAATATTGGAAAGCGCGGCCGAGCATCGCACCGCCGAAGAACGACGTCCGCAAGCTCGACGACCAAGTGGCGCTCCACCCGTCGATGAAGAAGCTCGAGGCGGCCTTCCACGAGGGGCGGCTCGCGGTCGTCCAGGGGTGGGATATCCCAATCCCAATCGATCTCATTTCCATTCGATGGATGTGTGGCATACCGCCGATCCCGAGCTGAAGGAGACGCGCACGGGCTGGCTCGGGCGCTCGCTCGACCGCTCGCCCGATGCCAAGAATAACGCGCTCTTCGCCTTCCACCTCGGCGACGAGGTCCCGCGAATGTTGCTATCGGAGTCGCAGCGGGTGACGGCCTTCTCGTCGATCCAGGACTACACGATGAACGCCGATCGCAACGCCCCCAACGATCGCGCGCGGATCGAGGTGGCCTTCGGCGGAATGATGGGCGGCGGCGAGTCGGGAGCGGGCGGGATGGGGCTCGTGCGCCGCACGGCGGCGCAGGCGATCGCGTCGGCGGCCGAGCTGAAGGATGTCCTCGCGAAGAGCGCGACCAATGCCACTTATCCGGGCACGGGGCTCGCGCAGCAGCTGAAGCTCGCGGCCCAGGTCATCGGGACCGAGCTCCCGGTTCACATCGTGAGCATCGGGTTCGGCGGCTTCGACACGCATGCCAATCAAAAGCCGCAGCACGCGAACCTCTGGACCCAGATCGACGACGCGCTCGCGGCCTTCCACGACGACCTCACGCAGCGCAATCGCGCGGACGAGGTCGTGGTGTTCGTCTTCTCCGAGTTCGGGCGTCGCGTCGCCGAGAACGGCAGCGGCGGCACCGACCACGGCGCCGCGGCGCCGGCGCTCCTCTTCGGCAAGCCGGTGCGCGGCTCGCTCTTCGGAAAGCACCCGAGTCTCACCGACCTCGACGACGGCGATACCAAGTTTGCGGTCGACTTCCGGCGGATCTACGCCGCGCTCCTCGATCGCTGGCTTGGCGTCGATGCGAAATCGGTGTTGGGATCGAGCTTCGAGCCGCTCGACGTCCTCGCCGCGCAGAACTACTTAGCGGCACGCGAGCAAGAGTGGGCGTCGCGGCGTTGCCCCCGCGCGGCACCCCCTAGCATGGCAGCCGCGCCCGGCCCGCAGTATTTCCGTGCGCCGTCTTGAGGAGGTTGCGATGTCCAGAATCACGCAGCGTTCGCGTCGAGCCCTAGGAATCTTGGTGTTCTCATTCGCGGGGACGGCCTCCGCGCAGGAGAGCGCAACGATCTTCGACGCGCCGATCGTCGCCACGGGATCCTACGATTGCTTCCGCGGAGTCGGCGATTTCGACGGCGACGGCTACGCCGACGCCATCGGTTGCTGGATCTCGAGCTCCGACTTGAAGACGTGCTCCGCGCGCGGCTATCGAAACTTGGGGAACGGCGCGCTGTCGCAGGTGTGGTCGGTCTATCCGCTCGCGAGTCAAACGATGAACGCGCCCACCTATGTTCCGATGACGGTGGCGGACTTCAATCTCGACGGGCTCTGTGACTTCGCCGTTGGTGTCGGTGACATGGTATATGTGGTGACGAGCGCCGGATTGGCGACGCCGATCATTTACCAAAGTTGGGGAAGCGCGGAAGTTCGCAAGATTCTCGCGGCCGACTTGGACCAGGACGGCCGCCCCGACCTCGCAATTCTGACGCCGAGCGTCCTCGAGATTCGTCGCAACACACCGCAGCACGGGACATGGCAGTTCGTTTTTTCCGCGTCCCATTCCACGACTGCGGGCGCCGATGAGCTCCGCCCCATCGACTGCGACGGTGATGGCTGCGTGGACTTGATGGCGGCGAGTCCCACGAATCTCACGATGTATTCCGTCGTGGGAGCACAGTTCACGGCCCTCCAGGTCTACTCGCACAGCCAAGCCAACCCAAAGATCGACTCGGGCGACATCGACAACGACGGCGACGTGGATGCCACGATTTTCGGAAATGGCACCTATCAGATCGCCCGACGGATCGGAACGGCCGCCTTCAACGTCGAACCCCAACAAACGGGTGGAATCGCGCGCTTCCTCGTCGACTTCGATCAGGACGGCGACCTCGACGGCATCTGCTGCGGCGGCGGCGGCTCCTCGATCCCCGACAACACGGCGCAGTCGACGTTCCTCTTCTCGGTGAACAAGGGGAATGGCAACTTTGCTCCGTCGTGGAAGGTGCCGGGTCTGGGCTCGGAGCGGGTGGCCGGCTTCGTCGACCTCGATCACGACGGTGACATCGACATCGTCGCCGGACGGTGCGTCTATTATTTGCGTGGGCCGCTGCTCGCGCCGCCGAATGCCAAGCTCCCCTCGAGCGCCGGCGGCGAGTCGTACGTCGTCGACATCGACGGCGACGGCGACCCCGACATCTTCACGGGATTCAACGGCTACTCGCGCAATCTTGGCAATGGCCAATTCATCCTCGCGAGCTCGATCACGCCGACTCCTCCGCCCAATCACATCTATGTCGGCCCGGGTTTCATCGGCGACTTCGACGGCGACGGCAATCCCGACAACAACATCCAAGACTACTTTTCGAATTACAGCAATGCGGGAGGCGCCTGTTCCGGAATGCCGGCGGCGGCGATTTCGTGGATGGCGGCGTGGCGGTCGACGCGTCGGTGCCGTTCACCGTCGGCGGGATGTTCGTTCCCAACTATCCATTCGCCGGGATGCCGGCGGACGTCGATGGCGACGGCGACCTGGACCTCGTGACGCGAAACCAACAGGCGGGGACCAACAATGCCACCCATCTGTGGATCAATCAGGGAAACGGATCGTTGGTATCCGGTCCCGAGTTCATCGGAATCTACGTGGACCACGTCGCCGACCTGACCGGCGACGGGATCGCCGATCTCATGGGGCAGACGACCTACGGAACGGCCACGGTCATCCTCCCGGGGCTCGGTGCGGGCGCGTTTGGATCGTCGTCCGTGATCGGGAAGGGGATGCCTTCCTCCTTCGGACACCTCGAGCTCATGGACCTCGACGGCGACGGCAATCCCGACTTCATTCAGCAACAACTCAACACAACTTACGAAGCGGTCCAGTACACAAACACAGGTGGCGGATCTTTCAGCGCGACGACGCTCCTCACAGCGATGCCGCCCGCGTTCGATGGGTCCAGCTACGGGGTCTGGTATCGCGACCTCGACGGCGACGGGACGCCCGATCTTTGTGGACTCCGGGAATCGGTGGCAAGAACACGCAGCGACATCCGTCGCGGGAATCCGTCGGGGGCTTCTATCCCAAGATTCAGCAGGTTGTGCCCGCGTTATTCTTGGTGGACGTCGACGGCGACGGCGACGACGACGCGGTGGGAATCCACAACAGCGATGCCTTCGTATTCTTCAACAATCGGTTCACCGGGCCGTCCGGCGGAATCCGGCGCCAATACGGCCCGAGCAACCCCGGATCGTTGGAGATGACGCCGACTCTTGGCGCCGTGGGGCCGTTCCGCTCGGGCGGAACTGTGGAGTTCCGCGTCACGGGAGGCGTGGGCGCCGCGCCCGGCCTCATCGTCCTCGGCTCCTCCGAGGTGGCGCAGCAGGATTTCCTCCTCCCGGACTCACCAACTATGTGGATCCATGGCTCGGCTACGCGGACCTCAACGCTCTCGGGCGCGCCGGGTGCGCCCGGCAGTGGGAACCTGAGCGTCACGATCCCCGTGATGCCGACGACCGTCGGGATCACCGCCTATCACCAAGTATTCCTGGTGGATTGGTCTTCCCCATCCATCGTCGTTGGCACCAACGGCCTCTGCCATCACGTATGGCGGCTAGAGTTGGTTGAGGGTGTGGGAGGTGGGTGGGTCGGCGCTCTGCTGCGCATAACGATCGAACCATTGTTGCGATCGCACCCTGCGCAGAAGCCGCGCCGACCCACCCACCCCCACACCCTCGCACAGATCGCTCGCCGTACGTGATCGCTATGGAATGCAAGAATGAGGGGCGCGACCAGCGCGCCCTATTTGGTCGTCGAAGCTTCCCGCCGAGGCTAGGCCAGTAGTCCAGGAACCAACTTACCCGATTTGTCCACTAGGTTGATCGGGCGGGGGCCGGCGAAGTTCACTTGTGTGGGATCGACGCCGAAGGCCTTCGACAATGTAAAGAATAGGTCGGGGACGGTGACAGGGTTGTCCTTGACCTGCATGCCGTCGTCGGTGGTGGCGCCGATGACCTGGCCCCCTTGATGCCTCCGCCGGCGAGGACCGCGCTCCAGGTGGCCGGGAAATGGTCGCGCCCGCCGTTGGGATTGATCTTCGGCGTGCGACCGAACTCGCCGAGACACACCACCAATGTGTCCTTCAGCAGCCCGCGCGACCGGAGCTCGCGCAGGAGCTCGGAGAGCGCCGAGTCGAGGACGCTCGAGAGCTTCTCGACCTGCGGGAAATTGTTTTGGTGGGTATCCCAGCCGCCGAGCTGGATCTCGACGCAGTTGACCCCGGTTTCGACGAGGCGCCGCGCGAGAAGGCAACCTTTCCCGAAGTCGCTCTTGCCGTAGGCGTCGCGCACCTTCTCGTCTTCCTTGGTGAGGTCGAAGGCCGCGAGCATCGGGCTCTTCATCAGCACGCTCCGCGCGGGCGTAGATCGATTCGTGGGGTTCGACCGCCGGGGAGCCGGTCTTGCGCTCGTAGCGGGTGTCGAGCTCCTTCAGGAGCTTGCGGCGCTCGTCGAAGCGTTCCTTGGTGATCCCCGCCGGCAGCGCCACGTCGTCGAGCGGCTGCGACGCCTTCTGGATCACGAACGGCGAATGTTGGCTTCCGAAATAGCCCGCCGACGGCGCGCCGCCGCCGACGCTGATGAAGGCCGGGAGATCAAAGTTGGGATTCCCTATTTCGTGGGAAAGGATCGAGCCGAAGCCGGGATGCTGGACGGCCGCTTGCGGCGCGTAGCCCGTGTGGACGAGGTAGCGCCCGCGCTCGTGGTTCCCTTCGCGCGAGGTCATCGAGCGGATGATCGCGACGTCCTTCATCTCCTTCGCCAAGAGTGGGAAGTGCTCGGAGATCTGGATCCCCGGGACCGCCGTGTCGGTCGTCTTGAACTCGCCGCCGTTGGGCGTGCCGGGCTTGGGATCGAAGGTGTCGAGGTGGCTCGGCCCCCTGCATGTAAAGAATGATGCAGCGTTTGGCGCGCGGCGGCGCCGGTTTTGTTGGCATCCTGGAGAAGGGCCGGGATCCCGCCGATCGCGCGGTCGTGGAGTACCGCCGTGAGCCCGCCCATCGCCGCCAAGCGCAGGATCGCTCGGCGCGACATCGATTCTTGGGCCGATTCCAACACTTCGAGAAAGGGATTGTTCATCATCGGAGGGACCTCAGTGCACCGTCGAGTACTCGGCCGGATTCAGAAGCGCCCAGGCCAAGTCTTCGTAGGGCTCGCGCTTCTCGACGCCTCCGGCCCGCTGAACGTAACCATTCGCTTTCGTGAGCTCTTCGAAAGTTGGCTTTCGCGAGAGGATCGTCAGGTAGAGCCACTCGACGCGGCTGGTATCGGACTGCCCCATCGCCTTGGTGACCGTGAATCCCGAGGCGACCGCTCGCGTCATGAGCTGGCTGTTCATCATGAGGAGCGCTTGGGGAATTGTGCCTTCGAAGTCGATGTCCTCGCCCTGCTCGTCGTCCTCGAAGACGGTGACGAAGCGCCGCAGCGCCTGATTGCGGAGCGCGCCGACGGCCCCGGCGGCCTTCTCCCCAGTCATGGGCATCGCCGCCCCTTTCTTGTTCTTCGGGCGCTTCCCTCGGGCATCGCCTTGAGGCGCGCCTCGGCCGCCTCGTCGATCCCGGTCGAGCGGACGACGCTGTCGACCAATTGCTCGGGGCTCATCGGGCGCGACACGAATCGCGAGAAGATCTTTTCGTGGGATTCTCGCGACTCGATCTTTTCGTTGGGATTGCCGGCCGAGGAGAGGCCGAACGCGCGGCTCTTCGCCAACAATCCGACGAGGGCTTTGTGGTCGAAGCCGCTCGCGACGAACTCCTGGCAAGCGCGTCGAGGAGCGGCGGGATCGCAACTTTGGAATCGCTGCGGAAATCGCTGACCGGATTCACGAGGCCGTAGCCGAAGAGCGACGCAAAAGTGGTATTCACCACGGAGCGCGCGAAGAAGGGATTGTCGGGGGCGATCATCCACGCGGCGAGGCGCTCGCGGCGCGTCATCGAGACGGCGGTGTCGACGGGCGAAGGCGCGGCGGCCGGGCCGGCGCCGTCGGGCTCATTCGAGGGCGCGGGCTCGGCGACCGCGAACGGCCCTCCGAGAGCGGGCGGAGCGGAGATGGCGGCATTGTCTTGAGCGCACGCTTCTCGATCTCCTTCGCAACCTTTTCTGGATTCTTGGCATTCTTGGCGCGCGCCTCCATGTTCTTTTGATTCTTGCGCCCGAACATTCCCGACGACCGCTTCTCCGGCTCGTCGCTGACCTCCATCACCGGGGGCTTGCCGTCCATTTTCTTGCCGACCGGCGCGACCTTCACGTCCGCGTAGAACGCGGCAAAGTCATTGAAGTCGCTCTGCTTCCATTGTTGGTCTTTGTGATCGTGGCAGCGCGCGCACTGGATCTGAATCCCAAGAAAAGCCTTGGCCGTCTGGCCCGCCAGATCCTTGGGCTCGCCTTGCCAGCGCTCCATGTAGCCGACCGCGGCATTCTGCTCCGGGGTCCCCGACGCGGTGATCACATCCTTGGTGAACTCGTTGAAGGGGGTGTTCTTGTTGAACTCGCCGATGATCCACTCGCCGAAGGCGTTGCGATCGAAGCGCTGGCCGCGCGCGCCGCGCCCGACGAGCGCGAGCTCCCACTCGCCGCCGAAGTGCTCGCCATACTCGGGGCGCAAAAGCAACTCATCCACTTTCTTCGCGCGCTTGTCCCTCGAGTGATCCCCAAGAAAAGCGGCGACCTCCTCGGCGGTCGGAATGCAACCATTCAGCGTGAGCGACGCGCGGCGGATCCACTCGGCGTCGTCGGCGGGAGAGTTGGGTTTCACGCCGTCGGCGGCCCAGGCCGCCTCGAACATCGCGTCGAGCGACGCCGCTTCGAGGCGCGAGGAGGTCGGATGCTTGGGATCCTCTTTGGTGGCTTTGGCCTCCTGAGGGGCCCCGTCCTGGAATGCCACGAATAGGGCGGGGAGGAATGCCACAGTGGCCCCGAGCCACGGCATCGACAACGATGTTTGAACCTTCATGTTTTTGTTTGCGATTCGAAGGGGGCGGGGAACAAACCCCGACATGGCCGTCACGCGTTATTTCTGTCACGCGACGCCGAGGGTAAACGCAACGCGACAATTATGTCGTCGTTTGGGGGGCTTTTCTTGGGAGTGGTTTCCTAGCCGCTTCTAGGAGGTGGCGCCCGGGCGCAGGTAACGCGCGAGATCGGGGTGCGGCCCCGCGATCACGACCTCCCGAACGAGGTGCCCCCGCTCCTCGGCGATCGCCGCTCCGGCGGCCACCGCCGCGCGGATGTCGCCGACCTCTCCCGCCAAGGTCACGAATGCCTTTCCGCCGATTTGATTTCCGAGGCGGAGCTCGACCGGCACCACCGCCGCGGTCTTCACCGCCACGTCGGCCGCGAGGAGCGTGGCGCCCAGCGTGCTCGTCTCGATCACGCCGAGGGCGCGCCCCCGCCGAGGAGAGGCGCCCATGGAGCGCCTCGAGGACGCTCGTCTCGAGATTGGGGATGAGGATCTGCTCCGCGAGCTCTTCGCCGGCGACTTCCATTCCGCGCCGCATCGAGGAGCGCACCTCCTCGACCTCGCCGGTGAAGAGCAGCACGAGCTTCCCCGGGCTCACCGGCTCGCAAAATAACAATCTCCACCGACGATTCCCACAAAACGGCGTCGGCCGTCTGGTAACCCCTTCGCGATCGAGGTGATTTCCAACAATCCCACGCAAGGGCGCGCGCGGAGACCGCCGCGCGGTGTGGGATTCTCGGCGCGCGCCATGTGGATCAGCCCTTCCCTTCGTTGGGCTCGCCCTCGAGCTCCTCGAGCGATTTGTGCACGGCCTCGGCGGCGGCGCGGATGTGGGCTTCGGTGCCCGAGAGGTACACGCGCCCAACGGCGCCGAACGGTGTCATGTCGACGAGCGAGATCGGCGAGGCCTTCTCCGCTTCGTTGGCCGCGAGGACCGCGTAGCCCGCCGGATGCACTTCCAACACATAGAGCGATTGCCCCGCGAGGATCATCTGGCCGAATCGCGTCCGGTTGATGAGCATCGTTTGGTAGGGATCGACATTGGTGATGATCTCACTCGTGAGAATCTTGGGTTTGAGCCGGTCGCGCTCCTCGTGCTCGAGGTGCGCCAGGATCTGCCGCCCCGCCTCGCGAACTTCCGATTGGGATTCGGAGTGCACTTCCAGGAGGCCGAAGCTCCGCTCCACGACCTGCATCGCGGGGACGACATCGGTGGTCTTCAGCGCCACATCGGTGATCCGATTGATGGCGATCCCCGGCTGGACCTCCACGAAGAGCGCCGCCTGCCCCGCCACCGGGAGGTAGCCGCGCGCCGTGGTCGCCACGAACGACGCGAACTGCGGCTGCATGGAATCCAGAAAACGTAGGTCCGGAGCTGGACGCTGGACGCCATGGCGATTCTTGGAAAGTTGGGATCCGAACGCGATTAGGAGTTCGCGGCCGCGTCGGCCTCGGGGCGGTCCATCCGCGGGAGGATCTGCTCCACCTCCGAGTGGGGGCGCGGGATCACGTGGACCGATACCAACTCTCCGACGCGGCGCGCGGCGGCGGCGCCGGCGTCGGTCGCGGCCTTCACGGCTCCCACCTCGCCGCGGACCATCACGGTGACGTAGCCGCCGCCGATCCGCTCCTTGCCGATCAATGTCACTTTTGCAGCCTTCACCATCGCGTCGGCCGCTTCGATGGCTCCGACGAGACCCTTGGTTTCGATCATTCCTAGCGCAATGTTGCTCATGGGGATTCGTGGTTTCTTCCGGAGTCGTTCTTCGGAAAGGTGGGAACTTTATGTGGGAATGGGTTTTGGTGATCGGGGATCGTTGGGATCAGTACTGCGCCGCCGGCGCCGCTTCGGCCGAGCATGGCGGCGAGGACGGCTCGCGGGTTCGCGGCGGACTGTGCCGCGGCGGACGGTGGCGCGGGAGACGGTAGGGGCGATCTGGCGACGGCGGCGTCCGCCGCGGATGCAACCGCTGCCGGTAGAAGCGCCGCCGCGACTCGGACTCCGTCGTCGCGCAACGTGGGCGTATATGTGGGAATCGATCGCGCGGAGCTCGATCGCGCCCCTCGCGCCCGCCGAAGGTCCACGCGGGGGCATCGTCGGGCGGGTTGACGCGCGCATTGCCGCGGTAGCCCCCAAGCTCGCGCCGTCGAAACCGGATTTCGTTGGGATTCCCTTTTCGCGGAGCGCGGGGAGCCTGAGCCGGTCGCGCGGAGCCCCGCCTCGGCCGAGCCGCCGGCCGGGGTCGCCAAATGTTGGGATTTCGCCACGGGGAATCCGGCGCCGCGCCCCCTCGCCGCGTAGCGCCGCTCGATTTCCCAATAATCGGGGCGGATCGCCGCGACGCGCTTCAGCTGGACCAGGTGGCGCGCCGTGATGTTGTCGCTCGTGATGTTGCGTCCGAGCGGGCCGCAGCCGAGGGTCATCGACGCCTCGAGGTTGCTCGCGAATCCCACCGATCCCTGGCTCGTCGGGCAGTTCAGCAGGATTCTTCCCGCGGGCTTCTCGAGGGCGAACGCGGTCGCCACCTCCTCGCTGCGGGTGTGGAGGCCGAGGGTGTGGCCATCGCCGCCGAACTCCAGGATCTCGATGCATCGTTGGCATCCGACCGCCAATCCTCGACCGTGTACCACGCGAGCAGCGGCGTCAGGATCTCGCGCGATAGCGGGTATTTCGGCCGACCCCTTCCTGCGGAGCCAACAATACGGTCGTGCTCTCGGGCACCGCGAATCCGGCGCGCGCGGCGAGCTTCGAGGGTTGCATCCCAACGATCTCCGGATTCATCAGCTCGCCGCGAACGCACAATTTCTCGAGGGCGCGCGTCTCGGCCTCGCTGCAGAAATGGGCCCCCTGCCGGCGGAACTCGGCGAGGACTTCGTTGGCAATCGCGCGGTCGACGATCACCGACTGCTCGCTCGCGCAGATCGTCGCCCAATCGAATGTTTGGGAAGAGACGATGCATTTCACCGCGTGCGCGAGATCGGCCGTGCGCTCGATGTACGCCGGAACGTTGCCGGGGCCGACGCCATAGGCAGGCTTCCCCGACGAGTAGGCCGCGCGCACGAGCCCCGCGCCGCCGGTCGCCAAGATCACGTCGGTGAGCGAGTGGGTCATCAGCTCGCGCGTGGCCTCCATCGACGGCGCCGAAAGGCACAAAACCAATCCGGGGCGCCCCCGCCCGCACCGCCGCCTCCTCGAGGACTCGGCACGACTCGCGAACGCAACGAACCGAGCGCGGGTGGGGCGACATCACGGTGGCGTTGCGCGCCTTCACCGAAATGATGGCTTTGAAGAGCGCGGTCGAGGTGGGATTGGTGGTCGGGATGATGCTCGCCACGATTCCATAGGGCGACGCCACCTCCCAGACTCCGTTCGCGTCGTCGCGCCGCACGATCCCGACGGTCTTCAGGTCGCGGATCGATTCCCACAATACTTCCGTCGAGAAGAGATTCTTCAGAGTCTTGCTGTCGACGCGCCCGTAGCCGGTCTCCTCGACGGCGAGCTTTGCCAACATTTCCGCCGCGCGCGCCCCCGCCTCCACCATCGCCTTCGTCACGCGGTCGACCGACTCCTGGTCGAATCGCTCGAAGATGGCCTGCGCCGCTTGCGCGCGCCTCAGGCAGTCGCGCACCTCCTGAATTGCGGTCAAGTCGCGGTCGAGTTCGGCCATCGAGGTCGGGGGCGGTTGGGATTCTGCGTGGGCGAGGGCCCCGAAGAAAGACAAAGTCAGCGGGGGCGCATGAGCGACGTCGCTTCCTCCGACTCCTCGAATGCCTCGGCCGCGAGCACCGGCTCGGCGCGCGCCGCGAGCTGGAGCGCGACGGCGATCGAGAGGAGCGTCATCACTGCGGACGAGCCGCCATAGGAGACGAGCGGCAGCGCGATCCCCGTCGTCGGGAACGCGCCGGTGGCGACCCCAAGATTCACGAGCGCCTGGGCGCCGATCTGGGAGCCGATCCCAACAATCGAAAGGCGCGCGAACGGCTCGCGCACGCGCCGCGCGATCCAGAGGAGCCCGAGCGGGATGGCGAGCTCGAGGAGGAGGACCGTCACCGAGCCGACGAATCCCCACTCCTCCGACAGAACCGAGAACGCGAAATCGGTGTGTCGTTCGGGGAGGAGGTCGTTGGAGTTCTGCGGCCCGTCGGCGAAGCCATAGCCGAGGACGCCGCCCGAGCCGATCGCGATCTTCGAGCGGTGGAGGTGGTAGCCCTCGGCGAGCTTCTCGGCGCGCGTGAGGTCGTTCTGATGCCACCAGGTTCGGACCCGCTCCGCTTGATAGTTGTGAAGCCCGAAGATCGCCAACAATACGATCGATGCCAACAATGCGGCGCCGAGGAAGGCGAGGTGCTTGCGGCGCGCGCCCGCCACGAGGACGACGGAGCCGAGGATCGGCACGAACGTGAGGGCCGTGCCCAGGTCGGGCTCCTTCAGGATGAGCGCGGCCGGCACGCACGCGAACGCGATCGCCGCGCCGAGCCTCCAGGGATTCTCCGCGCGTGCGCGCAATGCCAAGAATCGGGCGAGCGCGAGGCAGAGGGCGAGCTTGGCGAGGTCGCTCGGCTGGAAGCGGAAGTCGCCGATCCCGAGCCACCGGCGCGCGCCGTTCACGACGGGGCCGACCGCGAGCACCGCCGCGAGGAGCACCAGGCTCACGCCGTAGAGAACGTAAGCATTTCGGCGGATCCAGCGCGGCCGCGTGAAGACCACGAGGCCACAAATCGGAACGGCCGCGAGGAGTCGGATCGCCTGCTTCGCGAAGAGGCGCATCGAGCGCTCGGTCGTCGCGTCGACGCTCGCCGCGACTCCGAGCCCGATGCAACAGAGCGCGATCGCTGCGATCGCCACCACCGCCCCCGGGATGCCCAGGCGCTCGCGGTATAGTTGCCATCGGGAGCGGGTATCCACGGCGATCAGTGGGAAGCGAGATACGGGGCGATCGCCTCGCTCTCGAAGATCCGCTTGAGGACGGGGGCCATGTCCTTGCCGTGGATCGGCGCCTTCTCCGCGTAGGCGGCGAACGCGATTCTTGGGTTGTCGAAGGGGCGTAGCCCGCGAACCAGGCGTGGTTCAAGTCGAGCTTGGAGTCCATCTCGGCGGTTCCCGTCTTGCCGGCGACGCCGAAGCCCGCGAGCCCCGACTCGCGCGCGGTCCCGCGCGAGCCGGATACCACCTTTCGGAGGCTCTCGCGCACGAGCTCGATCTGATCCTTGGGATATCCGAGATCCCACAAAACCTCGGGTGGGACCTCGCGATCCCCAACTTTCCGCACCGATCGGAGCTTCACCAATTTTCCGCCGTTGGCGAGCGCGGCGAAGGCGCGCGCCACGTGGAGCGGAGTGGCGGCGATCTGGTATCCCACGCCGCAGCGGCGCAGGAGCTCGGCGTCGGCGTGCGTGACCTCGAATCCGCCGCGCACCTCCATCGGGTCGAAGCCCGTGGACATCCCGAAGCCGAAGCGCTCCGAGGCGTCGCGGAGCGCCTTCAATCCCAACTTTTCGCCCACCCAGCCGAAGTAAACGTTGCAGGACGCCTCGATCGCCTCGTCCAGATTCACGTCGCCGTGGACGCCGTCGCACTTGAGGGTGCCGATCCTCCCCTCGCACCGGTGGATCGTCGCGGGGGTGATGAGCCCTTCTCGAGCGCCGCGAGCGCGGTCACGATCTTGAAGCAGGAGCCGGGGACCGGCGGGAGCCACGGCCGGTATCCGCGGTGGTGGAGCGGATGATTGGGATTGCGCGGATCGGCGTCGATCGCCATCAGGCTCGCGAAGCGATCCTTGTCCTTCAGATCCTCGCGCGCGTAGTCGGGTGTGGCGGCGATGGCGAGCACGTCGCCGGTCCACACGTCGATCACGACGACCGCGCCGCGCAGCGGGCTCCTTCCGAGCGCGGGGAGCCCCTGGCGCAGCGCCTCCTCGACCGCGCGCTGGAGATCGAGGTCGATCGTCATCGTGACATCGATCCCATTCTTGGGTTTCTCGATCTCGACCCGGTCGGCGTTGCTCCCGCGGCGCCCCACCATCTCGAAGATCCGCCCGCGCGCGCCGTGGAGGTCCGATTCCCAATTCTTCTCGACCCCCTCGGAACCGCACAGATCGCCGGGCGGATAGTTGGCTTCCCGCGCGGGCGCGCAGCCGCTCGTAGAGGCGCTGCTCCGCCTCGCTCCGGTCGAGCTTGCGCGCCAGCGCGGATAGTTGGGCTTCGTCCTCGCGCGCGGCGGAGCTCGTCCGCGTTGCGCGGGCGCACGGTCCCGACGATCGACGGGAGGATGTCCTCGACATAGCGGCGCGCCATGGTCTCGGTCGTCAGGAAGCCGGCGAACCGATCCCCGTGGGCGCTCACCCACTCCGCGGCGGCGTAGGGGACATCGCTCTCGAGGCGGACGAGCCACGACTCGCGCTGGCGGAGGCGATCGGCCCGCTCGTCGGAGACGTCGTGAATGTTGGCATCGTCCCCCTCCTGGCGATGGGCGAGCGAGGCCTCCACGTCGGCGAGGACGTCCTGCCTCTCGCGCTCGAGGCGCTCCACCGTGGTCCCTCGGGCTTTCCCAAGAATCCGTCGAGGCGGGCGAGGTCGCTCGCCGCCTGGCCGATCCGCGTGGTGCGTCGCGTCGGCCGCATAGTTGGGAAAGAGGTCGCGCAGGGGCTTCGGGCTCCGCGAGCGGATCGAGTCGCGCAGCTGGTTGCGCAGCGTCCGGTCGTCGTCGCGGTCGAATCCCAACAATCGCTCGATCGCGAGGCGGAGCGCCTGCCGCTCGGCCGGCGGCTCGACCTCGGCGATCCGCGCGGGGCTGAGCGCCGCGATCCGCGCCGCGCATTCCTTGGGGCGGCGCGCGACCGACGCGAGCGTGGTCTCGGGGGCCGAGCCGTCGGGGGCGACCGCGTCGAGCACCAACAATACTTGCGTGGCCTGCGCGAGCGGATTCTTGAGGCGGAAAGTCCGATAGTCGAAATCGATCGAGTGGGTCTCCTCGTCGAAGGCGATGGGCTGGCCGTTGCGATCGAGGATCGAGCCGCGGCGGAATGGAATCGTGCGTTCGCGCGCCGTGAGCATCTCCGCCTCGGCTCGCCAATCATCCGCGCCGAGGATCTGGAGCTGGACGAGCCTCAGGAAAAGGATGGCCCCCGTCGCGAGGACGAGGATTCCCAACAAAACGACCCGCTCGCGTTTCACGGCTCACTCGCCGAAGCGGCGCTCGAAGAGGCGGCGGGTCACGCGCCACGACCGGAGCGCGGGGAGGATCACCGGGACGGCGAGCCCCGTCGTGAGGGCCGCGGGGATCGCGGCGAGCACGCCGGCCGACGCCGCGCCGCGCGCCCCGTTCGCCGCGGAGGCGGCGAACGCCAACACCAACATTCCGAGCGCGCCGGCGAGGAACGCGATCGGAGGCCGTTCGCGGGCGTAGAAGCGTCGTGTTTCCAACAAAACATTGCAAACCCGAGTATCGCGGCCGTGCTCGCGAGAGGATCGTCGAGCGTGGCGGGCGCGCGCAGGAGACACAATGCCAAACCAGCGGACAAGACGACGCGAGGTTTTCCGGCGAGCGCGAGCGCGACGGTGAGCGCGACGGTGATGTCGGGGAGCCAGGCGCCGCCGGGGAGGCGGGCGCGCGCGAGGTGTGCCAGCTCCGAGTACCAGGAACGCAAGAATGAGGCGGAGCCAAGCCATCAGGGCTTCCCCGACAACACGAGCGCGAACGCGGCGCGCGCGTCACCCCCGCGAAATCCCTCTCGACGACGACCCGCCCGCTCACGACGCGCGCGCGCCCGACGCGCAGCCCCTTCGGAACGTTGGGATCGCCGGCGCCCGTGACGAGCACGCCGGACGCCTCGGGCCCGACGCCGAGGAGCCCGTCGACCGCGGCGAAGGTCACGGCGCCGCTCGACGACGTGAGGGTGCGCAGCCGGCGCATCGGCAGCGGCGGCCCGCCGTTTCCCAACAATATGGCGGAGAAGGTGAAGCCCGGGTCCTCGACGAATCGCACCCGCGCACGCGCCCCCGCCGATCCGCGCGACGCGCCCGATGAGCCACTGGTCGAGCTCCACGGCGCCGCCCTCGACGAGCCGCGCGCCGCTGTCGGGCTCTGTCGCGAGCGAGGAGCGCCGATAGGGGGCAGCGTCGCCGTCGGCGAAGAGCCGGATCGCTTCCCAGTGGGATGGCGTCGGAGTCGGCCTCGTCGGCGGAGAGCGGGGCCGGCGTGCGCACGATCACCTGGAGAAGGCGGTCGGCGCGAATGTTGGGATCCACCTCGACGCCGGGTGCCAGCCCTCCAAACCCAACTTCACGATTCCGATCCGGAAGCCGATCGCCGCGTCCACATCGTTGGCATCGGCGGAGGCGGCCACCTCGACCTCGACCCCCTCGCGCAACGGGCGCTGCTGCGGAGACGAGGACGCGCATCGTCCTCTCCCCGAGCCGGTGACGACGACCCGCGAGCTCTGCTCCTCGATCGTCCGCGCGCAGACGCGAACGCCGCGATGCCAAGGAAAGTAGACGGTGGCCCGGTGCTCCTGCTGCTTGCCACGACCCCGGCGAACGTGTCGCCGAGGGTGACCGCCTGCCCCGCGATCACGCCGTCGGCGAGTCCGCGGTTGATCTCATAGGTGGCATCGGAGACCTCGCGCCGCTCCACCGAAGCCTCAATCCCCCGCGCTGGCGCAGCTCCTCCTTGCCGGCGATCGCGGAGCTGAGCTCCCGGCGCTGGAGATCAGCGGCGCTCTCGCGCGCGAGCGCGAGCCGCTGCGGATCCGATTCGAGCCCCGCGCCGAATGCCAACGAACCGAGTCGACTCGCGAAGCGATCCGGGATGGAAAGCCAACCCACCGCCGTCGCGGTCAGGCGGTCGACCCAGCCCACGGGTAGAGCCCCCAATAGCAACAATCCGATGGCCCCCACTGGATCCATCGCCGGCGCCGCTCTTCGACCTTCTCCTCCGAGCGACGCTCCACCGCGGATCCTCAATCCATCGATCGCAGGTGCGCTGCGGACCTAATGGCCGTCGCCGGTGGCGAGCACTTTGGCGAACTCATCCAGATTCTCGAGGAAGATGAGCGTCCCGCGCGCGACGGCCGTGAGCGGATCCTCGGCGACGCGCGTCGGCATTTGGGTCTCCTGCTCGATCGCGCGATCGATCCCGCGCAGGAAGCGCGCCGCCGCCCGCGAGCGTGATCCCCGTCTCGCAGAGGTCGGCCGAGATCTCGGGCTTGGCCTCCGATAGCACTCTTTCGAATCGCGGCGACGATCTGGCGCACGGGGCCGAGCAGCGCCTCGCGCACCTCCTCGCTCGTGAGCTCGATCTGGCGCGGCATCCCGGTGAGGACGTCGTTGCCGCGAACGTCCATCGCCATCTCCTGCTCGAGCGGCGCGGCCGAGCCAATCTTGATCTTGATCTTCTCGGCCCACTGCTCGCCGACGTTCAGACTAGTGCACTCGGCGGCAATATTGGACGATCGAGGAATCCATCTCGTCGCCGGCGACTCGGGCGAAGCCCAACTAACCATTCCGGCGAGCGAAAGGATGGCGACTTCGGTGGTGCCGCCGCCGATGTCAACGATCATCGAGCCGCGCGGGGCGGTGACCGGCAAGCGGCAGCCGATGCCGGCGGCGAGCGGCTCCTCGATCAGGAAGACGCGGCGCGCGCCGGCGCGCTCGGCCGAGTTGATCACCGCGCGCGCTCGACGGCGGTGATGCCGCTCGGGATCGCGATCACCACTTCGGGGCGTGGCCCACGTGCGTCCGTCGTGCACCTTGGTGATGAAATAACGCAACATTTTCTCGGTGATCTCGAAGTCGGCGATCACGCCGTTGCGCAGCGGGCGAATCGCGTCGATCCCGATCGGAGTCTTTCCCAACATTTCCTTCGCGGCGACTCCAACGCGCGCGCCCATCAGAGCAGGACTTCGTTGGTCCCCCGTCTTACCGCCACCACAGAAGGCTCATTGAGGACGATGCCGCGATCTTTGATGCAAACCAAGGTGTTGGCGGTCCCGAGATCGATCCCCATATCGATGGAGAACTTCCCAAGAAACCATTCAAGGGGGGTGTTTGAACACTGCAGAAGTACCGACGCCCGGAGGTCGACATCGGATAGTTGGTGAAGGAACGAATCCATCGGCTTGGCTCGGTTGGGATGAGCCGGCGCGAGTGGGCGCGAAGGATAGCAACGGTGACCCCAAAAACACACGGGCCGCCCCAAATCAGCGGGGCGACCCGTGCGAGTTTGCGATCGGTGGGATCAGCCGTTCTTGGCAAAGATTCCGGCGTTGTACTTCGTTCCCGCCGAATAGAGGACGAGGACCGTCGCCGTGAGAGCATCAGCGCGGAGAAGACGAGATAGATCACTTCCCAGTTCGAGGACTGGATCGCGGGCGCCGTGTCTTCGGCCGTGTCTTGGTCGGGCGCCACTTGGGAGTCGGTCGTGCCATGTTCGTTTTCCTTGGGTTTCGGCGTCGCAGTCTTGGTCAGCGCGCGTTTGCTGGGATCGTTGGGAAGGTCGGAGGTTTGTCGGCCGGCAGGCCGCAGTAAATGTGATCCGCGGCCGGGGCCGGCCGCGGCGCGATTACCACAACCGGGTCGTTGCTTGGTCGCCGACCTCGATCTTCTTGTTCTGGACCCACTTCGTGATCCGCGCCGTCGCGAACTTCGGCTGGACGTCCTCGACGATCGCCTCGCCCTTGAACTCACTGCCGCGATAGATGGCGAAGCCGTAGCCGCGCTTCGACGTTCGAATCGGCGCCGACGTTGAGCTGGATGATCTTGGTCGCCATGTCGGCGGCCACCACGTTTCCATTGATGAGCGGCGGCGCGATCATCACCTCGGCGACCGGGATCGCGGTGCGCTCCGCATAGATCGCGAGGCCGTTCTCGGCGCGCTTCAGGTTGTCGGTAAGGCTCTTCACCTGCTCCATGAGCGACTTGGTCTGCGCGTCGAGCTGCTTGGAGGCGCCTTCCGATTCCGCGAGCTTGTTCTCCGCGTCTTCCTGGGCCTTCTTGGCCGCGTTGCGCTCATCGCGCATCGCATCGGCCGACTTGCTCTTCTCGTCGAGCTGCTTGGTGAGCTCTTCGTTGTTCTTGCGGAAGTTCTCGAAGTTCGTGGCGAGCGATTGGATGTCTTTGATCGTGCGCTCGCGATAGTTGGTGAGTTCGGTGACCTGGGCTTGGAGCCGGCCGTTCTCTCCGCGGAGCCCTTCCGATTCCTGGGATCGGCGATTGGTCTCACTGCGCTGGGCCTCGAGCTCTTTCTTGCCATCGTCGATCTGTTTCGTCAGGTCCTGCTCCTTCTTTGTGCTCGCAGCGGCCGCCTCGTTGTACTTGAGGCGCCAGTTCTCGTGCTGCTGCAGGAGGAAAATGCTCGAGCCCAAGAAAACGGCTGCGAGGATGAGATTCAGGAAGACGAAGACTTTGCCGATTGTGCTCATGTCCTGTTCCGGCCGGGACGTTTGAGGGGAGAAGGTCGACGATTCGTTCACTCACTCGGCGACCGGAGAGTCGCCAAGCGGTGTTATCACTGCGGTGTTATCACTGCGAAGTGTTGCCACTTCACCACGAAACCGGGCTGGTGAGAGCCCGGCTTCGGGGGTGGGGAGTCTATCGGGGTCCGACGGAGCGTCAAGGCGACGGTGGACCAGGTTTCAACTCGCAACGACGTGGCAGCAAAGAGCTGCGAGCGCCGCCAACACGGCGAGCGCATAGGCGGGGATGTCCCCACGGTTACGTAGGGAGTCTTCGAGTTCCCAAGCTTCGGGCGCGCGAGGAATACCCCTCGACCTCACTCCGGCGCCCATCGACCGTGAGAATGGAAGCGAGGGAGCCGTCGGGATCGATGAGACACGAGATCCCCGTGTTCGTGCATCGGAGCACCGAGCGGCGGGTCTCGATCGCGCGGAAGGCCGAGTACGCGAGCATCGAATCCATCTCGTAGGAATCGGGAAACCAACCTTCGTTCGAGAGCACGAGGTGAAAATTGGCATTCCGCGCCGCGGACTCACGGAAGAGGCTTGGGAAAGCGTTGTCGTAACAGATCGCCATTCCGGCGCGCGCGGCGGGCTTCCCTCGATCGGCGCGATCTCGAAGACCGCGGCCCCCGCCCGGGATCATCTGCGGGACCATCCCATTCGTGTAGGGATCGAGCGCGTCGCGCACGCGATCGGCGAACCACCCCTCGGGGATCCAGTCGATCGCTTCGGAGCCCGGCACGAGGAAAACCTTGTCGTAGCGCCCGACCTCGCGATTGTTGGGATCGAAGAGGAGCGCCGAGTTGCGTAGGCGTAGGGCCTCGTCGCCGGGCGACGATGCGGTCGTAGAGCATCGCCCCCGTGATCAGCCAAGGCCTCGGCCCGATCAGCCGGCGAAACCTCTCGAGCATGAGCTTCTCGGATTCGAGGTACTCGCTGACCTGGTGCCCGCCAAAGTTGGCATTGGGCGTCGCGCCGCGAAGGATATCCGCCGGAAACATCGTCTCGGGGATCACGACGACATCGGCCCCCTTCTGTCCCGCTTCCTTGGTGAGCGAAAAGAGCTTTCGCAGGACCGTCTCGAAGCCGGGGACGGCGCCCTGCTTCATCGATTGCGGAATGTTGGGTTGCACGCAGCCGAAGAGGGGCCCCTCGACGAGTGGACCCACGTCGCGGCGAAGCCACCCCCGCGAGCGCGCCGGCCGAGACCACGACGAGCGGGGCGGCGATCGCGATCCGCCGGCGAGCCCCGCGGGTGCGGATCGCGTCGACCACGGCGCCGTTCGTGAATCCCAACAATACCGTGAGGCCGAAGGGCCCCGCGATCGCGGCGAGGCCGGCGAGATCGAGCCAGCCGGCCGCCGCATATCCGAGCAGATCCCAGGGAAAGATGATCGGGCGGATCGAGCGGAGGACCTCGGCCGCGAGCCAGGCCGACGGGAGCGCGGCCGCGGCGGGGAGCCGCCGCCGGAGCCGGCGATAGAGGAAGCCCGCCAAGACAAAGAACAGCGGGGGGCGATGAGGACCGGGATGTAGTCGATCCAGAGGATCCGCCCGAGCCAGATCGTGCGGACGCCGAAGTACACGAGCCCGAGCGCGAAGTCGGTCGCGAACCTCGCCAACTTTCCCTCGGCGCGCTCTGTGGCGATCGCCCACGGCACGAGCGCCACGAACGCGAGTGGAAAGCAACCGACGCCCGGCATGGCGCACGCGAGGAGCGCGGCCGAGAGGGTCGACAGGAGGATGCCCCTCAGCATCGACCCGTGGCGGCGCGCGAAAGTTGGGATCGCATCCTCAAATCCCAAGTAAAGGATCGGATCGCCCGGCGCGGGGCGACGCCGATCGGCACGCGGGCGAGCGCGTTCGCCCGCGCCAGCTCGACTGAAGTCGCCGCTGCTCGTCCACGGAATGAATGCCAACTTTCCATCGGCGACGCGCGCCGGCACGAACTGCTCGCGATCCCCACCTTTCACGGGCCCCTCGAGGACCGCAGCGCGCTCGAAGCGCGGCCCCGGCTCGCGGCCGAGGAACTTGCGGATCGCCGGGCGAACCAACAATCTCGAATGTCACGAACGACGACACCGGATTCCCGGGAGGCCGAACGCGAGGACCTCGCCCCGCCGCCCAAACCAAAGGGGCTTCCCCGGCTTCACGAGCATTTTGTGGAAGCCGCCGGTGAATCCGCGCTCGCCGAGGATCGGCGCCACGAGATCGTGCGCCCCCATCGAGACGCCGCCGGTCAACACCAACAAATCGGCGCGCGACGCGGCGCGCTCGATCGCCTCCTCGAGGGCACGGCGCTCGTCGCGCACCACTTCGAGCGAGACCACCTCGGCCCCCGCACGCGCTGTCTGCGACGCGAGCATGATTCCGTTGCTGTCGCGGATCTGTCCCGGGCCGGGCTGGCGATCGGGGGCACGAGCTCGTCGCCGGTCGAGAGGATCGCCGCGCGCGGACGGGGATGCGCGCGCACGCGCGGCGCGCCAAAGCTCGCGCAGATGGCGATCTCCTGCGGGCGGAGCACGGCCCCGGCCGAAAGCAACAATTCCCCGCTTTCACGTCCTCGCCGCGGAAGCGGATGTTCTCACGGCGCGCGACCGAGACGCCGATCTCGACCTGGTCGCCCGTCGTTTTTGTGCGTTCCACCATCACGACGGCATCCGCACCGTCGGGAATCGGTGCGCCGGTGTAGATCGCGGCGCACTCGCCGGGGCCGACGCCTCGGCCGAGCGCTTCGCCACCGGTTCGGATCTCGCCGATGCATCGCAGGCGCGCCCCGGTTTGTTGGCATCGGCGGAGCGGAGCGCGTAGCCATCCATCGCCGTGCGATCGAAGGCCGGCATGTCGGCGTCGGCGACGACTTCCTGCGCGAGGACCAGCCCGTCGGCCTCCCGGATTGCGAGCTCACGAACGGGCGGCGCCGGTACGGTCGCCAAGACCTTCGCGAGCGCGGCGTCGTAGGTGAGCACGGCGCAAGATTAACGAAACGCGCGAGGGGCCCGGCGCCGAATCTCGTCAGGCGATGCGGGCGAGCGCCCACTCGGCCGCCTCGCGAACCACGGGCGACGGATCGCCGGCCGCGGCGCGGCGAAGCGCCGCCGCACCCGACGCACGCCGCAGATTGCCGAGGGCGATGCACGCATTGCGCGCGAGCCCTTCGCGTTTTGGGCGGCGCATCGGCGAGCCGCGAAAGACGCGCGGAAAACTCTCGTCGTCGAGAAGCAACAAATCTTCGAGACCGAGGTCGAGTGCCGCGTGCGTTCCGAAGCGCGCGGACGCGTCGGCGCGCCGTCGCCGAAGGGACAGACCTCCGAGCAGACATCGCAACCGAAAACCCAATCCCCAATCTTCGGCCTCATCTCGAGCGGGATCGATCCTTTGTATTCGATCGTGAGGTACGAAATGCAAATCCGCGCGTCGACCCGCCCCGCCTCGACGATCGCACCCGTGGGGCAGAGATCGAGACACTTGGTGCAGGTGCCGCACGAGCCCGGCGCTTTCTTGGGAATCTCCGGGGCCTCGACATCGAGGAAGAGCTCCGCCACGAAGAACCACGGGCCGTATTTGTGGTGAAGGAGGTTGGCGCTCTTCGATGGGAATCCGAGGCCGGCGCGCGCGGCAAGCGATCGCTCGAGGGCGGGGCCCGCATCGACGATCCCCGGAACTCGGATCCGATTCCTCCCCGCGGAGCCGCCGTTCGAGTGAGCGGAGCATCGCCTCGATGACAGCGTGGTAGTCGCGCCCGAGCGCATAGCGCGCGACGCGGCCGCCCCCACGAAATCCCCGGGCCCCGCGCGTGGTTCACGCCGAGCGAAAGAATGGACTTCGAACCCGGAGCACGCGCGATGGGTCGACGACCCGCTCGCGATAGCGCTCGAGGTAGCTCATCTGCCCATGGAACCCCTTCGAGAGCCACTCCTCGAAACGATCGGCGTCGCTCGGAGGCGCGATCGGAGCCCATCCGGCGAGATCGAAGCCCTCGAGCCTCGCCAGTTCCTCGACCTGCGCGCGAATATTGGACACGAATGTCGCGGGTTTCCTTGGGATCGATCGTAGCAGCCCGGCCCTACGACGCGGGTCTGCGACCAGCAGCGAAAAAAATCCTGAAAGATCTTTTGGTTACTAGCGAAAAGGCGTCTCCTAGCACCTGCCGCGTCGGACAGTCCCACCCACTTCCGACGCACGCTCGCACCGTCTTGTGGCGCGCGGGAACTGGTAGGTGAGCTAAAATCAAAACGGTTCCGCAAGCCCTGGTTCGGCGTCCGAACGACCACACCCCCGGGTCCCTCGAGGCGTAAAGATCCATTGGAGCCCCCAGATGGATACATCCGTCGACACTTTCCCCGATCGAGACCAGATCGCCGAGAAACTTGGCTTCTCGCGGAACAGACAGGCGATGCCGGTCTCGCCGAAGCCCGCAGAGTTTTTGTTAGCTTTTCGTATGAGGAGTCGCGGGACTTCGTGAACACGCGTCTGATGGACGCGTTCAAGCTGACGGGAGATTCTTCAACATTCTCCCTCCTCTACGATCTCAACAATCACGGCTTCCTCTGCGCGATCCAGAATCGGATTCGTGCCTATCGCGGTCTGCTGGAGGCCTGCGATGTCATGCAGGAGGTCTTCTTCAACATCTATCGGTATCCGCACCGGTTCGATGGCGAGAAACCTGAGGCCTTCCGACATTGGACCAATACCATCATTCGGAACACGGTCCTGAAGCACCTCCGGCAGTCGGGCCGCCCTGTGCGGTTCGAGTTCCTGGGGGAGGAATTGGCCGAGCGCCCCGATGATCGCTGCGACAGCCCGCTCCGCGAGACGATGGAGCACGAGGGCGAAGGCGAAGTGGCTCGCGCCTATTTGATCACTCTCCAGATGTACCTCGAGGCCTTCAACGAGCTCTCCGATCGGGAGCAGCAGGCGCTCGAATTGGTGGAAGTGGAGAATCTTTGCTATCGCGATGCGTCGGCTGCGCTTCGCATGAAAGTTGAAAATCTAAAAATGGTGATCTTCCGTGCGCGCCGAAAAATGTATCGGCACATGCGCCGGCAGTTTGCCGTCGCTGGAGTCACCGCGAGTGCGGAAGCGGTGTGAGGGCCGATTGTTAGGAACTGACAACATGGCGAAAGGCCACTTCAACCAAGACCCCTTTGGCGCGGCGGAGCCCTGTCCTCCGTTCGCAGCCGACCTCTCGGCGCTCGTCGATGGCGAAGTCGACGAGACCGTTGCGCGCAGGCTCGTCGTCCATCTCGAGATCTGCGGCAAATGTAAAGATTTCTTCACCGCGATGCGCACGATGGCGAGCACGCATCGCGAGATCGCACAAATCGCGGCCGGCGCGGGCCCGCTCACGGCGGAGAATCCCAGGATCGGCGCGTGGATCGCGCGGCGCGCGAGCGCGTTCGGCGGATCATGGGGCGGAAGGTGTTCCGCCGGTTCGCGGCCGTCCTCTATCGCCTCGGCAAGTCCTATCTCCTGATCACCGTGGATCGCACCTATCGCACGGAAGTGTTCCGGCAGCCGGTCGCGGTCGACACCGAGTCGGTCCGCGGGCGCAGGCTGGTCGATCGGATCCTCGCGCGCGGCGAGGGTCGCTACGCCGGCTACGACTGGATCGAGGCCGGCCGGCTCCTCGCGGAATCCTTGGATTCGGATGCGGACCTTCGGGAGCGCGCCCGGGTCCTCCTCGAGCAGGCGCTCCTGCTGAAGCCCAACTTTGCCGAGGCCCGCCTCTATCTCGGCTTCTACTACAAGCTGAAGGGCGATCTCGACGGCGCGGAGCGGAGTTCCGCAAGGTCTTCGAGTCGGCCAAGAGCGTCGAGAATCGCGGTCACGCGGGCGCCCAGCTCGTCACCGTTCACGAAGCCAAGGGGGATCTCCTGCGGCGCTCGAGATCATCGAGCGGATGCTTGCCCGGCGGCTGCCGGAGCAGGATGCCCGCTTCTACTTCACCTATTTCAACCTCGCCGTGATCCGTGCCTTGCGCGGCGAGTTCTGTCTTGCGGCGGATGCGCTGGCCACCCTGGCTCGTCGGTTCCCCGACCGACTGGGTGAAGTGCGATTGAAGCTTGCGCAGAGCACGCCTTTGAGAGAGGCTTTCGTCAACTCGCCCGAGTTCCGTTCGGATGTGGAACGGCGGATCCCCGCTCTCTTCTCCAACACGAACTAGCGCATTCCGAGGCGATCCATGGTGTCTTCCAACTATCTCCGATTCGCGCTCTTCACGGCAGTCTTGTGCTTCGCCGTGAGACCGACGCTCGTGTTCTCCGATGGCTCGGAGGGCTGCACGAACGACGGCACACAGTCCACCGGCGGCGTCACCAATGATGGCGATGCACCGCTGCCCCCATGGGGCCGGGTGGCGGTGCGGGTGGCACGATCGGCTCCCTGCCCACCGTGATCAGCAGCGGGAATAGTGGCAACGGCGGCGGCCTTTTGTTGATGAGCAACGGGTCGACCTTCACCACCGTCGTCACCATCTCGCCCGGTGTAAAGGCGGGTACCCCGCGGCGTTCGGTTGGGTCGCCAACGGAAGCACGATCCTCAGCGGCACGATGAGCGCCGCGAATCCGTCGCTCACCTTCTACGCCAGCGATCTGAAGTCCGCGCAGCAAAACTACAAATCCCTCGTCCTGATCTTCGTGAGCTCCGCGGGCACTGTGACTTCGGCCGTGGACATCATGAAGCTGGCGATCTAGCCGGCGCGATAGCTGGCTTTCACTCGGCTGGCGTTCGCTCGATCCCAACTATATCATACTCGAGTTCGTTCGCAGGGCGCCTCGGCGCCCTGCGCCGTTTTCCGGGACCCACGTGAATCCCACGAATAGGAAACCCGCAGCGCCGATCCTCGGCGTCACCGTCGGGGATCCGGCCGGGGTCGGTCCCGAGATCGTCCTCAAGGCGCTCCGCGGCGAAGTCCTCGGCTCCTCGCGATTCGTGGTGATCGGGCCGATCTCGGTCCTTTCCGCGGAGGCGAAGCGGTGTGGGATTGCGGTCGAACTACGGTCGATCGCCTCCCCGCCGATGCGCGCGCCGGGGAGGGGCGCTCGATGTCCTCGACATCCCCACACCTGCCGGCGCGATCCGCCCGGGTGTCGTGTCCGCGGACGCGGGGCGGGTTGCCGCCGAGGCGCTGCAACTCGGCGCGAGACTCTGCGCCGCAGGAGAGCTCGACGGGCTCGTGACGGCGCCCATCCACAAGACGGCGCTCCACGCCGCCGGCCTTCGAGTCGAGGGGCAAACCGAGCTGCTCGGAGAGATGTGGGGGGCGGCCGCTACGGAATGTTGGTGATCGCGGGGGCTGCGGGTGCTGCTGATGACCCGCCACATGCCGCTTCGCGAGGCGCTCGATCGCGTCACGCCCGACCGCGCCCTCGATCACCTGAAGCTCCTCGCCGAATCGCTCGGCCGACTCGGGTTCCAAAACCCAACGATCGCGCTCGCCGGCTTCAATCCGCACGCGAGCGAAGGGGGCTCTTCGGCGACGAGGACGCGCGGCTACTCGCCCCCGCGGTCGCGGCCGCGCGAAAGTTGGGATTGCGCGCCGAGGGTCCGCTCCCCGCCGACTCGCTCTTCGGACGCGCCGCGCGCGGCGAGTTCGACGGCGTCGTCGCGCTCTACCATGACCAGGGGCTCATCGCGGCGAAAGCGGTGGCCTTCGACTCGGCGGTCACGCTCCTGGCCGGCGCCCCCACCTGCGCGTCTCGGTGATCCACGGCGCCGGATTCGACCGCGCCGGACAGAATCGCGCGAATCCCAACAATATGGCGGAGGCGCTCCGCCGCGCGGCCGCGTGGGCGCCCCTGTGGGCCCCGCGGTGGCGCGCCGCGGCCCGCTGATCCCAACTTTCGAATCCCACATTTCATTTCCGATTCTTCATGTCCGATCCCTCCCCTCTCGATCGCAACGACATCGAACCGGTCCTGCTGCTGGGCCCCGGCCCCGCCTCGGTGAGCGATCGGGTGCTGCGCGCCATGGCTCGCCCGCTCCTCGGCTACATGGATCGCGACTTCCACACGATCCTCGAGGAGGAGTGCCGCGGTCTGCGCGCCTGCTTCGCCACGGCGAATCGCGTCACGTTTCCGTTGTCGGGGACCGGCATGTCGGGGATGGAGTGCCTCCTCGCGAACCTCCTCGAGCCGGGCGATCGATTGTTGGTATGCGTGAATGGATTCTTCGGCGAGCGGCTGTGTGAAGTGGCCGCGCGTCACGGCGCTGAGATCCACCGCCTCGAGGCCGAGTGGGGTTCGCCGATCGATCCGGCCGCCCTCGAGCGCGAGGCGCGCCGCGTGGCGCCTGCGGTCGTCGCCGTCGTCCACGCCGAGACCTCGACCGGTTGCCTCCAGCCGCTCGCCCCGCTCGTGCGCGCGGGGAAAGTTGGAAATGCGCTCGTGATCGCCGACTGCGTCACCTCGATCGGCGGGACCGCGATCGACGCCGACGCGGCCGGGCTCGACGCGGCCTACGCCGGATCCCAGAAATGCCTCGGCGCGCCGCCCGGGCTCGCCCCCGTCACGTTCGGCGAGCGCGCGATGTCCAAGATTCGCGCCCGCAAGACTCCGGTCCAATCTTGGTATCACGACGTGACGATTCTCGAGCGCTACTACCCATTCGATCCGGGGAGCGCCCCGTCGGCCTATCACCACACCCCCAGCACCTCGCTCCACTACGCCCTCGCCGAAGCTCTGCGCTGCCTGCTCGAGACCGAGGGGCTCACCGCCGCTTTCGCGCGACACCAACGAAACCATCGCGCCCTCGTGGCCGGCGTCGAGGCGCTCGGCCTGCGAATGTTGGTGAAGGAGGGATTCCGCACTCCGATGCTGAACGCGATCCACGTCCCCGACGGCGTCGACGAAGCCAAGATTCGCGCCCGCCTCCGCGAGACCCACCGAATCGAGATCGGCGCCGGCCTCGGGAAGCTGCGCGGGAAGATCATCCGCATCGGTCTGATGGGGCATTCCTCGCGCGCTGGAAATGTGGTGAGGGCGCTCGCGGCGCTCGCCGACGCGCTCCAATCCCAAGGATATCGCTGCTCGCCGGGGGCCGCCGTCGACGCCGCCGGCGCCGAGCTCACACGGCCGTGAGCCAGCTCGAATACTTGGGGTTCTTGCCCGAAACGACGTCGCGAAACGCCGCCTGAATCTTCTGGGTGATCGGCCCCGGCCTGCCGTCGCCGACGGGGCGATTGTCGACCTCGCGGATCGGCGTGACCTCGGCGGCGGTCCCCGTGAAGAACGCCTCGTCCGCTACGTAGAGCGTGTCGCGATGGAACGAATACTCGTTCACCGTGAAACCAAGGTTCCGCGCGAGCTCGATCACCGAGTCGCGGGTCACGCCGCGCAGGATCGGCGCCGCGAGCGACGGCGTGAGAATGTTGCCATTGCGCACGATGAAGATGTTCTCGCCCGATCCCTCGGCGACGAATCCTTGGTGATCGAGGAGTATGGCCTCGTCGAAACCCAGATCCTTGGCTTCGCGCTTCGCGAGGACCGAGCTCACGTATTGCCCTGTCACCTTGCCGCGCACCATCGCATTGTTGGGGTGCGCCCGGATGTAGGAGGAGATCTTGGCGCGGATCCCGTTCTGGAGACCCGATTCCCCAAATAGGCCCCCAGACCCACGCCGCGATCGCAACGTGGACTTTGTTGTCGAACGCGCCGACCCCCATCTCCCCTTCGCCGAGCCACGCGATCGGGCGGAGGTACGCCTCGGGCATTTTGTTGGCGTTGAGCGTCTCGCGGCACGCCTCGAAGACCCGCTCGTACGGAAAGGGGATCTCGAGCTTCAGGATCCGCGCGGACTCGTAGAGGCGGCGGAGGTGGGTGTCGAGGCGGAAGACCGCCCCCGCCCGTTCGCCTGCTTGTAACAACGAGATTCCCTCGAAGACGCCGAAGCCATAGTGGAGGGCGTGCGTGAGAATGGAAAGTTGGCTTTCGCCGCGTCGACCATCTCTCCGTCGACCCACGTCAGGGTGCATACTTGGCCATCGTTTCGTTGGGATCGGGCGGGAGCGGCTCGCCGCTCGGCTCAAGAGTTTTTGGGGGAAGGAAAGCTACTCGGCCAAGCCCCAGTTGGAAGCATCAGGCCGCGGTCGAAGCGGGCTCGGCCAAATGGCGATCGAAGGCCGCCGGCGTGGGGAAGAGGGCGAGCATCCCGAGGAGCCCAATGGCGAAGCCCGGCGCGAACGGGGCAATGTCGCGAGTCGCCAAGATCCCACCCGCGGAGAGCAAACTCGCCGATTCGCAGAGCGCCAAGCCGACGACACTCCCGCCGACGAACGCCGTCGCGCGCACCGCCGGATCCTCGGTCCGCAGGCTCTTCGCGAGCCGCGCGCGGCGCAGGAAGAACCCGAACACCACCTGCGTCGAGCACACCAACGAAACCACGAACGCGACGATCGTTGGGGAAGCCGGCAGCGCGGGGGCGGCGAGTCCTTCCCCGAGCCCAGTGTGCTGACGAAAGCGCCGAGGCCGCCGAAGATCACAACGCCAACGATCATGGCGACGCCGATGAACATCGCGGACCTCCGCGATTTCTCGACCTGACGCTGGGCGAATCGTGGGTTCGGAGTGATCGAGTCGGCATCGGGCGATTTTGATTAGGGATCCGAGGTCGACGGGGGCGAAGCGGCGCATGGTGGCATGGCCGCCCGCGATTCGACACGGCACTCCGCCGGGGCCGCCGCAGCGGCCGGGCCCGATCCCGCTCCCGAAGCGACCGCCGCGGCGAGGGGGAATCCTCGTCAACTCCATCGTGAGGCGTCACGTAGGGCCGTCTCACTCCCGCTTGCCGCTGGGTTTTTGACAGTCCACACTCAATCCGCCACGTGCCCAGCCCTTCCTCCACGGCCTCGACGATCGCCTCCTGGGCGGGCCGTGTGCCGAAAGCCCTCGGCCTCCCGATCGACGCCGCCGCCGCGGGGCTCTCTTCCTCGCCGCGATCCACACCGCGGTCACCAGCTTTCGGGTCGACCGGGGCTGGTCGCAGCAAATCCCAAGTTTCGCGGTGGCCGCACTCGTCGGGCTCGCCGGCGCCACGGCCGTGGCGCTCTGGCTGCGCCGCCCGCTCGCCGACGCGCGCGCCTTCGTTGCGATCGCCGCCTCCGCGCTGGTCCTCGCCTTTTTCGGTGGGAAAGCGGCGAGCGTGGCGAGCGTGGAGGACATCGGGCTCCCGCCCAGCTTCCATGCCATCTATCTCGCGGCCACCGCGCTCTTCGCGGCGGCCATGGCGTGGATCGTGCCGGCGCGCCCGGTCGAGGGGTTTTTGTTGGCATCGCTCGTCTTCGCCACTCCGGCGACGCGCGTTCTGTTGCGTTGGGCCCCCGACGGCTTCGAGGTGGCCCCGATCTGCATCGCGCTCGCGGCGCTCGTGCATTCCCGGACGACGAGCGCGGAGCCCTTCCGCTCGCCCCCGCTCGCCAAACCCGCGATCGCGTTCGCTGCGATCACCGTCCTTTCGGCGGCCTTCGGCACTTCCTACCAAACCGGAATCCCGCGGCGGCGCGGACCGTCCTCCAGGTCTGCGCGTTCCTCGTCGCGGCCGAATCGCTGGGGCGCGAGCGGCGCGGGCGCTGGTGCCTGGCGCCGCCGCCGCCGTCGCCGCATTGGTGTCATCGGCGGAATTGTGGGCTTTCGTCGACTTCGGCCAGCTCGTCGGCTGGCCCAATGCCAAACTATCGCGCCTCGAGTCCTTCAAGATCCACCCGAACCTCGTGGCCCCGTACTCGGCGACGGGGGCCGTGCTCTGCGCGGGGGCCTTCTTCTGCGCGCGGAGCCTCGCGGCGCGCGGCGGCGCCGCGCTCGGATACTTGGTATGCGCGGGCTCGGTCTATCTCCACCATTCCGGCGGAGCGACCTGGGGCTGCTGGCCGGCACGGCGCTCGTCATCGTCGGCGTCTTCGCGTCCCGCGGGCGCCGTGCGCCGGGACTCCTCGCCGAAGTCCCCGGCGCCGTCATCGCAGCAATGCCAATTTTGGTGTTCATCGGCGCGCTCGCGGCCCCGCTCGTCGTGCCGCGCCTCGAGGGGGAGGCGAAGCGGGGAAGATCAACATTGGGACGCGGATCGAATTCTGGCGCGCGTCGCGGCGCGCCATGCTCCACAACCCGATCTTCGGCCTCGGCCCGCGCAACGTGGAGGCGCGCGCCGAATACGTCGACGAAACGATCGAAGCCAACATCGACTGGTCGAACCATCCCCACAATATCGTCGTCGAGGTCGGCGAAACGTTGGGATTCACCGGTCTCGCGGCCTTCATTATTCTTTGTATTCTCGCCGGGGGCGCGTGCGGGCGGCGCTGAGCGGCGACGGAGGCGCGGATCCGCGCCTCGCCGTGGCCGGCGCCGCGGTCCTCACGGCGATCCTGACGGATGGCGCCTTCGACCATGGCTTCGCGGAGTTCGCCGTCCTGACGGACTCTTTTTGGTTGGGATTGCTCCTCGTGGCGGCCGCCTCGTCGTGGGAGCAGGCGCCGGCCCTCGCCGCGGACAGCAGTGCCGCCGCGGACAGCAGTGCCGCCGCGAACAGCAGTGCCGCCGCGGGCGGTGCCGAGGGGGCGTCGGCGTCGCGTCGGCGGATGGCGATCCTGGGATCGCGACCACGCTCGCTCTCCTGTTCGGCGGCCTCGTGCCGCTCATCTGCTCGGGGCTGGAGCAGTCCTCGAAGTGGCTCCAATACTGGAGCGCCAATGCCAATCGTTACGAGACGTTCCGCGACGCCGAGGGGCGCCGCAGCCGCCTCGCGCTCGCCGTCGCGATCGCCCCCTACCGCGCCGACCTCCGCCTCACCTACGCCGACACATTGTTGGGAATCGGCCGCGTCGACGACGCCGTTGCCAACGTGGATCGCGCGGTAGACTCCGCTCCCACACATCCGAAACCCTACAGCGCGCCGCCACCTTCTACCTCAATCTTGGGAATCCGCCGCCGCGCGAGTTCGTGGACAAGGCGCTCAAGATTTACCAACGAACCACGCGCCTGGGGAATCCGGAGGAGCGGGCGCTCGCGCACCTCGGACTCGCGCGCTGCTATGGCGTGCTTGGCCGCACGGAGAACGCGCTCGACGAGCTCGCGACCGCGCTCTCGATGTGGCCTGCACTGCCGATCACGGTGTTCGGCTTCCGCCGCGTGCCGCCGACGGCGACCGAGCCCGACCCCGATGTCACCTATCGGATCGCGGGGCCGGCCCCCTGTCGGTCACGTTCGCGGTCCGGCGCGCCCTCGAGCGGCTGCGTCCCGAGCTCGAGACGAACTTCGGCACCACGTGGGGACCCGTGTCGCGCCTTGGGGAATGTTTGGTTTCCATCGGGCGCCCCGACCTCGCCATTTCGGATTCCTACAGATCGAAGCCAAGGCCCCCGACAAGCGAATGAACTTGCCAAGTATCCTCGGGCAGGCGCGGATGTCCGCGAGGCGCTACGACGAGGCGATCGCCGATTTCGATCGCGCGATCGCCAACGGCGGTTGGCATCCGACGATGTCGGGGCTGAAGGCGCGCGCGCTCGAGGCGTCCAATCGCAACTCCGAGGCGCTCGCCGAATCCAAACGATTCTTGGGCGGCGCGTTCGACGCGTTCAGCTTCCGATCGATGGCGAAAGACGCCTTCAAGCGCGTCGCCTACATGGAATCCAACCTTTCGCAGTACGACGCGGCGGTGGCGAACTTCCAAATGGCCGCGGCCTACGAAGACAACAAACCCGAGCGCATCCGCCTCCTCATGGACGCCGGCGACGGCGGCGACGCGCGGCTGCATCGCGACGCCGGCGCGCTCCGACGAGTTCCTGGATCTCCTCTGCATTGCTTCGGCGAAGCGGCGAGTGCGACCGGCACCCTCGACTGGGGCGAGTACGATCACAACAAATTGGTGGAGCTCGGAGTCCAGGTCGGGCGTGCCGCGCCGAATCGCGCCGCGCTCCTCTTCGATCGGCTCATCGACACGATTCGGGACAGCCCCTCGGCGGGCGCCTACTCGCTCGTCTACGGCGTCGGAAAGGTGGTGGTCGAGCAGCTCCAAAACGCACAAAAATCTGACGAGGCGGACAAGCAGCAGGGGCGCCTCTCGGAGATGCAGCGCGTCCTCACCGCGCTCGCGCCGCGCGGCATGTTCAAGACCTGACCCGATGGAAACCCAACTCACCAACCATCCATCGCAGGCGCCGGCGCGCGGCCCCATCGAGCAGCTGCTCTTCCTCGCGGCCGCGACCTCCGTCGTCCTCGCGACGATCCTCGCCGCGCGGCTCGTCCTCTCCACGCGCACGGGCACGATCGATAGCTACTATTACTTCGCGCGCGCCGCCGAGCATGAACGACGGCGCAAGCCTCGCCGGGACGACGATCAGATTGGGGCGAAGGGGTCGACCGGAAGTTCTTCCCCGGCTATCCGCTCCTCCTCCACTGGCTCTCGTTCGGCAGCGCCCCGAGCGCGCCTGGCGCTCCGTGTCGCTATTGTTGGTGTTGGTGAATCCCATATTGATGGGATTCGCGCTGCGCCGACTCGGGCTCGGCTTCGGCGCCGCCTGCGCAACCGTGACCCTCTTCATGGCGAGCTTCATCCCGCTCAATTGGGGGACGATGCCGATGGCGGAGGGGACGGCCCTCCTCTGGCTCTGCCTCGCGGGGATCGCGCTCCCAAATGCCAACGATCGGCGCGCCGCGCTGTTCCTCCGATTCTTGGCGTCCTGCTTCCTCGGCGGCATGGCGATCCTCAGCCGCGCGGAGGCCGCATTCCCGGCGGCCATGGTCGGGCTCGTGGGGTTGTCGCGGATTCGTGGGAATCGCGGGGCGCTCCTCTGCGCGGCCGGTGGCGTGATCCTTGGGATCCTCCCCTTCGCCTATTGGGTGGGATCGCTCCCACCCTCGACCGACGGCGGCTCGCGCCTCCACTACGTCAACGAGTTCATCAAGAATTTCGCGCTGCGCGATTCGAGCGACGGCACGCGCGGCGGCGTCCTCGACAACTTCCTCCGCTCCTGGAGGCACCCCGTCTACAACTGGGGGCGCATCCCGTTCGTCTCGCAAACACCAACATTCGACTGGATGCGGGGAGATGCCTGCGCTGCGCGGCGTATTCATGGGATTGTTCCTCCTGGCGACGGCGCTCGGGATTGCCGGATTCGGCGGACCGAAGGCGCGCGCGTTCGCCGCGGCCTACGTCGGATTCGTGGTGTTTCGCTCGTTCTGGTACTACCCCTACGACCGATTCTTGGTGACCGGTCTCCCGATGGGATTCGCGGCAGCGGCTCTCCTCGGCGAGTCGCTCGGGCGCCACAGCCGCGCGGCAGCGATATTCGTGGGGGTCCTATTCGTGGCATGGACGGGCCGGGGCATCGAGAGTTATCTGCGGTTCCATACTTGGCATCGCCTCCCGGAGAACGGCGCGCACACCTATCGCGACGACAAGGAGCTCATGCGCCTCCAGTACGAGATGCAGTACACCAACTTTCCGCTCGAGGGGGCGACCTCGCCGTGCTGGCGGGAAGGCGCGTGAGCAAGAGGATGGCGAGCGAGGTCATCGGCGGCGGGAGCCCGGCGGCGAAACGCAAGGAAACGATCGCCCTCGAGCTTCCATGGCCGCAGGTCTGCTACGCCCTGCGGCCGCGCAAGGTCATACTTGGGTTTCCGCTGGAGAACTTCTGGGGCCCGGCGGCGTATCGGCGCTTCGAGCGGGTCCCCGAGGGCCCCGACAGCCGGCCCATCCGCACTCCGCGGCGCGCCCCCGACTACCTGCGCGATGAAGGGGTCCGATATGTGGTGACGCCGCTCGCGCTCACCAATGAACAAACTCAGGTGATCGGCCTCTTTCAGCGCCTACGGGTCCTGGCTCGACTCGAAGGGATTCACCGCGGAGGAGGCGACCCAGGTGCGCGAGGTCGATTTCATGCGGGAGCGCAACGACGTCATGCGCGACGACCAAGGCAACGTAAAGTACGAGTGGCCTCCGCTGGTCCATGTGTACGAGCTGAACTTCGACGCCGCGCTGAAGCCCGGCGACCGACCCCAGATAGGCGGGCAGCCGCCGCCACGCTGCATCTCCGGCGCGCTGTATCGCCGGCGCGCTGCATCGCCCCGGCGTTACGCCGCCGGCTTTCCCGAGAAGCGTTTTCTTAGGATCGTCGCCAGCATGCTCATGGCGGTCTTTGCCAACTTTCCGAAGGTCTCGGAGTGCTTCGAGACTCCGCCGAGCCTTTTGTAGTAATGGACCGGGATCTCGACGACGCGGAGCCCGTGGCGGTACGCCTCGCAGATCATCTCCGGCGAGAACGCGGGGCCGGCGTGGGAGCACCCTCGCGGATCAAACGCCAACTATCCCTGCGGATCGCGCGGTAGGTGCAGCCCACGTCGGTGAGCCGCGGCTCGAATGGGAAATACCACAAAAGCTCGAGGAGCTTGGCCATCGCCACATTGGCCCACCGCACCAGGAACCCCATGTTCGCCCCCTGCTCCACCATCTGACGGGTCGTGCGGGTGCCGAGGACCACCGGCGACGCGTCGATGTACGCGAGGAGCTTCCCGATGTCCGAGGCGCGGAAGGAGCCGTCGGCCTCGGCCAGCAGGAGGATTTCCCCGCCGCTTCGTCGAGCCCGCGGCGGCAGGCGTGCCCGTAGCCGGGGTCTCCTCCCTCACGACCCGCGCCCCCGCTTTTTCCGCGGTGAAGCCGGTGCCATCGTTCGACCGATTATCTACGACGACGACCTCGTCCACGGCCCCGTGGGCGCGGAAGTCCGCCACGACGGCTCCAATGGTGGAGCCCTCGTTGTAGGCGGGGATGACGACGGAAACGCGAAGTCCCTGATACACGGCGCGCTCCCCAAGCATAGCTGGTAGCCCGAACCCCACGTTTGATGCAATTGCTAACGAAGACGGCCTGCGGCCTGTTCGCCCTGGCGATCGCGGCGCAGGACGCGAAAAACCCGAGTCGCGATTCGCCGAAGCCAATTTTGAGCAGACGGCCGCGGCGGCGCCCGCGGGCGAGTCGGCGAGTGGCGCGAAAGAGGCCTCCGCCACGATCGAGCACCGCCGATTCACGGTGCGTTGGCCCGCGAGCCTGGCTTTGAGTGGGAATGCGCGCTCGCGCCGCAGCGCCACGCTCGCCGGAGCCGCCACGACCCTCTTCTCCGCGAGCCACCCGCTCACCGACGACGAGCGCTCCTTCGACCTCCAGGAGAATGCCAACTTTTCGCTCGATGGCGACGAGCGCGCGCAGGGGAGCGTCCGCTCCGGGCGGCTCCTCGACACCGACGCGCTCCTGGACGCGATCGCGTACCACCCGTCGCTGCCGATCCTCCGATTGTTGGGATTGGCGAAACGCAAAGAAACGCCGTCCCCCGAGGAGGAACCGCTTCCGCCGCTCCCCGTGCGGCGCGGGAGCATCTATCCGATCTCCACCGAGGGGCACCGGCTCGACGCGTATTTCCTGCGCGACGCGGCCGTGGCCTCCGAGCTGCTGCCGAGCCTCGACAACTTCTCGATCGCCGGCGCCGGCGATCGGCCGCGGCGCTTCATGCGCGGCCACCGGTTCCTCGAGGGAGACGGGACGATCGTTGGGATTCGCTACTCCGATCCCGACGGCAACACGCTCCACCTCTCGATCGCGCTTCCCAAGAATCCGCCGGGGCGCTGGCGTTGCCGGGCAAGGGGTTTCGGTGGCGATCACCGAGCTCTCGGCGAACCTCGAGATCGGGCGCATCAGCGAGCGGGTCGGCGGATCGTTGGAATTCATCCACGACAACCGCGGCGCCACGCTGCGCCTCGCGCTCGACGCCGATCTCCGCCGCGTCGGGGCCCGCGATCCCGAGCGCATCCTCGTCTTTGGGGAGTTCCGCTGCGTGGCGCTCGCCCTCGACGAGCTGACCCCTGGCTCGGCCGCTACGTCGGCGGACGCCCGATCTTGGAAACCTTCGCCCAGCCCGGAGAATGGGATCGATGAAGCCCCGAGGCGCGCCGCGCCCCGTGTGGATTGTTGGTGTTCTTCTCGTCGGGTGCGCGGCCCCCCATTTCGTCCATGCCACGATTCCCGAGCCCTACGATCGGGGAGCGGCGGCGGTCGTGGAGGCGCGCTCGGGGCAGAGCGACGCGATCCTGCTGCGGCGCTCGCGCCTCTACTTCCAGCGCGACGATGCCACCTTTGTGAGGGTCGTGCCGGGGATCGGCGATCGCGACGTGCGCATCGAAAGGCACTATTCGACGGTCGGCGGGCGGCCGGTCCTCGTCCTGACGGCGACCGAGGTCACCACCGACGACTTCCCGACGCGGCTCCAGTGGGTTCGCTATCGGCGCGTGGTGGGGTCGGGGGTCGTCGAGGTGGAAGCCAACGAAGAGGTCGAGACCGAAGGGGACCGGCGTCGGGGCCGGCGACCCGCCCGTGGGGCTCGATCTGGCTCTTCCGCCTGCTCGAGGCGGCGCACGAGTTCCCGCGCCCCTGAATGATCATTTCACCAACTTTCGCACCCGCGCGCCCAGCGCCGGGTCGGCGAGGAGCTTGGCGTATTCTTGGCGTTCTGATTGGCGCCGATCGAGCGACGCCGCCGCCGTTTCCGCCTTCTCGAGCGCCGCCGAGGCCGCGCCCGGATCTCCCCCGCGAACGCAATCGCCGCGTCGAGGACGAAGGGGCCCGCGTCGTCGGGAAGGGACCAATGGTGATATTGCTTCGAGGATCGCGCCGCGGCTTCGAGCTCGCCCGCGCGGAGGAACTCGAGGGCGAAGAGGTGGTGTGCCTTGGCGAAGTCGAGCGACGACGCCTCGAGATTCCCAACTTTCTGGAACGAGGTCCCGAGCTTGTGCCATCCCTCGGCGTCGTCGGGGTGGCGGGCGGCGAGGCGATCGAGATAGGGGATCGCGCGCTCGTACTCTTCCGACTCGAAGAAGAAGAGACCCCAGGCGCGCAGCACCGCGTCGTCGGCCCCCGCGGCGATCGCCTGGCCGAGGAGCGCGGCCGCCTCGATGTCTTTCTTGGCATCGCGCGCGGCCTCCGCGCGATGGAGCGTGACCTCCAAGCGATTGTTGCGAAGCGCCGGATGATTGGGATCCACACGCGAGCAGAAAGTGAACGCGGCGTCGGCCCCGTCGAAATCGCCGACGGTCGCGAGGATCACGCCGGAGTCGAGGAGCGCCTCCACGAGGAAGGGATTGCGGCGGAGCGCCTCGCGGTAGGCGGAGAGGGCGGCCCCCGCTCGCCGGCCGCGCGGAGGCGATTCGCCAACAATAGGGGCGGGTGCTCGTCGTACGGGGCGAGCTCGGTGGCGCGGCGGAGGCGCTCGCCGTCGGGGCGCGGATCGAGGCGATCCTCCATGAGCCAATCATCGGCGCGGAGCGCGTTCGCGGCGAAGTAGGCGGCGAGCGGGAGAGCGGCCAGGAGCACGAGCGCGACCGGCCGCCCGAGAATCTTGGGGAGCGCCGCCGCCCCGCCGAATCGTGGGATCCGACGATTCCCAACAATAGGGCGGCGAGGATCGCGGAGGAGGCCGTCTCGGTGATCGGCGCATGCGCGAGCGCGGCGACGGCGATCGCGGCGAGACCGGCGGAGGCGGCCACCCCGTCGGCGCCCGCCGCGAAAACGCCGTTCCGCCGCCAGCGAAGCAAACCCAACAAAAGCGCGCCGAGGGCGAGCGCGCCGAGGGCGCCCGTCTCGACGAGGACGAGGATCGCCTCGTTGTGCGGATGGTCGACGACCGACTCGACCCCATCGCGGCGGAAGTGCGTCGAGAGGTCGATCTCCTGGGGATCGCGCTGCGGCGGGAAGGCGATGGCGAAGCTGCCGCCGCCGGCCCCCCACGGCGCGTAGACGAACGCCAATTTTAGCGCCGCGACCCACACGCGGACCCGCACCTCGAGCGTACTCGGGATCGGCCAAGGGCGCTCGACGGAGGCACTCGGCGCGGGATCGTTGGGAATCGAGGCGGGCGGAGCAGGCTTCGCGCGGGAGAGGGCGCCGGCCGCGGCGAGGCACACCAACAATATCGCGGCGGCCGCGGAGCGCGGGTCGAGGCCCGCGCGGCGGGCGCGCCGCGCGCCGAGGAGCAGGGCTGCGGCCAGGCCGATGGCGAATGCCACGAATCCGTAGACGACTCCCGCGATCCCGAGCGCCGCCGCGCCGAGCGCCGCCGCGAGGAACCTAACGATCCGCTCGCGCCCGCTCGACGCGAACGCGAGGGCCGCGGCGATCGCGGCCGTGGGCGCCAGAAAGTTGGCGAGCGGGTCGGGGTTGCCGAGGGTCGCGACGGGGCTCCGCGCGCTGTCGTAGAAGCCCGCCGCGCCGAGCGGATCGAATCCCAACGATTCGAGGATCACGATCCCGGAGATCGCGGCGCAAAGCGCGCTCGAACCCCACAAAAGCGCCCTCCCGAGCCCGGCCGCGGCCGCCCCGCGCGCGACCGCCGCGAGCCACACGAGGCCGAGGGCCCCGCCGCCGCGGCCCACGCCCGCTCCCCCGAGTAGACGGGAGATGGCGGTCGGCAGGACCGCCGTGAAGAGGAAGGCCCCAGCACACCCGAGCGTCGCGGCGGGCAATGGTGGCATCGGGAATCGGCGGCCGGCGAGGACCCCCGCGGCCGCCACCGCCAGCACGCCGCACGCCGCGAGCGCGGATAGGTGGCGTTCGAACGCCGCGGGATAGGGATCGCCGGGATCGAGACGAGCCCCGCGGCCAACACCAACAATAGCCCCGCGGCGATCGCGCGGTCGAAGCCGCTCCCCGCGCGCGCCGGCGTCGTCGGTTCGGCCATCGCGCTCGCCTAGGCCGTCTGCTCGAGGGCTTCGAAGGGCTCGACGATCGCGTCGACGAACCGCCCGGGATCGAACGGCTCGAGGTCGTCGAGCGTTTCGCCGAGGCCGATGAATTTGATTGGGATCGGGACCCGCTCGCGCAGCCCGAAGACCGCGCCCCCTTCGCCGTGCCGTCGAGCTTCGCCAACAATATCCCGGTCACGGCGGCCGACTTCGAGAAGAGCTCCGCCTGCTGCGCCATGTTCTGACCCGAGGTCGCGTCGAGCACCAACAATACCTCGTGCGGCGCCCCCTCGACGCGCTTGCGGATCACGCGGGTGATCTTCTCGAGCTCGGCCATCAAATGCTGCTGCGTGTGGAGCCGCCCGGCCGTGTCGATGATCACGTGGCTCGCGCCGCGCGAGACCGCCGCGTCCACGGCGTCGAATGCCACAGATGCGGGATCGGCCCCCATCGGTTTCTTGACGATCGGCACGCCGAGGCGATCGGCCCAGATCGTGAGCTGCTCCACGGCGGCCGCGCGGAACGTGTCCCCCGCGCCGAGCATCACGCCGGAGCCCTGCTTCTGCAGATAGTTGGCAAGCTTCGCGATCGAGGTGGTCTTCCCGGAGCCGTTCACGCCGCACACCAGGATGACCGTCGGCCCTGACGGCGCCGCCGCGAGCGCGCCGCCGCACCCCTCGAGGCGAGCCAACAATTTTTTCTTAGGAAACCGGGGATCTGATTCACCGTCGTGAGGTAGCGAAGCTTGTAGGACTTTCGAACCTCCTCGATGACTCTTGTTCCCGTGGCCCCGAGATCGGCGCCATAGAGGATCTCCTCGAGGCGGTCGATCGTCGCGTCGTCGAGCGCCCGCCCGACGGAGAGGATCGTCCGCACGCCGACGGAGAGACGCTCGCGCGTCTTCGTCAGCGCTTCCTTGAACCGGTCGACGAGTCCCAAGGGGCCCGACTCTCCGATCAGGACACGCCGGCCGCGGCTGGATTCTGGTCTCGGGCTCGCCGCCCCCCGAGTCGCGCGGCGCTCTCCTCCTCAGTCGCGAGGCGCGGCCTCTCATCGCTCTCGAGACGTGGATCGTCGGCGGTCTCGGCGTTCTCCGGATCCACCTCGAGCGACGCGCGCACCGGCGACAGCTCACCCGCCTCGATCATCGTTTCCTTGGCTTTGTCGAGGATGCCATTGATGAACTTCCCGGAATGTTGAGTGGAGTATCGTTTGCCGAGCTCGATCGCTTCATTGATCACGACCTTGGGAGGAGCCGCGTCGGGCATCCGGAGCTCGAAGATGGCGAGCCGAAGAACGTTGCGATCCACCGCCGCCATCCGGCCGATGTCCCATTCTTGGCGATCTTGCGGATGAGGACATCGCTCTCCTCGCGCGCTCCCCACGCCCCTGGACGAGCGTGTGCGCGAAGCGGCGCACGTCGGCATCCTTGGTTTCCTCGGTGAGGAAAGAGTTGAGCCCAGCGAGCGACTCCTCCCCGCCACGTCGAGTTGGTAGAGGAACTGGAGGGCCAGCTCCCGGGCGCGAGTTCGTTTCCTCATGGAAAGTTGGGTTCGAAGAAAGTTGGGATTGGAATCGTCGATGGGAAAAGTGGGGTCGGCTCGCGGGCCTCAGGCCGCGGGGTGCGGCGCTTGCGGCCGCTCCGGCGCGGGCCGCGGGCGCCGGATCCGGCTCGCGGAGGCGCTCGAGGGCGCTCGCCATCTCGAGCGCCGCCTCGGCCGACTCGATCCCCTTGTGACCGTGCGATCCGCCGCAGCGGGCGATCGCCTGCCGCTCGTTGTCGCAGGTGAGGACGCCGAAGAGGACCGGGACGCGGGTCTCGAGCGCGACCGCGGCGAGGCCGCGCGCGCACTCCCCGCCACGTATTCGAAATGTGGGGTTCCGCCGCGCACCACGGCGCCGAGCGCGATCACCCCGTCGAGCGGCGCGGCGCGGGCGCGCGACGCGTCGATCAGCGCGCGCGGCGAGCGGCAGCTCTGAACGCCCCCGGCACCCACACAACAAATACATCGCCGGGCGCCACACCCGCCTCGCGGAGGCGCTCGAGGCAGCCGTCGAGGAGGACCTCGCCGAGGCGCTTCCCACGGATCCGCGCCTTGCTGAATCGACTCACGGCGACGCCGAAACGGCGGCCCTTTCCGGAGCGGTCACCCGTGAAAGCGAGGGTCATGGCGGTGGCGCGGCGCTGGAGCAAACGATTCGAGGTGGGAAGGAACGAAACGAGGGGAAGGAAGGTATCCCGACCGAGCCGGCCGTGGCAACGGGGTGGAACGGCGCCGGCCCGTGTGTCAGGAGTGGGGCGCCCGATGGACAACCTGACCCACACTCTCGCCGCGCTCGTGCTCGCGAAGACGCGACTCGGCCGCGCATCGCCGATGGCGCGCGTGGCGCTCGTCGTGTCGGCGAACGCACCCGACCTGGACGGAATCGTTGGGTTCTGGGGCGGGCGCGAGGCCTACCTCCACCACCATCGCGGACTCAGCCACTCGGTCTTCGGCCTTGCGATTCTCGCGGTTCTCTTGTGGCTTCTCTTCCGGTGGGTCGAGACCTGGTGGCCGCTGGAGGGACTCGCGGGGCGCGCCCGCTCGCGCGGCGGCCTCCTCGCGGCGATTTGTGTGGGATTGGCGACCCACCCGCTCCTCGACTCGCTCAACGGCTACGGCGTGCGCCCCTGGCTCCCGTTCGATGGAACCCACTATTACGGAGACTTGGTGTTCATCGTGGATCCTTGGCTTTGGTGCATCCTCGGCGGCGCGGCGGCGCTCATGGGCCCGCGCTCCAGGGCGGGGAACTGGGCGTGGCTATCGTTGGCGATCGCGGCGAGCGGGGTCGTCTACCTGAGCGGGCGGGCGCCGTCGGCGCTCAGCTGGCTCTGGCCGGTGGCCGTGGCCGCGATCGCGGCCGCGCGGATCGTCGGGATCGGCAGCCGGAGGCCGCGGGCGGTCCTCCTCGCGGCCGCGGTCGCGTTCGCCGGATACCTGGGAATCCAGGAGGCGGCGGGGCGCCTCGCCCAGTCGCGCGCCCTCGAGGATCTGGCGGCGCAGCTCCCGGCCGGCGAGCGGATCCTCGGCTCGTCGCGCGCGCCGCAGCCGGGGGCCGCGCGATTGGGTCGTGACCGTCGATACCAACCATTTCGTTTACCAACGATTCGTGACCCTCGGCGGCGGCACGATCCGGCAATATCGAATTGCCAACAATCTGGATCTCCCCGAGGTGGCGGCCGCGGCGAAGACCCCGACGGGGGCCGTCTGGCGCGAGTTCGCGCGCCACCCGGTCGCAGTACTCGGCGAGCGGGATGGATCCCGGTGCGTCTACCTGCTCGATGCGCGCTACTCGATCGAGGCGGCCCCGCACTGGAGCGCGCTCGTCGTGCCGCTCGACTCTTCTGGGAATCCTAGTTCGACTTCAGAACGCTGACATCGCCGCCGGCGAGGTTGGCCGTCACGACGCGGATCCGGCCGTCGAAGGCCGGGAAGTCGAATGCCAACGATACGGGCGAGGCTCCGGCCGCGAGCGGTATCGCCGGGAGGAGGCTCCCCCGCCGTTCCCAACAATAGGGAGAGCGTGCCGGAGTCTCGATCGACCACGAGGAGGTCGGGGTAAGTGTCGCGATTCGCGTCGGCCACCGCCACCGCCGCCGGGAAGCTCCCGGTCGCGTGGCTCGCCGCCGCGCCGAGGGCACCGAGGCCATTCCCCAACAATACGGAGACGCTGTTCGACGCCGTGTTCGTGACCACGACGTCGGCCTTGAAGTCATTGTTGGCATCGCCGATCGCGAGACCGGCGGGAGCGGAGCCCACCGCGTAGGTGGTCGGCGCCGCGAAGCCGCCCGCGCCGTCGCCGAAGGCGACCGAGACCGAGTCGGCCCCCTCGCACACGACGACGAGATCGGCCTCGCCGTCGGCGGAGAGGTCGGCCAGCGCGATGCCGCGCGGCATCGCGAGCGCCGCCTGCGGCGTGATCGCCGTGAACCCGCCGCTCCCATCTCCCAACAATACGGCGACGTCGTTGGAGCCGCTGTCCGACACCACGAGGTCGAGGCGCCCATCGTTGTCGAGGTCGCCGAGCGCGAGCGCCATCGGCGTCGTCCCGACGGGGATCGCGCTCGAAAGCGGGAGCGCGCCGGTGCCGTCGCCGAGGAGCGCCGTCACGGTGTTCGAGCCGCCGTCGGCGGTCGCCACGTCGAGGAAGCCGTCGGCGTTGAAGTCCCCCGCCACGACCGCCTGCGGATCGGCGCCGGTCGCGAACGCCGCCGGCGGCGCAAAGGCGCCGCCGATCGATCCCAACATTACGGATCCTTGGGATGTGCCGCTGTTCGCGACGACGAGATCGGCGATCGCATCATTGTTGAGGTCGGCGATCGCCACCGAATCGGGGCGCTCCCCGCGGGGACGCTCACGGCCGACTGGAAATCGACCTGCGCGCTGGCCCCGGGCCCCTGGATCGTGAACTGGAGGCCGCGCGAGGAGCTGAGGCCGAAAGGCAACACTTGCGAGCAGGGGTTCGACCAGACCCAGATCGTCTGCGCGTAGTAGGTCTTTCCCACCAATCCGGGAAACCAAGGAAGCGGCGCGTTCGCGACCCCGTTCCCGCCCCCGAGCTGAAGAAGTCGAGGAGGTAGATCTCGGTCGCGCTGAAATAGTCGATGTGCAGGAGAATGTTGATTCCGAAGGGATCGAAGCCGGCGGGGTTCGACGCCGTCGTCACGATTCCCAGGCCGAGGGTCGAGAGCGGCGTGTGGTCGCAGCGGGATTGGAAATCGGAGGCGCCGATGACCGGAGTCTTATTGGTGGTGAGCGTCTCGGTGCCCGTGCAGCCCGGCGTGCCGGTGCCGTAGGGGACGAGGCCGACCGGCGCGACATAGTTGGTGAACGTGGTGAGGACCGGGCTCGCGAGGTTGACGGTCGCCATGTCGAGCCGCCCCTCTTTCTCGATGTCGAAGAAAGAGAAACCCCGCGGGAAGAAGCCGGTCGGATACGTGGTGGGGGCCGCGAAGGCCCCCGCGCCCGATCCCAAGAATGTGGCGATCGCGGAGGGGCCGTAGCAGCAGCCGAGGTCGGAGTTGCCGTCACCGTTCAGGTCGCCGAGCGCGAGGCGCGTGATCCCGCTGGTCGAGCCCGAGGTGATCGGCGATCCAAAGGTGCCGTTGCCATTCCCAAGAAAAGAGCGGACCCCCGACTGGAAGAGGAGCGTGAGGACGAGGTCTTTCTTGCCATCGCCGTTCAAGTCGCCGATGGCCAACGAATCGGGGACCGCTGTGGTCGCGACGACGATCGGCGCGGCGAATCCCCGGTGCCATTCCCAATAAAAAGCTTGAAGTTGGAGGAGCCGTCGCTCGCGATGAGCAGGTCGGCGATCGAGTCGCCGTCGAAATCCTCGAGCGCGATCTGATTGTTGGCATTGGCGAGCGCGGAGCCTCCGGAGAGCCCGCCGAGCCCATCGCCGAGGAGGAGCCGCGCCGACCCGGAGGATGGCGTCAGGAAATCGACCGCGACCGCGTCGAGGTCTCCGTCGCCGTCGACATCGGCGACCGCGAGCGCCCCGGCCGCCCGGTGAGGCCGAAGCTCCCGCCGCGGCGAATCCCCGAATCCATTTCCCAAGTAAACGGCGGCCGCACCCGGCGCCGTGCCGAAGTCGAGGCCGAGGAGCAAATCCAACTTTCCGTCGCCGTTGAAATCGCCGAGCGCCGCCGACGCGACCGCCGCCGCGGGGTCGTGACGAGCGCCGGAGGAAACCGCCGAGTGTGTCCCCCACGAATACGTCGACGAAACCCGCCCCCGTGTTCGTCTTCCCACAGACGATCATGTCGGGATAGGTGTCCCCCGACACGTCGGCCGTGTGGAGCGTCGCCGGCAGAACGTTGCCGAGCGGAATCGAAGCGGGGATGAACGTGGGCCCCTGGGCCGCGGCCGTGCCCGCCACGATGGCGATCGCCAAGACGACACGTTCAGCGAGGGCGCGGACGATCCTAAATTGGGCGCCCGGGCGCGGGCGTCGGCAGTGGTCCATGGGTTCGGGATACCACCCGGCGCGAAATGGCGCAACCTCGAGCGAGCCCGGCAAGTCCTCTCTGCTGCCGCGGGCGCAGGGTCGGGCGCGGCCTCGGCGCCACCGCCGCGCGGCGCCGGCCGAGCGGAGCCATCGCCGCGCGGAACATGCTGCCGAACGCGACGCTCAGGTCGTCGAAGAACGTGTAGCAAAGGGGGACGACCCACAATGTAAAGAATGTGGAGGTGGCGAGCCCGCCGCACACGGCGCGCGCGAGAGGACGCGGTAGGAGATCCCGTCGCCGGCCCCCTCGCGCGCGATCGCCATCGGGATCAATCCCACAATTGTGGTGAGCGAGGTCATCATCACGGGGCGCAGGCGATCCTTGCTCCCTGGATCACGGCGCTCGCGCGGTCGAGCCCCTCGCGCACGCGCAGGAATTGATGTGGTCGACCAGCACGACGCCGTGGTTCACGACGACCCCGACGAGGACGATCAATCCCAACATTCCGACCTGGTCCATCGGAGTCTTCGTGAGGAAGAAGAGTCCAATAGGCGCCGAAGAAGGCGAACGGAATCGTGATGAGGATCGAGAGGGGCACCACCACGTTCTCGAACATGATCGCCATCACCACGAATACGAGCAGGATCGAAAGCCACAGGGCGCCGAGGATTTCGTTGGCATCGCGCTGGAAATCCTGGAGCGCCCCTCCTCGTCGAGCTGGACGTCGCGCGGCAGCTCCACCAACAATGGGGCGAGCGCTTTCCGAGCGAGCGCGGTCGCCGATTTCGCGTCCCCCTCGAGGACGTCGGCCGAGATCGCGAGCGAAGTCTTGCCGTCGCGGCGGAAGATCTGGCCGTAGCTCTTGCCGACCTCGAAGTGCGCCACGGCCGAGAGCGGGATGTCGCTTCCGTTGGCGGTGAAGAGCTTGGTGTCGGCGAGGTCCTGGAGGGTCGAGTTCTCGGCCCCCTCGTACTGGATGATGAGTTGGCGATCGATGTCCTTCTCCTGGATGCGCGATAGCAAGTATCCGCGCAGACCCCACTCGACCGCCCCCGAGATCATCGTTGGGTTGAGCGACATCTTCTGCGCCTGCGCGCGATCGACCCGCACGCGCACCTCCTGGCGGCCGCGCTCGAGCTCGCTGCGAACGTTGGTGAGCTGCGGGACCTTCAATAGTTGGTCTTTGACCCGCTCGCCGAACTCGGCGAGCTGGTCCGAGTCGCGCCCGAGGAGGACGAATCTCACGCCGGTGGCCGCGTCTCCTCCCATCCCCATGTCGTCGAGGAGGGCGCGGGAGGTGGCGCGGTCGGGGATCGCGGCGCGGATCTTCTTCCGCATCTCCTCGCGCTCGGAGCGGGTGAAGCCGCGATCGAACCAAATGCTGATGCTCCCGCCGAGCCGCGAGAAATCGCTGCTCATGTCGAAGAACTTCAGGTCGTCGTACATGCCAAGGCAAAGATTCTCGTAGAACGCGAGCTCGTCGCTGGCCTGGGCAAGAGTGGTGTTCTGAGGGAGCTCGATCCGGATGCGGACGCTCGAGCCGTCGTCGCCACCCGCCCGCCGAGATCTCCTGCTTCGAGATCGCGTACTGGGTGGAGGCCATGAGCAGGAGCCGCCACGGCCGTTGCCAACAATCGGTGGCGGAGGCTCCAGCGGAGCAGCGCCTCGTTCCCAACTTTCAGGCCGCGCAGCAGAGATCGAGCGCTCCGTGACCGACTCGATCTCCCCCGCGAATGCTTGGGGTTGGGCGGGCTTCGCGCGCAGCCGGCTCACCAATTTTCCGGGGAGCGCGAACGGCCAGAACAGGACGCCGCGCACGCGCGCGAGGCCGCGCTCGAGCCGAGAGTTGGGATCGCGCTCGAGGCGGTAGAGCGCCACGGGGATGAACACGAGCGCCGCGAGGAGCGATGCCAACAATGAGACGCTGAAGGTGTATCCGAGCGCCGCCATCGCGATGCGCAGCGAGCGCTGCGCGCTCAGGAAGATGAGCGGCACGAACACCACGATCGACGTGAGCGTCGCGAGCGTGATCGCGACCGCCACCTCGCCCGCCCCTTGGGTCACCGCGTCTTTGATGGGAAGGCCGAGCTCTTTCTTGCGATGCACATTCTCGACGACGACCACCGCGTTGTCGACGAGCGAGCCGATCGCGAGCGTGATCCCAGCCATCGAGATCACGTTGAGCGTGCCGCCGGTGAAGTAGAGCGATACCAACGTTGCGAGCAGCGGAGACCGGGATCGCGAGCGCGATCAGCAAGGTCAATCGAACGCGACGCAAGAAAAGAAGAGCACCGCGAGCGCCCAGATTCCGCCGTCGGTCGCCGCGCTCTCGAGATTCTCGAGGCTCTTCTGGATCATCCGCCCCTGGTTGAACCACGGATCGAATCGGAAGCCGGCGAGATCGGGGCGCGCCTCGAGCTCGGCTCATCGCGCCGACCACCCGCTCGCAAACCTCCACCGTGTTGGCCCCCGAAGACTTGGTGATCGAGCAGACGAGCGCGAACTTCATCGCGCGCGATTTCGATTTGAGATCGCTCACGCGCGTGAGGGTCTCGCGGATCGCCTGGACGCGCCTCACCTCGCCGATGTCGCGGATCTTCAGCCCTCGCCGATCGGGATGTCACGAATCTCCTCGAGGTCGGTGAGGCGCGAGTCGACACGCAACATATATTTCGAGTCGCCGTCCTGGAGCTTCCCGGCGGGGACCGCGAAGTTGTCGCGCGCGAGGCGCGTCACGAGCTCGACCAAGTTCACCCGGTGCGCGCGGACGCGGTCCACATCCAACAAAATGCGGATCGACTCCTCGAGCATCCCATGGATGTCCATCCGCGCGACGCCGTCGACCCCTTCGATCCGCCGCTTCAGGATATTCTCACAGATATCGTTCACCCGCGGATCGGTGGGCTCCACGTCGAAGAGCAAGCCACCGAAAAAGATCGGCGTGCTCTCGTCGAGGCTGTTGCGAAAGATGAAATAGCGGTCGAGCCGCGCGGCAGCTTGCCGCGGATCTTCTCGAGCCGGTCGCGGATCTCGGCGTAGCCCAGATCCAAATCTTGGTCTCCGCCGAACTCGACCCGGATCTCGGCGCGATCGGCGCGCGAGACCGAACGCACCTTTCGAATCCCGGAGATCGTGCGCACCTGCTCCTCCACGAGGCGCGTCACACGATCCTCCGTCTCCTCGGATTGCTGTTGGGATTGGGGACGAAGATCGTGAATGTTTGGCTTCCCAGCCGGCCGGGAGGAGCTGGATGGGGATGCGCGTGTACGCGATCAGACCCATCGTCACCAAGACGGCGAGGAGCGTGAGCACGCCGACCGGGCGCATGATGAACGCCGCGAGGGTCTTGCGCGAGTCGTGGGCGACGCCGCTCATGCCGCCTCCAGCTTCGGTTTCTTGGGAATCGTGATGCGGTGGACGAGCGAGTCGACCACCGGGATCACCAACAATGTGAGGACCGTGCTGCTCGTGAGGCCGGCCACCACGACGATCGCCATCGGCGCGCGCAGCTCGGCCCCTCTCCCGAACCCAGCCGTCCGATGTAAGGAATCCAGTGGAGCCAGCCCGTCATCGGGAGGAGGCCCAGAATCGTGGTGAATGCGGTCATGAGGATCGGCCGAAGGCGGACCCGCCCCGCCTCGACGAGCGCGTCGGTTTCGTCCATCCCCTTGGCGCGGTTCTGATTCGCGCGAGCCAACAATACGATCGCGTTGGCGACGACGATCCCACCTAAGAGGATCGCGCCGAGGAGCGCCACGACCGAGATCGGAGTCTTGGTGAGCTCGAGCGTGGGCTCGAGGCCGACGATCGAGAGCGGGACGGTGACGAGGATCACGAGCGGCTGGAGGACCGACTCGAATTGCGCGGCCATCACGATGTACCACCAAGAATACGGCGAGCAGGAGCGCGAAGCGCATGGAGCGGAGCGCCCGCTCCATCTCGCGCTTCTGGCCGCCGATCTCGATGTCGTAGCCGGGGGCTTCTCGAGCGATGCCAACTTTCCGGTGAGGCGGTCGCTCAGGCCACCGAGGTCGAAGCCGTTGGTGTTCGCGGTGACGACGGCGGCGCGCGTGTTGCCGATCCGGCGGATCTCCGCGCGCCCCTCGCGCACCTGGAGATCGGCCACGGCTTTGAGTGGGATCGACGGGCTCTGCCCGGGATTCACGGCGAGCTCGCCGAGCTTGTCGAGGCCCGCGATCTCGTCGCCCGTGGCGCGCACTCGGATGTCGATCCGTTGGTCCCCTTCGACGAAGGTCGTGGCCACGTCGCCGAGGACGGCGCCGCGCAGGAGATTCGCGACGGCGGTCGCGTCGAGGCGATAACGCAACATTTCCTCGCGGCGGAAGCGGACCGCGACCTCGGGATTGCCGCGGCGCAGCGACGACCGGATGTCGCTCAAGCTGGGCTCGCTCTCGAGGACCTTCTCCACATCATTGCCAAGCCGCGTGAGGACGTCGAGATCGCGGCCGCGCACCTCGATCTCCACCGGGGTCGACAGCGAGAACAAAGTTGGCTTCTGAAGCGGATCTGGCGGATCTCGGGCGGGCCCCGAGGTACTCGCGCACGCGCTCGATCAGCGCCTCCTCGCGCAAAGGCAAAGGATCGCCCGGTGTGACGCGGATCGTCAGCTTCCCCGTGTGGTCCCTCCTCGGAGCTCGCGAGCGCGTCGCGCTCGACACCGCTCGCGAGGATCACCTGGTCCACGTCGGCGAGCTTCCGGAGATCGGTGGCGAGAGGCAACAAATAGGAGTCGGTCTTCTCGACCGGCGTCCCCACCGCCAAATGGACCTCGGCGGTGAACTCCCCTTGGTGGACGTCGGGCAATAGTTGGGTTCCGAGGTGGCCGACGCGCGAGGCGGTGACCGCCATGAGGCCCACGGCCGCGAGGATGACGAGCCACGGCACGCGGAGCGCCGCGCGGAGAACGTTGGGATAGACGCGCTCGAGGGAGATTGTTCAGGAGGTCGAACACGACCTGGATCGGCGTGAACGCCTTTGGAAGAGCCACCAGAGCCCCCTGCCACGAGGAACGCGCCGCGGAACGCCGTCGCGAGGACGAAGAGCATGGTCCGTCCGATTCCCAACAATAGGTTCGGGATCCAGCGCAGGACGTTGCGCCACGCCATCCCGCCGAACGGATTGCTGAAGACCCCGCGCCCTCGCCGATCTCGCGCAGGCGGCGCGAGGCGAGCATCGGGATGAAGAACAAAAGCAAACAATAGGGAGAGGAAGCGGCTGACGACGACCGTGAGCGCTTGATCGCCGAAGAGCTGCCCCGCGATCCCCTCGACGAAGACGATCGGAAAGAAAACCGCCATCGCGGTGAGCGTCGAGGCGGTGACCGCCCCCGCGACCTCCGAAACGCCGCGCACGGCGGCCTGGATCAGGCCGTCCCCCTCGTGGCGGCAGCGCGAGATCGACTCCAACACCACAATCGCGTCGTCGACGATCATCCCGATCCCGAGCGCGAGGCCGCCGAGGCTCATGACGTTCAGCGACATGATGCATCAGGAACATCGGCGCGAACGTCGCGATGACCGAGATCGGGATCGAGAGGGCGATGACCGCCGTGTCGGTGAAGCGGCGAAGGTAAAGATAAAGGATGAGGACCGCGAGGATGCCGCCGACGAGCGCCGAGTTCTGGACGTCCTCGAGCGCATCCCGGATGAATCGCGACTGGTCCGAGAGGATCGTGAGCTGGAGGCGATCCTTCATCTTCCGCGCAAGAAAGTTGGTATTGGCCTCCCGGTCGGCCTTGCGACGGCGGACCAGCTCGTCGTGGCGATCGACCGCCTCCTTGGCGGATTCTGGTGTTGTCGAACTCCGCGTCGGCGGCGCGATACTCGGCGTCGAGCGCCCCCGAGTCGAGGCGCGCGCAGAACGCCTTCTGCTCCGGAGCGCCGAAGATCCGTTCCTTCACCCGCTCGGCGAGATCCACGATGTTGGCATCGGCCTCGCGATCGATGGCGAGCTCCACCGCCTCGGCGCCGTCGATTCGGACGACCACGTCTCGATCGCGGTGATAGGGCTCCACCCGCGCCACATCCCTCAGGCGCACCTCCGCATCCCCAATATTCGCCAGCACGATGTTGGCGATGTCGTCGACGGTGAGGAACTGGTTGAGGGTCCTCACCAAGAATTCCTTGTCCCCCTCCTCCACCTTTCCCGCCGGGGCGTTGAGGCTTTCCTCGCCGAGGCGCTTGCGGACGAGATCGAACGGTAAGTTGCGTGTTGGCGATCTCCCGCGTGTCGACGGCGACCCGCACCTCGTCTTCGAGACCGCCGCGGAGCCGCACGGCGGCGACCCCGGCAGCCCTCGAGCTCGCGCTTGAGATCGTCGCGCGCGAGCCTCCGCAGCTTTCGGAGGTCGGGCTCCCCGATACCCCATCTGGAGGATCGGATCGAGGTTCGGGTCGTAACGCAACAAAATCGGCTTTTCGGTCTCCTGCGGGAGGAAGACGCGATCCAACTTTCGCGCACGTCCTGCATCGCGAACGTGATCCGCGTTCCCCAAGCAAACTCCAGGACGATGTCCGAGACCTCGGCGCGCGAGACGCTCCAGATCCGCACGAGGTTCGAGGTGGCGGCGAGCGCCTCCTGAAGGCGCTCGGTCACGCGCTCCTCCACGTCCTCGGGGCCGCACCTGGATATTGGGTGCGCACCGTGATCGTCGGATAGCTGATATCGGGCAGGAGGTTCAGCCGGAGCTTTCCCAACGATGCGATGCCGAAGACGAGGACCGTGACGGCCACCATCGTGATCGCGACGGGCGCGTGGCGGTGACTGGTAGAAGCCGCGTCCCGGGCCGTCGGCCTGGCGCGGATCGTTGGGTTCCATCGCGCTCACCCGCCCGCCGGAGCGTTGTCGAGCGTGACCTTGAGCCCTCCTTCAGATCGACGTTCGCGACGACCACGACCTGATCGTCGGCGCGGAGCCCCTGATCGTTGATATTGCGCACCTCGATGCGCGTGTCGTCGGAGAAGCCCTCGTCGATCGGGATCCGCACGGTTTTGCCGTCGCGGACGACGAACACGAACGGCTTCTCCCCTCGAGAACCCGCGCACGTTTGGGGATGAGGTAGGCGTTCTCGCGGCGGCCGAGGGTGACTCGCACCCTCACCAAGATTCCGGGGCGCAGGAGGTGCTCGGGATTCTTGAGCGACGCGGTCACCTTGAACGAGCCGCTCAGCGGGTCGACGACCGGCGAAATCCGCTCCACCCGCCCGCGGAAGGAGCGCAGTTCGTTGGTATTCGGATCATTGGGAATCGCCTCGCTCGTGGCCGTCACGTCCTGGCCGCCGTTCACGAGGAGCTTCAGCGTCGCGCTGCGGGCGGTAGAAGACCGTCTGCAGGTTCTCGAGATCGGTGATCCGGAAGACCTTCGTCTCGCGGCGTCGCCGTCTCGCCGACCTTGATCCCGCGGAACGAGACGACACCCGCGAAGTGGGCCTTGATCTCGGTGTCGGCGAGACGGGCGCGCGCGAGCTCGGCGGCCCAGTCGGCCTTGGCCTTCGTCGTCTCCCCGGCCTTCATGGCGAGCGCCGACTTTTTCGTGGTGAACTGGGATACTTGGTAATTGTTCTCGGCGCGCTCCCAGGCGAGCTTCGAGGCCTCGACGAGCTTCGGCGCCAGGATTTGGAGGCCGGTCTCATTGGCGGAGCTGGAGAGCGTCGCGTCGCGGTCGTAGTCGCGCTTGGCCTGCGTCGCGTCGGGATTTGGCGAGAGACTCCTTCTTGAGGGATTCCTCGAACGCAAGATTCGCCTCCTCCGCCGATTGTTTGGCTTCCTCCTGCGCGATCTCGGCCTGCTTGAGCGCAATCTTGGCTTCGACCTGATCGAGGACCGCGAGGATCTGCCCTCCACGACCCTATCTCCTCCTCGACGTTCAGTTGGCGAACGATGCCCGTAGTCTTGGCAAACAGCTCGGCCTCGTGGATCGCCTCGATGTGGGAGGTCGTCTCGAGGAAAGAGGCGATCGTGTCGCGCGAGGGAACCTGGGTTCGCACGCGGATGCGATCGAGGGTGGTGGGCTGCGCTTCCGCAGGCTTGGAATCGGCGCCGCGCTCGCGGGTCCGGTCTCGGCGGCGCTCCCCGGCTTCAGTGCACGATGGAGTGGCAAGGACGGCGATGGCCGCGACGATCCAGAGAATCGGACTTAGGCGGCCATTCCCATCGCGAGGTGTTGCGAGGTGCGCGGCGTTCACGAAAGCGAGGGAGGGCGGAGTGACGTGGTCGGCCGACCGGGCTCCAGAGAAACCCACAATACTGGAAGCCGGAGAAACCCTCCAGCGGGCGCACCGATCCCTTCGCGCGGGCACTGTCGCCGAGTCCGGTCACCGTCGCCCCCGCGACGCGGGTCTAAGTGGCGAATCCACCCCGACTTCGGTTGCTACCCATGGCGCGGTAGGAACTTTCATTTCGATAATCCGCGTCTTTACTGTCGATGGGACACGACAGCGAAGGTACCCTTGGTTCCCTGCCACTCATGCGATTCAGCGACTGCAAATCGTTATGGCTACCCGAGTTGGAAGGAAATCGGACAAACGCCGTCGCGTCGGCAAGCGGCTTGATTGGGCCGCGCGCTCACTCACCGCTCCGACGACTCGGGATCTCGAAGCACTGATTCGCCAAGGAATCCCAACACGCGGTGCCACGACCCCCGCACGACGCCATCGCACCACGAAATCGCACCATGGTTGACCACCTCGACTTCTACACCGAGAAGAAGTACTGCCCCCGATGCCATGATTACGTTCCATACTTGGCATCGCTCACGCGCTCCTTCTGCGCGATGTGCGGCCAGCCGGTGAACCTGTTCTCGAAGGAAGATTGGCAAAAGTTCCGCCGGCGCGACGCGAAGACCGCCAATGCCAAGAAAACGAGCTTCTTGAGCCAAGGCAACAAACCGCGCCACACGCGCCCCTCCGCCGACAACAACTGAAGATCGGCTGGGCTCGAGACCCTTTAGTTACCTTTCGCCGGCCGCGACGCAGGGGGCGGCTCGTCCGCCGGGGCCGACTCGGTCTTCTCCATCGCCTCGAGCTTCGGAAGATTCGGCGCCACGGGCTCCCGCTTCAGTAGTTGGCGAACGCGCGCGGCGGCCTCGTCGGCCCCCTTCGCGTCGCCCCGTTCCTTACGGATGAACCAGAGCGCTTCCCAAGTTTCCGGCTCGTTGGGGCGCTTGGCGCGCCGCTCGTCGAGGAGCCTCTCCGCCGCCGCCTTATTGTTAGTGAGCAGCAGCGAGTACGCGCGCGCCACCGAGACCCCACGTCGTCGCGCGAGAGATTGACGGCGCGGGTCCACGCCTCGTCGGACTTCAGCTTGTCGCCGATCTGGTCGTAGCGCATCGCGAGTTGGATAATGTTGGGGAACGTCCTGGGGTTCGCCAGGAACTTGCCCTTGAGGATCCGGATGGCCTCCTGGTGGATCCGCAGGAACTCCTTCCGATCGGCCGCGGCTTTGGCCTTGGACTCGTCGCCCAGCGCCTTGTAGGCGCGGCTCAGCTCGTACTCGACTTCCCAATCAAACGGATCGTTGTTGCGCGCCTTCTCGAGATAGGGGACCGCGGCGCCAGAATTGTCGCTTTCGCACGAGGACCCGCCCGAGCGGCAGGGAGGAAGGTCGGCGCGTCGGGATTGAGGCCGACCGCCTTGCGCAGCGCCTCCTCGGCGTCGTCGTAGCGGCCGAGACGCTCGAGCGTGACACCCTGCCGCGCAGCGCCTCGCGATTCTTGGGATTCTTCCTCGAGGACCCGCTCGTAGGTCGCGAGCGCCTCCTCGTGCTTGCCGACCTCGTAGTAGCAGTGGCCCAAGACCTGCGCGCGTCGCCGAGGACCGCCGGGCGCAGCTCGATGGCCTTCTCCAAACTTGGGATCGCGTCGGACCAACGTTGGAGACGGTAGAGGACGATGCCCAGTCGCAAATGCGCTTCCGAGCGCTCCGGCTCGAGCTGGATCGCGGCGCGCAGCTCCTTTTCGGCACGCTGGTAGTCGCGCTGCTGGAAGGCACGCACCGCCACGTCCATGCGCGCGTCGGCGGGGCTCGCGGGGCGGCTTTGGGCGCCGGGCGCCGCCGGGGCGGTCTCGGGGAGATCCTGCGGGGCGAGGAACGATGCCACGAATAGCGCGGATAGGAGGTTCATTTGTCTTTGTTGGGATCGTTGGCTTTCGAATCGGCGGCCTGCGGCTCGACCCGTTTGTGGACCCGATCGACCGGAAGATTCTTGGCATTCTCGACGCGGCCCGAGGGCCAGCGGATCTCGAGCTCGTCGACCTGCCCGGCGTCGCCGACGCCGAAACGCACGCGCGGGTCGTTCGAGCACTGGAACGAGGAGCCTGGCTGGCATTCGGCGATCTGCTCCACCTTGCCGCAGCGAATCTTGACGAGCGCGCCGTAGGCGGAGCGATTCGAGGCGCGCCCCTCGAGCTCGAACGCGATCCACGCGCCGCGCTTCTCGAGATCGTTACGCAACACGACCGGCTTGCCGTTCAGGACGGTGACGACCGCATCGATGTCGCCGTCGTTGTCGAGGTCGCCGAATGCGGCGCCCCGATGGACCCGCTTCGCGGCGAGTCCCACCATTGCGGTCACTTCGGCGAAGCGGCCACCGCCCAGCCCGCGGAAGTATTGGTTGCTTTGGGCGTAGGTCGTGTCGGTCCCGGGGCGATCGGCCTCCGGGTAGACGTGTCCATTGGTAACGAAGAGATCGGGCCAGCCGTCCAAGTCGCCGTCGAAGAATTGGCATCCCCAGCCGAGCTTGGGGATCGTGGGTCCGCCGATGCCACTGATGTAGGACTCGTCGGAAAGTAGGCGCCGTGGTTGGCGAAGAGGTTGTCGGCCTGCCCCGAAAAGTTGGTGACGACGATTCCGAAGCGCCCCGTGCGCGCGAAGTCGGCGAAAGCCACACCCATCCCGGAGCCCACGTGGCCGTGGTCGTCGACCGAGCAGCCCAGCTCATCGGCGACGTTGCGGAAGGTGCCGTCGCCCTGGTTCTCGAAGAGAAAGTAGGGCTCCGAGTCGTTCGCCACGAATAGATCGTCGTCGCCGTCGCGGTCGAAATCGAATGCCGCGACGCCGAGCGCATACGACGCGGGGACCTTCGCGATCCCACTCTTCTGCGTGACGTCGACATAGTTGGGAATTCCGTCGGCGCCGATCCCGGAGTTGCGGTAGAGCGCGGGCCTCTCGCGCGGCAGCCCGCGCGGGCCGCGCATCACCTGCGCGCCGCGCCAGGTCGAGTCCCCGCCCCAGGCGGGCGGCTTCTCGAGGTCGAACTGGAGATAGTTGGCGACGAAGAGGTCGAGGCGCCCGTCGCGATCGAAGTCGACGAACGTGGCGGACGCGCTCCAGCGCGGATCGGCGAGGCCGGCCTTGGCCCCGACCTCGCGGAAATGCCCCTTGCCGTCGTTCAAATACAAACAATCGGGGCCGAGCTCGGCGACGAAGACGTCGAGGTCCCTGTCGTTGTCCACGTCGCCGACGGCGACGCCGTTCCCCCAGCGCGATCCTCCGATGCCGGCGGTTTCCGTGGCATTGGTGAAATGGATCTTCCCATCATTGAGCCAGAGGGTGTTGCCGGCCCCCGGCTTTCCTGCGCGGAGGGCTTCCAACGTGGAGCCGTTGGTGAGCCACAGATCGAGATCGCCGTCGCCGTCGGCGTCGAAGAGGCCGCGCCGCCGCCGTTCACCTCCAGGATCCATTTCTTGGTCTCGAGAGTGGCGCCGCAGACGCCGGCCACGTCGACTCCGGCGGACGCCGACACATCGACGAAGCTCCCGGCGGACTTCGACGATGCCCCTCCTGGCTCGCGGCGAGCACGAGCGCGATCGGCAACAATCCGGAAATCGTCATGGGGAAGGGAATCTTTAACGGGCGCGGGAAGCAAAACGGCCGCGAGGAAACCTCGCGGCCGCGTCGTTCATTGGCGGGCGCCCGCGCACGCGGGCACCCTAGCCGCCATCACGGAGCGATCGTCGACTCGATTCCGTTCGAGAACTCGATGTCGGCGCTGTTCACCGAGATCGACTGGAAGTCGAAGGTCCAACCCGCGAAGGCCGGATTGTTGGGAACCGCGAGGTTGATCGTCATCGTTCCGGCGCCGTCGGCGAAGCCGAGCTGGCCCGAGCCGAGGGTGACCGGATCGACGAGGAACGTCTCGCCGAAGCCCGTCATGTTGAAAATGCTCGCGCGGAAGCTCGCCCAGAGGATGCCGCCCGCCGCGTTCGGCAAGCAGCCCGTCGTGACGAATGTTGCGTTCTGTCCGACCTGCATGATGCCGACGCCGTTCATGTCGAGCGTGTTGCCGGCCGCGCCCACGCCGTAACGCAAGTATCCGGCGACCTGGAACTTGATGGCGGTCGACACGACGCTGTTGCCCACGCGATCGTTGGCCTTCGGCGTATAGTTGACAATCGCGCCGGGGACGCTCGCGCCGAGCGCCGCGACATCGATCTCGCCGCGGAACAGGTGCCCGCCCATGCGCTTCATCGCCACGTCGTTCGCCGCGAAGTTGCCATTGTTGGCTTCGACGGTCACGTCATACTTGGCATTGATGAAGTCCTGGCCGTCGTCGTACGAGCCGTCCTGGATCATCGTGCGGAAGACGAACGGGCCGCCGCCGGTCTGGACCGCGAAGAGCGCCTGCTTGCGGAGGATCTTCGGGGCCTGCGAGTCGACCGCGCCCGTGTTCTTGAAGAGCTTGTTGCCCGTGCCCGATTCTCCGACGGCGGTGACGTAGTCCATCCTGCCGTCGTTATCGAAGTCGCCGGGACCGCCGTCGAGCGTGGGATCGCTGGTCGTCGTGAACGCGCCCACGGACTTCGTGAAGTTCATCCCGGGTCCGGTCACGTACAGCTTCTCCGCCGAACCCAACGATCCGATGATCACGTCGAGGCGGCCGTTGTTGTCGGCGTCGATGAACGAAACTTCGTTGTCATCGTCGCCGTTGCCGCCGGAGATGTTCGACGAGGAAGTATTGTTGTTGAAGCCGAGCGTCGTCGAGGGGACGAGGAGGTTCGTCGAGGTGCCCTCGTTCAAGCTCGCGATCGAGATCCAGAAGCCGTCGACGTCGCCGTCGTTGTCGAGGTCGGCCCAGTCGGACTCGTAATTGTTGCCTGAGCCGGCGTAGCCGAGCGTCGCGGACGCGTCGGAGAACACACCGCTGCCATTGTTGAGGTACATCTTCTGGCCGCCGGTGGTCTTCGCCGAGCTCATGAGGTCGAGATCGAAATCGTTGTCGATATCGACGAGCGAGACGTCCTGCGCGTTGGAGATGTTGATGGCCGGAAGATTGGCAACCGTCACGTCGGTGAAGAGGCCCGTGCCGTCGTTCAAGAAGAGGCGGTTCGGCTTGCCCTGGTCGCTCATCGCGACGTCGAGGTCGCCGTCGTTGTCCACATCACCGAACTGCGCGCAGGGCGACGACATGTTGATCGTCGGGAAGTTCGTGGCCGTAATGTTGGTGAAGTTGCCGGTGCCGTCGTTGCGGAGCAGTTGCGGCTGGCGCGTTCCCATTTGTGCGAAGAGAAGATCGATGTCCGTGTCCCCATCGATGTCGAAGGCCAGTGCAGCCGCCGGCTTGCACCGTGAATCCGCCGGGGAGGCGCGTCGCGGCTTCGTCGGTGAACGTGTAGCTACCGACGCCGATGGACTTGTTCATCTGGATCTGTGGGATGTGCGGCGACATCGAGCCTGGGCTCAGCACGAATCCGGTCGATCCGATGATGTCGAGGCGGCCATCGTTGTCGAGGTCGGCGATTTCGACTCCCTCGCACTTCGTTGCGTAGCTGGGGCCCGCGAGCGCACCGACGACGTTCTGGAATTGTTGGGCGGAAGCCAAACCGGCGAACACCAAGAATGCAGCCGGGCCGGTAATCAGTGATTTGGGGTCGTTTCATCGAACTCACTTCGGTATTCAGTGGGATCTGTGGGAACCAACGAAACGCCGAACACCAAGAATCGGTGAGCGACGACGCGAGGGGGCCCGGAAGAGGAACGGAGTTGTTTGGGGGTCCGAGGTGCGAAACAGGTTCGGGGCGGGTCGGCGAACGGGCGCGTCGTTACGCGTTGGGCCGCAGTTGGTTGCGCGAAAAAACCGGGGCCGGGGAAGCGTGTGGAACCACCCGAACGATTCAGCTAACACCGGGCGTGCAAAGTGGTCAACGGTGCAGTACCGCCTCACTCAACTCGCTTCGGCGCGCCTCATCCTCCTCTGACGCCTTCCGGATGTCGACGGGATCCCCACGACATCCTTCGGCTGGCTCTCGAAGGGGGTGGATCTTGTGCAGGTGCGCGACAAGGACGCGACCGCCCGCGAGCTCTATGAGCGGACGCTTCCCGCCCTGGAGATCGCGCGTGGGGCCGGCGCCGCGATCTTCGTGAACGATCGCCTCGACGTGGCGATCGCGGCGCATGCGGACGGGGTCCACCTCGGTCAGGAGGACATGCCGCTCTCCGACGCGCGCCGGATCGCGCCCCGGGATTCCTCATCGGGATCTCCACCCACTCGCTCACCCAGGTTCGCGCGGCGTCCGACGGCGGCGCCGATTTGCTGGGATTCGGCCCGATGTTCCCGACGGCTACCAAGCCCAACGAAACGGCCATTGGTCCCGCCCACATCGCGGACGCGGTCTCCCACTCTCGAGCTCCGGTCTTCGCCATCGGCGGGCTGGACGCCGAGCGCATCTCGACGATCGGCGCGCGAAGGGCGGCCGTCTCGTCGGCGATCCTCGCGTCGAGCGATCCCAAGAATACGGCTCGCGAGATCCGCGCGGCCCTCGAGCGCAACGGGCTAGCTAGCAGGTCGCTGAAAAAGTGCTTCGCGCCCAGGCGCGCGAGATTCTTGGCAAGATCGAGGCGGCGGGTCCGAGGCGTAGCGAAAAGCTACGCCGAGGACACGCCAACGATGAGATTTCCAAGAAGATCCGCGCATGGGCCGAATGACTTTTCAGCGACCTGCTAAAGGAATAGGGTCGCGTCGCCATAGGAATAGAAACGGTATCCCTCGCGCACGGCTTCCCCATAGAGATCGAGGACCCGTTCGCGCCCCGCGAAGGCGGCCACCAATACCAACAAACTCGATTGCGGCAGGTGAAAGTTGGTGAGGAGCGCGTCGGCGACGTGAAACTGGAACCCGGGGCGAATGAAGAGATCGGTCGAGCCGGCGCCGGCGCGAATCCGCCCTCGCCGATCGCGACCGACTCGAGGGTGCGAACGACGGTGGTGCCGACGGCGATCACCCGCCCCCCATCGCGGCGCGCGCGATCGACGGCCGCGGCCGTCGCTTCGGGCACCACGAAGTCCTCGAAGTCGAGGTGATGCTCCTCGATCGTCTCGGAGCGAATCGGCGCGAAGGTCCCGTGGCCGACCTCGAGGCGCACGCGCGCGAGATGCGCCCCGCGAGCCTCGATCGCCGCGAGGGCGTCGTCGCCCAGGTGGAGCCCCGCCGTCGGCGCCGCGACCGCCATCCCCCTTCGGCGAAGACGGTTTGGTAGCGCTCCTGGTCGAGCGCGGCGAAGGCAATCTCCTCCTCGCCCGCCCCGCCGCGCGCGCCGAATATAGGGAGGGATTGGAACGTGTCCGAGGCGCTCCAGGGCAACCAGCGCGTCGGAACCCAGGATTCGGGCGCGCCAGGCCTCGCGCGTCGCGGGCGATCAGCTCGACCGAGACCCGCGGATCGCGCTCGAACTCGAGCCGCATCCCATCCCGGAGCTTCCCCTTGCCGTCGAGAAGAACGCGGATCTCGCCCCCGGAAAAGTTTTCAACACGAGCCCTTCGAGACGGCGATCCCGCCGGCCGCTTGAGATGGATCCGCGCGCGGCCGACCCGCACGTCGTTCACGACAACCAAGTCATCCCGCTTCAAAAATCCGGCGAACTCGGCGATCGTGGTGTGGGTTCGCGCGCCGCTTCCACGATCGAGCACAAGGAGTCGGGCCGCTTCCCTTCGTTCGGCGGGAACGCGGGCGATCCGGTCATCCGTCAGCGAAAAGTCGAACTCGTCGAGTCGCACCGGATGAGCGTAGTCGAAAAAGAATACGGGGACGGGTACATGTACCCGCCCCACCAATCATGAGCCTGACCGAGGCAACACTTCTCGTCCTTTACTTTGGAACGCTCGCGGCGCTCTCGGGATATGGCTTGCATCGGTTCCACATGCTCGCGCTCTATCGTTGGTATGGGAAACGGGAGCCTGCGCGCCGCACGCTCCCCGACGGCAATGCTGCGCCGGAAGAGTTGCCATTCATCACTCTTCAGCTCCCCGTTTTCAACGAGCGCTACGTCGTCGAGCGGTTGATCGATGCGGCGGCGCGCGTCGACTACCCGCGCAGCCGATTCGAGATCCAAGTCCTCGACGATTCGACCGACGAGACCACCCGCCTCGTCGACCGATGTGTGGCATCGTGGCGGAGCCGCGGCGTCGACATCGTGCATCTTCACCGCACCAATCGCGCCGGATACAAGGCGGGGGCGCTCGACGAAGGGCTGCGCGTCGCCAAGGGAGACTTCATTGTAATCCTCGACGCGGACTTCGTGCCCGCGAGCGACTTCCTCCGGCGACTCCTCGAGGGATTCAGCGACGAGAAAGTTGGGGTCGTCCAAGCGCGCTGGGGTCATCTCAATCGCGATTTTTCGTTGCTCACACGCGTGCAGGCGATCCTCCTCGACGGGCATTTCGTGATCGAGCACACGGCGCGCAACCGCTCCGGGCGATTCTTCAACTTCAATGGAACGGCCGGCATGTGGCGGCGCACCTGCCTCGAGGACGCCGGCGGCTGGGAGCACGACACTCTCACCGAAGACCTCGATCTCTCCTATCGCGCGCAGCTCCGCGGTTGGCGTTTCGTTTACCTGCGCGATTTGGTCGTGCCGGCCGAGCTCCCGGCCGAAGTCCATGGCTTCAAGTCCCAACAACACCGGTGGGCGAAGGGCTCCGTGCAGACCGCGCTCAAGCTGGCGCCGCGCGTCTCCCGCTCGACTGTTCCCAACAAAATCAAGCTCGAGGCGTTCGCCCACCTCACGGCGAACTTCTGTTACCCGCTTCTTTTGTTGCTGAGCCTGCTTTTGTGGCCTTCGCTCTGGCTGCGGACCCACGTGCTCGACGCGGGGAGCGTCACGCTCTTCGACTTCGCCACATTTGGCGCGGCGTCGATCGCGATCGCACTCTTCTACTTGGTGGCCGAGCGGGCCGCCGATCCCGTCGGATGGAAGCGGCGGATCCTCGATCTGCCGGTCGTCCTCGCGCTCGGCATCGGCCTCGCGGTGAACAACACGATTGCGGTTTTCGAGGCGCTCGTTGGCAAGGAGTCGCCGTTCGTCCGCACTCCCAAGCATGCAATCACCGGCACATCGGGGACCTGGCGCGGGAAGGCTTACTTCAGCCGCAAGTCGATCACCTCGATCCTCGAGGTCGCGCTCGGTCTCTATTTGGTGGGAACGATGGTGTACTCGTGCACCCAGGGGCTTTACTTGGGAACACCGTTCATCGCCCTCTTCGCGTCGGGTTTCCTTTACATCGGCACGCTCTCCTTCGCGCAGGCGATCGCCAATCTTCCGATCTTCCGCCGGCGCGCGGCGGTCGAAGCGGCTCGCGACGGCGCGCTCCATCCCGCGGCCATGCTGGCCTAGCAGGCGCGATGGCCTAGAAGGCCAGCGATCGGCTAGCCGCGCGCCGCGCGCGCGTACTCCTCGAGCCAGACGTTCTGCCGGTGGAAATCGTTTTCTTTACATCCCACCGGAGACTTGAAGAACGCCGCGGTGTGGAGCATCGCCCCCGACTCTCCGCGCCTCTGCGAGAGGTCGGCGAGGCGCACGAGATCGATCACGAGCGGCGCCGCGAGCGCCGAGTCGCTCCCACTCCACGTGAATTGGAGCGACATCCGCGTTCCAAAGAATCCGCGGAAGTGGATGAAGTCCCAGGCGGTCTTCCAGTCGCCGAGCGAGGGGACGTAGTCGATCGACACGCGCGTGTGCATGTCGGCGCGGTCGCCCAGAGTTGGCGAAGCGCCTGGTCTTTGTTGGCAACCTTCCCGGCCTTGTGCGCGGGGTCGGCGAGCGTCCGCCCGTCGGGATTGCCAAGTAAGTTGTATCCCTCCCACGCGAGCACCTCGAGATTGCGGTCGCGGAAGAGGGGCGCGAGGACCGTCTTCACCAATGTTTCGCCGGTCTTGCCGTCGCAGCCGGCGTGGGGGACGCCGCGATTCTTGGCATGCTCCTCGAGCCCGCCCGGCTTGGCGCCGAGCGAGGGTGTGAAGTTCACGTACGCGCACCCGGAATCGATCGCGGCATAGGCGTAGAGGCTGCTCGCGGGGATCGCCGCCCCCGCAGCGAGATCGCGCTCGAACGCCGCGATCCGATCCCAACTATCGGGTGCGGGGCGCGCCGCCTCGGTGCTCGCGAGGTTCGCGACGACCACGGCGTCGAGCTTGTTGCGCTCGCGGAAGCCGGCGAGCGCCCCTTTACGCGCGCCACGATCTCGCGCGGCTCCAGCGAGCGCCCGGTCAGCGTTTCTTGGTAGAGCCCGGCGCCGTCGCCGGCGGGACCGTCGGGGGCGTCGAGGAAACCGGGCACGATCTCGCGGTCGATCTCGCCGAGCGCGGCGCGCGCCGCCTCGATCTCCGCCCGCGCCACGACCCCTCCTCGGCCATGCGCATCGCCGCGTCGGCGAGGGTGCCCTCGCGGACTTCCATCCCCCAATACCAACGATCCCGGATCGAGCAGCGGGACCCTTCGAAGATCGGACGGGCCGTCACGAGGCCGGTGGTGCCGATCCGACCGCTCCGAAGACCACAAATACCCAGCGCCACGCAACTTCCCACGGCTCCGCGCGCTCCAACGATGAAGACTCCCACGCGCCGGGTCGGAGCCGTTTTCGTATTGTTGGTCAACGGTATCGTTGGGATGTGGGTGGCGCGGGCGTGGATTCGGCCGCCTCCGGCCTGGGGTCGGCCGGCGCGAGGCCGAAGTAGCGCCGCACGATCGCGTCGTATCGAACGGGCCAGGGCTCGGCCGCGACAGCGGCCCCGCTTGCGACGGGTTGCCCGGATCGAAGAGGGTACCCCGCGAGGCGCCCGGCGCCGAAGCGGCGACCGCGCCGCCCCCGCCGCGCCCGAGGGTGCGCCCGGAGGAGCGCTCCGATCCGCCGGAGACGCGGCGACCCCGCCCGGTGGCGGCTGCCGCTCGAGCGCGGCGATCGCCCGATCGGCGAGCGCGCCCATGTCGTCACGGGCCCCAGGCTCGCCCGACGGTGATTCCCCCATTTCCGCCAGCAGCGCCCGCAGCGCGCGCCGCAGGTCGGCGTCGGCGCGGGCGCGCTCGTCGGCCGGGGCGGCGCGGGCCGCCGCGGCGCGCGCGACGACCTCGGCCGCCGCCGCGTCGATGCCAACATTCGCCCCCGCCGATGCCAACGATCCCGCGCGAGCGGCGCCGTCGATCGCGCGCGCGCGCCGAATCGTTTTCTTGGGGAAGGGCCGCGAGCGGCGCGAGGATCCAGAGCGCGAGCCCGGCCGCCGGCCCGATGAGGGCGTGGGTCACGTCGCCGCGGCCGAGCCGCGCGGGGTCGCGCCCGCGGAGCTCCGCCACCGCCTCGCGCGAACACAAAGAATCGAGCGGGCCGCGCCCGGCGAGCGCCGCGCCGAAGGCCTCCGTTCCCAACATTCGGTCGAGGCGCGCGGCCGCCGCCGCGGCCGTGGGGCGCTTCCACGACACCAAGAATACGGCGACACCCGCGCACGCCGCCGCCGCGAGCGCGTCGGGCGAGGAGCCGGCGTGCCCGCGCGCCGCCGCGAGCGCCAGCACCCCGAGCGCGGCGCCGGTCGCACTTCCCAATCCCACGATGAGCGAGCGCGACCACACGCCGCGCCTCGCCCGCTCGAGGGCGCGCGCGTATTCTTGGTGATTCGCCTCGGCCTCGTTCATCGGTTCGAGGGGCGCGACGTGGCGGGTTGGCTCTCCGGCGCCATCGCCGATTGAGCGGCCGCTCCAGCGGATCCTTGCTGAAGCTCAGCACCACCGGGAGCGGATCCGAGGGGATGAGCGTCCAGTTCGGCTGGTAGATCTCGAAATCCCCTTCCATCGCGTAGGGGTGCGGCTTGGGAAACGCCAGCACGGGCTGGCTCGCGAATCCACACGATACCAAGTTTCCGTCGACGTTGGCCGCGTACGCCGGGACCTCGCGCTTGCTCCGCGGCTCGAGCATCGTCGAGTTCACGAACACGAATCCCAAGTTTGGAATCGTCCGCCCCTCGGGGCGCTCGAAGACCAAGTCTTCGATCCGGTGGCGGTGGTAGCCGTGGTCGTCGGTCCACTCCACGTAGAGGTACACGCGATCGCCCGACCCCGGCACGACCTCGTAGATCGTGGCCCCCGACGCGAGCTCCTCGTCGGTCGGGCGCGGCGACTTCAACTTTCGCGTCGGCCCGTTCCCTCGGTCAATCCCAACGAAAGAGCGCGGCGGCGACGTTGCTCGGGCGCACGTCGACCGAGATCAACGACTCGTAATGCGATCCGTGGGGAGCTGTCACCAAGTATTCGAGGGGCTGCTTCGGGCTGCTGAAGCGCCCGCGGACCGACACCAACTTTCTCTCGCGGTCGATCGCGACCCCTGCTCGGCCATCGCGCGATCGAACTGGCTCCGCATCTCGGCGGTCTCCGCCTCGGAGGCGATCTTCTGGGGGGCGGTCCGCCTCGGGGCGCGTCTCCGTGGGCTTCGGATTCTTGGGATCCTGGCGGAGGGCGCCCGGCGCGAGCGCGGCGGCGAGCCCGACCACGAGGGCGCCCGACGCGCACAGAAAACGAATCCCACGAATGTCGATCCGGTGTGAAATGCATGATTTTCGATGATTGGGATAGGGGACTCAACGGCTCGGCGCCGACGCCGCGGTGGGCTCGACCCCGTCCAGATGTAACATGTCGCGCACGGGGGCCAGGTGCGGGCTCCGCCGCACCTCGCCGAGGAGATCGGGATCCTCGCGCAGGAGCGCGCGGACGATTTCGACCGCCTCGTCGACGCGCTTCAACGCCGCGAGCGCGCAGGCGGCGCCGAAGCGGGCCGTGCGAGCGCCGGCATCCTCGTCCTCCTCGAGCGTCTGCGCGAGACGAAACGTCTCGTAGGCGAGCGCCGCGTCGCCGGCCTGGAGGCAAAGCCAAGCATACGTTTCGCAGACCGAGCGATCGTTGGGTGCGAGCGCGTGGGCGTCGGCCGCGAGGTCGCGCGCGCGCTGCGATTGGCCGCGCGCGTGGAACGCCGCCGCCACCTCCATGAGGCAGCGCGTGTCCTGCGCGCCGCGCCGCGCCGCCGACTCCAAGAATCGGAAGCCCTCGTCGGTGCGCACGTCGGCGAAGGCCGAGTCGGCGCGCGCGAGCGCGACCGACGCGTGGAGCCATCGCCGCGGCCGCCGCCCAATCGTGGGATCGGTGGATCCCAAGATTCGCGCGGACGCGCCGTCGACGCCCCCCGATGAGGCGAGGGCGTGCGCCGTGTCGAGGAGGTTTCCGGCCGCGCGCCGGTCCGCCGCGACCTGCGAACGTAACAATAACGACCGGAACCGGAAGTCGAGCTCGGAGCCGAGCGCCGGCGCCGCGTCGGCGAGCCGCTGCGTGACGCGCGGGAACGCCTCGATCCATGCCTCGGCCAAATCCAACAAAAACGTCGGGTCGACGAGCTGGAGCTCGCCACGCGCGATCATCCCGACACCAACGATTCGATCGGCGCCGCCGCGTCGGGGCCGAGCTTCGCGAGCGCCACCATCGCGTCGCGCTCGCGGTCGTAGCGCCGGCGCCGCTCGAGCGGCGTGCGGCGCGAGTCGGGATCGAGCAGACGCGCCGCCGACTCCCGCAGCGGCCGCTCGAATAGTTGGGAAAGGAGCGGCTCGATCCCAACGATCGACCGGGTGTTGCCGAGCGCCACGTTCGCGGCCTGCAGGACCAGCTCGTCGATCTCGTTGCGGTCGGCGCGCGAGCGGATTCCGTCGGCGATCTCGACGAGGACGCGCGCCCGTCGTCGCCTCCCCGGCGGCCGAGCGCGTGGATCGCCTCGATCCGCGAGTCGACGCTGCGATCCGCGCGCGCGACGCGCACGAGCGACTCGAAGGCCTCGGGATCCTCGAGCGTGGCGAGATCGCGGATCGCGTCGCCGCGGCTCTCGTCGCCGTACACACCTTTCGTATCCACCGCCAATTCCAACAAAAACGCGCGGCGCTGCGGCAGCCGGCCGGCGGCCATCGCGTCGAGCGCGCGCCGGCGCAGGTCGCCGTCGAGCGCGCGGATCTGCCCCGCGAGGGTCCAGAGCCCCTGCGAGTGCCCACGCCGCACCGCGGCGATCGCCGCCTCGATCCGCACGGCGGGGAGCGACGGCGATACCAACAATGACAAAAGCAAAGGATCGTTGGGCGACACGAGCGCCAGGCCGCGCACCGCCTCGGCGCCGAGCTCCCCGTCGACCGCGCGCTCCGCGCGCGCCCGCTCGCGGATGAACTCCACCGCCTTCGGTCCGCCGATGCGCGCGATCTCGCGGATCGCGATCCGCCGGATTCGCCACGCCGCCGCGGCCTCCTCCCCGCGCCCGCCGCGAGCTGGCGCGCGTAGGCTTTTTCGTGGTGTTTCACGAGGCGCGCGACCACGTCCTCGTCGCCCGCATAGGTGTCGAGCCCCGCGCAGATGCTGTCGATCAAGTCGGCGTCGTCGCGGTCGAGCTCGTCGAGCAGGAAGCCGCGGCTCGCCTCGTCGGGGCGCGCCCGAGGGAGGGTCTCGAGCCACTCGCCGCGGAGCGCCGGATCCTTTTCTTGGCGAACCGCCTCGATGCAGCGTTCGGTCGCGATCTCGCGCGAGCGGAGCGCGAGCGCGAATCCCAACTTTCGGATCTCGCCCAGGTCGTCGGCGAGCGCGAGCTCGCAGACCTCGGGGGGCGTGTCGGCGCGCGCGCGGAACGCGCGCAGCATCTCGTGGCGGGTCCGCGCGCCGCTGCCGGGCCAGCGCGACGTCACGAATCCGAAAGTTGCTTTCCCGCGCAGTGGGCGAGCGTCTGGACGATCTCCGCGCGGTCGTCGTCGCGCGACGATGCGAGCTCGTCGAACAATGCCATCAATGCGGCGGGGGCCTCCTCGCGCGCGATCCTTGGGAATGCCTGGAGGAGCCGGTCGAACGCGTAGCGCGAAATGTTGGGATCGAGGAGCGTCGCGCGCGCGTCGCCCGCGGCGGCGGGCCCCGCGGCCACGAGCCCCTCGATCGCCGCGTCCTGGCTCGACATCTCCGCCCCCGTGAGCAGCGCCCGCAGCAGGACCGGGGTCGCGGCGCGCCGGTCGGCGCCGGTCCCGTATACCAACAAAAGCGAATGGGCGAGGGCGCGCGAGTCGACGGGGAGCGAGCGGTCCTCCGCGATCGCGCGCAGCGCCGACTCGGCGCCGTCGATCGCCCCCGCCTCGCGCAGGGCCGCGAGCGCGCGATCGCGCAGCTCGGCGGAAAGGTTGGCATTGCGAAGGCTCGCGGCGAGCGCGGCGATCCCCACCGGGCCGAGCCGAGTCAACATATCGACCGCGGCCGCCGCGACCTGCGGATCCTTGTCGGCGATCCGCGCGGCAATTGTGGGAATCGAGTCGGTGGCCCCGCCGCGCGCGAGCGCCCGCAGCGCCTCGAGCCGCACGTCGAAGAACGGATCCTCCGCGAGCCCGGGGAGCGCGGGATCGGAGGAGCCGTCGCCCACCTCCGCCAACAATCGCGCCGCCTGCCGCCGCACCGCCCGCACCGAATCGCGCCGCGCGCGCAATCCCAACTCGGAGCCGGGTGCGGTCGCGCGCCTCGCGCACGAGGTCGGCGCCGCGCACCCCGGCGCCGAGCGCGGCGGCGCGCGTTCGCCAACTATCCGAGCGGGCCGCGCGCTCGAGCGCGTCGAGCGATTCGGGAGCCCGCTCGCCAACATTCGCGTGGCAGCCTCCTGGAGCGCCTCGTCTTGATTGGGTTGCAGCCCGCGCTCGGCCCACGCGATCCGCTCGCCGAGCTCCGCCGGCGCGCGCACCGCAGGGGGATGAGGCGCGAGAAATCGGCGCCGGGCGCCGCGCCCCCTGGAGCGCGATCCCAACGAAAAGAATCTTGGGGATCATCCCGCGGTCCGCGCGCGCGCCGCGATCGCGCCCCGAGGGCGTCGAGCAGATCGGTGGCGAGCATCGAGTCCTCGCCGAGCGCCGCCGCGGCCGCGTCCCCCGCCGCGCCGTGGACCTCCGCCGCGAGAACTGTGGCATCGAACGCCTCGAGGCCGCGCGCGGGAACGCCGCGATCACTCCGGTCAGGACGTCGCCCGTCCCGCCGGTCGCCATGCCCGGATTGCCAGTTTTGTTCACGACCGTGCGGCTTCCATTGCTGATAACGGTCCCGGCCCCTTGAGGTTGACCACCGCTTCGCAGCGGCGCGCGAGGAGCCGCCGCGGCGGCGCTCCGATCCTTTTGAATACCGGCCACGGTCATTCCCAATAGTCGCGATGCCTCCCCGGGTGCGGAGTGAGGACAGTGGATGCGCCGCGCTCGGCGATCCGCTCGGCCACGCCGGCGAAGGCATTCAAACCGTCAGCGTCGAGGACCAGCGGTTTCCCGATCGCGATCGTCACCTCGCGGATGAGCGTCGCGGTCTCGGGGTGGCGCGAGAGGCCGGGGCCGAGCGCCACGACGTCGGCCTCTTCGACCAGCTCGAGGAGACGCGCCCGCGCCCCCAGGCGATCGTCCCAGCAGCCGTCGATTGGAGCGATGCCAACGTTTCCACGGTCACCTTCGCCCCCATGACCGGCACGAGCGCCGAGGGATCGCGATCTTCACCAATCCCGCCCCGCGCGCGCCGCCGCGTGGGCGCACAGATAGGCCGCCCCGGGCATCTCGAGCGATCCGCCGATCACCAAGATTCGGCCGAAATCCCCTTTGTTGGCGTCGCGCGCGCGGCGCGAGGCGGCGCGCGGCGCCGCCGCCCTCGCGCGGCCGCGGGTTTCCCAACTTTCTTCGAGTCAGAGCTCCGCGACGACTTCGGCACGGCCGATCACCAATCCCGCGGCATTCTTGAGGTCCAGGTTCTCGAATCGCGCGAGTTCGGGTGCCGCCCCTCCCCCAACGATCCGAGACGCCGAAGCAAGCGCACGACCATCGCCTCGTATCCGTGGTGATTGCCGTCCTCCACCTTGACGGCGAATCCCAACTTTTTCCCGCGGACGCCGAAGGCATAGACCCCTCGGCGCCATTCTTGGGGATCACCGCCCCTCCCGAGGCCTTCAGGATCCCGTGGCAGAGGCGCCCCGTCCCCGAATAAAGGTGGGGATGGGATGTGACGGCCTCGGCGATCCTCGAAAGGTGGGGTGCGATCTCGTCGGGGGCGAGCCCGGGATTGGCGAGGCGCGCGAACCCGACGGCCAACGCCAACAATGGCGGGCGGAAGGTGGGGGCCGAGCAGCCGTCGACCGCGAGGCCGAGCGCCTCGTCGGACACACCCATCGCGTTCGCGGTCATGGCGCGGGTCAGACGCTGCACCGGCGAGTCGGGGTCGAGGTAACTCTCGGGGGCCGCCGAGATGCACCTGCGTCAGGAGGAAGCCGGCGTGTTTCCCCGAACAGTTGTGAACGATCGCGGAGGGCATCTCGCCCCGTCGATGGAACTCACGCCGCGCTCTCTCGCCGAACGGCTCCGACTTGCCGCAGCGGAGGTGGCCCTCCGAGAGCCCCGCGCGGCCGAGCATCCGCGCCACGGTCGAGCGGTGCTCGGTCTCGCCGTTGTGGGAGGAGCAGGCGACCGCGATCTCCTCGGCGGTGCAGCCGAATCGGTCGGCGGCGCCGCTCGCCACGAATGCGAGCGCCTGGAAGGGCTTGGTGCACGAGCGGGTGAAGACCGGAGTCCACGGATCCCCGACCGACCGCACCTCGGCGTTCTCCCAAAGGGCCGCCCACCCGCGGTGGACCGACTCGGTCGCTCCTTGGCGCTTACGAATCACCAAAGCGGGAGGCGCGGCGGGGTCTTCGGCCATGGGCGCGCCATCATAGGGGACGAAGGGATCCGGTTCCCGCGGCGCGACGCCGGGTGTTGACGCCCCCGGCGCGCGGTCCAACCTCCACTCCGCGAAACCCAATCATCGGACTTCGCAACGAACCCGCCCGCGCCGCCATGATCGAGATGGAACTCTGCCGCGTCATCATCCGTGAGAACGGCGATGACCAATATGTGTTCCTTCGCGAGCGCGAGGGAAAGCGGTCGTTCCCGATCGTGATTGGTCGGTCGGAGGGGCGCGAGATCTGGAATCTCGTCAACGAAACCAAGACTCCGCGGCCGATGACCCACGAGCTCCTTCGCAACACCATCGAAGCGCTCGGCGCCACGATCGAGCGAATCGTGGTGAACGATCTCGACAAAGGCACGTTCTACGCGCGGGTCGTCTTGTCACGAAACGGCGAGACGCTCGAGCTCGACGCGCGCCCGAGCGATGCGCTGGCACTCGCCACGCGCGTGCGCGCCCCGATCTTCGCCGCCGAGCACGTGGTCGAGATCGCGACGAACTGAACACCAATCATCTGGCGGGTTGCCCGAGTGGCTGAAAGGGGCTGCCTTGAAAGCAGCCAGGCCCTTAGCGCCTCGAGAGTTCGAATCTCTCACCCGCCGCCAATCTTGCGGAATCGCAAACCCCCACCCGCAATCGAGCCGACGGAGCCCCGCCATGGAAACCCAAACGAAGTCAGCGAATCTGAAGCAGGTCGCGCTCCACGAGCTGCGGGCCTTCCTGATGATCTCGCTCTATCTGTTCCTTTTCCTCGGAGTGTTCGCGATCTACCGGCGGCTGCTGATGGATCAGTACAAACTCAACTATGTCCGAATGGGCTACGTCGCGATCGAGGCGATGGTCCTGGCCAAGGTCATCATGATTGGTAATTGGCTCCGCCTCGGCGAGAGGGCCCGCCGCGGCCCGCTGATCTTCGCGACACCTCGGCCGGACGCTCGCGTTCACGCTCTTCGCGATGGTCTTCGGAGTCCTCGAGCGCGGCGTCATGGGGCTCTTCGATGGCAAGAATCTCGAAGCCATCGGGCGCGAGATCGTCGATCAGGATCGCTATGAGATCCTCGGCCGATTGTTGGTGACGTTCTTCACCTTCATTCCGTTCTTCGCCATCTGGGAGATCGGTAACGTCGTCGGGCCCGACAAGCTGAGGGGCTGTTCTTCCGGAGTCGCGCGGCGGTCGCGCCGTAGCGGCGCACCTTGGACACGGCCGCCCCCGCCGCTACTTCCCTTCGGCATCTCGGACACCAACTTTCCGTTCTCGTCGAGGAGTTGGATCGAGGGGTTCCCGACGCATCGACCGCGAGCAACGAGGCGCGGCTTCCCTTGCGATCGGAGAGGACGAGCTTCGCCGCGTCGTCGGCGCTGCGCCCGACAGAACACGCGCCGCGAGCCCGCGAGCCCTCGTCCTCGATCGCCTTGTAGGCCTTGCTCTTTCTCTTCGTTGGTCTTCATCGCCTCGATCTCGGCGAGGCGGTCCATGAGCTTCGAAAGAGGCGCGTCGGGGCGATCCCACACATGGAGACCGGCGGCGTGGCGGCCGTTCCCCTCCTCGTAGAGAATCCCAACGATCTGATCCTGCTTGTAGCGATCGAAGAGGATTCCGCCCCCGGCGCTCGGCGTGCCGGAGGGCGAGCGCCTCCCATCGAAGACGATCCCGCCGACCTCGTCTCCCTCGCCGTTGTAGAAGACCATCCCGGGGCGGGCTCGCCGCTTCGCTTCCCCACCTTTCCATCGACGATGGGCGGCGGGAAGTTGGCTCGGTTCGAGATGACGATGCCAACTTTACCGTCGGGCTCGACCACGTTGATCCGCCCGACGTCGAGGACATCGATCTTCCGCGCCGCGGCCCTGCGCGGCCGCGCACAGGCCGAGAACACCAAGGATCGCCGTCGTGAAGACGGCGTAGGAACGCAAGAATCGCACTTGCCCCGCGAGGGACTCGAGGCTGGGAGGGTCTGGGTCTTCATGCCGGGAGTCTCCGGAGCGCGCCCCGCCGCCGCAATCACTTGTCGAAGTCGGGGGCGCTTTTCCGTTGCGCGCGACGAGCGCCAGGTTCGCCGCCACGATCTTCGGGTGGGGCTGCGGCTCGTAGCTGTAGGCGAGCGCCACGACGATCCCGCTGTCGGGCTCACGCAAATAATAGGTCACCACCTTTCCGGTGTGTCCGCTGTGCTCGTAGCGGAGCTTCCCGAGTCGCGCGAGACCTCCCATCCGAGCGCGTAGCCCTGGAGACCCACGTCGTATAGTTTGGCTTTGCGCGCGTCGTCGAGGACCTTGGTGCCGGCGAGCGCGCGATCCCACAAATACATGTCGCGCACCGTCAGGACCGCGCCGCCGGCGCCCCGGTAGCCCCAGCTCAGGCGCGTGCCGTACGCGAACGCGACGCCGCGCCCGCGATCGTCGAGCGGCACGCGCCGCAAATCGCAATCGGGCTCGCCGATGAACGTGGCTCCCTGGAGCGCCGCGGGCTTGAAGAGGTGCTCCTTCATGTAGCGTTCGTAGGGGCTGCCCGGAGACTTTCTCGATGAGCGCCGCGAGCAGGAAATACGCCTGATTGCTGTATTCCCACTTGGAGCCGGGCTCCGATCCCAACTTTTGCGCGAGGATGTGCTTCACGACCGCCTCGCGATCGAACGGATCGATCCCCTCGAACTTTCCTCCCCGATCCCCGAGGTGTGATTCAGGAGATGGCGGAGCGTGACCTTGGACTTGTCGGCGGGGGCCTTCGGGAAAATCTTGGTGATGGCGTCGTCGATCGAGAGCTTCTTCTCCTGCTCGAGGCGGAGCACCCCGGCAGCCGTGAATTGCTTGGTGATCGAGCACCAATCCCACAGAGCGTTCGTTGCGATCGGAGTTTTCTTGGCATCGTCGGCGAGGCCGTAGCTCTTCTCGAGGAGCACCTCGCCCCCTTCGCCACGAGCACCGACCCGCAGAAGCCGTCGGGGAACCACTTCGGCGAATGCATAGTTTTTCGAGGATCGCTCTCCCACCTCCCCGCGCACGATGCCGGCGTCGGAGGCGGAGGGTCGGGTTTCCCCGGCTTCCCACCTTTCTGCTGGGAGAGCGCCGGGGCGGCGAAAGCCAAGAAAACGGCGAGGGCGAGTCTCACGGTCGCGTCGTGTGCGGGCGGGATCCGATCACTTGGCGCCGGAGGCCGGCGCCTGCTGAACCCCACCTTTCACGGGCGACCAGCCGGGTGAGAGCTGCCCCCGCCGAAAGCCTTTTGTTGGGATTCCGCCTTCGACTGGCTCGTCTCCATCGGCGGGAGCTTCACACTCGGGGATCGCCCGGCACGACGGAGATCGTGAGGCCGGCGAGCGGCTCCCCTTCAGCTCGAAAGACTTGGGATCCCAATACCACTTTCCGTCGGCGAAGACGTGCGCCGTGTACGTGTCGGCCCGCACGCCGCGGAACTGGAACGTGCCGTCGGCGCCGACGAGCGCCCGCGGCGTATTGTTGGCTACCGGCCCTCCGGGCCGAACAAAGCAACCAAACGGCGGTGTCGCCCCCGCGCGCGATCCGCGAAAGATCGACGGTGCCGGCGATCGTGCCGTAGGGATAGATGCGGAGGTCGACCGTGTTCTTGCCGGCCGCGATCACGACCCCGCGATTGCTGGTATCGCCCGCGGGACCGATGGTCTGGAAATCGTAGGTTCCCGCGGGGAGGCGCGGGATCGCGTAGCGGCCGCCCGCGTCGGAGCGGACCACATAGGTGGCATTTCCGCCGAGGAGGGTCACCCCGCCCGCGCTCACCGCCGCCTCGACGCCCGCGCCGTCGGGGCCGATCACGCGGCCGGAGACCTCCCCATCGCGATGTCGAGGTTTTTCGTGGTGATCGGGGCCGCGAGCTCGATCTGTTGCGAATGGAGGGCGACGTCGGCATCGGATCGCGCACGACGAAGTACGCGCGCCGCCGCTCCATCAGCTTCACGCCGTCGATTCGATAGTTACCATTGGCGTCGGTGCGCGTGACGAGGCCGGCGTTGCGCCCCGGCCCGCGCATGTCCTCGTGGACGATCACGTTCACGCGTAGCCCCGCGGCCGGCGAGCCGTTGATCCTGATCTCGCCGGCGACGCTCACCGACGGATCGCCGGGCGCGGCGCGCCCGAGCTCCTCCTCGTGGAGGACCTCCGTCGCGCGCCCGGCCGTGAGCGTGAAGGGGGTCCTCTTCACGGCGTAGGGTTCGCGCGATGCCAAGATTCCGTCGAGCGCCTCCAACGGCATTCCGCCGGGAAGCGCCTCGCCGCGCGAGCTCGTAGGAGCCCGGGGCGAGATGCTTCACCACGAATCGCCCTTGGTCATCGGTGGAAAAGTAGGATCGGGTCGAGGCGAGCCCGAGCGAATCGCCCTCGTGCGCACGGCCACGAGGAGCTGCCGCTCCGAGATCGGCTGGCCGCCGACGAGGACGCGCCCCGCGAGGACCGGCCGCGCGCCGAGGGTGAGCCGCAATCTTGGTGTCGGGATCGAGACCGACTCTTCGGATTCGGCGAAGCCGGGATGGCTCAATACCAACGATACGCTCCCGTGGGAAGACCAACGATCCGCGCGCGGCCGTCGGCGTCGGTGCGAGCCGTGGCCCGCGGGGAGCATGGCCCAGTGCGCGAGCGGGAAGCTCGCGGGGAGCGCGCTCTTGAGCCAGTCGGGGGCATTCGGGCTCTCGGCGCGGATCGACACACCGGCGATCGGCTCGCCCGATTCATCGACCACCTCGACCTCGAGCTTCGACGCGGGACGCAGCGCAAGCTCGGCCCGCTCGGTCTCGCGCAGATCGACCGTGGCGAAATCGGCGACCACGCTCGGCGATGCCACACAAACCGTCACCGTATTCTTGGGAATCGGCGAGGAGCGATAGACCCGGGGGCGACGCGCGTCCACTGCGCCGCGACCGGCCGGGCGAGTCCCAGCCCCACGGTCCCGCCGCCGGCTGCGCCGCCGTAGAGGCGGATCGTTGGGATTTCGCTCTCGGGGAGCGGCGCCCCCGTGAGGCGCGACGGTGAGCGCGGCGTTCTCGGGAGGCGCACCTCCACCCCATCCCCAACTTTCGGCGCGACCACCACGGTCCACGGCTCCGACTCGCCGCGGCGCGCCGCCACGACCGCCGGCCGGGGCCGCCTGGCCGCGCGCCTCGAATCGCCCGTCCGCGCCGCTCCGCCCCGCCGGCTGGATCAAATACATGACAAGAATCCTCGAAGCTCGTGGGGCCCACACAGATCTCGGCCCCCGCGACCCCGTTGCCGCGCGCGTCGACCACCCGCCCGCGCAGCGTCTCACCTCTTTGAGCGCGAGGACTCCGAGAGGCGCCTCGAGATCCGATCCCAACGAAACGGGTGTGCGATAGACGGCGAGGTGCCCCGGCTTCGACGCCATCACCATGTTGGCCGAGCTCCGAGTCCGAGCAGCTCGAAGCTCCCGTCGGCGGCGGTCCACGCCTCGAGGCACCCCAGCGCCAGATAGGACTCCTCGACCCACGTCGGCAAATCCAATACTTTCCACGATCCCAACTTTGGCGCCGCGGCGGGCTCTCGACCGCGATCCGCCCGCGCGGATCCAACAGATCGGCGCGGAGCGCTCGCGTGAGCGAGCCCATTTGCATCACGGAGAGGCGGATCGCCCGCACCCACGCCCCCGCGACGGGATTCCCGCGGCGTCGACCACCTTTCCCGTGGCCTTCCCCTTCTTCACCAAACGCAAGTCTCCCAAATCCAAGACTTCGCCGGGGCCGGCGACTCCGTGAGCGTGACCGATAGTTGGTTTCGGGTGCCGGCGCCGGCGAGGAGCGCATGGCGCTCGCCCGGGAGAATCCCAAGGATCTCGAAGCGCCCCTCCGCGTCGGCGCGCGCGGTATAGCGGCTGAGCGGCGCCTGGGACGTGGCGCCCGAAGACCAATCGAGCCCGTCGACGACCGCGCGCCGCGGATCGAAGCCGATCAGCGTGACGGCGACTTTCGCGGCCCGCGTCGCCGTCGGGGGAGACGAGCCGCCCGCGGAATCCGCTGAGGAAGCGGGGCGCGATCCCCGATGGTTGGCTTTCGAGCGCGACTCGGTCTCGAGTCGCGCCGGCGTCGTCGCGGGGCGCCTCCGCGCGGGCGAGCTCCCGATCGGCGCGGGTCCCGGCCGCTTGCACCGGGAGCGCCGCGAGCTCGCGCGCGCCACCGGGCGTTTCGTTGGGGATCAGGGTCCAGATCGCGGCGGCCAAGACGAGGGCGGCGGCGACGGCGGCGAGGGTCTTCTTCACGGCAAAACCCAATGTTGCGAGAGGGATGGGAATAGTTGGGATCGCCGCGGGTCGCGCCAGCAGCTTCGAGGGCGGCGATGCAAGCCATGCGATCGCCATGGACCGCCTCGAGCCGCGCTCGCAGCTGCTCGAGCCCGCGGTGAAGTCGATTGCGCACCGTCGACGCCGGAATCCCCAGGCGCTCGGCGATCTGCGCGGCGCCCAGCCCATCGAAGTAGCGCCACACGATGGCGGTGCGGTACGGCTCGGGGAGGGCGAGCACGACCCGGACGATTCGTTGGCGTTGCGTTTCGCGCTCGACGAACTCGTCGACCCCAGGCAGCGCCTCCGCGCGCTGCGATCCGCTCCCGCTCGGCGCGGCGTCGCTCGCGCCGGAAGCCGTCGCGCGCGAAGTTGCGCACGACCGCCGCGAGCCACGCGCGCAGAGTCCCCGCCTCGCGCGGCGGGCGCTCGACGCCGCGAGCCACGCGTGCTGCATCGCATCGTTGGCATCCTGGGTATCCAGGAGGAGCGACCGCGCCAGCTCGCGCAGGAACGGCTGGTGCGCGAGGGATCGTCTCGGGGTCGAGGGGCGTGGACTTGGGCGCCATGGTGCTTCGGTAGCAATGGAGACGATGCGCGCGCCGAAACGTCGCGCGGGAACTCGCCCCACGCGTCGACCCTTCTCCCCGCGCGCGCGAACGGGTACAACCCCCGGCTCGACGGTGAGGGTGGCAGAGTGGCCGAATGCGGCGGCTTGCTAAGCCGTTGAGCTGGAAAACTCCGGCTCCGCGGGTTCGATCCCGCCCTCACCGCCATAGTACCCAAGAATGATGGAGGCGACTCCACGCCCACTCGCAGTGACGCCGCTCGCAGTGACGCCGCTCGCAGTGACGCCCTCGCAGCGGCGCTTCTCGCGGCCGCGCTTTCGACGGGCGCCTGCGCGGTCGACCGGCGGTTGCGCATCACCACCGATCCCGCCGGCGCCGAGGGTCACGGTGGATGGCAGAGTTTCTGGGCGAGGCCCGCTCGAGCTCCACTTCACCCCGATTATGGCGAGCGGCGCGTGCGCGTCGCCAAGCGCGGATACGGCGCCGTCGAAAATGTGGTATCCGCTCGAGCCCCCCTGGTACGGATTGTTTCCATTCGATCTCTTCAGCGAGGTGCTCGTCCCCGTGTGGCGGACCGATTACCAAGATGCCAACTTTACGCTGACCCCGAGTCGGAGCAGCCCAGCCTCACGGAGGAGGAGCGCCGCCAAGGGCGACTGACGCGGCGATCGCGCGCGGCGCGCGCCCTCAAAGTTGGGCTCCGAGGTCCCCGTCCAGGATGCCCGCCTCGCGCCCCGAGTCGCGGGCGAGCCAGCTCGCCGCAGAAACCCAACGAAAGGCCCTAGGGTATAATTGGGATCCGAGCTGCGCGGCGCGAAAGCCACGGTGATGGGCCTCGGCCTCTTCCGGAGGCGGGCTCGCGGTCGCGCGATGGTTGGCAAAGCAGGGGGCCGACGTGCTCGTCACCGATCTGCGCGACGCCGCGACCCTCGATGCGTCGATCGCGCAGCTGCGCGAGCTCCCGATCCGCTATCGCCTCGGCGAGCACCACGAGTCAGGACTTCACGGGGCCGATCTCGTCGTGGCGAATCCCGCGGTGGATCCCAACTCTCCGTTCCTCGCGGCGGCGCGCGCAGCGGTCGCGATCACGAGCGAGCTCGATCTGTTCCTTCGCGCCTGCCACTCGCGCGAGATCCTCGCGGTGACGGGAACCAACGGAAAGACGACGACGACCACATTGTTGGGATTGCTTCTCGCCGCGGCGCGACAGCGGAGTCTTCGTCGGCGGCAACATCGGCCGCTCGCTCCTCGACCGCCTCAGCGAGATCGATCCCAACGATCCGGTGGTCCTCGAGATCTCCTCCTATCAGCTCGAAACGCTGGCGCCGCCGGCGCCGTTCCCGCGCGTGGCCGTGGTCACCAATCTTTCCCCGGATCACCTCGAGCGCCACGGGACGATGGAGCGCTACGCGGCCACAAGCGCCGCCTGGTCGAATCCCAAGATTCCACCTGCGATGCGATCCTCAACCTCGACGACGCGCGCGTCGCCGACTTCGCGATGGCGACAAAAGGCAGATGTCCGCTTCTTCGCCCGCAAGCGCCCGGCCGATTATTGCGTTGCGGAGCGCTCGGGAGTCCGATGGCTCGTGGAAACGTGGGAAGGGCGCGAGACCCCCATCCTCGAGACCGCCGGCGCTCCGCGTGCCGGGCGACTTTCACCACGAAAAACGTCCTGGCTGCGGTGGCCGCGGCGCTGCGCGTGGGCGCGCCGATGGACCGGCTTCGCCCGGAGCTCGGCGGCATTCCGCGGGTCGCCCATCGCCTCCAGGCGATTCCCCCGATCGATGGGATCGCCATCTATGATAACGCCGTGTCGACCGTCCCCGAGTCGACGATGTCGGCGATCGAGGCGCTGCCGCGCGGGATCCGCTGGATCGCCGGCGGAAAGACCAAAGCATCTCGATCTCGCGCCCTCGCGCGCCTCGCCGCCGAACGCTGCGCATGCATCTATTCCTATGGCGACGCGGGGCCCGAGCTCGCGCGCGCCCTCGAGCCGTCGGGGGCGCCCGCCGTCGTGTGCGCCACCCTCGCGCAAGCTTTCGAGCGGGCCCGGCGCGACGCACGCCCGGGGGAGGTGATACTCTACTCGCCGGCCTTCCCCTCCTTCGACCAGTACCGGAACTTCACCGAGCGCGGCGCCGGAATTCCCTTTCGTTGGTGAACCGCTGGCGGGGCGAGGCACTCGCCGCGAGGGGTGGCGGAGCCGCCCGCGCCGGTTGACCGCGGCGGATTCGTGGCATAATCCCGGGGCCATGCATATTTGCGGCCACTGCAACAAGCAGAGCGCGATGATCCACGTCGCGGAGACGGTCGAGCGCGAGGGAAGTCTTCCTGGGACATCCAACATTTGTGCGATAGCTGCGCCCACGAGTTGGGGCTGCCGCACGCCAAGACTCTCGACGCCTTCTTCCAGACTTTGCCGATCGGCAGCGTCGTCGACACGAAATGTTCGCAGTGCGGACTGCGGGTCTCCGATTTCCGCCGCACGGGGCGGCTCGGCTGCGAGAGAATGTTATGAAGCGTTCCGCGAGCCCTCGCCGAAGTGTTGGAAAAGGCGCAGGGGGCAAGACCAAGCATGTGGGGCGCGTGCCGGGGATGACGGGCGAGGAGGCCTCGCGCCGCGAAGACCTCGCGGCGCTGCAACGCAAGCTCAAGCAAGCGATTGAGGCGGAGGCGTACGAAGACGCGGCGCGGCTGCGCGACAAGATCCGCGCGATCGATCCGAACGGGATCTAGCAAGCCCACGATTGTCCAACCCCGCGCCGGTGCGCCTTGGCGCGCGGCGCGATCCGCGGCGGCGAAATCCCGTGGGCGATTGTTGGGGTAGCGCGTAGCGAGGGGCCCCGCAAATCCAGCCGACAATCCGGCACTCCGGCATTCCGGCACTCCGTCTGATTAGGGATCCTTCGATGGCGACACAGCGACGATTCGCGGGCTTTGCACTCATACTTGGTATTGCGGCGCACGCCGGGCTTGCGGCGCCCGCGCCCGCGCAGGGGCGCCGGAGATCCGGTGGTTCGCCGGCGGCCACATCGGCGTGAGCTCGGTGGCGGTCTCCCCCGACGGCCAGACCCTCGCGACCGCCGGCTTCTCCGACGAGACGATCAAATTATGGCGAACCTCCGACGGCTCGCTCATCCGCACGCTCACCTCCCACATCGATTCGGTGTGGTCCGTGGCGTTCTCGGCGAACAGGCGAATTCTTGGTATCGGGCGGAAACAAAGTCTCCGGCGATCCGAGCGGTCCTGTGAAATTGTGGCATGTCTCCGATGGGGCGCTCGTGAAGAGCTTCGACGCCCCCACCTCCTCGATCGCCTATTCGGTCGCGATATCCCCCGACGGCACGACGGTGGCCGCCGGCGACCAAGATCAGACGGTCCACCTCTGGAGCATCGCGACCGGATCGTTGGTGAAGACGATCTCGGGACACACGGGCGCGGTGTTCGCGATCGCGTTCGCGCCGAGCGGCCAGCTCCTGGCCTCGGCGAGCGGCGACAAGACCGTCAAGCTTCCGGAATCTCCCGAGCGGATCGCTCGCACGCACCCTCACCGGACATACCAACTTTGTCGACGCGGTGGCTTTCTCCCCGACGGCGCGCACGCTCGCCTCGGGAAGCTGGGACCTCACGGCGCGCCTCTGGCAAGTCTCGAACGGCGCCCCGATCACGACGCTGAGCGGTCACACCGATCAGGTGCGCGGAGTCGCATTCATTGGGAATGGGCTCGTCGCCACAGCGAGCTTCGACAACACGGCGCGGCTGTGGCTCACGAGCGGCGGCCCCGCGATCCAAACATTCAGCGATGCCACAGTTCAGTTCCCGAGCTCGGTCGCCCCGATCCGGCGGGGCTGAATCTATTCGTGGGATCGCTCGACGGCCACGCGCGCGGTGGCGCCTCTCCGATCGGCGCCCTGCTCGCCACCCTCGGATTCCACACCGGGGCGGTCACGGGCGTCGGCTTCTCCGCCGATGAGTCGCTCCTCGCCTCGAGCAGCCAGGACACGACGGCGAAATGTGGCAAACGTCGAGCGGCGCGCTCATCCGCACGTTCACGGGGCACACCGACGTCGTGAACTCGGCCGAGATCTCCCCAGACGCGACGAAGCTCGCGACCGCCGGCCGCCTCGCCGCCCCCGATACCACGGATCCGACGATCAAGATTTGGGATCTGGCGAGCGGCACGGTCCCTCCACACGCTCGCCGGCCACACGGGCGGGAGCAACCTGCGCGGTCTTTTCCCCGACGGCACATTGTTGGCATCGGGGGCGCGACCAACAAAGTGGAATTGTGGGATGTGTCGACGGGCGCACTCCTGAAGACCCTCTCCGGACACACGAGTGCGCCGTCCGCTCGGTCGCGTTCGCCCCCGACGGCGCCACGCTCGCCTCGGGCTCGAGCGACACGCAAAGCTCAAGACTTGAAGGTCGCCGACGGATCGTTGGTGAAGACCTTTACCGGGAGCTCGCGCTGCCGTCTCCTCGATCGCCTACTCTCTCCGACGGCGCCAGGCTCCTCTCGGGCGAGGAGTTCTTTGGCAACAATCTGCGGCTGTGGGATGCCGCGGCCGGATCGTTGGTGTTCACCTTCTCGGGGATCCCAACGGATTCGTGCAATCGGTTTCCTTCCGCGCCGGCGGGACGGTGGCCGCCTGCGCCTCGGGCTACAGCCGCGAGGTCCGGTTCTTCCGCGCCTCCGACGGCGCGCTGCTGCGCCGCTTCTCGACCAAGAAACCGGTTGGGGCCCTTCGTGACGTCGGCGATCCGATTCTCGCCGAGCGGCTCCACGTGGGCGCTTCTGGCCGCGCCGACGCGACGGTCGAGGCGGCGGTGAGCCCATTTTTGGATTGGGCACCCCCGGCTGCGCGGGCCTCGCAGCTCATGGCCGCGAACTCGCTCCTCAATATCAACAATCCGGGATTCCAACTGATCACCGACCACGAGCCGCCGAGCTCGCTGGGCCTCTTATTTGGTTTCGAATGCGGCCGATGAGGCGGGAGCGATCTCTTCGCCCTCGGCGTGACCCTCCACCTCGATTTCTTGGGATCCACGTTTTTGTTGGGTCTCGACTCGCTGAGCGACGGACTGGGATTCTCGCGTCGGCGGCGGCGCCGATTCCCAACGATCCGGCGCTCGTCGGCTCCACGTTCTTCGCGCAGGGGGTCTCGCTCTGGCCGGGCACCACCTGCGTGCCGTCGCCTTTCGGGCTCTCCACGAGCAGCGCCTTCCGATTCACGATTGCCAAGTGAGCCCTCCGGCGGGCGCCGCCGACGCGCCCGCCGGAGCGGTCGGAAGCCTTTTCCACCCCCACCCTTGCTCGACCGGGCCCGGGGCAATCGCTAGGTTGCCGGGCCCGGTCGCTCTAGCGGGCCTTGGACCCGGCCGATCCATATATTTGCAAAGGGGCTTCCAGGGCCTCACACGCTCCGCCACTTACTTCCGGCATCGAACCACCAGCAGGATGACTCCCGATGTTTGACCGCTTCACCGATCGCGCCAAGAAAGTGATGAGCTCTCGCCCGCCAGGAGGCCCAGAGGTTCAACCACGAGTACATCGGAACGGAGCACATGCCTGCTCGGCCTGATCCAGGAAGGATCGGGCGTCGCCGCGAACGTCCTGAAAGAACATGAACGTCGACCTCGAGCAAGATCCGCCACGAGATCGAGAAGATCGTCAAGACCGGCCCCTCGACGGTGACGATGGGCCAGCTGCCGTTCACGCCGCGCGCCAAGAAGGTGCTCGAGCTGTCGATGGAAGAGGCGAGCCAGCTCGGCCACAACTACATCGGCACCGAGCATCTGCTTGCTCGGATCTGATCCGCGAGAACGAAGGGCATCGCGGCGCAGGTCCTGATGAACCTCGGCATCAAGCTCGAGGACGTGCGCGAAGAGGTGCTCGAGTTCCTCGGCGCGCGAGGAGCAGTCAGGATTCGAACGAAGAGCGCGGAAGAGAGCCGCCGCGGCGGCGAGCGCCGGCGGCGCGGCTCGGCCGCGGCGGCGAGTCGAGCGGCAGCAGCAAGAGCAAGACTCCGGCGCTCGACGCGTTCGGGCGCGACCTGACCGATCTCGCGCGCGAGAGGCAAGCTCGACCCGGTCATCGGCCGCGAGAACGAGATCGAGCGCGTGATCCAGATCCTCGTCGCGCCGCACCAAGAACAACCCGGTGCTGCTCGGCGAGGCGGGCGTCGGCAAGACGGCGATCGTCGAAGGGCTGGCCCAGCGCATCGTCGAAGGGCAACGTCCCGGAGATCGCTGCGCGCCAAGCGCATCGTCGTGCTCGACCTGGCGCTGATGGTCGCCGGCACCAAGTATCGCGGCCAGTTCGAGGAGCGCATCAAGGCGGTCATGACCGAGGTGCGCCGCGCCAAGGACGTGATCCTCTTCATCGACGAGCTGCACACGCTGGTCGGCGCCGGCGGCGCGGAAGGGCGCGATCGACGCCAGCAACGTGCTGAAGCCGGCGCTCTCGCGCGGCGAGATCCAGTGCATCGGCGCGACGACGCTCGACGAGTACCGCAAGTACATCGAGAAGGACGGCGCGCTCGAGCGCCGCTTCCAGACCGATCATCGTCGAGCCGCCCTCGCAAGACCGAGGCGCTCGAGATCCTGCAGCGGCCTGCGCGACCGCTACGAGGCGCACCACCGCGTGCAGCTACACCGACGCAGGCGCTCGAGGCACGCGGTCGAGCTCGCGACGCGCTACATCACCGGCCGCTTCCTGCCCGGACAAGGCGATCGACGTCATCGACGAGGCGGGCGCGCGCGTGCGCCTGCAAGTCGATGACGGCGCCGCCCGATCTCAAGGAGATGGACGCCGAGATCACGCAAGCCTCGACGCGCGAGAAGGAGGAGGCGGTCGCCGCGCAGGACTTCGAGCGCGCCGCGATGCTGCGCGACCAGGCGTTCAAGCTTCGCAAGAAGAAGGAAGAGCTGCTCAAGAACGCGACGACGACGAAGGAGCAGACCGCGCGAGTACGACGGCGTCGTGGACGAAGAGGTGATCGCGGAGACCGTCTCGAAGATGACCGGCATCCCGCTCACCCGCCTCGAGAAGGCGCGAAGCCGAGCGCCTGCTGCAGATGGAGAGCGAGCTCGAGCAGCACGTCATCCACCAGGACGACGCCATCAAGGCGATCGCGAAGGCGGTGCGCCGCTCGCGCTCGGGCCTGAAGGACCCGCACCGTCCGATGGGCTCGTTCATCTTCCTCGGGCCCGTCGGGCGTCGGCAAGACGCTACCTCTGCAAGCGCGCTCGCCAAGTTCATGTTCGGCGAGCGAGGACGCGATCATCCAGATCGACATGTCCGAGTACATGGAGAAGCACAACGCCTCGCCGCCTCGTCGGCGCGCCGCCGGGCTACGTCGGTTACGAGGAGGGCGGACAGCTCACCGAGAAGGTCCGCCGCCGGCCGCTACTCGGTGGTGCTGCTCGACGAGATCGAGAAGGCGCACCCCGACGTCTTCAACATGCTCCTCCAGATCATGGAGGAGGGCGCGCTGACCGACTCGTTCGGCCGCCACGTCGACTTCCGCGAACGTGATCCTGATCATGACCTCGAACATCGGAGCCGATCATGCTCAAGAACTCAGGGCGGCTCGGATTCTCGCAAGTCCTCCGGAGGTCATGACGCGCGACAAGGTGAAGACCATGTTGATGCGCGAGGTGGAGCGGTTCTTCCCGTCCGGAGTTCCTGAACCGTCTCGACGACGTGATCGTTTTCAATCAGCTCAGCAAGGACGATCTGCGCCGGATCATCGACGTGGAGATGGCGAAAGTTGGTCATCGCCTGCGCGAAAAGAAGATCTCGCTCGAGCTTGTCGCCCGAGGCGACCGAGTTCCTGATCGAGAAGGGCTTCAACCAAGATTTCGGCGCGCGGCCGCTGCGTCGCGCGATCGAGCGCTACGTCGAGGATCCCCTCTCCGAGGAATTGTTGCGAACCGGCGGCACGATCGAGGATGCATCCTCTGCGCGCGGTAATGAAAGACGGCGCCATCACCTTCGACAAGATTTCGCCTCCCCACAAGGAAGAGGCGCTCGCCGCGGCCGCGGCGGCGGCCCCGGCGGCGACGCTCCTCGAGCCGTCGGCGCCGGCGAAGCCGCAGTAACGCGAAAGTCACAAAAACCGGCGACGCCAACAAACCGGTTCGCGGCCCGGATCAGCCGCCCGGCTTGGTTTGCCTCAAGGCTCCCGATAGTTTGGTGAGGGCGCGGCTCAGCAGCGTGCGGACCGCGCCCTCGTTGCGTCCGGTCTGCGCGGCGATCTCCGCGCTCGACAATCCCACGATTCGCGAGAGCAGGATCACGTCGCGATAGTTCTCGGGGAGCTTGGCGAACGCCTCCTCGATCGCGGCGATCTGCTCACGCGCCGCGACCAACTCCCCCGGCCCGCAGACGGATTGGTAGGTCTTGTAGAGTTGGGCTTGGCCCCCGACGATGCGTCGCTCGCGAGCGCCTCGATCCCGCACCTCCTTCGCCGGATCGCGCTTGTCCGCCCGATAGTATTCGTAGCGATTGGCAATCTTGCGCATCGCGGTCGTGAAGAGCCAATGCTTGAAGTGGGCTTCGCTCGTGTAGCGGAAGTCCCCCGCGTCTTGCAACACTTCCCGACACACCGACTGCACTGATGTCGGAGCTCGATTCCTTGGCGAGCAGGAATCTTCCCGAGCGCAATCTCACGAATGCCTGCAATCCGGGCATGTATCGCTCGAGCAGTTGATCGACGGCGGCGCGGTCGCCATGGACCGCGCTCTCGACGAGCGTTCGAGTGGGATCGTCCACGCTTTGCCGACCTCGGCCGCGCCATCGTACCCCACCCCACTCCGCGCGGGGCGTGGCGGCTCCGGCGCGGTGACGAGTACGATCGCGGGGCGACCTCCGGTGCCCCCGTCGAGCCGGGGGCGCGCCCCCGCCGTGTACCGGAGCGACCCGCGGCGCCCCGACTCCCGAAACCATGACGACCGATCCCAACGATCCCGACGGCGACGCCGATCGTTGGGATTTGGATTCGGGTGAAGTCGATCGAATCCTCTCGGCATGGCTCGAGGAGCGCGACCACGGCGCGGCGCCGAGCCTCGAGGAATTGTGCGCTTCGCACCCGGAGCACGCGGCGGAGATTCGCGAGCGGGTCCAGACCCTCGATGGGCTCGGATTGTTGGCAACCGCCCCCGCCGCGGCGGCGGCGCCGACCGCGCTCGGCGACTTCAAGATCGTCCGCGAGATCGGGCGCGGCGGGATGGGGGTCGTGTTCCTCGCCGAGCAGATCTCGCTCGGGCGGGCCGTCGCCCTCAAGGTCCTCCCCGCGGCCGCCGCCCTCGACAAACCCACCATTACGCGCTTTCGCCGCGAGGCCAGCGACCGCGGGGCGCATCCGCCACCCCGGGATCGTGGAGATCCTGGCGGTCGGCGAGGACGCCGGAGTGCACTTCATCGCGATGGAGTTCGTCGAGGGTGTCGCTCGACACGATCCTCCAGAGGATCCGGAGCTCGCCCCCGAGACGCTGCGCGGCACGAAGGCGCGCGAGCTCTTTCTTGGGAAGTCCTCGCCGGGCGACGCCAAGAAAACCCAATCGGGGGAATCCCAACATTCCGGGTCGCATCGCCGCACGATCGCCTCCAATCGCACTTATATCGAGACGGCCTGCCTCCTCGTCGCGCAGATCGCCGATTCGCTCCACTTTGCCCACGAGCAGGGGTCGTCCACCGCGACGTGAAGCCGGCCAACATCCTGATCCGCCCCGACGGCTCGCCAGTCCTCACCGATTTCGGCCTCGCCCTCCACGAGGCGATGCCAACGATCACGCGCTCGGGGCAGTTCCAAGGAACGCCGCTCTATGTCTCCCCCGAGCAGGCGGCGGGGCGCCGCAAGGAGATCGACCGGCGAACCGACATCTATTCTTTGGGTGCGACGCTCTACGAGCTCCTCACGCTGCGAACGCCGCTCGTCGGGACGTCCGCGCAGGAGATCCTCTCGCGGATCGCCACCGAGGATCCCTCCGATCCCCAACGATGGAATCCCACGATTCCACGCGACCTCGTCACGGTCGTGATGAAGTCGCTCGAGAAGGATCCGGCGCGCCGCTATGCCACGGCCGCCGCCTTTGCCGCCGACCTCCGCGCATTCTTGGAGTTCCGCCCGATCGTGGCGCGCGCCCGGCGACGCGCCTCGAGCGGATCTCGAAGTTCGCGCGACGCCACCGCGCCGCCACCGGCGCCGGATCGTTGGGATTCGCCGCGGCGGCGGCCGCGGCGGCTTTATTGGTTTCTCCAGCCGGGCACGCTCCTCGTTTCGTCGCTCGACCGCCGGAGCCGACGTCTACATCGACGGGCGGCTCGCGGGCACGCTCGCGCGCGGCGCGGCGCTCGCGGCGCGCGTCGAGCCTGGGCTCCACCGGATCCGCCTCGAGAAACCCAACGAAGACCTCGAGAGCCAGGAGGAGGAGGTGCTCGTCGGGCGCGGGCAGACGAAACCCATCGATCGGACGCTCGCCAGCAAGAAGGGCTCCTCCTCCTCGAGTCGAGCCCGCCGGGGCCGAGGTCGCGCTCGAGCGCGAGAATCCCAGCGAAACGCCAGCGTCCTCGTCGGCGAGCCGGCCGTCCGCGGGGACCGCGCGAACCCCATAATTGGTCTCGCTCCCCGCCGGGACGTACCGCGCGAAGTTCAACTATCCGACCTTCGATCCGCAGGAGCGGGTCGCCGTGGTGCGCCCCGGCGGCGCCCAGACTCCTTGCCGCGTCGATTGGGAGATGGGTCAGTTGGCGTTGGAGAGCGATCAAGAGGGGGCGCAGGTCGAGGTGTTCCGCGGCGCGGTCCCGGGCGCCTCGGCGCCGATCGCACGCGTCACGATCCCCCAAATCGCGCCGCTGCCGCTCCCGTCGGAGAATATTCTTTGCGTGTGCTCGGGCGCGACCTCGACCGGCGCGAGCTCGCCGGCCGCGATCGTTGCCATGTGCAGTCGGGCGAGGTCTGCCGCGCGGCGGTGCGCCTCAACCCGATCGTGCGCGAGCTCGACGCGACGATCGACGGCGACCCGAGAGTCCTGACGACCTGCGATTTCGACGGCGGCGGCGAGCGCGACTGGGTGGCGTGCACGACCACCGGCCAGGCCGCCGCCTATCGATCCACGGGCAAGCGCCGATTCTTGGCATCCTTCCCGGGCCCCATCGTCCACGGAGTCGCCGCCGATTTCGACGCCACGGGCGCCGAGTCGATCGTCGTCGGAGCGGGGCCTGGGCATATCGTTGGCATCGATCGCGAGGGGCACTCGCGTTTCGATGCCATCACGCAGAGCTACGTTTCGACGATCGGGGCCGCTGACCTCGACGGCGACGGCCAGCTCGAGATCGTCGCGACTTCGGGCACGGGCGCGATCTACACCCTCGACCACGCGGGCAAGATCATCGGAACGATCACGGCGCCTGGCGAGGTGAAATCGCTCTGCATCGGGGATTGGAGCGGCACGGGTCGGCCGACGGTCACGGCGATCACCGACTCGGGGCGTTTCTTGGTATTGGGCGATCCCAATCATATTCGGTCGGACATCGATGCCGGGACTCAGGGGCGCAAGATCGTCGCCGCGCCGAATCCGCGCGGCGGAGCCGACCTATCGTCCGCACGCTCTACGCCATCCATCGATTCCGCGCGGACGGAAGTAAACGATGGACTTGGCCGTCGACGGCGGCCGTCATCGACGTGGAGGTGGGGGATCTCGACGGCGACGGCACGTGCGAGACGGTGGCGCCCACTTTCTTGGGAAGCACGGCGCTCCTCAACGACGACGGAACCGTGCGCGCGACGCTCTCGACCGGCACGGCGAACGTCTTCCCAGAGTCCGATCATCGCGCCGCTCGTCTCCGGCGGGCCGAATCGCATCGTCACCGCGCTATCGGACGGGCGCGTGATCGCGTGGAAGGCCGACGGAACCCAACTATTCGAGAGCCCCGGCGGCTTCGGCGGCGCGGTCGCGCTCCGGATTGCGGCGCTCGACGGCGGCCCCGAGAGGACAATTCTCGAAGGCACCTCGCTCGGGCACATTCTTGGCATCGACTCGAGCGGCGCGCGCCGTTTCGACGTGACTCTCCGCAGCTCGATTCGCGAAATCGAAACGATCGATTGGGAACGCGACGGCCGGCTCGCGATCGCGGCGGGGACCTCCGACGGGCAGCTCGTCGTCGTGTCGATGGACCGCCGATGGGCGAGCCCCTCGCAAGTCGCGGGACCGGCGCGCTGCGGGATGGTCGTGCCCGGTCCCGATGGCGGCCCCCCTGCGCCATGGTGGTGAGCGAGCCGTCGACGATTCGTTGGTACCGCGCCGATGGAGCGGTCGTTCGCGAACGCTCGTGCATCGCCACGCCCATCGGATTTGCCACCCTATCCGAATGCTCCGCGCGGCTCGCCCTGCCTCGCGCTGATTCCCAACGATCAAAGGGTCGTCGTCGTGGACGCCGCCGGCGAGCACATCCGCGAGATCCCGCTCCCATGGGCGGCGTCGGCCCAGAAGATCGCCGATCTCGACGGTTGGCCGACGCCAACGTTGGTGTTGGGATCCCCGCGCGGCGGCGTGTTGGGGGTCGACTTGGAGGAAAGCAAAGATTCACGACGGAGGTTTCTGAAGGGGCCGATCCAGCACCTGATCGCCGGAGACCTCGACGGCGACGGCAAGCCCGAAATCTTGGTCTTGACCAAAGCGGGCGAGGTCGCCGCGATTCGTGGGAATGGCGACATCCTGTGGCGAGCGAATATCGGGCAGAAGGGTTACATGCTGGAGCTCCTACCGGCGCGCGCCGGTCGCGCCGGGCGCGTATTCGTGTCATCGTCGAACGAGGTCTTCTGCATCGATGCCAAAGGGGAAATCGTATGGGTGAACCACTCCGATCACGACGTGCACCACGTCGATGTCTTCGATTGCGATGGGGCGGGGCGCGACGTCGTCGCGATCGTGTCGGAGCGGGCACCGTCCAGGTGCTCGAGCCCACCGGTGAGTGGCGCGCGGAACGCAACATTGGCGCGCGCCCCGACGAGGCGCGCATCATGAAGTCCCCACATCTCCCGGCGCGTGCGTTCTGTACTCGACCGCGAAGCACGAGATCGTTGGGATCGACGGGATGGCGCGCTGCATCCTGCGCGTGCGGACCCCGGGATGGCCGATTGGTTCGAACGCGCCGACCTCGACGGCGACGGGCGCGACGAGCTCATCCTCCACGCCGCCGACCGATTCCGATCGTTGCCATTCCCCGATGCGGACCTCGCGCGCCGCGCGCCGCGAAACGTACGACGCGGCGGTTGCGGCGGCCGAGCGTGGCGACGAGGCGGCGGCACGCGCCGGCTTCGCAAAGGCAACTTTGGGTTGGTTGGGATTCGACGAAGCGAGCGCCGCCGGTTTCCGCGCGCGCCTGCGCCTCCTCTGCGATCCCAACAATCCTGGACACCGATCCGAAGCCGCCGCCCGCGCCCTCGAGGCGCTGAATCGCGCGCGACCCGCCGACGCGCGCGATTGGATTTGTGGCGTCGTCGATCTCGTCTCGCGAAGCCGCGACGACCTCGCGTTGCGGTACGTGACTCTCGTCCGGTCCACCGAGCGGATCCCCGCGTCCGACGTCTTCGAGCTCTCCGGATGGATCATGCGGTGGGACGAGCCCGACCATCCGCTCCCCGCGCACGCCACGTGGCGCTCGCCCTCGCGCGAATCTTGGTGTCGGACGCGAACCACGACAACCCGAGCTTCCTGACCGCCTACGCGCTCGCGCAAAACGCATGCGGACATCCACAGCGGGCGGTCGCCGCCATCGACGAGGCGATCCAGCACGTGGAGCCGAGCTCGAACCGGTCCCGCGCGCAATTGAACGCACTCCGAAAGTACTACTCGGCGGCGGCTGCGGCGCAGCCTGAGTCGCGCCCCGACGACGACGACGACGCGACCGAGAGCCGTCCTGCGAATAAGTGATCCCAAGAATCGCCGCGTAACAACCGGCCGCGAGCGCGGCAGTACGGAGCCGACACCCCTCCGTTCCTGCCATGAAATCCACATCCGTTCCGCTCCTTCTCGCCGCTCTCCCGATCCTCTCGGCCGCCGCCTCGGCCCAGAAGTACGTCGACTCCTACCAAGGGATGACCAGCTCGTCGGGAGTCGCCTACGGCTCGTCATTCGCGTCGGGGCGCGTCGTCTTCACTCCAAACCAAGAATCGCACCTCCAGGCGATCGTTGGGGATCCGAAGGATGACACCAATGGCGTCGGCGCGGGCGCGATCTTCCTCCTCAGGAATCCAGAGGCGACGTCGCCGTGGCTCACCAAGCACGGCACCCAGCCCGGAGCCAATTATGGATTCGCCGTGGCGAACATAGGAGACATCGACGCCGACGGCTTCGACGAATTCTGCCGTCGGCGCGACGCATTTCGACACGAGCAGCCCCGACACGGGCGCCGTGTTCATCTACTCGGGCGCCACCGGAAACCAACTCAAACGCAAAGATGGCAACTCGAGCGGCGACCAGTTCGGCTACAGCGTCGCGGGAATCGGGGACGCGGACCTCGATGGGATTCCCGACTATGTCGTCGGAGCTCCGTTCGGCGGTTTTCTCTTCATCAACTCTGGATACGTCAAGGTCTTCTCGGGGGCGAACCACTCGCTGATGAATACGCTCTACGGCGACGCGGGCGGGGATCAGTTCGGCGCGTCGATCTGTCGCGAGACCAACTTCGCATCCGGATCGGCCTCCACCGCCATATTCGCGGTCGGCGCTCCGCACAACGGCCAAGGCGGACCGGACTCCGGCCTCGTCCGCCACATCTTGACCAACCCGTGGGTCTACTCGGACACCCTGGGCGGCTCGGCTCACCAACTATTCGGATCCTCGCTCGCCAATGTTGGGATCAACGCCAATGGCTCCGATGACCAGCTCCTGCTCATCGGCTCGCCCGGCGACGACGCCAACGGCACGAACGCGGGTAGCGCGTCGATCTTGAGCCTCCACACACTCACCTTCCTCCACAAGTTCCTCGGCGGGAATCCCGGCGATCAGTTCGGAGCGTCGGTCGCCTACGGCGGCGAGTACGGAAACGGCGGCCCCAACCCATTCATCGTGATCGGAGCGCCCTTCCGAAATGTGGGATCGCTCGAACGCCGGCACGCTCTACGCGTACGATCGGAACAATTACAATTTTCTTTGGAAGGTCGAGGGGGACCAAGACGGCGCAGAGTTGGGAAGCTGCGTCGGCCCGTGGGAAGTTTACCCCTCGATCTCCGGGCCGCCGCCGTTCAGCTCGTCCGGCGTGGCGGGGCGCCCGGTGTCGCGAAGCTCTACATGTACTCGGCGCTCGCGAATGGATCCCACCAATCCAACGTCCAGCCCTCGAACTTGAGCGGCGCGCGCTTCGGCACCGCCGTCGCGCGCGGCGGCGACATCGACAATGATGGGAATCCCGATGTGATCGTCGGCACGCCGCACGCCGATGGATCGCTCAAGGATGTGGGGCGCGCCGACGTGATCTCTCCCGCGGCGAACGCGCTGATCCGCACATTCTTCGGCGACGAGTCGGGAGACCTGTTCGGCTCGGCCGTCGGCGGAAATGTGGACATCGACAACGATGGCCGCCCCGACGTGATCGTCGGCGCTCCCCACCATTCGAGCGGAGCCAACTCGGGGGCCGGGGCCGTTTTTGTGTATTCCGGCAAGACCGGCGCGCTCATCCGATCGCATTTCGGAAGCGGTGCCAACTATCAGTTCGGCACGTCGGTGTGCGGCGCGGGCGATCTCGATGGCGACGGCTACGGCGACTATGTCGTCGGCGTTCCCAACGCCGATCCGAATGGAACGGATTCCGGGCGCGTCCGCGTCTTCTCCGGCCAAACGGGGAATCTCCTCCATACTTGGGATGGCGACGCGGCGGGCGACCACTTCGGCACGGCCGTGGCACGGATTAGTGATATCGACGGCGACGGCGCCGATGAGATCGCCGTGGGCGCCCCCGACCACGTCTTCACGGGGCAGTTCGGCTCGACGGGATTCGTGCGCGTCTTCTCGGGGAAGACGGGCGCGGTCCTCTTCACGCTCCACGGCTCCTCCACCTCCCGCCTCGGCCTTTCTGTGGCATCGGCGCGCGACGTCGACGGCGACGGCGTGACCGACGTGATCGCCGGCGCCCTCAACCAGGGGACCGGAATCCAGCTCATCGACCGCGGCGCAGTCGTCGTCTTCTCCGGCGCCACGGGCAACGCGATCCACGTGATCGGCGGCGGCGCGGCATACCAACATTTCGGCGCCTCGGTCGCCGGCCTCGGCGACATCAACAAAAACGGCTTCGGCGACTTCGCCGTCGGCGCGCTCGCCAACAGCCAGCTCTTCCTGGGCGCCGGCTTCGTGAGCTTCTTCGACGGATCGAGCACGACGGCGCTCTACACGCTGAGCGGCGAGAATCTTGGGGATCAATCTGGCTCCGCGATCGCGGCGATCGGCGACGTGACCGGCGACGGCGCGCTCGAGCTCCTCATCGGGGCGCCGGGGATCACGAACGACTCCGTCCCGGGGATGGGCCTCGCGTCGATCTACGACTTCTCCCCGTCGGCCTCTCGACCTACGGCGCCGGAACCCCGGCTGCAACGGCACCGAGACCATGTACGGCAACATTTGGCCGGTGATCGGCAATACCAACTTTCGGATCACGACGATGAACTCGGCTCCCAACTCGCTCGCGCTCGGCCTCATCTGCAGCGAGAAGCTCGCGCCCCCGTCCGACGTCTTCGGCCTCGGATTCCTCCTCGACGTGGACCTCCTCACCTCCGCCGAGATCTACCAGCTCGACATCCCCACCGATGCGCTCGGGCGCGGCTCGGTGTCGGTTCCGATTCCCAACAATGCGGGCTTCGTCGGAAAGCAATATTTCGGCCAGGTGATCTCCTACTGGGGAAACGGCCCCTGCTCCCCGGGCCGATCAACCTCTCGAGCTCCTACGGTCTCAAGATCGTCATCCCCTGATTTCTCGTGTAACGGCGGCGCCCGGGGCCTGCAGTACGCGCCGAACCCCACCCAGGCATCCCATGCGCTCCACCTTGCGTCTCGTTTTGTTGGCATCGATCGTCGCCGTCTCCGGACGCGCGCTCCCCCAGGACACTGTCGTCAGCTACACCGGCGGGACGAGCGGAACGGGGTCGCCTTCGGCTCCTCATTCGCCTCGGGGCGCTTCCTCCTGACCCAAAACCAACAATTCCATCTGCAGGGGATCATCGGAGATCCGAAGGACACGACGAACGGGACCGACGCGGGGGCGATCCTGATCCTGCCGAAACCGGGCTCGACCGCGCCAATCCTAACGATAAAGGGGGCCAGGCGGGAGCGCTTCTACGGATTCGCGATCGCGAATGTTGGGGATCTGGATGGCGACGGCTTCGATGAGTTCGCCGTCGGCGCTCCCAAGCAAGACAGCAACGGCGCCGACGCCGGCAGCGTGTTCATCTACGACGGGAAGACCGGCGCACAGATCCACAAGCACGATGGCGACGCCGCGGGCGACCAGCTCGGCTACGCGATCGCTGGGATCGGCGACGCCGATATGGATGGGATTCCTGATTATGTGGTGGGCGCGCCGTTCAACGACGCCGGCGGGACGGACGCGGGGCGCGTGAAGGTCTTCTCGGGCGCCAACTATTCCGTACTGAAGACGTTCAACGGCGACAACGCCGGCGACAACTTCGGGACGGCCATCTGCGGCCTGTTCATCTACGGAAGCTATCCGTATACCCACACATTCGCCGGATTCGCCGTCGGTGCTCCCAACAATAACGGCGGCGGCGCGAATTCCGGCCTCGTGCGCGCCATCTTTCGCAGACCTGGTCGACGACCTACAACTTGCATGGCGCGTCGGCGCACCAGCTCTTCGGCTCCTCGCTCGCCAATGTGGGGTACGACGCTTCCAGTCCCTCGCAAATCCAGTTCGTCGCCGGCGCGCCCGGCGACGACGCCAACGGCGCGAACGCGGGAAGCGCCTACCTCTTCGATTCGCAGACCGGAAACCAGCTCCACCATTTCGTTGGGAATGCGGCGGGCGACCAGCTCGGCGCCGCCGTCGGATATGGGGGCGCCTTCACCTCCGGATTCACGCACGGGATGATTCTCCTCGGCGCGCCCTTCCACGACGTCGGCTCGAACGCCAACGCAGGACTCGTTTATTGTTATGATCGCGATTACCTGTCGCTCCTTTGGAAGACCAGCGGGGACACGCCGCATGGAAAGTTGGGAAGCCTCGTCACCTATTGGGAGGCCACTCCGAGCCTCAGCGGCCCGCCGCCGATCCAGAGCTCGGGCGTCCTGGGCGAGCCCGGGGTTTCAAGCTCCTGACGTACACGATGCTCTCGGGTGGCTTCGATCAGCATGGCGAGTGCGGGGTGAACCTCGTCGGCAACGGATTCGGGAGCGCGGTCGCGCGCGGCGGCGACATCGACAACGACGGCTCCCCGATGTGATCGTCGGCTCGCCGAACGCCGACGGCGATGCCAAGAATGCGGGTCGCGTCGACGTGGTTGCCGCGGGCTTCGGCGAGGTGAGCCGCACATACTTGGGAGACGAGACAGGAGCCGCATTCGGCGCGGCGGTCGGTGGAAACACCGATGTCGACAACGACGGCCGCCCTGACGTGATCGTCGGCGCGCCGCACCACAGCAATGGCTCGCTCGCCAACGCGGGCGCCGTTTATGTGTATTCGGGAAAGACCGGCGCCCTCCTCCAATCCCACTTTGGGAGCGCGGCGGGAAACCAACTCGGCGCGTCGGTCTGCGGCGCGGGCGATCTCGATGGCGACGGTTTTGGTGACATCGTCGTCGGAGTCCCCCACTCGGACGGCAATGGAACCGATTCGGGGCGCGTGCGGGTGTATTCGGGTCAGACCGGCGGTGTCCTCTATACTTGGGATGGCGACGCGGCCGGCGACCACTTCGGCGAGTGCGTGGCGCGCGTCCTCGATGTCAACAATGACGGCTTCGACGACATCGCGGTCGGCGCCCCCGATCACGTCTACGGCGGGCTCGGCGCGTCGACGGGATTCGTCCGCGTCTTCTCCGGGAAGGACGGCTCGGTCCTCTTCACGCTCCACGGCTACTTCACCGCGCGCCTGGGCCTGTCGGTGGCGGCGGCGCGCGACGTCGACGGCGACGGCGTCGTCGACATCGTCGCGGGAGCGCTCAACCAAGGAAGCGGTGTGCAGCTCATCAATCGCGGCGCAGTCTTGGTGTTCTCGGGGCCACGGGGAACGCGATCGACCTGATCGGCGGCGGCCTCGCATACCAACATTTGGGCGCGTCGGTCGCGGGGCTCGGCGACATCAACAAAGATGGCCTTCGGCGAGTTCGCCGTCGGCGCGCTCGGCGACAGCGGAATCTTCGCGGGAGCCGGATTCGTGAACATCTACGACGGCCCGACCACGACGCCGCTCTACACGGTGAACGGCAATCTCGCTCGGCGACCAATTCGGCGCCGCGATCGCGGTCGCCGGCGACGGCAACTCCGACGGAGCGCTCGACCTCGTCGTCGGCGCGCCGGGCGTGACCGTCAACGGAGTCTCCGGCGTCGGCTCCGTCAAGGTCTTCAGCTTCGCGCCGTCGGGGCTCACCACCTATGGCACCGGGACCCCCGGATGCCAAGGAACCGAGATCATGTACGGGAACCTGACTCCGAGCGTCGGCAATCCCAACTTTCAGATCACGACTCAGAAGTCCGCGCCGACGTCCCTTTCGTTGGGGCTCGTCACCAACGTGCAGATGGTCACGCCCTTCGACACCTTCGGCCTCGGAATCTTGATGGACGTGAACCTCTACGCGGCGACCGAGGTCTATACGCTCGACATTCCGACCGACGGCCTCGGGCACGGCGCGGTCGCCGTCCCAATTCCCAACAATCCGGGGCTCGCGGGAAAGCACTATTACGGTCAGGTGATCTCCTATTGGCCGTCGGGCCCCTGCTCGCCGAGCCCCATCAACCTGAGCAGCTCGCTGGGCCTCGACATCCTGATTCAGTAAGTGACCTCGATGTAACAGGGCGTCGCGCGCCCGGCAGTACGAGGCGTTCCCAACGAGGATTCCCATGCGTCTCCACCCCATCGTCTTCGCGCTCGCCGCCCTCGCTCTCGCCGCCAGCGGCGCCTTCGCCCAACAGACCCTTCGAACCTACAACGGCGGCGGCAGTCCGACCGGCGTCGCATTCGGCTCGTCGTTCGCCGCGGGCTCCTTCATCGTGCCGCCAAGCCAGGCGACCGATTTCCAAGCGATCGTTGGGGATCCCAAGCGATGCCGCCAATGGCGCCGACGCGGGCGCGGTGTTCATCTACGCAGGCCCGGCGGCCGCGAGCCTGACCTTGTCGAAGCACGGCGGCCAAGCCGGCGCGCTCTATGGCTTTTCCGTCGCCAATGTTGGGGATCTCGACGGCGACGGCTTCGGACGAGTTCGTCGTCGGCGCGCCGAAGCAAGACAGCAACGGCACCGACTCGGGGAGCGTGTTCGTGTACTCGGGCGCGACCGGAGCCCAGATCCACAAGCACGACGGCGACGCGGCCGGGGACCAATTCGGTTTCGCCGCCGCCGGGGTCGGCGATGTCAGCAATAATGGCACCGTCGACTACGCCATCGGAGCCCCCTTCAATAACAATGCGGGAGCGAACGCGGGGCGCGTGAAGTTCTTCGACGGCATCAATTTCGGGCTGATCAAGACCATCGACGGCGACGCCGCGGGCGATCGCTTTGGCTCGGCCATCAGCACGATTCCGATCGGTGACTTCGTCGGTGGCGTGGCCATCGGCGCCCCTTACAACAATTCCAACGGAGCCAACTCCGGGCGGGTAAATGTGTATTGGTCGCAGGGGTTGCCTCCCGCGTACACGCTGAACGGAAACTCGGCGGGCGACCTTTTCGGAACTTCGATTGCCAATGTTTGGGGAAACCGGCTCTTGGTTGGATCGCCAGGAAACAACTCGGCCACCGGCAGCGCGTCGCTCGTGAACTCGGTCACCGGTGCGACGGTCCACACGTTCCATGGCCTCAATCCGGGCGAGCAGTTCGGCGCCTCGGTCGCGTACGGCGGGCAACAAGGATCCCTCTTCGGAGGCTTTACATACTCTTTGCTCATCGGTTCGCCGCTCCATAGCCAGGGGGCTCACGGAGCGCGGCGCGATGAACGTCTACGATCGCGATATCTATACATTCGAGGACTTTATTCTTGGTGATGCCGACGGTGCCCACCTCGGGAGCTGCGTCAAGCTCTGGGAGACCAAGGCCGACGTGGGGGCACGTACAGCACGGTCACCGCCGCCGGCGCGCCGGGAGTGAGCGAGCTGCGCCTGCCCTAGAGGGGATTCCGATTCGTCGGGCTACCTCTTCTCGGGGAACCTCGCGGGCAACGCCTTCGGAAGCGCCGTCGCGCGCGGCGGCGATATCAACAATGATGGGAATCCCGATGTGATCATCGGGTCGCCGAACGCCGACGGCACGGCGAAATCCGCGGGGCGCGTCGACGTCGATTCGACGACCTACAGCGGGACGCTGCGTACATTCTGGGAGACGAGACGGGCTCGGGATTCGGCTCCGCGGTGGGCGGAAATGTGGACATCGACAACGACGGGCGCCCCGATGTGATCGTGGGCGCTCCCCACCATCTCGAACGGCGCGAACCTCGACGCGGGGGCCGTTTATGTGTATTCCGGCAAGACGAGCGCTCTCATCCGATCGCACTTCGGAAGCAATGCCAACTTTGAGTTCGGCGCCTCGGTCTGCGGCGCGGGCGATCTCGACGGCGACGGCTACGGCGACTACGCCGTCGGCGTGCCCAATGCGGACCCCAACGGCACCGACTCCGGGCGCGTCCGCGTCTTCTCCGGGCAGACCGGGAGCCTCCTCCATACTTGGGATGGAGATGCGGCGGGCGATCACTTCGGCGCGGCGGTGGCGCGGATCGCCGACATCGACGGCGACGGCGCCGACGAGATCGCCGTGGGAGCCCCCGATCACGTCTTCGGCGGCCTCGGCGGATCGTTGGGATTCGTCCGCGTCTTCTCGGGGAAGACCGGCGCGATCCTCTTCACCCTCCACGGGTACTTTACTTCGCGGCTCGGCCTTTCGGTGGCAACGGCGCGCGACGTCGACGGCGACGGCGTGACCGACATCATCGCCGGCGCGCTGAACCAGGGGACGGGCCTCCAGCTCATCGATCGCGGCGCGGTCGTCGTGTTCTCCGGGGCCACGGGGAACGCCATCGAAGTCATCGGCGGAAATGTGGCGCACCAGCACCTCGGCATCTCGGTCGCCGGCCTCGGCGACATCAACAATGATGGGTTCGGTGAGTTCGCCGCCGGAGCGTACGCCGATTCCGCGCTCATCACGGGCAGCGGCTTCGTGCGCGTCTACGACGGAAGCAACGGATCGACGATGTTCCAAACGAGCGGCACCAATATTGGGGATCACTTCGGAGCGGCGATCGCGGCCGCGGGCGATGCCAATGATGACGGAGCGCTCGATCTCCTGATCGGCGCGCCCGGCGTCGCAGTGAACGGCGTCGAGGGCTCGGGCTTCGCTTCGGTCCTCTCCTTCGCCCTGATCGGCCTCTCGACCTACGGCGCCGGCACCCCGGATGCCAAGGAATGGAGACCATGTTCGGCAGCACGACGCCCTCGATCGGCAATGCCACATTCCGCCTCACGACGATTCACTCGGCCCCTCCTCGCTTTCGTTGGGAATCGTCTGCGATGCCCAAATGCTCACCCCCTTCGATTCCTTCGGCCTCGGCTTCCTCATGAACGTGAATCTCTTCGGCGCCGCGGAGATCTACACCTTCGACATGCCGACCGATTCGCTGGGGCGCGGCTTCGCCCCCGCGCCGATTCCCAACAATCCGGGCTTCATCGGAAAGCACTATTACGGGCAAGTGATCTCCTATTGGGGATCGGGCCCCTGCTCGCCGAGCCCCATCAATCTGTCCAGCTCGACCGGACTCGACCTCTACATCCTGCAGTAATGGGCGGCGCGTCCGGCGGCGCGCTCGGCCGCGGATGCGCCTGATTGAATTGCCATGTAATGGCGCCGCGCGCGCCCGGCAGTTGGGGGTGTCCCATCGAGACCTTCCATGAGCACCTCCCCGATCGCCGCATCCCTCGTCGCCCTCGTTCTCGCGGGCGGCGCCGCCGCCCAGACGACCCTCCAAACCTACACCGGCGGCACGAGCGGCACCGGCGGCGCGTTCGGCGCGTCGCTCACCTCGGCCCACTTCCTCGTCCCGGGGGCTTCGACAACCAGCTCATCGTCGGCGATCCCAACGATTCGACGAATGGCAACAATGCGGGGGCGATCCACGTCCTCGCGGGGCCGAATGCGACCGCGATCTATTACACGCGTGCCGGGACGCAGGCCGGCGCGAACTTCGGCGCCGTCGTCGTGAATCTTGGGGATCTCGACCTCGACGGTTTCCAGGAGTTCGCCGTCGGAGCTCCCAAACAAAACAGCAACGGCACCGATTCGGGGAGCGTCTTCATCTACGACGGCAAGACGGGAAACCAAATCCACAAGCATGACGGCGACGCGGCGGGCGACCAGTTCGGCTCGGCGATCGCGATGGTGGGCGATGTCAACCATGACGGAGTCCTCGATTACGCGATCGGCGCCCCTTCAACGCCGCGGGGGCGCGAACGCGGGGCGGGTGCGCGTGTACTCGGGGGCGACCTTCGCTCTCCTGCGCACGCTCGACGGCCCGGCCGCCGGCGACCAGTTCGGCACGGCGATCTGCGCGCTCGGCGATTCCGATCTCGACGGCTACAGCGACTTCCTCGTCGGCGCGCCATACCACAATCCCGGCGCGCTCGCGACCAGTGGTCTCGTGCGCGGCTTCTCCGGGAAGACCGGCGCCACGCTCTTCAGCGTCCTCGGATTCGTGGCGTCGCAGCGCCTCGGCGCCTCCGCCGCGCAGGTCACGGGGGAAGATCGTCGCCGGCGCCCCCGGGAACACGATGCTGTACACGAACTCCGGCTCCGTCTTCGTCTTCAACAACAATGGCACGGGCGCGATCGGTGCTCGAGGTCTCGAATCCCGGCGACCAGTTCGGCGCGGCGGTCGCCGACGGCGGCTTCGGCCAAGACACCGTGGGCGGCGCGTACCACAACTATTTCCTCGTGGGAGCGCCCGAGCCGAGAATGGGGCTGGGCGCGTCACCGAGCATGACGTCGACACGTTCGCCTCGGTCTACTACACGACCGGCTCGAATCCCGGCGATCATCTCGGGGCGGCCGTCCATTGCTGGGAAACGACGATCGACGGCACGGGAAAGATAACGCCGATCGAGGTCTACGGCGCGCCAGGCGCGCGAAAGGTCTTCGTCGACGACAAAGCCATTCAAAGGCAATTTATTTGGGAATGGCTTTGGCTCGTCGGTCGCGCGCGCGGGCGACGTCGACAACGACGGCTATCCCGACATCATCGTGGGCTCGCCGCTCGCCGGATGGCACCGCGCAGGCGGCTGGTCGGGTCGACGTTCTGTGGGAATCGGGTCCGCTTCTGTGGTCTTTCTACGGCGACGAGACGAACGCCGGCTTCGGCGCCGCGGTGGCCGGGCTCGTGGACATCAACAATGACGGCTACCTCGACGTGATCGTGGGCCGCTCCCCACCATTCCAACGGCGCCCTCGCCGACGCGGGGGCCGTCTATGTGTATTCCGGGAAGACCGGCGCGCTCATCCGCTCGCACTTCGGGAGCAATGCCAACAATGAATCCGGCACGGCGGTGTGCGGGGCGGGCGATCTCGACGGCGACGGCTACGCCGACTACGTCGTCGGGGTCCCCAACGCCGATATCAATGGCACCAATCCGGGCGCGTCCGCGTCTTCTCCGGCCAGACCGGCAACCTCATCCATACTTGGGATGGCGACGGGGCGGGCGCCCACTTCGGAGCGAGCGTCGCGCGGATCAATGACATCGACGGCGACGGCGCCGACGAGATCGCGGTCGGCGAGCCCGACTACGTCCTGGGGAGCCCCTACAACGCAACCGGATTGGTGCGCGTCTTCTCGGGAAGACCGGCTCGACCATCGTCACGCTCGTCGCCAACACCACCTATCGCACCGGCCTCACCGTGGCCACGGCGCGCGACGTCGACGGCGATGGCATTCCCGACCTTCTCGCGGGCGCGTTGAATCAGGGGACTGGCATCCAGCTCATCGATCGCGGCGCGGTGGTCGTCTTCTCGATCGTCGCCGGCAGTCCGCTCCACGTCATCGGGGGCGGCGCGGCATACCAACATTTGGGGATCTCGCTCGCGGGTCTCGGCGATATCAACAAAGATGGCTACGGCGAGTTCGCGGCGGGATCCTATTTCGACTCGGCGCTTCTCGCGGGCGCGGGGGCCATCCAGATCTTCGACGGATACAACGCCTCGCTCATGGCGCAGATCGATGGCAGTAATCTGGGCGATCACCTCGGCGCCGCGCTCGCGGCCGCCTCGGCGACTACGACGGCGACGGCGTCCTCGAGCTCCTCGCCGGCGGGCCCGGGATCAATGTGAGCGGAGTCGGAAATGTGGGAAAGGCGAAGCTCTACCGCGTCGCCCCCGACGGCCTCGTGGTCTACGGCACGCCGAGCCCGGGCTGCTTCGGCGCCGAGGTGATGTACGGGAACACGACCCCGCAGTCGGAAACGTGGGATTCCGCCTCTCGACCGTGAACTCGGCTCCCAACAATCTCGCGCTCGGCCTCGTGACCGACACCCAGCCGCTCCAGGCCTACGACCTCTTCGGCCTCGGCTTCCTCTTCAATGTTGGGATTCTCGGCGCGGTCGAGATCTACGGCTTCGACATCAACACCGACACCCTCGGCCGCGGATTCGCCGCCGCCCCCATTCCCAACAATCCGTGGCTGTCGGGGAAATCGTACTACGGTCAGGTGATCTCGCTACTGGTCGAACGGCATCCCTGCACACCCCGGGGACGGTCGGCCTCAGCGCCTCGTACGGCGTCGAGATCCACATCCAATGAGCGGGGCGGCGGCGCGCGCGGCGCCGCCGGCTTGACGATCGCGCGCCGCGTGAGAGCATGCCGCCGTGTCGCGCTCGCAACTCCGCCGCCGCGCGCCGTGGCTCCGCCTCGGCGCGCTGCTCCTGCAGCGCTCCATTTCGTGGTGTCGACCGACGTGGCGTTCGCGGCGCTCGATTGGCTCGCGCCGGCGGTGAAGAGCGTGGCCGTGGCCGATTTCCCTGCGCCGAGCATGATTGCTGTTGCAAGTCGCGCGAGGAGTGCGCGAAGCATTGCTGTTGCTTTCCGAACTGGGCCGCGAACGGGATCGCCGCTCCGGCTGGAAAGGTGGCATCCGCTGGAAAGTCGGCGGCCGCCGGAAAGTTGGTGACCGTCCACATCTCCGCGGCGAAGAAATGCCAGGGGAGCCGGCGAAGGCGGCGCGCGAGGCGGCCTCCAAGCTCGTTTGCGTGGTGATCGGCGCGGGGCTCCGCTCGCGAGCCCGGCCGTCGCCGAGCAAAGCCACAGATCTTTCGTTGGGATCCGCCCTGAGGAGCCGCAGCTCGAGGGGCCGGGCAAGGTGCCGCTCGCGGGAGCGCTCGTCCTCTAGGACGGCCGATCCGGGGACCCCTCCCCGACGATTCGCGCCCCGCTTCCGCGACTCGCGACGCGTCCGTCGTCGCAGTCCCCGCCGCACCATCTGCACTAGGAGGGCCCATGGTCCGCCTCCCCAACGATCCCACACGCCACGAATACCGATCTCCCATCTTTCGCCGCCGTGCCCGCGCTGCGCTCCCCACCTTTCTCCTCCTCGCCGCCGCCGCGCTCGCCGACCACGGCCCCGGCACGACCGGCGGCGGGCTCAACGTCGTCTCCGGCGAGACGCTCAAGCAAGGCAAACTATCCTTCGACCTCCGCTATGACTACACCTCGTTCGAGCCGCTCACCACCTCCGAGATCGCCGCGAAAGCCAAGAAAGGTAGGGAGTTCGATTTCCTCGACTCCTCGCTCCTCGGCGCGGTCACGGCGAGCTACGGCCTGAGCGACGACGTGCAGGTGAACTTCACGATCGGCTCCTATCGCGCGCGCGGCGCGGGAGCGCCGAGTTCGACAGCACGACGGGCACCGTCGACTTCGCCACCTTCGATCCGGATGGCCTCACGGATAGTTGGCTTACGGGCAAGTGGCGCTGCCTGCGCGGCCCCTTCGGCAGCTTCGCCCTCTACGGAGGCGAGAAGTTCCCGACCGGAAAGTGGGATGTCAAGAATAGCGCCGGCGAGCAGGTCGAGCTCTCCTCCACCGCGGGCTCGGGCTCCTTCGACTCGATGCTTGGGGTCGGGTATTCGATCTGGCTCACGGAGCGGGTGACCCTCGACGCGAGCGCGCAGTACACGCTCCGCACCGAAGCCCACGATTTCAAAGTTGGGGATCGGATCGACACGGGCGCGGCGGTTGCATATCGCCTCACCGACGACCCCAAGGAGTTCCCGCGCACGAGCGTCTTCGGCGAGCTGAACGGGCGGCGCCTCTTCCAGAGCGAGAGCAATGGCCAGCGCGATCCCAACTCCGGCGGCTATTCGATCTTCGTGTCGGCCGGCGTGAAAGTTGGGTTCACCGACAACGTCGCCTGGACGATCGCGCTCCAGGTCCCCGTGTGGCAGGACCTGAACGGCGAGCAGCAAACCACCCAATCCAAGGCGACCACGGGGATCACGTTCTCTTTCTGAAACTTCCATGAACACCAACCATCGAGTGTCGTTGGCATTCGCGATCGCGGCGGCGGCGGCCCTCGCCGGCGCGGCCTGCGCCTCGGCGCGGGGCGCCTCGCGCCCCGATTCGCGGCCGATCGCCAAGGATCCGGTTTGCCAATATTTCCGCGAGCTCGGCTGCGTCGACGTGCGGGTCGACGCCGACACGCCGCGCGCGGAGTACAACGGCGCCACCTATTATTTCTGTTGCGAGCACTGCAAGGAGCTCTTCCTGGAGAACCCCAGCAAATACCTCCGCTGATCCCAACGATCGGCGCTCCGCGCGATTTCTCAGCGCCTCGTGAGCGTCTCGAAGGCTCCCATCAGCTCGCCGGGGGTGAAGGGCTTCGCGAGGAACGCCGCGCGCGGATCCTTGGCAACCTGCTGGGCGGTCCCCTGCTCGTCGAGGCCGCTCGTGAGGATCACCCGCGCATCCTTGCGCTCGCGCCGGATCCGGTCGAAGACTTCGATCCCACTCATATCGGGGAGCGTGAGGTCGAGCACCACGCAATCGATCGGGCGCGACGCGTCGTGGAAAGTTTGGATCGCCTCGGCGCCGTCGCCGGCGGCGAGCACCGAGCACCCCGCGCGCGTGAACGTCTCGCAGATCACATCGCGCACGGTTTGGTGGTCGTCGACCACGAGGACGGTTTTCATTTCGTTGGGTTTGGCGCCGGCGCGCGCGGCGGGCTTGTCCTGCGCCGCCTCCTCCGCCTCGTGCTCGGTCTCGACCGGAAGCAACACTTGGAAGGTGGTCCCCCGCCCCGGCGCGCTCTCGACGCGCATCGCGCCGCCGTGGCGCTGGACCGCGCCGACGACCACCGCGAGGCCGATCCCGCGCCCACCCGGTTTCTTGGTGAAGAAGACCTCCATGCTGCGGGCGAGGGTTTCCTTGTCCATCCCGGCGCCGTCGTCGGAGACCTCGATCGCCACATAGTTACCTTCGCGCGCGGACGAGCCGACGGCCGCGCCGTCGAGCAGCGCGCGGTCGGCGCGGATCGCGCGCGTGCGGACGGTGACCCGCCCGCGCCGCGCCCCCACCGCGTCCGCGCCGTTCTTCACCAAGTTCAGGATCACCTGGCGGATCTGGATGCCATTGCCATGAATATGCGGGAGCTCGGGCTCGGTCTCGAAACGCAATCTCCACATGGTTGGGAATCGCGCCGCGGATCACCTCGAGGATCTCGCTCGCCGCGGCGGCGACGTCGACCGACTCGGGCTTCGACTTGCCGCGCCCGGTGAACGAGAGCAATTGCTGCGTCAGGTCGGAGGCGGTGCGCGCGGTGCGCTCGATGATCGCGAGGCGCGCGGCCCCGGGCGAGCCGGCGGGAATGTCGCGCGCGGCGAGCGCCGCATTCCCAAGTATCCCCGCGAGGAGATTGTTGAAGTCGTGGGCGACCCCCGGCGAGCAATCCCAACGTTTCGAGCTTCTCCGCCTGGGCGAGGCGCCGCTCGAGGTCGAGGCGCCGCGACTCCTCGGCGCGCCGCTCGGTGATGTCGATCGCGGCGTTGGTGAGTCCGTAGATCTCGCCCTTTTCGTTGCGAAGCGGCTCGACCAGCATCTCGAAGACCATCCCGCCGCGCACCTCGGACACCTCGATCTCGCGGCGGATGCCCTGACCCGTCGCCAAGACCTCCCTCTTCAAGGCCACGACCGTGTCCCGCACGCTCGGCGGGAGGATCTCCTCGTCGGTCTTCCCAAGGATCGCCTCGGTCGAGATCGTCGGGTGGGAATTATAAACCCAAGTATAACGGAGGTCGCGATCCTGGTGGAACACCATGATGTTCCCACTTTTGATGGCGACGTGAAACCGCTCGATGCCTCGCGGAGCGCCGCCTCGGCGCGGCGGCGTTCGGCGAGCTCCTCGTGGAGCCTCGCGCGTGCGCGAGGCCACCTGGCTCTTGAGAACTCGACCCCATAAATAGACAGCCGCGAGGGCCCCCACGAGCGGGACGAAGATCCAAAGAAAACGGCGAGCACGGTCGAGGCCGCGAGCGCCGGGCGGTCGAGCTCCCGAAACCAATGATCGTAGATCTCGTTGAAGCGGCCGCTCGCTTTCACGCGGACGAGCCCCTCCTCGAGAAGCCACAGAAGATCGGCGTTCCCCTTCTTCACGGCGAAGGCGACGGGCGATTTGAGGAGGAGCGGGCTCGACGACGCGACCGAGTCGAGCCGCTCTTGGCGGATCGCGTAGCGCCCGCCGAACTGCGTCGTCACGGCGCAATCGTGGTTTCCCGATGCCAATGATACGATCGCCTCGCGCTCCGTTTCCGTGGGGAAGAGCTTCGCGGGGATTCCCAATCTTCGGATCTCGTCCTCGGCGAGCCCATCTTTCTGGAGGAGGACCTCCTTGCCGGCGAGACCGGCGAGCGAGCGGAGCGGCGGGCTCCCTTGCGGATGAAGATCTCCGAGCCCTGGACCGCGTGGGGGACCCGAAATCGGCGAAGGCGTGTCGCGAGGGCACCTCGAACAACCCAACGATATCCACGGTGCCCGCGTCGAGCCCGGCGCGCGTCTCGCTCCAAGCCCCGAGGCGCACCTCGACGCGCGCGTCCATCGCCTCGGCGACCGCGCGGATGAGATCGACCTGGTAGCCCTCCGGGCGGCCGCGCTCGTCGAGCCACTCGAACGGGCGGAACGAGCGGTCGCCGCCATAGACGAGCGGGCGCGACGGCGCCGAGGGCTTCGATTCTTGGGATTGGGCGCGCGCCGCAGGCGCCGTACTACCAACTATACAGAGCCCAACGATCGTGATCCCAACGATCGCGCTCCGACGGATCTCACGGCGCTGGCGATTCATGGCGTCGATTGCCCCGTCGCATGCCCGGGCGTCGCGGGGCCGAGCAGCCGCTTCACCACGACGATGAGCGGCCCCGTGAGGAGGAGATTCAATGCCAACGATAGGACGGCGATCGTGAGCGCCGGTCCGCCGAGCCCATACGACAGGGCCACGACGAGAACCCCCGCCCCCACCTCCCCGCGCGGGCACATTCCCAACGATAGGGCGAAGCGCTCGCGGAGCGTGGCCTCGCGCCGATAGCAGAAGGTCGGGAACATTTTCCCAAGATTCGAGAGGAGGGTGATGACGAGCACGTGGACCGCGATCATCCCCCAACCGGGGAACGCGTCCTTCGCGGCGAGGACCTCGGCGGGGACGCCATCGTACGCCAGCGCCGGTTTTTGTGGTGTGGGGCGTCGGCGGCGAGCGCCGGCGGGAACAATTCCCAAGAATCCGCGGGGGCCGAGGTCACCTTGGCGGCGCCGGGGAGCCGGCGGCGCGCCCGCGAGCGGAGGCATCGAGAGCCCGACCAGCACCATGAAGATCGCCGAGACCGCCGTCGCGACCCGCTGCTCCGCCGCGCCCGCGGGCCCCTCCTGGTGCCCCTCGCGCGCGTCGTCACTGCGGGAAACTTGACCGTGGGGATCATGCCCGGCCGGCCGCGCGAGGACGCACCCCACGACGAACGCCGGAAGCAACACTTCCAAGTGCAGTGGCACGCTCGAATCGATCGTCAGGCTTCCCAAGTATAGGATTTCGCAGAAGACCGTGATCCCGGCCGAGTACGCCAGGATCCAGGGCCACGAGACCGGCAGACGCACGCTGTGGAGCCACCGCCAGGCGATTCCCAACAATCCGACGATGACCAGGACGATCGCGGCGAGCTGCCAGCGCATCCCCACCATCAGCGCTTTGAGGGGGATCATCAACAATACGGTGTCGAGGTCGTCGAAGATCGCGAGGACGCGCGCCTTCTTGAAGAGCCAGGTGGCCGAGAGGCCGGCCGCGGCGAGCATCGAGAAGAGGACTCCGGCGGAGGTGGGCGACGCGAACCGCGCGAGCAGCAGGCTCTCCTTCCATTGGTCGACGTGGCCGTGGAGCTCCCCGGCGCCAGCACCCAAACGAAATAGAGGGCGCAGAAAAGCCAAGGAAAGGCGGCGGCGGTGCCGGCCACGGCGTAATCCCACAGATATTTCTTCGGATCGCGCTTGTCGATCTCGAACTCGTACCCCACGTGGATCATGAGGAACGCGAGCGCCGCCATCGTAAGGAGGCGGATCGGCGTCTCGAACGCGCCGGCGAGGAACTGGGATCCCATCAATCCGCCGACGAGGAGGAGCGAATAGAGGAAGACCTTCTTCACGGGCGCTTCCGGCCGCGCTCAGTGCGGCGGCGGCGCGGGCGACGATTTCGCCGAGCCGCGAATCTTGGCATCCACGGCAGCCATGTCGCGCGGGAGCCATTTCGAGAAGACCAACAATACGATCCCGCCCAGGAAGACGATCGGCGGCGCGATGAGGAAGGCGCGGCGGAGCGACTCGGCGTCGCCGACCGACGGCTCGTAGTATTTGCTCACGGCGCCGATCACCGCCGGCGAGAACGCGTCGCCCAGCAGGTGGATCGTGAAGATCATGAGGGCGAAGGCGGTGGCGCGCACCGCCGGCATCGACACGTTGAGGATCGCCGCGTTCAGCGGGCCGCTGTTGCAGAACAGCAAGAATACCGAGGCGCCGCCGAATCCCCAGAATCCCGCGCGGCTCGTCGAGAGCAATGCCACGAATAGGCAGACGGCGCTCGCCGACAGCGTGAGCCCGGGGATGACGAAGTGGGCCGCCGCGATCCAGCGGCGCGCGTAGTCGGCCGCGAACCCGCCGGCGATCGTTCCCAAGAATCCGGCGACGCCGACGACGAGGCCGAACCAGCGCCCCGCGTCGGCTTCCGAGTAATCGTGGACCCGCTGGACGAACGACGGCGCCCACGCGGCGAGGCCGCCAATGGCAAAGGTCATCGCCGTGGTCGCGATCACGTTCGCGACGAAGGAGCGCGTTCGCAACAGATCGCCGACGGCCGACCAGCGGAACTTGCTCACGAGGACCTGCCCCTCCTCCACGTCGCGCCCGCCACGCGGCGGCTCGCGCAGGGCGGCCGCGAGAAAGCAAAGAATCAGCCCGGGGATCCCTCCCAACAAAACGCGTAGCGCCAGCCGTCGTGGAGACCAAGAAAACAGAGCGGCGCGGTGTGCTCGTTGGGCCCGGTGTCGCCGAGGTTGTGGCCGACCCAGCCGCCGAAGGCGTAGCCGGCGGCGGTGCCCACGGGCAATGCCAAGTAAAAGACCGAGAGGGTCCGCGCGCGCCGCTCCTTCGAGAAGAGATCGGAGAGGAACGCGGGGGCAACGACGCCGTAGCCCGCCTCGCCGATCCCGGTCGCCGCGCGCGCAAGCCACAAATGGGGGTAGCTGTCGGCGAAGGCGGTCGACACCGTGGCAGCCGACCAGAGGCCGATCCCCACGACGATCAGGATCCGCCGCGAGATCCGGTCTCCCAAGTATCCGGCGAGCGGGCTCGCGAACATGTACACGAAGAAGAACGCCGACTGGAGCGTGCCGAGCTTGGCGTCGTCGATGTGAAAGGTAGCTTTGACCGACTCGGCGACCGACGGGAGGACGTAGCGGTCGAGATAGTTGATGAGGTTGATGAACGTGAGGACCGAGAGCGCGTACCACGCGTAGCTCTTGGAGAAGCCGCGGCTGCTGCTGCCGGATGCGCTCGGGAGGGGCGCGTTCACGGAACGATCATCCATTCTTGAGCAATCACCTTTGGGCCCACGCGGGATTCTACTTCGCGCGCTTGCGCTTCCGGCCGGCGGGGAATTCTTTCTTGGGATTCGCGCGCGCGGGGCGCGGCCGCGCCGGCGCCGCTCGCGCTCGGGCGCGGGTTTCGGCTTCGCGACGCGCGGCCGCCGGACTGGTACGGCCGGGGCGCCCGCCCCTCCATCGCGCCGGCCGACGCCGCCCCCTCGCGCGGCGGCACCGGCACCTCGAAGAGCGTCACGGCGAGCGGCGGGAGCGTGACCGCGATCGAATGCGGCCGGCCGTGCGACCCGACCGCCTCCGAGTCGACCCCACCCATGTTCCCCTCGCCGCTCCCTCCGTATTCTTGGGCATTGGTGTTGAGGATCTCGCGGTAGCGCCCGCGTAGGGGACGCCGATCCGGTATCCGTGGCGAGCGACCGGCGTGAGGTTCGCCACCAACAATGATCCGCTCGCGCGGTCGGGGGCGAAGCGAAGCCAAGAAAAGTCGTCTGCTCGAAGTCGTTGAAGTCGACCCACTCGAAGCCGCGCGCGTCGTCGTCGAGCGCGTGGAGCTCGGCGCGGCCGCGGTAGAGGTGGTTCAGATCCTTCACCAACGATCGCATCCCGGCGTGGACCGGGTCGGCGAGGAGATGCCAATCGAGCTGCGCGTCGTGGTTCCACTCGCTCCAGGGGGCGAGCTCGCTCCCCATGAATACCAACTTTCTCCCGGGGTGGGCGTACATCATCGCGAAGAGCGCACGGAGATTGGCGGCTTTTGTGGCTTCTCCCCGGCATCTTGTTGAGGAGGCTCCCCTTCATGTGCACTGACCTCGTCGTGCCCGAGGATCAGGATGTATTGCTCGGCGTACGTGTACCACATCGAGAAAGTGATCCGCCCCGTGTGGTATTTGCGCGCGAGCGGATCCTTCGAGAAAAGTCCAGCCAATCGTGCATCCACCCGAGATTCCATTTGTGGGTGAATCCCAATCCGCCGAGATGCGTGGGACGCGTCACGCCGGCGAACGCGGTCGACTCCTCGGCGATCATCGCCACACCCGGGTGCTCCTCGGCGACCACAGAATTGATATGCCGGAGGAACTCGATCGCCTCGAGGTTCTCGCGCCCGCCGTATTCATTGGGAAGCCACTCCCCTCTTTGCGCGAGTAGTCGAGGTAGAGCATCGACGAGACGGCGTCCACGCGCAGGCCGTCGACGTGGAACTTCTCGATCCAGAAGAGGGCGTTCGCCAACAAAAAGTTGGAGACCTCGTTCCGGCCGTGATTGAAAATGTAGGTTTTCCAATCTTGGTGAAAGCCGCGGCGGGGATCGAGGTGCTCGTAGAGCGCGGTGCCGTCGAAGCGGGCGAGGGCGTAGCCGTCGGTGGGGAAGTGGGCGGGGACCCAATCGAGGATCACGGCGATCCCGCGCCGGTGGAACGCGTCGACGAGCGCCATGAAATCCTGCGGCGCGCCGTAGCGCGAGGTCGGCGCGTAGTAGCCCGTTTGTTGGTATCCCCACGACCCGTAGAACGGGTGCTCCGCCACGGGCATGAGCTCCACGTGGGTGAAGCCCATCTCGGCCACATAGTTGGGGAGCTCCTCGGCGAGCTCGCGATAGGTGAGGAAGCGATTCCCCTCACCGCTCCGGCGGCGCCACGAGCCCAGGTGCACCTCGTAGATCGACATCGGCGCGCCGGTCACCGCGCGGTCGGCGCGGCGCGCGATCCATTCCGCGTCTTGCCAAGAATAACCGCCGAGATCCCACACCACCGACGCGCTCTTCGGCGGAGTCTCCATCCGGAATCCGAACGGATCGCTGTGGACGACCCAGTCGCCGCCGGCCGTCTCGACGTCGTAGCGATAGAGCGCGCCATCGCCGAGGCCGCCGACGAACGCTCACCCACACTCCGCTCCCCGGCGCCTTTTTCATGGGATTCGCGCGGCGATTCCAACCATTGAAGTCGCCGATCACGGAGACCGCCTGCGCGAATGGCGCCCACACCGCGAAGCGCACGCCGCGCGCGCCGTCGGCCGTGGCCGCGTGCGCGCCGAGGTGCTCGTACAAGTGGTGGCAACGTCCCTCGCCGAAGAGGTGGAGATCGAACGCGGGAATCGTGGGATTCGTCACGCGTCCCGGCTCACGGCACGAAGCGCGGCAGGTGCTCCCGCCAGTAGGGCCAATCGTGCCCGAAGACCCCGGCCAGATCTCGCCGTGCGCGGCGATCCCCTTGGCGGCGAGGATTCCCAAGAATCCGCGGTTGTTCTCCACGAGCGTGTCGTGCTCGCCCGTGGCGATCACGATCTCCACCTCCTTCAGCCGCGAAACCCAATAATCGTCCATGTTGGGGATGTACGCGGTGGGGCAGTGGAAATAGCAGGCGTCGCTCCACTGGCCGTTGAGCATCCGGTGGATGTCATAGATCCCCGAGAAGCAAATGATCTTCTTCACGAGGTGCGGGTAGCGGCAGCCGAAGTTCATCGCGTGGTACGCGCCGAACGACGACCCATAGGGTGATGAGATCCTTTCGTTGGGATCGGTTCTGGATCATCGGCACGAGCTCGTCGCGCAGGTACGCGTCGTACTGCTCGTGGCGCGCCACCCGCATCAGCGGCGGGAGCTGCTTGTTATGCCAACTTTCCAGGTTCACGGTGTCGACGCAGCAGACCTGCAGCTCGCCCGCCTCGATCTTCGGGCGCAGCGCGTTCACCAATAAAAGTCCTCGGCCTCGTAGAAGCGCGAGGCGGCGAGTCAGAAAGATGAGGAGCGGGCGGCCGGCGTGGCCGAACCAGAGGAGCTCCATGCGGCGGCTGAGGCGGGGGCTGTCCCAGGCGAGGTGTTCGCGATGCATGCGGGGTTTGGTTTTGGGGGCGAACGGTATACCGGATCATCAGAACCTCGGGAACTGCCCCGACCGCGTGTCGTGGACATACGGGTGGATTGCGAGGAGCTCGCGCTTCCACCACGCGCCGCTCGCGCGCCGCTCGGCGAGGTCGGTCATCCGGTAGCGCCACATCGCGAGGCGCACGTAGCGCGGCGCGCGCCCGCCGAACGGATCGTCGCGGAAGAGTGGGGTCACCGCCTCCGGCTTTCGCGACAGCAAATCGACGAGGCGATTCACGTAGTCGGGACGCTCGCCGAATCGCACGCGCGGGTGATCGGGATCGTTGGGATTGGGAACGAGCCGCAAGAGGAACCAAAGGCGAAAATCGACCCGCGGCTGGTGCGGCGCGACGAAGCCGGGCGCGCGCATCACGTCGCCCGGCTTGTAACAGATAATCGTAGGCCTTCCACTCGGCGCCGTCGTCGCTCCCTGGATCTCGACCTCGGGGCGCGTCAGGGTCATGTGCGCGAATAGGTGGTAAACGTTGAACGTGCGCAGCGGGCCCACGGCGCCGCCGATGTCGGTGAGGAAGCCCCGCCCATCGGGATGCGCGAGCCCCAAGGTTCCGGTGACGATCGTGAGCGCGACGCACAGCGCCGCGAAGGCCGCCGCGCAGCGCGATCGCGCCAATCGACCAGCCGCGGAAGCCAACGATCCCTGAGCGTCACCGGATTCGCCTCGAGCGCCGGGAGGCAGAGCGCGAGCGAAAGATAGTTGAAGATGAAATAGTTGGCAGTCAGCAGGATCGAGAGCTGGAACGGCACGAGGATCGCCACCGCGATCCGCCGCGCGCGAAGCGGGCCGAAAAGTAGGAATGGCACGACGAGCTCCACGAGGAGCGTGAACGCGCCGCAGCCGATGTGGGCCCACTGCGGGAGCTGGTGCACCCACCAGCCGATCCAGGTCGGCAGCGGCGCCGTCTCGTAGTAGGAGACCATCGCCGTGAGATCCCACGGAAGCCAATGGGGATCGCCGAAGCAAAGTTTCGCCAGCCCCGACTCGAAGTTGAGACGGAAAAGGAGCCATACCAACAAAAACCGGTACGCGGGGTGCACCGGCGGCGGGACCTTATTATGGTAAGGGAGCCATCCCGCCGGCGCGTAGAGGAGCGCGAAGAAGGCGCTCTCGAGGATGAGGTTGTCCCACTGGAAGCTCAGGAACTCGCCGCAAACGCTCGTGAGCGAGAGGTAAAGGATCCAGATGGCCGCGAGATCAGAGCCGCGGCGCCGCGAGGAGCACCAGCGCGAGCGAGGCGAGGGCGCCCGCGATCGTCGCCCCGACGAGCGCGCCGTCCGAGATGTGGAGCCAGAAGAGCGTCGGCGCGCCAAGCCAACAATCGAGCGCGCCGAGCCTCCCCGCGCCGCCTCCATCCACGGGCGCGCGGGGAGTAGGCCGTCGTCTCCCGCGAGCCGCGCCACCTGCGTTCCCAACGATACGAACGCGATGCAATAGATCGCCCCGAGGACGCGCAGGAAGAGCGGCCGGAGGGGGAGGGGCGTGCGTCGTTTCCCAACTTTCGGTCCCGCGCGCGGGGCTCGCGGCGGCGCGAGGCGGGGGCTATCGTAGCGCGCTCCCCACGGAACGCCCCCATGCCCGCACCGCTCCCCCACCATTACCACGCATCCTTGGACTGGAAGGGGCACGCACGCCGACCTCCTCGCGCCGCCGCGCCCGCCGATCGAAGGGGATTCGCCGCCGGAGTTCGACGGCACCGATCGCCACTGGAGTCCCGAGCACCTGCTGCTGTCGTCGGTCAATCTTTGCTTGATGCTCACCTTCGTCGCGATCGCCAAGAAAGCGCGCCTCGAGTTCACCAACTATCGCGCAGAGGCCGAGGGGACCGTCGAGAAGACACCCGAGGGATTCGCTTCACGAAGATCGAAGTCGGGGCAACACTAACAATCCCGAACGCCGCCGATCACGCGCGCGCCCGCGAGCTCATGGCGACGGCGAAGCGCTACTTGCATCATCTCGGCGAGCCTGAAGGCGGAAGTGCACCTGAACCCCAACATTATTGCGTAGCAGGCGCAATGGAGGGGCAGGATGTGGCAGGCCTGACGGTGGGTCCCGCCCCTCGGACATGTTCGCGGATAGCTGGTAATCGACCATAGGGGCAGGTTGCAGCGCTGGAGCGCGATGGGGGTGGGTGGGTCCCGGGCGAGTTTGTGCGCCGCATGGACGCAACAACTTTAGTTGGTAATTCTTCGCCGCGGCCGCAACTCTTGGTTGCGGCCGCGGCGCTCCCATTTCCTTGGGGTTCCATCGGCGCACATGTCTGAGCCCCGGGACCCACCCACCCCCAGCGCGCCCCGGCTCGTCAATCTCCCCCTAGGGACTCTTGCCAGCTTTCCGAGCATCGTTGGGAATCTTCCGTAGGTGGTCCAGGGCGGCGGCAAGGACCGGATCGTTGGTATTCGTGAAATCTTGGGGCTTGGCCGCGATCGGAATCTTGGGATCGAAGCCGACGCCGTCGATCGGCTTGCCGTCGACCGTGAGATCGAGCCAGCGCGGCAGGTTCGCCACGATTCCATTGCCGAGGTCGAGCCGCCGCGGGTTCGCGCTCGAGCCCGCGGTGCGGTCGCCCATGCTCACGGCGCCGGGCGCCTGCGCCATCATCATCGCGAACGACTCGGCCGAGCTCATCGTCTTCTGACCCCACAGGACGACGACAGGGGCCGAGTAGCGCCACGGGCCGCGCGGCTCCACCTCGCGCGTGAGGAGCTCGCCGAGCTGGTCGTGCTTGGCCCCCGCGCGGTAGCGATTCTTGGCATACGCTTTCTTGGCATCGAGGAATCGCCCGGCGAGCTTGCGCGCGAGGAGCTCGTCGCCGCCGCCGTTGTAGCGGAGGTCGAGGATCAATCCCCAACTATCCGAGAGGCGGTCGAGCGCCTCGTCGAACGCGGCGGGGAGCGCCTCGTTGCCGAGGTTGTAGACATTCAGATAGCCGAGGCCGTCGGTGGTGCGCCCCCATGCGAGGTCTTTCTTGGTGTCCTCCACGGGGCCGATGAGCTTCGAGGCGGCGTTCCAGCTCGCGTTGAGCGGGCGCGGCCGGTTGAAACCCGGACACCAAGTTTCCCCGCACTTCACCCACACGTGGAGATCCTGGAGCTCGCAGAGGAGCTCGTTGATCGCGAGCGCGAGCTCGAAGTTGGTCTTCGACGCCTCGGCCGCCGGGCGCCAGCGCGCCGCCGCCTTGTCCCAGTCGAGCTTCGGCTTCACGCCGAACATCGCGTACTCGGCGTCGAAGGCCTTCCACGCGGCGTCGAACGCCTTGCGCGCCCCCTCCTTGTCGACCGGCTCGCTCGGCACGGCGGGGAGCGGTTTCTTGGCGAAGAACTCCTCGTGCTTCGCCGACCTTTTGTTGGCATCGAGGGCATAGAAGCGGCGCCCTCCTTTGTTGGTGTCGAGGTCGACGGTGATCGAGCTCTTCTCGGGGATCGACGGCAGGTTGTCCCCTTGCCAACTATTGTTGATCTTCTGCGCGCAGACCCATTTCGCGAGCGCGATCGCCGAGCTCGGGGCCGGCGCCCTTCACGGTTTTCGTTGGGAAGAGCTTGCCGACGAGCGCCGGGTTGAAACGCAAGAAGACGCGCGTCACCTCCTCGCCGTCGCCCGGCTGGGTGGTTCCCAACTTTCCCGGCTTGTCGGCGAGAACCACGGCCCAGAGCGCGTTCGTGCCGTTGCGGCCGAAGACGACCTTCGAGGGGCCGAGCCTCAGCTGGAAATCCTTCCCCTCCTCGATCGCGAACGAGTCGAGGCTCCACGCGTCTCCCTTCTCGCAGACCCAAGGATACGTGGGATGGTCGGCAGTGCAGTCGAGGGTCGCCGCGTACTTCTTGCCGAGGTCGGTTCCTTGGGCTTGGGCCGTCAGCGGCACACACCAGCAAAACGAGCGCGGAGGCGATTTGCATGAGATTCCTACCTATACCGGCGCGCGATCGCCGGCGGGATGTCGGGACGGGCGTCGGAGGCGAGCCGGTAGGCGTCGCGGATCCACTCGACCACCGACGCGTCCAGGTCGGCTTCGGTTCGTAGCCCAAAGATGTGCTCGTGCCGCCCCGGCCCAAACGTGTGGATCCTCTCGAAGCGGTGATCGGAGACGAGCCGCGGCAGCATGAGCGAGCATCGGATCCTCGCCTTCCCGGTGGTCACGGCACCGAAGCGCCGTGTCGCCTGGAAAGATGATCATGCTTTTCTTGGGGATCACGCGGACGGGGCCGTTCTCGCGGAGGACCGACACCAATTTTCGAAACGCGGCGGCGACTTTGGGATCGCAGACCGCGAGGAGCGGCTCGAGCTTGAACTTCCCGCAGGAGTGGCGGCGGTTGACGGCCAGGAATCGGTCGCCGCACTTCGGGCATTTCCAGTGGGTGGATCGGCCGGGAGCCATCGCTGTCGCGCTTTTCCGAGTGTGACGATCCTAGCCGCCCCGGCGGGCGGGCGCACTCCGGCGCCCGGCGCGATCCGGCGAAGTGGCATTCCCGGGCCTCGAATCGGGCGCGCTGTCTCGCTATCCTCTCTCGCCAAATTCCCCGGAAAGCCGGACGGCGGTGATGATGGGCGGACCCCCGGGCCCGCCACCGCAGACGGCCGGACCGGCGGCTTTCACCCGACCCCGCGACGCCTTCACGGCTCCCCGCGAATCTCGCCCCCGCCCCGCGCGGGGCCGAGCCGCGACCCCCAGCCAACCGCTTTCCCGATTTCCCAACTTTCCACTTTCCCAACTTTCCACAGAAGCACTTCGCTAACCGATGAAACCTAAGAAAATTGGTCTTTTGTACGGCATGGAGCGTTCCTTTCCGAAGGCCGTCGCCGAGCGCATCAATGAGCTCGGCCGCGGCGCGGTCGTGGCCGAGCCCGTGATCGTCGACGGCGTCCGCCTCGACCTTCCGCTCGCCTACGATCTGATCCTCGACCGCATCAGCCAGGACATCCCCTTCTATCGCACGATGCTGAAGTACGCCGTCCTACGCGGCACCGGGGTCGTCAACAATCCGTTCTGGTGGACCTGCGAGGACAAGTTCAGCGCGAACGCGATCGGCGTCGCCGCCAGGGGTCGCGATCCCCAAGACCGTCCTCGCTTCCCCACAAATCGCACCCGCCCGGCACGAAGGGTGAGTCGTTCTCGAACCTCAAGTTTCCCCTCGGCTGGGAGGAGATCTTCGAATACTTGGGATTCCCGATCTTCCTGAAGCCGCGCTGGGCGGCGGCTGGAAGAACGTCTACAAGTGCAACAATCAGGATGAGTTCTTCTCGGCCTTCGACAAGACCGGCCGACCTCACGATGATCGCGCAGGAAGCCATCCAGTTCGACGCCTACTATCGTTGCTGTTGCATCGGGCGCGAGCGGGTCCTGATCATGCGCTACGATCCGAGCCGCCCCTACCTCCAGAACTACGTCGCCGACGAGCCCCCGCTTCGCCCGAGCTGAAGGCCAAGATGGAGCGCGACGCGGAAGGCGCCTCTGCGAGGCGCTCGGCCACGACTTCAACACGGTGGAGTTCGCCGTGCGCAATGGCGTGCCGGTCGCGATCGACTTCACCAATCCCGCCCCCGACGCCGACGTGAACTCGGTCGGGAAGACCAACTTTGAATGGGTGGTGAAGAACGCCGCCGAGTTCCTGATCGAGCGCGCGCGCAACCCGCGCCCGTTCGCCACGACGGGGATGTTCCCGCGCTCTTTCCCCAACTAAAATCGGGCGCCCCCGCGCGCCACGACGTGGTGATCCCCGCGGCGCCGCAATCTGCGACGCGCGAGGCGGCGGTCCACGCGGCCGCCGCGGGAGCGATCACGGCCCATCCGCCGACGGTCCATGCGCCCGCGGTCAAGCCGGCGGCTCCGCCGATCAAGCCGGCGGCTCCACCGGTGCCCGCGAAGCCCACGGTTGCGGCGAAGCCGATCACTACACAAAAAGCCCGTCGCGAGCAAGCGCAAGGGCGGCTGATCCCAACGATCAGGGCGGGCCGCCGCCGGAACCCCACGTCCCGCGGGTTCCGCGACCGCCTCTCACCACGAATGACACCATTCGGCGGCCCGCCCATTTTCTTTCCCAACTAAAGGAACCATGTCCAACGAGCCCGCCTTTCTCGATCGGCATCGAAGAGGAGTTTCAAGTCATCGATCCCGAGACCCGGGAGCTCCGCTCGCACATCGAGGAGATCTTCGAAATGGGGCGCAAGGTGCTGAAGGAGCGCCTCAAGCCGGAGCTCCACCAATCGGTGGTCGAGCTCGCGACGGGAGTTTGTAAAGATATCGCCGAGGCGCGGCGCGACGTCTTCGAGACGCGGAGCACGATCGTGCGCCTCGCGCGCGACGCGGGGCTCTCGATCGCCGCCGCGGGGACCCACCCCTTCTCCCACTGGGCGGACGTCCAGATCACCAGCAATCCGCGCTACGCCCAGCTCATCAGCGATTTCCAGACGGTGGCGCGCGGAAACTTGATCTTCGGCCTCCACGTGCATATCGGCGTGGAGGATCGCGACCTCGCCGTCGGGATCATGAACGAGGTGCGCTACTTCCTTCCCCACATATTGGCGCTCTCTTGCAACTCGCCATTCTGGCTCGGGCGCGACACGGGCTGGGCGAGCTATCGTTGTAAAGTCTTCGACAAGTTTCCGCGCACCAACATTCCCGATCATTTCACTTCGTACAGCGACTTCGAGGATTATGTCACCATTCTCCTGAAGACCAACTGTATCGTCGATGCCAAGCAAATTTGGTGGGATGTGCGGCCCCACCCGTTCTTCCCAACGATCGAGTATCGCGTCTCCGACATCCCGATGCGCGCCGACGAGACGATCGCGATCGCGGCGCTCCTCCAGGCGATCACGGTCAAGCTCTATCGTTTGCGTCGGAAGAACCTCGGATGGCGCAACTATCGGCGCGCGCTGATCACGGAGAACAAATGGCGCGCGGCGCGCTGGGGGCTGAACGGCAAGCTCATCGACTTCGGCAAAGAGCAAGAATTCCCGACTCCCTTCCTGATCGGCGAGCTGCTCGAGTTCGTCGACGACGTGGTCGACGAGCTCGGCACGCGCAAGGAGCTCGAGACGATCCGCTGGATCCTCAAGAACGGCACCGGCTCCGATCGCCAGATCGAAGGTTTGGCGCGAATCGCACGACCTGAAGAAGGTGGTAGACTTCGTCGTCGCGGAAACCTCGGTCGGGTTGCCCGTGTAGGCGATCGCCCGCCCTTTCCCGCGCACGTTCGGACCAATCCCACGGCGGCGGCCGCCGCCCACACACCCTTGAACACGATCAGCGCCACGGACCTTTCCCAAGTTTCCTACGATCCATCCCTCGCTCCGGGCGCCCGGAACGCCGCCTTCACCTGCCTCGCGATCCAACCGGGGGAAAAGGTGGTGTTGATCACCGACCGCGACTGCATCGAGATCGGCGCGGCGCTGGCCGAGCAGTTCAAGAGAGCGGGGGCGATCTGAAGAGTGTGGTGATCGAAGACGTGGCCGAGCGCCCGCTCCGCGCGTTCCCCGACTCGATCGCGGAGATGATGGAGGAAGCCCAAGTATCCTGCTATGCGGCGGGCGCGCAGACCGGCGAGCTCACGGCGCGGATCGAGATGACACAGATCGTGAACCGGCGGCACATCCGCCACGCCCACATGGTCACGATCACTCCGCGGATCATGCGCGAGGGGATGCTGGCCGACTTTTCCAAGGTCGACGCGCTCTCGAGCTGGGTCCTCGAGCGGGCGAAGAAGACCAAGATTCTGACCGCCACGACTCCGGCGGGGACGCGCCTCAACGCCACCTTCGATCCCACAATTAAGTGGCTCAAGACCTCCGGGATCGTGAGCCCGGAAAAGTGGTGTAACTTACCGGGGGGCGAGGTCCTGACGAGCCCCGCGCGGGTCGACGGCGTCTTCGTCGTCGACGGCGTGCTCGGCGATTGGATGTCGCAGCGCTACGGCGACATCCAGAAGACGCCGCTCACGATCGACATCGAGATTCGCGAATCGTGGGATGCCGCTGCTCGCGCCCCGAGATCCTGCGCGATTTCATGGGATATGTGACGACCGACGAGAACAGCAATCGCGTCGGCGAGCTCGCGCTCGGAACCAACATTTGGGTGAAGGACGTGATCGGCCATATGTTGCAAGACGAGAAGATCCCCGGCCTCCATCTCGCGTTCGGCCATCCCTACACCGAGCACACCGGCGCGAAGTGGCGCTCGACGACCCACCTCGACGTGGTGGCGCGCCACTTCGACGTGGAGCTCGACGGCGCGCCGATCATGCGCGACAGCCAGTACCTGACGAACGGCGAAGTCTAGAGGGGCGGGGCGATGGAACCGGCGCTCCGCGCGGCCTTCAATGCCAACTATCGCGACGGGTCGCGCGCGAGGTCCAGAGCCGGCTCGAGGCGCGGCTCGAATGCAAGTTCGAGTTCCGCCTCGCCGAGACCCCGGTCTTCCTGCCGGACGATCTGCGCGAGAAGCTCGTCGGCGCGGCGCACGGGATCCTAGCCCAACTATCCGATCCCAAGAAAATCGCCGCGATGGAGCGGGACCTCCCGGCGCGCTACGCCACGCCGCGGCGCGGGGCTCTCCCGGCGTGGCGATCCTGGATTTCGCCGTCACCCGCGGCGCCGGCGGCGCGCTCGAGCCGAAGCTGGTCGAGCTGCAGGGCTTCCCGTCGCTCTTCGGCCTCACTTTCGTCCACGCGGATACTTGGGGTCCGATCTGTTCGGAGATGCCGGGGATGCCGAAGCGCTGGACCTCGCTCTTCTCCGGGCTGACCGCGGACGGTGTACCGCGATCTGTTGCGTCGCTCGATCCTTGGGAGGCACGCGCCGCAGGAGGTCGTCCTCGCCGACCTCGACCCAACCCACCAAAAGACCTCCCCGATTTCTGGGCCACGCGCGAGCTCGTCGGGATCGACGCCGTCTGCCCCACGACCTTCGAGCGCGACGGGCGGCGGCTCTTCCGGCGGGTCGGCGGAAAGTTGGTATCGATCCGGCGGATCTACCATCGCGTGGTGTTCGACGAGCTCGAGCGCCGCGGCTCCAAGCTCCCCTACCGCTACGACGAGGATCTGGAGGTCGAGTGGTTTCCCCACCCGGCCTGGTACTTCCTTTGGTCGAAGAGCTCCCTCCCCCACCTCGACCATCCGGCGGTGCCGCGGACGCGCCGCCTCTCCGAGCTCGCCGCGATTCCCAGGATCTTCCCAACTATGTCCTGAAGCCGTTCCACTCGTTCGCGGGCGGCGGCGTGAACGTGGATCCCAAGGAAGCCGACGTGGCGCGCGTGCCGGCGGCCGAGCGGCATCATTGGTGTCTGCAGGAAAGGTGGAATACGCCCCGCGATCGCGGCCGCCGACGGCGGCGGCGTGAAAGTGGAGGTGCGGATGATGTTCCTGCGCCCCGACGAGGACGCGCAGCTCACGCTCGCCACCAATCTCTGCCGCCTCTCGCGCGGCAAGATGCTTGGGGTCGACTTCAACAAGGACTTCACCTGGGTCGGCGGATCGGTGGGAATCTGGCCCGACGGCCCCGTGGCGGCGCGCGCCGCCGCCGGCGCGCTCTGATCGATCGCTGGGATCCCGCATGTCCAACGATCGCGATCGATGGGCGGCCGGATCGGCCTACGAGGACTTCATGGGGCGCTGGAGCCGGCAGCTCGCGCCGCTCTTCGTGGCGTGGCTCGGATTCCGCGCGGCGCCCACTGGCTCGACGTCGGATGCGGCACGGGGGCGCTCACGGCGGCGATTTGTGGGGATGCCGATCCGGCCTCGGCCGTCGGCTGCGATCCGAGCGAAGCGTTCATCGAGTTCGCCCGCGGGCGCGTCTCCGATTCGAAAGCCAACTTTCGCGTCGCGAAGGCGAGCGCCCTCCGCGCCACGAGGGCGGATACGACTGCGTCGCATCGCTGCTCGCGCTCAATTTCTTCCCGACACCGCGGCCGCCCTTCGCGAGATGCGCGCATCCGCCGCGGCCGGAGGCACGGTCTCCGCGTGCGTGTGGGACTACGCCCAAGGCATGGAGATGCTCCGCCTGTTTTGGGATTGCGCGGCGGCGCTCGATGGCGCGGGCCGCGAGCTCCACGAAGGGGCGCGATTCCCACTCTGCCGTCCCGAGGCGCTCGAGAGGGCGTTCGCCGCGGCGAGGCTGCGCGACATCCGGTGCGAGCCGCTCGAGATCCCAACGATCTTCTCCGGCTTCGAGGATTATTGGCGTCCGCTCCTCGGGGACGGGGCCAGTTCCCACCTATGTGGCGTCGCTCGACGCGCAGCGCCGCGCGGCGCTGGCGGAGCGGCTCGAGAGCGTCACTGGCGCGCGGGTCGCGCGGCGAGATCGCCCTCAAGGCGCGGGCGTGGGCGGTCCGAGGGATCGCGGGCTGAGCGGCGAGCAGCAGGCGGGCGGGGCGCCGGCAGAACGCCAACTATCGGCGCGCGACGATCACCCGCCCCTGCACCACCAGCGCGGGCTGCCGGTACGCCGCGGCGTCCTTCAGCGGGTCGCCGCGAAACCCAACGAAATCGGCGAGGAAGCCCTTCTCGATCTTGCCGAGCTCGCGCTCGCGGCCGAGGACCGCGGCCGGCGTCGCCGTCGCCGCGCGCAGGACCTCCGCGAGCGGCATCCCCGACGATGCCAACAATTCCAGCTCCCGCGCGTTGTCGCCGTGGCGGAACACCCCGGCGTCGCTGCCGAAGGCGATCGTGACCCCAACTTTCCGCGCGCGCGCCACGAGGTCGCGCGAGCGCGCGAGGCGCGCCGGCTCCGGCTCGCCATGTTTCCATCCTTGGTATCGCGCCATCGCCTCGCTCGCCGCGAGCGTCGGGCACAACACCACATTTCGCTCCCGCATGAGCTCGAGGATCGAGTCGTCGGCGCCGTCGCCATGCTCGATCGTGGCCACCCCGGCCATCACGGCGCGCAGGATCCCCGCCGCCGTCGTCGCGTGCGCCGCCACGCGCCGCCCCGCGCTCCGCGCCTCGTCGCAGACCGCCTCGAGCTCCTCCTTCGTCAAAGTTGGGGTTGCCTTCGTGTCGTCGCCGCGCGCGTAGTCGGCGTAGACCTTCACCCAATCGGCCCCCAGCCCGATCTGCCGCCGCGCCGCGCGCGCGCGTCCTCCGCCCCCGTGATCTCCTCGGCGCCGCGCGGCGCGATCACGCGCGGGTCGAAGCCGCTTCGGCGCGTACGAGCCCGATGCCACAATAGCGAAGGTGCTCGCCTCGATCCGCGGCCCCGGGATCTCGCGGCGACCGCACCGCGTCGCGCAGCGCCACGTCGCCGATCCCCGCCCCTCGGTTCCCAACTCTCGAATCGTGGTGATCCCGGCCTCGAGGGTGGCGCGCGCGGCCGCGGTGGCGCGGATGACGCGCGACTCGAGCGACTCGCGCACGACCTGGTCCTCCCACGGCGCCTCGTCGTATGGATGTAACAATAAATGGGTGTGGAGGTCGATGAGCCCCGGCACGATGGTGAGCCCCGTCGCGTCGATCCGCTCGGCGCGCGGATCGGCGGGCGCGTCGCCCGCGAAAACCCCACGATCCGGTCCCCATCGATCGGAATGCATGGCGTTCTCGAGCCAGCCCTCCCCTTCGGCGCGCGCCACCCGCGCGCCGGCCACGTGGAGGGTTTCCGGGCGCCGCTTCTCCTTGGCCTGAAACGATTTGCGTGAGGCAGGCCGTGGACAACCAGAGCGAGATGGGTAGAAACATGGGGTCATCCTACGAGCGCGCGCGCCCCGCGAATCGGCGCCGTCGATTGGAAAAAAAGAACACGTCGCCCCGGTCGACTCGTCTCCGTAACTACCCCCGTTCCTTTTCTCACCCCGCAAAGGTGAACCAATGAAAACCCTAATATTGCTATCGGCCACGGCGATCTCGGCCCTCGCGCTCCTGCAGGATTCGAGGCCGGCGCACAGGAGACGGTCCGGCTCAAGCCGGGCGATGCGATCGCGAACTTCACGGTCAAGTCGCTCGACGGCAAGGAAGTCACACTCTGCGTCGCTCCGCGGCGAGAAGAACGACAAGATCGTTGTCGTGAGCTTCTGGTCGCACACCTGCCCGTGGTCGAGGGCGTGGGATGCGGAGCTCTCGAAGATCGCGAAGGACTACGGCTCGAAGAACGTGGTCGTCGCGGCGATCGATTCGAACCGTCCGGGCAACTCGGATGGCAAGAATACCGAGCAGCGCCGATGACATCGCCCGATACCACAAGGAGAACAAGCTCGAGTTCTCCGTCTATCTCGATCAGGACTTCAAGGTCGTCGACGCGCTCGGCGGAAAGGCGACCCCGATGTCTTCGTCGTCGGACTCGATGGCAAGATTCGCTACACGGGGCAAGTCAACGATATGAAGGATCCCGATGTCGCCCGACAAGTTCGAGAAGAACTATCTCCGCGCGCCGCGCTGGATTCCGTGATCGCCGGGAAGGCCCCTTCGATGGCATCGACCGACCCCAAGGGTTGCTCGATCAAGCGCGACAAACGCCCACCCGCGAAGGGATGATCGGCGCCGAGACATGAGGCTCGGCCCAAAGAATGAGAGCAGGCCCGGAGTCCAATCGCGGGCCTGCTTCTTTGTTGGGGATCCCGGTCTTGTCGGGGATTCCGCTTTTGTTGGGAATCGCCTGCCTGCCGGCGGGCCCGTCGGGCCCGGCGGCTCCCAATATCCGGAGCTGGCGCCGGTCGTCTTCGCGGCGAGCCCGGACGCGCTCGCGAGCGCGCTCCGCCCCAGCGGGAAGCCGCTCGTCGTGAACCATTGGGCCACCTGGTGCGTCCCATGCGTCGACGAGCTTCCCTACCTATCGGAGATCGCGAAGCGCTACGACGGACGGGTCGATTTCATTGGGGTCGCGTGGGACAAGCTCTCGCCCGACCGCCCCGACGGGCCGATCCGCGCCGCGGTCGACGAGGTGCGCCATCGGACCGGCGCCAAGTTCCCAACGATCGTCGCGCCGCCCGATCTGGAGGAATGGCGAAGAGGCTCCCGCTTCTCTCGGAGGTGGTGCCGCAGACCTACGTATTCGCCCCGTCGGGAGAGCGGATCTGGGAGTTCCAGGGGAGTTGAGCAGCGACGACGACCGCAAGGCGTTCGAGGAGTCGATCGAGAAGGCGCTGCGAGAATTAGTTTGGCGCCCTGGCGAGCTATTGCGCCGCAAAGACTTCGGGCGGATCCTTCGTCTTCGCTCCGGCTTCCCATTTCCGGATCTGGACTCCGACAAGGAAACCAAGTGGCCGACGAAGCCCCCGCCTCGATCCCGCCCGAGAGCGTCCCACTTTGGGACGTGCTGGCGGGCGCGCACGCCGCGGACAGCCCGAGGCCTTCGACCGATCGTTCGAGAAGCTCCGCCCGACGCCTGGAGCGGATGGTCGAACGCAACATGTCACTAAAACTGAAGGCCGTCCTCGAAGTCAACGATGTCGTACAGCAAGTATCCATCGTCGTCTTTCGCAACATTCTGACGGTCAGCTTCGCGCGCGACGCGGCGTTCCGCGCATGGCTCGAGCGGATCGTTCAAACGCAACTGATCGATCTCACGCGGCGCCACTTCGAAACGCAACGCCACGGAAGCGCACCACGCCCGCTCGACGAGACCGTGGGGCAAACCGACGGCGGCGATCATGTGCATCGGGGCGACGGCGTGGCGCGCGGCGACCGCGGTCCCGCGACGAAGCGCCTTCCGCCGCGAGCTCGCCGAAAGGTGCGTTTGGTCCTCGCGGGATTGCCGAAGCACTACGCCGATGTCCTGCGGCTGCGCGTCCTCGAGGGGCGGAGCACCGACGATGTGGCGATCGCCCTCGGCAAGACTCCGGGGGCCGTTCGCCAACTCCAGCAGCGCGCGCTCCTCGAATGCCGCAATGTGCTCGTGCGAAAAGAGTGGCTTCGCCCCGGGGCCACGGGGCGCCCCCGGCCTCTGACGCGGAACGGGAGAACTGACGTTCGCTTCCCCGCTGCGGGCGTTCTAGAGAAATGACATGAGTCCCGAGTCGGAGTTCGAGCGCATCCTGGAGGAGATCCTCAATCGGCGAGCGGCCGGTGAGCATCCGACGCTCGAGGATACATCGCCAAGTATCCGCAGTTCAAGGGGGCGCTCGGCGAGCAGTTCCGAGACGCTCCGGGTCCTGGAGGATTGATGAGCGAGGAGGGCTCAGCGCCGCCGCCGTGACACGATCCTCGATGATTACCTTTTGTTGGAAAGGATCGGCCACGGGGGATGGGGGTGGTCTTCCTGGCGGAGCAGATGTCACTCAAGAGAAATGTGGCATTGAAGGTCTTGGACAGCCGCCTCACGTCCAGCTACGAGCGGCTCGAGCGCTTCCGGCGCGAGGCGGAGATCGCCGCCAAGCTCCGCCACCCCAACATCATCGCCGTCTACGGGATCGGCGAAAGCAAAGGGTATCCCTATTTCGCGATGGAGTACTCGCGGGGATATCCTCCTCGCAGCTCATGAACCGATCTGCGGAAAGTTGGGATTCGCGGAGCTCGCGTCGGTCGACCTCGCGGCGTCGATCCGCGCGGCGATGGCGCGCCGGGGGTCGCCGACTCCGAGACCGACACCACGGTCGCCGAGCGGCAGCTCGGCTACTTCGGAATGGTGGCGAAGATCGTGGCCGAGATCGCCGACGCGCTCACCTACGCGCACTCGAAGGGGATCATCCACCGCGACGGTGAAACCCAATAATGTGATGATCGACGAGCGGCTGTCGCCGCAGCTCGCCGATTTCGGCGTTGCCAAGGATCTGGCTCGCAGGCGCCCACGATCACCCACGAGCCGGTCGGCACCCCTACTACATGAGCCCCGGAGCTCATCACGACGACGATCTCCCAGGTCGACTACCGCACCGACATCTATTCGTTGGGAGTCACGCTCTACGAAATGCTTGACGTTGTACGTCCCCTTCTCGGGAAGACCTCGCGCGAGGTGCAACTACAACATTCTGTTCGAGCCGGCTCTCCCGCCGCGCCGCTTCAATCCCACGGTTCCGCGCGACCTCCAGATCATCGCCATGAAGGCAATGGAGAAGAATCCCAAGGATCGCTACCAGAGCGCGCGCGACATGGCGGAGGACCTGCGGCGATTCCTGCGCATCGAGCCGATCCATGCGAAGCCGCCGGGGCTCGTCCGCACGGTGGGGCGCTTCGTTTGGCGGCGGCGCGTGCCGGCGGGGTTCGCGGCGGTGGTCCTATTGTTGGGATCGGCGGGGCTCTTCGGCTACGCCGAGGTGCATGCGGGGACGATGCTCGACCAGGTCCTCGCCGAAACCCAACGATTGGTCACGCGGGGCGAGCTGAAGGGAGGCCTTCGCCCGGTTCGAGGCGGCGCCGGCCTGGGTGCGCTCGAAGGGCGCTTTCCAGGAGGCCCTCGCGCGCACCACGCAACGCAACGCGGAGGAGGTGCGGCGCCGCTCCGAGAGCCTCACGCAGAACATCGATCGGGCGAAGCAAGGATTGAGCAATCTTGGTTTTGGGCCGGCCAGGACGCCGCTGCCCTCGACCGGCTCCGCTTCGACGATCCCCAACTAACCGAGTCGATCCACGACGTGCTCGGCCCGTACCGCGTCGCGATCGCGTGCGATGCGCCCGGAGCCGAGGCCTTCGTCGAGGACGTCCACGCCATCACGGGCGAGGCGCGCGACTTCCGATCGTTGGGAAAGCTCCCCGTGAACGACCGCCTGCCGATCGGCACCTACCGATTCACGATTCGCACCGACAAGGGCTTCGGCGAGTACGTGCGCGCCATCGACCGCGAGGGGCTCTCCCTCCAGGCCACCGTGCGCCAGACCGCCGAGGCCGCGCAGGGAATGGTGCGGATCCCCGCCGGCATCTATCCGATCGGCTACGAGGCCCCTGGCATCGAGACCCGCGAGGCGCGCCTCCGCGCGAACCAGCCGTACAGGGTTCCCAACAAAGTGTCGGTCGCCGCGTTCCTGATCGACGCCTATCCGGTCACGAATCAGGACTATGCCAAGTATGTCGAGAGCGTCGGCCCGACTGCGATTGCGACGATCCCCGGCTACTGGATCGACGCGCGCTGCCCCGAGCGGCACCTCCGGAAGCCCGTATTGGTGCCTTGGAGCGATGCCCAACGATACGCCGAGTGGGCGGGGAAGCGCCTCCCGACGGAGGATGAGTGGGAAGCGGCCGGCCGCGGTCCCGATGGGCGCCTCTTTCCTTGGGGAGATGAGCCCGCCGACGCACGCGCCAACATGCAGCCGATCGGTGGGAAGCGCCCTCCGACGCTCGCGCTCATGACGGAGGTCGCCGGCTACCTGACCCCCGTCGACGCGTTCCCGAGCGGAGCGACCCCCACCGGGATCTTCGACATGCTTGGGAATGCCTCGGAGTGGGTTTGGAATCCTTGGGAAAGCCGGAGCGCGGTCCCCTTGAACGCCTGATCCGCGTCCGCGGGAAGCGGGCCGTTCGCGGTCCCAGCTACGACGACGTGATGAATATCTACAACAATCTGGCGACCACGCGGCGCGGCCGAGCCGACGGGTCTCCTTCGCCGGGTTTCGCTGTGCGAAGACGGCGCGCTGAGGCGCCCCGATCCCACATACCAACGATCCATGGAACCCCAATCATAAGGACGATGTCAGCGACTCGCTTGCTGACCCCCGGCGCAGCTCTTTCGTTCCGCTCGCGGCGATCCTCGCCATCCTCGGCTCCTGCGCGGGGCGCCCGCCCGAAAAGGAGGAAGCCAAGGCGCACACCGCGGTGCCGGCGACGACGACGGCCTCCAGCGTCACGCTCTGCATCGAGCTTCCCACGAAAAAGGGCGATTGGTCGCAGAGCGCGCTCGACAAGATCGAGAAGGAGATCATCGATCGGATGCGATCGGAATGGGCGAAGACCGGCGAGAATCCCTACCGATTCGAGCGCCACCTGCGATTCTCGCCCGGGAAGGCGGACGAGTGCGAGGAGCGGATCGTGGTCGTCTACAGGAGCCCGCTCGATTCGAAGGTGTTCACCAACAATACGCTCGGACAGATCCGGAAGATCATCCACGAGCAAGTCTTTCCGCGCGTGCTGAAGGGGAGTACTCCAAATACGCCCGATCGAGCCGCCGCCGGAGACGCACCCAACCCAACAATACGTCTGCCGTTGGAAGACCGAGATCCTGACCTCGTTCTCGGGCGAGCTCGAAGTGCACCATTACGAGTTGTAATGCGCGGAGCCCTGCGACTCGTCGCACAACTCAGTGCACTTGGGTCGAGGTGGCGGCGTAGCCGCGACAAAGCGGCCCGCGAAGCGCCATCGATTCGCCCCCGCGCGCGAGAAATCCCCGTGCGCGGGGGCCGAGTCCGCGTTCTGATCTTCGCCCACCCGATTCGTGGCAATGACCCCCGATCCCGACTTCGAACAAGTCCTCGAGGAGATCCTCACCCGGCGCGCGGCCGGCGAGCAGCCGACGCCCGAGGAGTACATCGCCAAGTATCCGCGATATGCCAATCAACTCGTGGAGCACTTCGAGACGCTGCGCGTCCTCGAGGAGCTGATGCGCGAGGAGGGGGCGGCCCCGCCCCCGACACGATCCTCGATGATTACCTTTGTTGGAGAGGATCGGCCAGGGGGATGGGGGTGGTTTTCCTGGCCGAGCAGATGTCGCTCAAACGAAATGTGGCATTGAAGGTCCTGGGGAGCCGACTCACGTCGTCGTATGAGCGGCTCGAGCGCTTCCGGCGCGAGGCGGAGATCGCGGCCAAGCTCCGCCATCCCAACATCATCGCCGTCTACGCCGTCGGCGAAAGCCAAGGATATCCCTACTCGCGATGGAGTACTCGCGCGGGGTGTCGCTCGCGGGTTATCTGCAGGAGGTCCGGAAAGGTGGGGTTGCCGCGCTCGGCGATCTCGATTTGTCCACGGTCGTCCGCGGAATGATGGCAAGCAAAGGGACGCTCGAATCGGATCCGGATTCCGGGATCGCCGAGCGGCAGGCCGGGTACTTCGGCACGATCGCCACGATCATCGCCGAGGTGGCCGACGCGCTCACCTTACGCGCACGCGCGGGGATCATCCACCGCGACGTGAAACCCAGCAATATCATGATCGACGAGCGGCTCTCGCCGCAGCTCGCCGATTTCGGGGTTGCCTAAGGATCTGGGCTCGCAGGCGCCGACGATCACCCACGAGCCGATCGGCACTCCGAACTACATGAGCCCCGAGCTCATCACGACGACGATCTCCAAGGTGGATTTCCGGACCGACATCTATTCTTTGGGAATCACGCTGTACGAATTGTTGACATTGCACGTGCCGTTCGGCGGAAAGACGTCGCGCGATGGTGCAGCACAATATTCTCTTCGAGGCGGCGCCGCCCCCGCGCCGCTTCAACCCGGCGGTGCCGCGCGACTTGCAGGTCATCGCCATGAAGGCGATGGAGAAGAATCCCAACGATCGCTTCCAGAGCGCGCGCGAGATGGCCGAGGACCTGCGGCGCTTCGTTCGCATCGAGCCGATCCACGCGCAGCCGCCGGGAGCGGCCGAGGTGGCGCGCCGATTCGCGCGGCGGCACTGGATCGCGTCGGCTTCGATCGCGACGCTTGCGCTCCTCGGATTGTTGGTTTGGCTCGGGTACGGGAGCGTGCAGGCGGGGCGCGCGTGGAATCGGCTTTGTTGGGAATCGAGCAATTGGTCTCCGCGGGAGCCTCAAGGAGGCGCTCGACCGACTCGATGCCGCGCCGCCGGAGGTCCGCGCCGCGGTCGGCTATCCGGACCTCCGCGCCCGGGCTGCCGCGCGCGCAACGCCGAGGAGCTCGAGTCCCGCGTGAAGGCCTTCTTCGCGCCGTCGGGGGCGCCGACGAGGACTACGCCCAATCTTGGTTTTCCCCGGGGCAGGACGCGGTCGCGTTCCAACGATTGCGCATCGACGATCCGAATCTCGTCGCCCGGATCCAGGACGTGACGGGGCCTTACCACAGTATCGGTCGCGTGCGACGCGCCCGGCGCCGCGGTCTACGTCGACGACGTGAGACCCGGCGAACGGCGCCACCCGCGGATTCCGATTGCTGGGAACGGCCCCCTACCGCGGGCGCCCTCCCTACGGCGTCTACCGCTTCACGGTCGTCGCGGCCGACGGCTACGGCGAGTACCTGCGCGACGTGCAGCGAGGCGGCCTCGATCTCGATACCACGATTCGCCCGACGCGCGAAGTGATCGGCGGAATGGTCGAGATCTCCGCGGGCACGTACGCGATCGGATTCGACTACGCGGCCCTCCTCCCCGCGCACCCGAGGGCGTTCGACGATCAGATGTTCAAGAAACCCACGAAATGGGAGATCCCCGCCTTCCTCATCGACCGACGTGCGTCACCAACGAAGAGTATGACAACTATCTGAAGGCGCTCGGCTATCCGAAGAATCTGGTGTTCCCGAGACGTGGCTCGGCGGCCACTGTCCGGAGGAGCATCGGCGGAAGCCGGTCCTGGTCTCGTGGGAGAAGGCGCGCGCCTACGCCGAATGGAAAGGAAAGCGCCTGCCGATGGAGGATGAGTGGGAAGCGGCCGGCCGCGGCGCGGACGGGCGCCTCTTTCCTTGGGGAAACGAGCCGGAGAACGGCCGCGCCAACATGCAACCGATCGGGCCCGCCTTCCAGCCGATGGAGTTCGCGGGGCTCCGGGTCCCGTCGATGCTCACCGATGTGGGCGCGTTTCCTAGCGGGCGCACGCCGAGCGGCCTCGACGACATGATTGGGAATTGCGTTCAGTGGACTTGGAATCCCTGGCGGCCGCGCCCCGAGGCGCCGAGCGACTCGCCGATGCGCATGCCGGGCGAGCGCGTCGTGCGCGGGACGGACTACGAGGACGTGATGAAGCTCGAACACAATCTCGCGCGCCGGGAGGGATGGCGCCGAACACCACGAATCTCATCGGATTCCGCTGCGCCAAATCGCCGGCGCCGCGGACGCGCTAGGCGTCGCGCCCTTAGCATCCCACCGAATACCCAACTTTCCAGATGGCAGGTCGCTGAAAAGTGCTTCGAGCCCAGGCGCGAAAGATTCTTGGCAAGATCGAGGCGGCGGGTCCGAGGCGTAGCGAAGAGCTACGCCGAGGACACGCCAACGATGAGATTGCCAATAATATCCGCGCATGGGCCGAATGACGTTTTCAGCAACCTGCTAGGCACTTCATCCCAACGAAGGACGGACCCCAATGATCGACCCCCACATCTATCTGCCACTCCTCGGCGCCGCGTTGGCCGGGCGCATTCTCTCGATGGCGGGCGCGAAGAAGACACCTCCCAAGGATTCCATCCCCCACGTCGGATCTCGCCCAGCGATCACCATCGATCTCCCTGCGGATGAGATCCTCGCGCAATTTTGGAATCTGTCGGCCGTCGATCACGTCGCCGACGCGATCCGGAAGAGATCCAATCCGACCGCTCTCTCCACACGGCGCCCCCGATGTGGCGCGAGGCGTCGTACTCGCCGGGAAAGAAGTCGGATCGGAATCTCAGCATTTCGCTGCGCTATCTCCTGCCGCTCGGCGAGGTCTCGTGGCCCGATGACGAAATCTCGTTGGTGATCCAAGACTTCAAAGAACACTTTTCTTTGAAGAAGGTCGCCGCGCCGGCGCCCGGAGGCGCGCCCGCACCGCGGCCGCGCTCGCCATGATGGCCTTCTACGTCTGCAGGACGAAGTACGATTACATCAATAATTTCGACGGCACGATCACGGTCAATTATTGGGAATCACGGTGCGATGTCGCCTGCTCCCAGCCGGACAAAGTTTGCGAGTGGATTCTCGTATCCTCCGAGATCATCCTCGGCTGACGCGCGATCGATCCACCGGGGGCGGGGGCGTCCCCGGGCGCCGACGCGGAAAGGAGCGGAAAGGAGAATTGACGTTCGCTTCCCGCGGTTCGGGCGTTCTATGGAGATAACATGAGTCCCGAACCGGAGTTCGAACGCATCCTGGAGGAGATCCTCAATCGGCGCTCGGGGGAGCAGCCGACGCTCGAGGAGTACGTTGCCAAATATCCACAGCACAAGACTCAGCTCGCGGAGCAGTTCGAGACGTTGCGGGTGCTGGAGGAATTGATGCGCGAGGAGGGGGCCGCGCCTCCCCCGACACGATCCTCGACGATTTCTTATTGTTGGAAAGGATCGGCCACGGCGGGATGGGTGTGGTGTTCCTCGCGAAGCAGATGTCACTCAAGAGAAATGTGGCATTGAAGGTCTTGGACAGCCGCCTCACGTCCAGCTACGAGCGGCTCGAGGCGCTTCCGCCGCGAGGCGGAGATCGCCGCCAAGCTCCGACACCCCAACATCATTTGCTGTCTACGGCATCGGCGAAAGCAAAGGATATCCCTACTTCGCGATGGAGTACTCCCGCGGAGTGTCGCTCTCCCAGCTCATGACCGAGCTTCGCAAGATTCCGGTTCCAGATCTCAGCGAGGTCAACCTGGCGGCCGTGATCCGGGCAGCGATGGAAAAGAGAGGCGTCGTCGATTCCGGAGTTGGAGACGGTCGTCGCCGAACGCCAGCTCGGCTATTTCGGAATGGTGGCGAAGATCGTGGCCGAGATCGCCGACGCACTCACCTACGCGCACTCCCGCGGGATCATCCACCGCGACGTGAAACCTAACAATGTGATGATCGACGAGCGGCTATCGCCGCAGCTCGCCGATTTCGGCGTGGCCAAGGATCTGGGCTCCCAATCCCCCACGATCACCCACGAGCCGGTCGGCACCTACTACATGAGCCCCGAGCTCATCACGACGACGATCTCGCAGGTCGACTACCGCACCGACATCTATTCGTTGGGAGTCACACTCTACGAAATGTTGACGTTGCATGTCCCCTTCTCGGGGAAGACCTCGCGCGAGGTGCAACACAACATTCTTTTCGAGCCGGCCCCCCGCCGCGCCGCTTCAACCCGATGGTGCCGCGCGATCTCCAGGTGATCGCCCTCGAGGCGATGGAGAAGAATCCCAAGGATCGCTACCAGAGCGCCCGCGAGATGGCAGAGGACCTCCGGCGATTCCTAAGAATCGAGCCGATCCACGCGAAGCCTCCGGGGCCGGCGATCCTCGGGGCGCGGTTCGCGAAGCGCCATCGCTACGCCTTCGGCGCGGCCGCGATCGTTGGTATTTCCGGCGATCGCGGGGTCGATGGCGCTCTCGCGAGTCCGCAGTCGCGCGACCGTCGACCAGGTCCTCGCGTCGTTCCAGCCCTCCCTCGAAAGCAAAGATTATCTCCAGGCCCTCACGATTCTCGACTCGGCGCCGCCGGAGGTCCGTGACGAGCCCGACGTCGTCCACGCCCGCGAATCGACGGGCGTGCTCAACGGCGCGGCTGTCAGCGCGCACCTCGGAGCGCTCGACAAATTCTCCGCCCTGGCTCGAGGCGGCTACGAGCAATACCGGCTCGATTGCCTCCAAGAGGTCCACGCCTCGAAAAGTTGCGAACCCCGCCATCGCTCACCCGCGCGTACCTCGACGAGATGGTTGGGCTTTCTCCCGTCGAGATCCGCTGCGCCGCGCCCGGCGCCGAGGCTTGGGTCGAAGACGTGAATCCGAGCACGGGGAGATCATTGGCTACCGTTCGCTCGGGCCCGCCCCCTTCCGCGGGCGCCTTCCGCAGGAACCTATCGCTTCACCGTCCGGAGTGATGTCGGCTTCGGCGAGTACGTGCGCGCGGTCGTGCGCGCCGGCGTGATGATCGACGCGGAGATCCGCGCGACGGCGCCCACCACCGACAACATGGTGAAGGTCCCCGCGGGAACGTATTCGTTGGGATTCGATTTCGGGAACGCGGCGCCGGCGGACCTCAACCGGAGTCTACCCCACAAAAAGATCCATACGGCGACGCTCGGGGCCTTCTACATCGACAAGGAGTGCGTCACGAACGAGGAGTACGAGGGCTACATCAAGACGCTCAAACCCGCGAGCAGCGTCCCGACCCCCTATTATTGGCTTGGCGAACACTGCCCGCCCGAGCTCAAGCGCAAGCCCGTTTGCGTTTCTTGGGATCTTGCCCAACGATACGCGGAGTGGGCCGGCAAGCGTCTCCCCATGGAAGATGAGTGGGAAGCCGCGGCGCGCGCGCCCGACGGCCGCCTCTATCCGTGGGGCAACCAGCCGGCGGAGGGACTCGCGAACGCGCTGCCGCCGAAGAAAGTTGGGGAAGGTCGGGCGAACCGCGGCAGGTTCACGCCGCTCGACCGCATCCGAAATCTCACCGACGTCGACGCATTCCCCAGGGAGCCAGCGCGCTCGGCCTCCTCGATATCCTTGGCAACGTCCGTCAGTGGACGTGGGATCCTTGGCGATTGCGCGACGACGCCCCCGAGGACTCGCCGCTGCGCGCGACGGGGCACCGGACGGCCCGCGGACTGAACGCCGACGACGTTCTCGACCTCGGTAACAATATTGCGATGCGATCCTCCCAGGACCCCGTCCTGGGGCTGACCACCGGCTTCCGCTGCGCCAAGAGCGCGCGACCATGACCAACCCAAGCGAACGAGGCATTCGACGCGCGTCGCGAATGCACCGACTCCGATCTCGACGCGAATCGTAGGAATCCCATGTCCGATTCTTCCCAACCCACGACCATCACGATCACACTTCCGATGGATCCCGCCGCCACGGGGTGGAGTCAGGTGAATCTCTTGCGAGTCGCCGCGGCCACGGCCGACGCGCTTGCCGCGCCGGTTCCCCTCTTCACGGCGTCCGGCGGATCGACGGCTTGCCAACGGCGCGTCGTCTACTCGCAGAGCGCCACGGGTCAGATCACGCAACAGATCGAAGTGTTGCTTTGCGACGGCGCGTGCGGCAGCCCCGACTCGGAATGCGAATGGGTGCCCGTCACGCTGACTCTAGCGATGGCCTAGCAGGCCCGGGCGTCCTCTTCGTTGGCTTTCCGCAGGCTCCCCGCCAGAATCTCCTGCTTCCCCGCCGCCCACTCTTCCTTGGTGATCAAGATTCTTCGCACCTTCGAGCCCTCGAACTGCGAGACGATTCCCAACGAAGACATGGCGTCGAGGATGCGCGTCGCGCGGTTGTAACCGATCGCGAAAGCGCGCTGGAGGTGGCTCCGCGGCGGCGCGGTTCGATTCCAAAGTTTCGCCGACGGCCCGCTCGAAGAGCGGGTCCTTGAACCCGCCGTCGAAGCGTGGCTTCGTTGGGGCGGAGTCGTCTCCCCTTCGCCGTTGTCGTCGGTCTCCCGGATCTGCACCAAACGGATGTCGTAGTGCGGCTCGGCGAGCGCCTTCGCGTGGCGCACGAGCCGCTCGATCTCCTCGTCTCCCACCCAAGTCCCCTGGGCGCGCACGAACTTGTCAGTGCCGGGGGCTTGTAAAGAAAATCCCCCTTTCCCAACAAATCCTCGGCGCCGATCTGGTCGAGGATCACGCGCGAATCGTTGCCTTGCGCGGTCTGGAAGGCGATGCGGGTCGGTAAGTTGGCTTTGATCGTGCCGGTGATCACGTTCACCGACGGGCGCTGGGTCGCTAGGATGAGATGGATTCCGACCGCGCGCGATTTCTGTGCGATCCGCGTGATCCGGTCCTCCATGTCTTTCTTGGCTTGGATCATGAGGTCGTTCATCTCGTCGACGACCACCACCAAATAGGGCAACCGCAGCGGCATCTTCTCGGGATCGTAGTCGTCGCCGTAGCGCTCCTTGATCTCGCGTTTGCCGAGCGCGTTGAAGTCGGCGATCTTGCGCACCCCCGTCATCGCAAGCCACTGATAGCGCACCTCCATCTCGGCAATGACCCAGTCGAGGACGATCGGCACCTTGCGCGCCACGGTCACGATCGGGCACATCAAATGTGGGATTCCCTCATACTTGGAGAATTCCACTTGCTTGGGATCGATGAGGATGAGCTTCACCTCCTCGGGATCGCGCGCGAGGAGGACCGAGCAGAGGATCGCGTTCAAGCAGGCGCTCTTCCCCGAGCCGGTCTGCCCAGCGATCAGCAAATGTGGCATCTCCGAGAGATCCTCGATCACGGCGCGATTCATCACGTCGCGCCCCAAATACAAAGGAACGGCCCCCTTGGCTTTTTGTGGGGAGACCTCCTCGACGAGATCGCGCAGGCGGACGAACTCGCGCTTCGGATTGGGCACCTCGACGCCGACGGTCGATTTCCCGGAGATCGGATAGACGAGGCGCACGCCCCCGACTTGAGGCGGATCGCGAGGTCGCTGCGGCGCGCCGTGATGTTGTTGACCGTCACCCCTTCCCCCATTTCCAGCTCGAACATCGTGACGGCGGGGCCGCGCGACACGCCGACGACCCGCACCTCGACGCCGAAGGAGCGCATCACGAGCTCGATCTGCTGCGCCAGCGCGCGCGTCTCCTCCGTGACTTCCCCAAGTTTCACTTTCTTGGTGTTGTCGAGGAGCTTCGACTCGGGGAGCTTGTACGCCGGCATCGGGAAGGGGAGCTTCGGCTGCGCCTCATCCTTGGGTTTCTTCTCGGCGGCGGAGGCGGGCGCGCTCTTCTCGACGAGAGGCGTAATCTTGGGTTCGGCCTTCACCTCGGATAGTTGGGTTGCGAGCGGCTCGAAATCGGGGAGCGGGTTGGGCTTCGACTCGAAGTCGAGCTTCGGCTCGTCCTTCCCGCGCGGGAAGGGCCACAGCGTCACGATCCGCTCCCCCAGGTCCCGTCCCCCTTCACCGCCATCGCCGCTTCGCGCATGCCGTCGCTCGCGCGCCGCGCGGTCAGGAGCGCCTCGCGGATGAGCGGCACGAACGCGTAGTCGGTCGCCATCGTGAACGCGAGCGCCGCCACGATCATCAGCACGAGATAGGTGCCGAGCGTGCCGAAGCCGTTCGCCACATATGGGGCGAGCGCCGTTCCCAACAATCCGCCGCGCGGATCGCCCGGCACGACGCCGTAGGGCTGGCGGTGCTCGAGGAGGATCCCCAACGAAAGGGTCAGGACGACGACGCCGAAGGCCTTCACCAGCGGCGACTCGATCTTGTGCCGCACCAGGAGGATCCCCGACCAGACCGCCGCGAACGCGAGCGGGATGTAGACCGTGGTTCCCAACAATAGGATCCCGGCGCCGGCGAGGGTGTGCCCCACCCAACCGCACAGATTCTCCCCGGAGGCCCCCTTCACGTACGAGACGCGATAGGTGACGAGCGCCACCGCGAGGAAGACGCAGAGGCCGAAGCAAAGGATCGCGAAGGTCTCCTTCGCCGGCGGCGAGGCCGGGCTCCCTTCGCGCGCGAGGCGCGCTTGCGCTTCACGCGCGGCGCCGGGGGCGCCGCCGAGTCCGCTGGGTCCGTTGCCGTGGGTGTGTTTCGTGCGACCGTCGTTGCCATCTTTGGAGTGCCAGCGCGACGAGGCGCCGCCCGATGCCACTCTTGTGGCCCCGGAGCGGGATGCGCTCGCCGTCGCGACCCAAGACGGTGACATTCGAGCGGTCCGCATTCAACGCCGAAGGATCGTTCCACACCACGAAATCGAGATTCTTGGCGCGGAGCTTTGCGCGCGCGTTGCGTTCGCCGTCGGCCGATTCGAGCGCGAAACCCACGAGGATCTGCATCTCGTGTTTGATCCGCCCGCACGACCACAGGATGTCGGGATTGGCAACGAGCGCGAGCCGCACCACACCTCCCCCGACGAAAAGGGCGCGCCCCTTCTTCAACTTTCCGCGGATCCGCGCGGCGGGGCGGAAGTCGGCGACCGCCGCGACATGGAATGCCAAGTCACAGCGGCGAAAGGCCGGGATCGCGGCGGCCGCCATCTCGCGCGCGCTCGACGCGCACGAGGCGGAGCGCGCCGCGCCGCGCCGCCGGCGGCGCGAGCGCCACGGGCCCACTCACGAGCGTCACGCGGCAGCCAGCCTCGAGGGCCGCCCGCGCCACCGCGTATCCCATCTTTCCGCTCGAGCGGTTCGTGAGGACGCGGACGTCGTCGATCGCCTCCACGGTGGGGCCGGCGGTGACGAGGACGCGGGCGCTAGCGTTTTTTCGTGCGGCGTTTCCCAAGTTTCTCGAGCGCGAACTCCACGATCTCGCGCGGCTCGGCGAGGCGCCCCGACCCGCGGACGCCGCAGGCGGTCCACCCGCTCCCCGGCTCCAGGATTTCCCAACCATGCGAGCGGAGCCGCGCCACGTTGTCGCGCACCGCCGGCGCTTCCCACATATTCGGATTCATGGCGGGGGCGATGGCGCGCGGAATCTTGGGATCGAGGACGAGCGCCGTGGTGGAGAGCAGATCATCGGCGAGGCCGTTCGCGAGGCGCCCGATCGTGCCGGCGGAGCCTGGGCGCCACGAGGAACAGGTCGGCCGACTGGGCGAGGTCGATGTGGAGCATCGGCGCTTCGGCCCCCGCGTCCCACTCGCTCGCGGCCGCGGTGTGACCCGTGATCGCGCGGAAGAGGAGCGCGCTCACCAGTTTCGCGGCCGAGGAGGTGAGGGCCACCCGCACGACCACGTCGGCCTGCGTGAGCTTGGAGGCCACGTCGCACGCCTTGTAGGCGGCCACGCTGCCCGAGACCCCCAACACCACACAAGGTTTTCCTTGGTATGTCATCGTTGCTGTGTCATCTCCGCGGAATCATCGCCGCGCCGGCTGTAATCCCAACTTTTGCGCCACCTCGAGGACGGCGCCATCGAGATCCGCGTTGACGACGACGTAATCGTAGCGTCTCCCCTCGGCGATTTCCTGCGCGCGCGGGCGAGCCGCTTCTGACCTCCTCCTCCGAGTCGGTCTGCCGGGCGCGCAGGCGCCGCTCGAGCGTCCCCTCGTCGGACACCCGGATGAAGACGCTGCGGGTGCGCAATCCCAGCTTTCCGAATGTTGTCGGCCCCCTGGGTGTCGATCTCGAGGATGAGGGTGGCGCCGCGGGCGAGCGCCTCCTCGACCGTGCGGCGCGGCGTGCCGTAGAGGTTGCCGTGGACGACCGCGTGCTCGAGGAACTCCCCGCCGCGAGGCGGCGCTCGAACTCCGGGCGCGTCAAGAATTGGTAATCGGTCCCCGAGCGCTCGCCGGTGCGCGGAGGGCGCGTCGTGGCGGTCACCACATATTCGCAGCCGTAGTCGCGCTCGAGGCGGTCGCCGATCGTGGTCTTCCCGCTCCCCGAGGGGCCCGAGAGGACGATCAGCTGGCCGTGGCGCGTTCCCATCGATGTCCCGATGCCAACGATGGCTATTCGAGGTTCGCCCCTTGCTCGCGGATCCGCTCGACCTCGGCCTTGAGATCGATCACGATCTTGGTGATCTCGGCGTCGTTGGACTTGGATCCAGTGGTGTTCACCTCACGCAACAATTCTGCACGAGGAAGTCGACCCGCCGACCCACCGGCTCGCCCCTCGAAAGCAAAGAATCGAGCTCGTCGAGGTGGGTGCGCAGCCGCGCGATCTCCTCGGCGATGTCGGTGCGCTCGGCCAGCAGCGCCATCTCGCGCGCGAGGTCGCCGTTGGCGAGCGCGCCCCGGTGCTCGCCGAGGAGCTCCTCGACCCGCTTTCGCATCCGCGCGAAGACCTCGACCACGGCCCTCGGCGCGCGCGCCTCGAGCCGCGCCGCCGCCTCGCGCATCATGGCGATCCGCGCGCGGAGATCGGCGGCGAGGGCGCGCCCTCCCGCTTGCGCGATGCCACCAACTGGGACATCGCCTGGTCGACGCCGCGGAGCGCCAGCGCCTGGATTGCGGGATCGGGGGCGTTGCTCGCCGCGCGCGATACCAAGACTCCCGGGGCGCGCGCCACCTGATCGAAGGTGATCTTGGCGGGGAGCTTCAAATCTTTGGAAAGTTTGCGCAGCGCGGCCAGGACCGCGCGCGCCTGCGCCACGTCGACCACCGCCGTAGGCGGCGGCGCCGCGAGCCGGCGCAGTTGCACGGTGAGCGTCACGCTCCCGCGCTGGATTTGCTTTCGGATCCGCTCCTCGACCTCCGGCTCCGCCAATCCCAACTCCATCGGCATCCGGAGATTGAATGCCACGAATCGGTGATTCACCGATCGCGCCTCGACTTCGACGGCGAAGCCCTTCCCCTCGAGGTGCGCCGAGCCGAAGCCGGTCATCGAGATCGGCGCGGCCGCGCCGCGCGACGGGCGGGAGCGCTTCTTCGTCGTTCCGTCCACGCGCGATCCCAATGATCCGCAGCTGGGCGTTTACTCAGGTTTCGTCGAGGACCCGGTACCGGGCACTGCTGGCCCGGGATTCGTCGGGCCGGGATTCGCGGGTCCGGGGGTTGGTTCCCGGGGCCGTTCGGAATGTTGATCCCGGGCTGCTCCTGGACTTGGAGGAGCCCCGCCGACCTGGTCTCGGTGCGCAGCGTGTGGATCAACACCAACGAAACGATCATCACCGCGGCGAGCGCCGAGGTGACGCGGTTCACGCCGCCGGCGCGGTGCCCGAAGGTCTCCCCGCCCATGCCGCCGAAGGCCTCGCTGAGGCCGCCCCCTTCCCCTCCTGGAGGAGAATGACAACGATGAGGAGGAGACACGCCGCGAGGAAGATGACGTACAGGCCGTAGACGAGGATGCTCATGGGACGATTGGGAAAGTTGGGATTCAGCTGCGGCGGGCGCCGGCGTCGAGGATGGCGATGAATTTCTTGGGATCGAGGCTCGCCCCGCCGACGAGCGCGCCGTCGACACCCGGAGCCCCGATGAGCGATGCCACATTTTCGGGTGTGGCGCTCCCCCATACAAGATCCGCAACGCGTCGGCCGCGGCGCGCCCGTGGCGCTCGGCGAAGGCGTTGCGGAGGATCGAGTGGGCTTCGCTCGCCTGCTCCGCGGTCGCGAAGATCCCGGTGCCGATCGCCCAGACCGGCTCGTAGGCGACCGAGACCCGCGGGATCAGCGGGGCGGAAACTTGGGAAAGCCCTCGGTGAGCTGCCGGAGGAGGACCTCCTGGACGCGCCCCGCGCGCCGCTCCTCGAGGGTCTCGCCGACGCATAGAATCGGATCGAGCCCGGCGGCGAGCGCGGCTGTCATTTTCTTGGCGATCTCCGCGTCGGTCTCATGGAAGAGCTGGCGCCGCTCGCTGTGGCCGATCAGGACGCGCGTGGCGCCCACATCCTTCACCATCGCGGCGCTCACCTCGCCCGTGAACGCCCCCTTCGTCTCGAAGTGGCAGTTCTGGGCGCCGACGGCGATCGGCGATCCGGCGCACGCCTCGACCGCCGCGTCGAGATAGGGAAACGGCGGGAAAACGGCCACATCGAAGCCCGGATCGTGGGGAGCCGCGCGCGAGCGCCGAGATGAGCCCGGAGGCGCTGGCGCGGTCCAGGTTCATCTTCCATTGCCAGCGAGGTATCGGCGGCGGGTCAAGGGGCGAAGAGTGTAGCAGGTCGCTGATCCTAACAAACGGGGCCGGGCCCATGGCCCGGCCCCATATCCGGATGGATCTGCGCGACTCCTATGGAACGTACAGCTCGGCCGTCGGCGGGAAGATGGTCCCGAGATCGTTCGCGCCCCCACGTAGACAATGCGCTTTCCATCGGGGTGAGTCCGACTGCCTGCGCCGCGCGCGGCTCGAGCATGGGCACGAGCCCGGCCCACGTGTTCGAGATCGGGTTGTATTGCTCCACGCTCGCCGTCGTCGACGGGGTCGTGGTCGAGCTCACGGATCCGACGACGCCGCCGCCCAACACCACCTTTCCGCCGATGAGGACGGCCGGGCTGCCGTAGCGGCCGAGGGCCAGGTTCGGGCCGTTCTGCCAGGTATTCGTGGTGTTGTTGTAGATCGACACGTCGCCGACCGCGTTCGCCGTGAGCGCAACGATGTTGGCGGTGACGCCGCCGGCCACCATCACGCGCCCGTCGCCGAGGACCACGGGGCTCGAGATCGCGCGCGCCGTGCCGGTCATCGAGGCGGTGGGATTGTAGGAATTCGAGGTGGGGTTGTAGCGAGTGGCCGACGTGAGAAAGGTGGGAATGCCGAGGATGCCCGGCTGGACGCCCCCGCCACGAGGACGCGGCCGTCGGGGAGGATCGCGGCGGAGTGCCCGGTGCGCGCGGAGGAGAGGCTCGCCGCGGGCGACCAAGTATTATTGGTGGGATTGTAGATCTCGGCCGAGCTCGTCGCGCTCGAGACCATCGCCAATAGTTGGGAAACGGGATCGGTCCCCGACACGGAGGTGGAGCCGCCGCAGACGTAGACGCGCCCGTCGGCGAGCTTCACCGCGGCGTGGAGGACGCGCGAGGTGGCCATCGCGGCCGCCGCACTGAAGGTCTTTGTGGCCGGGTCATACAGCTCGCAACCATTCGTGACGAGCCCGCCGCCGTCGATCCCGCCGCAGATGAGGACGCGACCGTCGTTCAGCAGGATTCCGGGGGCCGCCGCGCGCGCCTGCGGGGTGCCATTCGTGGCAATGAAGCTCGCCGATCGGGAATCGTAGGTTTCGGCGCCCGCGGTCCCCGACGCGCCGAGGCCGTTGCCCCCGCCGGAGATCAGAATGTTGCCATCGGCGAGAGTGGCAAACGCCGAGTAGCTGTGGCCGAAGACGGGCGGCTGATAGGTGGGAGTCGACGCGCCGTGGGCGCCGACGATGAAGGTCACCGTGTTGCTCTTCTTGTCGACGAAGGGATTGCCGCCGTTGGTCGTCCACGCTTGGCCGAATACCATGAATCCGGTGAAGGCCGGGCTGAGGGTGGTGAGGTCGACAACGCCGAGCGGATTCACGTACGCCGATCCCTGGAGGAACGACGGATAGTTGAACATCGTGAGATCCTGGTCGAGGAAGCTCGGATCGCCCGGGAAGAAGGTGCTCATCGGGAGCGGGCCGGTCGTGTTCGAGAACGTCACGATGACGAACTCACCCGGCGGCACGACCCCCGATAGGTTGCATGTCAGGTTCTCGCCGACGAGGCCGCCTGTGATGTCGAGCGAGAGTCCTTGGGCCGATCCGGGGACCGAGGAGATGCCAAGAAACGCTGCGGCGAGGGCCGCCAGGACGGTGGGGTTCTTCATGGTGCCGGGGGATACTGGCCCGCGAGTGTGGGCCGGAGGGCGCAGCCGAGGATGCGCGGATGGGAGAAGTGGTTTCACAAGTATCTCGGCTGGCGAGCGCGAGCCAGCGTCGCTCAGCGCAAGGCGCCTCGCCGCAGGCGACCCAATGGGTCGCCGAGGACGAGGCAACGCAGCGATGGGCGACGGGGCCGCGCGCAGCCTGAGAGACTTGTGAAACCACTCAAGCGTCCCAAGCGTACCCGGCCCCGCCAACCTTGGGGATGGGGTAGGGCGCGCCGCGGACGCCGCGCATACGATCGCAAGGCTCGCCCCCTCCGATCGGACCCCTCAGGAGAAAGCCATGCTCGCGCTCGCGCCGCTCTGGATCGCCCTCTCGCTTCGCCTTCGCCGACGGCGACGCCGTCGTGCCCGGATTCCAGCAGTCCACGGTGGCCACGGGATTCAGCAATCCGACTGCGATCGGATTCCTCCCCGACGGGCGAATCTTGGTAACCGAGCAGGGGGAGCGCTGAAGCTGGTCGACAACGGCGCGGTCACCACGCTGATCGACATCCCCGTGGCCATGTGCTTCGACTACGAGACCGGATTGTTGGGAATCGTTGTCGACCCCGACTTCGCCAACAATGGATATGTGTACTTGTATCGGACGAAGCTCGGCACGTTCGATTGCTTCGATCCCAATCAAAGGTTCAACGAGATCGTGCGGATCGTGATCGGCGCGAACGACACGGTCGACATCGGCTCGCTCACCGTGCTCCTCACGGGGATCGAGACCGACACCGGCTATCACGACGGCGGCGCCCTGCGCCTCGGCCCCGACGGCCACCTCTACGCGGGGACCGGCGAGACGGGGCAGGGGATTTCGGCGGCGGCGCGCCGGGGACCTCCACGAATACCCATGCGCAGTCGCTCGACACGCTCGAAGGCAAGATCCTCCGCGTCGCGCGCGACGGATCGATTCCCAACGATAATCCTTTCGTTGGGGTTCAGGGGCGCGGCCGGAGATCTATGCGTTCGGCTTCCGCAACCCGTGGCGGATGGCGTTCGATCCGATCGGCGGCGGGCTGTGGGTGGGCGACGTGGGCGAGGAGGACATGGAGGAGGTCGACCTCGTGAAGCCGGGCGGCAACTACGGCTGGCCCCTCAGCGAGGGAAAGTTGCCGAAGGTGGCCCCCGGCACGGTCGCCCCGTTCTCACCTATCTCCACGAGGGCGCGAAATCGCTCGGGAGCTGCGTGTCGGGTGTGGGATTCGCGCCGCCGGGCTTCGGCTACTTCGGCGGATTCCTCTTCTTCGGGGATTTCGACGGCGGACACATCTATCGGGTCGCGCTCGACAAGACGCGGAAGAAGACCGTGGGCGCGCCGGTCATCTTTGCCAACAATACGGACGGGATCACCGACCTCGTCTTCGGCCCAGACGGCGCCCTCTATTATTTGTCTTTGAACACGGGAAGCTGCGCAAGATCGCGCCGCCTGGGGGCGGGGGCGAGCAGCAGGTGGCGGGAAGTCGCTGAGCTTGAAGTTCAACGACAAAGCCAAGAATAAGTTCTCGATCGCGGCGCAGGTGGCGGCGGCGATCGATCTCGGAGCGGGCCACGACAACCCCGTGGACTTCGGCGGATCGTTGCGTTTGCGCGGAAACGGCTTCGACCAGACCTTCGCCCCTCCGCGGCGCGCTGGAAATTATTGGGAAAGGCCCCCGACAAGGTCACCGGATTCCAATACAGCGCGGCGGCGAGCGACGTGACGAGCTCGATCAAGCTCGTGCAGGGTGCGCGCCGGCAAGTCGCTCAAGATCACCGGCACGGGAAACGACTTTCTTTACGACTTGGGATTGGATCCGGGGCCCGTCCACATCGATCTGATACTTGGGAATCGGAAGTTCTGCATGGAGTTCGGCGGCACGACGAAGCTGACGGCGGGAAAGCAATTCACCGCGAAGGACGCGCCGGCGCCGGCGAGCTGCCCGCCGTAGATCGGCTCAGGCGCCGGTCCGCGAGGGGTCGCTCGAAGCGCTGACATTCTTGGTAAAGGTGCCTGACCCCAATCGGCTCCCAATCAGCGGGCGCTTCCCACCCATGAGCGAACGCAACGATTCCTCGACCGCCCGCTCGCGCCCCGCTTGCCGTCGGCCCCCACATGCGGGAACGGCGCCCCCGCCGCCACCGCGCCGCGCTCATCGACCACTTGGTAATAGAAGTTCCGCCGCCGCGGGGCGAAGCCCGCCCCGTCGATCTGTCGCTCGATCTCGCCGAGGGTCGTGAGCTCGCGGCACCCCGCCGCCGACACCACATTTTCCTCCATCATCCCGCCGCCGAAATCGTTCACGCCGAAGCGCAGCGATAGTTGGGCTCCAGCGATCCCCTGCGTGACGTAGCTCGCCTGAATGTTGGGAATGTTGTCGAGGAAGAGCCGCGCCACCGACACCGTGTCGCAGGTAATCGACGAATCCCGATTTGTGGGTTTGGAGCTCTCGCCGAGCGGCGTGCCGTGCGGCTGGAAGTTCCAGCAGGCGAACGCCGTGAATCCCCCGCGCTCGTCCTGCAGCTCCCGCAGCCGCACGAGGTGCTCGATCCGCTCCTCGAGGGTCTCCACGTGGCCGAACATCATCGTCGCCGTCGTGCGAATCCCACGAATATGCGCCTGGCGCATCACCTCGAGCCAATCGTTGGTGGAGCACTTCTTCGGCGCGATCACCTTGCGCACGCGATCCACCAGGATCTCGGCGCCGCCGCCGGGGATCGAGTCGAGCCCCGGCGTCGCGCAGCCGCTCGATCACCGTTCCCACATTGGTGCGATCGAGCTTCGCCAGGTGATCGATCTCGGGCGGCGACATCGCATGCAGATGCAGCTTCGGGTAGCGCGCACGCAGGTCACGCAACAATTCCTCGAACCAGGCGGTCTTCAGGTACGGGTGGTGCCCCCTGCATCAAGATCAAGATTCCGCCGAGCGCAATAAGCTCGTCGATCTTCTTATAGATGGCATCGCGCTCGAGGACGTACTCCTCCGCCCCCGGCCGCCGATAGAACGCGCAAAACCCACAATCCGTCACGCAGATATTCGTGGGATTGATGTTGCGGTCGACGATATAGGTGACCATCGGCTCGGGGTGGAGCCGGCGGCGCATCGCGTCGGCGAGCGAGCCGAGGGTCGGGAGGTCCGCGTCGCGAATCAGCGCGAGCGCGTCGCCCGCCGTGAGTCGCTCCCCGCGAGCGCCCGCTCGAGCGCCCGCTCGAGATCGGCGGCGGCGGCGTCCTGCGGGGCGGTCCTAGGATTCATGGGATTGCCCGTAGATCGTACGAATCGGCGGGCGGCGCGTCTCGCCCCTCGCCGAGGACGCGGCCGGTCAGAGCCCGGTCCGCGTTTCGCTTTCGATCGCCGGCGGGCGCGCTTGCCGCCCCATGGACCAGACGAGTCCCGGCGGTCATCTCCCCGTCGCCGAGGCTGGCGTTTCCCGGAGGAGACACCAAGGATAGCTCTCGCATGCTGCTGGCCTGCCTCGCCCCCATTCTGCTCACCGTTTCGCTGATCGTTGGGGCCGCTCGGATCGTTGGGATTCGCACCGGGCACGAACGACGCGGACGATGACAAGAATAAGCAGACGATCGAAGGAGAGATCCTGAAAACGCTGAAGGACAACGGCGTCATCACGGACCAACAATACAGGGATCTCATGTCGAAGGCGGCGAAGATGCGCGCCGAGCGGGTCGACACCGACGCCGAGCTCGAGAAGTCCATCAAGCGCCTCAACGATTCGATCGAGAAGAAATCGCAGGCGAGCAAGACCGCGGGGAGAGCGCGACGGCGAGCGTGTCGTTCGACAACGGCTTCTATTTCCGCTCGGCCGACAACAAGTTTTCTTTCCATCCGTGGATCGTGCTCCGCGAGCGCATGACGTACGTCGACGCGGGGAACATCCCGGGCCCGCTCACGCCGGCGCAGAAGCTCACCTATGAGGACACCCTGAGCTTCGAGGCGCGCCCCGTCCGCATCTGGTTCGACGGACACGCGTTCAGCGAAGACCTCACATACTTGGTGATGTTCAACGTCGCCTCGTCGACCGGGATCCTCTGCGACGCGTACCTCGACTACAGATTCGACGAGGCGTTCCACGTGCGCGCAGGCCAACAAAAGCGCCCCGTCGATTTCGAGGGTTTCACCTATGCGCCGCGCGTCGTGATGCTCGAGAAGGCGCCGTCGGTGCTCTTCTACCAAGGTTTCCCGGGGCGCGACTTCGACGCGGGGTCTCGGTCTGGGGTCAGGCCGATGAGAAACGCCTCGAATACCGCTTCGGAATCTTCAACGGCGAGGGGCCAACAACGGCGCCTCGCTCACGAACCTGGGCCCCGGCGGCGTCGGCCTCATCCCCACGAGCTCCAACAACAACGATTCGAGCGGTGTCGAGGCCGCCGGACGCATCATGTACTCGCCGTGGGGTGGATTCGAACCCGACAAAGTTGGGTATGTCGAAGGCGATTATGGCCGCAGCGAAGACCCGAAACTTGGCTTCGGCCTCGCGGGGGCCTCAACCCGGAGCGGGTGAGCCTCGTCGGCACGCCGCCGGTCCCCACGAAGATCATCACCAATACCTACACGTGGAGCGCCGACGTCGAGTTCAAATACCAAGGATGGTTCGCGATCGCCGAGGGGCTTCTACCAGACGGTCATCAACAAAACCTCGAATACCAGCAATCTCGGCAACGCCGGCTACTTCGGGCAGGTCGGCTACTTCTTCGGATCCGATACCAAGAATCGCGGATTCGAGGTGATCGCCCGCTACTCGGACATCGATGTCGATAGCCCCGTGCCCGTCGCCGGCGGCCCCCGCCTCGGCCGTCACCGGAACCCACGATTACACGCTTGGCCTCAACTATGTGTTCGCCGGCCACCGCCTGAAGATCCAGTCGGCGTACACCTATCGCGAGGCCGTGATCCGCGCGCTGAACAACGTCTACGACAACATCTTCCAGCTCCAGATCCAGCTCGTCCTCTAGCAGGGTGGACGGGCCGGCTTGTTGATGAACCGAGCGCGGGGGTCTAGCCTTTCGCCCAACTTTCCCCGGCTCGAACTTGATCTTCGTCCTCCGCCCCGGATCCACCCCCACGATCGCGCGCAGCTCATCGCGGCGATCGAGCAACGGGGGCGCGCGCGGTCGACGTGAGCGAGGGGGCCACGATCGCGATCGCCGCCGTCGGATCGGGAACCCAACTATCGGGGTTGCAGGCGCTGCCGTTCGTGGATCGCGCCCTGGCGCTCGCGCGCCCCTATCGGCAGGTCGGGCGCGAGGCGCGGCGCGCCGACACCGTCGTGCGGATCGGCTCGGTGCCGATCGGCGGCGAGCACTTCGCCGCGATCGCGGGGCCCTGCGCCGTCGAGAGCGAAAGCCAACTCCGCGCGATCGCGACCATCGCGCGCGCGAGGCGGGCTGCGCGATCCTGCGCGGCGGCGCCTACAAGCCGCGCACCTCCCTATTCTTTCCAAGGGCTCGGCGAGGAGGGCTTGGACATCCTCCCGCGCCGTGGCCGATGAGCTCGAGCTCGCCGTGGTCACGGAGGCGCTCGACACGCGCCACGTCGAGGCGGTGGCGCGCCGCGCCGACGCGATCCAGATCGGCTCGCGCAACTCCCAGAACTTCCCACTTTTGACCGAGGCGGGGAAAGTTGGGAAACCGATCCTCCTGAAGCGCGGGATGGCGCAGACGCTCAGGAGATTGTTGCTTGCGGCGGAGTACGCGCTCCACGCGGGGGCGCCTGGCGTGATCCTTTGCGAGAGGGGCGTGCGCACCTTCGACTCGGAGACGCGCCACCTCCTCGACATCGGCGCGGTGCCGGCGCTCCAAGCGATGTCCCCATTTGCCCGTCATCGTCGACCCCTCGCACGCAACCGGTCGCTCCGAGCTCGTGGCGCCCGTCGCGAAAGCCGCCGTCGCCGCCGGCGCGAACGGATTGTTGATCGAAGTCCACAACGACCCAACTATTGCCCTGAGCGACGGCCGCCAAGCCCTCCGCCCCGCCGAGCTCGCCGCCCTCATGGAAACCGTCGAGCGCCTGCTCGAGATCGAAGGCAAAGTTCTCTCCGCCCCCGCCCGCCGCGCGTAACCGCTCCTCGATCAGGATCTGGCGCGGTCCGCCCATCTTGCTTGGTATCGACCGCACTGTGGGGGTAGGCGTGGGGATGGGTGGGGGTCGGCGCGGCTTCTGCGCAGGGCGCGATGGTAACAATCGGTTCGGTCGTCATGCGCAGCAGAGCGCCGACCCCCACCCATCCCCGCGCCTACCTCTTCAGACGTCCAATACCAAGCAAGATGGGCGGCTCGAGGCGCCCGCCGCGGTGAGTCAGGCCGCGGGCATGCATCTGTGCGGAGATCTTTTTGTTGGGATCGGACCCGCAGGATGCCAAGGATCCACTGAACGCCGAGGAGCACGAGGAGGGCGATCCCAAGGAAAGCCGCGAGCGACGCGTCCTTGGCGCCGGCGGCGCTCGTCGTGCCGAGGGCGCAGGCGTCGTAGGCGCCGTGCCAGAGCGCCGGCTCCACGATCGAAAGCCAAGTTTCGCGGCGGACCACGCACGCGCGGCGCCCCGCCTCCTTCGCCACGGCCGCGCGCGCGAGGCGATCGCCCATGAAAGTGGCGTTCAGCGCGTGGGAGGGGACCGCCGTGAACGCGCGCGCCACGCCGACCACCGCGCCGAAGCTGTAGACATAGAGGATGTTCTCGAGCGTCGCGAATCCCAACGATAACGTCACCGAGTAGACCACCCAATCGAACGGCTCGTCGATCTCCTCGTCGCGGCGCGCGAGCCGCCACAGCATCCAGCGCTTCACCCACTCCTCGACGAGCGCGACCCCAACGAAAACGAATACCACGAATAGGATCGGGTGGGCGCGGATATCGATCGTCGCGTCGACGCCGAGGGTTTTCTGCGCCGCCACCTCGGCGAAGAAGGCGGGCACGCACATCGCCGCCCCGGCCACGAGGTAACGCAACAGATTGCGGATCGGCTCCTTCTGGTAGCGATCGGCGAAGTAGATCGCATGGAGCAGGATCAGCGCGGGGCCGACCGCGAGCGCGAGGAGGAGGAGCGGCTCCATGGATCGGCGATCGTAGCCGCCCGTGGTAGAGTCGCGGCGTGGATGCCATCGCGCCCGCCGTGACCGACCTCATGAAGCGCGCCCCCGCCGGCGCGCCGCCGCTTCAGGCGCGCGCTCGAACTCATTCTTGCGAAAGCGAGCGGCCAGGGGGACGATCCATTTGTTGGATCGCGACGGCGCGACGCTGCGGCTCGCGGCTTGGTCGCGCTCGATTCCCGAGCAGGTCCTCGCCGCGGTGCGCGCGGTGCCGATCGGCAAAGGAATGGCGGGGATCGCGGCGGAGCGGCGTGCGCCGGTCACCACCTGCGATCTCAATCGGACAACGCCGGCGGCGCCGCGCGCCTGGGCGCCAAGGCCACCGGCTTCCGCGGCTCGATCTGCATCCCAATGATCGCGGCCGACGGCCGATTGTTGGGAACCCTCGGCGTGGGCTGCGCCGAGACGCGCGAGTTCAGCGAGGGAGAGGTGGCGGATTTGTTGGCCGCGGGGCGCGCAATCGCGGACGCGGCGGCGCGCGGCGCGGACGCTCAATAGTTGGCGATCGCAGGGTCGAGCGTCGGTGGCGAGAATCCACGCCGCGCGACGAAGCACGGCGCAACGATACCTTCGGTCGGCGGATTCGCCATTTTTCGACGCGGCGGCACGCTGAAGATCCCCGATCGTCTCCTCGAGGCGCCGAAAGTTGGCTTCCCGTTCGGGCGATCCGACCTCCGATGAATCCAGGCATCGCGAGCCCAATGATCTTCTGATCCCAATCAAGGCCGAAGAGAATGCTGGGCCACCGTCGCGACTCTATTTGCGCGTCGTCGGCCTCAGGTCTTCAGCACGCGTCAGCTCCCAGCGAACCAGGGCGGCATCGTCCCGCCGCGCTAGAAGCCATCGCAGGACCACAGGCACGAGCGCAAGGAACATGAGTGTGAACCCGATTCCAAACGCAAACCATCTCGCGCCCGTCGAGGGTGCCATGATCGGTTCGATGACTTGGATCGGGACACGCCGCCGACGATCAGCACGATCGCAATCCCATACATCACGATGGTTCGGGGCCGGCTTCGCTCGGCGAGGAGACCGGGATTCCCAAGAAAAAGAAGAGTGGGAACCGTCTCGCGGTTTCCACGCGCCACCGCGACGCCGAGCAATTGCAGACGCGATCGAGCTTCACGTCGCACTGACCGCTCCATCGTGGTCCTGAATGCTTCACTACGGATCGGAGTGATCATCGCCAAAGCCACAACCACGACGAGGCATGCGCGATTGAAGCCGCTCGCGGCGAGAACGACGACCGCGATGAGCGCGACCGTCCTGGCAACGATCGGGAGCCAAAACCACACCAGCGGGCTGAACGCCCGGCGCGGCATTTCGATCGTTTGGGTTGCCGCGTCGGCCATGATTCCCTACGCCAGCGCGCCGCGCGCTCCGATCGGTGCGCACGCGTTGCGCTCTCGTGCGCGAAGTGCATCCTCCGAACGATGGATCGAGCTTCGTCGCGAGCTCCCACGCGACTTCACGAAATCACCGTTCGGTAGAGCTCCTTCTCGCCGATCACTGCGTCGGCGCATGAGGCGGACATCGCGGAGCCAGCCCATGACGCTCTCGAGCGCGCGAAACTTGGGGTCGCGCTCCTGGATCGCGAGGTCTGATCTCATCCACGCATCACGCAGGCCATCGACGTTCGGACACCAATCATATCCGAACAGGAGGAGCGGCCACGTCGATGATCGAGAGTGTGGCGTTTGCGTGTCTGCCGCGCGTGGCGCGGCCGAGCGCACGCCATTGGCCGGTCTCGCGGTCGGCGCGTCGCACCGAGATGCCACATCATCGCAAGCGACACTGCCCCAGCGACGATGAGCTCGACGAGGATTGTAATGCCAAGGATATCCTCGACATAGCGGCTCCCTCGCGGCGAGTTCGTGAATCGAAACCAGTCCGAGATTCCGATCAGAAGGATCCCCAAATAAAGGATCGCGAGGATAAGAACCGCCGCTCTTGCCCCATTCAGAGCACGTCGCGCGAGAGAATCGCGATGACCAAGGAAAGGAAAGGGGACCGTTGCGGAGTCGCTGATCGCCGGTTGCTTCAGTGACACCCAACTTCGAAGGCGCGAGTCGACGACCGCGCGCAACTTCCGCCGCTGGAATCGCCGGTACCACACTCCCGAGGCAACCACGAATCCGAACGCTAACCATGAAATCCCGCGAATCCGATCCACGCGACCTCGATCCGCCTGAGCCCGTCGAGTGCGACGTAGAACCGCGATCGACCGCGAGCGTGACCGAGGAGCTTGCCCGGAAACCACACGCGCGGAATGTCGGCCAAGCGTTTGGCCAAGTCACGGTCCATCCCCGAATGCTATCGCGACGTCCGCGCCGCTGGGACCACGCCGCCCCGCCGGCGGACCGCGGCGCCACCATTGGCTATATTCCTCCCCCATGTCCACCCGCCCCCTAGCCCCCAAATCGCGCGTCGCGTCGATCGCGGCGCGGGCGGGGCTGGGTGCCATCGCGGAGAAAGTCTTCGGTGGCGGGCGCCTCACGCTCGATGAAGTGGTGCTGCTCTACCGCCACCCCGACCTCAACGCGCTCGGCGCGCTCGCGAACTTCCGCCGCGAATCGCTCCACGGCGACCGCGCCTATTTCAACGTCAACCAACACATCAACTATACGAATATTTGTAACAAGCTCTGCCGCTTCTGTGCGTTTCAGCGGCTGCCGGGGCAGACGGGGGCCTATGTCTTTAGTCCGGAAGTAGGCGGCGGCGAAGATTCGCCAGTTCGCGGCGCAGCCGGTCACCGAGGTCCACATGGTGGCCGGGATCGATCCCAAGCTCCCCTATTCCTATTATTTGGATTTGGTGCGCGCGGTGAAAGCGGCGCGCCGGGGATCCACGTGAAGGCCTTCACGATGGTGGAGATCGAGCAGATCCAGAAAGTTGGGAAGCGCCCGCTCGAGCAGGTCTTCGCCGATCTCATCGAGGCGGGGCTCGGCTCGCTCCCGGGGGCGGCGCCGAGATCTTCGCCGAGCGAGTGCACAAGCTCCTCTTCCCACTCAAAATCGGCGCGGCGCGCTGGCTCGAGATCGCCCGCGCGGCGCATCGCGCCGGATTGAAGACCAACTGCACTGATGCTCTACGGGCACGTCGAGACCGCGGAGGAGAAGGCCGATCATCTGTTGCGTCTGCGCGCGCTGCAGGACGAGACCGGCGGATTCCAAACTTTCATCCCGCTCTCATTCCACCCCGACAACTCCGATCTCGAGGAGATCCCGCGCCCCACGGCGGCCGACGACCTGCGCGAGATCGCGGTGGCGCGGCTCGCCCTCGACAACATCCCACATATCAAGGCGTACTGGATCCAACTCGGCATCCCGACGTCGCAGACGGCGCTCTCCTTCGGCGCCGACGACCTCGACGGCACCGTGAAGGAGGAGCGCATCTATCACGACGCGGGGCCGAGACGCCGCAGGAGCTCGGGCGCGAGGAGCTGGTGGAGGTGATCCGGGAAGCGGGGCGGCGCCCCGTCGAGCGGGATACTTTGTATCGGGTCGTCAGGGAAGAGGCGGTCTTCGCGAACGAAACCGGAGTGAGATTGACCCAAAGCCAACTTTCCCCGGGGCATCTCGAGGAGCACCCGCTCGCGCGGGCGCTCTGCGTGATGGTTGGGATCGCGACGGCGGTGGCCGGCGTCGCGGGATTGTTGGTGTGGGCGGGGGTCGCGGCGGCCGGGGCCGAGCTCCCCTTCCCGCTCGACGGCCTGCTGGCCACACACCAACTATCCTCGGTGGCGGTGGCAGGGCTCTCGGCGGCGGCGGCGACCGGCGGGATCCTTTGGCTTCGCGGCGCGCCGGCCGGGATGCCGCTCTGCTCGGGCACCTGGGCGATCCTCGCCGCGCTGCTGGCGCGCCCCGACGTGCGATTCAACTATGCGGAGCAGGCGCTCCCGCTCGTGGAGTTCCTGAGCCAGGGGCGCACGGCGATCGTAATCTTGGGATTCGCCGCGGCGGCGGCGCTGGCGCTCCTCACGCACGCGTTCTCGATCGCCACCCGCCACGACCGCTCGCGCCTCGACTCGACCGGCGGCGAGACCCTCGCAGGGACCTTTTTCTTGGTGAGCGGCCTCTCGGTGTCGATGCGCTTCTGGATCGACGCGGGGGCGGTCGGCGCGCCCGCCTACGAGCACGCATTGTTGCCATCGCTCGCGGCGGCGATCGCATGCGAGGCGCTGGGCCTCGGGCTCCTCCTCGGCCTCGCCGTGGCGCGCGCCTCACGATCGCCGTATTGTTGGGAACGCTCATCGGCGCGTTCGTGCCCGATGTGTTCCTCGACCGATTGCAGGTGAACGCGCCGCTCTTCTGGGCGGCGGTCTGCGCGCTCGGCGCAGGGGCGCTGCTGGTGCCGCGGCGGCTGCGAGATGGGGCGGGGGCGCCCTACATCCGACGTAGACGCAAACTATTCGCCACGATGAAGAGGTCGGAGAGGACCATCGCGGCGGCGGCGAAGACGGGCGATACCGAGTATCGCAGCGGCTCCGGAGAGCCGAGCGCCCACGCGATCGCGACGCCGAGCCCCGCGGCGATCGGCACTCCGGCGGCGTTGTAGAAGAATGCCCAGAATAGGTTTTGCCGGATCACGCGGAGCGTCGCGCGCGAGAGCTCGAAGAGGCGGACCAATCCCAACAAATCCCCCTTCACGAGCGTGAGGGCGCGCTCTCGATCGCCACGTCGGTGCCCGTCCCCATCGCGATCCCGACGTCGGCGCGGGCGAGGGCGGGGGCGTCGTTGATCCCATCCCCGGCCATCGCGACCACGTGGCCGCGCGACTGCTCGGCGCGCACCAGCTCGCTCTTCTTGTCGGGGAAATGTTGGCATGCACGTCCTCGATCCCGAGCGCGGCGGCGACCGCGCGGGCGGCGCGCGCGTCGTCGCCGGTCACCATCGAAACGCGAATCCCAAGTTTCGCGAGGCGCGCGAGCGCCTCCCGCGTGGTCCCCTTCACCCGGTCGGCCACGGCGATGGCCCCTAGCGCGCGCGATCCCAACGAAACGTGGACGACCGTCCCCCGCCGCGCGCCATTCTTGGATTTTGCCCTCGAGCGGCGTGAAGTCGGCGCCCCGGACGCGGCAAAGTTGGCTTTGCCGACGCGCGCCGGGGCGCCGTCGAGCTCGGCCTGCGCGCCGGCGCCGATGATTGCCAAGAATCCGCTCGCGCGGCGCGGCGCCACCCTCCCGCGCCGCCGCCACGATCGCCCGCGCGATCGGGTGCTCGCTCGCCTCCTCGACCGCCGCGGCCACTTCCCACAATCGCCCTCGGCCGCTCCGGGCGCCGCAGCCGCCGCGAGGAATCTTGGCTTTCCCTCGGTGAGGGTGCCGGTCTTGTCGACGAAGAGGCGGTCCACCCGCTCGGCCCGCTCGAGCGCCGCCGCGTCGCGCACGACGATCCCGGAGCGCGCCGCGCGGCCGCTCGCGACCACGATCGCCATCGGCGTCGCGAGGCCGAGCGCGCAGGGACAGGCGATGATGAGGACCGCCGCGGCGTTCACGACGCCGTGGGCCACGCGCGGCTCCGGCCCCCAAAGCCACCAAACGGCGCAGGTGCCGAGCGCCACGGCGAGAACCGCCGGCACGAACCACTGGGTCACCCGGTCGGCGAGGCGCGCGATCGGCGCGCGGCTGCGCTGCGCCTCCTGCACCGATGCCACGATTCGCGAAAGCAACGTATCGCGCCCGACCCGCTCGGCGCGCATCACCAACGATCCGGAGGTGTTGAGGGTGCCGCCGGTGACCCGCTCGCCGGGCGACTTGTCCACCGGGATCGGCTCCCCGTCATCGCGCTCTCGTCGACCGGCGAGCCCCCGATACCACGATTCCGTCGACGGGGATCTTTTCGCCGGGGCGCACGCGCAGCTCGTCGCCGACGTGGACCCGCTCGAGCGGCACGTCTTCCTCGATCCCCGCCGCGATCCGGTGCGCGGCGGCCGGACGCAATGCCAACAAACCGCGGATCGCCTCGCCGGCGCGGCTCCGCGCGCGCGCCTCGAGGAGCTGTCCCAACAATACGAGGACGATGATCGAGGCGGCCGCCTCGAAGTAGAGCATCACGCTGCCGGCGTGGCGCGCCTCGGGGGAACGCGCCGGGGGCGACGAGCGCCGCGACCGAGTAGGTCCACGCGGCGAGAACCCCAAGCATGATGAGCGTGAACATGCTGGCGCGGCCGCGGAGCGCCCCGCGAAACCGCTCGCCAAGAATGGGCGGCCGATCCAGAACACGACGGGGGTCGTGAGCGCGAGCTGCCCCCAGCCGAGCACGCCGTCAGATAGTTGGTGATGGAGGAGCGAGCCGAGCGCGCTCTCGGGGGCCATCCCGATCATCGCGGTCGCGACGACCGGGGCCGACAGCGCCAATCCCCACACAAATCGGCGGCGGAGCGCGGAGAGCTCGGCGTCGTCGGCGGCTTCGGGGAATCGAGCTCCGGCTCGAGCGGCATCCCACATTTCGGGCAGGCCCCCGGCCGATCCGACACGACCTCGGGGTGCATCGGGCAAGACCAACGAACCGCCCGCTGCGCGGGCGCGGGGTCGTCGCAGCAGGCGATCGCCGGCGCCGCCATCGCCTCGCGCGCCGCGCCGTTTCCCGAGCATCGCGCGGGCGCGGCCTCGAACTGGTCTCGCACGGCCGCGAGCAAAAGTGGTATTCCTTCCCCGTGGCTCGCGTGGAAGCGCGCCGCCGCCGGATCGACCCTCATCCCGCACACGGGATCGGTCGAGAGGTTGGGATCGAGGTCGAGTTCCACGGGCGCGAACTGTAGGCGGAGCGCGCCCCGTTTTCAGCCCGCCTGCGCGGGCGCGGCTGCGCCCGCACCCTGCTAGACTCCGGCGCCGCGCGGCAGCCGCGGGCCGACCCCGACACGAGTGCAACGAATCCGCTGGAACCTCCTCGGCGTCGCCTTCGCAATCGCGGCGACGGCGGCCCTGTTCGCGATCCTGGAGCCCAGCAATCGCGACCCGAGCGCGCTGCTGGAGGTCCTGCGGATCGCGTCGGTCAACGGGATCCTCGCCACCGGGATGACCCTATTGTTGGCATCGGGGGATCGATCTATCGGTGGGATCGGTCCTCGCGCTGTCGGCGGTCGCGATGTCGATCGCCACCGAAGCGCTCGCGGCGGGGGCTACGACGCGCGCGCCTCGCTCGCCCCTCGCTCTTCGCGGCCGGCGCCGGCCTCGCGGTCGGGGCCGCCTGCGGCGCGGTGAACGGATTCTTGGTGGTCGCCGGGCGAATCCCACCTTTCCTCGTGACCCTCGGAATGCTGCTGGTGGGGCGCGGCGTCGTGTACGACGCGCTCGGCGCCTCCTCGAAGAGCGGAATCCCACAATTGGCGCGCGAGATCGGGCGCACCCCGGCCGGCGCCGCGATCGCCGCGGGGTGCGTGATGCTCGTGGGGGCTTGCTCCTATCGCGCACCACCTTCGGCCGCGCGCTGCTGGCGATCGGCGGCAACGAGGAGGCGGCGCGCCTCGCCGGCGTGCCGGTGCGCCGCGTGAAGTTCCTCGCATATGTGGCATCGGGGCTCTTCGCTGGGATCGCCGGCGGCCTCCTCGCCGGCCGCACCGGGATCGTCGTCAACACCGACGGCGACGGCTACGAGCTCGACGCGATCGCCGCCACCGTGATCGGCGGCACGAGCCTCCAAGGGGCGCGCTTCGATGGTTGGCACGCTCCTCGGCGCGGTCCTTCTCGGAATCGTGCGCTTTGGTTTACAGTCGATCCAGGCCCCCGCCGGAACGCAAAAGATCGCGTCGGGGGTCGTGATCCTGATCCCCGCTCTCCTCGACGGCCTCCGGGCCGGACGCGCCCGCCCATGACCCCCATCGTTCGCCCGCTGATTTCGTTGGTGTCCTCGCTTTCGTTGGTGTTCGGCTCGGCCGCCTTTTCGTTGGGATGTAGCAACGGCCACTCGGACTCGGGGCCCGTGATCGGAGGGAGCGCGCCGAACGGCGGCAAGCACCAGCGCTACGCCCTCATCGTCAAAACCCAGCAAAACCCGGTCTTCATCTGCAGTGCAACGCGGGGCCGACGAGGCGGCGAAGAAGCTCGGCGTCGAGCTGATCCCGCTGTCCCCGCCGACGAGAAGAACTTCCAGGAGCAGGTCGAATATGTGCGCATCGCGACGCGCAAGAAAGTCGACGCGATCCTCATCGCCCCCGCCGACAGCAAGCTGCTCGTGGCGCCGCTCAAGGAGGCGCAGGACGCGGGGATCAAGATCATCAACATCGACAACGCGCTGGACCCCGCCGAGATGCAATCCCAAGGATTGAAGCTCGACGCTTTCGTTGGGGTCGACAACGTGGAGGGTGGGCGCCTCGCGGCGGATTTCCTCGCCAAGAAAATCGGCGAGGCGGGTCAGGTGGCGATGCTCGAGGGGTTCGTCGGAGTTGCGAACAGCGAGCAGCGAAAGCAGGGTTTCAAGGAGGCGATTGCCAAGTATCCGAAGATCGAGCTCGTGGCCGTCGCGACCGGCGAGTGGTATCCCGCCAAAGCGATGGAGGTGACCCAGGGGCTCCTCCAGAAATATCCCAACTAAGGGGGCTCTTCTGCGCGAACGACCTCATGGCGATCGGCGCGATCAGCGCCGCCGAGCAGGCGGGGAAGCTCCAGAACCTAACGATTGTCGCCTACGACAACCTCAAGGACGTGCGCGCGGCGCTCCTCGCCGGGAAGATCGCCGGCACGATCGAGCAGTGGCCCGATTGGATGGGGGCGCAGGCGGTGCGCGTCGCCTACGAGATCCAAACCAAAGGGGCGATTGCCAAGAATGATTTCCGCTCGCCGGTCGCGATGATCTCGCCCGAATCGCTGAAGGAGAAAGACGTGAAGCCGGTGGGCGAGAGGTGACCCCAACTGGAATGATGACTTTGAGTGATTTGCAACACGAACTCGCATCGATGGTGGGCTCGTAGTCAATGCAACTACTTGAGGCGATCGAGATGGGCGCCAAGTCTACCTACGCTGAGGATTCCGAGTACTCCGAGTTATTGATGCTAATGAACGAGCGAGGAATGCGGCATCGATCGCTTGCACTAGGCCGTCGCCGGCCAGAAAGGTAGTTTTGGATTCGTGGCATCTCAGGACGGGGAATCACACTTGTCGAGCATCCCAAGGATTCTGAGCCGCGGTGCGAGAGGTTTATTTTGTAGTGAGTGCGCAAATGCGGCCCGTCCGGCCGATTGAGAATCCTAAAGTTGCACTTTAGGATTCTCATGGGTCCACGCTGCGACTCGAGGCCAACGAGCGCAGGGTTCTACGGGGATGTTCGACACGACTCGCGGACTCGCGACTTCGCCCCGACCCTGGGAATCGTGACGGATACGCGCTCGTGCCGCGTCTTAGGATTCATTCGATGACCGACCCCACGGAGGCGCTCGTGACGCGCGCGCGGGGCGGCGACCGCGAGGCGCTCGCCTCCCTCTGGCGCGAGCATCGCGCCTGGGTCGCCGCCGTCGCGCTCGCGTACGCGCCGCGCGGCGCGGACGTCGAGGACCTCGTCCAAGACGTGGCGGCCAAAGTGATCCAACAAATCCAAACCCTCCGCGAATCCCACAAATGGCGGCCGTGGCTGCGCGCGATCACCATGAATACGGCGCGGAGCGCAGCGCGAAGCGAGCGCGCCCGGCGCGCCACCCGCGCGCTCCGCGCCGACGACGACACCCTCGCCGATCCCAAGAATCCTACTGCACGCGGCGACGCGTCCGGCGCCCTCGAGCGGGTCCTCGCCCTTCCCCAAGAATATCGCGAGCCACTCCTCCTCCAGGCGACCCGCGGGATGACCCAGAAGCAGATCGCCGAGGCGCTGGAGATCCCCGAGACCACGGTGGAGACGCGCCTCGCCCGCGCGCGGCGGATGCTGCGCGAGCAGAACCTCGAACACCAACGATGATCCCAAGCGAAGACGATCCCAAGGAACCCAACGTGGAACTCGACGACACGACGATGGAAGACCTCCTGATCCAGCGGGCGCTCGCCGGCAGCGCGCGCGACGAGGATTGGTCCGCGCTCGAGGCGCTCGCCGCCCGCGACGCCGCGGTGTGGGAACGGCTCGCCCGCTCGATCCGCGACGGCGCCGAGCTCACGCGCGAGCTGGCCTCGGCGACCGCCGGCGCGGCCGCCGTCGACATTCCTGTGATCCCAACGATCGCCGGGCCGCGAATCCCAACGAAAGCGGGCTCGCCCTGGGCGCTCCGCGGCGGGTGGCTCGCCGCCGCCGCCGTCTCGCTCTTCGCGGTCCTTTCCCACCTATCGCCACCGACCCCCGCGGACCGCTCCGCCGAGACCCTCGGCGAGCTCCCCAAGATTCTGCTCGAGGCGCGCCCGCGCCCGGAGGCTCCGGCGCCGAGATCATCTATGTCCGCCGGATCCTCGAGCGCGTGCTGGTGAACGGCATGTTCGAGTTCCACCTCGACGACGCCGGACGCTCCGTCGCCGTCCCCATCGATCCCGCGTCGCTCGCTCCCGAAACCTCTCTCTGATTCCCAACCATGTCTCCCATGCATTCCATCGCCATAATTGTGATCCTCACCATCGCCGCCTGCGCCGCGCCCGCGCTCTCGAACGCGCAAACGCCCTTCGGCGCGGGGGCGTCCACCGGCCAAGCGCCCGCCGGCGCGAGCGCGCAGGGGGCGGCCAAGGGTGGCAGGTGGCCCACGGCACGGGCGTCGTCGCCACCGAGATCAAGATCAAGAATGGCAATGAAACGATCGAGCTCACCGCAGGGCCGGGTGACTCGGTGGTCTTCAGCATCGACGGCGATCCCGAGTTCGGGAAGCGCGTCCACTACAAGGACGAGTGCATCGAGCTCACCAATCGCGACGGCTCCACCCTATGCGAGATCCGATCGTTGGTGAACGACGGCACCGGAAAGTTGGTGACCGCGCCGCGGAAGGTGCGCGCCTACCTCGGCGCGAGCGTCAGCTTCGCCGACGAGACCCTCGCGCAACAACTCGGCCTCGATCCCAACGATATCGGAGTCGTCACCACGGTGACCGAGGGCTCCCCGCTGCGACGGCGGGGCTCCAGGTCCACGACGTGATCACGCGGATCGGCGGCGAGCCCGCCGGCCGCGGCGACCGGATGCGCGCCGTGCTCGATACCAAGAAACCGGGGAGGAGTTGCGGCTGCGGATCGTGCGCAAGGGAAAGACACAGGAAATCGTCGTGAAGCTCGGCGCCCTCGACGAGGGGTCGAAGGTCGCGCACGGCGGCGTCCCCTTTCTCGGCGACATCCCGATCATTGGGCTTTCATTCCGAACGGGCGATCCCGCCGCGGGGCGGGGGCGCCCGCCGGTGAGGGGGCGCGATTCCTCGAGTTCTACAACTCGCGCGGCGAGCTCGTCGCGAAAAAGGGCGACCCATTCGCCGGCGGCGCGGGGGCGGACACGAATCAGAACTCCAACAATACGAATCCCGACGATCGCGCCGCGGGGATCTGGCGCGGGCTGTCCGCGAATCGGGGCGTGCGGATGGGCGGGCGGGTCACCAACTCCAAGGGGAACCCGATCCCCAACGCCAACATTACGGGCGTTGCCTCCGAGCCCGCCGCCGATGCGATCGAGTCTTTGCTTCGCCGCCTCGAGGAGCGCCTCGACGCGATCGAGTCGAAGCTCGAGGCGCTCCAGCGCAAGTAGCCGGCGGCGCCGGCGCGGTGCTACGCTGGCGGCGTGAAACGCGCCTATCTCGTCCGCCACGGAAAGGCCGAGGACTACGGTCCGTCGGGCTCCGACGCCGACCGCCGCCTCACCAGCGAAGGGCGCCAGGAGCTCGCCGCGATCGCCAAGACTTTCGCGCGACTCGATGACAAAATTGGGATCGTCCTCTCGAGCCCGCTCCGCCGCGCGGTCGAGACCGCCGAGATCTTCGCGGAAAAGTTGGATTCGCAGATGGAGATCGCGGGCGAACTCGAGCCGCCGGTCTCGCCGCAGCGCCTCCTCGCGCGCGTCCACGCGCGCCCGGAGCAACGATTATTGTTGGTGGGGCATCAGCCGGGCCTCGGCCAGGCGGCGGCGAAGTGGATCGCGGCGCGCGCCGACTCGATTCCCATCAAAAGGCGGGGATCGCACGGCTCGACGTCCCCGAGGAGGGCGAGGGTGGGCCGATCGAGCTCGTGTGGCTCGCCACCCCGGAAATGTTGCTTCGATGACCGAGGAACGCCACGGATATCTCCACGGCTACTCCGAGAAGGAGCAGGATCGTTTGTATCGGCAGGCGCGATTCCTCGAGCCGATGGTCCACGAGGGGCTGCCGTTCCGCCGTCGGCGCAAGCTGATCGAGGTGGGGAGCGGCGTCGGCGCGCAGACCGAGATCCTCCTGCGCCGCTTCCCCGAGATCCACGTGACCTGCGTCGAGAGCAACCAAAACCAACTCGATCGCGCGCGCGGATTCTTGGCATCGGTGCCGTGGGCCGCGGGGCGGCACACGCTCATGAAGGGAGACGCGACCCGCCTCGAGTTCGAGAGCGACACGTTCGATGCGGGGTTCGTTTGTTGGCTTTTGGAGCATGTCCCCGATCCGTCGCTCGTCCTGAGCGAGCTGCGGCGCGTGCTCGTCCCCGGCTCGCCGGTCGTCGCCAACGAAGTCCTGAATGCCACCTTTTTCATCGATCCCTACAGCCCGAACACGCTCCGCTACTGGATGGCGTTCAACGACCGGCAGTTCGAGCTCGGCGGCGATCCGTTCGTCGGCGCGAAACTTGGGAATCTCCTCCAGGCGGTGGGCTTCCGCGACATCGAGACCCACGTGAAGACCTTCCACCTCGACAACCGCGCCCCGGGCGAGCGGGCGGAGTTCCTGGGCTACTGGACCGAATTGTTGCTTTCGGGCTCCAAGGAATTGTTGGATGCGGGGCGGGTCTCGACCGACGTGGTCGAGGGATGAAGGCCGAGCTCGCCCGCGTGGGGCGCGACCCCAACGCGGTCTTCTTCTATTCGTTCATCCAAGCGCGGGCGCGAGCCTTCTGAGCCGCGCGACGCGCGGCGTCGAAGCCACTCAAAGTGAGCGCGCGATCATCTCGAGCGATTCGCTGACCGCGATCCCCCACGCCTGGCAGGCGCGGAGCACCCAGCTCGGCGTGTGCCGCTGCCGCTTCAGGATCACCCGCATCTTCTGATAGTTGGGATCGCGCGCGCGCAGCGCCGCGGGCATCGCGAGGTCGAGCGAGAGGACGTCGCCGATCACGACGTCGGGGCGTTCCTTCGCGAGGATCTTGTAATAGTGGGGTCGGCGCAGCCGGATCGTCCGCTCGCCGTGGGCCGCGCTCGGCGCGATCTGCGCCGGCTCTCGCCCACGATGAACTTGAGCGCGTTGCCGCGCACCGCGAGCCTCTCGCCGTCGGCAGGGAGGCCAGCCCCGAAAGCAAACTTTCCACGCGCGCGGTCGACGAGTTGGAGACGATCACCACGCGGTCGCCGCGCGCCACCACCTCGCGCACCGCCTCGAGCGCCTCGGGGGATACGTGGGATTCGTTGGCCGCACGATATCGCTCCGTTCCCTCGTCGAAGGCCTTGCGCGCGAGGTGCTCGTGGGTGGGGCAGCCCGATGCCACCAATCGCTCGACGATCGCCTTGGGGCCCCGCTCGTAGAGCGCGGCCGCCACCGCGTTGTGAAAAACGTAGGGATCCTCATCGGCGAAGCAGGCGAGGATCCCTTTCGAAACCCAACCATGCCGGATCGGGTCGGCGCGCACCTCGGTGCGGAGCCGCTCGACGACGCCCCGATCGCCGATGAGCTCGGCGAGGCGCCGCCCCACCTCGGAGGCCTCGCCGTCCTGGTCGGTGAAGACGCCGTCGAAATCGCAGAGGAGCTTCATCGCTTACCAATCATCCGTTGCATCGCTTACCAATCATCCGTGGTCGGCGCGGCGGTCGGCCTCGGGCCGGAGCCTTGCGCCGGGATTGCCAGCGCGGCGGTCGGCCTCGGGCCGGAGCCTTGCGCCGGAATTGCCAGCGCGGCGGCCGCGCGGCATCGCGTTCCAGATCCGGAGCAATCCCACGAATCCGAGGATCGGCGAACGGGAGGAGGGCCGGCGGCCACCAATCCCAACCATGTCGTTCGGTGATCTGTCCGAGGGAGTAGGTCATGATGCCGCCCCCAAGTATACGAATCCGTCGATCATTCCAACCGCCGTGGCCGTGCCGCGGCGGCCGCCGAAGTCCATCGTGGCGGTGCCGGAGAGGAGGCCGTGGATCCCGAGGACGGACAGCATGCAACAAAACGAGAGGGCGCCGAGAGTCCAGCCGCTCCCGAGGGCAAACGTCATCGCGCCGATGCTGCCGATCATGAGGCCGTAGAGGATGGCGGCCGACGGGGCGCGCCGCGATTGGAAAACCCGATCGCTCACGCAGCCGACGAGATTCGCGCCGATGACCCCGGCGGCAGACTGGATCAAACCCCAATGTTCGGAGGTGAAGCTCCAGCCGCCGGGGGAGACCTTGGCCTGCCCCTTCGCGTAGAGATAGAACCAATCCTGCACTCCCTGGCGGAGCGCGCCGGTGCAGAGCTCGATCAGCGCCACGGTGAGGACCACGGGGTGCGTCACGACCCGAAGCAACACTTGCCAAACCGATAGTTGGTCTTGGTCGTCGCCGAGGGTCGCTTCGCCGGTCTCGATGTCGGCGAGCCCAGCCTCCGACGGATGGTCGCGCAGGAGGAACGCCTCGACCGCGAACATCGCGGCGAGGCACGCCGCCGGCAGGAAGAAGAGGATCCAGCTCGGCACCGGCGCCCCCGCGGGGAGACCCACCTTCGCCGAGTCCAATACCCAACTATTCGCGTCGAATGCGAAAAGGAGCCCGGCCGAGATCATCGTGCCGAAGATCCCCGAGAAGCCGCCGCGCTCGCGCACGTGGAACCAGGCCGAGTTCACTTTCACGATCGACACGGCGCCGAAACTTTGGAAGTACATGTTGAGCGCGTAGAGGCCTCCGAACACCCATCCCAACTTTGCGGCGGTGATCGTCCCAGCGAGGGTCGTGGAGCGGAGATACACGCCCATCGCAATGTTGGCGAGCGCGGCGCCGCCCAGCGCGAGGAGCGCGGCGCGCTTCCCACCAATCCGATCGGTGAGCGGGCCGTTCACGACGAAGGCGCAGGCATACACCCACGTGCCGATCGCCTTTACCGTGCCGAAGGTCTCGAGCGAAAGCAAACTTTCCAGCTCGGTCTTCGCGACCGTGAGGTTGTAGCGCACCCATGTAAAGGAACGCGTACGCGAGCCCGAGCGGAAACCAATTCCAGAAGCGGCGGACGCGATAGGCGCGCGGGTGCTCGACCCGCCCGCCCGCGACCGGGTTCCGCCGCTCCGCGCTCACTTCACGAACTGCACGCCGTCGATCCAGAGCTCGAAGCCCGCTCCCCAAGTATCCGCGTGGATCTCGAGAGCGTCGATGTGGTCGGATGTCGGGCTCCCCACCACTTTTCTTTCCCACACCGCGTCGCCCGCGAGCGGGATGTCGAAGAAGTTGAAGAGCCAGCGCCCCTCGCTGTACGGCACGCCGAGGCCGAGCAGATTCTGATCCTTGGGTTTGAGCTCGATGTACGTCTTCTCGCCGCCGCGCGCGCGCGAGTCGACGAGGCGGATCGTTGGGGTGTTGTTCTGGAACGAGCCTTCGTTGTCATTCTGGAACTTCACCCACATTTGCAGCGCGCGCTTTCCGGTGAGATTCCAGGCGGCGTCGCGGGTCTTCGGAAACCACACCGACACATCCTCGCCGCCGTTGGTGATCACGTGGAGGGACGATTTCCCTTTTAGTTTGGAATTCACATCGTCTTCGAGCTTCACGAATCCGTCCTTCCAGTTCGCCGCCTCGCCACCCCATTTGGCGGCGTTCATCTCCGTGAGCTCGGGGTCGCGCGATACCACATATACACCGCACGAGTCCATCGAGGCGAGGACGCCGTCGTCGGCGGTGATCGAGACGCGGTAGTAGCCCGGTTTCGCGTAGGCGTGGCGGACGAAGGTCCCCTCCTCCTTGGTGCCATCGCCGAAATGCCAACGAACCGTGGGTTTCTTGCCGTCGGCGGCCTGGCTTTCCTTGGTATCGAGCTCGATCGCCTCGCCGACCGCGGCGGTGCGGATCCCCGGCGTGAAGTTGAGGTGCGGCGGATTCAGGCTCTTGCGGCGCGGCGTCTCGTGGAGGGTGAGCTCGGTCACGTGGTCCCCCTGGATCACGCCGGGGGTCATTTTGTTGCCTTGGATCTCGTTGGAGCGGATGTCGACCAGCTCGGCCTCCTCGACGTGGATTCCCTCGCCGTTGTTCTTGATGACATTGTCCTGGATCAGGAAATGGAGGATCGGGAACGCGGGGGATTCCCACGCAAATGGATCCCGGGGCCGGCGTTGCCTTCGATGGTGTTGTCGAGGATCCGCACGTGGACGCCGCCGCCGATGTAGGCGAGGCCGGCGGTGCCGTTGGCGGTGTTGGTCCCCGGGACGCCGTTTTCTTTGACTTCGTTCTCCTGCACGAGCGTGTCGTCGCTCGATCCCAACCAAAAGCCGTAGCCGCAATGGTTGGCTTTGTTGCGGATCCATTGGTTGCGCGGGCACCACGCCTCGATGCCATTATTGTGGGCGAACGAGACGTCGTTCCCCGTGAATGTGTTGTCGGAGCTCACGACGGCGTCCAGCGCGCGGACGAAGATCCCGTCGCCGCCGTAGGTCACGTTATTGTTGTCGAAGCGGTTGTGGCACGAGCCGCTCTCGATGAGGACTCAGCCGAGTCGCACGCGTGCGCCTCCTTCTCGCAGCGGATCGCGTGGCTGAAATCGTTGTCGAGCACGTGGTTCTTCGACGAACGCCACAAATGGATTCCCCAATTATCCACGTGGCTCGCGTTGTTGCGCTGGATGATGTTGGAATCGGAGCGAACGAGGACGATGCCGTTCCAATTCTTCGCGGCCACGTTGTCGCGGATCGTGGAGCCCTGGACCTCCTCGAGGACGATCCCGCCGACCCGCTCCCCCTTCCCCCACTGCGCCGCGGGATTGGTGAAGTTCTCCGACACCACATTTTCTCGACGATGCAATCCTTGGCTTTCACGAGCTGGATGCCGGTGGCGTAGCCCTTGATGACCAGATTCTTGATCGTGACCTTCGAGACCCCCTCGGCGACCACCCCGATCCCCTCGAGGGCCGAGCCGTCGAGGATGGCGCCGGCGCCGTCGAGCGTCACGCCATCCTTGGTGATCCGGATCGCGCCATTCTTGTCCGCATCGCGCAGCTTGTAGGTGCCCGGCTTCAGGACCGTATCCTTGGTGATGACGAAGTTGTCCGCGGTCGGGACGACGCCCTTGTTTTGCTGAACGTTGGACGGGGAAACCAGTGCGACGGAGAGCAACCACGGCCAGGCGACACGCATGTCGCGCATTGGAACCTGACGGACCTGCTCGGCGCACACACCAACCAAGCGGATTGACCCGCGCCCCGCGCGATCCCGGAACCTGGCCCATGCGGCGCGATGCGCCGCCATGCCTTGGATCCGAGTCGCCCAAAAAGAATGACGAGCTGGCTCTCCGCGCTGCTCGCCGTGGCAGGCGGCCGAGCAGCCGCGGGCGGCTCGCTCTTCGGCGCGTCGCTCCTGGCGCGGAATCCGATCCCCGGTGCGGAGATTCGATTCGCCGCTCATCTTCCTCGGCGCGGGATCCCTCTTTTCATGGGATCGGCGGTCGATCTTCGGCGCGACCCATGCGCGCGTTTGGGATTCGGCGCGCGCGCCGTTCCGCGACTTCGCGCTCCACGCGCGCCTCGCCGCGATCGGCGTAGGAGCGCTGCTCGGCCACATGCTCGCCCGCGAGGCCGACCCGACGCGCGGCTATCAGTGGCTTTGCCGCATTCTTGGGAATGGCTGTGCGGCGCGGCGAATCGGCGCGTGGGCCGCGCGGTTCGCGATTCGCGAGGCCGCATCGCAGCGCCTTGCTCACGGCCCTCGGCGCGATGGCGATCGTTGGCATGGCGGTCGTTTCTCAGCTTTCCCGCGGACGCGGCGGCCGACTCGCGCCCCGTTGCGATTCCGGGCCGGTCTCGCCGCCGCCGGAGATCGATCGCACGAATACGCACGTTCGCCTGGTGATCTTCGATGTGGAGCGCCTCTGGAACCAGTTCCCGCGGAACCCTCGTCTGGGCGACGGTACCGTCTTTCACGCCCATTGGATGCCCGCTTTTCACCAACTCTACGAGAAGGAGTGTACTTAGAGATCGTTCCCAAGCCATTCGGCGACCCGGAAACGCATTGGATCGCTTTGACCGGCATGTCCGCGTCGCGTCACGCGATTCGAGATGGTGTCGTTCTTCGCGATCCACCAGCGGCCTCACGGTTGCGCTCCGCATCCGCTCAAGGCCGATTCGCGATTGGCTACGAAATCCTTCGCGTCGCGCGCGAGGGCACGGCGGAGCGGGCAGCGATCGGGTGCAAGACCATCGCCGACCATCGCGACCGAAATGAATCGGGAGAAGCGTGGCGCTGACGAACGAGCCGCATTCGTCCAGCGAGAGCCGCGCTCTCGAGCAACCCGACCTTCTCTGTGGTTCCTCGCGCAAACTTCGGCAACGACCAGCGATGCTGAGCATTGCCGCCAATCGAACTCGTCAGCGGCGACATCGAATCCCAACGATGTCCCGTGTTCGCCTAATAGTACTATTCCGATACGCGAAGCCGGAGCTTGAACCCGACATCCCGGCTGGCGATTTCACCGATGCTCCTCGGATTACTCGGAAAGGATGTCCGCCACAGGAGAGCGCGTCAAGCAGCTTCCGATCTACGACCTCGCCCCCACAATCCTCCACATACTTGGCATTCCCGCCGGCCGCGACATGCCCGGCCGCGTCCTCACTGAGGCGCTCACCGATTCCCGCCCCGCGCGCCGGATCTCCTCCTGGGAGAGTCCGCCCGTCGCGCACTAGGCGCGTCCGGGGCGTTGCTTGCGAGGCGGCGCGATGGCAACGCACGCGTGGGGCGGCGCTCGTCGCGCCGCGAGGGAGAGGAGAACGACCGCCGAGGTTTCGGGGTGCAGCTTCGGTGGATGTCTGATCGAAGTTGAAATTCGTCGGTGTCCTGGTTGGCAAACACCGGCGGTCGCACGGAAGGAAATCGCACGGCGCGCGCGCGGAGTTCCCTGAAATCTTCGGCGCGACCCGCGCCCCACTCACGCGCGGGCCAGCAGGTCGTTGAAAGAGTGCTTCGCGCCCAGGCGCGAGAGATTCTTGGCAAGATCGAGGCGGCGGGTCCGAGGCGTAGCGAAGAGCTACGCCGAGGACACGCCAACAATGAGCTTGCCGAGAAGATCCGCGCCTGGGCCGAATGACTTCTTTCAGCGACCTGCTAACGTAACGTCGACGCGCGCGTAACCCTCGCTCTCTTCGATCGCGGCCCGCGCGCACGGCGATCGGCCGCGCGAACATCGGCCCATCCCAACAATACGTGTGGAACTCGCCGCGCTCGCCGCACGGATCGACCGGAGGCGGCAGCTCCGCCAGCAGCGCCGCGTCGAACTCGCGTCCCGCGAATCGCGCCTCCAGCTGCTTCGTGTCGACGCAGACGATCCGCGCGCGCAGCCCGCCGCGATCATCTCGCGGGCGAGCGCTTTCGTTGGCATTCCCCAGAGCGGGAAGATCGGCTCGATCCCCGTCCCCGATAGTTTGCTTTCGCGGTAGGCGCGAATCTCCGCCAGGAAGAGGTCGCCGAACGCGACCCCAACGATCCCGCGATCCTTAGCATTGGCCATCTCGCGCCCGAGGATCGATTCGTAGGCTTCGTTGGGGCAGGGCCAGGGGATCGTCACGCTCCAGAGCGGGAGCCCCGCCGCCTCGGCCTGCGCCTCCAGGAGCTCGCGCCGCACGCCATGCATCGCGATCCGGTCGTCGCGCGCGCTGAGGGTCGTGAGCAATCCCACAATTTCGTATTGTTGGCTTTGGCGCAGGAGGTGGAGCGCCCACGCGCCGTCCTTGCCGCTGCTCCAAGAGACGAGGATCTTCTTCCGCCCCACGCGCCCGCCCCCGCTGCGCCGCCGTCAGGCGGCCACCCGCGCCTCCGCAGGCCGCACCACGAGCGTGGTTTTGTTGCCATCGCGGAGGATCGCGAGGCGCAGCTCGGCGCCGATCGCCGTCGCGTCGAGGCGATGGTGAAGGTCGGCGACCGTCCGAATCGTGGCATCGCGGAACCCAACGATCACGTCGCCGCGGCGCAGCCCCGCGTCGGCGGCCGGGCTACCGGCGTCGACGGCGCGGACGAGGGCGCCGCGCGGCTCGGCCAGGCCATGCTCGTGCGCCACGCGCGCCGGGAGCATCACCTCCTCGAGGCGAACACCAAGAAAAGCGCGCCGCACGCGCCCATGCGCGAGGATCTCGGAGATCACGAACCTCGCCGTATTGCTGGGAATCGCGAAGCAGAGCCCCTGGCCGCCGAGGATCGCCGTGTTGATCCCAACAATGTGCCCCTCGGCGTTGAGGAGCGGGCCGCCGGAGTTCCCTGGGTTGAGCGGCGCGTCGGTCTGGATCACCCCTTCGATCGGCCGCCCTCGACGGGCTGCCGAGCGTGCGGCCGAGCGCGCTCACGATCCCCGCGGTGACCGACCGCACGAGCCCGAACGGCGAGCCGACCGCGATCGCGTAATCCCCAACTTTGAGGGAGTTCGAATCGCCCAGCTCGGCGTGCGGGAGCGAGGCGGCGGAGGCGACCTTCAGCACCGCGAGATCGGTCGCGGGGTCGGCGCCGATCACGTCGGCCACGACCGTGCGGCCATCCTCCAGCGAGACCTCGACCGCGGCCGCCCCTGGATCACGTGATGGTTGGTGAGGGCGTAGCCGTCGGGGGTCACGAGGGCGCCGGAGCCCGATGACAACATTCCCGATTTCTCGCGCAGCGTGCGGACGTGGAGGACCGCGGGGCCGACGCGCTCGACGATGGTGGCGACTTCAGAGGAGAACTGGCGGAGGAGCGACATGCGCCAGGTGTGGAGCACAATGCGAAAAGTTCAAGTTTTGGGGGTGGCGCGATGTCAGGGTCACTTCGACGCGGACTTGCGCTGAGCGCGCAGGATGAGCGCGCTCGCTCCGCGATTCGCGAGCTCGGCGATCGGGACGACGCGAATTCTCCGATCGAGGTCGTAGGACTTCCGAACCGGGGTAGAGGACCGTCAGGTGCTCGAGCCGAAGGTCCGCAAGCGCGATGCGCATCGACGGTGTCACCCGCGGCGCGTCCTGCCGCTTCACTTCGATTCCGAAACGCTTCCCGTTCTTCAATACCAACAAATCAAGCTCGGCGCCGGAGTGCGTCGCCCAGAAATACGCCTCGTCCGGCTCGATGGCCTTCAGCGCCTCCTCGATCGCGTAGCCTTCCCACGAGCTCCCCAACTTTGGGTGGTGGAGGAGTTGGGTTTCGCTCGCGATTCCAAGCAGCTGATGCAACAGGCCGCTGTCGCGAATGTAAACTTTCGGCGCCTTGACTTGGCGCTTCAGCAGGTTCTCGTGCCAGGGCGGAAGGGTCCTCACCATGAATAGGGAGGTCAGGAGGTCGAGATACTGGCGGACCGTCGGTTGGCTGATATCGAGCGCGCGCGCCGGTTCCGCCGCGTTCCAAACATTCCCGTGGTAGTGCGCCAGGATCGACCAGAATCGAAACAAGGATTGCGCCGGAATGCGAAATCCTAATTGTGGCAAATCGCGCTCGAGGAACGCCTTGAGAAATTCTTTCCGCCACACCACGCTGTCGGCTTCGGAACGCGCGAGGTACGACGGGGAAAGCCGCCGCGCCGCCAATGGCGGTCGAGCGCCGCCGCGCCGAGCTCCTGAGGCGCAGTCCCGCGAGCGTGATCGTTTGCATGCGTCCGGCAAGCGACTCGGAGGATTGGCGAAGGAGGGCCGGTGAGGCGCTTCCCAAGATTAGGAATCGCGCGCGAACGGGCCGCCGGTCGGCCAGGACGCGCACAATTGGGAACAGCTCCGGGCGGCGCTGCACCTCGTCGATGACGATGACGCCGCGCAGCTCCTGGAGCGCGGTCATCGGCTCGTCGAGGCGCCTGAGGCTCGCCGGATCTTCGAGATCGAAATAGTTGGGTGAGTCGGGAGAGACGATCCACCGCGCGGCGGTCGTTTTTCCGCATTGGCGCGGCCCCACGAGGGCGACGACTGGGCTTCGCTTCAGCGCCGCGCGCAACGCGCCGAGGAGGCCGGGGCGCTGGATCATCGCGGAACGCTACCATGAAATTCGAAAGTCTACCTTTCCTTTTTCATGATGGCCTGGCGCCCTACTACTGCGGCTTCTTGAACAGCACCGAACCCGCGGTCTCCGTGTCGAGAGTCATCCGCCGCTCCTCCGAGTGATCGCCGCTCGGCGTCTCGTAGCGGATGATCGCTTCGCCCGGCGGCACGACTGCGCGGATCACGGCGCCGAGGGCGTCTTGCGCGAAGAGGATCTCGCCCCCGGTTGCCGCGCGGATCACCACCTTTCCGAACGTGCTCTCCGTGGGACCCGTCCGACCGGCGACCGTGATCGACACGAGGACGGCGCGCTCGAGGCGCAGGTCGATCGGCGCTCGCGCGGCGCCCGCGGCGAGGGTGAGCGCGTCGCGCGGCGCGGTGCGATACCAACGATCCGCGCCGTCCGCGCGGCGGCTGACCGCCGCAACGATCGCATAGGGGCCACCGGGGGAACGCCGCCGATCGAGAGCTCGCCGCGATCGTTGGTATCCCCTCCCGGACCGATTTTCCGCCGAGCAGGAATCGGAAATGTGCGTTTCGAAGCGGGCCGCCCTCGGCGTCGCGCAGGACGCCGCGGACTGAAGCGCCCGAGTCGAGGCGAATCTCGACGCGCGCGCGTTCGCCGGGGCGGATCTCGGCTGGCGCTTCGTTGGGAAGGAATCCATCGGCCTCGGCGCGGACGATCCACGCGCCGGCGGGAATCTTGGGAATCTCGAAGCGGCCCGGCCCGCGCGGGATCTCCGCGCGGCGATCCCAAGTTTCGTGGCGCGCAATGACGCTCGCGCCGAGAACCGGCGCGCCCGTGGCGCCGTCGATCACCGCGATCTCGAGATCGCCGAGCGCGCCCCGGACGGATCGTTGGGAATCGTGAGCTCGAGGTCGCGTCCGTCGCCGCCGACGCCGGCGAATCGCGCGGTGCTCGGCGGCGCCGAGCCATTGCTCGGCTCGAAGCCGTTCCATTGGGCGGAAACGTGCACGGGGCCGGGCCCGAGTCCGCGAACCTCGAAGACTCCCGACACATCGCTCGTAGTCCAAACCCGGACCGCGCGCGTCTTGGTGGGCGAAACCGGCGGGTCCCCCGCCTCATGGAAGACTTCCGCGATCGGGCGATCCGCCGGGGAGAAATATAATAATACTCGGTCCGCGGCGGTGCCATCGGCGTGGCGCACGATGCCACGAATACGTCCTTCGGGTTCGAGCGACAGGCGAATCGTGGGCGGGTCGGTCTCGGAAAGTTGTACACTGTCGCCGCTCTTCAATGCGAATCCATCGGCGTGGACGTACACGAGCGCGTCGGCCGGAAGATTCTTGGTATTGGCGGCGACGAGCTCCGCGCGCCCGCGCGAGTCGGAGAATCGCCCGCGAGTAGAACGATCCCTCATATCCCTCCGCGGTGGCGCCGGCGATCGGCTTGCCAGCGGCGTCCACAACGTCGACGATCGCGACGACGCGCGGTGGCTTGGGTCGCGCCACGATATCGGGGACCACGATCGGTTCGCCGCGCGTGACTCGAAACTCGGTCCAACCCCACTCCGAGCCTGAGTTGCCCTCCGCTCGCAGGCGAACCAGGAAGGGCTCGGCGCCGGCGGAATCCACATTTGGCCCAGGTCGTAGGTTCCATCGGGTCCGGTCCTCGTGCCGAGGGCATTCGTTCGATTCCAGTCGGCGAGCGACTCCTCCAGCGACAGCGCGGGAGCGGGTCCGAACGAATAGATCGTCACACCCGGCATCGGCGCCCCCGCCTCGTCGACGACGCGCCCACAGATCGTGGCAATGGGCCCGCAGCGGATTTCGACCTCGGCGACCGAGCCATCGCGCGGAACAGTGACATTCGTCCGCGCATACTTACCATCGGGAGTCCACGCGAGGATGTCGCCGAGATTCGGCTCGCGCGGGGAATCGCGCCCGACGGCATGGACCCCATCGAGGGCACGCGCTCGAACGTGAACTCGCCGGCCGTATTCGTGGTATCGCGACCAAGCGCGTGATCCCAAACGAAATTGAATGCCACTCCCAACTTATCGCTCGAGTAGAAGCCATTGCGGCTGTAGAGGGCGACCTCCGCGCTCCGCGATCGGCGCTCCGCTCACCTGATCCACCACGCGCCCGCGAATCGCGGCGCCGCGCGGAAGCCACAATCCCACGGAGATCCGACGGTCTCCCGCTCGCGCGACGGGAACGGCGGTGCCGTTCACGACGAGCGGCGCGAAGCCTGCTGCCTCGACCTCGTATCCTTGGGTTCGGAGGAAGAGCGGCGCGGCCCCGGCTCGGGGACCACATCCATCATTTGGAATCGGCCGGCCGGATCGGTCGTGGCGTCGCGGCGAACCGAAATCCCCTCGGCGACACCGATCCAGCGGACGCGCGCGCCCGCGACCGGCGTGCCGTCGAGCGCGCGGACCGTCCCCTCGAGAACCCAACTTTTCGCGAGGCGCACCGTGAGGTCCTCGCCAGCGCGGTGGCCCCGCTCGAGCCACGGGCAGAAGCCCCGCGCGTCGACGTATACCAACGAAACGAGGGCGGCATCGGCGAGCGGGACTTCGAAGCGGCCGTCGGGGCCCGAGGTGGCGTCGCGCGCGGAAGCCGGGCGCCGCGCCCGATCGTTGGCATCGAAGATCCGCGTCTCAGTCACGGGGCTCGCCACCACGAGCGCGCCGGCGACTGGCTTGCCGTCGGGGTCGAGGACGATGCCACGTATCGAGGGGCCGCTCGCGGTGGCTACGCGCGGCGCCGATGCCGGGCGCGTTTCGTTGGGTTTGGCGGAGGCAGCGCGCGCGGCGTCGGAGTCGGAGTCGGCGATGGCGATCGGGCCGGAGGCGGCGCGCGCACCGCTCAGTCGCCGGGGCGCGCCGGCTCGCCACGCCGTGATTCCGATCGCGATTGCCAACAAAGCTGTGGCGGCGGCGCCGATCCCAACTTTCGCCGTCGTTCCCAACAAAAAGCGCCGACGGCCGCGGGGCCCGCCAGTGTCGCCAGCGCATGCGCGCGCCGCGATTCGTCGCCATCCCACTCGTCGGCGAGGCGCTCGCGGAGCCGCGCGAGGCCCCGTTTCAAGCGCGACCGAACTGTCTCGACCGGCAGGCCCATGCGTGTCGCGATTTCGCGCGGTGGCACGGCATCAAAGAACCGCGCAAGGACCACGGCACGCGTCGGCTCTCCAATGCCAAGACTTCCTCGACGACCCGGCGGCGCAGCCGCTCGCGCTCGACAACGTCCTCCGCCGAGGCGAGACGCTCCGGTCGCGCGACGAGCTCTTCGCGTCAGTGCGCGTCGCGCCGAAGCGCGACGGATTTGTGACAAGGCGTTCCGCGCCACAGTCGCGAGCCACGATCGAGTGCCATCCTCCCGCGGCGGCCGTCGCATTGCCGCAAGCCAAGTTTCCTGCGCGGTGTCAAGAGCGTCTTCCTCGTCGCGCGACAGACTTCGCGCCAGCGCGCGGATGAAGTCGTCGTGGAGCAAGAGCGACTCGGGTGTCATTCGCATACCTTCGCACATGCCGCCCGTCGCGAAATCGGTTCGTCAGGTTCCGCGCGCTCGCCGGGGGGCCCGCACCGGTCCGAATCGTGTACGCTCGAAGTGTGGGGCGAACGATTCTGAATCTGAAATGTTCCCGATGAAGTTCACGGCGCGCTCGCGAAACGCGCGGCGATCGCAGGACTGTCGTTGTCGGAATACTTGCTTTGGGAGCTGTACCGGATCGGTTCGAGACCAACGATGACCGAGCTGCTCGACAGAATCGCCGCTCGAAGTGCCATTCGAACCAAACTATCGCCGGCGGCGGCCATTCGGATCGAGCGAGGCTCACTGCGGGCTCCACGGCGCCGCGGGCGGCGCTAGCGCCCCGACAGCGCGCCGAACGACACCAACGATCGCAATCGTGCGACGTCGCCCGAGGAGGACGCGATCATCGACGACGGGGGGAACGATGGCGCGAATCACCAAATATCCGGAGCGGGTGCCTTTGCCAAGTTTCTTGGCGCGGCCGGCGACCGGGGCGGCCATTTCCTTGGTGAAGGCGGCGGCCTCGGCCCGGCGGCGGACCAGGCGGCGTCGGCGGACCCGTTGCCCGAGGTGGTTGCGCACGAGTCATCGCTGCGCGTTTCGTTGGGATCCACGTTCATCCCCGCGCGCCAATCGACCGCCTGCGCCGCGCACATCATCTCGAGGGCGAGGACCGACTGCGCATTCCTGGCGATCGTCCGGAGCTTGCGCGCGGCGATGGTGGCCATGGAATTGTGGTCTTCGGAGTTGGCTCCCGTGGGGATGGAGTCGACGCTGGCCGGGTGGGCGAGGACCTTGTTCTCCGATACCAACGAAGCGGCGGAGTACTGGGCGATCATGAGCCCTGACTGCACGCCGCGGCGAATCGTGAGGTTCGCGGGGAGGCCGCGATTGTGGTGTTTGTCGAGGAGGAGCTGGCAGCGCCTCTCCGAGATGCTCGCGAGCTCGGCGAGCGCGATCCCAGCGAAATCGGCGGCGAGCGCTACCGGCTGTCCGTGGAAGTTTCCTGGGAATAGGCGCGCTCGTCCTTCGGCGCGGGCCAGTTGCCACGGAAGTGCTTCACATCGGCCGGAGCGTCGTGCCCGTCCTCGACCGCGAAGAAAAGTGGGTTGTCGGTGACCGCGTTGATCTCGGCGCGCGCGATCCCCTTCGCGTACTCGATCGCGTCGCGGGAGGCGCCATGGACCTGCGGCGCGCAACGCAACGAATAGGAGTCCTGGACCGCGGCCGTCCGGTCGACGAGCTTGCTCCCGCGCACGAGCCCAGGATCCGCGCCGCGCTCTCGCGCTGGCCGCGCATCCGCGCGCCGCATGGATCTTGGGATCGAAGGCGCGCGCATTCCCACACATCGCCTCGAGGGTGAGCGCCGCGGCGAGGTCGGCTGCGTCGGCGGCGAGGCCGGCGTCGTGGGCGGCGAGCGCCAGGATCGCCGCCGAGAAAGTGGCGCCGTTCGAGAGGGCGAGCCCCTCCTTCCAGCGGATCGCGTAGCGGCAATCGGCCGGGAGCGCGCGCGCCGGCTTCCACGTGCGCGGATAGGTGGCGATCGTTTCCTTGGTATCGGCGATCGCGAAGTCCCCTCGCCGAGCAACACCACGAATAGGTGGGCGAGCGGGCGGAGGTCGCCGCTCGATCCCACCGATCCACGGATCGGCACGCGCGCGACGACGCCGCGCCGCAGCCACGCGCGCAGGCACTCGACCAGCTCGGGGCTCACCCCGAGTGGCCGCGCAGGAAGGTGTTGAGCCGCAGGAGGATCACGGCGCGCACCACTTCCAGCGGATAGTCGTTGCGCGGATCGTTGGGGTCGACGGTCTCGCCGACGCCGACCGCGTGGCTCTTCAGCAGGTTGCGCTGGAGCTCCACCAACTTTTCCGGCGGCACGTAGCGATCCTTGAACTCGCCGAAGCCGGTCGTCACGCCGTAGACCCGCTTCGCCGGATCGTTGGGATCCTTTGTGTAGGCTTCGACGAAGGCGACCGTCCGCTTCCACCCGGCCGCGACGCGCGCGAGCGCCTTTGGTTGGCATTCGATCGGAATCTCGGGATCGCGGGCCGCGAGCGCCAGCGCCTCGAGCGTCAGGCTCGCGCCGTCGAGGACGAGTTTCTTCGTCATGCGGTGGCGAGCCTCTTGCGCACCTCGTCCACGAGCGCCGCGCGCGCGATCGTCACCTGGGCCGGCTGCGCCTTTCGCCACTCATCGCGATCGGTGATTTTCTCGGATAGTTGCTTTCCGAGGCGTAGGTCCTTGAGGGAGACCTCGTTTTTCGCGAACTCGTTGCCGCCGGCGATCACCGCGAGCGGAGAGTTGCGTTTGTCCGCGTACTTGAGCTGGGCGCCGAGCCCACCTTTCCCGAGGAACATCTCGGCGCGGATTCGCGCGCGCGGAGCTCGGCGGTCATTCGTTGGTATTCGACCCAGCGATCCTTGTCCATCGTGACGACGACGACGGGCCCCGATCGTTGGGTTCCGCCGCGCCCCACGGCCTTCAGCGCCGCGAGCAGGCGATCCACGCCGATCGAGACCCCGGTCGCCGGCACGAGCTGCCCCGTGAAGCGCTCGACGAGCGTGTCGTAGCGCCCGCCGCCCGCCACCGACCCGAACTGCCGCTTCGCTCCATCCTCGTCGACGATCTCGAAGGTGAGCGCCGCCTCGAAGACGGGCCCCGTGTAGTACTCGAGGCCGCGCACCACCGACGGATCGAAGACCACCCGATCGTTGGCATAGCCCGCCGCCGAAAGCAAACGATCCATCTCGGCCAGCTCCTCGACCCCCTCGATCCCAACTTTCGAGGTCGCGACCAGCTCGCGCAAGCGCGCGACCACGGCGCCGCGGTCGTCGCCCCCGCCTTCAAGAACCCGAAGACCCTTCCCACTGATCGGGGCGGAGACCCGCGCCGTAGTTGAACGCCCCCGACGGATCGAGCCTCCCATCCCCAAGCATGTCGCGCACGCCGTCGAGGCCGAGGCGATCCAACTTATCGATCGCGCGCAGCACCGCCATCCGCTGCGCCGCGGGGTTCGCCCGGTAATAGTTGGCAAGCTGGAGGAACGCCGCCGCGTCGGGGCGCTTGCCGGCCTCGGCCGGGAGGCGCGGGAAATCGGACGCCGCCGCACCGCCGGCCGCCGCCGCCGCATCGCCGAGCCCCGCCCGCTCCAGCACGCCGTTCAGCACCTTCCGATTGTTGACCTTCACCAAGTATTGCCCGCGCGCGATCCCGAGCGCTTCCAAACTATCCGCGAGCGCGCAGCAGACCTCCGCGTCGGCCGCCATCGAGGCAGAGCCCACGGTGTCGATGTCAGATTGTTGGGATCGCGGAAGCGCCCCGGCCCCGGCTTCTCGAGGCGCCACACGGGCCCCACCTGGTAGCGCCGGTACGGCATCGGCAGCGTTTCTTTGTGTTCCGGCGACGACGCGCGAGAGCGGCGCGGTCAGGTCGTAGCGGAGCGCGATCCAATCTCTGTCTTCGTCGCGCCACGCGAACACGCCCCTTCGGGCGTTTGGCTCTCCGGCAGAAACTTGCCGAGCACCTCGACGTACTCCACCGCCGGCGTCTCGAGCGGCTCGAAGCCGTAGCGCTCGTAGATGCCACGAATCGTGTCCACCATCGCGCGCCGCGCCTCGACGTCGGCGGCGAAGATGTCACGAAAACCTCGGGGGACGCGGGGATTGGGGCGCGGCGCGCCCGAAGATTGGGACAACGGGACTCGAGGGATCGGGAGCCGGCGCCTCGCCGGCTCGTGGAAAGTTGGTACCGCGGACGGGATTTGAACCCATGACCTTCTGATCCACAGTCAGACGCTCTAGCCAGCTGAGCTACCGCGGCACGAAAAAAGCGGGGAGGAACGCTACCCCGCGCCCCGGGAGCGGACAAGCGCGATCAACGCCCGCGGTACTCGCGCCGCGGGAGCGACGCCCCGATCGATCGCAGATGCTTCGTGAACTCGTCGTCGAGCTTCCCGGCCGGCACGCCGAGGGTCTCGAAGAGATTCTTCTTGAGGCCCCCCTGCTTGCGGACCTCCTCGACGATCGGGCCGAAGGCCTTTCGATAGACGCCGCCGTTGCCGTTCACGAGGAAGTGCACCAATGCGCCGGCCTCCGGATACGCGTCGGCGAAGTCGTCAGAATTCCTTGGGCGTGAGGTGCGCAAACTTCTCGAGCGGCCATAGTTTGCCTTCCGCCGCGGCGTCGATCGCGCGCTGGAGGTCGTCGTCGAGAGCGCGCCGACGCGGAGCGCGCGCTTGCCACTTTTCTCCTCGGCGGCGAGGGTTTCCATATAGGTGGCAATCCCCTCGTCGAGCCAGGCCAGCGGATACTTCCCCGCGTCGCCGAGCGAGGGGATCCGAAGGCGCAGGTCGAATAGTTGGTGTGAGCCCTCGTGGTAGAAGGTCTCGGCGAGCAGGCCCAGGTCGTCGGCGTAGATCGAGGCGTCGTCGTAGAAGCAGCCGGTTTTATTGTTGGGATAATAGAAGCCCAGGAGATCGCGATCCTTGGTCGGGGCCTCCATCCCGCCGAGCGGCAGGATCGCGTCGAAGGAGGCGCGCGAGTCGTAGAGTTGGGCCGGCAGCCGCTCGGTGATCTCGCGGATCGGCAATCCCCACTCTTTCATCTGCTGCCCCCACGCCTCGTAGAGATCCTCGCCCGCCTGCGCGAAGGCGAAGACGCGCGCGTGCGGCGCGTTCGAGACGAACCGATAGTGGCGCGTCGAGAGCCCCCACGCGTCGCTCCAATATCCCAACTCTTTCTTGAGGTCGTGCTCCTCAGGAGGTCGCCGCCGAGCGTCTGGAGATTCTTGCGCACGCGGTCGCGCTCATCCTTGGGAATCGCCCCATAGTTGAATATGAGGACGTAGCCCCGCTTGCGCAGGAACACCTCGGCGCCGTGATGGGTGGGATCGATCCGGAACGCGTCAAGGTAGATCGCCTCCGCGACGTCCTCGAGCTTCGCCTTCTCGGCCTCGGCCGCGAGCGACGCGAGCTCGGCCGAGGCCGCGCCGTAGGCCTTCTTCGCTCGGGCCACGAGCTCATTTCCCAACTTTACGCTTGGCGTCGCGGTAGCGGCGCGCGAGCGCATCCGTGGGAATCGCGCGGATTCTCTCGAGGAGCGCAGCGATCGTATGGTTGGGATCGGCGCGCAGGACCCCCGAGGCGAGCTGGGACGCCTCGCGGAAGAGGTCGTGGTCGAACGCCCAGGCGGCGAGCTCCGCGTCGCGGGCGACGGCGCTTCGTTGGGATTCCTTCCAGCGCTCGCGAAGCTTGGCTTCCGCTCCCGAGTCCTGGAGGAGGATCGCAACGAATGCGACTGCGCCGGCGATCGTGCCCCCGCCATCATGCAATCGTGACTTCCTTGCTGAGGTAGACGTCTTGGATGGCATTCAGCAGGGCGATGCCATCTTTCATCGGCTTCTGGAACGCCTTGCGCCCCGAGATGAGCCCCGTGCCGCCAGCGCGTTTGTTGATGACGGCGGTCTTCACCGCGTCGAAGAGATCGTTGTCCCCGACGCGCCCCCGAGTTGATGAGCCCCGAGCGCCCCATGTAACAATTGGCGATCTGGTAGCGGGTCATGTCGATCGGGTGGGCCGTCATGAGCTCGGTGAAGACCCGCTTGTCGGTCTTCCCGAACTTCAGCGCGTCGAAGCCGCTCGCAAAGACCTCGGGGAGCTTCTGCTTGATGATGTCGGCCTCGATCGTGACGCCGAGATGATTGGCTTGCCCGGTCAGGTCGGCCGATACATGGTAATCGACCCCATCTTTTTGAAGGCGGCGTTGCGGGTGTAACACCACAGAACCGTGGCCATCCCCGCTGCGTGCGCCGCCTGGAACGCGAGCGCCACCTCCTGGATCTGCCGCTTGCTCTCGGGGATCCGAAGTAAATCGTGGCGCCCACGGCGACGGCCCCCATGTCCCTTCGCGCTCTTCTATGTTGGCAAAGAGGATCTGGTCGTAACTGTTGGGATAGCTGAGGAACTCGTTGTGGTTGATCTTCAGCAGGAAGGGGATCCTGTGCGCGTACTTGCGCGCCACCGATCCCAGATTCCGTAGGTGGAGGCGACGGCGTTGCAGCCACCCTCGATCGCGAGCTTCACGATGTTCTCGCCGTCGAAGTAGGCGGGATTCTTGGCAAACGACGCCCCCGCCGAGTGCTCGATCCCCTGGTCGACCGGGAGGATCGAGAGATAGCCGGATCCCGTGAGCCGGCCGCAATGGAACAATTGATGGAGGCTCCGCAGCACCGCGGCGGGGCGATCGGAGGGAATCCAAACCCGGTCGATGAAATCGGGCCCGGGGAGGTGGAGGCTCTCCTTGGGGATCCCGGTGGATTTGTGGGTGAGGAGTCCCTGGGCTTCGGCGCCGAGGATGTCGAGGATCTTGCTCATTGGGTGACAGAGGTGGCTCGGTTGGGTGGCGAAGAATGTCGCAGCGCGGGCGAGCAGGAGCAATCCCCGAGCGAGGCCGACGCCGCGGCTAACAGGTCGGCAGCGCGGCGCGACATGGGAGCACCATGAATCCGTGGCGCGCACCCCTTCGCATCGGCTGTCTCGCGACATTGCTGGGGATCGGCGGCGCGGCGGATTCGTCGCGTGTCGCGAATGGCGCGGCAGCGGCGCCCCACTTCGGCGGCCTCGATTTCCTCACGATGAGGATCGAGACCGGAGCCGCCCCGACCCTGGCGCTCCCGAGCGACGGGTCGAATCCGTTCCTCCACGATCCGGGGTCGCTCCTCACGGCGACGATCGCGTCGCTCGAACGGAGCCGCGACAGCCTCGTCCATCTCGAGACCCTGCGCCGCGCGCTGCGCTACTCGATCCAGAGCGACGGCGAGAACGCCTTCGGCCTCACGCGCGCCCTCGAAGCCCAACTATCGGAGCGCGCGCTCGTGTCGTCGGCGCGCGGCGCCGGCGACCCGCTCGCCTGGCTCGACGCCGGGGTCGCCGCCCTCGTCGCGGGTGAGCAATACCAAACGATCGAGCGCGACCGCGCCTCGCTCGTCGAGAAGGCCGCGTCGCTCGCCCCGGGCGACGGCGGCGTGCGTCTCATGGCCGCGCTCGCCGCAGACGCCTACGGCGGCGCGACGGCCGCCGATCACAGTGCCGCGAACCACTGGGCCGCCGCGTCGGAAGCCGCGAAGGGCAATCCCAATCTTCGCGCGACCCTCGACGCCCTCCCCGCGCGGCTCCGCGACCCCGCCGACTCGCTCCCCGCCTCGCGCGCGGCGCGCGCTGAGCTTCCCAACTTTCCGAATCCCATCTTTCCATCCCTTCCGCCAGACGATCCAAACGATCATGAAAACCACCTATCACTCGTTCGCCGTCCTCGCCGCCGTGGCGATCGCCGGCTCCGCGCTCCTCTCGGGCAACCGCCGCGCCGCCTACGGCCCGCCGCTCCTTTGCTTCGCCTACGACATCGGCTCGGCCCGCTCGCTCCCGTGGGGCTCCAATCCCAACGATTCGTTCGAGTGCGATCCCAAGTATCCGGCCGATCGCCTCGTGGGCGACACGCTCGCGATCCTCGACGAGTCGAAGGAAATCCTCGTCCACATGGAGACCCTGCGCCGCGCGGCCATCTATGCGAGCCGCTTCGCCGAGAAGCCAACGAAAGGGCGCGACGGTTCGCTCGCCGATCGAATGGCGCTGCGCGTCCTCGACCACTCGATCCGGGAGCTCGCGCGCGATCCCCAATCGACCCTCGCCTGGATCGACGCCGGCTACGCCCTCGGCGCCGCCGCCCAGATGGGGAGCGCCCACGGTGCCGCGTACGTCGATCACTTCAGCAAGGCGCGGGCGCTCGCCCCCAAGGATCCGGCCCTCGCGTTCGCCACCTCCGCCGGCTTCCTCGACTCCCCGATCGCGACACCTGGCAACGCCACTACACCGACGCGCTCGCGGGCGCCCCCGAGGGCTCGCTCCTTCGCAAGAATGTCCTCGCGTACGGCGAGCGTTTCTTGGGAAAGGAAAAGATGGCGGAGCTCCTCGGCGGCGCGAAGGACGCGCCGACACCCAAGAAAACCAAAGGATGATCGCCTTCCGCGAGACCGCCCCACTCGTCACCATGGATCGCGCGCAAGAGCCCGTGCCCGTGACGACGCCCGCCGCCAACATTCCCATGGATGCCGGCGCCCTCCAACTCAACGATCGCGGAGGCGCCGGGGTGGACGCGGCACCCAATCGCAATCAAACGCCCGCCGAGCGCGTGTTGGTCTCGCGCGCCCGCGCGGGAGATCGCGACGCCTTCGACGCCCTCCACATCCGCTATGCGCCGATGGTCCACGCGATCGTCCTCGCCCACGGCTCGTCGCGCGACGCGGCCGACCTCACCCAGGAGACCTTCCTCCGCGTGTTCACCGATTTTCCAAAGTTGCGTTCCGACGACTGCGCCGGCGCCTGGATCGCTGGGATCGCGAGGAACGTGGCGCGCGATGGTTTGCGTTCGCGCCGCGCCACGCGCGCCCTCCCCGAAGACCTGGCCGACGCGCGCGGATCGCAAGCCTCGCGCGCGCTCGCCGAAGCCAACGAAATCCTGGGGGCGATCCGCGCCCTCCCCGACGCCTATCGGGAAACCCTGGCGATGCGCCTCGTCGAGAGCATGACGGGGCCCGAGATCGCCGAGCGCACGGGCATGACCCACGGCTCCGTGCGCGTGAATCTGCATCGCGGTATGCGGCTCCTCACCGAGGAGCTCTCGCGCCGAGGACTCAACCATGACCGAAGAACCCAACGATCCGTATTTGTGGGATCGCACCGGCGAGCCCGACCCGCTCGTGGCGAGCCTCGAACGCAAACTATCGCCCCTCGCGCTCGGCGCGCCGGGCGCGCGGCGGCGCCCCGCGCGGCGCGGCGAGCATTTCCCTCGCGGCGCGAGTCGCCCTCGCCGCGGCCGCGGCCCTCCTCGTCGTGCTGCCGTTCCTGCTGCTCCGCCGCGGTGAGGCGCCGAAGCCCAACAATCGCTGCGAGCTCGTCCTGAACCAAGGCTGCGCGTCGGTCTACGACAATCGGATGAAATCCCCCGATGAGACGTCGCTCGTCCTCGGCCAACCCCAACTATTCCCGGTCGGGCTCACCCTCGCCGTCGACGCGGGCTCGAAAGTGGTCCTGCGCCTCGGCGAAGACCAAGTCTTCCGCGATCTTGGCGAAGTTACGATCGAGGGGCCGAGCCAAGTGCGCCTCGACGCGTCGTCGCCCGAGCTGAAGAGGCTCTTCCTCCACGAGGGGCTCATGCGCGCGCGGATCTCGGCCAATGCCAAGCAAAAGCTCTTCCAGGTCGGGACCCCCGCCGGGAACGCCGTCGACCTCGGCTGCATCTACACGATGCGCGTCGACGACAAGACCCAGGCGACCGAGCTGCGCGTGCAGCTTGGGCGCGTGGCGTTCGAGCTCGCCAAAGAAACGCTCTACGTGTGGTCCGGGGCGCGTTGCATCATCGACCCCGCGCGCGGCGCCGGGCTCCCGGTCGACGACGCGGCCGATCCCAACTTTCAGCGGGCCGCCGATAGCTGGGATCGCGCCGCCGACGCTGCATCCAAGTCGGCCGCGCTCGCGGCCCTCTCGCGCCACGCGCGCCCCGAGGACGCGGCCACGCTTTGGCACGTCGTCGCGACCACCGGCGGATCGTTGCGTTCCGACGCCGTGACCGCTCTCAGAAGCTCTCGCCCCGCCCGAAGTCCGTCGCACTCCCCGCCGTCCTCGCCGGCGACGCCTCCGCCCTCGAAAGCTGGCGCGCGGACATCATGGGTTGGTGATGGGTGGCGGTGGGAGCACGCCTTTAGCGTGGGGTGGGTGGGTCCCGGGGCTCAGACATGCCCGCGGTAAGGAACCCCGAGGAACCATTGCGCCGTGGTCGCGGCGAATCGCCGCGACCACGGCGCTGTTGCGATCCCACCGATAGCCACATCACCGACCGCGGGCAAACTCGCCCGGGACCCACCACCCCACGCTGCAGCGCGCGCCCGCCGCCAGTTCAACGATCTAGACACGAGAGGCCCGGAACTTTGGGATTCCGAAACCCAACGATTCCAAGATTGAGAACTCAACACTCAGGCCTGCCACACAGGATGCGTGTCTAGTGAGCCTGGATCGGTATAGCGGTGCGACGGGTCCCGCCCGCGTGGCGCGCATCGTTGGTATCCCGAGTTCGAAGGGATCCCGGAGTGCTGGACCCCAACATTCAGGCCGACGACATGGGGAAGCGAACCCCTGAGCTTGGGTCCGGCGGGCGTCGCGGCGGCCCCAGCAACCATGAACCGGATAGTTAGGATCTGGTCATGCGATCCCCGGCCCCTTTCGATAGGTGGGGTTGCGGCGAGCATGCTGGCAGCGTGGGTGGGTGGGGTCGGCGCGGCTTCTGCGCAGGGCGGGATGGTAACAATCGGATCCTTGGTGATGCGCAGCAGAGCGCCGACCCCCACCCACCCCACGCTACTTCCGCGCTCTCGCCGCGACACCAGTTATAGAAAGGGCCGGGTTGAACCCGGCCCTTTACATTCGCAAGTGCGAATCGACTTAGCTGACGTGCTTGGCGACGAGCTTGGTCATCTCGAACATGGAGACTTCTGCTTTGCCGCCGAAGATCGCCTTGAGGCGGTCGTCCGCGTTGATCATTCGCCGATTCTTGGCATCCTGAAGGCCGTTCTTCTTGATGTACTGCCAGAGTTTCTTTGTGATCTCCGTGCGGGGCAGCGGCTTGTCACCCACGACGGCCGCGAGCGCGGCATCGGGGTTGAGGGGCTTCATGAATGCAGGATTCGGCTTGCGAGCGGTTTTCTTGGGAGCTGCTTCTTTCTTTGCGGGCACGGTAGTTTTCCTTGGGTTTCCAGAAGGAGATCCAGTGGAGACTCGACCGACGCGGGGTACCACACCACAACGCAACACCCGGCCAAGTCCCAGTGACGAGGGGCGGAGTATCGAGAGGAATCGCCGATCTTCCTAGAGAGATTCGTCAGTTTTTGGGTTTCCTGGGAGAGAGCCGGTCTCTACCCCTCCATTCGCCCTGCGGACGAGCGGATCTTCGAGATAGGTTTCGGTGAGTCGGCGCCCATGGGGGAGCAGCGCGCGACCGAAATGGCACAAACTTCCATAGGCGGCGAGACTTGCGCGGCTCACCAATCCTCGCTCGGCGAGCGTCCCGCTCAAGACCCCCATTCGGCGCAATCGCAATCCCGCAATGCCACAACTTTTCTCCAGAAACGCGGGCAAATGCCGCATCACCTCGTGATCCATTGGAAGGTGTCGCGGCAGTCGTTTCGCGAGCCACCGAACTGTGGCAATCGAAATCACTGAAAGTCCGAGGAGTTGTCGCGCGAGCGCCGGATTCTCGGCGACCGCCTTTCTTGTCCATTGCTCGCCGAACCCCACGTGCCGCTCCTCCTGGATCACCGCCCCCTCCAGCGTGCGGCGGATCGATTCGTCCTCGACGGTGTCGATCAGCGCGTAGAAAACCATCAGCACAAATCCCTCCCCGCCGCCATCTCGAGGCAGGTGTGCTCCGCGAAGCTCGCCCCCATGAAGCGCGACGACAGGAATCGCACCGCCGAATGGACCGGCCGCGGCCGCTCGCCGAGGCGCTCCAGGAGGCGCACGAACTGTTGGATGTGCGCCATCTCCTCGACCGATTGCTGCGATAGGAAGAGCGCCGACTCGAGGTCGGGGCCCGATACAACCAATGGCCGCACTGGATCCCGGTCACCTCTCCATAGAGGAATTGGCTGAAGACCCAGGCGAGCGCCTCGCGATCGCGCGGCAATCGCCACTTCGCGCCGCCGAAATCGAAGCGCATCTCCTCTCGAGTGAGGAGCATCGTGGGTGTGGTGCCGGTCGCGCGCGCCATGGCGGTATCCTCGCGGCCGCGCGCCCAATCTGAAACCCACCGACCCCGACCCGCCCGACGAAGAAGCGCTTGAGTGGTATCGCGCCGCGCTGGTGGCCGACGCGCATGCCGATTCGCTTCTTTGGAATCGCAACCTTGCGATCCGCTCCAGCGAAGGGCACGTGGACTTCCCCGGCTCCGGGAGGCGGGGGTTCGAGTGCAACTCTTCACGATTCCGACCCGCGGCTTCCCTGATCCTCGATGGCATGGGGGCATTCTGCGCGTGGCGCGGTTGGCCGCGGGCGGCGCGGCGGCGCCCGCTCGATCGCGCCCTCTGGCAGATCGAGGAGCTCCATCGGGCGGCGGAGCGCTCGGAGGGGAGCGTGCAGGTCGTCACGAATCGTGACGATCTCGACGCGGCGCTCGCCGCCGGCCAGCTCGCCGCGATACTTGGGATCGAGGGGCGTACCCGCTCGAGGGAATCCCAAGCATCTGGAGCGACTCGTGAAACTTGGGGTTCGATTCTTGGGGCCGGCCCACCTTATTCCCAATGAGTTCACGAGTTGTTCCTATTGGCTTTACCGTGACCGAGGTTTGAGCGCGCTCGGCCGCGAGCTCCTCGACGAGATGGCGCGGCTGCAGGTTGCCCTCGATCTCGCGCACGCCTCGCCGCGTATTCGACGAAATGTTGGCGTCGGCGCCGGCGGAGGTCGCGGTCTTCGACAGCCACACCGGGATCGGTGGGTTTCGCCGATGTGGCGCAATCTGACCGATGCGCGCCTGCGCGCGGTCGCCGCGCGAGGCGGCCTCATCTCGATCATCCTCGCCCGCAAGTATTTGGGGGTTCGGGCCTCGAGGACTTCGCGGCGCACGCGCGCCACGCGGCCCAAGTCATCGGCGCCGGGTCGATCGCGATCGGCTCCGACTTCGATGGATTCGTGGCGCCGCCGCGCGGGATCCGCGACGTGCGCGACTTCCCGAAGCTCGCGACGGCGCTGAAGCGCGCGCAGTTCGATCGCGCCGCAACCACCGGAATCCTCGGCGCCAACTTGGTTGGGTTCCTGCGGCGGGCACTTCCGGCGAGATCACTGCCGGCCCGTGCCGACGCGGCGAGCGTGTAGGATGCGCCCCCTTTTTCCCCATTCGAAATCGAATGAATCCCCTTCATGCATTGGCCGCGGCTGGACTCGCCGCGATTCCCACATTTCTTCCGTCGTCGAATCCCGCCGATTCGCCGATCCGCGTCGCGATCGACGCCGGCAACGGGATCCTGATCGCGGGGCGCGCCGACCCGGTCAAGATCTCGTTCACCAACGATTCGAAGGAGCGGGTCAAGCTCGACGCGTCGTGCATGACCGGCCTCGGCCTGCGGATCAAACCGGTGAACGGACCCGTCCCCGACTTCACGGGCGACGCCGGCGCCGCGAGCAAGGAGTCGCCATTCGAGATTCCGCCGGGGGCACGCTCACTCTGCACTGTGGATGCGAGCGGCGTCGCCTCGATGCTCGCGGGAAAGGTGGATTCGGCCGAGCTCTGGTTCGAGATGCCCGCGCTCAAGCTGAAGAGCGCGCCGGTGCCGGTCGAGCTCATCGAGGACCTCTCCAAGGTCAACGTGGTCTTCGAGACCAACAAAGGGATCATGAAGTTCAAGGTCGACCTCGACCACGCGCCGCTCGCCGCGCGCAACTTCGTCCGCCACGCGCAGAATGGCAACTATAGCGGGGACCTATTTCCACCGGATCCTGAAGGGATTCATGGCGCAGGGGGCGACCCGAACACCAAGCGATACGGATCCGGCCAACGACGGCGGCGGCGGCGCCCCGTTCAACGGCAAGATTCTCCCATCGGAGATCGGCGAGCTGAAGCACAGCCGCGGCACCCTCTCGATGGCGCGCAACGGCGACTCCGATGGCGCAATACGCCGCCCAGATGCGCCAGATGCTTCAACAGCTCTACAGCAAGAACAGCAATGATCCCAAGTATGTCCAGGAGCAGCTGATGAAGCTCGACAAGGAGGGCTTCTTCAAGGATCGCAAGCCCTTCCTCGACTCGGCCGGATCCCAATTCTTCATCTGCTTCGGCCCGACCCCACAAGTGGACGGCGGCTACACGGCCTTCGGCCAGATGGTCGACGGCGACGAGACGCTGAAGAAGATCGAGGCGGTGGCGGCGGCGAGCGACCAGGACAACCAGGGGCGCCCGAAGGAACGGGTGACCCTCACCAAGGCGTGGGTCGAAGCGGCGAAGTAAAGGAAGCGGCGCGCGCGGTGAAGGCGAACGCCAAGAAACCCACCTTCGACCCGAACGCGGCGGCGGCGCCGGGCTCGGGAATCTTTGGTTTGCCCTTCGGCCCCTCGGAGTCGCGGGTGGTGCTCCTGCCGGTGCCCTTCGAGGCGACGACCTCCTATGGCGGCGGCGCGGCGCGCGCCCCGCGGCGATCCTCGCGGCGAGTCGCCAGGTGGATCTATTCTGATTCGGAGACGGGCAATCCCTACGAATCGGGGATCGCCATGCTCCCCGAGCCGGCGGCGGTGAAGCGCTGGAACGCGGAAGCCAAGAAAGCGGCGGCGCCGGTGATCCGCGCGGGTGGGGCCTTCACCAAATCCCACAAATCGGCCGCGGCGAAGGTCAATGAAATCGGCGCGCGGGTGAACGCGCTCGTGCGGCGCGAGGCGGATCGTTGGCTTTCGCTCAGGAAGATCTTCGGCGTCGTCGGCGGCGATCACTCGGCGCCGTTCGGCGCGATCGAGGCGTGCGCGGCGGCGCGCCCCAGGCTCGGCGTCCTCCATTTCGATGCGCACGCCGACCTCCGCGACGCCTACGAGGGCTTCACCTGGTCGCACGCGTCGATCTTCCACAATGTTTACCATCGGATTCCGGATGTGGCGAAGATCGTCCAGGTGGGGATCCGCGATCTCGGCGAGGCCGAGATGCAACTCATCCGAAAGAGCAAGGGGAGGATCACCACCTTTTTCGCGGCCGATCTCTTCACGCGCCGATTCGAGGGGAGCACTGGGCGCGCCTCGCCGACGAGATCGCGGCCGCCCTCCCCGCGAAGTATTTGTGTCATTCGACATCGACGGCCTCGACCCCACGCTCTGCCCCCACACGGGGACGCCGGTGCCGGGGGCTCCAGTTCCATGAGGCCACGGCGATCCTGGCGGCTGTCGTGCGCTCGGGGCGCAAGATCATTGGCTTCGACCTCAACGAGGTCGCGCCGGGCCCGCGCGGCGACGAGTGGGACGCGAACGTCGGCGCGCGGATTCTTTACAAGCTGATCGGCTACGCACTGATGTCGCAGCGCTGACTCGCAAGCGCTGACTTCGCCGCACCCGCTTCACGTCGTTTGAGCGCGCCACCCCATTGACGCCCGCGGCGGCGAACGGGCGTCCGATGGCTTCGCGGCGCGCGGCCCCCGCATCCCGCGTACGACCAGCCGCCGCGAGAGGTTCCAACATGTCGATTTCTCCTCTGCAGTTGGGCGCCCTTTGTCTCCTTCCGTTCCTCGCGCAAAGCGGAGCCCCGGCTGGACACGTTCAGATCCAGCCCCTCTTCGAAGTTCCCGGCGAGAGCTCGTTCGACAACTTTGGCTTTTCGATCTCCCCCATCTCCGATATCGACGGCGACGGCGTCCGCGACATCCTAGTGGGGGCGCCGAATCGCAAGCCCGGCTACTCGCTGATGGGCCACGCATATGTGGTATCGGGGGCGACCGGAGCGATCCTAAGAAAACATGACGGCATCAATCCCAGCGATCGGTTCGGCCACGCGGCGGCGCTGCTCCCCGATTTGAATGGTGACAATGTTCCCGAGTACGCCGTCGGCGCGATCTGGGCGGTCGATCTCGATCACGGCCAGCAGGCCGACATGCCGGGGATGCTCACGGTCTACGACGGCGCGACCGGCGCGCTCCTGAAGCACCACGCGGGCTTCGGCAAGTATGAGTGCCATGGCGCCGCGATCGCGCCGCTCGCCGACATGAACGGCGACGGGATCCCGGATTTCGCCGTGAGCGCAAGATTCGGCGGCGCGATCGACGGCAACCCGAAGACCGCCCCCGGTTATGTGCGCATCCTCTCGGGGGCCGATTACTCGGTGCTCCACGAGGTCCATGGCAAGAATCCGGGGGATTTCCTTGGCGAGACGATGATCGCGATTCCCGACATCGACGGCGACGGGAAGCCGGACCTCGCAGTCGGCGCCTATTCCTATCCCGCGCTCGCCAAGCGCGGCCAAGTATTGTTGATCTCGAGCGCGACCGGGGCCGTGCTGCGCGAGATCGACGGCGACAAGATCGGCGATTGGTTCGGCTGGGCGATCGCGGTCGTCCCCGACGTCGACGGCGACGGAGTGCGCGATCTCGCGATCGGCGCGCCGAAGGCTCACGAACACACCGGCCTCGTGGCGATCGTGTCGTCGATGACCGGCGCGCGCCTCGCGACGATCGTTGGGAAACACCCAATGGCACAATCTGGCCATTCGTTGGCATCGGTCGGCGACGTGGACGGCGACTCGCTCTCCGACCTCGTCGTGGGCTCCCCCATCTATCGAAACGAGTCGGGGCGCGTCGACGTCGTGTCGATCCCCTCGGGCGTCGTCCTCGGCTCGATGGACGGAGCCTCCGAGGAGATCACTTCGGCGAGACGCTCGTGAATCTTGGGGATCTGACCGGCGACGGCCGGATCGCGATCGGCGCCATCGGCGCGACGGGCGGCTCCTATCACGGAGCGGTGACGGTCGCGTCGCTCCGCTAGAAAAAGGGGTCAGGCACCTTTACCAGAAATGTCACAGTTCGAGCGCGGCTCGCGATGGAACATTTCTGGTAAAGGGGTCTGATCCCATTTCACACTTCCAACAATTCCGTCTTCGTGAAGAGCGGCTCGTAGCGGAGCCCCGCCTCGCGGAGCAGCACGTCGCCCCCATCTCGCGGTCGACGAGCGCGATCACCGCGACCACCGGGCACTTCATCGCCGCGACCGCCTCGGCGGCTTGGATCGCCGAGGCGCCCGTCGACACGACGTCCTCCACGATCACCACCGGCTCGCCGGGGAGGAGCGGCCCCTCGACCAATTTTTGCGTTCCATGTTTCTTGGTGTCCTTGCGGACGATGAACGCGCGCAGCGGTTTTCCTTGGTGTGCGGAGATCGCGGCCACCGCCCCCGCGATCGGATCGGCCCCCATCGTGAGGCCACCGATCGCAGCCACCTTTCGGTCGCCGATCCGCTCGAGGATGGCTTCGGCGACCGCGAGCGCCCCTTCGCCATCGAGAGTCACGAGCCGCCCATCGATGTAGTAATTGCTCTTCGCGCCGGAGCTGAGCGTGAAGTCACCACGGATCACCGCTCGCTCGCGAAGGAGTCGGAGGAGCCGGGCCTGTATTACAGAGTGTGCAACCATTCGGGCGGATCGTACGATGGCACCCCCGAAACCAAAAGTCCGTGCGAACACCCATCTTCTTCGCCGCGGCACTCGCGTTCGCGGCCTGCTCGTCGCCCCCCGCGTCGCCCAGTGTGCGCGAGTTCCCGCCGGGCCTCGCGACGGCCCGCATGCGCGACTACCGATTCGCGCGCGTCTCCTCGACCGATCCGACCGGCGGCAACGCCGACTACCGCCCGATCGACCCGGGGAAAGATCTGGTGCTCGCCGATCTCGATGGGCCGGCGGTGATCACCCACCTCTGGTTCACCTTCTTCCCGCGCGAGGCGCGAAACCAACTATGGCTGCGCGCCTGGTGGGACGGCGAGGCCGAGCCCTCGATCGACGCGCCGCTCGGTCTTTTCTTCGGCGTGGGTCACGACGACGCGCGGATCCCCTTCTATACCAACATTGCGTTCGATGTGTCGCCGCAGCTCGGGCTCAATTGCCACTTGCCGATGCCCTTCCGCAAGCACGCGCGCCTCACGCTCACCAACAAAAGCAGCGCGCGGATCGACAGCCTCTACTATTACTGCGATTACTCGAAGGTCCCGTCGATCCCCGACGATGTGTTGTATTTCCACGCGCAATACCACGAGGAGAATCACTGCAAGCCCAACCAAGACTACGTCTTCGCCGAGGGAAGGGGCTCGGCCACATCCTCGGAGTGAGCCTCGCCGTCGAAGCGCTCGCCGATCATTGGTGGGGCGAGGGAGACGACAAGATCACGATCGACGGCGAGCCGATCCAGCAGGGCACCGGCACCGAGGACTACTTCTGCGGCGCGTGGGACTTCGGCGCCGAGCACGCGGGGCTCTACGAGGGCTCGCCGCGCCTCGAGCCCGAGAAGAAAGGTGGCAAGCACACGGTCTACCGCCTCCACCACACCGATCCGATCCCCTTCTCCCATTCCTTCCGCTACGCCATCGAGCATGGCCATGCCAACGATCGCGCCGACAAATGGATGAGCGTCGCGTATTGGTATCAAATGCCCGCGGCGCCGCAAATGCCTTCGACTCGATAGGAAACCCAACGAAACCATGATTCCCCTACTCACGTCCTCCTCGCCGCGGCCCCGCCGCCGCGCAGGATTCCAAACCCAAGGATGCGTTTCCGGCCATCCCGATCACGCTGCCGAAGGCCGCGCCCGCCGAGAACCAAGCCGACCTCGAGGCCAAATACCAAGAAAAGCTGAAGAAGAGTTCTTCAAGAGGGCCATGGCTCCTCGACTACGACGAGGCGCGCGCCGAAGCCAAGAAAACGGGGAAGCCGCTCTTCGTCTACTTCACCCGTTCCTACTCATACTGAGGCCCCTGCGAAATGCTGGAGGGCAGTTTGCTCTCCGACCCGAAGTTCTACGAGTGGGCCCGCGGCGTCGTCCTCTATTGCCACGTGACGACCCACCTCAAAGACCACAAATACGACGGCCTGCTCCGCGAGAAGGGGGACGGGCTTCCCAACATTGGCGATTCTCGCGGCCGACGGCGAGCTCCTCGTGCGCCACGAGGGGCGCGGACGGTCGCCGGCGTCACGGCGACGGCCGAGAAAGCCAAGAAAGTGGCCGAGCTGCGCACGCGCGCGGCCGCCGATCCGAAGGCCGCCCTCGATCTCCTCGACGTCGAGGCCGAGGCCGGGATGGTCCCGCCCGCGGAGATGATCCGTCGCGCGAAGGAGATCAGCGCCGGCGCGCCGGAGCTGAAACCGCGCGTCGACGAGATCCTCTTCGCCGGCGAGGTCGAGGAGCTTTCCCAACAATCCAGGAAGACCCCGAGACGATGAAAGCCGCGTGCGAGAAAGTCTTGGGTTGGGCTTCGGAAAAGCGGGTCCCCGCGCGCTCCCGCGCCTTCGACGCGTTCTGGGGATCGTGGCGGAACAGGGGCGCGCCACGAAGGACATGAAGCTCATGCAAGCGGGCGGTCGACGCCCTACGGGAGAGCGGCGCCTCCGACAAGGAAAGAACGCAAACGATCGCGAACCTCGAGGCGCAGATCGCCACTCTCCAGAAATACGCGCTCGTCGAGGAGCTCCGGCCGCGCGCCGACGCGGGCGATCCCGAGGCGAAGCGCCGGATATTGTTGGCGATGGCGCAGCTCCGGATGATCCCGCACGCGGAGGCGGTCGAGAAGCGGGGCGCGCTCGCGGGCTTGAGCGAATCCCAACAAAAGGAGCTCGACGAGGCGATCTTCCAGCTCGAGGTCTTCGAGACCTCGCGCGCCGCGCGTGACCCGAAGGGGTGGGACGCGGCCTTCGCGAAGGTCCGCTCGTGGGTCGCCGAGAAGAAGGTCCCCGCCTCCCGAGCGCCTCCCTGATGGTGTGGATGATCCCGCTCACCGCGCGCGATGGGCACGGGCGACGCCGAGGCGCTCGACTTCGCCATGAAGAACGCGAGTGAGGAGTCGCGGAAGGAACCCACCTTTCAGATGCTCTCGGACCTGGCGCGCAAGGCGGTCGACAAGAAAAAGGCCGAGACCGATGGCAAGAATGGCGATGCCAAGAATCGCGACGGCGCCCCCGCCTCGAATCCCAAGAAAAGTCCCTAGCGGATCCATCCGCGCTCGAGTCCCGTGAGCCACTCCTTCGCGATCCCCCTCCTCGCCGCCCTCCAGGCCGCCTCGCAGCCGGCGCCGCAGGAGCCCAAGGATCCGAAGGAGCTGCGCTGGCGCTACGACGAGCTCCTCAAGGCCAAGTTTCTCCAGACGGCGCCCTGGTTCCTCGAGTACGACGAGGCGCTCGCCGATGCCAAGAAAACAGGAAAGTTGGTCTTCGCGTATTTCACCCGCTCGAGCGCGCCGAGCCAGCATGCGCAGCAATTCGAGGAGTCGGTGCTCGCCTCCCCGGCGTTTCCGGCGTGGATCGCGCCGTACGTCCCCTACTGCCACGTCACCACGAGGATCCCCGGCCGCAAGCACGACGATCTCCTCGATCGCGTCGGCGGCGAGGGATTCCCACATATCGTGTTCATGGACGGCGACGGCGACGTGCTCGCGATCCACGAGACCGCCCTCACGCTCGAAGAGCTCTCGCGGACCGTAGCGAATGCCAAGGAACCGGCGGCGCTCAAGGCCAAGGCCGCGGCGGGCGATCCGCAATCCCAATTCCCAGTGGCTCCTCTTCCAGATCGACGGCGCAACGATCCCCTTCGCCGATGCGGATGCGCGCGAGGCGACTCGAGCTCACCTCCGAGCAGCGGGCGCGCCTCGATTTGAAGCTCATCGATCTCGAGGCCATCGGGATCATCCACGCGATCCGCGATCCGAGCGAGGTGGCCGCGGGGGTGCGGCGATTGTTGGCAATGGTCGAGAAGAAGCGGATCCCCACCAACGACCAGATCTTCGGCGTCGTCTTGAGCGTGATCCTCCGCGACGGCGACGATCGAAAGGACATCAAGACCTTCGAGGCCGGGCTCCAGATTGCCAGGGATCGCCTCGGCTCCAACCGCTCGTACAAGCCGATCCTCGATTCCATTGCGAAGCGCCTCGAGGAGCTGAAGGCCGAGGTCGCGAAGCCGACCGACTGCCAAGACTGGCGAGAAACCCAAGAAAAACCAATGAGCGGATCGGCAGAGGCTCGAATCGCTTCGCAGCGAAGCCTCGAGACCCGCGGGCGACGGAATGGAGAACAAGGGGACGAGAAGCCCCCTGTAGTCGCGCGCGCGATTCCTCGTAGAACATAGGGCGCGTTCGCCGAGGCGATCGGCGGGCGCGTCCTTTCCATTCGTGAATCGTGGCGACACATGCGCGCGAGCATTTGTCGCCTGGCGAGACAGTTTTTGTTGGTACGCCCTTCGCTCTCACCCCAATCGCCGCCGCGCGCGGCCGAGACCACAATGAAAATCGGCGACCTCTGCAAACAGGACTTCGTGATCGGCACCGGGCCCGAGATGAGCATCCGCGAAGCGGCCTCGCGGATGACGGAGGGAGTCGGTCGGGTGCCTCATCGTCACCGACCGGACCGGCTCGCTCGCCGGAATCATCACCGATCGCGACATCATGACCCGCGTCGTGGCCAAGGGCTCGACCCCAGAAAGTGTCCGTCGGAGAGGCGATGAGCCATCCAGTGGTCACCGTTTCCCACTGAATTGGACGTGGAAGACGCCGCGCATCTGTTGCGGAGCCACGAGATCCGCCGGCTCCCCGTCCTCGATCAGCACGGCAAGGTCCTCGGCGTCGTGAGCTTCGACGATCTGCTCGGCGCCGCAACGGCCGAATTGTGCGATCTCGCGGGAGCGGTGGGCGCCGCCTGCCGCGCCGTCCAAGACAAGGGAATAGCGAACCCAACGAAAGTGCCATGAGCCCATCGAAAGAGAACCCCAAGAAAACGGCCCGCGCCGAGACTGGTTCCCGGCTGCGCGCGCGACCTCATGGAGCGCAGCGTCCGGACGGTCGACCCCGAGACATCGGCGGCGCAGCTCGCGGAGATCCTCGACGAGGAGGGGTGAGCGGCGTCCCCGTCGTTTCCGATGGGCGCCTCCTTGGGGTCGTCACGAAGACGGACATTGCGCGGGCCGTGGCCGAGGCGAGCGAGGCGGACGAGATCGTCCACGACTCGAAGCTGCGCGGCATCGTCGACGACGAAACGCTGGAAACGGCCCCAAGATCGACGGGGTCCACGCATTGATCGCCACGGCTCGAGAGCTGATGTCCTCGAGAGTCGTGACCGCCGGCGAAGACGAGAGCGCGGCCGAGCTCTCGGCGCGCATGCTCGAGCACCACATCCACCGAATCATCGTCACACGCCGCGGCCAAGTCGTGGGAGTCGTGAGCTCGTTCGATTTGCTTCGCGCGATCGTCGAGTACGAATCCCACTTTTGTTAGCGGGGTCGCCCCCGAGGGCTTGTCGATCGGCGCGGCGACAGGTACACCAAACTCCCGCGTGTCGAACGCAACACCCCCAGCGTGCCCGGAGCCGTGACCGCCCTCTTCGGCGCGGGCGACCGAATGTTTGCGTCGACGATGCTCGGGAGCATTGCGAATGACCACGACGGCGCCGTGGATCGCACGCACCGACTTTACATCGAGAACTTCGGGCCAAGCCGCAGCCTCTCGGACTTCGAGTTTCGCCAACTATTCGGAGAAACCCACGATTCCGTGGCGCAGGTCCGCAACGAATCCGACGCCGCCCCCTTCCTCGAGCGCTGTCGCGTGTTCGGCGATCAGCTCGCGGCGCGCGGCGTCCCGCTCGGCGAGTTCGTGATCGCACCTGTAATTCTTCGAGGACGCGTGTCTCTCGTCGCCGGGCATTCAGACCGACGTGCGATCCCATCGCGCCTTCGATCGCCTTTCCCACCAGTTGATCGCGTCGGTGGCGAGCGCGTATCACGGACGGCGGACGGGCGAAGAGGCGGCGCTCCGCGCCTCGCTCGAGCGCGACGTCGCGCGCCTCGCGCCCGAGGAGCGCACCGTGTTCCACGGATTGGTGGGAAAGTCGGCGGCGATGCGCCGATTGTTTGCGAGGCTTCGGCGGCGGCGCCGCGGCGCACGACCGTCCTCCTCGTCGGCGAGACGGGGACGGGAAAGCGAATTGCAGCGCTCGCGCGATCCACGATCTCCTCGGGTCGCAAGAATGGGCCGTTCGTGCCCGTGAACTGCGCGGCGATCCCGCGGGAAATCTTGCCAAGCGAGCTGTTCGGCCATCGGCGCGGCGCGTTCACGGGGTGCGGTCGCCGACTCGCGCGGGCTGATCGCCGCCGCCGAGCACGGCACCCTCTTCCTCGACGAAGTCACAGAAATGGACGAGGCGGCGCAGGTGGCGCTCCTGCGCGTCCTCGAGATGCACACGGTCCGCCCGATCGGCGCGACCGGCGAGCGCACGATCGACGTGCGGTTCGTCGCAGCGACCAATCGCGATCCCGAGGAAGCGGTCACCGCCGGAAAGTTGCGCGCCGATCTGTTCCATCGCCTCGCCGCGACCACCGTCAGCGTCCCGGTGCTGCGCGAGCGGATGGAGGACCTGGATCTGCTCATCGATTATTTGTTGGTTCGGATCGCCCGCTCCGAGCACCTCCCGATGGCGCGCCTCGCGAACGGGGTCGCCGAGGCCCTTCGGAAATACTCTTGGCCTGGCAATATCCGCGAGCTGGCGAACTGCCTCGAGTCGGCGGTCACCTTCTGCAAGAATGGTGTCGTCGAGATCGACGATCTCCCGGACCGCATCCTCCGCCCCGGCCCCGCGCGCCGCAGCCCCGGGAAACCCAACTATCGTGGGCGCGTCCGCGTCACCCGATCCGGCCGCGGCGCGCAGGCCGGCGGGGATCGATCCGACGCCGGCGATTCGGGAGAATCCGGCGTCCCGGGAGAACGCGGTTTTCCTGGAGAACCCGGCGAACCGCGAGCTCGGCACCGTGCGCGAGAAGGAGCTCGAGCTCATCAAGAAAGGGCTCGCGCAGCATGGAGGCAACAAAGCCGCGACGGCCCGCGCGCTAGGGATCTCGCGCAAGCGCCTCTACGCGAAGCTCCGCGAGATGGGGCTCCCACCGATCAAGAAGACTGAGATCGCCCCCTAATCCCAAGTATCCTGAAATGCTGAAACTCAACGAAATCCTGGTCCCCACCGATTTCTCCCAACAGTCGATGGCGGCCTTCGAGATGGCGCGCGAGCTCGCGGACTCCACGGGTGGGAGACTCACGCTGCTGACCGTCGTGGAGTTCCCCGCGCAGATGAGCTACCTCGCGGCCGAGGTGCCGGGGGCGATGCTCGACGCGAGCTTCCGCCAGACCGCGGAGCACATCCTGACGGAAACCAAGAAAAGCCTGGCCGACCTCGCGAAGCGCCTCGGCCCCCGATGTAAAGACACGATCGCCGTCGACGGGATCTCGGCGAGCCACGAAATCCTAAGAATCGCGAACGAGCGGAAGGTCGACCTGATCGTGATCGCCACCCACGGGCGGACGGGGATCGTGCGGGTCGTCTCGGCAGCACCGCGGAGCGGGTCGTCCGCGAAGCCCACTGTCCGGTCTCTGACCGTGAAGAGTCCGAGCCCCAAAAGTAGGGATGCCGCCGCGCTCTCCCGTTCTCGTCGCCAACGGTCAAGGATTCTGGGGCGACTCGCCGCTCGGACCCGTGCGCCTCGTGCGCGAGGGGCCGCTCCACTATCTGACCCTCGACTACCTGGCCGAGGTCACGATGAGCATCCTGCAGAAGCAGAAGCGGCGCGATCCAAAGTTGGGATACGCGAGCGACTTCGTGAAGATGCTCGAGCGGGTGCTGCCCAACTGCATGGAGAAGGGGATCAAGATCGTGGCGAACGCCGGCGGGGTGAACCCGGGCGCGTGCCGCGAGGCGTGCGCGCAGGTCGTCCGAAAGTTGGGATTGCGCGGCGTGAAGATCGGCGTCCTCACGGGCGACGATATTCTTGGTGAGCTGCCGCGCCTCATCGCGTCGGGGGAGGAGCTGCGAAACCTCGACACGGGCGAGCCCCTCTCGACGGTGCTCGACCGCGTGGAGAGCGCGAATGCTTACATCGGCGCCTTCCCGATCGCCGAGGCGCTCGGCCAAGGCGCGCACATCGTGATCGCGGGGCGCTGCACCGATCCGGCGCTGCTGGGGGCCGCTCGTCCACGAGTTCGGGTGGAAACCCAACGATGTGGAGAAGCTCGCGGCGGCGACCGTGGCGGGGCACATCATCGAGTGCGGCCCGCAGTGCACCGGAGGTAATTATAGCAACTGGCGCGAGGTCCCCGACATGGCGCGCCTCGGCTACCCGATCGCGGAATGCAACCCCGACGGCTCGTTCGTGATCACGAAGCACGCGGGCACCGGCGGGCTCGTCGACGTGCGCACGGTCACTTCCCAACTCTTGTACGAGATGGGCGATCCGCAAACGTTACATCGGCCCCGACGTCGTGGCCGACTTCACCTCGATCCAGCTCGCGCAGGATGGCAAGGATCGCGTGAGGGTCACCGGCGCGCGCGGCGCCCCCGCGACCCCACATACAAAGTTTCCATTGCCTATCGCAAGGGGTGGAAGGCCCAGGGGCAGCTCACCGTGGCCGGCCCCGACGCCGTCGAGAAAGCCCAACTATGCGCAAAGGTGGTGTTCGAGCGGCTCGCGATGGACGGCGTCACCTTCGCGAACGACGAGAAGCTGGTCGAGCTCGTCGGCGCCGGAGTCTGCCACGCGGGGATCGTCGCCGCGGGGGATCCCAACGAAGTGGTCCTGCGGATCGGCGTGAAGTCCGACGACGAGAAGAAGGTCGCCCGCTTCGGCTACGAGCTGGCGCCGCTCGTCACGGGGGCCCGCCGGGGTCACCGGTTTCGCCGGCGGGCGCCCCGCCGCGACCGAGATCATCGCCTACTGGCCCGCGCTCATCTCGAAGACCAAAGTCACGACCAACGTGAGCGTCGAGGAGGTGTCGGCGTGAAAGTCCAACTATCGCAGATCGCCTACGCCCGCTCGGGCGACAAGGGGGACGGCAGCAATGTTGGGATCGCCGCGTACACTCCCGAGGGCTACGAGTGCCTGCGCCGCGAGCTCACGGCGGAGCGGGTGAAGCAACATTTCCGCGGCATCGCGCTGGGCGCGGTCGACCGCTACGAGGCCCCGATTTGTTGGCATTGAACTTCATCCTCCACGACTCGCTCGGCGGCGGCGGGAGCGAGTCGCTCAAGACCGATGCCCAAGGAAAGACGCACGGGCTCGCGCTGCTGCGGATGGAGGTCGAGATCCCCGACGGGGCGCTGCCCAGCTTTACGGCACGCTGATCAGCGCGAAGTTGCTGGTCGTGAGCGGAAAGATGGGATTCGCGAGGTCGATCCGCGCGAACTGGAGGAACACCACACCGTGGAACGAGGTCGGGATGCTGAGCGGGAGCGTGGCGATGCCGTTCGCGCCGATCGTTGGGAATGCGTTCAGGAAGTCGAGGTCGCCGCACCCGCCGATCGAAAAGCTCACATAGGGGCGATCGAGGTCGGCTGGATGCACTGGCTGTAGGCGACGAGCGCCGTCTCCCCGGCACCGGCGCCCCCAAGAAAAGTTGACGTTCGATCCGGCGCTCGGGTTCGTCGACTCGGCGATGAGACAATTGTTGGCGGGGAGCGAGAGCTGGAGGGTCTTCACCGCGCTCGTGCCGAGCGGGCTCGTGACCGTCACGTTCACGGTGCCGAGATCGACCGGCGGCGGATTGAAGTCGAGGGTGATCGTCTGGTCGTTCACCACGGAAAGAACCCCGCCGTGTAGGTCTTGGCCCCAATCTTGACATTGGTCGCGCCGGTGAAGTTGGTCCCCGAGAGGTGAGGACCGGCACCGGCGACGCGAGCGTGGCGATCGGGTTCGGCGACAGGGTATTGATGATCGGGAAAGTGGGTGCTGTCCCGAGATCGAAGGGGAACGGCGCCGACTTCAGCGTGTGGAGCGAGGTCTGCCCCGAGCTGTGGACGATCACGTCGCCGTCGGCCACGCCCGCCGGAATGGTGACATTGATCGTCGTGCCGCCGTTCGTGGAGCCGAGGTTCGTGACCTTCACCGGCGTCATCGGCGGGCCCTGGGTCGCGCCCCCCGTATTCTTGGTGAACCAGACTTCATTGTTGGTGAGGCTGAAGTTCAACCCCGTGATCGTCATCACGCCGCCGATGAAGATGTTGCCGGAGAGCCCAGTAATCTTGGGTTTGGTTCCCGACTTCACCTGATAGATGGCTTGCACGCCGGCGATGTCGTCGGGTGCGATCGTGCGCAATCCCACCGATCCGCCGGGGCTGGTGGAGCGCGAACATCGTGGCGGTGCCATCGGCCGAGTGGCCGAGGCCGAGCGAGTGGCCGAGCTCGTGGGTGCCGATCCCCTGGATGTCGACGCTGAGCCCGCCCGTTTCATTGCCCGGGCCGTCGACCCAGTTCCAACCATTGTTGGGAGAGTTGTCGAAGGTCATCGACCAGCCGTTGTTGAATCCGGTGAGGGTCACGGCGAAGACGCCGTTCCCCAAGAATCCGCCGGCCGTGATCACCGCCGAGGTGTTGCCCCCGCATTGTTGGCAACCCCTCATACATGAAATCATAGTTGGAGTTGCCGCTGCCGAGGTCGCCGGGCTGGGCGGGGTCGCCGTTGCCGTTGCCGCCGCGGAGCTCGGAATTCCACTCGCACGCGGCCTTCCAGAGCGCCATCGCGGCGCCCGTCGCGCCGGGAAAGTTGGCATCGGGCGTTGTGTTGTTGTTCGAGGCCGCGTCGGTGAACGACGACTGGAAGACCTGGAAGCCGATGTTGTCGGCATTGTTGGTCTTGCCGAGCGTCACGAATCCGATCGACGCGCGCGGGAACGTGAAGACGACCGCCAGGCCCAGGACCGCGGTGGGAAGCAACAATCGGAGGATTTTCATGGGGTGTGGTCGGCTCGACGCGCGGGTTTCGTTGGTGTTCGCCGGATCGCTCACAGGCTCGCGCTCAAGATGGCGAGCGCGGACGGCGCGCCGATCAGGAGAGCGCCCGTCGAGGGATCGAAGAAGAGCGATTGTAGGAAGTAGGTGCCCCCTGGATCGTCGGCGGGAGCGCCGGGACGGTGACCGTGACCGTGAGCTCCCCGCCGGCGAGAGGGTCCCGGCCGTGTAGACGTCGGCGTAGAGCAGGTTCGGGAGGAGCATTCCTTTGAACGGCTCGAAGTAGATCGAGCTCTGCGCGGGCGAGTACAACACGAACGCCAACTCTCCGGGGGCCCCTTCGAACGTGAATGTGGAGTCGTGGAGCTCGCGGACGGGAGATGTGGCATTGAAGGAGCGCGCCGCGCCGCCGAGATCGGTGAAGGATCCGCCGAGGTTGTCGACCGGGAGGCCGTTCGCCCCCGCGGTGCAAGCCGGTGCCCCCGTGCCGCCGGGGCCGCCGGCGCCTCCCGTGAAGGCGCAGCCGAGAATCTTGGCGATGCTCGAGGGCGATCCCAACAATAGACCGTCGCCGCCGGGGCCGCCGTCGTCGCACCACGACGAGGTCAGCGATATGTGCCCACCTTTCCCTCCCGCGCCCCCTTCGATCGACGTCGCCCGAAGCCAACAAAAATCCATCCTTGAGGTGGAGCCCCGAGCCGCCGCCGGCGCCGACCTGGTTCCAGACCGCGTAGCCTCCGATGCCACCTTTGAGCGTGCAGTCGTAGAGCGCGACCGACGACCCGGCGAGGATGTCGAGGCCCGAGCCCCCAGCCCCGGCACGTCGGGCCATAGGTCGGAGACGGGCCCGCCGTTGCCGCCGGAGAAGTTGCATCGCGTGAAGCTCACGGCGCCCGACGAGCCGACGCGAGCGGCGGCCGAGCCGTCGTCCGCGTGAACCGTGCCCGATCGGCGCGGCGTGACCGCGGAGCGAGCAGTCTTCGAACCAAACGGGCCCCGCGCACTGCGTGATCACCGCGCCGACTCCGGAGACTTGCACTTCGAGAATGCCACGAATCGCGGCGGCCTGGCTCGCGCCGAGCGGCCCGACGACGATCCCCCTGAACGACCACGGTGGCGCCGACCTCCGAGGTGACGACGAGCGTTTTGTTGGCAATCGTGAACGGCCCGTAGAACCCATCTTTCACGAGGATCGTGTCGCCGTCGGCGGCCGCGTCGATCGCGGGCTGAATGTTGGTGAAGGCGACTCCGGCGCCCCTCCGTCGTCGACGACCCAGACACTCCCCTTGGGCGAACGCGCCGGTCGCGAGCCCGGCGGAGACCAGGAAACACACGAATCCAAATCGAAGGGGCGCGATGGAATTCATGGCACCGGAGCGGGGATCACGGTGGCCCATCCACCGCGAGCGCGAAGCCCCAGTCTCGACGGCGCCGTGAGTCCGCACAAGTCCGGGCGCGCCAGCCGCGTCGCGGCGCGAAGTGACCTCGTGAGAATGGGTTCTCAGGATTCTCTTGACAGCGAATCGCCCGGCGCGGAGACCTAGGAGCATGTTCGGCTTCGGCCGCCTCCGCTCGGCCCGATCCGCCCTCCAAACGGCGGCGCGTCTCGGGTTGATCCTCGCGGCGCTGCTCGTGGCGCTGCGCCTCGCGGCGCCGCACGCGCACGCGAAGGCACATTTCGGCGGCTCCGATTCCACCTGCTCGGTGTGCGCGACGGTCTCGGCGCCGGTCGATCTCGGTGGCCCCGGCGCCCGCGCTCGAGGCGCCCGCGCGCGTGGCCTTCTACTCCCCGCCGCGTCGGCGCGGGTGCCGCGCGATTCCCACCGATCCCTCCACGACTCGAGGGGTCCGCCGGTCGAAACCCAACAATAACGTCGCCGCGGCGCGGCCGCGGCGTTTCGTTGGGTTCCTGCAATGGCAGGCTTCGGGCGCGCGCCGCGCGCCCATGTGTCGGGGCGACGGCTCGGCCGCCGCCCGTTTCCCGCGGACCTTTTTCTCGCAGAGTCGTCGTCATGCCCAACTTTCCCCGGGCCTCCTCCGTGGAAGCCCCCACCTTGCCCGCGCCCGATTCTCGCGCAGCACTGCTGCTGCACTTCCGCTGCGCGTTGCATTCCTAATGATCTCCGCCGCCGCCGGTGCGGCCCAAGCCCAAAACCAAGATTCCGCCGAGGACCGGATCAAGAAGCTCGAAGCCGAATTCGAAGCCTACAAAAACAAAACCGACAAGGAGCGCGCCGAGCTGAAGACCCAGATCGACGCGCTCAAGCAGAAAGTCGAACAGGGGGAATCGGCCCCCGCGTCGCGGCGCGCGATCGACGACGCGATCGCCGAGCTCCAGGCCCGCGTTTCCTCGATGCAACAAAACCAGACCGCGCTCCAGGCGTCGCGCGGCCAGCGGGTCGCGTATCTCGACATTTCATTCGATCTCCTGACGGCCGTCGGCGGAAGCCAAGCCACCGATGCGCAGCTCCAAATCGTCCAGCCCGGCGGGCACGATCCCAAGCAAAGGGGATTCACCATTCAAAACGCCGAGCTGTTCATGGAGGGAGCGGTCGATCCCAACTTCAAGGGTGCCACGAATATCGTCTTCCAGATCGACGAGCAGGGGGCCACGACGATCGAGCTCGAGGAGGCCTACCTCGTGACGACGACGCTTCCGGAAAACCTCCAGCTCAAGGTCGGCCAGTACTTCACGGACTTCGGAAGGATCAACCGGCAGCATCCCCACGAATGGGCGTTCGCCGACGAGACCCTTATCATCAATCGGATGTTCGGGGGCGACGGGCTCCGCGGGCCTGGGGCCATGCTCTCGTGGCTCGCGCCGACGGACTTTTATTTGGAATTGATCTCGGGGATCCAGAACGCGCACGGCGAAACGCAAATCAGCTTCTTCGCCACACCCGACTCGGCGCCGCCGATCACGACGAGCGGCGGCGGCACGGTGCCGGGGACCCTCGGCGGGCGCCCGTTCGTGCCGCAGGACACCAAGAATATGGGCGACTTCCTCTATTCGGAGCGGGCGGTGACCTCCTTCGACCTCGACGACGAGACGACCGTGGTCCCCGGCGCCTCGTTCGCCTTCGGCCCCAACTCGACCGGCTCCTCGGGAAACACACAGATCTACGGCCTCGACCTGATGGGCAAGTGGAAGCCCACCGCCAACGATCAGGGGTGGCCCTTCGTCCAGCTCCAGGGCGAATATATGTGGCGTCGGTTCCACGCGGCGTCGTTCAGCGGCGACCTCGACAACGACGGCATCAACGAGTCGTTTCCCACGAAAAACTTCCGCGACGACGGCTTCTACGCGCAGCTCGTCTACGGCTTCACGCGCCCGTGGGTCGCGGGGCTGCGGGTCGACTACGTGAACGGCAACGGCGCCTCCACCGGCGGCGACGGCACGCTCGACCGCGAGGTGCGCCTCACGGGCGACCTCACTTATTACCCGAGCGAGTTCAGCAAGATCCGACTCCAGGCGGACCTCGGGAAGTACGAGGAGCTCGGCAACCAGAGCTTCCTCTGCGTGTGGCTCCAATCCGAGATCCTGTTCGGCGCCCACGGCGCCCACAAGTTCTGATACCAACGAAACCAATATCTCAACTACCGATTCCCAACGAACGGAAATCCCAACGATCATGATCCTCCATTCACTCATCACGGCCGTCGCGCTCGCGCTCCTCGGCCGCGGCGACTCGAAGATCCAGGTCCTCACGACGACCCCCGAGCTCCGAGCCATCGTCGAGGCCGTCGGCGGCGACCGCGTCGATGTGAAGAGCCTCCTCCTCGGTCCCGAGGATCCCCACTTCGTCGACGCGAAGCCGAGCTCGATCAAGGCGGCGAACCGCGCCGATCTCTTCATCAAGATGGGGATGTCGCTCGAGGTGGGGTACGAGCCGCTCATCGTGAGCCAATCGCGCAATCCCAAGATTCAGCCCGGATCCCAAGGATACTTGGACGCGTCGGCGACGGTGCAGAAGCTCGAGGTGCCGACGGGGCTCGTCGACCGCTCGATGGGCGATGTGCACCCCGAGGGGAATCCCCACTATCTCCTCGACCCGATGAACGGTGCGAAGGTGGCGGAGAGCATCCGCGATGCGCCTCGAACGGATCGCCCCGCAGCACAAGGCCGAGTTCGACGAACGCTGCGCGAAGTTCGTCCGCTCGATCCACGAGTCGATGTTCGGCGCAAAGATCCTCGAGCGTTTCTCGCCCGACGTCCTCTCCGATCTGTTGGCTCGCGGAAAGTTGGTGGAGTTCCTGAAGGGGCGCGGCGCCGAGGGGGATCTCGGCGGCTGGGCCGCGCTGATGGCGCCGCTCGCGGGAAAGGCAATTGTGTCATTCCACCTGAACCTCACCTATTTCACCGAGCGCTTCCACCTCGAGAACATCGCGGCGCTCGAGCCGAAGCCGGGGTCCAGCCCTCCTCGGCGCACCTCGAGAAAGTGATCGCGCTCATCAAGGCGCGCGACGTGCGCGGCGTCTTCTACACGATCTTCCAACCCAAGAAACCGGTGGAGAAGGTCTGCGCCGAGACGGGGGCCGTCCCCGTCCTCTTCCCCCACCAAGTCAATGCCACTCCCGAGGCGACCGACTACTTGAAGATGATCGACTCGATCGTGAAAGTGACCTCCGCTGCGCTCTCGAAACCCAAACAATAAATCCGACGCCGCGCCCGACGCGGCCCCCGCCCTGCTCCTCGAGCGCGTCGCCGTGGGCTTCCACCGCGGCCGCCCGGTCGCGTCGTCGATCGATCTCGAGGTCCCCCGTGGCACATACTTGGGAATCGTCGGCCCCAACGGCTGCGGGAAGACGACGCTCCTGAAGACGATCGTTGGGATCCTGCGCCCCTCGAGGGGTCGATGCGCTGGGGCGGCGGCCGCGCGCGGATCGGCTACGTCCCGCAGCACGACTCGATCGATCCCATCTATCCGTTCTTGGCGATCGAGGTGGTGCTCCTGGCGCTCGGCACGGAGCGGGTCGTGAGCGCGTTCCCGCCGCGCGACGCGCGCGAGCGGGCTAAGGAGGCGCTCGCCCGCGTGGGGCTCGCCGATCAGATGCATCGCGGCTACGCCGAGCTCTCCGGCGGGCAGCGCCAGCGCGTTTTGGTGGCGAGGGCGATGGCGCTCGATCCCGAGGTGCTCGCGCTCGACGAGCCGACGAGCCAGCTCGACCCGGGCAACGCCGAGCGATTGTTGGATTTGATCGAGGACATGCGGCGCGAGCGGGGCTCACCGTATTGTTGGTAACGCACGACCTCACGCTCGTGGCGCGCCACGCGAGCCACGTGCTCGCGATGGTGGAGGGGCGCCACGCGTCGGGCCCCACGCGCGAGATCCTCACGACCGAGCGGCTCACCGACCTCTACGGCTACCCGATGCAACTCCTCGAATCGGGGGAATCGTCGCGATCGTGGCGAAGGGGGTCACGCATCCATGATCGCCACCTATCTGCTCCAGGGCTCCGACAACGAGGGGCTCGTCCAATCGCTCCTCGGGACGCTCGATTTATTTTGGGATTCGTTCCGGGCGACGCTGATCCTCGCGACGGTCCTGGCTTTTCTTGGTGTCCACGTGATCCTGCGGCGCGTGGTATTCGTGGGTGTGGCCTTGGCGGAGATGGCGTCGCTCGGGATCGCGGGGCGTTCTTCGCGGAGCGCTTCCCGGCGACCGAGCCGGGGAAGCCGCTCGCCTTCCTGCGCGAGCACTCGCTCATGGGGACGTTCGCCAATCTTCTCGGCCTCGCGTTCCTCGTGCCCGGAGAGCGGCGCTACCTCTCGCGCGAGGCGCGCATCGCCATCTGCTTCAGCGCCGCGGGGGCCCTCGCCGTATTGTTGGTGGCGGGGAGCCCCACGGGATGGACGAGATCAAGATCCTCATGACCGGGGATCCGCTCTTCGTCTCCCACCAGGACCTGACGACCCTCTTCTACGTGATGGTCCCCTGCGTCGCTTTGTTGGTGATCTTCTTCCGGCGGTTCCTATTGGTGGCGTTCGACCGCGAGATGGCGCTATCGTTGGGATTGAAGGTCCCCTCTGGGAGCTCCTCTTCTATCTGCTGCTCGGGATCGCGATCGCCATGTCGATCCACCTGGCGGGGATGCTCTTCGCGCTCGGATTCTTGGTGTTGCCGGGGGCGGCCGCGCTGTCGGTCGCCAAGCACCCCTGGTCGATCTTCGGGATCGCGGCGGCGATCGGGCTCGGCTCCTCGGCCTCGGGATTCTTGGTGAGCCACGAGATGGACTGGCCGCTCGGCCCCACCACCGTCCTCATCGCATTCTTGGTGTTCTCGGCGATCCAGGGCGCGCGGGCCGCCCGCTCGGCGCTGCGGCGATAGGTAGAGACCTGAGCGGCGCAGGCGCCGCCGCCGCCGGCTCGAGCGCCTTCACCAACTTTGCGAAGGCCGCGTCGGGGGATCTCCCGCTCGCCCTCGAAGATGAGGAGGAGTCGCCCGTCGTCGACGAAGCGGCGGTCGCGGAAGCCGCGCGCGAAGGCGGCCTCGGCGCCGGCGCGATCGGTGTAATCGACGAGGTAGCGGTCGCGCGAGTAGACGATCAGCTTCACCCCCGAGCCGCGCAGCCTGTTCTTCACCAAGAATACGTCGAGGAGGCGCTTCGCCTCCGTGGGCAGACGGCCGAAGCGGTCGCGCAGGTCGGCGGCGACCGATTCTTGGGATTTGCGGTCGCGCACGCCGTCGAGCGCGCGATAGGCGTCGAGCCGCATCCGCACGTCGGGGATGTAGCTTTCCGGGAGGAACGCGCGGACGCCGAGCTCGAGGTCGGTCCCCGGCTCCTCGGCGGACCCCAGATCCCCAACTTTCGGCGCCGGGATCCCGCGGCCGTCGTCGTCGTCGCGGCCGCCGTCGCGCAGATCGTTGGGATCCACCTGCGCGAGCACCGGCGGCTTCTCCGCCTCGAGCGCCGCCGCGTCCTCCTCCGAGAGGGTCGTGACCGTCTCGCGCTCGCGGCGCGTCGGCTCGGGGATGCCGAGGCGCGCGGCCGCGCGCGTCTCGCGCGCGAGCTTTCCTTGCGATCGCGCGTCATCCGGTCGACCGTCATCTTCAACAATCGGCAGTAGAGCTCGTAGCCGACCGCGGCGATGTGTCCGCTTTGTTGGGATCCGAGGAGGTTCCCCGCGCCGCGGATCTCGAGGTCGCGCATCGCGAGGTCGAAGCCCGAACCCAATTGTTGCAATTCCTCGACGGCGCGGATCCGCGCGCGCGCATCGGCGTTGAGCGCGCCGTGGCGCGGGATCAGAAGGTGACAATACGCCTTGTGCGCGCCGCGCCCGACCCGCCCGCGGAGCTGGTGGAGATCGGCGAGCCCGAACCACTCGGCGTGGTCGATCAGGATCGTGTTCGCCCGCTCGATGTCGAGGCCGCTCTCCACGATCGCCGTCGAAACCAACACATCGAAATCGCCGCGCACGAACGCGGTCATCGCCTCCTCGAGCGCGTCGTCGCCCATCTGGCCGTGGGCGGTCGCATAGCGCGCCTCGGGGACGAGCGTCGCCAGGTGGCGCGCGCGCGCCTCGAGGGAGGCGATCCGATTGTGGACGAAATACACCTGGCCGCCGCGGTTCACCTCGTCGCGGATCGCCTTCCGCAGGAGCTCGTCGTCCTCGCATTCGGATATGTGGGTTTCGACCGCCTCGCGCCCGGGGGCGGCGTGGTGAGCGAGCTGATGTCGCGCAATCCCACCAATGCCTGGTGGAGCGTGCGCGGGATCGGCGTGGCCGACATCGAGAGTACGTCGACCGTCGCGCGCAGCCGCTTCAAGCGCTCCTTCGCGCGCACGCCGAATCGTTGCTCTTCGTCGATGATCACGAGCCCGAGGTCACGCGCGCACGTCGTTCGATAACAATCGGTGCGTGCCGATCAGGACGTCGAGCGTCCCTCGCCGGCGCGACGCAGCACATCGCGCGAGTCCTTGGCGCCGCGGAACCGCGAAAGGCAATCCACCGAGACGGGGAACTCGGCGAAGCGCTCTCGGAACGAACGCAAATGTTGCTCGGCGAGGACCGTGGTCGGCACGAGGACCGCCACCTGTCTCCCCGCGCGCACCATCTTGCAAGCGGCGCGCATCGCGAGCTCGGTCTTGCCGTATCCCACATCTCCGCAAAGCAAACGATCCATCGGGCGGGGCGACTCGAGATCATTCTTGAGCTCCACCGTGACCTTGACTTGGTCCTCGGTGTCGACGAACGGGAAAGACGCCTCGAACTCGCGCTGGAGCTCGTCGTCGCTCGGGCAGGCGAAGCCGGTGCGCAGCTCGCGGAGCGCGTGGGTTTCCAACAATCCCGCCGCCATGTCGGCGACCGCCTTCTGGACCTGCGCCTTGCGCCGCGCGAACGACACGCCGCCGATCTTGTCGAGGGGCGGCGCGGCGCGGCCGGCGCCGATGTACTTCCCAACTAAATCGATCCGCGAGGCGGGGACGTAGAGTTTGGTTTCGTCGGCGAACTCGAGGACGAGGTGCTCCTCCTCCCCGAGCCCTTCTCGAGGCGCTCGGTTCGGTGGAAGAGCGCCACGCCGTGGATCGCGTGGACGACGTAGTCGCCGGGCCGCAGCTCGGCCGCGGTCTCGACGGGGCGCGCCTCGTGGAGCTTCTTCGCCCGCGCGGGCGCCGCACGGCGATCGCGCCGATCAGCTCGTGGTGGGTGAGCGCCGTGATCCCAACTTTCGGCAGCGTGAACCCGCGCGAGAGCTCGCCGACCCGCACCTCGATCGGATCGTTGGGATCGACGCCGCGGTCGCGCAGGATCTCCTTCAGCCGCTTCGCCTCCCCTCGTTCCCACAAAAACGAGGACCGGCCCCTGCCGCGCCGCCGACGCGAGGACGTCGTGCGACGGGCGCAGTCCCACGCCCATCTCGCGCACGCTCCGCGCGCCGAGGTCGTGGTCTCCCCGGGATCGTCCGCAGGTCGAGCCGCCCGCGCGCTTCGATGGCATTGCGCCATCGTTGGTATCGCGCGGCGGCCGTGTCCGATTGTAACAATAAACCCTGGGCCCGCTCCTCGACCCGCGTCGCCTCGACGAGCGCGGTCAGCGCGTCGGGGGCGAACGCATCGATGGGATCGAGCTCCCCATCTCGCCGTCGCGCACGAGCGGAATCGCGACCCTCTCGAGCCGCGCGATCGAGCGCTGGCTCGCCGGATCGAAGCGCCGGATCGACTCCACTCGGTCGTCGAAGGTCTCGACGCGCAGCGGCGCGTCGGAGGCCCAGGGCCAGAAATCGAACAGATCGCCGCGGAGCGACAGCTCCCCCTGCTTCGCCACGAGCGGCACCCGCTCGTAGCCCCGCTCGACCAGGCGCCGCGTGAGCTCGGGAGGCGCGCCGTAATCCCAACTCTCACGTCGAGCACCGACTCGCGCACCGCGGCGCCGTCGGGGATCGGCTCCAGCAGTGCCAGGATCGGCGCCACGATCACCAACAATCCGTTCTCGCGCGCCGCGGCCGCCGCGTCGAGCCGCATCCGCAGCCGGTCAGGTCTCGGCGCCGCGCGGCGGGAACGGGATCGCCGGCACGCCGAAGTGCTCGAAGTCGAAAAGCAAACGATCGGCGTCGTCGGGGTCGGCCGTGACCGCGAGGACCGTCGCGCGCCGCGCGGTCGCCGCCGCGGCGATCGCCAACGAAGCGGCCGCGCCCACGGCGCTCCCCATCGTCGCCCGCTTCCCGGGGGCGGGGAGCGCCGCGAGAAAGTTGGGATCGGCGGCGAGACTCGCGGTGAGCTCTTTCACGGCTCAGGGTCCGGCTCCTGGCCGAGCTCGAGGATCGCCTCGCGCGCCGCGAGCTGCTCCGCCTCGCGCTTGCTCCGCCCCCAGGCCGGCGGAAACCGCCGCCCGCGCGCCTCCGCCACGACGCAGAAGCTCCGGCCGAACGGATGGATCCGCTCCTCGAGCAGCCGATAGTTGGGAACGCACCCGATCTTCACTTGACACAGATGTTGGAGCGCGGATTTCGCGTTGTTGAACGCGTCGATCTCCGGCTCGTCGGGGAGCAGCGCCTTCGCCACCTCGCGCGCGGTGTCGTAGCCCGCTTCCAACAAAACCGCGCCGATGAGCGCCTCGAAGGTGCCGGCCAGCACCGAGTCGGGGAGGCGGATCCCGCCGTCGCCGTTCAAGCGCGTCTCGATGAGCGACTCGAGGCCGATCCGCCGCGCCACCGCCGCGAGGCTCGTGCGCGAGACCATCCGCGCGCGCCGCTCCGTGAGCCCGCCCTCGCTATCGTTGGGATACTTCTCGTAAACGATCGCCGCCGCCGCGAGCCCGATCGCCGCGTCGCCGAGGAACTCGAGCCGCTCGTTGTCGCTCCCATCGACCCCGCCAACCGACGCGTGGCGCAGCGCCTGCGCCACGAGCAGGCCATCCTGGAATAAAGCCAATCGCCCGGCGCGCGGCGTCGAGACGGGTCGGGTCCGCAGGATTCATCGAGACAGGGAAAGTATCGGCAGAGTCGGGGGCAAACGCAGCCTCGCAGATCGCCCCGCCCGCCGGATACTGGCAAACAAAGCCATGGATCAATCAGGACTCCGCCGTTTGCCAGCGCTGGCGAGCTTTGCGCTCGCGGCCTGCGCCGCCCCTGGGCCGGCGCCGATCCCCCGCTCGCGGCGCTCGACGCCCGGATCGTCTTCACGCTGCGCGAGGCGACGCCCCCCGCGTCGAGGTCGCGATCGAGACGCGTGGAGCGGCCTCGGGCGAGACGACCTTCTCCCTCGAGGAAAGTTGGGGTGGCGTCGACCATTTCGAGCGGGGCGTCCGCGGGGCACGCGCCGAGACCCCCGAGGGAAGCCAACTTTCGGCCCTGCCCGCCGGCGAGCGGTCGTGGCGCGTCGCGCATGCGCCGGGCGAAGAGATCCGTTTTTGTTACGAGCTCGTCTCGCTCACGCCAACGATCGAGGACACGAGCGAATGTTATTATCGGCCGATCGTCCTTCCGGGCCTCTTCCATTTGATTGGGAATGCGGGGATCGCGAGACCCGATAGTTTGCCTTCGGATCGCGACCTGCGGATCGAGATTCGATTCGTGGGATTCCGCGAGCGGGGCTGGCAGACGATCTCCTCCCACGGCGACGACGAGACGACGCGCCTCGTGCGGCCGTGGACCGCCGTGGTCCACGCCCTCTTCCTCGCCGGAGATCTGCGGATCCATCGCGTGAAAACCCCGGGCTCGACGCTCTGCATCGCGATCGATGGGAATGATTGGCATTTCACCGACGCCGCGTTTGTGGATCTGGCGCGACGGGTGGTCGAGGCCGAGCGCGGGTTCTTCCACGATGACAGCGATCCCTATTATCTCATCAGCGCGATTCCGGTCGGCAAGGCCGCGGCCACGGGCCACTCGCTCGGCGGCACGGGGCTCACGGCCTCTTTCGCTCTCTTCATGCGCCCCGACACGCGCCTCGAGGACGCGCCGCATCGGCCGAGCCGCGTGAAGCACCTGCTCTCGCACGAGCTTTTCCACAATGGAATGGACGGATCATCCAGCGCGAGGAGCCGGAAGAATTGGTGTATTGGTTTTCGGAGGGATTCACGGACTACTACGCGCGGCGCCTCATGCTTCGGGCGGGGCTCATCACCCCCGAGCAGTTCGTGGACGATCTCAACGCGCGCATCCTCGAGTGCTGGGGCAATCCCAAGCTCCGCGAGCCCAATGCCACAATTCTTTCCGATTTCTGGAAGGACCCCAAGATCCAGCGGCTCCCCTACGAACGGGGCGACATGGTCGCATTCATGGTCGACTTCGAGATGCGAAAACGCCTCGGTGCCCGCCAGTCGCTCGACGATTTCATGATCGAGCTCTACGAGGGGGCTCGCGCCCGGAACGAGGCCGTGAGCACCGATCGCCTCCTGAGCGGATTGCCGTTCGCACGAGCGCAGAATCTCGCGGCGAGGATTCGTGGGATCGTCGTCGACGGAAATCCGATCTCCCTCGATCCCAACATTCTCGCGCCGATGGCATCCATGGAGATCATGGCGTCGATGGAGACGGTGGCATCGATAGAGACGGCGGATCCCTCGAGCCGGAGCTCCCGCGGCGGCGACAAGGCGCCGCATGCAGATGCGCCGCTCGAGGCGATCCCACAATCCCATTGCCGCCCGGGAGCGCGCGCGGAGGACTGGCTCTACGCGGCGCCGCGGTGAGGAACGACACCAAGAAAACACTCCGGCTCGACGGCGCCCGCCGCGATGACGTGGAGCGCGCGGCGGCGATCCTCCGGGCCGGCGGGGTCGTGGCGATTCCCACCGAAACGGTCTACGGCCTGGCGGCGCGCGGCCTCGATCCGGCCGCGGTGCGGCGAATCTTCGAGGCGAAGGGGCGCCCCGCCGACAACCCACTCATCCTCCATGTGGATCGTTGGGAAGCGGCGCGGCCGCTCTGGCGGGCCGGCACGGAGGCCGAGGAGCGGCGCTCGCGCGCTGCGAAATGTTGGCACACGCCTTCTGGCCGGGGCCGCTCACGCTGGTTAGTTGGCGTTCGGAGCTCGTGCCGCTCGAGGCGACCGCGGGGCTCGACAAAGTTGGGGTTCGCTCCCCGATCATCCGGTGGCGCGGGCGATCCTGGCGCTCGTGGGCGAGCCGCTCGCGGCGCCGAGCGCGAACGCATCGGGTCGCGTCAGCCCCACCTCGGCCGCCGACGTGCTGGAAAGTTTGGATCGGCGGATCGACGCCGTGGTGGACGGTGGAATCTGTAAGTTGGGATTGAGTCGACGGTGGTGGACGTGACCGCCGATCCGCCGGTCGTCCCTGCGCGCGGGGGCGCTCCCCGAGTCGGCGCTCCGCGCGGCGATCCCAACGATCGCAGCGCGGGGAGAGGGGCTGCCGGCCCACGCGGGCGCCGCGCGCGAGGCCTCCCCGGCCTCGCCGCGCGCCACTACGCGCCCCTCATCGAGGAGGTATCGTTGGCATCGGAGGAAATGTTGGGATCGGCTTGGGCGGCGGCTCGGCGCTCCTCCTGCGCGGCGCGGCGCACGCGCGCCTCGCGGCGCGGCTCGGCCCGCGCGGCGCGGCCCCCACGAGGTCCTGCCCGACGATCCCGCCGGCTTCGCGCGCGAGCTCTACGCGGCGCTCTATCGTTTGGAACGGGGCCGCCCCGCGCGCCTCCTCATCGAGGCGCCGCCGCCGGGAGAGAGTGGCGCGCCGTGCGCGACCGCCTGCTCCGCGCGACCGCGCCCCCGCGCGGATAGTTGGCAAATCCCGGATCGTTGGGATCCAGCCGGCCCCTACGATCCGGCCGGCTGTCGGAGGAAGAGCTGGATCAGGACCGACGCGGCCGTGAGCACGACCGCGCCGACCAGGCTCCGCCAGAGGATCGCGATGCCTTGCTTTCGCAGCTGGCTCCGCTCGGTCGTGTCGGTCACCGCCTCGACCCCTTGCCCATGCTCCTCTCCCCTTCGCGGCGAGGACGACGCAGGTCTTTTCTTTGGCTTGCAGCAATCCCAACATTCCGACGAAGAAGGGAATCGCGACCGAGATCTGGAGCCAAGGGCTGTCCCAGTGGAGGGCGGCGAGGGTCCAGGTGAGGCCGGCGCCGATCAGCAGCGCCAGGATTCCGGTCGTGACTCGCGCGAATCGGCCGGCGGATCCGATGTTCGCGGGGCAGGTCGTCGTGTCGGCCATGGCGCGCGATATCTCAGCGGCCACGCGTGGTCCCGAAGGAATCCCAGCTCCGACGTTTCCTGCGCTCCGGCCCCGGCGGCGTCCTGCTCCTGCTGGCGATCGAGGTGGTGGTCTTCTCGGTTTGGACGCAACGGATCTCGCCCACGGGCGAAGTCACATTTCTGACGGCGCGCGCGATCACGAGCCTGCTCGAGGCGACGACGATCTACGCCTTCCTCGCCCTCGCCGAGACCCCGGTGATGATCGCCGGCGGGATCGACCTTTCGGTGGGATCCACGCTCGCGCTCGGCCAGTGCGTCTGCGCGGCGCTCATCACCACCGATACGGTGTGGCGCGCGCGCAGCTTCCCGGGGCTCCCCGGCTGGGTGGGGGTCTGCGGCGGGGTGGCGACCGGCGCATTGTTTGGTTTGGTGAACGGCCTGCTGGTCGCGACGCTGCGATTGCCACCTTTCCTCCTGACGCTCGGGATGCTGTCGGCGGGGCGCGGCCTCGCGATCCTCCTCAGCCGCTCGAGCGCGATCGGGAGCCTTCCGGGTCACGCGCTCCCGGGCGACGCGTACGCCTCCGCGGAGCCCGTGGCGCTCTTCGAGCGCTTCGGGAAACCCAACCTATCGGCGCTGCGGCTCGGGCCCGTCGACCTCTACTTCCCAACGATCGTATTGTTGGTGTTGGCGGCGGCCATGGTGCTCCTCTTGACGCGGACGCGGATGGGGCGCGCCGCGTACGCGACCGGCGGCAACGAGGAGGCGGCGCGCCTCGCCGGCCTCCCGGTGCGCGCCACGAAGATCTTGTTGTATTCGCTCTGCGGCGCGATCGCGGGGACGGCCGGTGTGATGAGCGCCTACCAATACGGCACCTTCGATCCGCAGGCGGGGATGGGCTACGAGCTCGGCGCGATCGCCGCGTGCGTCCTCGGCGGAGTGAGCCTGACCGGCGGCGTCGGCGGCGTGGCCGGGCCATTGTTGGGAGCGCTCCTCTTCGCGGCGCTGCGCAAGGGGCTCAACCAAACGGGGGTCGGCGGCGAGTGGAGCGAGCTCGCGGCGGGCTCGGTGATCGTCGCGGCGGTGGTGATCGATCGTTGGCGCAGGGGACGGTGACAAGATTGACACAGTTGCAACGTCGATAGCGTTTCACATATGTGGGTGACCATCAGCAATCGCCCGAAATGGTCCCCGTCCCCCGGGATGGCGCGTTCAAGTCTGGCGCGGTAAAAGGAAGGCGTATCGATGTCTAAGCCTGTCCTCGAAAGAATCGTCGCCGGTGACCTTCTCGGTCCTCAGGAGATCGAGCATGCGCTCGTAGAGGCCGTTTCCGCGTGGCATGACTCGAACGGCATCCATGTTTCCCTTGCAACATACTTCGGGATTTACGAACGAAGAGTACGGGGCTTGGGCGGAATGCTATGACGCCCTCTGGCTCATCATTCGCGCCCGTCGCGACGGCAAGTCGCTTTCAGAGGTAGCGCGGAGGTATGGTAAGAATCACAGGTCTCGAACGAAGGCCGAGGCCAGGGGCGCGAGATCCGATGAGCGTGAAAGAATCTTGAGTTGGCTTCGCCGAACCGGTCGCGTCTCAGGCCGCCGATGAACGAATCACGTAGACGAATCCTTCAAAGGCCCTCCCCTCCGCCAGCCACTCGACCGTCGTCGCCATCTCGAGCCGCTGATCGACCGCGTCGACCTTCACGGGCGCGCTCTCCGATAGTTTGGGTGTGCAGTGGACGACCATCACCTGCCGCATCGCGACGCGGCGGACCCGATTCTTGGTCATCGAAAAGACGAGATCGCCGGCGCCGGTCGAGCTCTTCATCTCGATCGCGAATTGTTTGGCGAGCGGCGCCTCGGGATTCACCTGGAGCTCGGGCGTGGAGGAGGCGGCTGCCTTCGCGAGCCCTTCCCCTTCACGTTCTCGAAGCCGCTCAGCGTGAAGGTCCGGTCGAAGCGCGCTTTGCCAAGATTCTCGAGCGGCCACTCGAGCTTCGATTCCCAACGATCGCCGATCTTCACCGCGCCGTCGGGGACGACGGCGAAGAGGGTCGAGAGGGTGCGCGCGATTGCGTCGTCGCCGAAGGAATCGACCAGCGCCGCGCGCGCCGAGGTTTTGTTGGGATGGTTGCCGAGCGACGCGACCATCCGCTCGATGATCTCCCCGCCCCCGCCACCGCCGAGACGCGTCCGCGCGCGTCGACTTGGAACGAGAAATCCTGGCCGAGCACGCCGGCGAGCATCTTGGTGTAGGGATCGTCGAAGGACTGCTCCTCGGCGGGCTTCGTGGAATCGAACGCCACCGGTTTGCTCCCGGGCTTGCGCAGCTCGACCCGCGCCGCCTCGTAGCGCGCCTTCAGGGTCGCCGTGGCGCCGTCGGCCACGAGCACGTCGAATCGCAACACCAATCCCAACGATGCGCCCGAGGAGGCCTCGCCGCCGCTCCCGAGGATCGATTGCTTTCCCGATTGGATCACGCGGTAGCGGAGGACGTCGCCCTTCGCGAAGCGCCACGCGAGCTTCACGCCGTCGCGGGGTACCACGCTCCACGTCAATCCCAACAAAACCGAGATCCCAAGGATCGGACGCATCGATCCGCTCAACCCTTCTTGCGCCCTTTCCCCGATTTCGCGAGCTTCGCGCGCGCGATCTCGGCGCGCCCCGGATCGTCGCGATGCCAACGAACGCGCGTGAGCCGCACGCCGTGGGAAGATGAACTTGAGCTCCCCTGGAACGACGAGATGCAACACGTGCCCCAACTTTCGCACGAGCCGCTCATTGGTGGTCTTCACCACGATTCCGTCGGGCGAGGACTTGATTCCCATGATTCGGCAGAGGGTGTCGCGGTCGCGCTCGCGCTTCGCAGTGGCGACGATCGTGTGGAGGGATGTCGTCGTGGTGGTTGACCAGGAATGCCCCCGAGAGCGTGAGGATCCCCTCGGGATAGGTCGGCCTTCGCGCGCACGCAGGCCGAGCACTGGGTGATCTCGGTGTGGGGATCGTGCTTCAGCTCGCGGCTGCGCGCGCGTCCTCGAACCAACGTTTCCTTTCGTACACCGCGCCGCAGCTGCCGCAGACCGCCGTCGCCTTTGGATTAGGAACGATCGTTTTCAGGGAGGCGATCTTCGTCCGGTAGTTGTCGTTGTAATGTCTCTGCGAATGCACGTAGGGCTCCTGAGTTCTCGGGAGTCCGAGGGTACGCTGCCCCCACGCCAAGTCACGAGCGATGAAACACCAAAGCCCCTCGCACGACTCGGTCGCGCCGCCGCGGCGCGGCTACTTGTGATCCTTCCGATACTTGGGTGCGGCGCGCTCGCCGCCTGCTCGCGCGACCCGAACGCGTCGCGCGCGCCGGTGTTCGGCGGCGTCCCGAAGCTCCAGAACAACGTCGTGTTCCAGCTCGCGCGCCAGGGAGCCGAGGACAAAGCCAAGGAACTGGGGGCGGAGTTGCGTTGGAAGGCGCCGCGCGAGGCCGACGCGATCGAGCAGCGCAATATTGTGTATTCGCTCATCGAGCAGAAGGTCGATGGCATCTTTCTGTCGGTCAACAATCCGACCGTGCTCCAGAAGGCGATCGACGACGCGGTGGCGGCCGGGATCCCCGTCATGTGCTTCGACTCCGACGCTCCCGAGAGCAAGCGCTTTACTTGCTATGCGGTCGACGACGTGAAGTCGGGCGCCCGCGGCGCCGACCTCCTCGTCGAAAAGATGGGAAAGGCCGGAAAAGTGGGAATCCTCCACGGCACCGCCGGCGCGCCGAATCTCGAGAAAGCGCATCCGGGGCTTCCGCGACCGGATGCGGGAGATCGCCCCCGGCGTGACGTGCCTCGAGCCGGTCTTCTGCGACGACAACACACAAAAAGCCATCGAGGTGGTGAAGAACGTGATCCAGGGAATCCCGACCTCGCCGGCTTCTACATGAGCGGGGGCTGGCCGCTGTTCGCGGCGCCGCCGGGGCCTTTCTTGGGATCGAGCCGGGTAAGATCGCCGTGGTGGCGTTCGACGGGCTACCCCCGAGCTCGACTACGTTCGCCAAGGATACGTCCACGCGCTCACGGCGCAGCGCTGCGGCGACTGGGGAGCGAGGCGTGCGGCTTCTGTGGGAATGGCGGCAGGGCAAGCGCAACTTCCCAACTTTCCTCGACGCGGGCTACGACGTCGTGACGAAGGGGAACGTCGAGGAGTACGCGAAAGCGCACGCGCAAAAATAACGGCCCACGAACAACGGCTCACTCGGCCGCGCGGACCGTGATCCGCCGGATGAGCATTCTCTCGAGGTGCGGCACGGTGATGTCGATGCGAAAGGCCTCCGCGCCCTCGGGGAGAGCGAACTCGCGATCATTGGGAATCGGCCGGCGCTCGATCCCCGCGCCGCCGCGCGCCGTGCAGCGGATCCACGAATTGCGGGGACCGGGCGGCGGCGCGGGGAAGTCCCCTCGATCCGCGCGATGAGGCGCCCCCGCCTTCGTCCGCATCGCGGGAAGCAATAAAACGCCGGGAAGGCCGGCGTAGAAGCGGAAGCCGTCGGTGCGGCGCAGGGTGCCGAGGTCGATCGCCCGCGCCCCCTTCCAATCGTTGGGATCGGCGGCGAGATCGAGGATCCAGGGGGCTCCGGCGCGGAGCTCGAGCGCATCGCCCGGATCCACCAGATCGCGCAGTGACTTTTTCTTGGGATCGAGCTCGAGCGCGAGGTCGAGCGCGCCGAGGGCGCCGACGGGGTCGAGCGCGTCGAGGTCGTAGCGCCCCGAGGTCCGACGGTACACGAACGGGATCCCACAATTCGCGCAGTAGGCGCCGCGCACGACCCACGGCAACCCGGCAATCCAAATCTTGGCATTCGGCGGGGCCGAGGCCAGCCGCGGCGCCGTGAGGCGGATCGCGTCGCGCAGGATCTCCCCGAGGCCTCCCAGGCCGGATAGTTGCGATTCGCCGCGAAGATCTCGAGGCACGCGAACCCAGGATCGGAACCCAACGAAGCGCCCGTCCCGCCGCCGCAACGCGCCCCCGCGAGCACCGACGCCACCGCCAGCGCGATCCCGATCGAGGGGGCATAGATCCAGCGCGCCGTGAGGAGCTCCGGGCCGATCGGGAGGAGAGACGCCGTCGGCGCGAGGCCGATCCCAACGATCGCCGCGCCGCGGACGAGGCCGCGCCGCGCCGCCACCGACGCGCCGCCGAACGCAAGGATCGCCGCCGGGATCGCGAAGAACGCCGCGCGGAACCAATCCGAGTCGGGGGAACGCGGCAAGGCAACACATACGCGGCGGGAGCTCGATCTGGAGCGCGAGCCGCAGGCCGTAGAGCGCGCGGCTCATGAGCGGCGAGCTCCCCGACTGCGCATCCCGGTACGCGCCGGCGTCGCCGATCGCCACGAATCGCGCCGAGGCCACGATCGCCACACAAACAAGGAAGGGGATCGCGCGGCGAATCCCAACGATCGCGCGGCGCGGGTCGAAGCGCGCGAAGGTCGCGGCGACGAGGATCGGCAGGAGATAGGTGTCCTCGCGCGAGAGGAATGCCAACGATGCGAGGGCGCACGGGAGGGCGACCTGGCGCGCCCGCGCCCGCCCGAAGGGGAGCGTGGCGATCGCGGCGACCGAGAAGAGGGTTCCCAGGAGCGCGTAGACGTTGGTGACCCAGGCCGTGGTCTCGAGCGCCGCCGGCGACAAAGCAAACAAAAACGCCGACGCCGACGCGATCCCGCGCGGCATCCCCATCCGCCGGAGCGCCGGCGCCACGAGGATCGCGGTCGACGCGAAGAGCGCCACGTTCACCGCGTGGCCGAGGGTCGCGTCGAGCGGCGATAGTTGGTGATAGACCCACCACGCGATCCAACCGATCGGCCGGAACCAGGGCTCCCCCGGCAGGATCGACACCGCGTCGGCCAGGCTGCCGCGCCCGCGCATGTCGAGCAATTGCCAATCATCGGCGAAGTACGGGAGGCCGAGGGTCCGCCCGGTCGACGCGATCGCGGCGATCCCAACGATCGCGGGCGCGAGCCCGCGGATCCGCGCGATCGGGAGGTCGCGCGCGCCCCCGATCCGCAGCGACGCCCCCAGACGATCGCCATCCCCGCGAGGAGGAAGAGGTTCCGCCAGAGCGCGGCGCCCGGCGCTTCGAACGCCTCCATCGCGAGAGTCGCCGCGGCGAGCAACACCAAGGATCCTCGGGCGACGGGGCCCATTGGCATGCGCATCGTTGGTCTCGACATCGTTGGCATCGCTCGCGGCGGCTACGGGCCGGCCGTGCGGACCGTGAAGCTCCGCATCTCGAGGATGAGCCCCTGGTCGAGGGCGAGGTCGAGCCGCAGCCGCTCCACGTCGTCGGGGAGCCGGAGCGCTTCGTTGGCATCGAGGCGGGTCCGCTCGAGCCTCCCCTTCGAGCGCCAGGTCACGATCACCCTCGGCGCGAGCAGACGCCCCCGGCTGGAGGAACCCGCCGTCCATTTGCCAAGTAAACGTCCCCCGCCGGCACCTCCATGATCGGGAACACCAACAATCCGTCGTCGTAGTGCGACCAGAACGAGGCGAACTTCGGCGCGACGCGCCGCTCGCCCCCGAAGGTCTCGAGGATGAGCCGGTCGCGCACGCGCGTCGCCGGCAGGAATGTGTAGGAATCGCCCGGCTTCAGCCGCAAGGAGGGATCCCCTCGAGCCAATCGCGGACCGAGCCCTCCACCGGATCGACCAGGAGCGCCGGGGACACGGCGCCCGTCGCCGCCGAGGGGTTGGGGAATCGGACGTTCACGGGGCGCGCGGCGCGCGTCAGCGCGTAGCTCTTGCCGGTGAGGAAACAAAAGGCCCCTCCGCTTGGTTGGGAAGACCCGCCACGATCCCCGTCGAGCCGTCGGTGGCCGAGCGCAATCTTGGCATCAGCGCGTGGAGACACCGCTCCATGACCGTCCCCGCCTCGCGCCACGCGAAGAAATCGCTGCGGGCGACCGCCCACGACACGGCGGCGAAACCAAGAATCGGTACCCATGCGGCCACGCCGCGGAGCCGCCCCCGGCGAGGAGCGCCGCCGACGCGAGCGAGAGGCCGATCGTTGGCATGTAGAGCCAGCGCGCCTCGTCGATCATGTCGCCGATCGGCAGCAGCGGCGCCATCGGCGCGATCGCGAGCGCCGCGATCCAGAGAGCGCGCGGCGCGCACCGGCGCGCGAGCGAGGAGCCGCCGCCGTATGCCAACAAAACGAGCGGGAGGAGCGGAGCCCAACGATAGGCCCCTCGGGGAAGAGCGAGATCCGCATCGGCAGGAAGTAGCGCGCGGGCGCCTCGCTCTCGAGCGCCGCGCGCGGCCCCGACATCCAGCCCAGGAATAGTTGGGATTGGTGGCTCGCGGGGTCGCGGTGGCCGCCGAGGCCGCCGAGCATCCAGGCGCGCGCCGCCACCACGGCGCCTAACACCAAGAATAGCGGCCACGCCGCGAGCGCCGCGCGCGGAAGCCGGCGGACGCGGAATCGCGCGAGGACCAGGACCGCGAGCGCCGGCAGGAGGAAGGTCTCCTCCTTCGAGAGGAACGCGAGCCCGGCGAGCAGCGCCGGTAGCGCCATCCGCGCGGCGCGCGGCCGGCCGAAGGGAATCGTGGCGATCGCCGCCGCGGCGAACACCCCGGCGAAGAGCGAGCATTGGTTGGTGAGCCACGCCGTGGTCTCGAGCGCCGCGGGGGACGCGGCGAAGAGGATCGCCGCCGCGGCGGCAGCACCTCGCGGCGCGCCGCACCGCCGGAGCGCCGGCACCACCAGCGCCGCGTTCACCACGAATAATCCCACCAGACACCGCGTGGGCCGCCGTCGCGTCGGCCGGGAAATATTTGTGGTAATAGCGCCACGGGAACCAGGCCACGGGGCGGAACCAGATCTCGCCGTCCGGCATCGCCGTGAGGGTCTTCCAGAGGCTCCCCGTGTTGCCGCGGATCTCGAGGAAGAAGTGGTCGTCGGCCAAGTACGGCAGCGCGAGGGTGGGCCACGCGGCCGCGAGCGCCACTCCCCCACCACGAAAAACACCAACCATCGGTTTCTTGGGAATGGGGGCCCCAGCCGCCTCCGGTCGCGCCGCGGCGCGAACGCACACACCAAGAAAAACCCGCCGACCACGAGAAGATTGGTCGCGAGCGCTCCCGCGTGACGCCACTCGAGCCACAGGCCGGCGGCGAGGATTGCCAACAGGAGGATTCGCAGAGCGGCCTTGGGGATCACGGGGGCGCGGCGTGCACCATCGTCATCGGAGATTGTGGAAGGCAAACTCCACGTTGCGCCCTTGCCCCGGCATCCGCTAGCTTCTGGCTTCGCGGGCCGACCTCCGCCGCCGTTTTGATCCTCTCCCTGGACCGTCTTTGCGTGGACTATGGCCGCTTTCGCGCCGTCCACGATTTGAGCCTCTCGTTCGAAGGAGGAGCCGTCGGGCTGCTCGGCCCCAACGGCGCGGGAAAGTCGACGATGATCCGCACGATACTTGGTCTTTTGCGGCCGTCGTCGGGAAGCGGGCAGGTCCTCGACCTCGACATCCGCAAGCACGGGCGCGACATCCGCCGGCGCGTCGGATACATGCCCGAGCGCGATAGTTTCCCTCCGCACCTGAACGCGGTGCAGTGGCTCACCTTCCTCGCCGAGATCACGGGGCTCCCCGAGCGCGAGGCGAAGACGCGCGCCCACGAGTGCCTCTGGTTCGCCGGCCTCGAGGAGGCGCGCTACCGCGCCGTCGAGACCTTTCCGTGGGAATGAAGCAGCGGGTGAAGTTGGCTTCCGCGCTCGTCCACGGGCCAGAGTTGGTATTCCTCGACGAGCCCACCAACGGCCTCGATCCCGCGGGGCGCCGCCAGATGCTCGAGCTCTGCAAGAGCCTCAACGAGAAACATGGGATCCACACGATCCTCGCGAGCCATCTCCTCCCCGACGTGGAATCGTCTGCTCGCAAGTGATGGTGATGTCGAAGGGGAAGCTCCGCGCCTTCGGCCCGATCGCCGAGCTGAAGCGCGCCGAGCGGAAAGCATACTTGGTGAAGGTCACCGGCTCGATGGAAGCTTTCGTGAACGCGGTCCGCGCGAAAGGTGGGATCGCGGCGGAAATGGAGCGGCGCGGCGCGTCGGTCGAGCCGCCGAACGGCGGCGGCCCCGAGTTCGTGTTCCAGACGGCGCGCGAGGTCGGCGGCGCGGTGCTCGAGTTCTCCGTCCTCCAGCGCTCGCTCGAGGAGGTCTTCCTCGAGAGCCTGCGCAAGGGCGGCGACGAAGCCAAAGATTCCTCGGTCGACATTCCGCCCGTGATCGCGGCGGCGCGGAGCTGACGTGCCGATCTACGATCTCACCTATCGCGGATGGAAAGGGGCGCGGACGCGGCTGCCCGCCTGGTTCCCGATTCTCGAGAACACGATCCGCCTCGCGCAGCGCAACAAACTGCTCATCCTCATGTATCGGGCGAGCGCGCTGCCGGTGCTGGTCGCCATCGTGATCCTCTACATCCGCTACAACTTCGAGGCGCGCCTCGGCGAGCGTTTCCACGGCGGTCGCGGGCAGATTCCCAACTATTTCGTCTTCGATCTCCCCAGCTATTTCAAATTCTCTCGTTCCAGGGGGCTCGCGATCCTGATCGCCGGAATCGTGGGGAGCGGCGCGATCGCGGGAGACCGCCGCGGCAACACCCTCGAGACGCTCTTCTCGCGCGCGATCACCCGCGGCGATTATCTGTGGGGTCGGTTCCTCGGCCTCTTTTCGTTGGTGTTGGGGGCGACCCTCATCCCGGGGATCGTGATCTGGCTCGCCGACAACCTCTTCTCGCAGGACGCAAACCGCCTCGCGATCACGCTCGCCTACCCGATGAAGATCACCGCGTGGGCGCTCATCCTCGCGACCAGCTCCTCGCTCCTGATCCTTGCGTTCTCGGCGCTGATCCAGCGCGCGTGGCTCGCCCTCGCCACGTTCGGCGGATTCATACTCCTCGGCACGATGGTTACGCAGGCGATCAGCGCCATCTTCGAGCGGGCGCGCACCGAGTCGATCCCCGATTTCATCCGCGGCTTCGGCTACTTCGCCGGCCTCGCCGGAGTGCAACGATCCATCTTCGGCCTCACGACGCGCGAGGCGGGGTTGTCGGCGTCGCCCGTGTCGGGGGCGATCATGCTCGCGTTCCTATTCTTGGTATCGATCGCGATCCTCCGCTGGCGCGTCCGCGCGGATCGAGGTGGTGTCGTGAGCGAATCCAGTCCCACCGGGGCGAGCCCCAACGAAACGGGCGCTGGACGATCGAGGCCGACCGCCTCTCGAAATGGTTCGGCGACGTGGTGGCGCTCACCAATGTTGCGTTCCACGTGGAGCCGGGGGTCACCGGGCTGCTCGGCCCCAACGGCGCCGGCAAGTCGACCCTCTTCAAATGCCTCACGGGGCTCTTGCACACCCAGCACCGGGACGGTGCGCGTGCTGGGCCGCGACCTCCGCCACGAGCCCGCGGCTTTCACGAAAGTTGGGATCTGCCCCGACGTCGACAAGTTCTTCGAGGAGATGCGCGGGGTGGGATTCGTGACGTGGCTCGCGCGCCTCCACGGCATGGAGAAGCGGGCCGCGCGCGCCGCGGCCGAGGTCGCGCTCGAGCGCGTCGGCCTCACCGACGTGATGACCAAGAAAATCGGCGCCATGAGCAAGGGGATGCGCCAACGGGTGAAGTTCGCGCAGGCGATCGTCCACGAGCCCGAGGTGCTGCTCCTCGACGAGCCGCTGAACGGCATGGATCCGCTCGCGCGCCACGCCACCGTCGAGCTCATTGGGCGGCTCGGACGCGAGGGAAGACCGTGGTCGTGAGCTCCACATCCTCCACGAAGTCGAGGCGCTCTCGAGCCGCGTCGTATTGTTGGTGAATGGGCGCGTCCTCGCCGAAGGAGCATCCCCGAGATCCGCGAGGCGATCCGCACGCGCCCCCACAAGATCGCGGTCACGACCCCGACCCAAGCAGCTGGCCGCCAGTTTCTTGGGAATCGACGGCGTGGTGGGAGTGGCGTTCGAATCGACCGACCGGGTCCTCGTCGAGACGGCGCGCCCCGACCGATTGTTGACATGGGTCACCGACGAAGCGGCCGAGCGGCGGCTGCGCGTGGAGGAGCTCTCGCTCGTGGATGAGAACTTGGAATCGATCTTCCAAATGTTGGTGGGTTAGATCCCAGTGATCGCCACCGCCTATTCGCTCTTCCTGCGGCGCGAGCTGCGCGGCGAAGCAAACATTCGTCCTCGCGCTCGCGAGCCTCATCCCCGCCGGGATCACGCTGCTGGTGCGGTTGGTCTTCGGCGGCGGGAAGGAGTTCATCGAGGCGACTGGCGCCCCCTCACGCTCTACGGCCCCGCGGTCCTCGTTCCCATCTTTTACGCGGTGCCCGCATTCCACGAGGAGTTCGAGTCGCGCACGATCGTTTACCTCTGACCCGCCCCCACGCGCGCCTCCTATGTGATCGGCAAGTTCCTGACGGCGTGGACCTGCTCCGCGCTCGCGATCACGCTGGGAATCTTGGTGATGGGACTCGTCGCGGGGTGGAACCAGGGGGCCCCCGACTACTTCGCCGCGATCACCGGGAAGCTCCTCGTCGTTTCTTGGCTTTCGTGCGCGGTGTACTCGAGCCTTTTCTTGGTATTCGGGATGTGGCTCAAGAATCCGGTCATCTATGGCCTCATCTTCACGTTTGGTTGGGAATACCTCGTGGCGATCCTGCCGGGGCAGCTGCAGGACTGGACCGTCGGCATGTATCCCAAGGCCCTCTTCATCCGATGGGCCAACTCGGATCCGGTCCCGTTCTTCCCATGGATGAGCCGGGGCTCGGGCGAGGCGAACCCGGCGATCTCCGCCCTCAACGCCGCGATCGAGGCCCCGACCTCGAGATCCGAGCCTGCTCGTCTGCGCGATCGTGATCCCGGCGATGACACTCGCGTTCCTGGCGATCGCGATCCTCATATTCCGCCAACGGGAAGACGCCTGAACCTCTCCATCGGGGGCGGCCACCCCCGAACTCGTTGGAAACTTTCATTCGGAGCCATTCTTCTTCGTTTCACAGGCTCCGTTTTCCGAATACAAAAGAGAATCCATCCCACTCCTTCGAGATTCATGACCTCTCCCCAACCCGTCGCCCCCGCCTCCGCGGCGCCCGAGGCCCGAAGCCGGGCAAGGCCGGACTGGAAGACATCGTCGTCGGCGAGTCGAAGATTTGTTTCATCGACGGCAAGCGCGGCCGGCTCGTCTACCGCGGATACAGCATCGATGATCTGGTGAATGTCACTTTCGAGGAGACGATCCACCTCCTCCTCTTCGGCGACCTCCCCACCAAAGATCAGCTCGCGCGCCTTAAGGAGCGCCTGCTCGCGGAACGCAAGCTTCCGCGCGAGGTCACCGCCGCATTGATGGCAATGCCACACAACGGCTCGCCGATGGCCGAGCTGCGCACGTCGGTGTCGCTGCTGGCGCTCTACGACCCGGACCAAGGGACAACTCGCCGGAAGCCAACTTGAGAAAGGCGATCCGGCTGATCGCACAAATGCCGCTGCTGGCGGCGTGCATCCATTCGCTGCGCGAGAAGCACGACCTCATCCAGCCGAGGCCCTTCCCTCCGGACACGCCGCCAACTTTCTTTACATGCTGAAGGGGAGGTGCCCGACGCGCGCGTCGAGAAGATGTTCGACGTGTCGCTCACGCTCCACGCCGACCACGAATACAACGCGTCGACCTTCGCCGCGCGCGTGACGGCGGCGACCCTCTCCGATCTCCACAGCGCGATCACCTCCGCCATCGGCGCGCTCAAGGGGCCGCTCCACGGCGGCGCGAACGAAGAGGTGATGAAAATGTTGCTTTCGATCGGCAGCCTCGACAACGCCGAGGCGACGGTCCGCGACTACTTCGCGCACAAACGCAAGGTTCCGGGCTTCGGCCACCGCGTGTACAAGACCATGGATCCGCGCGCCACGATCCTGAAGGAGTTCTCGCGCGAGCTCGGCGCGCGCGAGCGCAAGGCGAAGTGGTACGAGATGTCGACGCGGATCCACGACCTCGTGGTGCGCGAGAAGAGCCTCTATCCCAACGTCGATTTCTACTCGGCGTCGCTCTACTACGTGATGCGGATCCCCATCGATCTCTACACGCCGATCTTCGCCGTGTCGCGGGTGGTGGGCTGGTGCGCGCACGTGCTCGAGCAATATGCCAACAATCGCCTGATCCGCCCGATGTCCGACTACGTCGGGCCGACGGATCAAGCCGTTCGTGCCGATCGATCAGCGGACGGCGGCGAATCCGGTCTGACCCGGCGCGGGCCCACGACTCGCGTGCCGAAGAATCTTGGGTTCGACGGCCTTTATGTCGGGAATCGACTGCGGCACGCAGGGGCTGAAGGCGCTCGCTGCCTCGACGGCGCGAGCGGCCGGATCGTGGCAATGGCCCGCCGCGCCTACGGCGTGATCCCAACGAAACGCGCCGGGGTCTCGGAGCAGGATCCGCGCGTCTGGATCGCCGCCGCGAAAGCCACGATTCGGGAGGTCGCCGCCAAAGCCGGCGCGCGCGCGAAGCGGATCGTTGAGATCGCCGTTTCGGGGCAGCAGCATGGTTTGGTGGCGCTCGACGCCGCAGGGCGCGTGCTCCGCCCCGCCAAGCTCTGGAACGACGTGAGCACGGCGCGCGAGGCGCGGGAGATCGTCGAGCGGGTCGGCGGCGCCGCGGCGATGCGCGCCGCTACGGGAACGCCCTCCCCCGGCTTCACCGCGTCGAAGGTATTGTGGTTTTCGCGCGCCCACCCCGATCTGTGGGATCGGTGCGCCACGGTCTGCCTTCCCCACGATTACCTGAATCTGTGGCTTTCGGGGGAGCGGGCCGCGGAGGCGGGCGACGCGAGCGGGACCGGCTACTTCGACGTGCGGGCGCGCCGCTATGCCAAGAAAGTGATGGACGCCATCGATCCCGATCTCGCGGCGCGGGTGCCGCCGCTGCGCGGGCGGGGTCCGCGCTCGGCGAGGTGCCGGCCGCGCGCGCGAAAGAGTTGGGATTGCCGCGCGGTGTCCTCGTCGGCGCCGGCGGCGGCGACAACATGATGGCGGCACTCGGCACGGGGGCGACGCGCGAGGGGATCGTGACCGTGTCGCTCGGCACGAGCGGGACGGTGTTCGCGCACAGCCGCCGCGCCGTGGTCGACCCGCGCGGCGAGATGGCCGCCTTCTGCGACTCGACTGGCGGGCACTTGCCACTTTTCTGCATCCAGAACTGCACGAACACGACCGAGATCTTCAAGGGAATCTTGGGATTCGACGACGACGCGCTCGACGCCGCGGCGCGGCGCGCCCCGCCGGCTGCGGCGGCGCCCTATTGTTGCCTTTCTTCGGCGGCGAGCGGACCCCGAATCTCCCGGCGCGACGGCGGCGATCGTTGGGATATCCAGCGGCGGCGCGCGGCGCGAGATCCTCGCCCGCCTCGCGATGGAGGGGCCCACCCTCGGCCTCGCCGATTGTTTGGATCGGCTGCGCGCGCTCGGCGTCGAGCCGGCCGAGGTGCGCCTCACCGGAGGCGGCGCGCGGAGCCGCGCGTGGCGCCAGATGTGCGCCGACGCCTTCGGCGCGCCGGTCTCCACCCTCGCCGTCGACGAGGGGCGGCTCTCGGCGCCGCGATCGATGCCTTGTGGTGCGCCGCGAAGGCCAAGAATCCGCGCCTCACCGCCGATGCGGCGGCGCCGGCCGTTCGTCCGCGCGTCGCGCGCCGCCGACCCCGATCCCAAGAATCGCGAGATCTACCGCGACGCGCTCGGCCGCAGACGCGCCGCGATCGACCGCCTCTTCGGCGAATCCCAACTTTCCCCGCGGCGCGCCGCCGCCCGCGCCCGCCGATGACCCTCGATCCCCCGACAAGCGTGCGCGCCGCGTCGCCGCCGCTTCGGCGCGAGCGGCTCGTCGCGTCGCTCGCCTACGCCGTCCCGCTCGCGGTCTCCTGGCTCCTCCCCAGCGCGACGCCGCCTTCGCGATCTCCCTATTGTTTCCATTGGCGCTAGCCGCCGCCGGATTCTAACAAAACGGCGCCCTCTCCTCCTCCACGGCGGCCAGGCCTTCCACCTCCTCGCCGCCTACGCGCTGCTGGCGGCTTTTCTTGGGATCGTCGCGAAGCCGGGGTGCTTCGGTGGGCGGGGCAGTTCGGCTCGATCCCGCTCGACCCCGACGCGATCCGCGCGGCGAAAGTTGCGTTCTGGCTCGTCGCGATCTCGCGCTCGGCGACGCTCTTTTATCTTGGTGTGGTGACCCTGCGCGGACGCGATGCGGTCCTACCATTCTTGGGATGCGTGCCGTTCTTCGGGCGCGTGCCGTTCACGGAGCCGGCGCGCTGAGCGCCTGGCGGCGCGCGTAGCGCACCTCGACGTTCGTCTTTCCCATCAATACGAGGAGCTCCGCGCTCTTGCGCAGCCCCAGGTCGTGGGCCTTGCTCATGATGCTCTTCACCGACTTCCGCAGAATCTTGGCAATCTCGACGTTGAACTTGTGCGGATAGATGGTCTTGAGCGCCTCGACCTCGTCGCCGGTCCAGCGCGGGAGGCGCCCCTGCGCAGTAGCACCTCTCGCAGTGGCTCCGCCCGCAGTGGCACCGCTCGCAGTGCCACCGCCGCAGTGGCACCGCCCGCAGTGGCACCGCCCGGAGCGCCGCGCCGCGCGCCGTCGGCGCCGTCGAACGTGGAGCGGGCGAAGCCGCTCGTGACGAGCGGCGCCGCGAGAATCGATGCGATTCGTCGGCGAGGCGGCGCAGGAGCGCGTTGCTCTTCGCGAGGCGATGCTCGGAGGCCTTTTCTTGGATTTCCTCCACGGGGCGCGAAAGGATCACGGAGAGGACGGCGTCGTCGCGGCTTCCATAGAGGCACTTGAGCGACTTCACCTCCTCCGAGCACCAGTCCCCGAACGCACTTTGGTGGAGAGCTCCTCGACACGCGCCACGATCTCGAGCACGGGCCGGCGCAATACCAAGCGATATCACCGCGAGCGAGGAGACCCCGAGACAGCTCCGCAATCGTTGGTCTTCGTCGCAGACCCAGGGCTTGCCGGCGCGGCTCGGCTTCGCGCCGAAGACGGTGCGCGCCTGCGCGCGCACGCTGCGGATCGGGCGATCGAGCATCCGGGCGACCGAGCCGTCGTCGCGCGTGCCGAAGAGCGCCTCGAGCTGCGTCAGCTCCCAGCCGCACCAACGCCCTTTGTGGCGAGTCGCGGCGGGGCGCCGAGGCGGCTTGCCGTCGCCGCAAATCGGAGTGTGTTTCGTGGGCGCCGCTGCGGGCGCCCCGTTCGCGCTCGCGCGCCGCGCGGCCGAGCCGCGCGCCGTGGGGCGGTTTTTCTTGGGTTTCCCGATCATTGGGATCGGCCCGTGGGCTGCGATCCGCCCGCTTGGTGAGTTCCGCCCGAGTGGCTGCGCCGATCCTCGAGCGCGCGGACTTTCTCACGCACCTCGGTGGCGCTGCGCGAGGCGAGCGCCGAGGTCGCGAGCTCCCCCGCCTCGCTCATCGAGAACGAGCGGACCGCCGCCTTCACTTGCGGCACGGCGACCGGCGCCATCGAGAGGCATCGAAGCCCGAGGCCGGCGAGGAGGGCCGTGGTCTGCGGGTCACCGGCGAGCTCACCACACAACGACACGTCGCGATTGGATGTGCGAGCCTTCGACACCACTTCCGCGATCGTCCGCAGGACTCCCGGATGGAACGGGTCGTAGAGCCCGCCGACGCGCGTGTTGTCGCGGTCGACTCCCAACAAATACTGGACGAGGTCGTTCGTGCCGATGCTCACGAAGTCGGAGACCTCCGCGATCGCATCCATCGTGAGCGCGGCCGCGGGCACCTCGATCATCGCGCCAAGCGGCATGTCGGCGCGGTGCGGCACACCCGTCGCCTTCAGGTCGGCCAAGATCGAAGCCAATATTTCGCGCACGCGGACCATTTCCTCGGCCGAAGTCACCATGGGGACGAGGAGGCGCGCATCACCGTGCGCCCCCGCCCGAAGGATCGCCCGTGATTGTGGGATGAAGAGGTCGGGCACTTCGAGCGAGATGCGTAGTCCCCGCCAGCCCATCGCCGGGTTGGCTTCTTTGGGGGTCTGAAAGTATGGAAGGGGCTTGTCCCCTCCCGAATCGAGGGTGCGAAACACGACGGGGCGCCGACCGATCTTCTCGATGGCTCGCCTGTATTGGTGGTACTGCTCGTCTTCCGAAGGGATTCTTTGCTGTCGAGGAAAAGGAACTCGGTGCGGTAGAGGCCAATCCCATCGATCGTGCGGAGGTCGATTCCCTCGAGATCGCGCAGCGTGTCGACATTCGCCATCACCTCGACGCGCACGCCGTCCTTCGTGGATGCCGGCTGGAGCGCCGCGGCCTGCAGCTCGCGCCGGTGCTCGGCCCGCTCCTTTCGGCGCGCCTCGAGATTGTTGGGTTTCCTCGGGTGTGGGATTCACGAGTACCGAGCCGTCGTCGCCGTTCACCGCGAGGATCGTCCCTTCGGTGACGCGGCGGAGCAGATCGCGAACACCAACGATCGCCGGCACGCCGAAGGAGCGCGCGAGGATCGCGCCGTGGGAGTAGCGGCCGCCACTCGCGGCGAGCACCGCCGCCACGGCGCCCCGCTCGATCATCGACGCGAACATCGGCGTGAGCTCGTCGGTCACGATCACCCGCGGCGTCGAATCGCTGTCGTCGCCGCCGCGCAGGGTATTCAGGACGATCCCCCATGCGCCCCGCACTTCCTTGAGGATGTCTTGGCGCACCGCGGGAGCATCTTTTCGTAGTGTTTGGCGAAGTGGCGGAGCGCGCGCTCCAGCGCGGAGGCCGCATCGACCTGGTGATCGCGGATGAAGTTCCGCGTGCTGTCGCGGAGACCGAGGTCCGCGAGGAATGCCAACTGTGACTCGAAGATCCGCGCGTTGTGATCACCCACGTGGTGCGACGCAAAGTTGATGTCGCGCCGGAGCTGATCCTCGGATCGGGAGAGGCCGCGTCGAAGCGCGCCACCTCGGCGTCGACCTCGGCGACCTGGAGCCGGCGCACCGGCGACGATGCGGTCGACGAGCGCACGCGCGCGGGTCCGGTGGCGAAGCCGGGAGACACGGACGAACCGCGCAACACGTATTGGCTCATGCGAGGGTTGGGTGCGCCGCGGGGGCGGGCGATCCGGCGCGGGCGCGCGAGGGTGGTTCTTATCCGCCCGAAAGAAAGGCTGCAACGGGGCTGCAGAGAGGGGGCACCCTCGCCGATAGGAAGAGCTCGAGGAGTGCCCGTTCCATGGATCAAGATCAACCGAGTCTCGAAGAGTCGCCGGCGCCCGCCGAGGCGGCCGGCGAATCCCAACTAAACGATCAGGGCGACGAAGCCCTCCGCGGCGCAATCGCGCGATCTTGGCGGCGCTGATGATCGCCGTCGTCGGCTTGCTGTGCGTCGGCGGCGGCACCTATTGGAAGTACGGCTCGACGAACGAGGTCTTCGACATGATGGCCCGGTGGGGGCTCAATCCCCACTATGCGTACGCGATCGGCGCGATCTTCCTCGTGCTCGCGGTCTTCACGAGCGTGGTCGGCCGGCGCAACGCGCGGATCGACGAGCTCGAAACCCAACTATCCATCGCCGAGGAGCGCTGGACCGGCTCCGACTCGGTGGGCGAGCGGGTCGGCCCCGCGATTGAATCGTTGGGAACGACGATCGAGGCGATGCGCTCCCACGTCGAGAACCTGGTCGGCGTGCTCGGCGGGGTCGAGTCGAAGGTGCGCACGAGCGAGCGCCAGAGCATCACGATCGCGGCGTCGGTGGACAGCCTCGCCGCGAAGGTCGAAGAATTCCAAAGGACCTCGGGAGCACGCGCAACGTGCCGGCCGTGGCCGACGAGCTCGCCCCGCTCGTGCGATTGTTGGATTCGCTCGGCCGAGACCAACATTCCCGCGCCACGCGCCAGCTCGAGGCGATCGAGGAAGTGCAAAGATACGCTCGCGGCGATGGAAGGGCGGATGCGCGAGCGGATGGAATCGATGCAGTCGGGCAAGCAGTCGGGCGAGGAGGTCATCGCGAAGGTCACCTCCGCGATGACACAATTGCGCGAGAAGCTCGAGGCGGGCCTGGCGCAGTTCCCGGCGCAGCTGAGCGAGACCTTTGCTCCGATGCCGGGGCACATCGAGCGCGCCGAGGACGGCCTCGGCAAGAAAGTCAACAATGTGGGCGAGGGGCTCTCCAAGAATTCGATTTCGTTGGGGATGGCCTCCAGAAGCGCTTCGATTTGGTTGGCGAGAGCCTCGCGCGGAAATTCCAGGAGGCGGTCGACATGCTTGGGAAACGGATGGAGGACGCGGCGAAGGCCAATCGCGTCCAGATCGTGACCGCGGCGAATCCCTCGCGCGTCGATCCGGCGGCGGCTCCGCCCCCTCCCCCGTCGGCGGCGCTGCCGTACGATCCGGATTCCGACACGCCGTCGAACTTCGCGGAGGGTCCGCGCGAGACGAAGACCGTCCTCCACTCGATCGACAAGCTGCGCGCTCTCCGCGGAAACCCGTAGGAGTACGAGGCATTCGAAGCGGGCATCCGCGTAAGCGGATGCCCGTTTTCTTTGGTGGTTTGCGGGGCGGAGCGGTCCCCCTATTCTTGCGCCCTCCCCCAAGTCCCCAATCCAAAGAAAGCCATGACACGCATCCTATTCTGCGCGGCGACCGCGGTCGCCGGACTCCTCGCCGCCCCCGCGCTCCTCCCGACGAAACCCAACAATCCGGCGGCGCCTCTCGAAGGGGACACCTACACGGTCGACAAGGTTCACTCGTCGGTGATCTTCAAAGTGACCCACATGAACGTCGCCAACTTCTACGGACGCTTCAACGACGTGTCGGGGACCATCGCGATCGATGCCAAGAATCCCGCCGCGAGCAGCGTCGAGATCGCGATCGACGCGGACAGCATCGACACCCACAACGACGGGCGCGACAAGCACCTGAAGACGGCCGATTTCTTCAGCGTGAAGGAATTCCCCAAGATCAGCTTCAAGAGCAAGAGCGTGAAGAAGGTCGATGACCACAATTACGAGATCGCGGGCGATCTCACGATGCGCGGCGTCACCAAGCCGCTCACGGCGAAAGCCACCCAAACGGGGACGGGCAAGGACCCGCGCTCGGGCGCCCAGTCGATCGGCTTCGAGACCACCTTCACGGTCAAGCGGAGCGAGTTCGGGATCAAGTACGGGCCGGGTGCCCTGGGCGAGGACGTCCAGGTGACGGTGTCGCTCGAAGCCAACCAAAGGCGCCGGGCGGAAAGTAACCATTCGCGCGCGAAGAGCGCGGCCGTGGACCTGACGCAACAGATCCTGCTCGGGGTGGCGATCCCGGCGGCGGTCGCGACCCTTTTGTGGGTTGCGATCTGGCGGCCGTGGGCGCGCGGCGCGGGCGGCGCGCCGACTCCGCGCCCAGGCGGGTCGGTCGCCGTCGCCGGGGCTTCCTCGCGGGATATGTGGCATTGATCGGGATCCCCACGCTCGCGGCGGCGGGGCGAGCGAGCGGATTCCGCTCCTCATCGCGGCGTGCGGGCTCTTCGGCTGGCTCGAAGGTGGGATCGCGCGCGCCGCCGAGCAGGGGCCCGCGCTGCGCGCATTGTTCTGCGCGGCGATCGTTGGGTTTCTCCTTTGGACGAGGATCTCCGCCGGCGCGGCCGACGGCCTCCTCTCGGCGCGCGGCCTCGCGGCCGTCGGGGGCGCGGCGGCGGCAACGGCGCTCCTCTTCTTTTTGTGGGCTTTGTCGGAGCGGGGGCCGTCCGCGCCCCCGCCTTCGACGGCGCGTGGATCTGGCTCGCCACGCTCGCCGCGGAGAGCAAAGTATTGTTGGGAACTGGGAACGCAATGATGGCGCAGTTCGCGGGGCCGCCGCCGCGGAGCCTCGGCCCCGGGCTCGTTCTCGCGCTCTGGCGCGGCGCGCCGGTGATGCGCGGGGGCACGCTCGCCGCGGTCGTGCTGCCAGCCGGGCTCTTCGCGCTGGTGGGGCGCTACTTCGGCGAGCTCACCGATCTCCCCCTCGCGCTGCTGGCCTCCGCGCCGATCGTTGGGTTCGGCGTTTCGTTGGCATCGGAGGCGCGGGGCTCCGCGCCGCTTCGTTGGGTTTCGCTCCTCGCGCCGCTCGTGCCGCTCGCGATCGCGGTTTGGCTCACCGGGGGTTCGCGCTCCCGGCTGAGCGCCGCGCGACGGTTGATCGCTGCGCGACGGTTGATCGCTGCGCTGACTGTCGATCGCGCCCTTCAGGCGCTCTCGACGTCGCGCACGCCGTCCAGGACGAGGAGGATCCCACAATCCCGCACGCCGGGTCCTCGAGATAGTTGGGAGCGGCGCCCGCAGCTCGAAGCCGATCTTCCGCTGGGCCGTGATCGTGGGATCGGCGGCCTCCCCGACACCAACGATCGGTAGTACTCCTCGGCCGACATCTCGGTGGCGAGCCGTCCGTAGCTGGCCGGCGCCCCCACGGCCACCTGGCCCCGAGCGCGCACTTCTTCACCGTGTCGTGGCGCGCCGCGCAGAGCGCCCGCGCGATGCCACGGAAGCGATAGTTGGGATGGACCGCGAGGTCGACGCCGAAGAGCCAGTCCCCTTTCGGGTCGTGGAGGCGGACCAGCCGGCGGCCGTCGCCCCGCGAGGCGATGGCTGGGGTTGGCGAGATCGAACTGGAGGAGGATCGTCGTCGTCATCCCAACGACCCGGTCGCCGTCGAGCGCCACGAACTGCCCCTCGGGGAACTGCTCGACGTGGCGCAGGAAATGGGCCGCGCGATATCGTTGGTCTTCGGCCAGAGTTGGGAAGACCGCGCGATGCAACTCCTCGAGCTGCTCGGCGTGCTCCGCGCGCGTGGAGGCGACGACGATTCCGGATTCGAGGGCGCGACGATATTTCATGGCGAACCTCCGGCCGCGGCGAATCCCAACAAAACGCCCGGCACCGCGGGGAGCGACACTGCGGAAAGTGGCACTGCGGGAAGTGGCGCTGCGGGCGATGGCACTGCGAGGCGCGGCACTTCGCAGCGCGGCGCGGCCGGGGACCGAGCGGGGGTTTCGTCACGGCGACCGGCATTGTGACGAGCGACCGCCGTCGAGGGTGCCAAAGTTCTTCGCGCGCCGGGGCCCGCGCCGGACGCCCGGGATCCCCGCCGCGCCCGCCCCCACGCAATTCCGATCGTCGCCCCCCGCGGTTGAGAGTACGCGATTCCCCGAATCCCGAGACTCCCTCCCGTGGAACCCCAGGCGCACCCAATCCCAAGCGACGGCGCCCCTGCCGTGCCCGCGCTGCTCGTCGAGGAATTCTCGAAGCGTTACGACGGGAAGCTCGCGGTCGACCACCTCTCGTTCGACGTGCGTTCCGGCGAGATCCTCGGCCTCGTCGGCCCCAACGGCGCCGGCAAGACGACCACGCTGCGCTCGATAGCTGGGATTCTCCCGGTCCACGACGGGCGGATCGCAATCCGCGGCCACGACCTCGCGCGCGAGGAGGTCCGGGCGAAGAGCGAGCTCGCGTGGGTCCCCGACGATCCCCAACCATTCGAGACGCTCACGGTCTTCGAGCACCTCGAGTTCAACGCGGCGCTCTACCGCGTGGAGGATTGGCGCGCGCGCGCGGAAAGTTTGCTTTCGCGCTTCGAGCTCGTCGAGAAGCGCGACGCGCTCGGCGGGGAGCTGAGCCGCGGCATGCGCCAAGAATTGGCATTCTGCTGCGCGTGGCTCCACCGCCCGCGCCTCCTGCTGCTCGACGAGCCGCTCACGGGGGCTCGACCCGCGCGGGATTCGCTCGGGAAAGCAGGCGATCGTGGAGCTCGCCGCCGAGGGGACGGCGGTGATCCTCTCCTCGCATTTGTTGAGGATTGGTGGAGCAGCTCGCGCACCGCATCCTGATCCTCGATCGCGGCCGGAAAGTATTCTTGGGAACGATCGGCGAGGCGCGCGCCTCGATCTCGACCAGCGAAGGGAGCGACCTCGAGGCGATTTTCATGGCGGCGACGGAGAGGCCGCGCGAGCCCGAGGGGCCCGCGGTCCGCCCGTGATCACCACCCATCCCGCGCTCGCGCTGCTGGCGCGGAAGAAGTTCGTTGGGATCTTCCGCAAGCAGGTGCGCCGCCTGAAGACCGTGAAGGGGGCGATCTTCGCCTTCTTCGGAATCTTGGTGTTCACGATGTGGTTCGGGAGCCTGCTGCTCGGGCAGTTCGCCGTGCGCCCCGGCCACGGCGGCGACGCGGCGGTGGTCCTCACGGCCGACACGGTCCAGGTGAGCATCTTCTTTTGGTGGTGTTCACGGTGATGTCGTCGCTCGGCTTCCGGGGCTCTTCCTCCCGAAGGACGAGATCGAGCTCCTCTTCAGCGCGCCGGTCTCCCGCTCCGACGTGATCCGCTACCGGCTGCTCACCAACATTGGGCGCTCGCTCTTCGGCGGGGTCATCGTGGGGCTCATCGCGACGAAGCGCGCGCCGAATCCTTGGTATGGGTTCGTCGGCACCTTCCTCGCGGTGCAGGCGCTTCCGCTCCTGAGCCAGGGGATCTCGCTGGCGGTGGGGAGCGCCGAGAGCCGGGTCGCATCGAAGACGCCGCGCAACATCGCACGCATCGCCGGAATCTTGGGATTCGCCCTTTACTTGGCAATCGTCCTGATGCTCGTCACGAACGCCAACGAAAAGTTCGTGGGGTGGCTGCGCGACTCGGCCACGGGGCGCGGCTTCGCGATGGTGTTCACCGATCCGTGGCTGCTGGCGGTGTCGTCGATCTGCCGGCCGTGGGCGCACCTCATCACGGCGGCGAGCCCCGGCGAGTTCCTGAGCTGGCTCGTCATATGTGTGGGAATCTGGATCGTGCTCTTCGAGCTCGTGGCGCGGATCCCTGTCGACTACCGCGAGCTCAGCCTCCAGACCGCCTCCGACGTGGCGAAGCGCCTCAACCGGATGCGGCGCACCGGCGGCGCGAGCGCAGGCCAAGTATCCAAGCGCGCCGCGAGCTGGCACGTGCCCTGGCTCTTCGGGCGCGGGCGCTTCGGCGCGATCGCCTGGCTCAAGACCGGCTCGATCCTAAGAAAAGCGCGCAGCACCCTCATCGTGTCGATCGCGATCCTCTCGCTGATCACGTTTTTCGCGGCGGCGATGCTCAAGAGCGGGAAGGGCGAGGGAATGGAGCCGATGGTCTCGATATTCATGGCATTCTTCGGATGCATGTATTTGTGCGGTGGGCTCCGCTTCGATTTCCGCGAGGACCTCGACCGGATGGAGTTCCTGAAGACCTGCCCGGCGCCCGCGTGGGTGGTGTTCCTCGCGACGGTCACACCGCAGATCGTCCTCGTTTCGCTCCTCATGGCGGTGGCGGTTTTGTTGAAGTCGGTGATCACGGGGATCTTCCCCGACGTCCTGCCGCTCGTGGTCCTCTCGATCCCACTTTTGTGCTTCACCTGGGTCGCCATCGACAACGTCGTATTCTTGGCATCGCCCGTTCGCTACGTCGCGGGGCAGGACACGGTCCTCCAGAACGCGGGGCGAGCCGTCGTGATGATGTTCGTCCGCTTCCTCATATTGTTGGGAGTCGTCGTATCGGTGGGAATCCCGGTCCTGCTCGGGTTCGGGGCGCGGCAACTCTTCCCCTCGCTCGGCGTCGCGGCGGTGATCGCGGGGGGCTCTCGGCGTGCTCGCATGGTGCGTCGACTGCGGCATTCTCACGGCCGCCGGAGCATGGCAACTCCGCCACTTCGACGTGTCTCGTGACCGCGCGTGAGCGGGCGCCGGGGTGGGTGGGTCGGCGCCGGGGTGGGTAGGTCGGCGCTCTGCTGCGCATGACGAAGGCGCCGATTGTTACCATCCCCCCTGCGCAGAAGCCGCGCCGACCCACCCACCCCCGGCGCCTCGCGAACGCTCGGCCAGATCCTAACTATCCAAGCGGTGACTGCGAGCGAACCATGACCAACTATTTTCGGTCTTCGCGCCGCCTCCTCGCCTGGGCGCTTGCCAGCGCGGCGGTCGCCTGTGCGAGCGCCCCAGAGATCCCAAGATTCCCGAGTCGCGCTTCGCGGCCTTCGAGGAGCCGCGTCCATTACCAAGAATATGGCCACGGGAAGGAGGCGCTCGTCTTCGTCCACGGGTGGTCCGGCAGCGGCGAGGTGTGGAAGCATCAGGCGGCCTACTTCGCGGGGCGGGTGCCCGTCCTCGTCGTCGACCTCATCGGCCATGGGCGCAGCGACGCGCCGAAGACCAACTATTCGTTCGCGACGATGGCGCGCTCCATCGACGCCGGTGATGCGCGACGCCGGAGTCGAGCGGGCGGTCCTCGTCGGCCACAGCAACGGCATGCCGACGATCCGCGAGTTCTACCGACTCTTCCCAACGAAAACCCTCGCCCTCGTCGACGTGGACGGCACACTGCGCCCGTTCTTCCGCGACGCGAAGGAGGCGGAGCCCTTCCTCGCGATGTTCCGCTCGCCCAAATACAAAGAAACCGTCGAGCAGTTCATCCGGCAAACCTTCTCGCCGAAGCTCCCCGAGGACTCCCAACAAAAGATCCTGGCCACCGCGCTCGCGACCCCGCAGCACGTCCTCATCGGCACGATGCAGGCGAACCTCGACCCCGAGGTGTGGAAGGACGACCCCATCCAAGTCCCCTTCCTCCTCCTCCTCGCCAAGCAAAGAGTTCTGGGAGGGTAATTACCAACAATACGTGATGAAGCTCGCCCCCCACGCCGAATGGCACATGGACGACGGCCTCGGCCACTTCATCCAGCTCGAGACCCCCGACACCGTCAACTCTCGCATCGCGGCCTTTTTAGCTTCGAACCATCTATTGTAAGCATCAGCTGGTGTGCGGGCATAAGTGGTGTGGTAGTGGCGGAGTGGCAAGTGGCGGCGGGCGCGCGCTGCAGCGTGGGGTGGGTGGGGGTGGGGGTGGGACGGGGTGGAGTAGGTCGGCGCTCTGCTGCGCATCACCAAGGATCCGATTGTTTCCATCCCGCCCTGCGCAGAAGCCGCGCCGACCTACCCACCCCGTCCCGCCCTCGTGCACGCATGACCGGATCGTTAGGATCCAGTCATGACTGCGAGCGCGACGGGGGTGGGTGGGTCCCGGGCGAGTTTGTGCGCCGCATGGACGCGACAACTTTAGTTGGTAATTCTTCGCCGCGGCCGCAACTCTCGGCTGCGGCCGCGGCGCGCTAATTTCCTTGGGGTTCCATCGGCGCACATGTCTGAGCCCCGGGACCTACCCACCCCCGGTGCGCGTCTATGCCCAAGCAACGGCACCTTTCGGCCACCAATAAAGGATCAGCATCGCGCCGCCGTTGACTTTGGGCACGTGCCGCGAACCCGAGTGCATCACGATCCAGGTGTCGCCGCGCCCTTCGAATTGTGGGGTTCCCGATTGGGGAAGCAGAGGCACGCCTCGCCGAGCGTGTGGGTGTGGACGGGGCCGGCGGAATCCTGCATGAACACCGCGTCGATCGAGCAGCCGCCGGCGTCGTCTTGGGGTTTCACGACGCGCGAGAAGCGCATGTTGGCCTCGCCGCGATTGCAGATCGTGCCGGCGGCGAGGGCGGCTTCGGCGGCGGCGCGGATTCCTTGGATCGCGGGCGAGGCGGGGGAAAGACGCGATTCAGCTCGGTCTCGGCTTTCTTGGCATCGGCGAGGTCGAGCGCGGCCACGGCCTTGGAGATCGGCGCGAGGAGGGTCTTGAGGTCGGTTTCCATCGGAATGTTGGGGTGTCGCGGTTGGGTCGTATCGTTGGGAAGTGCGACAAAGTTGGTAAATGTGTCTGACCCCTTTATTCTTGGCGCCTCCACTCCGAGATCTTCTGCGCGATCGCGGGGGTGAGCTCCTCGATCTTCAAGCGCGACTGCTGTTGCGTGTCGCGTTCGCGCAGCGTCACCGTGCCGTCGGCCATGGATTGCCCGTCGACCGTCACGCAGAACGGCGTGCCGATCTCGTCCTGCCGCGCGTAGCGCCGCCCTATCGATTGGTTGGCTTTCGATGGCGGTGGCGAACTGCCGGCGGAGCTCGCATTCGATTTCCTTGGCTTTCTCCGGCATCCCCTCTTTCTTGACGAGCGGGAAGACCGCCACCGTGATCGGCGCAATCTTGGGATGCAGGTGGAGGATCACGCGCGTCTCGTCCTTGACCGTCGCCTCCTCGTAGCCGTCGACGAGGAAGGTCATCGCGGCGCGATCGATCCCGGCCGCCGGCTCGATCACGTGCGGGACGTAGCGCGCCTTCGATTCCTCGTCGAAGAACGAGAGATCCTTGCCGCTCGCCTGCGCGTGCTGCTTCAGGTCGAAATCGGTGCGGTTCGCGATCCCCTCGAGCTCTCCCCAACCAAACGGATAGTTGTATTCCACGTCGGAGCAGGCGGTGGAATAGTGGGCGAGCTCGTCGGAGGCGTGGTCGCGCAGGCGGAGGCGCGAGGGGCGGATCCCGTAGCGCGAATACCAAGCAAAGCGCTCTTCCCTCCAATAGCGAAACCACTTTCGCCGTCGGCCGGGGGACGAAGAACTCCATCTCCCCTGCTCGAACTCCCGCGTGCGGAAGACGAAGTTGCCGGGGGTGATTTCGTTGCGAAACGACTTTCCGATCTGCGCGATGCCGAACGGCGGCTTCTGCGCGAGGAGTTGAGGACGTTCACAAAGTTGGTGAAGATCCCCTGCGCCGTCTCGGGGCGGAGGTAGACCCGCGCCGCGTCCTCGAGGACGGGGCCCAGGAATGTTTGGAACATCAGGTTGAAGCGCCGCGGCGGGTGAGCGCGCCGCCGCACTCGGGGCACTTCTTGGCCGCGAGGATCGCCTTCGCCTCCGACTCCTCCATCGGCTTCGCCGTCTCCGGATCGCTCCAGACCCCGGCGGCGTTTTGGTAGGGAACTCCGATGTGGTCGGCGCGGAAGCGTTTCTTGCACTTCGTGCAGTCCACGAGCGGATCGGCGAAGTTCGCGACGTGCCCCGACGCCTCCCAAACCCGCGGATGCTGGAGGATGGCCGAGTCAAGACCGACGACATCGTCGCGCTCGCGCACCATCGCGCGCCACCACGCATCCTTGACGTTGCGTTTGAGCTCCACGCCGAGCGGGCCGTAGTCCCAGCAGGAGTTGAGGCCGCCGTAGATCTCGCTCGCCTGGAAGACGAAGCCGCGCCGTTTGCACCAGCGAAACGATCTTGTCCATGAGGCCGAGGCTCGTGTTCTGCGGCTGGGTCACGCGGGGCTCCGGGGCGTTGGTTCGACGGGGAAAATGGGCGGAGAGAGTCGCCTCGCCCGCTCGCCGATGCAGCGGTTGCGACGGCGCTGTCCGATCGGATGATGCCGGCTGCGTCGCGCGACGGCGGCGTCGCGTGACAGCGCCGTCTCAGACAGCGCCGTCGCGCGACGAACCCGCCCCTTGATCAAGTATCTCGGCAGCAAGCGCGTCCTCGTTCCGCGGATCCAAGCGATCGTCGGAGCGCTGCCGGGGGCGCGGACCGTCCTCGATCTGTTCTCGGGGACGGCGCGGGTGGGGCACGCGCTCAAAGCGGCGGGCTACGCGGTCATCGCCAACGATCACAACCATTACGCGCACGCGCTCGCGAAATGTTACATCCAGGCCGATGCCAAGAATGTGCGCGCGACGCCGAGCGCTGGATCCGCGAGCTGTCGAGCCTCCCGGCGAGGCCGGGTGGTTCACCGAGACCTATTGCGTCGAGTCCCGCTTCTTCCACCCGAAGAACGGCGCGCGGATCGAGGCCATCCGCAACGCCATCGATGCCAACGATCTGGAGCCCGACCTGAAGGCGGTTTTGTTGGTGTCGCTCATGGAGGCGGCCGACCGGGTCGACTCCACGACCGGCGTCCAGATGGCGTTCCTCAAGTCGTGGGCGCCGCGCGCTGCACAACGACCTCGAGCTGCGTCTCCCCGAATTGTTGGAAGGGCCCGGGCGGGCGCTGCGCCTCGACGCCGCCGAGGCGGCGGCCGCCGTCGAGGCCGACGTGGCCTACGTGGATCCCCCACAATCAGCACAGCTATCGGGGCAATTACCACATTTGGGAGACCCTCTGCCTCTGGGACCGCCCCGAGGTCTACGGGATCGCCAAGAAAGGGATCGATTGCCGCGCCTACCGCTCGCCGTTCAACTCGAAGTCGCGGATCAAGGAGGCGCTCCCGCGGGTGCTGGCCGCGCTGCGCGCGCGCCACGTCCTGGTCTCGTTCAGCAACGAGGGGTACGTCTCGCGCGAGGAGATCGAAAGTTGGCTTTCGACGCGCGGCCACTTCGAGGTCGTCGAGGTCGACTTCAAGCGATATGTGGGTGCCCAGATCGGCATCTACAATCCCCAAGGAAAGAAAGTTGGGAAGGTGAGCCACCTCCGCAACAAAGAGCTCCTCTTCCTCGTGGGCCCCGATCGCGCCGACGTGCGCCGCGCCGCCGACGCCGCGCGCGGCCGCCGATCCCAACCAATCGGATCCCAACGAACCGCCCGCCGCGGCGGCTAGGCAAAGGCGCGCGCCGCCTCCTCGAAATGTGGGATCGCCTCGCGGAGCGACGCGACCGCCTCGGGGCGGTGCCCGTCGGTCGCGGCCGACCAGGCGCGGTAGACCATCCGCTCGCCGGAGGCCCACGGGCCCGTGTGCGCCGCATACTTGGCAAAGCCCTGCGACTGGACGAGCGCCTCCTGGGCGTCGTAGACCGGATCGAAGTTGTCGTGCACGAACGCGTCGACCCGAGTCTTGAGCTCGCCGAGCGGAAGGGTCGCCGCCACGGAAGCGAGGGCCGCGACATCGGCCGGTGCGCGGCGGATCGCGACGCCGGCCGCCTCGATGGAGCCTCGCTGCGCTTCGGTGACCTTCGCGCCGCGCAAGCGCAGCACGAGCGCGATACCAATCAAAACGACCCCCGCGACGACGAGCGGCCATCCGCCAGGGATCCCAAGTATCAGCGAGCGCTCGCGCGGGTAGAGCGCCGCCGAGGGCGCCGAAGATGAGGCCGGCCGTGAGGAGGAGCACTCTCATGTCAGCCCCCGCGATGGAATGGAACATTTGTTGGAATCCGTCGAGCCCGATTCCGGCCATCGATTGCGCCACCCCGGCGAGGCTGTCGCCAACGAGCAGCCCCGCGAAGAACGGGATCCAGGTCTCCTCGAGCGCGCGCTTTCCTTTGGTCTTCTCGATGAACACGGATAAGAGGCATCCGATCCCGAATGGGAGGAGGGTCGAAAGCCTCAAATACATCGAGAGCCCGACCTGGACTCCGAGGCCGCCCCCGCGGCGAAGGTCAGCGCCAATCCCAACAATGCGCCGATCGCGTAGCGGTTGAAGATGTCGGCGCTCCCTCGCCGGTGACCGCCTTGATGGCGCCGTCGATCGCCCCCGCTTGCGGCGCGTTGAAGCGGCGCTGGAACGCCTTCCCCTCGTGGAGCGGCTCGACCCGATCGGCGGGGAGTCGAGGGGCCGACCACGTGCTCCTCGATGGCCACCTTTTGGACTTCCTCGCGGAACGATGGATCGTGGGTGTAGTCCTGCTTCGCGGCGGTGAAGAGCGCGGTGAGCGTCAGGATCGAGACCGCCGGCCCGATCCACGCGACCCATAGTTGGGCTCGCTGCTGGCGGCGCGGGATCGCGCCGACGAGGTGCCCGGTCTTGAGATCTTTGCATCATGTCGGCCGCCTGCGACATCGCGACCGCGATCGCGCAGCCCATCGTGACGCACACGGGGACCGCCCCCTTCCCGCGATTCCCAACAATAGCGCGATGCCAATCAAAGCCATGCCGGAGATCGGCGACCAGTCGGTGATGCCGGTGGTCTGCGCCACGATGACCCCCGCGAGCCACATCCAGAGCGATGCCACGAGGCCGCAGACGATCGCCGTGGGCCACGAGAGGCCGCCGAGAATTCCCGCCACGGCGATGACCGTGATCGCGACGGCGGCGGCGGCATAGATGAGCTTCGGCGAGAGCTCCTGCGCCTTCGTGCCGCTCGGGCCGCGGCGCGAGAGCGATGCGAAGGCCGCCTTGATCATCGGCGCCGCCATCAGGACTCCGGCGATCGCGCCCCCACCAACAATCCGATCCCGAGCTCGCGGTTGATCTGGCGGATCGTGCCGGCGGCGTTCGCCTCGGTGACCCCCGCGGGAAGCCAACCAAAGTTCACCACCCCCGGCGCCACGATCCAATATGCCAACATTCCGCCGAAGAGGACCACGAGCGCGTGCCGCCCCGCGATGAATCCCGCGGCGAGCGATGTCAACGATAGCTCGATGACCGGCGCCATGTACGCCGGGATCCGGATCCCGGCGAAGCCAAGTATCCCCGAGTAGCTGACCTCGGCGTCCTGCGGGAGCGGGTCGCCCGGCTTCCGGGGCCGATCACGATGCGAATGCCATAATAAATCGCAAAGCCGAGGATCGTCCCGTACAGAAGGAGCAGCGCGCGCTTCCCGCCGCCGGCCGCCTTCAGGATCATGGCGGTCGCGAAGCCCGTCGGGAACCGCAGCCGCTCCAAGTCGATCATTTGCTTTCGGAGCGGAATGATGAACACGGTTCCCAAGAATGAACCGGCGATCGCCGCGAGCGTGATCGACAGGAGATTCGGGGTCTCGCCGCGCAGATACAAAACGGGCATCGTGAAGATGACGCCCGAGCAGGTGATGTTGATCGCGGCCGCGACCGTTTGATTGATATTGTTCTCGACGATCGAGCCGATGCGCAGGATGCCGCGCAGGACTCCGAGGCCAGCGATGGCCGCCATCGCGGAGGCGGGAACTGTGAAACCAAGTTTCAGCCCCGCGTACGTCATCGAGATCGTCAACAAAACGCCGACCAAGATTCCGAGCGCGTAGCCGGCGAACGTCTCCTCGCGATACGGCTTCGATTCGATCTGGGGTCGCTCGATGCGCACGTTGGCGGCGACGTCGTCGGGCATCGCGGGATCTTATGCGCGCCCGCGCGGCCGCGCACCGCGGAGCGGCACCAACACTGCGCCGCGCGCGGCGCAGGAAACTCGAGCCGCGCTCGCGCGGCCGAGATTACTGCGCCCGCTCGCTCAATGGGTCGTCGCACCGACGGCGCCCCAGGCGGCCGCCACCAGTCCGTCGAGGCTCGCGCGGCTCGGCGCGACCAGGTCGCGCCGCTCGGAATCGCGGAGGATGACCGGCTCCGAGCTCGTGTCCGCCGCCGGCTTCGGCCGCCAAATCCAGCGGGTCGCCTCGTGGCGGTTCGAATCCCACAAAAACTCATCCCCGTGGCAATAGGAGCCATGCTCGTCGGGGGCTCCGACCGCGCCGCCGTCGGGCGGGAGGAGGACCCGGAGCGTGCCGCCGACCACCCGCCGGTGGCATCGAGATCGAGGAGACCAACAAAACAAAGGTGGGAACGGAGGAAGCCCTTCACGACCGGCGGGTCGGCAGGCGACAGCTCGACCGCCACCGCCAAGACGCCCCCTGCCTCCCCGTCCGCGCATAGATGGCAACCCGCAGGCACGACGCCGGGGACAGGAAGGTCGCCTTCTTCACCACATCTCCCGGGCGCGAGCCCGCGAAGACCCCAAGATTCTCGAACTGTGCCCACAGATCGGGGGCGTCGGACTCGGCGCTCGGAATGCCGCGCGGGAGCGCCGCCACCCGGATCCCCATGGTGAGGGCGGTCAGGACCTCGACTGGGTCGATCCCACGATTGATCGTCGAGGTGCCGACCTCCCTGAGCTTCTGAACCCGCGGCCCCATGACCGTGGAAGTGCCGGCGTTGGTGACGGAGCCGCCGTCGACGAGGTTGGCGATGATCGCGAGGAGTCCGATTCCCGCCAGGCTTGCCAACAAAAAGTACTCGACGAAACGGCGGCCCGCCGGCGGGGAGGATGGAACCATGGCCTCTCCAGACTCAAGTTCCGTGGTGCGATATTCGGGGGTGTAGCGCGCTCGAGACGTTGGCGGGGTCAGGTTGGAAATCGAGGCTTTCGCTTCCTCCGACATTTCAATGGGACTTCAGAGAGCCCGGCTACGCGGGCCCCTTTTGTTGGGGCCCGGGATCGCCGGAAAAGTGGGCGAGATTCGCCTTCGCACCAAAACCGATCTCGATCGTGCCCTCCCTATCAAAACCCAAAGGCAACTTTCTAAGCCGCGTTTCATCCACGGGTGGCACATCGAAATACCATGAAGGCCGGGCGAAGACTAAGTAAATGGATGGACGCATTCCAATACGAAAAAGTTTCAATTGGTTACAAGGGCAAACACAAAAACTGGGGGAGGAGCGGAGTGCGCTCCTCCCCCATTGCGGATTCTCAAACCTGGGATCGGCGCGTCGGCCCTCGCGACGATCCCAGCGATCGGAACCCCAATCAGCTTCGATTCATTTCAGTGCGAATCCAAGATCGTGATCATGAGACCTTGGGAGGCGGCCAGCCCGTTCGGCGCGCAGGCCGCCAGAGTCAGCGTCTGCGCCGCGAACGTCCGCCCCACCAAGAATGGATTGTTGCTGATCGGAACCGGACCCACCGCGAAGCCGCTCGGATCGCTGACCATGTCGATTCCGTAGACCTCGGGCGAAGTCAGGTCGACCAGTAGGGTGAAGCCAAGGATCGGCAATCCCGCCAGATCGGGATTGTTGGTGACGATCCCGAGCGCGAGGGTGCTGGGGGCCGTGTTCTCGCAGGTGAAGGCGAAGACCGCGTTCCCAATGAAGGGCGCCGAGTTGACCCCCATCGCGATCGCCCCCGCGCAGGGCGGCGAAGGCGCGCCGTAGGTCGAGACCGGCCCGGCCGGGAGCTCGTCGCCGTCGAGGATGCCGTCGGAGTCGCGGTCGATCCCCATCCGGGTGCCCGATCCGGGGAACCCTCATGAAGGTCACCGAGGCGGTGCCGGCCTGCGCTTTCGATTGCAATTGCAGCCAGGTGAAGGGGCCCACCCCGGTCGTGTCGGTCTTGAAGCTCCCGAGCGCCGGCTGGTAGAGGAGCCCGCGGAGCTGGCCGTCGATGACCCCCTTGCCGATCAGGTCGATGTTGGTCGGGTTCGTCGCGGCCTGCGCCTGGAGGAGGGTGAGGTCGGAGATGATCGAGGGCTGGGTCGCGTTCGCCTGGGTGACGGTGCGCGAGTAGCCGACCGCCGGCGCCGTGCCGGTGTCGAAGCAGAGGAGGAAGGCCTCCAGGTTCGTTTTCTTGGTGTTGTCGTTCGACACGTTTCCGAACACCGGCTGCGACAGGAACGACACGAGATTGGTGAAGTCCCCTTCATGGATGAAGCCGAATCCGCCGCGCGATTGTTGCCCCGGCGTGTTCACGAAATTCGTCTTCTGATACATGTTGCGGAGCTGCGGCACGTTGAACGCCTGCGGCTCCTGGAGGAGCTGCCCCGGAACTGTGATGTTCGACTGGCCGCCGAGGTTCGCCGTGTGGCACGTGTTGCAGGTGAGGAGCGGTTGATATTGGTTGGTGAGGAAGGTGCTCTGCCCCGTCACAGGATTGCCTGTCGAGCCGGCCACCGATGTGGGGAGCGTGCGATCCAGGTTTTGATTGGGATTGGGCTCGAACACCGTCATCGTGAGGAAGCTCTGATAGCTGGTCATGTCGGGGGTCGATAGTTGGGTTCCCCCATGAGCTTGTCGAAGGCGGGCGCGAACGCAAAGAAATCGGCCCGGTCGCCGCGCCAGTGGAGCGGATTCTGCCCGGCGTTGAACCCCTTCAGCGACTGGGTCGTCATGGGGCCCTTCATCGGGTGGAAGGTCACCGGAAAGTTGCCGAGCGGCGCCGGCCGAGGCGGTGATGTTCTGGAGATCGCCCCCGGATTGCCGAGATCCCAAGCCAACAAATCGATGTCGGCGTCATAGTGGCACGAGGCGCAGGAGTTGGTGCCGTTCCCCGATAGTTTGGCATCGTAGAGGAAGCCGCGCCCCTCCCGGATCGCCGTCGGCGTGGGATCGAACGCGCCGACGGGCACCTCGTTCACCACCGCGTCGGACTGCGTGTGGATCACCAGAGAGTGTTCGAGAGGCGATTCACCACATAAAGGCGATGGTTGGTCGGGTGGTAGGCGAGGCCGCGCGGGCCGCGCTTGGTGCGCGGGTCGACGGCCGTCCCCTTCGCCGGGCCCACCTCGATCCGCGCGAGGATCGCCCCCGCGGGGTCGAGCTTCGCCACGCGGTCGGTGCCGAAGGATGCCACATATAGGAAGGCCCCCGTCGGATCGAAAGCCACGTCCTCGGGCTGCGAGAGCGCATTCGTCATCGCCGCGGGGTTGGGAAGCACCGCGTAGTCCACCCCGGGGTTCAGATCGAACTTCGCGACCGCGCCCGAGACGATGTCGATCTTGGAAACTTGGCTATCGATCGTGTGCCCGCGGAGATTCGGCTCGAAGTGGACGAGGTTGCGCGCGTCGGTGTTCGCCACATAAAGGTCGCCCCCGCCGGCCGCACCGCGATCCCCGTATTGTGGGTTCCGACGCGCGGGAAGTAGCGGCTCACGGGATTGGTGCTCGTCGTGATCTCCACCACGTCGTTGTCGGGCATCGTGTAGTGGATGATCGTGCTCCACGCCGGATCGGTGGCATCCACGATGAGCCCCACCTGCGGCGGCGCCGGAAGATTGGGATTGGTGGGCGGCGACTGCGGGGCGCGCTCGCCGTCGGGATGATCGTGGTGCGATTGCCGGAGAGGGCGAAGGCCGCGTAGATCTTCGAGCCGTCGGCGCTCACGGCGAGCGAGCGGGGCCCTTCGCCGAAGACCGGGATCGTCGCCACGAGGGCGTGGGTCGTGACATCGAAGACTTTGATGGCATTCGTGCGCGAGACGCTCACATAGGCGCGCACCGGCGAGCCCGCGAACACCACATCGCACGGCTCGTCCTTCGCATAAATGGTATCGGTCACGACACCCTGGGAGAGCGACACGATGCTCACGCTGTCGGAGGTGTGATTCACCACCCACGCCTCATCGTTGGTGCGGGCGCGCACCGACACCGGCTCGAGGCCGACCGGGATCTCCTTCCAGATTGCAGGGATTCGACGGGAGCGCGAGATCGAAGACCGTGAGGCGCGCGTCGGCGGTGTTGGTGACCAGAAGCTTCGTGCCGTCGGGTGTGAATGCCGCGGGATGCACCTGCGGGCTCTCGAAGTTCACATAGGTACCCTGGGCGAAAGTTGGGGTCGCGAGGCAGACGGCCGCGAAGAGGAGCAGGGCGACGCGCCGCGCGAGTCCGCGCGTGGGGTGAGTACGCATGGCAATTGGGTCCGACGGGGTTGGCCGCTCGGCGAGGTGACTCGCGGGGCGGGCGAGAAAGGGCGGGACACGGCAGCAGGTCGCTGAAGAAGTGCTTCGCGCCTAGGCGCGAGAGATTCTTGGCAAGATCGAGGCGGCGGGTCCGAGGCGTAACGAAGAGTTACGCCAAGGACGCGCCAACGATGAGCTTGCCGAGAAGATCCGCGCCTGGGCCGAATGACTTCTTCAGCGACCTGCTGCCTACCCTCGTGGGGCGGGCGGAGGAGATGGCGGCGAGGGATGAAGCGGCGGCGGCGAGGGAGGCGGCGAGCCCCGCGGTCTTGGGCGCCGGCCCCGCGCGCAAAGTTGGTGTTCCCCGTCCGCGCCCGTCGACGGAGGGGAGGGCGGCGCGCAGCGCCGCGGCCGCGTCGAGCCCCGATTTGGCCGGCACGGCGACCACCAGGATCGCCCGCTCGCCACCCTCGGCACCGGCGCCAGCCGCGATCGTCGCTCCGAGGACCGCCGCCCGCCCCAATCCAACGACCTGCGCCGCGAGCAACCCGGCGAATTCCTCCGAGCGCCCCGAACCCAAGTCTGCGACCACGGGGCCCGCCCCTTGGCCACGAGCGCCGCCGCCTCGAACGCCGCGAGCGCCTCCTCGGCCCCCTTGAGCCGCGCGCGCGCCTGCTTTCGTTGGTTCGGAGTTTCGCCACCGCGGCGGCGAGTTGCTTCGGCGCCACCGAGAAGTCGCGCGCGAGCGCCGTCACCGCAGCGTCTTTTTCGTGGTGATCGCGGAGAGCCCGCTCGCCGCAGACGAAGGTGAGTCGAATCCCACTTTTCACTTTCTCGCCGCCGCCGATCACGGCGATCGCGCCGACCTGCCCGGTGCGAAGCGGATGGGTGCCGCTGCATGGCGTCGCGTCGAAGCGCTCCACCTCGACGATACGCAACAATTCCGCCTCGATCCCCGGCTCGCGGCGCAACGCCCACTTTCCGAGATCCCCCTTGGCGACGCGATGCACCGCGACCGGCCGATCCTCGAGAACGATCCGATTGGCGAGCGCGACCGCCGCCGCGATCTGCGCTTCGTCGGCGGGTCGGGCGAGGTCGAGGGTCGAGAGCTCGGCGCCGAAATGCACCGCGGTCGTCTCGAGCTTCGCCGACGCAAAGAATGCGGCCGATAGCAAATGCTGGCCGTGGTGCTGGCGCATGGCGTCGAGGCGCCGCGCCATGTCAATCATCCCGCGGACCCGCGCGCCGACGGCGAGCTCGGCCGCGAGCGGGCGATCGGTGGTGTGTACGATCTCGTCGCCCCAGATTGTGACATCGATGACACGAACGCCAGCGAGCTCTGCCTGTGTCGTGGGGTTGCCCCCGGAGGTGGCAAAGAAAGCGGTCCGGTCGAGGACCACCTCCTCCCCGCCCCCTTCGGCGCGCGCGACAGGATCGCCCCTCCATCTCGCCGAGAAACGGGTCGTCTTCATACAAGCGATGGGTCGGCATGGGCTGGCGGCGGTCTTCGTCGGGGAAGGGGTCGCGAATCTTGGGTTCCGGGGGAAGATCGTCGATGGTGACCCGTCGCAAATCGCTCGAAAACGGGCGATCGCGCGCTGCGTATACTCGACCCCCGACAGACATGTCCCCCGGCTCCGCGAAAGGCATCTCCAAGACGGCGCTCATCGTTGCATTGGGTTTCGTCGTTTTGTTGGTCGCGGCGGCGGGAATGGCACTGCTCGGCGGCTGGGAGGGAGACGCGCTCGCCTCCAATGCGCCGCCGGCGCTCGCGAGCGCCGAGTCGCGCGCCGCGGCGCTCCCCGCTGCGACGACCTCGAGGCCGCAGGACGCACCGCTCGCGCGCGCGGAGGCCGTGTCCGACGACGATCCGTTCGGTGCGCTGAAGCTCGACGGCGGAAGCTTCGAGCTCGTGGGGCGCGTCGTGGGAACGGACGGCAAGCCGATCGCGAAAGCCACGGCCCAACTCTTCATTGCCAACTTTCCGATGCTCGCGCCGCCGGCCGTGGAGTTGATGCGTTCGAACGGGATGCGCGTCGAGGAGCTCCTCAAGAAAACGGGGCCTGACGGCATCTTCAAGCTCCGCAGCACGTTCACCGACGGCAACGATTATCTATTGTTGGTGAAGGCGCCGAACGCGGCGCCCGTCGCGCGCCGCGGGATGAACATCGAGCGCGGCGCCGTGGCCGACGTGGGCGACATCGTCATGGAGGCTGGATACCAAGTATCGGGGCGGGTGCTCGATCCCAGCAATAATCCGGTCCTCGCCGCGCGGGTCGTCGCGGTGCCGACCCCCAACTGGACGTCGGTCGAGCGATTCCTGGAGAACGCCGAACCCCAAGATTTCATGGCGACCGACGACCACGGCGAGTTCACGATCCCCAACTTGGCCGACGGCCGCTACACGATCGTCGCCTGGGCGAAGGGGCTCGCGCGCGCGCGGCGCCGCCGGTCGTCATCACCAAGGAAAAGCCGCCGAGCCCCATCGAGGTCCACCCCGCCCCCGGCGCGGGGATCTCGGGAACCGTGGTGAATGCGTCGGGCGCGGGGTCGCCGATGCGAAAGTTAGGCTTCGCTTCCAGCGCACCGACAACCCCGACGCGGGTGGATTCGTGACCTTCGGCGAGGACTCGATCCTTTGCGATTACCCGGTGATCGTCACGACCGACAACACCGGGCGCTTCGATGCGGATGGGCTCGTCTCCGAGAAGCAGTACCGACTCTCGGCGAGCGCCGACGGCTACCGCCGCAGCGACGACAACTTGGTGGCGCGCGCCGGCCAGAACGGGGTCTCGATCCACCTCAAACCCAACTTCGAGATCCACGGAAAGGTGGTCGACGGCGAGACGGGCAATCCGATCGTCGGCGCCCAGATCGGGCGCTACGGCGGGCGGGTCGACGATCTGCGCAGCGGGCCGGGGGCCTTTCCCAAGATCGAGGGATCCAGCGATTCCCAAGGAAAGTTCCTCGCGCGCGACGGCGAACGCCCGGGGCGCACCACCCTCCTCGCCTGGTTTCCCAACAATGGGAACACCAATCATCCGGGCTACGCCCCGCGATGTCCGAGGCCTTCGAGATGACCGATGCCAAGGAAATCCCGGAGATCACGATTAAGATGGAGAAGGGGGCCTGCCTCGCGGGCGCGGTCACGTCCGGGGCCACGGGCGAGCCGCTCGCCGGGGCCTCGGTGAATCTCTTCGCCACGCGCGATCCGAAGGTTCCCAACTATCGCCCGTTCGGCACGGGGCAGTTCATCGCGCGCGCCTCGAGCGACGGCGCGGGCTCCTTCCATTTCGATGGCCTCCTCCCCGGTTTTTATTGTGTGGAAGTCCGCCACGCGGTCCTCGGCGGCACGCGCTGCGAGGTCGTCCAGATCGCCAAGGGGAGCGGCGCGAGGGGCTGCGGATCTCGGTGCCGATCCCGGGCACGATCCGCGGCACGGTGCTGACGCATGGCACTTTTGGTGGGATTCGCGTCACCGCGACCCGCGCCGACGGCCTCGCATTCGTGGTATTCGCCGACGTGGAGAACCGCTTCGTGTTCACCAAGCTTCCCCGGGGCTCTACCGCGTGCGCGCCGAAAAGTTGACTTCCTACGATGAGCTCTTCATGGGTGGGCGCGGCTCGGGGATGGCCGATGGATCGGTCACGCTCGACCTGCGCGACGGCCAAACCCAAGAAATCGCCCTCGAGATGCCCGACTCGAACCTCGGCCGATTGGTGGGAACGATCGTCGACGAGGCCGGCGCGGGCTCCGGCTATATGATGATCCTCGTGCGCGAGCTCCAACCAGGGCGTGGCGCTCGCCAATCAAAACGGCAATCCCACCTTTGGCAATTTCCGCTCGGTCACGGCCGACGTGGACGGCGCCTTCGATTCCCCGCGGTGCGCGAAGGCACCTATCGGATATATGCCATTCCGCGCGGGCGCTCGATCATGCCCAAGAATTCGGTGGCCTCCGAATCGATCCAGATCTTTGGGAATGCGACCGCGCGCCGCGATCTCTTCGGCCGCAGCGGGCCGATCCGCGGCAAGGTGCAGCGCCCCAACGGGCAGCCCTTCGCGAACTGTAACGTCGCCGCGATCGTGAACGGCTCGCGCGGCCCCAGCTCGGCGCTACCGGCCGGCACGCGCTTCACCGCGCGCACCCGCGGCGACGGCACCTTCGACTTCGGGCGCCTCCCCGGCGGCGCCTACGACGTCGTCATCGAGAACACGCAGTACCCCAAGAAAATCGTCGGCGTCGAAGTCTACGGGAGCAATCCTGAGTCGCTCGCGATCACGATGGAGCAGCAGGGGCGCCCGAGCGGCAAGTTCAACGTGAACTCGAAGTAGCTCCGGCGTACGATCGGGGGCGTGGCTGGATACTTCGGCATCGACCCTCCGGATCGCGGGGCGAATCTTGGTGATCTCCGCGGCGGGCGCCGCGGGATTCGTCCTCGCCGCGCTCATCGCGCGCCATGGCTCGAAAGCTTGGATTCCGCCGGAGACCAAGGATGAGATCGTGCCGGCGCGCAAGCCGCTCGCGATCCCAAGAATCGGCGGCGAGCAGTCGATCCGCGGCACGGTCCAAGCGGCCGACGGGCGCCCCGTGGCGCGCGCGATCGTGCGGGTGAGCGCCGGCTACGTATTGTTGGAAACGGCGACCGACGACCTCGGAGTCTTCTCGGCCGATAAGTTGCCTTCGGATCTCGTCACGGTCGTGGCCTACGCGCCGGGGTTCCACCCCGAGATGGGCGGGCCGTTCACGCCGCCGAAGAAAGACATCACCGATTCAACTCGTGCCGATCGAGGAGATCCGCTCGCCGATCAAGCCGTCGCCGGGGTGGGCTCGCTCCTCGTGACGGTGGCGGCGGCCGAGACGATGGAGCGCCTCCCGCGCCTCACGATCGCCGCGATCCCCGAAGCCAAGGATGGGCGCGACTTCGCCCTCTTGCCAAGAATGATCAACCTCGACAATCCGGCGCAGCCGAGCGCGCGATTCGCGCCGCTGCCGGTGGGGCGCTACCGTGTGCTGGCGGTGCCGCGCGGCGCGTCGCCCGACGCGCGCCTCGCCCTCGCCGAGTCGACGGCCGATGTGGAACCCAACAAAGAGCCGCGGATCGATCTCACCGTGCGCTACGGATTCCTGACCGGGCGGGTCACGCACCGGAGCGAGGCGGTCGCGCGCGCGTTCGTCCGCGCGTACCGGCGCGCGCGCAATACCAACAAAGATCAGTTCCTCGAGCCGCTCGAGGTGGAGCTGGGGCGCGCCGTCACCGATGCCGATGGTAACTTTCGGATCTCCGAGCTCCCGACCGGCGACATGATGGTCGAGATCCTGTCGTCGGGCTTCCAGCCCTGGAGCCGGTCGGTGGCGATCGGCGCGGAGCCGCGGCCGCTGGAGGTGGAGGTGTTGAAGGCAAACTAAAGGCGTTTCCTACCGATGCGTCGGCGCGGCCTGATACGCCGCAGCCTCCGCATCGAACGCCTGCGGCGGCGCCGGCTCGGTCAACACCACTCTTCCGCCCGGCAGAAATCTCAAATACACGCCATCATTGGTGGCATTCGCCGCGCCGATCTCGAAGGTGGTGGTGCGCCCCGGCTCGTGGATCGTGACTTCGATCCTGGCTTCGTGAGGCCGTAGACCTCGGGGGATCCCGGCGCCCGCCGGCATCACTTCGTTGCGCAGCCGCGCGTCGAAGCGGAGGTCGGAGATCAAACGCAAGACTTTGCCGACGTCGGCGTCGCCGAGGGGGCGTTTTGTAAACCCAACGATCCCCCTGCTTCTCGATGTCGTAGACGACCTCCGCGCGCCCGCTTGCCGGTGATCCGATCGACCTTGTGGACCTAGTAGTCGAAGAGCTCCCGCTCCTGGGCGAGCTGCTCGGAGCGCGCCGGCACCGCCACGAACAAGTCAGAGCGCAATCCCAACAAAAATGGCAGCGAGGGCGGCGAGAGCGAGGGCGGCCTTCGGGTTCACGAGCGCCGGCTCCACCAGATCAGGATTCCCGTGAGAAGGAAGAGCGAGGGCACCCCGCATACGCCATGAGGCCGAGGCGCTGCGCCTGCGATTCGGTGAGGGTGAGGAGCCGCAGGTCGGCGGAGCGCGGGCGGACTCCGGCGAAGCGGTCGCGCTTGGCGAGCCAGTGGACCGTGTTCTGTAACAAGTCCGCATTCGACGGCGAGCGGGTCAGCCAATAGTTGGTGAAGAGGTCGCGCGAGCCGTACACCACGATTCGCACCCCCTGCGCCATTTTCTTGGGATCGGTGGAGTCGGCCGGGACCTCGACCGCCATCGCGAGCCCGAGCGGGCCGTTGAGATCGCCCGCGTCGGGGTTGCGCGTGACTTTGGGGAAGGTCGAGAAATCGGTCTCCGCCCACGACTTGTCCGAGCTGAACATGAGCTCGGCGCGCTGGATGTGCGGCGGCAGATTCGCATTGTTGGTGACCCGCTTCACCGAGCGGGTGAGCGGATCCTCGATCGTGGAGGTCGAGAGCGGATTCACGATCGGGTGGTTTCCCAACTTTCGGACGATGAGATCGGTCGGCGTGCGCCCGGCCCGCTTGTTCGAGGGATCCACGACGATGTCCTGCCCGAGCTCCACGCCATAGCGCGAGAGGAGCGGCTCGAGATTCGTGTGGCGGCGCGGCCCAACCCCAACGAAAAGCCCGCCGCCCCGCTCGAGGAACTTCTCGAGCTTCGCCACTTCCTGGACGTCGAACGGCTCGACCGGCCCCGCGATGATGACCGCGGCCGCGTCGTCGGGAATCTTGTCTTTCTCGAGGAGAAAGAGGGTGTCGACCTGGAGCTTCTCTCGCGGAGCGCCGCCTTCGCGTACTGGAGGCCGTCATTGTTGGGATTCTCGAGGTCGAGCTCGCCGTGCCCCGCCGTGAAATAGACCTTCGGCTGGTCGTTCTCGAGCATGTTGAGGATCGCCGACGCGAAGGCCGCCTCCCCTCGAAGGACTTCTCGTGGAGGACCATCCGCCGCCCCTCCTTCAGGATCTCGACCGACGCGATCCGATTGAGCGGCACGAGCTGAGAGCGGTCGCCGTACTCGACCACGACCGCGTCGCGATATCGTTGGGGATCGTTCTCCAGCTTGAGGCGGGAAATAATCTCGAAAGTGGCCGCGGCGTCGCGGTCGGGATCGATCTTGCGGAAATCGATCCAGCGATTCTCGACGCGGAACAATCCCACCAATGTCTCGATCTCCTCGAGGACGTGCTGGCGGACATCTCCAACTTTATTGAAGATCGCCGTGAAGTGGAGCGGCTGCTTGACCCGCTTGAGCAGCTCGCGGGTCTCGGGGGCGAGGGTGAACTCGCGCTGATGGGTGACATCGAGCGGCCGCCCCGCGTAGCGGCTCGAGAGAAATGCCACGACCCCCAAATCGCGATCGCCGATGCCACCGATAGCGCGACGGTGAATCCGATCGCGGTCCTGCGCCGCGGCGAGCTCGACGGGCGCGAGGCCGCGGCGCCCGCTTCCCGCTTGTCGTGCTTCGCGGCGATCTCCTCGAGGGCGGGCGAGAGACGGCGCCGCGGGCTTCGGAGGAGGTGGACGCCGATGGTTGGGGTTGGGGGCCGCCGCCGATGGTTGGGGTTGCGGCGCGGGCTGGCCTTCGGCGGCGCCGGCGATGGTTGGGGTTTTGGGCGGGGCAGCCGCGGGAGGCGGCACTCGCTGCGCTGCGCGGGGCGGCGCGCGGGCGGAATGTTGGCATCCGCCTGAGGCTTCGCCGCCGCGTCGCGCTTCGGGTCTTCCGGGGCTTGGGTCCGAGTCCGAGGGCCATCGGCGCTCAAGCCCAACGGCGCGCCTCGAGGACGCGCGTCGCCAAGAATAGGAAGAGGACATTCGTGCCGAGGAAGTACACGACGTCGTCGGCGCCGATCCGCCCGCGGATGAATCCCACCAAATGATTGTGCATGCTGAGATACCCAAAGATGTTCCGCAGGAACTCGGGGATCTCGAAGGGCTCCGCGTCGCCCACCTGCTTGAAGAAGGTGATGATGAGCGCCGCCAGGAGGTAGGCCACGAGCTGGTGGGTCGTCGTCGCGCTCGTGAAGATCCCAATCGCGATGCAGAGGCTCCCCATCAATACGATCCCAAGAAAACCGGACACGACCGGCCCCAGGTCGGGCTGGCTGCCGCCGAAGCGCAGGAGCGCGTAGAAGATCGGCAGCGGCAGCAGCGACACCAAGAAAAACGCCACGACCCCCAGTATTTCCCGATCACGATCTCCACGTCGCGCACCGGATCGGTGGCGAGGACCTCGATCGTCCCCATCTTGTATTCTTGGGAAAGGGCCCCCATCGTGAGGGCGGGGATCGCTAGGAAATACAGGCCGACGGTGAAGGTGTACACCCCTTCGAGCGTCGCCTTCGTCTGGAGGGAGCGCGTAGAGCTCGAACATCCGCGCCATCACCAACGAAAGCACGATCGCCACGATCCAAGCGATCGGCGACAGGAAGTAGCCGATCAGCTCGCGGCGAAAGATGACGAGCGCCTTCACGCGGCGCCCGCGGCGGGCGCGGCCCGCAGTGCCCCATCGCGCGGTTCACCGCGCGAATCGCTGCGCGATTCACTGCGCGTGAGCTGGCCGAACACCTCTTCGAGCGAGGCGCGCGCCGCGGCGAGCTCGAGCGGCACGCCGCCGCCCGCGAGGATCGTACGCAACACTTCCTCGCGCGCGTCGACCCCGGCCGCCACCTCGATCCGCCAGCGGGTCGTGTCGGCCTCGAGCGCCGGCTCGCTCGCCACCGACTCGACACCAACGATCGCGCGCAGGCGCGAGTCGAGCGCCGCGTCGGCGTGGCGCACCACGGCGCGGATCCGCGCGCGGTCGCCGCCGCCGGAGCGAAGCAAACGATCGATCGACTCGTCGGCGATGAGCTTCCCCTCGAAGATCAACAATACGCGCGAGCAGACGGCCTCGACTTCGGGGAGGATATGGGTGGAAAGCAGAATCGTGCGATTCGCGGCGAGCTCGCGGATGAGATCGCGCATCTCGAAGACTTGGTTGGGATCGAGGCCCACAGTCGGCTCATCCAAAATGAGCACCGGCGGATCCGACACGAGCGCACCGGCGAGCCCCATCCGCTGGCGGTACCCCTTCGAGAGCTGCCCCGAGATCCGGTGGCGCACCTCGCCAAGCTTACATCGCTCGATCGCCCGACCGATCCGCTCCTTTCGTTGGCCTCGCGGCACGTCCTTCAGCGCGGCGCGGTAGTGTAAATATTCCTCGACCCGCAGCTCCGGATAGATGGGAACGTTCTCCTGGAGGTAGCCGATCGAGGCGCGCGCGCGCGGCGCGAGTCGGTGAGAGTGTCGAAGCCGGCGACGCGCGCCACCCCGAGCTCGGCGGCAGATACCCGGTGAGGATCCGGATCGTGGTGCTCTTGCCGGCGCCGTTGGGTCCCAACAATCCGACGACCTCGCCGCGGTCGATCCGAAATGTGACCCCGGAGATCCCGCGCGAGGGGCCGTAGGTTTTCGTGAGGTCGATCGTTTCGATCACGGCACGGGTCGCGCGAGCGGCGGCCTGCTAATTTTTGTTGATGTCTTTCTTGGGCGTGCCGCCGCCGGAGCCGGAGCTCGGCGCCGACTCCATCGCCGCGCCGACGAGCATCCGCGCGTACGAAGCGGGATTCAGCCAATCGATTCCCACAGAAGACATCACCACGCTCTTCACGGGAAGTTCTGCGCGGTGGTGTAGGCGACGTAGTTCTGGCCGTTCTCGCCGAGCGCCTCGCGCTGCTGCTGGACGGCGTAGGCCTCGGCCTGTCCGTTCGCGAGGCTCCCGGTCGCTTCGTTGGTGAGCTTGTATTTGTTGGTTTCGGCGCGGATGTCGCCGTCGAGCTTCGTGGCCTGGGCCTTCACCCCTTCGATCTCGCGCATGTTGTCGGCGTTGAGGCGGGTGATCTCGTTCTTGCTGTTGCCTTGGATCCTCTTCACCTCGCTCACGGTCTCGGCCACGATCGCATCTTTCTTGTTCTTCTCTTCGTTGCGCTTGCGCTGCGAGGCCATCGAGCTGCGTTTTCTGGTCGGCGACTTTCTTGCGCTCCAGCAGCGCCTCATACTTGGGATCGTAGGTCACTTCCGTGATCGCCACATCGACCAGCTCGAGGTTGCGCAGCTCGCGGAGCTTGGCGCCGAGCGTCTCCTCGAGCTTCTTGTAGGCGTCGCGCCTCTTTTCTTGGTCGTAGATGTCCTCGAGGCCGAGTGTCGCGAACGCGGCGGGGATCTCGGCGCCGGCGATGTCGCGCGCGACCCGCTGAACGCGTCACCCCTGCCGGAATCTTGGTAAACAATGTGCCCCTTGCCGTCGGGGATCCGGAAGAGGACGGTCGCCTCCACGGTGACCCGATCCCCTTCCTTGCCTTTCGCCTCGATGGCGGGCTGGTCGTCGGGGCCGCGCCCGTCGACGCGATTCGTGAAGGAGACCCGCTGGACCGAGCGCGGGAGCGTATCCCAACTTTCAGGAGCCAAAGATTCCGGTAGAAGCCGGCGTCGAAGTCCTTCTTCACGAGCCCCTTGTCGGAGCCGACGTTCACGACCCGGATCCCGATCTCGTCGGGGCGATCCGGCGGATGCTCGCCGCAACCAGCAGCGTGAATGCCACGATTCCGCCGACGGCCCAGAGGCCGCCGACCAGCGAGATCCCCGATTGTTGGTGTCTCGAAAGTTGGTGTCGCGCGCTCACTTCTGGCTCCCGGTTGGTTCGTTGGCGTTCCGAGCGGCGTCAGGTTCATCGGATTCGGGACGATGTTGGCCCCCTGTTGCATCAGGTAGGGCTGCACGACGCCGTTGTAGATGAATGGGATCGCTTGAATGGTCATCTCCTTGAAGCGCTTCGCATACTCGGCCGCGATGAGCTGGCCGCCGCGGGCGCCGCCGAGCGACTCGGCCAGGCGCTTGATCCGCTCCGCATCGGCCTCCCCCTGCTTTCGTTTGCCTTCGGCGACGGCGGAAGCTGATCGGCGAGCTTCGCGTCGGCGTCGGCTTTGGTGGTATCGCGGTAGCCCTCGGCGGTGCGCACCTTCTTGTCCTTGTCGGCTTGCGCCTCGTTGAGGAGGACTTTGTTGGTGGCGACCGTCGTGGTCTTCACGATCTCCGCTTTCTTGGTCTCGTCCTCCACTTGCTTGGCTTTCGCCGCGAGCTCCTGCGCCTGCTCCTGCACGAGCGCCGCCACCTCCTGGTCGGTATCCTTGCGCTGGCGGACGATCTGCTCGTATTGTTGGTAAGAGCTCGGGTTCTCGACGGTGATGAGGGTCACCTCGATCCCATATTTGTCGCGCAGGAGCTTGTTGACGGCCGTGGCCGCCTCGTCCGCTTTCGCAACGCGCTCCAGCCCCTCATTCATCTTCTCGCGCGTGAGCTCATTGAAAGTGTCGACGAGCGCGGCGCGCACGGCGGGCCAGATCCACTTCCGCTCGAAGCGCTTCCAGCGCGCCGGATCATCCCACTTTTCGCGGGCGGCGACTTCATCAGCTCGAGGACTTCCGAGCCGCTCGTGCGCAACACCTCGACCGCCTTGTCCGGGACGATGTTGTATTGGACCTTCACATCGATCCGGACGTTGTCGCCATCCTTGGCTTTCACGTTCAGGAAATCGTCGACGGGGAGCGTCGCGCCGTCGCTCGGCGCGCCCGAGCTCGCGAGCATGTCGAGTTGCTTGGTGGTGCGGTCGAGCGTGTAGAAGCTCACCACATAAGGGATCGTGAAGTGGAGGCCGACGCGGTCGGCCAGCGAGACCTCCCCGTGAAGTTGTTCACGGAGACTCCCACCATTCCGCCGGGGACGTTGCGCACCCCGGCCACGACGATTCCCACCAATAGGAAGAGGACGATGAGGGGTCCCCATCGGCACGCGCGATCGGCGAGAGGGCGCCGCGGCCGCGCTCGAGTTCATTTCGTTGGTCATGGTTTTGTTGGGATTCCGGTTCGCCGCGGCGCGATCACCAACCGATCGCCGCGTTCGTCGTCACCTTGCGGATGCGGGTGGGCGAGTTGAGGAGGACCTCCCCGTCTCGATGTTCGCCGCGCGCAGAGTGAACAGATAATCGCGCGACACCGTGTCGCCGTTCTTCTGGACGTCGTCGCTGAGCCGCCCATACATCACATATTGGGCGCCGAGCTGCTTCCCGGCTTTGATGGCTTTCTCGGGGGCACGGCGGAGGCCTGCCAATCGATCTGCTCCTTGATCAATTGTTGCCCTTGGCCGCCGGCCGTGAAGCGGAAGCGCTGCGAGTCGAGGAGCTTCTGTTGGATCACGTCGGCGATCGACTGCGTGTCGATGTGCTCGCTCGTGTCGTTCTGGATCGTGGCTAGAAGACCATCGGCTTCGCGTTCCCCTCGATGTTGCCGGCGCGGATCAGCTTCTGGACGGCGTCGTCGGCGCACTTCTCCATGTCGTTCATGGAGAACTTGTTCTGGAGGGTGATGATCCGCGAGGGATCCTCATACTTGGTCTCCGGCTTCGAGCACCCCGCCGCGAGCAGGCACACCGCAATCCCCAAGCAAACATTCGTATTCATGGCGTTGGCGTTTCCTTTCGTTGGGATTCGAATCACTTGATCTCGTTCATCGCCATCACACGGACGCGCGCCTTCGACGCGGTCGCCGTGGGCGACACCCGCTGGATGTCGAGGAGCGCCTTCCCGTTCAGGTAGGCGGCTTGCCACGTTTGCGTGGGATCCTCCAGCTTGAAGCCCTGGGCGTCGCTCCACTCGACGATCCATTGGAAGTGGAGATCCCCCGAGCTCGTGTTCACGAGCGTCGCCTGGAACTCCAGGAAATCGTTGGCGATCCGCCGCGTGCGCACCCCCTTCGCGTCGAGGCTCGAGAGGATCGTTTGGTTACCGCTCAGCACCTCGAACTCCCCTTCGCGCACCTCGATCCGGTTCTCGGCGGTCGAGGAGGCGCATCCCACAAAAACGGAGCCGCGAGCAATACCAACGAAGCGATCGGAGTTCGGGGGGCTTCATAATGGGTCGGGTCGGCGGGTTTTGGGTGGTCACTTACGCGGCTCGGACGCGGGTGCGCCCTCGGGGCTCGGGGCCGCGGTGGGCGGGATCGCGTCGGCCCCGCGTAGGCGTGGAGCGTCGGTCCGATCGAACGGGCGTAGAGCGGTACGGCCGATCGGGGTCGAAGCTCCAGCTTTCCGAGGGAACAAGCGGCCAAAGGTTACCCCCGACCCGAGCAACTCCAGCCGAACCTCCCGAAGTCCCGGCTTCACGACCACCCTCCCCACCTCGAAGAGCCTGGGAAGGGTGAGCCAGGAGCGGAGATCGGCCTGCTCGATGAAGAGATTCCAGAGCGCGGCGCCGATCGCCCAGGCGGTCGCGCCCCCTCGCTCGATTTCCGCAGAGCGTCGTGGACGACCTCGGTGCCGATCGCCCGCCCCGTGGCGCGGGCGGAAGGTCTTCGCGACGAGCCAGGGCATCTTCCGCTCCAGCTGCGCCATCGCGACGGCGGCCACGTTCTCGACCATCGCGGTGCGGCCGACCTCGACGCCGTCGACCAGGATCCGGACGGCCGAGCCCGGATCGGGGCGCTCGACATACTTGGGAATCGAGATCTTGGTGACCGAGTGGCCGGTCGGGAGCGGCAGGTTGAAGGAATCCTTGACCGGCGCCAATCCCACACAAGCGATCACCACCAGCTCCATTTCGTTGGGATCGCGATTCGTGGCGATCGAGCGGCTCGCCGGAATATTGCCGAGCTCCGAACGCCAACGATCGGCGTCCTCCCCGCGGCCGGTCGCCTCCGCGATCCGAAGCAGGTCGCGCGTGGCCGGGATGAAGCCCGGGTCGCGCTCGTGGACCTGCCGATAGTCCACATATGCATTGTCGAGGTCGCCGTTCAGCTCGCGCAGGATCCCCGACAAATATTGGGAAAAGACATTCTCCGGCGGCGAGCCCTTCGGCGGCGGATCGCGGTCGCCGTCGCGCTTGACAATGAGCGCGCGCCGCACCTCCACGAGCGCCCGGCACATCCCCAAGCATCAATAATTGATGCTTTGGAACGTGTTCACGAGGACCCGCTCATAGTTGGCACCCTCGTAGGGCATCGCTTTATCGTTGAGGAACGCGGCGCCGACCCCTCCGCCACGTCGCGCCCCGATATGTTGGGTCGCGCGTCGAAGCTCATCGATCACCGTCTCCGCCTGCTCGAACGCAGTCTTGCTCTTGTCGAAGAAGCCGCCCGATTGGTAGGCCATCCCCTCCTCGAACCGGTAGAGGAGCTCGTCGCCGCCGGAGACCTCCTCGGCGTAGGCGGTGGCCGACTCGGCGAAGCGCCCCTGCTCGAAGGCGCGGAGCTGGCCCGAGGTGCGCGACGGGTAGCTCGTGAAGACGGAGCAGCCGCCGGTCGTCGCGGCGAGGCACGCGGTGAGGGCGAGGCGGAATCGTCCGATCACGATGGGGAGACGGTACGGACGGGGCGGCCGGTTCTAAAGAGGCAGAGGACGGGTACCGGTACCCGTCCCCGCCGCGCTCACTTGGCCTTCTCTTTAGTTGGCTTCGTGTCGCTTCGCGTCTTTCGTGTCTTTCGTCTCTTTCTTCGCGGGCCCCTTCGCCCAATCGGGGAGCGCCGGTTCCTGGACCTGGGTTCCATCGGCGCGGAGCTTGACCGAGTGGGCCGTCGCCTCGGCCACCGCGGCGATCTCGACTTCGTAGACGACGACGGGCGTGATCCAGCGCCACGAATCTCGCGGTCGCGCGGGTCTCCGACTTGAGGATCTGCGCAATCTTGCCATCGACCATGGGCTTCAGGAGCGCGTCGGCAGCCGCCTTCGGGAGATCGGCGGCGTCGATTTTCTTGGTGAACGAGATCACGATTCCATCGGGGTCGCGTTGAACTCCTTCTTCTCGCCGTCGAGGTAGAACTCGACCTCATACCAAACCATCGTCATCGTCTCGGTCGTCGAGTCGACGTAGGGGACCTCCTCGACGAGATCGAAGACCATCGTTGGGAAGACCTCGCGCATGGCTTTCACGGCGCGCGCGGCCGGCTCCGGAATCGGCCCGTCCTCCTTTCGCGGATTCTTGGGAACCGCGGGGGCTTGTGTTCCTTGGCAACCCGGCTGTCGAGAATCTTGCCATCGGGGAGACCGTGGTGCTGAGCGCCCCCCTTCCCCCTCGAGGCGCGCGGTGTAGCGGATCACCGGCTCCGGCAATGCCACATATCGCACGACGCCGCGGGTCTCCAGCTTCGTGATCTTGGCGGCTCCCGCCGGCGCGAGCTTCGCGGCCGCGTTGCCCACGAGCGTCGGCAGATCCTTGGTTTCGACGGGCTTCGTGGAGCGGATCGCGACCCCATCGCTCGAGACGTTGAATGTTTGCTTTACGCCGCCGGCGCGGACGTGGATCGTCCAAAGGTTGCATTCGGGGCCGCCGATGCCGAGGGGTGGCTCGGCGTTTCGACGCTCTCGAGCGCGCTCCCCGGCGCGGCGGCGAGCGCCGCGCGAACAGCCCGGTCGGCGCCGTCGGGGATGGCGGGGGCGGTCTTGGGCGCGGACCCGGATTTGGCTGTCGGCGCGGCGCGATCCTGCGGGGCGGCCGCGGACGCGATAGTTGGGATCATCGACAGGGCGACAACAAACGCGGGCGAGCTCGCGAGAAACATGCGTGCATCCTTGGAGATTGGTACCGGTGCCGATCGCCGCCCGTGATTGTACAGTGATCATGGGACCCATCGACGACAGGGGAAGAAGGGCGACAGCGCGCCATCGCGGGGGCACGGCGGCGTGAATGATCCGGCTCGTCCCGCACGCGCACGGTCACAACGCTGCGGCAGCCCTCCGCCAGTCGCCTTGCAGAATAGAAATCGATTTCGAATCTATAAAACCAACGATCCCAATCGCCCGCGGAGCGGCGGCGAGCCATGCGAACCCCACTATTCCAGAGCGAATGCGGGCTTCCGCGGAGCGCCTAGACAAATCGCGGCCGGCGCGCCGATCCTGGGTCGGCACTTCCTCTTCACGAAGAGTCGATCCATGTTCAGCCGCCCCCTCCCGCCGACTTGCGCCGCCCTCGCCCGCGTCTCCGTCGTCAAGTGGACCTGCCTCTTGGCATTGCCGCTCGTGCTCCCGGCGCAGCCGATCCCAACGATCCCGGCGATCCCAACGATCCAGCGATCCCCAATTAACTCGTCGTCGCCGAGCGCCGTCTTCAAGCTCGCCATCAACGCCTCCCTCTCGCAGCTGAAGGCGCAAATCCAAGTTTCGAAGAAGGCGTTCTTCGATGATCTCAAGACCTACGAAACCGCGATTCACGACGGCCAGTTGGTCACGACCTGGACGTCGACCCTCCATGAATCCTGCGTGACTTTCCAGATCGCGGTCCGCGACGCGGCAGCCACGGCCTATAGCGACATTGCCACCGCGGGTGCCACGATCCTCGACGACCTCGCGAGCGGCGGACCGCTGAACGGCGTCTATCCCAACGATTTCTATCTAGGCGGCGGCGGCCTTTTCGACAAAGCCAATGCTGCGGTCCGCGCCCAGCTCGAGAAGCTCTATCCCACGATACGAATCGCTTGCACGAAGACAAGCGCGATCGCCGCGAAACAGGGGGCCGCGCTCACGGTCCTGTTGCGACCGCCGGCGATCCCGTCGGAGTACTACATCGCCCCGGGCACCGATGTCCACTTTGGGAATCGCCTCGGCCTCGATCTGCTGATTTCGCTGAACCGCAGCGCCATCGAATCCGACGGGCGCGTTTGGTTGGGGGCTGGGCCGGGTCCTCGCTGTGGCAAATCAATCTTTCCGTTTTGGAGCCGAGGGCGATACGGGCTCGACGACCCCCTCGAGCGGCCGATGGAGCGCCTTCCTCAACGACGCCGGCACCTACTTCAACAAAGGTAACTATATCGTCAACGACTCCGCCGAGGACGACGTCACGGCGGTGGGGTGGGCGTTCAGCTTTAGGTAGGAAAAGGGGACATTCTTATTTTCGTCACGCGCGAAATGAGGAATGTCCCCTTTCCCGTATTCGACTCTCGGCGATCAACAGCGCGAGCGCCACGAACTCCAGCCGATGCGTCGAAGCTCGCCTCACGCTGTAACGAAACCCGCGGAAATCGGATTGAGCAACGCACGGTAGGTGCATCCATACTGCGCCGACCCCGTCCTCGAGTGGCCATCCAACCTCCGCAGCGCCTCACCTTCATCGACTCGCTCCGCGGCTGCGCGCTGTTCGGTGTGTTCGGCGCGAACCTCGATGATCTTCTCGGGGCTGACATACATGACCGACGAGCAGAAGGCGCCGGTCGCCGCCACCGCGCTCGACAAGATCGTGACTGGCCTCGAGCTGTTCCTCATCGAGAACAAGTTCATGGGGCTCTTCTCATTTTTGTTTGGAATCAGCTTTTGGCTCTTCCTCGATCGCGCGCGCGCCCGCGGCGCGCGCCACGAGGCTCTTCTACCGGCGGATCGGCTGGCTGTTCCTCATCGGCGCGGCGCACGGTTGGCTTCTGTGGTGTTTCGACATCCTCCGCTTCTATGCGCTCTGGGCGCTCCTGCTGCCGCTCTTCGTGCGCATGGGGCTGCGGCGTTTACTTGGCATCGCGCTGTTCACGATCGTGGTGGCGCCGGCGCTGATCTCCGGGCTGCGCCGCTGGCTCGGCGCGTCCGATGACTCCGAGGCCGCCTTCAACGCGCTCGCGCTCACCAACTTTTCGCGCGGCAACTATTCCGAGGTCCTCGCCGCCAACTGGAAGTACGACTGGTTCCTGACGCTCTCGATCAGCCAGATCGGCTACCAACTGGGGATCGCCGGGCGGCTCTTGCTTGGGTTGTACGCGGCGCGCGCGCTCGACCTCGGGAACCTCGAGCGCCATCGCGCGATGCTCGTGCGATGCCTCGTCGCCGGCGCGATTGTTGGGATCGCGGGAAACGCCGTCGTCGCGGGACACCTCCTCGCCGGCGGCGAAGGCTTTTGGTTGCCTGTCGCGCGCAAGCTCCTCGTCGAGAGCGGATACTTGGGATTCACGCTTGCGTACGCGGCGGGAGCTCGCGTTGTTGTTCATGAACGCGCGGTGGACTCGCGCGGTGCGCGCGCTCGCCCCGCTCGGCCAGATGGCTCTTAGTTGGTACCTGATGCAGACTTTGTTTGGGATCTGGATGTTCTATGGATTTGCGCCGGGGCCGCATTTGATGGGGAGGATCGGCGCGGCTTGGATCGCGGTGATTTGGCTGGTGGGATATGGGGTGCAGGTGGGGCTCGCAAATGTGTGGATGCGGCGATTCCGATTCGGGCCGGCGGAGTGGTTGTGGCGGAGTCTCACGTACTGGCGAGCGCAGACCTTCAGGGCCGGCGTGCGCTAGCAACGGAGACACTCCGCATTCCTTGGCACACGTGATCAGCGAACAATCCGCGCCGCGCGAAGCCTGCGATATTCTTGGTAAATGGGCCCGACTCCTCTACGGCCCAATGCCAACGATACCGGAGCTCGAGCTCCGCCGAGATTCGCACGAACCGCGCGCGCTTGCCGTGCGGCCGAAACCTGGCTTCGACGTCCAACCTCGGACGCACGATGATCCCACTCTTGTCGACCACATGCTCCTCGCGGACCTTCGTGGTGAAGCCGCGCGCGTCGGTTTTCGGGTGAGCCGCCGCGTCGCGAAGCTCGAATAGGCCCCGCAACATTGTGACATCGACCATGACAATCCTGACGCGCCGGAAGTGGCGGAGGGGCGCACATTGTTGGGAATCTCGGCGACCGCGGTCGCGCCGCCGAGAAGCGCCCGGGTGTGCCGGAGCCGCCGAGGTCGGCCCCGCCTCGCGCGGTGTCGATCACCACTGTTTGTCAACGCGCTCCTAGACAAATCGCGGCGCCCCCTCGATCCTGGGTCGACCCCTCTCTCCTCGAAGAGTCGATCCATGTCCAGCCGCCCGATCCCGCACGCCGCCGCCCCCGCGCCCGCGCCTCCCTCCTCAAGTGGAGCTGTTTGTTGGCATTGCCGCTCGCGCTCCGCACGCAGCCGTCGCACGCGATGGCTCCAACCCCAACGATCCTGCCGACCCCAACGAACGCATCGACGCCGAGCGCCGTCTTCAAGGCGGCCATCAGTGCCTCCCTCGCGCAGCTCAAGGGGCAACTCCAACTATCGAAAAAGGCCTTCGTCGACGATCTCAAGACCTACGAAATCGCCATCCAAGGCGGCCAGTCGATCATCACCTGGACCTCGACACTGAGCACCAACTGCGAGACGCTCCAGGCCTCGATCTATGACGCGGGAGCCACGGCCATCAGTGACATCGCCGCCGCCGGAAGCAACATTCTTTTCGAGCTCGCGAGCGGCGGGTCGCTCAACGGCGTCTATTCCAAGGACTTCTATTTGGGGGGCGGCGGCCTCTTCGACAAAGCCAGGGATTCGGTCAAGTTACAGATCGACAAGCTCTATCCCGCGCTTGCCAATCGATTGAAGAAGACGGCCGCGGTCGCCGCGAAGGCCGGGGCACGCTCACGATCCTGCTCAGGCCGCCGGCCACCAACGTCGACATCTACATCAGTGACTTCACTACCGGCGCTTTCTCCAATCGCCTCGGCGTCGATCTGTTGGTTGCGCTCAATCGCGGCGCCATCGAGCCCGACGGACGCGTTTGGGTGGGCGGCGTGGGAGACCCACCTATTCGCAAGTCAATGTTTCCATCTACGGCGCCGAGACCGACACCGGGTCGGCCGCGGTTGGCTTTGGCCGATGGACCTGCTTCCTCGACGACGCCGGCACCTTCTTCAACAAAGGTAACTATATCGTGAACGTCTTCGCCGACACCGATAAGGCGGCGGTGGGGTGGGGTTTCAGCTTTCGGTGAGAAAGGGGGACACTCTGATGTTCCTGCGCGACATTGTTGGTAATGTGGTCTGACCCATTTGCCACACATGTCACGGCGCAACCCCAAGTAAGAGTCCCAAGAAAGAGGACTGTCCCCATTCACCCCCGAAACGTGTGGGCCCCATGCCACTCGAGCGCCGCCTGCGAAGGTCGCATCTCCGGTTGCTTCGGCAACAGGATCTCCTTCCCGTCGAACGCATAATAACGCTTTCCGTTTTGCCACTCATCGCGGAGCGCGCGCGAGACACGGAGACGGTAGTCCGGCGTCACCGTCGCGTAGCCGAGGTCGAACAGAGTGTGAAACTCCTTTGTCAATAAAAGGCCGTTCTGGAGATGGTTGCTGCGCGGGCCGAGATAGGGCTGGACGTGCGCCGCGTCGAGGACGGGCTCGGTGCGCTCGCCGGTGACGGCGCAGCGCCGGCCGTAGGCATCGAGGAGTCGATAGCGAAATACGTTCTGGCCGATTCTTGGCTTCGTGCGCGCCAGCACGATGGCGCGCTCGTCGGCGGCGAGGGGCTCGAAGGCGCGGCCGAACTCGGCCGGCTCCTCGAGGTGGTCGTATTGGATCTCGGCGAGGAGGCGCGAGGCGCGCGCGGGATCGCTCTCGGTCTTGCCGCGCACGATATTGCGCTTCCAACCCTCGGCCTCGCCCACGGAACCCAACGATCGCGCGGCCAGAACACCGCGTCGCGCAGGATCGTGCAGCCGAGCGGCGCGCGCGGCGATGCTTGGGTTTCGGAGGTCGATCCGGCGATAGTTGGCAATGCGGTCGAGGAACCGGAGCGGATCGGGATCGCCGTTCTTCTCGCCGAAGGTATCCCAGGCCTCCTGGAGTCCGAGGACGGCGAAGTGCGCGAAGAAGCCATACCCAACGATCGCGTTCATTGGCGATTTCAGCCGGAAGAAGACCGGCTCGCCCGGGCGCAGGCGCTTCATCGGCGCGGTCGAGGTGGGCGACCAAGAGTTGACTTCATCGAGCGGGCCACCCGCGGCGCGCGACGCGAGGTGCTCGAACCAGGCGGAGTCGGTGACGGCGATGAAGGGGAAGGGCGACAAGTGGAGCCGAAGCCGATTCTAGCCGCCACCTTGGACACCCGGCGAATCCGAGGTCACTGTGTTCGCCCACCCACACCCTTCGGAGTCAACAAAGATGGCAAAGCTCGTCGCACTGTACAAGAAACCCGCGGACGCCGCCGCGTTCGATGCATACTATTACAAGACCCATGTGCCGATTGCCAAGAAAGTCATGGGGCTGCGGCGATATGAGGTGAACATTGGGCCGGTGATGACGCCGACGGGCGAGTCCCCTTACCACGTGGTCGCAGTCTTGAGCTTCGATTCGTTGGACACGATCCACCAAGCGCTGAAATCGCCCGAAGGAAAGGCCGCCGCGGCCGATCTCGCGAACTTCGCGCAGGCGGGGGTCGAGCTCCTGATCTTCGGGACGAAGACGCTCTGAGAAATGGGGTGAGGCGCCATTACCAATGATGTCGCCCAGCCCATCGAGCGCGCTTCGCTTTCGTTCATTTAGCGACGGAACCCCCGAATCCACCAAATCCGCCGCGCCGGGCGCCAGCCGCCGAAGCCGCCGCCGCCCAACCCACCGCCGAATCCGCCGCCGGGATTCGCAACCCCACTATTCAATCCGCCGCCGAGCTCACTCCCGAGTCCTCCCCACCGCCGCTATTCAATTCGCTCCCCAATCCTCCCCGCCACTGTTCGATCCGCTTCCCAATCCGCCGCCCAGCAATCCTCCGCCGGATCCCAATCCCGATCCGCCCCAAGGCTGCCATTGCCGAAGCGGCTTCCCCACGATTGCGCCCCGTTGGTCGCCCCTTGGTTGCGAGACCACAAATCCTGATTGAGGGACGCTTGGGTGTTCTGTTGGTTCCAGTTGCCGAGACCGGACAGCGCGCCCGACGAGTTGCCGAGACCGGGATTGTTACCGCCCAGATCGCCGCCGCCCAGACCACCGCCAGCATTGTTACCTCCACGATTGTTGGCAATCGCCCCGCCCGCCGCCGCGCTCCCCCAGCTCCCGCCCCCTTGATATTTCTCCCACGAGCCGTTGGTGTTGCGGTAGACGTTGCCGTCGTGGCCGGCGTAGAGATCGCCGTTGCCGGTTTTCGCGACGGCATTCCCACCGATCCCCTTGGCGGCCGCGACCGGTTGCCCCGCCGAGTTCTCTGCCCAGCCGGTGGCGCCGAGCGCGCCGGATTGGTGGCCAGCCTTCGCCCATTGGTTGCCTTGTTGGACGTAGCTCTTCCCCCACGAGGAGTAGCCGTTCGCGCCCCCGAATGTTGGGAATAGGTGTTCGTCCAGGGGTTGTAGGCTTGCGCCCCCAGTGCGCGCCGTCGGGGCCGTAGGCGAAGCCGCCGCGCGCGTAGGTGCCGGTGGCCGGGTTGTAACAAGCGCCCCACCCGCAGCCGCCGTGCGGGCCGTACCACCGCGCAGCCGCTGCGGTAGTAACAACCCCAACCATAACTGTAGTGGCAGGCGAGTCCGTAGGAGTAGTAACAAGGGGGTAGCAGCACCAGTCGTTATTGTTGGCGATCGCCACGCCGAGCGCCATTCCAGCGCCGAACATGAGGGCGCCGGTGGTTGCCACATATTCGCCGCAGTAGCCGCCGGTGTAGCCGACGATGACGGTGGTCGGCGTCGAGCCGTAGACCCGCACATAGGTGACGTTGTAGATGGGGCAGGTCGGCGGAATCGTGTAGATCACGGCGGGAACCTGCGCGCAGACGGTCCAGGGGCCGGTCGGAGCCGGAGCCGTGAACCACACCGCCTGATGGCAACAATAATATTGCCCGCCGGCGAACACGACCTCGTACGGGGTGTTCACCGCGTAGGTCATGGAGGTGCCGGGGATCTCCACGAACTTGGGCGCTCCCTGGTAGGTGACCTCGACGGTGGTCTTGTCGGTCGTAATCGTGGCCTTGTGCGCCACCGATGCCAACAAAACCGCGTCATCGGCCTCCTGGGTGTGCGGCACGGCCGAGAGGACGAACCCGACCGGGCTCGCCGGCGGAATCTTGGCAAACTCGGCGGGGAGTTCGGCCGACGCCGCCGCCCAGGGGCCCGCCGGCTTCGGCGCGCGGAACCACCGCCCGGCCACGAGGAAGTAATAATTGAAATCGGCCAGATCGAGGAAAAGTGGGGTCGTCGGATTGCTCACGTACATGAGCCGCGTCCCGGCGATCGGCGTGTACGACGGCGGCCCATTCGTGACGATCAGCTCCGCGGGCACTTTGCTCGTGATGACATTCGGCACGACCGCGAACGGCGACCCCGGCACGTGCTCTTTCACCGAATCCCAATGATCGGCGGAGGGGAGCTTCGAGAAATCGGCCGGGAGCGTGGTGCCCGCCGCGAACCACGGACCCGCCAGCGGATCGGGCGCCGTGAGCCAACTATCGCCGACCAGCAGGTAGTACTGCCCCGCCGTCGGATCCATCAGCACCACCCAGTTGGTATTCACCGCGAACATGAGGCGCGCGCCCGGCACCGGCTGGAACTGCGGCGCCCCCATGTAGATCACCAAGATTGCGGGCGAGTCGCTGGTATAGATGGGGGCGGCTCCACGTTGAGCGCAACTCTGGGAATCTTGCTCACGTCGTGGAGGCAAGCCAAGACTTCGTCGAGCGACGCGTGGATGGCGCCGCTCGCGGGGAGCAGGCTCTTCACCAGTGGATGAGCGGCTGCGATTCGGCGGGCGAGAGGCCGGGGATTGCGGGTCGCACGTTAAGTTGGTGATCTCGACGGTGCGCGTGATGTCGTCGACCGCCGTCGCCCCCGTGATGGCGACGACGCCAACGTTGGCTTGGCCCCCGACTGCGGCGAGATCGCGAGCGCGCAGCGGAAGGCGATCTGCGCCTGGTCCTTCCACGAATCGACCTGCGGCTGATACATCACGATCTTGTCGCCCCCCTTTTCGAACGTGCGCGGCCAGACGGCGGGCGTGGCGGGCGCTGCGGGCTCCTGCCGGCGCGCAGCCCCGAGCGCCGCGGCCACGATCAACATTCCGAATCCAAACATAAGAAAAGAAAGGTGGCGTGCGGTCTTCATGGTGGCTGCCTCCCGTGGAGATGCACGGGTCTCGAGCGCTCGGGGGCCGCGGCATTCTATCTCGGGCACCGCGGGCGCGCCGCACCGGCGAATGTCACAAAAAGCGGGGACAGCCCTTATCGGCTGTCCCCGCCACAAATCGCGGACTGCGTCCGTCGCGCTAAACCACTACTTCTTATCCGTGGCCGCGGCCTTGTCCGAGCCCTCGTTGTACGGCTTCGGCTCGCTGAGCGCATTCTTGCCGGTCCAGAACTCGATCGAGTTGAAGATCAGCATGTCGCCGAGGAAGAAGAGCTCGTAGACCGGAACGATGTACAGGCCGAGGTTGATGAGTTCATTCAACCACTTGCTGTCGGTGGCGCGGGTGTTCCAGCTGGCGAGACTGTTGAAGGCGCGATAGCTGCCGACGCAGCTCGTTCCGATCAAGAGACCGCAGAGAGTGAGAGCTAAGGCAAGTTTTTTCATGGGAGGTTTTTGTGGGGTCCAGTGGGATCGCCATCCGCGGATACCCCGCGGACGATTCGAACGAGGTGATTTTGCGAAACCGTCGAATCCTCGCGGGAGCAATCTTGGCGCGGCGCGCGTGTTCTTTCTCCTCCAGAATCGCGCGGCACACGGGAAAGATGGGCTCAGGCACCATATCTGGGGTCGGCCGCGATCGCCGACCCAACTCCGCCCGAGGAGAATGCCCCCTTTCCGGCCCCCAAAAAGGGGACAGCCGCCATCGGCTGTCCCCGCCACAAATCGCGGACTGCGTCCGCCTCGATACGCCACTATTTCTTTTCCGATCCCTCGTTGTACTTCTCGGGCTCGCTCAATGGATTCTTGCCGGTCCAGAACTCCGAGCGAGTTGAAGATCAGCATGTCGCCGATGAAGAAGAGCTCATAGACCGGAATGATGTACAGGCCGAGGTTGATGAGCTCGTTCAACCACTTGCTGTCGGAGGCGCGGGTGTTCCAGCTCGCAAGACTATTGAACGCGCGATAGCTGCCAACGCAGCTCGTTCCGATCATGAGGGCGCAAAGAGTGAGGGCAATCGCTAGTTTTTTCATGGGAGGTTTTTGTGGGGTCCAGTGGAATCGCCATCCGCGGGCGGGCCGCGGACGATTCGAGCGAGGTCATTCTTCGAAGCCGTCGAATCCTCGCGCGTGCATTATTGGCGGGTAGCGCGCGTTCTTTCTCCTCCAGAATCGGCGCGGCGCGCGAGGAAATGGGGTCAGGCACCATACCTGGGGCCGCGAACCATCTCCGCCCCATTTCCGCTAAGCTCCCCGCCCCATGCCCTCCGGCGCGGGCGAGCTCTTCCCCGGGCGTTCGCCACACCACCTTCGGATCCCACACCTGTGATGGCGCAGTACCTGCGCGCGAAGGCGCGCGTGGGCGAAGCGCTGCTCTTCTTTCGGCTGGGCGACTTCTACGAGCTGTTCTACGAGGATGCCAAGATTGCGTCGCGATTGTTGGGATTGACCCTCACCGCCCGCTCGAAGGAGCGCGGGGAGGACGGCGAAGCCGATCCCGATGGCGGGGGTGCCGGCGCGCGCGGTGAATGGGTATCTGCGGCGCCTCGTGCGGGCGGGGCACACGGTCGGCATCTGCGAGCAGCTCCAGGATCCCAAGCAAGCGAAGGGGCTGATCGATCGCGACGTGGTGCGACTCGTGACCGCCGGCACGCTCACGGAGGACGAGCTCCTCGACGGCGCAAAGGCAAACTATCTCGCGGCGGTGGCGTTCGACGGCGAGCGGGCCGGGCTTTCTTGGTGTGAGCTCTCGACGGGGCGGTTCGTCGCGTGCGAACTGCCGCGGCGTGCGCTGGGCGACGAGCTGGCGCGCCTCCAGCCGGCGGAGCTGCTGGTGGCGGAGCGGAATGCCAACCAAACCGACACCAAGGAAATCGAGGCGGCGACCGATGCGGTGGTGACCGAGCGCTCCGACGCGTCGTTCGTGCTCGCCTCGGCGCGGCGGCGGCTCTGCGAGGCGTTCGGCGTGGCGACCCTCGAGGGCTTCGGGATCGACGACCGCAATCTTGGGATCGCGGCGGCGGGGGCCGTCTACGACTACCTGCGCGATACCCAACGATCGGCGCTCTCGCACCTGCGGCGGATCGAGCCCCACGAGCCCGCGGGATACGTGGTGTTGGATCGCGCCACGCGCGACGCGCTCGAGCTGACCGAGAATCTGCGCGAGGGCGGCCGCGGCGCGACGCTTCTATCGGTGGTGGACCGCGCGCGCACTTCGATGGGGAGCCGGCGGGTGCGCGAATGGTTGCTTTCGCCGCTGCGCGACGCGGCGGCGATCCGCGCGCGCCAGGCGATCGTGGCGGAGCTCCACGAGGCGACCCCCTGCGCGAGCGTCTGCGCGCGACCCTCGCCGAGATGGCCGACCTCGAGCGGATCGTGGGGCGGGTCGGCGTCGAGCGCGGCTCCCCGCCGACCTCGGCCAGCTCCGCCGCTCGCTCGACCAGATCCCAACTTTGCGCGAGGCGCTCGCGGCCCACGCGCGCGAGCGCGAGGCGTGGGGAAGGAGGCGCCCCTTTCCCAACAATACGACTCGCTCGATCCGTGCGACGAGCTCCGCGCCGAGCTGGCGCGCGCGCTGGTCGAGGCGCCGCCGCTGGTGGCGACCGAGGGTGGGATCCTGCGCGAGGGCTTCCACGCCGAGCTCGACGAGCTGCGGCTCCTGTCGCGCGATGCGAAAAGTTGGCTTTCGCAACTCGAGGCGCGCGAGACCGAGCGCACCTCGATCCCCAATCTGAAAGTTGGGTTTCACCGGGTGTATGGCTATTTTCTGGAGGTCACCAACGCCCACGCCGACAAGGTCCCCGCCGACTACGCGCGGATCCAGACGCTCAAAGATCGCGAACGCTACTCCACGAACGAGCTGCGCGAGTTCGAGGCGAAGGTGCGCACCGCCGAGACCCGCGCGATCGAGCTCGAGAAGGGGCTCTTCGAGGCGCTCCGCCGAAAGGTGGCATCGGTCGCGCCGCGGGTGCTCGCGACCGCGCGCGCCGTCGGCGAGCTCGACGCGCTCGCCTCGCTGGCGCAAGTGGCCCAAGACCAACGATACGTCCGCCCCGAGATCGACGACTCGCTCGACCTCCTGATCGAGCAGGGGCGCCACCCGGTCGTGGAGGCGTACGCGAGCGAGCCGTTCGTTCCCAACGATACGCGCCTCGACGCGGGGGCACGCCTCGTGGTCCTGACCGGCCCCAACATGGCGGGGAAGTCCACCTATCTGCGCCAGGTGGCGCTCATCGTATTGTTGGCGCAGGCGGGGAGCTTCGTGCCGGCGCGCCGCGCGAAAGTTGGGATCGTGGATCGCATATCCACGCGCATCGGCGCGAGCGACGACCTCGCGCGGGGCCGTTCGACCTTCCTCGTCGAGATGGTGGAGACCGCGGCGATCCTGAACCACGCGAGCGAGCGCTCGCTCGTCGTGCTCGACGAGGTCGGCCGCGGCACTTCCACTTTCGATGGGATGGCGATCGCGTGGGCGGTGGCCGAGCACCTGGTCGCGCGCGTGAAGGCGCGCACCCTCTTCGCGACCCACTACCACGAGCTGAACGAGCTCGCTTCCCACACAAAACGCCGTTCGCAACTATCGGGTCGACGTCAAGGAATGGGGGATCGGGTCGTGTTCCTCCGCCAAGTCGTCGAGGGCACCGACCGGAGCTTCGGCCTCCACGTGGCGCGCCTCGCCGGGATTCCCAACGATGTGCTGGCGCGCGCGCGCAGGTGCTGCGGGCGCTCGAGGCCGAATCGTTGGCATTGGCGCCGCGGATCCTCGGCACGGCGGCGAATGCCAACAAAGAGGGCTCGGCCGCGCAGCGCTGCCGCCAGGCAGCGGCGAACGACGCGCTCCCGCGCGCGGATCGTGGCCGAGCTGGCCGCGCGCTCGATCCCGAGCGGCTCACGCCCATCGAGGCGCTCCTCATCCTGGCGCCTCCGCGGGACTCGGCTGGACGGGCACCCAAATCGCCGCCCCCGGCGCGCCCCCATAGGCCCCATCCGGCGCCGCCGCCCGCCGACGCGTTGACCCCGTCGGCCGCGCCCCGTACCGTTTCCGCCCCAGAACTCTCTATTTTCGATCGAAGGTCTCCCATGTTTGGAAAGCTCGCCGCGGTTGCGTTCCTGTCGTTGTTCCTGGTCCAGGATCCGCCCCTCAACTCCTACTTCCTAAAAACCAGCAGGTCCTGAACGGCGAGGTCCAGGCCGTCGACGGCGAAAAGGTCACGCTCAAGGTCGCGATGTTCGGCGGGACCGCGGTGATCACACGCAACCTATCGGACTTCACCCCCGATTCGGCCTGCATGATCGTTTCCCAACAATCGAAGGACACGGTCGACGACCACCTGAAGGTTGCCACCTATGCGGCGAACGCCGGGGTCGAGTACATGGCGCGGAGGGAGTTCAAGGCCGCCTACGCGCTCGCCGTCAAAGACAACAATGAGGCATAAGCAGATGGAGGTGAAGAAGGCCGCCGCCGACGTCGTCGAGAAGCTCTTCAAGCAATGCATTGCCAAGAATGACATGACGGGGGCGAAGAAATTCCTCGACATCCTCGTGATTCGCCTCGCCGACACGCGCACCGAAGCGGAGCGCGCCGCGCTCGTCAAGATGATGGACGACGCCGAGATGAAGTACGAGGCGACGCGCAAGGCTCGCCGAAGAGGCGCAGGAGGAGAAGACCGACGCGGCGAACCGTGCGAACACCCCTCAAGCCGATCGAGGCGCTCATCAAACAAGGCCAACAATACAACTCGACGGGGCTCAGCGCGCAGGGGAGCTCGGCGAAGCAGGCGTACGACAACGCGATCCAGAATTACGTCCAGGCGTACCAGCAGCTCACGGGGCCTCCAGAAGAGCAAGGCCGATGACAAGATTCTCCAGGACAAGATCTCCACCATGCTCGTGAATCTCATCTCGATCGGGATCCAGACCTGTATGAACGCGGCGAGCATGCTCATGACGCAGACCGACTACCAGGGGGCGCTCGAGTACGTCAACAAAGCGCTCAAGGTGGATCCCAAGAATGAGGAGGCGCTCGAGATGCGCAGTCAAATCCAGCAGGCGTCCTCGGGCACGGGCAACGGCTGGGGTTGGGGCTGGGGCGGGCGGCCGGGCGGCGGGCGTCCGGGCGGGCGCGGCCGCTGAGAGTCACCTATCCGTAGAACCCAACAATAAGGAATGCCAAGCATGTGGAAGCCGCTCCTCGCGTCGTCGCTCCTCTTCCTCGCGGCGGCGCAGGAGCCGCAGGTCACCACCTACACCCTCAAGACCAATCAAGTCTTGACGGGCGAGGTGCAATCGATCGAAGGCAATAAAGTGATGCTCAAGGTGTCGATGTTCGGCGGCACCGCGGAGATCTCGCGCAAGCTCGACGACTTCACACCCGACTCGGCGTACCGGATCCCTCTCCTCCCAGGCGAAGGACACCTACGACGACGACATGCGGCTTGCCAAGTTTGCGGCCGAGAACGCGCTCTTCGAGTCAGCTCGCACGCGCTTCCGCGCGGCCTACGCGCTCGCCGCGACGGCGAAGGACGAAGCCAAGCAAACGGAGGTCATGACCGTCGCCGCCGACTACGTCGAGAAGTTCTTTCGGGCGAGCGTTGCGAAGCGCGATTTCACCAATGCCAAGAAAATGCTGAGCATCCTCGTGGTGCGGCTCGCGGAGACGCGCACCGAGGCGCAGCGGGCCGAGCTGGTGAAGCTCCTCGACGATGCCCAAGAAAAGGCGCGCGAAGAGCGGAAGGCCGCCGAGGACGCGCGCGCCGAGAAGAATCGCGACGACGAGCGGGTGCGCCTCCTCAAGCCCATCGAAGCCAAGATCAAGGAAGGGAACCAGGACAACTCCGACGGCCTCGTCGCCAAGAACGGCGGCACCGCTCGCCAACAATACGACGCGGCGATCCAGTGCTACATCGAGGCGTACAAGGCCTTGACCGGCCTCCAGAAGAGCAAGGCCGATGACAAGATTCTCCAGGAGCGGATCTCCACGATCATTCCCGATCTGTACTCCGACGGCATCGAGACCTGTATGAACGCGGCGAGCCTCACTCATGACGAAGACCAACTTCAACGGCGCGCTCGAGTACGTCAACAAAGCGCTCAAGGTGGATCCCAAGAATGAGCAGGCGCTCGAGATGCGCAGCCAGATCCAGCAGGCGGCGGCCACGTCGGGAAATCGGTTTTGGTGGTAAGGCGTGGGACGCGCCGCCGGTTTGATTGGGATTCCGGCGGCGGCGCTCGCGTTGACGATCGCCCCGCAGGATGCGGCGAGTCGGGGATCGGCATCGAGAGCCGCTGAGAGCAAGCCCGCGCCCCTGCGTCTCGTTCGAACTTCCCAATACTCACTCAACCGCGATCTCGAACGCGAGCGCATTCGCGACATCGAATCCTTCTGGCTAACGAAATCGGGAACGATTCAGTTCGTCCGGCGCGAAGGGGATCGAGATGGCTTCAGTATCGTGTCGCTCGATGCGAAAGGACGAGTGACGCGCGATCCGCGACTCGAGATTCCGGCGGGTGTCGAGCCGAGGGGCCTCCAATGGGCGCCGCTCGGAGATGCATACCTCTTCGCGAGCTACAGCACGCCCGTGCCAACCGAGATGGCGAGATACTGTGTTCTCTCCATCTCCGATGGAAAGTTGGTAAAAGACGGAATGGTCGAGCAGATCAAGTCAGTCAGATCCGTCACAAGGGTCGGAGATGGATCGCTTGCGATTCATGGCGAAGCTCACCGACTGGATTTCGTCGTCCTGTATGACGCAAAGCTCGAAGCCAAATGGACGTTCTCAACGGGTGAGGACACGAACCCTCCGTTCCTATCGTTGGGCCGAATCGTCAATGTTGGTGATTCAACGGTCGCAATCCTCGATCAGTCGGGCACTGAACCCCACTTGTTCTCGGTAAGAGATGGCGCGCGCAGCAGAGTCGACTTGACGAAGGATTTCCACCTGTCCACGGCTGTCCCGGATGCCACGGGATGTCTTTCAGCGCTTGGCACCGACACGAGCCGCGGCCAACAGCGAATCTTCCGATTCCTGCGATCGGGCGACGTGAAGGAGATTGGAATCCGCGACCTCATGACGACTCGCCGGGTTCTCGAAGGCAACTGCGCGTCAATTGCCAACGATCAATCGATGTGGATATCGGATGGCATGGCACTCACACGGTTCGATTCGCATGGCAGAGTTACCGACGAGCTCGGGCCAAAGGTCACGCCGGATTCCCTGACGGACATCGGATCCGCATGCATCGACTCGAGCGGCAACCTCGTGATCCAAGATCAACGATCGGCGGCCATTCTCTACTTCGATGGCAAGGGTACGCTGCGACGCTCGGTTCGGATGGACGCTTCGGATTTCCCAACTATCACTCCATTTCCTTGGATAATGCCGTTCATAACCGCCGACGGACGCGAGAATGTTTACATCCAGTGTCCATTGCGTGGAAACAACGTGCGAGTCTCAGCCGATGGAAGCTTCGAAGCTACTCGAGAAAACCCACCAAGGAGCCATCGAATACAACTGCCGAACTGGTGATCACTGTGTCAGGAGCCCAGTCGCCACGACTCACTATTTTGCAGATGGTCGCGCGCCCATAGAACTGGATCCGGAACCACCGAGAAACCAATCCCGCCGGGTCGCGGCGCCACTCGATGATGGATCAGTTCTCACGCTATGCCAGATGGACAACGAGTTTCGTCCCGCGGTTAGCTTCTACGGGCCGGGGGAAACCTCGAAATGTTCCTTCCGCTCAATGTGCCTGACACTACTAACCAAACTGAGTGTCGGCAAGCACTGGGTTGCGCTTTCGGGTTTCGCTCAAGGATACCTCATTGATCTCGCGACTCGCACCGCTCGTTCCATTGAACCTCAGCCGGGCACCAGAGACTTCGGCATTTATGAGTATCTCGTTCGCGTCGAGCCGGACGGTAGTGAGACTCTTCTTCAGGTCAGCGTCGAGAGCCGCCTCGTCCGAACGTACAAGCTTCCAAGCCCATAGGAAGAGGCTCTCGCCGAACTGCCAGTCCAAAGAATCCAGGCGCGGGCCGCGTCGAGGTGTGCGTCATGAACTCCCCTATCGCGCAAGCATTATTGCTCTTCATTGGACTTCTCTTCCAGGAACAGAATCCCCGCCACCGCCCTCACCGGCCTCGAGAAAACCCCACATTTCGAGATCCATTACCGCCCCGGCTCGCGCGCGGAAGCCTCGATCGATCGCACCGCGTGGGCCGCCGAGGAGGACATCCAAAGAATCCTCCGCGAGCTCGAGCTGAAGGATTTCAAGCACGTGATTCGTTTGTATGTCTACGACGACGTGCCGGAGCTCCAGAAGATCACCGGCGTCGGCTCCGGCGGCCACTCGACCACGCTCGAGTCGCACATCCCCTATGACAACGATCAGACACGCCTCCACGAGCTGGTCCACGTGGTGGCCGAGCAGTTCCCAGAAAAAGGGAGCGAGGATCGCAGCCTATTCGCGGCCGAGGGGCTCGCGAACGCGGTCCTCCGCTTTGTGACGGGCGTTTCGGTCGATTCGGTCGCCGCCTTCTATTACCAACGAAAGGAATTGCCCCCGCTCACCGAGCTCGCGACCGGCGATTTCTATACTTGGCTTGGCAAACACCCCGGCTTCAACGGCTACGACGTCGGCGGGAGCTTCTTTCGTTACCTCCTCGACACCTACGGCGCGCCGAAAGTGCGCAAGTATTACAAGGGGGTCCCGGCGAAGGAGGCCTTCGGCGCCGATCTCCCCGCGCTCGAGAAGGGTTGGCACGAGCGCCTCGCGAAAGTCAAGATTCGCCCCGGCCTCGCGGCGCTGCTGAAGGAGCGGCTCGTGCGCGAAACCGCCGCCGAGCGCAATCCCAACGAAGCGAAACTCAACGATGCGATCCTCGGCGCCGCCGCCGCGTGGAAGAAGCTCGACGGCGCCGCGATCCCCGACGGCGACCCGGGCGTGTGGGAGTCGGGGGCGCTCGTCACGAGCGGCGTGAAGTCCCAGGGGATTGGTCGATCGCGCGCGTGGGCGCCGACGCGCTCGGCGACGCGATCGTGCGCTGCCGCGCCGAGCCGCTCGGCACTTGCTACGGCGTCCAAATCCAGATCGGGACGCGATGCCAGGCGATCGTCCTCCGCGGCCAGGGGACGTTTCTCTACAGCCAGGTGGGGTGCGTCGCCCACAATCCCACAACCCAACTATCGAAGGAGCCGGTCGAGATCGTCCTCCGCCGCCGCGGCACCAAGGCGTCGATCTGGGTCGATGGCACTTTAGTTGGGGAGGGTGACGTGGATGCCGAGCCGGGCGTTCTCGGAGTTGGCTCCGTCGGCGGCAAAGCCAAGTTTTCCCAAATCGCCACACGGAAACTCTGAGGTCAGCGCGGGACCACGAAAGCGCCGGGGGTGGGTGGGTCGGCGCGGCTTCTGCGCAGGGCGGGATGGTAACAATCGGCGCCTACGCGATGCGCAGCAGAGCGCCGACCCACCCACCCCCGGCGCTACTTCTTTTGAAGACGCCCTCGAGTTCCTTGCCGACGCTCTCCACACCTTTCTTCAGCGCATCGGCGCTCTTCTTTAGATCGCCCCCAGCGCTCGCATCGCCGGCCGCCTTTTGTAGCAATCTGATCCATGTTGGCGATCGAGCCGCGCACCTGCTCGATGGCCTGCTCCCCTTCGTGTTTCAACGCCTCGGCGACCGCCTTCGGCAGCTGCGACGCCCCCGCGGTCGCCGCCCGCGCGCTGATTTCCGCGACGATCCGTTTCAATAGTTGGGGATAGTCGATCCGCGATTGGGTGGGGCCGCCGCCGATGTCGCTGAGATGGATGTCGGGGATCGGGATCGCCGTCGTCGTGCCGCCGGCCGCGAGCCGCAGCATCGCCCCCGTGACGAGCACCTCCTTCACGAACAGATTCTTGGAGGCGGGCCCCTGTTCCTTGGGTTTCTCCGGCGGCCCATTCCCAACTTTCCGGTCGAGGTTCGCCATGAGCGCGCCGAGGTTGGTGCTCGTGCCAGAGAGCTCGATCGTCACCTCCGGCCGGTCGATCGTGATGTCGTTCACACACGATCGTGTCCGATAGCAACGATGTCGGGCTCGCGCCGATGTGCACGTGGCCCACGCTGAAGCAATTCTTGGTTTTGAAGCCCGGCGGGTTGCCGATCTCCATCGCCGACACGCCGGCCGAGCCGCCGAGCAGGCTGAGCGAGCCGGAGCCCACGCTGACCGGCACGTCGAGCGCCCACGCGGTCCCCTTCTCGACCGCGGTGCGCAGCAGCGAGCCGCCGAAGACCGTGACTCCGCCGAAGAGAAGGATGAGACCGACCGCCGCGATCGCGACGAGCCGCTTGAGGAGGGTGCTGGCTTTCATGGGTCCAGGGTAAGCACGCGTACCCCTTGCGGCATACTCCGCGTCGTGGACGACCGGCCGCCGCGACTCGTGGACCGCCTGGTACCGCGGGCGTGGCCGCTCGCGGCCGCTGCCTATCTTGCGTTCGCGGCGATCCAACCGCGCGGCGGCTTCGCCGCGATCGACGTCTGCCTCTTCCATCGCGCGACGGGGCTCCCCTGCCCCTCCTGCGGCCTCACGCGGAGCCTCACCGATTTGTGGCATCTGGATCCCGCGGGGGCGTGGAGCTGGAATCCGCTCGGATTCGTGGCATTCCCGCTTCTCCTCGCGAGCGCGGCGCTCGCCTTCGCGCCGCGGCGCGTGCTCGAGCGGATCGCGGCGGCGCTGGGCGCGCGCGGACGATCGGTTTTGTGGGTTTCCGCCGGCGCGCTCGTGCTCGTGTTCCTCTTTGGCGCGGCGGCGCGCGGCGGCGGTCGCCGCGGGGATTACCACATTTCCGTCTGGGGCGATAGATGGCCGCTGAAATAGTGCTTTTGGCCCGAGCGCGAAGCACTTCCTTCAGCAACCCGCTAGATTGTTAGCACGGTGCGGGTGTTGTCTGTCGCGATAGGTGGTGTTGCGGCTTGCTTGCCTCTGAGCGTGGCGGGGTGGCTCGGCGCCGGGCGCGCGCTGCAGCTTGGGGTGGGTGCGCGGCGGGACGGGGTGGGGTAGGTCGGCGCTCTGCTGCGCATCACCAAGGATCCGATTGTTTCCATCCCGCCCCGCGCAGAAGCCGCGCCGACCTACCCCACCCCGTCCCGCCTTAGGTCGCGCATGACCGGATCGTTAGGTTCCAATCATGAATGCGAGCGCCGGGGGTGGGTGGGTCCAGGCGAGTTTGTGCGCCGCATCGGCGCAACAACGTTAGTTGTGATGCCGCCGCGGCCGCAACTCTTCGTTGCGGGCCGCGGCGCGTCCATTTCCTCGGGGTTCCATCGGCGCACATGTCTGAGCCCCGGGGCCCACCCACCCTCCGGCGCTCGCGTCTGAGCCCCGGGACCCCCCACCCCACGCTTGGTCCGTGCTCCCCGCGCCGCCCCACCCCCACACTCAGCGGCCAGCTTTTCCGGCAACACCACCTATCGCAACGGCCCCCACCATCACGTCGCGAATCTTGGGATCGAGCGAGCCGCGCCGGAGGAACAGCCAAGAATCCTGCAGGTAATGCATCAGCAACAATCCGAACCCAAACAAATAGTAAGCAATCAGGAGGGAGCCGGGGCTGTACACCCCGGGGCGACCCCGCGGCCGCGAGCTCCGCGCTCGAGGCGCCGAAGATGGGCCAGCGCCCGGCGCCGGCGTAGCTGATGCCGGCGGCCAAGCCGAGCATGATCGAGACGACCGCCACGGTGCCCGCCACGCAGGCCCAGTAGAAGCGCGCCGCCGAATCCGAGGCTGTGAACCAGCGGGCGATTCGGCTTTGTTGGGCTCCGCGGGCGCGCGCGTCGGCGTGGAGTCGCCACGACAAACGCAAAGTATTGCGCGCAGTGCCAGGCGTTCATCCCTTGGAAGGCCGAGTCGAGGTTCGGGACGAGCGGCACGAGGAAACCGAGCCCGCCGGTGAATGCCACCGACTGGAACCGGTTCCACTCGAGCGTGCCGTCGCGCCACTGGCGCGCGGCGCGCGCTTCCCACGCGGCGACGATCCCTAGCAAACGACCAGCGCGCCGACCCAAATCATGTCGAGGCGCGCGATCGCCGGAATGATGGGAACCGTGCGGCCGATCCGGAAGACGTAGTCGTCGGCGAACTCGCTACTCGCGCCGAGCGAGAGGACGACCCGCGTCGCCAGAGAGTTGGGATCGGCGCGCGGCACCTCGGGGCTCGAGCCGTCGATCATCGCCATCCGGAAGAAAGCCAAAGGATAGAGCGAGCCGAAGATGACGGCGAGGTCGAGGAGCCGCCCCATCGAATCCCATTTTCCGTTTTTCGTGGCGTAGCTCGAAGCGCAGAAGGCCGTCTGCTGCAGGATGTGGAAGCTCGCCCAGAAGAAGAATCCCGTCAGCAACAGTTGCATCGGCACGAAGCCGAGGATCCGAACCCCAAGAAAACGCTCGCGATCGCGGTGCCGGCGACGAAGGCGAAGAGGAGCCACGAGGCGATGAGCGCCCCCGCTCGCCCCGGCGATACTCGGGGCTGAAGATCGTGCGCATCATCGTGGCCGCCACGTGCGGCCCGCCGAGCGGCAGCATCACCAACAATGTGACGATGTCCTCGCTCGTCCCCACCGACAGGCCGAGGTTTCGGCACAAATAGAAACTGACGATCGGATAGGGCACCAAGATGGCGCTCCAAACGATCAGCCGTTGATCCCATCGAGACTCGCCAGGATTCCCGGAAGCCATGCGGGGGACTCGAATGAAAGGGGGTTACGACGGCCGCCCGGCCGTCGGCGTCACCCCCGGATCTTTCATTAGGCGGAGCGACGCCGCAAGAAGAACTTTCGAGCCTCCACCAGCAATACCGGCAGGATCGAGAGCAGGAATACCGTTCGCCAATCCTCGAGGCTCAAGATCTGGGTGTGGAAGATCGGTGAGGCCCAAGTCCAGTGGACCAGCAGCACTTGGAGCGCGATCGATACGGTGATCGCCAGCAGCAGCCGGAGATTCCCACGGAAACCGACCGTGAAGATCGATTTGCTGTCGTGGCGGAAGCTGAAGCAATTGAGCATCTGCGACACGACCACGGTGCAGAACACGCCGGTTTGCATCCGCCGGTCGGCGAGCTCGCGCGTCCCGGCGCCGCCGTCATAGAAATACAAGACTGCGAGCATGGCGGCGAGGTAGAGCGCGAATCCTTGGTAAACGACGTTGAAGATCGTGGCGCGATCGAGGAGGCGCGCGCCGCGGTGGCGCGGCGGCCGGCGCATCTCGTCGGGGAGACGGGCTCGGTGGCGAGCGCCAGCGCGGGCGGCCCGTCGGTGATGAGATTCATCCAGAGGATTTGTGGGATGCAGCGGCACGGGAGGCCGAGCGCGGTCGCGGCGCCGACGAGCGCCACCTCGGAAAGATTTCCTGCGAAAAGGCACAATAACGCACGCCGAATGTTGGCATAGACCGCGCGCCCCTCCTCGACCCCCGCCACGATCGACGCAAAGTTGTCATCGGTGATCACGAGGTCGGCGGCCTCGCGCGCGACGTCGGTGCCGCTCTGCCCCATGGCCACGCCGATGTCGGCTTCCTTGATCGCGGGGGCGTCGTTCACCCCGTCGCCGGTCATCGCCACGACGGCGCCCCGCTTCTTCCAGGCGCCCACGATCTTCAACTTCTGGTCGGGGGCGAGCCCGCGCGTAGACCGTCACGTGGTCGACGATGGCGGCGAGCTCGTCCTCGTCCATCTTGGCAAGCTCGGGGCCGGTGATCGCGCGATCCCCAACTTTGTAGATCCCCACTTCCTTGGCGATGGCGGTCGCGGTGCCGACGTGGTCGCCGGTGACCAGCACCGTGCGGATCCCCGCTCCGCTCGCACCCCGCGACCGCTTCCTTGGCTTCGGGGCGGGGCGTGTCGGCCATCGCCACCAATCCGAGGAGGGTGAGCTGGCGCTCGAGGTCGGCGGGATTTTTGTTGGTATCGGCGTCGGCGAGCACGCGGCTCGCGACGGCGAGGACCGCTCCCTCGCCCGCGAGCGCCAGGCTGCGCTCCTCGATGAGCGCCGTTTGCTTGGCATCGAGGGCGACCGGGCCGCCGTTCGTTTGGATCTGGGTGCAGCGCTCGAGGATCACCTCGTGGGCCCCCTTCGCGAAGAGGACCCCGCCGCCCGCCGATTTGTGGAGAGTCGACATCCGGCGGCGATCCGAGTCGAAGGGGCCTCGGCGAGGCGCGGGTGGAGCTGCTCCGACGCCCCGGATCCCATCCCAACTTTCGCGCGGCCGAGACGAGCGCCACTTCGGTGGCATCGATCCCCACGCCGTCGCGGACGTTCGAGCATGGCGGCGGCGACCGAGAGGACTTCCAGCGCGCGCCGGTCGGCGGCGCCGTCCCACTCGAGCTGCTCGCCGCTCCCCAACACCACATTTCGGACGGCCAGCTCGTTGCGGGTGATCGTGCCGGTCTTGTCGGCGCAGATCACGCTCGCGCAGCCGAGCGTCTCCACCGATGCCAATCTTCGAAGCAACACATGGCGCTTCAGCATCCGCTGGACGCCGATCGCGAGCGTGATCGTGACGATGGCCGGGAGCCCCTCGGGGATCGCCGCCACCGCGAGGAGCTCACCGCCGTGAGGAACATATCGCTCGCGGCGATCTGGGCGCTGAGGCCGACCGCGCCGCGCACGAGCCCCATGCGCGAACACCGCGGCGATCGCCACGCCGCACACCACCAATAAGAGGCGCCCCACCTGCGCGAGGTCCTTCTGGAGCGAAGTGGGCTCGCGCTCCGCGTCGCGCACGAGCTTCGACGATCTTGCCGAGCTCGGTGTCGGGGCCCGTGCCGAAGACGATCGCCCGCCCGCGCCCCCGCGATGCTCGTTCCCAAGTATACGCATCCGTGGCGATCGCCGAGCGGAGCGTGGGGATCGCGCGAGGCTCGCTCGTCTTGTCGGCCGGAAAGCTCTCGCCGGTGAGCGCCGATTCATTGGATCGCAAGGACGACGCCCACACCACGCGCGCGTCGGCGGGGAGGAGATCGCCCGACTCGAGCTCGATGAGGTCGCCCGGCACGAGCGAGGCCGACGCCACATTCGCCGCCACGCCGCCGCGCACGACCCGCGCCTTCGGCGATGCCAACTTTCGGAGCATCTGGAGCGAGCGTTCGGCGCGGTACTCCTGGAGGAATCCCACACATGCGTTCAACACCACGATTGCGAGGATCACGCCGAAGTCGATCCACTCGCGGAGCAGGATCGTTAGGATCGCCGCGACCAGCAGCACGCCCACCACCGGCGAGAGGATCTGCCCCTTCAGGATCGCGAATCGCGAGGGCCCCTCCTCCTCGGCGATCAGGTTGGGGCCGAGGCGCTCGAGGCGCGCGCGCGCCTCCGCCTCCGAGATGCCTTTGGTGGGATCGGTCTGGAGAGCCGCCGCGACTTCGGCGACGGTGTCGTCGTAAAACTGGCCGGACATCGAGCCGCAAAGCTTAGCGGCCGGGGCGCGCCCGATCCTCCCCTCCCCTCCGGCGCCCGAGGTCCGTACGATCGGCGCCGAAATCCCATGGCACGCGCGCCCTTTGTTTCCCGCTCCCGTGTTGAAGGCTTCTTTGGATTTGCTTGGGAGGTGCCGCCGGCACGGGGCCCGTTACTTGGTATCGGGGTGGGCCCTCGACTGGTTGGGGATGCGCTTCCCCTTCGGCACTCTCGTCGTGAACGTCGTCGGGTCGTTCCTCATCTCGGCGATCATGCAAGTGGCCCTCGCCACCGATCTCGTGTCGCCCGAGCTGCGCCCTCGTTCTCACCGTGGGATTCTTGGGGGCTTCACCACCTTTTCGTCCTTCAGCTACGAGACCGTGAAGCTGCTCCAGGACGGGGCGTGGTTGGTTGCAGGCCTGAATATCGCGGCGAATGTCTTCGGTTGCCTCGCGGCCTGTTTCGTTGGGTTTGCGGTTTCCAAGTGGGCGTTGGGCGCGTGAGCGCCGGGGAGTGCGGCGACCATGCGCGTCTTGAGTGGTGAGCAGGTCCTCATACGGATTTTCATTGGTGAATCGGATCGTTGGCATCACGAGCCGCTCTCCGAGGCGCTGCTCCGGCGGCTGCGGAAGGAGGGCTTCGCGGGGGCCACGGTGCTGCGCGGGATCAGTGGCTTCGGCGCGCGCAGCGTGATTCACACGAGTCACATCCTTCGGCTTTCGGAGGATCTGCCGATCGTCGTGGAAGTGGTCGACACCGAGGAGCACGCCGCCAAGCTCACGGCGATCCTCGACGAGATGGTGCCCGAGGGGCTCGTGACGATGGAGAAGGTGCGAGTCCTCAAATACGCGCCCGGCACGCGCCCGCCGTCGGAGCCGCCGCGCCCATAGGATCGGGCGCTTTGTTGGTAAACGCGCTTACGTGGTGAGCGCGTTCAGCTCGGCGACCGTCAGCGGCACCGCGAAGGAATAGATCTCCTCCGCGAGCTCGCGATTCCAGTTGAGGCGCGTGAGCGCGGGGATCGCGAAGACGTCGAACGGCATGATTGGGGATCCGTAGCCGAGCGCGTAGCTGAGGCGATCGGCGAGCTCCACCGCGGCGACGAGCGTGCGATCGCGCGCCGGCGCCTCGCCGCCGTGATGGCAACAAATCGCCGACACGACCGCCTCCGGGAGCGGCCAATGTTGGGCCACGGCCATCCCCACCGTTTCGTGGTGGATCTCGACGAGGACGACGCGGTCCTCCTGCGTGACGCGGATTCCCATCTTTTTCTCGAGGCGCGCGAGCACCGCGGCGACGGCGATCTTCCCGATGTCGTGGAGGAGCCCCGAGAGGAACGCGGTCTCGTGGTCGAGCCGCAGCTCGCGCCCGAAATACATGGTGAGGAATCCGCTCGCGACGCTGTGCCTCCAGAGGAGCTCATTGAGGCGCGGGTGCACCAACTTTCCGCCGGCCACCTTGGTGGCGATTCCCAACATTAGGGAATGGAGGCGGCGGTAGCCGAGGAAGGAGATCGAGTGGCGGAGATCGTTGATCGGCTCGGTCGGCGCGTAGAGCGCGGAGTTCGCGAAACGCAACACTTCCACCGCGACGATCGGATCGGTGCGGAGCGCCTTCTCGATTTTGTTGCTGTCGATGTTCGGATTGCGCAGCATGTCGATCAGTTGCATCACGACGCGCGGGAACGCCGGGAGCTCCATGTCGCCGTTGATCTTTTTCTGGGCGATCATCCCGCTCACCAACTTTCCTCGGCCGAGAGATCGTTTTCGTTGGGATGACGGAGCGTGCCCGTTTGATACTCGGGGGCGTCGAACCAACGCCGCTGGATCGCCGGGGGCGTTTGGCTGGGATTGGTTTTCGAATCCGCGTTCGACGGCGGCATGGCGAATCGTGGGGCCGCCGGACTCGACGGCACTACGCGATGCGATGTGGATCGGAAGATTCCGCTGGGAAACTGTTGCCTGCCCGCCGCGCTTTTGGCGCCGACCGGAAGGGTCTGCCGGGTCGGCCGCGCGAGGCGGAAGAACCTTCCGGGGAGCGAGACCACATAGAGAGGCGCGCGCGCGCCGCCGGCGCGCGCCCAACCGATTGAAACTCCGCGAGTTACAGCGCGCCGGGTTGAGCGCCCGCGCCGCGCCTGAGTTTGGCTGCGCGCGTGCGCCAAGGAGGGCGTGCGAATCGACTCTCTCCACCCCCAGACCGACTCCCGCGCGGATGGCCCGCGCGGCGAGCGGTCGTCGCGCGCCTCCGCGGAATCGCCCTTCGACGATCTCCTCGGCGGCGCGCGTGCAGAGGCGCCGGCGACGCGCGCGCCAAAGCGGGCGGACGACGATTCCCAAGAGAGGCGCGACGCGAATCCCAAGAAAGAGAGAGAAAGCGAACGACGACGCGGCGGCGGCACAGCAGGCGGCGGCGTCGGCGCCGGTCGAGCCCGGCGCGCGCCGAAGCCCCGGCGGCCAAGGGCGAGCGCAACGGCGACGCCAAGAAAGCGGGCGCGGCGGCAGGCCCGCGTCGGCGCCGCGAACGCCAAGAATGCTGCGATGGAGCAACCCCAACTTTCGGATGAGGCCGCGGATTCCGCGAACGCCGCGCCGCTCGAGGCCGCGAAAGCCGAACCCACCCGCGGCTCGAATCCCACGAATCCGAATGTCGTCGATCCGCGCGGGCGGCTCCGACGGCTCCCGGCGAGGCGCCGAGCATCCGCACTGGCGTCACCACGCCCGACAGCCAACCCAAGAATACGAATCCACGCGCGCGGCGCGGCGTCGACCGACGCGGCCGCGGCGCCGCCCGCCGAGAAGCGCGGCGCCGAAGCGCCCGCGGCCGCCGATGGAAAGGTGGCTTCGGCCGCCTCCAAGGGCGAAACCCAAGGAAACGAGCCCCAAGGAAACGGCGACGCGGCGAACGGCCGCCCGGGGAGCGGACACCAAGGAAACGCTGCCGGGCGCACGAGCACCGTCGACGCCGGCGTGGAGCTCCGCGCGTCCGCGACTCCGGCAACCCAACTTTCCGCGCCGTTGGCCGGCGCCGACGCTGCGCCCTCCCCCGCCGCCCCCGCCGCCGCCGCGCCGATCAACATGCCAACTTTCGCCGTCGATGCGGCGACACCGAACACCAACGCTGCCAGCCCCACCTTTGTCCCCGCTTCCGTCGGCGCCCGGGTCCCCCAACTCCCCGGGCGCCGATGTGGAGTCGGTCATTCGCCAAGTGGTCGTTCACCTGCGGCCGAACTCGACCGAGCTCCGACTGCGCCTCGATCCCCCGGGGCTCGGCGAGCTGCGCCTGCGGTTCGTCTACGAGGCGGGGCGGGTGCGCGCGCGCGTCCGCGCGTCGGAGCCGGCGACGGTGGAATTGTTGCGTTCGCACGCGGGCGATCTCGGCCGCGCGATGCGCGACGCGGGGATCGATCTTAGCGACCTCGACGTCCACGAGGATCGCCCGCGCGGGCGAGCGCTGCCGGTCGATGCGGCCGACGACGCGCCGGCGCGCCGATCCCAACGATCCGAACCCGCAGCCGAAACCCAACGAACCGAAATCCGCCCGGCGCGGCGCCCCCACGCGGGCGCCGTCGACCTCTTCGTCTGATTCCCAACGATCGAGATCCCATGACCATCCAAAACGTCTCCTCCGTCGGCTCCGATTCGAGCGGCTCGTCGGCGGCCGGCATCGGCGCGGCGCAGACCGTCGACAAGGATCAGTTCCTCCAGCTCCTCGTGAGCCAGCTCAAGAATCAGAATCCGCTCGATCCGGTCAGCAACGAAAACTTCATCGGCCAGCTCGCGCAGTTCTCGTCGATGGAGCAGCAGACGCAAACCAACTCCAACCTCGACACGCTGATCCAGCTCGAGGCGGCGAGCGCCACGATCTCCCACCTAACGCAGGCGAGCTCGCTGCTGGGGAAGAAGATCGCCTACACCGACCCGAACACCGGGAATCCGGGGAGTGGGGTGGTCTCGTCGGTCGGCCTCGAGAACGGCGCGGTCGTCGCGAACGTGAACGGCACGGCGGTCCCGATCCTCCTCATCACGGGCGTCCAAGACAACGCGCCCGCCACCAACTAACAGGTCCAAGCAACAAATAGCGAACCTCCAGGAAACCAATCATGTCCAGCAGCCTTTCCTCCGGTTTGACCGGCCTCACCGCAAGCCAACAATACATCGACGTCGTCGGCAACAATATTGCCAACGCGAACACGCCGGGATACAAGGGGCAGCGCGCGATCTTCTCCGAGCTCCTCTCGCAGACGTTCCGCCCCGCGACCGGCCCCGGCGCGAATGTCGGCGGGACCAATCCCATCCAAGTGGGGCTCGGCGTCCAGCTCGGCGCGCTCACCGCGAACATGGGCCAAGGGGCTTCTCGAGCACCGGCCGCGTCCTCGACCTCGGGATCGAGGGTGAAGGATTCTTTGCGTTGACCAACGGAACCCAACGATTCCTCACGCGGGTCGGCTCCTTCGGCCTCGACTCGAACGGCACGGTGGTCGATCAGCGCACCGGCTACAAGGTCCTCTCGCCCACGGGGAGCTCGATCTCGATCAATGCCAACGAAGTGATCCCCGCAAAGGCGACGACCCAGGTGGTCTTCCAGGGCAACCTCCCGGCGAAGGTCGGCGGCCCGAAGGCCCAGGTGATGGCGAGCTCGGCCCCTTCACGCAGACGGTGGCGGCCGGCGGCGGCCCCGCGGTCGCGACGACCAACCTCAACGATCTCCTCGACAACCAAACCGACTACGTGAACGGCGACACGCTGCTCGTGAGCGGGCTCGACGCCGACGGCACGCCGGTGAATGCCACATTTACCTACGGCACGGACGGCGTCACGGTCGGCTCGCTCATCACGTTCATCAATAATAACTATACGGGCGCCACCGCGGCGCTGAAGCCCGACGGCACGATCGAGATCACCGCCAACAATGCCGGCAAGACCCCGCTCAGCCTCCAGATCGACACCGATCCGAAGACGATCTGGGCGAATCACAGCTTCATCGTGACGACCGCGGGCTCCGACCCCGACAAGGTCACCTCCTCGATCGATGTCTTCGATCAGGCGGGGCTCCGCCACAACGTGACCCTCACCTACACGCGCCAACTCGCCGGCGGATGGAACCTCGACGCGTCGATGCCGGCCGCCGACGGCACGATCGTCCAGGGGCAGATCAGTGGCATCCAGTTCGGACCCAACGGCGCCTTCGCCGGGATCTTCGGGCCGAACACACAGATGAGCTTCCAGTTCGCGGGTCAGCCCGCGACGCAGAGCATCTCGATGTCGATCGGCACCGCGGGCACCTTCGACGGCGTGACCCAAACCGGCGACACGCAAACCGTCCAGGCGAAATCCCAGGACGGCTACACCTCGGGCGATTTCAACGGGATCACGGTCGACGCGTCCGGAAACATCATTGGTGTCTACAGCAATGGCCAACAAAAGACGGTGGCCGAGATCGGCGTGGCAACCCTAACGAACACCGACGGCCTCTCGCGCGACGGCGACACGCCTCTTCGTCGAGACGGCGAACTCGGGGACCGCGGTGCTCACCAAGGGAAGCGTCGGCAAAGCCGGGCTCGTCCGCTCCGGCGTCCTCGAGCAGAGCAACGTCGACATCGCCCACGAGTTCGTGAACCTGATCGAGGCGCAGCGCGGGTTCCAAGCGAACGCGCGCGTGATCTCCGCGACCGATCAGATGCTCTCGGAGCTCGTGAACATCATCCGGTAAAGTTGGTGAGCGGCGCGCCGGCTGCCACCGGCATGACAGGCGCGCCGCGCGTTTTGTTGGTGTTGGTTAGAAGTGGTTCCAGAGGTACTGGTTCGTCACCTCGTGGTGGAACTGCACTTCGCCCGCTTTCACCATCGTGCCGAGTGCTTTGGGCGATCGCTCCGCCGACGCCAGCTTGATGTCCGAGAACTTCTCGTGCACCTCGGGGCCGAACAGCTCGTCGCATCCATGTGCTCTGCTTGAAGAGGCGGATCGCGTCGAAGATGTTGTCGGGGAGGAAGCGGGTGCGCGAGCGCTTCGCCTCATCCTTGGGATCGCTGTCGGGCCCCTGGACGCCGGTCACGAAGAGCGCGTGGAGCGCCATGTAAATGTTGGTATCGGGGCCGACCGAGCGGACCTCGATCCGCGCGCTCGCGCTCGTTGCCGAGCGGGATGCGGATCATCGCGCCGCGATCGATCGGCGAAACCTTGATCTGGTTCGGCGCCTCGAAGTGCGGGTCGAGGCGGCGATAGGCGTTGACGCTCGGGTTGAGGACGAGGCAGAGATCGGTCGCGCTGTTGAGGATCCGATCGATGAACTGCCACGCCATCTTCGAGACGCCGTCTTGCCCAGCCTTGGCATAGAAGAGGTTTTCGCCCCTTGCGCGACCGAAATGTTGGTATGGGCTCCGCTGCCGTTGATGCCGACCACAGGCTTCGGCAGAAACGACGCGGTCATGTCCATCCGCGCGGCGATCTGGCGGCAAAGCAACTTGTAGAGCTGGAACTGGTCGGCCGCGATGAGCGCCTCGGCATAGGAGAAGTTCATCTCGAACTGCGACGGGGCGACCTCGGGGTGATCCTTCTCATTGGCAAAGCCCATCGCGCGCTGCGCCTCGGCGGCCGCGTCGATGAAGAGGCGGAGCGGATCGCTCGGTAGCGAGTGGTAATAGCCGCCGGTCGAGCACGTACTCGAAACGGCCGGTCTCGGGGAAATGGCGCTCGGCATCGCGCCCTTTGAAGATGAAACCCTCGATCTCGTTCGCCGCGTAGCAGGTGAGCCCCTCCTTCTTGTAAAGATTCGCGAGGAAGGTCTTGAGCTGGCCGCGGAGATCGCCGCCGTAGGGTTTGCCGTCGCGCCCGAGGACCTCGCCGAACGCGAGCACCTTGCCCGGCCCGAAGACATCGGAGGGAAGCCAATAGAAGGCGGGCCAGTCGATCGCGAGGCGCAGGTCGCTCTCCGATTGCTGGGAAAAGCCGCGGATCGAGCTGCCGTCGAAGGTGAGGTTGTCGTGGGACTTGAGGAGGAACTTCTTGTCGTAGTCAAGCATGTGGAGCCGACCCTCCAGGTCCGTGAAGCAGACCGTGACCGCTTTGATGCGCTTCTCCGCTTCCAAGTATTTGAGGCGTTCCTTCCGGATCTTCTCGGGATCGATCCGATCCATCCGCTGTTGCTTCGCCTCGAGATTCATCTGCTCGAGCTGGTCGTAGGGCACTTCGAGGAAGGTGCGGAGCAGCGCCGCTGCGGGGGCGGAGCTGGTCTTGGTCATGGGTGTCGTGTCGGCGATCGGGGTGGATGCGGCTGCGGACTCGGCGGCGGGCGTGGACGGCGCGGCGTGGCTGCTGGCGGCTTGACTGCGGCGGGTGGGCGGTGCGGTGGGACTTTCGGGCGTCATGGGGCGGCGGCTCCTGCGCGATGAAGTATAAGGGTCGTGGATTGAAGTATATCGGCACGCGTTTTTAGAGCAAAGCTCATCAAGTTAAATATTGTCAATGGGTGATTTATCCGATCGCCGCGGGTCGCGGGAGCCGGCCATGACCGCCCACGGCGCCCCACCGAGGCCATTCTCAGCGATCCATTGCGGGGTCGGGGCGCGGGCCGCATTTCCCCTTGCGAGCGCGTCCGGGCCTCCGGGCGCCAACCCAACGATCTTCGCCCCGGGATCCACCCGGGCTCCTCGCAAGGCGGCTCCCATGAACCCCAAGTATTCCGCGTTCCTCCGGCTCGCTCCCGTTTTGTTGGCATTCACAGGTTTCGCGTGCGGCGGCGGAGGAGGAGGCGGCGGCGGCACGGGCGGCTCCGACACGCTCAACGAAGGGGTCTACGACGTCACGTCGTTCGGTTACGTCGATCCGAAGCCCCAGAGCTACCAGCCGCTCACCAAACCCACCTTTGCCGCCGTCCGGTGCGACGAGGTGGCGGTGCTCGTGGGCGACGCGGACAAGTCCTTCGAGGTCGATGACAAGAAAACCTACGACGCGAACGGCATCTCGTATCCCAAGATTCCGTCGGAGGCGACGGCGGGTCTTGCCGTCATTCAGGCCATCCATCCCGACATCGACGGCGATGGGCGCCCCGATCTCGTCGTCCTGGGCCGCGTCGGCGCGTCGGGCTCGGCGATCTTGCGCGTCAACATTCTGACGTTCGTCAATGCGCAGTGGGTGAAGATCGGTACGTTCGATTGCAACACCGCCGGGGATCACTTCGAAAACGAATCGGCGACGCTCTCGTACGGCGACGTCGACGGCGACGGCCGCGAGGAGATCATCGTCGCGGCAACGCTCGACACGGATAGTTGGGTTCGCGTCTACGAGGATCCGATCCAGGGCGCGGGCTTCGGCGTCATCGCCAAGAATTCGCGTTCGCGGACACGACCGACGTGCGAGCGATCGCGGCGCAGCTCGACGACGACGGCGAGTCCGAGCTGGTCGTCTACACGCATCCACATGTGGGAACGCCCGCCGTCTACGTCCTCGACGACGCGCAAAAGCTCTACGCGCCGCTGATGTCGACGCCGCTCTTCGCGAAGGCCGGCCTCACGGGCGTCGAGCTCGTGGCGATCCAGCGCGACGACGACTCGCGCGATGAGATCGCCGTGATCGGCCGCGAGTCCACGAAGTCGCTCGTCGTCCGGATCTTCGACGACGCGGTGGCAGGCTTCCCACTCATCAAGGCCTACGATCCCGTGAATCCGGGGAACTGGGCCCCGGTCGCCAACACCAACATTATCCGCGCGCAGGCCGGCGACATCGATGGCGACGGCGTCGAGGAGCTCGTCGTCCTCATCGCCAACAAGTCCGGCTCGACCTACACGCTCAACGCCCGCGTCCACTGGGGCAACGGGACCGTGACGACCAAGCCGTACACATTCACGACATCGGTGCTGAAGAGTTGGGATCTCGCGCTCGCCGATCGCGACTCCGATGGAAAGCGCGAGCTCGTCGTCGGCTACGAGGCCACTGCAAGCGCCTCGGGAGTCACGAATCTGTATGTCAACGTTCAGCAGTTCGATGCCAATGATCCGACGAAGCTATCCCTTGCAGTTCGGATCGGTTCCGTTCCCGCTGTCGGGTCCGCAGCCGCTCGTCCTGGCGGGAGACGACTTCGACATGGATGGCGTTCGGATGCGCTGGAAGGGCATCAAGTTCCAGCAGCTCCCCGATCCCACGCTCATCGTCGTCCTCGCGGCGCCGCCCACCAAGAAAGGGATCAGCCAAAACTACGGCGGCTCCGAGATGAGCTACTCGACTTCCCACGGATATTCGACTTCGTACGAAGTCACCCGCACGAAGACCCTGTCGCTCTCCGGGGGCTTCGAAGCCGAGGATCCGACGGGTTGGAACGGCGGCGGCTTCAAGATCACGGTGGGAGGCGCGCTCTCGACTTCGGAGGATCGTCGGACTCGATCTCGACGAGCGTCTCGTTCACGGGTGGCTACGACCAGGACGTGGTCATCTTCGAGGGAACGCTCCACATGATTTACGTCTACGAGTTCGTTGCGGCGGCGAACCCGGCGCTCATCGGCACCGAAGTGTCGATCAACATTCCGCTCCAGACCAAGCTCTGCACAAGTGGACTCGCACGTTCTTCGAGGACACGTTCGGCGCGAAATCTCCAATCCCCGCCGACCTGCTCACGCACACAATTGGGAGTCCCGCCAGCTATCCGCGGCACACCGACGTCCAGTCGATCCTCGAGAGCAACGAAGGCTTCGAAGGCGACACCGTCACGGTGGGGCAAGGCAAAGGATCGAACGGCCTCGGGCTCTCGATGGAATCATGCATCACGGTCGGCACGGCGTGGTCGTGGGAGCTCTCCTTCGAAGCCGAAGGCAAGATTGCCGGGATCACCTTCGGGTTCGCCCGCTCGATGTCCGGTGAGCACGCTTTCACGGCGTCGACCACCAAGGGCACCGACTACGAAGGCAAGATTGGCGATATCCAACAATCCGGCGACTACTTCACCTGGGGCTACGACACCGGCATCTACATCTATCGCCACGAGCAGCAAGGCAAGGATCCCTTCCAGGTCCTCGGCTTCTGGACCGATCCTTGGGGTTCGGGCTATTGATTGCTCGAGAGTGCGCCCTTGAGCCACGCACGCGCCGCGCGCCAGTCGAGCTCCACCGTCCGGGTGGAAACATCGAGGGCCGCGGCGATCTCTTCTGTGGTGAGTCCTCCGAAGAATCGCAGCTCCACGACTTTCGCGTGGCGTTCGTGGAGCTGCGCGAGGCGCCCGATCGCCTCGTCGAGCGCAAGAATCTCGTCGAGATCCGCACCTCCATCCCCACGATCATGACCATCCAACTCGACACGCTGCTGCCCGCCGCCCCGTTTTGTTGTGTTTCGCGCGCGCGCGCGCTGGATCACGATCTGTCGCATCGCGAGCGCGGCCACCGCAAAGAAATGGGCGCGATCCTTCCAATCGGCCGCGGTCTGATCCACGAGGTGGAGATAGGCCTCGTGGACGAGCGCCGTCGGTTGCATAGGTGGCCTGCGCCCCCGCGCCGCGAAACCACTTCCCAGCTATCTCGCGCAGGCGCGCATAGACGATCGGCATCAATTCTTCCGGAGTCGCGCGGCCGCCGCGCATCCGTTGGAGCGTTTCAGTGACGAGCGCGCGTTCGTCGGGGGTCAAGTGGCGAGTGGCGTGATCGGGGCGGGTCCCTGCAAACACACTTCCCAAGGTAAGCTCAACGCGATCGGCGCGTGAATGCCTGGATTTGGTCGGGCGCCGCCAAGCCGTTTCCCATGATCTCCCCGACGGCGATCGATACCAACGCGCGGTCGATCTCTTCTCGCGCGCTTGCGATCTCCCGGAGGAGAGCCGCGATGGTTTCCTCCGCGGAGAGTCGGCGGGCGACGGCGCCCTCTACGCGCTCGCGCACTCGCTGCTCGCGCACGACACCTCGCCCGGCGATCCGCTCGGCCGAGTTGCGTCCCGTGTCTCCGAGCTCCTGACCGACGGCGACGACGAAAACGGCGGCGATCTGTTCACGCCCGAGCGGATCGGTGGGTTTCGGATCGTCCGGAAGATCGGCGAAGGGGGCATGGGGATCGTGTTCGAGGCCGAGCAGGACAACCCGCACCAGATGTGGCATTGAAGGCGGTGCGCCCCGGGATGACCACTCCCAACAATCTGCGCCGCTTCGAGCTCGAGGCGGAGGCGCTCGCGCGCCTCGAGCATCCGGCGATCGCGCGGATCTACGAGGCGGGGACGGCCGAGACTTCGTGGGGACGGATTCCTTACTTTGCGATGGAGCGGGTCCAGGGGCGGCCGATCTTCGCGCACTGCGCGGAGCGGAGTCTTGGCTTGCGCGCGCGCGTCGCAATGTTGGCAAAGGTGTGCGACGCGATCGAGCACGCCCACGGGAAAGGTGTCGTCCACCGCGACCTCAAGTCTTCGAACGTCCTGGTCGGCGACGACGGCGACCCCAAGGTTCTGGATTTCGGCGTGGCGCGCCTCGCCGAGCGCGGCGACCGTCGGCGCACCGAGCTGACTCTCGAGGGGCAGATCGTCGGGACCTTGGCGACCATGAGCCCCGAGCAGGTGCGCGGCGACCTCCACCGGATCGATGCGCGCAGCGATGTCTACGCGCTCGGAGCCATGGGCTACGAGCTGCTCTCCGGGAGCCCGCCGCTGCGCCTCGATGGCAAGTCTCTGGGCGACGCGGCGCGGATCGTCGAGGAGGTGGACCCTCCCCAACTATCGACGATCACCCCGGAGTGCCGCGGCGACCTCGACGTGATCATTGGGAAAGCGCTCGAGAAGGATCCCGAGCGAAGGTATGCGTCGGCCTCCGCGCTCGCCGCCGATCTGAGGCGATTCTTGCGCGACGAGCCGATTCTCGCGCGCCCCCGAGCGCCACGACGCTGCTCCGGAAGTTCGTCCGGCGCAATCGCACGCCGGTCGTCGCCGGTATTGTTGGGGTTTGCGCCCTCACGGTCGGCACGTCGCTCGCCGTTTGGAAAGCCATCGACGCGACGATCCAGCGCGAGTTCGCGACCTCCAAGGCCGCGGAAGCCGATCTCAGCGGACGGGCGGCGCGCAGCCAGGCCTATCGCGCGAATCTCTCCGCCGCCATGGCGGCACTGCAGGCCCCACGACGTCGAGGAGGCGACCCGCCGGCTCGACGAGGCGCCCGCCGATCTCCGCGGCTGGGAGTGGGATCATCTGCGGAGCCGCCTCGACGAGAGCGTGGCGACGTTTTTAGTTGGTAAAGGAGTCGTGACGGCGATCGACGTCTCGCCCGACGGCCGCTACGTGGCGGCGGGGCTCGAATCGGGGAAGCTCGAGCTCTGGTCGCTCGAGACGGGCGAGCGCGTGGCCACGAATCCGCGGACCGCCTCCCGGTGCGATGCGGTCCGATTCACTCCCGATGGAACGCAAGTCTTGTCTCGAGCTTCAAGGCCGGGGCCCATGTCGCGGCCTACGACATTCCCCAACTATCCGAGCACGGCGAGTGGACGGCGAAAATGCAATGGGTGGGGCCGTCGGTTTTCGACCGGACGGGCGCGCTTGTGTTGCGAATCCTGAGTCCGTCCACCGTCCAGGCAGTCGACACTTCCGATGGCAAGGAGCTCGCGGCATGGAAGACGGGCTCCAACGACTCCACGCTCGCCGCGAGTCCCGACGGCAAGCTCGTCGCGATCGGAGACCCCTCGGGATTCGGCGTGCGGCGCATCGAAGACGGAGCCACCATCTTTCGCCGCGACGTCGGAGGAGTCCGGTCGGTCGCGTTTCGCGGCGACGGCGCGCGCGTCATTGTTGGGATGTACGGCCCCGCGGCCCACGTCTGCGACGCCGCGACCGGCGAGAGTCTCCTCGTTCTGTCGGGGCTCGGCGCCGGCGTGAGCGACGCCCATGTCTCGCCGGACCTCCAGACGATCGCGACGGCCTCGGGCGACGGCACGGTGCGGCTGTGGGACTCAAAGTTGGGAATCCCGCTGAAGACTTGGCATGGCCACGCGGGCCGGGTCCGGCGGCTTCTCTTCACGCCCGACAGCCGGCGGCTCGTGACCGCGGGCGACGACGGCACGGTGAAGGTTTGGAGCGCGGCGGATGATTGGGATCCCTTCGTCCTCAAGCATCCGCAAACCGTCTACGGGATCGCCTTCTCGCCCGACTGCATGCGCCTCGCGTGCGGTTGCCTCGAGCCCGGGAACCCATCTTTCTTTATGTGGGATGTGGAGACGGGGTCTCAAATCGGTTCGTGGCTGAGCGGGCAGATGACGGCCGTCGCATGGAGCAGCGACGGCTCGCGAATCGCCGTGGGGCGGCACAACCACCCGATCTCGATCCTCGACGCGGACACCGGCACGCGGACCGCCACCGCACGACTCCTGATTACAACACCGACTCGATCGCGTTCGACCCGTCCAAGAACCAGCTCGTCACGAGCGGCGTGGATGGATTGCTCAATTACGAAGACGCCGCGACGGGAAGCCGCGCGGCGGCCTGCGGCTCGGCCCCTTGCGCTGGGAGTCCACTCCCATCTATCGGAACGGTGGTCGGGGGCCAAGGGAAATGGGTCGCCGCGAGCCGTTTCGATCGCACGATCGCGATCTTCGATGGACCCGAGCGAGAGCAACGATTGACTCTAAAAGGGCACTCGGATTCGTGGTATCGCTCGCCGCGTCGCCCGATGGGCGCACCCTCGCCTCGGGCTCCGTCGACGGCGAAATCCGCATTTGGCAAGTCTCCGACGGCGCGCTCCTCACGACGCTCCGATCCCACGCGCAGGAAGTCTTTGCGTTGGCATTCTCCCCGACGGTTCGCGCCTCGTGTCGGGTGGAAGGGATCGCACCATTCGCGTGTGGGACACCGATCGTTGGGAAGAGATCGTGCGGCTCGGCGGCCACACATCCTTTGTCTATGCCCTCGAGTTCAGCCCGGATGGACGCATCCTCGCGTCCGCCGGAGGGGACGACACGGCGCGATTGTGGGATGTCCACGCGCGCGCGGATCGATACCGCGCGCGCCTCGAGCGCGATCGAATCGTCGAGCGGACGGCGCCAATCGTCGAGAAAGCGTTCGCCGAGAACGCCGACAGAAAGGTGGCCTTCGCGCGTCTGCGCGAGACGCCCGGCCTCGACGCCCGATCGTTCGAGGTATTGCTGCAGGAGGGTCTGCGGCGCTGCGTCGAGTCGCGTCCGGCGCCACGCTGACCTGAGGGCTTCGCGCCGCACGCTGGTCAGCCGGCCTTGCGGCACGCTCGGGCGAGGAATCTTGGGAAATCGATTTCGGTGAGCAGGCGCGGTTTGCGTTTCCCGCGAACGCGCCCGGAGACCCGGGCACAACCCCAAGCCCTCTCCAAGCAAGGTCGCTCCCATGATTCTCAAGCGCTCCGCAATCGTCCATCTCGCTCCCATTCTGTTGGCATTCACAGGGCTCGCCTGCGGTGGAGGAGGAGGCGGCGGCACGGGGGCGCCCCACAGAAGAGCGCACTCAACGAAGGGACCTACGACGTCGCCTCGTTCGGCTACGCCGATCCGAAGCCGGCGAGCTACCAACCGCTCACGAAACCCACCTTTGCGGCGATCCGGCGCGACGAGGTCGCCCACCTCGTGAGCGCGCCGGGGAAGTCTTTCCTCCTCGATGACGCGATCACATACAAAGATAAGGGCGTTTCGTATCCGCCCATCCCCGACGAGGCGACCGCGGGAATGGAGCTCCTCAATGCCACCCATGCCGATGTCGACGGCGACGGCCGGCCGGAACTGATCGTCATCGGACGCGTCGGCCCCATGGGCGCGGCCATCCTGCGCGTCAACATCCTAACTTTCGTCAACTCCCAGTGGGTGAAGATCGGGACCTTCGATTGCAACTCAGCCGGCGATCACAACGAGTACGAGACCGCGACGGTGTCGGCGGGCGACGTCGACGGCGACGGCCGCGAGGAGATCATCGTGGCGGGAGAGCTCTTCCCGGATAGTTGGGTTCGCGTCTACGAAGATCCCATCCAAGGGGGCGGCTTCGGCAAGATCGCCCACGAGTCCACTTTCCGGAGGCCGAACGCGGGCCGCGCGATCGCAGCGCAGCTCGACGACGACGGCGAGACGGAGCTGGTCATCTACACGCGTCCCCACCAGGGAACTCCCGCGGCGTACGTCTTCGACGACGCCCAGCATGGCTACGCGCCGCTGCTCTCCATCCAGCTCTTCTCGGCCAACGACATCAGTGTCGAGCTCGTGGCGCTGAACCGCGACGGCGACGCGCGCGAAGAGATCGCCGTTGTGCGCCAGGTGAACTCCGAATCGCTGATCGTCCAGATCTACGACGACGCCATCGCGGGATTCCCACTGATCCAAAGCTACGATTCGACGGACTCGGGGAACTGGAGCAATCCCACATATCTTCGGCCCGTGCAGGCCGGCGACATCGACGGCGACGGCGTTGACGAACTCGTCGTTTCCGTCGGCCGCAAATCCGGCTCGACCTACACGATCGACCTCCGCGTGTACTGGGGTAATGGAACCTTGACGACGACGGCGACGCCCATCTCCACGACGAAGGTCCTCAAAAGTTGGGATCTCGCTCTCGCCGATCGCAACTCCGATGGAAAGATGGAAATCGTGACCTGCTGTGTGGTCAGCGCCCCGGGCAACACCGAGATGTTCACCAATGTGCAGGAGTTCAACACCGATAGCCCAACGAAGCTCCAGACGAGCTTCACCGCGGGCCCGTTCGCGCTCGCGGCGCCGACGACCGTCGTTCTCGCCGGCGATGACTTCGACATGGATGGTGCGCGGATTCGGTGGAAAGGTGTGAAGTTCCTGAGGCTCCCCGACCCGACGCTGATGGTGGTCCTCGCCGCGCCCCCACCAAGAAAGGCATCAGCCAGAACTACGACGCCTCGGAGATGACCTACACGACTTCCAACTCGAGTTCAGAATTCCTACGAAGTCACACAGGGAGTCACGATGTCGCTGTCGGCGGGCTTCGAAGCGGAGGATCCGACGGGATGGTTCGGCGGCAGTTTCAAAGGCTCCGTGAAAGCTGGGATCGAGATGTCGGTCGGCGTGAGCACGACGATCAAACTTCGACCTCGTTCACGGGCGGCTACGATCAAGACGTCGTCATCTTCGAGGGAACCCTACATATGATCTACGTCTACAGATTCGTCGCGGTCGGTGACCAAAACCCAGCTTTGGTTGGCACCGAGGTGTCGATCAACGTTCCGCTCGGGACGAATATTTACAAAGTGGACCCGCCCGTTCTTCGAAGAGACGTTCGGCTCGGCCTCGCCGCTCCCCGCCGATCTCTTCACCCACACCGTTGGGAATCCCGCCACCTATCCCACGAAAACGGCGCCAAAGCGATCGTCGATAGTCACGACGGCTACTTGCCGGGGTCGCTGACGGTCGGCCAAGGGCACAATACGAACTCCGTCACGCTCTCGATCGAGAAGGCGTTCGACAAGGGCATGAAGTTGTCCGACGAGCTCAGTTCGAGATCGAAGGAAAGGTCGCCGGAGCCACATTTAGCAAGAGCTGGTCGATGACCGATTCGTTTGCTTGGTCGAGCACCACGTCGAAGGGCACGGAGTTCGAAGGCAAGATTGGCGATATCCAACATTCGGGCGATTACTCGACTTGGATATACAACACCGGGATCTTCATCTATCGACGCGAGGACAAGGGTCAGAACCCTACCAAGTTCTCAACTTCTGGACCGGTTCTTTGGGTCCGGGCTATTGATCGCTCGAGAGAGCGCCCATCAGCCACGCACGCGCCGCGCGTCAATCGAGCTCCACGGTCCGAGTGGAGACTTCGAGGGCCGCGGCGATCTCTTCTGTGGTGAGTCCGCCGAAAAAACGCATCTCGACGACTTTCGCGTGACGCGCATGGAGCTTCGCGAGACGCTGGAGCACCCCGTCCAGCGCGAGGAGGTCGTCGAGGCTCGTTCCCCCTCCGAGGATCCATGTCCATCGAGCGCAACCCGATTCATTTTCCGGCCGCGTTTGATTGCGTTTCGAGCTCTCGCCTGCGAGATCACGATCTGTCGCATCGCGAGCGCGGCAACCGCGAGGAAGTGGGCGCGATCGCTTCAATCCGATGCGCTCTGATCGACGAGCCGGAGATAGGCCTCGTGGACGAGCGCGGTGGGCTGGAGCGTGGCCCGCGCGTCCGCGCCGCGAAACCACTTCCCAGCTATGTCGCGCAAGCGCGCATGAGACGAGCGGCATCAAGTCGTCGGCGCGCGCCGACCCGTCGCGCATCCGCAGCAGTGTATCTGTGACGAGCGTACGATCGTCGTGGCTCAAGTGGATCGCGGCGTCGAGTTGGCGAGCGCCACGCCGAATGGACTTCCCAAGGTAAGCTCCACCGCGATTGCAAAGCGAACTCCCCGCTTCGGCGCGCGCGCAGCCGCTTCCTGCAATGAACTCGGCCGACGACCGATACCAACGCGCCGCCGATCTCTTCGCGCGCGCCTGCGACCTCCCGGAAGAGAGCCGCGAGGGTTTCCTGCAGGGCGAATCGTCGGGAGATGCGGACCTCTACGAGCTCGCGCGATCGTTGCTCGTTCGCGACTCCGCCGCGGGCGACCCGCTGCAGCGCGCAGCCTCGGGTGTCTCGGAGGTCCTCGAGCATCTCGATGAGAGCCGCCACGCGGATCCTTTCACACCCGATCAGATAGGTGGGTTTCGGATCATTCGGAAAATCGGCGAAGGGGGCATGGGGATCGTCTTCGAGGCGGAGCAGGAGAACCCGCTCAAGATGTGGCATTGAAGGTCGTGCGGCCCGGCATGACGACTCCCAACAATCTTCGGCGATTCGAGCTCGAGGCGGAGGCGCTGGCGCGCCTCGAGCACCCGTCGATCGCGCGCATCTACGAGGCGGGGACGGCCGACACCCCTGGGGGAGGTCCCTACTTCGCGATGGAGCGGGTCCAGGGGCGGCCGATCTTCGCGCACTGCGCGGATCGGAATCTTGGCTTGCGGGCGCGCGTCGCAATGTTGGCAAAGGTGTGCGAGGCCATCGAGTATGCGCACGGAAAAGGTGTCATCCACCGCGACCTCAAGTCCTCGAATGTCTTGGTCTGCGAAGACGGCAATCCCAAGATTCTCGACTTCGGCGTGGCGCGCCTTGTCGAGCGCGGCGAGGGGGCGCGGACGGAGCTGACCCTCGAGGGCAAATCGTCGGGACATTGGCAACGATGAGCCCGGAGCAGGTGCGCGGCGACCTGCACCGGATCGACGCGCGGACCGATGTCTACGCGCTCGGAGCCATGGTCTATGAGCTCCTCGCGGGGAGGCCGCCGCTGCGGCTCGATGGCAAGTCTCTGGGCGATGCGGCGCGGATCGTCGAGGAGGTGGATCCTCCCCAACTATCGACGATCGCCCCGGCGTGCCGCGGGGATCTCGACGTGATCGTTGGGAAAGCCCTCGAGAAGGATCCCGAGCGGCGGTATGCGTCGGCATCGGCGTTGGCGGCGGACTTGACGCGCTTCCTGCGGGACGAGCCGATCCTCGCGCGTAAGCCGAGCGCAACCACGCTGCTCCGAAAGTTCGCGCGGCGAAACCGGACGCCGGTCGTGGCCGGTATTGTTGGGGTTTGCGCGCTCGCGGCCGGAACGTCGATCGCCGTTTGGAAAGCGATCGACGCGACGGCGCAGCGCGAGTTCGCCACCTCAAGGCCGCCGAAGCCGACATCAGCGGGCGCGCCGCGCGCAGGCAGGCTTATCGCGCGAATCTCTCCGCCGCAATGGTGGCATTGCAAGCCCACAATGTCGCCGAGGCGACGCGCCGGCTCGAGGAGGCGCCCGCCGAGTTGCGCGGCTGGGAGTGGGAGCACCTGCGGAGCCGGCTCGACGAAAGCGTGGCGATGTTTTCGATTGGTAAAGGAAACGTGTCGGCGATCGACGTCTCGCCCGACGGGCGCTGCGTGGCCGCGGGGCTCGACACCGGCAAGCTCGAGCTCTGGTCGCTCGAAACGGGAGAGCGCTTGGCCACGAATCCGCGTTCGAAGTCGCGCTGCGACGCGCTCCGTTTCACGCCCAATGGAAAGCAAATCTTGCTCTCGAGCTTCGATGGGGAGTCCAGTTCGCGACCTACGACGTTCCCCAACTATCCGAGCAGGTCGCCTGGAAAGCCAAGATGGCGTGGGATCCAGGGGCGGCCTTCGATTGGGGAGGCGGGAAGCTGCTGCGCGTCGTGAGCTCGAAGGTCTTGGGCACGCTCGACGTCGCAAACGGAAATCCGGTCGCGAAGATCGCCCTCGATTCCAACAGTGATGTTTTCACCGCGAGCCCCGACGGCAGGCTCGTCGCCCTCGGCGATGAGCGGGGCTTTTGCGGCCGACGAACCGACGACGGTTCGTTGGTCTTCCGCCGCGACATCGGCAGGGTGCGGTCGATCGCCTTTCGCGGCGACGGCGCGCGCCTCATCGTTGGGATGGATGGGCTCGAGGCGCGCGTCTGCGACCCGGCGACCGGCGCCACGCTGCTCGTCCTCGCGGGGCACGGCGCGGGAGTCAGCGACGCGCGTTTCTCTCCTGACCAACAATCGATCGCGACCGCCTCGGGCGACGGAACCGTGCGCTTGTGGGAAGCACAGTTGGGAATCCCATTGAAGACTTGGCATGGCCACGTCGGGCCAGTCCGCCGGCTCCTTTTCACGCCCGATGGCCGGCGACTCGTGACCGGGGGCGACGACGGCACCGTGCGAGTGTGGAACTCCACGGATGATTGGGATCCCTTTCTTCTGAAGCATCCGCACTCGGTCTATGGGATTGCCTTCTCCCCGACGGCGCGCGCCTCGCGAGCGGATGCCTCGAGTCCGAAGGCCCCTCGTTCTTTATGTGGGATGTGGCGACCGGGTCCGCGATTGCGTCGTGGCTCGACGCGCAGGTGACGAGCATCGCGTGGAGCCGGGACGGATTGGGGATCGCGGTCGGCGTGCACCGGCGGCCGATCTCGATCCTCGATCCGGAGACGGGCGCGGGGACGGCCGTCGCGGCCCTCCATTACTACAATACGGATTCGCTCGCGTTCGACCCCTCGCGCCGGCAGCTCGTCTCGAGCGGCCTCGACGGAAAAATTGAGCTTCGACGACGCGACGACGGGGAAGGCGATCCGCTCGGAGCCGCTCGGGCCCGAGCGCGACGAGTCCGATCCCATCTATCGAGCGGTCGTGGGGAAACGGGGCGTGGGTGGCGGCGAGCCGAGAGGATCGCTCGATCGCGGTCTTCGATGGCCCCGATCGAAAGCAACGATTGACGCTCCAGGGGCACGGCGGATGGGTGGTGTCGCTCGCCGCATCGCCCGATGGGCGCTGGCTCGCCTCGGGGTCCGTCGACGGGGAGATCCGCATTTGGCAAGTTTCCGACGGCGCGCCGATCGCGACTCTCCACTCGCACGTCCAGGAAGTCTTTACGTGGCCTTTTCGCCCGACGGATCGCGCCTCGTCTCGGGCGGACGGGACCGGACGATCTGCGTGTGGGACGCCGATCGTTGGGAAGAGATCGTGCGGCTCGCCGGGCACACCTCGTACGTCTATGCGCTGGCCTTCAGCCCCGATGGACGCATCCTCGCCTCGGCCGGCGGCGACGACGCGGTGCGATTGTGGAGAGTGCGGTCGCGCGCGGACATCCATCTCGCGCGCCTCGAGCGCGATCGGATCCGCGAAAGGGTGACTCCGCTCGTGGACGAGACCTTCGCCGGGGGCGTGGACCGAAAGGTGGCAATCGGCCGCCTACGCGACGCCCCCGGGCTCGACGCGCGCTCGCGCGAGGTCGCGCTCCAGGAGGGTCTGCGGCGCTGCGTCGAGTCGCGCCCCGCGCCACGTTAGCCAGCGGGCTTTGCGGCACGCTGAAAGTTGGGATCGGATACTTGGGTTCCTAGCGCCGCTTCGGATCCTTGTACCACTCGCTCTCTTGACCGCGATGGCGCCCCACCTGGATCTCGAGCGCGGCGAGCGACGGCGGGTCGGGGGCGGCGCGAGCACCGCGGCGACCGCCTCCTCCACCTCCGGGATCGTGTTGCATCCGGGGACGACGACCGATACTTGGGGTCGCGAGAAGGCGAATGCGATGCATTGCCTGGCGGTCGCGCGCCGCTCCGACACGAGCCGCCCCCGCGAAGAGCTTCATCCCGACCACGGCGACTCCGCGCTTTTCGGCCTCGGGGAGGAAGCCGAGTGTGAACGAGAGGTGCTGCGGTATCGATGGGATTCACGGGGACGAGCGCCGTCGCGAACGGATAGCGCTCGATCGCGGAGATCACATACTTGGGATCGCGGTGCCCCGTGATCCCAATGAAACGGACGAGCCCCTCGTCGCGCGCCTCTCGAGCCCCCGTAGGACCGAGTCCTTGGCGAAGAGCGTTTCCCAATCATCGTGGACCTCGTGGACCTGCATGCAGTCGACGTACTCCACGCCGAGGCGGCGCAGCGAGCCCCTCGAGGTCGCGCCGCGCCCCCGACGCGTCGCGCCTCGAGGGTTTTCGTGGCAATGTAGAGATCCTTGCGATCGTAGCCGTGGATCGCCGCGCCGATCCGGAGCTCGGACACCCCCATGCCGTAGGAGGGGGCCGTGTCGATATAGCGGACGCCGAGGTCGAGCGCGCGCCGCACGATCGCCGTCGCGGCGAAGTCGGCCTGGAGCTCGGAGAGCGGATAGCAGCCGATTCCCAACTTTGGGACGACGCGCCCCGTCTTTCCCAACGCAGCGACCGGCAGCGGAGCTTCGGCCTCGGGGCGGCTCGCCGGGCGCGAGTCGGATTGATGGGATGCCCCGGATTGTTGGGCCTGCCCGGTTTGTTGGGCCTGCGCGATTTGTTGTGACTGCCCCGGACGCCTTCCCCATCGCCCCCGCGGCGGCGGCGCCGATGCCGAGGCGGAGGAAATCGCGCCGATCCATGGGCGAATCGTACGCGTCCCCGCCGCGGGCGGGCTCAGCTCTTTCGCTTCGGCTTCGCGCGGACGCGCTCGTAGGTGAGCGAGACGAGCCCCTGGAGAAAGACTTGTTCTCGACGAGGGCGAACTCCCGCTGTGGGAAGCCGCTCGGGAAGAGTGGGATGCCGTCGCCCAGCAGGGTCGGGACGACGCCGAGGTAGATCTCGTCGACCAGGTCGTCCTGAGGAACTCGCGCGCGAGGATGCCGCCCCCATGAGCCAAATGTGCTTTCCGTCGCGCTCGCGCAGGCGGCGCACGAGATCCGCCGGCGGCTCGTTCACGATCGTGACCCCTTTGCGCTCGCCCGCCGGGAGCGTCCGCGAGAAAACATAGTTGGGATTCTTCGAGCCGCCGAAGCCGCCCCCCATCGCGAGCGCAACCTCGTAGGTCATGCGCCCCATGATCGCGGCGTCGATCGATGCCATGAATGGCTCCATCGAGAAGTCCTTCGGCATGAATAAGAAATCGACCGCGCCGTCGCGCCGCGCGATGTATCCGTCGAGGCTGATCCCCAAACCAAGAATGATCTTTCGCATGGTGCGCGGATTTTATGGCAAGTATCGCGGCTCGAGAAGTTTCGCCGTCTCCTCGCGCACTCGCTCGGTGTACGTCCGGAGCATCTTGTGGCGCGAGCCCTCATCGCCGCCGTCGACGGGGGCGGAATCGGCGCGCCGTAGCGGATCGTGACGCGGCAGAAGAGCCGCGGGTACTTTTGTGGCGTGGGAACGCCTCGAAGGTCCCCATGATCGCGACCGGCACGACGGGCGCACCCGAAGCCTCCGCGAGCGCCGCAACGCCCGGATGGAACTTCTGCAGCTTCCCATCTTTCGCGATGCCCCCTTCTGGAAAGATGCACACGACCCATCCCTTCCGCAGCGCTTCGACGGCCGCCGCGAGCGCCTCTCGGTTGCCGCGCCCTCATTCACCGGGATCGCGCGAACCCAACGAAAGAGCCAACGAAACTTGAGCGGCCTGTAGACGACCTCCGTCATCATGTACGAGATGTGGCGCCATGTGCTCATCTGCAGCACGACCGGATCCATGAACGAGCAGTGATTGGGCACCACGATCACGGGCCCCTTCGGGAGATGGGGCCCCTCGCGCCTCACGAATACCAACAAATAGAGGAGCGGGCAGCAGGGAATGTAACAGATCCGAAAGAGGGCCTCGAGGATCCACTCCCACCGCGCGCAGCATGGCTACTCGCCTTTCCGGCGCAATCGCACCAGCTCGGCCACCACCGACACGGCGATCTCGGCGTGGGTCCGCGCGCCGATGTCGAGGCCGATCGGGGTCCGGATCCGCCGGAGGAACTCGTCGGCGACGCCGGACGCGCGCAGCTTCGAACACCAACTTTTGTTTCGTGCGCGAGCCGATCAATCCCAGCAAACGGGCTCGAATCGCAGGCGCGCCATCTCGCGCAGGACCCGCTCGTCGTCCCTGTGCCCGCGGGTCACGACGACGCAGCGCGCGTCGCGCCCCGGCGCGAATCGGGCGACCGCCTCTCCCAGGGGCCGCGAGGGTTTCGTTGGCATCGGGGTGGCGCGCCGCGGAGGCGAAGTCCGCGCGGTCGTCGGCGATCGCGACCCGGAAATCACACATCCGCGCCATCTTGGCGATCGCGCCGCTCACATGCCCGCCGCCGAAGAGGACGACCAAAGGCAACAAAACCGGCTCGACGAAGACCTCGAACGGCGCCCCCGGAATCTTGACATTCACCCGCGTCGCGCGGTCGGTGCGCATCGCCTCGTCGGCGGCGCGCAGGAGCGCCGCGTCGATCCGAGGGTCGCGCAGCGCGCCCAGGTCGGTGCCGTCGCGCGCCACGATCCGCGAGCGCCCGAGCCCCGCCGGCGCCGCGCCGATGGCCGAGAGGCGCGCGAAGGGAATCCCCGCTCGCGCAGATCCTTGGCTTTCTCGACCCAATCCCAACTATCGTCGATCGCCTCGACCAGCACCGTGACCACGCCGCCGCACAGCAGCCCGCTCTCGGGGTAGTCGCGTTCGTTCAGGCGGAACTCGGAGCCGCGCCTCGCCCCCCGCGAGGACCTGGCGCGCCGCTTCGTAGACCTCGGCCTCGAGGCAGCCGCCGCCGACGGTTCCCACAAATGTGCCGTCGGCGCGAACCAACAATTTCATCGCCTCTTTTCCCGGGGTCGAGCCGGCGGTCGCGACGATCGTTCCCATCGCGGCCCGAAGACCGCCCCCGCGCAGCCGTTCGAGCTCCGCGAGCCAGTCGGTCACGACCGCGAACGGCGGCGAACCGGCCGCTTGGTGCGGGCGCGCTTCGCGGGGCTCGGCGCCGGCGAGCTCTCGCCGATCACCAAGCAAAGTCGACTCGGATCGCGTTCGACGACGCGCCGCAGGGTTTGATCGTTCACGTCGGACAGCATCTCCGATTTCAGCGACCGATCGAAGAGGACAGGGAAGAGATCCCCGTGGCGTCCGCCGCGCAGGACGAGCGGCTTCCCTTCGCGGCTCGCCGCCGAGAGGAAGTGATCGATCTCCTGGGCGAGCGGGAAGCGCTCATCGGCGTACGCGACGAAGAAGGCGGTCGCGTCGTCGGTCGAGCCCTGGAATCCGGCTTTCAAAAGGGCCGATCGCTTCTCGGTGTGCTCGCGGTCGACCACGACTTTCAGGCGGCTCCGCGCCTCCAGCATCTCGCGGGCAGAGGCGACTTTTCGCCCGAGCACCACCACCACCTCATCGACCACCGAATCCAACGCCTGCTCGACGGCGCCTCGAGATAGGTGAGACCTCCCCGTCGATGGAGCGGCCGCGGCACACCTGTCGGCCGCGGGCGCAGCCTCCGGCGATCAGGATGGCGGTCGTAAACATGGCTCGGTTCGAGGTCCGTTGTTGGGTCGACTTGGATGTTGGGTCGATCTAGTAGACCCTGCAAAATGGGTCATCGACCATTTCGAGGGCGCGAGTAAGGGGCGAAGGGGCGCCCGCCCCTCGGATCGGACAGCGGAGCGCAATTCGAGGAGACGGAGGCTTCGCGGAAGGACCGCCGACGGGGACGAATCCGCATTTTCGCCGCGCGGCGTCCGGTCGGGTCGAGGTTCGCGCGCCGGGCTCATGGCTGCAGGGGCTCCTTCTTTGGTGGCTCCTTCGGCGCCTCCTTCGGTCGATCGCCGTCGCGGGCCACGGGTCCGATGTGGAGGTCGCGAACGCCGGCCGCGATGAGCGCCGACTGGACCTCCTCCATCGTCTCCTGCTTGCGGCGCTCGAACGAGAGGATCGTTTCGTTGGGGTTCACCTTAAATCGGGCGGTGAGGAGAGCGGCGCGCCGCCCCTGGATCCCCTTCGACTTGAACGCGGCGTCGATCGAGGCGGCCAGGCCGTCGCGCGCCACTGGCGAGCCGTCGACCAACAAAACGTCGTTGTCGATCTCCACCCGGATCGCGCTCCCCTCGGGGAACTCGCCGCCGAGCCCCGGCTTCGGCGACGCGCAGCCGATCCCAAGGATGAGGATCGCCGCCGCGGCCGCCATTTTCTTGGGATTCACTGGCTTCCTGGAGATCACTGCCTTCCCGGAGATCACTGCCTTCCGGAGATCACTGTGGTCTCCTCGCCGTGCAGATCACATGGAATCCGAAGGCGCGCAGCCCAGGGATCGAGCAGAGGACGCGGTCGATCCCAATCATCGCGCGCGTGATCGCCACATTTCCCGGGACGTACTTGAGGAAGCCGAGGTGATCGGGGAATCCGGCGAAGGTGTACGCGAGGATGCCGAACTTCCGCGCCCCCGCGACCTCGAAGCCCGCCGAGCGGACCATCTCGCCGAGTTGGTTTTGGCGGAAGCCCTCGTCGTCGGGATGGAAGCGCGAGGAGACCCGATACAACACCCATCGCGCGAACCGAATGATGGGATTGTCGTTGCACGGCTCCGAGAGGATGAGGACTCCTCCCGGATCGCAACACCCGCCGGCATCCCTCCAGAAACTTGGCGTGGTCGCGCGTGTGATGGAGGCTCCCTTGCAGAAGACCGCGTCGAAGCACGAGTCGAGGAAAGGTAGGTTTTCGGCGTCTCCCTGGGTCGTGTAGGTGTCGGGGAGCTCTTTCTTGGCGAGCGCGAGCATGTCGTGAAGGAGATGTCGAGCCCCACGGCGCGCTCGCTGTGCTTGCGCACGTCGGCCAAGAAAAAGCCGGTGCCGCAGCCGAGGTCGAGCGCCGCCTTCGTCGCCGGCGGCAACTCGCGGAACATTTGCGTATGCCACTCTTCCTGGAAGAGTCGCGAGAACGGGAAGCCGTAGCGAATCGCGTATTGCGGCGCGAGCTTCTGGTGGAGCTCGATCTGGATCTGCTGATGCGATTTCGTCTCGGCCATGGGGCGCGTCGTCGAAGTCTAGACCTCTCGCGTTTCCGCCGATCCCACATTTCCGGCGGCGGCGAGGCGCGCGGTCTCGCGGATTTGGCCGCTGTGGCGCCGCTCGTGGTAGGAGATGAGGTGTCCCCATTCGAGGATGTCGAGGGCGCCGAAGACTCGATGGGGGAATCGCTTGCCACGCAAGACGAAGTCTTCGGCGGCGACGATCCCCGTCTGGATCTCGCCATGGGAAGTCTCGAATCGCGCGAGCGCCGCGGCGAGCGACACCCCATCGCGCGGCCGCGAATGCGGCGGTGCGCGGAATCTTAGGAATCGCAGCCGAAGCAGCGAGGCCGCGAGCGGGAGCCGGACGCGCCGCCCCGCGCGGCACATCGCCCGGCTTCTCGAGGACGGTGTGCAGTTTGCAGCGCGATCGATTCCTCGGCCGCGGCCAAGTGGTCCACGATCTCCGCGACCGACCAGCGCTCGGGGGCCGGCCGCAACTCCGCCGCGGCCGGCGGGACGCGCGCGACCGTTTCCAACAATAGGGCGCGGCTCCGCGCGAGCTTGGCCAGGACCCGCGTCTGCTCTTTTCTTGGTTTCGCGGAGAGTTGAGATTGGGCGATGAGGCCGAGGATCCCCACGTTGATGAGTTGCGCCGCGTGGACCGCGAGCGCCGAGGCCGCCGCCTCACTGCGCCCGATGCCGAGATGCTCGAAGCCCCAGGTCCATCCCCATTCTTGGGTTCCGATCCCGGCGAAGGTGTTGATCGGCAGGAGATTGGTGAGGATCGCGGCCGAGGCGCCGAAGGCGATGTCGACCGGCCCCATCTGGTCGAAGCCCATCCCGCGCATCAAAACCCAATAAAAGAGGTCGACGCCGACCCAAATGAAGAGCGTGAGGGTGAAGGCTTCGGCGACGGCGCGATAGCGGCCGACCGTCTCGAAGCCGCGCGCCACCTGCTCCACGCGCCCAAGAATCCGGAGACCTGCGCCGAAGCGGGCGAGGATCGCAGCGATCGCGCGGATGAACGGCGCGCCGCCGGTCGCCACCGCGATGAGCCCCGCCGCCGCCACCGCGATCATCAAGATCACAGGAATCCCCGAGCCGAGCGGCATCGAGTCGATCGGCGATCCGAGGAAGATCGCGCTGAAAACGGTGATCGTGAGCACCGCCAGTAGGTCGAGCGAGCGCGACACCACCAATCCTGCCACTCCCACCTCGAGCGGCACGCCGGCGTTGCGCAGATAGATGGGATAGGTGATCTCGCCCGTGCGCATCGGCAACAATAGCGAGGCCATTTGGTTCGCCGACTGGATCGACCAAAGATGGCCGAAGGGGACGCGCCGATCGGGGATCAGCGCCGCGAATCGCAACGTGCGCAGGACGTAAATCGACGCGTGGATCCCGAGAGCGAGGAGCCAAGTCCACGGTGAGGGAGGCAGGCGCTGCCACGCCGTCGACCAATCGACGCCGCGCAGCAGGAGATAGAGAAGCCCAGCGGCCGCGAGCAGCGACAACGAGAGCCGAAACCACTTGCGCCGCCACTCGGCCGAATCGCCCGGGAGGGTCACGGGGCGAGTCTACAGCGTGAATTGCGCCAACCCAATCTTTACCTTCCGAGTCCGCCGTTTTCTTGGCTTCCAACGGAAGTGATTTCCATGGTCTCCCAACGATCGAATCCCACCTCGTCCGCGCGCCGCGCGTGCTGCGGGCGCTGCGCTTCTCGTGTGCTCGCTCGCGACCGGCTGCAAGTCTTCCAACTACATCGAGCCGGCCGGCGCGAAGGACTACACGCGCGAGCTGCCGCCGGGGGCGAAGGGGCTTCGCAAAATTGATCCCTCGCAATATCCCGATTTCGCCGCGGGCTTCGGCGATCGCGACGGAATGATCCAGGCGCTCGACGCATCCGCCGCCTACCTCGCGCGCAACTCGGCGCAGGGATACTTTCCCTACCTCGACATCTCCCACGATCGTGCCGAAGCCAGCATTCTTGCGTTTCGCGAGGACCTGGTGAATGCCAAGGATGGCTCCGAGCTCGATCGCCGGATCCGCTCGCGCTACGACGTGTACGAGAGCGTCGGCTGGAACATGAACGGCGAGATGCTGATCACCGCCTATTGCGAACCCATCTATGAGGGGCTCGCTGAAGCCCACCTCCAAGTTCAAGTATCCCATCTATCGGCGGCCGCAGGAGCTCGAGAGCGACGCGACCGGCGACAAGTCCTTCTGGAAATCGCCCGACGGATCGAAGAAGCCGGCGCCGTCGCGCGCCGAGCTCCAGGAGATCCTCGGCTCGCGCAGATTGAGATGGTGTATTTGGCCGATCCGTTCGACGCGTACGTCGTCCAGGTCCAGGGCTCGGCGCGATTCCAACTCACCGACGGCCGCGAGCTGCGCGTCGGCTACGCGGGAGACAACGGCCACGATTACCAACCGGCCTGGAAGGGACTCGTCGACTCCGGAAAGTTGAAGAAGGAGGAGGTGTCGCTGCGGCGGCTCCGCGAGTACTTCAAGGCGCACCCGGGCGAGGCCGAGAAGGCGATTGCCAGCAATCCGCGATTCGTGTTCTTCGCCGAGCGGCAGGGGGCGGCGGTGGGCTGCCTCAACGTGCCGGTCACGCCGTGGCACTCGATCGCGACCGATCGCAACAAAAGGACGACGTCTTCCCGCGCGCGGCGGTGGCTTTCATGAAGACCAAGCTTCCGAAGTCGCCGGGGGCGACCTCCTCGGAGTACAGCGGATTCGTGTGCGACCAAGACCGCGGCGGCGCGATCCGCAGCGCCGGGCGCGCCGATCTATTCTTGGGAACGGGCGAGGAGGCCGAGCGGCTCGCCGGGCAGGCCAAGTCCGAGGGGCGCCTCTATTATGTGTTCCTGAAGCAGGACCAGGTCGCCGCCGCCACGGCGCAGCTCAACGCCGCCAAGAGCGCGGCGCAGCCCGCCGCCGCGAAGAAGTCCACCAAGCCGAGCGGCCTCAAAGCCAAGTAAGACCCCGGGCCCCGAAGCGCGCGTTCGATGCTTGGGATTCGGCTCCACGGGGCTGGATCCCAACGATCCTCCTCGCGGCCGCCTCGGACGCGTTCCCGCAAGAGGCGCCACAATCCCAAGCATCGCCGCCGGCGCCGCAATCCCAAGAATCGGCCCCCGCCTCACGCCCCGCCTCGGCGCCGACCGCCTTCGACTCGCTCGAGTCGGGGATCCTCGAGCGCGATGAAGGAATGGATGGTCTCGGTCGAGAGAGGCGACGGCCACACCGACCGCGTGACGATCATCGGCAGCCGGATCCACATGGAGCTGGCGCCCGCCCCACGTGGCGCTTCGGCGTCGGCCTCGGCTGGGACACCTACATCAACGATGACGACACCGTCGAGGATCTCTACCCCTCCCTCGACGGCAAGCTCCTCCCCGGACGAAGACCAAGAATACAAAGCGCGCGTCGATTACCACCTTTTCGAGCGCCCCTCCCAGGCCGTGACGGGCCTCCTCGAGGCGCGGCTCAAGTTCGGCGAGGGATCGTTTGCTTTCGCGCGCTTCACCCGCGACGTCGTCCAGGATTCGTTGCTTTCCGGCGGTCGGCCGGGACACGCCGTCCGGCGAAGGGGGCCAAGTCCGCTCCAACATCGCGTCGCTCGGCGCCACCTGGTTCGCGGAGCTGCGACCTCGAGCTCCACGCGAGCGGCGGGGTCGGCGTCTACGACGGGCTCCTCACCCCCAACAATGACATGTGGATCGCCAACGCCGGCTTCCTCTACTCGGTGCGGCGCGCCGATCCCTGGCTTCGCGTCGGCTACGAGGCGCTCTCCTACTCCTTCGACAAGGACGCCTCGGGTTTCTTCAGCGTGCCGAACCCGCCAGGGGTCATCCCCGGCGGCTACTACAGCCCGCAATTGTATCTTCTCCAGCAGCTGCGCGCCGAAGCCACTCTGGCAACTATCCGATATTTGGCGTCTCGATACCGGCGGCGCCGCGGGCCCCAGATGGTCCGTTCCGCTACGCAACAATTCGAAGATTGGCATTGGGGAGTCGGCGCGCGCGCCCGCATCGAGGCCCAGTTCGCCCCCGAGGTCCGCGCCTGCTTCTCCTACGACTTCCTCAACGCCGGCGCCGCGGATCACAGGAGCGTGTTTCTGGTCGGAGCGGAGGTGAGGTTCTAGGCGGGGAGGCACGGAAGTAGCGTGGGGTGGGTGGGGGTCGGCGCTCTGCTGCGCACAACGCGGGAGCCGATTGTTACGGTCCCTCCCTGCGCAGAAGCCGCGCCGACCCCCACCCACCCCACGCTGCAACGCGCGCTAGCCGCCTAGAACCTCACATCAGCTCCAACCAGTCACGAGCTCGGTCATGAGGCTGAGGAGAGGGAGTTTGGGAAACCCAACTTTTGTCATCGACGAAATGAGGACTTCGAAGTGCGCCGGGGTCCGTTGCCCGGCGCCGGCTCCGGAAGTGCGACGGCAGCTCGTCTCTATAGTTGGTATCCGGTCATGCGTGCGTGAGCGCCGGGGGTGGGTCCCGGGCGAGTTTGCCCTCGGTCCCTCGATGTAACAATCGGAGGAATCGCAAAGAAGCCGGGGACGCAACCGGAGGTTGCGTCCCCGGCGCAATGGATTCCTTGGGGTTCCTTACCGGGGGCATGTCTGAGCCCAGGGCCCACCCATCCCCGCCGCCGATAGTTGGCCTCTGCTCGTGCTTTCTTTCCAGCGACCGCAAGTGCGGGGGTGGGATGGGGTGGGGTAGGTCGGCGCGGCTTCTGCGCAGGGGAGGGATGGTAACAATCGGCGCCATCGTCATGCGCAGCAGAGCGCCGACCTACCCCATCCCATCCCACCCCCATCGCTACCGGACGATGACCGGATACACCAGATCCTGCGCCGCGCCGCCGAACTCACGAAAGCGCCGCAGCAAATGTCAAACGATACGAGCCGGGAGCGAGGCGCGCGCCGCGGAGCGCGAGGGTGATCGTGCCCTCGCCGGCACCGATGTCGCGCGCGGGGACGCCGCCGAACGATGCCAACTCTGCGCCGGCGGCTGATTCCAAAGAAAGATCGAAGACGACGCCCGCCTCGAAGCGGGACGCGGAACTTCGAGCGGCGGGGCGTCGGAGGGGGATCTCGATCGGCGCGCGCGAGGGATCCTCGCGGAGCGGCGCGCCGCCGGCGATCGCGCCGGAGCCGCCGAACTCGAATACCAACTTTGTGCCGCGGGTGAGCTCGTAGGCCCCCAAGGCAACAAAAACAGCGAGGGCGACCGAGGCGAGGGCGAGCTTCTTGCGCGCGGCCGGCGCGTCGAGGCGATCGAGGAGGCGTGCGCGCGGCGCCGCGGGGGCGGTGGCGGCGAGGCGCGCGAGGACCGCCTCGCATCCCACACAAAGGCGGAGGTGCTCGGCGAGGGAGTCGCGCCGCGCCGGCGAGATGGGGCCGCCGTCGGCGAGCGAAAGCCACTCTTCGGGCTTCGGATGCCACTCCCCGCCGCGGGGCCGAGGCGCGCGAGGCGCCGCTCGAGGCCGTCGAGGTCGCGGTAGGCGGCGCGGCATGATCTCGCTCTGGGTCAGGTACTCGCCGCACGCGCTGCGCGTCCTCGGGGAGGAGGTGGCCGCTCACCAAGAATGGGATCCGGACGTACGCGGGGTTGTCGGCGGCGGGGGACTCGCCGCTTCGGCGTTCACCAACTTTCGGACGCGGTCACCTCGGCCGCGAGCAGGGTACCGTTCAATCCCAACTTTTGGACGACGTCGACGAACTCCTCGCGCGCGACGAACGCGGCGATCGCGAGCTCGCGCGCTTTCGGCGGGAGCGTGAGGAGCCGCGCGAAGAGCGCCTTCTCGACGGGGCGCCCGGATCCGAACCCAACTTTCCGAGCTCGCGCGCGTGGATCGCCGCGACCGCCTCCTCGAGCGACGCGGCGCGCAAGCCGACCCGTCGGGCGCCTCGGCGCCGCGCCGGCGGTCCCTCGCGGCCGAGCAGCCTCGCTAGCGCGTCGTCGGCCGGTCCACCCAAAGTTATTGTTGGTAGAGCTCGACCTGGAGCGGGCCGCCGCCGAACAGGATCACGCGCGCCGTCCATGGGGCTCACGAGCGCGCTCGCTCCGGCGCGCCCGCGTTGAGCGCGGGGCCGGCCGTGGTCAGCGCGAGGGGCGAATCCCAAGATTTCGAAGTGGCGAGGACCGACGGGCGCGTGACGCCGCCGAGATTCCCACTCAAAAGTCCGCCGAGGTCGATGACGCCGCTCAAGCCCCCGGCGACGAGGAGGTTGCCGTTCGCGAGGAGGGTCGCCGTGTGGAGGGCGCGGCTCTCGAGCATCGTGGGGCCGCTCGCGAAGCTCCCCGAGGATGCCCGTCGGGTCGAAGAGCGCAGTCGTCGCGACCGTGCCGAACGAGATCTGTGACAAGTTCCCCGACTCGATGACCCCGGTGAGGTCCGCGTCGAAGCCGCCGACCAATGCCACCTTTCCGGTCGCAAGCTTGGTGGCCGTATGAAAGAGGCGGCCGCCGGTGAAGAGCTTCGGCAGGACGCTGAAGCTGTTATTGTTGGGGTTGTAGGTGTAGCCGGTGTTGGAGACGAACGGGATGCCGAAGGCCGTGCCGAGCCCCCGCCACGAGGACCTGCCCGTTGTCGAGCCGCGTCGCCGTGTGGAAGGCCTTCCCCTCGATCAGCGAGGGGCCCGCGCCGAAGGTCTGCGTCGCCGGATCGTAGATCTCGCTCGATGCCAAGATTCCGGTGAGGAGCGAGGTCGGATCGGTGAGGTCGATCGTGCCGATCCCGCCGAAGACGAGCACCTTGCCGTTCCCCAGCAATGTCGCCGTGGCGCCGGCGCGGGGCGATGCCAATTTTCCGAGGGTCGGGAGGTAGTCGCCGGTCTGGACGTTGAAGAGGTACGCCTCGTCGGTCGTCGCGATCGTTGGGGTCGTGCCGTCGCGCGCGGTGCCGACGGTGAGGCCGCCAACGACCAGGATCTTGCCATCGGCGAGCTGGGCGCGCGCCGAGAAGAGATAGCTGGGATTGGCGAGCCCGGCCGGGAGGGTCTGCTGATCCCAAGGTTGGTAGGCCTCGACGATCGGCCCCGCGCCGCCGATCGCGAGCTGGCGCCCGTCGGCGAGCGGGAACAGATCCCCAAGTATCGAGAGCGACGCGGGGATCCCGACGGCGTCGTGGAAGGTGTTCGGGATCTGGAAGGTCGAGCGCGCGAGATTCGAGACGTCTTCGCCCCCGCCTTGCATGGTCACCGCCTCGAAGCTGATCCTGCCGAAATCCCATTCGGCCGTGGTCGGGAACGAGTGGAAGCCGAGGCCGTTGCCGTCGAGGAAGCCCTCGATGTGGTATCCGAACTGGAAGGAGCGGAACGGGTCGACGTCGAGGAGGAGATCGCCGACCTGCGTGAGCGACTCCTCGCTCGACCACCAAATCACATAGGGAGATTGGGCTCCCCTTGAGACGCACCGACGCCGTGCCGCCCGCGATCGAGCTCGGCGAGTCGAGGTGTGTGTTCTGCGCCGATAGTTGGGAAACGGGGAGGGCGGCGAAGGCGGCGATGGCAGCCGCGCAGGTGAGAAGTGTGTGTGTCATGGGGGTCGGGCCGGTCGGTGGGTTCCAGGATACCCAATGCTTCCAGATTTTGGTGGGAGGGTGTAGAAGCGCCGCCGATGGCAGCACTCCCCACGAACCCGGCGGTGCGCGACCTCGCGGCCTACCCGATGGAGCGGCTCCACGCGCTGAAGGCGGACCTGCGCGCGCGCGGAGTCGCCGTCCACGACTTCGGCACGGGGATCCCATCGAGCCGACGCCCTCCTTTTGAGGGATCGCGTTCCTGCGGGCGGTGCCGGAGGTTTCCCAATATCCGACGGTGTCGGGGCGCCCCGAGCTGCGGCGCGCGATCGCCAACTATCTCGAGCGGCGGTTCGCCGTGAGAGTCGACCCAGATCGCGAGGTGATCCCCACCTCCGGCTCGAAGGAAGCCATCTTTCACCTGCCGCTCGCGTTCGTGGATCCGCGCGGCGCGCGCCGCGGAGTGGCGTTCCTCGATCCCAGCTATCCGGTCTACCGCCTCGGGGCGATCTTCGGCGGGGGCGAGCCGTTGCGCCTCGCGCTGCGCGAGGAGGACGGCTTCAGGTTCCGCCCCGATCTCCCGGGGCGCGTCCCCGCCGACATCGAAGCCAAGATTGCGATATGTTGGATCAACTATCCCCACAATCCCACCGGCGCCTGGATGACCAAGGAAGAGCTGGCGCGCGTGGCGGCGTGGGCGCGGGAGCGCGGGATCCTGCTCGCGTGCGACGAGTGCTATTGCGACGTCCACGGTGATGTGGGCGGCGGCGGGCCGCCCCGTCGATGCTGCAGGTGGCGCGCGACGGAATCTTGGTGTTCCACTCGCTCAGCAAGCGGAGCGGGATGACCGGCTACCGCCAGGGATTCGTCGCGGGCGATCCGGCGCTCATCGCCAACTATCGCGCCGTGCGCGCGGGCGTCGGCGTGGCCCCCAAGAGCCGGGGCAGGCGGCGGCCACGGCGGCGTGGGAGACGACCGCCACGCCGAGGAGCGGCGCCAGGTGTTCGCCGCCAAGCGCAGAGCTATTCTTGGCATTCTTCCGCGAGGCCAAGATTCGCGTGGTGGCGAGCGAGTCGGCGATCCTCTACCTCTGGATCGCGGTCCCGGCCGGCTCGACGAGCCAACAATACGCCGAGCGCCTCGCGCGCGCGGGAATCGTGGTGTCGCCGGGGGACCGACTTCGGCGAGGCGGGCGAGGGTTTCGCGCGCCTCGCGCTCGTCCCCAAGCTCGAGGGATGCAAGCTCGCGATCGAGTCGTGGAGGCGCACGCTGTGAAGAGAAAGCCAAGTTTGCGTCGGCTCCGGCCGAGGAGCTCGCCGCGGAGATCGAGGAGACCTGGGAGAATCGCGAGCGGCTCCACGACGTGCGAGACGCGCGCCGCGGTGGCCGAGGTGCTCGCGCGCCTCGACCGGGGCGATCTCCGCGTCGCCGAAAGGTGGGAAGCGATTGGATCACCCACGCCTGGGTGAAGAAGGCGATCCTCCTCCACTTCAGCGCCGCCGCCGACGAGATCCACGCGGCGGGCCCCTTCGAGTGGCGCGACCGGATTCCCATCAAAAAGGGTCTCGAGAAAGCTGGGGTTCGCGCGGTGCCGGGGGCGGTCGTCCGGATGTCGGCGTTCGTCGAGAAGGGCGCGATCCTGATGCCAAGTTTCGTGAACGTCGGCGCGCGCGTCGGCTCGGGCACGATGATCGATACGTGGGCTACGGTGGGGAGCTGCGCCCAGGTCGGGCGCGATTGCCACGTGGCCGGCGGCGTCAGGATCGGCGGCGTGCTCGAGCCCCCCCGCCACACCCGTGATCGTCGAGGATCACTGTTTCTTGGGATCGCGCTGCATCGTGGTCGAGGGAATGGTGCTCGAGGAGGGGACGGTGCTCGGTGCAAATGTGGTGTTGACCGCGTCGACCCAAATCATCGACGTGACCGGCCCGAAGGAGGTGGTGATGAAGGGCGCGTGCCGGCGAACTCGGTCGTGATCCCAGGTACCCGAAGCAAAGATTTCCCCGCGGGCGCCTACGGCGTCCCATGCGCGCTCATCATTGGCAAACGGAGCGCGCAGACCGATCGCAAGACTTCCCTCAATGCGGCGCTGCGCCGTATCGAGAGCTGATCCCGCACCGGATCCGCGCGCGCACCGAATGCTGCCACGATGAGTGACATCCAGACGATCCTCGGCGAGCTCCTCGCGATCCCGTCGATCGTCGGCGAGGAGACCGCGATTGCCAACTATGTCGAGGCGCGCCTGCGCGCGCGCCTCGCCGACGTCCGCCGCCACGGCAACGCGATCGTTGGCTTCGCGCCGCCGCGCGGGCGGCGCGCGCGTCGCGTTCGCCGGCCACCTCGACACCGTCGCCCCCGCCCCCGACGATCCCAATCCTCCGCGGATCGTTGGGGATCGCCAGTTCGGCCTCGGCGCGAGCGACATGAAGGGGCGATCGCCTGCGATTTGTTGGTGTTGGATTCGCTCGACCTCGACGCCTCCCCTTCGATCTCGCCTGGGTCTACTACGATCGCGAGGAGGGGCCGCTCGCCGAAAACGGGCTGCGCCCCCTCTTCGACTCGGTCCCCGAGCTCGTAAAGCTCGACCTCGCGATATGTGGGGAGCCCACCGACAACAAGGTCCAGCTCGGCTGCGTCGGCTCCCTCCACGCAAAAGTGGCATTCACCGGCCGCGCCGCCCAGCAGCGCGCCCCTGGCAGGGGAGAACGCGATCCACAAGGGTGGGAAGTTCCTCGCGGCGCTCGCCGCGGTCCCGTGCGCGACGTGACCCTCGACGGCCTCCTCTTCCGCGAGGTCCTCTCCGCCACCCTCGCGCTCGGCGGTCGCTCGCGCAACGTCGTCCCCGATCGCTTCGAGATCAACGTCAACGCGCGCTTCAGCGCCGCCACCGATCCCAAGCAAATCGAAGCCAACATTCGCGCGCTCGCCGCCGGCGGCGAGGTCACGATCGTCGATCTCGCCCCCGCCGCGCACCCGCGCCGCGACCATCCGATCATCGATCGCATCGTTGGCATCGCCGGAGCGCCTCCCGAGCCCAAGCAAGCGTGGACCGACGTGGCCCAGTTCGCCGAGCACGGCGTCGCCGCGCTCAACTTCGGCCCCGGCGAGCAAGCCCAAGCCCACCAAAGAGGCGAATCCGTATCCTTGGCATCCGCTCGCCCGCGGAGTCGAACTGCGGAGAAGATTTTTGGCGAGGAGTTGAGGGTGGGTGGGGGCGAGGAGGTGGGGGTGGGGTGGGTCGGCGCTCTGCTGCGCATAGCGATAGAGCCGATTGTTGCGGTCCCTCCCTGCGCAGAAGCCGCGCGACCCACCCCACCCCCACCTCCTCGCTCCCATCCACGCTCGACGCCCCACCCACAACCATCGCCACTTCTCCTCGCGGATCTATCCAGAGCCGGAGTGGAACTTGGCAGAGGAGTCTTGGCCTTGCGTATTCTTGGTAATACGGACCGGACCGGCGGCGCTCGTCGCTCGCGCGCTGGAGGTAGGCGCGCTCGTCGTTGGTGAGCGATTGGATCCCCTCGCGATGGACTTTTGCCAAGATCGCGTCGAGGCGCGCGTCGTCGCGGGCCTCGCCCACGGCTTGCGGGTCGTCGCGGGCCCCGCGCGCATGCGGCCCCGGTTCCCAACGATCCGCGCGCGGTCTCCGAAACACCAAGTATTTCCACGGGCGCAGCCACCACACGAATCCCACGGCTGCGCCGGCGAGATGGGCTCCGTGCGCGATGTGATCGCTGGGATTCACGCGAACGGCGCCCGCGAAGTCGAGCACGATGTACAGGATCACCATCGCCGCCGCGGGCATCGGCAGGATCCCCCAAATCAGGATCACGCTCCGGGGAAGTAGCACGCATACATGACGAGGAACGCCATCACGGCCCCCGACGCGCCGAGCTCGCGCTGCGCCGAATTCCCGCCGATCGAATACCCAACGATCGAGACGAGCGATGCCACGACCGCCGCCACGACATAGATCGCGTAGACTTGGCGTTTCCCGAGGCGGAGCTCCACCGCGCGCGCCGAGAACCAGAAGCACATCATGTTCACGAGGATGTGGAAAGGCGCCTCGTGCGAAAATGCCGCCGTGAGGAGAGTCCACACCTTTCCCCGTCCGAAGACGAGCTCCGCGCTACACGTGAAATTGTCGTCGAACCATTCATCCTTACCCAACATTTGCCAACCCAAGAATACGACGACATTCAACGCGATGAGTTGCGTCGTCGCCGTGAGTCCGCGCCACTGCGCGAGCGGCGATCGCCCGCGCAGCCGGGCCGGTTCACGAGCGTAAGGGCGTTCGTAGAGTGCCATTAGCGTGGGGTGGGCGGATCCCGGGGCTCAGACATGTGCGCCGTTGGAACCCCAAGGTACTGGCGCGCCGAGGTCGCGACAAGAAGTCGCGCCCTCGGCGAAAACTACCAACCGCGATTGTTACATCCATGCGGCGCACAAACTCGCCCGGGACCCACCCACCCCACGCTGCAGCGCGCGCCCAGCTCCGAAAATAACTATCCGCACGCCGAAGGCGCGGAGACCTGGGAGTCCGAAGCCCAACGATCCCCGAAAGCCGCGAATCGTTAGGATCCAGTCATGACCGCGCGAGCGCCGGGGTGGGTGGGTCGGCGCGGCTTCTGCGCAGGGCGGGATGGTAACAATCGCCGCCTTCGGGATGCGCAGCAGAGCGCCGACCCACCCACCCCCGGCGCCCGCGCCTATTCGTAGCGAACGGCCTCGGCCGCCGAGAACTGGTTCGCGCGCATCACGGGGAACGCGGCGGCGAGGACCGCGAGGAGGATCCCGCCGAAGAATGCCACGAATAGCCAAATCGGCTCGAAGGGGGCCGCGAGCGGGAGGCCGGTGAGGCGCGAGAGCGCGTCGATCGCGATCCAAATGAAAGCCGATCCCAACAATACGCCGAAGAAGCCGCCGAGGACTCCTGTCGTGGCCGCCTCGACGACGACGGAGCCCGCGAGCTGACCCTTGGTCATGCCGATGGCTTTCAGGACTCCGATCTCCTTGCGCCGCTCGTAGGCCGCGATGAGGAGCGCGTTCAAGACACCGATCCCCGCGAGGATTGCCACCAATCCCAGGATGAGATCGAAGAGGCGGAAGTCTCGATCGATGTCTTCGACTTCGAAGTCCCGCCACGACGCGCCCGTGCGGATGTCCGGGGGCTTCGGGAGATCGGCGAGGACGTGGCGATGACTTTCGCCATGGCCGTGGGGTCGGCGCCGTCTTCCATCCGGAGCGCAAACTTGGGAATTCCTTCGTCGCTCTTCATGCAGAAATACTTGGTCATCCACTTCTCGTGAGTGACCGCGTACTCGCGGCGCGGCGGGAAGTAGCCGAGCTCGTCGGTGATCGCGAGGATCCGGAAGAGGCGCGGCGGCCCCGACGGCACGCCGATCGGCACCTCCTGCCCCACCCCATGTGGAGAGCGCGCGCGAGCGGGGTCGACACCAACAATGATTCCGACTCCTCGAAGCGCTTGGCGATCTCGGGGTCGCGGAAGGGGCCGGTGTAGCCGGCGTCCTTCGAGCGGATCCCGCGGAGGACGAACGGCGAGTTCACCTCCAATCCCAACGATTCGAATCCCAAGATTCCGGGAACGGCCGTGAGCTGCTCCACGCGGTCGCGCGCCGTCGGCACGTGGGAGCTCACGAAGAGCTTGTGCTCGACGGTCTTCCCCACGATACGACCTCGCTCTTCAGGCTCCCCGTGATCCCTTTGATGGTGATGAGCGCGGAGGCGACGAGCGCCACGACGGCGGCCGAGGTGGCCACGCGCGGGATCCCCTCGGCCATCGAGCGCGCCGACAGGAAACCCTCGAGCGGCCAGAGGCGCTCGAACGGGCGCGTGACGAAGTCACAGATCCAGGCGAGCGCCTTCGGCGCGAGCAGGAGGAATCCCAAGAATACGACGAACAGCATCCCCCATGATCAGGACGCGCCCCGTGTCGCGCGTCCCCTCGCCGAGCACCGGGATGATGAAGAAATAGAGGAACGGCAGGAACACCGCGAGGATCGCGAACATGTAAACATTGAGCCCGCGGAACAGGTCGGTGGGGCGCCCCAGGTCGCGCTGCGCCAGGATCCGCGCCGGAAAGATGGCTTTCGCCTTGATGAGCGGGAAGACCGATCCCATCAATGCGACGACGACCCCACGACCGCGATCGCGATCGCCGGCCCCCACGATATTTGTAACAAATCGATCCCGCCCCGCTTGCCGAGCGTGGTGTAGCCGGCCACGAGCGCGAGCTTCGCGAGGCCGATCCCGAGCCCCACGCCGCACACGGCCCCCATGGCCGACACCAACAATCCTTCGAGGAAGAACGCGCGCCCGATCTGCGCGCGCGTGGCGCCGAGCGAGTTCAGGATCGCGATCTCCTTCACCCGCTCGACGAGCGACATCGAGAGCGTGTGGAAGATCACGAACATTCCCAACAATAGCGCGAGCACACCCGAGACGCGCACGCCGTTGCGGAAGGCGCGCTCGTCGGCCGATTCGCCGATGAGCGCCGTCCGCTCGTTCGAGTAGGCGAAGTCGGTCATCAGCGCGGCCTTCAGCTGCTCCGCCGAGACCTTCGGATCCTTGGTGACCCAATAGACCGTCGAGCCCCTTGATTGGGAAGCACCTTCTGGAGGAGGCCGATCGGGATGATCACCACCGATCCGCCGGATTGCTTCCCGAGGTGATAGCGCGCGAGGAGCCCCGCGACCTCGACGGGGATCCGCGCCGGCTCGGGGCCGGGGCCGCGCGGTCGTCGCGCGTGTCGACCAGCTCGCCGTTGACACAGATCGTCCCCGCGCGCGAGACCCTGGGCTCGGCGAGCGAGATCGTCGTGCCGGGATGGAGGCGGAGCTGCTCCGCGAGCGGATCCCCAACTAAACAGCGCGGGTGGTCGGGATCCTCCTCCTCGCGCGGCGGAAGGTCCGCGCCGCCGTTCACGCGGTACGCGTCGAAGGCCGGCGAGGTGCGCGCCACGTCGTCGAGCGCGACGAGCCGCGCGCTTCCCAAGTATCGGTCGTAGACGAAGAGGTTCACCGATCCTTGGGAAATGGCGCCGACCGAGGCGACCCCTTGAATGGTCTTCAGTTTCTCGAGCACGTCGCGCGGCGCGAGCGAGGGATCGATCGGCGTGACCTCGAGGTCGACCTTCGCGAACTCCTCGGTGCGCGCGAGGACCTTCGAGAGGACCGTGGTCTCGTCGAGCGTGAGGATTGCCACCGCCGTGGCGACGCCGAGCGCGATCCCAAGGATCGAGAAGGCGGTCTTCGCGGGCGCGCGCGGAACGCGCTCAACACCAACCGAATTGCCAACATTCGCGATCCCTCAAATACCGAGCTTCGCGAGCGTCTCGTGGATGTGCTCGGCGGTGAGCCCCGGCCCACGCATCTCCCCTCGGGGACGAGCTGCCCGTCGCGAAGCAACAGAACGCGATCGGCGTAGGCCGCGTCGCGCGCGTTGTGGGTCACCAGCAGGACCGTCCGTTTTTCTTTGTCTCGGCAATGGCAGAGCGCCTTCATCACCTCTTCGCCCGCTTTCGAGGAGAGGTTCCCGGTGGGCTCGTCGCAGAGGAGGATCGGCGCGCCGGTCACGAGCGCGCGCGCGATCGAGGTGCGCTGCATCTCGCCGCCGGATAGTTGGCCAGGCAGGTGGTCGCGCCGCTCGACCAGCCCGAAGTGGTGGAGGAGCCGCTCGATCTCGATCCGCCCGTCGCGCAGCGATCTGCCGGCGATCCGCAGCGGCAGCTCGACGTTCTCCTCGACGGTGAGGGTCGCGAGCAGATTGAAGAACTGGAAGACGAAGCCGATTTCCTCGCGGCGGAGCACCGTGCGCCCCTGCTCGTCGAGGTCGCTCATCGGGCGGCCGGCGACTTCCAACAATCCCGACGACGGCACGTCGAGCCCCGATAGCAATGTCAGAAGTGTGGTCTTCCCCGAGCCGCTCGGCCCCATGATCGCCACGAACTCTTGCTTGCGCACCTCGAAGTTCACGTCGAGCAGAACGGGAATCTTGCGCCCGCGCACTTCGTGGAATCGATACACCCCCTGCGCGCGCAGCGCGGGCACGGATGCAAGGTCCGGCGGGTGCGCCGCCGGCAATGCGGCTGCGGCCGGGGCTTGGGTCGCGGGGGCTTCGGTCACGGGTCTTCCTTGGATGGTGTGGACTCCCACAGAATGGCCCCATGGCCCTTTCGCGCCACTTTTCTTCGCGGCGGCGGCCCTCCAGCAGCCCGCGGGGATCCGGCGTTCCAAAAGAAAGTGAACGAAGCCATCGATCGCGGCGCCGCGTGGCTGAAGCAAGCGCAGAAACCCAACGGAACCTGGGGCGATCGCTATTCCAACCAATATGACAGCGGCGTGGCGGCGCTCGGATTCTTGACATTGGTGAAGTCGGGTGTGGGCGAGGCCGATCCGGCGGTCCAGCGCTCGATTCGTTACTTCGACGACTACCGCGCCTTCGAGAAGACCTACTCGACCGGCGTCCTGTCGCTCGCGTGGGAGGCGCTGAAACGCGGGAGCACGGACAGGCCGCGCGTCGAGGCGGCGGCCAAGTGGCTCATGGAGCATCGCGACCCCGCCACGAAGTTATGGGCTTACCCCGACGGCGACGTGGACCTCTCGAACACACAATACGCGCTCCTCGGCCTCCACGCGGCGTGGCGAATGGGGGTCGCGATTCCCCAACAATACCTCTTCGAGAGCCTCCAGGCCGTGGTGAAACGCCAACAAAAGGAGTCGAGCTTCACCTACAAGGATCCCAACGATGTCGGCACCGGCTCCATGACCACCGCGGCGATCTTCGCGATGCGCGTCGGGATGGCCGAGCTGAAGGGCTTCGCCCCTACGAGGCGGTGCGGCTCGATTGGGAATCGCGCGAGAAGGGGGCGTTCGACTGGCTCGATCGCCACTTCCGGATCGACGCGAACCCGGCCGGCTACTCGCCGACCGGCTCGATGCGCCCTTGGCACTATTACTACCTCTACGGCCTCGAGCGCGCGTGCTCGCTCGCCGGGCGCGCGAAGCTCGGGAAACATTCTTGGTATCGCGAGGGGGCCGAGCTCCTGATCGGCCAGCAGCGCGAGGCGGGGAACTGGAACGACAACATGGTGGAGACCTGCTTCGCGCTCCTCTTCCTACGGCGCGCGACCCTCACCTGGAGCCCCGACTCGGCGGCGTCGGTCGACACCGCGGCGGGGCCCGCCCCGAGGCGGCAAAGCGCCCGCCGCCCCCAATGCTAAGATTCCGTTCCTCGACGGCTGGCTCGTCGCGGGGCCCTTCATCGCCAAGCGCACCGATCCGCTCGCGAAGGACGAGATCGGCGAGACGGTGATCAAGAATGCCAAGGAAGACGAGAGCGCCGGCTCGTCGACGAAGCGCTGGAAGAAGGGAACCGTCAAAGGAAACGTCCTCGTCCTCGACGCGCCTCCCCGGTTTCGCCTACGCGTTCACGACGATCCATGCCAAGAAAGAGCAGGAGGCGATCCTCATGGCTCGGCCACGACGACGGCGCCCGCGCCTGGCTCAACGGAAAGTTGGTGTACGACAACGAGACCTACGGCGAGGCGACGAACGCGGACGCGTACTTCGCGCGTGTGAAGCTCAAGTCGGGCGCGAACACATTCTTGGTGAAGGTCTACAACGCGAGCTACGATTGCGGACTGTGCGTGAGGTTGGCAACGACTGCAGGTGAGCCCATCGAGTGAGAGGTGGGTGGGGACGGGTGGGGGTGGGTCGGCGCTCTGCTGCGCATCGACCAAGGATCCGATTGTTACCATCGCATCCCTGCGCAGAAGCCGCGCCGACCCACCCCCACCCATCCCCACCCGCCCCGCGCTCGACCTCGACGACCAGCGGTAGTTGCCAACCCCAACGATCCGCTAGCTACCTAAGGAACTCGGCCGACTCGCGCCCTCCTCCGCCGAACATGGCGCGTCGATACGCATGCGCCAAGCCTCCCAGCCTTGGTTTCGATTCACGGGTAATTCACTTCTCGGATAAGTAGGGTTCGAAGACTCCGAGCCTCTCTGGTCTCGATTCTGGAGACTCCGGGTTGCCGCCGGACGCGGGCTGCAGCTCGGTTGGTGGCGGGACGGCGCGTGGAACGGGAAGGGTGTGGGGAGGCGCCGAGCGGGCTCGAGGCGTGGGGGTGGGTGGGTCGGCGCGGCTTCTGCGCATGGAGGGACCGCAACAATCGCAGCCGCCGTATTGCGCAGCAGAGCGCCGACCCACCCACCCCCACGCCCCAAAGCCTGCTCGTCCCCTCCCCCACACCTTTCCATTTCGGGGCCCTGCCTCGGACACTTTCCAGGCACCCGCTCCCAGTGGAGCGCGGGCCGGAGTGTTTCATGGGCTCGTCCTCGATTCGTGGCATTCTCCTCATTCGCCGCGGCCGCTTTCGTGGGATTCGCGGCTCCCTCCTCCGCTCAAGTCTTCCCTGGATCCCAAGTATATGCCGGACCGGGCCCCGTCGACGCAGCCGTGGGCGACCTGAACGGCGACGGGAAGCCGGACCTGGCCGTCGTGAACTTCGACGTCACGCTGGCGACGCTCCTCGCCAACCCCAATCAAGGCTTCGGCCCCGCCCAACTCCACTCGTACGGCGGCACGCAGTCGGGCGCCGTGAGCGTGGCGCTCGCCGATTTCAATGGCGACGGAAAGTTGGACTTCGGGATCGACGTTTCGTCGTCCGGAAACTTGGTGTTCGTGCCCGGCGACGGGGCCGGCGGTGTCGCTCAAGCGACGACCCTCAACGCCGGGTCGGGGGCCTCGGGTTGAGCTTCGTGGACCTGAACGGCGACGGGAAGCTCGACGCTCTCTTCGCGAGGAGCAACTTCGGTCAGGTCGGGGTTTGGTTGGGATCGGGGGTGGGCCCCTACGGCGCAAAGCTCAGCTTCCCTTCGGCGGGGAGCTCGCGCGCCGTTGTGGCGGGCGACCTGAACGGCGATGGGCGCCTCGACCTCGTCGTCGCGAGCGACCAGGTGCCGAGCGCCATATCGGTATTGTTGGGAATGCCCGGCGTTCACGGTTCGTTGGCATTCGCCCCGCATGTCGATACGCCGCTCGCCGGCGGCCCTGCCGACCTCGCGCTCGGCGACTTCGACAACGATGGGAAGCTCGACGTCGTGACCGCGAACACGGTCGGGCAGTCCATGTCGTTCCTCCTCGGCAACGGCGCCGGGGTTTCGGCGCGCCTTCCACGGCGTCGTTCCCCTACCCATCGAAGGAGGTCCGCCTGGCGGACTTGAACGGCGACGCGAACGCCGACGCCGTGCTCACGAGCAGCGGCGGCCACGTGACCGTAATGTTGGGAACCGGTCTCGGCGTCTTCTTTGCGCCGGTCACGTACGACATGGCCGGGGCCGAGGGGGCGACTCCGGCGGACCTCGACGGGAACGGCCGCGACGACCTCGTGGTTCCCTTCAATACGTCCGGCCCGTCGGGAGTCGGACTCTCGATTTGGGCGCCGGATCCCTCGGGCGCCATCGCCACTCCGAAGCTCTTCTCGCTCGTGAACCTATCCGGTCCCACGGATGTCGCGATCGGCGACGTGAACGGAGATGGGCACCTGGACGCGGTGACCGTCACCAACTTTGGGTTCCCACCTTTCCTCAGCGGCGACCTCGAAGTTTTGTTGGGAACCCCGTCGGGGCTCTTCGCCGCGCCGGTGCAAGCCAACATTGCGCCGCACTTTCGCGTCTGCCTCGCCGATCTCACGCTCGATGGCAAGCTCGACGCGATCACGGTCCTCTTCACCCTGACGACGCTCGAAGTCCTGACGGGAAATGGAGCGGGGATTCTCGCTCGCGACGACGGCGCCCGCAGCGACGCTTCCTTCGGCGTGGGAGCGGGCGATCTCAACGCCGACGGCCTCCCCGACGTCTTCACGTCGGACGGGTCCGGGAACACGGTCACCCTATACTTTGGAAATGGGGCCGGCGGATTCTTGGGAACCACGGCGCTCGCGACCGGAGGATTCCCGCTCGAGGCGAACGCGGGCGACCTGAACGGCGACGGCGTCCTCGATCTCGTCTCGGCCAACAACGCCGCGTCGGGGATCTCGGTTTTGTTGGGATTGGGGGCGGGGCGTTCGCCCCGGCGGTCTCCTACCTCGGCGGCACGAGCACCAACGGCCTGCGCCTCGACGACCTCGACGGCGACGGAGACCTCGACGTGGCCGTCGCCTCGGCGTCGGACTTCGTCTTCGTATTCTTGGGAAACGGCGTCCGGCGCGTTCACGGGCCCGTCGACGTACGGCTTTCCCAGCCAGAGCCTCGTTCGGGCGGTGACCGTGTGCGACGTGGACGGCGACGGACGGCGCGACATCGTGGCGGGGACTCTGGCAACGCGGCCGTGGGCGTCTTGCGAGGCGTCGGCGGCGGGAACTTCGCGCCTCCCAATCTCTATCCTGCCGGCGGCGCCGTCCGATCTGGCTTGACGATGGGCGACCTCGACGCGGACGGCCGCCCCGACGTGGTCGCCATCGCGGGCACGAAGCTCTCGGTCCTCCGAAACCAACTATCCACGCCGGCCGGCACCGCCCCCTACGGATCCGGCACGCCCGGCTGCAGCGGAATCTTGGGATTGACCGCGAACAAGCCGCCGAAAGTGGGTGAAGCCACCTATGGCTACATCTGCACGAACGCGCCCCGCGGCGCGCTCGGCCTCGGGTTCGCGACCGACCTCCAGGACGCGGCCGGCTCCGATCCGTTTTCGTTGGGGATCACGCTCCACGTGGGATTCCTCGGCGCGAGCCAGCTCATCGCCTACGACCTCCTCAGCGATTCCACGGGCACCGCCTTCGCTCCCGCGCCGATTCCCAACTTTCCGTTCCTCGTCGGAAGCAACTTCTACGTCCAGACGCTCTGGCTCGAGGCGCTCGCCGACGGCCAAGCCTGCGGCCCCTCGCCTTTCCATCTGGTTAGCTCGGAGGCTGTTGCCTTGACCGTGCAGTAGCGAGGGGCGGGTGTGGGTGTGGGGGTCGGCGCTCTGCTGCGCATCACCAAGGATCCGATTGTTACCATCCCCCTGCGCAGAAGCCGCGCCGACCCCCACCCCCACGCCCGCCCCTCGCGGCAGCGCGCAAGGCAACAACCATAACTATCCAGATGGAAAGGGTGCGGAAGCTCCGGAATCCCAAATCGAACGGCCCGCACGTTGAAAAACCAATATTCAGGCCGCCGGCACGGGGACATTCGCGCGGTGATCCTCGGGCCTGCCAGCGGCGGACCGGCTCCCGCCGGCGTGGCGGCCCTGGTGCCGCCAGCCAAATCCAAGATTCTCAGCTTCGTGACTCTAGTGTTGGCATCACAGGATCATTTGGTTTTGACTCTCGCGCACCCACACACTCGGCGCCTGGATAGTTGGCTTCGCGCCGGGCGCGCGCAGCAGCGTGGGGTGGGTGGCTCCGGGCGAGTTTGCCCGCGGTCCTCGATGTCACAATCGGTGGGATCGCAATATCGCCGTGGTCGCGGCGATTCGCCGCGACCACGGCGCAATGGTCCCTTTGGTTCCTTACCGCGGGCATGTCTGAGCGCCGGGACCCACCCACCCCACGCCGCTTCCGTCCTCCGCCGCCGCGGCACAGATAGCTGGGATCCGGCTGTTCTAGACAGTCATTGCGCACGCGCGATGGGGTCTGGGTGATGCCGAGCGTGTGCGAGGCGTGGGTGTGGGGGTGGGTGGGTCGGCGCGGCTTCTGCGCAGGGCGGGATGGTAACAATCGGATCCTTGGTGATGCGCAGCAGAGCGCCGACCCACCCACCCCCACACCCACGCCCCACCCACACTCACCTCGACCCCGTCCCCCATCGCACATGCACAAATCTCTCTACACGCCCGAAGAGGAGCTTGTCGGTCGCCAATCCCACCAAGACGATGACCAGCATGATGCCGATGACTTGGTCCATGGCGTGGAGCTCGCGGCCGTAATGTAACAAATGGCCGAGGCCGAGGCCGCCCAGGATCGTGACGTAGATCTCGGCCGCCATGAGCGAGCGCCAAGCGAAGGCCCACCCCTGCTTCATCCCGGTGAGGACGAACGGAAGCGCCGCCGGGAGCGTCACGTGGAGCGCAGTGTGGAAGCGGCGCGAGCCCATCGTGCGCGCGGCGCGCGCGTAGATCGGCGGGATCGAGCGGACGCCGTGGTCGGTGGCGATGAGGATCGACCAGAGGGTGCCCATGATCACCACGAATAGCATCGCGGCTTCGCTCTGGCCGAACCAGAGGAGCGCGAGGCGGAACCCAACAAACGCTCGGGAGGGTCTGGATGCCGAGGGCGAGGACGCCGAGGGTGTCGGCGAGCGGGCGGAAGCGGGCCGTGGCGAAGCCGAGCGGAACCCCAACGATGACGCCGGCCGCGTATCCCAAGAATAATCGGCGCGCGGTGACGAGCGTCGCCGAGAGAGCGGAGCCGTCGGCGGCGGCGCCGGCCAGATAGTTGGCGACGCTCACTGGGGAGGGCACGAAGATCTCCGACGGCGAGAAGAGGAGGATCGCCGCCTGCCAGACGCCCAGGAGGAACGCAAAGAATGCGGCGGTCACCAACAATCGCTTCACGGCGACACCCCGCCCGGATCGTCGGGAAGGTATCCGCGGAGCGCGCGTGATCTCGCCGGCGCGCCGCGCGAGCTCGACGCTGTTCATGTCGCGCGGGCGCGGGAGCGGGATCTCGAACTGCTCGTGGATCCGACCGGGGTGGGGCGAGAACAGGACCACCCGGTCTCCCAAGCAAACCGCCTCGCGCACGTTGTGCGTCACGAAGACGATCGTCTTGCCGGTGCTCCGCCCAGATCCGCTGGAGATCGCCGTAGAGCTGCTCGCGGGTGAGCGCGTCGAGCGCGGCGAACGGCTCGTCCATGAGGAGCACCGCGCGGATCGGGGGCGAGCGCGCGAGCGAGCGCGACCCGCTGCTTCATCCCGCCGGAGAGCTCGTGAATGTTGGCATGGAGGAATTTCCCAAGACCAACTTTCCGCAGGTGGCGCTCGGCGATCTCGCCCCGCTCATTCTTGGGAATCTCGGGGCGGAGATCGAGGCCGAAGCGGACGTTGCCGAGGACGTCGAGCCACGGGAAGAGCGCCGGCTCCTGGAACATCACCATTCGATCGCTCCGGGGCCGGCCACCTCGCGCCCGTCGGCGAGGACCCGCCCCGCGTCGGGGCGCTCGAGGCCGGCGATGAGATTCAGGAGGGTCGACTTGCCGCAGCCGCTGGGACCCACCAAGCAAACGAAGTCCCCCTCGCCGATCGTGAGGCTCACGGAGTCGAGCGCCTGGACGCGGCCGCCGGCGCCGCGGAACGACTTCGAGACCCCTCCAACACCAACTTTTCGGCGTGCGCCGCGACGGGCGGCGCGCCGGCGACGGCGGCTTCCGCGATCATTGGGGAATCTCCACGAGGCGCGCGAGCCCGCGCGCGTCGCGCAGGAAACCAACTTTCCGCGCGGCGCCGAGGAATGACTCGAACTCGGCCGGCGCGACGGCGACGTCGAACCGCATCCGCGACCACGCCCGATCCAACAATTCTGGCCGATGGGGCGCGGGTGGTCTCGGCGGCGAGCTCGGCCCGCGCGAGGCGCTTCGCCTCGTCGGGATGGCGCGCGATCCATTGCGTGAGCTCGGCGTGGGCGGCGGCGAGAGCGCGCGCGAGGGCCGGGCGCTCTCCCAAGAATCGGGCGCTCGCGGCGAGAACCGTGGTGAGCGCGTCGCGATCCTCGACGAGGACGCGCCCCTTCGCCTCGAGCTCGAGGCGCGAGACCCAGGGCTCCACGGTCCATGCGGCGTCGAGGTCGCCCCGCTGGAAAAGTGGGATCTGGTCCGGGTTCTCGGTCGGCACGACGAACGCATCGCCCCCGTGAGCGAAGTCCGCAGGCCATGATCGGCGAGCCACGCGCGGCAGGCCACGTCCTGCGTGTTTCCCAATTGTGGCGTCGCGATCCGCTTGCCGCGGAAATCTTGGGGTTCGCGCAGCGTGCCGTCGCCGCGGACGACGAGCGCCGAGCCGCCGCGCGCGGCCGCCGCGATGACCCGCACCTCGGCGCCGCCGGTCCGCACATGGGCATTGATCGCGGGGCTCGGCCCCACATAGGTGGCATCGAGCGAGCCGGCGAGCATCGCCTCCATGGCGCTCGGCCCCGCGTTGTAGGTGAACCACTCGACCCGCACCCCTTCGCCGAGCCGCTCCTCGAACCAACCTTTCCCCTCGCGCGCGAGGGCGCGCGCCACGAGGGCGTGCGCGTGCGTAACGTTGGGAAAGTGGCCGATCCGGACGACGCGGCTGTCCGCGCCGCCGCGGCCGTCGCAGGCGGATGCCGACGAAAGCGCGAGCGCCGCGAGAACACCAACGAAACGGCGGAGCCTCATCGGCGCGCCACCCTCGCGGCGAACGGGAGCGCGACGCGGTCGCGCCGCAGACGCTTCAGCGTGCCGCCCACGACATCGGCGAGCGTGGCCCCGTCGAGAATGTCGGAGACGGCGTTGCGCACGTTCTGCATCAGCATGCGCAGTCCGCAGTGCGCCTCGTCGGGGCACGTGCAGGGGCGTAGGCGGTCTTGCTCACGCAATGAATCGGCGCGAGCGGCCCATCCACGAGGCGCACGACATCGCCCATTTGGATTTGTGACATCCGCTTGCGGAGCGCGTAGCCCTCGATTTGCCGCGCGTGCTCGTCAGGTATCCCGCCTCCTTGAGCTGGAGGAGGATCTGCTCGAGGAACTTGACGGGCAGCTCCTCGTGCGCGGCGAGCTCGCGGATCGGGAGGACGGCGCGCCCTGGTCGTGGGCGATGCCGAGGTCGATCAGGGCGCGGAGCGCGTACTCGCACCGCTTGGAGAGCTGCATGGGTGAATGCCTACCGGTTGAGTAGACATTCTATTGTCTACCGGTTCAGTAGGCAAATCCGGCGACGGGGGTGGGTAGGTCCCGGGGCTCAGACGAGCGCCGGAGGGTGGGTGGGCCCCGGGACTCCAGACATGTGCGCCGATGGAACCCCAAGGAAATGGGCGCGCCGCAGCCGCAACCAAGAGTTGCGGCTGCGGCGAAGAATCACCAACGGCGATTGTTCCATCCATGCGGCGCACAAACTCGCCCGGGACCCACCCACCCCCCGTCGCTCGCGCACGCATGACTGGATGCCAACCATCCGATGCCAGAATGTTGGGGTTCAGGGTTTCGAACTCGTGGCGTCTCTGGAACCTGCGCATTCGCGCCGTTGCCGTCCGGATAGTTGGAGTCGGCGCCGGGCGCTTGCTGCAGCGTGGGGTGGGTGGGGGTCGGCGCGGCTTCTGCGCAGGCCTGGATGGTAACAATCGGATCCTTGGTGATGCGCAGCAGAGCGCCGACTCCCACCTACCCCACGCCTACCAGCACGCTCGCCGCAACACCAACACTCGCCACACATCACACCATCAAGATCCCAACCATCAGGTCACCAGACGCCCGAGGCCCAGCGAGACAGACTTGCTAATGGTGCTTGGCACCATTTGGCGCTGCGATGCGCCGAGCCGCGTCCTAAGCCCGAATGAGGGCGGGTGCGGGAACGGCCAAGGGCACCGGCGGGAAAAACTCTTCCCGAGAGTGGCGCACACTGCATGTCGCGCACTTCGGATGGAGGGCGCGGTTGCGCTCGAAGCCGTCGCGGATCTTGCGAAGCTCCGGCCCGTTCCAGATCTCTTGGATCGTTTGCGTTCGCGCGTCGCCGAGCACGATCTCCCCCTCGGCGTCGACGCAGCAGGCGGTCGCGCGTCCGTCGACCAGGACTGCGAGCTGTCGCCACGGGAAGGAGCAGAACGCGCCGCGCGCGCCGTTCGACGCGGGGACGTGGTTGCGGATCTCCCGCTCGTTCTCTCCCCAATTGTGGTAAGGGGTCCACTGCAGCTCGAGCCCATGACACAATTTCAGGAGCGTCGTGCCCGTGGGATCGAGGGTCACCACCTCGTGCGCGTCGGGGAGCTCGCGGCCGCCCACGCGCCGCACCACCGAAACCCAATGATCCACGATGCCGCGCACGCGCGCGAGCTCCGCCGGATCGTTGGCTTTGGCGAGATCGTAGAGGACGTTCACGCGCGTCGCGGGCGGCGGGCCGCGGCGCACGATCTCCGTCACCATCTCTTCGATCCCACCCATGTACGTCTCGAAGGGCATGTCGGTGCCGCGCTGCGCGTCGTAGCCCTCGCGCTCGGGGGTGTTGAGCGACACCACCATCTCGTCGAGGCGCGTCGAGAAGATCTTCTCGATCCGGTCGCGCTGGAAGCGCGAGCCGTTGGTTGCCAACAATATTCGCTGGTCGAAGGAGTGCGCGCGGTCGACGAACTCGAAGAAACGCGGATAGAGGAGCGGCTCCCCATCAAGTGCACGCGGATCGGATAGTGGTGTTCCATCTCCGCGAGCTCGCGCACCACTTTCGTGGCGAGCTCGAGATCCATCGGGCGCTGCTTGCGCTGGAGGCCGACCTGCGGGCAGAACGTGCAGCGGAAGTTGCACGCGTTCACCAACTCAACGAACGCGTCGAAGATCGTATTCTTGACTTGGAGCGGGAGCTCCTCGGCCTCGACCGCGACCGGCTCGAGCCGCCCGCCGACGCGGCGATGGAGCCCGAACCGAATGCCATAATTTCCCTCGAACGCGCGGATGTAAAGATTCGCGTCGAAGGTCTCGGCGCCGCCGATCGCGATCGGCCGCGGGAGCGCGGTCTCCAGGAGGCGGCGGTGGAGGGCGCCGGTCGAGGTTTGGAGATCCACGGTCGCGACGAACTCGCCCGCGGTCTCGGGGCGCGCCAATGCCAAGATTCCGCGATTCGCGACCCGCACCGGGAAGGCCGTCGACTCGAATCCGAATGCACGCTCCGGCGCGCCGAGTGGAGTGATCAGGACTTGGGGCGGAGCGGGGGCCATCGGGCGATCTAGAGCGGCCCCCTCGCCGGGTTGCCCACTTTCTGCCGTGAGCGCGCCGGCGGCCGAATGGGTCACGGGAGGCTGGCGACCGTGTCGCCGACGGATCCGGGCTCCGGAATGGGAACCGCCCGCCGGAGGACCTCCCCGTCGGTCAGGTCGTCGAGCGCCAGGTCGGCCCCCAGGTCCTGGGCGAGCTGGCGCATCGCGGGGTCGGCGAGCCCGACCGCCAGGAGGCGCGCGCGGTCGCCCAGCTGGGAGCGGATCAGCCGCAGGGCGACGAAGTCGGCCGGCTCCCCGTGGTCGAGGCCGACCACGACGAGATCGGGGGCCGCCTCGCGCGCGAGGATCATCCCCCCACCCCCGAATCCGATTCACACACGCGAAATCCGTGGCGTCCGGCCAGCTCCCGGATCCGTTTCCTTTCGTTGGGATCGGGGTGGACGACGAGATAGGTCATGGGTCATCGAAAAATCGCTCTCCAATCGAACGAGGACTCTTGGCTCGGATCCTTGGTATTGGGCGCGGCGAGGAAGACGTCGCCGAAGTCGGGGACGAACGGCACGCGGAACGCGAAGACGCTCCCCTCACCGCGGGCGCTGCGAATCCCAATTTTCCCGCCGTGCTTCTCGACGATGCGCTTGGCGAGCGCGAGGCCGAGCCCCGCCCCGTCGTGCGGCGACGCGGCGCCCCCTTCGGCGCGCTCGAACGGCTCGAAGATCCGGCCGTGATCCTGGCACCGATCCCGATCCCCGTGTCGGACACGAAGAAGACGGCGTCGGGGCCGTCGGCGCGAAACCCAACGATGACCTTGCCGCCCTCGGGTGTGTACTTGACCGCATTCCCAATCAAATTCACGAGCACCTGCGCGAGGCGCCGCCCGTCGGCGAGGATCGCCGCCTCCACATCGTTGGGTTCGTCGGTCGTGAGCTCGATCCGCTTCTTCGCCGCCCCGTCGCGCACCAGGCGCACCGCGGTCTCGATCAAATCGTGGGGAACGACGGGCGCCCGCTCGAGCCCCGCGCCGCCGGCGTCGAGCTTGGTCGCGTCGAGGATCTGCCGCGAAAGCCACAATAAATGCTTCGCCGCCTCGTGCGCGTCGCGCACGCACTCGTCCTGCTGCGGGTTGAGCTCGCCGTAGACGTCGTCCGCCAGGCACGACGCGGCGCTCAGGATCGCGTGGAGGGGATTGCGGAATTCGTGGGAAAGGCTCGAGAGGATCGAGCTCTGGAAGCGGCAGGTCTCCTCGATCGCCAGCAATTGTTGCTTCGACTCCGCGTCTTCCCACACGACGAGCGGCGCCCCCGCCTCGGCGACGCGGAACACCAAGAATCCGCGCTCCTCGCCGTCGGCGCACCGGAGCGTCGCGGCGCGCACGCCGCGCTCCTCCGAGCGGAGCAGCCCCGCGACGCTCTCGCGCGCCGAGGCGGAAAAGATTTCGGAGATCGCTTTCCCGGGGCCCGAGGCATCCATCGGCGGCGTCCGGTGGTCGCTCGCCGCGAGGACCCATCCTTGGGAATCGGTGACGAGGCAGGATGTGTGCGCGAGCCACGCCAGCGTCTCGGCCAGCGAGGCCCCGGTAGGCACTTCAACATCCGTCGGCATGGTCCCCTATCCGCGCACGCACGCGCGGCCCGAAGAAAGATGATCGGCGGTTCGGTGCGTCCGCTTGAGGGCGGAGGCGCCGCGCGTCGCACCCCTCTCTCAAGTGGGGCGCGCGAACGAGACGAATCCACGGAGAGCCACCCGTGGGTACCACGCCCGCCAAGAGCGTCCTGCTGGTCGACGATCTCGAAGAGAGTCGACGTGCGTCGCGGCGTCTCGTCGAGAGTTTGGGATACAAAGTAACGGATGTGTCCGACGGGCTCGCCGCGCTCGACTCCGCGAAGACCAAGAAACCGGATTTGTTGCTTCTCGACGTGCGGATGCCGGGGATGGATGGCTTCGAGGTGGCGCGCCGTTATCGAGCCGAGGTGTCCGAGCGCACGCCGATCGTGATGCTCACGGCGCTCGACGACCTGGAGACGCGAGTCCGCTCGATCGACGCCGGCGCGAACGACGTCCTGACCAAGCCCGCCGAGCGCTCGCTCGTGGCTGTGCGTTTGCGGACCCTGCTCGAGCACGAGGAGAAATTCGACAAGCTCACCGCATGCCAACAAAGCGCCTTCGCGCTCGTGAAGGCGGTCGAGACCAAGTCGAAGCACACGAGCGGCCACGCGCGCCGCACGGCCCTGTGGGCTTCGAAGATGGGGCGCGACTTCGGTCTCAGCGCCGAACGCGTGGCGATCGTTCAAGCGGGCGGGCTGCTGCACGACGTCGGGAAAATTGGTGTTCCCGATGCGATCCTCGAGAAGCCGTCCGACCTCACCCCCGACGAGGTCGATGTGATGCATACCCATCCCAATCTTGGTGATCTCATCATCAAAGCTGGGAGCATCGATCCGATCGTCGCGCAGTGCGCGCGCAATCACCACGAGCGGATGGACGGGCGCGGCTATCCCGACCGCCTCCCGCTCGCCACACTTCCGATCGAAGTGCGGATCGTGCAGGTGGCCGACGTCTTCGACGCGCTCACCTCCCATCGCCCCTATCGCCGCGCCTCGCCGCCGCGCGAGGCGATCCGCGTGCTCCGCGACGGCGTCGCGGACGGACAGTTCGAGCCGGAGTCGGTCGCCATCATCGCCGAGCTAGTGGCGCGCCGGGAGATCGTCCTGCACTGACCTCGACCCGCGCCGAGCGCCCCAACTATGATGGCGGGATGAAGCGACTCGCGCTTTTGTTGGCTCCGGGCTTCGAGGAGCTCGAGGCCGCGGCCCACGTGTCCGTGTTCGGCTGGTCCCGGAACATCGAGGGTGTGGAGCCCTATTCTTTGGAAACGATCGCCATCGATCGCGAGGTCCTGGCGGCGCACGGCACGCAGGTGCGAACGAGCACTCGGGTGGCCGATGCCGACCCGAAAGCATTCGTGGGAATCGCGATCCCGGGGGCTTCTTCGAGAAGGGCTTCGCCCATTCTTGCGATCCGCCGATCCTTGCTTTCCTGCGCGCGGCCGACGCCGCGGGGACGACCTTCGCCGCCTCGACCACCGGCACGCGGGTCCTCGCAGCCGCCGGATTATTGGTGGGAAAGCGCGCCACCACCTATCCGTTCAGCGAGGGGCGGCACCGTGCCTTCCTCGCGGAGTGCGGCGCGACCCCTCCGACGGCCCGATCGAGCGCGACGGCTCGTTCCTCACGGGGAGCACGACCGCCTGCGCCGTCGATCTCGCCTTCGAGCTGCTGCGGGTCCTCGAGGGGGACCGCGCCGTCGCGGCGGTCCGGCGCGTGATGGGATACTTGGGATGAGCGCCGCGGGGCTCCCCAACTATCGCAGCGGCACGACGAGCGGCTGAGTCAAAGGAAGCGCGATCGCCGCGCGCTCGAAGACGGGGAAGGAATCCTCCTCCGACGTCTCCTGGACGCGGATGCCATAGATCCCCGGCTCGACCCCCGGGATCACGAGCCGCTCGCCGCTCTGGAGCGTTTTCTTGGGAATCGGCTTGCCGTTCACGAAGACGCGCACATCGCGCAGCGCGGGGCGCTGGAAGTCGAGAGTCACGCTTCCCGCGGGGCCGCGCCCGCGCGGCGCGAGCGCGATCTCGCCGTAGTCGGTGGCGATCCCCTTGAGCGGCATCGAGCGGCGCTCGAAGCCGTCGGCCTCGATCACCAACGATCCGGGAAGCAACACATCGCCCCCTTCGATGCGAAAGGTGCCGTCGCTCGACGCGCGCACCTCGCGCCGCGCCGGCGGGAGGATGGGGACGGCGGCAGACTGAATCCCGCCGCCGTCGCGCAGGAGATCGTCCATCGCGCGGGCGATGTCGCAGCTCTCCACGCGGACGCGCGCCCCGCGACCGGCCTCCCCTCCGATACCACCTTTCCGGAATAGGGGGTCTTCCACGCGAAGCTAAAGTTGGCTTTCGAGAGATTGGTGTCGCCCTTCTTGAGGAGGACCGGGCGCATCCCTGGGCTCCCGACCCCGAGTCGGAGAAGCCGCGCACCTCGAACGATTCGCCCGTGGGGATCCCATCGATCTTGAGCGTGGCGTCGCCCGGGCGGAGCGCGAGGAGCCCAACTTTCTCGAATGGAAAGTTGCGCGGGCGCGGCACGTCGCCCGGCAGGGAGCGCGACGCGGAGCGGATTCCCCGACGGCGCCACGAGATCGAAGCTCGCCGCGAGCGGCTCGCCCGCGCGCAGGAGGAATCGGTTCGCGTCGAACTCGAGCGCCTGGTGCGGCCGGAGCGAGACCACCTCGCGGCGCCGCTCGAAGCCCGGCGCCGTGATGTAAAGAATGCAATCCCCGGGGATCACTCCGCTGAAGAAGAAGGCTCCCACCTTGTCGGTCTCGCAGACGAGCCCGTCGAGCTCGACGCTCGCGCCGATGATTGGCTTTCCGTCGAAGCCACAGATCGTGCCGTGGACGTTGCCGATCCCCGCGCAATCCAAATCCAAAGTCTCCCCCGCGCCACGGCGCAGCACCACCTCGCGCACCGCGCGCGACAGCGACGGCGGGGCGAACTCGACGATCGTGAGCCCGGGGTACAGACCCGAGAGGGCGTAGGCCCCCTCCGCGTCGGTTGTGCAGCTCGCCCCTTCGTTGAGGCCGGCGATGCATCGGATTTGTGCGTTCGCGACCGGCAGGCCCTCGACGCTGACGACCCCGATAGGAGTGAAGTGCGCCCCGCGCCCGGGGATGGGGTGCGGCTCCCCGGCTTCTCCGGCTCGCCGTCCGAGAGCCAGAGCGCGACCGTGGTCTCGACCCGCGACGGATCGCCGATCGCGGACCGCCCCGCGCGATTGTTGGGATTGGAGGCTGTGGCGATCGCGGGCTCCGACTCGCTCGGCTGGTATTGTTGAAGTGCCTGGGACCCTTCGTCGCGCCGCGCGCCGTCGGCCGGGCGCCCCGCGAACGCCGCGAAGTAGATCACCGCCGCGAGCGCGGCGAGGACGAGCACGGCGAGGAGCGGGCGTTTCATGGGATCGATACGGGCGCGTGTAGCATGCCACGGGGCGGCGTGTGACAGAACGGACTACAATGCCCCCTCGATCGCCGTGACATCTCCTCTCACGATCCTCGACCACAGCCGAATCCAGGGGCGGATGGTCTACCCCGTGCGCTCGCGCCGCAGCCAGGGGATCTCGGTCGGCGTGAACCTCTTTCCCCACAAAAAGGTCTGCGACCTCGACTGCATTATTGTGAGGTCGACAATCCGGGGACCGCGGGGTGGAGCCGAGCCTGGCGCAGCTGCGGCGCGAGCTCACCGAGCTCTTCGAGGCGATCCGCGCTGGGAAGGCGTTCGCCAACGAAAGGGTGAATGACATCGCGTTCTCCGGGCGACGGCGAGCCCACGATCTCCCCGCTCTTCCCCGAGGCCGTCGAGGCGGCGATCGAGGTGCGCACGCGCCTCGCGGCCCCCGGCCTAAAGTTGGTGTTGATCACCGACGCGCTCACCCTCCAGAAGCCGAAGACGCGCGCGGCCGTGGACCGGATGATGGCGAACGGCGGCGAGATCTGGGCGAAGCTCGACGCGGGGACCGACGAGTATTTCCGGCTGGTCTGCCGGGGAGAGTGCCGCTCGCGCGGCCGATTGCCAACATTCTGGAGGTCTCGAAGGCCCACCCGGTCGTGATCCAATCGATGTTCCTGCGCGTGCGCGGCGCGCCGCCCCGACGCGGAGATCGACGCGTATATCGCGCGATTGCGGGAGCTCCGCGCGGCGGGAGCCCAACTATCGCGGGTCGACCTCTACACCGTGGCGCGTCCGACGACCGAGCCCTATGCGACGGCGCTCACCAACGATGAGCTCGACCGGATCGCGGCGCGCGTGTCGGGCGCGCTCGGCGCCGGGGTTCCGATCGAAACCTACTATTCGGGGCAGTAGGGGATCGTCGCCGCGAGTCTTCGTGGCGTGGGGCTTCGTTGGGATTCGCCGCGCTTCAACGGTGCGGAACCGGCCACGACCTCAGGATCCGCCACGCGATGGTGTGGCCGTCGTCGTCGGTCTCGAGCGTCGTGAATGCGACGGCGTGGTCGTGCTCGCCGTCGAGGATCGCCCGCAACAAATACGTGTGGCCCGCAACGGCCGGCACGGACCGGTCGATCTTGAGCTCGCGGGCGCGATTCCGCATTTCCGGATCATGGTCCCTCGCCGTGGTCTTCGCGTCCCGATCGAAGAAATCCCACTTATCCCGCGCGGCGGGCGGCAGCGTCGCCGGCATCGTCGCAAGGGTGGGATCGATCGACACCAAGTCCAAGGTTCCCAAGTCCCATATGAATCCCTCCGACCCGCCGTAAAAACCTGATCTGTAATAATCGAGCTCGAGGCCGAGATCGGGCTCGTCGTTGTAACTGTTGCTTCTCGTGGCGAACGAGTAATACGCACCCCCTTCGCGCGGCTCTTCCAAGACAGGAAACCTCCCTCGGTGGAGGATACGAGCGAGCCCTGTCCCTGACATCGCGAGGAGCGCCGCCTGCTCGCTCTTGTAACGATCCTGGATCACGAGCGCGTCCTCCATCGCCGAGCGAATCATCGCCATTCCCAACTTTAGGCGAGCCGACGGCGGGCCGCCGCCCGACATCCCGAACGTCGGCCCGGAGGCAGCCGCTCCGGTCTTGCTGCAACCCAATCCGGCGACACCACAGATCGCTACGAGGGTCAGGGCTCGCATCTCCATTCGGCCAGCCTAACGGCCGCGCGATTTCACGGAAACCGCGAACCCAAACAAAAGGGGCCGGCTCGCGCCGGCCCCTTGTCCAAGTGTCGAATTCAGCTCGCTCTACGGCAGGATCGTGAGCGTGCCGCCCCCGACGTGCTGAGCGCCGGATTACCAGCTCGCCTCGTAGAAGATGAACTGGAAGTAGAAGTTCCCGCCGGCGAGCGCCGGATTGTTGGGAATTGCCGCCGCGGCGATCGCGGTGCCGGTCGCGTCCGTCGGGCCGTCGAGGCCGAAGACGTTCGAGGCGCCGATCACATCGGCCCAGATCGGGATTCCGACACCAAAGATGTCGAGGCCCGTCCCTGGCTGTCGGTGACGAGGCACAGCGACATCGAGCTCGCCGGGCCGCCGGTGCAGGTCATCGAGAACTCGGGATTGTTCACCGTCGGCGCCGTGCCGACTCCGAGGACGTGCGCGCCGTGGCAGCCGGGCAGGTCCGTGCCAAAGGTGGTGAAGCCCTGGAGCGGGATCACGACCGCCTTGACCGCCGACGTGCCGGCGTTGCCGACGCGGTCGCTCACCGTCAACGAGTACGAAATGTTGCCATAGAAGTACCCGGGGATGACCGAGCGCCACAGGTTGCCGCCCGTATACTTGGCATGCGCCGAGTGCGGGTTGCCGTTCACGGTGAAATTCAACGTGCCCGTCGCCTGCTTCATGTACTCAAAGTTGATGTTGTCCCACACGCGCGAGATGATCCGCCGCGGTGTCGAGCTCGGATTGCCCGGCGCGAGCTGCTGAATCTGGTCGATGCGCGGCGCGATCGGATCGGGAACGTTGATGTTGTTGCGAAGCAACACTTCGTTCTGTCCGCTGTCCTCGGCGCAGATGATGTCGATGTCGCCGTCGTTGTCCATGTCGCCCATGTCGGAGCCGAGCGTTTGAACGCCCAGGCCCTGGCCGAGCTGGACCTCCGTCAGATTGATGCTCGAAGTCTCGACATACTGATTCTTGTAGAAGCGGTCGGCGCCGCTGAACGCCGAGATGAACGGATCCACGTCGCCATCGTGATCGAAGTCGTGCCAATCGGTCTCGTTGTCGTCATTGGCGGAATTGGGGACCGTCTGGAAGCTCTGGAAGTGACCGCTTCCGTCGTTCACAGCCCACCTATCCTGCGTGCCGATGTATCCCAAGAAATAGCCGTCCACGTCGGAGTCGTTGTCCATGTCGTGGAAGTCGTTGTCATAGTTGGCTCCCGGGAGCTGGGCGAGACCGCCCGGGCCGAGTAGCCAGCTGCCGGTCACGTCGCGATAGAGGCGAGTCGTTGCCACCTCGTTGCCGTAGCTCTCGCCGTTCTCGTACCACCGGCTCTGGAATATCCGCTGCTGCGTGTCGCGCGAGCTGGCCTGGATGTCGTTGTCGAAATCGCCGTCGAAGTCCGCGAAGTCGACGTCCAGAGAAACGTTGGCGATGTCGTGGAAGAGCCCCGTCGTATCGGTGGTGTTCGTCTGATGCTGACCCTCGAGGAAGCCGGCGCCGGAGCCAGGCGCAATGTTGGGATTGCCCGAAATCTGCGCCGACGGGTTGTACTCGCTGAAGAAGCCGCCGTTGTTCAAGAACATGCGCGACATCACGGCGCCGCTGAAGGCTTGGCCATAGGAGCTGTGCATCAGGTCGTCGTCGCCGTCGTGGTCGACGTCGGCGAAGTCGCACTGGCAGCTCCAGTCCACGAAGCCGCCGACCGTATTGCCGGTCGTGATCTTGAGCGCCGGGTGAATCGACGAGCCTGCGCCCCCGATCCCCACCCATCGGGTCGGGTCGAGGTGGTAAGTGCCGGCCGAGCCCCCTGCATGCCTCCCTGGTTCACGAACCAAACGCTCGTTTGATTGTTATTCATCGAGTGGTTCGAGAAGTAGAAGTCGAGGTCGCCGTCGTCGTCGATGTCGACCGTCTGCACGTCGCGAGAGGACATCACAAAGTTGGGCACGAGCTGGGTCGCCGTCTTGTCGACGTACAGTCCGGCGCCGCCGCCGATGACCCCGCCCTGATTGATGAGGAGGCGGCTCTGCTGATTGCCGGGATCGCCGCCGTTCGCGTAGACGAGATCGAGATCTCCATCGAGATCCCAGTCCCCGAACTTGCAGGCCTCCGTGGCCGAGCCGAGATTGGGCACATTCGTGCCGCCGACGTTGGTGTATTGTTGGGCTTGGGTACTCGACTCGACGGTCACGAAAGCCGTCGCGGCGAGGACGAATCCCAGGGTCCGATGCAGGTGGTTCATGGGTTGAACGCGCGGAACCCGGATCGTTGGCTATCGCGGACCTGGACGCTTGTTGGGGTGAGGGGAAGCGAAATGTGGGAACGCTGCCGCGGGAACGGCCGACGCCCCAAATCCGGCCAACTCGGATCGAGGGCCAATTCGACTCCTGCAGGCCGCTGCGGGCAATGAGTCACTGGCGGAAATTTCACGCCGCGAGCCCGGGCGCCGCGCCGAGCGTCGCCCGCGCCAATGAGCGGTCGGCTTGCGCCGGCCCCGAATCAAACCGCTACGAACCCGGCCTTACGGCAGGATCGTGAGGGTGCCGCCCCCGACGTGCTGAACGCGGGATTGCAGCTGGCCTCGTAGAAGATGAACTGGAAGTAGAAGTTCCCGCCGGCGAGCCCCGGATTGTTGGGAATCGCGGCGGCGGCCGTCGCGGTGCCGGTGCCGTCGATCGGGCCGTCGAGGCCGAAGACGTTCGACGCCGCGATCACATCGGCCCAGACCGGGATCCCGACACCAAAGATGTCGAGGCCCGTCCCCTGGCTGTCCGTGACGAGGCACAACGACATCGAGCTCGGCGGTCCGCCCGTGCAGGTCATCGAGAACTCGGGATTGTTGACCGTCGGCGCCGTGCCGACTCCGAGGACGTGCGCGCCATGGCAGCCGGGCATGTCCGTTCCAAAGGTGCTGAAGCCCTGGAGGGGAATCGTCACCGCGTTCGTCGCCGAGGTGCCGGCGTTGCCGACGCGGTCGCTCACCGTCAACGAGTACGAAATGTTGCCATAGAAGTACCGGGGATGAGCGCTCGCCACAGATTGCCCCCGTGTATTTCGCGGCCACCGAGTGCGGGTTGCCGTTCACCGTGAAGTTCAAGGTGCCCGACGCCTGCTTCATGTACTCATAGTTGACGTTGTCCCACACGCGCGACATGACCTGGCGCGGCTTCGAGCTCGGATTGCCCGGAGCCAATTGTTGGATCTGATCCACGCGCGGGGCGATCGGGTCGGGAACGTTGATGCCGTTGCGAAGCAACACTTCGTTCGCCCCACCGTCCTCGGCGCAGATGATGTCGATGTCGCCGTCGTTGTCCATGTCGCCCATGTCGGAGCCGAGCGTGCTCCCCGCCCATGCCCGTGCCGATGCTGACCTGGACCAGGTTGATGCTGGCGCTCTCGACGTACTGATTCTTGTAGAAGCGGTCGGCACCCGAGAAGGCCGAGATGAACGGATCCACGTCGCCGTCGTGATCGTAATCGTGCCAATCGATCTCGTTGTCGTCGTTGGCGGAGTTGGGAACCGTCTGGAAGTTCTGCATGTGGCCGCTTCCGTCGTTCACACCCCACTTATCCGTCGTGCCGATGTATCCCAAGAAATACCCGTCCACGTCGGAGTCGTTGTCCATGTCGTGGAAGTCGTTGTCATAATTGGCGCCCGGCTGCTCCGCGAGGCCGTTGGGGCCGAGAAGCCAGCTTCCCGTCACGTCGCGGTAGAGGCGCGTTTGCGCGGTCTCGGTGCCGTAGCTCTCGCCGTTCTCGAACCACCGGTTCTGGAACATGCGCTGCTGCGTGTCGCGCGAGTCGGCCTGGATGTCGTTGTCGAAGTCGCCGTCGAAGTCGGCGAAGTCGACGTCGAGCGAAACGTTTGTGATGTCGTGGAAGAGCCCGGTCGTATTCGTGGTATTCGTCTGCTGCGTTCCCTCGACGAATCCCGCGCGCGTTTGCGCCGCGAGGTTGGGATTGGCCGAGACCTGGCCCGACGGGTTGTACTCGTCGAAGAATCCGGTGCCGTCGTTGAGGAAGAGGCGCGACATCACGAGGCCGCTGAAGGACTGCCCGTAGGAGCTGTGGAGGAGGTCGTCGTCGCCGTCGTGATCGACGTCCGCGAAATCACACTGGCAGCTCAATCCACGAAGCCGCCGTTCATGTTGCCGGTCGTGATCTTGAGCGCGGCGGGGATCGACGAGCCCGCGGCCCCGATTCCCACCCATCGGCTCATGTCGAGCTGGAAGTTCCCGGCGGTGCCGGCCTGGGCGCCGCCCTGGTTCACGAACCACACATTCGATTGGTTGCCATTCATCGAATGGTTCGAGATGTAGAAATCGAGGTCGCCGTCGTTGTCGATGTCGACTGTCTGCACGTCGCGCGACGACATGATAAAGTTGGGAAGCAGCTGGGTGGCCGTCTTGTCGAGATACATCCCGACCGTGCCCCCTTGGGCGCCTCCCTGGTTGATCAGCAGGCGGCTCTGTTGGTTGCCGGGATCGCCGCCGTTCGCGTAGATGAGGTCGAGATCTCCATCGAGATCCCAGTCGCCGAATTTCGCCGCCTCGGTGGCGCCACCGAGGTTGGGGACGTTGGTCCCCCGACGTTGTTGTATTGTTGGGCTTGGGTCGACGGCGCGAACGTCAAGAATCCGGTCGCGACGATGATACAGCCCAGGGTCCTATGGATATGGTTCATGGTTCTCGCGTGCGGGTCCCGATCGTTGGGATTCACGGGTCTGGCCGCAGGGTGGTGGAAGTGGGAAGCGAAAGTTGGGAGTCGCCGCCAACTCGCGGCGCCGCTCCGACTCCGGCCAAGTCAGCGCGACCGTACGATTCGAGCGGGCAAGTACGTTCCCGGCAACGGCTTACCTCCGGAAATCCCGCGCCGCCGCCCGCGCCAGCAGGTCGGCGGCCTCGCGGTCGCGGCCGAGCCGCTGCTCGGCGCGCGCGGCGATCCGCAGGATCGTCGGATCGGGCTCGGGAGCCTCGAGGAGCGGCCGGAGCGTTTCGAGGGCGCCTTCGTAATCCCTTGTTTCGCCGAGGATTACCGCGATCTGGCGCCGCAGCCCGCGCTCCACGGGCGCATCGAGCCCGGCCAGCGTGAGACCGCGGCGCAGAATCGCGAGCGCGGCCGCGAGCTCGCGCGCGAGCTCCGCCTCGCTCTTCGCGTTGCGGCGCGTGAGCCGTGCGCGCGCGGCGCCGGCCGCGAGCGACTCGACGGCGGTGCTCGGATGGGCCAGTCGCGCGAGGAGACCCGGGGCCTCGAGGAGCGGCGCCAACTGCTCGCCGTCGGGCTCGGCCGCCCACGCTTCGAGCGCCAGGTCGGCCGCCTTCGGGTCGCTCGCCGCGACCGCCGCGACGGCGCGCATCATCGCCCGGTTCGCCGAAAGCAAAGTCTGGAGCCGCGGCTCGGCGGCGCTCGAGGGGATGCCAAGATTCCGCAGGAGGTCCGCGACGGGCCACACCTCCCCCGCGAAGAATGCCAAGTTTTCGCCGACCGTGTGCGGAATGTAAACATTGCGCGCGGCGCGGAACTCGAGGTAGGGGCGGTCGTCGGTGACCGGGAGGATCCGCGGATCCTCGGTGACCGCGCCCGCCTCGAGCGCGAGCCCCGCGAGCAGACGCAACGGATCGTCGAGGCGAACCCCCTTCAGATCCTTCGCCACATCCCCTTCCTGCGCGCGCGATGCGAACGAGGCGAGATCGAGCGCGTAGGGTGGCTTGAACCCGAGGATGACCGCGTCCCCCGCGTAGGTGATCCAAAGGTAACTTTTCGCGAACGCGGCCGCGAAGCTCCGCAGGATCGCGAGCGACTCGGAGACCCGCATCTCGTAGAGCGGGAGCCAGTGGGCGGCGACCCGCCCGGCGCGAGCGCGTCGAAGACCGAATGGAAATAATCGGCGGTGTAGAGATTCGCGGCGCCCGAAACCCAAGGATGGATCGGATCGCTCGTGATCACGTCGTAGCCCGCGCCCCTGCGCGCGTCGACGCGTCGCGGACGACCCGCCGCCCATCCTCGAATACCAACGAAACGTTCGGCCGGTCGAGGACGCCATGGTTGGCATCGGCGAACTCGCGCGTCGCGCGCGCGACCTCGGGATTGAGCTCGGCCACGGTGACGTGCGCCCCCGGGTGGACGGCGACCGCCCCCGCCGTCACGCCGGCGCCGAGGCCCACCACCAGCGCATTCTTGGGATCGCGGTGGAGAAGCATCGGGAGGTGCCCGAGGACGAGTTGGTTGCGCAGCGCCTCGAAATCGGTGCTCGCCTCTTTCTTGCCATTGATGGCGAAGTCGCGCGTGCGCTTTCCGGAGGGTGAGATCCTCTCGAACACCGAGGCGGTCGCGCCGACCCCTCGACGTGGACGATCGTGGTCTCGCGCGCGGCGGGGGCGCTGTCGATTCCCCTCGCGGACCGGCTTCTCGGCAAGGGTGTCGTAGAGCCAGAGGCGGAAGCGCTCGGGGTGCGCCGGCGCAAACACCAACGAAATGGCGACGATCGCGAGCGCCGCGGCGGAAACCCAACGAACCGTTCCGCGCGCGGCGAGTGCCGCCGCCGCGATCGACACGAGCCCGGCGGCGCCGAGCGCCCCGCGGTGCCGATCCACGGCACGAGGAGAAAGGTCGCGCCGAGCGAAGCCGCGATCGAACCGAGCGTATTGGTGGCATAGACGGCGCCGAGCGCGGAGGCGCCGCTCCCGCCGCGCAGGCGGACGAGCCAAGGGAACAGGAATCCCGACGCGAGGGCGGGTGGGGCGAGGACCGCGAGGCCGACCCCGAGGCTCCTCGCGAATGCCACAAATGGCGTCGTCTCGCCGCCGGCCTCTGGGCGCCACGCGGCCGCGAGCGCGTCGAGGACGCGGAACGCGACCGCGGTGGTGACGCCGAGCGCGAGGAGCTCCGCGCCGATCCGCGGCCGCGGATCGTTGGGAATCTCGCGGCGCCGCAGCCCCCACGCGGAGCCGGCCGCGATCGCGAGGAGGTACACCAACAATGTGCCGGTGATGGCGTAGACGGTGCCGCCGAGCACTTGATAGAGGAGCCGGTTGAGGATCACCTCACCGGTGATCGCCACGGCGCCGATCAGGAATGCCAACGAAAGGACCCAGCCCAACGATATGGCCGCGGGGTGCGGATCCGGCTTCGTTGGGATCTCGGCGCGCGCCTCCCCGCTCGCGCATCGCGATCGCCGGGCTCAGCGCCGCGATCGCGGCCGCGTCGAAGCCCGCAGCGCACCAGAGCGTGCGCCGAAGCCCGAGCCATTCCATTCCCAAGAATCCGGCGAGCCCGACTCCGACCGCGCCGCCGAGCGTGTTCACCACATAAAGCACCGATGCCTCGCGCGGCGCGAGGCGAAAGCTCCGGCAGAGGAGCGGAAGGGTCGCTCCCATCGCGACGGCGGGGAAAGCAACAGATCGGGCGGAGGGCCCGCGGCACCTCGATGCCAAGGAAACTCCCGCCGATCCATGCGGGGCTCGCCACGGCGAAGAGCCCGACGATCCCCTCGCACACCACATATCCGAGGAGCGAGCGCCGCGGATCCGCGGCGCGCGCGGCCATTGCGGAGCCGATGGCGAGCCCGCCGAAGAATAGTGCCAGGACCCACGCCAGCGCGGGGGCGGTGGCGCCGATCTCGAGAGCGAGGAGACGGATCCAGACGATCTCGCACACGAGTCCGGCGGCCCCGCCGAGGGCGGCCGCGGCGAAGACCGTCTTCGGCATCGCCGCGCGGTTCGCGTATTGGAGGGAATCCATCTCGAAGCCCGCGACGGTACCCTCCCACCCTCCGTGTCCGCGATCCTCTCCTTCGCAAGTCTCGCTCTCGCGGCCGCGCCGTTGGCGGCCCGGGCCCAGGATCCGCAGGGGCGCGCCGAGCAGCTCGAGAAGATGGGCGACCTGGCCGGCGCGGCGCGCGCCGTCGAGGCGCAGCTCGTCAATGATCCCAACGATGTGCGCTCGCTCGTGCGCGCGGGGCTCCTGTGGGCGCGCGCCGACGCCTACGAGCCGGCCGAACGCCACCTATCCAAGGCGGCGGGGCTCGATCCCAAGAATCGCGACGTGTGGCTCGCGCTCGGCGAGGCGCGCTGCCGCGGGCAGCAATACCACCCGGCCATCGAGGCGTTCGAGCGGGCGGGGCAGCTCGGCGACGGCGACGGGAAAGCCAAGAATGGCGTCGGGTCGGCGCTCTTTTCGTTGGGAAATCGCGCCGAAGCCAAGATTCTCTTCGAGAAGGCCGCGGCGCAGAACGCGGGGCTCCCGGGCCGCGGCACATGCTCGGCAGGATCGCGCTCGACGACGGCGATCTCCCGCGGCGATCCGTTGGTTCGACGAGTGCCTGCGCCTCGATCCCAACGATCCGGAGACGCTCTTCCGGAAGGGGTGGCGCTCCGGCGCGCCGGCGAGAACGACGCGGCCGCGGCGGCGTTCCGCGCGGCTCTCACCCAGGATCCGATCCATCTCGGCGCGCGCCTCAACCTCGGCCAGCTATTGTTGGCACTGGGGAACGAGGCGGAGGGGCGCCGCGAGATCGAGACCCACGGACGGATCGCACGCGGCCAGCAGCGGCTCACATTCGCGACGGCGTCGCTGCGGCTCGATCCCTCGTCGGCCGCGTCGCGCGTGGGGGTCGGCGAGGCGCTCCTCGAGCTCGGCGCGGCGGCCGAGGCGCTGGTGCAGTTCCGCGAGGCGATCCGCTCGAAGCGCCCCCGGCGAGCGCCTACCTCGGCGCCGCGCGCGCCTGCGCCGCGCTTGGCGAGGAGAAAGCCAAGAATACGTACGCGGGGAAGGCGGTCGAGCTCCTCGAGGCGAACCCGAAGTCCGATCCCAAGGATCTGGAGGCGGCGCGCGCGTTGCTCTCGGCGCGCGGGTCGGAGAGCCGGGCCTCGAAATGACGGCTCTCGGTTTCGTTGGGATCGCGCTCGCCGCCGCGGCGGCGCTCGGCCCTTCCCAAGAAAAACCCGCGAGCCGCCCCGCGAGCGCGCCGGCGCCGGCGATCGTCTTCGAGGAGGTCGATCCGGCGGCGGCGGGAATCGACTTCGTCCACCACATGGGGGAGCGGGGGAGAAGTACGTCGTCGAGACGATGGGCTCCGGCGTGGCGCTCTTCGACGCCGACGGCGACGGCGACGAGGACGTCTATTTATTACAAGGCGCGCCGATGCCCGGCGCGGCGGCGTTCGACTCGAGGTCGCGCTTCTATACCAACGAAGGGATTGGCAATTCAAGGACGCCACCGATCGCTCGGGGCTCGGGCGCGCCGGATACGCGATGGGGGCGGCGGTGGCCGACATCGACAACGACGGCGATCTGGACGTCTACGTGAGCGCCTACGGCCGCGGGCACCTCTTCGTGAACCAGGGGAACGGGGTCTTCGCCGACGCGACCGAGAAGAGCGGAATCGCCGCCTCCGGATTCTTGTCATCGGCCGCGTTCGGCGATCTCGACAACGACGGCCTCGCGGACCTCTACATTGCCAACTATCTGGATTTCGCGGAGGCGGAGAAGAATCCTTTTTGTGGGAAGCACGTGCCGGGCGGCCGCTCCTACTGCTCCCCCACGCGTTCTCCGGCGCCAAGGACTACCTCTATCGCAACCTCGGCGCGGGGAAGTTCGCCGATGTTTCCCAACAAACGGGGGTCGCGCGCGCGGGGCGCTTCGATGGGAAGGGGCTTGGGGTCGTCCTCTCCGATCTCGACCTCGACGGCGATCTCGACATCGTGGTCGCCAACGATTCGTGCGCCAACTTCCTCTATCGCAACGATGGCAATTGGCATTTCGAGGAGGTGGCGGCGATCGCGGGCGTGGCCTTCGCCGAGGACGGCCGCGAGCGCGCCGGGATGGGGATCGATTCCGCCGACTGCGACGGCGACGGCCTTCCGGACATCCTGATTTGCAACCTCAACGCGGAACCCAACTCTTTCTTTCGCAATCGTGGAAAGTTGGTATTCGAGGACCAGAGCGGCGCGTCGGGGCTCGGCCCGCCGTCGGTGCCATTCGTGGGATTCGGCTGCGGGCTCGTCGACTTCGACGGCGACGGCGACCTCGACGCCCTGGTCGCGAACGGCCACATCCTCGACAACGCCGAGCTCTTCGGCGACGCGTCGCCGTATCGCGAGCGGCCGCTCCTGTTCGAGAATTCAGGGCGGGCCCGCTTCAAGTTGATCGCGGCGACCCAGCCGTTCCTCGCCACCCCCGCGTCTTGCGCGGGCTCGCGTTCGCGGATCTCGACGGCGACGGCGACCCCGACGCGGTCGCGACGCCGAGCGAAGGGCCCCCGTTCTGCTCCGCAATCGGAGCAACCCGATCAATCACCGGATCACCCTGCGCCTCGCCGGGAATCCCTCGAACCGCGCCGCGATCGGCGCCCGAGTCGTCTGGTGGTCGGGTGGAGTCGCCCACACCTCGGAGGTCCGGACCGGCCATTCCTATTTATCCGCATCGTCGGCCGCCCTCAGCCTCGGCCTCGGCGCCGCCGAGTCGATCGAGCGTCTCGAGATCCATTGGCCGTCGGGAAAAGTGACCGAATCGAAGGGCTTGGCCGCCGAGTGCATCTGGCTTCTCGAGGAAGCAAGCCCCGCGAAAAAGTTGGGAAATATCGCGGGACCTCGATAGCGCAGTCGCGTACCGCGGAACCCCCGGGTTGACGCCACGTCGATCTTGGGCAGACTTCTAAACCCGCACCCCGACGGTCTTTCTGTGCCCCGTCGCTCACCTTCGAACTCTCACCATCGCATTCTGACCGATTGCCCCCGCGCGAGTCCGGGACCACCTCTCACTGCCTTTCCAGGGCGTACCGCCTGGGATAGGCTTTTCGGCTCGCTCCCGATTCAGTTTCTTATTTCGTTCGCTCCTCAACCGCCCCAAAAGCTTCCTCCGGAGATTTATCCGCGATGTTGAAAAACAAACTCCTCCGCCGGGTCGACGCCCGCTGGTTCGCCGCATTCGTGTGTTTGGCGCCAGCAGCGTTTTCCCAACAGTCACGAATGTTGGTGGCACCAACGTTCCCAATCTTGGTCTTGCGACCGAAGCCGTTAAGTTCGGCGACTGGGATTTGGATGGTGACCTCGACTTGGTGTACGCGAACGGTGGCGACGCCGGCGCGCAGTCGAGCAAGCTCCTTGTCAACAATGGCCTCGCCCAGGCCGGCACGCTCGGCATGTACACGAATATGACGGCGACGAATCTCGTCGGCATTCAGAACATGTCTTCGCGCGACGTCCAGCCGGTCGACATCGATAATGACGGCGACCTCGACTTCTACTTCTCGAACCACTCGATGAATGGCAACCAATCCAACATTTGGATGGTGAACCAGGGTGGCGCGCAGGCCGGAACGGCCGGTGTCTTCGTGGTCGACAACAGCCGTTGGTTCAAAGTCTCGGGTCCCGGCTCGTCGGTTCCTGCCGCGCTCAAGTTCACGACCGGCTACTTCACGGACGGATTCGTGGATTGGAGCTGCCAGTGCGACTTCGCGGACGTGGATCTCGACGGCGACGACGACCTCTATCACTCGTCGTACGGCTCGGGATTCAGCGCGCTCGTGATGAGCCGTATGTTCCTCAACGGCTTCAACACCGCGCCGCTCGGCTCTTTCCGCGAGTACAACCCGTCGTCGGATATTTCGGGCAATCCGAACATCGCGTCGGGAGCGAACGCGGGGTTCCTCGAGGGAACGCATTCGGACAACACCACGAATACGTCCGGCGCGAACCACGACATCGCCAACGAATCGCTCGATATCGACTTCGCCGATCTCGATGGCGACTTCGACAACGACGTGTTCGCAAACTCGCGCAACACCCGCTCGCGCTTCTATCAGAACCGCTACTTCGAAAACGGCGGATCTGTCGGTAGCGAGCCCACACGCCTCTATCGCGACCTCACGGGAAGCTGGGGCGTCAATATCACGGATGCCGGCAACAACTACGACGCCGACCTCCATGACATGGACAATGACAACGACGTCGACGGCTACTTCCTCAATTACAACGGAAGCACCGGCGACGGCTGGGCCACCAACAATGGCTCGGGCGTGTTCACCGGTTTGAGCTCGGTTCCGAACTCGAACAACGACGACAACGAAATCGACTGGCACGACTACGACAACGACGGCGACGTCGATCCGTTCGTGTCGGCGTTCAGCGCGGCCGACCGCTTCTATCGCAACCAGTGGGTGGACTCCGGAAGCATCAACCTCGTCCAGGTTTCGATCGGTTCGGGCATGGGCACTCGCTCGCTCGGCGCCGACGTCGGTGACATGGACAACGACGGTGACACGGACATCATCAGTGGTGAAGACGGGACCGGGAACGAAGTCCTTCTGAAGAACAATGGCAACGTCCCCGACCCGATTGCGCCCCGCGTCCCGAACATCTTCCAGGTCGCGAACGGCAACACCACTTCGACGCCTCGCCGCGTCGTCGCGCGTGCGTTCGACAACGTCAACCCCGAGTACTTCAAGCACGTGACGGGAACGTTGGATTACACGGTGAACGGCAACCCCCACGTGGCGACTGCTTACTTCGCGGGCGGCAACTTGTTCCGTGCGACGATCCCCGGCTACTGGTACGGGAGCATCAGCTACTCGATGTCGGTCCATGACCGTGTTGGAAACACGGGCGTGTCGCCGACGTTGGCATACACCAACACGTTGACGGGCTTCAGCACGTTCGGCACGGAAACGCCGGGCTGCCACGGCACGCAAACCGTTGGTGTGAACTCCGGACCGACCATCAACAATCCGGATTTCGCGTTCACGAGCACCGGTGCGCCTCCGAGCACGCTGGGTCTCTGCATCGTTACCGATGTCCAGGGTAACGGCAGCGACCCGTTCGCTTTGAACATCGCAATGTGGGTGGACATCTTCACTGCCACGCAGGTGTACGCCTTGGACGCGATCTCGGATCCGGCGGGTCTCTCGTCGGCGCCGGCGCCGCTTCCCAACAATCCGTTGCTCGCTGGAACTGTGTACTACTTCCAGTTCCTGCAAGTCGACGGAGCCTGCGGTCAGCTCGTCTCCGCGTCGCCGGGTGGTCAAATCACGATTCAGCCGTAATCACGGTCGAATCTTGATGATGGATGGCCACGGCCCCGGCGATGCCGGGGCCCGTGGCGTTGAAGGGCCGCGTTTGGTGGTTGCATCGTGTCTCCGCGCGCTGCGCCGAGGGTCCCGCCACCCCGCGTAAGGCCCGGAAAACGGGAATGTCCGGTCTCCCGGCTTGGCGGATTTCAGAGCGCCGGGCATCCTTGGCGGTTCGCGCGTCGAGTCGGCGCGCCCCCACGGACACCATGCGTGAATCCAGCCTCGCCGCCCCCGTCGCCGCCGCCCTGGCGGCAGCCCTCCTCGCCGCCGGCGCCTCTGCCCAAGATCTCCAGCCCGGCGCCAACTTCGCGGCCAAGCCTACGGCGGTTCCGAACGCGACCTCGTTCGCCGAGGCGGCGCGCCTGGCCGACTTCGACAAAGATGGGGATCTCGACGCGCTCATGACCCAGGGGGCTGTTCGGCCAGCTCCAATCCCAACTATGGACGAGCAACGCGTCGACCGCGGGCGCGGCCTTCGTCTTCACGAATACGACCGCCGCGAACTTCCCAGCTTTCGTCGCGTCGACCCTCGGCGCCGAGGCCTTCGACCTCGAGGGAGACGGCGACCTCGACCTCATCTTCGCGAATACCACACAACTCCTGATCGAATCCAACCATTGGCTCGTGAATCAGGGGGCGCGCAGGGGGCACCGCCGGCGTCTTCCTCGTCGACCAGGGGCGATACTTGGGATTGGGCGCCGCGGGCTCCTCGATCGCGCCATCGCTCGTGCTCGCGAGCGGCCCCTTCGCCGGCGGATTCGCCGATTGGTCGGCCGCCTGTGATTTCGCCGACGTCGACATGGACGGCGATCTCGATCTGTTCCAAACGAGCGTCGGCCCCGGCTACGGCGGCGGCGCGATGCATCGCCTCTTCCTCAACAATGGCACCGGGCACTTCGCCGAGTACAACCCGTCGGCGGCGGTGAGCGGCGCGTCGGCGCTCGCCGCCGGAAGCGCCGCGGGCTGGAGCGAGGGGATCCAAGCGGCCAATACCACAGATACGACGGGGGCCTCCCACGACATCGCCACGGTCGCGTTCGACGCCGACTTCGGCGACATCGACGGCGACTTCGATCTCGACCTTGCGGTGAACGACCGCGCCTCGCAGATGCGGATGTATCAAAACCGATTCGTGGAGAACGGCCTGTCGCTCGGGAGCGAGGGGGCCGGGACGCGCCTCTATCGCGATGTGACCGCGGCGGCGCTCCAGGCGCTCCAATCGGGGGCGCCTCGATGGATCTCGAGTTCGGCGACTTCGACCTCGACAACGATCTCGATCTGTGGGCGATCAACTACACCAACGATCAGGACCGAATCTTGGTGAACGACGGCTTCGGCGCGTTCACCAACCTGGGCTCGCCGCAGGGCGATCCCAGCGAAGACGAGAACGAGGTGGACTTCCTCGACTACGACGCCGACGGCGATCTCGACGCGTTCGTGTCGAACTTCCAGGGGACCAACTTCTCTACAAGAACCTGGCGGCGCAGGGGGCCCGGTCTCGCCGGCCTCCGCGCTGATGAAGCGCACCTCGGTCCTCGGCGTCGAGTCGGAGCTCGCCGCGCCGGGCACGCTCGGCGATTCTTGGCTTTCGGCCGACGTGGGCGACCTCGACGGCGACAAGGATTCCGATCTGTTGGTTTCGAACGACGGCGTCGGCACCTCCGCCGCGGTCCACGTGAACACCCTCGGCGTCCCCGACCTCATCGCTCCCAAGATTCCGAAAGTTGGGATTCTCGGCGGCGTGGCGCCTGCCGGCTCGAAGGCGCGCGTCGCGGCGGCACAGGTCTTCGACAACGATGCCAACGAGCGCTTCCGCGACGCGACGGCCGTCCTCAAGTTCCAGATCAACGGCGGCCCGGTCGCGACGACACCTGCGCGCTGGTCGGGTGGAAACCTCTTCCGCGGCACGATCCCCGGCTATTGGTTCGGCGCGATCCAATGGTGGTTCGAGGTGACCGATCGGAATGCCAACAAAGGCTCGTCGACCGTCCAGAACCTGAACGTGGCGAGCGCCGGGCTCGCCAACTATGGCTTCGGCACGCCCGGATGCTCGGGGCCGCAGGTCATGTCGGCGAACTCGGTGGCATGCCCCAGCAACGGCGACTTCCAGCTCCGCACGACGAGATGCCCGCCGAGCGCGCTCAACCTCGTCCTCCAGAGCCCGACGGCCGACGTGGCCGGCTCCGACCCGCTATTCTTGGGAATCACACTCCACATTGGATTGTTCGATCCCAATTTATTCGCCCTCGACATGGTGAGCGACCCGACGGGGCTCGGGATCACGCCGATCCCCTTCCCCAACGATCCGTCGCTCGTCGGCTACACGGGGAACTTCCAAACGATCTCCCTCTGGACGGGGCCGTGCACGCCGTCGCAGCTCGGGCTCAGCACCTCGAATGCGTTGGCGGTGACGGTCCAGAACTGAACGGGGTCAGGCACCATTACCACAAATGTCACAGCCTCGCGCGGCGCCGCGCGGACCCATGCCTAGCTCCATCGCTCCCCTCGCCATCGATCGATCCTTGGTATTCGACCTCGAGGATCTCCCCAACGTGGGAAATCGATCGCCAACGATCTCCGATTGTTGGGAATCCAGCGCCCGGCCCAGCTCCGAGGCAAGAACCCCGTCAAGCTCTACGACGCCCTCTGCCGCGCGACCGGCCAGCGCCAAGACCCGTGCGTCCTCGACACGTTCATGTCGATCGTCGATTTCATGGACGGCGGCCGCGCACTCCCCTGGTGGGCGTTCACCAAGAAACGGAAGGCGATGCTCGCTTCGACCCCGCGCCGCTGAGCCCGCGCCGCTGAGCCCGCGCCGCTGAGCGCGGCGCCGCCGCGGATTTGACGGGAATGGGACGCGCCGATAGAACCGTCCCGTGACCATGGATCGCCGACGGAAGTGGCTGACGCTTTCTTTGGTATTGGCCGCCGCGCTCGCGCTCCTGTGGGTCCTCGCCGGCGACCGCGCGAAGCCGGGGGCGAAACCCAATCCCAACAATCGCCGGGAGCGGCCGCCGACGCAGGCCCCGCCTCGGCCGCCGCGCCCGAGTTGGAACGGCGCGCCGCGAGTGCCGACGAAGGGCTCGGGTTGCGCTCCTTCATCCCCGAGGGAGCTTTCATCGAGGCGATCGCGCTCGGCCCCGACGACGCGCCGATCCCTGATTGGGAATTGAGCTCTCGCGGTCGGGCTCCCACGGGATGGAGGTGATCGATACGAAGCGCACCGACGCCGCCGGCCACGCGCGCTTCGAGCTCCCGAGGGCGCCCGCAGGCTGGGGCTACTTCGCCCGCGCGGCCGGTCCCCACATATCCGAGCTCACGCACGCGGCGCTCTTCGAGACCGTGGTGCTCCTGTGCACCAAGGGGACCGCGCTCGACATCAAGACGACCCTTGGCGGCGCCGCCACCCCGCGCGAGTCCAGGTTGTCGAGCTCACGCAAGGGCAATCGCGCGAGCCGGCCGTTCCGATCGAGACCGACGCGCAGGGGCGCGCGCAGCTCTTCGTCTTCGACAAGCGGCGCTACGAGCTCACGGCGTTCACAACCTCGGCGATCTCGCAGGCCGTCGTGGTGTCGACGTCGGCGACGAATCCCAACGAAACGGTCGAGCTCCGGCTCGCCGGCAACACGCTCGATGTGTGGGTTTTGAAGGACGGCTCGCGCCAGCCCGTGGCCGGCGTCGAGATCGTTTACAACGGCCAGCGCCTGAGCCTCGCCCCGACCGACGACAACGGCCGCACGCGGATGCTCGCGGTCGACGATTCGTGGCGAAACATGCTTTCGATCTACCGCGACGGCGAGCCGCTCCTCAGCGGCGATGGTTGGGTTCGCGAGGGGACCGCAATCTTTGCTTGCTCACCGAATACTACAACTCGATCGGGCGCTATGCGGTCGAGGTGGTCGACGAGGGGGCGCCCGGTCCAGGGGCCGCCGTCGGCTGGAATCGGACCTGCGGCGTCTCGGGGTTGCCCCAGTCCTTCACCGACGCGAAGGGGCTCGCCGCGAAGTCGCTCGGCGCCCAGGTCAAGGGAACGCGCGCGGCGCTCGTGTGCAAGTCGGGCTACATGCCACAGATCGTGCCGCTCCCCAATCCCAACGAAACGCCGGTGCGCATCGCGCTCGCTGCCGCGATCCCGACGCGCGTCCACGTCGTCGATGGCGACTCGAAGCCGGTCCCCTTCGCTTATGTGTGGATTGATTGGAAGGCCGACGAGCAGACCTACGGCATTTCCCAATTATGCGACACGTCGGGGGTTGCCGAGGTCTTCGCCCCCGCGGGCGCCACGGTCGTCGCGCGCGAGCCACGCGCCGATACCTTCTCGGAGAAGCAATCGATCGATCCGGCGAACCACGAGATGACGATCGTCGTCGCCCAGCCGAAATCCGCGGAGCTCGCCGGCACGATCCGCGGCCCGGGCGAAACCCCACCTTTGGGCCCATTCCGAATCGAAATCCTCGGCGGCCCCGCCGCGACATTCCGGAAGGAGATCCCCGATCCCAAGTTTTCGTTCCGCGGAAGCTGGAGCTCCCTGGTTCATGTGAAGGTGGAGGATCTCGCGTCGGGCGCGACCGGCGAGTACTACGGCCGCCCCAACACCAACATTACCGTGAAGCTCGCCGGCGGGATCGACGTCCTCCTCGATGTCCGCGGCGACGCGGCGCAGCCCCGCTCCTCACCGCGGCGCGCGTCAGCAACGCCTCCGAGGAAAAGTGGGTTCCGGCGGCGTTCTCGAAGGCGGGCGACGCCTGGAAGATCCAAATCCCAAGTATCGGCGAATGGAATCTGCGCGTGAGCGCGGGCGCGCTCCGAGGCACGCTGGAGGGGATCCGCGTGAACGCGCCGACCGGCGTTCCCCAACGATTCACGGTCGCGCTCGTGGGGGCGGCGCGCCTCGAGATCACCATCGACAACGATCTGCGCCTCGAGTCGGTGAATGCCAAGTTTCGGCGCCGCCCGCTCCAGGGCGCCGCCGACACCGCGCACACCAACAATGATCTGAACCGCCTCAAGCCCGAGCCGAACGGCCGCTTCGCCCTCGAGGATCCTATACCTGGGATCTACGACGTCCTTTTAGTTGGGATGCGCGCGCCGGGCGACCACTGGATGGCCGCCGCGACCGAGGTCGTGGTCGCGCCGTCCAAGGTCACCGTCTGCACCGCCGCCAGCGCACGCCTTCGGAAAGTTGGGATCGGCGCGCCGAGCGGCGCCGACGCGAGCACATTCGTGGGATGGCGCGCCATCCCGCGCGGCCCCTCCAATGGATCCGCGGCGATTTGGCGCTCACCATCAAAAGCGACCCCGAGGGGTGTATGGCCTGCTCTGGTCGGGCACCTACGATCTCGTCGACGAGAAGGGAGCGGCGCGCGGCTCGCTCACGGTCGTGGACGAATCGGATTCTTGCGTTGCGGAGGTGCCGGCGGCGAAGTGACCGGTGAAATGGGGTCAGGCACCTTTACCTCACATGTCACATCGAACTGCGGCGGCTCGCGCAGGCGTGCCTGACCATGCGAGGCTTCGCCGACGTGTCCGCGTTCGCTAGGTAGCCGTGGAGATCACAAACTTGATATCGCAAAGTGCGAGATCAAGATCCGGCTGCATCGGGCGCCTGATGCTGTCGCTCCATTCACCACAAATGATCCGATTGTGGCGTTGAGCGTGATGGCGACCAATATCGCGACATCTCGCGTAAAGGTGCCTGACCCCTTTCTTACTTGGCCAGCGCCGCCAAATCGCCCGGCACCACCCGCCCCGCGCCGCGAGCGCCTTCACGATCTCCTTCGCCCGCGCGCCATCGCCCCGCTGCAACAGCAGCCGCGCGAGCGCCACATAAGCCCCTGTGGGCACTTCCCGCGCCGGCCGCGCCCGATCGGCGAACACCACCTCATCGAGGATCCCCGTCGCCCGCGCCGACTCCCCTCGGCCGATAGTTGGGAAGCGCGCGCGGCGAGCCCCGTCGGGTCCTCCGCGTTCGCCGCCTCCACGCGCCCGAGCCAATATTTCGCGACATCCCCCTTTCCTTGGGCTTCGGAGATCTCGGCATAAAGTTGGTATCCGGCCGGGACCGACTCCCCTCCTCCAGCAGAGCCTTCACGCTCTTCGCCGTCAGCTCGCGTGCTCCCTCGAGGTCGCGCCGCCCATACCAACGAACGCACGCCAAATCCAAGTTCAGACGCGCTTTCTTGGCAAGCCACGGATCGGCCATCGCCGCGCGCAGCACCTCCTCCGCCCGATCCCACTCGCGCGCCTGGATCCACGCCTCGGCCTCGTCGTGCGCCCCCTTCAGAAGCGCGTTCTGCGGCCGAAGATTGGTGTTCGCGGGCTGGAGCCACGGATCGTGGTTCACGAGGAGCGCGGCCGCCGCGACCGCCGCCCCCGCCGCCGCCACGCTCCCCCATTGTTGGCTTCGCGCCCACGCCACGAGCGCGTCGGCGCCGGCGCCGAACCCAAGAATCACGAACGCCGCGAACGGCGCGCGGAAGCGGTCGGATATGGGAAGAGGAGGAGCGTGCCGGCGTAGACCGCGCACGCCAACAAAAGCGGGAGCCGCCGCCGCCACCCTCCAAGCAGGATCGCCAATCCCACCAATCCGAGCGGCGCCACCGTCGCGAAACGCGCCGGGCTCCACCGCACGAGCGGCGAGACCCTCGCCACGTATTCGATCGTGGTGTTGTCGGGGATCTCGTAGCGATTCACGACCAGCTCCGCTTTCTTGGCGACGAGGCCGAGCCACCAGCCAAGCCCCGGGTCGCGCGCGATGTGATTCCACGCGGCGGCGAACCAGAACGACGACACCTCCTTCCGCGTGAGCGCGTGGCCGACCCGCCGCTCGGCCTCCCGCTTCCAATCGTCCGCCTCGTACTCGGGAATCTGGCGATTGAACGAGACGTTGTGGATTCCGCCGCTCACGTTCTCGGGATTGTTTCCCAAGTAAAACGCGGTGCCGGCCTGGGCCGTGGTGAGGATGAAATCGCCGCTCGCCCGATAGTTATGGATCGTGAACGGCGCGATCGGGATCAGGGCCGATGCCACGAATAACGCCGCGCCGCCGACCGCCCGCCGAGCGCCGCCGCCGCGCCACTCCCACGCAACGACGGCCGCCAGCGCCGGCACCAACAATAGATAGTTGCCGCGGAGCAGCGCCCCGCATCCCAACAAAAAACCGCTCGCCGCCGCGCGCCGCCACGCGGAGCGCCCACCCCCCTTCGGGAAGAACCACCAATGCCCACAATAGCGTCGCGATCGTGAGGGCGTTCTTCTCCAACATTCCGTCGAGGTAGAGGAATGGCGCGTAGATCGCCGCCACGCCCCCGCGATCGCCCCGGCGCGCGGCGACACCCACCGCCGCCCGAGGAATACCAACGAAACGCAGCCGAGCGCGCCGGCGAGGGCGTTTCCCACGTATCCGGCGAGCCCCCATCCCCGGAGATCGCCATCATTCCCGCGAGCAGGTAGGGGTAGAGCGGGTCTTGGAAGAAGACGTCGTTCGGGACGATGGCGCCGCCGAGGATCTCCCGCGCCCGCGCCAGGTAGGCGGCCGGGTCGATCGTCGGGTGAACGACCAGCGCCGAGTCGCGGGTGAGGGCCAGATGCGTGAGCCGCGCCGCCGCCGCCGCCGCGAAGACCCCCATGGCACCCACGGCGACTCCCAGGGCGACCGCGGCGTCGCGGTGGGGCGGGCCAAATCCGTCGTGGGCATCCCTCCATTGTGTCCTCCCGGGGGCGCCTCCGTCTCCATCGGGTGGCCGCGACCGCCTCCGTCGCATAGGCTCCTAGGACAGGATCGACGCACCGACTCCGAGACCCCCGAGCGCTCGCCGCCACCCCCGACCCCCGACTCCATGCGCGTCCTGTTTTGCTACAACGAGGTCGAAGCGCTCGGCCTCGAGTATCTCTCGGCAGTGGTGAAGCAGCATGGCCACGTGACCGGCCTCGCCTTCGATCCGCGCCTCTTCGATTTCTTTCGCCACGAATATCGCAACGCCTCGCTCGGCCGTCTCTTCAGCTTCAAGAAGGAGTTCCTGAAGAAAGTGCGCGACTTCGAGCCCGACGTAATCGGGTTCCAGGTCCTCTCCGCCAACTATCCCTGGTCGCTCGAGATGGCGGCGGAGATCAAGAAAGCGCTCCCCAACATTCCGATCGTCTTCGGCGGATACCACCCGACGGCCTCCTACGCGCCGGTCCTCGAGCACCCGCAGGTCGACTATGTGATCAAGGGGAGGCCGAGCACGCCTTCCTCGACCTCGTGGAAATGTTGGAATCGGGCGATGTCGATCCCAACACCAAGAATCTCGTGATGCGCCGGCGCGGCGAGCTGGTCGACAACGACGTGCGCCCCTACATCGACGACCTCGACACCCTCCCGTTCCCCGACAAGGATCTCTTCTACGAGTTCGGCAGCCCCTTCAATATCGCGCACATGGTCATGACGCGGCGGGGCTGTCCCTACGGCTGCACATTCTGCGGCAACAATCTCTGGCGCAAAACCTACTTCAAGGACGATCCCAACTATATGTTCACCCCGAAGTTCCTTCGGGGCGCACGCCCGAGAACGTGGCGCTGGAGCTGCGCACGGTGAAGGAGAAATATGGGGTGAAGCTCCTGCGCGTGAACGACGACGACTTCACCTATGACGAGCGCTGGCTCGCCCGCTTCTCGGAGGTCCTGGGCGATGCCAAGATTCCGTACAAGTGCTTCGTCAATCCCAACTCGGTCAACGAGACGACCGCCCACCTCCTGAAAATCACGGGCTGCGAGCAGGTCCAGATGGGGGTCCAGTCGATGAACCCATAATTGCGCAAGTCGATGGGGCGCCCGATGCCCGAGAAGATCATCGAGCGCGCGATCCGATGCATCCAAAACGAGGGGATCGGCCTCTTCTGCGACCAGATCTATGGGCTTCCGGGCGAGAAGGAGGAAGACTACCAATCGATGGTGAGCTTCTACCGGCGCAACCCCGTCGGCTTCGTGAACGTCTATTGGGTGAATTACTTCCCCGGCACCGACATGATCCAGCAGGGGTCGACGCCGGGGTGCTCTCGCAGGAGCAGGCCGAGAGCCTCCAATCGAATCCTGTGGCCGGCGACGTCTCGACCGTCAGCGAATACCACCATTCGCGCGGCAAGAAATACAAAGTCTACATGGAAGGCTACAATTACCTCCCGTGTGGATGTGCGACTTCATGATGAGCACGGGGCTCTGGCGGGTCGCCTCCGCGCTCAACATCTTCCGGTTCTTCCGCTTCGCCTACGGCCTCGGCCTCCGCGCCGACTCCTCGCACTTCCCGATTCCCAAGAAAGGCTACGACATCTCGAGCTTCCGCTTCCCGGCCATGACCAAGCGCTATATGTGGCTGCGGATCGGCGCCTGGTTCGGGAAGCGGGTGGCGATCTTCGAGAGCCTCGGGCGCGCCGCCGGGCGCCCCCGGCCACCGAGCTCGAGCGGGCGCACGCCGGGTGGCCGCCGGTCCCCACGCGGCGGGAACGCATGCTGGCGGAGGCGCCGAGCCGATAGCAGGTCGCTGAAAAAGTGCTTCGCGCCCAGGCGCGAGAGATACTTGGCAAGATCGAGGCGGCGGGTCCGGAGGCGTAGCGAAGAGCTACGCCGAGGACACGCCAACGATGAGATTGCCGAGAAGATCCGCGCCTGGGCCGAATGACTTTTTCAACGACCTGCTGCTTTGCGCCGTGCGCAAAGGACCCTTCTTCGCGAGCCTGTTCGTGGTGGTCGGCACCGGAGCGGCTCTGTACTTCTACCTCTATCCGCCGTCGGCCGGCTCGATCCACGGATACGTGATGACCCGGACCGACGCCCCCGACACCGGGCTCTCCAACGTGGAGGTCGACCTGACCTCCGAGACCGACTCCACGATCCAGCGCTCGACCCATACCAACGATAAAGGTTGGTTCGAGTTCCCCGGCCTCCCGCGGGGCAGTTCAAGGTGAGCTCGACGCTGCCAAATGGCGCGAGCGATGCGAAGGAGCACGTCTCGCGCGGCGCGACGGTGACGCTGAATCCCAAGAAACCGATGCCCAAGTAAACGGCGCGGGCGATCGATTCACGCTCGGCGCGCGTCGCAGCCTCGCTTCTACTTCTCGGCGCCGGACGTTTCCTTGGGTTTCGTCTCCGGATAAGCCGGCACGTCGGTCACCGGCACGCTCCGCGGCCGGATATGGGAGAAGAGCGATACTTTGGCTTTGTCGTATTGGATCTCGCCGTTCACGATCGCCATCTGTGTGAAGGTACGGAAGTCGAAGATCGGGCCGTCGAGGAGGATCAGGTCGGCGTCTTTGCCGGGCTCGATCGAGCCGATCCGATGGTCGACACCAAGGATCCGCGCGGGGGTGATCGTGATCGCCTCGAGCGCCGTCGGCTCGTCGAGAGCCGCCGCGGATCGCCCATGCGCCGTCGAGCGCCAATGTTTGCAAGTCGCGCCCCGCGATGCCGTCCCACGAAATGATGTCGCCGCCGTCGAAGCCCGGCGGCGGATAGAAGGCGAACTCGACCCCGGCTTTCTTGAGGATCGCCGCCGCCTCGGGCGAAGAGCCGGTGAGCGCCTCGCGCCGCTCGTCGCGCGGTTGGCGCCGCCGCGGCGAGAGGATGCATCGCACGCCGCGGCGCGAAATATCGTTGGCAATCGCCCACGCCTCGAGGCAGCCGCTGAAGACGCAATCGAAGCGATAGTCGTCGAGGAGCGCCAGGATCGGGAGCATGTCCTCGGCGCGGTCGACCTCGAAGCGCGCCGGCACCTCGCGCCGAAGCAAACGAACCAGATTCATGTCGACGCCGTCCTTCGACGGATCCTTGGCATCCTTGTCCCCCGCCGCTTTCTTGGCTTCGAACTCGCGCGAATCCAAAACATACGCCCGCGCCCGCTCGAGCCGCTCGCGCAGCTCCGAGGCGCTGCTGCCCGGAACCGAACTGGAGGCGCATGATCGCGTTCTCGCGGAGGGTCAGGTCGTCGATCCCCTGCGTGAGGATCTTCATCACCGCGTCCGATTGGGACACGGTCGTGATCCCGGCCGCGAGCGTGCCGAGGACATCCAAAGAAAACGGGTCGTAGCGATCGGCGATCTTCCCGCCGCCGCCGAAGCCGACGACACCAATATTCTGCGCGCGCGCCGCGACGAGGCCGGGATAGACGCGGAGCCCGGCGGCGTCGATCCGCCGCGCGTTCTCGGGGATGTCAATATTCCGGCCGACCTTCCAGATCTTGCTCCCCTTGATGAGGATCGTGGCCCCCTTGAGGCGCCCCATCGTGACGGTCTCCACGTCGCCGTTCACGATCGCCGTGAATTCCTCTTCCTTGGGTTTCTCCGCCTCGACGGCGGCGGGCTTGAGGCGGGAGCGGTGGCGGGGTGGGTTTCAGGGCGCCCGGCCGGGGCCCGACGCGGGGCGGGACGCCGGGCGCGAGCCCTGGGCGAAGCCGGCCGGCGCCGATCCCAACCAAACGGCCGCGAAGGCGAGCCACGCCGTGCCCAACACCAACGAAAGTCTGGGGGAATCCCAATCATTGCTTGTCCCCCTCCTCCAGCATCTCGCCGCCGATCATCACGTGGACGACCTTGGTCGACGCGTCGAACGGCGCGCCGTCGATGAAAAGAATATCGGCCTCGCGTCCGGTCGCGAGCGAGCCGACCTGATCGCCCATTCCCAAGTATTCGGCGGGGATGAGGGTGATGGCGCGGAGCGCCTCCTTCTCGGGGAACCCCATCTTCACCATCTGGCCCGTCTTGTAGAGCCAATGTTGGTAGGCGTCGCGCGACTCGCCGTTCGGGAGGAACCCAACTTTGATCCCGGCGCGGTGGAGCTCCTCGGCGCCGTTGAGGCGGATTCGGGTGTACGGCTCGAACGAGGTCTCCTCGGTCGGCATGAGGACCGTGACCTTCAGCTCCTTCAGCCGATCGACCACGAGCGCAAGATTGGCTCCGCCGGTGAAGATGCGGTCGATGTCGAACTTTTTCATGGCGTCCTGGTAATGGACGACCTCGGCCGCGGGCGCCGCGACTCCGCTCGCGCCGCCGAAGCCGCCGCCGCCGGCGGCGCCGAGCTGCGTCACCAACTTTTTCTCTTTCTTGAGAACCTTCACGAGCGGCTCGATCTTGGGATCGAGCTTCGGTGGACCCGCGGGCGCGCCGCCGGGGCGGGTCGCCGGCTGCGAGGCCGGGCCGCCGGCGGGCGCCGAAGCGGGCGGACCCGCCGGCGCTCCCGATGGTTGGGGTTGCGCCGGCTGCGAGGCCGCGGCGTCTTTTTGTACCTTCTCGAATTGTTCCATCGCGTCGCGAGCGCGCTCGAAACTCTGGCGAAAGTTGTCTTTCGCCGGTGTGCCCATCTCGAACGTCGAGAAGAGGTACGCGTCCTCTTTCTTGATCATCTCGTCGACGGTCTTGCCGCGCGGGCGAATCACAGTCGCCTGCCCCACGATTCCGGTGCCGACCGGCACGATCGCCATCGTCGTGATCCCAGCTTTCGCGGCCCAGTCGTAGATCTCGGCCTCGGGGTCGATCCCATCTTTCCCGCGGGTGGCGGCCCCCTGCGGCATCGAGCGCATCGCGTAGCCCGCGCGCGAGACCGCGAGGACGAGCCCCGGCATCGCGGTGAGCTCGCCGTACTCGAGGCGGCGGGCCCCCTTCGGCACGTCGACGATCTTCCCGATGGCAACGATCTTTCCGCCGCGCACCAGAATGGTGGCATCGTCGATCGGCTCGCCGGAAACCGTGATCGCCCGCTTCACATGGATCGCGATCTCCTCGTCGGGGAGGATCCTCCCTCCGCCTCGGGAACCGGCGACGGCAGCGGCCGCCAGGGAATCGGCGCGGCGGGCTGCTGGCCCGGCTGCGGACCCGGTTGCTGACCTGGCGGTGGCGCCGGCTGCGGGCCCGGCTGTGGATTGGGCTGCGGCCCCTGGGCGAATCCCAACGAAGCGCCCACTGCAAGCGCCACAGCGGCGAGCGCCGCCGACACCAACAAAAATCCCGTGGGCGTTCGCATCAGTGGCGCATCCCCTCGGCCTTCTCATCGTAAACCAACTTTCCGTTCACGTACATCCGGAGCACGCGGCTCCGCGGATCGATGGGATCGCCGGTCCAGACGCCGATGTCGGCGTCCTTCCCCGCCTCGAGCGAACCCAAACGATCCTCCACCTTCGCGATCCGCGCCGCGAGGATCGTGAGGCCGCGCAAGGATATCTGTGTGTTCGGCAGGCCGAGCCGCACGCCCATCGCCGCCTGATAGGTGAGCTCCTGCTCCGGCACGACCGGCGCGTCGGTATTGGTGCCGAGATTGCGAACGCCACGATTCCAGTACTCCGACGCGAATCCGCGCACGTGATTGTCCGCCGGATCGCGATAGAAGCCGCGCGGGCCGAGCGCGCAGTAGACGTTGTATTTGATGATCTCCGGCGAGTTGAGGTAGCCGTTGAACTCGCCGTGGTCGACGAACGCGTCGAGCCCCAGGTCTTTGTTGAGGATGCGGATCGTCGAGGCCTCGACCTGATGCATCTGGGTGTGGACCGCCACCGGCACCGTGTGCTCGAAAAGTGGGATCATGTTCTCGAGCTGAATGTTGTAGTCGGGCGATTCTTTGCGTTGGGCCTCGGTCTTCCCCTTCATCTTCTCGGCGTAGTCGCGGCCGCGCGTGAGCTGGTCGCGCGTGCTCCAGTTCATGAGCGAGCGGCCGACGCCGGCCATGTAGCTCTCGGGGTTGCCCGCCTGCGCGACCTTCAGCGCCCCGGGAATCGGATGAGCGCCTCGTCGAGCGGGAGGCCACCCGTCTTCATCAACACACCAAATCCCGACATATTGTTGCCCGAGCCGGGAATGGTCAGGAGCGTCGTGACGCCGCCGACGAGCGCGTCGTGGAGGTCGTCCGCCTCGGGCTGCACTGCGTCGATCATCCGGAGATCGGGATTGGTGAGAAAAACGTATTCGTGGAGATCGTTGCCGTGGCCGCCGGCGCCGGTGTGATTGTGGAGCTCGATGATCCCGGGGACGATCCACGCGTCACCCAGGTCGACCACCTCGGCCCCCTCGGGGATCTGCGTGGATTTCTGCGGCCCCGCAGCCACGATCTTCGAGCCGCGGAAGATCACGACCCCCGGGTCATAGGTGGGATTGGGCGCCTCGGCGTTCCACACCACCTTTCCGGCCTTGAGGGCGATCGTCTTTTCTTGGGAAGGGCGCGAGGCCGGCGCGTCTTGGCCGGCGAATCCCAACAAAAACAGGCCCGAGAAAACAGGCCCAACGAAGACAGAGGGAGCGAGGAGCTGGATCATGGAATCACTTCGCCTCCGAATCGGACTCGCCGGCGACGACCTCGCCGCCGACGACCACCCACTTCACGCGCGAATCGGCTTGGAACGGCGCCGCCGACCAGACGACGAGATCCCCATCTTTCCCCGGCTCGAGCGAGCCGATGCGCGGATCGAGCCGGAAGGCGCGCGCCGCGTCGAGTGTGAACGCGCGGAGCACCGTGTCGGCGCCGACGCCGCGCGAGACGACTGCCTCACCCACCTCCGATATGTGGGAAGAGCCATTCCCGCCTCGGTGCCGAGGACCACCGGGGCGCCGGCCGCGGCCACTTCGGCGATGAGCGGCAGATTGCTGTCGCTGCGCGACATCGCCAGATTCGGCCCGGAGAGCAATGCCACCTTTTCGCCGCCATGAGCGGCGCCACCCCGTCGGCCTCGGCGCCGCCGAGATCACGAGCGGAATCTTGAACTCGTCGACGCAGACCGCGATCGCCCCCTCGATGTCATTCTTGGTATCGGCGCGCACCACGAGCGCGCCGTCTCCCTGAAGATCCGGCGGAACGGCTCGAGCGCCTCGTCGACCGGCGGCATCTCGGGCCCCTTTTCTTGCCTTTCGGCGCGGCGGCGAGCGTGGGGGCGGCTTTCTCGGTGCGGGTCGCTTCGAAGTCGAGCTGGATTCCCTGCGCGTTCACGGTCCCCGTCATGTGGTCGGGCTTGTCGATCCTCCCTTCGATTTTGATTGGGAATGGGATGTCGGGGCGGGTGATCGTGATGGTGATCACGTTGTCTTTGAACTTGGCATCAGTGAAGTCGATGTCCTGCCCGCGCGCGAGCGGCGAGCGGCTCGAGAAGGTGCCCGTGATCGTGTCGCCGTGGAGGCGCATTTTGATCGTGAACGCCTCGGGGCGCGGGAGCGGGCCGCCGCGCGAGCTCCCCTTCCCACGTGCCGGTGACCGGGTCGGCCGAGGGCGCCGGCGCCTCCTCCTTCTTCTCGTCTTTCTTGGGTTCGGGCTTGTCCTCGGCTTTCTTGCCATCGGCCGCGGCTTTCTTGGCATCCTCTTTTTGTTTGTCGACCTCGATGAAGTACTTATCCCAACGATCGGTGTAATCTTTGCCTCGGCGGAGGATCGCGCGGTAGCCGTCGAGGTTGAATCCTTGGGTTGGGATCCCGAGGCCGCACGACTCGCGCAGGACCACGTCGCGCCACGAGCCGCCGGTCTTGAGCGCCGCGATCGGAGTCCCGCCCCCTTGGTAGAGCGCACCCTGGACGAGCGCCGTCGTGACGCCCCCGGCCGCGGCGAGGCGGAAATCGGGATTGTTGGGAACGGCGAGGTAGCGGAGATCGTGGGCCGCGCCGAGGGGCGTCGCGTCCCCTCGAGCCCGAGGAACGAGCGTCCATCGATGAGACCCGGCGTGATGACGGCGCTCGGCCCCGCGTCGATCACGCGCGCGCCGCGCGGCACGGCCACGTCGCGGCCGACCCCAATGATCTTTCCGTCGTGGATCGACACCGCGCCGTCGCGGATCGGCGGCCCCGACATCGGATACACCCAGCCGGCGCGAACGACGACGCTGGCGCGCGCCTCGGGGAGATTCTTGGCTTCGCGCCGCGCGCGCTCGCCGGCCGCGCGATCGAAGACCAGCGCGCCGCCGGACCAAGTCTCGCGGACCGACGCCGAGGGATCCCCGGCTCGCCGGTCAACACCAAGAAATCGGCGTCGCGCCCGGGGGCGAGGACCCCGACGCGGTCGGAGACACCAAGGATCTTCGCGGAGTCGGCGGAGACCGCGCGAACGGCGGCCTCGCGCGACATCCCGCCACGCACCGCCGATGCCAACAAAAGCGGAATGTTGGTGATGAGCGCGTCGTCGGCCGGCACGACCGCCACGGTGACGCCGGCGGCCGCGAGCGCGGCGGCGGTCTTCGCGGCGTCGCGCGGGCGCTGGGCGCGCGGCGGCGTGTCGGCGGGAACGCCGCCGACGACCGGGATCTCCACGATCGCGCCGATCCCCGCGTCTTTGAGTTGGGGAGCGAGCTTGTCGGCCTCGCGCGCGCCGACGATGGCGCCGGTGAGGCCGTACTCCTTGAGGAGCGCCAGCGCCGCGCTCACGTCGACGTCGGCGGTCGCGCGGATCCGGACCGGGGTCTTCGAACGCAACAATCTGGCGAGGGCGGCTTTCTCGCCATCGAATGGGGGCGACGCGCGGGATCGGCGGCATCGCGGAGCGACTTCGCGTGCGCGACCGCCGCCTCGAACGCCTCGCGAATCGCGTACACGCCGCTCGCGCGCGACCGCGGCATTTGTGGCTTTCCCGTCTCGATCGGGTTCTCGGCCGACGGCGGCAGCGGCGCGTCGAAATAGTTGGGAGGATTCTCGGCCGCCTCGCCGATCGAGAGCGAGAGATCGGAGGGATCGCGCACCGTCCGATCCTTGGCATCGCCACCCAGCCATCTTCACGCACGGCGCCGCGGCCGTTCACGAGGCGCGCGCGCCCGGGGGCGAGGTAGGCGGTCGTGACCCCGATGCCAAGATTGCCTCGCGGCGGTCGACGAAGCTGAAGCCGTCGATGGCGCGCCGCGTCGGATCCACCGTGCGAAACACCACAATTGTGCCGAAGGTGAGGCCGCGGTTGCGCTCTTCGAACGCGTCGGAGAGCCCCGATTCGGCCACGACGAATCCCGGCACCACGACCGCGTCGCTCCGGTCGATCATCGGGAGATCGCCGGGGAGCTCGGCGTCGGCCGAGCGCACGAATCCCACGCGCCCATCGCGCACGACAACCGCCATGTTCCGCTGGGGCGCGCCGTCTCCCACATAAAGGGTTCCCGCCTTCAGGATGAAGCTCTTCGGCGCTTTGTTGGGGTTCCGGCGGCAACGCCGCTCGCGGGAGCGCTACCAGCGCGCGGGAGCGACTGGAGCGCCGTGGCGACGGCAATCGCCGCCGCGGCAAACCCAACTTTCCAGGGAATCGCGCCAGCCAGGTTCACTTCTTTTCCTCGGTGAGGCCGAGCAAACGTTTCAGCCGATCGTCCTTCTCGCGGTCGTAGACCACCTGCCCATCGATGAGCGCCTTGTCGACGAAGGTCGTCGTCGCGAGCGGATCGCCCGAGAGGATCAGAATCGTGGCATCGCGCCCCTTGTCGACGGCGCCGAGGCGATCGCCGAGCCCAAGAATATCGGCGGGCCACTGGGTGATCGCCTTGAGCGCGGTGTCGCGGTCGAGCCCGGTGCGCACGGCGGTGGCGGCCTGCGTGTTCAAATATCGCTGGGCATAGGCCCCGGGCGCGCGCTGGATCGCGAACTTGATGTTTTTCTTGGCAAACATCGGCGCGACGGCGGTCTCCACGTCTTTCCCGGTGATCGGATCGCGCTCGCGATGGATCAACTCGGCATCGAGGACCACGGGGCGCCCCGACGCGGCGATCGCATCGAGCGCCTTCCACGCGTCGGAGCCGAGGACGAGCGTCATCTTGTCGAAGAAGCCGTGCTTCTTCGCGAAGTCGAGGACATAGGGGACCTCCGCCGCGTTGCATGCCACGAATACGGGAACCTTCCGCGGACGAGCGCGGCGAGGACCCGCTTGCGCCGGTCGATCGCCTCCTCATCCTTGGCTTCCTTCGGCGGCGCCGCCTTGTCCTCGGCCGCCGTTTTCTTGGGATTCTTCTTCTCCTCCTCGCGCTTTTGTTGGTCTCGCTCCTCGTCGTCGTCGCGACGGTCCTTCACCCGATCCAAATGATCCTGAGCTCGTCGAAGGCGCGGCGGATCTCGGCGAACTGCGACACGTGCGAGGCGAACGGGCGCGGGATGAACGACATCTTGAGCGCCGCGTCGTAGACGACCGCCATGTTCTCGACGATCCGGCCGATCGGCTTCACCACCATTCCGCGCCCCGCGATCGGCTGGACGTTGCCATGGATCACATTGAGCGTGAGGACCCCGTCGCGCAGCGCGTCCTCGAAATCGAAGGCCGAGCCGTCGAGCGAGTCGGCCACCGAGACGAACGGCGTGATCGGATACGCCTCGTTGGGGCGGTCCATCCCACGATTGCAGTGCGCGTCGATGAAGCCGGGGAACACCACCTTTCCCGCCGCGTCGATGACCTTGGCGTCGTAGGGGTGTCGACCGTGGGGCCCACCGCGGTAATCTTGCCATTCTCGATCAGGATCGAGCCCTTCTCGATCTCGGGGCCGTTCACGGGGATGATCCGCGCGTCCTTGATGACGATGCGCTCCTGCGCGGCCGCGGGGGCCTGGAGCGATGCCAAGAATGTGAGCGCGGAGGCGATCGAAGATAGTTGGGATCTCATGGGCGGGCTGGGAGGTGTGCGGCGCTGGGGCGGCCTGGCTAACGCGGCTTCGGCGACACGGCATTCCCGTCGACGAGTCTGCCGTCGACGAGAACGTTGGTGATTCGCGAGGTGAGCTCGAACGGGTCGCCGCTCCAGAGGACGAGGTCGGCGTCGCGCCCGGCGGCGATCGAGCCGGCGCGGTCGGCGATTCCCAAGATTTCGGCGGCGCCCGTCGTGACGGCCTTCAGCGCCGTGTCCTTGCTCGCGCCGTAGCGCACCGCGGTGCGCATCTGGGAAACCAAATCATCGTCGGGGCGGGCGCCGTTGGCCGAGAGGGCCACGGGGATCCCCGCCGCCTCGACACGAGCCAACAAATCCATCGCGGGGCTCACGTCGCCGTAGTCGATGGAGCGCCCGCGGCCGTCGCGCCCGCCGGTCGGATCGACGCAGTTGGGGCCGATCACCAACTTTGCGCCGGCGGCCTTCAGCTCGAGGAGGCAGCGGTGCGCCTCGAAGCGCCGTCGATCGTTAGGTTCTTGAGGCCGAATTCCTGGCGACGCGCAGCGCCGAGCGCAGGTCCACCAAATAGTAGGCATGGAGGCGCACGGGAAAGTTGGCTTCGAAGACATCGACGAGCGGCTTCATGTCGGGGGGACGATTCCCATCTTTCCGACGTTGCGCCGCGCCTTGTCGAGCGCCACCCGCGCCTCCATCACCACACCGGGGCGCGAGCCGGGGCGGCGCACGTGGAAGTTCTGCGGGAGGCCGGTGCCGCGCGGCGTGAAGTTGCCGAAGATGGGCTCGTCGCCGAACGCGATCTTGAGCGCCGAGTCGGCCACGACGACGCGCGGCGACTCGAGCGGGAAGGTCTTCGAGACCGAGGCGATCCCGCCCACCACGTTGCGATTTGACGGCGCCACGAAAACCGTGGTGACCCCGCTTTCGCGAGGCGGCCGAAGACCGAGGAGTCGGTATCGAGATTGGCGATCGCCCGAAAGTTGGGAGTGATCTCGGAGGAGTCCTCGGCGCCGAGCTCGCGCTGCCCCGCGCTATCGTTGGCATCGATCAGCCCCGCCGTGACCTCCGCGGCCTCGAGGGTCACGGCCCCCGAGGGGAGCCGACCGAATTGCCGACCGAGGTGATCTTGCCGTTCTCGACGAGGATCGCCCCTTCTTCGATCACGTTGCCGGGCGAGAGGTGGATCCGCTTCGCCTTCACCACATATGTGGTGGGCTCGGGGGCGGGCTTCGATTCCTTCGGCGCGTCCTTCTTCGCGGGAGCCTGCGGCGCCGCGGCGAGACCAACGAAGCGGATACCAACGAAACGAATCCCAACGAAAGGAATCCTAACGAAAGAAGATCCACGGATCCGACCGCGCCGCGCCCGCTCATCGCTTCGCCCTCCCCTCGACCAGCGCCCCGTCGACGAAGACGGCGCGCACGCCCGACGCGAGATTCATGGGATCGCCCGACCAGACCACCAGATCGGCGTCGCGCCCCGCCTCGACGGCGCCCGCCTGCGCCTCGATCCCGAGCCACTTGGCCGGATTCGTGGTGATCGCGGCGAATGCCACATTTCGGTCGAGGCCGCTCGCCGCCGCGAGCGCCGCGCCGACGCGCAGGTCGATCGCCGAGGCGCTTGCCGCCGGTGCCGCCGCTCGCGAACGCGATCTCGACGCCGGCCTTCGCGAGGTCGGCGGGGAAGCGCCGCTCGATCGGGGTCGAGTCGAAGGTGAGTGAGCGCACCACGACCGGAATCTTGGCTTGCGCGATCTCGCGCGCCACCTCGCTCAGATCGCCCGTCGCGATGACGACCGGCACGATCTTCAATTCTTGGCAAAGCTTCCAGATTTGGTGAAAGGCGGCGGCGTCGGGGACCTCGATCCACGGGCGCAGATCCTTGCCGACCCGCGCGAGCGCCTTGCCGTCGAGACTCTTGGCTTTCGCGGGATCGGCCGCCGCCTCGCGGATTCGCTTGCCGAACTCCGCGAGCGCCGCGCCGAACGAGGTGGGGAAGCGATCGGGGGCGAGCGCCATGCCGTCGAAGGAACACAACAAATAGGTCTCGTCCTTCACGACGCGCCCGGGGCTTCCGGTCTTCACGACGGCGCCGATCCCCGACATCACATTTCTCCCCTCGGGGGCGAGGCCGACCGTGGTGATCCCCGCGGCCGCGGCGCGCTCGAGGGTGCGCGCCCCCGGGCGGAACGCGTCGACGACGCGCACCGCGGGGTGAACGCGCTCGCGTTGTCGACCGTCTCCCCTTCCGCGCCGGTCTCGGAGCGGGCGTCGACGAGGCCGGCGCTAATGATGGCATCGCCGTAGTCGAGGACCCGCGCCCCCTGCGGCACGCCGAGGTCGGTGCCGACGGCGGCGATCTTGCCGTCTTCGATCACGATCACGCCACGCGGGATCACTTTCCCAGGGGCCACGACGACGCGCGCCGCCTTCACCATGATTCCGCGATGGGGCCTTCGCGCCATTCACACAGACGGCACCGCCGAGGGCGATCGATCCCAATGCCAACCATAGTCGGAGGCTCATCGCTGGTAGAGCACGTCGCCGTCGACCATGGCCATCCGCACCGGAGTCGTGGGATCGAACGGATCGCCGTCGAACAGCACAATGTTGGCTTCGCGGCCGGGGGCAAGCGCCCCCATCTCGGTGTCGACACCAAGGATCGCCGCCGCACCCGAAGTCACCGCGGCGAGGGCCGCGTCGCGCGGGAGGCCGCCGGCGATCGCCATGGCGACCTGCGCGCGCAGCCGCATGGTCGAGAAGTGCCCGCGCCCCGTGCCGATCGCGAACGGAATCTTGTGTTTCGCGAGCTCGGCCGCGAGCGCCGCGGTCCGTTCCCAACCTTCGGGCTCGCGGACGTCGCGCACCGGAGCGAGGACCACCGGAATCTTGGCATCGGCGATCTCGTCGAGGAGGAGCCCCGCCTCGTCGCCCCCTTCGATCACGGCGCGCAAGTGGAACTCCTTGGCGAGGGCGATCGCCGCGCGGATCTCGTCGGCGCGCCGCGCCTCGAAGCGCGCGGGCATCTCATGCCGCAGGATCTTCACGAGCGCGTCCATCGACGGATTGAAGTCGGGCTTCTTGGGGCGGTCGACCGTCTTCTCCGCCGGCTTCGCGGGCTCCTGGAAATAATATTGGGGAACGTCGCTCCCGGGGGGATGGTGCTCGTGGGGGCCGGGGAGCCGCAGCTGCAGATGACCTCCTCCGATCCCAACTTTGCGGGATCGGGGGCGGAGTCGTCGAGGATGAACGCGCCGTCGCGCCCCTCGGCTACCGGGCTGAAGCCGAGCGCGCGGGCCAAAGCCAAGTATTCGGCCTCCTCCGGCGTGCGGGGCGGCCGGCGGCCGCGCGGGTTCTGAACCGGCGGCCGCTGTCCGGGGGCCGGCTCCGCGCTCTCGCGCGACTCCGCCGGGCGCGAGGCGGTCTTCGCCCCTTTCTTCTTCTCCTCCAGATACTTGGCAAGGTCCTCTTGATACTGATCGAGCGCCTCGCGGTATTTCTGGGCTTCGCGGAGCTGGCGGCGGAGGCCGGTCCAGTCGTTCAGCCGCGCGATCGTTGGGTAACCGCGCGACGAGCCGCCGACGATGGCGGCCGCGGCCGCATCGTCGACCTCGAGCTTCTCGAGATCCCTTTCGTTGGGTCGCATCCGGATGAGCGCGCCCGTGCCGGCGTAGAGGCCGCGGCCGGCCGTGACATAGGTGGCAACCACTCCGTTGCGCAGCGCGTCGGCGACGCGGCCATAGGGATCGACGAAATCGATTCCATCGGTGGCGCGCCGCTCCGCGTTGGGGGCACCGTCGTTGGCCGACTCGGCGTCGAGCGGCGTGGTGCCGCGCGCGTCGATCCAGCCCGCGGTCGCCACGGCGCCGGTGCCGTCGATCCGGCGGGCGTTCTCGGAATTGCCAACTTTGCGCCGACGCCAACGATCTTGTGGCCGCGGACGAGGATGACACCTTTCTCGATGTCGGGCTCGCCGGGGCGGATGATCCGCACCCCTTCGATGGCGACCGGCGCGCCGGCGGGCACCTGGCGGCAGGGCTGGCGCGCGGCGCCGCGGGCGGGGCGCGACTCCCCTTCGGCCGGTTTGCTGGGGGCGCTCTCTTGGGCCCCCTCTTTCTCACCCTGCGCGAGCGCCGCCGCGGGAGTCACGAGGCACACAGTGGCGAGACTCACAATGCTGCCACACCAGCCAGGGGCCGATCGCAAGCCAGGGCGCTACCGCAAGCCGGGGAAGGAGGGGCGCGCGAGATCGCGATTCGGGGGTCATTCGCTCGAAGTTCGTCTCGAGGATTGGGGGAGGATTGTAGGGCCGTCCTCGCCTTTCGATAGCAGGGAGGCGAAGTCACATTCCTACGAGTGGCGGGGGTTTGCGGCAGTTCACAACTTTTGGAAGCGCGACGGGGTACGCTTCGCTTCCGAGCACGCGAGTGACCGACCGCTCCTTCCAATCTCAAGTTTCCGTGGCGACCGCGGTCGCAAGCGTCCTCCGGGTCGGGTCGTTCATCGCGAACTTCGGCTTTCCGCATGGCGATGTGCACCTCGACGCGGCCACATCGGAGTCGCTCGGACGCGGGCGGGGCTTCTGGACTCCCTGGGAGGAGGGGCCTGCTTCCGCCCCGACGAGCTCACGCCGAATCCCCAACTCTTCGGCCATCCGGTCGACCAGCACGGCCCCCTCTGGCCCCTCTTCGGCGCGCCGTTCACCTGGCTCACGGGGGCGACGGAGTCCTCGCCCTCCAGATCGTCTCGATGATCTTCGGCATCGCCACGATTCCGGTGGCGGCCCTTTTGTTTGGGAAGGTCTCGGCGCGCGCCGGCTGCTTCGCGGCGTGGGCGTGCGCGCTCGCGATCCCGCTCTGCGACTACTCCGGGAACGGATCGCTCTACATGGCGGAGGTCTTCGGAATCTTGGCATTGCCTCTCGTGGCCGGCGAGCTCGACTCGCCGCGCCGCTCGATCGGGGCAGGGATTTGGTTGGGGTTGCTCTTCCTCCTCAATTACCAATGTGCGGTCCTGGTGCCGGCCTTCGTCGCGGCCGTATTCGTGGTGATGGGGCTGCGCGGCGTGAAACCGCTTGCGCTCGCGGGGATCGGATGCGTGGCGGCGGTCTTCCCGTGGCTCGTCCGGAATGCGATGGTCTTCGGCGATCCGCTCTACACCACCAATCCGCAGTACATCGTCCACCACCTGCGGCTCGTCGGGATCGATCTGAAGGGGAGCGGCCGATGCTGACGGGAACCGCCACCTGTGGGCAGCTCTGGGCGGGGGCACAGCATTGGTTCCCGACCAACTTCGCCTACTGGGCGACGACCATCCACCTCGCCTTGCCGATCCTCCCGCTCTTCGCGCCGGCGGGCTTCGCCCGAATGTTGGGATTGCGCGCCGGCGATCGGCGCTCGCTCTCCGGCGTGCTCGTTCTCAGCTGCTTCGTGGCGCTGCTGGTCATCTCGTCGCTCTGGCCGTCACCGAAGGCGCGCTACGTCGTGCCGCTCGTCGGGCTCTGTCGCCGGCGCGGCGATGGTGGAGCTCGTCGAGGGGGCGCGCTTCCTCCCTGCGATCCTCGTTTCGTTGGGAACCGTTTTGTTGGGTTGGTGGCTCGACGCGCCGAACCACATGGGCTTCCCTGGCGGGAGGGGCGCTTCCTGCTCCCGACCCTCCTCATCCCATTCTTGGCGATCTCGAGCCTGATGCGGGCGGCGCTCCCGACGATCGCGCTCGCGCTCCTGGTCGTCCACGGCTCGTTCCGCGTGTTTCTCTCGGTGGATCGCGCGGCGGCGGCGCGCCTCCTCTTCAGCAATCCCGACGCGGTGCGGAGCTTCGGCCCGCCATCCCCAACTTTCTACGACGTCCTCGCCGGGCCGATCGAGGAGGGCTACGACAAGGCGACCGAAGTCGAGTTGCGAAGAATCGCGGGGAGGCTCCGCGATTTCGGGATCCAGCGGGCGATCGCGCCGCCGGAGCTCTACACGTTTTGGCGCGGAAGGTTGGTGACTCTCCCGCCGTTTGCCAATCGCTTCGACCTCGGTGTCCTTCCGACGACGCGCGACGTCTTCGCCGCCGACGGCCTCGTGGTCCCGCTTCGACTGACCGAGGACCCGAACACCCGCAATGCCATCTATGCCTGGCTCTCGAAGCTGAAGGCGACTTCGATCTTCGGCACCGAGGACGGCGCGGCCTTCTACGTCGCGTTCCAAATCCCGTTCGAATAGTCAGGTCAACAACACTTGGTCAGGTCAACAACACTTGATCAGATCAACAGCACTGCGGGCGCCCGCTCGGGTGTGACCCGCGCGGACGCCCGCAGATTGCCTTTCTTCTTGTGCTTGGTCGCGCCGCCTAGAAGCGAACCGCGATGGTTAGGAACAGGAAGTCCGCGTCTTCGCGCGTCCCGGTTCCGCCGCCGATTTGTGTGGCATAGGCCGCGCCGGGGACGAACCCGCCGCCTTGGAAAGCCTTGCCCGTGAAGAAGTGGGCCCAGCCCGCCGACACGTTGATGTGATCGGAGCACTTGGCCTTCAGCTCGACATCGAACTCCTGGCCGATGTCCTTGCTGCTGCCGGCGATGCCGTCGGCCATCCGGAACGTGTAGTAGGCAAGATTGAGCTCGGTGTCTTGGCAAGGCGACGCGCCGACCCCGAACTTCCAATAGTTGAGGTTGTTCCAGGTCGAGACGAAGTCGCCGAGAGCCGTAGTTGCCGTGGGCCGCGCTGTACATGTCATTGAAGACCTTCGTGGCGCGCCCCTGCTCGATCCCAACTTTCGGCTTGTATTGCTTGGATTCCTCGGTGTTCACGTCGAACGTGGCGCCGATCGCGTACGCATAGGCTTCGTTGAAGTCGACGTTCTGCGTGCCCTGGAAGGCCGGAGCCGCGCCGGGGTTCGGACGCTTGTGATCCATTTGGATCGCGCCGTCGCCGTAGAGCTTCAAACCCTGGGAATCGGGGACCGAGAACTCGAGCAGCGTGCCGATCGTCCACGGTTTCCCAACCATGTACGGGACGGTCGCGGTGACGAGCGGCGGAGCCGTGGTGACCGAGTCGGGCGTGCTGTTGTTGTCCGCCCACATCGTGTACGGCGTGATCTTGAAGCCGTCGGCCGGGTTCACGGCGACCCAGCCGCCATAAAGGTTGGTGTCTTGCGACTGAAAATCGAGACCGCCCTGGACGACCTTCGTCGCGTAGCCGGTGGCCGACCACTGGCCCTGGTCGTCGGCGTACTCGAACTTGAAGCCGTCGAAGGAGCGCCCGACGTTGTCCCAGTCGGCGCTCGAAAGGAGGCGACCCTGTCCGAGATCGAGCGCGAAGCGCCCCATCGTCATGTTGATCTTGGAATCGCCGATGTCCTTGAACACGACATAGGCCTGGCTGAATCCGATCGCTCCGGAGCCCGCCGCGAGCTCGCCACTCGAGGCGAGCGCTCCCGGCGCGACCGGCGCGACGAACGGCGTGATCGGCTGGTTCGGTAGGAGAGATCCCCCGCCGCCGTGCCGCCGCCGATCGACGAACCCCAAGTATAGGAATACTGTATTTGCAGGAACGCCTCGAGATTCTTGTCCACGTCGACGTTCATGTTCATGCGCAAGCGGTTGAGGATCCGCGTCGCGTCGCCGATGGCGCCGTTCTGGCCGGCGCCGCCGACGGTGCCGGGGGTGACCGTGCCGGTCGGGGCGAGCGGGCTCACGCTCGTGACCAACGTGTTCGGGCTGCCCCCGCCGTGTCATCTTTCACCGCACCGAAGGCGCGATTCCGATAGGCCTCGGCGCGAACGCGGTCGTCGAAGGTGACTTTGATCGACGTCGAGTCGGGGGCCATGATGTTCGCTCCACCTTTCGCGCCGGCGCTCTTCTGGAGCTCGATTCGATTCGACAGGTCGGAGATCGCGCGATCGAGGTCCGAGGTGGTCGGCGCCTTCGATTGTTGGTCTTTGAGAGACTTGATCTCCTGGCGCATTTCCTCGAGCTGCTTCCGCATGTCCTCGATCGTTTTCTGCGCGTCGTCCTTGGGGGCGGGTTCTGGATCGCCAGTGCGAAGGGGGCCAGTGCGAGGACACTTGTCGCAAGCGCGGCCGTCATCCTCAATGTCATTGTGTGAGCCCTCCTGGTGTGGACTCGTGCGGATACTGGTGTGGGAGCGGCCCAGCCCCTTTCCACGTTCCCGCGGGCGGAGCCTCTCGGCGCGCGCCCGATCGGAATCGAATGCCAACTATGCGGAACATGGGTGGAGACAGGGCGTTGCAGTTGGAGACCCGATTCGGCGAAACGTTGGGATTCACCGATTGGGAATGCGAGAAAGTGTCGATCGACGAAACCCGCTTCAAGAACAAATTTCGACGGCGTGCGCGAATGCACTCAATCGAATGGCTTGTGGCATCGCGCGCGTCGCGCGCGCGAACCCTGGGATTCGTGGGGACTTCGCACCCCGCGACGCCAACTATGAAATCGATGTGATGGGGAGCTCGCGCGCGGCGAGCGCACGCCGCGACCCGGCCGATCGCGCAGGCTCATTCACGGCGTTAGCCATTGATCCATCGAGTCTTAGTTGGAGAATGCTTTCCCAGATATCGCCCCTTTAGGCGCCGCCGGCGGCGCGACGAACCTGCTCGATGAACCGCCGAATCGGGTACCTTTCGAACCCCTCCGGTGCAATTCCCTCGATGCAATTAACAACGCTGGGCCACGCCGCGGCTTTCCTGCGACTCGACTCGGGCGCCACTCTCCTGCTCGATCCGTGGCTCGAGGATCCCGCGTACTTCAACTCGTGGTGGCACTTCCCACCCTTGAGGAAGCGGGTCGCGGATCTCGGCGCGATCGACGGCGTCTACCTCTCCCACGACCATCCGGATCATTGCGATCCCAAGACGCTCGTCCAGCTCCCCAAGAATACGGGATTCCTGGTTCCCAGCTTTCGCTCCGACTCCCCGACCGGATCCTGCGGGCGCTCGGCTTCACGCGGATCCGCCGGATGGAGTTCCGCGCGCCGTTCGAATGGCGCGGCGCGACGCTGGAATGTTGGCGAACCGATCTCCCGTGGGAGGACTCGTCGCTCTTCGTGACCGACGGCGGGACGACGATCTTCGACATGAACGACTGCAAGCTCAACGACGACACGCTCGACGACCTGGGCCGCGCGAAGAAGATCGACGTGGCGCTCCTCCCTACTCGGGGGCGATCCATTCCCGACTTGCTACGAGATGCCGGCGCAGACCAAGCTCGACCTCTGCGCGAATCGGCGCGCCGATCACACCGCGCTCTTCGTGGACCGGGCGCGGCGGCTGCGCGCGCGGCACGCGGTCCCCTTCGCCGCCGGGTATTGTTTGCCTTCGCCCGAGCAGTGGTGGATGAACGACATCAACAATATCAACTCCCCGGCCCAGGCAAAGGCGGCCCTCGAGGCGGCGCGCCCCGCGGCGCACGACGGGAAGCCGATCGCCTGCCTCGACATGAATCCCGGCGATCGTTGGGATCCCGAGCGCGGGCTCGAGCGCGACGCGCCGCCCCCGACTGGTCGCGGCACTTCGAAGCGGTGCGCGAGCATGCCAAGGCGATCGCTCCCGCCGTCGCGGCCGTGCGGGCGCGCGAGGAAAACCCCGAGCCGGGGCTCGACGCGCGATTCGTCGAGCGGTTCGGAAAGCTCCTCGCCGAGCGACGGGAGCTGGCCGAGCAAGCCAACATTCGGGTCGCGTTCGATGTGCGCGGCGGCCAGGGTTTCCTCGGGTTCGTCGACGCGGCGGCGCGGCCGCCGATCGTTGGGCTCGGGCGGATCGCCGAGCCGAACCTCGAGATCCGGATCCCGAGCCCGATGCTCGACGCGGTGCTCGCGGGGCGGGTCACGTGGGACGAAATCCTGATCTCCTTCCGCCTCTGGTTCCGCGAGTCGCCCCCAACTATAACGAGGCGTGGTGGGCGCTGCTCCACAGCAGCAATCGCCTCGATCCCGAAACCTACCTATCGAAGCCGCGCGCGGCGCCGGAGCGGGCGGCCCGATGAGCGAATCCCAAGGAAAGCTCCGCGCGATCGCGGGCGAGGCCCTCGCCGCGATCCGCTCGCCGGAGACGCGGGCGCGGCCGAGGTGGAGGCGGCCTTCGACCGCGCGGGCGCCGGATTGTTGGTGTTGTGCGACTCCACGGGGGCGCCGCGCGCGGTCGTGACCGATGCCACGATTCGGGCGGGGCGGCTCCTCGGCGTCCCCGGCGACGCGCCGGCCGCGCGTCTCGCGACCCAAGAATGGGATCGTTGGGATTCGCATCCCGGCGAGCCCGCGAGGGCGGCGCGCCTCGCGGCCGCGGGGCGCTCCGTCGCGCTCGTGGTCGAGGGGGCGGCTCGCGGGGGCTTTCCTCCTCGAGAATCCCAACGAAACGGCGGCGTTCGCGCTGGTCCTCGCCGGCGGGCTCGGCACCCGGATGGGGCCGCTCACCGACGACACTCCCAAGCCGCTGATCCCCGTCGCCGGGAAGCCCATGATCGAGCACGTGCTCCGCCACCTCGTGCGCGGCGGCGTGCGCGACGTGACGATCGCCACCAACTATCTCGCGGACCGCGTCGAGGGTTATGTGGGATGCGGCGCGCGCTACGGGCTGAAGATCAACTATATCCGTGAGGAGAAGCGTATGGGGACGGCCGGGGCCCTCTCGCTCCTCGACCCGATTCCCAAGGATCCGTTTTTCGTAGTGAACGCGGACATCCTCACAAAGCTCGACCTCCGCGCGTTCGCGCGCCACCACGCGCGCTCGGGGGCGGCGATGACCCTCGCCGTCGCGCGCCACGTGCTCGAGTCCCCCTTCGGCGTCGTGCGCTGCGACGGGACACGGATCGTTGGGCTCGTCGAGAAGCCCGTCACCGAGCAGTGGGTCAACGCCGGGCTTTATGTGGTATCCCCTTCGTTGGTGTCGGAGGTCCCGCGGAACAGCTACGTCGACATGACGACGATGATCGGCAAGCTCATCGCGCGCGGCGGGCGGGTCGAGGCGTTCGCGATCCGCGAGTACTGGCGCGACGCCGGCACTCCGGCCGACCTCGCGCGCGCCGACCTCGAGCTCCGGGGCGAGCCCGCGAAGGGCGAGGGCGCCGATCCCAACAAAAGGACCGGGTCCCCTGAGAATCCTCCTCGTCACCCACGGGTATCCGCCGGAGATCGCGGCGGGGACGGAGCGGGTCGTGGAGCGGCTCGCGCTCGAGCTCGCGCGGCGCGGACACCAACTATCGGTGGTGACGGGGACTTTCGAGACGCGGCCGCGGGTCGAGACGAGCCGCCGCGTCCAGGACGGGATCCAAGTCTTCACGATCCACCGCGCCGACCTCTTCTTCGATCGTTGGGAAAGACCTACTGCCCCGCGGCCTCCGAAGCCTTCGCGCGGATCTTGGGGAGCTTCGCCCCGACCTCGTCCACGTTCACCAATTCATCCGGCTCTCGCGCGACCTCGTCCACCGGGCGACCGAGGCGCGGATCCCCACGGTCCTGACGCTCCACGATTTCACCACCACCTGCCTGATCGGATTCCGCGCCCCCGGAGCCGGGAGCGCGTTCTGCGACTTGATTCCCAACTATCAAGATTGCGTGCCCTGCGCGGCGTCGATCGGGCCGGGGTGCCGCTCGCGCCTCCAGAGGAATTCCAAACGTTGCGCGACGACCTCCGCAACGAGCTCGAGCTCGCGCGGGCACGGATCGCAATCTCGGGCGCCCAGCGCGAAAAGCTGGCGCGATACCACGGAATCCCCGAGAGCCGCTTCGAGGTGGTGCCGCTCGCGCCGGTGGCCGAGCTGCGGCGCGGGGCGCCGGCGCCGGAGCCCCCGCCGCTGCGGGTGGCGACCTGGGGAATGCAAATGGAAAGAAAAGGGGCGCATATCCTGATCGAGGCGGCGGCGAAAGTTGGGGATCGGGTCGAGGTGGAGATCTTCGGGCGCTTCGATGATCCCAAGTATGAGCGCCGCTGCCGCGAGCGCGCGCGCGGCCTCGCGGTTCGGTTCCACGGGCGCTTCGAGTGGGAGGAGCTCGAGGCGACGCGGCTCCACGCGGCGGTCTTCCCGAGCCTCACGTTCGAAACGTTTGGGTTGACGTTCGACGAGGCGTGGGCGCTCGGCCACCCCGTGATTGCCACCGACCTTGGCGCGTACCGCGAGCGGGCCGACGCGTCGACGCGCCTCTTCTCCACCGGCGATTCCGACGCGCTCGCCGGAATCTTGGGTTCGCTCGCGAGCGACCCGGGCGAGCTGGCGCGCTTGCGCGCGGCGGTGCGCCCGCCGGCCGGATTCGCGGGATTCGTCGACGCGATGGAAGCCATCTATGCGCGCGCCGTGCGCGAGGGGCGCCGCAGCGCGAGGCCGACGCGTTCGATCCGGCGCGCCACCCCGACGAGCGGGCGTTCGACGCGCGCGAGGCGCTGCTGAGAAGCCAACTATCGGAGATCCCATGAATCCGGGGCGCGCCGCGTGGCTCGCGGCCCTGTTATTGTTGGGATCGTGTGCCGCGCAGGGGCGGCGCGCCCCGCGCCCCGCCGACCGCCGCCCCGGCCCCGCCGCCGACGGCGCGATGGTCCTCCCCAATGGTTGGCAACTCACGCCGGCGGGCACCCACCTGGAGGTGGGCGACTTCCCGATGTCGATCGACGTGGATCCCTCCGGGCGCTACGGCGCGGTGGTGCTCTCCGGCGCGTCGGAGCAGGGGGTCGCGGTCGTCGATCTCGAATCCCAACGAATCACATGTAAAGAAAGGTCAAGCGCGCCTGGCTCGGCGGGGCGTTCTTCGCCGGCGGCTCGCGCTACGCGCTGGCGGGGGGCCGACGACGTCCTCCACATCTATGACTTCGATCCGGCGAGCGGCGCGCTCGCGAACCCCAAGGAAATCCTCGTGCGCCCCGCCGGGGTCCGGCAGGCGTTCGCGGCGGGCTTCGACATTCACCAAGATTCCTCGATGGCGTACGTGGCGCTCCAGGTCGCGCAGCGGGTGGCCGAGGTGGACCTCCGCGAAGGCAAACTATCGCGCACCGTCGATCTCCCCGACGTTCCCTACACGTGCCTCGTGTCGCGCGACGGCTCCCGCGTCTATGCCACCATTTGGGGGAAGAGCGAGCTCGTCGTCCTCGACCGCAAGAGCCTCGCGGTGATCCAAACGATCGAGGTGGGGCCCCATCCGAACGCGATGATCGAGTCGGCCGACGGCCGAATCTTCGTCGCATGCGCGAACGACAACACGGTGGCCGTGGTCGGCACCCGCTCGCTCCAGGTCGTGGAGCGGCTACGCAGCTCGATCGATCCCAACGATCGCCCGGGAGCACCCCCAACTCCCTCGCGCTGCTGCCCGGCGAGCCGCCGATCCTTGCCGTGGCGAACGCCGACGACAACGCGATCGCCTGGTTCGAGATGGGGGCGCGCGAGGGTGGCGGCGACGACGACGACGACGAAGGGGGCGGCCCCACGCGCGCCCGCGGGTTCATCCCGACCGGTTGGTATCCGACCGCGGTGCGTTTCCTCCCTGAGCGACACCAACTATGGACCCTCTCCGGGAAGGGGCTCCGCTCCTTCGCCAACCCCGACGGGCCCGGCTCGCCGCTCCGCCCGAAGGGGGCCAATGCCAAGTATCACTGGACGGGGTCGATCATGGCCGGCACCCTCTCCGCGATCCCGATACCCAGCGATGCGGAGCTGGCGGCCTGGACCCGCCGCGCGCTCGACAACTCGCCGCTCGCCGACAACGATCCCAACGATCGGCCGGAACCCAACAATCCGATCCCGCGCCGCCCCGGCGAGCCGAGCCCGATCCACTACGTCGTCTACGTCATCAAGGAGAATCGCACCTACGACCAGATCTTCGGCGCGGAGCCGCGCGGCAACGGCGACCCGCGCCTCGTCCTCTTCGGCGAGGAGGTGACTCCCAACCATCACGCGCTCGCGCGCCGGTTCGTATTGTTGGACAACACCTTCGCCGACGCCGAGGTGAGCGCCGACGGGCACCAGTGGTCGATGGGGGCGTACGCGACCGACTACACCGAGAAGATTTGGCCCACCGAGTACGGCCCCGGCGGCGGCTTCGGATACCAATTCGAGGGGAGGGGCTCTCGAAGCTCGTGCGCCCGCAGAATGGCTATCTGTGGGATTCGGCGGCGCGCGCCGGCGTGAGCTACCGCTCCTTCGGCGAGTTCGTCGTCAATCCCAAGAATCGCGACGGCGACTGCACCACCACGATCCCCGCCCTCCAGGGGCACATCGCGCCGAAATATTGGGGTTGGGACCTCACCTATCGCGACGTCGACCGCGTCGCCGCCTACCTCGCCGAGCTCGAGGGCTTCGAGCGCGCGGGAGACATGCCACGATTACAAGATCCTCCGCCTTCCCAACGATCACACCGGCGGCACCGGGCGCGCCTACCCGACGCCGCGCGCGATGGTGGCCGACAACGACCTCGCCCTCGGCCGCCTCGTCGAGGGGCTTTCGCGCTCGCGCTTCTGGCCGCAGACGGCGATCTTCGTCCTCGAGGACGACGCGCAGAGCGGCCCCGACCACGTCGACGCCCATCGCATGGTTTCGTTGGTGATCTCCCCGTGGACGCGCCGCGGCGCCACCGACTCGACGCTCTATTCCACGACCTCGATCCTCCGGACCCTCGAGCTCATCCTTGGGATGCCGCCGATGACACAATCTCGACGCGGCCTCCACGCCGATGTGGCGTTCCTTCGCCTCCTCGCCCGATCCATCTCCCTACACCGCGCTCATTCCCAACGTTCCCCTCGACGAGCGCAACGCCCTCGGCGCCCCCGGCCAGGACCGCTCCGAATCTTGGGATTTCACCCACGAAGACGCCGCCCCCGACATCGAGTTCAACGAGATCGTGTGGCAGTCCGTCCGCGGCCCCCGCTCCCCCATGCCACCCCCGATCCGCGCCCCCGTCACCGCCTGGGCCCAATACCACCTATCACGCACACCCCTAAACTTGGGCAGCGCGCAGGAGTCTGCGTACGCGGAGAGTGTCGGTGATCGTTGGCAATTGGTTTCTTGGTCGAGCGAGTCGGCGCCGGGCGCGCGCTCGGTCAGTGCGAACGGATAGTTCGAAAGCCGTTTGTGTGATCGTTGGTGATTGGTGGTGGTACGGCGAGCGTGCTGCTAAGCGTGGGGTGGGTGGGTCCCGGGCGAGTTTGCCCTCGGTCCTCGATGTGACGATCGGTGGGATCGCAGCAGTGCCGTGGTCGCGGCGATTCGCCGCGACCACGGCGCAATGGTTCCTTGGGGTTCGTTACCGAGGGCATGTCTGAGCCCCGGGACCCACCCACCCCACGCTCAACGGCACTCTCTCCCTACCCCGCAAATCGATCCCCAACGATCTCCGGCACGGTGTGCGACCGCTCGAAGCGCTTACCACCTTTCCGCAGCTCCCCCACGGCCCCTCCGCCACCACCTCGCCGCCCGCCGCGCCCCTCGGGGCCGAGGTCGACGATCCAATCGGCTTCGCGGATCACTTCCAGGTTGTGCTCGATCACCACCAATGTGTCGCCGCGGTCCACGAAGCGATGGAACAGATCGATCAGCTTGGCGGTGTCCGCGATGCTGAGCCCCGTGGTCGGCTCGTCGAGGACGAACACCGCGCGCCCCGCCTCGGCGCCGCGCGAGAGCTCCTCCACGAGCTTGATCTCGTTGGGCTTCGCCCCCGAGAGCGTGTTGGAGGGCTGCCCCAACGTCAAGTATCCGAGGCCGACCTCTTCCAACAATTGGAGCGGGCGCGCGACCGCCGGGATCGCGTCGAAGACCTCGCGCGCGTCGTCGATCGGCAGCGCCAATACTTGGGAAATGTCGAGCCCCTTGTAGGTGACGGCGAGCGTCTCGTCGTTGAAGCGCCGCCCTTCGCACACCTCGCACGGCACGCGCGCCTCGGGGAGGAACGACAGCTCGAGGGTGACCTCCCCTGGCCGCTGCAGGGCTCGCAGCGCCCGCCGGCCACGTTGAACGAGAAGCGCGACGGCGCGTAGCCGCGCGCGCGCGCCTCGGGGATCGCGGCGAAGCACTTCCGGATCTCGTCGAGGAAACCCACATAAGAGGCGGGGACCGAGCGCGGCGTGCGGCCGATGGGCGATTGGTCGACCTCGCACACGCGGCGCAGGCCGTCGAAACCCACAATTCCCTCCATGTCGGCGGTGGCGAGCGCCCGCCCCTCGAGCTTTCGGCGGAGGCCGTCGAAGAAGCAATCGCGCACGAGCGTGCTCTTGCCCGAGCCGGAGACGCCGGTCACGACCGTGAGGCGGCTCCGCGGGAATCGAACGGTGACATTGGCGAGATTGTGGGCTTTGGCCCCCTGGACCGTGATCCAGCCGGAGGGCTCGGACCATTTTCTTGGGTTTCGCCGCCGGCGCCCTTCGCCCGCGAGGCTCCGCCCCGTCGACGAGTCCTTATTCTTGGTGAGCTCGCGCGGCGATCCGATGCAAACGATCGAGCCGCCGTGGCGACCGGCGCCCGGGCCCAGCTCCACGAGGACGTCGGCGCCGAGGATCGTCTCCTCGTCGTGCTCGACGACCATCACGGTGTTCGCGCGGTCGCGGAGATTGCGGAGCGTCGCCAATAGTTTGCGATTGTCGCGCGGGTGGAGGCCGATCGTGGGCTCGTCGAGGACGTAGAGCACCCCCGTGAGCGCCGATCCCAACGATGCGGCGAGGCGGATTCGTTGGGCTTCGCCCCGGAGAGCGAGTCGCCGCGGCGGTCGAGCGAGAGGTAGCCGAGGCCCACCTCCTCGAGGAATCCCAACTTTGGCACGAGCGCGCGGAGGATTTCCTTGGCGATCGCGGCGGAGCGCCCTCGAGCGCGAGCCCTCGATCCACTCGCGCGCCTCGGTGATCGAGAGGGCCGCGACGCTTGCGATGGATTGCCCTGCCAACAATACCGAGCGCGCCTGCGGGCGGAGCCGCGTGCCGCCGCACTCGGCGCAGAGGACCTCCGCCTGGTAGGCGCGGAGCGAGGTCGACCCCTTCTCCAATTCGTGCTTCAGCCGCGGGACCAGCCCCTCGAAGGCCTCGTCCCCCTGAAGAATCTTGAGCTTGTCCTTCGCCGGGATCGTGCTCCACGGTTTGTTGGCATCGAGTCCCAGGAGCTTTTCGCAACGTTGCGCGAAGATCGCGACGGCCCGCTTGCCGAACGGATCGCTGCGGAGCGGCGCGATCGCGCCGTCGGCGAGCGAAATCGTGGCATCGGGGACGATCCTCTCGTGCGCGAAGACCTCGACGAAGCCGCGCCCGTTGCACGCCTCGCATCCGCCGATCTTGAGATTGAAGGAGAACTCGCGCGGGTCGGTCTCGCCGTAGCCGGTGCCGCAGACGGGGCAGGCGAGCTCCGCCCCCGCGGTGAACTCCTCAGCAACGATCGTCTGGCCGCGCGCATCGAGCGGCGCGACGGTGATCGCGCCGCCGCTCGAGCCGCTGCGAGAGGTGGTACTGCGGGCGGTGTTGCCGGGGCCGGCGCTCCCCGCGGTCCAGCGGACCGCGCGCCGCACCGCATCGTTCACCTCGCGCGCCGTTTTCTTGGCATTCAGCTCGGCCACGACCGCCTCGATCGTGTGCTCGCGGTAGCGGTCGAGGCGGATCCCCGGCGCGACGCGGGTCCAAACGCCGTCGACCCGCGCGCGGGCGATCCCCGCCTTCACCAACTTTCCGAAAACGTCCTGGTGGAAGCCCTTGCGCCCGCGCACGACGGTCGCGAGCAGCGCGACCCGCTTCCCTCGTAGCGGTTCAGCACCTCGTCGGCGATCCGCTCGGGGAGGCGGCCTTGAGCTTGCGCCGGCAAATGTGGCAATGGCGTTCCCCAATTTTCGCGAAGAGCAGCCGGAGCAGATGCCACACTTCCGTCATCGTCGCGACGGTGGAGTTGGCGCCGCCGCGGGTGGTGCGCTGCTCGATCGCGATCGACGGCGGCAGCCCGTCGATCCGGTCGACCGCGGGGCGCTCGAGTTGCCGCACGAACTGCCGCGCGTGCGGCGAGAGAGTGTCGAGGTAGCGGCGCTGCCCCTCGGCGAAGAGGACATCGAAGGCGAGCGTGCTCTTCCCCGAGCCGCTCGGCCCCGTCACCACGATCAGCTGGTCGCGCGGCAGCTCGAGATCGATGCCGCGCAAATTGTGATGATGGGCGTTGTGGACGACGATCCCCTCGGAGAGGACCGATTCTTCGAGTTCGGCCGCTCCATGGGAGGCCGGTTTCGCGACGAGGGGCACGGAGCCCAACTATCGTCCGTCGCGGTCGCGTTCGAAAGGCGCCCGATCCGAAGAATGCAATGCCAAGCGCGCGGCTTCCTGTCGGTCTGCGATCAATCTGACTGTGGGCTACTTCGCGGGCGGTCTGCCGAGCCGCGCGCCAGCCTGCGTCTCACCCCAAACCCAACTCACCTCGTCTTCGATGGTGGGTTGAATGCAGAGGGTGCCTTTGAAAACCTTCACACGCCGAACCGGCCCGTTGCGGGTCTCCTCGGAATGCGGAGGGAACTGGATGTCGATCGCACATTTCGGACTCGTGCGGTCGCCTTCGGGATAGGCGCGAGGCATCCAGCAAATGATGTGGAGACCCTTCAGCGCATGTCGGACGTGATCCATCTCCGTCCGCGCGATGACGAGGGTCTCTTTTGACCCGATCGGTCAACAAGTGTCGTCGAGGCTTCCATTGGGGGTCCTCTCTCCCAACGGCATTCCGAGAGCCCACGGCGAACGTAACCAATCGGCCGCAACGTAACGCGGGGCTCCTCCGAGGAACGGCGCGCTGCGCTTCGGACGCCGACGATGGACACCCAGAAGCAAAGCGAGTTTAACGACGTTGGCGCCTCGCGCGCGGGTTTCTTTATTTTCAGAATTCGAGGCCGCGGGCGCCGAGATAGCGCCCCGTGATCGATCGCGGCGTGGCCGCGACCTCTTCGGGAGTGCCGGCGACGACGACTTCGCCCCCGTCCGCCCCCGCCTCGGGGCCGATGTCGATCACGTGGTCGGCGTGCGCAATGAAGTCGAGGTGGTGCTCGATCGCGATCACCGAGTGGCCGAGATCGACGAGCCGCTCGAGGGTCTCGAGGAGCTTCGCCACGTCGTCGAGGTGGAGGCCGGTGGTGGGCTCATCGAAAAGGAAGAGCGTCCCCTTTTGTGGGCTCCACGATCGTTGGTTTGCGGCGACTCGAAGTCCTCGGCGATGGCGGTGGCGAGCTTCAGCCGCTGCGCTTCTCCGCCCGACAGCGCATTCACGGACTGGCCGATGCGCAAGTATCCGAGCCCCACCGCCGCGAGCGGCGCGAAGCGCCGGCGAATGGTGGGATCGTCCTCCTCGAAGAACTTGCTGGCCTCCTCGACCGTGAGGTCGAGGATCTCGCCGATCGTCTTCCCCTTGAGCTTCACGCGGCGAACCTCGGGGCGAAATCGGGTGCCGCCGCAGTCCGAGCAGGGGAGCTCGACGTCGGCCAGGAATTGCATTTCGACCCGCTCGAAGCCGGCCCCTTCGCACGCTTCGCAGCGTCCACCGGAGACGTTGAACGAGAAAGTCGACGGCGAGAACCGGTGGAGCCGCGCCTCGGGGAGGCTCGCGAGCGCCTTGCGGATCCCGTCGTAGGCCCCGCACGAGGTCGCGACGATCGACTTGGAGCTCCGACCGATCGGGGTCGCATCCACGAGGACGACTTCGGCGAGATGCTCGGCCCCATCGATCCCGTCGCTCTCCCCCGGCTCTTCGGTCGTCTCGCCGCGGAGCCGCCGCAGCCGCCGATACAACACATCTTCGACGAGCGTCGACTTTCCCGAGCCCGACACCCCGTCACCACGGTGAAGGTCTTCAGCGGGAAGCGCACGTCGATCCCTTTCAATCAGGGCTCGTGCGCCGCGCACCGTGAGCCACGGCGCCGCGGCGCGCCGGCGGGTCCGTTTCGTTGGCATCGCGCGGCGCCCCGAGAGCCAGGCGCCGGTGAGCGAGGTGGGCGAGCCCGCCGCTTCCGACGGGTTGCCTTGGTAGACGATCTCCCCGCCGGCAGCGCCGGCGCCGGGGCCGAGATCGATGAGCTCGTCCGATGCCAACAGGAGCGCGGGATCGTGCTCGACCACGACGACGCTGTTCCCAAGTTTCACGAGGCGCCGGAGGATCCCAATCAAACGGTCGTTGTCGCGCGGGTGGAGGCCGACGCTCGGCTCGTCGAGGACGAAGAGCGCGTTCACGAGGCGCGAGCCGACGGCGGTCGTGAGGTTGACCTGCTCCATCTCGCCGCCGGAGAGCGAGCGCGAGGAGCGATCGAGCGTGAGGTAGCCGAGCCCCACTTCGCACAAATAGCCGAGGCGCGCGCGCACCTCGCCGAGGACCACGTCGACGGCATCGGCCACGGCCGCGGGCGGGCGATAGTTGGTGAACCAGGAGCGCAGCTCGCCGATCGGCATCCGGTAGAGGTCCGCGATCGACTTGCCGTCGACGCGGACCTTCAGCGCGTCGGGGCGGAAGCGGGTGCCGCCGCATGCGACGCACGCGCGCGCTGCGATAGCGCGAGAGGAGGACGCGCACATGCATTTTGTAGGTGCGGGTCTCGAGCCACTCGAACCATGCGTTGATTCCCCACCAAACGCCCTTGCTCCAGCCCCTTCCTCGCCTTTCCAAAGCCAATCTTTGTGTTTCTGCGAGAGCTTCTCATAGGGGACGTCGAGCGGGACACCGCGCTCCGCGCTCCATTTCTTGAGATCGCGCCGCTCCCACGCCGTGGCCGGAGTCGTCCAGGGTTTGATTGCCCCCTCGGCGAGCGTTTTCTTGGGATCGGGCACGAGGAGCGCCTCGTCGATCGACAACGTGCGGCCGAACCCGGAGCAGACGGGGCACGCCCCCGACGGATGGTTGAAGGAGAACTGCGCCGCGGTCGGCTCGGCGAAACGCAAATCGCAGTCGGGGCAGCGGAGCGCGGTGTCGAATCGCTCGATCGCACCTTTCTCGCCGCGGTAAACCGCACATTTCCCCGCGCCGTGGCCGAAGGACTGCTCGAGCGAGTCGATGAGGCGCGAGCGCGACTTCGCCGCGTGCGCGACGCGGTCGACGACCACCATGAACGGGGCCCCCGGCTTCGGCCCGCGCGCCGACTCGATCCGCTCGACCGCGCCCCCGTGAGCGCGCGGACGAAGCCCTTGCGCAGCAACGATTGCCGCAGCTCCTCGAAGCCCGCCTCCGATACTTGGGAAGGCTCGAATCCCACGAATAGCTGCGCGCCGCCGTCGTCCGCGGCCGCGCCCGAAAGCAACTCATCGGCCACGTCCTGCGCGGTGCGCCGCCGGATCGGCCGATCGCAACGATCGCAGTGGCGGATCCCGAGTCGCGCGAACACAATGTTGAGGAAGTCGCCGATCTCGGTCACCGTGGAGACCGTGGATCGCGCGGTGCGCACTTCGTTGCCTTGGGCGATCGCGACCGCGGGGAATGCCCTCCACGTCGTCGAGCGCGGGGCGCGCCATCCGGTCGAGGAACTGGCGCGCGTACGCGCTGAACGATTCCACATATCGGCGCTGCCCCTCGGCGTAGAGCGTGTCGAATGCGAGCGAGCTCTTCCCCGAGCCCGACACCCCAGAGATCGAAGTCCACTTGCCGCGGGCGATCGCGATATCGAAGCCCTTCAGATTGTTCTGGCGACAGCCGCGCAGAATGATCGGCGCTTGTCTTCGCAACTTGTCATGCATCGGGGGCAGATGGTGCAGGCGTCGGGATCATTTGCAAACTCGGCGGGGTGGGGCGCGACGCGGGATCCTGTGCTTTGACATTCGGGCGGTCACCGCTAACTTCTCCGCCCCCGAAACCCGTGGGTCGCCGCGAGGGCGTAGCTCAATTGGTTGAGAGTACCGGACTGTCGATCCGGTGGTTGCGGGTTCGAGTCCCGTCGCCCTCGCCACTTTTTCATTCGGAGAGATTCTCGATCGGCGCCCATGCAGAAACGGGCCAGCAAGCTGGCCCGCCATGCTCGCACCTCGCAACCCCGAACCGAAGGGCTGCTCGATGCGTTGCTCGACAGTGATCGGTTGTTGGGTGGGTCGTGGAGTCGCTCGATCCGGGTTGGAAGGAGCCTTTCTTGGTGTTTGCTTCAGAGATCCGCGATGTCGCGCTCGATTTCTATGTCGTGCTCGATTTCGTCAGACTCGCATGACTTCCAGGTCGCAGCAGGCTTCCATCGATCGGGCGGCGTGGGACAGGCCTTCCGACGTGTGCCCCGAGTGTCGGGTTCCGTGCGCTCAAGGAATGAAAACGACGAGCTGACCTTGGGAGACTCCGAGCTCGTTCAGCATGGGGTTCGACCCATACCCAACGATCGCTTGGAGAGTGACTGGCGCGCCCAGCATGGCCGGATCGTTCGGCACCGCCTGGAACGACGTGGACCCGGCGAACGCGCCCAGCGCGTCGAACGGCTTGATGTACAGTTCGGCGCCGGGACTGAAGAGCTGCGACTCGAGGGGGTAGGGCGTTTCGAAGAGATCAGCGCCGTAAATGAGCCAGTGCTCGGTGATTGGGTAATCGGGCAGGGGTGATCCCCTGCAGCTTTACCACCAATCCGTAGCCGATCGGATCCCACGAGAGCGACATGATCGGAGGCGAGCAGTAGCCCGCGCCGGTGCCGTACTCTTTTGTTTGGATTCCCCCAATGGGCCCCTGCGCCGAGCGCGCGGCGCGCTGGTCGCGAAGCTGAATAGCAACAATACAGAGGCGAGAACCTGTCGAGCGGGGGTGCGGGGAAGCAAAGGCGCCTCAGGGGAGCGGAGGACTTGCTTGGACCTGGGCCCCAATCCAACCACAGATCCGGTTCCGCGCAAGATGGCGCGCAGAAGCCTTTGATTCATACCTTGTTAGGGAGGGGCGCCTCAGCGCGCGGGCCCGGTACTTCGCCGTGAGGTCCGCGTGGGTCAGGGCCGGCATGAACACGCCGCCGACGACCGACCGGGCGCGGAAGCCGACGCATCGCGGGTCCTTCGTCTCGAGCCAATCGGTGAGCGGCAGGCGGTCGGGGGTCTTCGCGGCGAAGAGCGCGAGCGGCGCGGCGAACGCGGCGATCTGCTCGGGCGAGTCGGCGAGCGTCGCGGTCCAAAGGCACCAATCGAGCTTCGTGTAGGTGGCGCGGTTGTCGAGCGGCAGGCCGAAGGGGTTCATCTTCGCGCGGTAGAAGGCGAGCTCGCGCGCGCGTGAGCTCCGGCGGGAAGAGCGCCGAGGCCGAGGACGCTTGTCCCAGACGAGGTTGTACTTCTGGCTCCAGGTGCCCGGCTTGTCGAAGGCGAGGCGCGTGTGGTCGCCGTCGTCGGCGCGCTTCAGCCAATCCTCGGCCATCGTGGCCGCGAGCGAACGCCAACTTTCCGCCTGGGTCTTCCTTTGTGTGGCATCGCAGAGCTTCGCGTGCGCGGCGATCCCAAGAATCGCCTTGATCGAAAGATTGGCGTTGTGGGCGAGGTGGCCGGCGAAGTCGTCGGTGCACAGCTGGTTTTCGGGATCGAGGCCCGTGCTCGCGGAGATACTCGGCCCACTTGGTGAGCAGCGGGCAGTTGGCTTCGGCGAAAGTTGGGTTTCCCTCGGCCTCGGCGAGCGCCGCCGCGAGGAGGAGCAGGTTGCGCGCTCTCCTCGACCGGCATCTGGTTCTCTTCGGTGCGCTCGCCGCCGCCGTAGACCTGGCCGTTGGCGCGGGGATAGGTGCCGAGGTCGTGCGGGGCGAAGGGAAGCGCCAGCGCGACGAGCGCGCGTACGCGAAGACCGGCGTCGAGCTGGGCGCGGAGCGCCGGGGCTCAGCAGGAGAAATATCGGCGCCGCGGGATAGATGACATCGACGGTCGAGATGCAACCGTTGCTGAAGTTTTCCTTGGGAAACATGAGCGGCGAGCCGTCGAAGTCGGCGGCGATCTTGTTCGCGGCGATCGCCTGCCGGTACGAGAGGATGGCGAGGCGCGCGAAGTCCTCGCCGCCGACCGCGCGGAGATCCTTGGTGAGCTCGGCGTCGAAAGCGCGGCAGCGGGACTCGATGGCGGGATAGTTGACATTGGCCTCGCTCAGCAGCTCGGCGATCCCCTTCCCCTCGCGGCGCCAATAGGGGCGGAGCTTGCGGCCGAAGTACTCGATCGAGTATCCGTCGTCGTACGCCAACAATGCCTGGAAACGCAACGGCGTGGCGCCGACCGCTTTCTTGGGCGTCGCGAATGCGCAGGACGGCCCAGCGATCCCACGCGGCGCGCGGCATGTCCAGATCGTCCCCGAGCGACGCAAAGTTTCCCTTCTCGAATCCTCCGCGCGCCGTGAGGTCGCTTGCACATCGCCCCGAGGGTCGGGCCGACCTTGTCGAGGATTTGTGGTCTTGCGAGATAGAGATGACCCCAGTCGATCCGCAGATCGTCGCCGGCGCGAGTGAGAGGGCGTTGGTCGCGCGCTCCGATCCGCATGACCGACAGACTGCCCGGCGGCCCGCCGATCTCGTAGCGCCCCATTCGACCTGCTGATCATTGGTATTGACGCACCACTCCGCCGAGGCGTCGAGGTAGAGCTCGACGTCATGCATCCTCTCGTCGATGGACCTCACGTTCCAAGTCAAGTATGTGACCGGGCGCGAGCAGAGGTCGAAGTCGTCGAGCAGGAGCGGGCTCAGGAACGACAGCTCGACGCGCACCGAGTTGGTTTCGAAGACGTAATCGGTGTGCGTCGGTGTGATCGCGACGGATTTTTGTGGCATCGGCGGCACCTCCCGCGGCGCCGCGCCGATCACGCGGAATACTTGGGAATCGACCCGCACCATCCCACACATCCCAAAGTTCTTCCCCGTCCAGTGCTTCAGGCCAATCGTCCGTGAGGCGGTCGGCGAACGACCACGCGCTGAAGTACGGATCGTGGGTGACGAGCGGCACCGCCGGCGCGCGGAAAACGGGGTCGAGGCACCTTTTCCTGAAGAGCGGACCGGTCGAGAAGGCAGGCGGCGGCGATGGCGATTAGGATTGCAAGCATGATGGCGACCGTACGATTGTTGGCGCTCGCGCTGTCCCATGGGCCGAAAAATCGGCGCCGCCGCCGCGGTGTTGGCCGCGTGCGCCCAAACCCACGAAAATGCGCAGCCCGCGACGCCGCACGCCGCCGCGACCGCCACGCGCCCACGGGTCGATCCCACCGATTGCGTTCGCGCCGCTGAGGACGCGGCCCGATGGATTCGCTCGACGGCGATCGAGACGCCCCACGGCTGCGTCTGGCCAGCCGATCCCAACGCGATCCGAAATCCGTCTCGACGAACCTCTATTCGGGCTCCGCGGGAATCGTGGTGTTTTTCCTCGCCGCGAACATGGCGACCGGCAAGGCTGAGTATCTCACTGACGCGCGCCGAGGCGCTGACCACCTCCTCGCCACAATCCCAACGAAACTCGAAGGAGAGGAGGCGGGGCTGTACACGGGGATCGCGGGCGTTGCGTTCGCGCTCCACGAGACGAGCAAGCTCACAAAAGACCAACAATATGCCGGCGGCGCGCGTGCCTGCGTCGATCTCCTCGCGCGCGAGGCGAAGCCCGCCGGCGCCGGGGTCCAATGGAACGATTCGAACGACGTCATCTCGGGGAGCGCAGGAATCGGCCTTTTCTTGCGCTATCGATGGGCGATTCCAGGTCGGTCGAGCTCGCGAAGAAAGCTGGGGATCGTCTCCTCGAGGTCGGGATCCCGGAGAAGGGGGCTCGAGTGGCGGATCTCTCCCAACTATCCGCGATTCATGCCCAACTTTTCCCATGGGACCGCCGGAGTCGCGTACTTCCTCGCGCGCCTTCACCAAGCGACCGGAGACCAACGATACCTCGACGGCGCGCTCGCGGGTGCCCGGTATCTCGTCGCGGTAGCCGACACGAGTGACGGCGGCTGCCGCATCTTCCACGCCGATCCCGACGGGCTCGATCGCTATTATTTGGGTTGGTGCCACGGCCCCGCGGGAACGGCGCGCCTCTTCGAGCGCCTCTACGCGATCACGGGCGACGCCCAATGGCAAGATTGGTTCGAGCGCTGCGTCGCGTCGATCCTTCGAAGCGGAATCCCCGAGAAGGGGCCCGACGGCTACTGGAACAATGTTGGGCAATGCTGCGGCGCGGCCGGCATCGCGCAGTTCCTTTGCTATGCAATGAGTGCAGGTTCGGAAAGATAACAAAACCTATTTATGGTGGATCCCCGACGACCTCGCGCAGAGGTTGGCCGCGGACCTCCTGGCGCGAGGCGTGCGCGACGACCGGGGCTGCGATGGCCGCAGGCCGAGCATCGCGTGAAGCCGGAGCTCATCGCGGCGCAGACCGGCTAGCATGCAGGGCGCGGCCGGCGTCGGCATGTTCCTCCTCAATCTTTCGCGAGCGAATCCCTACTGCGAGGAGCCGCTGATCCACTTCCCCGACGAGCGAGACTACGGGCGATTTTGACGGGGACGGGTTCCCGTCCGCGCCGTGACCAATGGGTTGCGCCTACCCCGGGGCTTCTTCAGATCCATGCCCTCGAGCATCGAGCGCACCATGTCGCGATAGGTGGTTTTCCCCTCGACGCGGCTCCGCGCGAGGACCGAGTTCTGGTGGAGCCCCTCGAGGACGAACTCCATCGCCACGGCGAGCTCCGTCGTCGGCCACCTCGCCCAAGTATTCCTTGCCAACTTTTCGAGCCCAGGCACCGCCGCGAGCGCCTCGCGGAACGCCCCCGGGCCGCCGGCGTCGTCGGTCAACACCACATTTCCCGCGCCGAACCACTCGATCACGGGGCGGAACACGGTCGCCTCGCGCGCCGGTCCCCCTCTTTCGGCGCCCCATCCTTCGGCGACCCTGCCTCGCGCGCCGCCGCGCCCCCTTCCGCGCCGGCGCGGCGCGCAGCGCGTCGGGGAAGATCCGGTCGAACGCGGCCTTCACCCCCAATCCCAACAATCGGTGCGCCACCGCCTCGATCCCCTCGCGCTCCCCTTCGTACACCAATCCCACCTTTCCCGACACCGACGCCACCGATGCCAATAAATCGCAGGTGCGCGCCGTCTCGCGCGCGAGACCGAGCCGCGCCGCGCGCCGCTCCGCGTTGCTCACCACCCCCTCGAGGAGCGCGATCGTGAGGCGCGCCGAGACCCCGACGCCTGGTTCACGAGCTCGCTCTTGCGCGCCTCCATCGCCACCCGCTCCACTGCCTCGCGAAGAAAGTTGGGAATCGCGATCGCCGCGCCGTCGCGGCTCGCCCACGCCTCCTGCGTCGTGATGGCCATCCCCTCCTCCACCGTCCGCGGATAGTGGGTCATGATCTGGGCCGCGATCCGGTCGCGCAGCGGAGTGATGATGTTGCCGCGATTGGTGTAGTCCTCGGGATTCGCCGAGAAGACCATCACCACATCCAGCGGCATCCGCACGGGAAACCCACGTATCTGGAAATCGCGCTCCTCGAGAATGTTGAGGAGTCCGACTTGGATCCGCGGCTGTAGATCGGGGAGCTCGTTGATCGCAAAGATTCCGCGATTGGTCCGCGGCACGATGCCGTAGTGGATCGCCCCTTCGTCTGCGTACGAGAGAGCCGCGCGCCGCCGCTTTGATGGGATCGATATCCCCAATCAAATCGGCGATCGTCACGTCGGGGGTCGCGAGCTTCTCGCGGTAACGATCGTCGCGAGACAACCAATGGATCGGCGCGGCGTCTCCCAGCTCCGCGGCGAGGCGCTTCCCCTGGCGCTGACGGGGGCGAGCGGGTCGTCGTTGAGTGGTGCCCCGCGATCGCGGGCACCATCTCGTCGAGGAAGAGCGCCAGCTGCCGCAGAATCCGCGTCTTCGCCTGACCTCGGAGGCCGAGAAGAATGAAATCTTGCTTCGCCAAAATCGCATTCTCGATCTGGGGCAGCACCGTCTCGTCGTACCCAACGATCCCGGGCCAGCGCGGCGCCCCTTCGCGAATCATGCGGAGGAGGTTCTGTCGGAGCTCGTCGCGGATCGAGCGCGGCTGATGCCCGGCTCGCCGCAACTCGCCAATCGTCTGAGGTCGGTTCATCGTTCTCCGAAGACTATGCGACCCGCCCCACACTCCGGAATGGGGCCCCCCTTTACGATCGATGTCGGGGCTTTCCTGCGTTCCCATTTGTAGTTATCCGGTGGATTCTTGAATCCACCTTGGCCCCGTCGCACCGTTGGCTCGCGCTCGCGCGCTCGTGATGCGCTGCTCCGTTACCCTGCCGCAGCAGCTTGTATGACCGAATCGACGGAAGAGATCCCGCTGTTCCCCTTACCGGGACTTCTCTACTACCCGGGTCGGCTCCCGCCATTGCATTATCTTCGAGGAGCGCTACCGAGAGTTGATGAAGGACGCGCTCGCCTCCGACAAGCGATTCGCGATGGCGGTTTTCAAGCCGGGTTGGGAACCGAACTGCATGAGGAGCGCCCTCCCATCTTTCCGATCGTTTGTATTGGGAGGATTACCAAGTATCGCGAGCTCGCCGACGGCCGCTTCGTCCTCCATTTGAAGGGAGAGCGGCGCGCGATCGTGATGGGCGAGAAAAGTGGGAAGTCCTATCGCGTGGGATTGGTGTCGCCGATCTGCGAGGAGCCGATTCAGAACGGGCAGCAGGAGGCGCTCCTCTTGCAGCTCGAGCGCAAGATCATCGAGCTGTGCGGCCGGCCGATCCTCCCGCCGTACGATCCGTCGCTCGCGGCGCCCCCGAACTCGGCGCCATCGACATCGCTGACGAGGCCACGATGGGCCTGCCGTTTCCCATCGAAAAGAAGATCGAGATCTCCTCGATTCCCAACCATACGAAACGGATCGAATCGTTGCTGAAGCTCGTCGACGAGATGATCGAGACGCGCAAGACCTTCGAGAAGGCGAAGGACTGCAAGCCGGAGAATCTCTCGTTCAATTAGGAGTGGAAATGACAGTGGCCGGAGCGCGAACGCTCCGGCCACCTGGAAACGGAATCAGCTGCTGCTGGCCGATTCACTGCTTACCGAATCACTGCTTACCGATTCACGCCCTTCGTCTCGAGCGCGGTCTTCAGCTCCGTCGCGTATTTGCCAACTTTCGCGTTCGGATACTTCTTCTGGAGATCCGTAAGCTTCGCGATGGCCCCGTCGCGCTCCTTGCGATTGATGCCGAGACCCTCGGCTTCCATCACGAGCTTGTCGGCGGCGAGCTCATCCTTGAGCGACGCATCTTCAAGACCCTTCAGCGCCTCGGCCACCTTCGCGGACCAATCCTTGTCCCCGGCGACTTGCTTGGCAAGTTGCTGAAGCTGAGTCTTGGCTTTCGTGGGGCGCCCTTGTCGGCGACACGCTTGGCGGCCGCGAGACGGGCATTCACGGTTTTGTTGAGGTGATCGACGAGCGCCTGCGCGTCTTCCTTGGCTTTCGGGTGGCGCCCTTCTCGGCGATCGCGCGAGCCGCGGTGACCGCCTTGCCGAAGTTGCGCGCGTTCAGATCCTTGGTGAGCGGCTTCAACGCCGCGTCGAAGGGGCGGATCTGATGCAGCTTTTGCAGCTCCGCGTCGATGATCTTCTCGCTGCCGTCGCCACCGTTTCCCATCCAAACGAGCGTGCCGTCGACACCGATGATTCCAGTCTTGGGAATGCCGTCGCCCGGAAGATTGAACGGCGAGTTGTCGCCGAGGACTCCCATGGGCACGCGCGCATTCCAATATTGCGACATGAAGGCCATCACCTCGTCTTTTTGTGGCCTTGGACCTCCACCAACAATACGTGGACGCCCTGATCTCCCAGTTTTTCTTGAACTTTGATGGCGTGAGGCACGCTCGCGCCGATGCAACCCCCTCAGTTCTTTCCCCAGAAATCGACGAGCACCGGCTCGCCGAGATAGTCGGAGAGGCTCTCGGCCCCGTCCCAGCTCCAGATCACATCGTTGAACTTGCTATCGGGAATCTTGTCGCCGACCGCGAGCGTCTTGCCTTGAACGCTCAGGCCGAAGGGAACGAGCGCCGCCGTGGCGAGGCCCGCGAAGATGAGGCTTCTCATGTCGTTAACTTGGGTATTGGGTCGAAGGGAAACGCCGGATCGTTACGTTGCGGTTCCGCAAACAGGCCTGCGATTCTGAGGGAAACGGCCGGATATGCCAGCCTCGGGATATGCCGGCGCCGGTGCGAGCCCAGGCAGCAGACTCCGGCGCCAGACTCAGGCGGGGGCCAGCCGCCGCTTCACATCGGCCACGACGGCGTCGAGCTTGACCTTGGCCAGCTCGCCCGTGCGGCGGACTTTCACCTCGACCGTCCCGTCCTTGGCGTCGCGCCCGGCGACCACCCGGATCGGGAGGCCGATCAGGTCGGCGTCCTTGAACTTCACCCCCGGCGAGACCTTCATCCGGTCGTCGTGGAGGACATCGATCCCGGCCGCCTCGAGGTCCCGCTCGACCTGCTCGGCCGCGGAGACCTGCGCCGCATCCTCGGCATTCACGCAGACCACATGCACCTTCCAGGGGGCGATCGGCGCCGGCCAGACGATCCCATCCTTGTCGTGGTTCTGCTCGACCGCGGCCGCGACGACGCGCGACACGCCGATGCCATAGCAACCCATGACGAACGGCCGCTCGACCTGCTTCTCGTCGACGAACTTCGCCCCCATCGCCTGCGAATACTTGGTGCCGAGCTGGAAGATGTGGCCGACCTCGATGCCGCGCGTCTCGCGCAACTTCCCTTCTTGGGATCGATGCAGAACTCGCCGGCGCGCGCGCGCCGCAGGTCGCGGAGCTCCGGCATCGGGAGGTCGCGCCCGAAGTTCACGTCCAATAGGTGGTAATCGGTTTTGTTGGCTCCGCAGAGAAAGTTGGTCATCCCCTGGGTCGACGCGTCGGCCAGGATCTTGAGCCCGGCCTTCAGGCCGACCGGGCCGGCGAACCCCGGCTCGGCCCCGTGGCGGCGCGGACGCGCGCGTCGTCGGCGAGGTCGACGGCGATCGCGCCGATCGCGTTCGCCACTTTCACTTCGTTGACGTCGACGTCGCCGCGCATGAGGACCGCGACCGTCTCCTCGCGCTCCGCGAAGACCGCCTTGAAGAGGATCGTCTTCACCATTCGGGATGGCGACAAAGAAAAGCGCTTCGAGAGCTGCTCGACCGACTTGTCCCCGGCGTGTGCTCGAGGTGCATCGGCTTCGGCGCCCCCCGGCTCCCCGGCGATAGTTGGGATTCGGCCTTCTCCACGTTCGCGGCGTAGGTGCCGTCCTCGCTCACGAGGATCGTGTCCTCCCCGTGTCGGCGTTCACCATGAACTCCTCGGTCGCGGAGCCGCCGATGGCGCCCGCATCCGCCTGGACGATCGTGAACTGGAGGCCGCAGCGCTCGAAGATCCGCTGGTAGGCGATCCGCATTTTTCCGTAGGCGAGGCGCAGCCCTCCTCGTCCGCGTCGAAGCTGTACGCGTCCTTCATGATGAACTCGCGGCCGCGCATCAACCCGAAGCGCGGGCGGATCTCGTCGCGAAACTTGGTATGGATCTGGTAAAGATTGACCGGGAGCTGGCGATAGCTGGTGATCGAGCGCTTCACCAACGATGTGACCGCCTCCTCCGCCGTCGGCACGAGGCACATCTCCGAGCCCTTGTGGTCGGTCAGCGCGAAGAGCTGCCCCGCCTTTTGGTAGCGTTCCCAGCGGCCGCTCTCCTCCCAGATTTCCTTGGGCTGGAGGATCGGAAGCAACACTTCCTGCGCCCCCTGACGATCCATCTCCTCGCGCACGATCTGCGACACGCGCTGGAGGACGCGCGTCATCGGCGGCGCGTAGCTGTAGATGCCGGCGGCGAGCTTTTGGATGAAGCCGGCGCGCGCGAGGAGTCGGTGGCTCACCACCTCGGCGTCGGCCGGGTCGTCGCGGAGAGTGTGAAGAAATGCTTGGGATTGGCGCATGGGAAACCGCGGAGTCTATTCGACCGAGAGCGGCTGGACGAAGACCGACGGCTCGCTGCCGTCGGACCGCTGCTCTTGGTATGCAACGAACCAGCGCCCGCCGGCGGAGATCGGCGAGGGGCGCGAGCGGTCGATCGCGCCGTCGCGAAGGTTGGCGATGGCGCGCGGCGTCCCGATCGGGTCGCCGGAGGAGTTCAACGCAACGATATAGAGCGCCGGCTCCATTCCCTCGTGCTCGAGTCCTTCGAAGGCGAGGAGGCCGCCGGCGGAGGCGGCGGTCGCGCGCGGCGCGCGGCTCCAAGCGAAGCCCGCGGCCGCGAGCTTCTGCGGGCCGGAGCGGAAGACGCCGTCGTCGGCGCGCGCGACGCGCACGACCCGCACCTCGCGCGGCGCCTCGACGCGCGCCGACGCGGTGAACGACACGAGGAACGCCCCCTCCCGGGAAGCTCGGTGGGAGTCGCCTGCGGCGACTCGAGGAGCGGCCGGGACGGATCGAAGGGGATCCGCGACGCGCGGGCGAAGACGCCGCCGTCGTGGCGCGCGAACCGGATCGGCGTTTCGTTGGCATTGCGCGCGAGCCAAACGATCCATCCCAACTTTTCCCGATCCCAACGATCGAACGAGAGGGCGTCCTCGTCCTCCGGCGAGACGGCAACGAGGGGGCGCCGTCGATCGAGGCGAAGAGGCGCGACGAGGGGCGCGCCCCTCGATCTTCACGACGCGCGCCGGAGCCGCGCTCGAGAAGGAGCGCATCGCGCCGTCGGCGGCGAGCACCACATGGTTGGCATTGGGATCGGGGGCGGCGGAGCCGGTCGACGGGTTCCAGAGCACCCCGCGTCGCCCGCGGCCGACGACGGGAACGAGATTCCGTCGCCGCGCGGCGCGCCGCACGCGAGGATCCGCGCGCCGACGCGCACCGCCGGCGCCGAGGGGCGGAACACCGGGACATCGGCGAGCGGGCGGCGGCAGCCCTCGCGAGCGCCGCCGCCAACACCAAGAAGAATCGAGCGGGGCGAATCCCAATCATCGGTCGGTCGGTCGTCGAGCGGCTCATCGAACTCCTATGCGAGCGGCGCGAAGCCGCGGACCCGCTCGGCGACCTTGCGCATCGCCTCGATGCCCCGCGGCGTGCGCGACCCATACCACGAAAGAATTGGCCGTCGCAGAGGACGGCGCGTTGTGTGGGAGCCCCGCCAGCGCCGCGATCTCGGTCGCGTGCTGCGGGACGAACTCGAACGGTTCGTTGGGGAGGAGGATCGCCTCGAGCGCGAGCTCGCGCCGCGCCGACTGCAGCTCCTCCTTCTCGATCCTTGGGTATCGATCGAGGCGCGCGCCGCACACGTTCTCGAAGCCCGCGAGCTCCATCATGTCGTGCATGAACGTGTCGCCGTTCACCGCCATGAACGGGCGCATCCAAACGAGCGCGATCGCGCGAATCTTGGCTTTCCCGCCGCCGTATTCTTGGCATTCGCGACGCCCCCTCCACGGCGATCGCCACCTTTTCCGCCTCCGCTTCGCACCCGACCGCGCGCCCGAGATCGCGCATCATCGCGGCGGTGTCGATCACTTTCTTGGGAAAGGTGTTGAGGATCGGGATCCCGCGGGCCTCGATCTCGTCGTAGTCCTCGATCCGATTCTCCTCCTGGTTCATCACCACGAGGTCGGGGGAGAGGGCGAAGAGCGCCTCGAGATCGGGGAGCTTGCTCCCCCACTTTCGGGAGCGCCTCGACCTCCTCGCGCGGGTGAACGCAATATTCCGTCACGCCGACGACGCGCTCGCCCGCGCCGATCGCGAAGAGGGCCTCGGTGATCGAGGGGCAAAGGCAAACGATCCGGCGCGGCGCCGACATGGGCGACCGATCCTACCGCGTCGCCTCGAAACCCCATCGATTCCCTCGCGCGTGAATCGCACGAATCCGTGGAGCGGATCGTGGTAGAGCGCGTTGATCCATCCCTCGGCCGCCGCCCGCTCGATCCACGGCCGCCGCGCCGCGTGGCTCGCGACCGCGTCCTGGTCGTAGGCCATGATATAGAGGGGATTCACGTGGTTGCGCGTCGGCACCACATCGGACCAGAAGCAAAGGATCTTTCCTTGGGATTCGACGGTCACGACGCACACGCCGTCGCTGTGGCCGCCGAGCCGGTGCGCCGCGATCCCGGGCGCGAGCTCGAGCCGCTCGCCGTCGAAGGGGGCGAGCAGCCCCGATGCCAACAATAGGCGCGCGTCCTCGGCGCGGTAGCTCGCGCGCCGCAGCGCGTCCTCCGCGAGGCACGCCTCCAGCTCGACCCGAGGCACCACGTGCCGCGCCCGCGGGAATCATGGGATCGCGGCGCCGCTCCGATCCTTGGTGACCGCGGCGCCGGCGTGATCCCAATGAAAATGGGTGAGCACGACGACCCGCACGTCGCCCGCGGCGAGACCCGCCTCGCGCAGCGATCCCTCGACGGTCGGCGCGTCGGCGATCCGATAGATGGCTTTCGGCTTCGCCTCCCAGCGCCCGCCGATCCCCGGCTCCACCAGGATCGGCCCGCACGCCGCCCCCTCGATCAGGATCGGCCGCGTCGCAAGCGACACCGTGTGATCCTTGGGATCGGGCGGCTCGAGCTTCTCCCACAAAACGCGCGGCACCACGCCGAACATCGAGCCGCCGTCGAGGCGGAAGTCGCGGTCGCGCAAGCCGCGCACGCGGTAGGGGCCGATCGAAATGGGTTGCGAGGTCGCGGCCATCGGGCGCCGAAATAGGACCGGCGCCGCGCGCGCGGGCCGGTAAAACTGGGCTCGTCCGCGCACCCTCGGAGGCGCCCCATGATCCTTCGGCTACTTGCGATCCTCATCCTCCAGGGAACGGACACGCGCCCCGCGGTCCAAGACGCGAGCACCGGCGGCCTCGATCCCAAGATCCGCCAAGCCACACAAAAGTCGATCGAGCGCGGGCTTCGCGCTGCTGGTCAAGGACCAGAACAAGGACGGCTCCTGGGGGGCCCGCGCAACAAAACGATGACCGACGGCTTCGCCAACGTCGAAACCCACCATTCCTGGACCGTGGCGACGACCGGCCTCGTCTGCATGACGCTCCTCGATACCAACAAAGGACTCGAGGCGAACGGCCCGCTCGACCGGGGCATCGACTACCTCATCGCGAACGCCGACGTGAAGCGCCCCGCGGACTGGGACATCGACAATAGTTGGGGTTTGATCTACGGCCTCCAGGGGATCTCCCGCGCGCTCGCCGCCGATCGCTACAAAAACTCCCCGAAGCGCGATGCCATGAAAAAGGCCGCGGCGACGATGGTGAAGGGGCTCGAGGAATACCAAACGCCCGAAGGGGCTGGGCCTACTACGCCTCCCCCGACGCCGCGTGGCGCCCCGGCGGGATGGCCACCTCGTTCCAGACGGGCGCGGCGGTGTTGGCGCTCCTCGACGCGAAAGCGGCCGGGATGGAAGTGCAAGAAAGATGTTCCAGGCGGCCGTGCGCGCGGTGAAGCACTGCCGGCTGCCGACCGGCGCGTACACCTATATGCTCGCGCCGCTGCCGAGCGCGTGGGGGATCAGCCTCGAGGGGATCGACCAAGTGAAAGGATCGCTCTCGCGGATCCAGGTTTGCAATCTTGCGCTCTACCGCGCGGGGGACAAGAGCATCACCCTCGACGTCCTGCGCAAGGGCTCGACGACTTCTTCGAATACCACGAATTCCTCGACGTGGGTCTCCACAAGCCGATCCCGCACGAGGCGTTCTACGCCGTCGCCGCGTATTTCTATTTGTTCGGTCACCACTACGCGTCGCAGGTGATCGAGGCGTTGCCACAAAAAGAGCGCGAGTCCTATTGGGAAGCTCCGCGGCGAGATCATCAAAACCCAAGAATCCGACGGCGGCATGTGGGACTTCTGGATCTCGGGACACACCAAGCCCTACGGGACGTCGTTCTCGGTGATGGCGCTCCAGCGCTCGCTCGGCCCGCGCGGCTGAGCCCGGGGACGGGTACCGGTGCCTGTCCCCGTTACGACGCCAGAATGCAACGATCGCGGCCGGCGCTCTTCGCCTCGTACAGCGCCCGGTCGGCGACCTTCAGCAGATCCACCGATTGCGATCCATGCTCGGGGAAGTACGCGGCCCCCGCGCTGAACGTCACCCTTCGCAAGAATCCGCCGTCGCGCGCGCAGCTCGATGCGGAGCGATTCGCGGATCGAGTCGAGGACCTTCAGGAGCTCGTTCTTATCTTGGCCTTCCATCGCGACGATCATCTCCTCGCCGCCGAGGCGCCCCGCCACATCCGCCGCGCGCAGGCTCGCGCGCAGGTGCGCCGCCATCTCGCGCAGCACGCGGTCCCCGCCGGGTGGCCGAGCTCGTCGTTCACCCGCCTGAAGTGATCGACGTCGATGATTGCCAACAATATGCCGGTCTGGCGGTGCTCGGCGATCGCCAACATGTCCTCGATCGCCGAGAGGGCCGACGCGCGGTTCAGGAGCTCCGTCAGGCTGTCCGACTCGAGGCGGCGGCGCAGGACGCGGTGCCGCCTTAGTTGGGTATCGACGGTCTCCACCAATTCGTCGGGGGTGAAGGGCTTCGTCAGGAAATCGTCGGCCCCGGCGCGCGCCGCGGCGCGCCTCTCCCGCTTCCCCGTCCGCGCCGTCACGAAAATGATGGGAAGCAGCTCGTGGCGCGCGTCCGAGCGGACGATCCGCGCCAGGTCGTAGCCGCTCACCTGCGGCAGGTCCCAGTCGAGAAGCAACAATTCGGGACGGAAATCGGTCAGCTCCTCGAGGAGGCGATCGGGGCGCGAGATGATCCGCACCGTGTGCCCCACCGAGCGGAGCATCTCGCCGATCGCGCCGATATAGTTGGGATCGTCCTCGACCGAGAGGATCTTCCCCTTCGCGGTCGTGGTCTCGGTCGCCTCGGGGCGGAGCACCGCGCGCAGCTCGAAGGGGCGGTGGACCATCCGGTGCGCGCGCGACGGCGACATGCGCAGCAGGTCGAACGTATTGTTACCTTCGGTGTAGAGGATGCGCAGGCAGGGGGCGTTCGGCAGGTCGGCGATCCGCCGGCAGAGGGCGTAGCCGTCGGTGGCGGCCGCGGCGTCGACGAGCACCACCGCCGCCCCCGGGCACGCGCTTTCGATATTATTGGGATTCACCCACTCCGGCTGGTAGCTCGCCGAGACGAGCTCGCGCTCGAAGCGCGTCGACCGTCGGCGTCTTCCACTCGGACACGATGCAGGCGCGCCCGCGCTTTCGTTGGGATCCTTCCCCTCGTCGAAGAACACCTCGGGCTCCGGTGTGGTCTGGATCGCGTATCCCACCTTTGCGAGGCGCTCGGCCTCCTCCTCGGAAGCAGTTCGTGAGGCGCCCCAGGACGTCCGGCAGGACCTCCGGAATCGTGGGATTCGTGGCGCCGATCACCTTGTCGAGGAGCCGCTCCCCTTCGCGCGCGATCGTGCCGCTCTTGGGGAAACCAAACAATCCGGCGCTGCCGGCGATCCGATGGAGGGCCGAGCGGAGGTCGGCGAGGGCGGCCGCGTCGTTCGCGGCGGCCGCGCGCGCGAGCAAACGATGGAGCTCGGCCATCCGGTCGGCGCGCCCCTCGGCGAACCGGCGTTGCAACTCCTGCAACGGCGGCGGGACCGCGGGATCGTTGGTCACCTTGGCCTCCGCTCCGCGCCCGGCCGCGCGCCCGGCGCCGCCGGATTCCGCGCCGATTTGTGGTGTTCGAGGATCTCGGCGAGCGTGCCCGCGAGCAGCCCCGGATCGAAAGGCTTGGCGAGCACGGCCAGCGCCCCGAGCGATTTCAGACGCGCCACCTCGCTCGGCTCGTCGCGCCCCGAGAGGAACACGACCGGCACATCGGCTCCGCGGGAGCTTGCGGAGGCGCGCGAGCGTGGTCGGACCGTCCATCCCCGGCATCAGGACGTCCAATACCACCAAATCGAATCGCGCCTTCCCGTAGCGATCCAACAATTCCTCGCCGGTCGCAGTCGTCGTGACCTCGAAATGCCCGCCGGAGATCAAGCCAAACCGAGAGCACCAGCCGAATGGTGTCATCGTCGTCACACGCTAAGATTCGCTCTCGGCTCAAATGGCGGCTCCCGGTGCGCCCGCGTCTCGCGTGGCGCGCACTCTTCGCTCCGACTCTTCGTCTCGCCCGGCACCCCTCCTGAGGCGGGATCAGGAAAGGTTTTCAACCGCCCCTCGGCCGCGCGACGTCTCTTCCAGCGACTCGCTGACGCAACCACGCACCGCGCCGACCTTTGGACACGAAGCCGTTCCCCGACGATCCCAACGCCCTGCTCGCCCACGGCGAGTTCGTGCTGCGCTCGCGCGGGGGCTCCTCTCCGATGAGCACCAGGTCGAGGACGCGGTCCAGCACACCTGGCTCGCGTTCCTGAAGAGCGGCCCGCGAAAGTGGCATCGATCCGCGCCTGGCTCGCCGCCGTGGTGCGAAACCACGCGCGCGATTTGTTGCGTTCGCAATCGCGGCGCGGGCGGCGTGAGCGCGAGGCCGCGCGCGACGAGGCGCTCCCCTCGACCCACGACATCGTGGAGCGGGAGGCGGCGCGGCACGCGGCGGTCGTCGCCGTGACCTCGCTCGAGGAGCCCTACCGATCGACCCTATTGTTGCGTTACTTCGAGGGTGCCCGATCCAAACGATCGCCGATCGATTCGGGATCCCGGCGGAGACGGTGCGCACGCGGATCAAGCGCGGGCTCGAGCTCGCGCGCGCGCAGCTCGACCGCGCCCACGGCTCCCGCCGCGGCTGGGCGCGCGCATTCGTGGCATTGGCGGCGGCGCCGCGGCCGATCCCGATCCCACCGATCGGGCGCTCTCTCGGAGACGTGATCCTCATGACCACACAAACGAAAGCGTTCGTTTCCCTGGCCGCCGTCGCGATCCTCGCCGCCGGATTATGGTTGGCATTCGCCCCCGACGGAGCGCCCGCCTCGGGGGCGCGACGGAGCTCGCGTCCGAGGGATCGGGGGCGAGCGCCCAAGCGCGCAGCGCCGCGACCGCGGACGGCATTTCCCAACAAAAGGATCGGGCGGGCTCGAGGAGGGCGTCCACCGCCGCCGCCGGCGCGCGCGAGAACCGCGGCCTCGGCTCGCTCATCGGGCGGATCGTGGAGCCGGGGAGCGCGCCGGTCGCCGGGGCCCACGTGGAGGCGCTCGGATTATCGTTGGGATTCCTCACGACCGACGCGGCTCGCCTCCTCTTCGACCACGCGTCGGTGGCGCCGCGGGTCGTCCTCGCGGAGGCGACCACGGGCGCCGACGGGCGCTTCCGATTCGAGGGGATCGATCCGCGCGAATGTTGGCTTTGGGGATCAACCTCGGCGGGCCGCGCGCGAGCCTCCGCTTCCTCGACGGCGTCCCCAACGCGGGGCAGACGGTCGACCTCGGCGACATCGCGCTCGAGGTGGGGCGCACGATCGTTGGGAAACTGGTCGACCCCGCCGGGGCGCCGATCGCCGGCGCGCGCGTGCGCGCGACCGCGCTGCCGGCGAACGTCGTCGACGGCGGCCTCGCCTTCGTGCGCCCGGGTCAGGCCTATGTGTTGCCTTCGAGCTGGCTCTCGCTCGCGGGCTCGGGGGGCCGCCGATCGTGTGGCAACCGCCGCGCTGGATCGAGGATTGTTGGATCGCCTCCCATTCCCGATGGGTGTGAGCGGGGGCGATGGCAACTTTCGGATCGAGGGGCGCCGGCCGGCGTGATCCACCTCCTCATCGACGCCCTCGGCTTCCGCCGGCTTCGGTCGGGCCGCTCGGCGCGGCCGACGTCGGAAAGTTGGCATTGGCGCCGGGGTCGCCGTCACGGGGACGGTCGTCGACGAGGCGGGCGCTCCCGTCGCGGGGGCGGAGGTGCGCCCGCCACGCCGTCGTCGCTTCATCCGGGGCCAGGCTGGCATTCTTGGGATCGGCCGCGCTGTCCGGCGCCGACGGCGTCTTCCGCTGCGTCGCCCCGCCGTCAGGATTGTTGTGTTTCGCGGCGCGCGCCCCGGGGGCCGCCGAGTGGACCGTGACCGAGCCGAGCGACGCATCCGCGGCGCCACAGGATCACGATTCCAAAGCCACAAATCCTCCTCGTGCGAGTCTTCGATGCGGAGCAGAAGCCGATCGCCGCGACCCTCGCCGTGACGCGCGCCGCCGTGGGCGGTCAGCCGGTCTTCGCCGAACAGGCCGAGCGCCTCGCGTTCGAAATGGCGATGGACGAAAGGGCCGTGCGGCTCGCCGAGCGGAGAGGGTCCTACAAGGAGATCGCCGCCGAAAGGCAACAATTGTCCTGGTTTACCAAGAAAAAGGTCGAGGAAGATTTGGTCGCGGCCCAGGCGGCGCGCGACCGCGCCGACGCCCGGCGGAAGGTCGAGGATCTCACGGCAAGGACCTTCGAGAGCGTCGAGGCGGCATCGCTCGCCGACTTCGGATCGTCGCTCCGGCTCAGCGTGCACTTCGCGAAGCCGCTCGACGAGAGCTCGAGCGGCGAAGTCCCGTTCGTCGAGGAGCCGCTGCGCGTGCGGGTCGAGGAGGTTTCGTTGGGTGTCTATCGCATCCTCGGCCTCACCCCCGGTGATTACCGGGTCCACGCGCGAATCCAGGGAACGCCGATCGCCGACGGCGCCGGCCTCCATCGTCAAAGACAAAGAATCCGAGGTCGCGCTCCATGGCACGAATGCGCACGTCGTGACGGTGCGCGTCGTGACGCCCGGCGAATCGGGGCCCGAGGCGCTGCGCCAAGCGCAGGTTCTCATGCTCGCGCGCGGAGGCTTCACGCCGCTGCGGACGGCCCCCGTCGCGAGCGCGAACACCAACGAAGAGGGGGCGGCGATCCTGGCCCCGGTCCGCGGCGGCCGCCACCGAATCTTGGTGAGCCATCCGGCCTTCGCGTCGGCCACGGCCGACCTCGACATCCCCAATACCAAGGAAATCACGATCACGATGATGCCCGGCGGCGTCATCGAGGGGAGGATCCACCTCGCGGGGAGCGATCCCAGGATCCGCAAATGTTGCTATTGGAGCCGGGAGCCCTGACCCGCTCCAGCCCGCGCGCCGCACGATCACGGGGGCCGACGGGCGCTTCCGCTTCGAGCACGTGGCGCCGGGCAGAATACAGCGTGCTGCTCGGCGAGCGGCTCCTGAAACAACCGATCCAGGACAAGAATCCCGTGACCGAGTGGCGCGAGTCGGCGCGCAACGAGGCGCGCCACTGCGCCGTCGAGGAGGGAAAACCACTTATCTGAACATCGACCTCCTCCACCCCGAGAAGCCGCCGCTGCGCGGCGAGGTGCGGATCGATGGGATCGCGGGGAAGGGCTTCCTGGTCGAGGCGCAGGGGCCGGTGTCGCTCGCGAGCCGGGCGATCGACGCGAGCGGCGCCTTCCGACCTCGGTCCCGCCGAGCCCGGCGAGTATCGTTTGCTTTTGGTTCCGCCGACGGGAAGTGGCCGCCGATCGCGACCGCGACCGTCACCGTCCGCGCGGGCGAGCTCTTCTTCTATCGTTGGGATGTGAGCCCCGCGAAGGTCGCGGGGGTCGTCCGCGATTCCCAAGGAAATCCCGCGCCGTCGGTGACCGTGGTCGCGCGCCGGCACCGCGAAGCCAACGATCCGATCACCAAGCTCGGGCGGTTCGAGTCGCGCGCCACGACCGACGCGCGCGGCGCCTTCGCCTTCGATTCGTTGGCATCGGGTGCATACAGCTTCTACGCCGTGCGCGCCGGCGAGAGCGCGCGCCCGGTGTCGATCGCCCTGCCCGAGGGCGCACCGAGCGGGTCGAGCTGCGGCTCATCCGCGCCGTGGCGATCGAGGGGCGCGCCGACTTCACGATCGACGGCGAGATCGAGTCGGCCGAGCTGCTCATCAAGAATCCGGACAACCCCGATCCGGAGGCGATCCGCGCGGTCGCGGTCGGCCCCGAGACGCGGCACTTCGAGACGGCCGACCTCCGGCCGGGGCGCTACCGCGTGGGGCTGCGTGTCACGCAACCGGAGAAATCCCCAACGATCTTCCGCGAGGTCAGAGCTCGAGATCCCCGCCGACGGCCTGCGCGGCGCGGTCACGAGGTTCGAGCGATGGTTGGTGAGCGATCGCCGGCGAGCGATCGCCGGCGTCACTCAGTTCTTCAGCACCGCGCGCGAGATCACCAATCTTTGGATCTCGCTCGTCCCCTCGCCAATCGTGCATAGTTTGGCATCGCGCCAGTAGCGCTCGACCGGGTACTCGCTCGGTAGCGCGTTGCCGCCGAAGATCTGGATCGCCTCATAGGTGGCGCGCATCGCCACACTCCGATGCCTCTAATTCGCCATCGCGCTCTCCTTGCCGAACGGCTGCCCGCGTCCTTGAGCCGCGCCGCGTGGTAGAACGAGGTGGCGCGCCGCCTCGATCTCGGTCGCCATCGTGGCGATCTTGAACGCCACCGCTTGGAAGTCGGCGAGCGGCTTTCCGAATGCCACTCTTTGCTTCGAGTATTCGGCGGCCTTCTCGAGCGCCCCTCGGCGAGGCCGAGGCCGAGCGCGCCGATCGAGGATCCGCCCCCTTCGAGGCGTCTTCATGAACGTGCTGAACCCTCCCCCTCGGGGCCCACCATAGTGCTCGGCGGGGATCTCGCGGTCGTCGAAGACGAGCGAGCCCCAATCCGATCCGCGCATTCCCAACTTTTCCTCCCCCTTCTCGATGTGGAAGCCCTTCGTCTCGCGCGGGACGACGAAGGCCGAGATCCCCTTCGCGCCGACCCCGGGCTGGGTCACGGCGGTGCAGATGAACGTGCCCGCATAGTTGGCATTGGTGATGAAGCACTTGCGGCCGTTCAGGACGTAGCGATCACCCTTCTTCACGGCCATGGTCTTGGTGCCACCCGCGTCGGAGCCGGCGCCCGGCTCGGTGAGGCCGTAGAGCGCCCATCAGCTTCCCGCTCGCAAGGTCGGGGACGAAGCGCTGCCGCAGTGCCTGCGAACCCCAAGCAAAAATCGGATAGGTGCCGAGCGAAGTGTGGGCGGCGAGCGTGAGCGCCGTGCTCCCGCAGACCTTCGCCAGCTCCTCGATCACCAATATGTAGGAAGAGTCCCGAGGCCGGCGCCGCCGAAGTCCTCGGAGATGGGAACCCACAAAACCGAGGTCCGCCATCTTCTTCCACGTCTCGACGGGGAATCGTTGAGTTCAGGTCGATCTCGAGGCGATGAGGCTCGACCTCCTCCCGGGCGAACTTGCGCGCCGTCTCCTGGAGGAGCTTTTGCTCGTCGGTCAGGTCGAGTCCGGTCGGGGATTGTTGGGTTCGTGTCTCGGTCATCGTTGGGATCTTCAATCGTCATCGACCGAGAACGAATCCAGGTCGAGGCCCTCGGGCGCGGCGATGGTGCGGCCGGAGATTTCGCGGGGGCCGGGCGCGGAATCTCGGTGCGAATCAGGCTCGGTCTCGTCTTCCCTCGGCCTCGTCCTTGAAATCGCGCGTGTGCCCCGAGCCGATCCACGCGAGGAGCGCTGCCTTGGAGAACTTCCATTCCCTCCCAACTTTCCGGCCGGGAGATCCTCGGTGCGCAGGACCTTCGCGAAGGTCTTCGTGCTGACACCAAGAAAAGCGGCGGCCTCGTGGAAGTCGAGGATCGCGTCGCCGGGCGAATGGATCTCGCGGACGGGCGGCTTGTCCGCGGACGAGTTGGAAGCGGGCGAGTCTTTCATGCCTTCGCCGCCGCGGCGCGCCGGCGCTGGACTTCGCTTGCGATGTACTCGCCGATCTCGTCGGTGGTGCTCCCCGGCCCGAAGAGGCGCGCAAATCCGAGCGCGCGGAGCGACTCCACGTCTTCGCTTGGGAATGATCCCGCCGCCGGTGAGGACGATGTCGGCGCCGCGCTTCTTCAGCAGCTCCGCGATTCTTGGGAAGAGGGTCATGTGGGCTCCCGAGAGGATCGAGAGACCGATCGCGTCGACGTCTTCCTGGATCGCCGCCTCGACGATCGCCTCCGGAGTCTGGTGGAGGCCGGTATAGATGACTTCGAAGCCGCGATCGCGGAGCGCGCTCGCGACGACCTTGGCCCCCGGTCGTGGCCGTCGAGCCCGGGTTTAGCGACGAGAACGCGAATCTTGCGGTCGGGCATGGGAGGAGGGCTCCAAGAATAGCGGATGGCCGGGGCGGAGACGACGGGGAGGTTGCCGCGCGCCGGCGCGGGCGCGGGGCGCGCCCCGGGGGTGCGGCGCGTGCCTGGTTTTCGCGAAGAAAAGCTTGCCGCCGTTGGCGGAAAACAGAGATAACCCTAGGGATGAGCGATTTCCGAATCGGCGAGGCGGCCGACCTGCTGGGCGTGAGCGTCGACACGGCGCGCCGCTGGGCCGACTCCGGCCGCGTCAAAACCCAACGAACGCCCGGGGGCCAGCGGGTCATCCGCGGCGCCGATCTCGCCAAGCTCGCGATCGCGCTCGCGGGGAAGGGGAGAAGACGCTGATGTCGATCCAGTCGGCGCGCAACCGATTCCCAGGAATCGTGACCCGCGTCGTGAAGGACAAGGTCGCCGCGCAGGTCGAGATCCAGGCGGGGCCGCACCGGGTCGTGTCGCTCATGACCCGCGAGGCGGTCGACGAGCTCGGCCTGGCACCCGGTGTGCGCGTCGTGGCCGCAGTGAAAGCCACCCATGTGGTCGTCGAGCGGACCGGGCCCAAGGACGAATCCCAATGATACGGGCGGCGATCGTTGCGCTCGCGCGGAGCCTCCCCGATCGTTGGTGTTGGCGGCGGCGCTCCTCGCCCCCGGCCTCGTGCAGCGACCCGAAGGCGCCGGGCGCGCGCAAGAGCCTCCAGGTCTTCGCCGCGGCTTCGCTCGAGGCGGCGTTCCGCGAGATCGGCGAGGCGTTCACCGCGGCGAATCCCAACGAAATCGCGGTGTTCCAGTTCGCAGGCTCCACGACGCTCGTCAGCCAAATCCAGAACGGCGCCGCGGCCGACGTCTTCGCCTCGGCCGACGAGGCCGAACATGGAGCGCCTCGACGGCGCGCGGTTCGTCGACGGCGCCCCCGAGGTCTTCGCGCACAACCGCCTCGCGATCGCCGTCGTCCCCGGGAATCCCAAGAATATCGCCGGGCTCGCGGATCTGGCGCGCGTGGATGTGTTCGTGCGCCCTCTGCGCTCCCGAGGTCCCCGTGGGGCGCTATGCCAAGCAAATCCTCGAGCGGGCGGGGGTCAAAGTCACGCCGAAGTCGCTCGAGGAGAGCGTCCGCGGCGTCGTCGGGAAAGTTGGGCTCGACGAGGTCGACGCCGGGCTCGTCTACGAGACCGACGTGAAGGGCTCCGGGGAAAGATCGCCGGGATCACGATCCCGACCCCACAGAACATCATTGCCAACTATCCGATCGCGGTGGTGAAGGGCTCGAAGGAGCCGGCGGCGGCGCGGCGATTCGTGGGATTCGTCCGGTCGCCGGAGGGGACCAAGATTCTCCGATCCTACGGATTCGACGTGCCATGAACGCGAGCGCGGGCTCGCCGCACCGACGGCGCGCGCTGACCGAGCCGCCGCGGACGGTCTGGCTCCCCGCGGCGCTCGCCGCGGCCTTTTTGCGTTCCGATCGGGGCGCTCGCGTTCCGCGTTCGCTGGGGTTCGCTCGCGAGCGAGCTCGCGGCCCGGAGGTCACGCAGGCGATCCGCCTATCGCTCCTATGCTCGGGCCTCGCGACGGCGCTCTCGCTGATCCTTGGTCTTCCGCTCGCGTGGCTCTTCGCCCGCTCCGAGTTCCCGGGGCGCGCGGTGCTGCGCGCGGTCGTGACGCTCCGGCGCTCCTCCCCCGTCGTGGGCGGCGTCGCGCTATTGTTGGCATTCGGCCGGCGCGGATGGTTGGGATCGCTCCTCGACCAGTGGTTCGGGGTCACCATTCCCTTCACGACGTCGGCGGCGGTGCTGGCCGAGGCGTACATCGCGATGCCATTCTTGATCTTCGCGGCGGAGTCGGGCTTCCGCGAGAGCGACGCGCGCTACGAGGAGGCGGCGGCGACCCTCGGCGCCGGCCCGTGGCGGCGTTTCTTCCGGGTGACACTCCGCTCGCGGCCCCGGCATCGGCGCGGGTGCGGTGCTTTGTTGGGCTCGGGCGCTGGGCGAGTTCGGCGCCACGATCACGTTCGCCGGGAGCTTCCCCGGCCGAACGCAAACGATGCCGCTCGCCGTATTGTTGACCTTGGAGAGCCGCCCCGACGCGGCCGTGGCGCTGAGCTTCGTGATGCTCGCGACCGCGCTCGTCATTTTGTTGGTGTTCCGACATCGTTGGCTTCCGCGGGCCTGATCCTCGAGGCGCGGCTGCGCGTCCAAGCCCCGGGCTTCGAGCTCGACGCCGAGCTCCGCGCCGAGGCGGGGGCCGTATCGCGATCCTCGGCCCCAACGGCGCCGGCAAGACCACCGCGCTGCGCGCGCTGGCGGGGCTCGTGCCGCTCGCCGGCGGATTCGTGCGCTGGGACGGCGTGACCCTCGAGGACCCGGTCTCCAAGATCCGCGCGGCCCCCGAGCGGCGAAAGGTGGGATACGTCTTCCAGGACGCACGCCTCTTCCCCCATTTGAGCGTCCTCGAAAACGTGGCGTTCGGCGCGCGCGGCGTCGGCCGGCGCGAGGCGCGCGAGCGGGCCGGGACTTGGCTCAGGCGCCTCGGCCTCGCCCGCTCGCGCAGCGGCGCCCCGAGGGGCTATCCGGCGGCGAAACCCAACGAACCGCGCTCGCCCGCGCGCTCGCCTCCGAACCCCAACTATTGCTCCTCGACGAGCCCCTCTCGGCGCTCGACGCGCGCGCGCGCGTCGAGCTGCGACGCGATCTCGGCGCGCTCCTCGCGGATTTTCGTGGTGTTTGCGTGATGGTGACGCACGAGCCGATCGACGCGCTCACACTCGCGAAACGCCTCGTGGTCCTCGAGGGGGTCGGGTCGCGCAGGAAGGGAGCGCCGAGGAGGTGGCGCGCAAGCCGCGCTCGGAATACGTGGCGAATTTCGTTGGGGTCAATCTTTTTCGTGGGATCGCCGACGGCGGGACGATCCTCCTCGAGAGCGGCGCGCGCCTCGTGGCCGTCGGCGGCGACGGCGCGGTGCTCGCGGTCGTGCCGCCGCGCGCGGTCTCGATCCACCTCGCGCGCCCCGAGGGAACACCAAGAAACGTCTGGGCCGGCACCGTCGAGAGCGTCGAGGACGCCGGAGACCGCCTGCGCGTCTGGATCCGCGGCGACGTATCGTTGGCATCGGAGGTGACGCGCGGCGCCGCGGGGAGCTGGGCCTGCGCCCCGGCACGCGGGTCTTCGCGAGCGTGAAGGCGGCGGAGGTGGCGGTCTATCCCGCTTAGCAAATTTGTTGTCGCGCGCTCGCGCGCGAGCTCACTTGGCGTCCGCGGGAGGAGCCGGCGTATCGACGTTGAAGGACATGAGGCTCGTGCGGAAGGCCTTTTCAACCTCGGCGTAGGTTTTCTCGGTGGCGGTGCAGGTCACCACATATGTCTGATCCTTGGTGATGACGCCGAGCGAGAGCCATTGGAGCGCGCGCCCCTGGAAGTCCCCCTTGATGGACAGCTCGACCGCATCCCAACCATTCACGGTGCGCAGCTTCTCGGGCGAGACCGTTCCCCCATCGCCTCGAACTGTTTCTTGTTCTCGGCCAAGTACTTCTCGCGCGTCGACGCCCCTTCTGGATCAGTACGTTCATATTGCTGGCAAAGCCATCCTTCGCGGGCCCGTAGAAATGCGCGACGACGCGCCCGTTCTCGCCGGCGGGGGCGGTGTACGCGGGGGCTGGATCGTGAATCCAAAGTTGGCGTCGTGGTAGGTCGACGGCTTGGCCGCCTGCGAGCCGATCTCGATGCCGGCGAAGAGCGCGGCGGCGATGGGAAGGATGGCGCGGAGAATTCGCATCATTGTTGGTGTTGGAGTGGGCGTGAGGAAAGGGTGGGGTGGGCTCGAGCTTCGAGGGAGCGATCGTAGGGTCGGAGGCCGAGCGAGTCACGACGCACGGTCCGACGCGCCGCGGTGGCGCCCGATCCCGTCCGACGCGTATCCTCGCCGCCGCCATGCCCGGCCCCAACGAGCGCGTCCGCGCCACCCTCGATCCCGAGCTCGGATTGTTGCGCCTCGCGCTGCGCGGCGAGAAAGCCAACATTCTCGACCGGCGCGCCGTGGCCGAGATCGGCGCGGCGGTCGAATCCCAGGAAACGCGCCGTCGACCCGCGCGATCCTCTTCACGGGCGAGGGATCCCACTTTTCCTTCGGCTCCTCGATCGAGGAGCACCGGCGCGCCGAGATCGCGGCCGTCCTCCCGGAATTCCACGCGCTCTTCCGCCGCCTCGCTCGCTCGCGCCGGGTTTTGTTGGCATCGGTGCGCGGCAACTGCCTCGGCGGCGGGCTCGAGCTGGCCGCCTTCTGCCACCGCGTCTTCGCGGCGCCCGACGCGCGGCTCGGCCAGCCCGAGATCCGCCTCGGGGTCTTCGCGCCGGTCGCATCGTTGGTGTTGCCGCGGCGGATCGGCCAGGCCGCCGCCGTGGATCTGTTGCTTTCGGGGCGCACCGTCGAGGCCGCCGAGGCGCTCCGCCTCGGGCTCGTCGACGAGGTCGCCGCCGATCCGAGGCCGCCGCCGTCGCGTGGGTGCGCGCCGCTCTCGCCGACAAGTCGGCCTCTTCGTTGGGATTCGCCGTCGAGGCGGCGCGCGCGCCGCTGAACGCCGATCTCGGCGAGCCCCTCTCCCGCCTCGAGCGCCTCTACCTCGACGCGCTCATGGGCTCGCGCGATGCCAACGAAGGGATCGCGGCCTTCCTCGAGAAGCGCGCTCCTCGCTGGACAGAATTCCTAGCGGCGCGCCGAGCCGCTCACTTCACCGGCGCGGGCGCCGAGCGCCGACGCGGGCTTCGCCGCGTCCACCGCGAACGACTGGAGGCACGCGCGGAACTCCTTCTCGGCCGCCGCGTAGGCCGGAGCGGAGGCGGTGCATGTCACGAGGTAGACCCGATCGTTGGTGATCACCGAGAGCGAAAGCCAATGAAAGTCATTCCCCTCGAGGGCCCCGCTGTACTCGATCTCGACCGCATCCCAACCATTCACGCTCAGGTTCCGCTCGGCGATGGTCGTGAAGCCGACCTCCCCGAACTCCTTCTTGGACCGCGCCACCCAGTCGGCGCGCGTCGTGGAAGCGCGATTCACGATCACGTTCACATTGATGGTATCGCCGTCCGTCGGGGGCGAGGAACATCGCCACGGTCGCCTGCTCCCCCGCGGGGAGCTCCGCGAAGCCGGGGGCGCGGAGGGTGAATCCATAGGTGGGATTCACGTAGGTCGAGGGCTTGCTCGCCGGCGAGGCGACGTGGATCCCAAGAAAAAGCGCGGAGAGGGCGACGAGGACCGGCGGGGCCCTTCGGATCATTGGGATTCTCATCATTGTCATTTGCCGGCGGGGGCGGGATTGGGCGTGTCGACCGCGAAGGTCTGGAGGCTCGCGCGGAGCGCTTTCTCGTTCGCCGCGTAGTTTCGCTCGAGGCTCGTGGTCATCACGAGGTAGGACTCCTCCTTGAGGATGACCGCGAGGGCGAGCCAATGCATCGTGTTCCCCTGGAGCGGCGCCGTCCAATCGAGCTCGACGGCGTCCCAGCCGTTCACGGTGCGGGGCTTCTCGCCGACGAGCTTCCCACCCATCGTGGCGATCTCCTTCTTTTTGTTGGTGATGTACGCGTCCCGGGTCGTCGCGGCCCGCTCGACGAAACAATTGATGTTCGTTGCGAAGCCATCCTTCGGGGTCGCGAAGAACTGCGCGACGAGCGCCTGCGAATCCTTGGCGATGGGCTGCGTGTTCGGGGGAGGTCGATCTTGAAGCCGTAGGTGCCGTCGGCGTAGGTGGTCGTCTTCGCCCCCTGGGCGCCGAGACCAATGCCAACGATGAGCGTGGAGATCGCGAGGAGAACGGAGTGGGTGGTGCGCATCGAACGATAGTTGGGATTGGGTGGGGGTGTGGGGTGCGCGGCCGCTCAGAACGCGGGCTCGGTCGGAAGGCCGAACTCGCCGCGGAGCACGTCGGCGATCTCGCCGAGGGTCGCGTACGCGCGCGCCGCCTCGACGAAGCGGGGCATCAGATTGCCTCCGTCGCTGCAGGCGGCGCGAACGCTCTCGAGCGCTTTCTTCACTCGGGCGTTGTCGCGCTTCGCGCGCAGCGCGCAGCCCCTCGGTGGAGATCTCGTCGACCCGCGGATCGATCTTGAGCATGGGGATCTCGACCTTTTCTTGGTCTTCGACGAATCGGTTGATCCCAACGATCGTCTTGCGCCCCTCCTCGACCGCCTTTTGGTAGGCCGTCGAGGATTTGTGGATTTCGCGCTGGACCCATCCCTCTTGTGTGGCTTTGACGACGCCGCCGCGCTCGGCGATCCGCTTGAAGGTTTCTTGGGCTTCGGCCTCGAGGCGGTCGGTCGCGGCCTCGATGAACCAGCTCCCGCCGAGGGATCCACGACGTGCGCGACCTCGGTCTCGTAGGCGAGCACCTGTTGCGTGCGGAGCGCGATCTTGACGGCTTTCTCCGTCGGCAATGCCAACGTTTCGTCCATCGAGTTGGTGTGGAGCGATTGGGTGCCGCCGAGGACCGCCGCCATCGCCTGGTAGGCCACGCGCACGATGTTGTTCTCGGGCTGCTGCGCCGTGAGCGAGACGCCGGCGGTCTGCGCGTGGGTCCTCACCAACAATGAGCGCGGATCCTTGGCGCCGTATTTCTCCTTGAGCGTGCGCGCCCAGATCCGCCGCGCCGCGCGAAACTTGGCAATCTCCTCGAAGAAGTCGAGGTGCACATCCCAAAAGAAGGAGAGGCGCGGCGCGAACTCATCCACGCTCATCCCGCGCGCGATCCCGCGCTCGACGTACTCGAATCCGTTGGCGAGGGTGAATGCCAACTCTTGCGCGGCGGTGGAGCCCGCCTCGCGGATGTGATACCCACTAATCGAGACCGTGTTCCACTGCGGCACGTGCTTCGCGCCGTACTCCATCGTGTCGGTCACGATCCGCAGCCCATGCTCGATCGGCACGAGCCACGCGTGCTGCGCCTGGAACTCCTTCAGGATGTCGTTCTGGATCGTGCCGCGGAGCTTCGCCGCCGGCACCCCCTGCTTCTCCGCGGCCGCGATGATGAAAGCCCACACGATCGCCGCGGGGCCGTTGATCGTCATCGACACGGATACTTGGTCGAGGGAATCCCATCGAAAGGGTCTCCATGTCGGCGAGAGAGCTGATCGCCACGCCGCAGCGCCCCACCTCGCCGCGCGATCGTTGGTGATCGCTGTCGTATCCCATCAAAGTTGGGAAGTCGAACGCCACCGATAGCCCGGTCTGCCCGTGCTCCAACAGGAAGTGGTATCGCGCGTTCGTGTCCTTCGCCGTGCCGAAGCCCGCGAACTGCCGCATCGTCCAGAGCTTGCCGCGATAGAGGTTCGCGTGGATCCCGCGGGTGTAGGGGTACTCGCCCGGGTAGCCGAGCTGCGTCAGGTAATGTTGGGGATCGAGCGGCGGCGCATTCGTGGGATCGTAGACCGTCTCGAGCGGCGCCCCGAGATCGTGGTGAACGCCTTCGCGTCGTCGCGGGACTTGGCCGCGCGGGACTTTCGTTGGTAAGCCTCCTTCGCGCCCCGGAGGGATTCTTGGGATTCGTCTTTCATGGTCGTTTGCTCCGGGCGAGCGTCGAGCGACGCTTGGGATCGCGCGCCTGCCGCCGGCTTGGGCCCCGCGCCCTGCGCCGCGCGCAACGCGCTTTGGATCCTATCCGTGACTTCCGCGGCGATCGCCGTCGGCGGGCGCTTCGCCGCGATCTCGCCTTCGATGAAGGCGCGCCACTCCCCCGCCGAAGATCACCTCGCGGAGGCCTTCCTCGACGTCGCGCCGCACCTGCTCGAGCCGCCGCGCGCCGCGGCGCGCCTCGAGCTCGCCGCTCCGCTCGCGCGCCGATTTGTGGCTTTCGATCGCGGCCACGAGCTCGCCGATCCCCTTCCGCTCCGTCGCCACGACGCGCGCGACCGGCGGCTTCCACCCCCGCGCCCGCGCCGCAATTCCAACATTTGCTCGATGTCGTCGATGAGCCGGTCGGCGCCGGGCTGATCCGCTTTGTTGGCAACGAAGACGTCGGCGATCTCCATCAAGCCCGCCTTCATCGCCTGCACCGAGTCGCCACCCCGGATACAACACCACGACGACGGTGTCGGTGGCCGAGACCACGTCGTGCTCCGCCTGGCCGACCCCCACGGTCTCCACCAGGATCCGCCCGAAGCCGAACGCATCCAACAGATCGGCGGCGTCGACGGTGGCGCGCGCGAGGCCGCCGAGCGACCCGCGGGTCGCCATGGAACGCACGAATACCTCCGTGTCCTCCTCGGCCGTCCGCATCCGGATCCGGTCTCCCAACAATGCGCCGCCGGTGAACGGGCTCGACGGATCGACGGCGATGACCGCCACCGATTCTTGGCGTTTGCGGAGCGCGGCGGCGAGGCCGTCGACCGTCGTCGACTTGCCGCCGCCGGGGGCCCCGTCACGCCGATCCGATGCGCCCTTCCGGTCCTGCCGTAGAGCGCATCCATCGCCGTCGTGAAATCGGCGTCGCGGTTCTCGGCGGCCGTGATGAGCCGGGCGAGAGCTCCGCGATCGCCGGAAAGGAAGCGCTCGAGAAGTGTGGGCACAGAGCTGAACCAGTTTCCTTGGGATGGCGGGGAGATGCCAGACCAGAAGCGGTGAGTGTTCGGTCGGCCGCGGAGGGTCTCTCGTGGGCACGAGGGCCCTCGCGCCCCGGAGCAACCCCATGTCGAACTCCCACTCGAACCACCGTATCCCATGCGTTTCCATTCTTGCATTCCTCGCGGTCATCGCTACCGGCGGCCTCCGCCCAGGACCCCATTTTCTTGGGTGAGCCCTACACGGTTGGACCGCTGCCGCAGGGCGTCGTCCTCGCCGACGTGAACGGCGACGGCGCCGACGATCTCCTCGTCCCCAACGAAGGGGGCACCACGATCTCGGTCCTCATCGCGCGGGCCGTGGGGGCTTCTATCCGCCGAAGAGCTTCGCCGCCGGACAGACCCCGAGGCGATCGCCGTGGGGACGTGAACGGCGACGGAAAGGTGGACCTCGTCGTTCCCAACTATGGCAACACGGTCTCGATCCTGCTCGGCGACGGGTCGGGGGCTTCGCCGCGCCTTCCCAACTATCGCTCGCGCCGGCCGCCCACCTCGCCGACGCGGCGCTCGCCGACTTCGACCACGACGGGAAGCTCGACCTGGCGGTGGTGACGCAACAACCCAAGCAAATCGTCGTCTTCCGCGGCAACGGCGATGGAACCTTTGCGTTTCTCGCCGGGTATCCGGTGGGCGCAACGACCTCCGCCGCTCCCACGCGCCTCCTCGTTGGGAAGTTGAACGCCGACGCGAACGACGACCTGGTGGTCCTGGACTTCGGCGGGCCCGTCACCGTTTTGTTGGGAAACGGCGCGGGGATTCGGACCGGGCGCGGATCTGATGGCGGGCGCGGGGACGGCCTTCGATATCGCGCTCGCCGATTGGAACAAAGATGGGAAACCCGACCTCCTCTCGACCGACGGATATACCAACAAACTCCACCTGCAGCTCGGCGTCGGCGACGGGACCTTCGCCCCCTCGGTGAATGTTGGGGTCGGCGCCTATCCGAGCTCCGTCGCCGCGGGCGATGCCAACGGCGACGGCAATCCCGACGCGCCTCACGGCCAATGCCGCCGATAGCACGCTCACGCTCGTCCTCGGCGACGGCGGCTCGGGGCTCAACATCGCGGTCGACGCTCCCCGTCGGGACGAACCCGCGCCATGTGGCTATCGGGCACATCAATCACGACGGCCTCGGCGACGCGGCCGTTTCCTTTACATTCTCGAACAAAGTCGCGGCGGGATTCGGCGCCCACGGCGGCTACTTCGGAGCGAACCCGGACATTGCCACCTTTCCGTCCGCGCGCGGCATCGCCGGCGGACGACTTGGACGGCAATGGCCTTCTCGATCTCGTGGCCGTCGACGAGGCCGGGGGAAAGGTGGTCTTGCATCTCGCGTCGACGGCGGCCTCGACGCCGTCGGGCGACGAGATCCAGTACGCGGCGGGTTTGGGTTTCGCCGCGGGCGCGCAGCCGAAGGCCGTGGCGATCGCCGACATGGACGCCGACGGAAAGTTGGATTTCGTGACGGCCGACTCGGGGTCGAGCACCCTCACGACGATCCTCCTCGCGCTGCCGGCGGTGAAAGCCACCTATGCGGCCGCCACCACCTCGGCTCGGGCCGCAGGCGCTCGCCTTGGGTGACTTCGACAACGACGGGGACATCGACGTGGCCGCGGGCTTCGCGTCGTCGGGAATGGTGCGGGTCTTTGCCAACGATGGCCTCGGCCACATGTCGCTGCAGAGCTCGGCGAACGTCGGGTCGGCGACGCCGTTCCTGCGGCCGGTCGACTTCGACTTGGATGGCAAGGTCGACATCGTTGGGATCACGAATCCACCCCGCGTCTTCACGCTGCAGAACCTCGGCGGAGCGTGGTCGATGAACGCGGTCAGCTCCCTCCAAGGGACCCCGGTCGGCCTCGAGCTCGCGAACCTCAATGGCGACGCCGCGGTCGACGTGGTCGCGGCGGTGGCGGGGACGGGGACCTTCGACGCGGCGGTTTACTTGGGAAACCTCGGCGCCGGCTTTCGTTGGGATCGGGCCTCCCGTTCTCCACGATCGGCGATCCCACGGGGCTCGCGGCCGCCGATTTCGATCGCGATGGTCGCGCCGACGTCGCGATCCCCCGCGCCGCGGGCACGCTGCGGGTGTGGCTCGGCGACGGCGCCGGCGGCTTCCCCGCGTCGGTGGAGGCGGGGTGTGGCAGCACGGCGACTCGGCGCTCGCGGCCGATCTGAACGGCGATGGCTTCCTGGATGTTGCCATCGCGCACTCCGATGGCGTCCTCACCGGCGCGCTGAATCAGCGGCTCCAGCCCGCGGGGATCGGCACGTTCGCGGCGAGCAGTCGCGGCTGCCACGGAATCTTGGGGATCGGCGGAAGCATCGCCCCGAAAGTTGGTGAGTCCGCGTTCCGGATCACCTGCACCCAAACGCCGCCGCTATCGTTGGGATTGCTCCTGCTCGCCGACAAAGCGCTCGTCCCGGAGCCAGGATCTATTCAACGTTGGGATCGGCATCCACCTCGACGTCTACGCGTCGACGACGCTCTTCGGCTGGAATCTCCAATCCGATTGGAGCGGCTACGCGACGCTCCAGGTGCCGATTCCCAATCAACCGTCGCTCGCGGGCTCGAGCTTCTTCGCCGGAGGCGATCTTTGCTTGGGGTTGCCCCACCGCCGTCGCCGTTCGGCCTCAGCGCCTCGAACGGCCTCTCGATCACGATCCAGTGATCCTTTACCTCAAATATCCGCGCGCGATCACGAGGCGCTGGATGTCGGTCGCCCCTTCGTAGATCTCGGTGATCCGCGCGTCGCGGAAGTAGCGCTCGACTGGGAAATCCTTGGTGTAGCCGGCGCCTCCGTGGATCTGCACCGGCCTCATCGGCGGCGCGGTTGCACGCGCGCGAGGCGAAGAGCTTCGCCATCGACGCCTCGCGGGTGCAGGGCTCGCCCCGATCGCGCATCCAGGCCGCGCGGTGGGTCAGGAGGCGCGCGGCGTCGAGATCGGTCGCCATGTCGGCGACTTTCCATTGGATCGCTTGGTACTCGCCGATCGGCTTGCCGAATTGTTGGCGTTCACGCGCGTACTTCACCGACGCCTCGAGCGACGCGCGATGGATCCCGAGCGCCTGCGAGGCGATGCCAATCCTTCCGCCGTCGAGCGTGTCCATCGCGATCCTGAAGCCGTCGCCCAGGTCGCCGAGCCGGTTCGCGTCGGGGACCTCCACGCCGTCGAGGAGGATCTCGGTGGTCGACGACGAGCGAATCCCACATTTGTGCTCGTGCTTGCCGACGGTGAGCCCCTTGGAAGCCGCCTCCACCATGAAGGCCGTGATCCCCTTCGCCTTCGACACGGTGGTGTCGGTGCGCGCGAAGACGATCATCAGCCCCGCGTGCGAGCCGCTCGTGATCCAGATCTTGGTGCCGTTCAAAACCCAACGATCCCCTTTCCGCTCGGCTTTCGTGCGGAGGTTCGCCGAGTCGCTCCCGGCGTGCGGCTCGGTGAGCGCGTAGGCGCCGAGGAGCTCGCCCGTGGCGAGGCGCGGCAGGTAGCGTTGCTTCAGATCCTCGGTGCCGAACTTCACGAGCGGACCGCACAGAAGCGATCGTGGACGGACATCGTGACGCCCACCGACGCGTCGGCGCAGTTCACCTCCTCGAGCGCGATCGACAACGCAAGATTCCCGATCGCCGAGCCGCCGTACTCCTCGGGGATCAGCATTCCCATCAATTGCATCTGGCCGAGGCGCGCCACGATCTCGCCCGGGAAGATTTCTTGGCATCGCGCTCGCCCGCTCCCGGGGCGATCTCCTTCTCGCAGAAGTCGCGCATCGAGTCGCGGAAGAGCTTCAATCCTCCGAAAGCTCGAAGCTCGGGGATTCGTGGGCAACTGTGGTCATCTGGTGTGGGGTTCGGGTCTCCATCGAAGGATAGCGGACCACCCTGGGATCGGCACGGCGCCCTTTCGCCCCGGGGGCGCGGGCGGGTGTTGCCCAAATCGGTTGGCGGCCCCAATCTGGTCGGCGCATGAGTCTTCCGGTGGTGCCGCGCTGGTTGAGGCGGTGGTCCCCCATTTTCGTGGGAGGGGCGCTCCGGGTCCTTTCGTTGGCCGCGAATGCCAACTTCTGCCATGGCGACGTCCTCGTCGACTCGGCGGGGACAGCCTCGCTCTCGAGCGGCCACGGCTTCTCCCTTCCTTGGGAAGAGGGGACCACGTTTTACCCCGACCCGCTCCCGGTGGGCGACGGCGACTTCCGGCATCCATTCGATTCCCACGGACCCGGTTGGCCGATCCTCGGCGCGCCGCTCGTTTGGGTCTTCGGCACCGGATACCGCGCGCTCCAGGCGCTCTCGTGGATGACCGGAGTCTTGATGATCGCGGCGGTCGCGCGCCTCGCGCGGCGATTCGTGGCCCCGCAGGCCGCCGAGCGGGCCGCGGAGATCGCGGCGTGGGCTTGCGCCCTCTCGCTCCCATTGTGGGATTACTCGGGGAACGGATCCCTCTATTCCGGCCACGCGCTCGGAATTGTGCTGTTGCCTCTCGTCGCCGGGGGCCTCGAGACCGGCGGCGCGGCGCTCGCGGCCGGGGCGCTGCTCGGATTCAACTATCTCGTTGCATACCAATCGGCCCTGCTGATCCCAATTTTCGCCATCGCGGTGGCGCGCGCGCGAGGGCTGCGCGGCTCGGTGCGGCCGCTCGCGATCGCCGCCGCGGGTTGCCTCGCCGTCACGATTCCTTGGTTCATCCGCAACGCGCTGATCTGGGGGATCCGCTCTACAGCACCAATCTCGATATTCTTTGCTTCGAGAGTTGGGAAGATGTCGGTGGATCTCGCAGGGCTCCGCCCCGAGTTTCGGGTCGAGCTGGCGGAGTCGGGGTATGGCCGTCGCTCGCGCAATGGTCGTGGACGAATCTCACCGACGCGGTGGCCTTCCTCCCGCGCCTCCTCCCGATCGTGTGCCTCTTCGCGCTCGGCGGATTCCAAAGAATCCTGACGGCGCGCGGCGCGACGCCGCAGAGCGGCTCGTCGTTGCGCTTCGGAAGCACGTTCCTCGCCGGCGCTTTGTTGGCATTGACCGCGACGGCGATCGTCTGTCCCGAGCTCAAGACCCGGAGCTTCATTCCCATCCTTCCGATCCTGGTGGCCGCCGCCGCGGTGGAGCTCGGAGCCGGCGCGCGCCCATCGTGGCTCCTCGCCGCGGCGGCGCTGCTGGTGGCCTGTTATTGGTTGGGAGACGCGGGGACGTTTTTGTGCCTTACGCGCGACTGGATGATCCAACTTCCCGCGATGGCGCTCCTGATCCTTGGGATCTTCTGGACGCCGCTGCGGCGCTGGCTCCCCGGTGTCGCGATCGCCCTCCTCACGATTTTTGGTGGGATTCGCGTCGCCGCCGGATTGAACGCCCAATGGAAGGCGCTCGTCTATGGCGAGGGGATCGCCGATTCGCGCACCTACGTAGCGACCCCCACCTTCTACGACTCGCTCACCGATCCTTGGACCGAGGGGGTCGTCCTCGCGCGGCAGCGGGAGACCTACAGCGCCGTGCGGCGCCTGCGGCTCGAGGGCTGCAAGACTCTCTACTCGGATGTGGCCGCCGCCTCGTTTTGGTTGGGAAACATGGTCACTTGCCGCGGCCGGGTCGAGATTCCCCACCTATCGGAGATCGCCGATTTCTTCGACGCCGACGGGATGCTGTTTCCCACAGTTTATTTCGACCGCGAACCCACGAAATCGTGGCTCGTCGACTGTAAGGCGAGGCTGGCCTACCAGGGGCACGAATTCACGGCCTACCGGATCCCGCAGCGCCACCGGGGCTGGGCGTCGCGCCCTGCGCGCAAGTAAGACGGCATCGCGCCCCGCGCGGAAGTAACCCGCGCAGAAATAACCCGCACGGAAACAACACTGAGATCGCGGCGCGTGCCGCGATCGTTGGTGTCTATATCGGCTGCCCCGACGACCAGTCGTAGAAGCCGCGCCCCGCCTTCTTTCCCAACGATCCGGCCGCCACCATCCGCCGCAGGAGCGGGCAGGGGCGATACTTGGGATCGCCGAAGCCGCCGTGGAGAACCTCCAGGATCGAAAGGCAAGTATCGAGGCCGATGAAGTCGGCGAGCAGCAGCGGCCCCATCGGGTGGTTCATCCCGAGCTTCATCACGGTGTCGATGCCGTCGCGCGAGGAGACCCTCCATCAGCGCATAGATGGCTTCGTTGATCATCGGCATCAGGATGCGATTGCTGACGAAGCCGGGGAAATCGCGCGCTTCGACCGCGGTCTTTCCCAACATTTCGACGGCGGCGACGATCCGGGCCGCGGTCTCGTCGCTCGTCTCCTGGCCGCGGATCACCTCCACGAGCTGCATGAGCGGCACCGGATTCATGAAATGCATCCCGGCCACCTGGCGCGGGCGGCGCGTCGCCGCCGCGAGGACCGTGATCGAGATCGACGAGGTGTTCGATGCCAAGATTGCGCCGGCGGGGGCGATCGCGTCGAGCTTCGCGAAGCAAGCTTTCTTGATCCCCTCGTCCTCGACGATCGCCTCGATCGCGAGCTCGCACCGGGCCGCGGCGTCGTAGCCGGTCGAGCCGGCGACGCGCGCGAGGGTCGCGTCGGCCTCGGCCTGCGCGATCCCACCTTTCTTCACGATTCGGGCGAGCGAGCCGCGGATCGACTCGACCCCGCGCGCCACGAACTCATCCTTGGTATCGATCAGCGATACTTGGCAACCCTTCGCGGCGAAGACCTGCGCGATCCCGGCTCCCATCTGGCCGGCGCCCACGACCGCGATCCTTTGAAAGTTGGTGTTCATTCCTCGTCGTCGTTGTTCCTCGCGGCGATCACGAGCGCGGCGACGACCCCGATGAGGAGCAGAGCGCCCACTCCCAACAGGATCGGCACCACCGGGATCGACATCAGATCCGTTCCACCGAGAGCGCCACGGCATTGCCGCCGCCGAGGCAGAGGGCGGCCAGGCCACGCGTCTTGCCGCGATCGGCGAGCGCGTGGAGCAGGGTCACCAAGATTCGGGCACCCGACGCGCCGATCGGGTGGCCGAGGGCCACCGCGCCGCCGCGCACGTTCAAGCGCTCCGGATCCAAGCTCAAGACTTTGCGCAGCGCCACCGCCGCCGAGCTGAACGCTTCGTTGATCTCGACGAGCTCGAACGAATCGACCGTGCAGCCGGTCTTCTTACAAAGATTCCCGATCGCCACCTCGGGGGCCATCATCACCCACTCGGGGCGAGGCCGCCGGTCGCGTAGCCGGTGATCCGCGCGAGGGGCTTCAATCCCAACTTTCGCGCGCGCACGTCGCTCATCACCACCAAAGCCGCGGCGCCGTCGTTGATCGTGGAGGCGTTGCCGGCGGTGACCGTCCCGTTCTCCTTGCGGAAGGCGGGGCGGAGCTTGCCGAGCGCCTCGGCGGTGCTGTCGGCGCGCGGCCCCTCGTCGCGCTTCACCACCAGCGCCTCCCCTTTTTCTGTGGGATCGTGACAGGGACGATCTCGCGGTCGAACTCGCCGCGCTCCATCGCCGCCGCCGCCTTTTGTGGGAATCGGCGGCGAAGCGGTCCTGGTCTTCCCGGGTGATGCCATATTTATCGGCAACCTTCTCGCCGGTCTCCCCATGTGGAAATCGTTGTAGATGTCCCAGAGGCCGTCGTGGACCATCGAGTCGACGAGCTCGGCGTGGCCGAGCCGCGCGCCGGTGCGCGCCGAAGGCAACAAATACGGCGCGTTGCTCATCGACTCCATGCCGCCCGCGACGATCACCTCGGCGTCGCCCGCGCGGATCGCCTGGGCGGCGAGCGCCACCGATTTCAGCCCCGAGCCGCAGACCTTGTTGACCGTGAAGGCGCCCACCGCGTCGGGGATGCCGGCGCCGCGGAGCGCCTGGCGCGCCGGGTTCTGCCCCACGCCGGCCTGGAGGACATTCCCAGGGATCACCTCCTCCACATCCTTGGGATCGATCCCCGCGCGCCGCACCGCCTCCTTCACCGCGATCGCCCCGAGCTCCGGGCGCGGAAGCCCGCGAGGGCTCCGAGAAACTTTCCAATGGGCGTGCGGCAGGCGCTGACGAGGACGGCTTCGGGCATGGGTCGGATCTAGGGCGCGTGGACGGAGCGGCGTTTCGAGGGGCCCAAAGATAGCCGATCGCCGGTCGAGGTTGTGTGGGGGTCGGAGCACGGTGGCGGCGTGGGGCGGGTCCGGCTTGCGCGGTGCGCATGGTTGGCGTCTGGGATTGGTTGCAGGCTGCGGGCGCGAACGCCGGGGGTGGGTGGGTCCCGGGCGAGTTTGTGCGCCGCATGGACGCAGCAACGTTAGTTGGTAATTCTTCGCCGCGGTCGCGACTTCTTGTCGCGACCGCGGCGCTCCATTCCGGGGTTCCATCGGCGCACATGTCTGAGCCCCGGGACCCACCCACCCCGGCGCTCGCACCCACGGTCTGGAACTACTCGAGCGTCGCGTGGCGCGCGCGCATGGTCTTCTCGGCGATCCCCAACTCCTCCATCAACGCCAGGATCAATCCATCGAAGAAGAGCTGGAGCGACAGCTCGAACACGGTGCCCAGCGGCGCGAGGCGCGCCCGCTCGCCGACGGGGATCACGACCACGGGATCGGCTTTGCCATAATTCCGCGCCGCCTCGCTCGAGGTCACCACCGCGGTGGGAATCTTGGCTTCCACGGTTCTGTGGTAAATGGCCAGCGTCGTGGTCGAGCGGAACGATCCGGAGCAGACCACCACCAGATCCTTGGTATTCGCCGCGGGGTCGCCGCCTCGCCCGCCATGAACGCCTCCCGCCCGAGCTGGCGGAGCCGCATCACCGCGGCGCGCGCCACGAGCCCCGTCCGCCCGGCGCCGACGAAAAAGATGCGTTTCGCCCCCGCGATCGCGCGCAGGAGCGCCTCCGCATCGTTGGGATCGACGGCGCCGACGCACTGCGACGCCGCCTCGGCGAGGGTTCGCGCGGACTCGAGCATGGGGGCCAAGATAACAAACCGCGGCGCGCGCCGGTCTAGCCGCCGGTCGAGCCGTAGACGTCGGGGCGGCGATCCCGGATGCATGGGATGAGCCGGCGCAGCGCGCGGTGCCGGTCGAAGTCGACCTCCGCGATCACCAACTCTTCGCCCGCCCCCCTTCGGCCACGACGGCGCCGTGCCCGTCGGCCACGATCGAGCGCCCCGGGAATCCCACCGTCGCCCCCGACGGGGTCCGCTCGTCGCCCGTGCGATTGATTCCCACGTATACGCACTGGTTCTCGACCGCGCGGCCGATCACGAGCGCGCGCCACTGCTCGAAGCGCTCGGCCGCCCACTGCGCCGGCACCAGCACCACGTCGACATTCCCAAGCAAAGCCGGACGGCACAATTCCGGGAACCGCAAATCATAACAAACCACGGTCGAGACCCGCCCGGCCGAGGTCTCGACGATGGGTGGCATCGCGTCGCCCGCCTCGAAGCCCCGGTCCTCGTGGGTCGGGGTGAATAGGTGGACTTTCGCGTAGCGCGCCACGACGTCGCCGCGGTCGATCACGTGGGCGAGGTTGAGCGGGCGCTCGCGCCCCGAGTCGGCGGGCCCCGAGCCCACCACCACCAAGCCGAGCTCGGCCGAGAGGGCGCGCAGGCGCTGGATCGCGCGCTCGGTCCCCTCGAGCGCCGATGCCAACTTTCCGTAGGCAAACGATGTGGGCCACATCTCGGGAAGCCCAACGATCTTGGCGCCGCGCGCCGCGGTCCGCGGAGCCCCGCTCGACCGACGCCACGTTGGCGTCGGGGTCGGCGGGGACGGGGAGAAGCTGGTAGGCGGCGACGATCATGGGGAAGCGGGTCGCTGAAAGACTAACGGGACCCGCGCGGCGTATCGCGCGGCGGCAATCGCCATTAATCTCGCGTTATGGCCCACCCCACCATTCGGCGTGCGCTGCGGGCGGCGGCGCTCCCCTCCTCCTCGTGGCGACCCCCACCTTCTCCCAATCGCCGGCGTCGGCGCCCGGCACGGCTTCGGCCCCCTCCTCGACTCGGGGCCGCAGGCCTGGGAGGACCGCGCCTACGACCTGATCCACATCGACTTCGATCTCGCCTTCGACCTGAAGGGGCGCTCGATCCGAGGCACGGCGAAGCTCGCGCTGGCGCCGCTGGTCGACGGGCTCACCGAGCTCCCCTTCGACGCCGAGGGGCTCGCCGTGTCGCGCGCGACCGTCGGCGGCGCGCCGGCGCCCACGCGGACCGATGCCAATCATCTATACGTGGGATTGGCGCGCCCGCCGAAGCCCGGCGAGAAACTCGAGGTCGCGATCGATTACCAAGCATCGCCGACCAATGGCCTCCACTGGGAGGGCCCGAGCCGGGCTACGAAACCAAGCCGCTGCAGTGCTACTCGCAGGGGAGGCCCAGAGCAATCATTGTTGGCTTCCGCTCCACGACTATCCCAACGATCGCGCGACCTGGAGCTGCACGCTGCATGTTCCCAAGGATCTGACCGCCGTGAGCAACGGCGTATTGTTGGGAGTCGCCGACGACCCCGGCGGCGCGACCCGCGCGTGGCGCTATTCGATGGATCAGCCGAATGCCACCTATCTGATCTCGGTGGCGATCGGGCCGTACGAGCGCTGGGCCGATGATTGGCATGGCGTGCCGGTCGAGTATTTCGTGGTGAAGGGGACGGGCGAGGAGCGCGCGCGCCGCTCGTTCGGCAAGACTCCGGAGATGATGGAGTTCTTCTCCGAGTGGATCGGGACCCTTACCCGTGGCCCAAGTATGCGCAGACGACCGTGATGGAGTTCGTGGTCGGCGGGATGGAGAACGTCTCGGCCACCACACAAACCGATACCACACTTCACGACGAGCGCACGCACCTCGAGCGCGACTCCGAGGAGCTCGTCGCCCACGAGCTCGCCCACCAATGGTGGGGAGACGATCTGACCTGCAACGGCTGGCGCCACCTGTGGCTCAACGAGGGCTTTGCCACCTATTTCACCGGGCTCTGGTTCGAGAAGTCCCAGGGGCTGGATGCGTATCGTTTGTATATGGATGGGCAGCGGCGCGCCTTCCTCGCGGCCGATCCCATCGATGCGCCGCGCGCGCTCGTGACCACCCCGAGAACCGGCGCGGCGACGCGGCGAACGCAAACGTGTACACCAAGGGCTCGAGCGTCCTGCATATGTTGCGTTTCGTGGTGGGCGATGACAACTTTCGGCGCGCCATGGGCGAGTACGCGAAGCGCTCGCCCCGCTCGCTCGTGGAGACCCGCGACCTCGAGCGCGCCTTCAGCGATGTCACCGGGCGCGGCCTCGAGTGGTTTTGGCAGGAGTGGGCCTACCTCCAGGGGGCCCCGACGTTCGAGGTCTCCTCGGCCTACGACGCCGAGCGGAGGCTCGAGACCGTGACCGTCCTCCAGACGCAAAGGTGGGAACGCTCGTGCCGCTCTTCAAGATGCCGGTCGACCTATTGTTTGGTTTCGCCGACGGGCGCACCGAGGTGAAGCGGGTGTGGGTCGACAAGGCCGAGCACAGGATTCGAGTTCAACTTTCCGCAGAGCCCAACTTTCGTGCGCTTCGACGAGGGGCTCGTGGATCGCCTGCCGCCTCGAAGCAAGAGCGCGGCGTCGAGGCGCTCGCGGCGCAGGCGTCGTTCGACCCCGACGTGGTCGGCCGCAAGGAGGCGTGCGAGCGCCTCGGCGAAAAATTGGGATCGGCGGGCGGCAGTGCCGCTGGCGAGGTGCCGCTGGCGCGGGCGCCGCGGTCGACGCCCTCGCGAAAGCGCTCGGCGGGCGCGATCACCGCGAGGTGCGCGCGGCCGCCGCGACGGCGCTCAAGACCAACAAAACGCCGCGCGCCCGCGCGGCGCTCGTCACGGCGCTCCAGGACGGCGAGGCGGTGGTCCGCCGCGCCGCCGCCAGAATCGTTGGGAACGGCCGGCGCGGACCCGGATACGGCCGCCGCCCTCGAGCGCACCCTCACGACCGACCTCGCGTACGGCGCGCGCGCCGCCGCGGTCCGATCGTTGGCATCGATCGCGGCGCCGCGCGCGTGGGACGCGGCGCTCGAGGCGGCGAAGCAGCCGAGCGAGCGCGACGCCGTACGGAGCGCCGCCCTCGAGGCACTCCGCAAGATCGACGCCCCCGCGCGATCCCGATCCTCCTCGACGCCGCGCGCGTGGGCCAATCCTACGAATCGCGCGAGCGGGCGCTCGGATTGTTGGTATCGTGCGCGACCGAGCGCGACTCGAAGATGACCCCCGAGGCGCGCGCCGACCTGCGCGCCGCGCTCGCCGCCGCCGCCGAAAGCAACAATTGGCGATTCCGCCTCGCGGCGCTGCGCCAGATGGGACAGCTCGACGACCCCGAGCTCGCGCCGATTCTCGACAAAGTTTCCAAAGAATCGCGCGACGCCCGCGACCGCCGCACCGCCGAAGCGGCGCTCGCGTCGCGCAAGGGCGCGAGAAGCCCGCGAAATGACGCGCCGGCGCCGCGCGCGCGCGATCGCCCGTGCGGCGTCTTGACGCACGGAGCAAATCACAAATACACTCGTTCGACGGTTTCGTGTCGTGACCTCCCCCGCACTGTGAAACACCCCGCAGTTCGCGAGCACGCACTCTTTCGGCGTGCAGTGAGGACCTAAACATGAAGACGAGCACGGATATCGAAGCGGCGATCGCGCATGCATTACAAGCGATCCCACAATTGAAAAGCATGGGAGCCCTGCCGCCGGTCCTCGAGCCGCTCCTCCACCTGGCGCCCCATCCGGGAAAGTTGGTGAGCGTCCTCAATCGGCGCGGCGCCGCCGGTGAGGGGATCTGGATCGGCTTCGCGCCGGGGGCCTCGAGGCGGCCGCCATGGTGTCGGCCGATCGCGACGCGGTGATGGCCGCGCTCCTGCGCGTCGTGGATCAGATCGAGCGCGATCCCAAGCTCAACTTTCTTGCGTTGAAGTTCCTGCGCGATCGTTTGCTTCCCGACACCGGCATTCCCTACTTTTCCACGCCGGAGCTCTGCCGGATGGCGGTCGAGGAGGCGATCCACGCGGGAATGTTGCGAACCTCCCGGATCCCCAATCCCAAGAATCCGCAATTCCCCGTGACGGCCGTGGCGCTCAACCGCGAGCACCCGGAGGTCGCGCGGCTCGCCGGGGGCGACGCGCCGCGCGGCGGGGCGGCGATCGGGGGTGAGGGCGGCAGTCATGCCGCCAGTAGTTATGCCTCCAGCCGTGATGCCTCGAGCAGTCATGTCTCCAGCAGTGATGCCTCCAGCGGCCGATTCGCCGACGGAAGCGGGGGCGATTCCCACCGATCCGGAGGCGCCCGTCAGGGGAGACGAGATCCCGGAATAGCTGGTGTCCGCGGCGCGCGGCCGCGACACCAACGATCGCAGCTTCCCAACTATTTTGCGGGGCGGCTCGCGAGGTCGGGGTCGATCTCCTCGAGCGCCGCCTCGAGCTTCTCGCGCAGGTCGTCCCGTTTCTTGTCGTCGAGGAGGAAGCGGAGCGCTCGGATCGTGAGCATCGGCGTGCGGCCGAGGCCGTCCTCCGTCTCGAGGATCGTTGGCTTTCGGGCGAGGGCCGCCACGAGGTCGGCGACCGCGCGCTCGAGATCCCCCTCCTCCATCGCGATCCGCGCGCGCCCCGCGAGCGCCATGGCCGCGAAGTGGTCGGAGTTATCCTTGGTCTCGGCGTCGAGCGCGGCGCTCTTGTCGAAATGTTGGATCGCGCGGCCGTAGGCGTCCTTCGATCGTTGGTTTTCGCCGGCGCGCTTCTCGAACTCCGCCGCGACGATCGACGCGTAGCCCGCGAACCACTGGAGCGGCGCCGAGCTCGGCGCGGCCGCGACGCGCCGCTCGTAGTCCTGCTCGAGCGCCTCGAGGCCGCGGTCTTCCAGCAGCCGCGCCCGCAGCCGCTCGTGGAGCGCCGCCGAGTCGGGGAATCGGGCGAGGTCGCGCTCGAGCGCTTCGCGCGCCACCTCGGGAGCGTCGAGCGAAACCAACATATCCACGTCCTCGGCGAGCCAGTCGGCGCGAGCGAACGGATGCGACTCGAGCGCGAGGTAGAGAGCATGGGCGTTGGTCACCCACATCGCGTCGAAGTCGGAGTTCTCCGCCTGGGCTTTCGCGATCTTCCCACGTATCCCGCGCGCGGCGATCCAGAGGGTCTCGGCCCCTCGCGCGCCGCGGCCGATCCCACCATTCCTTTCAGCGCGGAGAGCGCGGCCGCCGAGGCCTCCTCCCATTTTCCTTGGTGTTGGAGGAGGAGGGCGCGCGCGGCGTCGAGCTCGCCCCTTTCTCACCGCGCGCCGCCGCCTCGTCGAGCGCTTTCTTGGCATCAGCGAAGAGAAGATTGGGATCCTTGCGCGCCGCCATCCGCGTCTCGGCGAATCGAATCGTGGCTTTGGCGAGGTCGAGCGACGCCCGCCCATCGTTGGGATTCTTGCGGGCCTTATCGTTGAGCTCCTGGATCGCGAGCTCGAGCGCATCGGGGTCGTCGGGGGCGGGCTCGACGCGCTTCGCCTTGGCGAGCGCCGCGCGCCACGCCTCCGCGTCGAAGGCGTTCGGCTTCTCGGCGAGCGCGCGCGTGACCGCCGCCGCGATCCGCGCCCGGAGGTCGTTCTTCGAGAGCGAGAGGAGCGCGTCGCTCAGCCCCTTCCGCTCGTCGGCGTCCTTCGCGTAGCGGAGCGCCTCGATCAGCAGCGCGACGGCGTTCGCGGTGGCGGTCTTCGCGAGCGCTTTCCGCGCCGCGGCGCGGGTCTCGGCGTCGGTGTCGCGCAGCCCCAAACGCAACAGATCGAACGGCTCCGCATTCTTGGCATTCGCCGACGCGTCGAGGAGCGCGCGCCGCGCCTTCGCGTCGGCCGCAAGAAAGGCCCCCTCGACCCGGTCGCGGTCCCCGCGTCGCGGCTCGATACCAACGATAGCGGTTGCGCTCTCCCTTCGCCGCGGGCGCGGCGCCGCCGTGCTCCTGGAGCGCCTTGCGCACGGGCGAGATGTCGGTGTTCAGGAAGCAATCGAAAAGAATCTTGCCATCGAGACCGACGCCGAGGTGGCGCGGCGCCACCCGCTCCCCTTGAAATACTTGGCATACAGGACCGGCTCGATATTGATGTGCTCCGTGCAGGTGACCCGCCCGAAGCGCGGGCAGATGACCCGCTTCCCATTCGCGTCGTAGTCGCGCGGCGTGTGGCGATTCGGCGACGCGACGAGCGGCACATAGTTGGTCATCAGCTTCGCGAAATCGGCGTCGCGGTAGCGCAGCCCCGCGTAGTTCTCGCTCGCGGCCTCGCCGTCCATGTTCACACAAATGAGGATCGGGCGATTGGTTGCTTTCGAGACGGCGAGTGCGTCGTCGAGATTTCGTTGCCAAGCGGGGAGCGGCGGGCGCTTCCAATCGGCCGGGCTCGGGGAGCCCAAGACTCGCGCTGCGCGGCGGCAACCGGCGCGAGGAGGAGGAGCACGAGGGCGGAGGCGGCATCTTTTCCATGGGGAGCCCGTACGACGGGCGCGGGAAGGGTAACCAACACTCGCCGATCGCCGCGCTGTCGTAGACTGAATCGCGGCTCTCCCCTGGCTGCCCCTTCCGTGCGATCACCCATCGTTTCCATCGTCGTCGCCGCGACGCTCGTTGCGGCGTCGTTTTCGTCCGCGGCGAATGCGTCCGCGTCGTTCCTGTCGGCGGCATTTCTGTCCGCGGCAACTGTGTCCGCGACGGCTCTGCCCGCGACATTCCAGTCCGAGGAGCCGCCGCAGAGCGGGCCGAGCCAAGACACACCAGCGCGCGTCATCGGCGAGCCGACGCCGCGGAATCCGCTCCCGGTCGGCGCGGCGCAGCCCTTCACACTGCCGTCGCTCCGCGAGCTCCGCCTCCTCACGAGCTCCGAGTTCTCCGGAAAGGTGGTGTTGATCGTGATCTTCCGGACCGATTGCCCGCGCACCCAGGCGACCCTCGCCTCGCTCGCCGCGCTGCGCGAGAAGTTCGCTGGGCGCGGCTTCGAGATCCTTGGGGTCGCCGACGAGAACTTCTGATGCCGCCGCAGACCCCATCGATGCGGCGCTCCGCTTCGCGAAAGACCACAAATGGAACGGCCCGCTCGCCCTCAACGACGGCGGCGAGTTCCACCAGGGCTATTACCAACGAATCAAGGGGACGCCGAGCGCCTATTTGTTGGATCGCTCGGGAAAGTTGGAGTTCCTCGGGCAGGATGCGGGGCGCGAGGAATACATGGGAGACCTGGAGAAGCTCATCGAGTCGAAGCTCGCCGAGCCCGCTCCGAAGGAGCCGGCGCCGCGCGTCGCGGTACGCAACCTCCCGACTTCACCCTCCTCTCGTGGAAAGGGGGCGCGATCCGCTCGGAGGAGCTGCGCGGCAAGCCCGCATTGTTGGCATTGCTCTCGCCGTCGCAGGCCGCGCGCTACGGCCCCGAGCTCACGGCGCTCAATGCCAAGTATGGCCCCGCCGGGCTGCGGGTGATCGGCGTCACCTTCGGCACCAACAAGGAGGTGCGCGACGAGATCGTGGCGCGCCGCCCCGGCTACGAGGTGGCGATCCCCGACTCCGAAGCCCAACAAAACCTCGTGGGCGACGACCTCATTCCCAAGTTTCTCTTCGTGACCGCCGACGGCCGCGTCCTCAAGGAGATCCGCACGATCTACGGCCTCCAGCGCGGCATCGAGGGCTCGGTGTTCTGACCGCTACGCGGCGATATTGTTGGGAAAGGACGTGCGCCTCCCCGAGCTCGTCGAGGCGAAGGCGAGCGTCTCGAAGCTCGAGTACCGCAGCTCCGAGCTGGGCTTCGGCCTCGACCCGCCGAAGGGCTATCGCAAGGCGGCCTCGCTCGGCGACGAGCGGGTCCGATTCTTGGGAAGCACGAGCCAGGAGATCACGGTGCGCTACGACACGCGCTTCGGCTCGGGCGACGAGGCGATCGAGAAGCTCGCCGACACGATCGGCGCGGCGCTCCCCGATCGCACGATCGAGTCGCGGCGCTGGCGCGACGTGAATGGCGTCCGGTCGCTCGTCGTGCGCGAAGGGTGGAACTCGGCGCTCGGCTCGGTGCGCGCGATGCGCGTCCTCATCCCCGCGGCGAGCGGCGTGTACATCGTGACGGGCCTCGCGAGCGAGGTCGATTTCAAGGCGGACTTCGACGCGATCGAGCAGTCGCTCCTGTCGTTCGAGCGGGGGCTCACGGGGCGGGGCTAGCAGGCCGCTGAGAGAGTGCTTCGCGCCCAGGCGCGAGAGATTCTTGGCAAGATCGAGGCGGCGGATCCAGAGGCGCGTAGCGAAGAGCTACGGCGAGGACACCGCCAACGATGAGCTTGCCGAGAAGATCCGCGCCTGGGCCGAATGACTTTCTCAGCGGCCTGCCAGCGCGGCGCGCCTCAAATCGGGCGCCCCGCGCGGACGAAACGGTCTCCGGAGGACCCATGCTCCGCACACTCGCCGCGGCGGCCCTCGCCGCGGCCGCCCCTTCGGCGCGCAGGAACGCGCGCCCGCCTTCCAGCTCCCCGCCGTTCGCGCCACCCGTTTCGTTGGTCTTTCCGATTTCGCCGGAAAGGTGGTGTTGATCGACGTGGAGCGCTCGACCTGCCCGCGCAGCTCGGCGCGAGGCCCGGCGCTCGCGGCGCTGCGCGCCCGATACCAACCAAGCGGCCTCGAGGTGCTGACGGTGTACGACGAGCTCCCGGGCGACGGCGACCCGTTCGCGCGCGCGCTCGCCGATGCCACGAAAAGGGATTCGTCGCATCCGCTCGCGCTCAACGACGGCGGCGAGTTCCACGAAGGCTACTATCGGCGGATCGCGTCGCTGCCGGCCGCATTCTTGGTGTCGCGCTCGGGAATGCTTGACATTCCTCGGCGAGGACCCGCTCGGCGGCGAGCGCGGGGCGGCCACGGCGCGCCGGATCGAGGCGCTGCTGGAGGAGCCGGCGGGGGCGACGACCGGCGGCGATGGCGATCTGGCCGCCGCGTCGCGGCCGAGCCCGGGGCGTTTTCTTTGCTTTCGTATTCGGGGGGTCATCCGATCCCAAGATTTCGCGGGGATGCCCTCGGTCGTGGCGGCGCTCGCGCCGGGGTGCTCGCCGACCGGCTCAGCGCCGTCGCTCGAGGCGATCGCGAAAAAGTGGGGCGACCGCTCGCGAAACGTGGCGATCGCTTTCTGTGACTTCGAGCCGGCGGCCGCGCTCGCGGCCGGCGCGCCTCGGTCCAGTGGGGGCCCCCGACCCGCGTGCGGCCTCCGCGCTCGGCGCGTCGCGGATCCCACAAATCCTATTCTTGGACTCCAACGGAAAGGTGGTGAAGCGGATCGGCGCGTTCTATGGCGTCTACGGCGTCGAGGGGGCGGTCCTCGACCGGACGCTCCAGTGCCTCCTCGCCGAGGCGGGGACCCTCGATCGGCCGGCCAAAGTCGAATCGCGCGCGGCGACGAGCGAGGCGACCCCGAAGCGCTCACCAAGGCGCGCGCCGACTTCGCGAAAGCGCACACCAACTATCGGGTCGACAGGGAGGAGAAGCTCCCCGACGGCCGGGTCCTCGTGAAGGATCGTTGGGATGAGGGGGGCCAGAGCTGCAGCGGAATGAGGCTATTCGTCCCGACCACCAAGGGCTTCATCGAGCTGCGAAACATGGATCCGCTGCGCGACGCGGCCGCGTTCGCGACGGTGACGAAGAGCATGGCGGAGTCGACGGTGGTCGGGAGGTGAAACCTAGCGGTTTCGTTCTCCCGCAGCTTGAGGATCTCCGCCAGCCGCTCCGATAGTTTGCGTTCGAGGCCGCGGTCGGTCGGCACGTAGTAGCGCCGCCCCTTCAGGCGCTCGGGCAGGCAATCCATCCCGCCGACTCCCCCTCGAAGTCGTGGGCGTATTTGTAGCCTTCGCCGTAGCCGGACTCCTTCATCAGCTTGGTGACTGCGTTGCGCAGCTGCGGCGGCACAGGGTCGGCCGCCAGCCCCTCCAGATCCTTGGCGACCGCCCCTCCGCCAGATAGGTGGCATTGCTCTTCGGCGCCAACGCCAGAGTAGATCGCCGCCTCGACGAGCGCCAGGTGCCCCTCGGGCGTCCCCAGGAAGTCGTAGGCTTCCTTGGCATGGAGCGCGACCGCGAGCGCCGCCGGGTCGGCGAGGCCGATGTCCTCGCTCGCCATCCGCACGAGCCGCCTCGCCACGAATAACGGATCCTCCCCGCTCTCGAGCATCCGAAGGCACCAATAGGCCGACGCGTCGGGATCGCTCTCGCGCACCGATTTGTGGAGAGCGGAGATCACATTGTAGTGCTCCTCCCCTTGCGGTCGTAGAGCAGCGCCTTCTTTTGTGTGGCTTCGGTGACCGACGCGTCGGATAGGTGGGGAACGTCGTCGGGCGCAATCTTGGCATGCGCCGAGGCGATCTCGAGCGTGGTGAGGGCGCGCCGCGCGTCGCCGCTCGCGAAATGGGCGATCCGCTCGAGCACGCCTTCCTCGGCGACCAGCCCGCGCGCGCCGAGCCCCCGCTCGCGATCCTCGAGCGCGCGGCGCGCCACCACGATCAGGTCCTCGACCGAGAGCGGCTCGCAACATCAAGACTTTCGAGCGCGAGAGCAGCGCGCCGACGATCTCAAAGCTGGGGTTCTCGGTCGTGGCGCCGATGAGCGTCACGTCGCCGCGCTCGACATAAGGCAAAAATGCGTCCTGCTGCGCGCGATTGAAGCGGTGGATCTCGTCGATGAAGAGGATCGTTGGCTTTCCGCCGCGCCGCCGCTCGCGCTGCGCCTCGGCCATCACTTCCTTGACTTCCTTGATCCCCGAGAGCACCGCCGAGAATGGCACGAATCGGCCGCCGGCCTCCGCGGCGATGAGGCGCGCGAGGGTGGTCTTGCCGCAGCCCGGCGGACCCCACAATATGATGCTTCGCAACTCTCCGCTCGCGAGCGCCTGACGCAACATTTTCCCCGGAGCCAACAAATGTTGCTGTCCGACGAACTCCTCCAGCGTGCGCGGGCGCATCCGGTCTGCCAGCGGCGCGTCGGCGCGCACGGGCTCGACCGGCGGGCGGGTGTCGTCGTGGCCGAAGAGGTCCATGGGTGGGGAGAGGGTACACTGGCGCGCCAACAGGCGGGGCGCGCGCGGGCTCGCGCGCGCCTCGTCAGCGGAACATGCGAAAGGCCCTCGCGATCGGACTTCGTGGCGCTCGTCGCGGCCGCGGCGATCGTTGGGATTTGGCGCGAGTGGCGGGGACGAGTACCGGGGACGGTTACGGGTGCGGCCGAGTCGCGCGTCTCGCGCGGCGGCGCGGATCCCACGCGTGGGGAGTCGCGGGCGCGAGGCCCACGCGTCGCGGGCGGCGCGAACTCGGGCGGGCGCGAGGCGACGCATCTCAAAGAGGATGCAAGCGGTCGCGAGCTGCGGCTCGTCCGCGGGGACGGCGCGCCGGTGGCGGGCGCGCGGTTGATTGCGTTTCGCGGCGCCGGAGATTCTCACGGTGGTTACGACGAACGACTATGGCAATGCCACCTTTCCACACCTTCCCGATGGATGCCAACTATGGGTGACGGCGCCGAATCACGCGGAGTGCGAGCTCGCCATTCCGGCGGCGCCGCAGCGCGATGTCGTCCTTCCGCGTGGTGAAGTCGTCTCGGGGACCGTCCTCGTGGGCGGCCAGGCGCCGGAAGAGCCCATCGAGCTCGTCCTCTGGGCGGATGGGTTTCCGGTCGCGCGGCCGGCGGCGATTCCCGAAATGACGGGCGCAAGTCGGCCGACGCCGAACAGTTTTGGCGAATCTTGACAGACCCTGATGGAGCTTTCTGTTTTTGAAGGACTTCCGACGGACTTCACGGGTGGTCTCGGAGTTCCGCCATCGTTCTTCTTTGTTGGCAAGCCCTCGAGCGTCAGCTCGCTCCGATTGGATTCGCCTTCGATGAATCTCGTGTTGCGACTGATGCGGCGGCTAAGGATCACGGGACGCGTGGTCGACGAGATCACACGTGAGCCGGTGAAGTACGCGGATGTCGGCACTCCAACTATCGGCTGCTGACGGGGACGAGATTCCCCTCAGGACCGCCGAAGACGGACGCTTTCTAGCCGAAGTCGAGCCCCGGAGTATTGCCCGCCTTCGCATCATTTGCGAGCAAGATGGCAATCGGAGCCTACTTCTCGCACGCGATGTCGACCTATCGCACGATGTCGATCTCGAAGACATCCAGTGGCCAACAAAACGATTGTTGGCATTCCACATCGTTGATTCCCAAGGCGATCCGATTGCGCGCGCCGTCATCCGCATAGAGTCGTGTCCACAGCAAACCCCACGGATCTGGACGGCCTGACGGAGCTCCACGTCTCGCCTGCGATGCGACGCTCGAGTCGACGCGATCGGCTACGATTCGACGCGCGTCGCGATTCCCGAGAACGCGAGGAGCCCGATTCAAGTGACGCTCGATCGCACGACGCTCTCGAGGTGCGGGTCGACGTGGCGGACTTCGAGACTGTGAAGGGCGGTTACATCCGCGCGTCTTCACCGACCGGTCCTCTTCGAGGGCGACTCGATGCTCCGCCCCGTGGACCGCGAGATGTACACGGATTTGATTGCCTCCGAACTGTGGCAAATCAAGAAGGACGGCTCGGACGCCTGCCGCGCCTCTCCTGTCGCCGACGCCGCAGGTCTGGGCCGGACTGCGCGCAGGTGTCCCGATCACCATTGAACTCTTGGGGAAAGTTGGGGAACCCTTGGCGACCAGAGGCCATCCACGCTCGAGCCGTTCGAGCGACGGACCGTCACGCTGCGCGCAGATCTGATCGGGGCGGTACCTTCGCGGCGTCGTGGTCGACAGGAAGGGGAAGGGAGTCCCCCGCGCTTGGATCGCGCTTGTGAGCGCGTCCCGGGATTTCTCGGTGTCCGCTTCGACGGAGCGCGACGGAGGGTTTTGCCTTCGCGCAAATCTTCGCCGACCGAGTCCGTGTCGTCGTCGAGATGAACGGTTTTGTGCCATTCGATGCGATCGCCGAAACCCAAGGATCGAAAGGAAGCCGCTCCGCTGCGCATCGTCCTCGAGTGAAGGCCGCGTCGTTCGAGGCGTCGCGACCGATTCCCAAGGAAAGGAAATCCCTATCGATGGGATTCGCGCCGAGCGCGCGGGGGCGCTCTGCGATAGCCAGGCGGCCTCGAAAGACGGACTCAATGGATTTTGAAGGGGGTCCCCGAGACCAACGTAACGATCGTCATCGTACGCGGCCGGGGCGGGAGTGGCGACGCGCGATCGACGCGCGCGAGCCCGTCGCGCGGTTCGTCCTCCCGGTCGCGGGAAATGTGGTGATTCAGATTACCAAGAAACTTCCGGAGGGCTGTGGCATTGCCGCATCGATCGGCGCGGACGGTACCGACTCGCGGCTCGTCCCGATCGAGCGCGACGAGACGAGCGGCCGATTGACGTTTCCCGTCGTCGCGCCGGGACGCTACAGAGCTGCGCGTGCGGATCGCGGCGAAGCCCGGATCGACAGCCGACCCCGATCAGCTCGTCACGACGCGAAGACAACGATCGAGCAAGTCCGCTCCGGCGAGACGCTACGACCGATCGCCGGGGATGGCGCGCTCAGAGTGAGCCAGCCACCAACGATCCAACCCCACCTATCCCCAGGCCCCGCCCCCCCTCACTTCTCCGCCGCATCGTTGAATTGGATCTCGCTCTGCGGGTGCCCCTGGATGTCCACCAATCCCTCGGGGGCGCCGTCGAGGACCTCCTCGAACATCGCCGCCGCGACCCGCGCCGCGCTCTTCAGATCCACGGGGTGGGCGAATCGCACCGTGAGCGTCTCGAGGCTGCTCCCCGGATTCTTGAACTCGGGGATGGCGCCTCGCCGCGTCGCGCGCGGCGAACACATCCTTGACATCGGAGGCGTCCAGCACGAGCGCGTCGCCGTCGCGGTGGGCCCTGAGGCGGCGCGGCCCCGTCGACATCGAAACGAAAGCAAACTTTCGCGAGGCGGAGGCCTTCATCACCTCGCCGAGGCGCGACTCGAAGAACGCCGCGCGGCTCGGGTAGGCGACCGAGGAATTGGTGGCGAAGACCTTGCGCACCGTCTCGCCGTATCTCCCCACGCCACCCAACCAAAGAAGAGGAGCGCCCCCGCGGTCATCATGAAAGGGCAAACCCAAGTTTCCCGCCGGGAATCTGAGCCGCGGCTGCGCCGCGGGCGGATGGAGATTTCGGGGAGCGGCTTCGGCGGAACGGCGGGCTGGCTCATCGCGCCCAAGACTACCGCGCGCCTCCATGCTTGCGAGACGCCGCGCGCCGCCAAAGATAGCGGGCCCATGCCTCGCGAAACCCACTCCGGCTGGCGGACGGCCGTCCCCTTCGGCCTCCTCTCCGACAAGCCGCGCCATTTCCGCGAGATGGCGAAGGTGGCGTGGGAGAACCGCGATCAGCTGGGCTTCGCGTGGCGGATCCTGCGCGACGGCGTGTGCGACGGCTGCTCGCTCGGCCCGCGCGGGCTGCGCGACGACGTGATCCCGGAACCCACCTATGCACTGACGCGGCTGCGGCTGCTGCGGGTGAACACGATGCCGGCGTTCGAGGGCGACGACGTGGCGAGCGTGGAGCGGCTGCGGCAACTCACCAACGAAGAGCTCCAGCACCTCGGCCGGATCCCATTCCCAATGATCCGCAGGAACGGTGACGCGGGCTTCCGGCGGATTGGTTGGGATGCGGCGCTCGACGAGGCCGCCAAGAGCGATCCGCGCCACGCAGCCGGGGCGCCTCGGCTTCTTCGCCACCTCGCGCGGGATCACCAACGAAACGTACTACGTCTTCCAGAAGGCGGCGCGATTGTTGGGGAGCAACCACGTGGATCTCTGCGCGCGCCTCTGCCACGCGGCGTCGGTCTCGGCGCTGAAGGATATGATTGGGGTCGGCGCGCCCACCTGCTCACTGAGCGATTTCATCGGCACCGATTTGTTGGTGTTGATGGGGACCGATCTCGCCAACAATCAGCCGGTCGCCACCAAGTATCTGGCGAAAGCCAAGGAAGCGGGGACGCGGATCGCCGTGGTGAACCCCTACCGCGGAGCCGGGGCTCGAGCGGCTATTGGGTGCCGTCGCTGCCGATGTCGGCGGTCTTCGGCACCAAGCTCCAGGACGACTTCTTCCAGGTGCGCGTGGCGGGAGACATCGCCTTCCTGAACGGCGTCCTACGGGCGCTCATCGAGAAAGGTGGGATCGACCGCGCGTTCATCGACGCGCACACGACCGGCTTCGCCGAGGCCGAGTCGCACGCCCGCTCGCTTCGTTGGGAATCGATCGAGGAGGAGTCAGGGCTCCCGCGCGCCGGAGATCGAGCGCTTCGCCGATCTGTATGCAAAGGCCAAGAGCCTGCGTGTTCGTCTATTCGATGGGACTCACGCAGCACCGCTTCGGCGTCCAGAACGTGATGGCGCTCGTCAACGTGGTGCTCTCGCGCGGGATGATCGGCCGCGAGAAATGTGGGATCATGCCGATCCGCGGGCACAGCGGGGTGCAGGGAGGTGGCGAGATGGCGGTCGACCCGACCAAGTTTCAGGACTCGGCGCGATCAACGCCGAGAGTGCCAGAAAATGTCCGATACTTGGGGAGCGCCGGTCCCGTCGTGGCACGGGCATCGCGCACCCGAGATCGTCGACGCGGCGGGGCGCGGCGAGATCGATTTCCTCTACTCGATCGGCGGCAACCTCCTCGCCACGATGCCCGATCCCAACTATGTGGCGATGGCGATGTCGCGCGTTCGCCTGCGGATCCACCAAGACGTGGTGATCAACACGTCGGCGCTGCTGGAGCCGGGGGAGACCGTTTTGTTGCTTCCGGCGCAGACGCGCTACGAGCACGCCGGCGGCGTGACCTCGACGAACACCGAGCGGCGGATCCGCTTCTCGCCGGAGATCCCGGGGCCGCGGATCGCCGAGGCGAAGGCCGAGTGGGAGATCCCGGCGCTCGTGGCGCGGCGCGCGCCCCGAGCTCGCGCCGGCGCTCACCTATCGCAACACCAAGGAAATCCGCGAGGAGATTGCAAAGGTGGTTCCCATCTATCGCGGGATCGAGAAGCTCGAGAAGCTGGTGAGTGGGTCCAGTGGGGCGGGCCCATGCTCTGCTCGAACGGCCGCTTCGACGGGATGCCCGGCGAGCGCGCCGCGTTCCGAAAGGTGGTGTCGCCGCGCGTCGAGGTCCCCGCCGGGAAGTTTTATTTGTCTTCGCGCCGCGGCAAGCAGTTCAACTCGATGACCTTCGGCACGACCGACCCGCTCACCGGCTCCCGCTCGCGCGACGAGATCTTCGTGAGCGAGGCCGACGCGGCGCGCCTCGCGCTGCGCAGGGGCGACCCCGTGGTGCTCCGCTCCGAGACGGGGACGATGCGCGGCCGCGCCCGGATCGCCGACGTGAAAGTTGGGAATCTCGTGGCGCAGTGGCCCGAGTGCAACGTCCTCATCGCCCGCCGGGTCGATCCGATCTCCGGCGAGCCCGACTACAACGCCGTCGTCTCCCTCGAGAAAGGATGAGAAGCGGTTTCATGAGTATCTCGAATGGCGAGCGCGAGCTATCGTTGCGCATCGCAAGGCGCCTCGCCGCAGGCGACCCAATGGGTCGCCGAGGACGAGGCAACACTGCTAGGGGCAATGCAGCGATGCGCGACGAGGGCCGCGCGCAGCCCGAGAGACTCATGAAACCGCTTCAATTTATGATTGCCAATGATCCCGCGCGTGCCTCGTTTGCGGCGCTGACTCCGGTGATCCTCGCGGTCGCGCTTTCGTGGGCGGCGCCCCAAACCCCACAAAAACCGCCGGCGGCGAAGCCGGGGCGGCGGCGCCCGCCGCGCCGGCGGGCCCCAGCGCCGCTTTCCCCGAGCTGGGCCTCACCCTCACCTTCCCGAAGCTCGAGGAGTTCGACGGGCGCACCAAAGTCGACGCCCAAATGTGGGGTCAGTGGCGAGGCAAACTATCGGGGGTCGACGTGAACATCGTTTTGCGCGTCCTCCCGCGCGAGGAGTTCCACCTCAACTCCCCGACGACGTCCTCGGCCTCATCCTCAACAATAAGAAGGATCCGGAGCGCGGCGGCGATCCCAAGTATCTTTTCTCGAAGACGGAGACCGTGGCCGGCCCCTTCGGCAGCCTCCCCTGGGCCGAGATCGGCCACGGGAGCGTGGAGCCGGAGCGCAACGGCGACCCGCCGCGCCAGGGGCTCTGCCTCGGCGCGATCCTCCCCAAGAATGGATATGTGGTGGAGGCGGTCGCGTCGCCGCCGCTCGAGGAGAAGGCCGCGGCGCCGCTCGTGGAGTTCCTGAAGAAGGGGATCGTCTACAAGGGGCCCGTCGTGAATCCCAACTGGACCGATGAGGAGGCCCACCAGCGCTGGCAGCACGACGCGCCGGCCGATGCCAAGGAAAAGCTCGAGCCGATCATCCGAACCAAACATTACATCATCTTCACCAACTCTGCCGGCGGGCAGGCGTTCGCCAAGAAAATGGAGGAGTGCTACGACGCGATCAAGAAGACCTATCCCTTCGACGACTCGGCCTTCCCGCGGCTCCTCCCCGTGTTCCTCTTCCGCACGCCGGAGCAATACTACGAATACTACTCGAAGCTCGCGGGGATCTCGCGCGAGCAGGCGGCCAAGTCGAAGGGGCACGCATGGCGCGATTATTATGCAACGTGGTACGAGTCGCCGGGGATCCCGTCCACGTCCACGAGGCGACGCACCAGATCTTCGCGAACCGCCTGCGCCTCGGCGGCGGCGGCTCCTGGTTCCAGGAAGGGGTGGCCGAGTACATGTCGACCAAACCCAACGATCGCAACGACGCGGCGCGCCAGGTCAAGAAAGAGAAGCACGTGAAGCTCGAGGAGTTCTTCGTGATCCCAAGTTTGTTGTACTCGGCGGGGGCCGACAAGCGCGGCGGCGACGGCGCGGGCGACCACTACAAGCAGGCGGCTCTCCTGATCGAGTTCCTGCGCGATGGCCCCAAGCTCAAAGCCAAGTTTCCGGAGTTCATGAAGAGCGTGGGCGCGCGCCGCGCGGCGACCTCCCGAGCCTCCAGAAATGCGTGAAGGATCTCTACGGCGTCGACGTGGCGGGCCTCGACAAGCTCTTCGTCGAATATTGTCAATCGCGGTGAGCGCGCGCGAACGGTCGTGAAGCCCAACTTTCTCGCGCGCTCCGCCGCGGCGCTTTCGTTGGGGTTGATCGCGGGGGCCTGCGCGTCGCCCGGCGTGGGGCCGGCGCGCGAGCTCGCGCACGAGCGCTACGTGGCGCGCGACGGCGACGCCGAGGCCGGCTCCGAAACGTTGGTGTTGCGCACGCGGGCCGATTTCGGGAAGGACCTCGCAACGACGGTCGAGCGCGCCGTTCCTTGGCATGGCGTCCTCGAGATCCGCGCCGTGCTCGCCCCCGACTGGTCGATTCGCGAGCTGAGCGCCACCTCCTCGGCGTCGGCCGCCGGCGGCGCGAAAATCACCTATCGTTGGAGCGACGACGGCTCCGGAGTATTGTTGGTGACCGATTCGTTGGCATTGCCGCTCGTGTGGCTCCGCACCCACCCGCTCGTGCCGGGGGCGCCGCCGCGCGTCTTCGAGGCGATCGCGCTGGACCCCGCGACCCTCGAGCCCACCTCGACGAAGCTCACGATCGAGCGCCTTCCCCGACCGCGGGAGGCGCGTGGCCTACCGCTATCGTTTGGGTTTCGGCGAGTGGACCGAGCTCGAGACCGACCACCGCGACCTCCCTATGCATCGCGCCGCGGCACGTTCCGCGTGGAGCGCGAGGTGGCGCCCGCGTCGGCCCCGGCGCCGGAGTCCGCCCCCGCGGCGGGCGCGCACGCGCACTAGCAACTCGCCGATTTACTTGGGTTTCGCGAGCGCCCCCGCGATCGCGCGCAGCGCCTCGATCAGGTCGGATTGCGGATTCTGGGATCGGCGTCGCGGAGCTGGATCTGAAGCGTGTCGGGGAGCCCGGCCGCGAAACGCCACAATCCATAATCGTTGGGATCGCCGAAAGGGGCGATCTGGCTCCGCAGCCCGTCGGACTCGGCGCGCGATAGCAATGATGCGGAGTCGGCCTCGGCCTGGCCCAGGACCTTCCGCGTGTCGGCCTTGAGCTTCGCCGCCTCGGAGAGGCGCGCCGCGATCTGTGACTTCGTCTCGGCGCGCAGCCGCTCGAGCTCGGCGTTGCCGCGCGCGGCCTCCTCCCTGCGCGAGCTTCTCGGTCTCCGCGTGGACCCGCGCCGCCTCGACGACCAAGGCCCCTTTGATCTCGTTCAGCTCGGTGGAGATCTTCGCGGTCTCGGTCTTTACACGATTGGTCTCGGCCTCTTCGTTGGCAATGCGCGAGCTCTGGATCGGGCGGCGGACCACCTCGGGCACGTCCACGTCGCGCACGAGCGCCGGCCAGGACCCGCACGTGCTGCGCCTCCAGCTGCTCGGATAGTTGGCGAAAGAGCTCCGCCTGGAATCGCTCGCGCGACGCCCCCTCCACGATCTCGCGCGAGGTGAATCGGCTCCCCACCACCCGCACCTTCGACTCGACCTGCGGGCGGATCGAGTTGTCGACCACCGCGTTCTCGTCGCCGGATTAGCTTCACGATGTGCGGCGCGTCGGCGGGATGGAGACCCCGACACAATCGTGGCTTCGAGGCGGATCGTGTGGCCGTCGGAGGCGGGGAATGTGATCGCGTGCTCGGCGGCGAAGCTGAGCTCGCGATACCCAACTTTCACCCGCGCCACCTGGAACTCGTACGGATTCAAATAATAGAGCCCGGCGGGGAGAGGATCGCGGATCACGCCGCGCTGGGTATTGCTGGCGAAATCCAACTGGGTCGGCTCCCCGATTTGTGGGTTATGACTCCACATATCCGGCGTCGATGATCGTGGCGGGGTGGTTCTCGACCCGCGCCGCGTAGGATTGATCCGGTACACCCCGGGGTGAGGACTTTCTTTGATTCCCTTCTGCCCCGGGTTCGCGAGGACTCCCCTGCGGGAGCGGATCCCCAACGAAAGAGACGACCACGCCGATCTCCGGCGGCGACCCCGGGATCGGGATGCCGTTCTCGACGCGCGGCTCGCGCCCCGCCCCCACGTGCGATAGTGGGTATTTCTCGACCCGCTCGTTGAACGGATCGATGAAGTGGCGCCCCGTGCCGAGGACCTCGCGCCGCACGCCGCGCTGCCCCGCCTCCGCGAGGACTTGGCCGGGGCCACGTCGGCGCCCACGCGCGAGATCACCACACCGAGCTCGTCGGCGCCGATCCACACGCGGCAGAAACCCAAACGATAAATTCCTGGTAGATCCCGAACCAACCGATGAGCGCCGCGAGCGCGGCGAACACCACGTATCGCACAGACTTGGTTGTCATCGGATTTCCCCGCCATTCCCAACGTTCCGGGGCGCGACTCGGGGGCGCTGCGCCCACGGAACTCGGAGAAGATCTCGGCGATCGGCCCCTGGGTCGTCCCGAGAATGGTGGTGAACTTGGGCGCGAGCTTCTCGAGGAGGGTGGCGCGCGCGTAGGCCGCGCCGCCGCCGTGCGCCTCGACGCGCCGGCGGAGCGACTCGGCCTGCGATTGGGTCTTGAGCCGCGCCGCGAGCGCCTCGGCTTCGCCGGTTGCCACAATTGCGTCGGCCTGAGTTGGGCCGCCTGCTGCTCGAAGCGCGCCACGTCCACGGAATTTTGGGCTTGGATGAGTTGCACTTGGCGCTCGCGATTGGCTTGGGATAGGAGCTCGACCGATTTCGCGCGCGCGCCGGCGAGCGCGGCCGGCCGCTTCTCGAGCTCCATTTGGCTGGTGAGCTCGATCCGCGTGCGCTCGGTCTCGATTTGTTGGCGATACTCCTCGCGCTGGAGGAGCGCCGCCTCGCGCTCGCGGATCGGCTTCGCGATCTCGTCGGGCGGCACGATGCCACTAATAAGAACCGACTGAAGCTTCAGCCCTCGGGCTCGACGACCGCTTTCAGCTCGCGCTGGAAATCGTCTTGGAACGTCTGGCGCGTGACCCCCGAGATGAACTCGCGCGCCGGCTTGCGCGAACCCTGGAGGCGGCTCGAGGTGCGCGCGGCCGGAAGCAACAATCGCTGCTCGACCGAGGTCGCATCGCCATATTTGCAGTAGAGGAGCGGAACCTTGGTTTCGTCGAGCGTCCACTCGACGGTGCCGCTCACGGTCACGTCGAACCCGTCGCTCGAGGGAAACTTGGTGCGGCCGCCGGACCCGAGATCGAGGCGCCGCGATTGGCAAGAGACGTTCCGCACCTCCTCCGCGATCGGATTGATGTTGTAGGTGCCGGGGAAGCCACTTTTCCTGGACCCCCGCTCCCCGCCGGCGCTAGGAACGCCGCGCGATCGTTGGGAATCACCCCGTAGCGCCGGCAGACGACGCCGACGTTGCCCGGCTCGATCGCCCGGATCGGGAACACACGGATCTGGTAAGCCCAACTATTCACCGCGTGGATCCCGGGGGCGAGGGTCGCGAGCAGCGGCCCGCGGCGCACGATCCCCGCCGCCGCGTCGGCCGGATTCTCGTCGGCGAATAGTTGGTTTTCGGGGAGCTCCTCGCCGAAGACGCGCGTCACGACTCCCACATTTCCGGGGGAATCACCGTCTGCGGGACGATCGCCCAATCCCAATCAAAGGCGTTGTACCCGGTCGGATACCAACCGGGGAGGAGCACGTCCTCCTGGATTCCTTGGTAAGGGAGCTCGCCGGGGCGAGCGCGCGGCGCGATCACCGCGCCGCTCGGGAGCGGCCGGCCGGTCTTCCTAATCAGGATCGCCACGGACCCCGGCGGGACGCGCGGGAAGACACTGGAGGTGGCGAAGAGGGCGGCGGCCCCGCGCCGAGAAGCGCAACGATCGAGAGCGCGATCCACGCGCGGCGCGACGGGCGCGGCAACTTTCTGAGAAGTCGACCGATCATGGCGGGCTCTACGCGGCGCCGAGGCGCTTTGTTTCGGGCGGCGGCAACTCGGCGGGAATCGGCGTCGCGCCCGCGGCGGCGCGCCCCCTCGCCCCTTGCGTACACTCGGGAGATGAACCCCACGGAATTTCAGGCGGCGGGTCACCGCGCCGTCGATCGGATCGCCGAGTACCTGTCGAGCCTGGAGGAGCGGCGGGTCTTTCCCAACATTACGCCGCGCGAAGTGGAGCGGCTCTTCGACGAGCCGCTGCCGCAGGAGGGGCGCCGCTCGACGCCGTGCTCGAGGACGTGGAGCGAAAGGTGGTGACCAACAGCACGCACGTGGGGCACCCCGGATACTTGGGGTTGATCACGCCGTCGCCGCTGCCGGCCGGCGTGCTCGCCGATCTGTGGGCTTCGGCGCTGAACCAGAATGTCGGCGCCTACAGCATCGGCCCCGCCGCCGTGGCGATGGAGCGGCGGGTGGTTCGTTGGCTTTGCGATTTGGTTGGGTTTCCGAAGGGGGCCGGCGGCCACCTCACGAGCGGCGGAATGATGGCGAACTTCACGGGGATGAAGCTCGCGCGCGACCGCGTGTCGGGAGATCGCGCGCAGCACGACGGCGTGGCCGGCGCCTGCGCCGTCTACACCTCGGAGGAACGCCACGTATCGATCGACAAGTCGGTCGACGCGGTGGGGCTCGGGCGCGCGAGCCTCCGGGCGCTCCCGACCGACGACTCCTTTCGTTGCGTTTGGACGCGCTCGAGGAGGCGATTGCCAACGATAAGCGGCGCGGCGTGAAGCCGGTGGCGGTCGCGGCCCTCGCCGGCACCACGAATACCGGCTCCATCGATCCGCTCAGCGCGATCCGCGCCGTGTGCGATCGCGAGGGCATGTGGATGCATGTCGACGCGGCCTACGGCGGCGGAATGTTACTATCGGCCGAGAATCCCGGCGCGCTCGACGGCCTGGCGCTCGCCGACTCGGTCACGATCGATCCCCACAAATGGTTCTACGCTCCGCTCGACGCCGGGGCGATTCTCGTGCGCGACGCGGCGCAGCTGACGCGCTCCTTCGGGATGAAGCCGGCCTACCTCACCGACGAGCTCGACGCCGCCGGCGAGCGATACCAATATTACGTCCACAGCTTCGAGCAGTCGCGCCGCTTCCGCGGCCTGAAAGTTTGGATGAGCTTCAAGCGCTACGGCGCGAAGCAGCTCGGCGCCTGGATCGATGCCAACATTCGCGCGTCGCGCGGCGCCTCCACGAGCTCGCCGCGGCGAGCCGCGACTTCGTCTCGGCCACGCCGCCCAAGATGTCGGGCGTTTGCCTGCGATATGTGGGGAAGGAGATGAACGAGGCGCAGTCGGCGCGGCTTCACGCTCGCGTGGTCGATCGGCTGGAGGCGGACGGGCGCTTCTGGTTCTCGACGACGGTGCTCAAAGGCAAGACTTTCTTCCGGATCAACATCGTCAACTTTCGCACCCGCGACGAACACATGGATGAGCTGATGGCGACACTGCGGCGAGAGTGCGGTGTGGGGTGAGCACGCAGTAGCGTGGGGTGGGTGGGTCCCGGCGCTCTGACATGCCCGTGGTAAGGAACCCCAAGGAACCATTGGCCGTGTCGCGACGAGGCGTCGCGACCACGGCTTTGCTGCGATCCCACCGATTGCTCGCGTCGCGGACCGCGGGCAACTCGCCCGGGACCCACCCACCCCACGCTGCAGCGCGCGCTCGCCGCCACACCGCCTCTCGCCCCAGTCCGCGCGATGGCGCTCACCAACAATCCGTTGATGCGGAAGTGGACATGCCGAGCCCCGAGAATGCTCCGGGTGGGGTCCACGCTGACCATGGGAGATCCTTGGGGTACGCGATTGGACTTACGATGGGCTGGGTGGCTCCCCGACCACGGGATAGATGGCAATGATCCGCCGGCAGCTCCGCGCGATCGACTCCACCTGCCCGGGGTCGAGCGGAAGCTCGAATGTGTGTTCCTGTTCGCGCGACGCTGGGTGTGATCGAGACTCGCATGCCGAAGGGGCGCGCGATTCCACGCGCCGGATCACGGCGCTGAGGTTCGGCTCGTGGGGCTCGAGGTGCGACTCGGTCGCGCTGCCGCTGGAGCAGCTTCTCGCGTCTCGTCGGCCCAACGCAACAGATCGGGGACCGCGAGCAGCGCCCCGAAACCCACACATGCGCCCCGGCGGCTCGGCAGAGCGCGGTCACCCTGCAGCCAGTTGCCATCCCAATAATCGGTCGACTCGGGAAACTGCCGCCCGTGAACCCACAATTGGAAGCCCGCCGCCTCGAGCGCCGGCTCGCCGAGATCCTCGGGATTGGGAGGGCCCGCCATCGCGCTCAGCGCTTCCGCGTGGCGTAGCGGAAGAGCGCCACGTCGGTGTACCACTCGAGCGGCGAGTCGTCGTCGGTGAAGGTCGGGGCGCGCGGGTCGCGCTCGATCGTGCGCCACGACGGAGGGCCGAGGCGCGGATCGCGGCGAGCTTCGGGACGGTCGACCGATTCCCAGCGCGGTCGGATCGGCCGGCCCGATGCCATCAATACATAGTTGATGTACGGGACGTCCACGTTACGGACCGCGAAGCGCTCGATCGAAGCAAGGGGCCGAACGCGGCGGCGAGCGCGTTCTGATTCCCAACAATACGGGGAGTCCTCCGTGATCGCCCCACGTTGAGCGCGACGATCCCGCCGGGGACGAGCCGCTCGCGCACGAGCTCGAAGAACTCGCGCGTGGCGAGGTGCGGCGGAATGGTAGGGTTGGCGATAGGCGTCGCCGATCACCAACGAATAGCGCGCGTCGTGGCGCGCGAGGAAGGTGCGCGCGTCCTCGAGGAAGATCGCGAGGCGCGACTCCTCGAGGGCGAAATACTTGCGCCCGAGCTCCACGAGCACGCCGTCGATCTCGACGCCGTCGACCCGGAGGTCGAGCTCCTCGCCGTAGGATCGTTGGTGATTGGCTCGCGACGGTGCCCGCGGCAAGCCCAAGAATACAGACTCGCAGCGGATCGGCGCGCGGCACCAGCAGCGGCAGCGGCTGGAGCGCCCCCAGTAGCCCGGCGGCACGCGCCCGTCGTCGAACTGGATCGAGTGGAACGAGCCCCTCGTTGATCTCGAGGACGTTGCACTTCTTCGACTCGTGGCGGATCACGCGCGATAGGTGGTATTCGCTCTCGCGCTCTTCGAGGATCCCGGCGGCGCGCGCGGGGCGCGGCGGGAAGGCGGCCGCGGCGCCGGCGAGCGCCGTCACGCAGAGCGCGCCGACGGCGGCGATTTTCTTGCGTTCGGCCGCGAATCCCGCGGCCGCGCTCGCGAGCACCAGCGCGCCGAAGAGGAGGATCGTGGCGCGCGTACCGATCCATGGGATCGTCACGAGCGACGGGAGGTACGCCCCGCGAGGCTCCCGAGGGTCGACAGCGCGAAGACGAGGCCTCCGCGGCTCCCGGCCCGCTCGTCGCCGCGCGCCAGGAGGCGGATCGCGAACGGCGACGCCATTCCCAACAATACGAACGGGACCGCGAAGAGCGCGGCCATGGCGGCGAGCGTTCCCAAGAATAGCGACGCGTCCTGCCGGCCGAGCGCGGGGCGAGCGGCGGCGAGGACCGGGTCGGCGACCCACGGAAGCGCAACGAGCGCGAGCCCCCGCCCCCGATACCAAGTAAAGACCTCCGCGCGCGGCGCGCGTCAGCGAAGGCGCCCCCGCCCAGTAGCCGGCGGCGAGCGAGGCGAGGACCACCCCGAGCACATTGGTGGTGATGACTGGGTCGAGCCGAACGACGGCGCGAGGAGCCGGAACGCCGCCACCTCGACGGCGACCGTCCCCATCCCACATATGAAGAGGTGGACGAGGCACCAGCGCCCGGTCACCTCCCTCCCCCGGCGTCCGCGCTCACGCCCCGACCCCCGGCGAGCCCGCCGCGCCGCCGGCCGCCCGCTCGTCGCGCAGGAAGTCGATGATCCAGTGGACCATCGCGTCCTCGTCGGTCTTGGCGGAGCGCGGGCACGCCTCGCAGAGCGAAGCCCAACAATCGGAGCAGATCCGATAGGTGGCTTTCTGGCCGTCCTGACGTCGCCGAGGTTCACCGTGGCGAGCCTGCGCCCGCAACGCTCGCAACGCGGCGGCGTGGAACGCTCATCGGCGCGCGCCGCGCGCGGCGGCGAAGCAAAGGATCGCGCCCGCGGCGGCGACGTTGAGCGACTCGACCCCGGCGCGGAGCGGGATCCGCACGCGGAGGTCGGCGGCGCGGAGCGCGTCGTCCTGGAGGCCGAAGGCCTCGCTCCCCAACAATAACAGGATGGGCGGGCGGAGGTCGGCCGCGTCGAAGTCCTCGCCTCCGCGCGCGGCGGTCGCCGCAATCTTGGTTTTCGTTTTCTTGGCATTCGCCACGAGGTCGGCGAGCTCCGCCCCCGCCGCGATCGGGAGCCGGAAAATCGAGCCAGCCGTCGCGCGGAGCGCCTGTCGTTCCAGGGGAGACCGTGTCGCGCGCGGTGGCGAAACCGGTGGCGCCGGCGGCGTCGGCGGTGCGGATGAGGGTTCCCAAGTTTCCGGGATCGGCGAGGCCGGAGCGCCGCCACGACGAACGGGGCTCGCCCGAAGGGAACAAATCCGATACTTGGCATTCGCGCCGGCGCGCCAGCGCCGCGGCCCCCGATGCCACCTTGGCGGCGCAGGCCGCGTCGAGGACCTCCTCGCTCGCGAGGCGCACCACCGCGCCGCGGGCGCGGAGCCGCTCCAGCAGTAGGGCGCCGCGGTCGCTCGATGCAACGCGCTCGGTGGCGAGCACGACCTCGAGCGGCGCGTCGAGCTTCTCCGCCTCCTCGAGGAAGCGCACCCCTTCCACCAGGAATCGCATCGGGTCGCCGCCGTCAGCGCGCGGCGGAACTGGGCGACGAGCGGATTCCGCCGGGAGGTGAGGAGCACGGGGCCATCGTACTCGCGGCGGAACGGGAGCCGACGCCGCTACCCGCCTCCGCGCCCCACGACATTCCGACGCCGCGGTGCGACATTGGTGGCCATGTTGGAAGCCACCGTTCTGCGGGTCGACGCGCGGGGCGCGCTCGTCGACGCGCCGGATGGGGCGATCTACGCGCAGCTCCGCGGGAACCTCTTCCAGGAGGCGACCTGGGCGACCCGCCCCGTGGCGGTGGGCGATCGGGTGCGCCTCGAGGGCTCGGGCTCCGATCTCACGATCGCCGAGGTGCTAGCGCGGCGAAACCAACTCATCCGCCAGGCCAAGCGGGGCGAGCCAAAGGCCCAAGCGATCGCCGCCAATCTCGACGAGGTCGCGATCCTCGCCGCCCTCAGCAAACCCACCTTTTCCTCCACGTTCGTCGATCGGGTCCTCGCGACCGCGGCCGCCTGCGAGATCGGCGCGCTCCTCATCCTCAACAAGATCGACGAGGCCGCGCCTGCCGACGCCGACGCGATCGCATCCACCTATCGAAAGGTGGGAATCGACGCGATGGCGATCTCGGCGAAGACGGGGGCGGGCTCGACGCGCTGCGCGCGCGCCTGCGCGGGCGCACCACCGTCCTGACGGGGCTCTCGGGGTGGGGAAGACATCGTTGGTGAACGTTTTGTTGGGAAACGACGCGCGCGCCGTGGGGCACATCTCCTGGAAGTGGCAGCAGGGGAAGCACACCACCTCGGCGGCCGAGTGGGTCGAGCTCCCGGCGGCGGCGCGCTCATCGACACGCCGGGGATTCGCAACTTTTCCCGTGGGGATTCACCAAGGATCGCTCCGCCACTGCTTCCCCGATCTCGATCCTTTACTTGGGAAGTGCCGCTTCGGCGATTGCTCCCATCGCACCGAGCCCGGCTGCACGCTCGCCGACGCCGTGGCGCGGGGCGCAATCGCGCCGTCGCGGGTGGCGTCGTACATGGAGATCTGCGAGGAGCTCCAGCCGCCGCCGGAGGAGTGGAGCGAGGGGCGCGGCCGCGCGCGCCGCGATCCCAAGGATCCGACGAGGAGTCGGAAAGTTAGGATTGGCCGCTAGCGCTTCGGCTCGGCGGCGGGGCGACGCGCACGCCGATGCTCGCCTCCCCTTTCCCAACGAAACGAATCGCGACCCAGCGCGGGGCGCTCCCTCGGGGGCCGCGTCGATCCGGAGCCCCGCGGGCGCCGCGGGGGCGACTCTCCACGATGCGTCCGCGGCCGACTTCTCGATGCGCCGCGCGGACCGCGGCGCCGTCGCTCGCCTCGGGAACGCCAACTTTGATTTCGTTGGGTTTCGCGGGCTTCGCCTTCGGATCCTGGGGGCGGCGCGGGCTTCGGTTTTTCCTTGGGATTCGGCGCCTTGGGATCCTTGCCATCCTTCGGGCGGCTGCCGGCCGGATCCGAGGCCGCATTGGCCGCGGCCGCGTCGTCGCCGTCGGGGGCTTGGGCCCCGCGGTCTTGGCGCTCGACGACACCACACATAGACCTTTCCCAACTTTCCCGGCCGGCTCGAACACGACCGAAAAGGCGGCGGGCTTGGTACCGGCGGGCGCCACGACCCAGACCTGGGCTCCGAGCGCCGTCCAGCTCTTCGTGTGGACCGCGACCGCCGACGCATTCTTGATGATCGTCTCGGCGCCGTCGCTCGTGGCCTCGAGCCCACCCTCCGAGAGCGCCTGCGCGACGAGGCCGGCGAGCGCTTCGTTGTCATGGCCGCCCGCTTTCCACGACAGGATGCGGGTCACTTTCTTGGGCTTCGCCGCGGGATCGCTCTTCGAGGCGGCGGCCACCGCCTCGGCCTCGACTTGCAACTCGACGTCTTCGCTCGCGTTGGTGACCGAGTAGAAATCGATCCGGGCCTCGGCCGTCGCCGCGGTCGCTTGCAGTCCGATCAGCGCAAGGGCGACCCACATGCGCGCAGTATACCGGCGTCGGCTGGCGCCGCCCGCCCCCGCTAGCCTTCGTTGAAGTCGTAAATGTAGGAAAGCCGCGACTTCGAGACGATCACGTAGTCGAGCCGCTCGAGGACCGCCAAATCGTCGTCCTCCCCTTCGTCTCGAGCCCTTTGATTCTCGGCCGCTCGATGATGAAGAAGCGTTTGTTGGGGTTGTTGAGCTCGTAGCTCCCGGGGCGCGCCTCCCCGCCACCTCGAAGTTGAGCGACCCGACGTGGAAGACGCGGATCGGCGCCAGCTCCCGGTCCTGCGAGAGGTTCTTCTGGAAGGTGTCGCTCGCGGTGTCGAGGAACTCGTGCGCCAGCACCACCCGATCGACGTTCACCAGGATCTTCGGCGTCTGGATGACATTGCGGCTGCGCACATCGATGAGCGTCGCGTCGCGCACCGTGACGAACTGCCCGCGCAGCTCATCCAGGCAGGTCGAGAGCCTCTTCTTCTTGGGATCGACCGCCCCTTTGATCAGGAACGCATCGGTGAGGAGCAGATCGGTGACGAGGGTCGGCGACGGCACGTTGGTATTCGGATCGTTGGGTTTCAGGATCGTTGGGATTCGAGCGCCGCCATCGCGTCGCCCACCAGGTAGAGCGATCCCGTCACGACGACGAGCCCCCGTCCCCGGCTTCGCGTTTCGCTTCGGCCAAGGCCGCGTCGACCTCTCCGATGTCGCGTGACCGCACGCCGGCGCGGGCGAGCGCGGCTCCCACCTTCTCGGCGGAGGCAGCGCGCGGCGTGCGGGCTTGGGTCACCAGCACGAGATCGGCCCTCCCCGCGAGACCGCTTGAGAGGCGGTCGAGATCCTTGTCCCGGAAGTCCCGAAAACGACGACCCGCCGCCGCTTCGGGAAGGCCAAGTCGACGCTCTCGAAGAGCGCCGCGAGCGACTCGCGCGTGTGGGCGCCGTCGAGGAGCCACGTGGCGCCCCTGCTCGCGCACCTCGAATCGCCCCGGCACCGCCAGGTCGCTCGCCTGCGGATCGGGGACGCTCGATCGCCGCGCGCGCGTCGCCAACAAAACCGCGCGCCTCCAGGTCGTCGATCACCGCGACGGCGAGCGCCACATTCGAAAGTTGGTATCGCGCCGGCCCGGGCAGGCGCACATCCAGATAGGTGCGGCGGACGGTCTCCACGTCGACCAACAATCCGCCCCCGACTCGCGCACGTTGCGGAACTCGAACTCGCGCCCTGCCACACCGAGCGGCGCGCCGATCTCCCCGCCACGCGCGCGATCGCGAGTCCGGCCAGGCTCCCTCCGGCGACGCCGAGAAGAGCGGCACGCCGCGCCGCGCGATCCGCGCCTTCTCCTCGGCGATCACACCGACCTCATTCCCAAGAATGTCGGTGTGCTCGAGACCGACGGCCGTGAGGGCGGCGCTGATCTTGTCATTGGCATTGGTGGAATCGAGGCGCCCCCGAGCCCGGTCTCCACGACGGCGAGCTCGACCCGCTCGCGCGCGAACTCCACCCACGCCGCGGCGGTGAGGACGTCGAAAAAGTGGCTTTGGCCCCTTCGGCGTGCGGGGCCACCGCGAGGACCGCCTCGCCGAACGCATCGGGGAGATCGTCCGCCCCGCGACCGCGATCCGCTCCTCGATCTGTCGCAAGTGCGGCGAGAGGTAGCGCCCCGTGCGCGCCCCCGCGCGCCGCAGGAACGCGTCGATGAACCAGGTGACCGAACCTTTACCTTTGGTTCCCGCCACGTGGATCATTTTCGCCGCCGCCTCCGGATGGCCGAGGCGCGCGAGGAGCGTCCGCATCGGCTCGAGGCCGAACGCGGCTCCGCTTCGGTCCACCTGCTCGTAGTTCGTGCGCGTGCGGAGGAATTCGAGCGCGCGCTCGTAGGGACCGTGGGACTCGCCGGCTTCGTTGGCCACAGTTCAAATGTGGAAACGGGGGAAATGTGGAATCGGGGCGGGAGCTTCGCACAATGGCGCCGCGTTCGCACGGACCTTCGACATGCAGCGTCTTCGATCGTCAACGAAAAGCCGCGCCGCCCCTATGGAAACCACCTTGCACTCCACCCACGTCGAACTTCCCACACAAGCAATCTCCCCCGCGCGCCGTCGCCCAACTTTCCGCCTCGCCGCGGCGCTCGTCGCCGCGTGCGCCGCGGTGGCGCCGGCCTGCAAAACCCAACGATTCACCGACGCGTCGCTCGCCTCCGCGTCGGTCCAGGCCGCATACCAAGAATGGCGCAACGCGAGCGCCACGCTCGATCCGGGGGCGGCGACCGCGCGCGGCGACCACCGATTCGACAACGATCTCGAGCCCCCACCAAGGAGCGAGTGGCGCGCGCCGTCGAGGTGTTCCACCAGGCGCGCAAGAGCCTCAACCAATATTTCGACGAGAATCTCACCGGCGATCCGATGGCCGACCGAAAGTTGGTATTGAACCGGGTCGAGTGCGATCTCATCGCCTTCGAGCAGCTGAAGATCGCCGAGCGCGACCTCGGGTGGTCGGCCCAGGTGGCGATGCGCGCCTTCACCTCGCTCGAGGCTTCCCCCGATCTCGAGAAGGCCGACCGCGCGTCGGCCTTCGTGGCGCGGCTCCGCGCCCTTCCCAACTATTTCGCCGGGGTCCGCGCCGAATCCAACTTTCCCTGGAGCGCCCAGGCCGAGCTCGCGGTCGCGGTCACCGACTCGCTCTCCAACTATCTCGACGGCAACGTCCTCGAGGCGGATCGGCGACGCCCGCCCGCCGGCGGCCGAGGCGCTGAAGGCGGCGCAGGATGCCACCAAAACGCACCTCGATTGGCTGAACGAGCGGGTCACGATCGGCCCGCAGGGACACCACCGGGTCCACCGCGCCACCTTCGACGCGATCCTCCGCTACGAGAGCGGCCTCGAGCTCGACGCGAACACGGTCGGCGAGCTCGCGCAGGCGGAGCTCGAGGGGGCGCGCAAGCGCTTCGAGGCGGCGGCGCGCAAGGCGATGCCACAAAAAGAGGATGTCGAGTCGGCGGTGGCCGCCACGCTCCAGGCCCTTTCGACCGGCCGCCCGCTCGACCTCGCGACCCTCCAGATGCTCGCGAACGACGCGTCGGCCGATACGTTGGCATTCTGCAAGGGGACATTGGTGGCGACCCTCCCCGATCGGTTGCATTTGGATTCGTGGGTCGGCGCTGGGGCACCTACACGGGCGACCTCGCCGCCCTCACCACCGCGGTCGGCGATCGCACAAAAACCGTCGACGCGACGATCACCTACGCTGGCCCGATCTCGGTGCTCCCGGCCGCGGCGCAGGAAGAGTGGCTTTCGGCCTTCTCCCCGTGCGCCTGCGAATGTTGGCATTGAGCGAAGGGGTGCCGGGGATCGCGCTCGAGCGCACGGTGCGCGCGGGCAATCCGTCGCCGCAGCGGCGCGACATCGCCTCCGAGGCGTTCGAGCGGGGCTGGGGGACTACGCGCGGCGCACCGCGCTCGCCGCCGGTTTCGGCCAGCTCGATCCGCTCATGCCGGCGGCGGCCGCGGCGACCGACCTCGTCGTGCGGCGGCGCGCGCCCTTTGCGCGGCGCGGATCCACGCGGGTTCGATGACCGTCACCGAGGCGCGCGAGATCTTCCGTCTGCGGGCGCTCCTCCCGCCGGAGGTTGCCAATCTCGAGGCGCGCCGCTGCGCCACCGATCCGTGCGTGGCGCTCGAGCTGGTGGGGCGGATCGAGCTCGAAAAATTGGTCGGTGAGCTCCAGGCGCAGAAGGGCTTCTCGCCGGCGGCGGCGCGCGATCGCCTTCTTCGCTCGGGGGCCCTCCCCTTCGACGCGCTGCGGATGCTCCTCCTCCCGACCGGTAGCAACTGAGCGACTCCCCATTATTCCGGGGGCGATGTCTCGCCGATCAATTCTGGCGGAGAGATCGAGCCATGCATGCGCTGACCCACCGGATCAAAGTCTTTGTCTTCTCGAAGCGCGGGGACGGCCCCCAGTATTTGATGGTTCGCCACGCGCCCAAGCTCGAGACCTTCTGGGGGCCGGTCGAAGGGAGATCCGCCCGTCCGAGAATCTGGAGCTCGCGGTCTGCCGGCGGGTGCGCGACGAAGTGGGCTTCGAGCGGCCGCTCGCGCTGGTCGACCTGCGGATGCCGGAAAGGTGGGCTCTCCCCGACGAGCAGGTGGTCGAGTGGATCTATGGCTACGGCGTCGAGCCGGGGGCCGAGCTGCCGCGGCATCGCGGCGCGGTGCGCGAGGCGCGGTGGGAGGACTTCGACCACGCCTTCCGCTCGATGGAGATGCCGGGGAATCGCGACGCGATCCTCCGGCTCCACCTCACGCTCACTGAATAGCTGGGAGTGGTTTCCACAGAAACGGGGAGCGGGGGCTTCAACCGGCGAGGGCGCTAGCCCATCCTGTCGGCGATGAAGCCGATCATTGGTATCAACGGCGACCTCAAGAGCGATCCCGAGCCCGCGATCCGGATCAAGCTCAACTATGTCGACGCGGTGCGGCGCGCCGGCGGGATCCCCGTGGTGCTGCCGGCGGGCGACGCCGACGACACGGCGCGCCTCCTCGAGGGGATCGATGGGATCATCCTGACCGGCGGCGGCGACATCGACACGCGCAGCTCGGGGGTCGAGTTGCATACGAGCGTGGAATTGATGCATCCGCGGCGACAGGAGTTCGACCTCGCGCTCGCGCGCGGAGTCCTCGCGCGGCCGATCCCGACGCTCGGGATTTGCTTGGGGATGCAAATGTTGGCATTCGCCGACGGCGCCCCGCTCCACCAGCACCTCCCCGACGCGGGGATCGAAGGCGTGCTCGACCACCGCGCCACCCACGACGTGGAGATCGAGCCCGGCTCGCGCCTCGGCGCGATCCTTGGGGTTCGGCGCGCGCGGGTCGTCTCGCACCACCACCAGGGTGTGGCGAAGGCGCCGCGGCGGTGGCGCGTCTCGGCGAAGGCCCCCGACGGTGTGCTCGAGGCGATCGAGGATCCGGCGGCGCCGTTCTTCATTGGCGTTCAGTGGCATCCGGAGCGCTCCCCGATTCGCCCGAAACCCAACGATTGTTCCAAGCGCTGGTCGAGGCGGCCACCGCGGCGCGCGCCGGAGCGCCGCTCCGCTCGCCCGCAGGCGCGGGGCGCGTCGCGTGAAACCCCCTTCCGCGCGATCACCACGCCGGCCGGGCGCTGCGACGTATTCTTGGGAAGCGGTTTGCTTGGGAATCTGGCGGAGGTGGCGGCAGCTGCGCGAGGCCACGGGGATCGCCCTCCTCTGCGATCGGAACACCGATCGTTTGTTTCGCGAGCGGGTCGAGGCGACGCTGCGCGACGCGCGCCCCTTCGCGCGCGCCTCGTTCCCCGCGGGCGAACCCAACAAAACCCTCGCCACCGCCGGCTCGCTCCTGGAATTGTTGGCGAAGGCGCGGCTCGACCGCGGCTGTGTGATCGCCGCGGTCGGCGGCGGCGTCGTGACCGACGTCGCCGGATTCGTGGCCTCGGTCTACCTGCGCGGCGTGCGCTGGGTCGCGGTCCCCACCACATTGTTGGGAATGGTCGACGCGGCGATCGGCGGGAAGACCGGCGTCGACCTCCGCGCCGGGAAGAACCTGGCCGGGAGCTTCCATCCACCGGCTGCCGTCGTCGCCGATCTCGCCACACTCGACACTCTTCCGCCGCGCGAGCGCGCCGGCGGCCTCGCCGAGGTGGTGAAGATCGCCATCGCCGCCGATCCCCAGCTATTCGAGGAGCTCGAGCGCGGCGGGAAAAAGTGGGTTTCGAGGCCGGCGCGCGAGCTGGAATCGGTGATCGCGCGAGCGATCGAGGCGAAGGCGCGCCTCGTCGAAGCGGACGAGCGCGACTCCGGCCCGCGCCTCGCCCTCAACCTCGGCCACACGACCGGCCACGCCCTCGAGGCGGCGACCAAATACCAACGATTCCACCACGGCGAGGCGGTGGCGATCGGGATCCGCGTCGCGTGCGAGCTGGCGCGCGCGCGCGAAAGTTGGGAAAGGGGGACGTGGCGCGGATCGCGAAGTGCCTCGCCGCGCTCTCGCTCCCGGTCGCGTGGCCCGCCGACATCGAGCCCGAGTCGATCCGGCGATTCTTGATGAGCGACAAGAAAGCGCTCGGCGGCGCCCTCCGCGTCGTCCTCCCGACCGCCATCGGAAGAGTGGTAATTGCGACGGCTGCCGTGGACGAGGTGATTGCGGGCTGCGCTAAGCAGGCTGGGAACGTGTTACGGATGGTTGGCATCCGCTCATGCGTGCGCGCGCCGGGGTGGATGGGTCCCGGGCGAGTTTGCCCTCGGTCCTCGATGTGACTATCGGTGGGATCGCAACAAAGCCGTGGTCGCAGCGATTCGCTGCGACCACGGCTCAATGGTTCCTTGGGGTTCCTCACCGAGGGCATGTCTGAGCCCCGGGACCCATCCACCCCCGGCTACGGCGCGATCGTAACGGCCAATGCGCTCGAGAGGCCGCTTCCGACGGTGTACGCCTGCGTGAAGAACGGAAAGTTGGCGTAGAACGGATCGTTGGGGATCTGGAGAGTGGTGGTCGCGGCGCCGGCGCCGTCGGTCGTATAGGTGGTGTACACCTCGGGCCAGATGATGAGCTCGCCGTCGACGCCGATCGGCGCCCAGAAGGTGGTGCCGCCGTAGAGAGCGACGCCGAACGCGCCGGGAGCCGCCCCGAGAGGCCGAGGGTGAAGGGATTCCCAACTTTCGCGTCGGTGACGTTATGGATGAACGAGGCGTTCACCGCGGGATTCTCGGCATTGTAGGCGTAGGCCTGCCCCGGCGGCGGATAGTTGGCATCGCCCGGAGTCGGATGGAAGAGCCGCGCGCGGAACGAGCCGCCGTCGGGCATGAGGCCGAGCGACACGTCGGAATCTTGGTGTCCGAACGTGAAACCGTCGAGGAATCCGTTTTTGGTTGGCATCGGTATCGAAGAGGCCGATCGCCTCCCCGCCTTGTCGAGCTTGAAGGCCGCATGGTAGGGCCCCTCGGCGGGCTCGCTGTCGCACCAAACCAACAAATGGCCGCCCGGTGCCAGGAGGGTGCCGGCGGGGATCTTCCACTTCTTCGGCGAAGCCAAATTATCGGTCATGTACATCCCGCTCAGGTCGACGGCGACGGGCCCGGCATTGAACAGCTCGACCCAGTCGTCGTAGTCCCCGGCCTCGTCGGTCTTGGTGATCGTGTTGTCGGCCATGACCTCGTTGATCCGGATCGCCCCCGCGACCGGGCTCATCGACAGGTAAGTCCACAATTCCCCCGGCGCGTCGACGGGGTTGGTTGCCAACTTTCCGAGGCCGTCGGCCGCCTCGATGTAGTACTCGACGAGGGTGGCGTTGGGCTGCGCGGGGATCGTCGCGGCGTAGAGATCCGATTCTTGGGATCCCATGGAAAGCGCCGCGAACGGGCCGCCGTTCTTCCGCCACCGGAGCGTGACCGAGGCGATCCCATCTTGATCGGTGGCCTGGCATCGGATCGTGACCGCGTCGGCCGGAGTCGGCAGCGGCGGCGACGCGTCGACCCAGGTGATCGCGGGTGGGAGATTCCCATCATGGTGTTCGGCGCCTCGGGGGTCGGGGTCGCAAGGACCTGGAAGAAGGCGCCCCCGTCGGGGATCCGGCCGAACGACGTGTCGGCGTATTGCGCGGGGAACATCACGAAATCGAGGACCGTGAGGCCGTCGGGGGCGGTGAGCGTGACCGACTCCCCTTCCTTGCTGAGCTTGAAGTTGGCGTGGAGCGGCCCCTCGGCGCCTTCGTCGTCGCACCAGATCTTCACGAATCCCCCGGGCGGCACGAGGATGTGCGGCGGCACCATCCACTTCGTGAGATTCGTGGGATCGTCGGTTAGGTGGTATCCGCCGATGTCGATCGGCGCCGCCGACGCGTTGTAGAGCTCCACCCAATCATCCGCGTCCCCCGCCTCGTCGAGCGCGCCGCCATGGTTGTCGGCCACGATCTCGTTGATCCAGATCGGGGTCGGCGGCGAGGCGGGCTGGTAGGCCGATAGTTGGGATTGGAGGAAGGCGGTCCGCGGCGAGATGTAGCTCTTGAGGATCGCCGGGCCGCCCGCGAAGAGCGCGTCCGATTCCCAACCCCACTTGAGCACGTCGGCCGAGGCCTCCTTCGCGATCGACGCGTGGAACGCGTCGATCTGCGGCGCGAACGCGGCGAAGTCCGCCCCCGCCGCCATGAGCGCCTTCAGCTTCTCGCAGTAACGCCAACGAAACGCCGGCACGTCCAGCACGCGAGTCTTGAGCGCGTTCACCCCCAAGAATCCGGCGTCGACGCTCCCCGCCGTCCCGAAGTCGATCGAGTAGTCGGTCTTTGGTTGGGTTTGGAAAGGAGCGAGGCCGAAGCAGAGGTCGTCGTCCCACGCGAGCACGCGCCACATCCCGATCGAGAGATCGTGGATGAGAGTAACTATTTCCATCGATGGTATCGCCGTCGCCGAGCCAGCCGATCGTTGCCAAGTATCCGAGGTAGCCGTCGACATCGAGCGTGCCGAGGAGCGCCCGCTCGAACGCCCCCGCCGGCGCATGATTGATGAGCTCGATCAGCGACACGAGATCGCCGTAGCCGGTCTCGGTGTTCGTTTCCTTGTCGTAGTAGATCTCGTAGTCGCCGGGATTGGGGAGCGTGAATAGATTGCTCCCAACTTTGTAGATGCTGGCCCCCGAGTGGAATCCGTGGGATTTGAGGTATTGATCGTCGACCTGCTCGATCTCGTCGTAGAGGCCGAAGTCGAGGCCGTTCACCTCCAAACGCACCGATCGGTGGTTCGAGATCGGATGGCCGATCGATTCGAACAGCACGTGCCCCATGGGCTCCCGCTCGAGGCTGAAGTCTTGGTAATGGGCCTTCAAGTTCAGCGACGTGCGCCCCTGGAACGCCTTCGAGCTCGCAAACTTGACCTTCCAGCTCTTCTTCGAGTAGCGGCGCGAGTTGCCGCCGCGGTAGCGCACCTCCACGTCGTACGTGGTACCGCCTATAAGTGAACTTCGCCGGCACCGTAAACTTGGGATCGACGAGGACCTTTTCGTTGATGAGCTTCCAGTTCGCCGGATCGATGGTGATCCCATAGGTGCGATAGGCCGAGTCGGTGTCGGCCATCGCCTTGGCGGAGACCGCCGCTCCCGCGGGCCCCGCGTTCCCGAACGCGTCGACGGCGTATACTTGGTAATAGCTGTCGGCGCCGACCGGCGCGCTCTCGTCGAGGTAACGCGACGGCGCGGGCCAGATCGTGTCGATCGCCAGAAATGGGCCGCCGGGGGCGCTCGCGCGCGTCACCACGAATGCGGCCACATCGGCCGACGCCACCGGATCCCAACTCAAAATGTTGCGATGGAAGCCCGGCTTCGCCGCGAGTCCCGCGACCGCCGCCGGCGCCGTCGCGTCCGGAGGCCCAATCCCACACTTCGATCGCGTTCAGGATCGCGGGATCCTTCCCCGGCGGCGCGTCCACCGAGAGGAACCCGTTCACCACCTGACCGCCTGCACGTACTCGGTCCCGTATTGGATCCCACGTATCGCCGCCAGGTCGAAGTCCACGAATACCGGCACACCCTGAATCGACAGATCGAAGACCCGCTGCTTCGCCCCCTGCACCGGCGGATCCACCTCGGCGAAATGGAGCCGCACGAGATAGTTGCCATTCGGCACGTCGAACCGATACGACCGCCACCCCACCCGCGCGCTCACTGTGGATCATCGCGTACGGATTGTTGGCGCCGCCGATCGGCAGCAGGATCCCCGTGGCATTCCCAAAGATGTACCCTCCGTGACTCGTCGCATCGTAGGCCTGGTCCGCGATGAACGGCGGCCCCGACGGCGCCCCCTCCGCTCCGCCCCCGCAGTTGATCCGCCACACCGACCGATCTGCGCCGACGCCGACGCGATGGCGCCGCTCAATGCCAACAAAATCGAAAATGCGAGTCGCGGGGCGCGTCGATCCATGGCGTCACATCCGAAGGGGCCTTCCATCGTCACCGCGGCGCGCGCTTCGGGCAATCGGGTGGTGGGGCGTTGAGGTCGGTGGGTTCCGGGCCACCGGGCTCTAGTCTGGCGCTGTCGCAGCCAAGTAGGGATGGTGCGTGTACCGCCGGCGCGGCGCGGATCGTTGGGATCCGGGAATGGTTGCCGGTCGCAGTGCTCGAGCGACGGGGGTGGGTAGGTCCCGGGCGAGTTTGTGCGCCGCATGGACGCCACAACGTTAGTTGGTAATTCTTCGCCGCGGACGCAACGTCCTGTTGCGTCCGCGGCGCGTCCAGTTCCTTGGGGTTCCATCGGCGCACATGTCTGAGCCCCGGGACCCACCCACCCCCGTCGCCCAAGCATTGCCACTGGCTTCCCACCTCCGGATCCCAACAATCCGCGCCACACCGGCGCTACACGTCCCTTCCTTACTTTGCCGGATCCAACAACGGCTTCGGCAATGTTTGCGTGATGCTTCAGGTACTCCCGCATCACCTGCTCGGCGGGCTTGCCGCGCGGCGAGTAGCTCGTGCTCGTCGGGCCGCCGTTGTCATACCAATCAAAAAGTACGCGCCGACGAGGAAGTCGGGGCTGTCGAACGCCTTCGCGAACGCCTTGTAGCAACGGACCTGGCACTCGAGGTCGAGCGGCTCGTCCATCTTGTAATTCAAGGATCGGTATTGATGCCTTTGAGCGACGCGTAGCCCACCTCGGTGAAGACGAACGGCCGCTGGAGGCGCTGCGAATCGGCGCGCAGCGATTCTTGGATCGGCTTCCACGCCTCCACCATCTCCTCGACCGACGCGTCCTTATTCTTGGTGAGCGAGTAGTACGCGGTGAGCCCAACGAAATCGAGCTCATCGATGATCCCCAGCACGTCGTAGTGATCCCAGTTGGCGCTGTAGGTGAGGCGCCCGCCGAAGCGCGCGCGAACGCTGCGCGCGATCCGCCGCCACCAGGCGGTGTCCCCGCGTATCCCGACGGCTCGTCGGGGCCGACCTTGTTCTCCAGCGAGATGAGCTCGCTGCCGATCGAAGGCGTCGACGTTCAGCTGCTCGGCGAGATCGGCGTAACGCAACAAAAACCGCGCGTAGTTCTCGAAGAAGCCGGCGCGGTTCACGGGGCGCAGGCTCCCGCGCCAATCGTCAGGCCCCGGCTTCCACGGCAGCACGACCGGAAGCAACAAAACGCGCAATCCCAACTCTTTCGCCTGGCGAACCGTCTGGGCGATCGCCTCGTCGGGGGCGGTGCGGTTGTCCTCCCAATGCTTTTGATTGCGTTTGGGGGCCATGAGGTGGCCATCCATCTTGTCCATGAACCAAACGAAGAGGAGCGACACCCAGGTGGCCACCCGCCTCCTTGATCTCCTTGCAGGCGCGGGCCGTAGATCGTTGCCCTTGCTCCTTCGAATACAGAGGAAGGACGATCCCCCTGGAAGCCGAGCGGCACGGCGATGCGCCGCGAGCAGGGGCCGCGGCTTCGGTGGCAATCTTTCGGAAGCGCTCGTCGCCCGCCGAGGGGCCGCGCGTGAGGTCGAGCATGGCGTCGCCGCGGCGCAGCAGCCGTTCGCTCACCGACTCCATCGGGCCGGCCCCCTTGTTTTCCCACAACTCGCCGCGCAGCTCGCCGGGCGAAACGGGGCGCGCGGGATCGGGACGCAACAAAAACTTCTTCCCAACGATCTCGGCGGCGAGTCGCTCGCGCGCCTCCTTTTTCTTGGCATCGTCGGCGACGGGGTTGGCCGTCTCCTCCACGCCCGACAGGCGCAGAGTCGACGTCGCCGTCGAGCTTCACGAGGTCGACCTGCTCGACGCTCCGCACGATCACCTCGCGCGGCGTGGGATCGGGGGCGCACCGCTTGCCCGGTCTGGGTGCAGCTCCCGCCGCACACGAGGGCGGCGAGGAGCGCGATCGAAGCCTGTCGGGCCAATTTCACTGGGAAGTGGATAGCAAGACGAGGCGCGCGGGTCGAGCGCTGGCTTGGAAACCGCGCGACGCCAACCACTCGCCGTCCGCTCTCCCCGCGATATGGTTCGCAGGTTTTGGAATCCGCCGCGCCGACGCCCGGACGGCCCCAACGCACACCGAAACGCAGCCCCCAACGAATGCCGAAGCGCACTGATATCGAGTCGATCCTAATCATCGGCTCCGGGCCCGATCGTGATCGGGCAGGCGTGCGAGTTCGACTACTCGGGGACCCAGGCCTGCAAGGCCCTTCGGGAGGAGGGCTACCGGGTCATCCTCGTGAACTCGAACCCGGCGACCATCATGACCGACTCCGGAGATGGCCGACCGGACGTACATCGAGCCGATCACCCCGGAGGCGGTCGAGAAGGTCATCGCCAAGCGAAAAGCCCGACGCGCTCCTCCCGACCCTCGGAGGCCAGACCGGCCTCAACACCGCGATCGCTCTGCGCGAGCGGGGCGCTTCGAGCAGCACGGCTGCGAGATGATCGGTGCCAACTATGACGCGATCCGCAAAGGGCGAGGACCGCGACCTCTTCCGCACGGCGATGCTAAGAATCGGCCTCGACGTGCCGAAGAGCTGGGGTTGCCCATTCGCTCGACGAGGCGCGCGGCGTTCTCGCGGAGATCGGGTTGCCCTGCGTCATCCGCCCCGCGTACACGCTCGGCGGCGCGGGCGGCGGCATCGCCTACAACATCGAGGAGTTCGAGGAGATCGCCGAGCGCGGGCTCAGCCTCTCGATGAAGTCCGAGGTCCTGGTCGAGCGAGTCGATCGCCGGCTGGAAGGAATTCGAGATGGAGGTGATGCGCGACCGCAAGGACAACGTCGTCATCGTCTGCTCGATCGAGAACTTCGATCCGATGGGCGTCCACACCGGCGACTCGATCACCGTCGCGCCGGCGCAGACGCTCACCGACCGCGAATACCAGCGAATGCGCGACGCGTCGCATCGCCATCATTCGCGAGATCGGCGTCGAGACCGGCGGCTCCAACATCCAGTTCGCGATCGAGCCCACGACGGGCGGATGGTGATCATCGAGATGAACCCGCGCGTGTCGCGCAGCTCGGCGCTCGCCTCGAAGGCGACCGGCTTCCCGATCGCGCAAGATCGCCGCGAAGCTCGCCGTCGGCTACACGCTCGACGAGATCCCCAACGACATCACGCAAGGAGACGCCGGCGAGCTTCGAGCCGACGATCGACTACGTGGTGACCAAGATCCCGCGATTCGCCTTCGAGAAGTTCCCCGGCAGCGATCCGACCCTCACCACACAAATGAAGAGCGTGGGCGAAGTGATGGCGATCGGCCGCAACTTCACGGAATCGCTACAGAAAGGCGCTGCGCGGTCTGGAAACAGGGCGCTCGGGTCTCGGCCTCGATCGCAAGGATCTCTATTGAGCGGCGACATGCCGTCGCGCGACCGAGATCCTGCGCGCAAGCTGCGCACCCCCAACGCAGACCGCATCTATTACTTGCGCTACGCCTTCCGCGCGGGGATGTCGGTCGAGGAGGTCGGCGCAGGCGACCCGCATCGATCCCTGGTTCCTCCGGCACGATCGCCGAGCTGCGTCGAATTCGAGGAGCACGCATCTCCGCCGGCAAGCGCTGGCGACGAGGCGCTCACCGCCGAGCTCTTCGCGCGGCGAAGCGGCGCGGCTACAGCGATCGCCAGCTATCGCGTGGCCTTCGGCAAGAAGGAGGAGGAGATCCGCGCGGCGCGCGCCAGATGGGGATCGAGGCGAGCTTCAAGCTGGTCGACACCTGCGCCGCCGAGTTCGTCGCCAAGACCCCTACTACTATTCGACCTACGAGACGCAGGACGAGCGCGCGCGTCAGCAATCGCAAGAAAGTGATGATCCTCGGCGGCGGCCCCAACCGCATCGGCCAGGGCATCGAGTTCGATTACTGCTGCGTCCACGCGGCGTATCGCCATGCGCGAGCTCGGGATCGAGTCGATCATGGTGAACTCGAATCCCGAGACGGTCTCGACCGACTTCGACACGAGCGATCTGTTGTTTTTCGAGCCGCTCACCACGGAAGACGTCCTCGCGATTGTTAGCAAAGAGCGGCCGATGGGTGTGATCGTGCAGTTCGGCGGCCAGACGCCGCTCAATCTCGCCGCGCCCTCCACGACGCCGGCGCGCCGCTCATCGGCACGAGCGTGGAATCCATCGAGCGCGCGGAGGATCGCGAGCTCTTCGCGAAGCTCCTCAGAAAGTGAAGCTCGAGTGCCCCGCCAACGGCATCGCCTACTCGAGGAAGGAGGCGCGGCGGATCGCCAAGCGCCTCGGCTTCCCGGTCTTGGTGCGCCCCAGCTATGTGCTCGGCGGGCGCGCGATGCGGATCGTCTACGCCGAGGATGAGTTGGATCGCAGCCTCGAGGACGCGATCGAGGCGGCCCCGGACAAGCCGATCCTCGTGGACAAGTTTCTCGAGGACGCCATCGAGGTCGACGTGGACTGCATCTCCGACGGCGAGACCTCGGTCATCGGCGGGATCATGGAGCACATCGAGCAGGCGGGAATCCACTCGGGCGATTCCACCTGCGCGATCCCACCTCTTCTCGCTCAGCCGCTCGCAGTGCGACGAGATCCGCAAAGCCACCTTTGCGCTCGCCAACGAGCTCCACGTGATCGGCTTGATGAACGTCCAGTTCGCCATCAAAGGGGATCGTTTGTATGTGCTCGAGGTGAATCCGCGCGCGTCGCGCACGGTGCCCTTCGTGTCGAAGGCGATCGGCGTGCCGCTCGCCAAGCTCGCCGCGAAGGTGATGGTCGGCGAGAAGCTCACAAAGTTGGGATTCACCGAGGAGGTCATCCCGCGCCACGTGAACGTGAAGATGCCCGTGTTCCCGTTCGTCAAGTTTCCGGGGTCGACACGATCCTCGGCCCCGAGATGAAATCCACCGGCGAAGTCATGGGGATCGATCGCGAGTTCGGGATCGCCTTCGCGAAGGCGGCCATGGGGGCTGGGCTGCGGCTTCCCAAGAATGGGCGGGTCTTCGTGTCGGTGAAGGACGCGGACAAGCGGGCGATCCTCCCCGTGGCGCGCAATCTCGTGGATTTGGGTTTCCAGTTGGTCGCGACCGAAGGCACCTATGACGCGCTCCGCTCCGCCGGGATCGATTGCGATCGGGTGAACAAGGTCCACGAGGGGCGACCGAACGTCCTCGATTTGTTGGCAAACCGCGACATCGAGCTCGTCATCAATACTCCCCATGGAAGCGCGCCGCGCGCCGACGACACGCGGATCCGCGCGCGGGCGGTCCAGCTCGGCGTGCCGGTGATCACCACGCTCTCCGGCGCCCAGGCGGTCGTGAGCGGAATCGGCGCGCTCAAACGCAAGAATTACGAAGTCGTCGCGCTCCAGGATTGGATGACCGCGCACCGCAGCTCCGAGGGAATCGCGGCGCGCGCGTAAAGTTGGCGTTTGTCAGAAATTCGGGAAGACCGCGGCCGCCAGCGCCGATACAAACGATTCGATCTGCGAGTATGGGCCCGAGTTGCCCCCAAGAAGCTGAAAGTGTGGGCGCGCGCGTCGGTCGTGTCGTGATTGAAGACCGTGATGGTGTTCAGCGGCACGTCGGAGATCATTTGTGGGCTGTCGCAGAGCGTGAGCCCGCCGAGCGACACGATGGCCTTGTGGAATTCGCGGCGCGGCCGGGTGCGATCACCGTCGAATCGGCCTTGCTCGTGCCATCCCACGATTTCTTGGAGATCGCGATGGTGCCGTCGCCGAAGACGGATAGTTGGAAATGGGTCGGACCGGCGAGCGTGTTGCCGTTCGTTTGGAAGATCACGAGCGGCTGTTGCGCGAACAGATCGCCGCAGCCGACGGGGGCGGCGGCCCCCTGGGCGGGCGTCGCGGGGCTTGCGAACACCAACAATGCAACGAACGCAATGGCTGCAGCCAACAATAGGGCGGATGCAACGAATCATGGAAAGTCTCCCGATGGAAGTGTTGCGATGGACGCCGCCGTGGCCCAATCCGCGCGGCGCCCCGAGCCGGCCCTTGCCCGGAGATGCCGGCGATCCTCCCCGCGCGGCGCGGCCGCCGCAAGGGGCGTTTCTAAGCCAGGGGGCGACTCCCTTGCGGCTCCAGGATCACCCGCGCGCTTCGTTGGTATGTGAAGTAGGCCCAAGCCCACTCGAACATCACCACGAAGCGGTTGCGGAACCCGATGAGGTAAAGGATGTGGATCGTGAGCCACATGACCCACGCGGGGAAACCCTGGAATCCGAGGCGGCCCGATCTGGGCGACCGCCGACTTGCGGCCGATCGTCGCCATGTTTCCCTTGTCTTTGTATCGGAACGGGAGGCGCGGCTCGCCGCGGATCGTGCGCGCGAGGTTGCGCGCCGTGTGGCGCCCCATCTGGATCGCCACGGGGGCGACGCCGGGGAGCGGGCGGCCGTCCTGGTCGAGGTGGGCGAGATCGCCGATGACATAGATGTTGCCGCGGCCGGGAATCGTGAGGTCGGGCTCCACGTGGACACGCCCGGCGCGATCCGGTGGGAACGCCGAGCGCGCGGCCGAGCGGCGAGGCGGCCACCCCGCCGCCCAGAGGATCGTGCGGGCGGCGATCCGCTCGCCGCCGGCCGTGACCCCCGCCGCGTCGACCTCGGTCACCAACTTTCCCGTGCGGACCGTGACCCCAAGATTGGCGAGCTGCTTTTCGGCCTTGGCCGAGAGCGCCTCGGTATAGGTGGGAAGGACCCGCGCCCCCTTCCAACAGGACGATCCGCGCCGACTTCGGATCGAAGCGGCGGAAGTCGCGCGCGAGGTGTGGCGCGCGATCTCGGCGAGCGCCCCCGCGAGCTCGACGCCGGTCGGCCCGCCGCCGATCACCACGAATGTGAGGAGCGCCTCGCGCCGCGCGGCGTCGGTCTCGCGCTCCGCCGCCTCGAATGCCAACAATATCCGGCCGCGGATCTCGAGGGCATCGCGCAAAGTCTTCAGCGCCGGCGCGCGCGGCGCCCACGCCTCGTGCCCGAAGTAGGAGTGCACCCGCGCCCGTCGCCACCACGAGGTGGTCGAATCCCAACTTTCCGTCGGCGAGGCGGAGCTCGCGCGCGTCGGCGTCGATCCCCACGACTTCCCCGAGGAGGACCGACGCGTTTCGTTGGTGTCGGAGGATCTTGCGGATCGGCGAGGCGATGTCGACCGAGGAGAGCCCCGCGGTCGCGACTTGATACAGGAGCGGCTGGAATAGGTGGTGATTGCTCCGGTCGACGACGGTGACGCGCACGGCCGCGCGCGCGAGTGCCCGCGCGCAGGTGAGGCCGCCGAAGCCTCCGCCGATGATCACGACATGGGGGCGCGGGTCGGGCATCGCGGCCGGGCCGATCCCAGACTTGGCATTCCTCAGACGGCCGTCGGCCAGCCGGCCGCGGCCATCGCCTTCCAGCCGCCGGCGATCGGATAGACGTTCGCGTAGCCCATCCGCTGCGCGACCTCGCAGGCCATCGCCGAGCGGTAGCCGCCGCCGCAATACATCAAGATTTCGGCGGTCGCGTCGGGGTAGGTCCGCTCGATGTCGCGCTCGAGGATCCCGCGCCCGAGATGCTTGGCATCGGTGGCGTGCCCCGCTTGCCATTCGTGGTCTTCGCGGACGTCGAGGAGGATCGCGCGTGGATTGGCGGCGAGGCGGCGCCGCGCCTCCTCGATCGAGATCTCGCGCACCTTCCGCGCACCTCCTCGACGACCCGCAGGAATCCGGGGAATGTTGCATGGCGAGGAAGATACGCGGACGCGCCGATTCTCGACACACGCTGGCGCGGCCCGGCCGTACTCTGGGCCCCGGGCCGGGAATGCGAACGCCAATGATCCTTCCTCTCCTCCTTTCGATTGGCGCGGCGAGCGCGGCGCCGCAGGACTCGGCCCCGGCCTCGCGCGGCGCTGCGAAACCGGGCGTCCGCGGGGATCTCGGGCGAAAGCTCGACGACTATCTGAAGCGCCTCGCGCCGTTCGGCTTCTCGGGCACGCTGATCGTCGAGAGGACGGCGAGGTGGTCCTCCACGCGGGCTACGGCTTCGCCCGATCACGAACGCAAGATTCCGATGTCGCCCGAGGCGGTCCTCCCGATCGGCTCGATCACCAAGCAATTCACCGCGGCGGCGATCCTGAAGCTCGAGATGCTCGGAAGGTGAACACCAACGATCCGATCTCGAAATACTTCCCAAACGTTCCGGCGGACAAGGGAGCGATCACCCTTCACCACCTATTGATCCACGGCGCGGGGCTCGAGAGCGACTACGGCGACGGCGATTTCGAGCCGGTCACGCGCGAGGAGATCGTGCGGCGCGTCCTCGCGGCGCCGCTCCGGAGCACGCCGGGCGCCACATACCACTATTCCAACGCCGGCTACAGCCTGCTTGCGGCGATCGTGGAGCAGGTCTCGGGCAAGAGCCACGAGGAGTTCCTCTACGAGAATCTTTGGAAACCGGCCGGCATGGAGAAGACCGGATTCCGCCGGCCGCGCTGGGAGCCGGGGAGCTGGCGCGCGGGCTCCGCAACGGGCGCGAGTGGGGGACGATCCTCGAGCGCCCGCGGCGGCCGACGGCCCCTATTGGAATCTCCGCGGCAACGGCGGCGTCCACTCGACCGGGGGCGATATGTGGCTTTGGCACCGCGCGCTCGAGGGCGAGCGCGATCCTCTCGAAGGATGCCAGAAAAAGTTCTTCACCCCTATATCCCGGAGGACGGCGGCGAATCCCAGTACGCCTATGGTTGGGCGATCTTCGAGACGCCGCGCCGCACGCTGCCTCATCGCCCACAACGGCGGCGACGGGATCTTCGCCGCGGACGATCGTTGGTATCCCGACGACGGGCTCTTCTATTACATCGCCTCGAACGCCGACCTCCCGGCGATCGCCGTGAGCGAGCGGATCGCTCGCCTCTGTTTCGTTGGGAAGGGGGCGCGGCGGCCGACGTGGCGATGCCGCCGGAGGTCGCGGCGGTTGCAACGGGCGGCGCCGCGGGCGAGAAGGCCGCGAAGCTCGCCGGCGAATATCGTTTGGATTCGGGGGCGCGTCGCGCTGCGCGCCAACGGCGGGGGGCTCGCGCTCGCCGCCGACTCCGCGCTTCTCTTCGAGACCCTCTTCCCGATGCCGGCGCGCTTCGCGGCCCTCGGCAAGGAGGCTCGCCGAGCGGACGCAACAGATCCTGGATGCGAGCCGCAAAGGGCGACACCGCGCCGCTCTGCCGCGCCATCGGCGAGGGTGCCTCCCGAGCAGGTGGCGCAGCGCGAGGCGGATCGTTGGGATTCGATCGCGAAGTCGTGCGGCGCGATTCGTTCGATCACGATCCTAGGTGCCCGGCCCAGCCGCGGCGGCGCCGTGGCCACCATCGCGCGGATCGACGGCGAGCGCGCCACCGCCTACCGCAGCTTTGTGTGGGAAGACGACGCCCTCGGCGAGCTGGCGACGCTGGATGGGCCCCCGAAGCGGCGTTCCTGCCGGACACGGCCGGCGCATACGTGGCATTCGATTTCTGGAGCGGCAACACAGTGACAATCGCCGCGGCCTCCGGAGTGGACGCGGGATCGATCGAGATCGTCGCGGCCAATCCGAAGGGGGCTCCGCTTACCAGGCTCAGAGCGAATCGCGCCCGTTAGTTGGGCTCGCGCGCGCTCGACAGCTACTTTTGCCTTCGGGCGGCGGATCGTGAAGCGGCTCTCGAAAGCCCAAGTTTCCTCGGGGCTCGGCTTCCCATTCGCGTCGGGTTGGGGAAGGGTCATCCCGGCTTGTGGCCGAGCTGCGACGGCGAGAACTGCAGCTGGGTGCACACGACCTGCTGGGAGCGCTCCATGTTGAAGAGGAACGCACGGATGTTGTCTCGCATCACGATCGTCTCGCGCGGGAACGTGACCAGGATCTCGGTGTCGCTGTAGCCGTTCCCACCTTTCGTGTTCGTGCTGATCTTGGGATTGGGGAGCGCCGCGCCGCCGGGGCCCGCCTGCTTGTAAACATACGTCGACACGTACCTCGGCGGGATCGCCCGAGGGATCCGAGAGGCTCAGGGCGAAGGGATCGTCTTCGATTTGCTTGTAATACTGCTTCACCTGATCGGCCTTGTCGGCGATCGCCTGCAGGGAGCTCGTGGGGCCTGGATCCTCGGGGCGCACGGGCTTGCGCTCGGCGCGATGGACGGCCTCCTTCGTATCGTTGAGCTTTCCGGTTTGCCAATAAAGGCCGCCGGCGAGGATGACGGAGACTCCCGCGCCGCCGAAGATCACCCATTTGATGGGATCGGGATCGTTCCAGAGGTCGCGGATGAGGCCCATGTCGTTGTGTTTGGATCGTTGGTATTCGTGTTCGGTGGTATGGAACGCTTGCGTTCCAACGTGGCGTCAGCTCGCCGTTTCCTTGGCAAGGTCGACGACGATCGTGAATCCCTCGTAGGTGACTCCCACGTCGCCGTCGACGGGGGTGAGGGTGCCTTCGCGGCTGTCCTCGCACCAGCGCTGCTCCTTCAAGCTCTTGCGCAGCAGGGCGCAGCGCGCTGTTGCCTCCTGGCCCGAGCCGAGGAACGTCAGGGTCATCTTGATCGTGACTTTGGAGTTCGTCGCATCGTTGGTATTCGTGCTGGCCGTGTAGCGATCGATGACGAAGGCTCCCAGCTCGTCTTGGTGCTTCTTCATGAACTCGAAGAAGCGCTGGGTCGCCTCCCACGATGATTGGGGTTTGCTGAACGAGGCGCCCCCGTGCCGTAGACGTCCTTCAGGCCGCGGATCTCCTCGTCGAGGCGATTGGCATAGTTGCGCAGCCGATCGGCCGGCGGATCCTTCTCGCTCTTGGTAATGATCGCGGCCATCGCTTTTTGTAGCTTTTGCTGCCCGGGGGAACCTCCCGCAGCATCCGCTCGGCGGTCATCGCGTCGCTCGCGAGGTGGGCCTCCTGGCCGCCGACCTCGCGGAACATGTAAATATTCTGGAGGAGCAACAGAAACGCGAGCGACGCGGCGAGCGCCGCGAGCGGCGCCTTGATCGACTCGAGCTTCTTCGCGAAACGCAACTCTTCCTGGCGGAAGTTGCTTTGCGTGTGATCGATGCCGAGCGGCTTCAACCCCGCGCCGAGCGCGATCGCCAGCCGCCGGCGAATGATGGGGTCCGCAGGGGCGCCGTCGACCGACTCGAAGAGATCGAGCTCGCGCGCCGGGAGGTTCAGCGCGGCGCCGAGCCCTCGATGAGCCCGGGGACCGCGGCCCCTTCGCCGCACACCAAGACTTCATCGGGGTTGCGGCGCGACTCGGCCGCAACCGTGCGCACCGCCTCGCGCTGGAGACGGCGGAGGAAATCCTCGCGCCGATCCTCGGGGATGAGGTAGGCGGGATCGTTGGGTTCCGCGACGAGCGCCCCATCGCCCGGTTCGACCACGACCAGATCGTCGGATGGTTGGGTTTCGGCGGAGCCCCCTTCCCGAGCCGCGGCGATCTGCGCCTCCTCGAGGCCGGCCACGAGCGCGTCCGTTTTGTTACCATTCCCGCTCTCGAGAGCCGCCGGCGCGCTCATCGCCATGCGGATCGAGCGGACCATTCGCAACTTTCCCTCCTCGACCATCAACACCAACGTTTCGTCGCGGCCGATGTGGACGACGAGCGCCGTGCCCGTCGGGGGATCGAGTGAGTCGCCAGCACCGCGTTGAATAGAGAGAAGGCGTCGAGGTCGACGGTGGCCGGGTCGTAACCGGCACGCTCCATCACATCGATCCGCGACTTCAAGAATCGCTTCGGCGCCGCGGCGAGGATCAGATCGGTCGCCCCCTTGTGCTCGTGCACGGGGACGTGGACCAGGATCACATCTTCGATGTTGAATTGGTGGAGGTAGCTCTCCGACTCGAACTTCAGGACTTTGCGGATCGCGTCGTCGCCCGTGAAGGGGAGCTGAATGTTGCGAAAGACCGAGCCCGACGAGGGGACCGCCAACGAAACCGGGTCGTGCGGCGCTCCCAACTTCTTGAGCGCGGCCGAGAGGGTCGCCGCGGCGTTGTCCTCGCCCTTCTCCGCCTCGCCAGTCTTGTCGTTGTCGGCTGCGGGCGGAATCACACCCGCGTCGCCGTTCACCACTTTCCAACGTTTCGCCGTGCCGTCGACGACGATCGCCTCGAAGCGATCGCCCGACAAATGGACTCCTGCCGACTTGGACATACTTGGGATTCGATCGTTGGGATTGGGACCCTAGCGCGGCGCCGGCTCCGCGCCGGCATCGGTCGCCCGCGCGAGCCATTCTTCATAGCGGGCGCGTTGGGGGCGGGAGGATACCACGGAGCTTCGCGTCCGCTTCGCGACCGGCGCGCTCGAAGCTTGTCGCGGGCGATCGAGGCGGCTTGCCCCTCGATCAGGCGGCGCTTCTCGCGGTAGTCGCGGAGGATCGTGCGCACGAGCGCATGCTTGGCTTCGGGAGGTCGAACTCGCGCACGAAGCGCTCCTCGAATCCGGGGAGGTCCCCGGGTCGAGGACGCGGGTCTCCGAGAGAGTCTTGGTGACCGCGAGCGTGGAGACCGAGCCGGCGGCGAAGCATAAGATTCCGGCCAGCCAAAACCATCGGGGCGGGATGCGCCATATCGTTGGGATTCGCGGCGGGGACTAGCGGCGGTCGGGGACCAGGTTCGGGCGGGGCGTGCTCGCCTTGCGCCCGGCGCCACCGCGCAGATCGGCGGGGCGCGAGCCCGGCTGGCCGGCCGCGCCGCGCGCCAGCGCATTGTTGCGATCGATCTCGCGATCCACGTCGCTCGAGGATGCGGCGTCGAGGGTGCCGCGCACGAAGCTCGAGAGGGAGATCGGCATCACCAAGAATAGAGCGCCGACCGACAGCACCACGATTGCGGCGAGCGCGAGCCAGCGCACGTCGCGCTCGGCGCGCGACGCCCCCGCCTCGGCCCCTTCGCCGGCGCGCAGCCGCGCCATCACCGCGTCGGTGAATCCCTCGGAAACCTTGGGGACGCTCTCGGGCTCGAAGCGACCGTGTGATCGAGCGGAGCTCGGCGACCTCGCGCCGGCACGACGCGCAATCCAACAGATGCGCGCGGACGGCCTCGGACTCGCTGCGCCTCGAGCTCGCCGTCGTGGAACGCGGAAATGGAAACTCTTGCTTCTCGGCAGTTCATCGTTGGTGTTTGGTTAGTTGGGGTTCGGGGCTCAGTCGCCCCGCTCTTCGTCCTGGCGAAGGCTCGGCGCCTGCTTCTCCATGGCTTTCTTGAATCGCAGCCGGGCGCGGAAGAGGCGCGACATCACCGTTCCCACGGAAATGTTGAGGACCTCCGCGATCTCGCGGTATTCGAGGCTTTCGTACTCGCGCAGGACGAGCACGGTGCGGAAAAGGGGCGGCACGCGATCGAGCGCGCGCCGCGCGGCCTCGCGCAAATCTTGGCGTTCGAGCGCGCGGTCGGGGCGATCGCGGTCGTCGTGGCGCACCGGCTCGCGCACGGCCACATCGGCCGACTCGACCGCGCGGCGCCGCCGTCTTGCTTGGTAATGGTCGTTCGCAACATTGGTGGCGACGCGATAGAGCCAGGTGAAGAATTGGGAATCGCCGCGGAACGAATCGAGGCGGCGGTAGGCCTTCACGAAGGCCTCCTGGCGGCGTCCTCGGCATCTTCCGGATCGCGGAGGATGCGGCAGCAAAGCCCATAAATGCGCTGTCGATGGCGATCGACGAGCTCGCGGAATGCCAACTCTCCGCGCGCCGGATCCGCCGCGTCGCGCGCGATCGCCACCAATCCCAGGTCGGGAAGTGTGGAGAGCGGTGCGGAGCTCCCCTCATCGGGACGCAGCGGGACACCCATGCTCGAGTCCATCATGCGGAGCGCACCATTCGCGAAACCAACGATCGGCCGTTCGAGGGCTCGGGCTGTCGAGAGGGCGGGTGCCATGGCCGCGCTTCGACGAGTCGGTCGGGGATCCATTCCCCGCCGAGAATGGGGGATCAGCCACTGCCCGTTCCGCCGCCGCCTCTAGCGTCGGGGGCCGGAGTCCCCGGAGTGGGATCGGCGGCGGGAGGGACGGGGCCTCCCCTTCGACTTTGCGCAGCCGATGCCCCAGCTTTTCTTTCTTCGCCTGGAGATAGCGGAGGTTGCGCGGGTGGGGCTCGACCTCGATCGGGAGCTGGTCGACGATCTCGAGTCCGAAGGCGTTGAGGCCGGCCAGTTTCTTGGGGTTGTTCGTGAGGAGGCGCATCTTCGTGACGCCGAGGTCGGCCAGGATCTGGGCGCCGATGCCGTACTCGCGCATGTCGGGCGGAAAGCCGAGCGCTTCGTTGGCTTGACGGTGTCGAGCCCGTGGTCCTGGAGCTTGTATGCCTGGAGCTTGTGCGCGAGGCCGATGCCGCGCCCCTCGTGGCCGCGCATGTAGACGAGGACTCCCTTCCCCGCGTTGGAGATTTGGCGGAGCGCCGCCTCGAGCTGGGCGCCGCAGTCGCAACGCAACGATCCGAAGACATCGCCCGTGAGGCACTCGCTGTGGACCCGCACGAGGACCGGCTCCTCGATTCTGGGAATCGCCCGTTGGGCTCCGGGTCGGGGATGCCGAGGGTGAGGGCGAGGTGCTCGATCCGATCGACGCTCGCCCGATAGAGGTGAAGTTTGAAGTCGTCGTGGGCAGCGAAGCGCGACGGCAGCGGCACCACGAGCTCGATCCTCTCGATGAGCCGTTCGCGCTCGCGGCGAAACCGGATCAGATCCTCGATCGAGCCGATCTTCAACCAGGATTTCGGCGAAGCGCTCGAGATCGGGGAGTCGCGCCGGCTCCTCATCCTGCTCGCGGAGAATCTCACAAATGACCCCGCGGGCGGAGCCCGGCGAGGCGCGCGAGATCAACGATCGCCTCGGTGTGGCCGGGGCGGACGAGGACTCCACCTTCGCGGGCGCGCAGCGGATGGACGTGGCCGGGTCGGACCAGCTGCTCGGGCTCGGCGTCGGACGCGACCGCGGTCCGAATCGTCTGGGCGCGCTCGCGGGCCGAGATCCCGGTCGTGATTCCGTCGCGCGCGTCGATCGTGACGGTGAAGCCGGTGCCGCGGCGGGTCGTGTTGAGCTGGGTCTGCGGATGGAGATTCAGCTGATCGCAGATCTCGGAGGAGAGGGGCGAGGCAGATCTCGCCGGCGGCGCGGCGCGCCATGAAACGAATCGAGTCGGCGGTGACCTTCTCGGCGGCGATCGCGACATCGCCCTCGTTCTCGCGGCGCGGATCGTCCACGAGGATGACCATCCGGCCGGCGCGGAGCTCTTCGATGAGCTCGGGGATCGACGCGAAACTCACGGCGCGATTCTACACGGCGGGCGGTCGCGGTCGGCGGCGCTCATGCGCGGCGTGCGGTTACTCCCCGTTCACCTCGACTCGGTGACGCTGAAGAACGCCTCGCGGAGCTTCATCTGCTCGGGCGTCGGCTCGTCGAGGTCGTGGAAGGCGCCGCGGGTCGGGTTCCCCTTGGCGTTGCGGTTCACTTTCCAGCCGTAGGGGGCGAGGAAGGTGTCGAGCGCGGGGAGCTCCTTGCCGTTGATGTAGGAATTGTAGAAGTCCAGGAGCTTCGCCCCCGTGGCCTTCTCGAAGATTTGTGGCAATCTGTCCTCGGGGAATCCTTTGCCTTTGTCGGCGTACTCGCTCATCAAGTATCGGAGCGCGTCGGCGAAACCCAACTTTCTTGGGTCTGCGACCGGATCGAGAGATCCATCGCGAAGAAGTTCACGGCGCCGCGCTCATAGATGGAGAGAGTGATCGTCATGAACTCCGGGAGCCCGGCGTTGGTCCAGCCGCGCGAGGTCTCGACGAGCGTTTTCTTGGTGGCAATCTTTTGTTGGGAAAAGACCTGGGCGTACTTTCGCGCGATCTCCGCCTGGAAGCCGCGCTGGTCGACGATCCCCGCGTGGTAGAGCAACACCAACGACATGTATTCCGTGGCCCCCTCGTTGAGCCAGAGGGTGCCGGTCACGAGCGGCTTCGTGTAGTCGGGGCGGCGGAGCGCCTCGACCTGGATCTGCTCCGCGCACCACAAATGGAAATATTCGTGGGCAAGGATGTGATTCACCTCGCTCAAAGGCACGAATCCGGGAGGAGGGTGAGATTCGAATAGCTGTGCTCGAGCCCGCCCATCCCGCCGTCGGGGAGGAATCCCAACAAAAACACATAGTGGTCGTACGGCAGGCTCCCCATCACTTTCTTGCCCGCCTCGGCGATCTTCGCGCAGGTCTGGGCGAGGGTCTCGGCCTCCTCCGCGGTCTTCCCGAGGACCGCCAGCTTGTGGGGCACGCCGGCCACCTTGAAATCGACGATCCGCAGGTCGGGGGACATCAGGAACGGCGAGTCCTCGAGGCGGTAGTAGCTCGGCGCCGAATACCAACCATCGGAGGTCGCCTCGAGCGGCGTCGCCACTTTCCAATCCTTGGGGGATTCATCTTCACGAGCGCGCGCCGCTCGAGCTGCCCCGGGATCAAAGCAAACAATGAGGCGGAGTTGAGATACGCGTACGCGTCGCCCAGATGATTGGCTTCCACGTCCATCGACTTCGCGGTGAGCATCCCGTCGAACGCGTGGTTCGCGGAGTAACGGATCTTGATTTTCTTGGCATCGCCCGGCTTCACCGTCCAGTGGACGGGATCCTCGGCCTCGGTGACCTCGAGCGGCTTCCCCGCCTCGTCGAAGGCCTTCATGTCGTCGACGAACTGGCCGAAGTCGACGAGGTGGTAGCCGCCGGGGTCCAGCGCGGAACCCACATCTGAACGGGCCCCCTTCGCCATCTCGACCTCCATCTCGACCTTCCATTTCCGATTCTTGATGTCGAGCGTGACGTCGTAGCGGATCGGCGCCGCCTCGGCGGCGGGAGATCGTTGGGCTTTCGCGGCGCCGCGGGCTGCTGGAGGAGCGGGAGGAACCCGAGGAGGACGTGGAGCATAGGGGTCAGGGTTGAGGTGGGCGCCGCGGCGCGGAATCGCCGCGGCGCGGAGGCCGCTGAAGTATGAGTTACGAGTTCGCCGCGGCGGCGGCCGCCGGATTCTTGGGAACGAGCTGGCGATAGGCGACCGCGCCGCCGAGATACACGATCACGCTCGCGGGGAAGAAACCGACGAGGCACAGCATGAGGCCGAAGAGCCAGATCCCGAGCGCCACGACCCCCAATAGCAACAAATCGAAGAATCGCTTCTCGGTCACGAACCAAGAATCGCCCAGCGCGTCGATGCCGCTCCGCCCCTTGCGGTCGGCGAGCACGAAAGGCCAAAACCAGAACTTCACGAACAGAAAGATTCCGGGGAAGAGGCAGCAGGCCCACGCGAACGGTAGTCCGAGCGCGAGGAGGACGAACGCGAGGAGCGCATTGCCAAAATTGTCGAAGCCGCGGAATAGGTCGCCGAACTCCAGCTTCTCGCCGTCGACCTTCTTGAGGCAACAATAAGTGAAGCCGACCATCATCGGCCCGCCGAGGATGATGCCGAAGCTCGCGCCCGTGATGACGAAGACGAGGAGGAACTGGGCGAGCAGCAGGAAGTCGAAGAGCTCGAACGCGCGGCCGAAGATGAATCCCACCGATAAGTTGGGATTGGCGGCGGGGCGGAGCCAGGGCCCTCGCCTCGTTCGCGACGACGGCGCCCGGGCCATAGCTCGAAGGGGCGGACCCGCGCCGGGGGCCGGCGGGATCTGTGGGGGCGATGAGCTTGGCGTTGTCGATGGCGGCGCCGGCGCGAAGGCGACCGCGAGCTCGGGCTGGGAGCCGGCGGGCTCCCATTTCCCCGAGGCGTCGCGCTCGACCAGCATCGTCGCCACGAGGCGCCCTCGCGCGCCCAGCGCAGGACCGTCTCCAGTTCCGCGGGGCCATACTCCCGGCCGTCGAGGCCCCGGATCCTGTAGCGGCTCATCGTTGTGATTCGTTTATTGCTGAGGATTGGGATTCTTGGGATCTTGAATTGTGACTTTGACGCCCGCACGCGGCGCGGAAGGTACCGGCCGGCCCGCGGAGGCTCAAGCCACGCGCCTCGGCGCCGTCTCCTCGCCGAAATGCTTGCCGAGCTGGCGCAGGGTCTTCTCCATCGTCGAGTGATAACCAAAGAAAAGCCGCGCCATCGCGCGAAAGATGGGATTGTAGATCTCGCCGCGCTCGGTCACCGCGACCACGGTCCCCGCGCCGTCCTCGGCGAGCTCGTGGGTCCAGGTCCCGCCATATGGTAAGTTGGGATCGGCGATCTTGAGCACGAGGCGTTTTTGTGGCATCGACTCCACGACCTCGAGCGGGAGTCGCCCCCGAGCCCACCTCGACCCACACGTCGCGGCCGCCGCCGTCGGTGGCGCGCTCGATCGATTTGAGGTCGGTGCGCCAGCGCTGGCGCGCCGCGGGATCGGCGAGGCGCGTTCCACACATCCGCCACGGGCCGCGCGTAGCGCGCCGAGCAGGTGGCCACGTGGGATCGTTGCACTCGGGAGCCGGCGATCGCCAGAAAGCCAAGCGATCGCGGCGAGCGCGGCGAGGATCGCCGCCGGGATCACGATCCAGGTGCTCATGGGGTCCTCGGGGTGGCGCGACGATACGCGGACTCGCCCGCGCGCGCGACCCGTCGCTAACAAAAGGGGGACGGGGGCGACCTGGCAGCCGGAGGTAAGAACCGTGCTGCAACTCGCAATCGCTCTCGCTCTCATGTCCGGCTCCGGGTCCGATGACGGCCCCCGCCGGGATTCCAACTTCGTGCTCCATGAATGGGGCACCTTCACGACGGTCGCCGGCTCGAATGGCGTCCAGATCGGGGAGCTCACCTACGACGAGGAGTCGCTCCCCGCTTCGTCTACGAACGCAACCATCCGCAGCGGGGCTTCGAGCATGTGAACGTGAAGATGGAGACCCCGGTCATCTACATCTACAGCGACGAGGAGCGCGAGGTGTCCTTGAAAGTTGGGTTTCCCAAGGGGCTGCTGACGCAGTGGTATCCGCAGGTGCGCGCGCTCGACCAGGGGAGAAGACCAAGACTACGGATCTGAAGAACGGCCTCCTCGACTGGGGAACGTTCATGGTGCTCGCGCCGAATCGCGGGCTCGACAAGCTCCCGGCGCTCGAAAAGGGGGATAGTTGGCAATACGCGCGGCAGACGAAAGCCAACGTTCTGCGTAACTGTGCCGCGAAGGTCGTCGGCGACCGGGTCGTCGCCGAGCACGAGCGCTTCCTCTTCTATCGCGGCCTCGGCGACTTCGAGCTCCCCGTGCGGGCGAGCGCCGCGAGCGACGCGTCGGTCACGGTCGAGAACCGCGGCACCGATCCGCTCGAGCGTTTCGTTGGTCTTCGCGTGACCAAGGACAAGATCTACTTCCGCGCGTTCGAGCCGCTCGCGGCCGGGGCGAAGGCGAGCATCGACACCGAGCTCGACGAGATCACGATCGACGGCGCGATGGACGAGGTGGCCGCCCGGCTCACGCAGGCCGGACTCTACAAGGACGAGGCGCGCGCCATGGTGAACACGTGGCGGAAGTCCTACTTCCAGACCGAGGGATTCCGGATTCTTTACTTCGTGCCGCGGCGCCTCACCGACCAGATCCTGCCGCTCACCGTGGATCCGGCTCCCAAGGAAACGGTGCGGGTCCTTGTCGGCCGCCTCGATGTGTTGCTTCCGGCACAGGAGGAGAAAGCCAAGAAAACGATCCAGTCCGCGAAGACGATCGAGCAGGCCCGGCTCGACCTCGGGCGCTTTGCGGAGCCGATCGTCCGGCACCTGCGCGATACGACCAACGATCCCGAGCTGCGCGCGCGAGCCACGGCGCTGCTGGCGACGGAAGACTCCGGTCGCTGAGCTAAGCAGGCCGCGGGTGCGCGAGGCGCATCCGCGGCCGTGCGCGTTATCGTGGGGGAATGCGAACGCGCATGCTCCCGCCATGGGCGACCCCCATCCCCGTTCTCGCCCTGGCCGCCGCCGCCTGCCGCGCGCCGCGCACCGGCGGCGAGATTCCGACAGGACCAATCCCAACGATCCTCGGGGCCGAGGACATGCGGCGCGTAATGTTGGTATTGCCTTTCGCCACCGATCCCGATCCGGCGGTGCGGGCGCAGGCGGCGATGGCGCTCGGGCGGATCGGTGACAAGAGCGCGCTGCCGACCGTGCGCGCGCTCGCGGCCGACCCCGACGCGCGGGTGGCGGAGGGGGAATCTTTGCTTGGGCCCTGCTCGGCGGCGATGGGCTCGACGAGCCCGCCGCGATGGCCGAGATGGGGCGCCGCCCCGAGGCCGGCGTGCGCGGCGCGGCGGCGTTCGCATTCGGCTTCGCCGGCAAGGAAGCCAACTTTCATTTCTGCGTCGACGTCTTCCTACGGGACTCCGACGCGCCGGTGCGCGGCGAGGCGGCGCTCGCGATCGCCAAGTTTCTGAACGACCGAAACCAACGAAAGACGCCGACGTGGGAAGGGCTCGCCCTGCGCGCGATCGCCGCGCTCGCAACGGCCGGATCCCAAGAAAAAGATCCGGAGGTTCGTTGGCGATTGGCCTACGCCCTGGCGGCGACATCGCGCCCCGAGGCGGGGAGGCGATCCTCGCGTTCACCAAGGATCCGAATTGGCTCGCGCGGCTGTTCGCGGCGCGCGGCCTCGGCCGGCGCGCGGGGACCGACGCGGCGCGCGCGGCGCTCATCGAGCTCTCGCGCGACTCGGAGGCGCGCGTGGCGTGCGAGAGCGCCTGCGGCGCGCGCGAGCCGCGCGGGGGCGAGATCTTCGCGGCCTACGCGGAATTGTTGGGTCGCAAGGAAACTTTCGTGCGCTGCGCGGCGCTGCGGGCCTTCACGCGCGGCGACGCTTCCCAATATTTGGATGTGGCCCTCGGCGCGATCGACCGCGGCGACGCCGATCCCGATCCTTGGGTTCGGGGCGACGCGCTCGTGGCGCGCGCGGCGGTGCGCGCCCCGACGCGGCCGCGCGCGTGAGAAGGGGCTCGCCGATCCCACCGCGGCGATCCGGATCCGCGCCGCCGAGGCGGCCGGCTACTTACCAACGAAAGAGGCGATCGTGCTGCTCGCCAAGGCGCTCGCCGATCCCAACTATCTCGTGGCGTCGGCGGGGGCGAAAGCGCTCGGCCGCGTCGACGACGAGGCGGCGCGGGCGATGCTCCGCACGGCCCTCACGCACGGGCGCGGGCTCGTGCGCGAGGACGCGGCCGAGGCGCTCCAGGCGCAAGCCCAACATTCCGCGGACCTCGCCGCCGACGTGCGCGCGCTGCTGGAATCGTTGGGTTCGGCGCGCGGGGCCGACATGGCCGAGCCGCGCGCCACGCTCATCGCCGCGCTCGCCGATGTGGAGGCGCGGCGCCGCGAGGCCGCGCAGAAGATCGTGAATCCCGCGGAGGCCGATCTCCGCACGCGGCTCGAAGTGGCGCTCCTCGATTGCGCGAGCGATCCCGATCCCACGGTTCGGGCGAAGGCGGCGGCCGCGTGGACCCGCCTCCTCTCCGAGACCCCCGAGCCGAAAGTTGGGATTCCGGCCCCCGAGCCGGTGATCCCGGGGGAACGCGCCGGCGTTCCGCCGCGCGCCGCGCGCGCGGATCCAAACGAACCGCGGCGCATTCGTGGTATCGCTCTTCGGGGAGGTGGCGCCGGTCCATGTCGAGAACTTCCTCCGGCTCGCCGAGGCGAAGTTCTACGACGGCACGCCGTGGCACCGGGTCGAGTTCAACTTTGTGGTCCAGGGGGCGATCACCTGGGCGACGGCACCGGCGCGCGCCCCGCCTCCGGCGGCACGCTGCGCGACGAGCTGAGCCCGCGCCCCTACCGGCGCGGCACCCTCGGCATGCCCAAGACCGACGTCGTCGACTCGGGGGATCCCAGCTCTTCGTGAGCGTGATCCCCACGCCCCACCTCGACGCGCGCTACACGGCGTTCGGGCAAGTGGAGGAGGGGCTGGAAGTCCTCGACGCGCTCGAGATCGGCGACCGGATCGACTCGGTGGAGATCCTCGACCGGGGCAACTGAGCGCCCCGCTACACCTGCCGCGACAAGATTGCCGATGACTTGCACGTCGTGGCTGGCCGCTTCCGGGCAACCGGGGAGCTGCATCTGTGAGAGTTCTTATTCCCGCACTATCGCTGCTCGGCTTGGCGGCCTCCAGTGCCGATCTTGCATGAGTGCATCCTCGAGCGCCAACGCCGCCAGCGCGTCGCCGAGGAGAGCCAGGTCCAGTCGCTCCGCCACCAGCTCGAGGACGCCCGCGCCGCCCCTCGCCGCGCTCGAGCGGATCGGCGATCGCACGGCCGACGAGGCCGATCGCCTCGCCCGCCTCGAGACGACCCTCACGACCCTCGGACACCAACTATCCGACTTCGACACGCGCGTGAACGCGTCGGCGCGCGCGGTCACGACCTCGAGGACAAAGCCAACAAAATCGAGCACAAGACCCACGAGGACGTCCAGTCCACCACGAAAGTGGTCGAGGCGGTCCAGGCGGACCTGAGCTCGCGGATCAAGAGCGCCGAAGGGCGCTTCGAGACGAGCATGAAGCGCCTCGAGTCGCTCGAGGCCGCGAGCCGCGAGGACCGCGACCTGGCCGCGATGCGCCGGGAATTGTTGGCTCCGATCGTCCAGATCTCCGGCGAGGACACCGTCGGCAGCGGCGTTCTGTTGTATTCGGACAAGGATCCCGACGCGAAGCAGGCGACGCTCGTCGTCTCCTCCTATCACGTCGTGCGCAACATCCTCGCGGAGTCGGCCTTGCCGCGCGACCGCGGGATCAAGATCTTCTTCTATCCCGACGGCTCCCCCGTGGAGGAGGCGGCCGACATGCTCGCCTACGACGAGGGGATCGATCTCGTTCTGTTGCGTTTGCGCGGAGACCACAAATATCCCGACGTGGCGAAGTTGATCGCGCCCGCCGACGTGCCGCACGTGACGGTCTTCACGCCGATCTACGCGGTCGGCTGCCCGCTCGGCAACGATCCCGTCCCGACCTCGGGGAGATCTCGAGCTCTGCGTAACAATGTGGCAAGCCACAATTACTGGATGATCAACGCCCCACCTATTTCGGGAACTCCGGGGGCGGGGTCTTCCTCACGAAGACGCGCGAGCTGATCGGCGTCTTCTCCAAGATCTACACCCACGGCTCGGGGCGCCCGACCGTGATCCCACACATGGGGCTCGCCACGCCGGCGCTGGCCGTGGCCGACTTCCTCGACAAGAACGGCTACGGATATGTGGTGAAGAGCGCCACCGCGCGCCGCGTGGAGGCGGCCGCGTCGCGCCCCGCCGAAAGCCACTGACGGAGAAGCACTGAGCGACTAGCCCAGCGCGCGTCGCGTTACCGGTCGAGCTCGATCCGGACCGACGCCTCCTGCTCCGGGGCGACCGCGCGCGCGCTTTCTTGGTCTTCAGGTAGGTCTCGAGGCGCGACTTCACATTGCCGAGCGCCTTCGACTGGGCCGCCTTGGGATCGGTGCCCTTGGCCTCGGCGCTCTCCGCGGCTTTCTTGGTCTCCCTCGTCGAGGATCTTGGCCGCGTCTTCGTTGATCTTCTTCGCCGCCTCATCGGCGTCGGCGCCGTCGGACGAAATCTTGTAATCGTTGATCACCACGCTCCACTCGCCGGGCGGGATGTTCTTGAGTTGGCAAACTCCCTGATCGTTGGTATTGCCCATCCGGCTCCCGAAGGAGGCCTGGAGCATCGGGAGTTGCATCCACACTTCGGGGGCAGCGGCGCGTCGTCCGCTTCGGTGTCGATCGACACGAACACACCCTTTCACGGGCGCCCCCGCGCGAGTCACCGTGACGCGGATCGTGCCCGGCTTGTCGAGGAAGAACTGGCTCCCCTCGGAGGGGCGCGCGCCTTCAGGACCGCGGGGGCGAATCCGTCGGCGCTCGCGACGAGCGTGTGCTCGCCGAGCTCGAGCGCGTTCAAAACAAAGTTACCTTTCTCGTCGGAGACCGCGGAGGGGCCGAGCCCGCGCGTGATCATCGAGAGGAGCTCGTCGGGATAGGCGGGCTCGGTCTCGCGCTCGAAGATCGAGGTGACCGTGGCGCGGCGAATGGCATTGCCGGCGTGATCGTTGACCGTCCCCGCAATGTTGGTCCCGCGCGGAATCTTGACGATCGCGCGCTCGACGCGCCCCTCGTTGAGGATCAGGTCGACGGCGTCGGACGGGGGCGCCCTTCCGCGCGGGCGATGATCCGGTAGCTCCCCCTTCGACATCGCGGAACTCGACCCGCCCTCGCCCGTCGGCCTGGGACTTCAGTCGGACGGCGCGCGACGCCTTGTCGCTCGGCATGAATCCCTCGGCCATCTTTTCCCACGATCGTTTCGGGCGTGCGTTCGTTTCGTTGGGATCCGGCGCCTTGGGTTTTCGTAGTCGAACATCCGAACTGTGGCATTCGCCACCGGCGTGGCGTCGTCCGCGTCCTGCACGAAGATCTCCACCATCGCGCCGCCGAAGTCGAGCTCGGCGCGGTTGGTCCCCTCGAGGATCTCGACGACGCGCCCGAGATCCGAGCCAGGGGCGTCGTTCCCCTTCATCATGGCCGAAGCCATCTGGATCGCCGCCTCCATGCCGCCGTCGCCGTCTTCGAGCGAGTCGAAGCGGATCGGCGACCCGGGGTCTCCCTTCTTCACCACATATGTGCCCGGCGGCACGGGTGGGAATGTAAACTTTCCGTCGGCCTCGGTCTTCGCGCGCACGTGGAAAGTAAACTTTCCGAGGAACGATCCCGCCTTGCTCTTCTGATGGAGCCCGAGCCAGTCCCCAGCGACCGGCTGCCCGTGGATCTTGGCATGGCCGCTCAGAACACCAAGATTCGAGAGGGTCATCTCGAGGCGCATCGACTCGGCCCCCGCGAGATCCACGGTCTTCGGCGCGGCCGAGCCCTTCTGCGGCTCGACCGGCGTGGGATCGCCGCGGCGGCGGCGCATCCCCTTGCCCGAGATCCCGCCGAAACCATCCATCGCCGGGGGCTCGGCGCGCACCACGATTCGCCCGGGGGTGAGGGCGGGAAAGCGGGCGATCCCCTCCTCGTCGGTCGCGCGCACGCCGCGCGTTAGTTGGGAAAGGACCTCGAGGCCGCGCTTGGGGTCGGAGGCGGCGGACTCGTCGATCGCTTCCTCCTTTCGTTGGGAAACTCGAGGGAGATCTGGGCGCCCGGGACCGGATGATTGTCGCGGTCGGTCACCAGGACCTCGAGCGAGCCGCTCGGCTTGAACTGGAGGATGCCGACGTCGGTCGTCTCGGCGAGCTTGAATGCCACATCCTCGACGACGATCGGCAGCCGATCCTTGCGCGAGGCGCGCAGGCGCATCGTCTTCTTTTTCTTGACGTTCTCCGAGACTTGGAAATCTCCCTTGGCGTCGGTCTCGGTGTCGGCGGGGGCCATCGACATCCCCTTCTTCGCCAGGATGAAGATCTTGACGCCGGCGGCGGGCTTGCCGTCGAAGTCGAGCACCCGCCCCTTCGCGAATCCCAACTTTGCGGGCTCGGGATTGTTGGGTTCCTCGGACTGGGCCTCGGCGCGCGCGGCGGCGGGCTTCGACTCACCAACGATCGGCGACGCCACGGCGACGTCGGTGTTTTTCTTGGGTTGCTCCACGCCGGCCGCGCGAGCCGCGTCGGCCTTGGGGTCGGCGGGGGCGGTCGAGGTCGAGCCGGGCGGGCGCGCCGACTCGGGGCCGAGCGACGTGGCGCCGCTGAAGAAGTAAACGAGCGCGACGGCCGTTAGCGCCAAGACGGCGCCGGCGACGAGGAGAGCACCCAGCGGCGAGATCGACCGCATCGGAGGATTGGTGTCGGAAGACAAAACGGCCCGCGACGATCCTACCCCCATCCCCGGGGGCACCAACGCCCGGGGGCGAAAGTCACTCTTTGGGGGCACGAAGACGCCGACGCACTCGACGGCGCCGTTCTCGCCGAGGTCGAACGCCATCACCGAGGCGTTCGCGACGCTCCGCTCGAGAATATTCTTGCGCAGCTCGGGCACGTCGAATCCCGCCAGGAACGCCAACAATACTTCGGAGTGGGCGACGGCGAAGAGCGGCCCCTTGGCCTTGGATCCCAACTTTCGGAGGTCGGCCGCCCCCGCTCTCCAGCGTTTGCATGCTTCGGCGAGGCTCTCCCCTTCGAGCTTCGGGTCCTCCCCTTCTTCCATTGGTTCACCAACCAAATGATCGCGGAGGTCCCCTCGGCCGGCGGCTTCCCGGGGTGAGCGCGCGCACCGCCTCGAGCGGCTCGCCCTCCACCTTGGCTCCAGCAGCTTGGGCGGCGAGGTCGGCGGTCTCGCGCGCCCGCGTGGCCGGCGAGTGATATAGTTGGTGAACGCCGGCGGCCTTCACGGCGTCGCCGAGCCGCGCCGCGTCCTTCTTGCCGCGGTCGGTGAGCTTGTCTTTGTCTTTCTCCGATAGTTTGGGATCGTCGCCGGTGGCGTTTCCCACCGATTGGCCGTGGCGCGCGAGGAAGAGACGCACGGTCCCGCCTTCGGCGCCGGGAGCTTGCCGATGTCGGCGAAAGGGCGCGACGCGGGGGCGCGGGCGGCTCGCGGTCGCCCCTGCGGCGGCGCGAGCGCGACGAGCGGTGCGAAGCACGCGAGAACGGGGAGCGCGAACGCGAGGTGGTGTCGATCCATGGGGCGCCAGGGTAACGCGCCGCGGGCAGGTCGCTGAGAGAGTGCTTCGCGCCCAGGCGCGAGAGATTCTGGCAAGAAGTGGTTTCACAAGTATCTCGATTGGCGAGCGCGAGGCGGCGTCGCTCAGCGCAAGGCGCCTCGCCGCAGGCGACCCGGTTGGGTCGCCGAGGACGAGGCAACGCAGCGATGGGCGACGCCGGCCGCGCGCAGCCCGAGAGACTTGGGAAACCACTTCAGATCGAGGCGGCGTGTCCGAGGCGTAGCCAAAAGCTACGCCGAGGACACGCCAACGATGAGATTGCCCAGAAGATCCGCACATGGGCCGAATGACATTTTCAGCGACCTGCTAGGTTTGGCGCGCCATGCCGCAACACATCGCTTTGGTCCTCGCGCTCGCGCTCGCCCAGAGCCCCGCGCGAACGCCCCAGGACGCGCTCCCCACACCCGAGTCTTTCTTTGGTTTCCGATCGGGGCCGACCGCAGGCTCGCCCCCTATCAGAAGATCGTCGAATACTTGGGGAGCTCGAGCGGCGCTCGCCCTGGATCCGGGTCGAGAATCTTGGGAAGACCACCCTCGGCCTGCCCCACGTGATGGCGGTGATCTCGACCCCGGAGAATCTGAAGCGCGCGGCGCGATGGCAAGAAAACGCGGCGGCGCTCCTCGACCCGCGGATCACCAACGAAGCGCGCGCGGCCGAGCTCGCGCGCGAAGGCAAGATTTCCGTGATGGTGACCTGCGGGATCCACTCCGACGAAGTGGCGGCGACCCAGACGGCCGCCGAGCTCGCCCACGACATCGCGGCCAACCGAAACTTGGGATTCGATCGCGACGCCGTCTTCAAGGACCTGATCCTATTGTTGGTTCCGTCGGTGAACCCCGACGGCCAGGAGATGGTGGCCGACTGGGTCGCCAAGACCGCAGGCACCGACAACGACGGGGCGCCGATGCCGCGCCTCTACCACGTATACGCCGGGCACGACGACAACCGCGATTGGTTCGCGTTCAACCTGGCCGAGACTCGCAACATCTCGAATGCCATCTATCGGACTTGGCGCCCGCAGGTCCTCGTCGATCACCATCAAATGGGCTCGCGCGGCGCGCGCTTCTTCGTTCCTCCCTATGGCGATCCGCTGAATCGCGCGGTCCATCCGCTCCGCGTGGCGGGGAGCGGCGCTCTTCGGCCAGGCGATCGCCTACGAGCTCGAGGAGGCGGGGAAGGCGGGGTCACCCACGATTCCTATTACCAAGGATGGTGGGAAGGGGGGCTCAGCCGCGCGCCGTGGTGGCACCACGGGATCGGGATCCTGACCGAGGCGGCGAGCGCCAACTATGCGAGCCCGGTGCAGCTCGACAAAGGGGAGCTCGAGGCGGGGGCGGATTGCCAACGATCACCGAGCTCCTCTCGCGCCTCCCCAATCCTTGGCTCGGAGGCACGTGGCGCGTCCGCGACATCTGTGATTACCAACGAATCGCCACCTTTGCGATCCTGAAGCTCGCCGCGCAGCGGGCCGATTCGATCCTCAGGAATGCCCACCGGATGGCGTCGGACTCGATCCGGCGCGGCGAGGCGGGGAGGCCGTTCGCGTTCGTCTTCCCGAGCGACGCGCGCGATCCCGCGGCGCGCCTGCGCCTCCTCGATATGTTGCGTTTGGGCGGAGTCGAGGTGCGGATCGCGGGCGAGGCCTTCACGGCGGGGAGCCGCCTCTTCCCGGCGGGGAGCGCGGTCGTCTCGCTCGCCCAGCCCTTCGGCCCCTATGCCAAGGATATGCTCGAAGACCAACATTACCCCGACTACGCGAGCGCGCAGCGCCCCTACGACATCACGGGGTGGACGCTGCCGCGGATGATGGGGGTCGAGTGCGAGCGGATCGACGGGCCGTTCGCGCAGCCGGCGGGGGCGATCCTCGCGGCGGCGCCGGCCCCGAAGCCAAGATTCTCGCCGAGCACGAAGGGGGCGCGATGGTTGGCGATCTCCCCACCTCCAATGACGCGTTCCGCGCGGCGATGCGCGCGATCGCCGAGCAGAAGGCGCTCCGGCGGGCGGGCGCGCCGGTCACGACGGAGGACGGGCGCGTGTTCCCGGCAGGCGCCTTCCTCGTGGATGCCAAGGATGTGCCCGACGGCGGCGGCTGGCTCACCTCGGGGCTCGCGGTCGACGTGGCGGCGATTCCCAACGATCCGGCGCCGCGCCCGGCGTGGCGTGCGCGGCCCCAAGATTGGGATCTACGAGGCGTTCGACCCGTCGATGGACAAAGGCTGGACACTGCTCGCCGTCGACCAATATGTGTGGCATCCGCAGCTCGTCCAGAACGGCGACGTGGCGGGCGCCCTCGCGCGCCTCGACGCGTTCGTGATCCCCGAGAGCCCGCCGGAAGTATTGTGGGATGGCGGCCCGAAGAGCGATCCCAAGCTGACGCGCGTCCCCTTTCCCAAGGAATACCGCGGCGGGCTGGGCGCCGAGGGGTGCGCGCGCTGCGGGCGTTCGTGGAGCGGGGCGGCACGCTGATCGGGCTCGGCACGAGCTGCGACTTCCTGATCGACCGGATGGAGCTCCCGATCACCAACATTCTGAAAAGTGTCAAACGGGAGGATTTCGCCTGCCCCGGCTCGCTCCTGCGGATGGAGTTCGCGGGCGACTCGCCGATCGCCTACGGGATGCCCGGCGAGGGGCCGGATTCTTCGCGTCGAACGTCGCGTTCAAGACGAGCCCCCCAACATCCGCTTCGGGCGCTCGACGATCGCCAACTTTCCGCTCGACGGGGATCTGTTGCTTTCGGGCTGGCTCAAGGGAGAGGAGAAGCTCCGCGGCGCGTCGGCGGCCGTGGACCTCACGATCGGCAAGGGGCACGTGGTTTTGTTGGGATTGCGCGCGGCAGCACCGCGCCCAGACCGACGCCACCTTCAAGCTCCTCTTCAACGCGCTGCTGCTCCCGTGCTGCGAGCCGGAGTAGCGGCGCGCCCGGGCGCATCGCCAAGAATACGCCGGTCAGGACGAGCGCCGAGCCGGCGACCAGGTGCGCGGTCACCGGCTCGTCGCGCACGATCGAGCCGAGCGCCACGGCGAGGATCGGCGTGAGGACGCTGATGAGGCCGCAGCGGGTCGCGTCCCAATGCCTCAAAAGCCAGAAATAGAGGAGAAAGGTGACGACGCTGCCGACGACCGCGAGGTAAACGATGCAGAGCCAGCCCGCCCGGGTCGACGGCGTGCGCACCCCTCGCCGAGCGCGAGCGCGCCGCCGTACAACACCAAGCATCCGATGGCGCTCGCGTTGGCGTTGAGGGCCACGGGGTGGATTTTCGTTCCCCACTTTTTCGAGACGGTGGTCGTGACCGCCGAGCAGATCGAGCCGCCGAGGATGGCCGCCACGGGGGCGAGGGTCGCCGCGCCGAGGCCGAGCTGATCCCAAGAAAGCACGGCGACACCAACGATCGCCGTGACCATCCCAACGATCTTCCGGAGGGTGAACGATTCGAGGCCGAGCGGCACCGCGACCGCGAGGGTGAAGAGCGGCATCGTGGCGAAGAGGACGCTCGTCAGCCCCGAGGCCAGGTGCTGCTCCCCCAATAGATGAGGCCGTAGTCGATCCCCATCCAAACGATTCCCACGAATAGCACGACTCCCCACTCGGCGGCGCCCGCGGCGCGGCACGCGCGCGATCCCTGGATCGCGAAGAAGATCGAGGAGGCGATCACGAATCGCAACCCCGCGGCGTTGAGCGGCGGCATCGAGTCGTAGCCGAACTTGATCGCGAGCCAGGTCGAACCCCACACGATCGTGCAGAGCGCGAACGCGATCGCGGGGAGCCACTCTCGAATCTTGGAGTTCACGGGGTCGAGCCGCGCAACCTACGGTTCGGGAGCGCCGCTGTGTATCGTGGGATCGAGCGCGCCTTGGAACTCTCGGTCGTCGTCCCCGCATACAACGCTTCGCCCCTTCCTCGAGGAACGATTGGCCCTGCTCGTCGTTCCTCGAGCGCTCGCGCCTCGACTACGAGCTCATCGCCGTCGACGACGGGAGCGCCGACTCGACCGCGGCGATCCTCCGGAATGCCAAGTTTCCGCGGCTCGTCCCCGTCTTCCTTCCCAAGAATCTTGGGAAGTACGCGGCGCTCGCCGCCGGGATGGCGCGGACGCGCGGGGATTGTTGCCTTTTCACCGACGCCGACGTCCCCTACGAGCTCGAGGCGATTCCCTACGCCGTATCGTTGGTGAACGGCCGCGGCTTCGACCTCGTGATCGGCGACCGCAACCTCGAGGGGAGCCGCTACGGCGCCGAGCTCACGCCGCTGCGGCGCGCCGCGACGGCGGCGTTCACGGTGTTCGTGCGGCTGTTCGTGACGAGCGGCCTCTTCGACACGCAGTGCGGATCTCAAGGCGTTCCGCGGCGAGGTCGCGCGCCGATTGTTTACATTGCTCCGCGAGCCGGGCTTCGCGGGCGACGTCGAGGCCTGCTACGTTTCGTTGAAGTACAATCTTGCGATTCGTAGGATTCCGTGCGGCTGCGCCACCAGGGCCCATCCACGGTGCGTCCCGTCCGCGACGGCCTCTCGATGCTCCGCGCGCTCTTCCGGATCCGCGCGAACCACCGCCGCGGGGCCTACGCGAGCGAGGAGCTCCGGCGGCTCGCCGCGCAAGATTACGGGTCGCCGGGTACATTGGCTTCCGCGGCGTCCGTTATCCTCGTTCGCGCGGCGCCCCCGCCCAACGATGCAAAGAATCCATGACGCGATCGAGTTCGCCCTCCTCCGGCACGAGGGCAGCTCCGCCGCCACAAGCCGGTCCCCTACGTCGTCCACCCGCTCCGCATCTTCGCGACCCTCGCCCTAAAGTTGGGAATTCGCGACGAGGCGACGCTCTGCGCGGCGCTCCTCCACGACACGATCGAGGACACGCGCACCGACTACGACGACCTCGAGTCGCGCTTCGGGAAGGAGGTGGCCGACCTCGTCGCGGCGATGACCAAGGATATGCGCCTCCCCGAGGGCGAGCGGGAGGAGGCGTTTCGCCTCCAGGTCGAGCGGGCGCCCTCGAGGCGCGGATCGTGAAGCTTTGCGACAACTACGACAATCTCACGGATAGTTTGGCTTTCACTCCGGAGAAGCGGCGCGAGGGGGCGCGGCGCAAGCGCCCGCACGTCGAGTCGATCGCGGCGACTCTCCCCGCCGAATACCAACTATTCTGCGACGAGGTCCGCGCGCTGCTCGCCCGCTGTCTCGCCTGAGTACGCGGCTCGCCTGACAGCGCGCCGGCCGCCGTGCTCGGGGGCCAGCGCGCAGCGGCCGAGGTCACTCCCGCGGGACGAAAAGGAAAGTCCCCGGGCGAATCGGGCGATAGTTGGCATCGACGGCGCGGCTCAAGCGGTCGATGCGGTCGGCGGTCTCCACGCGGCCGAGCCCGCGGCAGAGCGCGGCGGTCTCCTCGAGGCCGCCCATCTCGGGCAACGCCATGAATCCGTATTCTTTGTGTTCGACTCCGGAGATCACCCGCTCGAGCGCCGGCGCGCCGCCGAGGTCGTAGTCGTAGGCGACCGACGCGTCGTTGGCGATCAGGATCCCCGAGAGGAGCGAATATTCTTGGTATCCGCTCGTGAGCATCGGGCCGCGCTGCGCCGCACGAGGCGGAGTAGCTCCTCCGCCCCCAGCCCTGGGCGGCGAGGCTCTCCGCCCGCTCGGCGCGCGACGGGAGGCTCCACTCGGCCTGCGCGAGCGAGGCCGGAAGCAACAGAAGCGCGAGCGCCTTCGCGCGGAGCGCGAGCGGGCCATCGGAGACGAGCGGCGGGAGCGCGGAGGCGGCCGCGGCGATCCAGAGCGCCACGGCGGGGGCCATCCCATTGATCCCGCCGCCGAGCTTCGCGGAGGTCAGAAAGCAAAGAATCGCTCCCGCGGCGAGCGCGGGGGCGTCGAAACGCCAACGATCGCGCAGCGCGAAACCTGCGAGGAGCGCGATTGCGAGCGCGTGCGGGCGCAGCAGGAAATCGGTCGCGCACTCGAGCGCGAGCGCGGGGAGGATCGGATGGCGCGCGCCGAGGAGGATCGTGCGGGTGCTCCATCCGCCGCTCGCGAGATGGAGCGCGCCGCCCAGCGCGAGCGACGCGGCGCACGCGGTCGCGGCGTATACCAACCATCCGCGCCGCTCCCGAAGCAACAAAAGCGACACCAACATTCCGATCGGCACCGCGGCCGCCGGTTGCTTGGCGAAGGCGGCCGCGACCGCGAGCCCCGCCGCCCAGGCGAAGCCGCGCCGCGTGTCCATCGAGCGGCGACCCGCGACGAAGGCCGCCGTCATGAGCGCGATCGCCACCGAGTCCACCCGCGCCCATGGCAAGTATTCGTGGAAGATCCCAAGAAAGGCGATCCAGGCCGAGGCGGCCCAGATCCCGGCCGTGGGGCCGCGGCGGCGCCACGCGTCCCAACCCAACAAGAACGCCGTCGCGAGAACCCCAACGAAAGAGAGGGCGCGCGGCCAGAGGAAGCCCCCGCCCCCGATCTTCCACGCCGCGGCGAGGAGCACCGAGCCGACCGGCGGATACATGAACGTGAGCGCCGCGTCGCTCACGGGATTTGTGTAGGGATTGCGAAGCTCGAGGAGCTCCAGCCCCGCGCGGACCACCGCCCCTCCATCCGGTGCTGGAACGGGACGTCGCTCACGATCGGCGACAAACGCCACAGATTCCAGAGCGCGAGCGTGGCGAGCGCGGCGGTCGAGAGCCCCATCGCCGCGCGCGCGAGGCGGAAGCTCCGCGGCGATAGTTGGGAAACCGCGGCTCCGGACGCGGCGCTCACGCCCCTCCCGCCGGCGACTCGCCGCGGAGCCGCCGCGCGAGGCGGGCGAAGCGCGGCTCGGCGCGCGCGTCGTGGATCGCGATCTCGAGCGCGCGGCGCGAGCCGATGAGGACGCACAGCTTGCGCGCCCGCGTCACCGCCGTGTAGAGGAGCGTGCGGCGGAGCATCACGTAATGTTGGGTTACGAGCGGCACGACGACCGCCGGGTACTCGCTTCCTTGGGATCGGTGCACCGAGATCGCATAGGCCGGGACCAGGTTCGATAGTTGGGATTCCTCGAACGCGACGACGCGCTCGCCGAAGCGCACGGAGACCGAGCGCTTCTGGAGATCGAAGGAGTCGACCCGCCCCACGTCGCCGTTGAAGACGTCGCGGTCCACGTCGTTCTTGGTGGCCATGACGCGGTCGCCGAGCCGATATTGGCGATCGCCCGATCCCAACGATGCCCCCTCGGATTGAGCCGCGCGCGCAGCTCGCGGTTGATCCGGTCGACGCCGGCCTCGCCGCGATACATGGGAGAGATCACCTGGACGTCGGCGAGCGGGTCCAGCCCGAATCGCTGCGGGATCCGCTCGGTCACGACGCGGGCGACCGCGTTCAGCGTGTCGAGCGGATCGTCGCGGTCGTCGAAGAAGAGATCGCCCTCGCCGGTCGGCTGCCGCGCGAAAGTTGGCATCTCGCCGGCGAGGATCCGGTGCGCCCCGCGACGATCCCCGAGCCCGCCCCTTGGCGGAACACACGATTCAGCCGCACGACGGGGACCGTCTCGCTCTCGATGAGATCGTGGAGGAAGTTCCCGGGGCCCACTGAAGGCAACTGATCCGCATCCCCAACGAAAACGATCCGCGTCCCCGCCTCGATCGCACGCAACAGATGGGCGGCGAGCTGGATGTCGAGCATCGAGGTCTCGTCGACGATCACCGCGTCGGCGTCGAGCGGCAGGTGCTCGTTGCGCTTGAATTGGTTTTCGTGGGGATTGAACTCCAGCATCCGGTGGAGGGTGGAGGCCTCGGCGCGGGTCGCCTCGGCGAGGCGGCGGGCGGCGCGCCCGTCGGCGACGCCAACAATATCGTGCGCCCGTTCGAGCGGGCCAGGTCGACGATGAGCCGCACGATCGTCGTCTTGCCGACCCCGGGGCCGCCGGTGATCACCAAGATTCGGTCGCGCAGCGCCGCCTCGACGGCCGATCGTTGGTGTGGGTCGAGGGTGATCGAGGCGCGGCGCGCGCTCGCGTCGATCGCGCGCGCGTCGGCGAGCGGCGGCGGGAGCTTCGCCGCCAGCAGCGCGCGGATCCGCCGCGCGGCCGTCCGCTCGGCCGCCGCGAGCGGCGGGAGGAAGAGCGCGTCCCCCTCGTCGTCGCCCCCGGCCCAGGTCTCGCGGACGATCGACTTGCGCTCCACGTTCTCGTCGAGCGCCTCGAGCGCCTTGTCCTCCTCGATCCCCAATAGTTGGGAAGTGCGCGCGAGGAGGTCGGCGCGCGGAAGGCAACTATGCCCATTCCCGCGGCGTCGGCCAGCGCGAAGAGGAGCCCGCGCGCGCGCGCTCGGGCGAGTCGCGCGGCAATCCCAACTTTCCGGCGATCTCGTCGGCTTTTCGAAAACCGAAACCCCACACATCGTCGGCGAGGCGCCAGGGGTTCTCGCGCACGAGGCGGAGCGCGTCGGCGCCGTAATGGTTCCAAATGCGGAGCGCCGCGTTCGCGCTGACCCCTGATTCCCAAGAAAGGTCACGAAGTCGCGGATCCCGCGCTGGGAGGCGAGCGCCGCGGTGATGGCCTTCGCCTTCTTGGCGCCGATGCCCGGGATGCGGCGGAGCGCCGAGGGCTCGCGATCGATGAGCTCGAGCGCCCCCGCACCGAGCGCGTCGACGATCCGGGCGGCGAGCGCGGGCCCTACCCCTTCACCAGGCCCGAGCCGAGGTAGGCGCGGAGCCCGGCCGTCGTCGCCGGCGGCACCACCTCGACCGACTTCGCCCGCACCTGGCGGCCGAACTTCGGATGGTTCTGCCATTCCCCACGACGCGGAGCGCCTCGCCGATCCGCGCGCCGAGGAGGTTTCCCGTGACCGTGACATGGCGGCCGTCGGCCAACACCAACTCCACGACGCTGAATCCCTTGGCCTCGTCGGAGTGGACGACCCGCTCGAGCGCCCCTTCGAGACGCGCGGCGAGCGTGCCGAGGTCGGGGGCATCTTGCGGGGAATCACCCGTGGATTCTGCGCGATGGGAGGGGCGACCTGTAGGGGCGACACCGATGTCGCCTGCGGTGGCATGCGCGCCAGTCCGTTGCCAGGCACGGGAGGAGAGGCGTACAGTCTCGGCCCTTTTTCCCCGATATCCCACCCCCGAACCCGGGAGGTTTTCCGAGTGTCGATCAAGATCATCATTCGCCCGAGCGAATCGCTCGATTCGGCGCTGCGCCGATTCAAGCGCCAGTGCAACTATGCGGGAGTCTTCCGCCTCGCGAAGAAGGCGGCCTACTACGAGAAGCCCACAGAAAAGCGTCGCCGCGAAGAGCGCGAGCGCATCCGAACGATTCAGAAGGCGCAACGCATTCGCAACCGACGGTCGCAGAGTTAGCCGCCGCGCAGCCTCTCGCCCAAGGCGAACCGGCGCGCGGCCAAGACATGCGGCTGACAAGTTTTGCGCGCAGCCTCTCGCCCAAGGCGAACCGGCGCGCGCATCCCCGCGCAGCCTCTTGCCCAAGGCAACCCGGCGCGCGCGATCTCGGCGGAATCGCCGCCGCCGGAATGTAACGATTAGGATACTTGGGATGGGACACTCGATCGGCTCGAGCCCAAACCCACGCGCGGATGGCCCTCCTCCCAATCCCTACCTATCGGCGATTCCCGAGCGAATCGAACTCACCGCGTTCACCCCCGACGCGGGACGCCGCCTGGACCAGTTCCTCACCGCGAAGCTTCCTTGGCGCTCGCGGACGGGGATCCAAAAGTTGCTTTCCGAGGGGCGCGTCTTCGTCGCGTGGCCGGAGACACCACAAATCGAGGAGAAGGCCGACAAGCCGGCGGCGCGCCTGCGATACGGCGCGAAGGTGATCGTCCTCACGCCGGTCCCGCGGATCCCGCCCCCACGAATCTGGCCGAGCTGGAGGCGGGCCTCACGGCCCTCTATGAGGACTCGTGGATCGTTTGCGTCAACAAGCCGGCGGGGATGACCTCGCACCCGCGGGGCGCTTCCTCTACGGCACGCTCATCTCGATCCTCGCGTCGCGCTACCGGAGCGACGACCCCGAGAAGGACGTGATCCCCCATTTGTGTCATCGCCTCGACCGCGAGACCTCCGGTGTGGTGGTCTGCTCGAAGAACGACGACATCCGCCACAAGATGGGCAAGCAGTTCGAAGGGCGTGAAGTCAACAAAACATACTTGGCGATCGTCGAGGGAGAGATGGAGAGCGACGACGGCGCGATCGATTTTTCGATCGGCCGCGACACCTCGACCCCCGTCCAGGTCAAGATGGGGGTCGCGCGCCACGGCGGGCAGCACGCGCTCACCCGCTGGAGCGTGCGCGAGCGGGCCGAGGGCTTCACGCTCGTCGAGTGCAAGCCGCTCACGGGGCGCCAGCACCAGATCCGCGTGCACCTGGCCGCCATCGGCCACCCGATCGTTGGTGACAAACTATACGGCCCCGACGAGCGCTGCTTCACCGACTTCATCGATGGCCAACTATCCGCCGATGCCAAGAAAGCGCTCCGGATGGACCGCCACGCCCTCCACGCGCACGCGATCGAGTTCGAGCATCCCGTGAAGAGGAGAGGATGACGGTGGTCGCGCCGCTCGCCGCCGACATGGCCGAGTTCCTCGAGCATGCGCGGCTCAGGCGCCCCGAGGCGATGCCCTGGCGCGCCCCCGACTCGCGGAGCGGCCTCGATTTCAGCGCCCTCGACGAAGGAAAACCGGGCTCCGAGTGACGGAACCCCTGACCATGGTTCCCCCGACGCCCAGGAGCTCGCGCGCTCGCTCGGACCGTTCGCGGCGTTCGTGGCCGCGACTTTCGACCGGAGCGGATTGCCACTGATCGTGGGCTCGGTCTGCGTCGCGGTGGGGATCGCCGGCGGTAATCCGGTCCTCACGATCTCGCTCGGAACGTTGGGAATGATCGCCGGCGACCTGGCGCTCTACGAGATCGGGCGGCGCGGCGGGCCGCGGACCGCCTTCATGGCGCAATTGTTGCGTCCGCTCAAGCCGCTGCGCGCCACCGCGCGAGCGATCCTAAGGAAGCGCCCGGGGCTATCGTTGGTGTTCGGCCGATATGTGGCCGGGGCCGGGATCCTCCTGCCGATGCTCGCGGGCGCGTTCGGCCTCGCGCGGAGGCGCGCCTACACGCTGCTCATCGCCGGTTCGATTCTTTACGTCGTGCCCTGGTGCGCCATCGCGTTCATCCTCGGGCAGCGCTTCCAACCCCTCATGGAGGAGCTGACCCACGACCTCGTCTGGTTCGCCATCGCCGGGATCGTTGGGGTCGTCGGCTGGTTCGCCTACCAGCGCGTGCGGCGCAATGCCAAGAAAGCGGCGGCCCATCCGCAACACCACACGGGACGGCAGCCGCCGCGCGCGTGAGCGGGCGCTAAGGCTCCAAGACCAACTTTCGCCAGGGCGAGGCCGCCTCGGCGGACTCGTCGCGCGCGCCGAGCGCCTCGACGCGAATCGCAACGATGCGATGGTTGACGCGCGTCGACTCCTCGGTGAGCTTCGCGATCCCGGCCCAGAAGGATTCCGCGGGGATCTCGATCTTTGGGCTCGCGAGGCGGGCGGGACCCGCGTCCTCGAGCGTGATCGACCACGCGCCCTCGCCAGCCGGACGTAGCTTTTCCTTTGGGAAGACCACGCTCCACGGACCCGGCGCGACCGCAGGCCCGGGGGCGAAGCGGATCCGGTAGCGGGCCGCCCGCGGCTCGTGGCGAAACACGATCTGGGATCGCAGGCGCATGGCGAGCGCCGCACCCGCCGCGGGGGCGCGGATCTCGATCTCGGGCATCGAACGCAACAATTCTGCCCCTCGACGGCGCGCGCGTTCGCGAACCGAACCCCAAGAATCTCCGGCTCGAGGAGCCACTCGACATCGTTGGGAGCGAGGGCGATCGTGCCGATGGGCGTGCTCCGTTCCCCATGGGAGGTGATCCAAACGGCCGACGGCGCCGGCCCAGGTTCCCGCTCCACGCGCGTGAAACGGATCCCAGCGATCGCGCGCCCCGGGATCGGCTGCGCGAAGCGGAACGCGGCCGGATCGTTGGCATCGCGCGCGAGCGACGGGAGCTCCGCCGGAATCGCGCCGATCTCCGGGCCCAATGCCACGTATCGATCGCCGTGCGCTTCGAACAATTGCACGCGGCCCGGACCGTTGCGAATCCACTCGAAGCGATCGATCGCCGCGGGGCCGGCGCACCAGGAGACCCGCCGCCGCTCGCGCGAGAACGGCGGCGAGAGGGCGAACTCTACGTCGTAGCCCAGCAGCGGGCGGTCCTGGTCGACGATTTCGGGATCGATGGCAATGAAACGGACCCCCGCCGGACGCTCGCGCGAAGCCGCCTCGAGCGACTCGACGCGGCCGCGGACGATGTCGCCGAGCGCCCACTCGGCCCGCACGCCGCGGATCCCGATCTCGGTCTGGATTAGAAAGTGGGGAAGCAACAAAAGGATCGAGAGGCGCGCCGGGTTTTCTTGGTGTCGAGCGCGGCGAGGCCGAAAGCCGCGGCGGACCCGAGCAGCGCGCCGGGGGCGTAGAAGTGGCGCCCCGCGAGGACGCCGACCGCGTAGGGCTGTGTCAGCAGGACGAGCGGGAGGAGCGCCGCCGCGAGAGCCGCGAGCGATAGCAAGAATCCGGCGCGGGCGATCCCCCGCCGAGCCAGGCCGCCGCGGCGATTGGGATTCCCAAGAATGCGAGCGCCGCGGCGCGCTCGAGGCCCGTCCCGTCGGTCGGCTCGAGGCGCCACGAGACGAGGCAAAGCAACGATTCGCCGAGGTTCCAAAGGATCGAGAGCGGATCGAAGGCGCGGAGCGCGGGGGCGAGGGCCACCGTCCGTCGAAATGGGAGGTCCGCAGAATCGACGCGACCACGACCGCCGCGCCGAACACCAACGATATTCGGACCCACTCTCGCGCGCCGCGGCCTCCGATCGCCCCCGCCGCGAGGAGGACCGCCGGCAGGAGCGCCGGCGCCGACTCCTTCGAGAGGCAAGCGGCCAAGACCCACGCTCCGCAGAGGAGGTCGCGATGCCAAGAAACCGCGCTTCCCACCTTTTGCAGCGCGCGGATCGCGAGGAGGATGAACACCACGACGAGGACGTCGCCCCCGCGACGATCCAACTCAGCGCCTGGCTCGTCCCCGGGAGCGTGCCGAAGACGAGCGCGCCGAGGCCGGCGGCCCGCTCCGAGACGAAGCCCCGAAGGCAACGATAGAGGAGCCAGGTCGCGGCACCGTGGAGCGCGATCCACGCCGCGTGGAACACCACGGGGCTCACGATCGCCCCTGCACCGCGCGGATGCACCAAACGGTCAGCCAAAGGACCGGCCGATAGTAGTCGCGCAGAACTGTGGTATTCGCGGCGAACGCGTCGGGGAGTCGTCGCCGACCCCGGGGGCCTCGAGCCCGAGCCAGAGCCCGCACCGCGCGATGAGTTGGTAATCGTCGATGCCGAACGGGAGCCGCAGCGTCCATAGGTGGGTTACGATCGCGAGCGCGACGGCGAACCAACCCCAACGATGGCCGGCGATCAATCGGCCTGTTCTGCATGTCGACGAAGACGTCACGGCGGGGCGCGAGTCTATCATTCGAGCGGGGAGGCCGATTGACCCGCCCGCGCCCGAGCCGAGCCGGCTGCTAGTCGACCATGATGTGCTTGAGGGCTTCCTCGAGGCTCGTCGTTCCGTCGTTCACGAGCTCGATCGCTTCCTCGGCGAGCGTGCGGAGCCCCTCGCGCCGGGCGATTTGTTGGACTTGCACTTCGGTGCCCCCTTCCGTGATGGCGCGCCGGATGTCGCGGCTCTTCACCATCATCACCTCGAACATCGGGCGGCGGCCGCGATAGCCCGAATTGTTACATTTGTCGCAGCCCTTTCCGCGGAACATCTTCTCGACGGCGGCGAGCGTCGCGCGGTCCGCGTCGGTCTTCTCCGCCTCGGCGACCGGCACTTCTTCCTTGCAGTTCTCGCAAATCTTGCGAAGGAGGCGCTGGGCCACGACGAGCTTCACGGCCGAAGCCACCAAATAGGGCTCGATACCCATGTCGACCAAGCGCACGACCGTGGAGGCGGTATCGTTGGTGTGCAGGGTCGACAACACCAGTGTCCCGTGAGCGCGGCTTTCACCGCGATCGCGGCCGTTTCGAAATCGCGCATCTCACCGACGAGGATCACGTCGGGGTCCTGGCGCAAGAACGAGCGGAGCGCCACGTCGAACGTGAATTGATCGCGGGGCGCACATTCACCTGCGTGATGCCGGCCAAACGATACTCGACCGGGTCCTCGGCCGTCAGAATGTTGACATCCGGCTCGTTCAATTGTTGCAAGATCGTGTAGAGCGTCGTCGTCTTGCCCGAGCCGGTGGGCCCCGTGACCAGAATCATGCCGAACGGGTTCTCGATGGCCTCTTCCACCATCTCGAGCGCGCGCTGGCGGAATCCCAACTGATCGACGCTGTTCTTGAGCTGCCCTTGACCAAGAATACGCATGACCACCTTTTCGCCGTAGATACTTGGCAAGGTGTTCACGCGGAAGTCGACCTGCTCCGTGTCGCTGATGGCATATTTGATGGCGCCGTCCTGCGGGACGCGCTTCTCGGCGATGTTCATCGAGCTGAGGATCTTGATGCGGCTCGTGAGGGCCGACCGGATCGTGTTCGGGAGCCGGCGCACCTCGGACATCGAGCCGTCGACGCGATAGCGCAGGCGGATCTCCTCCTCGAGCGGCTCGAGGTGGATGTCGCTCGCTCGCATGGCGATCGCCTCTTGGAGCATCCCGGTCACGAGGCGCACGATCGGAGGATCGAGGGGATTCACCTCGAGTTTCGGGACTTCCTTTTCCTCCAGCTTCTCATCCTGGCATCGCCGCCGGCCTCTTGGACGGCGCGCGTCATTTGTTCGCTGAGACCCTTCAGGTCAACTTTCTTGGCGGGGGCCCGGGCTTCTCGGCCTTCTTCGCGGCGGGGGCGGCGCCCGAGCCGGACGGCGCGCTCGCGGGGCCGAGCCTTCCCACCATAGAGTCGTGTGAGGGCGCGCTCGACCGCCTCGGGTCCCGCGATGCACACCGAAACTTGCAGTCCGGTTTGTTGGGCAATGCGCTCGGCGACGCGCCGATCCTCGGGGCTCGCCGTGGCGATCTCGAGAGTGTTGCCAGTCTTGCGAATCGGCACGCACTTGCCGCGGCGCGCGGCGCCGGCGGGGACGAGCTGCGCCATCGAGGGCTCGATCGCGACGCTATCGAGCTGAACGCTCGGCAGATTGAACTGCCGCGACAGCATGTCGACGAGCTGCTCCTCCGACACCCAGCCGCGCCGGACGACGATCGCCCCGAGCAGGTCATTTGTTTGCTTTTGCTCGGAGAGCGCCTGGTTGAGCTGCTCTTCCGAGACCAATCCTTCGGTGACAAGAATCTGTCCGATCTTTTCCACGGCGCGAGGGACGTTATCGGCCAACCGATCGAAACGGGGTGAGCCGAGACCAAGAAAACGACCGGGGCGGCCTGCTAGTCCTTCAGCCTCGGCGTCTCTTTCTTCTTCTTGTATCGGCTCCCGAAGAGCGCCTCACGCCGCTTGAGCCGCTTCATGGCGAGGTAGCCCTGGCGCCCCCGACTCTCTTCAACGCCTCCTCGGCGCGCGGCCGGAGGAAGACGTTGTATAGCGCCTTGATGAGGACCGGGATCGCCGACTGGATCTGCGCGTCGCCGAGGGCTTCGACCGCGGCCTGGCGCACGGTCACGTCGCCCTGACCGCAGACCTCCGTGAGGCGCTCCACAACTTTTTCCTCGGTGCGGGCGAAGCCTCCGAGCGCTTCGATCGACGCGAGCTGGACCTCCACGTCCTCGTCGTGGCTCACCTTGAGCAGCGGCTCGACGACCTTGGGATCCTTCGACGCCTTCAGCTTGCCGGCCGAGTAGCGCTTCACGCTCGCGGATTTGTGGGCGAGCAATTCCAACAAAAGTCGGTGTCCCCGAGGCGCTTGTCTTCCACAAGGAAGTCGTGCGCGCGGCGGACGTTGCGCCCCAGTGCACTCCACATAGGTGCGGATGAGCGGCACCACGGCGCGCGCATCCTTGGCTTCGGCGAGGGCGATCGAGATGGAGGCGAGAAGATTCTTGTCATGGGTTTCGGCGAGCGAAACCAACACATCGCCGCGCTCCTCGGGGCTGAACGCGAGGAGCGCCTCGATCCCGGTCCGGCGGAGGCGGCGGCTCGTGGAGCGGCAGAGCGCCGCGAATCCTTCGAGGGCGCGCGGCTCGTGCGCGTCGCCGAGAACTTTGGCGATCGCCGCCATCGCATCGAGCACGTCGGGGGCGGGCTTCAGCTCCTTCGCGTGATGATTGAGGTAGTCGAGGAAGAGTACCGTGAGCTCCGACTGGAAGATGCGGTGGCCGGCGAGCGCCCCCAGCGCGCGCTCGCGGAGCTCCCTTCCTCGCGCAGCGCGATCCCAACTAAATCGTCTGCGGCCTGCGGGAAGCGCGCGAGGATCTCGACCACCGCGCGCCGAACGCACAATCCCGGATCCTTGACGAGCTTAACGATCGACGGGATGCACGCCTCCCGCTGGAGCTGGTGCATCGCGCGAACGGTGGCTTCGCGCACCGTGGCCGCCTTGTCGCGCAGCAGTCCCGCGAGGATCGGCGCCGCGTCCGTGCCGCAGAACCGCGCGAAGAGCTCGACCCCCTGCTTTCGGATCTCGTCGCGGCGTTCCCCAAGAAAAGGGAGGAGGAACGTGGCCGGCAGGTCCTTCACGGCGCGCAGGCCGTCCCACGCGGCGCGCGCGAGCATCGGCTCCGGGTCCACCACCAATGCCATCAATGTCGTGACGGCGTCGGCGCCCCCGCGGCGCCAAGCCGACGAGCCGCCTCCGCGCGGACCACGACCGGATAGTCGGGGCCCACGAGCTCCTGGGCGAACTCGAACGGCACGAACGACACAATCCCCGCGATCGACTCTCGCGGCAGCGCCTCGAGTTGCTTGGGATTCTCCTGCACCGCGCGACATGAGGGCGCGCTCGCCGATGCGCGAGACCGCGTTCGACGGATCGCGCGCGCCGCGCAGGAGCATCGGGAGCGCCGCCGGCTCGAGGCGCTTCGCGAAATGCGATACCACCAATGCGCGCCGCAGAGTGTTCTCGCACGAGAGGACGCGGGCGAGCGCACGCAACGTATCCTCGCCGGGGATGTCGCGCAGGCGGGTGAGGATCTCCTCGTTGAGCCCCACCTCGGGGCCGGCCGCGACGTCGGCGAGCAGCTCGTACGCCTCCGGCGATTTCCCGGCGAGCATCACATCCATCGCCTTGCGGCGCGCCTGGTTCTGCGGAGCGCTGGTGAGCACTTCCGAGAGCCCGGACCAGTTGTTACGTCGGGCAAGATCTCCGATCTGCTCGAAGACTTCCGTGTCCGCCGACTTGGCCATGGCTCAGGTGGCGTACGCCGCGGCGTCGACGGCCGCACCCTCGCCGAGGGCGCGCAGGATCTCGCGATCGACCCCCGGCGGGATTTGGAAGAGTGTGGTGACTTCGCGAGTGAAGAGGGGCGCCGCCGGCTCGCACCCTGATCGATGAGGACGTGGGCCACCTGGCTCGCGAATCCCACCAATTGCGCCAGGCTCGGCAAATCGGAGGGGCGGGAGTGGTGAGCTTCGCGACGCTGATGATGTCGGGGGAAAGGTTCCATTGCGTTCCCAACAATCCGCCGACGGCCGCATGATCGAAGCCGAAGGCCTCGCGCTCGGCCTGACCGCCGCGGGGCCGCGACCGCCGACGGGTAGGATCACCGACAGGTAATCGGTCTTGAAGCTGTCGATCATCACGAGGCGGCCGATGTTGTGGAGGAGGCCGCACGCGGACGCGGCCTCGGCATCGGCCGCGCGGAAGGCGCGCGATTTCTTGGCAATCTCGCGCGCGGCGACCGAAGTGAGCGTGCAGTGCCGCCAGAATCGGCCGAGGTCGAATCCGTATTGTTGCTGTAGGTGCGTATACTTGGCAACGAGGCTCGTCTGGATCGCGAGGTCGCGGAGCTTGCGCATTCCGATCACGGCCGCGGCGTTGGCGAGAGTCGGGCGCGGCACCCGAACGCCATAAATCGCAGAGTTGGCGATCTTGAGACAGCGCGTGGCGAGCCCCGGATCGGCCTCGACCACCTTCACGGCGTCGGCGAGCGAAGAGTTGGGATCGGCCACGATCTCCTGCAGCCGCAACAGCGCCTTTGGAATCGTTGGTATCGCGACCGTCTTGGCAACCAGGTCTTCGAGTTCCCCACAGCTCCGCCTCTTAGCCCCGATAAGTGGGCTTCCCGTTTCGACATACGTCTTCCCGCCTGGATATCGTCGCGCACGGCGCGCGGGCTGAAACGGGGGCGAGCCCCGGCGCTCCGCCAGGGCTCGTGTGACTCTGTTATTCCGTGGGCGCGACCGAGTGAGCGCCGCGACCGAGTGAGCGCGCGGGCGGTCGGCCGAAGGCCGGAGCCTCGCGCGAGATATGACTGCCGGTCGGCCGAAGGCCGGAACCTCGCGCGCGATATGACTGCCGGTCGGCCGAAGGCCGGAGCCTCGCGCAGAGAATTACAGCAGGGTTCCGCCCGCTCGGCGGACCGAGCGGACGCCCTAGGCGCCGGGGTCGGCGGTGTAGGGCACGACGAGCCGATAGTGGTCGGTTTGGGCGAGCGGGTCGACGCTCCACCTCGGGGTGCTGGCGCACGGCGACCCTCCGCGCTCATCGAAGACGAGGGCGCGGCGTCGGTCGCCAAGTTTCCATCGTTAGCAATTTTTCCGGCGAGGTGCTTCGGCATGAGTCACCCCTCCCTAGGCCCGGGAAGCGATCATTGTTGGGATTGCGAGGCATGGTGGCCACGCGACGTCGGTGTGAGTGCCCGGGCTTCTTGCGGGCCAGGCTAGCCGTGCACTCGAAAACGGCGCAAGACATTTGATCGCGCCAGCCCCTCCGAGGTTCCGCGGACTAGTGTTGCGCGCCCCGCGAGATGCGTCGGTCCGATCGGGGGCGCAGCCGTGGGCCACGGCGAGAGTTGCCACGAGAGCCAGGACGAGGATCAGCCCGGAGCGCGAGGAGCTCGCGGCGCAGGGAGCGTCGGGGTCATGGCGCGGCCCGCCGCAACCGAATCCGCCGCTGGAGCGCGAGCCACGCGACTCCGATGGCGGTCGCGGCGAGCGCCGCGGGAATCGACGTGACGAGCCACGCCTCGAGAAAACCAAGAATCGTGAGCCCTACGGCCAAGCCGATGACCCCTTTCTCCGGCGTCGCCGCCGAGTCGCTCGCGCTCGCGGCCGAAGGGGAACGGGTCGGGGAGCTGGGCCACCGCGCGGTCCAACACCAACCATCCGACGATCCCAACGATCGGGGCGTGGAGCGCCGCGGTCGCGGGGCCGCGGATCACCGCGTCGGTCACCACCAAAGCCAACCATAGGGGAGGGCCAGGACCGCGATCGCCGCCTTGAAGACCCCCGACCGCAGGCGCTCCGGGCGCGCGATCGGCGCGGTGTCGAAGAGCCAGCGCGCCCGCGCATGGCTCGAGCGCGATAGCAACAAAACCGCGGCGGGGAGGTAGGCGTTCGCCACGAAGAGGAGGACGTGGACGAAGAGGCCCCTTTCCTTGGGATCCTCGACGGCGGCGCCGACGACCAGCAGCGCCGCGGGGAACGCAAAGATCGGCGCGGCCCGGAGAGCGAGCTCGCTTTCGCGGGAGATCGTGTCGAGGGTGAAGTCGAAGGTGGCCCGCTCGTCGGCGGCAACACACCGCTCGGCGACGCGGCGGCGGAGAGACGACGGGGGCCGCGACCCCGCGGCGCACGCGGGCCGCGGGCGCCTCCCAAGAATCCGAGCGCGAGGGCCCCGCGGAGCCGAGGAGGGCGAGGAGGGGAGCTCGGATAGTTGGCTTGGGATCGCGGAGGCGGCGCCCGCGGTCGCGAGGACTTCCCGCGAACCAGGCCGGCGGGAATCCCAACAATAGGGTCCCGGCGTCGCGGATCGCGCGCCTGAGCTCGGGCATCGGCCGCACGCCGGCGAGGAGAGCCGCGACCAACAGGACTCCGAGGAGGAACGAGACGAGCGGCCGAGCACGCAGCCCGAGCGCACTCCGCGCGAGGCACCCCTCTAGCCCCGCGGCCAGGGCGGCGAGGACGAGGGTCTGCTGGAGCGCCGCGAGATAGGTGGCGATCCCCGCGGACACGCTTCCCAACGCCACCCCCACATAGGTGGTAATCGGGATCGCGGCCGCCGACGTCCCGAGCACGACATAGGTGGCCGCGTGGAGCGCGCGCGCCGCCCCGCCGTGGCACGCGTCACGGGGAGGCCGGCGAGGCGGCCGTCGCCCAATCGCAACAATCCTGACGCCTCGGGGCCGAGCACCAGGACCGTGAGCGTGGCCACGAAGGTGAGCCCCGCCACGAGGAGCTCGAACGGCGGAAGCCCCATGAAGAGTAGGGCCCCGCGCCGACGGAGAGCGATGCCTGGAAAGGGCGCCTGTCGTCAGCGCCGAGCCGGCCTGTCGGCGCGGCGAGCCTCCGAAGAAATCGGCCTTGAGGTAGGCCTCGAGGAGCGCCCGGAGGCGATCCCACTCGATGGACTTCGACGGGCTCATTGTCTTCGCAACGCTGTCATGGCGACGCCGATTCGGAGCGAATCTCGCCGGGGCCGCGCGATCCTAAGTATCGCGCGGCGCGATTCCCACAAAAACGCCGGGCGCCCCGCTCGTCATCAGGGCGCCCGGCCGGGTAGCTCGGCTAAGCGGTCGCGGTTTGGGCGAGAGCTTGCGCGGAGTCAACCGCCGCGCGCCGGTTCGTCTCGCTCGAGAAGCCGCGCGGCAAGATTAGATGCCGCGCACGCCGGCGGCTGAGGAGGCGGCGGCGCAGCATGTGGCGAAGTCGTCGTCGGGCCATGGCTAATTTCCGATCAGCATTGCTGCGATCCGATCAGCACTGGCTGAAGCCGCAGGAATGACACTTCACACAACCTTCCTGGAAGGCGAGGTCGAAGTTGCATTGGGGGCACTTGACCTTGAACGCCGTCTTCGCGGGTGTCGCCGCCGCAGCGACCTTCGCGGCCTCGTCGGCCGGCATCGCCAAGTCGTCGGGATTCACCTCACCCAACAAAAGCGCTTTCAAGCCGAACTTTTCTTGGCGTTGAGGTAGCGCGAGAGGGCCTTCGCGAGACCATCGGCCAACGAAAGGATCCGGCCGTCGCGGCTCGGGATCGAGAGGCTCGGAGCCGATCCCCTCGAGCTGGTTCACCACCATATCGAGCGATCCGTTGCATCGCAGGAAGAGCGAGATCATCCGGCAGATCGCCTCGAGATCGGAGTTGGCGATGTCGCCCCCTTCCCGAGTTGCGCGAACACCTCGCGCTCGCGCTCGATCCGCGCCTCGACAGCAATCTTGACATGCATGTTCCCGAACGGAGTCATCTGCCGGACGCGGAGGCTCGGCATGATCTCGGGGAGACGCACGGGGGCGAGCGTCGTCTGAGTCTCGGCGGGCGCAGGCGCCGCGGTCGCGACGGCAGAGACCCGGGGACGGGGGCGCCCGTCGATAGTTGGGATTCGCTCGAGCCGGGGCGTTTGGTCGTCGTGAGCGCCATCGGCTGGCGGTCGCGGCAGCCGTCGCGATAGACCGTGACCCCCTTCACGTTGAGGTCGATCGCCATCTCGTAGATCTTGCGCACGTCGTCGACCGACGCTTCGTTGGGGAAGTTGATCGTCTTCGAAATGCTGGCATCGCAGTGCTTCTGGAAGGCCGCTTGCATGCGCATGTGCCATTCGGGAGTGACGTCGTGGGCGCAGACGTAGACCTGGCGCACCTCCTCGGGGATCTCCTCGAAGTCGTGGATCGAGCCGACGCCCGACGATGCGCGCCGCGAGATCGTCGCTGTAGAAGCCGCGCTCCTTGGCGACGCGCAGGAAAGCCTCATGGACCTCGGCGAGCCGCTGGCCGTCGAGGACCTGGCGGAAGAATGCCAACGAAAAGAGCGGCTCGATGCCGCCCGAGCAGTTCGCGATGATCGAGATCGTGCCCGTGGGGGCCACGGTCGTCGAACAGGCGTTGCGCATCTTGCGCCCCTTTTGTTGCCAAGAGCTGCCGGGCCAGAAGGGGAAGCAGCCGCGCTCCTCCGCGAGGATCTCGGAGGAATCGTGCGATTCGTCGTTCAGGATCTGCATCACCCGCTCGCCGAAGGCGCATCCTTCATCGGAGCAATAGGGAGAGCCCCATCTCGTAGAGCGCGTCAGCGAAGCCCATCACGCCGAGGCCGATCTTGCGATTGCCGAGGCACATCTCGCGGATTTCGGGGAGCGGATAATTGTTCACTTCGACGACGTTGTCGAGGAAGCGGACGCACTCGCGCACGCACGCGCGGAAGGACTTCTCGTCGAGGCGAGACTCCCCGCCGTCGTGGGTGATGAACTTCGCCACGTTGATCGAGCCGAGGTTGCAGGCCTCGAACGGCAGCAGCGGCTGCTCGCCGCACGGATTGGTGGCTTCCATCCGCCCGATGTGGAGGGTCGGATTCGTGGCGTTGATCCGATCGATGAAGATCACGCCCGGCTCGCCCGAGCGCCACGCGTGCTCGATGATCAGATTCCACGATCTCGCCGACCGTGACGACGGAGCCGTCGGCGCGCGTGAGCTCGGTCCACTCCCCTGACCGCGGATTCATGATCTTGTGGGGGCGTCTCGCGTCGGCGCGCAGCTGCGCGATGTACTCGTCGGTCACGCTGATCGAAATATTATAGTTGGTGAGCTTGGTGAGGTCGTCCTTGATGGTGATGAAGCCGAGGACGTCCGGGTGGTCGACGCGCAACATTCCCATGTTGGCGCCGCGGCGGAAGGCGCCCTGCTGGATCGCGTTGGTGGCGGCCGAGAAGACTTGGATGAAGGAGAGCGGCCCTTCGGTGGTTCCACCCGAAGACTTCGACCTGGTCGCCGCGCGGGCGCAGACGCGAGAAGTCGAAGCCGGTGCCGCCGCCGGATTTCTGGATGAGCGCGGTGGCCTTGATCGAGGAAAAGATGCCTTCGATCGAATCCTCGACGGGAAGGACGAAGCAGGCGGACAGCATTCCCATCTCTCGGCCGGCGTTCATGAGCGTCGGCGAGTTCGGCATATAGGTGCCATCGGCCATCAGCCCGTAGAAACGGCGAGCCCAAGTCTCGACGCGCTCCTCGGGCAGCCGGGATAGCTGCGCTCGGCCGACGCGATCGTCGTGGCGACGCGCCAAAGGAGATCGCTTGGGATCCTCCGCGACGCGCCCCTTCTCATCTTTCTTGAGGTAGCGCGCCTGGAGAACCTTGGCTGCGTTCGGCGTCAGCTGCGGATCGGGCAGCTCGTCGAAGACCCGGCGCAGGCGGTCGGTCTCTTGGGTTCGAATCACGGGGGATTCTCGCTCCTCGGCGTTCGGGTGAGCGGTCTTGTCGTTCGGGCAGCTTCCGTCTTGGGTTCCATCGCGCGTCCTCCTCTATCCCTGGCCGACAGCGGTAGCGGGGGCGACCGGGGTACCTGAAGGCCGAGGTCCCAACCACATGATATTGTGGTTTTGGGGCCTCAAAATGGGGATCGACACTTTAGGTAGTACCCCAAAATTCCACCAACTTTTTCCGGAAAAGCGGCCTCCGGGGCGCTGTGGCTACGCCGCCGCACGGCGCGCGCAGGAGATCGGCGAGCTCGGGGAGGCGGAGCGCCCACGCCGCGAGGCCGAGGGCGCCTGCGCCGGCGGCGATCGAACCGAAGACTTCGACGGCGAGCAGCCCCCGCCCCGTCGATCCGCCGAAGGCCGCCTCGAAAGCCCGCGCGCGCGCTCGAACGCCGCGATCCCACATATCGCGGAGGCCGCAAGAATCTTGGCAAGATGCCAAGAAAAACCGCGCGACCCCGGCAGCGGGAATCGGCGCAGGAGGATCCCAAGAATACAGCAATCGAGGATCGCGGTGATCGTCGTCGCGGCGGCGATCCCCGAGACTCCCACCATTTCGCCATCGCGTAGGCGCCACCCACGTCGAACACCACCAAACTCGCGGACACCACGCTCGGAGTCTTGGTGTTGCCGGCGGCGTAGAAGATGCGCGCGAGGAGCGGCACCGCGGTCAGGAACGGGATCGAGGGGCGAACATCTCGAGACGCGCGCGGTCTGCTGGCACGCCTCATCGCCGAACTTTCCGTAGCCGTAGAGGACCGTCACGATCGGGCGCGCGAGGACCAGCAGCCCCGCCGCCGCCGGCGCGCCGAGAAATGTGGCAAGCCCCAGGCCGCGATCGAGCTCGGAGCGCACGTCCGCGTAGCGCGCCGATTGCCAACTTTCCGCGAGCGCTGGGAAGGCGGCCGTCGCCACGGCGAAACCCACGACTCCCTGCGGGAGTTGAAGATCCGCGCCGCGTAGTCGAGGTAGACGTTCCCGCCGTGGGCCACGACCGAGAACGCGATGAACGAGGAGGCGAGGACGGCCACCTGGACCACCCCGTGCTGAGCGCGAGCGGGAGGAGCTTCGCCACGAACTCGCGGAACGCGGGGTGGGAGACGCTCGGCCGCGGCCATCCCAACATTCCCTCGCGCGCGAGCGCGGGACCTGGATCGCGAACATCACGATTCCCCCCACCAAGAATCCGACGGCGACGATCCGCGCGGCGAGGTCGAGCTGCTCCTCGGTGAGGGTGCGCGGGTCGGCGAAGGAGCCGGCCACCCCCATGCCAACAAAAAGGCGCCGAGAGCCACGACGTTCTGGAAGAAGGGCGCGATCGCCGGCACGAAGAATCGCGAGCGGGCGTTCAGGATCGCCATCGCGAAGGCGTAGAGACAGACCGGCACCAGGTACGGGATCAGGATCGCCAAGTATTGGAGCAGGAGCGGCGCGCGCCCCGGATCCTTCTCGAGGAGGTGCGCGAGCACCGACGGCGGCAGGAACACACAGATCGTGCTTCCCACAATTGCGAGCGCGCACAGGACGACGAGCTGCGCCCCTCCCACGATTTGCACGAGCTCGCGGGCGGCGCCGTCACCGCCGCGCGCGCGGGCGCGCTGGAACATCGGTAGGAACACTCCGGTGAAGGCCCCTTCGCCGAGCAGGCGCCGAAGAAAGTTGGGGACGTTGAACGCGAGCCGCAGCGCCTCATAGGTGGGAGAGGCGCCGAAGAGGGCGCCGAGCGCCGAGTCGCGCGCGTAGCCGAGCACCCGCGAGAGACCGACGCACGCGGCGACGAGCACACTGTTGCGAGCGAGCGGCGACGCGGCCGGCGGTGCGGCGGGGCGGGCGGTCTCGGCGGCGGGGCTCATCGCGCGCGATTGTGGAGATTCGCGGCGCCATAACCAAGGATCGCTGGCCGCGCCCGGAGATTTGTGCGAAGGTGCGATCGGCGATCCGCCGCGACCGAGACCGATGAACCGCTCCAACATCACCACCTCTTTCGAGCTTCCCAACTCGCGCGTCGCCCGCTCGCTCGGCGTCGTGCGAGGATCACCGTCCGCTCGCGCAGCATCGTTGGCAATATCGGCGCGGGGATCCAATCGCTCTTCGGCGGTAACATCACCCTCTACACCGAGCTGTGCGAGCACGCGCGCCAGGAGGCCTTCGATCTGATGGTTCAGCACGCGGACCAGATGGGGGCGAACGGGATCATTGGGGTTCGCTACGATGCCAACGAAGTCGCGACGGGGATCACCGAGGTCCTCGCGTATGGGACGGCGGTCGTCATGGAGCCGGCTCCGCGGGTGGGCGCGTGAGCGCGGGCGCGCCATGAGGATGCGCCCGGTTTTGTTGGGATTCGCGGCGGCGGCCGCGGCGGGTTTTGGTTGGGGATGCGCGGCGCCGCCGCCCCGCAGCAGGCGGCGCCCCAGCCCACGGTCGACCTGAAGCCGCTCGAGGGGAAGATCGCGCGGATCGAGGAGCGGCTCAACCTCCTCGTCGCCGCCCAATCCCAACTATCGAAGGCGCAGCCCGCCGCCGGGGCGTCGCCGGCCGAGCTCGAGGCGCTCCAGAAGCGGCTCGCGGCGGCCGAGGAGGCTCTCGCGCGGGTCGAGGCGCACGCGGCGGCGAGCCGGGCGACCCCGAAGCCAAAGAAAAACCTGGGGAGGCGAAGGCCGCGCACGCGACCCTCGCCCTGCTGGTCGAGAAGCTGATGCGCAACGAGCTGACCGCCGTTGAGAAGCAAAGAATGTACGCGGCGGCTGCGGCGGCCGACGAGGTGGCCACGGTGACCGATCCGCTCGAGGCGGCGGTGAAGAAGAACCCCAACGATCTCCAGGCGCACATGGAGCTCGCGATCGCGTACCTCGAGGTGGCGAAGGCGCTCACCGGAGATGTGGGCTTCCGCCACTACGCGCTTCTCGGCGACGCGCAGATCGACGAGGTGCTGCGGATCGATGCCAACAATTGGGATGCGCTCTTCCTGCGATTCAACTCGTACGCGAACTGGCCCACTTATATGGCGAAGCTGCGCGCGTCGATCGAGGGGCTCGAGGCGCTCGCGGTGCGCCAGGAGATCGGTCCGCCGGAACCCAAGTATGTGGGGGTTTACACGACGCTCGCGAATCTTTACTTTGGGCTGGCGGACACGCAGAAGGCGATTCTGACGCTGCAGCGGGCGATCACGCTGTATCCCAGCGATCAGGATCTGCGGAGGGCGCTGGCTTCGTATCAGAAGTAGCCGGGACGGGTACCGGTACCCGTCCCCTGACGCAACCTAACGCAACGAAAGCTGCTTCGCCGGCGTGATCTCGTGGAGGCCGGCGTCTCCCTCGCGGCCGAAGATCGCGGCGACGGCGTGGATCGGAACCCCAATTTTCGCCTCGGGGCCGAGCATCTCCGCGAGCGACACGCGCGCGATCCCAACTTTGTCGGCAACCCCTTCCGCGATCGTGGGCCGGGCGGGATCCACGGTCTTCTCGAAGAGCGCGTCGCGCTCGAGCGGGATCCGGTGGCCGAGGACGTCGGTCACTCCGGGGAGAATGCCAAGAAAAAGTGGACGCGGCGCCCCGGGTCGGTGCGGCAGACGATCGCGAGCCCCGACGCGAGGCTCCCCTCGAGCTCGATCGGCGCCGTCGGCGGCGCGGCGATCGGCAGCCCCTCGAGGAGATTCCCAACTTTCGGGCGCGACGCGGCCCCTCGTCGGCGAGCGCCGCGGCGACCGCCCGCGCCACGATTTCGTTCGTCGCGGCGCGCCCGTGGTGATCGGGAAATAGAGCTGCTCGAACAGGAATTTCTCGCGCGCGATCGCCATCGCCGGCGCGAGATCGACGAATGGAATGTTGGCATCGACCGCCGCCGCCGCCATGGCGCGGCTCGCGAGGCCGAGATCGTTGGCATCGCTCGGATAGCCAACAAAGAGGATGCGCGACCCCGCCGCCGCCGTAGCGCCCGCGATCGCGCGCAGATTCTCGGCGAGCTTCGCCGCCAGCCGCTCGTCGGATTCGAGCTCCGCCGTCGCGCGCTGCTCGAACGCGATCGACTCGCCGCTCCGGTCCACCATCGCGATCGTGACGGTCGAGGCGTTGCCGGGGGTCGCCTTCCCCGAGATCTCGTCCACGTGGACGACGCCATCGCTGTTGGTGACCCGCGGCGGAACGCGCCCACGGAAAAGGAGCAATCCCAACTTTACCGTCTTCAGCTCGAGCCACCACGGGCGCTCCGCCCCCTTCCAGCGGTCGTTCGCGCCGGCCATGACGGCAACCGCGTCGTAGTGCCGGCGCGCCAGCAGCGCGCGCAGCCGCTCGAGGACGTCGGCCGTCGCGTAGCCCGGCACCCCCGCATTCTCGACCGCGACGCGATCGTTGGGGTTCGCTTTGTTGGGATTCGCTTCGTTGAGCTTCGCCTCGAGGCGCGCCGGGTACGAATCCCCCTTCGCGAGCCAGATCCCGAATGTATGGGAATCGCCGATGCAAAGGATCCGCCTCGAGGCCGCGCTGGCGTCGTCGCGCGCGTGGAGGCGCTCATACGCGAACCCAACGATCCGGAGCCCCGCCTCGAGCGCGACGAGGCCGAGGGCGACCGAGAGGAGAATCTTGGGGAGAGCTTTCACGTCGCCGCGATCCCAACGATCGCCCCGGGGCTCGTCAAAATGGCCTGAGGCGCAGCAGCCCGGTGCGCGTCCCTTGCTTGGTCTTCCGCTCGAATGCCAACCAAACGCTCTCTCCCCTCCGATCTCGAGGCTTGGATAGTCGTAGATCTCCTCGGCGGTCGCCTTGAGGGAGGTGATAGGGGCTCGCGGGTTTATCGTAGAGCGTCGAGAAGCCCATGAGGTGGCCGTCGGGGATCTGCACAAATGCGCCGAAGGTCTCGCCGCCGCACGCGCGAGATTACGGGATGCCGCCCGCGCCGAGCGGCTGCGCGGCCTTGCTCGCGGCGGTCCGGTAGAAGAGCTCGCCGTCCATATTGTTGATCTCGCACGGCGAGCAGCTCGTGCCGATCAGGTCGCCGCGAAACGCAACCGCCCCTCGGCCATCGGGCAGGCCGAGATCTTCCAAGTGGGCCCTGCGATGGGTTGCGCTTCGCCGAAGGTGGCGCCGCCGTCGGGCGAGACGATTTGCCACAAATCGCGGGCGCCGCCGATCGAGATTGCGGAAGACGACGGCAAGGCGATTGCGCGGGCCCGACGCGATCGTGACGGCGCAACACTCGCAAACCGAGCCCGCCGGCGACGCATAGATTCTTTTGTTGGGAGACCAGCTGGTACCGCCGTCGTCGGACGAGCTGAAGTAGATCGCCTGCCCTTTCCCCTCGCGGATGTCGAGCCACACGACCGCAAATATACCTTTTGTGGTGACGGCGAGATCGTGGAGGGCCTCGGCGGCCACCCCTGCGCGATCGGTGACCGGGCGCGGCTTCGACCAGGTCGCGCCGCTGTCGGCCGATGCAACCGCAAGAATCCGTCGATCCTTCTCCGTGCCCCCTCCGGCGCCGTCACAACGATGCGGTCTTCATACGCGGCGATGCGCGGCCCGCGCCGCGCCCCCGCGCCACCAAGCACCGACATCAAGACTCGCGAGAGCGAGAAGTCCGTGCCGCCGAAGCCCGAAGACACATAAACGATGTCCCGGTTGCGTGGCCCACGACGTGGAGCCCGTTCACGCAGGTCAGATCCAACTTCCGGTCGACCGGCCCGGGAACGCGCTCGTCGATTCAAAGTGTGCGGTCGCGGCGACGCGCGGCTGCGCGACGGGCGAGTCGCCGAAGGGCTTCAGGAGCGGAAACGCCGGGCGCGAGTCGGGCGCGCCCGATAGTTGGGGATCCTGGTTTGCCAGGATTGCGAAGAGGAGGAGCACGCTGCGCATGGTGGTCACCGGAATGCCTCGCACCAGGATCCGGGAGACCGCCGATGCTACACAGTCACATCGTCGTCCGGGGGCGTCGTCGTCGTCCGGGGCGCCGCGCCGGAGCCCCCGTTCGTCTCGGGGGCGCCGGTCGCGTCGGGGCCGCCGTTGAGCTCGGGACCCCATCGTGCGCCGGCGCGCCGCCCGCCGCCTGCTCCTCGATATGTGGAATCTTGGCCATCGTCGTGAGGCGGTCACCCTCCTCGAGCGCCATGAGGCGCACCCCCTGCGCCGCGCGCCCGGTCTCGCGGATGCCCGCCGCCCCGATCCGCTGGACCATCCCGCGCTCGGTCAGAAGCAACAATTCGGTCGTGTCGTCGACGACCACAACGTTCACCACCTTTCCGTTGCGCTCGTTGACTTTGATGTTGATCACACCCATGCCGCCGCGGTTCGTGTGGCGATACTCATCGATCGGCGTGCGCTTGCCGAAGCCATTCTCGCAGGCGGCCAATAGTTGGCATCCGGGGCGGCCGACCACCAGGTCCACGACCTTGTCCCCCTCGCGCAGCGAGATGCCGCGCACGCCGCCGGCCGCGCGCCCCATGGCGCGCGCGTCGTCTTCGTCGAAGCGGATCGCAAAGCCGTTGGATGTGGCGAGGACGATCTGATCGCCTTTCGTCACGAGCGAAACACCAATCAAACGATCGCCGTCGTCGAGGTTGATCGCGCGGATCCCGCCGCGCTTGGGGCGGGAGTACTGCTCCAAGACGGTTTTCTTGACCGTGCCCAGCTCGGTCGCGAAGAAAATGCTCTGCTCCGTGTTGAAGGCCGTGACGGGAGGATCGCCGCCACCTTCTCGTTGGCTTTCAGCTCGAGGAGATTGGCGAGCGAGCGCCCCTTCGCATGGCGCGCCAAGTTGGGGAGCTCGTAGACCTCGAGCCAGTGCACAGCGCCCGTCGTCGGTGAAAAACAACAAATAGTCGTGCGTGTCGGCGACGAAGACGTGGGAGAGGACGTCCCTTCCTTGGTCTCGGCGCCGGTGACGCCGCGGCCGCCGCGCCGCTGGCGGCGGTAGGCCGAAAGAATGCTGCGTTTGGCGTAGCCGTCGCGCGTGACCGTGACCGCCACGAGCTCGTGGGCGATCAGATCCTTCTCGTCGATCGCGCGCACGGGGCCCGAGATCTCGGAGCGCCGCTCGTCGCCGAACTTCGCGACCAAATCCAACAGATCCTCGCGGATCAGTTGCGTCACGCGCCCGGAGTTCGCGAGGATTTCCCTGTAATCGGCGATCGAGGCCGTGACTTCCTGATCTCCGTCATGAGCTTGTCGCGCTCGAGCCCCGTGAGGCGCGAAAGCCTCATTTCCAGGATCGCGTCGGCCTGTAATTGTGAGAATCCGAATCGCCCGCGGGCGCGTCGCGCGCCCTCGACATTCGCCGAGCCGCGAATGATGGCAATCACCTCGTCGAGGTGGTCGAGGGCGATTTGCAATCCTCGAGGATGTGGAGGCGCGCCTCGGCCCTTCGCAACAAATGGCGCGTGCGGCGCCGGATCACGTCGACGCGGTGATCGCGGTAGTGCTCGAGGAGCTGCTTCAGATTGAGCGTGACCGGCCGCCCGTTCACGATCGCAAGATTGTGGATCGAGAAGGTGTCCTGGAGCGGCGTGTGCGCGTAGAGCTGGTTGACGACGACCTCGGGATCCTCGCCCTTCTTGAGCTCCACGAAGATGCGCACTCTTTCTTGGATTCGTCCTTGAGATCGGAGATCCCGCGCACGCGCCCTTCCTTGGCGGCCTCGGCGATCTTCGTGACGATGTCTTCCTTGCGCTTTTGGTAGGGAATGTCGGTGAAGATGATCGCGGTGCGCCCCCTCTCCTCTTCGAGCGTGTAGTGGGCGCGCAGCGTGATCAATCCGTGCCCGGTGCGGTAGCCGTCGATGATTCCCTGGCGGCCGCAGATGATCCCCCGTGGGAAATCGGGGCCATGAATCTTGGTCATCAGGTCGTCGACCGTCGAGTCGGGCTTCTCGAGCAATAGCAACATTCCATCGACCACCTCCCTCAAATTGTGGGGCGGCATCGAGGTGGTCATGCCGACGGCGATTCCTCCGATCCGTTGCAAGATCAATTGTCGGAATCGCGAGGGCAACACCACCGGCTCTTTCAAGCGCGCGTCGTAGTTGTCGCGGAAGTCGACCGTCTCCGAGTCGATGTCGATCATCATCTCGGAGCCCGCGGCCGAGAGCGCGCCTCCGTGTAACGCATCGCGGCCGGAGGGTCGCCGTCGATCGATCCAAAGTTTCCTTGGGGATCGACGAGCGGATAACGCAACGAAAAGTCCTGCGCCATCCGGACGAGCGTCGGATAGATGACCTGCTCGCCGTGCGGGTGATAGTTGCCGCTCGTGTCGCCACAAATCTTGGCGCACTTCAGACGCTTGCTATTCGGACCGAGCCGCAGGTCGTGCATCGCAACCAAGATCCGGCGCTGCGAGGGCTTCATCCCATCGCGCACGTCGGGGAGCGCGCGCGACTGGATGACCGACATCGAGTACGTGAGGGTACGAGATGCGCACCTCTTGCTCGATCGGCCGGTCGATCACCCGCGGGAGTCGGGAACAGTGGAGTCGGTCATGCGAATCCCTCTAGGTTCCCATGCGGCGCGATGGGTTTCCAGGCGCGCTCGCGGGGCGCGTAGTGCCGACTCGGCGAGCCCCGCGCGGCGGCGCCGAGGAGGGATCGCGCGTCAGAAATGACGCGGGACCGGCGATCCCCTCGGCGACGACGGGCCAGTTCTCGGCGGCCGCCTCCTCGGCGACCGAAGCGAAGAGCCGAATCCGTCGAGCGGCCGGTGCGCAGGGCGGCGACGCGGCCGAGGAGGGCGGCCTTGTCGTATTCGCCGCGCGCGAAGGCGGCGCGCGCCCGCTCGAGGACGGTGTCGGGGCCGGCGACCCCGGTCGCGGCGGCGGCGTTGGCGAGCCGATCCCACTTTTCCATCGAGGGCCCGGGTGGTCGCGGGCGATCGCGCGCGCCAGGTCGTAGCGCCCGGAGCGGATCGCAGCCGCGACCCGCTCGGCGGGGAGCTCGCCGAGGCGCACGGCGCCGAATACCAACAATCCGGCGATGCCGACGATGCCACAGATCCAGCGGATCCGGCGCAGCGCGCGCGCGGAGCGCGCCGCTTCGTTGGGATATGCAACCGCGCGCTCGAGGATTGCACAGCGCACCCCGACCGACGGATGGCGCCAGCTCCCCTTCCACCGGTGCTCGGGCCCCGCGATCCGCTCGAGCGAGGTCTGAATCGGCGCGTGGGTCCCGGCCGCGAGCGAGCCGTAGATGTCGGCGTCGTGCTCGCAGAGGCGCGCGACGGGACCAGGACCCAACGGAGGAATGCCACGAATACGCCGGCGACCACGGCGACGGTGCCGGCGGAGCCGAGCGGCGCGAGAATCCCCTCGGGGACCGCGAGCGCCCAGACGGCGAGGGCGAACACCAACAATCAAAGGTGGTCATGTGGCGACCGCGGGCGTGCCCCAGCTCGTGGCCCACCACCGCGACGAGCTCGTCGGCGGGATGCTCGCGAAGCAAACGATCGGTGAGGAGTACCGTGCGCGCGCCGAATCCGCCGAGGAGGGCCGCGTTCGATACTTGGTATCGGGTGCGCGCGACGCGGAAATCGCGGACGCGCACGCCGAGGCTCACCGCGATCCCCTCGAAGGCGCTCCGGAGCGGCCCGGCGGGGAGCGTTTGTGTGGGAATCGCGAGCCGCACGATCCAGGGGAGCCCGGCGATCAAAGCGAGGGCGAGCGCGGCGAGGGCGGCCAGCTGGAGGACGGCGTAGCTGTCGTAGTAGATGCGGAAAGCTGGGATCTCACTCAGCGCGTCGAGCGCGCCGGTCCAGAGGATCGGCGCCGCGAGGGACCACGGCCGCGAGGCGCAATCTTGCGAGGGGGCGCCCGAGGCTCGAAGCGACCGTCGCGCCGATAGAGCGCCGCTCGCCAAGCAGCGTGGATCCCACACTAGGAACGCGAGCGCCTCGACCGACGCGACATCGGCGACCGAAGGCCAGTCCGGCGCGTGCGAAAGGATGAGCGCCGAGAGGCGACCCACGCGAGCGCCCCCGCGGCCGCCGCGGGCGACGCCATCGGAAACCACAAAAAGATCCGCTCGTCGAGGCGGCGCCCGGCGCGCCGGAGCGCTCCCAACATTTCGCCGAGAGCCACGGCGCCGCGGCCGCCGCGAGCGTGCGCGCGAGGCACATGGCGGGATCGAGGGAGCCCAGTTTTCGACGAAGCCGGCCGTACCCAACGCCGCGACCCCGGTCAGGATCCAAGGCAACAGATCGAGCATCCGTTCGCCTCAGCCCGCGAGCGCCGCGCCCGGCTCCCAAACCCCAACGAAAGATAAGTTGGGCCGGCCCGCTCAAGTGCACCGCGCCCCCCGGCCGCCACTCGACCTCGAGATCGCCGCCGCGCTGGCGGACGACGACCCGCGGGTCGGCGAGCCCCGCGGCGATGGCGGCCCACCGCGGCGGCGCACGCCCCGAGCCGCACGCGAGAGTCCCCGCGCCGCGCTCCCACGTGCGCTCGAGGATCTCGCCGCGCGAGCGCACCTGCGCGAACTCCACGTTGGTGCGTTCGGCGAATCGCAGGTCGCGCTCGAGCGTGGGGCCGAGCAGCGTGTCGACGGGGGCTCTCGCGACGTCGTCGACGAACAGGACGCAGTGCGGGTTTCCCATCGATAGGCAGGTCGCGCGCGCGGCGCCGACGGCGATCGTTGGGAATCCACCCGGGCCGATCCTTGCGTTTGGATCGGCGACGGGGATCCGCGACATCTCGCCGCTGGGCTCCCCATCCCGACGCGCGCGCCGACGACGCTCCCGCCGCGCCGCTGGAGCGCCACGTCGTGGAGGCCGGCGTCGCTCTCGAGGATCGCGGCGTCGCCGCGGAGCTCGCCCCGGTCGGCGAGGAACTTGGCGACGAGCCGAAGGCCATTTCCACACATCGCGGAGCGGCTCCCGTCGGGATTGTACATTTCCATCCGCGCCGCCCCTTCGCGGACGCGCGCACGACGATGAGGCCGTCGGAGCCGATGCCTTTCCGGCGGTCGCTCATGGCGCGCGAGAGCTCCGGTAAGTTGGCATTCGCCGGCAGGTCGGCCTCCGCGACGAGGACGTAGTCGTTGCCGGCGCCGTGGAGCTTCGCGAATGGAATCTTGGGATGGGTCACGGGAGGACTGGGCGCGCGGGGCTCGAAGACCAACTATAGGATGACCAGTTATATGATATTGTGGGTTTCGCCCTGGCTGGGCACGACGACCTGTCCGCAGGCGGACTGCCGGACGAGCTTCGCGAGCGACTCGGCGGGGAGCGGGTCGCCGTGCACTGATGAAAACCTGCCCGCAGCTTCGCGCCACCGGCTCGACATAGTGCGCGAGATCGTTGCGATCGGCGTGGGCGGACATCGCGTTCATTTTCTTGACCTGCGCGCGCACCTCCTTCTCCTCGCCGAAGATCCGCACGCGCGCCGCCCCTCGAGAATCCGGCGGCCGAGGGTGTGCTCGGCCTGATACCCAACAATGAGAATGAGCGTCGCCGGATCCTCGATCGAATGCTTCAGATGGTGGAGGACGCGCCCCGACTCGCACATCCCCGACGCGCTGATGATGATGAAGGCCCCTTGCGATCGTTGAGGGCGATCGACTCCTCGACGCTCGCCGGTGTAGTGGATCTCGGGGAAGTAGAACGGCGCGCCCCGGCGCCCAGCACGGCGAGCGCCTCGTCGTCGAAGTACTCGGGATTGTTGGAAACGATCTTCGTGACCTGCGTGGATAGTGGGGAATCGACGAAGATGGGGAGCCGCGGCGCCGCGCCGCGCTTGTAGATCCGGTAGAGCGCGTACACCAAGTTTTGCGTCCGGCCGACGCTGAACGCCGGGATGATCGTGCGCCCGCCGCGCCGCGCCTGCTCGCGGACCATGGCGGCGAGCTCGTTCTCGTTGTCGACCACCGGGATGGACCCGGTCGCCGTAGGGTGCTCTCGGTGATCACGACGTCGCACGCGGGCAGGGCCTCCGGATCGCGCAAAATGTGGCATTCCGCGGCGGCCGAGGTCGCCGGTGAAGCAGATCCGGCGCACGTTCGATCCCTCGCGCGCCTCGATCTCGGTGACGGCGCTGCCGAGGATGTGACCCGCGTCGTGGAACTGCGCGCGAATGTTAGGGAAGCACGTCGAACCAGGTCCCGTATCGTTGGGGAACGAATCGCGCCATCGCCGCACGCACGTCGTCCTCGTCGTAGATGGGCTCGTAGCTGGCGTTGCCGTGCTTGGTGAGGTACTCGGAAGTCTTTTTGTTGGATGTGCGCGCTGTCGAGGAGCATCACGTCGCATAGTTGGCGAGTCGCGCGCTGCGCGAAGATCGATCCCTGAAGCCGTCCTTCACGAGCTGCGGGAGGTTGCCGCTGTGGTCGATGTGCGCATGGGAGAGGATGCAGGCGTCGGCGCGCACCGCCGCGTCGGAGAGGTGCGCGTTGCGCTCGTGGGCCTCCGTGCGTTTTCCTTGGTAAAGCCCGCAATCCAACAATACGCGCGTGCCGCCGACTTCCAACAAATGCATCGGATCCGGTGACGGTCCGCGCGGCTCCGAGGAAGGTGAGTTTCATGGCGTCGATCAGGGGAAGAGGCGGCCGAGGATCTTCTCGGTCGTCTTGAAGTGCACCTTCGCGACGGCGCCGAGCCTCGCGGCCGACGACGGATACCACCTTACGGAGGATCGACTCGACGGGCTCGCCGGCTCCCTTGGGAAGATCGATCCCGCTCGCGTCCGAGACGCGGCGGAGCCTCCAAGAAGGCGTTTCGCGCGAGGATCGAGGCCGCGGCGACCGCCACGTGCTCCTCGGCGCGCGGGCGCACCTCGAGCTGGAAGCCGGCCGCGCCGGCGCCGAGGCCGCGGCGGACGTGGGAGATGTCGCCAGATTGATCGGTGAGGACGCGCCTGCACTTCGTTTTCTTGGCAACGGCGAGGATCGCTTCGCCGTGGAGCTCGCCGAGCAGTTTGTTGACATTGCCGAGCTCGCGCTGGCGCCGGTTGTATTCTTGGGGATCGAGGGCGACGATCGCATGGATCGTCGACGCCTCGAGCGCCCCGGCGATGCGCGCCACGGTCTCATCGGAGAGCTGCTTCGAGTCGGCGACTCCGATCTTTCGCAGCCGCGCGATGTCCGCCGGGGCCACGTAGGCGGCGGCGACCACGAGCGGGCCGAAGTAATCTCCCTTCCCCGCCTCGTCGGAGCCGATCCGCTCGTCGTCGACCGAGGCGGCGGCCGCCGCGGCGATCCCGGATAGGTGGTGTTCGACGAAAAGCGCGACCTCGGAGCCCTGAATCACCAACTTTCCAGAATTGTAATAGGTGACGGTGATCGCGCCCCGCGCGAACGAATACTTGGCATACGGCACGGACCGCGGAGTCCAGCCTTCGGCGTCGAGACGCCGGCGCAGATCCTCGGCCGCCTCAGGGCCGGGCTGGAGGACTCGGGTTTCCTGCGACACGGTCCGGGCGGCGGCGCCGCCGCGTGGATGGGGCTGGAGATCGGCGGCGATCGACCGCTCGGCGGTTTCGCGCGCGGCCTCGATCGCGCGCCCGAGATCCTCCGCCCACCGCTCGAGCTCGTGGCGCTCGAGACTCGCGGGCACGGGCCACGGCTTTCCAAAGCAAATGGCGACGCGCGCGAACGGTTTGGGAATCGCCATCCGATCCCAAGAATGGAGGCGCCAGCTCGACGACGAGGCGACGCCCACCACGACGATCGGTAGACCCGTCCTCGATGCCAAGTATGCGACGCCGGATTTGGCCTTGCGCGCCGGCCCCTGGGGCCGTCGGGTGGATGCAGATCGATTGGCCCTCGGCGGCCTTTGACAACATTCTGCGCAGCGCGGCGGCGCCGCCGCGGGTGATCGAGCCGGTGACGCTCGAGAACCCGAAGCGATCGAGCACCCCTTGGCGATCTGGCCGTCGCGGTGGCCGCTCACCAACACCACGATTCCAGCGCCGCGGAACGCGTACATCGGGACGAGGAGGTCGCCGTGCCAAAAGCAACACAAGAGGCGTGTGCCCACGAGCTCGGTCGGGGGACCCCGACGTGGCGGATGCGCCACGTGAAACCCAACAATCGCACGAGCGGCGGCCCCAGCCGCGGGACGAGCGCCGGACCGATCTTCTTGAGGAGCCTCATCGGCGGCGCCCCGCGCCCGGCGGATCGCTGGCATCGACGCGGCGGCGCGCAGGCGCTGCGCGCGCGCGCGCGGGCCGGGTCTAGCGAATGTCGTCGCCCGAGCCGTCATCATCCTTGGTGTTCGGTCCGAACGAGCGGAGCTGGTAGGTCGCTCCGTCGCCGGATCGCTTGTAATAGAAGGGAGTCCCCACGGATCCTTGGGAATCTCCTTCATGCCAACGATGTAGCCCTGCGGGTGGTCGTCGTTCGCGACGATGAGGATGTCGAGCGACTCGGGATACTTGCCTTTCTCCGCCTTGAAGACGTTGATCGCCACGTCGATCTTGCGGAGCGTCACGCGCGCGGCGGCGGTCGCGTCGGTGGGGGCGGAACCTCCATCGTGACTGCGCCCGACTCATCGTCGTCGTTCGGCATCGGGCCCCGCGCCGACATCCATTGTCGCCCGGCGACGAAACCGGCGATTCCGAGCACGATCGAACCCGAGGTCTCGGAGGCCGAACGAGCCGACCGACTTGAGTAGACGCCATCCTTGGTGACGGCCGTGTAGCCGCGGCTCGGCGTGAGATGCTTGGTGATCGATTGGCCTCGTCGGGATGTCCTGCAGATTCACGGGGAGATCCTCGCTCGCGCCGCCGATGAGCGCCGCGCTGCCCGCGGCGAGATCCCACAGAGTGCGAACTGTGGGTTTCCAATCGTGGTATGAGAAGGCCGTCGCGTTCGCGGGGATCTCGGCGAAGTATTTCTTGACGTCGGCGGAGACGTCGCGCGGCTTTCCCAACTTTTGGAGCTCTTTCTTGAGGGCCACGGGATTCGTCGAGAAGAGGGCCCACTCGTCGGTGATCGCCAACGATAGCCCGATCTGCGAGAGAAGCATCTTCGCCTGCATCATCGCGGGATTGTCGCCGAGCTCGAACTTGAGCGTGTAGACCGCCGGCCGCCCCGCCGACGCCTCGCTGACATCCACTTTCACATTCTTGGTCTCCGCGGCCGATGCCACGAATTCCTTGAGGCACTTCTCGAACTTCGCGCGATCGCGCAGACGCAGCGCGAGGAACGCGTCGGGGAAGGCGAGCCCGCCCCCGCCTTCGGCGGATACGAATAACTGTAGCAATCCGGGCCGACGGAGCCGAAGAAGTCGTCGCCAATCTTGATGTTGTGTCGCTTCTCGTAGTCGGCGAGCATTTGTAATATTGGCATTCGCGCATCCATCTTGTCGCCGGCCGTGTCATGGACCGCGACGACGCTGTTATAGATGGCATCGTAGAGGAGCTTGGGCTCCGTAGAGTGGATGCTGAACGCGTCGACGCCGTCGTAGGCCTTGTCGAGGAGCGCCTTGTCGACGGGCTTGCGCCCCGTGAAGAACGCGAGCGCGCCGGTCGGCTCGCCATCGAGGAGCATGAAGGACTCGGACGCGACCGCGCCGGGCGAGTAGCTTTCCGCCACGGCGACGGCCTTCATTCCCAAGTATCCGAGCTCCTTCAGGATCGCGCGCGCGGTGGCGAGCCCTTCTTCGACGCCCCTTTCCCGCCGGCGCGGGTCGCCGGCCTCGAGCCCGCGGCTCCGGGGCCGCGCAGCGTCTGCTCGAGCTCCTCGAAGATCGCGGCCGGCTTGAGGTAAACGATCCACTCCGGATTCTTGGTCTGCAGCTTCGAGGTGAGCGCTTGGTATTGGGGGTCGGCCGAGAGCGTATTCTTGGCATCGCCGCTGCGGAGCCCTTGATTAGCCGCTTCGCCGATTCGAGGGCGCCGACCTGGTCGGTCGGTTGCGTGAACGCGATGACGATCGAGTCTCCCGCCATCGCGACCGCCACGTTGGGTTGCATCGTGGGAGTGATGAGCGTCACGCCATCTTCGGTCGTCACGTTCGCGTATCGTTTGGCTTCGGGTCGCGCCGCCCTTCGAAGGATCACGTCGCCGAGCTTGCCGGTCTCGATGTGCGCGTAGAACCCAACAGGCTGCCCGGCCGTGAGCCGCCCGGCCCCGAGCTCGACCGACTTGAGCGGGCACGATTGCCAATTCTCCGGCTTCTCGCCGATCTCCTTGAGTCCTTGCTCGAGCTCGGCACGCGCCATTTGCCAAAGCGGACCCAGGAGATTGTTGGAATTCCTCCTCGCGGAGGATGCGCACGACGGGGATGTCCTTGCCGCGCTGCAGGGTCGCCTGGAAGTCGGGGGCCTCGACGTAGGCGAGGGCATCGCCCGCGAGGACGTCGCGCAGATGGCGAGGAGCCGCCGCCGTTTGCGCCTCGAGAGCGGCGGCGAAGGCAAGGAAAGGTACTGTGGCGAAAGGAGACCGCGAAGCGGCGGCGAGCCGAGCCCGCGGGCCGCGCGAAAGTTTCATGGATCATGGAAACACCAAGCATCCGCGCACTCGGCCGTCGGCGCGTCGACGCGCGGAGAGTGTAACGGGAGGGGCCTCCGCGCAGAACACCGCAGACGCCGGGTGCGCCCTATGACGGGCGTCCCGATCACAGGTGAAACGGGGGCGGGCTTCAGATCCCCGCGAACTTCTTCAGCTTCTTGTCGAGGTCGTCGGGCTTTTCGAGGAGCGTGTCGATCGCCGCGTCGCGCCCGGTCGGCTTCTTGAGAGACGCAATCGCCTTCTTGAAGTTGGCTTCGTCGGTCTTGTCGGTGGTCGTCGCGTAGTACGCCACGATGAGCGCCGCCTCGTGGAGCTTCGTCTGCGAGGCGTCGGGATCGTCAGCGGTGAGCGAGATTTCTTGGCAAAGTTGTTGAGCTTGGGGACGCCGCCGCGCCGCACGAGTTGTTGGATCGCCCAATCCCGATACTGCGGAATGCTGTAGCGATCGGCGTAGCTCGCGAGCCCCTCGATGAACCACTGCGGCGCCTTGTCGATCTCTGGGATCGACTCCTCCATGAATTTGTGGGCGACGGCGTGGGCGACATGGAATCGGCTGAAGCCATATTTGTCGGTGCCTTTCTCGCCGTCGAATAGGGCGACGGCGGGCTTGTCGGGCTCCCAATCGGCGACGTAGCCGGCGAAGACGGTCGTGTGGTGTGCCACCTCGCCTTGGGCCTGCGCCGCGAATTCGTTCCCCGCGTCGACGTTGCCAAAGATCCGAATCTTGAACTTCTTGCGCGGCTCGAGTTTCGGCTCCCCGCCGAGGACCCTAGCCATCAGATCCCACGTGGATTCGGCGTGCTTGGCGAGCTCGACCGCCTGCGCGCGCGCAATCGGCGCGGCCACGATGAAGTGTTTCGTTAGGGATCTCCCAGGGTTGCTCTTCCTTGTAGTGGTATTCGTTCGCTTCGGCCTCGGAGACCCAGTTTTTGTTGATCTTGAATTTTCCTTCCTTGATGTTGCCGGCCTCATCGGGCGGGATCCAATCGAGGTCGAGGCGCTTCCACCCCTTGTCGAGCTTGTCCTTCTCTTCTTTGGTGTACCACTCGCCAGTCGACCTCCACGAGCGCTTCCTTGGCATCGGGCTTCTTCGGCGCGGCGGCATCCTTGGGCTTGTCCTTCGGATTATCCTTGGGGTTGTCCTTCCCTTCGGGGCCGGCTTGCTCGCCGGCGGATTCTTGGGTTTCTGACCGTTTTGCGCGGGAGAAGCGGCGGCGAGCCCGAGGAGCGCCGCGACGGTGGCGAGCATCAACGAAGGATACTTGGGATTCATGGTGTACTCGTGGCGTTCAGAGACGGGAGTCTCGGATGGATCGCGGCTCCGAGAGGAATCGTTGCCAACAATCTCGTTTTCGGTCCGAGCCGAAGGTGAGGTAGACGGACCATCGCGGTTGCGCGGGCGTGCGCGACAATCGCATGCCTGCTTCGTGGGGAGTGCGGTTCCCCTTTCGAACGTTGCATTCGTGGCAAGCGAGCACGCAGTTCGTCCAGGTGCTGAGCCCGCCCTTCGAGCGCGGCATCACGTGATCGACGCTCAGCTCCTCGCTCGACGCGCGGATTCCACAATACTGGCATCGGTGGTTGTCGCGAAGGAATAGGTTGCGTCGCGAGAACGGGACGCGCAGTGCCGGCTGCTGATCGTAGGCGAGGAGCACGATGATCTCGGGGACGCGGATTTCGCGCGCGACCGTACGGATGACGCGCTCGCCGGTCACGGGCTTGGTCGAAAGCCAAGAATCGAAATCGTGGGTTTCAAAGGTCTCGGGTTGGATGACCCGCGCGCAGCCGATGTATGCCAATATCAACGCTCGACGAACTGTGGTGACGTTGACCGCGAGCCAGGAGCGATTCAGAACGAGCGTGCGATCGTCGAGCACCGAGCGCTCCGACGCACGGTGCCGGCCGATCTCGAAAGTTGAGTGCGCGCTCTGAATTTCTGGCATGACTGAGGGGATCATCGCGCCATGAGGAGAATCGGCAAGATGCGGCCTCCAGTGATGTGAAATCCAGGATGTTCCTATTGGGGGCCAACCCTAGAATCCCCCGCCGAGTCCCAGGACACCGTCGTTAGGCGCCCCATGAAACTCTCTATCATTCCCCTGCTCGCCGCACTTGTCATTTCGTCTGCATGTCGTTCCGACGTGGATCACATGGTGAACCCCAAGCCGGGAGTCGCCGCGGAGACCTCGACGACGAGCGGCCAGCAGTTCAACGACATTCCAACTCCCGACGGCTACCAGCTCGTCAATGATCGGCTCCAAAGCTACGTGACCGAGGCGGGGAGCTACCGCGCGGGACACCAATATTATTCGGGAAAGGGAATGCCTCTCGACGCGGTGTCCTTCTATGAGAATCGGATGCCCAACCATGGCTGGGTGCTCGCCGATCGCGGCACCTCGGCCGACGGCCTGAGCTTCATGCTGTGGCGGAAAGGTGCCACGTTCGCGCGGATCGAGATCCAGCGGAACGCCAAGACGGATTTGGTTGGTATCGAGGTCCGCGTTCGGACGAGCTTGGATCCCGAGTTCCGTCCTCTCTGAACTGTCGGTCGTCAAAATCGGCCGGAGCACACACCGGGCCGTCTAGTTGGTCTTTTTATCCTCACATGTTGTCCCTAACTTCCATTTGCTTCCATGGCTGACAAGAAGGTCGAAGGGTCGACGCCGTCGACCGATTTCGCGCTCGATACCCAAATCAAGAGTTGGGCGACGAACGCTGTACTGGGCTTGGCGATCGTCTTCGCGGGCTGGGCCGTGTACTCGTTCATTCGAGGTCAACAGGAAAAGACCGTCGGCGAAGAGTGGCGAACGTTCACGCGATTCGAAGCGTCGATTCAGGATCGGAACGCGACCCCGATTTCGATGGAGATGGTCTCTGAAGCTGTGCGCCCATGGGCCATGCTCGAGGATGCCAATCGTGACTTCACCCAAGGGAAAGTCGATCGAAGCGCGCTCGTCGAAACCGAAAGCCGATTCGCTTCCCTCGCCAAGAATCCTGCGGCGGGAGTCGCCGCATCCGGTATGGTGAATGTTGGGATCGGCGCGCCTGCGGTCGCGTCATCCATCGGTCAACTCGCGGAATGGGAGAAGGCAAACCCGCAGCTGCTCGACAACCCCAACCCGGACGCATCGCCGCGAGTGAAGCTCGTGACCGATGCCGGAACGATCGAGATCGCGCTGTACAAGGCAATGGCGCCCAAGCACGTCGAGAACTTCGTGAAACTCGCTCAGGAAGGGCTCTACACGGGCACCAAGTTCCACCGCGTCTCGAAGGATCTTCAACACGTGATCGAGGGCGGCGACCCGAATACCAAAGAGGAGAACGTGGAGGATTGGGGAAAGGCGCCCATGGCGATGGCATTCCGTTCGAGAAGAATCGCCTCGCTAATGTGCGCGGAGCGGTCGGGATGGTGCGACCGCCTCTGGCCCTCGGGGAGAAGAAGAGTTCCGGGTGCCAGTTCTACATCGTCACGTCAGATTCCCACTCAAGGGATGGCTCCTTCACAGTGTTTGGCAAAGTGGTCTCGGGACTCGACGTCCTCGAGAAGATCTCCGCCCTGGAGCTCGCCCCGGAACGGAACGTCCGAAGAACCCGCCGATCATCACGCGCGTCGAGGTTACGCCGTGACCGGCGCTGGTGTCGGCTCGCCGTAGGTCCGACGCCCGCTGCCCGCGTTGCGAGTGTTCCACGTGGAACACAGGTCCCCTTTCGGGGCGCGCCAGGCTGTTCCACGGGGAACGCCTACTCCTCCGATACCGCCTGATCTCGAACTTCCGAGCGTTTGGCGGGAAGTCCCACTGCCAGATCGCTGACCCTCTCGAGCTCATCGAAGCTGCCGCACTGAATGGAGATGCGGGCGCGCTGTCCGGCAAGCGTGACTCCGACCTTCACCCCAAGGCGCCGGCGCCATCGATCTTCGAGCTGCGTGAGCCACGCCGGCTGGGTCGGCCTCTTTCGCGACGCGGCTTTCTTGCGGGCCCCATGCTCCGCGGCAAGGGTCTCGACATCGCGCACGCTCAGGTCCTCCCTCAGCGTGCGCTCGAATAGGAGCCCTGCGCCGCGATGCGTCCGGCACCGAGAGCAGCGCGCGTGCATGTCCCCGCCGAGGGCACCCCGCTGGACCGCCTCCTGCATTTCGATCGGCAACTCGAGGAGCCGCAGTGTGTTCGCGACTGTCGCGCGATCCTGGCCGACGGCTTTCGCGATCTCATCCTGGGTCTTTCTGAAATCGGCGATCAGGTGGCGGAATCCCTTCGCCTTCTCGATCGGATTGAGGTCGATCCGCTGAACGTTCTCAAGAAGCGCCAGCTCGAGCATCTCGCCATCGGTGACATTCTGACGAATGAAGATCGGGACCTCGCGGAGTCCAGCCCTCTTCGCGGCTCGCCATCGACGTTCCCCGCGATGATCTCGTAGGTCTTGCCAACTTGTCGTACGGCGATCGGCTGAAGAATCCCGCTGCGAGCGACGGACTCCGAGAGTCGTTCGATCGCCGCTTCATCGAATGACTCGCGCGGCTGGCTTCGGTTTGGGGAGAGCAGCTCGATCGCAACGGTAGCCGTCGCGGCCGGCGACGGCTCCGAGGAGATGAGGGACTGAAGTCCGCGGCCAAGTCGACGTTGTTCCATGGGTGTCCGCGGTCAGGGCCGCGCTCAGCAAACAGGACGGAGAACCTGGCTTTTCGAGGTGGCGACGTCAATCTGTGGCCGCGTGGAATCCAGTCCTGCCGTTCGACGATTGTTGGTTTTCCATGGTTCGGTTCAGGGCGTCGGCTTCCGGTGGAGCGCCGCTCGGGTCGCCAACTCGTTGGGAGTCCTTGGATATGTCCGGAACTTGCCGGGCGGACAGGTCGAAGTCTTGGCCGTCGGAGACGAAACGCGCCTCGAGAGCCTCGTGTCGATCCTGCGGCAGCGTTTCGAAGTCGTACACGTCGACGAGTCTCCGTCGACCTCGAGCGAGCAGTTCCTTGCCTTCGAGATCCGCCGATAGAGGATGCGGGCCGCGACCATGCGAGTCTCCGGCTACGCGATTCAATCGATGGGACTGCGCGGCGCCGCGCTTGGAGGCGCGATTCTGTTCGCATCGCTCGTCGGCGCGGTTCAGCCTAGCCGGGTGGGGAATTCGTCGCCTGGGCTCTGATCCTGATCGTGCCGGGGTTCGACCTCACCCGCGTGGGTTGGGAGCTGAGTCGGGTGCGCGGAGTGTCCCCGCTCCTGATCTCCGGCCGCGCGGTCGCCCTTCGTTGGACACCGGCGGCGGCGCTTCTCGGGGTTGCATTCCTCGTTCGCGGAGGCCCCGTTTCTCTCGGGGGTGATGCGTGTAACTGCCTACTGATTAGCGTATTGGGCGTGTTGGTCGGCCGATTTGTCCCGGCGCCGTGGATCCTCGTCCCGGTCCTCTGGCTCCTCAGCGTCGCGATTCCGATTCTGACGGGCGGCCGCTTTCTCGACACTTCGGGCGATGAGACGCCGCGGAGTTTTCGTTGAAACTCCTGTCGAGCGTCTTGTTAGCGTTCGCCATGACCCTTGCGGACTCGCTTCATGTTTCCTGGGGTCGCTTCCTCGGTAGGACCCAATTGGCGAGAATCGGCATCCTCGGAGACGTGCATTCGAATATCGAGGCGCTCGAAGCCGTCCTCTCCTCGTTCGTAAGAGACAAGGTGGAGAGGGTTTATGCCGTTGGGGACTTGGTCGGCTACGGTGCCGATCCGTCGGCGGTCCTCGCCCGGATTCGCTCCGAGAATATCCGTTCGGTCTGGGCAACCACGACGCGGCCGTGGTGGGGAGCTGGTTGACCTCGCGTACTTCAACGTGTTTGCCCGGTCGGCGGCGATCTGGACGCAAAAGGTGCTGCAACCCGAGGGATACAATATCTTAGGACGCTTCCGCTGACGCTCACCGAGCCCAGATTCATGATCGTCCATGGCTCTCTCGATCGCCCCGAGGAGTTCAACTACATCCAAACGGTTCGCGACGCGGAGCGCTCGCTCACCCACCAGACTTCGGCGCTCTGCTTCGTGGGTCACTCCCACATCCCGATCGGCTTCCTCTCGAAGCGCGAGGATCCGACCCGGATCGAATACACATTCGACATGACGATCGACTTCGCGGGCTTCGATCACGCCCTCATGAACGTCGGGAGCGTCGGCCAGCCGCGCGATGAGGACCCGCGCGCCGTCGCCGCCGTGTTCGACACCGATCAGCGTCGAGTCACGCTCCAGCGCGTCCCCTACGACGTCGATCGCGCCGCCGGGAAGATCCTGGCCGCGGGGCTGCCGCGAGTCCTCGCCGAGCGCCTGCGCTTCGGCGTCTAGGCCGCTCGCAAACCCAACTATCCGAGCCGCGGAGTTTCCCAACGATCGTATCGTTGGGATCCTCCGGCGGTCACTGCAGGTAGTCGAGCTCCTTGGGGAAGCCGTCGCCGCCTTCTCCGAAGCCAGCGTCGAATAGCAACTTTAGATCGCGCAGCGCGTTCTCATCTCCTCGGAACACCACCTTTCGCGCGTTGCTATTCATCCCGATCTCCATGACGACACGGATGAGCGACGAGACGTCGATCCAGTCGCCGTCGCCGAGGCACATCTGGAGCGGCGTCCCGTAGTGCATGGCAACTTTGTGGATGAGCGTCGCCGGGCGCAGGTGCAGCTCGACGTGCGAGGGCACGTCGAAGCCCTGCTCGCGCAGCTTTCGTGTACTCGGGAAAGATGGCGAGCGCCGGCTCGCGCCCGCGCTTGAGGAACTCCGCCGAGTAGTAGAGGCCGAAGTTCACCGCGTGCTCGAGCACGTCGCCCTTCACGATCACGCGCGCGATTCTTTGCTTCGTCGGCTCGTAACGGATGTCGTTTTCGTGGCGTTCGTAGAAGTGCACGAGGTGCGTCACGTACTCGAGCAGGTGGAGCGTGATCGAGATGAATCCGCGCAACGCGCGGAGGTTCGCGTCCTTCACCTCATAGCTGGTATTCTTGATGTACGTGTCGTACTTCGATTGGAGGTTGTGGACGCTCGTCTCGTACTGGCGCGCCTTCTCCTCGCTGCAGTTCTTCGTGACGAAGTGGCGCAGCCGCACGGGATCGTCGAACTTCTCGATCCCGATGCTGTCGACGATGTCACAGATCTTCAGATACTTGGTCGCCAGCTCCGCGATCCTTTGCGTCTCGTCGACCACGTCCTCCTCGTCGACGTTGATCTTCAACCGCAGGCGCGCGAACGCGCTCGGGAAGCTCGTCCCGCCGAGCGCCTCCCGCGTGATTGCCAACTTTAGCGTCTCGGCACCTTTGTAGAGCTCGTTCAGCAGCTTCTCGATCGAGCCGTTCGACCAATCGAGCGCCGCGTCGAGCTCGGCGCTGAACTTGGGATCGTCGTCCGCGTGAACTCCATACTTGGTGAGCCGCCGCTTCAGGTGATGGAGAGCGTGCGCCGCGTTCGCGAAGCCGCGCACCGATGCCACAATTTCCGTGAAATAGGAGAACGTGCGATTGTTGCGCGCGCTGAAGTCGTCGAGGAACGACTCGAGGCGCGTTCGCCTCCGTCGAGAGCGAGAACATGTGGGTTTCGCCCCAGGTCTCGCGGCGCGCCGCCAACAAAAGTTGCCGAGCCGGAAGAACGCGTTCGCCTGGCCGGCGAGCAGCGGGAGGAACTCCTCCTCCGAGATGAACTGCTCGAGCGGCTCGGCCGCCGAGGTGGGAACGGCGGACCGCCTCGTTCGCTGGACTTTCTTACTCTTGCGTCGTGCCATGGCGGCGCAGGATAGCGATCCCTCTCGCCGAACCCCGCCGACTCAAGTTCGGCCCTCGGCGTCGCCGACACCCATCCCCGGGGAAGAGGTCCGCAAAACGAGAAGGGAGGTTGCATTGGCCGGAGAGCGATGCCTTGAGACGTACCTCAAGGAGATCAACGAAGTCAGCCTGCTCACAGCCGAGCAGGAAAAGGATCTCGCGCGGCGCATTCGCGGCGGAGACATGGAAGCGCGCGATCACATGATTCGCGCGAACCTTCGCCTCGTCGTCAGCATCGCGAAGCGATACCTGAATCGTGGCCTCACGCTCCAAGACCTCATCGCCGAGGGGAACATCGGCTTGCTGAAAGGGGTGGAGAAGTTCAACCCCGATCTCAACTGCCGCTTCAGCACCTATGCGGCCTGGTGGATCAAGCAGTCGATTCGCCGCGCGCTCGTAAACACCGTTCGAACCGTGCGCGTGCCTTCCTACATGGTCGAGCTCATCAGCCACTGGAAAGGTGTGGAAGCCGAGCTCTCGTTCCAGCTTGGCCGACCGCCGCGCCCCGAGGAAATCGCCGAGGGGCTCGCGGCCGAGAACCGCGTGGTCCAGGATGATTCTTGGGATGTGGTGGAACGCACGATCCGAGGCGGCGCCACGACGTCGAGCGCCGACGCTTTCTGGAACGCAAGCGAGGCCATCGAGGATCCCAAGACCCAACAGCCCGACGAGGCATTCGTCGACGCGTGCGAAATCGAGAAGCTGAACGAGCTGCTGAAGATCATCGACGAGCGGGAGGCCCTGATCCTCCGGCTCCGCTACGGCTTTGGGGACACGGAGCCGATGACGCTGAAGGAGATCGGCGAGATCGTGGGGCTGACCCGCGAGCGCGTTCGTCAGATCGAGGGGAGGCGCTCCGCAAGCTCCACTCGATCCTCGTCGGCGGAAAGAGCAACGTCGAAAAATAGTTGGGGATGTCGCGCGGCACGCGCGGCCGTCGCTCTATGTGCACTTGCCGTTCTGCGTGGCGAAGTGCCGTTATTGTGATTTCAATTCCTACCAGGGCGATGGTTGGGATTCGGCGGGATACGTCGACGCGCTCCTGACCGAGGCGCGGCGGCGCGCGCCGGCCTCGCCTCCGACGATCTTCATCGGCGGCGGGACTCCCACCTATCTCCCGGTCAGAATCGTTGGCATCGATGATGCGCGAGCTGCGCGAGCTCGGCGCGTTCGCCGATCCGCGCGTCGAGGTCACCGTGGAGGCGAATCCCGAGAGCGCGACTCTCGAAAAGTTGCATGCCTCCGGGAGGGAGGCGCGAACCGCCTCTCGCTCGGGGTGCAATCCTTCCGCGCGCGCTACTTGCAACAATTCGACCGGGTACATGGCCCCGAGCACGTCTTCCGCGCGGTCGAGGCGGCGCGAAAGGTGGGATTCGCGCGCGTGAATCTCGATCTCATCTTCGCGAAGCCGGGGAGTCGGCCGCCGAGTGGATGGAGGATCTCGAGGGGGCGCTCGCGCTCGAGCCGGAGCACCTCTCCTGTTACGAGCTGACGTTCGAGGAGGGGACGGCACTCACCAAGGATCGGGCGCGCGGGCGGGTCGAGGGTCAAGACCAAGATTCGTGCGCGGCGATGTACCACGCGACGATCGCGCGGCTGGAGAGCCGCGGCTTCGCGCCGTACGAGGTCTCCGCGTTCGCGAAACCCAACGAAGAGTGTCGCCACAATCTGGTGTATTGGACAGGCGGCGACTGGATCGGCGTGGGCGCGGGCGCGGGCAGCTCGATCGGCAATACCAAGTTTCTGAATATCAAGAATCCGTCGGCCTACGCCGCCGCGGCGCGCGCCGGCGACGCCGCCGACCCGGCCACCCGCGAGGAGGCCGACGCCCGCACGCGCCTCGCGGAAGTGCTGATGATGGGGCTCCGCCTCACCGGGGGATCGAGGTCGACGTCGTTCGCTCGCGCTGCGGTCTCGACCCGCTCGAGACGCACGCCGCGGCGATCGACTCGCTGCGCCGCGACGGCCTTCTCGCAATCGACGGCGGATGGCTCGTGGCGACCGAGCGCGGGCGCGACCTCGGCAACATCGTCGCCGCGCGCTTCCTCCCCGATTGTTAGGATTCGCGCGATGCCCGAGCCCTTCGCCGACCGCCTCGCCGCCGCGATCCAACAAAAGGGATCCCCCTGTTGCGTGGGATTGGATCCTCGCCTCGATTGGCTCCCCTCCGAGCTCACCGCGCGCGCGCGCCTGCGCCCGACTCCGGTCGCGGTCGCCGATGTGGTGATCGAGTTCCACCGGCGGATCCTCGCGCGCATCGCGCCGATCGTCCCCGCGATCAAGCCGCAGCTCGCGTTCTTCGAGCAGCTCGGATCGGCGGGGATCGCGGCCTACGAGGATCTCGTCGTGCGCGCCCACGAGCTCGGGCTGCTGGTGATCGCCGACGCGAAGCGCGGCGACATCGGTCCCACCGCCGACGCCTACGCGCGCGTTCTTGGGTGGTGTTGCGTTCCACGGCGCGGACCTCTCGCCCCCGCGGCCGACGCGCTCACGATCCAGCCCTACTTCGGCACCGACGGCGTCGAGCCGTTCCTCGAGGCATGCGCGCGCACGGGTGGCGGGCTCTTCGTCCTCGTGCGCACGAGCAATCCGTCGTCGAGCGAGCTCCAGAGTTTGCGTTGCGGCGAGCACACGCTTGCCGAGGAGGCGGCGCGCCTCGTGGATCGTTGGGGTTCGTCTTTTGTTGGGAAGTCTGGCTGGTCGTCGGTCGGCGCCGTCGTGGGCGCAACCCACAAAAAGGAGCTCGCGGGGTTGCGCGCCGCGATGCCGCGCACGCCGTTCCTCCTCCCGGGCTACGGCGCGCAGGGGGCAAGGCCGACGACGTCGTCGACGTCTTCGACGCGCGCGGCCGCGGCGGCCTCGTCGTCGCCGCCCGCTCGGTGAACTTCGCGTATCGCGAGAAGGACCGCGAACACCAAGATTGGGAGGATCGGATCGAGCGCGCCGCGCGCGATGGCGAGCGACGTGGCGGCGGCGCTCGGCCGCGCCGGGAAGGCCCCCGCGCGATGAGCGTCTCCGTCGAGCCGCTTTCTTGGGATTCGGTCGTCGAGAATCCGCTCGCGCGCGCGCGCTACGCCGAGCTCGCCGCGCGCGATGCCGAGCGCCCCCTCGTCGAGCGCGCCGCGGCGCGGGCGCGCGAGATCGCGCCGCTTGCGTTCGAGCGGGCGGAGATCGCAACCTAACTATCCCGATCGTTGGCATCGCTCGGCGCGCCCGCGGAGGCGCGGGCGTCGGCCGACCGCCTCCGCGACCCGCGCGCCGTCGCCGTCATCACGGGCCAGCAGCCCGGTTTCCTCGGCGGCCCGCTCTTCACTCTTTACAAGGCGGCCCACGCGGTCGTCCTCGCGCGCGCGGTCGAGCGGGCGTGCGGCGCACCCTGCATCCCACTTTTCTGGAACCACAGCGACGACCACGACCTCGACGAGACGCGCGGGATCTCGCTCGTCGATTCCCAAGGAAACGTCCAGCGCCTCGCGGTCGACCTCGGACGCGGGCGCCCGTTCCTCTCCGACGTCGTCGTGCCCGACAGCGCGAAGGGATTGGGGGAACGGGCGGCTGCGCTCCTCCCCGCCGGCGCCGACCGCGACCGCGTGCTTTCGTTGGTATTGCCCCGCCCCGGCGAGCGCTTCGCGGAGCGGGCCTCGCGGATCCTCCTCGAGTCGCTCGGCCGCCATGGATTGGTGGTGTTCGAGCCGCGTGACCTGCGCCCGATCCTCTCCCGCGCGCTCGCGCGCGTGGCTCGCTCGACGGGGAGGGGCTCGAGCGGCTGCGCTCCGCGAACGGCCGCCTCCGATCGTTGGGTTTCGCGCCGCCGTTCGACGACGCCGACCCCGCGCTCGTCTTCGCGCGCACGCCCGCGGGGCGCGAGCGGATCCGCCTGAGCGGACACCAATTTTCCGCGCCGTCCGGAGAAAGTTGGGATCCGCGCGCGCTCGCCGCCGCGATCGAGCGATCCCCGACTCCTTCAGCGCTGGCGTGGGGACCCGCTGCGCGGTCGAGGCGCTCGCCCTCCCCGTCGTCGCCACGATCCGCGGACCGGGCGAGCTCCTCTACACGCCGAGCGCCTATTGTTTCCTTCCCGGAGGCGCGGCGCGCGGCGCCGGTCGAGTTCCCACGTTTCTCCGCGACGCTGATCGAGTCGAAGCTCGCGGTATCGTTGGGATTGCTCGGCGTGCCGGCCGCCGACCTCCTGCGCGACGGCGAGGCGATCCACAAGAAGCTCGCCGCCCCCGCCGAGCACCCCGCGGAGCTCGCGCTCGCCGCGATGGCCGATCGGCTCCAATCCCAACTATCCGAGATCGCGCCGGCGCTCCGCGACCTCGACCCCAACCTCGAGCGTCCCCTCGAAAAAACCGTCTCGACCACCTCGGGGGCGCTCGCCGCGCTCCGCTCGAAAGTGCGCCGCTCCGTCGAGGACCGCGCCGGCGTCGGTGGCGCGCGCCTCCGCCGCGCCCTCGCGTGGCTCCGCCCGAACCAACAATTCAGGAGCGCGCGCTCCCGGCGGCGCCGTTCCTCGTCGCCGACTTCGACGGGCGGATCGACGAGATCCCTCTCGATCGTGCCCGCGGCTCCGGCGGGGCACGTTCTCGTCACCTTCGAGGAGCATCCTAATCATTGCCATGCCCAACGATCCCGAGCTCGACGTCCTCGTCCTCGCCACGCATCCCGACGACGCCGAATCCACCTGCGGCGGCACGATCGCACAATTGGTATCGCGCGGCGCGCGCGTCGGTGTCCTCGACGCCTCGCGCGGCGAGATGGGCACGCGCGGCACGCCCGAGTCGCGCGCCCAGGAGTGCGCCGCCGCCACGCAAGATTCTTGGTCTTCGCTTCCGCGAGAATCTTGGTCTTCCCGACGGGCGCATCGTGCCGACGGTCGAGGCGCGCGAGGAGATCGCCCGCTGGCTGCGCCGGCTGCGCCCCGCGATCCTCATCGCCCCCTGGTGGGAGAGCGATCTCCACCCCGATCACGCCGCCGTCGGAGCGATGGCGCGCCAGGCTTACTTCCTCGCGGGGCTCCGTCGTCTCGAGAAGGACCTCCCCGCACCGGCCGCGCCGCGTTCTCTACTATCCGAGCCACGATCTCTTCGAGCCGAGCTTCGTCGTGGCGCTCGATCCGGAGCATTTCGAGAAGAAGCTCGAGTCGCTGCGCGCGTACGGCTCCCAAGTCGCTTCCCAACTCCACCGGCGACCGAGGCCAACATTTCGTCCATGGCCAAGAGATGCTCGAGCGCATTGAGGTCCGCGCCCGATTTTTCGGGAGCAGGATCGGAGTACGATTCGGCGAGCCGCTGCGCGCCGAGGGAACACTCCCGACGTGGATCCCCTCCATTACGAGGCAGCCGTCGTGAACAAGGCGGCGAAACCCCAACGATCGAGCACCCGTTGAAACGAATCGCGATCATCAATCAAAAAGGCGGCGTCGGGAAGACGACGACCGCGGCCAATCTCAGCGCGGCCCTCGCGAAACTTGGCAAGCGCGTCCTCGTCGTCGATCTCGATCCGCAGGCGAACCTAACTGTGCACTGGGGGTCCAGGCCGACGGGGGCGCCGTCGATCTATCGCGTTCTGTTGGAAGAGTCGCCGCTCGCGGCGGTCATCCAGAAGACCTCCACGCCGAATCTTTGGGTTGCCCCCTCGAGCCTCGACCTGGCCGGAGCCGAGGTGGAGTTGGTCTCGAGATCGGCCGCGAGACGCGGCTGCGAGAAGCGGTCGACGCGTGGGCCGCCGCCGCCGCGGAGCCCGCCGATTTCGTGGTGATCGATTGCCCACCATCGTTGGGATTGCTCTCGGTGAACGGGCTCGTCTGCGCGACCGATGTCTACATCGCGGTGCAGACCGGATTCTTCGCGCTGCGCGGCCTGACCAAGCTCCTGGAATTGGTGGATTTGGTGAAGCGGCGCCTCAACCCCACGCTCGAGATGTCGGGGATCATCGCCGGGCTCTTCGACGCGCGGCGCAATCTGAATCGCGAGGTGCTGGAAGAGTTGCGTTCGTTCTTCGGTAGCAGAGTCTTCAAGACCGTCATCCGCGAGAACGTGCGCCTCGCCGAGGCGCCGAGCCACGGGCAGTCGATTTTCGACTACGCCCCGAGTCCCACGGCGCGTCCGATTATTTATCTCTCGCCAAGGAAGTCTTGGGCGAGGGGGCCAAGAGTCGGCGCCGGCGAGCGCGGAAGCCGCGGCGCCGATCGAAATGCCGGCGATGGCCGCGCCGGTGGGAGAGGTGGGATCCGAAGACTCGGGGGCCGCGTCCTCGGGGGCCCGATCCGATTCGGCCCATGAAGCGGGAGCCAGCGCGGCGGAAGCCGGCGCGGCCGCCTCCGCCTGATTCCCAACTTTCGCGGGAGCCGCCGAGGCGGATCCGCGTATGGAAGCCACCCGAATGAACACCAACGATCGACTCCGGGTGGGAATCGTTTGCTACCCGACACTCGGCGGCTCGGGGGTCGTGGCCACCGAGCTCGCCTCGGGGCTCGCGGACCTCGGCCATGAAACCCACCTATTCACGTACGCGAAGCCCCACCGCGACGCGAAGGGCGTTTGTTGTCATATCGTCGACGTGGTCGCGTACCCATTGTTGCGTTATCCGCCGTACGATCTGGCGCTCGCCTCGGCGATCGTTGATTTCGTGGAGCACGTGCGCCCGCTCGACGTCCTCCACGTCCACTACGCGGTGCCGCACGCGATCAGCGCATTCTTGGCAAAGGCGATGCTTGGGAAGGCGTCGTTCGCCACGGTGACCACTCTCCATGGCACCGACATCTCGGTGGTGGGGAGCGATCCCGCGTATGCCACCGTCACCCGATTCGGGATCGAGAAGAGCGACGGCGTCACCGCGGTGTCGGAGAGCCTGCGCCGCGAGACGATCGAGCTCCTGCGGATCCAGCGCCCCATCGAGGTAATCCCCAACTTTGTGGACACCGAGGAGTTCCACCCGGTGGCCCGCGCCGCGGGGGCGCCGCCGCGCCTCGCGCACGCGTCGAACTTCCGAGCGGTGAAGCGGCCGCTCGACGTGGTCCGCATCTTTGCCAAGGTTCGGCGCGAGGTGCCGGCGCGCCTCTCGCTCATCGGCGACGGCCCCGAGCTCCCCGCGGCGCTCGATCTCGCGAAGAATCTTGGTGTTTTCGACGCGATCGACGTCCACGGGCCGATCGCCGTGCCGGCGCGCGAGCTCGCCATGGCGGATGTGTTGCTTTTGCCGAGCGAGCTCGAGTCCTTCGGTCTCTCGGCGCTCGAGGCGCTCGCGTGCGGTGTGCCCGTGGTGGCGACGAATATTGGTGGGATTCCCGAGGTCGTCGACCACGGCCGCACCGGGTTCCTGAGCCCGCTCGGCGACGTGGACTCGATGGCGCGCGCCACGGTTTCTTTGCTTCGCGACGCGAAGATGCGCGAGGCCTTCGGCGCCGCCGGGCGCGAGTCCGCGCTCTCGCGATTCTCCGAGGGGTCGATCGTGGATCGTTACGTTCGCCACTATCGCGCGACGATCGAGCGCCGCGCCACGATCGGCTGCGCTTCGGCCCCCAGGACGGGCCGGGCCTTGGATCGTTTGTATTTCGACTGGAACGCGTCTGCGCCGCTCCGCGCCGAAGCGGCCGAGGCCATGCGCCGCGCCGAGGGATTGCTGGGAAACCCCTCGAGCGTCCACCAGGAAGGGCGCGCCCTCCGGGCGCTCCTCGAGGAGGCGCGCGGGCGCGTCGCGCGCGCGCTCGATGCCGAGGGCGCGCGCGTCCTCTTCACCTCGGGCGCGACCGAAGCCAACAATCTCGCAATCTTGGGTTTTGCGGGGGCCGCGGAACGCGCAGGGTCGACCGCGAAAGTTGGTGACGACCTCGATCGAGCACTCGGCCGTCCTCGCCCCGGTCCGGCGCCTCGAGGCGCGCGGTTGGGAGGTGGTGCGCGTCGCCTCCGGACCGGAGCGGGTCGGTCAACCCCACCGACCTCCTCGAGCGCGCGACGGGCGCATCGTTGGTGTCGTGGATGCTAGCCAACAATCAGGTGGGACGCTCCAGGCCGTCGCGTCGGTCGCGCGGCGCGGCTCGTTCGTGCTCCACACCGACGCCTCCCAAGCCCCCGGCCGCCTCCCGTCTCGTTTCGCGCGCTCGGCGCCGGATTGTTGACATTGTCCGGCCACAAGATCGGCGGCCCGCGCGGTGTCGGGCGTCCTCGTCGCGCGCGAGGAGTCGCTCGTGGAGCCGATGATCCTCGGCGGCGATCAGGAGTTCAGGGCGCGCGCCGGCACCGAGGACATGGCCGGAATCTTGGGTTTCGCGGCGGCGCTCGATTGCGCCGTGCGCGATCTCGACGGAACCGTGGCCCGGATGCGCGAGCTCTCCGCGCGGCTCCGCCGATCGTTGGTGAGCGCTTTCCTTGGGCTCGGGTCGTAACCCCCGAATCGGGGGCGCTCCCCAACACTCTTTCCTTGGTATTCCCCGGACTCGACGGCCGCGCGCTGGTCGTCGCACTCGATATGGAGGGTGTCGCGGTATCGGTGGGATCCGCCTGCGCGTCCGGCTCGATCGAGCCCTCCCACGTACTCTTGGCGTTGGGATTCACCCCGAGGAGGCGCGCGGCGCGATGAGGATCTCGTTTGGGGCCACAACGAGCGCCACAGAGGTGGACGAACTTGTCTCCCGAATCGTGCGCGTCGTGTCGCGTTTGAGGGGAGCGGCACACGATAGGCGTGCCAAGGTCTCGGACCGAGACCTAGGAAAACTGAGATCGCAACTCGTTCCGGGGTAAGCACTTGCCGACTTCATTTTTCGGTTCTTGACGTGTTCTTCGGGTTGCGCTTCTAATCTGCCCCTTCTTCCATCAGAATAGTTGTAACAATTTATATTATAAGCACTTACAACGCACCCCCGCGGAAATCCTGGATTCTCGAGTATGTCCGTCCGATCGTCTGAAGGCCCCGTCCGCGCAGCCACCGAGCTTTGGCACTCCGCCTTCGCGAAGCTCTCCGGACACCTCAAGAAAGAGCAGCTCCAGACCTGGTTTCATCGCGTGTCGCCCGTCGATTTCGACGGTCAGACGCTGATCCTCGCGGTCCCCTCCGAGTTCCACAGGAACTGGATTCTCGACAACTACATGCCGGCGATCGTCGTGGCCTCGTCGCGAGGTCCTCGGATTCGCGGCCGACGTGACGCTACAAATCGACCCGGAGTGGTCGGCGGCTGCCGCGAGCTCCTCCGCGGCAAACCCAACTTTCGCGAATCCGGCGCCGGCGATTCCGGCCGCGTCGAGTGGTGCTTTCGCCGTCGCCGCGTCGGCGCCCGGCTCAGCGCCGAGCGCGCCGATCCCAGCGCCCTTCCCCGCCGACGACGATTCGCGCGCGCGGCGGCCGCGGGCGCGAATGGCTATCCGATTGGCTCTTCGGGCGATTCCGCCGCCGCGCGTCCGCTCCTCGCCAAGTGATAGTGGCTCGCGGGATAGCGCGTCGTCCGTCTCCCTCAATCCCCACTATGTCTTCGAGAACTTCGTGGTGGGGCCAGTGCAACCGATTCGCCTATGCGGGGGCCATGGGTGTCGCCGAGAAACCGGCCACCGCGTACAACCCACTTTTCCTCCACGGCTCGGTAGGGCTCGGGAAGACTCACCTCCTCCAGGCGATTTGCCACGAAACGCTCCGGCGCCGTCCCGAGACGCGGATCCTCTATCTCTCCTGCGAAACCTTCACCAACCATTTCATCGCGGCCATCGAGAAGGGGGCTCTCGAGGACTTCCGGCGGCGGTATCGCGGCGTCGATTTCCTCGTCGTCGACGACGTCCAGTTCCTCGCCAACAAAGAGCGGACGCAGGAAGAGTTCTTCCACACGTTCAACACGCTCTTCCACGACAACAAGCAGATCGTTCTGTCGAGCGACAGCCCGCCGCACGTGATCCCAAGTTTGCAGGGAGCGCCTCGTCTCGCGATTCAAATGGGGGCTCGAGGCCGAGATCGAGAAGCCCTGCTTCGAGACCCGCCTCGCGATCCTCCAACGGAAGGCGCGCACGATGGGGCCCGCCTTTCCCGAGGACGTGACCCAGTTCCTCGCCGAGCGAATCACCAACAATATTCGGGAGCTCGAAGGGGCGATCAACCGGATCGGGGCTACGCCGGACTCCAGCGCGAGGTCGTCACGCTCGAGCTCGTCCGCCGGATCATGCCGGAGCTCGATGCCGACCGAAACGCGGTGGTGCGCTTCGAAGACGTCGCGAACGTGGTCGCGAAGAAGTACCACGTGAAGATCCTCGACCTGCAGAGCCGGCGGCGCAGCCAGTCGATCGCGTTTCCGCGGCAGATCGCGATGTTCCTCTCGCGGCGGCACACCAACCACTCGCTCGTCGAAATCGGCGCCTACTTCGGCGGCCGCGATCACACGACGGTTCTCTATGCGATCGACAAGATCACGGCACTCGCGAAGGACGACGCTGAGATGCGCGACGTGATCTACGGCCTGACCGAAGAGATCGGTCGCCACTTCCCGGCCGGCGGTGTCTGATCGGCCGGCAGCGTTTGCCCGACCAGCGGTGTCTGAGTTTTGTTGCGCTTCCATCGCAACCCGTGGGAAAGCTGTGGACAACTCCTGAGTCGCACGAGGAAAGGAGGCCCGGTTATCCCCGCCCTCCACGCTCGCCCCGCCGCCGCGTCCGTTTCGTCGCGATTCGGCCCCATCACTTCCCAAGTTATCCCCAGCTTCTTCGGGGCGGCGACGCTCGCGACGTGGCCGCGCTCCCTTCCCCGGCCGCTCCAACTCCATAAACTGTTACATGTTCGGTTTCCGGCGCCCGGCGACTGCGGTCCGCGAATCCCAATCATCCACATCGGGAGGGCGCTGATGATGAAGATGACTACGTAATTCCTCTTTCTGGAACTCAATCACCACCTCCGCTCTCCACTCTCCTCGATACCACCTATCGGTGACTTCCATGAAGGTCCTCTGCGATCGCGATCGGCTGAAAGAAGCGCTCTCCGTCGTGGCGACGGCGCTCCCCACGAGAACCACGAAACCGATTCTCGAGGCCGTTTTGTTGGAAGCGTCGGGCAACACGCTCTCTCTCACCTCCACCGATCTCGAGGTGGCGATTCGATACACGCTTACGGGAGTCCAGGTCGAGCAGAAGGGGAGCTGCCTCATCCCGGCGCGAGAGGCGACCGATTTCGTCCGCGATCTCGGTGACGAAACCGTCACGCTCGAGGTCGGCAAGAGCGCCGTCCGGATACTTGGGAAAGACGACGCGTGCGAGCTCGCGCTGGCCGACGTCGGCGAGTTCCCCGGCCTCCCCGAGATCAAAGGGGCCACGAAGATCTCGATCCAAGCCGATCGCTTCGGCGAAATCCTCGAGCGCACGGCATTCAGCGCGGCGAAGGAGCTCGGCCGCTTTGCGATGAACGGCGTGCGCGCCGAGATCGAGAAGGATCAGATCCGCCTCATCGCCACCGATGGCCGCCGCCTATCGTTGGCATCGCACGCGCTCGAGACCCCCGTGAAGGAGAAGATGGCGGTCACGATCCCAAGCAAAGCAATCCAACAATCTGCCCGCGTCCTCGCCGGGAACGTCGAGCCAGTGACTCTCGAGGTGAGCGAAGACCGCGTCGCGCTCCACGCCAAGGATGCGACGATCATCACGCGCGTTCTCGAGGGGAGTTCCCGCGCTACCAGGCCGTGATTCCCAAGGAAGGGAAGAACTTCGCCGAGCTCGACACGAAAATGCTGGCGCAGAAGATCCGTCTCGTCGCGCACCTCTGCCCAGTCGAGCAGCCGGTCGTGCGACTGAAATTCACGGGAGCTCGCTCACCCTCTCGGCCTCCTCTCCGCAGAGGGGCGAGGCGCGCGCGGAGATGCCGGCGTCGTTCAAAGGAACCAATAGTGAGATTGGTTTCAACCCCGAGTTCGTCCTCGACGGGCTCAAAGTGAGCCGCCGCGAAAGCGTTCGGCTCGAGTTCAGCGATCGCGGCTCCCCCGGCAAGTTCGCTCTGAACGAGAACCACGAATACGTGGTGATGCCGGTGGTGAACGAATAGAATCTTTCCCTCGAAATCGGTCCGACGTGCGCCGCGACGGCGGTAGAGAACGCAAGCGTGAGTTGACCTCGCTCAGCGAGTCGCTCGCCCTGGTTCTGCGCCAAACCGGCCTCGCCGCCCGCCTCGAGGCGCAGCCTGTTTTCGACGCGTATCGAACCGCGGTGGGGATGGGCGCGCGCGCCAGGCGAAGGCCGTCCGCCTTCGCGACGGAGTCCTCGAAGTGGCGGTGTCTTCGAGCGCGCTCCTCCACGAGCTCCGTCACTTCCACACCGAACGAATCCTGAAGCAAATCCAAAAATCCGTGCGCGAGCCGCGGGTCGAATCGATCCGATTCCGCCTCGCGACGGAGCGCGGCAGCCGATGACCCAAGACCCGAGCTCGAGCGAAAGCAAAGAAAACAAGACCGCCGCCGCGGACGCGGCCGCTGGCGATACGACTGCTGGCGGCATGACAGCCGGCGACACAACAATTAGCGCCCGCGCCGGATCCCAACAATACACGGGCGAGTCGATCCGCGTCCTGGAAGGGCTCGAGGCCGTGCGCGAGCGCCCGGCGATGTACATCGGCGACACGTACGAGCGGGGCTTCCACCATCTTCTGTGGGAAGTCGTCGACAACGCGATCGACGAAGCGCTCGCCGGCTACTGCAGGAATATTTACGTTCGCCTCGCCGCCGACGGCAGCGCCACGGTCGTCGACGACGGCCGCGGAATCCCCGTCGATCTGCATCCCACCGAAGGGATCTCGACGCTCCGAGTCGTCCTCGAGAAGCTCCACGCCGGGGGCAAGTTCGACAAGAAAAGCTACTCGATGTCGGGGGCCTCCACGGCGTCGGCGTCACGGTCGTGAATGCGCTCTCCGAGTGGCTTTCGGTCGAGATCTATCGCGACGGCCAGCGATACCACATTGCCTACTCGCGCGGAAAGTTGACGCAGGAGGTGCGCAACCTCGGGCGCGCCGAGCCTCCCACGCGCACGGGCACCACCGTCTCGTTTCGCCCCGACACGCAAGTCTTCAGGACTGTCGAGGGTTTTTCTTATCAAAGGGCGGCGGCGCGCGCTGCGCGACCTCGCGTTTTTGATGGGATCGCGCGGGCTCTCGATCGTGATCGACGACGAGCGCACCGGCCAGAAGGAGGAGTTCCACTTCCCCGAGGGATTGGTGGCATTCGTCAAGCACCTCAACGAAGGGCGCGAGGTGTTGCATGTGGAGGCGTTCCACTTCGCGAAGGACGTACGCGGCGAGGAGCCGGCCGATTCGCTGCACCAGCCGCTCACCTACCGGGTCGAGGTCGCGCTCCAATACAACACCGACTTCAGCGAGTACATCCACACCTTCGTCAACAATATCAACACGCACGGCGGCGGAACCCACCTATCCGGGTTCAAGACCGCGCTCACCCGCACGCTCAACAATTATGGGCGCCGGGAAAGTTGGTGAAGGAGGGCTCCGAGATGCCGCTCGGAGACGACTACCTCGAGGGCTCGCGGCCGTCGTCTCGGTCGGCGTGCCGAACCCACAATTCGAGGGGCAGACGAAGGACAAGCTCGGTAACCGCGAGGTGGATGGGATCGTCGCGAGCGCGTTCGGCGAGGCCTTTGCCACATTTCTCGAGGAGCGCCCGGCGGCGGCGCGCACGATCTTCAACAAAGCGGAAATCGCGCGGCGCGCGCGCGAGGAGGCGCGGAAGGCGCGCGATCTCGTGCGGCGCAAGGATGCGTTCGGGGGCGGCGGCCTCCCGGAAAGCTGGCCGATTGCCAGACGCGCAACCGCGACGAAGCCGAGCTCTTCCTGGTCGAGGGTGACAGCGCCGGCGGCTCCGCCAAGAAAGGGCGCGACCGGCGCACGCAGGCGATCCTCCCGCTCCGCGGCAAGATCCTGAACGTCGAGAAAGCCGGGCGCGAGCGGATGCTCGCCCACACCGAAATCAAACGATCATCCAGGCGATCGGCGCCGGCTTCGGCGACGAGCTCCAGCCCGACGAGTCGCGCTACGGCACGATCATCGTGATGACCGACGCGGACGTCGACGGAAGCCACATCCGCACGCTTTTGTTGACATTCTTCTTCCGCCACATGCGCGCGCTCGTGGCGGGGGGCGCGTCTACCTGGCGCGGCCCCGCTCTACCGAACCCAACGAAAGAAAGGAAAGAAACAGGAGCGCTACATCCACACCGAGGAGGAGATGCGCGAGGAATTCCTGAAAGCTGGGGTTGAGGAGACGGTCCTCGAGGACCGGCGCACCAACAAAACATTCCGCGACCAGGTCCTCTATCAGCTGGCCGGGCTCATCGAGCGCTTCGACTCGATCGGCGCGCGGATCCAACCCCAACGAAAGCAGATCACCTTCGACGAGTACCTCGCCGGCGTGAAGGGGCGGGTCCTGCCCCTCTGCCGCGTGTCCTTCGGCGGAAAGCAACAATTCCTCTACACCGACGAGGAGCTCGACGACTGCATCGAGCGCCTCGCGCACGAGAAGAAGGGAAACTTGGTGATCTACGACGGTCCCGGCAGCGGCTCGCCGCTCACGGCCGACCTCCGCATCGACCGCTTCGAGCACGACCGCGACGACCTGAACGCGATCCTCGACCAGGTCGAGAAGCTCGGGCTCTCCCGGAGGGAATGTTGGTGTCCGCGCGCGACGGCGCGCGACTCCAACAAAGCGCCGCTCGCGGTCTCCTTCGACGGCAAAGTCAAGATTCCCCTCTTCTCGCTGCGCGAGATCCGCCAGGAGCTGTCGCGGGTGTCGGAGGACCGCGTCGAGGTCACCCGTTACAAGGGGCTCGGCGAGATGAACGACGATCAATTGTGGGATTCGACGATGGATCCCAAGCAACGGATGCTCTACAAGGTCACCCTCGACGACGCCTTCGAGGCCGAGCGCACCTTCGCCATGCTCATGGGAGAGCACGTGGAGCCGCGCCGCCTCTTCATCGAGGAGCACGCGCACGAAGCCACCAATCTCGACATCTGATCGCCGCGGAATTGGGCCGGCGCCGCGCGGAACACCAACTTTCCGCCGAAGCCAAGATTGTTCAGGGCGTGGACTCTCTAAGGCGCCGACTGCGTCGGTGTCCGCGGCGCGCGCGGATAGGGGAACGGGTCGCGCGAGGGGGCACGTCGCTCGCGATCTCGGTCGTCGCGCTCGCGGGCGCATCGCCGCCGGCCGCGCCCGGCGTTTCCTTGGGAATCGTCATCGACGACTCCGTGATCTCGCCCGCGTGCCGGATCTCCGAGCGCGCCACGTCCGCCGAGGAACGCACCTCGTGGTGCGCGTCCTCCGCCGCGCGCCGCGCCGTGTCGGCCGCGTCGCGCAGCGGCGCCTCGAGGTGCTCGCGGATCGGTCGAGAAATCTCGCTCTTCATCTCGTCGAGGCCGCGGCGGGATTGATACATCTTGCGACCCATCGTGCTCGCGACGTCGGGGAGGCGCTTCCCGAAAGGATCAGCGCCACGAGCAGGAAGAGGATGTCCTGCTCGAACGAACCGAGGATGCCCGCGAGAAACATGCTGTGCGTAGGATCGGCCGTTTGTCGGCGCCGCACAAGTGGCCCCGCCCCGTCGATCAATAGAAGCCTCGGAACGTGGGGGTTGGGACGACGTAGCGATCGCGCGGCCGATCCCCGCTCCCAACAGTGGGATGATCGAGAAGGTGATCGATTTGAAGTTGTCGCTCGTGTCGAAGGTGAAGGAGACCTCGAGCGCCCAATCGTGCTCGTAGCGGCGGAGCGAGATCCGCTGCGCGATCGATTCGTTGGTTTGGAAGTCGTACTGCTCGAGGACGTCGAGATCCCACTTCCTACCGATGCGCACCGATGCGCCCGCCGCGAACGCTTCGTAGTCGCCGCGCGCGCTTGGCGGTAGGCGAGCGAGAAGTCGACCTCGGGGCCGAAGGGGCTCACGATGGCGACCGTGTCGCTTTTGTTGGTATCGAAGGTGTAGGGATCGAGCTGCGCGCGGAAGCGGACCCGGAGGTCGGGGACGACGAACTGGGGTCCGAAATCGAATCGGAAATCGGGGCGCAGCACGCCCAGATCATTGCCTTTGTTGTCGCGGGCGGGATTCGGATAGTAGGGAATCGTGATGCGCAGGTCGGCGAAGGTGAGGCGCTCGCGCGTGTCGCGATCGCGCCAAGACAATCGATTGCGCAGGTCGAACTCGATCACCTCGAGCTCGTTCTGCCCGGGGATCCCGAAGAACGGGATGAACTCGTCGCCGGGGTGCTGGCGTCGAACTGGTTTCGATAGTTGGCATTGAAGTCGATCGAGTGGCGCAGCGACCCCGCGTCGCCCTCGAGGTGGGTGCCGATCCGCGCGCCGGCCGTTCCCAAGAATTGCGAAACGTTGTCGGGTGAGCTCCCGAGCCCGGTCGCGAGCCCGCTCGTCGGGATGCTCTGGCTCTCGGCCGTGCCGCGCGCCTCGAAGTAGGGGATGAACTTCGCGACACCGAGCGAGAACGGGAGCGAGAGCTCCTGCGCCGTCGTCGCCACCGCCGCCCGCTGGTCGAGCGGATCGATCGGCGGCGGCGTAAAGCTGGGATTGTACTCGGCCTGGGAAAAGTGGCGTTCGAGGAGCCCCGTGTCGGCGCTCGCGCGGTAGTAGAGCTCGAGCGGGCGCTCGGCCCCGGGGCCGGCGATCCCGCCGGGCACGGGGAGCGCCAGGATCGGGCTCTGGTAGAAGCGCCCATCGATGAACGGCATCGCGAACGTCTCGCTCGGCGGAACACCACCTTTCTGAACGCCCTCCTCCACGATCGGCTGGAACTCGTTGAGCGAGGTCTTCGCGAGCGCCGACAAAGACAAAGAATCGCCGGCGGTCCGATAGTAGGCAACCGTCTCGGGGTACTTCTCGGTCTTGAACTTGGAGGGCTCGAACTCCGGAAGGAAGAGCGGATCGCTCAAATAGGAGAGCTCGAGATCGATCCACGAGCGCGGGCTCCCGGCGTACACGCGATTGATGGTGTGGAATTGGCCGCGCAGCGATTCGCTCTCCTTGTACACGTCGCTCAAGAACCCAATATTCTCTCCATGGTCGTTGAGCGCGTAGAATTTGGTTTCGCCGCGGTACGCCCCCGATGTTTGGTATTCGATCGAGCCGCCCACGCCGACGCCGCGCTTCGACATGAAGTCGAGGTTCGCCGACCAGTGACCTTTGAACTTGCCATCGATCCCCGAGCGCCTGGTTGAAGCCGTCGCCGAGATCGGTGAACTCGCGCCCGAATTGGGTTCGCAAGAATAGACCGTCGCGTCCGCTCGCCCCCCGCCGCGATCGATTCGATGGGAAAGAACTTGAGGTCGGTCGAGTAGAGCGCGAGGTCGGGGATCGGGACCGAGCCCGGCCCGGCGAGATCGAGCCGATTGTTGGTGGCCGCGACGAAGACCTCGTCGCGGCTCACGGCGTGGATCGAGACGTCGTCGGAGCGGACGTGATAGTGGGGAACCGCGAACTCGCACGTCGTGAGATCGGCGTCGGATAAATGGGTTTCGCCCGAGATCTCCTGGCGCACGATCCGCGCGCGCGCGAGCAGCGCGAGCGGGCGATTGTTGGCGTTGAGGTCGAAACGCAGCGCGCCGTCGACCAACAATACGCGCCCGGCCGCCACGTCGACCAGCACCGCGCCGGCGGCGGCCGAGCTTTGTTGCCTTGGCGCACGCGAACGTCGCCGTCGAAGTAGAGCGCGCGCAGCGCCGCGCGAAACGGGAACTCGGTGAGATCGAGGGTGGGGCCGCGCGCGATCGGAGAGTTGCTTTCGATGCGCCGCTTGGCCTCGCGGAGGACGTCGCGCCCGACGGTCGGCGGAAGATTGGGGCCGGGGCGCAGGCCGTCGCCGTCTTTTTTGCGATTCGGCGAGGATCGCGCGTGTGTACTCCTCGGCGCCGAAGAAGGCCACGCCGCGCTCGGCCGTGATCACCAACTCTCCGTCGCGGTACTCGGGGTTGCGAAAGATGAAGACGTACTCGGCTCCCTCCACGCGTGTGTACAGCCCGTCGTAGGAGATGAGCGTGGGGGAGAGATCCTGGATCCGCGCGGGCATCGAGGCGGGGCGGCTCGGCGCCGAGTCCGGGCGAGACGCGGGCCCCGACGCGGGCGCGAGGCCGGCGCCGAATCTTGGGAGCTCGCCGTGGCGCAGAGGAGGATGGCTCCGAGGAGCGCGCGCCCGGCTCCGATCATCGCGGTCCGTTTTTGTTGGGATTCGAGGCGCGCGGCGTGAGGGAGGATCTCGGCCGGCCCCGATTCGACGAGGAACGTCCGCAAGTTACGCGAGCCCCAATCCCATGGATCTGCCGGCCCCCATGTGCAGCTCGGCGCGGTGCATGGGCGATCCGTCGAGCTCGAGGAGTTGGGTGCCCTCGCCGTAGCGCAGCGAATCGCCTTTCCCACTCAAACGCCCGCCGATGTCGAACACCACATTTCCGGCGGCTGTGACGCGCACGGGGCGGCGCGCGTCGTCGAGATCGATGTCGAGCCGATCGCTGTGGAGGCGCCAACCCCCTTATCGCTGCTGCTCGCGGTCACGTCGCCGAGGAAGCTCGCCCGCCCGGGGCTGATCCGCACATCGCGGGAGGTCTCGAATCGGATCGACCCCCTCCTTGCGATCGTTGGGATCGCGGGGGCCGAAGGCCTGGAGGTCGAGCGGCGCGCCGTGGATGTCCAGGATTCCGCCCCCGCCATCACGAAAGTTTGGCTGTCGTTCTCGACCTCGATCCGCGGAGCCTCGGCGCGGAAACCGGCGGCGTCGTCGGACTTCGCGCGCGCCAGCACGGCGCGCGTTCCTTCGTTGGCAATGAGCGTGTGGTGTCCCGAGCGCAGATCCAACACGAGGCGATCCCCAACGATCGAGAAGGGCTCCGCGCGCAGTGGAGCGGGCCGAGGAGGGTCGCCGACGTGGCGCGCCCCTGCGCGTCGAGGGTGGCCTCGAGGCGCGAGCCCGAGATCGTGAGCGGCTCAGCCGCCTTTCCCTGGCGGGGAGGCGCCGGTGAGAGACGACGCCGGAATCTTGACATCGACGGGCCCCGCGGCGTCGATCCGATCGTTGTCGAACGTGATTCTTGGGGATCGGATCGAGCGGGCGGAGACTCCGTTCTCGAGGAACTCGATGACCGCGTTCGACCCGGTGAGCTCGCCGCTGCGCGCGGGGCCCGCGGCCCCCTTCGTCTCGGTGAACGATAGGTGGTGTCCGACGAGGCGAAGATTGCGCTCCTCGAAAGTCGCCTGCACCGAGCCGTCGAGCTCGATCGAGCGCTCGTCGGGCTTGCCGACCGTGGTCTCCAGGCGATCCGACTTGAATGCCAACGATCCCCTTGCGCGTCGGAGGCGGTCCCATCGACCGCGCCCTCCGCGACGACGTGCGTGGCCCCGCGATCCGCGCCGCTCTCGAAGCGGACCCGTTTCGCCTTCAGCGCGAGCTTCGTGAAAGTTGGGGTGTCGCTGCGCGCGCCGGACGCTGTGCCCAGATGATTGAGATCGAGATCGGCGAGCGTTTGGCTGCTGAGGACGAGCGCCCGCTTCCCGCCGAGGTCAGTGAAGTCGGCCGTGTCCCCCTTCAGCGTTCCGTAGGAGCCGTGGATCTCGACGTCCTCGTACGCGTGGAATTCCGAAATGCCATCTTTCCCGTAGATCGCCGTCATTCGCGAACCCACGACGGAGGCGGGAGTCTTTGATTGGGGTTCGACGAAGTCGAGCCGCGGCCGCCCGGTGAGCTCGAGGCGATAGGTTTGCTCCGTTGGGTCGATCAGCGTCGCCTTGGCCTCCCCGTCGCCCGAGACCACCACGCTCTGCGGCGATCCGAGCCCCGGCACGGCGCGCGACGAGGGCTTGATCCGCAGATCCAAACGATAGGGGCCGACGAGCGTCGTGGAGCGAAGCAACTTATCGGAGGCGAACTCCCCGCTCGCCGAGGCGCACTTCCCTCGAGCGGCTCGCCGCGGAAGAGCACATTTCCCTTCGCTTCGAACGAGCGCGGCTTCAGCGCGCCGAAGTCGGAGGTATTCTTGGCATTCTCGTCGGGAACGAGGGTAACGCACAATTCCTGCCCCTCCGTCTCGAAGGAGCGCGAGCCGTCGGGGCGCTCCACGCGGAAGAATGCATCGTCGCGCAGGCGCAGCACGAGGGAGCCCCCGGCGCGGGCGACTCGCGGCGGAGATCGGCCTTGCCGCGCGAGCGCAGGCGAATCTTCTGATCGAGCTTCGGCGAGGCGCCGGGGCGCAGATCGAAGTTGGGATCCTTGAGGAATGTATAGGAGCCCTCGGCCAAGTCGAAGACGAAGCCGGTCCCGGTGCCGCGGATCGCCTCGCCGACGATTTGGTAGGGATCGGCCGTCGAGAACGACCGGACCGTATACTTGGGATTGGCGTCTTTCTTGGGATTCTCGTTCTCGATCGTCGCCGAGAGGGAGGGGGTGGTGAGCGTGAGCGCGCCGAGCGCCCCCTTGGGATCGCGGTAGGTAATCGTGGCATTCTCGAGCGAGCAGGGGCCGCCGGCCAGCGACGGCGGCACCCCGGTGAACTGGGCGTGGCCGCGGTCGGCCGTGACCTCGAGCTCGGGGGGCCATCGTTCTCCGACGGCACCACCAGCGTCGTCCGCTCGAGCGCGGCCGATCCGTCGCGCGAGGGACGAACCACGTCGGCGCGGAGCTCCGCCCGGCGCGGCGTGGATGGTTGGGAATCGCGCGAGCGGGGACCTCGAAAGGCAACACCAATCCTTCGATCGGCGAGAGGGCGAGCCCGTCGGCGCCGAGCCCTTTCTTGGGCATGAAGACGTCGACCGGCGTGTCGGGTCCGAGGCGCGTGCGGTCGTTCGGCGCGCTCGCCGCGGTCTCGTCGACGCCGCGGCCTCCGAAGCCGCCGAGGAATCCGAGGACCGCGAGGCCGATTGCCAACAATACGAGGAAGACGACGAAGCTGCGCATCGGCCGGCCTCAGCCGATGGGGATTCCCAACAAATCCTGGACGTCGAGCAACCCGATCGCGCGCCCCGCCGCGTCGACCACGGGGAGCTGGTCGATCTTGTTCTCGTGGAGGATCCGCGCGGCCTCGGCCGCGAGCGCGTCGGCGCCGACGGTCTTCGGTTTCTTGGCCATCACCGCGTCGATCGGATCGCCGAGGAAGGCGCCGCCGCGCTCGAGGAGGAGGCGGCGCAGGTCGCCGTCGGTGAAGATTCCCAACAATAGGCCGGAGCGGTCGACGACCACGGCCGCCCCCGCGCGCCTTTCTGATGCATCGGCCCGAGCGCTTCGCGCACGCTCACGCCGGTGGGGACGAGCGGCACCTGATCGCCGGTCCGCATCCGGTCGCGCACACGCAACAATTGCCGGCCGAGCTCGCCGGCGGGGTGGAAGAGGGCGAAGTCGTCGCGCGTGAAGCCGCGCGACTCGAGCACCACCATCGCGAGCGCGTCGCCCAATGCCAACATTGCGGCGGTCGACGCGGTCGGCGCGAGGCCGAGCGGACAGGCCTCGTCGATGGCGCCGAGATCGAGCACCACGTCGCTCTCGCGCGCGAGCGACGAATCGGCGCGCCCCGTGATCGCGATCATCTTCGCGCCGATCTGCTTCACGTGCGGCACGAGGCGCACGAGCTCCTCGGTGGCGCCGCTGTTGCTGAGCGCAAGCAACAGATCCTTTTGGAGGCATCGGCCGAGATCGCCATGGACCGCCTCCGCCGGATGCAAGAAAACGACGGGGTCCCCGTGCTCGCGAGAGTCGCCGAGATCTTCTCCGCGATCTTCCCCGCTTTCCCCATCCCCGTGACGATCACGTGTCCCTCGCAGCGAACCACCAAATCCACGGCCGCGAGGAACTTCTCGCCGAGACGATCGCGCATGCGATCGATCGCTTGCGCCTCGACGGCGAGGACCTCGCGAGCTCGAGCCAGTCGAGGATCCATGGTGGTTCGGTGGGGGTTTGGCCGCCCGGACGCGGCGCGGAGAAGTGGGATCTTAGCGGCGCCCAAGGGCGAACGTGCGAGCGAATACGGACCCCACGCCCGCGTGTTATAAGCGCCTCGCCTTGGACTCGAACACGATCCTCACCTACGGCGGCGTCCTCGCCTTTTTGTTGATATCGGTCTCGGTCCACGAGTCGGCCCACGCCTTCACCGCCGATCGCCTCGGCGACCACACCGCGCGAAAATTGGGAAGGGTCACCCTGAACCCGCTCTCCCACCTCGACCCGATCCTGTCGGTGGTCCTCCCGATTGTCACATATACGAGTCTCGGCGTGGCGTTCGGCGCGGGGAAGCCGGTCCCGGTCGTGATGCGCAACCTCCGCCATCCGCGCCGAGACTTCATGTTCGTCGCGCTCGCGGGACCCATCTCCAATCTTTGCTTGGCGATCCTCACGACCGCGCTTTGGTGGGGAGCCGCCCAGCTCGGATTCGGCGACCACAGGAGCCTCGGCGTCCTCCTCCTGCGCCAGGGGATCGTGATGAACGTCGCCCTCGCGGTGTTCAACCTCCTCCCGGTCCCCGCCCTCGACGGCTCGCGCGTGATCGGCTGGCTCCTCCCCGGGAACCTCGCCTATCGCTGGTATTCCATGGATCGCTACGGGGCCTTCATCTTGTTGGGGCTCCTCGTCCTGCCACGGATCGATCCCAAGCTCGACGTCCTGAGCGGGATCATTGCTATTGCCGGGGGAACCCTCGTTTCCCTCATGCAAACCGTGACGGGGCTCCCTATCCTCTGATCCCAAGTATTCGATGATCGCCCCCAACGATCCCGCCGAGGTGGAGCCCGTTCCCACATCTGGAGGCGCGCCGCCCCCGTGCTGAGCCCAGCGTTGGCCGAGCGTCCGGTCGACTTCCGCGTGCAGTTGGAAGACGTGTACGCGGGGCCGCTCGATCTCCTTCTCCACCTGGTGAAGGAGCACGAGGTCGAGATCTCCGGAGCTCTCGCTCGCGCGCGTGTGCGACGATTTCTTGCGTTATGTGCGCGCGCTCGCCGAGCTCGATCTCGGGCGCGCCGGGGACTACCTCGTGGTCGCGGCGACGCTGATCGCCATGAAGTCGCGCTCCCTCGTGCCGACGGGGGAGGCGGTGGAGTTCGACGAGGAGATCGACCCGGGCGACGACCTGGTGAAGCGCCTCCTCCAATACCGGCGGGTCCGCGAGGTCTCGCGCGAGCTCGGCACGCGCGCCGCCCGCCGCGAAATGTTGTATTCGCGCGGCGACCACGAGATGCCGGCGCTCGAGCCGGGCGAATCTGACCTCAGCGACATCGGCGCCTGGGAGCTCCTCGGCGCGTTTGCCAAGATTCTCCAGGAGGTCGGCACCGAGCGGCCGAGCCACCGGATCCGCCGCCCCGGACCGGAGCATCGCCGACTTCGTCCGCGAAGTGGCGAGGATCCTGCTTTCGAAGCCATCGGTTCGATTCGAGGAGATCTTCGAGGGGGCCCCTGATCGCGACTCGATGATCGGGACATTCCTCGCCCTCCTCGAGCTTGCCAAGCAAGGAGCCATCGCCGTCGTTCAGCCAGAGCTCTTCGGCTCGATCGATATCGCGCGGCGGGTCGAGAACCCCGAGCAGTTCCAGCGGCTGGTCGATGGCATCGCGGACGTCGAAGACCAAGGCTTGCCTGCGTCCGAAGCGCTTGGAGGCGAGGCGCAAGTGGCGGAGAGCGCCGGGAGTTTCGAGGGCCGGCGTCATAGAACCAAACTCGACGGTCGGCGGCGAGGCGGCTATCGTCCCGCCCAACTCGACGGGCGCTTGAGCGCGGCTTATTGGTGCGCCCCATTTTTCGAACAGCTGGAGCAAGCAACCCATGGTGATGGAAGTCAGCGACGCCACATTTGACCAAGAGATCAACGATTCCAAAGTCCCGGTCCTCGTGGACTTTTGGGCTCCATGGTGCGGGCCCTGCCGCGCCTCTTCGCCGCACGTCGATCGCATTGCTAAGGAAATGGACGGCAAGCTCAAGGTCGTGAAGATGAACACCGACGAGAACCAGTCGGTCGCCGCCCGCTACGGCATCACGGCGATCCCGACATTCTTGGTGTTCCGCCCGGGAGACCTGGCCCAGCCCGCGGCCCGCAAGACGACGATGATGGATTTCGTCGCGCTCTCGGCGCTCGTGAAGCCGTTCGTCGGCTGAACGGCGCGCGCGGCGACGGCGCCGGATCTCCCCTCGGCTCACGTGAAGATCTCTTCGCGGGCTCGCCCCCTTCGCCACTCCGATTCTCGAGGCGCTCCTCGCCTCGCGGCACGCCGTCGTGGGTGCTGACGCAGCCGAGCCGCCCGCAGGGGCGCGGGCGCAAATCCCAACCATCGGAGGTCGAGATCCTCGCGGCCGAGGCGGGGGTCGCGGTGACGGCCGCCGAGAATGCCAACGATCCTGAAATCGTGGCGCGAGTGAGCGGCGCCGCCCCCGACGCGCTCGTTGTCGCGTCGTTCGGGCAGCTCCTCAGGGATCCGCTGCTCGCCGCCGCGCGCCACGGCGCGCTCAACGTCCACGCGTCGATCCTCCCGCGCCACCGCGGCGCGGCGCCGATCGCGTATGCGTTATTGTTGGGAGACGCCGAGACCGGGGTCACGATCCAAAGAATGGTGCGCAAGCTCGACGCCGGCCTGATATGTGGGATCGCGCGCACGCCGATCGCGCCGCGCGAGACGGCCGGCGAGCTCACGGCGCGCCTCGCGCATATGGGTGGGATTCTGCTGGTCGAGGCGCTCGGCGAGATCGAGGCGGAGCGCGCGCGCTTCACTCCACAGGACGAGTCGCTCGTCACGCTCGCGCCGAAACTCAAGAAAGACGACGGACGCATCGATTGGCTTCGCTCTGCGCGCGAGATCGAGCGCCGCGTGCGCGCGATGACACCGTGGCCGGGCGCGACAGCGACGCTCGTGCGCTCGCGCATTTTGCAACCCTCGAAAGGGGGCGAACCCAACGCTGGTGAAGCGATCGGAATCAGATTCTCGAATCCCACGCAAAGAATCGGTCGCGCCTCCGGAGGCGCCGGGTAGCATCCTCGGCCTGCCCGCAGAACAAGGTGGCACGCCTCCGCCGTCGTTAGGGGTAGCGACATCGGATGGTGTGCTTGTCATCGAGCGCCTCCAAGCGGAGGGGGCGAAGCCCATGGACGCCCAGGCCTTTCTTCGAGGGCAGCGGCTGAATGCCGGAGCCCATTTGTTGTCTTCAAGAATCCCGTGACTCAACAATCCGAACGCGTCGAGTCGACCCCAGTTATCCGAGACCTCGCCTATTTGTTGCTCACGAAGAGCGGCGACGTTCCGACGCGAGAGATCGAGAAGGTTTCCCAATCAAAGGCCTGGACCCGCGCGATCGCGCCGTTCCTCCACGAGATCGTGGCCGGAGTCGCGAGGCGCCAGGGCACGCTCGACGCGGTGCTCGCCGTCTACTTGCGCCGCAATCCCGAGCGGGGCGTGCGGGCGATCCTGCGGGTGGCGGCCTACGAGCTCATGTATCTCGAGCGCACGGCGCCCCACGCGGTCCTCTCGGAGTCGGTGGCGGTGGCGGGGCGGCGGATCTCGGGCCCACGGCGGGATTCGTGAATGCGGTCCTCCGCGCGATCTCCAACGAGCTCACTTTCGAGCCGCTCCAGAGCTACCGCCCTTCGCGCGATCGGATTCCCGCCGAGACGCGCATCGCGCATTTCGCGCGGCCGGTCCTCCCGATCCGGTCGTGAATCCGACCGGATACTTGGCGGCGATCCACTCATTGCCACCTTCATCGTCGAACGGTGGCGCGCGCGCTTCGGCGACCGCGGCGCCGCCGACGCGTTCCGCGCGAGCAACGATCGGCCGGCGCTGATGCTCCGCGCGAATCCCAACATTGGCTCGCGCGACGAGCTCATCGAGCGGCTGCGGGCGCGCGGCTATCCGGCGGTGCCGGGAGAGCATCCGCTCGCCGTGCGGCTCCCTTCGCGCGCCGACGGGCTCTTCGACTCCGAGGAGTTCAAGACGGGCGCGTTCGTCCTCCAGGACGAAACCCAAATGAAAGTCGCGGAGCTCCTCGCCCCCAAAGCCAAAGAAAAGGTCCTGGATCTTTGCGCAGCCCCCGGAGGCAAGACCACCCATCTCGCGCAGATTGCCAACGATAAAGCGGAGATCACCGCGGTCGATCGCACCGAAGACAAGATTTCCCGGATCCGCGAGAACGCGGAGCGGCTCGGGCTCAAGTCGATCCGCGCGATCGCCCTCGACCCCACGATGTCCCCCGTGCCGGGCGGGCCGTTCGACGCGGTGCTCGTCGACGCCCCCTGCTCCAACTCCGGCGTCCTCGCGCGCCGTCCCGAGGCACGCTGGCGGATCGACTCGCTATCGTTGGCAAAGCATCAACAGCAACAAATGCGATTGCTCACCGCGGGGATGCTCGCGGCGAAGCCGGGTGGTCGCGTGGTGTATTCGACCTGCTCCGTCGAGGCCGAAGAGAACGAGGTCGTCGTGAAGGCGATCTGCGAGACGCAGGGGCTCGCCACCGTGTCGAGCGCCGAGACGATCGCGCCGGCCCCGGGCGCGAGGGCGGATTCTTTGCTTCGATGATCCGGAATCGTTGACATCGGCGTGAAACACACGGGAATGGCGACGCGACTTTGAAACCGTTCGACCCCCGCGGATCGGTGGTGTTCGTCAGCGGCGCCTCCGCCGGGATGGGCGCCGCGCTCGCGGTGAAGCTCGAAAAGTTGGGATCGCGACTCGTGCTCGGCGCGCGGCGGCTCGATCGGCTGAACGCGCTCCGCGCGACGTTCCAACTGCCGGGCGAGCATCTCCCCGTCGACCTGGATGTCACCAATCCCGACTCGGTCGCCAAGGCTTTCGCGAGCGCGGAAGCCAAGTATGGCAAGCTCGACGCGCTCGTCGCGAACGCCGGCGTCGGCGGATGGTTCCCCGTCCACGCGACCCCCGAGGCGGAGATGCGGCGGATCTTCGATACCAACGTTTTCGGCGTCGTCCGATGCATCCGGGGCGCGGTCCCGCTGCTCGAGAAGGCCGGCGGCGGGCGCCTATTGTTGGTGTCGTCGGTGGTCGGCCGCCGCGGCATACCCGGGATGGGGATCTACTCGGCGAGCAAGTTCGCCCTCCACGGCCTCGCCGACGCGATGCGGGTCGAGCTCGAGGAACGCAACATTACGGTGTCGACGATCTGCCCCGGCCTCACGCGGAGCGAGTTCTTCGAAGCCGGGACGGGCGCGAAGGGGAGCCTCCTCCCGAGTCCGAGGGCGAGACCTCCGAGGCCGTCGCCGACGGAATTGTGGCATTGCTCATCAGTGGGAAGCCCGAGGCGCATCGCGCGGGCCCCCTCAGCCCGCGCCGCTGGGTCGGCGCGATCAACCTCTTCGCGCCCCGCTTCGTCGACGGCCAGATGCGCGGATACTACGAAAAACGGCGCGGGCGCACGCAATAGGCGTGGGGTGGGTGAGGGTCGGCGCTCTGCTGCGCATGACCAAGGATCCGATTGTTACCATCCCGCCCTGCGCAGAAGCCGCGCCGACCCCCACCCACCCCACGCTGCAGGCGCGCCCGGCGCCGAACCCAACTATCTAGAAGCCTGAAGCGCGGAGGCTCAGGATCCTGAAACCTAACGATCTCGAGACGAGGACTCCTAACATTAAAGTCGGTGGTATCGGCACATTTACATAGCCACCCTGGACCCGCTCGCGCCTCGGCGGCTCCCATGAGAGCGCCTCGGATCGTTAGGATCCAGTCATGACTGCGAGCGTGACGGGGGTGGGTGGGTCGGCGCGGCTTCTGCGCGGGGCGGGATGGTAACAATCGGATCCTTGGTCATGCGCAGCAGAGCGCCGACCCACCCACCCCCGTCGCGCGTCTGAGCCCCGGGGCCCACCCACCCCACGCTTGGTCCGTGCTCCCGCCGCCGACCCCAACTAATCACAAGCCTCTGAGCGCGGCTTGATCGCCGCGAAGTCGGGGATTTTCTTGGCATCGTCGCTCACGCTCGCGTAGCGGACGACGCCGTTCTTGTCGATGACGAACGCGGAGCGCTTGCCGACACCCTTCAGGCCGATGAGCTCGTCGTAGAGCGAGCCGTAGGCCGCCGACACGGTTTTGTTGAAGTCCGAGAGAAGGGGAAAGTTGAGTTTGTTCTCCTTGGCCCACGCCTTCTGCGCGAAGGGATTGTCGACCGAGATCCCAATGACCTGGGCGCGCAGATCGTTGTATTGCGAGATCGTGTCGCGCACCGAGCACATCTCAGTCATGCAGACGGGCGTGTAGACGAGCGGGAAGAAGAGCAAGACCACGTTCTTCTGCCCCTTGAACTTGGCGAGGGAGAATTCTCGAGCTGGGCGGCGTCGGGATTCGCGAAGCCCTTCAGCGTGAAGTCGGGAGCTTTATCGTTGATGTTCAGTGCCATGATTGGAGGCGTGATAGAAGAAGGGATGGGGGATTTGGGGGCGGGATTCTAGCAGGCGGCGGCGCGCCGATCGCGGTCGCACGAAGCTGCTCGCAAGTCGCCCGCGCGAAGCGCTACGATTGGCCGCGTGCTCCGCTACGCATACAACACGAACGGCCTCGCCCACCACCGACTCGAGGACGCCATCGCCCTCGTACGCGACGCCGGATACCAAGGAATCGGTCTCACGCTCGACGTTCATCACTTGGATCCCCTGCGGGCCGACGCGCACGACCTCACGCGCCTGCGCGCGCGCCTCGAGGGGCTCGAGGTCGTGATCCAAACGGGCGGGCGCTTCATCCTCGATCCCAAACGCAAGCACGAGCCGACGCTCCTCTCGAACGAGCCGCCAGGGCGCGCGCTGCGCCTGCGGCTGCTCGAGCGCGCGATCGACGTGGGGAAGGCGCTCTCGGCGAAGGCCGTGTCGTTCTGGTCGGGAAGGCGCCGGTCGGCGCCGACTCGGAGGAATTGTGGTCTCGCCTCACCGGGCCCATATCCCAACTATGCGACCGCGCCTCGCACGCCGGCGTATCGTTGGCATTCGAGCCCGAGCCTGGGATGTGGGTGGAGCGGCTCGAGCAGTACCGCGAGCTCAAGAAACAGGTCGCGCGGCCGAACTTCGGGCTCGCGCTCGACGTCGCGCCACCTGGCGATCACAGGCGAGCCGCTCGAGCCGGCGCTCGCGGAGTTCAAAGACCAACTATTCGCGGTCCAGATCGAGGACATCCGCGACCGCAAGCACGTCCACACGATGTTCGGCGAGGGGGAGCTCGACTTCGCGGCCATCCTCAAGGCGTTCCAAGGCATCGATTACAAGGGGTGCCTCGAAGTGGAGCTCTCGCGCGACAGCCACCGCGGCCCGAGTGCGTCGCGAACGCGATCCGATTCTTGCGTTCGAAGGAGCCGAAGGGGCGCGCTAGCAGGTCGCCCACGGATCTCTCGCCAACTATTTCTCGGCGAGAGCCGCGGAGATCTCGGCCTCGGTGAGGAGGCGCGTCGCATTCTTGGCTTTGTCGAGGAGGCGCTTCACGCGTTCCTCGGTGGGCTCGATCCCCCGCTCCTCGAGGAGGAAGACGGCGTTGCTCTTCCCACTCATCGGGCCGAGACCAATTTTCTGCCGCAGGCCGAAGTCGTCGGCCGGTACGCCGCTGTAGACGCGGTTCGCGAGCCACGGATCGCCCATCTTGAAGGCCTTCACGACGGCGGCGGCGTGGACCCCGTCGCCGTCTCGAACGCGTCGCTGCCGAAGACGGGATAATTGTGGGAATCGGGCAGCGGAGAGCCTTCGGCGGCGGCCTCGACGTAGCCGCGCAGCGGGCGGAGGTCGCGGTCGATCCAACCCAGCAGCTTGAGGTTCACCAACAATAGATCCATCTCGGCGTTGCCCGCGCGCTCGCCGACGCCGAGCGCGGCGCCGTGGATCCGGTTCGCCCCCGCCTCGATCGCGGCGATGCAGTTCGCGAGGCCCATGCCCCGGTCGCGGTGGCCGTGCCAATCGACCTTCGACCTCGAGCCCCGTCTCCGGACGAGCCCCTTCACGTAGCCGAGGAGCGCGCGCACGCCGTCGGGGGTCGAGTGGCCGCACGTGTCGCACACACAGATGCGCCGCGCCCCCTCCTCGATTGCGGCCGTGTAGAGCGCGCGGATCGTCTCGGGTTCGCGCGCGTCGTGTCCTCGGTCACGAACATAAAGGCAAACTATGCCGGCGGCAGGAACGAGATCGCCTCGCGCACGTTCTTCAGCATCGTCGCCAATTCCCAGCCTTCCGCGTACTGCCGGATCGGCGAGGAGCCGATGAACGCACACACCTCCAGCGGGAATCCCAACTGTTGCGTCAGCTCGGCGGCGGGCTCGATGTCCGATACCAACGTTCGGCAGGCCACGTTCGCGCCGATCGAGAGCTTCTCGTCGCGGATCGTCTTCACGAGCGCGGAGATGTGCTCGCGCGCGCGCGCGCCGGCGCCGGGAGCCCCACGTCGACCGTCGAGATCCCTAGCTGATCCATCCGACGAACCAAATCCACCTTTTCGTCGAGCGTCGGATCGTTGGCCGACGGCGATTACGAAACCGTCGCGCAGCGTCTCGTCGTCGAGCTCGATCGCGCGCGGGCGCGGCGAGTCCTCGAGATGGATCGTGTTCCAATCGTAGATGAGGTTCGAAGGGCGTTCGCCCCGCGGAGCGGACATGGGCCGAAGATGCTACACTCGCGCTCCCTCCGAGAAACGCCCTCTCCAACACAAGTTCCAAGACAAGTATCGTGATCGATCCTGATGAAGTTCGGCGGCACGTCGGTCGCCGACGCCGCCCACATTCGCGAAGTCGCCCGGATTGTTGGTGAACGGCTCCAGCGGCGCGCCGGTGGTGGTGGCCTCCGCGCACGCGGGAGTCACCGACCACCTCGATCGCCTCGCGCGCGAGGCCCTCTCGAAGGGGATTTGGCGCCGCTCGCCGAGAAGCATCGCGCGATCCTGCGCGACCTCGCGATCTCCAGCGATTCGATCGAGCCGCTGCTGAGGGAGCTCGAGGCAGTCCTGCGCGGCGTCTCGCTCGTGCGCGAGCTCTCGCCGCGCACGCTCGATCTGATCCATTCCTTCGGCGAGCGGCTCAGCGTGCGGACGATCGCGGCCCACTTCCGAAATGTGGGAATCGACGCGACGGCGGTCGACGCGTTCGACGTGGGGCTCGTGACCGATGCCAATTGTGGGCGCGCGGCCGCTCCCGGAGGCCGCCGCAGAGATCGCGCGGCGCTTCGCCAAGATGAGCGGGGTGCCGGTCGTGACCGGTTATATTGGGAAAGACTCGTCGGGACACGTCACCACTCTTGGGCGCAACGGCAGCGATTTCTCGGCGGCGATCTTTGGGAACGCGCTCGACGCCGAGGAAATCCAGATCTGGACCGACGTGGACGGCGTCCTCACCGCCGATCCGCGCGTGGTCCCGAGGCGCGGAGCCTCCCGATCATGACCTACGAGGAGGCGGGAGAGTTGGCGTACTACGGCGGCAAGGTGCTCCACCCGGCGACGATCCAGCCCGCCGTCGCCAAGAGCATCCCCGTGCGCGTCCTCAACACCAAGAAACCGCAGTCTGCGGGGACGCTCATCGTTCACCAAGTATCCGACCGGGCCCCCCGCGGTCACGTCGATCACCTCGCGCCGAAATGTGGCAATCCTGAACGTGATCTCCACGAGGATGCTCGGCCAGAGCGGATTCATGGCGCGGCTCTTCGAGGAGTTCGGGCGGCGCGAGATCGTGATCGATCACATCGCCACCTCGGAGGTTTCTGTGACGCTGACGACCGACGCCCGCGCCGATCTCGAGGCGGTGGCGCGCGCTCTCGCGCCGATCGCCGAGGTCACGGTCGAGCGGGCGAAGGCCACGGTCTCGATCGTCGGGCGCGGGATGCGCGAGCACGGCGAGGTGGTGCCGCGGGCGCTCGCCACACTTCACGAGGCGCGGATCGATCCCGAGCTCATCACGCAGTCGGCGATGCGCCTCAGCCTCTCGATCGTGGTCGAGGAGGACCAGGCCGCCCCCGCGGTGCGCATCCTCCACTCGGAGTTCTTCCGATCGGCGCCGGCCGCGAAGCCCGCCGATCCGCCCGCGGCGCGCGCCGCGGCGGCGCGCGAATCGTCCTAGTTGGGAATCGCGGCGGCGCGCTGCGCCCCGCTATTCTTGGCTTTCCCTATTCTTGGGATTCGGGATCCTCGCCCTCGACGAGGTCGCGGTAGAAGCGGGCTGACGAGTCGAGCTCATGGAGATAGAGGTGGAAGTCGATCCGCTCATCGGGGGCGATCGCGCGCCCGGAGACGTCGTCTCCGAGGATCCGATCCTTCACCCACGACGCGAGCGCGATCCGCCCTGTCGTGGGCGCTCGTCGTCGGTCTCGACGGGGGAGATGATCCCGCGCGACACCAAGACTCCGTCGGCGGAGAAGAGCTTGCGCTTACGGAGCAGATCCTCCTCGTCGCGGCTCGCCATCTGTAGCAATCTCGACCATCTCGAGCGACGGCTCGCCTTCGAACAGCTCGGCGAAGACGAGGTCGACGACGATGAGCGATTCCTCGGCGTTCAGATGGAACTCCCCTGAACGCAACCAAAGGAAATCGATCGCGCTCCTCGGTTGCCAACAAATCCTGCTCGACGTGACGCGCGAGCGAGCGAATCTTTGCGTTCGATCTGCCGCCGCTCCTCGCGGGAGGGGCGATAGCCGTCTTGATCGGGGGCCGAAGATCGCGTGCGCGCGGCGCCGACAGAGCTCGGCCAGATCGCGCAGATCCAACAAATACTCCGGTTGCTCTTAGTAGGGCGCGGCTTGCGCGGCGTGCGGCGCTCAGGCTTCGCCGCGGGCACCGTGTGGAAAGCCCCGCCGCCGCGTCGGACAGGCGGAAGCGAACATCGAGCGGATCGTGTCCCTGCGGAGGACGCTGAATAGTGATGAGCCCCGAGCCGCGGAGCGGCGCGTCGGGGCCGATCAGTTGGATCGAGTGCAGCTTCGAAAAGGTGTCTTCCGAGATTCGCTCGAGGATCTCGCGCCCCGCGAGCCACGGAGAGTTGGGATCGACGTACCGACGCAACAGAACGACGAGCACCTCGGCCTCATCGACCGTCAGGTTGTGCTCGGCGCCGAGCTCCGTCAGCGCGCCGGCGCGCAGCTCTTCTCGAGGAGCCCGCGGAGCTCGGCACGGCGGCGCCGCACCTCGCTTCGAAGGGCCGGCGTGCCTTCCGACGAATCGCGCTCGCGCGTGAGCAGCGCCTCCGTCTCGTCGCACAGGCCTAGGATGGACTTCCAAACACCACCAGATTGGCGTCCGCTCATGCTGTCAGCTCCCAATGGTTGCGGTGGTTGAGAACGCGGCGGCCGAGCAAGCTCCGGAGGATGGTGCCCCTCGGACCGCGGGAAATCGGAATGCCCCATATATAACCAGGCCGGTGCCAGGCTCCGACGGTGTTTTTCATGGTGTCGCGCCGGCGCGGCCACCAAGCTCGATCGGCCTCCGTACTGCGCACTCCTCGCGTGACCGCCACACCTAGTGTCCGAAAGCCATCGCGGCGCCGCCGCTGGCTCGTCATTGGAGCCGCGTTCGTGGATGCAGTGGTACTGGCGCGATTGCTCATCTTCGACATCCGCCGGATTCCGACCTCGTCGATGGCGCCCACACTCATCGGCGCGGACGACGGCGGAGATCGAGTCCTGGTCGACCGGCTCACTCCCCGGCTGCGCGCGCCTCGCCGCTGGGAGATCGCGGCCTTCCGCCATCCCCTCGACGGGCAGCGCGAGCTGGTGAAGCGGGTGGCGGGCCTTCCCAAGAAAAGATCCGGATCGTCGATGGCGATCTCTTCGTAAACGGCCAGCGGCTGCGCAAGAGCGCGGAGGAGATCGCGCTCGTGCGAATCCCACTTCTTCCGGTCGGACCGGCGGCCGCTCGAGAGCGCCTTCGAGATCGACGGGCGGCGGGTCGCGGCGGCGCTCCCGCACGGCGCGAGGCTGCGCTGCGTCGACGTGCCGGGGCTCGACGGGGCGATCGTCCTCGCGGCGCCGCACGTCTCGACCGACGGCTACGAGGCCGAGGACGGCACCCTGCATCGCGGCGAAAACTTGGTGTTGGATCTCCAGATCGAAACCCAAGTATCCTTTCCCAAGAATAGCGGTTCGTTGGTGTTGGAGCTGGGCGACGGCGGGTCGCGCTACCTCGCGGTGATCACCAAGAAAAACTCGGGGGCGCCTCGGCGCGGATTCTTCGGGCGCCGGCGGTGGCGCCCGAGCCGATCGAGGGAGCGACAGCACAGTCTGCCGAGTGCCTCGCCACGGGTGACATCCCGGGCTGGACAGGCGACGAGACCCATCGGGTGACATTCACGAACTTCGACTGCCGGGTCTCGCTCGAGGTCGACGGGGTCGAGGTCGTCCCGCCGATCGACTTCGACGAGCACCGACCCTGGACAACCACGAGCCCCGGGCCCGTGATCCCACGCCTGCGCTCGCTCGGAATCGGCGCCTACGGCGGAGAGGTCCTCCTGCGCTTGGTCGCCGTGTACCGCGACATCCACTTCCTTTCCACCGGGAGGTTCGGGGCGCGCGACGCGTTCCAACTCGGCCCCCAGCAGTACTTTGTATTGGGAGATCACTCCGGAGACAGCGACGATAGCCGGAGCTTCGGAGCCGTGGAGCGCGGCCAGATCGTCGGTTTGGTCCGTGCCACCGTCTATCCGTTCAGCCGTGCACGTCGTTTCCCCTGAGAACTCCCTTGGCGCGGACTCCCCGCCGACCGCCAAACCCCGGAACTCGCCGAAAGCGAGACGGTTGTGGCGCGCCCTTCGGGCTCCATGGACGACAAAGACCGAGCGGATGACGGTGCCACATGGATGCTCGCCCTGCAGGCCGGAGACGTGGACGCCTTCGACCGCATCGTCCACGAATACCAAAACTCGTGCATCACCTCGTCTACCGATTCACCGGCCGCCGCGAAGTCGTGGAGGATCTCGCCCAAGAGGTCTTCCTTCAGGATCTATCGCGCCCGCGATCGATACCGCCCCGACGCGCGCTTCCGGACGTGGCTCTTCACGATTGTCTACAACCTCTGCATCAACTTCACGAAGTCGCGCAAGCTCCGGCGCGCGCCGTCGCTGGAGCGGCGCCGCTCGGCGGAAGCGAAGACGGCGAGCTCACGCTTCGAAATGTGGTGAGCGATCCGCGCATCGCGCGGCCCGATGTCACAATTGGTCGACGATGAGGGCCGCCCGGCTCCGGCGCGCCCTCTCCGAGCTCCCTCCGCAGCAGCGCGCCGCCATGACCCTGTACCAGTATCGCGGGCTCAGCCTCCGCGAGATCGCCGACGTGATGGATACCACGGAAAAGGCGGTGAAGTCGCTGCTCGCCCGCGGGCGCGAGGAACCTTCGCGAGAAGGTCGCCCCGTACTTCGGATTCCCAGCTTTCGATCTCGTCGATTCGACGGAGAAAAATGCAATGAAACCCACGTGTGCACAAGTTCAGGAGGAGTGGCCCGCATTCGAGCGGGGAGAATTGGAGGCCGAGTTCCACGCGGCTGTGGCCGAGCATCTCGCCGGCTGCAAGATTTGCCAACAAACCGCAACGGCGGACCGCGCGATCGCCGACGCGATGTCGGCGCTCCCGACCGCGACGGCGGCGGCCGATTTCGCTCCGCGCGTCCGGAGCGGCCCTCCGCGCGGAGCTCGGCGTCGGGCGCACACCCAGGCTCGCGCGGTTCGCGCCGCTTGCTGCCGCCGCCGTTGGTATTGTTGGGAATCGGCGCTTGGTTCGCGTGGCGCCCGCGGGACGCCGGCTCGGATCGCGACGGCGAGGTGATCGCCAACCTGACTTGGTCGAGCAGCTCGAAATGTTGGGATCGGAGTCGCTCGATCCGTCGGCGTTCTCATTCGACGTGGTGACCGAGGAAGCCAATGTTCCGCTGCTCTCGGTTCCAGACGAGGAAGGACAATGAAACCCCCGTTCGTGCTCGCGCTTGGCGCATTTTTGTTGGGATTCCCGCTCGTCGCGTCGGGCGCGCCGGCCCAGGATTCGACGCCGGCCTCGCGTCCGCGCGATCCGCGCGCGTTGGAACTCCCTCTCGGAAGCCGAGCGGAGCGCTACCGAAAGATGTTCGAGGAATTCCAGAAGCTTCCTCCGGAAAAGAGGGACGTGGTGAAGCAGCGGCTCGAGGCCCTCACGACCGAGCGCAAACGCGTCGAGGATCGCCTCACGCCCGAGGAGCGCGCCGGGCTCGACTCGCCTCGACCGCGAGGCGCGCGAGGAGTGGCTTCGCAGGGCCGCGGCGGAAATGTTGCGTTCGCGCCACGACCGCGCGCAGTCGCTCGTCCCGCGCGACCACGCCGACGCCTCGTCGCGCCGCGATCCCAAGGATCGCGGCGAGGCAGTTCGTAGATACTCCGAGGAGGCGGCACGCGAGGCGGTCCGCCGCGTGACCGAATCGGCGGTTCGTCACAAGGTGATCACCACAGAACGGGCGGAAGCCATTCGCGCGATGCCGCCCCAGGAAGGCGGCGCACGAGGCCACGGCGCTTCGGAAGGAGATGATCGTCGCCGACCTCGAGCGCAATCCAGGCAAGCGCGCCGAGATCAGCGACGAAGAGTGGGAAAAGATGAAAGCCCTCTCGCCAGAGCGATTCCTCGAGCGCCTCGAGATGTCGCGCGCGTTCCCGCGGACGATGCGGTCGCCGGGCGGGGCCGACGGCAAGCGCCCGCCGGGGCCGTTCTGGAAGTCCTTCCACGGGCGGTCCAAGGATCGCGATCGCGAAAGCAAAGAAAGATCGCTGCGCGAGCCGCCGCAGAGTCGTCGAGGGTTCTAGAGGCCGTCGAGGATCTTAGGGGTCGTCGGCCCCGGCGCGCGATCTCAACTGTTGCGTCGTAGGAGCGCCCAGCCCTCCACGACCTGGGAGCGGAGCTCGTGGAGCGTGCGGATTCCCAACAATCGGCGCGTGAGGTATCCGGGGCGCAAATAGAATTGGCGAATCGCCCGGCGCTTCAGCTCGAGCATGCGGGCGCGCGAGAGCGCCATCGTTGGCATCGCGGCGGTCGAGCCCCCTGATCCATCACGATCTCGTCGGCGCGGGCGAATCCGCTCTCGATGGCCTCGCCGCGGAACGGCGTGCCGAAGCGGGGGACCGCCACGTTGAAGGACGCGAAATCCATCCCGAGGTCGATCGCGTAGTCGACGGTCCGCTCGATCGAGTCCTCGCTCTCCTGCGGGAGCCCGATGATGAAGGTCCCGACGGTGCGCAACCCCAACTTTCGCGCGCGGTCGAACGCGCCGCGCACGGCGTCGGAGCGGTAGCCCTTCTTGTAGTGCTCGAGCACACGATCCTCGGGAGACTCGACCCCCATCATGACCGTGTGGCATCCGGCGCGCTTCATCGATGCCAACATTTCCTCGTCGGCGAGGTCGGGGCGGGCGTAGGTCGTCCAGCCAAAGCCGAATCCCTCGCGCTCCATCGCTTCGCACATTCCATCCTGCGCGCGCGGCGGATCCCGAAGGTCTGATCCATGACGAAGAGCTCGCGGATCCCGCGCCCCGCAGGAACCGGAATTCCTCGAGGACGTCGCCGACCGGCCGCTCCGCGAATCCCAAGGTTCCGATCACGCAGAATGTGCACGGATACGGGCAGCCGTAGTCGGTCAGGACGGTGGCGAACGGGCTGCGGCGCGCGAAGGAGAAGGAATATCCTTTCGTTGGGAATAGGTCGTGGCGCGGCACCGGGACGCGGTACGAGCCGTATTGTTTGCCTCCCGCCGCGCGGCGGACGCGTCCGCCGCGGCGCACCGCCGCGTTGAGCAGGTCCCCGTCGCGCCCTCGACGAGAGCCAGCGCGTCGCCGTTGGCGAAGCTCTGGAAGCATCCCGAAACCCAACTTTCGGATTCCATCATCGCTTCGCCGCCGTCGTGGGCCACGTCGCCGATGACATGGATCTCGGCCCCGGTCGCCGCGCGCGCCGCCGCGAGGAAGGCGCGATCCTCTTCCCAAGAAACCGCGCCGACGAGACTCACGATCGCGTCGGGGCGCGCCGTGATCACGCGCGCGAGCGCCGACTCCGCGTCGAGCCGCTCGGCGATCGCGTCGAGCACGGCCGTGTCATGCCGCTCGGCGAACACCCCCGACAACACCAACAAATCGATCGGGTGGAAAAGATAGTTGGACTTCGTCGTCTTGGAGCAGAAGTAGTCCCGGATGTAGAGATCCTTCCCGGGCGGATTCAGCAACAATACGCGCCGGCGCGAATCCATCTATCGCGCCTCCGCGACCGGCGCCGCGCTCCGCACGACGGCGGCGGCGGCGGTCAGGACCTCGGCCGGGTCAATCCCCTCGAGGCAGAGCGGATGCCCCAGATGGCAGGTCGCCATTTTGTTGTCATGCACGCTGATGCAGGGGCTGCACGCCGGTGGGCGGTAGAGCACCGCCGCCCGCGGCGAGAGGGGCGCATACATGACCGGGGTCTCCGGGCCGAACATCGCCACCACGGGGCGCCCGAGAGCCGCCGCGAGATGGAGCGGCCCCGAGTCGTTCGACACCAACAATGCGGAGCGCTCGAGCAAAGCCAACAATCCGTCGATCGAGAGGCGCCCCGCCATGTCGTCGACCGCGTCGGGGCGCAGCGTGGCGAGCCGGATCGACTCCACGTACTCGCGCTCGTCGGGGGCGCCGATCAGGACGACCCGCAGGTCGCCGGGGGCGATCCCGAGGCGAGCCGCCGCGTCGGACGATCCCAACAATCCGTTCACCAACGTAACGAAGCGCTCGCGCGGCCAGCGCCGCTCGAGGGCGAGCTGTCCCGCGTTGGGGTTCACCACCACGATCGGGCGCCCGCTCGCCACGGGCCCGTCGGCGAGCGCCCGCGCCGCCTCCTCGTGCCCCGCGGCGGTCGCCGCCGGCCGGATCATCTCCTCGAGCGCGACGTCGCGCCCGTTCTCGCCGCCGGCGAGCGAGCGCGCGTTGCGCGCCACGTGCCAGTAGCGATTGAAGGCCACGGTCTCGTCGAAGAATCCGCCGCGCCACACCTCAGGGGCCGAATACCCAACGATCCACCTCGCGCGCGAGAGCCGCGCGATGAGCGCCGAGAAGTGGGTCAGGAACTCGAAGTCGTAGAGGCGGTCGTAGCGGCGCCGCCGAATCGCGCGCAGCATCCGGCCGATGCCAACGATCGTCCCCGACCATCCGCGCCCGAGCGAAAGGTAAAGAATATTGTCGAAGGCGCCGAGCCGCCGCGCATAGGTGGTGTTGGTTTCGAGCGTGAGGAGGTCGATCTCGGCGTCGGGGAATCGGCGGCGCAGGACGCGCACCGCCGGGCCGAGCAGCGTGAGGCTCCCGAGTCCCCAAAACTTCACGATGAGGAGCTGGCGCACCGCCTCCGGCGGGCGCCGCCGCACGAGGCGCAGCGGTTGCAAGATTCCGTGGGCGAGCGGCCCGAGCCGCCGGTCCACCTGTCTGCAATGTTCGAATCGAAACCGACACGGCTGAATCCTACGACGCGTGCTCGCGGCTTGCCGGGCTCCTTCGTGCGTCCTAGGATCCTTCCCCTCCCTCTCCCGCACCAAGGAACGGTCAAACCCCGACATGTGTGGCTTCATCGGGATCTACGCGCCCGACGGAACTGACGTCTTCGCAGATATTTACGACGCATTGCTCGCGGTCCAGCACCGCGGCCAGGACGCGGCGGGGATCGTCACGGTGACCGAGTCGTTCCATGTGAAGCGCGGCCAGGGGCTCGTGCGCGACATCTTCGACGGAGAAGACGTCCGCCGCCTGCAAGGGGAGCTCGGGATCGGCCACGTGCGCTATCCCACCGTCGGCGCGGGTGTCTCCGAGGACATCCAACCTTTCCATGTGGTCTTCCCGACGGGCATCGCGATGGCCCACAACGGGAACGTCACCAACTTTCTCGATCTCAAGCGCAAGTATTTCGCGAGCCAAGAGGTGCGTCTCGCGTCGAATTGTGATCTCGAGGCGATCCTTTACGTCTTCGCCGAGGAGATCCAGAAGGCCAAGCGCGAGCAGCCGCTCGCCGAGCGGCTCTTCCGCGCCACGAAAGGTGTGTTCGACGTCGTCCGCGGCGCCTACTCGGTCGTCGGCGCGCTCCCCGAGCGCGGATTGTTTGCTTTCCGCGATCCGTTCGGGATCAAACCGCTCGTCATGGGCGAGCGAGACACTCCCCAAGCGAAAGGCCTACGCGTTCGCGAGCGAGAGCGCGGCGCTCGACGCGATCGGCTTCCAGGTCGTCCGCGACCTCGACGCGGGGAGGCGGCGTTCATCGATCGCGACCGACGAGTGCACTTTCGCAAACTATCCACGCAGCCGCACCGCCCCTTGCATCTTCGAATTGCGTATTTCGCGCGTCCCGACTCGTTCCTCGACAACATCAGCGTGAGCCGCACGCGCACCCGCTTCGGGACCGCGCTCGCGGAAAGGTGGCAACGCGAGGGGATCCCAGTCGATTGCGTGATCCCGATCCCGGAGACCTGTGCACCGCCGCGCAGGAGATCGCGCGGCGTCCTCGGCGTGCCGTACCGCGAGGGGCTCGTCAAGAATCGCTACGTCGGCCGGACGTTCATCATGTCGAGCCAGAAGAAACGCAAGGATGCGATCCGCCGCAAGCTGAATCCCATCCGCCTCGGAGTTCGAGGGGAAGCGCGTATTGCTGGTGGACGACTCGATCGTGCGCGGGAACACCGCGCGCGCCCTCGTGAAGCTCGCGCGCGACGCGGGCGCCCTCCAAGCGGGTTTCGCCTCCACCTCGCCGCCGCTCATCTCGCCCTGCCCCTACGGCATCGACATGGCGACGAAGAACGAGTTCATCGCGCGCGGACGGACCGTCGACGAAGTGCGCCGCGAGCTCGGCGCCGACGCGCTCGTCTACCTCGAGCTCGAGGAGATGGAGGCGGCCGCGCGCAAAGGCAACGAAAAGATCGAGCGTTTCTGCACGGCCTGCTTCACGGGCGACTATCCCACGGGGGACATCACCCCCGAAATGTTGTCGTCGATCGAGCGCGAGCGCCTCGAAGTGCAGGAGGCGCTGGCGGCCAAGGGTGGCGGATAGAAGACCAACTTTCGCCCGGTCGTGAGGATCCTGATCACGACCCCCGTCTTCCCCGCCGGACCTCGGAGGGCCGGCGGTGTACGTGCCGTCGATCGCCGGATGGTTGGTATCGCGGGGTCACACCGTGAAGGTGATCGCCTTCTGCGAGGATCCCGATCCCCAAGGATACACCTACCCGGTGAAGGCGATCCCGCGCCGGTCGCTCCCGCTCCGATACTTGCATTCGTTCTTCGCGATCCTGGGCGAAGCCAAAGACTACGACCTCGTCCTATGTCCAGGAGCACCTGGCCCTGCTTCCTGTCCTGGCGGCCCGGATGCGCGGCAAGCCCGCCGTCGTGCGAGTCATGGTCGACGGCACATGGGAGATCGCCCACCGCTTCGGCTGGACCTCCGACAACATCGTCGATTACCAACGATCGGGGCGCGGCTGGAAAGTTGGGCTCGCTCGATTCCTCCAGCGCCGCTGGTGGAGTTGGTCGGCGCGGATCATCCCCGTGAGCGACTTCCTCAAGGGGATCGTGCTGGGCTACGGCACCGATCCCAAGAAAGTCACGCGGATCTACAACGCGTACAACGGCCCCAAGCTGGTCACGATCTCGAAGGCCGACGCGCGCGTATCGTTGGGGTTGCCCACCGATGCCAAGATTCTCCTCACCATCTGCCGCCTCATGATCTGGAAGGGGGTCGACGGGATCCTCCGCGCCCTGGCGACCCTGCCGCCCGATCGGCATCTCGTCGTCTGCGGCGACGGCGAGGAGCTTCGACAATTGGCGTTCGCTCGCGCGCGATCTCGGCGTGGAGTCGCGCGTCCATTGGGAGGGGAACGTCCCGCACGCCAAGATCGCCAACTATATCTCCGCCGCCGATGTCTTCGTCCTCAACTCCAACTATGAGGGCTCTCCCATACGCTCCTCGAGGTGATGTACATCGGCGCGCCGATCGTCGCCTCCAACGTCTGTGGCAACCCCGAGCTCGTGGCCGACGGCGTGAACGGCCTCACGGTGCCCTTCAACGACGCGCCGGCGCTCGCCGCCGCGATCACCAAGATTCTCGAGCGCCCGGAGCTCGCCGCCGCGTTCGTCGCCCGCTCGGAAGGAGCGGATCCGCGATTTCGATCAAGACGCGCGTTTCAAGGAGAAGGAAGCGCTCTTCCTCGAAGTCACGGGCGGCGCGAAGCGCAGCTGACTGACCGCCCCGGGGATCGGCGCGGCTATCGTTGACGCGCCAGCGCGCTCAGTGGGCGGCCTGCGCGAGCGCCGTCGCCGAGAGCAGCTCCTCGACCGACTTGATCTGCGAGGCCAGCTCCTGGTAGCGCTTCGCCACGACTTCCGACTGCGCCGCCAATCTTGGCGATCGAGTCCCTTCGCCGCCGTGATTCCGGCCGGCGAGAGATCGTGATCGAGGTAGACGCGGAGATCGTTGAGGTCGCGCACGAACGGATCGGCGACTTCCTGCGCTGCCTGGCTCGCCGCGCGAACGCTTGGCATACGCATCCTTCAGCTCGGCGCGCCGTTGTTGCGCGGCCGCCTTGATCTCGACGGTTGCGCACGCTGCCGAGCTCCTGCTCCCACGCTTGGAAGAAGGCGTTCGTGTCCTCAGTGCATGGCAACATTTCGGTCGCGCGCTGCCGAGATCTCCGCCTCGAGGATCGAGACCTGATTCGAGAAGTTGTCGAAGAAGGGGCGCGGGCTCGCCCCCGGCGTCTTGACAAGATTGGCGAGCGCGGCATTGCCGTCGGCGCACGCCTTCACGACGCGGTCGATTCCCTGGCGCGTGCGCTTCATCCCGTCGAGCGCGGCGTCGGTGCGATCGCGGCCCGTGAGCGCGCAGGCCCCCGCGAGAAGACACGCCAACGATCCCGAGACTGCAAGGTTTCTTCGAGTACCCATGGATTTCGCCCTATATCGGCGCGCCCCGGAGGAACTGGAGGGCGAACGCACAAAAAAAGGCCGGGGCGAACCCCGGCCTCTCGAATCGCGAAAATCCTTCGCAGTTCTGCGTCAGCTGGAGTTGCTTTCCGCGCTGCTATTTGGCGGGCTGTGGCATCGTCGGCGCCAGCGAGGTCCTCGATGTTCTTGATCTGTGCCGCCAGATCTTGGAGGTCTTTCTTCACGACCGTCGACAGCTCGGTAACTGTGGCAATCAGCGGCTTGGACGCGGTGATCCCGGCCGGCGTGAGATCGATGTCGAAGTAGGTCTTCAGATCCTTGAGATCATCGAGGTAGGGATTGCCATCTTTCTTCAACTGATCCATAGGCCATCTTGACCTTGTCATAGGACGCTTCGAGGCTCTTGCGCCGCTCGGCCGCGAGCTGCTTGATTTGTGCGTTCTTGACCGCCGCCATCTCCTCTCTTCCAACCCTTTGAAGAACGCGGTCGTGTTCGCCTTCATCGACGCGCTGGCGGCTGCGCATCGCGGTGACCTCGTTTTCGATGATCTCGAGGTCAGCGCAGAACTTGTTGTACGACGCCGTCGGAGTGGCTTCATGCCGGTCGTCGCGAGGACGTTCAACGCAGCCACGCCGTCGTCGGAAGCTTTGATGAGGTTGTCGATGCTCGTGCGCGTCGCCTTCATGCCCATCATGGCGGCGTTCGCGCGGTCACGGCCGGTCGACGCGCAGGCGCCGAGGAGTGTCGTGAAACGAACGCAAGTATGACGAGACTTTTGTGGTGTTCATTGGAGATCTTCCGCTGTAAGGGAGCGCGGACTCTAGCGATTCGCCTCGCGACGGGAAGGGGTTCCATGGGGCGCGCGCTGCCGCGCGTATGCGAGGAAAGTCGGGGCGATCGCTGGGCAACTCCCATCCCTCGTGGTGCGCGCCGAAGTCATTCCTATTCCTGGGGTTTCGCCACTGTCGCCGGAGTCCCGACATCGGCTGCTGCACGCGCCCAGCGAAATCGCGCGCGCCCAGGCCCAGGATTCATTCTTGGGATACGGTTGATGGTCACCTCCAATCTCTCCCAGGTAACGACCATGGCTTCGGCGCCCCTCCAGAAGGGACTGCTCACTCTCATTTCGTTTGGCGTTTGGATGGGATTCGCGTCCACCGCGCCATCCCAAACGATCTTCGCCCCCTGCGCCCCACCTGATTCCCGGGCACTCGGCGATCGTGCGCACCGGCGATTTGAATGGCGACGGCAACGTCGACGTGATGACGGGCGGCCCCGGATACCAATTCAATCCCGGCTCGACCGCGCGCACCCACCTCGGCAATGGAACCGGCGGCTTCGGCAATCCCAACGATCTGGGTTTCTATGTCACCGACTTCGGGCTCGCCGACATGAACGGCGACGGCAACGTCGATCTCATCGCGGTCGAGGTGCCCGGGCTCACCATTCGCCCCGGCAACGGCCTCGGCGGCTTCGGCGCCCCGGTTCGATTGGTTACATCGCCGGCGGCGCCCATTTCACGCTCGGCGATTTCAACATGGATGGCGCCGTCGACGTCGTCGCGGCGACGACCGCGAAGCCCTTCCTCCAGGTGAACCCCGCGATTTTTCTTGGGGATGGCAAAGGAAACCTGACGTTCACGGGGAATCTCCCCGGCCTCGGAGTTTTCTTGGCAACGGGCGATGTGAACAACGACGGCAAACCCGACGTCGTCACCACCTATTTCTCCTCGCCGCCGAAGCTCCGCGCTTTCGTTGGGAATGGGTTCGGCGGGTTCACGGCGCAGTCGGAGGTGTCGACCGTCGGCTCCGGCAACGCCGGCCCCGTGGTCTTGGGCTTCGTCGATGGCAACGGAAGCGTCGACGCGGTCACCCGCGGCACCGATCCATTCAACAATCCCGTCGCGCGCGTATTGTTGGGAGACGGCACGGGGAACTTCGTCGTGAACGACGCGGACTCCTTCGTCGCACCCGGCGCCCCCGATCCCGCCATCGGCGATCTCAACGGCGACGGCCTCGAGGATCTCGCCGCGACGAGCGACACGACGGGCGTCTTCATCTATCGCCTCGCCACGGCCCCCGGGGTCTTCGGCCCGCCGGTCGTGCTCGGGATCGCGGGCGCCCCCACCTTCTGCGTCCTCGCCGACCTCGATTCGACCGGCCGCATCGACGTCGTCCTCGCGACCCCCAACGTCGAGTGGTTCACGGTCCTCCAAAACCAACAATCGCTCCCGCCCGGGGTCTTCATCTACGGCACGGGCACCGCCGGCGCCTAACGGCATCCATGGGATCGCGCCGCTCGCGCTCCCCACGGTCGGCAACGCCAACTATGCGATCGCCAATACCAACGTTCCGCCGAGCTCGCTGGGACTCATGGTGTTCGCGGACCAGGCCGACCTCCTCGGCCACGACTCCTCGGCATCGATGTCATCCTCCAGCTCGATCTCCTGAACGCCACGACCATCGGCTACTTCGACTGCCACAGCGATCCGGGGGCTACGGCGTCGCCCACTCGCCGATTCCCAACTTTCCAGCGCTCGCGGGGAACACCTTCTACGCCCAGGGGCTCTGGCTCTGGACCGATTGCCAGCCGTCGTTCTATTCGCTGAGCTCGTCGAGGGGCTGGGATTCACGATCCAGTGAGCGGCGCGCGCTCCGGGGGTTGCGCCTGCGTCGCGCGCCGTCGATCATGAGCTTCGATCGTGCCGAGGCCGCGGCATGGCGACACTGAATGATGCTCCACTGGCTCCCGCTCCTTGTGCTCGCGCCGCAGGATTCGCGCCCCGCCGCGCCGTCCGCGCCCGCCGAATCTTTGTATTCGGGGCCGCAGGTGGGCGAAGCCGTGCCGCCGATCAAGATCATCGATGTCAACGGCGGGCGAAAGAGCGCGTCTTCGATCCGCGCCAAGAAGCGGGGATCGCCTCGCTCTCTATTTCCTATTCACCGGACCGGCGCGCCCCATCTCGCGCAGCATTGGACAAGTCGACGCGATGGTGCGCGAGATCACGGCTCGCGGTGAGCGCCAGGGCGCGCCGCCGATGCATACCTATTTCATCGGCCTCATGCCCGATCGCCTCGAAGGGGACCGGCGGCTGCGCGACGTCTGGATGATGCTCGAGCCGAAGGCCCCCGCGAACGTCTCGCTCGAAGGGGTCGAGGGGCCGGGGGCGTGGGGCATCAACAAGAAATGCCAACTAACCTTGATCCTCGCGAAGGGCGGAAAGGTGGTGTTCAACCACGCGACGACCAGCCCCGGCGACGCCGACAATGACAAGATTCGCAAGGCCCTCTCCGACGCCGTCGGCTACGGCGTGACGTCGCGCCCCGCGTGGGCCGACCGGATGATGGGTGGCGGGATGATGGGCGGCTCGATGGGGGCGGCGGAATGATGGGATCGGCGGGCGAGGCCAAGGGACGCAAGGAGCCCGGCGATCTCCACGAGCCCAAGGATGCGAAGGAGCCGATGGAGCCCGGTGATCCGTCCATGGTGCCGCGACCCAAACCCAAGAAAACGGACGGCCCCGCGAGCCGCCCGGCCAGCCGCCCGAGCGTTCCGTGATCCGGCGTGCGGGAGCGTCGCTGCGCGCGGGAATCCTCATCGTGGGTTTCCTGCCGCTCCTGTGGGCGGCGGCGACCGAGGGCGACGGCGGCGCCCGTTCGACCGGGGCTGGGCCAACGGCAGCGGGGGCGGCGACGCCCGATTTCTCGACCGAGATCTTGCCGCTCCTCACGCGGATCGGATGCAACAATGGCCAATGTCACGGCGCGAGCGGCAGGAAGGCGGGCTTCGCCCTCTCGCTGCGCGGCTACGACCCCGACTCCGACTTCGACGCCCTCGTGCGCGAGCGATCGGGGAGGCGGATCGATGTCGCCGATCCCGACAAGAGCCTGATCCTCCGCAAGCCGTCGCTCCAAATCCCACATAAAGGGGTCGCAAGCTGCCGCGCGAGGGCGAGGCCTACGACACCGTGCGCCGGTGGATCGACGCGGGGGCGCCCCGCCACGCGGGCGGACCGCGCACCGTCGTCGCGCTGGAGGTGGAACCCAAGGAAATCTTCGCCGCGCCGGATACCAAGAAAGAACTGCGCGTCCGCGCGCGGATGAGCGACGGGAGCGCGCTCGAGGTCAACACGCTGGCGCTCTTCTCCTCGAATGACGAGGGATCGCCTCCGTCGATCCGGTCGGGCGCATCACGACGCTCCAGAGCGGCGAGACCGCGATCCTCATCAAGTATCGCAACGACATCGCGTCGGTGCGGGTCGTCGTCCCGTACGGGCCCGCGCTGCCGGCGAGCGGCAAGGCGCCGGCCACCGAGATCGACCGGCTGGTCGAATCCCAATGTTGCGCGCTCGGCATCCCCTCTCCCCGCAGGCCGACGATACCACATTTCTGCGGCGCGCGACGCTCGACCTGGCGGGGCGAATCCCAACGATCGAGGAGGTCCACGAGTTCGCGGCGGACAAGAGCCCACAAAAGCGGAAGACGCTCCTCGAGCGCCTCGCCAAGTCCGAGGGGCCGCGGCGCTCTGGGCCCGCTGGTTCGCCGACCTCACGCGCGTCCGCGAGGAGTCGATGACCAAGGAAGGGGCCGCGATCCTCCATCACTACCTATACGCAACGCTCAAATACCATCGCCCGGTCGACCGCGCCGTGCGCAAGCTCCTCACGAGCACGGGGAGCCCCTACGACGAGACGAGCGGCGCCGGGTTCATGCTCTCGGCCGCGGGCCCCAAGGAGCTGATGGAGCACGTGACCCGCTCATTCTTGGGAATCCGGCTCCAGTGCGCGCAATGCCACCAGCACCCGTTCGATCGTTGGTCTCGCGACGACTACTACGGCGCGGCGTCGTTCTTCTCGCGCGTGCTCGTGCGCCCCGAGGATCACTTCGTCGTCCTCGACAGTTTCGGCGAGCTCACCGATCCGCGCAGCGGCGGCGACGCGCGATGCAAGCTTCCGGGGAACGGTGATCGAGACGGCGCAGCTCCCCGATCGCCGGGCGCCGTTCGCGAACTGGCTCCTCGATCCCACGGCGATGCGTTTCCATCGCGCCATGGCAAATCGCGCGTGGAAGCAACTATTCGGTCAGGGGCTGGTCGAGCCGGTCGACGACCTGCGCGACGCGAATCCCCGAGCCATCCCGAGCTCCTCGACGCCCTCGCGTTGATGCTGCGAGACAACAATTGCGATTGGTTGCGTTTCGTATCGTTGATCATGGAGAGCGACGCGTACGCCCGCTCGACGGCGATCCTCCCCGGCAACGAGCGCGACCGGCGCCACGCTTCCCATGCCTCGCCGCGGCCGCTTCCCGCGGCGGTTGCGCTCGACGCGATCGCCGACGCCTGCGGGATAAAGTTGTCATTCCCCGGCGACAGCGAGGTGACCCGCGCCGTCAACGTGCGCGACGAGGACGGCGGCTCCTATACGTTGCGTGTGCTCGGCACTTGCCCGCGAGACGGGACGCGCGACCCCGGCTCGCCCCCGTTCCCACGATTCCGGCGGCGCTCCATCTCCTCCACGGCCCGGCCGCCGACGAGTGGCTCACGGCCCCGGGGCGCGTGGCCTCGATCCTCCAACGCAAACGATCGCCCGAGCAGGCGGTGAACGAGCTCTTCATGGCAACCCTCGGTCGCCCGCCGCGCGCCGACGAGCTCGCGTCCGCGAAGGAGGCCCTTGGCGACGCCCCCGACGCGAAGCGCCTCGGCGATCTTCTGTGGGCTTTGATGGCCACCAACAGATTCGCGTTCAACCACTGATCGGCGGCAACCCAACGATGGCGACGAACCCCAACTTTTTCGACCCGATCACGCGCCGGCAGTGCCTGCGGGTCGGCGCCTTCGGCGCGGCGGGGCTCACGCTCACGCGCATCCTCGAGCTCCTCGATTCGGCTCCGCTCCTCGAGGTATCGCCGATCCCAGGATTGCCGCCGATCCGCGCGGCGCGCAAGCGCCCCACCTCCGCGATCCTCCTCTGGCTCGACGGCGGCGCGAGCCACATCGACACCTTCGATCCGAAGCCCAATGCTCCCGACGAGATTCGTGGCAATTGGGGCCGGTGCCCACGCCGATCCCCGGCGTTTTGTTGGGACAGGGGATGGAGGGATCGCCAAGATCCTCCCGAAGTGCGCGCTGATCCGATCGTTGGCATCGGATGCGGGGAGCACGAGGTGGCGCGCCACCTCCTCCTCACCGGCTATCCGCAGACGCCATCGCTCGAGTATCCCAACTATGGCTCGATCGTCGCGAGCCTCGTGCCGGAGGGGGACTTCCCCGCCTATCTGTACGTTTCGCCCTTCCTGAAGGGCTCGCGCCAGCTCGGCGCCGGGTTCCTCCCGGCGGAGAACAACCCCTTCGCGATCGAGTCCGATCCCAACAAACCTGGGTTCGCCGTTCGCGATCTCCTGCCGCCGAAGGGAATCTCCGAGGATCAGGTCACGCGCCGATACAAACTTTCCCAGGGCTTCGACGAGCTGCGCCGGAGCGCCGAGTCGGCCCCCGCGGTGCGCGCCCGCTCGAGCGCGCTCGAGCGCGCCTATCGATTGGTGAGCTCGCAGAAATCGCGCGAGGCGTTCGACCTCACCAAGGAACCCGACGCGATGCGCGACCGCTATGGGCGCAACGTCTTCGGCCAGAGTTGCCTTTTGGCGCGGCGCCTCGTCGAGGCGGGGGCGCGCTTCGTGACGGTCAACGACGGCAGCTGGGACACCCACGCGAAATGCCAGGAGCACCTGTCGATCCACCGGATTCCGAAGCTCAATCAAGCGATTCCCACTCTCATGGCCGACCTCGAGGAGCGCGGGATGCTCGACGACGTCTTCGTCCTCATGATGGGGAGTTCGGGCGCACGCCGAAGATCAATATCAACGATGGGCGCGACCACTGGCCCGGGGCGGATTGTGCCTTCTTCTTCGGGGCGGGAGTCAAGAAAGGGGCGATCGTCGGCGCCACCGACGAGAAGGCCGAGAGCGTGGTCGAGAGGCCGGTGTCGCCGTCGGATCTCGCCGCGACCCTCTACACATTGTTGGGAATCGATCCCAACGCCGAGGTGAAGACCGAGGACAACCGCCCCGTGAAGTTGGTGAAAGACGGGACGGCAGTCCGGGAAATCTTGGCGTAGCAGGTCGCTGAAAAAGTCATTCGGTCCCTGCGCGGACCTCGTCGGCAAGCTCTTCGTTGGCGCGGCCTCGACGTAACTCTTGGCTACGCCCCGGCCGGCCCCCGAGGAGCCGCCGCGCCTCCTCGAGCGCGGGCTCGGTGCCGGTCAGGATCAGCTTGTCGCCGTCGCGGAGCGCCTCGCCGCCGCGGGGATTCACCACCGAACCCGAGTCGCGCAGGATCGCCAAGACGGTCGCCCCCGTGACGCCGCGCACGTTGAGCTCGCCGAGCGTCTGCCCGGCTGCCTCGCCGCCGCGGATCTCGACCCGCGCCAAGTTCCCCACCCCCGATAGTTGGGATTCGATCTCGTCGAGGGCGCGGTCGGAGTCGGCGGCCGCCATTTGCTTGGCGAGCGACGCGACGATCACCTCGGCCCCCGCGCGCATGTGGCCGTGGACGTCGCGCACGGAGCGCCAGAACGCCACCGCCGACGCGCCGAGGATCGCCAACAATACGAGCGCGCCGCCGAACGGCGGCAGGAAGGGCTGCGTGAGGAGCAAAGTGGGATTCCCACGAGCGCCAGGATCGCGAGCTGGAGAGTCGCGATGAGCGCGCGGCGCGGCGCGCGCCCGAGGTCGACGGCCGCCCCCGTGGGGAACCGCGGCGCTCGCGAGGTCGAGGGCGATCCCGCGCGCGCATCGGAACGCCCCGAAGAGGAATGGAATCCCAGGATCGACGCCGCCGCCACCACGAGGCCCGTCACGACGCGCGGGTTCGCCGAGACCCGCGCCGAAACCCAATCCACCGCGTCGTCGAGGCCGAGCGACGTGGCGATCGCGATCCCTGCGAGCGCCGACGCGTCGACGATCAGCAACAAAACGCGCCGCTGCGTGCGCGAGCCGGAGCTCACCCCGGCGCGCCGCGAACGCAACGATTCGATCCAGGTGCCGTAGAGCGTCACGAAAGTTTGGAAGGCGCGCGGCAGCCGCCGGTCCACCGCCTCGGCCGCCCCAGCCGACCCGCGGATGAAGTAGGGGTGAGAAGGTGGTGATCGCCGACACCGCGATCGCGATCGTGAGGAGCGAGTCGCGCGCGACGCCGAGCGAGGTTCCCAGTTGTGCGATCACGAAGCTGAACTCGCCGATCTGCGCGAGGCTCATCCCCACCGAGAGCGACGTGCGGACCGATTCGCCCGCGAGGAAGCTGCCGACGGCGGCGCTCGCGACTTTCCCAACGATCGTGAGCGCGAGGATCGCGATGATCGGGAGGGCGAGCCCCGGGATCACCGCAGGATTCAGCAACATTCCGGTGCTGACGAAGAAGATCGCGGCGAAGACGTCGCGCACCGGCTGAACGATCTGCTCGATCGTGCGGCCGTGCCCCGACTCGGCGACGAGCATCCCGGCGAGGAAGGCGCCGAGCGCCGGCGAATACCCTAATTCCTCGCAGACGAGCGCGAGCCCGAAGCAGAAGCCGACGCTCACGACGAGCGTGGTCTCGCGCGAGCCGATCGATACCAACTTTCGGATGAGCCGCGGCACGATGAAGAGCCCGACGCCGAAGGCCCCGCGAGGAAGAGGGCGAGGCGCCCCGCCGCGGTGAGCGCCGTCGAGCCGGTGGAGCCCGAGCCGGTCGCCAGCGCGGTGAGCACCGCGATGAGGAGGACCGCCACCAGATCCTCCATCACCAAAATTCCAAACACCACATTTGCGGCGCGCCCCTCGCGGTGCTCGTCGTGGTAGGCCTTCACGATGATCGTCGTGCTCGAGATCGCGAGCAGCGATCCCAAGAAAAGGCTCTCGAGCGAACCCCAACCAAACGCGAGTCCGGTCGCGTAGCCGAGCCAGAGCATGAGCGCGACCTCGATGACCGTCACGAGGATCGCGGTCGGCCCCACCCGCATGAGCTTTCGAAAGGTGAGCTCGAGGCCGAGCGAGAACATCAGCATCACGACGCCGAGGTCGGCCAGGCCGCGGATCGAGGCCTCGTCGCCCACGAGCGCGCGGCGGCGTGTGGCGCCCCACGATCAACCCGGCCACCAAGTATCCGAGGACGACCGGCTGGCGTAATAGTTGGCAAACGAAGGTGGTGACCCCCGCCACCAGGAGGACCACCGCCAGATCGCGGAGGACCGGCGTGATCGCGGTGTCCATCGCGACGGCGAGCCCGACGATCACGGCGGCGTGAGCGCGTCGGCGCGACGCATCGGACCCGCGGCGGCGGCCGCGCTCGCGATCCACGCGAGCGCCAATGCCACGAATGCGCTACGCGAGCCGCGCGCCAGGAGCGCCAGTTCGATTGCCACGAATAGGGCGGAGGCCACCGACCAGGGATCGGTGGCTTTGCGCCCGGACGAGCGCGCCGTCGTAAGCCACAGAAAAGCGGGGTAGAGCGCCACGGCGTAGTGCTCGAGGGTCTTGGGGTACGCGGCCAGCGCGAAGGCGACGGTCACCGCGAGCCCCGGCGACGCGTCGAGCCGCCGCGAGCGCCACACGATCCACGCCGTGACCACAGCCATTCCCGCCGCGATCCCAAGATAGGGAATGTTGGTGAGGGGCGAGTCCGACCCCGGCGCCGCGCCGAGCTCGCGCAGGACGGTCGCGAAGAGCGACTGGTTGTAGCCCTCGGTGTAGACGGACGCGGGCATTTGGTTGGTGATCGGGTTCTCGAAAATATAGGTGGCGATGAGCCGCCACCCGAAGAGGAGCGTGCTCACCCCGAACGCGACGAGCCCGGTCGCGAGCCCGGCACCGAGCGCACGCCAGCTCCCGCGCAGCAGCGGCACCAAGAATAGAATCGCGACGAACGGCTTCGCGAACACGCCGAGGGCGAGCCAGATCCCCGCGCGCGCGAGCTCCCGATCGCGCCACGCGAGTAGGAGCGATAGCAACACAAAGAAATTCGTCTGACCCAGGGCGACCGTCTCGAGCGTCGGCCGCATGAGCTACGAGGCACGCCGCCGCCATCGCGTGCCCCGCGATCCCGAGATCGGCGAGGAAGAGCTTCCAGGCGATCCGCACGCAGGCGAGCAGAGCGGCGACGTTCGCGAGATACCACAAAAGATAGGCGGTCGGGAGCTCGAAGAATCCGAGCGGCGCCAGGACGCAGAACGTGGGGGCGGATAGAGCGATGCCAAGTTTCGCGCGAGCTCGGCGGAGGGGCGAACGGCCGCGCGATGGCGAGGACCTCGTCGGGTTTGTAGATGTTCGCCCCCGCGAGCAGCGCCTTCGCGTCGAGCCAAAGACCTGGAAATCCCACTCGGGGATTCCCAACATTCGCGATTGCGGTGACCACGAGCCGCCCGCCGAAGAGCCAAAGAATGGCGGCCGAGAACCAGAAGAGGAGCGGCTGGTGGCGGCGCCCCCACGCGAGCGACGCGGTTCCCAACAATACCGCCGCCGCGAGCCCCGCGGCCCACCAGCTCCCCGGAATCCAGGGGGCGGCGATGCGCGTGAGCTCGCCCGTGGCGATCCCGAACCCCAGGGCCACGAATGTTTCGTTCCACGGTTCCTGTCTCGAAGGCGTTCCCATCTTTATTCATGGCGGGCCCGCGTCGCCGGGCTCGACCGCGCGCACAGCTTAGGAGTCGGGGCTCCGAGTTCGCGAGGCCCGTTGACAGGAAGGCGGGTTCTCGAACGATGGCGGGCGCGACGCGGAATGCGACCGCGTCGCGAGGCACCCCACAATGACGCTTCGACCCCATCGCCCCGCCCGCGCCGCGGGTCCCTCGGACTTCCCACGATTCTCGCGGTCGCGCTCGCGGCGACCTCGGCCGGCTGCCGAGCCCCGGTGGCCGGAGGGGGCGGGGTTACGACCCCATCCGCCAAGACCAGCTATCGACTCGACGCGCGCGCGAGCTTCCATCGCGCGTTTACGGCGGCCACTCCCGAGGCGTCGCGCCTCTGCGAGCAGGGGCTCCTGCTTTGTTATGCATTCAACCACGAGGAGGCGACGAAGCGATTCGAGGAGGCCGCGAAGGCCGACCCCACTGCGCAATGGCCTATTGGGGCATCGCGCTCGCCGCCGGCCCCAATATCAACAATCCGTCGATGGGACCCGCGCAGTCGCGGGTGGCGGTCGAGGCCGCGAGGAGCGCGGCAGCGCGGAGCGCCAATGCCAACGATATCGAGCGGCTCCTCATCATCGCGCTCACCAAACGCTACACCGACCCAGCGCCGGCCGATCGCGCCGAGCTCGACCGCGCCTACGCCGACTCGATGCGCGAGGCTTACCATCGATATCCCGACGATCCCGACGTGGGAGCGCTCTTCGCCGAGTCGATGATGGATCTGCGTCCGTGGGATCTGTGGTCGAAGGAGGGGGAGCCGCGCCCCGAGACGGCCGAGATCGTCGCCACGCTCGACGAGATCCTCGCGAAGAATCCCAATCATCCGGGGCGAACCATTTCATGATCCACACGGTGGAGGCGTCGCCGCGCCCCGAGAAAGCGCTCCCCGCGGCGAACCGCCTGCGCGACCTGATTCCCGAGGCGGGGCACCTGGTCCACATGCCCTCGCACATCGACATCCGGCTCGGCCATTACGCCGAGGCGATCGAGGCGAATCGGCGCGGGATCGAGGCCGACCGGCGGACCGTCGCGCTCGTGGGGAGCGCCGGCTTCTACACCATCTATCGAGCCCACAATTACCATTTCTTGGTGTACGCCGCGATGTTCGACGGCCGCTCCAGCTCGCGCTGAAGAGCGCTCGCGAGCTGAACGCGATGTCTCCAGCCCGACGCGGTGGCGGCCATGCCCGAGATCCTCGACGGATTCTTGGCAACCCCTACCACGTGATGGAACGATTCGGGATGTGGGAGGAATTGCTGCGTGAGCCGGCACCGGAAAGTTGGCTTCCGATCACGGGCGCCTCGTGGCACTACGCGCGCGGGCTCGCGCTCGCCACACTCGGGCGGGTCGACGAGGCCGAGGCCGAGCGGGCGCTCTTCGAGAAGGGGATCGCGCTGGTGCCCGAGTCGGCGAGCTTTGGTAACAATCGGGCGCGGGTGGTCCTCGAGGTCGGAAAGGCGCTCCTCGCGGGGAGATCGAGTACCGGCGCGGCAACCTCGACGCGGCATTCGCACTAATTGCGCGAGGCGGTCCGGCGCGACGCCGACTTGGCGTACGACGAGCCGTGGAGCTGGATGGTGCCGCCGTCGCACGCCCTCGGCGCGTTATTGTTGGAATCGGGGCGCGTGGCCGAGGCCGAGCAGGTCTATCGCGACGATCTGGTGCGGCATCCCAACAATGGCTGGGCCCTCCACGGCCTGGCCGAGTGCCGGCGCCGCGGCGGCGACGCGGCCGGCGCCGAGTCGGTGGGCGAGATGTTCGCGACGGCGTGGTCGCGCGCCGACATCAAGATTCCGGGGTCGTGCTTTTGCCGGACGAAGGGTGAGTAGGCGCGCGGCGCATCTCGATTCGCAGCGCGAAGCCGTCAGTCCACTGCCCGCAGCTCCGCCAGCCTTTCCTTGACCTTGTCCGCGTGACCCTTGGCCTTCACCTTGGCCCAGTGGAATGCCACCTTTCCCGCGGGATCGATGATCACGGTGGAGCGGATGATGCCAATCATCTTCCTTCCGTAGAGGACCTTCTCGCCGTAGGCGCCGTAGGCCTTCATCGCGGACTTGTCCGGATCGGAGAGGAGTCCGATCTTGAGGCCGTGCTTCGCGATGAACTTGTTGTGGGATTCGGGCGAGTCGGCGGAGCAGCCGAGGACCACGGCGTCGAGCTTCTCGAAGGCCTTGAGCCCCGATGTGAAATCGCACGCCTCGACCGTGCAGCCGGGGGTGTCGTCCTTGGGGTAGAAATACAACACCAACCATCTCCCCTTGAGGTCGGCGAGGCGGACCTTCACTCCGTCTTGATTGGGAAGCGCGAAGGCGGGGGCGGGTTTTCCGATCTGGAGCATGGCGATTCTTGGGGCGCGGCGCGGCGGCCGCGGCGATGAAGAAGGGCTGCGCAGTATGAACGACTTGGCCCAAGATTTTTCGCGACGCGCTTGACGCGCCGCGCGCCCCGATGTCATTCAACCACTCGGATGAGTGACACCCTCGACCGGACGATCACGGCGCTCGCCCATCCCGCGCGCCGCGCGATCCTCGACCGCGTGATGCGGCGCGAGACGCCCGTGGCGCGAGGACCTCGTGTCGTTCGAGCCGGCGCCGCTCGAGGATCTCTCCAACTGGATCGACAAGCGCCGCCAGGTCTGGAATGCGAAGCTCGATGCGCTCGACGCCAAGCGAGGGTCGACGCGCGTGGGCCGACGAACCCAACTTTCTTCCGCCCCAAGCAAAACTCCATGAATCCCATCCAAAACGAGTCCCGCCGGAAGCAACAATGAAGTCCTACCGCGTCACGACGACGATTCGTTCGACTCCCGAAGCGATCTGGAAGATCCTGACCGACGCCGGCGCGTATCCGAGTTGGGATCCCACATATGCCAAGATCGAGGGGCGGATCGCCCTCGGCGAGACGATCACCCTGCATCACGCGGAGATGAGTCCGAAGATCTTGCCGATGAAGGTCACGGCGCTCGAGTCGGGCCCCCCGAATCTCAGCAGTGGCGGATGGTCTGGACCGGCGGCGGAATGCCCGAGGCGATGTTCAAGGGCGAGCGGATCTTCGGCCTCACCCCGCGCGACGGCGAAGTGGAGTTTTTGTTGCGTTTGGAATTCAGCGGCCTGATGGCGCCCGTCATCACCAAGGGAATCCCGAACCTCGAACCCCACATGGAGCGATTCGCGGCGGCGCTGAAGAAGCGGGCGGAAGGGAGCTGAGGCCTCGCTCGCGTCTCGCCCCCTCCGGCTGCAGTATCTTCGCCTCGCAGTGCCTTCTGCCCGCAGTGCCTTCTGCCCGCGGTGCCCTTCTGCCCGCGGTGCGGCGCACCAGCCGTGGCAATAGCAAGACTGGCGCGACTGGATTTGGTATGCCGGGCGGGATTCGAACCCGCGACCTTTAGCTCCGGAGGCTAACGCTCTATCCAGGCTGAGCTACCGGCACACGAACGCGGGGCGGGACGGTACGCATGCCGCGGAAATCCCGCAAGTCGCCGCGACAATCAAGATTTTCCCGGTTGCGCGATCGGAGTGTGCCCGACTAGCTTGACCATGGATCCCGACAGCAGGTGACCCTGGATCCGCAGGTATTTGGAATTCAAAGTGATGCGCGAAAGACCCGCGCGTGGAAGAGTTGGTCAACCCGGCACACCCAGCAAGCTACAACGGCACGCCACATCGATTCGCAACTTTGCTGACCTCGCGAGGTGCAACCGCTTGCAAAACCAACGAATGCCGATGCTCGAAACTCACGAGCAACCCGAACCCAATCGCGTCCGCGGAGCGGTCGCGCGCGTGTGGGGCTTGGCGGGCGTCGCGGCCGTCTCCGCAGTGATCGGATTCGGGGTCCTTTCCTCGTCGGTCCTCTCGTTGTCATGGACGCCAAAGTCCGCCACGTTGCTCGCGACACCGGGTGTCGATGAGCCGGGCGCCGATACCGATGGCGATGGCATCGCCGATGCGATCGAGCTGGTATCTGGCTCGAGCCCCACGTCGGTCGACACCGACGGCGACGGCGCCAGCGATCTCATCGAGCTCCTCGTGGGAACGGCCCCTTCGATCCGACGAGCTTCCCGAGCCCGCTCCAGTACTACAAGCCGACCGTCCGGGTCTTCGGCTACCTCGAGGGCGGGAACTTCCACCTCTACGTCGCGGCATACATCCCCGACGGCAACTTCAGCTCACTCAACTCGGCTGGCGCCCTCCTCTACGCGCCGAACGTCCCCGGCTTCGGCCCGATGCTCCTCGACCTGAATCCGCTCGTCCTGGCGGGCACGATCGCATACCAACAAACCAACCTCGGTGGAATCGTGGTGTCGTCGGATTCTTGGTTTCCGCAGGAGTACGTGAACACGTTCGAGGGCGACGACCACTACGCACAATTCAGCGTGGCCTTCGTCGCCACCATCCAGGGGACGCCCGTGGCCGATGTCGCGCTGTTCAGCACGACCGCCACCTATGACAACTCCCTGTTGAGCCTCTGCTATTACCACGTGTCCGCGGGGGCGGCTCGGGCACGTTCCGACCGTTGACTCCCGCGTCGATGCCTCCGGACTGGAGCTCCAACACTGCGTGCTTCGTGACCACTGCGCTCGTCGGCGTGGAGATGGGCTCGATCCTCGTGTACCAAACGGTCTCGGCCGAATGTAAGCCTCTCGTCGCGGCCTCCTGCAGCCCGGCGACATGCAACGAAAATGTGGGGCGCACGCTCAAGGTGCTCGACCCCTGCGTGTTCGGCACCTGTCACTAGCAGAGCGCCAGCCAAGCGCGCGCAGTTGCGCGGCGAGGGGCTAGCCGAAACGGGCCCCAAGGAAGCCTCCATACGTGGGGATGGAATGCGTAAACCAGCCACCAGGATGGTGTTGTATCGGCTGCGCGGCAGCCGCGCGATACCACCGATAGCCGCCGCGTATTCCCGCGGTGGAACATTCGCGCCTTTCGGCGCGTCGGACTAGGGCACGGTGGCAGCTGACGAACACGACCTCATCCGCAGGTGTCAGCAGACTCGAGGAGAGGCGTTCCAGGAAGCCTTCACCGAGCTTTACCAACTATTCAAAGACCGCGTTTACAACGTGGCGTATCGGATAACTGGGAAGCCGGCAGACGCGCTGGACGCTTCCCAAGAGACGTTCGCCATCCTGTATCGCAAAGTCCAAGATTTCCGATTCCAATCCAAGTTTTCGAGTTGGGTCTATCGGATCGCCGTCAACGCAAGCATCGACCTTTGTCGCCGCTCTTCTCTACGCAACTTTTCCTCGCTCGACGCCTTCGCAGACGAAGCCAAAGACTTCGAGCGAAACGCGTCTCTTCCCGAGGACGAGTCCGCGGATCAAGCGAGAGCTGCGGCGGAACAGAGCGAGTTCGCGAGCGATGTTCACGCGGCGATTCAGAGACTCTCTCCGAAGCTCCGCACTATTGTGGTATTGCGATACTTGGAGAACCTCTCGTACGAGGAGGTAGCGGGTGTCTTGGGATGCTCCCTAGGAACCGTGAAATCGCGGCTTGCGCGCGCGCACGCCGCTCTCGAACCGCTGTTGGTTCGGGTTTGTGAAAAGCACCTTCGATCCTGACGCCAAGATGGACATCCCCTCGAATCCGATGCATTGCCACCGATTCCAGTGCCTCCTCGATGAGGCGCTCGCGGGTCGGGCGGCCGCCGCCGACACGCGGTTCCTGACTGAGCACCGCGCCGAGTGCGCGGCGTGCGCCGATTCGTGGGAACGGCGCGCGGCGCTCCTTCGATTCTTGGGATCCTCGCGGCTCGCCCCGCGAAACGCACCCCGCGAGCTCGACGCCCGCGCCGCTCGCGCCTCCGACCCGGAGGAGTTCGTCCGATTGTTGGTGAGGCACCTACCCGCGATCGAGGCGCCCCAGGCGCTCGACGAGCTCGTCCTCGATCCGATCCGTCCGTTCGCGTCGCCCGCGCGACCCCACCCATCCCCCGCGTCGAGCATCCGAGAGCTGTTGGCTTCGCCGGCAGTTTTGTTGGGTTCGCCAGCGTTGCGCCTCGCCGCCGGCCTCCTGGTCACAGCCGGCGCCGCCTACGTGGCGAGCCAGCTCTTCGTTCGACACGCACCCGTCATCCCCGCGCACCAGATCACCAAAGTCTCTGCGGACGAGGTCCCCCGGCCTTCCGCTCCACCTTGAATTCCTCGCGGGGGCTTGCCTGGAAGTCGAAAGGGATAGGGCCGTGTTAGCAGCGATTCCCTTCCAAAGCATTGGCGCTGATGCGCCCGACGATTGCGCTCGCCCTGGCGCTCGCCGCGGTTTCGTTGGGATCGGGATGCAACGATTCGCAGATCGTCACCGAGCTCACGAAGGTCGCGCGCGCCTCGGGAACCCAAGCCTATCGCGGCGTGCGGATCGTCGAGCTCTTCACAGGCAAGAGCTCCGAGAGCCACCGTGAGCAGGTCCTCGATCTCGGCGGCGACGACGTCGGCGCGCGCCTGCTCGACGTCGGCGGCGCCCCGGCGTCCGATGTCCAGCAGGTCCTCTTCGCGAAAGACGCCCGTCTTCTGTTGCGCTACCGCGATCTCGCGCTCGACGACGTCGACCGTGTGATTCGCAACTATGTCGTGGAGCGGATCGCGGGGAGCGAGCAGATCGCCGATCGCGGCACGTTTCAGATCCGGTTCCACCACAAAGACCGCCGGGCTCACGGTCGACCTCTTCGCCGACGTGGAGACCGGGCTGATCCTCCAGCTCATCCGCACCGCGCCCACCGGAGAAATGTTGTATCGGATGCGGTTCGAGCGCGTGGAGATCGGAGGCGTCGCCCGCGATGCCAACGATCCGCCGCGCGCGCCGGAGCCGCCGCGCCGCGTGCGCGACACCGAGCCCGCGCCGTTCCAGCCGCTCGAGGCGAGCGTCGTCCCCGCCGGCTTCGAGCGATCGGACCATTTCTTTGGTGAAGTGCTCGTCGGCGCGAAAGCCGTTCGAGCGCACGTGGATCGTTTCTCCGACGGCCTCCAGCACCTTTTCGTTGTGCAGGGTGGGCCCGGCGACGGACTAGTGGTCCTTCCGCCGTCGAGCGCGCCGGCCGGCCAGCCGACTTTCTACACCGCGACGCTCGGCGCGATCAGCATCGTGTGGGGTCGCGCCGAGGATCGCACGCTCGCGGGATATGGGCCGTTCTCCGACACGGCGCTTGCCGCGTTGATCGCCGGCTACTCGTTTTCGCGATAGCTCGGGCCGAAGCATCGAGCGACTCGTGCGAGGGCGACGCGCGCCTTCGCGGCCAGCTTTGAAGTCGGGACTGCAATGTCGGGATGGTGGCGCGCGCGGCGTTCGTCGTACCACCAAGAAAAACTTTCTAGCCGGCCCTTGGGAGACGACTATCGGAGTCGTCGCAGTTCGCGAGGCGCCGGAGTTCGGTTCCTTCGATCGACTTTCCGATAGAACAGCGGACGGGAGATGGCTGTGGCAACTACAACGATTATTGCGCTTTGCCTCGCGGCGTTTTCGATTGGCGATGGCAAGACGGACCGCAAGGGTCAATACCGCGGGCCGTACGAGGAGCTGCTCATCTCGTTCCCGTCGCCCACCGGTGGGCCGCCGGGCTTTCCCACCGATCCGCTGGTTGGGTCCGGCGACACGCTCGGCTCCTTCGAGGCCTACAATCGTTGGGATTTCTGGTTCGAGGCGGAGAAGGGATCTGTTGCTTTCGCTCGCGCGACTTCCGCCGGCGCGAGATCCTCCAGCCACACCCCCGCGACCCCACAAATCGACAACGGCAAAGTCCTGACGAACGACGCGCGCGGCGCGATCTCGCAGGCGCTCCGCGCCGCGATGAAGTCGGGGGATGAGAAGGTCGTCCGCCTCGCGGCGCTGGGCCTCGGGCGCGTTGGCAACAAATCGGCGATCGACGACCTCGAGGCGCTCGCCACCAAAGGGGACATCGAGACCCGCCGCTACGCCGCCATGGGGCTCGGCATGCTCGAAGACCGGACGGTCCTCTCGAAGCTCTTCAACCTGATCGTCGATCCGCAGACCCCCGTGGAGGTGCGCGCGGCGGCGATCCTTGGGATTGGCTTCAAGGGCGGCGCGAGGGAGCGCGCTTCCTGCGCGACTACCTCGACAAGAACCTTACGGCCGAGACGGCCGTCGGCGCCGAAGCCGACCTCGTCACGGCGACGCTCGTCGCGCTGGGGATGTGCCGCGATCGCGACACCACGCCGCTCCTCATCGCCCGCTATCGCGCGCTTCGCGAGCTCAAGACCGGGAAAGCAAAGCCCACGGAAGTGGCGCTCCTCCATGCCCTCGGCCGGATCGGCGACCCGAGTGCACAATTGGTATTGTTGGAAGCGCTCCAGGACAAAGACGAGCAGCTTCGCCGCGCCGCCGCGCTGGCCCTCGGCGACCTCGGCGACCGCTCGGTGATGAAGCCACTCATCACGGCGCTCGAGCAGGACAACGACGAGCAGACGCGCGGCTTCGCCGCGATCTCGCTCGGCCGCATTGGTGGGGAAGCCGCGCGCGACGCGCTCCACGCGGCATTGCCAACAAAGGCTCGCGCACGGTGAAGTCGTTCGCCGCGCTGGGGATCGGTTTGCTTGGGGATCGCGGATTCGCCCCCGAGATCCTGAAGGCGCTCCAGCAGCCGTCGGAGGAGACGCTCCGTGGATCGTATGCGATCGCGCTCGGCCTCCTCGAGGAGACGAAGGCCGTCGAGACCCTCCTGAAGCTCGTCGAGACCCGTAGCTCGGCGCAGCGCCTGCGCGGCTACGCGGCGATCGCGCTCGGCATGCTCAAGGCCGAGGGGACGCTCGAGCGGATGATCCGCGTGCTCGAGGAAGATCCCGACAAGGTCGACGTCTGGCGCCGCGCCCTATTGTTGGGAATCGGCGCGTTCGGCTCGCCGAAGGCGGGCCCGGCGCTCACCAAGGTTCTCGCGACGGACAACCGCGACATGGTGCGCGAGCACGCGGCCCTCGCCCTCAATCTCTGCCGTGCGAAGAGCGAGATCGAGCCGCTCGCGAAGCTCCTCGAGAAGGAAGGCTATCGCGGCGAGATCGCGCTCACTGCGTCTCCGCCCTCTCGGGGCCTCGGCGATCGCCACGAATATCCGCTGATCTCGGAAGCGTTCTTCAGCTTCAACTTCCGAATGCGCAATGCGTTCATCGAGGATCTCGAGTACGTGCTGTAGGCGCGCGAGCTCTGGTCAGAGACCAACCGCCGCGCGGACCCCGCCCATGATCACTTCTTCTTCGGATCCTTGGGATCGGGCTTTTATTCTTGGGATCGGGCGGGGTCGACTTCTTCTTGCCGCCGTACTCCTTGAGGACGAACTCCCTTCCACTTCGACTCGAGATCCGAGAGTGACATCCCGGTGTTGCGCTTGAGCGAGCCCTGGAAGGAGCCGTTGCGCATCCCTTCATCACCGCCGACGGGTTCGCGCGGTTCTCGGGACGCATCATCCAATCGAAGAAAGACCAAGATTTCGCGAGGTCGGGATAGTTGAGCGCGTTCGTCTCGGTCTTGATGATCGTGGCGAAATCCTTGGCCTTGTCCTCCTCGCCCTGCGCCATCTCGAGGCAAACCAAACGATAGGAGGTGTCAGAGGTCCTGTCGGCCATGCCGGTCTTTTCCCACATATCGGCTGTCGCTGACGCAGTGAGACGGCGTTCCGCCCAACGAAGCGCACCGAGCAATACATGGCGAAGCCCTCGAGAGCCACGCCTGCTGCTCCCCTTCATCTGCTCGATCTCCTCCTTGGTGGGACCGGTGTAGGCGGGTTTGCCGTCGTCGCCGGTCTTCACCTGCTTCAGGAGCGGGCGGCCATTCGCCATGTAATGGGCGACCATCTGCCCAACCATGTGCGCGAGGTGCTCCTCATAGTTGGTGACCTCGCCGCCGCCGAGCGGGCCCGGCTCCTCTCGAATGAAGCGCCCGATTTCGAGGATCCGCTTGCGCTCGTTCTCGCCCGCGAGTCCATAGCTGGCAAAGCGCTTCTCGAGGAACTCGCGATACGCGTCGCCAAAGCTGGCTTTCGTCTTGAAGAGGTAAAGATTGAACGGCCCCTTGTTCTTCGCCCACAGATCCTGGAGCGGATCGACGTCGAGCTCGGGGGCGAGCTCGTACACCATTGCTTCCCCATTTTCGTGAGGCTCGTGGCGCGCTCCGTCGGCTCCTCGAGCGTGATCGCGATCATCGTCCCCTGCGCGCCGTGGGACCTCCGAGCCCATCTTCTCGCTCAGCGTTTGGCAGTCCTTCTTCATCTTGTCCGCATTCTTGGAGATCGCCTCGTCGACGGCCTTCGGGGGCGGGGCTCCCCGTGAACTTGAGGGCTCCTCCTTCTTCTCTTCTCCCGGCTTCGAGCCTTATCTTTGCCTTCCCCTGGGCGCTTGCGGCGCCCGAGAAGGCGAAGAAACCCGCGACGATCATCAACGAAAGGGCGAGCGGACCGCGAAAGATAGAATTGGGCATCGGTGGCTTGAAGGGAACCGGCGCCAGTATACGCGCCCTCGCTTCGACTGTCGGCGAAGCACGACACCTTCCGTCGGGATCCCGCGACGGTGGTGTCGCGGCCGCACGATTGTGCTCTCGCCGACGGGAGCCTTCGCTCCCTAACCCATTGAAAATGGGGGCGGCGAGGCGCATCGTTGGGAGTCGCCCCGCGGCACGCGATCTGCCAAGCGCCGGCGACCCCACCCCCACTCGGATCTCATCGAATGCCCCAAGACAACGCCGACGATCGCAACCAAGATTCCGGAGCCGAGCAACCCAACGTTCCGCTCGACCCGAACGCCAATCGCGATCAGTTGCTGAAGAAGTTGAATTGCCTCATCGCGGTGCTCGAGGCGGCGATCCAAAAGGTTCGCAAGAATCAGCATGACGGCACGGCCGACCCCCGATCGCTTGGAGCGGATCCGCGTGAATCTCGAGAACACCCTCACGATCTGCCAGCGCGCCAAGATCACGCTCGAGAAACGTGGGATTCTCCCGGCGAACCTCCCCCGAGGTCCGCGACGCGGTGGGGGTCCCCGCTCCGAAGGTCCTCACGCCGCGTGTCGCGTCGCGCCGCAAGGGCGATCGCCCCAAGGACGACGGGCGGATGTCCTACCGCGACTATGTCGAGCTCTCCTCGTTCGAGGAGTATCGCAAGTTCAGAGGAGATGCCCGCGATTCGCTTGGACGAGGTCCAATCGGTCGACTTCGACCAGCTCGCCTCCGATCTCGGCAAGCTCGACGACTGACATATCGCGCGCGAGCTCTGGTCAGAGACCAACCGCCGCGCGCTGTCAAATCGCGCGCGAGCTCTGGTCAGAGACCAACCGCCGCGCGCTGTCAAACCGCGCGCGAGCGAGCGCTCAGCGTCCCCAGTCGCGAAGGTAACGAAAGTCGAGGTTCACGGTCCGCGCCGAGACCTTGGCGACCACAGGCATCCGCCGCTTGAATTGCTGGCGCGGATCCGCTCCGCGACCCAACTCACCAACTTTGCGGCGTGGCCGCGAGACAACAATCCTGATTCAGTGCATTCTGGCGGTCGACGAGATCGTGGAGCAGCGGGTCGACCTGCTCGTAGCGGATCCCCATCTCACCCTCGGCGGTCTGCCCCGGCCAGAAATCGGGGCTCGGCGGGCGATCGCAGATTTCCCTGGGAACGCCGAGGTGCGCCGCGCCAGCGCGTAGACTTGCGTTTTGTAGAGGTCGCCCGAGCGGGTTGATCGCGCTCGCGCTGTCGCCGTACCAGGTCGTGTATCCCAACAATGTCTCGGTCTTGTCGCTCGTGCCGATCACGAGCGCGCGCTCGCGCCACGAGTGGTCGAAGATCGCGATCATCCGCGCGCGCGCCATCACGTTGCCGCAGCGGACGCGGTCGGCCGGGCGCTCGAGCGATAGTTGGGCTTCTCGAGGTAGCCGTCGACCGCCGGCGTGATGTCGATCCTTTCGTTGGGAATGCCGAGCCCTTGCAGAGCGAGCGGGCGAGCCGCTCGCTCGCCTCGCTCGAGCTTCGGTAGGGGAGGATCAGCCCGAGGACGTTCTTCGGCCCGAGCGCGCGCGCCGCCAGCGCCGCCGCCACGGCCGAATCGATGCCCCCGAGACGCCGAGGACCCCTTTCTGAAACCGAACTTCTCGGTCTCGGCGCGCAGGAAGCGCACGAGCACGTCGGCCACCACCGATTCCTCGAGCGGCGGAAGTTTGGGTTTCACGACTCCCCAACGATCCGGCGGAGCTGCCGGAGGACCATCTCGGGGCGCTCGTCGCGCCGCATCGGCGCGAACAGGCGCGCGCGGCGCAGCGCCGCGTCCTCGAAGTCGGGCGCGTCGCGGCGCCCGGATCGAGCCCGCCCACCTGCGCGACCACCGATCCGAAGGGATCCACCACGCGCGAGCCGCCGAAGAACGACATCCCGTCCTCCACGCCGACGCGGTTGCAGTACGCGACGTACGTTTGGAATAGTTGGGAAAGGGCCTCGAGCACCGATTGCCACGCGCGCAGCGAGGAGACCTCGCCCCGCTCGTCGAGCCCGCGCCCCGGCGACGCCGACGGGCACAGGATGAGATCGGCGTTCTGGAGGAACAACAAATAGCTCGACGCCATGTGCCACGCGTCCTCGCAGATCAGGATCCCAACTTTCCCGAAGGACGTGTCGAACGCGTCGAAGGCCGAGCCGGGCGCGAGGTAGCGCCCGTCGTCGAAGATCCCATAGGTGGGAAGGTGGACCTTCCGATGGACGTGGAGGATCTTCCCCTTCTCTGCGTAGACGCACGCGTTGTAGAGGCGATGGTCGCGCGCGCGCTCCACGAGCCCGAACGCCACGGCGCGGTCCTTCGCCGCCGCCACGATCTTCTTCACCACCTTCCGTCGAGCGGCATCGCCACCTCGTCGGTGAGGTCGTTCAGGAAGTAGCCCGTGAGCGACAGCTCGGGAATACCAACAATCCGGCGCCGTCGGCGCGCGCCGCTTCGATCGCCTCCAGGTGCTGGTCCAGGTTCGCGGCGACGTCGCCGAGCGCCGGCGAGGTCTGCGCGAGCCGAATCTTGGCATCGATCATCGTTGGGTTCGCGCGCTCAGCGCGACGGCCGCGCCGCCGCGAGCGCCTCCTCGATGATCTTGTCGGGATCGATCCCCTCGGCCTCGCCCTCGAAGTTGCGCAGGATGCGGTGGCGCAGCGCGTGCGGCGCGACCCTCTCGAGATCGCTCCGCTCCACGTGGTAGCGCCCCGCGAGCAGCGCCGCCGCCTTCGCCCCGAGCATCATGGCCTGCGCGCCGCGCGGCGACGCGCCGCAACGCAAGTATCGCTTCGCGAGCGGCGCCGCCTCGGCCGCCGTCGGGTCGGTCGCGCGGATCGTCTTCGCCACGAATCGCGTCATCGCCTCGGAGGCCGGCACCTCGCGCGCGAGCGCGCGCAAACGCAACAATTCCTTCCCCGTCAGCACGGCGGTGATCTCCTCGACGTTCGGCCCCGTCGTCGCGCCGAGGATCTCGACCAACTGCTGCTCGGAGGCCGTCGGCAAGCGGAGCTTGAAGAAGAAGCGGTCGAGCTGCGCCTCGGGGAGCGGATAGGTGCCTTCCATCTCGATCGGGTTTTGTGTGGCAACCACGAGGAACGGCTGCTCGAGGACGAAACGCTTCCCGGCCACCGTGACGCCGCCTCCTGCATCGCCTCGAGGAGCGCCGACTGGGTCTTCGGCGTGGCGCGGTTGATCTCGTCGGCGAGGACGAGATTGGAAAAGATCGGCCCGCGCTGGAACTCGAAGTTCCGCCCGCCGTCCTCCTTCTCCACCAAGATGTTGGTTCCCGTCACGTCGGCGGGCATGAGGTCGGGGGTGGACTGGATGCGCGAGAACTCCACATCGAGCGCCGTCGAGAGGGTCTTCACCAAGATCGTCTTGCCGAGACCGGGCACCCCTTCCAACAAAACATGCCCTCCGCAGATCGCCCCAATGTCAACAAATCCACGATCTCGGGATTCCCAAGATAAACCTTTCCGATCTCGGCCTTCAGCCCCGAGACGCGGCGGCGCAATTCTTGGATTTCCCTTTCCAACGATTCGAGGGCGACTTGGCTCACGCGATGGCTCCAACGAGAGGTAACAGTGCGTCGAGCGACCGGATCGCGGGGGCCCCGCGACCTCCGCGCGCCCTTCACGATCGATCCAAATCCCGCGGAGCCCGGCGCGCTCTGCCCCCTCGACGTCGTTCACGCGGTGATCGCCGACGTGGAGCGTTTCGTTGGGATTCACGCCGAGGCGCGAGCAGGCGCGCAGGAAGATCTCGGGCGCCGGCTTTCGACCCCTCCACCGCCGAGATCAGCACGGCGTCGAAGAGCGGGGTGATCGCGAGCGATTCCAAATGATGGCGAAGGCGCGGGCTCCAGTTCGACACGATCCCGAGGCGGATCCCAACTTTCCGCAGCTCGCCGAGGACGCGCGCCGTCTCGGGGAAAAGTTGGATCACCGCGGTGCGCCGGTAGCGATCGCGCAGGCTCGCTACGAGGCCGACCAACATCGTGTCGCTTGCGCCGAGCGATCGGTACACCGCCGGCACGTAGCGCTCGAACCAGGCATCGGTGTAGCGGGCGGCGCCGTCGGCGGGGGGACCCGCTCATGTTGCTCGTGCATCACCCGACGCACTCGCTCCAGGTCGACAGCCAAGCCCAGCTCCTTCGCCGCCGCGGTGTAGATCTCGAAGCGGGTCGGCCGCTCGAAGAACAGTGTGTTTCCCGCATCGAAGAGGATGGCGCGGATCGGCGCGGGTGTTTCCGGGATCGCTGGCAATGGAGGACGCACACGATAGCCTCGCCCGCCCTTGATCGCAAAACCGCCATCGGGCGCGCGCTCGTGGCACTCACTCTCGGCGCCTGCTTGGGCTCCTGCCAGAGCGCCCCGTTCTCGCTCTCGATCCGCTCCGAGGAGCTTCGATCGCGCCGAGGCGGCGCTCAACAAAGGTGAGGTGGGGGTCACGATCGACCTCCTGAAGGGGCGGGTCGACGACTCCATGCGCGGCCTGAAAATCCTCGGGCGCGCGTACATGGCGCTCGCCGAATACTCGGAGGCCCGCGGCGCATTCCAGCGGGCCTGCGCCCTCGAGCCGCGCGACAGCCAGGCCTGGCTCTGGCTCGGCGAGGCGTGCGAGCGCGACCGCTACTTCGATCGGGCGCTCGACGCCTATCGTCGCGGGCTCCAGTTCGAGCCGAAGAGCGAGGTCCTGTCCGAGCATCTGGCGATTCTCCTCGCGGACCTGGGGCGCCTCGCCGAGGCGTCGACCGCGCTGCGCCGCGCCCTCGAGCTCGACCCCAAGAACAACGATCTGCGCCTGCGCCTCGGCGCCGTCGAGCTCGCGCGCGGCCTGCCGGCCGAGGCCGAGGCGGTGTACGACGAGGTCCTCCGCGATGCCAAGGATCCGGATCCGCAGGCCTTCGTCGGCCGCGGGCTGGCGCGCGCGCAGCGCGGGAACGTGGCCCCCGCCGTCGCCGACCTCGAGCAGGCCGCCTCGCTCTCCAAGGACGACGCCGATCCCAGCTATAATTCGGGTTGGATTCGCGAGGAAAAGTTGGGAGATCGCGCCGCCGCCGAGGCCGCCTACCGCGAGGCGCTCAAGCGCAATGCCAATCATCTGAATGCCATGATTCGCCTCGCGGGGATCCTGAATGCGACCGCCCGCGCCCCCGAGGCCCTCGCGCTCTACAACCGCGCGCTGCCGCTCGCCGTCGATCCGCGCCAGAAATCCCAGATCCGCGACGTGATCGAGACGATCACCAAGGAAAGCGACGCCCAATCGCGGCCGCAGGCGGAAACACAGTCGCGCCCCGCTTCACGCCCGCTCTAGTTGGCGCGGCAGCCTCCTAGGTGTGGCGGCGGCATATATGCCGCCGCTACGTCTTGAGAACGACTTTGATCCGCCCTTCCACGTCGGCCACCATGGCGGCGATAAAGTCCGCGCCGTAGTCGCGCTCCAAGAGCCAACGATCGTGGAAGTCGAGGGTCCCCGAGGTGGGCGAGTAATCGATTTGGAAGTCGACGATGTCTCCCGAATCCTCCTTCACCTCGATCATCGCGCAGTTGATGCTGGTATCGATCTCGACTTTGTAGCTCGTCATATCAGTGGCCTCCGGCAATGGCTGTTTCGATGGCGCGGCGGATGTCGGAAACCATTCGTTCCGCGAACTCGCTCCCGAAGTCGAGCTCGACGACTTTCACGTCCTCGAAGGCGAATCGCCCCGAATCCCGGTTGAATGGGATTCCGTATTCCCACTTATCGCCGTTGGGCGCGCGGAGGGTGACCTCCACCTGATCGTCGTCGGGCGCGATGTGAATCTTGTATTCGGGGTCGGGCATGGTGCGGGTTGGAGGGCTCGCGCGGCCATGCGGGGATATCCGCGCGGCGGCGAGCCGACTATTCTAGGGCACGGAACGCCACTCGGCCAAAAACGGGCGCCGGGAGGGCGCGGCGGCAATCCCATGAAAGCGAATCTCGAGTCCTACGAGGGCGAGCACCGCCATCCGGTGAATCGCGCGCTCCACGCGATTGGGATCCCGATCGTTGTCATTTCGATTCCGCTCGTTCTGTGGGACTGGCGATGGGCGCTCGCGATCCACGTCGCGGGCTGGGCGATTCTTTGGACCGGGCACTTCATCGAGGGAAATCTGCCGGCTTCGTGGCGCAACCCCGCGGTCGTATTCGTGGCACCACTCTGGTGGCTGCGCCGCCTCGCGGGGCCCCGACGCCACAGCGATTCAAGCAAGCACGGCGACTGATTGCCCCGGGGGAATCGCTTGCCTCGCGCCCCGGCCTCGCTAACACTACGCCCCCAAACGCCCGGATGGCCCATCGGCTGCAACCCCCGGGTATCGCGAGCTGCTCCAAGACCCGTCCATAAAAAAACACGATGCTGGACGTCGATCCCCACCTCGTCACTGTTTTCAATTATTACCGCGACGCGGAGATCCGGGTGCAACCCTCCTGTTGCGACTCTGCTCGATGACCGGCCCGGGGACATGCAGACCGCCCTCTCGCGGCACATCATGGATGAGACGCGCCATGCTTGGCTTTGGACCAAGCGCATCATGGACATGAAAGGTGTCGTCGTGAATCCCGACGACGGATACCAACGAAGGATCGGCCGCGACATCATCCCTCGCTCGCTCTTCGAAATCTTTGCATTGACGGTCGTCGTGGAGCAGCGCGCGCTCACCCGCTATCAGTTGCATTTGTCGCGCCCCGACGTCGACGAGGAGACGCGCAAGACGCTCGCCGCGGTCTCCTCCGACGAGCATTGGCATGTCGGCTGGATCGAGGCGGCCGCGAAGGAGATGGCGAAAGAGCAAGGAAATCCGGGGCTCTACGAGGATGCGATTGCCAGGTATCGCGCGATCGACGACAAGGTCACGATCGGTCTCCATGACTACGAGCGCGGACTCTTCGGATTCTCCTACGCCGATCCGTTCAAGCCGGAGGATCTCGTGACGAAAGCCAAGCTTCGCGAGAAGCGCCTCAGCGAGCTCGATTGGAAGGCCCACAAGGAGGCCCCGGGCGTGAAGGCGGCGGCGGCGGCCGCATTGATGGGAATCTGAGACGGCGCGGGGCGCCGCCGGGTTGCCCATGGATCCCCAACAAAGCGGCAAACCCCAAGAAAGCGCGCCTCCCAAGCGGCGCAACAAGAAGCGCGGCGCGTTTCGCAACCGCGTCGAGATGCTATTGTTGCGATTCGCGCTGGGGGCGCTCTCCCGCATTCCGGAGCGGGCGGGGCTCGCGATCTCGGCGGCGTGCGGCTCGCTCTACTCCCGGATCTGCATCTGGTTCGGCAAGGGGGCTACGCGGTCGCCGTCTACAACCTGAAGCTCGCGTTTCCCAACAAAACGCCCGAGGAGCGCCACGCGATCCTCCGCTCCATGTGGCGGAACTGGGGGCGTTTCATCTATGAGGCGGCGCGCCTCATGCGGCTCACCCCGAGCAGCTCCGCGCGCGCGTGCGGCTGGATACACCCGAGCGCTTCGACGCGATGCTGGAGCGGATGAAGAAGCAAGGATTGTTGGTGTTGACCGCGCACTTCGGGTCGTTCGAGATGTTCCATGCGGCGATCGCGGCGCACGGCGCGAACGTGAGCCTCGTCCACCGGCCGATGGCGAACCCGCACGTCGACGATTTCCTGAGCGCGTTCCGCGGGCGCTTCGGCACGAGGGTCTTGGCGCGCGGGCACGCGGCGCGCGAGATCCTGCGCGAGCTGCGGGCCGGGCGGATCGTTGCCATTCCCTTCGACCAGGCGGCCCAGAAGGAGAACCGCATTTTCTTGCCATTCTTCGGCGTGAACGCATCCACCAATCTCGGGGCTCGCGCGACTCGCCGCCGGGTCGGGGGCGCCGGTCTACACCGCAGTGTTGGTGAGAGAAGGGAGACGATGTTCCATCGCGCGGTGATGGGCCCCGAGATCCCAATTAGTGCGGACCGCCGACCGCGATGCGGACGCGATCGAGAACACGCGCCGCTTCAACGCCGCGCTCGAGGAGATCATCCGCGCGAATCCGGATCATTGGATTTGGAACTACCGCCGCTGGAAGCAACAGCCGGCGCCACTCTGCTCCCCATACTTGCCTTGGGCGCCGCCGGTCGAGGCCTACCGCGCTGCGGCGGCGGCGGCCGCGAGCGGCGCCCGCAGTCCGCCGCCCCGCAGTCCGCTGGCCAGCAGAGCGGCGCGGTCGCCACGTGAGAGCGTTCGTCACCGGCGCCACGGGCTTCGTCGGGCGCGCGCTGCTCCGCGAGCTCGCCGCCGAGGGGCACGAGATCGTTGGGTATTGCCGCGACCTCGCACGGACCAAGCGCCTGGCGGCGCTCCCCGTCCGCTGGATCGTTGGGAAACTCGACGAACCCAACGAAATGGCGCGCGCGATGGAGGGGTGCGACGTCGCGTTCCACGTGGCGGCGCTCATCACCTACGATCCGCGCCGCCGCGCCGAGATCCACGAGACCAATGTCCTCGGCACGCGCGCCGTGGTTGCGGCGGCGCTCGCGGCGCGCGTGAAGCGGCTCGTCCACACCTCCTCGATCGCCGCGTGCGCCCATACCAACGATGGGCGGCCGCTCGACGAGAGCGTCCCGTGGAACTCCCAACATTTGCGGATCGACTACTTCGATACCAAGCATCTGGCCGAGGAGGAGGTGCGGGGCGGAGTTGCATCCGGGCTCGACGCGGTGATCGTGAACCCGGGCTCGATCTTCGGCCCCGAGAGCGAAGGGAACTCGGAGGCGTTTTGTTGGATTTGGCTCGCGGCAAGGTGCCGGTCGCGCCGCGCACGGGGACCACCTGCGTCGGCGTGCGCGACGTGGCGAAGGGGCACGTCGCCGCCTGGAAGCGGGGGCGCCGCGGCGAGCGCTACGTCCTCGGCGGCGAAAACTTGCCTTGGCCGAAGCTCTTCGCGATCGCGGCCGAAGCCCTCGGCGTGAAGCCGCCGCGGATCACCCTATCCCCCGCGTGGCTCCGCGCCGCGGCGATCCCGTTGGATGGGATCTCGAAAGTTGGGTTTCGCCTCGACAAGGTGAGCGGCCCCGCGCTGCGGGCGCTCGGCGTTTGTTTGTATTTCGACGGCGCGAAGGCCGCGCGCGAGCTCGGCTACTCGCCCGCGCCGATGCGCGAGGTGCTGCGCGAGACCGCCGAGGATCTCCGCCGCCGCGGCCTCATTGGTGCTTCTTCGCCTCGTCGGCCGCCTTCTGCTCCTTGAGCTGGAGCTTCCAGCGGATCGTCTTCTCCTTGGCAGCCTCGAGCTCGGCGCGCGGCACGTCTCCCTTCCGCATCCAGCAGCGCGATATGTGGCCTTGCGCGTCCGCATCGTTGGGATCGAGCACGAGGATCTTCTCGGCCGCGGCGATCGACTCGTCCCACTTCTCCATCTGGAAGAGGCAGGCCGAGATCCCGTGGAGGGCGATCGTATAGGTGGGATCGAGGGCGAGCGCCGCCTCGTACTGGGCCTTCGCCTCGGCGAAGCGCTTGCCGGCGTAGCTCCGCATCGCGGAGGTGATGAGCTGGGGAGGGTCGTCATCGGACGCCAACGATAGCATGCATAACAATAATATGCACCGGGGCGCTCACTTGTGCTTCCACGAGGTCACGTCGGCGCCGGCGGGGCGGTCTTCGTCACGTGCTCGCCCATGAACCGGATCAGGTCGCTGAACGACGGACCCCAACAATGCGGCTTGCAGGGCCCGTACTCGACTCTGCCGCCGTAGGCCGGGTCTTTGGTGGTCTTCAGGAAATCCTCCATCAACTTCACGGCGTTGTTCAGATAGTAGGTATCGGCGTCGCCCACGTAGATGTTCAGCTTGCTGGCGAGCTTGGGGCCCAGCGTCTTCCAGTTGGTCTCCAGGATGTGGCGCAGGTCGTAGTGCTCCTTCCAATAGGCCGCGATCGCGTGGTCGATCTCGCCGGTGCGCTTGTCCCAGAGGCGCATCGGGTAGCCGTCGGAGCCGCAGGGGCTGAAGGTCGCTTCCCAAATATCCCACTGGCCCCCGAGCGGGTCTTGTCGCCCACGGCGAGCTCATACCAATTTTCGTCCTTCATCATCGAAAGAATGTTGCCATCGACCTTGCGCGTGTTCGGCCGGTCGACGCGGATCCAATCCTTGTCGAGATAGTAGGCATTCTTGTCATCGTAGATGTTCACGATTTGGTGGTATCGGAAGTCCACGGGATCGGGGCAGCTGGCCCAGCAGCCGCCGAAGACATCGGGGTTGAAGATCTGGAGCGCGAGCGCCTCCCAGCCCCCGGTCGAGCCGCCGCAGAGGCAGCGCGCCCACGGGGCGCCAATCGCGCGGAATTGGCTCTCCACCGCCGGGATCAGCTCCTGGAGGATCGCGTCGCCGTAGGGGCCGTTGTTCTCCGAGTTCACCGCGTACGAGTCGTCGTAGAACGGGGTCGGGTGCTGGAAGGTCACGCAAAGGAAACGGGGTGTGTCCTCCGCGAGCCAAACTTTGTCGAACGGGCCGCCGAATCCGTAGCCCGCCGGGGACCCCAAGGAAAAGTGGTCTTGGATGTAGTTCACCGGATACTTGACATCGGGATGCTTGTCATAATCCTTCGGCAGCAGCACCGTGAATCCCAACGATATCGGAACCCCCACCACTTCGAGAGGATCTTGCTCTCGAAGCGGACGTGCTTCACGAGCGCCGTGTCCTTCGGCGGCGTGAGCGGCGGCAACGCCTGATCGCAAACGATCGGGATCGCGCCCCCTTTCTTGGGATCGAGCGTCACTTTCACCGGCTTGCTCGTGAGGTTTCCCGGCGAGCGTTTCCAATTCTGCCCTTCCCACTGATCGAGGTGCACCCACACGGTGTGCCCGTCGGCGCGCTTGCACTCGGTGTACACGTTGAAGAATCCCTGAACCCAATATTCGCCGGCGGGGATCCCGGCGAGGCTCGCCACCGGGTGGCCGAAGGCGCTCCCGTCGATCACCGCCGCCTTCCCCGGCGCGAGGCCCTCCACGTCGCGCCCGAAGAGGGGCGCCCGCGTGGGATCGGTCTGTTGGATCGGCGGCCGCTTGTTCTCCTTCGCACATTGCCACGTATACGCGGCCGGTGAGCGGCGTCGCGCGCGCCGACTCGGCGAAGGAGACCTCGAATCGGAGGCCGGCGCGGGCGGCGTCACCGTCGGAAGCGCCGCCGGAGTCCTGCGGCGCGAAAGCCAACATTAGGAAGGGGAGGATCGTGGGGGAGGGCGACCATGGTTCGGTCCGTCCGGGGAGCTCGGCAGGTGGCCCCGGGGCGCCGCCTAGCGTAACCACCTCCGCGCGCGGATAACATCCGGCGACCCCGGTGGACACGCCCCCGCGAGCTCCAACCCCACGATTGCCGCTCTGCCGCCGCGCGGCGCCGCGGGGCTCGCGCGCTGGTACCCGGCGCTCGTCGTGGCGATCGTCTTTTTGTTGGCATGGCGCCTCTCCCCACGGGGCGCAACGGCGAGACCCTCTTCACCACCCCCGAGAATCTCCTCAAGGTCCTACGCCAAGTATCGGAGATCGGGCTGCTCGCGATCGGCGAATCGTTGGTGATCCTCTCCGGCGGGATCGACCTATCGGTGGGATCGGTCCTCGGCGCGTCGTCGATGACCGCCGGCGTATTGTTGGTGGACCACTCGGCCGGCGCCCCCGTGGCGATCCTCGGCGCGCTCGCGACCGGGCTCTTCTTCGGCCTCCTCAACGGCGGGCTCGTCGTGTGGCTGCGTCTCCAGCCCTTCGTTGCGACGCTCGCCACCTTCGGCGCGGCGCGCGGCGCGGCTCGCCTCGTGAAGGACAACGCGTCGATCGGGCTCGACGACTCGCAATCGGGATTCTTGGCATTGGGGCGCTCGTTCCGCGAGGTGGCGGCGACGGTGCGCGGCGAGCCGCTCGCGGGCGATGGCCGCTCGCTCGCCGACTTCGCCACAGTCCCCGCGGCGCTTTTTCTTGGCATTGGGATCCTCGCGGCGCTCGTGCTGGCGCGCACGACCTTCGGGCGCGGAATCTTGGCAATCGGCGGCAACGCCGAGGCGGCGCGCCTCGCCGGGCTCCCGGTGCCGCGGCACCGATTGTTGGTCTACGCGCTCTGCGGCCTGCTCGCGGGGCTGGCGGGGGCGGTGCACTGCGCCCAGCTCGAGCAGGCGAATCCCGTCGACGGCGAGGGCTATGAGCTGCGCGCGATCGCCGCGGTCGCGATCGGCGGCACGCTCCTCACGGGCGGCCGGGGGCGTCCTCCCACGATCGCCGGCGTCCTGACCCTCGGGATCCTCGGCTCGATACTTGGGCTTCGCAACGTGCGCGCCGAAACCCAACTCATCCTGATCGCCGCGATCCTCGTCGCCGCGGTCAAGCTCCCCGACCTCCTCATCGCCCTCGCGGCGCGGCGCCGTCCGCGGTAGAAACGGATCCATGAGAAAGCTCATCGCGACGATCCTTGGTCTTGCCGTCGCGCTCGCGGCCGCCGCGGGCCAGGGCACCGAAACCACTCCCAAGAAAAAGTTCCTCGTGGGATTCTCGCAGTGCAACAACGCGGAGCCGTGGCGCCAGGCGATGAACGCCTCCGCGAAGGCCGAGGCGGCCAAGCACCCCGAGATCGAGCTCGTCTTCGCCGACGCGGCCCAGGACAATGCCAAGCAAGTGGCCGACGTGGAGAATTTCCTGACGCAACAGATCGATCTGCTCGTCATCTCGCCGAACGAGGCGAAGCCGCTCACAAAGGTGGTGAAGAAGGCCTTCGATGCCAAGATTCCGGTGGTGGTCCTCGATCGCTCCGTCGAGGAGACGCGTACACCTGCTTCATCGGCGCCGACAATATCGAGATCGGCCGCGCCGCCGGCGAGTGGATCGCCAAGCAACTGAATGGCAAGGGGAGGATCGTCGAGCTGAAGGGGCTCATGGGGGCCGACGCCGGCCCAGCACCGCTCAAGGGCTTCCGCGACGCGATTGCCAAGTATCCCGATATCGTGATCGTCCACGAGGCCGAGGCGAAGTGGCTCCGCGACGAGGCGCGCACGCAGTTCGAGCACGCGCTCGCGGCGCAGCCCGCGATCGATCTGGTGTATGGGCACAACGATCCGATGGCGACCGGCGCGTGGCTCGCAGCGAAGGCGGCCGGCCGCGAGAAGGAGATGAAGTTCGTCGGCATCGACGGCCTGCCCGGCAAGGACGGCGGCGCGCAGGCCGTCCTCGATGGCAAACTATCGGCGACCTTTCTCTATCCCAATTGTGGTAAAGAGGCGATCGAGGCGGCGGCGAAGATCCTGAAGGGGGAGAAGGTCGAGCGGAAGATCCCGCTCAAGACGGCGACGATCACCAAGGAAAACGCGGCGCAGTACGTCCGGTAGAGTCGGGGTCAGCGCACCATTACCAAGTATGTCGCGCCGGCCGCGCGCGACGCCGCTTCAACGCGACGCCTCGCGCAGCTTTCCTCCACGCAGCGTGAGCAGGCGATAGAGGCCGAGCCCCACCGCGATCGCCGCCGCGTCGATCCCAAGGATGTGGAGCTTCCCGCTCGACGCGAAGTACGCGACGCACGCTCGCGAGGCACCCGACGCCAATCAAAATCTGCGCGCCGACGAGCCACCCGGCCGCCGGCACGCGGAACGGCCGCGGGCGCTCCGGCGCGCGCCGCCGCTGCACCAACAATCCCGCCGCGACCGCTAGGTTCGTGAGCCAGATCACCGGCACCGTCAGCTCGAGCAGCTCCTCGAAAGAGTTGGTGAAGAGCAACACCAACGAAACGGCGACGAGCCACAGCGTCGCCACGACCGGCACGCCGCGCCCGCCGACCACGCCGAAGGCCGGCGCCGCGAGCCCCTCCTCGGCGAGCAGCCGCGCGATCCGCGGCCCCGTCAGCAGGTAGGAGTTCACCGCGCCCGCCATCACGACGAGCCCGACAGCCGCGAACGCCGCGATCCCCGCCCCCGCGAACGCCGCGCGCGCGAGGTCGCGGCCGACGAACTTCGACTGCGCCATCGCCGGCACGCCGAGCCCAACAATAAAAGACCACGTTCGCGAGGATGTAAAGAATCGTGATAAGGAGCAGCGAGGCGGCGAGCGCGCGCGGCAGCGAGCGCGCCGGATCGCGCGCGTTTCGCCGGCCATGTAGACGGCGTCGGCGTAGCCGTCGTACGTGAAGATGATGCTCACCATCGCGGAGCCGAGCACCGCCGCGAGCCCGAGCGCGTTGTGTGGCATCGCGGGGAGGCTCGCCGCCGCGCCCTCCGCCGCCGCCGTGGCTTCCGGCGCCGCGGCGCGCAGGGCCGTCGCCACCGCCGCCGTCACCAACATTCCGCCGAGGAAGAGGAACTTCACCGCCGTGACGCCGATCTCGAAGCGCGCGCCGAAGCGGATTCCCAGCAAATTCACGAGCCCAAGACCAACGATGATCGCGGCCGCGATCGCGCGCGCGCCGCCGGTGGGCCCCGCCGCGGCGCGCTGGTCCCCGCGTCCGCGTCGGCCGATACCAACTCTCCCGCGGCGAGCGCCACCGAAGCGATCGAGCCCGGCCAGGTGATCAGCAGGATCGACCACCCCGAGAGGAACGCGACCGGCCGCCCGAACGAAAGCCGGAGATAAGCCACCAATCCGCCGACCCGCGGGAACGACGACGCCATCTCCGCGAGGATCAGCGTGTCGATCGAGGCGATGAGCGCCCCGAGGACCCAAACACCAACGAATCCACGGCGGGCTCGGGAGCGACGCGGCGATCGTCCCCGGCGTGCGCAGGATTCCCGCGCCGACGGCGCTTCCCACACATACGGCGATGCCGGTCGCGGGGCCCAGGATGCGCCGGAGCTCGACGAATCCGGCCGCCGCCGCCATCAGTGGTCCGTCTTCGGGGGGCGCGACGCGGGCGCGGCTGGATCCATCGGCACCGCCCCGCGCGCGTGAGGCGGTGCTCGAGCTGCATCCGCTGCCCCGATGTCAACTTTCTTTCCTCGGCCGCCATGTCGATCCCCGCCAACTCCAACAATCGCCGGTACGGCGCCTGCGTCTTGTAATAATAAACATAGCTGGTCTGAACGTAGCCGTCGCTCGCGAGCGCCTTCTCGAGGAGCTCCTTCCCAGTCTTGGCATCGCCCCCGAGGGTGCGCAGGCAGCCGAGCGCCGCGCTCACCTCGAAATCGGATGGGTTGTATTGGAGGACGGTCTTGCACTGCTCCACCGTCTTCGTCCACCAGTCGTCGACTTTGTTGGCTTCAGGACGAGTAGAAAGTTGCTGAGGCACTCGGACTTGAGCGCGTCCATCTTCGCGTGAGATGTCGAGGCCGAGCCGCCGGCGCCCATCCTCGAGCGACACGTCGCGCCTGCGCTCGAGCGGCAGGTGGAGATCCCGCTCGAAGACGCCGAGCAGCTCGTCGGCGATCACCTCGTGCCCGCGAAGATTGGGATGGACATTGTCACAAATGAGCTCCTCGCCCGCGATTCCCAACGATCCGGCGGCGTCGAAGACCTTCTCGAGATCGAGGAGCGGCGCGCCGCGCGCGGCCGCCACCTCGCGGACCGTGCTCTCGACCCACGCGAGCGCGCGCATGGGGCAACCGTCGAGCTCGAGCGCGCGGCGGTACTCGGCGCGCGCCGCGTCCGCGTCGCCCGTCATCTCGAGGGCGCGTGCGATCTCGAAGTGGAGCTCGGCGGGGGCGTCGTCGATCTTGGCCGCGCGGTGCAGGAACTCGAGCGCGGCGGCGCCGTCCTTCCGCTGGGTCATCGCATCCTTGGCGAAGCCGATGAACGAACGCCACCTTTCCATTTCGATGGGATTCGATCGGAGCGCCTCGGAGAGGACCGAGTGGGCCGGCGGATTCGTGTGGATGTTGCGCGGCAGCGTGCAGAACACGATCGGCACCCCCGCATTCTTGGCATCGGTGGCGGCGCCGTCGGTCGCCTCGCGGAATCTTTGCTTCAGGAGATCGAGCTCGGGGCCCCAACAGGGGCGGCCGTCGCTGCCGTCGCGCGCATGGACGACCACCCGCAGCGTCGCGCTCGAGGGAATCCACTGATTGAGGACCCGCTTCAGGCGCAGCTCGCGCACCGCCGAGGTGAGCGCGCGCGCGCGTCGGATGCTCCACCTCGCGCCGCAGGTTCTCCACGTTCTCGGGGACCATCTCGCTGTGCCCCACCATCCAAACCAACAAATCGGGCGAATGCTGGAGGCACTCCTGGAGGAGCGTGCGGATCTCGGTCGCGTGCCAGCCCGGATTTCCCGCGTTCACCACCTCGACCACGCGCCCCGGCATCATCGCGGCGAGGCGCAAACGCAACCAATCGGAGAAGCTGCCGATCTCGTAGGGGAGCCCCTGGACGCTCGACTCGCCGAGCGCGAAGACGCGGAACCCATTCTTGGGTTTCTCCGCGAGGAATAGTTGGGAAGGCTCCTGGTGGACCCGGTTTTTCTTGGGAATGCGCGCGTGTAGCCGGCGGGCTTCCCGGCTCGGAGACCGGAAGCCAATAATCGCAGACCCCTTCGGAAGGCCGGCGTAGCGCGGGGCGCGCATCCCGGCGAGGCGGAGCGCCCCTTCGGCGGCGGCGAGCAGCGCGATCGCGCCCACGAACGCGCCCCACGGCGACGGCAATCCGACGCCGGAGGCCTCGGCGGGATAGTGCCCGGCTCGCCCATGGGTGGGGAAGCCTACAACGCGCTCCCAAGACGGGGTAGGCGACCGGCCGCCAGCGCCCGGCGAAGAGGCCCTTGGCAGGAGCGGGCCGGTCTGCTGCAGTGGCGAGGTGCCCGCCGACCCCTGTTTCTTGGCCTCGACTTCGGCACGGAGTCGGTGCGGGCGGTCCTCGTCCGTCCGGACGGTTCGCTCACGGCCGTGGCCCACCGCCACTATGCGCACGGTGTCATCGAAGGCCGTTTTCCGGCGACAGGGGCGTCGCTCCCCGACGGATTCGCCCTCCAAGACCCCTCCAACTACCTCACCGCCGCGACCGAGGCGATCGTCGAGGCGCTCGCCTCCGCCGGCGCCTCATCCGGCGAGCGGGTCGCCGGAATCGGCGTCGACTTCACCGCCTGCACGGCGCTCCCGGTCGACCCTCGGGCCGTTGGCTCGGCGAGCGCGCCGACTTCGCCATCCGAGCCCCACGCCTTCGCCAAGCTCTGGAAGCACCACGGCGCCATCGCCGAGGCGAATGCCATCAATACGCTCGCGCGCGCCCGCGGAGAAAGTTGGCTTTCGCGCTTCGGCGGCACGACCTCGAGCGAATGGCTCCACGCGAAATGGTGGAAACCCTCCGAAAAGCTCCGCGCGTGGCCGCCGCCGCCGCGCGATTCCTCGAGGCGGGGGACTTCGTCGTCGAGGCGATGACCGGCGCGCGCGTCCGCAGCGCCTGCATGGCCGGCTACAAGGGGCTCCGCGCCGCCAACGCCGCGCCGACCCCAACTTTCTTCGAGGCGCTCGATCCCAACTTTGCGCGCGAGCTCCCCAAGCTCGCGGGCGACCTCGCCCCCCGGCGCGCGCATCGGCGGCCTCAGCCCCGCCTTTGCCAAGAATACCGGTCTCCGCGCCGGGACCTCCGTCTCCGCCGCGATCATCGACGCCCACGCCGCCCTCCCCGGCCTCGGCGTCGCCGAGCCGGGCACCCTCGCGATCATCCTCGGCACCTCCGCGTGTCATATGTTGCTTTCCGAGCGCGAGGTCTGCGTCCCGGGGATCCAAGGCGTCGTCGCCGACGGAGTCGTCCCCGGCCTCTTCGCCTACGAAGCTGGGCAGGCGGCCCTCGGCGATATCTATGCTTGGGTTTCGCGCACCACCGGCCGCCCCCTCGACGAGCTCGAGCGCGGCGCCGCCGCGATCGCCCCCGCGAAGAGTGGTCTTCTCATGCTCGATTGGCTCCACGGCAACCGCTCCATCCTCGTGGATCCCGAGCTCTCTGGACTCATCGTTGGGATCACCCTCGCGACCACCCCTTCCCACATTTACCGCGCCGCCGTCGAAGCCACCGCCTTCGGCACGCGCGCCATCCTCGAGGCGTTCGAATCCAGCGGCATCGCGATCCAAACGATCGCGGTCTGCGGCGGCATCGCCGAGAAGAGCCCTTCGTCCTCCAAACCTTCGCCGACGCCTGCGGCCGCGCTCTGCGTCGCCCCGACGCCCCCGAAGTCTGCGGCCGCGGCGCCGCGATCTGCGGCGCCGTCGCCTCGGGCGCATTCCCAACCATCGCCGCCGCCGCCGCCTCCTCGGCGGCCACGGCGGCCGCGAGTTCCGCCCCGACCCCACACACCAACGAAACCTCGACGCCCTTTACCAAGATTGGCGAAAGCTCCACGACGCGTTTGGGCGAGGCGACGCGCTCATGGCGCGGCTGCGCCACGGCGGCGAGAGCACGCAATAGGCGTGGGGCGGGTGGGTCCCGCGGCTCCAGACATGCCCTCGGTAAGGAACCCCAGGGAACCATTGCGCCGTGGTCGCGACGTCCCGTCGCGACCACGGCGCTGCTGCGATCCCACCGATAGCCACATCGAGGACCGAGGGCAAACTCGCCCGGGACCCACCCACCTCACGCTAGCAGCGCGCTCGCCGCCACGGCAGCAATCACACCACTGTCCGACCACTTCCTAACAAAAGGGTTGAGTGGATCTCTCATGACGGTGCGACGCGCGGATTGTTGGGGTGTGGGTGGGTATGAAGGTCGTAGTGCGAGGGTGGAGGGCGGGTGGGGGTGGGTCGGCGCGGCTTCTGCGCAGGGCGCGATGGAAACTATCGGAGCGGTCGCGATGCGCAGCAGAGCGCCGACCCACCCCCACCCGCCCTCCACCCTCCCCCTGCCACCATCACTCCCACCCAAACCCCAGAAAACGGGCGGAGCCTCCGCCGGCCCCGCCCGCCCACGCGCTCCCGCGGGGTCACACTTCGGGCGGCCCGGGGGACCAAAGAGTGCACCGCGGGAGAGCCGCGGGCAAATCGGCCGGAGATTTACTTGGGTTTCGCGATGCCTTGGATCTCGGCGAGCGAAACGCCCGCGGCGGCGAGGCGCGCCCGGAGCGTGTCGCCCACCTCGACGATCCGCGCGAACTCCGCGGCGACGCCGCGATCGCGGGCTAGGGCGGCGCGCAGGCGCGCGGCGCCGGGGCCCGGGGCGCCGGCCTCGATCTCCGCAGTGGCGAGGAGGACCTCGACCCGCGTATCGCCGGGGATGAGGGCGTGGGCGCGCTCGAGCGAGGCGCGCGCCTCGGCCGATTTCGCGCGGCGCGCGTCGGCTTCGGAGGGAGGCAACAAAAACGTCTCGAAGAGGCGGAGGTAACCATTGGCGCGGCTATCGGCGAAGGCCGCGGCCTCGGCCGTGCCGAACGAGCGGCGGATCTCCTCGTCGCCGCGCCGCCGCCCCCAGGCCCACTCATTCTTGGGAATCGGAATGTTGGCATCGGCGAGCGCCTGGACGAGGAGGTCGGCGATGGCGCGGTGGCCGTCGAGGTTGGGGTGGACGTCGTCGCAGAGCCACTCGGGGCCCGCGACCCCACATTTCCCGTGGGCGTCGAAGGCCCCCTTCAGGTCGACGAGGACCGCGCCGGCTTTCTTGGCTTCCGCGCGGATCGCCTCCTGGATCCAGCTCCGCGCGCGCGAAGGCCACAGATCGCGCTCCATCGCCTCGGCGAACGCGGCGCGCGCGCTCGTCGCAGCGGCCGAGCGCCTCGAGGGGCGCGCGCGCGGTGGAAGTGGGCGTCGGCGGGGAGCGATCGAGGGCGAGCGCCGCGTCGGATGCAGCGAGCGCGGCGGCAGGATCGTTGGCATCGAGCGCATTCTTGGCATCGGCGAGGTGCGCGAGGAGCGCTGCGCGGGGGCCGGCCGTAATGTTGGGATCGGGCGCCGAGCCCGAGGGGCCGAGCGTGCGCGCGTTGAGCGGCATCGTGGTGAGGACGAGGCGCGCCCCCGCGGCGCAGCCCGCGCCGCGACGAGGTCGAGCGATTGTTGGTATTCCGCGCGGACGAGGTCGCGCTCGGCGCGGACGCGCGGCACGTCGCGCCCTCCTCGGGCGGGAACTGGAGCACCTCGCGCCGGCGCGCGCGGCCGAGGAGGCGCGCGAGGCGCAGCGGAGCCGACCGCGTCGCCGAGCGCCGCGCGCACGGGGTGCTCGGCGACGCCAACGAAGCCGCAGGAGGTTGTCGGCGCTCCGCTCCTCGTTGTGCCCTAACCATCCAGACGACCACGTCGGGTTGGAGCGGCAGGCACTGCTCGAGGACCCACGTGAGTCGGAACGAAGTCCAGCCGACCACCCCCGCGTTGATCACCTCGACCGCGCGCCCAGGTAACAGATCGGATAGTTGGGCTTGGAGCCAGTCGCAGAGGGTGGCATAGAAATAGGGGTAGCCGGCGACGGTCGACTCGCCGATCACGACGACGCGGAAGCCGTTCGCCGGTTTCGCGCGAGGAAGGGAGCCGGCAGGGTCGTCGAAGAACTCCCGATAGTTGGGAGAGCGGGCGAGGCGCGACGGATCGTTGGGATCGAGGGTGAAGAAAGGCGGATCGGAGCCGATCCCAGGGATCGTAAGCGCCCCTCATGGCCGCCGCGAGGAAGACGATCGGCGCGAGCACCGCGACCAGCAGGCGGCGGCGCGCGGGATGGAGCGCGGCGGAGATGCCACTATTCGAGGTAGGCCCCGTTGTTGAGATCGATCGATTGGCCGGTCATCCCCAGCACTCGGGGAGACGACCCAAGCCACGAGCGCCGCGACTTCGTTGGGTTTCGACATCCGGCCGAGCGGCACCGACTCCATGGCCTTCGCGCGCCGCCGCCTGACCGTGGTCCCCATCGCCGCGGCGATCCCGCGGAGCCCTCCTGCGCCATCGACGTGTCGACCCAGCCGGGGCAGATCGCGTTCACCAGCGCCCCGCGCGGCGCGAGCTCGAGGGCGAGCGCGCGGGTCAATCCCAACAATCCGGCCTTCGAGGCGCAGTAGGCCGTGTAGCCGGGAACCCCAATTTTCGCGAGGATCGACGACACGACGACGAGGTCGGCGCGCGCGGGTGGCGCGGCCAAATGTGGGATCGCGCCTCGGAGGGTGAAATAGGTGCCGTCGAGATTGGTGGCGACCACCTCGCGCCAGCGGGTCGGCGGCGCCGGGGCGTTCGCGCCGCCCAGGCCGGCGTTCGCAACGACGATCGAGAGGGGCCGAGATCCCTGGTAATCTTGGACATCGTTTGGTTGCACGCGGCCTCGTCGCGCACATCCAAACGATAGGGGCGGGCTCCGATCGCGGAGGCCGATTCCTCGAGGCGCCCTCGTCGCGCCCCGTGATCGCCACGCGCGCGCCGTCGGAGGCGAGCCGCGCGGCGATCGCCCGCCCGATGCCGCCGCCGCCCCCGTCACCACCGCCACCCTGCCGTCGAGCGCGCCCATCGCCTGCCTCACTTTGTTATTTTGGGTTCGTGTTTCGTTGGGATGCGAGCTTCGTTGGGAATCCGGGTTTGGTTGGGATTCCGCTACTTCCACACGCACATGAACAGCTTGTTCTTCGCGCCTTTCCTGTTGGCGCCGTAGATCACCAACAAATCCTCGCGGCCGTCGCCGTCGACGTCGCAGGCCCGGAGGTCGTTCTCGGGCCACTCCGCCAGGTTGGGGATCGGCACGACGCGGATCGGCTCTCTGCTCGAGGATCTTCGCGCGGCTCCCCGCGAACACCACCAATTCCTTGTCGTCCCTGGCGGTCACGAAGTCGGCGAGGCCGTCGCCGTTCACGTCGTGGAAGCCCGCCATGAGGCGCGCCGAGGCTGTGAACTTCCCCTCGTCGCCGCCGAGGACCACCTCCACGTCGAAAGTGGTCTTCCAATCGGGGGTTTCCCCAACGATCCGCGCGTCGCCGGTGTTGCGGAAAACCCACAGATCGAGGCTGATCTTGCGCGAGAGGAGGACCTTGAGCGCCCCCGCGATTCCCATTCGGCAATCGGGGCACGAGGAGGTCGGGGCGCCCGTCGCCGTCGAAATCGCGCGCCTGCGCGAGGACGACCCAGCCGTCGGCGTCGATCACGCGGTCGGGGGCGTCGGCGGTGAAGCTCCCCGGCCGGCCGATCGTTAGGAACACCTGGCCGTCGCGGAAGCGCGACGACACGAAATCGGGGATCCCGTCGCCGTTTAGATCGGCGGGGACGAGACCCACCGAGCGATCGTTGGTCTCCTCGTTGCGCCGCGTGCCGCGCACCGCGCGGAACTTGTCCTCCGAGTCGAAGCGGAAGAGGCCGCGCGCGTGCTCGATCGCCACGAGCGACTCGGCGTCGACGCGGTAAACCCAACTATCGAGATCGCGGGTGACCGTGAGATACTTGACTCTCTTCCCGCCGGGGAGGATCGCGTCGAGGGTGGCGACGCGCGGCAGCTCGAAGGTCTGCTGGAGGACCGCGCCGGGGCGATCCTCCCCGATTCCACGTTCTGCCGCGACTGGCGCGTCGGCCGTGCCGATCCAACGCCAACCATCGGCGAAGCGGCGCAGGACCCCGAGCCCACTCGCGAGCGGAACCAACAATTCGAGCGAGCCGTCGCCGTCGAAGTCGGCCGTGAGCGCGAGCGCGACGGGGAGCGCCCCCGACGCGCGCGGGAATAGCGCCCCCGGCAGCTCGGGGATTCCCAACGATTCGAACGGCGCGTCCGGCTTCGAGAGGTCGCGCGTGAAGAGGCCGCGCGCCGTGGCCGCAAGAAGCGTGGCTTTCTTATTCTTGGGATCGAAGTTCGGAAGATCCACCGCCACCGCGTCGGCCGGGAGCTTCACGACATAATCGGGCTTCGGAGGATAGGTGTGGTCGGCGCGGAGCTTGTGGATCGCGAGGCGCCGCTCGAGGAGGAGCACCATGTCCTTCAGGCCGTCGCCGTCGACGTCGCCGAAAAGCACGGAAGTCACCGGCTCGTCGAGATCGATTTGGCTGGTGATCGCGCCGCTCCCCTGCGGCGCGGGCGCCGGGCCCGCGAGCGAGACGCACGCGAGCGCCGCCGCGGCGAAATACCAACGAAACTTCGCGGTGCTGCTCATGGCCGATACCCAACGATACGAATCACGCGCGCCTCGGGGAGGACGACTTCCGAGCGGTGGTCGCCGTCGACGTCGAGCACCTCCAGATCGTTGGGGGCGCGGAGCCCGATCTCCATCATCGGATTCGTGGCGAAGTCGAAGCCGCCGCGCTCGAGAAATGTGGCTTTCTTCCGCTGGCCGCGATAGGCGCGGATCTTCTGCTCCTCCTCGACCGCCAGGAGGTCCTTCCACGCCGTCGCCGTCGAAATCCCCTCGAAGTACGACGCGCGGCGTGACCCCACCTTTCTCGAGGACTTTGAAATCGAGCACCACGCTCCGCTCCACGTCGGGGTGCTGCGGATACTTTGCCATCCTGCATCAGGAAGATGAAATACGAGACGCGCGCGGAGTTGAAGATCGCATTCTTGACGTTGGTGAGGAGATCGGTGCGGTAGCTCGAAACCAACAAATCGAGCTTGCCGTCGCCGTCGAAGTCGATGGCGCGCGGCACGATCGAGACTCCGACCGAGCTCACCACCTGATCGGGGGTCACGTCGAAGCCGCTCGGCCCGCGCCGTCCATAGTAGAGGAGCTGGGAGCTGGTGAGCGTGTCCCAAAGACCAATATTCCCTCGGTGTGGGAGATGACGAGGTCGCACACGCCGTCGCCGTTCAGGTCGAGCGCGTCGGCGGTCTCGCAGGTGAGGAAATCGCTCTTCAGCTCGCGGCGCAGCGACGGCGCGCGGCGCGCCACCGGCGTCGGCGAGAACCGATTGTTGGGAAGCCCCGGGTAGACGATGAGCTGGCGGCCGCCGCTCAGGTCCGCCATCGCGAAGTCGATGTTGCCGTCGCCGTCGAGATCGCGCAGGAAGGGGCGCGGCAGAGTCTTGGTGACGGCGAACGCGCGATTCGAGCTCGACTCCGCCTCGATCTGCGGATTGAAACGCAACAATTCCCCGGGGCGCAGCGCCTCGCCGTCGCCCGCCGAGGGGCGAAGCACCTGGAATCCGTCGGGGCGCGCGACGATCAGCGAATCGCCGCGCGGGCCCCTTCCCGCCGAGGACGAGCCCCCACTCGGGGAGCGCGTCGTCGTCGGGGAAGTCGTAGAAGCTCGGCTGCTCCGCGATCCGGCGGAACGCGCGCCGCCCGTAGACTTGGGATTGCGATCGTTGGGTTTCGGCGGCGAGCACCCCTTGCCGTCGAGGATCACCAACTCTTTCCTGGGGCCGGGAGGACGTCGGCGAAGCAGAAGCAGCGCGCGCTCCGCGGCACGAGGTAGATCGAGCGCGCCTCGGGATCGAAGCCCTTCGGCGTGTTCCAGAAGATCTCGATGCGGCGATCCTCGCGCGCCGAGACCTGCGGCGGGACGAGCGCGCCGATCACCGGCGGGAGGTCGAGCGCGAGCGGGCGGGGATGTGGGTGACCACCACCAGCTCGAGGCGGCCGTCGCCGTCGAGGTCGACGATCTGTGGCGATCCCGTTTCCCACTGAAACGCACCTCGACGACGGAGGCGTGCTCATGGAGCGGAGCGCCGGATGCGGGAGAGGGCGGCGGGCGCCGCGCCCGCGCCGCGCGGCGCCGCCTCGAGCGACACCAACAAAGAAAGGTGGCAAACACGCGGCCGCTCACGTGAGCCAGTCCCGCTTCGTGAAGATGCGCGCGGCGGCGCCCAGGAGGAGGAGCGCGCTGAACACGGGGAGCGCCACGGCGAAGGTCGTGTCGGCCCAATCCTGGAGTGTCGGGAGGCCGAACCAGACGGGGCGGGGCGCGTCCTGGCCGATCGCGTAGTCGCGCAGCGTGTCGAAGCTCGCCGTCGCGTAGGAGGTGAAGAGGTAGGGGCGCGAGCTCTCGAATCCCACCAATAGGAGCGCCGAGATCACCAACGATCCGAGCGCCGCCGCGGTGGCGCTCGCGGCGCTGCGCGCGAGCGTGCTCGCCAGCAGCGCGAGCCCCATGATTCCCAACAATGCGAGGTGGCTCAGCGCGAACGCGAAGAGCGTGCGCCCCGCCATCTGCCCGGCCGAGCTCTTCTCGAGGATCACGACGACGGGGCCGAACTCGCCCACCACCGCGGCACCCGCGATCGCCGCGCCGAAGCCGGCCACGAGGAGCGCCTCGAGGAAGACCGCGAGCGAGAGCAGCTTTGCCAAGTATACGGTTCCGCGCCCGACGGGGCGGCAGAGCGCGAGGCGGAGCGTCCCCGAAGCGGCCTCGCCCGCCACGGCCCCCGCCGCGGCCAATGCCACGAATAGCCCCGCGAGGATCGACGCCCCCTTCGCTCCCGTGGCGAGGTAGACGAACGCGTTCGCGTGCGCGGCGCCCCGCCCTCGCCGCCGACGCTCTGTTGCACGGTCTTCACCAGCTCCTCGATCCGCGGCGCCACCGATCCCAAGAATCCGACGGCGGCGGTCGCGGCGAGCGCAACCCAACTAAATCGCCGGCGGCGGAGTCGGAAGAGCTCGCCCGCGAGCGCGCTCCGAAGCGAGACCGTCACGCGCCGCGCGCCTCCACGACGCCGAGGAAGAACTCCTCCAGGCTCCGGTCCCCTTGAGCTCGCCGACGCTCCCCACCGCGCGGAGCTTGCCGCCGTCGAGGACGGCGACCCGGTCGCAGGTCGCCTCCACCTCATGCAACAGATGGCTCGAGAGGAACACGGTGGCGCCGCCGTCGCGCAGCCGCTTCAGCAGCTTTCGGATCTCCACGGTGCCGATCGGGTCGAGGCCGTCGGTCGGCTCGTCCAACACCAACAATCGAGGATTCCCAAGCAAAGCCGTGGCGAGCGCGAGGCGCTGCTTCATCCCGCGCGAGAACTCGGTGGCGCGGTCGCGCGCGCGGTCGGCGAGGCCGACGGCGGCGAGCGCCGCGTCGATCTCGGCCGGCGGCACCTCTTTCCCAACGAAAAAGCCGCGGCGCGCAGGTGGTCGCGCGCGTCACCCTGTCGTAGATCGCGGCCCCCTCGACGAGCGAGCCGACGCCGTCGAGCGCGGCGAGCGGCTCGCGCGCCACGCTCCTGCCGAAGATCCGCGCGTCGCCATGGGTGGGTTTCGCCAATCCCAACAAACAGCGTATCGTGGTGGTCTTGCCGGCGCCGTTGGGCCCGAGAAACCCAACGATCTCTCCCGCCTCGACCCGCAGGTTGAGCGCGTCGACGGCGCGGCGCCGCCCGAAGTCGCGCGTGAGGTTCTCGAGTTCGATGGCCGGTTCGCCCACGGGGCGGATGCTACGGGGTGCGAGGCCGCGGCGAGAGGGTATGCCCGGCGCGCCGCGGGGTGCCGCGTGATACGCTTCGGGGAGGTTCTCGATGACCACCGTGCTCCTCCAAGTCGATCGCCTGCTTCGCGGAGAGTTCACCAAGGCCGACGCGCTCCAGCTCGGAAAGATTGAGGTTCCAACCTGGACCCTCGTGAAGCTCGATCTGCTGCTCGGCGCCGTGTACGGCGGATGCATGGCGATCTTCCCCGCGATTCGCAATCGCCCCGACGGGCCCTGCAGGTGCCGGTATCGATGGTGAAGGTGCCGCTGCTCTTCCTGCTGACATTGGTGGTGACGGTGCCATCGCTCTACGTGTTCTCCTCGCTCGCGAACTCGCGGCTCCGCCTCGCCGCCACGATCCGATTATTGTTGGTGGCGATCTCGGTGAACCTGGCGGTGCTCGCGAGCCTCGGCCCAGTGATCGCGTTCTTCGCGATGTACGCAAGAGCCACGCGTTCAGTGCAGATCCTGAATGCCACCTTTTTCACGATCTCCGGATTGGTGGGATTGATCTTCCTCCACCGCGGGCTGAAGGGGGCGCTCGAGACGCAGGAGGCGGCGGGGTCGAAAGTTGGGAAGGCCTCCGAGTCGCGCACCCGCGCGATCTTCTGGATGTGGTGCGTGACCTACGGCGTGGTCGGCGCGCAGATGGCGTGGATCCTGCGGCCGTTCCTCGGCGCGCCGGGGCTGCCGTTCCAGCTCTTCCGCGGGCGCGAGTCGAACGTCTTCCGCGGCGTGGCCGAGGCGCTCCGCTGGGCGATGGAATCGTAGGGTCCGATTCTTGGGATTCGAATCTTAGGAATTGAAAGTTGGGAACGCGCGCGCGATCCTGGGCGACGTGGAGGCGCTCCTGCGCGGGGAAGGGGGCACGCGGTCGGCGGCGCGCGGGCGCCGTGGGGGCGGTTGGCGCTCTGGCTGCACGGCCTGCGGCGTCCTCTACGGCGCGGTCATGGGCTCCTTCGGCGACCGCGGCCTCCAATCTTTGTATTCGGCCTCCAAGGTGCCGGTGCTCCTGCTGCTCACGACCGCGATCTGCATTCCCAACTTTTTCGTCTGGAACGCGATCCTTGGGCTCGGCGCCGATTTCGCGGCGGCCTGCCGCGGCGTGCTCGCGGCGCAGGCGACGCTCGCGGTGGCGCTCGTGGGCTTCGCGCCGGTGACGCTCTTCTTCTACGCGAGCTCGAGCAGCTATCCGTTCGCCCTCACGCTGAACGGCGCCGTGTTCGCGGCGGCGTCGATCGCGGGTCAGGTGACCCTCGCGCGCCACTACCGCCCCCTCATCGCCAAGAATCCGCGCCACCGCTTCGGGCTCGCGGCGTGGCTCATTCTTTACATCTTCGTCGCGATCCAGATGGGCTCGGTGCTCCGGCCTTTCGTTGGGGATCCCAAGGAGCCGACGACCTTCTTCCGCGAGCGCGCCTTCCGCGAGAATCCCTACGCGACGATCTTCTGGGCGATCGTTGGGATGTTCCTCTAGCGCCGCGGCGCGCCGCTGGCGCGCCGCGCCGCCGCCTCAGAGCTTCTCTTCCACCGCCTGCGCCAGCCGCCGCACGTCGGCCGGGGCGAGCGCCGATACCAAGATTCCGCCGCGCTCGCGCGCCATCGGGAGGATCGCCTCGCCGTCGGTGAGGTCGCTCTTGTTGAAGACGACGATCCTTGGGATCTCGCCGAATCCCAACTCTTCGAGCGTGCGGTCGACGGTCTCGATTTGCCGCGGGAACGCCGGATTGCTGGCATCGACGACGTGGAGCAATAGGTGGGATCCGTCGATCTCCTCGATCGTGGCGCGGAACGCGTCGAGGAGATTCTCGGGGAGATCCTTGATGAAGCCGACGGTGTCGATGAAGACGCACTCGCGCCCGCCGGGGAGGTGCGCGCGGCGCGTCGTGGTCTCGAGGGTGGCGAAGAGCAAGTTTTCCGCGAGGACCTCGGAGCCCGTGAGCGCGTTGAAGAGCGTCGACTTGCCGGCGTTGGTGTATCCCACCAAAGAGATCGTCGGCACGTTGGAGGTGCGCCGCCGCTTTCTTTGCTCGGCGCGCCGCTCGCCGATCTCGGTGATGCGGCGCTTGAGGCGCACGATGTTGTCGCGCAGCACGCGGCGATCCATCTCGAGCTTCATCTCGCCCGCGCCGCCGCGCTTTCCTCTGCCTCCGCCGAGGCGGGAGAGGTCGATCCCTTTCCCAATCAAATGGGGACCCAAGTATTGCATCTTCGCGAGCTCCACGCGCAGCTTGCCATCGTTGGTGATGGCGCGGCGCCCGAAGATCTCGAGGATCAGCATCGTGCGATCCATCACGGCGAGGCCCGTGGTGCGCTCGAGGTTGCGCGCCTGCATCGGCGAGAGCTCGCCGTCGAATACCAATCTTCCGGCGCCGTCGGTCGACGCGCGGTGGACGATCTCCTCCAACAATCCCGATCCCACGAATGTGGCCGAGTCGGGGCGATCCCGTTTTTGTAGGATTCGGTCGACCACCACGATTCCGCACGAGCGCGCCAGCTCGGCGAGCTCGGCGAGCGACTCGCGCGCGGGCTCGGCGCGCCCGTCGTGACGCCGATCAGGAGCGCTCGGTCGAGCGCGTCGATCTTCTGGAAGCGCTCCGCCGTGCGGGCGAGCTCCTCCTCGCGCGCCTCGACCCGCTCGAGGAAATCGTCGGGGATCCCGGTGGGGGCGTATTCTTGCCATTCGATCGGCTCCCCTGGCCGGGCGGGAGCGCCATCCCCTCGCGAATCCGGTCGACGTTGCCGCCGCGGTCCGCGCTGACGAGCACGACCGCGTCGAGCTTGTGGCGCGTGAGGGCGAGCCGCTCCGCCGCCGATAGTTTGCTATTGGCCGGTTTCGTGGCGATGAAGCGCAGCCCCGAGAGGCGCCCTCCTTGCGCCCCTCTTTGATGGCTTTCAGGGGCACCTCGACCTCGAGCGCGTCGCCGACCGACACGGCGAGGACGCGCGCGCGCGATCCATCACGATCCCAATCATCCGTCCGGTGCGCGCGGCGAGCTGCGCCATCTCGCGCGCGAGCTCGTGGGTCACGGCGCGCTCGCGCTCGGGGCGCCTCCCCAACAATTCTCGAGGGCGCGCAGATCGGGGCTCGCGAGGCCGGTCGTCTTGCCGTGGAGTTTCTCGCTCATGGCGAGCCCGCGTGCCCTTCGCGCGGCGGCAGGATCCGATCCCCAAGTATAAAAAGAAGAATGTTGGCGAGCACCGCGGGATCGTGGTGGACGAAGTCGTGCTCCGCCGTCGAGACGACCCGCTCGGCGTTGGGATAGTCGAAGGCGCTGTCGAGCGTCACGCGCCCGTCGCCCGCGGTGACGATCCGCAGGTCGAGCGTCTCTTCGTTGGCATTCTTCGAATACCAAGGAAGCGAGAATCGGAGATTCCAACGATCGGAAGCGTGGGTCAGGACGGCGCGGCCCGGGGTGGGGTGCGACGTGCTCCCCACGTTGAGCATCGCGAGGCAGGCAGGGGGCCCACGGCCTCTCGAGCGCGGTCCACCACAGCAGCCCGCGGTGGAGCGACTCCTCGAAGAAGCGGCGGCGCGCCCCTCGCGCCACGCATCGGAGAAGCCAGCCCAACCAAACCCAACTTTGCGGATCGTAGAGGTTGAGCCGCTGGCCGGCGGCGTCGCGGAACGGGCGCAGCCCCTTCGCGCGGTCGGTGCCGTCGAGGAAGCAATCCTCGGCCGGCTCGCAGAAGACTTGATATGTCGAAGGCATCGAGAGGACCGCGTCGGTCCCGATGAGGGTTCCCGTGTAGAAGTAGCCGTAGCCGTCGAGGATGAACTTCAACAATCCGATCGCGCCGTGGTGGGGCGTTCCCAGAGAATACGACGCGCGAGACTCCGTCGGCGCCGGCGCCGTCGGGCGGGGCGGCGTCGGGCTTGAGCGCGTCGCGGTCGCCATACATCAAATAATAACGGACGACCAGCCCCGCCGAAGGAGTGGGCGACGATCGCGATCTTTTTCGTTGGGATCGGCGCGCGTGTGTCGCGGATCCGCTCGATCGCGAGCGCCAGCCGGCGCGCGACCTCGACGCCGTCGCGCCGGAAGTCGTAGCCGAAGAGGAAGGAGTCACTCGTCGGCCCGCGGGAAGTCACCAATTCCCAACTTTGTATCCCATCGAAAGGAACGCCTGGACCAGCGGCCGATAGATGGGATCGGCGTAGAGGCCGGGCACCACCGGGGATCGACTCGAGGACGCCGACGGAGACGAGCCCCGGCGCGGCGGGGCGCGAGGCGATCTCCCCGCGATCGGCAGCGAGAGGTCGGGCTTCCCGAGCGGGAGGAGCGCCTGCGTGGCGGTCACCCACTCGACGCTCCCCGTCTTCGCGTCGGCCAGGATCGATCCCAAGATTCCGGGGACGAACACCACCGCCTCGCGATGGAAGGTCTTGCCGCGCACCGAGTCGCTCAACGAAACATTGCCGCTGAATAGTTGGCATCCGCCGAGCGCAGCGGCGCGAGGCACGAGCGGTGACCAGCGCGAGAATCCCAAGGATCGCGGCGCGGGGGCGGCGGCGGCGATCGGTTTCACGGCGCCTCCTACCCCGCGGCGGCGCCGTGCGCGAGCGCGGTTTTTCTGGTACGTTCCGGGGCATGCCGCCCGCGGCTCCCAACTCGGCGCGCGGGCGCGCGCGCGGCGTTTTGTCGTGATCGTCCTCGACGGCGTCGGCGTGGGCGCGCTCCCCGACGCTTCGCGCTTCGGCGACGAAGGCACCAACACGCTCCTCCACACCGCGGAGGCGGTGGGTGCGCTCGAGCTGCCGACGCTGCGCGAGCTCGGCCTCGGCAACGTCCAGCGCGCGCCGGGGCTCGAGCCGGTCGCGGCGCCGCGCGCGTCGTGGGAGGATGGCCGAGCGCTCCCCCGACAAAGACGCACAAAGCGGGCATTGGGAAATGATGGGATGCCCGCTGCTGCGGCCGTTTGCCCACTATCCGAACGGATTTCCCAGGAAATCATCGGTGCTTTTGTGGGGAAGCGGGGATCCGCGGCGTGCTCGGCAACAAGCCGGCGAGCGGGACCGAGATCCTGAAGGAGCTTGGGGCGGAGCACGAGCGGACGGGGCTGCCGATCGTCTACACCTCGGGGGATTCGGTCTTCCAGGTGGCGGCGCACGTGGAGGTCGTCCCCTCGAGACGCTCTATCGTTGGTGTGGGATCGCGCGGCGGGATCCTCGACAACTATCGCGTGGGCGCGTGATCGCGCGGCCGTTCACAGGGCGCGATGGTAACTATACGCGGACCTTCGACCGGCGCGATTACTCGATGCCGCCCCCGGGCCGACCGTCCTCGACGTGCTGAAGGCCCGTGGCGTGCCGATCGTTGGGATCGGGAAAATTGGGGACATCTTCGTTGGGAAGGGGCTCACCGAGTCGGTCCACACGGAGGGGAACCGCGACGGGATGCGCGCCCACGCTCGAGGCGCGCGCGGCGTCTCGAAGTCGGGTCTCGTCTTCACCAATCTCGTCGAGTTCGACAGCCACTTCGGCCACCGGCGCGACCCCGCGGGATGGCGCGCGCGCTGCGCGAGCTTCGACCAGGACCTGGCGCCGCTCGTCGAGGAGCTTCGCCCCGGCGACCGGCTGATCGTCAGCGCCGACCACGGCAACGATCCCACCTTTACCAAGACCACCGATCACACGCGCGAGTACGTGCCTTTGTTGGTGTACGCGCCCGGCGAGACGGGGCGCGCGCTCGGAGTGCGCGGGAGTTTTTGTGACATCGGCGCCACGGTGGCGGAGGCGTTCGGCGCGCGCGGCGCTGCTGGAGGCGCCGCTGCTGGGTGTACTACTGCGGGGACGGCGCTCGGGGGCGCCATGAGCGACCTGCTAGTCGACCCGGCTCACGAAGCCGTCGATGAAGTCGAACGTCACTGTTTTGAATTGCTCGCCGCCCGGATTGGGAATCTGGTACTCCCAGCGAACGTGTCCGTCGTGCGAAAAGATGCCCGTCGGCTTCCCGAAGCGGTCGAGGACCTGCTGATAGGTGAGAAAGAAGTAGGGGGAGACACGGTCTCGGAATCGGTGTGATCCAACGTCTCCCAGATTTCGCCGAGCTTTTTAGTTGGGGAGGGGCCGTGGAGACGAGCGGCGACGAGCTCGGTCGCGAGGCCTCCCGGAGCCGCCGATCGCGATCGTGAGCCGATCGATCGCCGCGAGGATCTCGTCTTTGTTGGGATTGAGCCCGGGCGCGAGCGGCGGCGCTCTCGCGAGCGGTGCTCGTGGGCGCCGCCCCGTCGGCGGCGCGCGCCGGGCGGTCCGCGAGGCGGCGCAGCTCGGCTCGTGAGCTGCTTCATGCTTTCATTGAGCTCGGCCGCGCTTTCGCGATCGCCGCGCGGCGAGCCCTCGGCGCCCCCGCGGCCCCTGAAGCCACAACTGACTTCCCAAGAATCCGCCGGCCGCGCCTGCCAGGAAAGCGGCGCCGATCGACACCAACGAAATGCGGGAGACTTCGGCCATGGGCGCGCGGATCGTTGGGATCAGTAGTTGAAGCTGGCTTCGACGACGATGCCGTCGACGAAGGTGAACCACACTTGGGTGTCACCTTCTTCGTCGCCCCCTTCGAGAGCACATATGTCCAGACGAGCGAGTCCCGCGGCCGACGTCATGTCGTCGGGCCGGCCGTAGCGATCGAGGATCTGTTGGAACGTCATGAATTGGTGGGATCGCGTGAGCTCCGCCTCGCGGGCGTCGCGCGAGTCGCCGAGGCTCTTCAGCTGGAGCTTGATCGCGGACCGTTTTTGTGGGGTCATGGGGGCGGCAGCTCGAGCGGCCCCGGGTTGTGGAGCGAGCCGGCGCTCGTCGCGGCTTGCGCCGCCGTGAGGCCTGCGGAGCATCACCAAGATTTCGTCGTCGGCGCGAACGCCCCGCGCCGCTCGCCGTCGCCTCGCGAACTAAAGTTGGGGAGCTCGCCGCCGGCGCGCGCTCGAGCCGCTCGGCGAGCGCGCGCACTTCGGCCGAGAGGCGCGCCATCGACTCGGAGACTTCGTTGGGATTCTTCGCGCGCGCCCCGGCGCCGCGTCGCGCGCGGGGGCGAAGACCGCGCTCCCGGATCACTCCCGCGCACGCGCCCCCGCGAACAGCAGCAATCCGATGAGGAGTTGGGAGGAGTCGCGGTTCGTCATGGGCGAAACCTGGGAATCGGGATCGTACTATGGCCCGCACACCCTCGGGGTAACGAAACGATGACACACCATTTCCGGACCAATGGAGCCGCCCGCTGGGGCAAGGTCGCGCATCCGGGCGAAGGGCGCTTCCTCCACGGGCCCGCCAAGCGGCGCAACGAGCTCGCCACCGCGGTGCGGATCTTTGCGACTTCATCCGCGGCTTCCGCGCGCTCCACTTCGCGGGGCCGTGCGTCACGGTGTTCGGCTCGGCGCGATTCGCCGAAGACCACAAATACTACAAGCTCGCGCGCGAGGTGGGGAAGCGGCTCGCAACCGTGGGATTCACGGTGATGACCGGCGGCGGCCCCGGGATCATGGAGGCGGCGAACCGCGGCGCGCGCGACGTCGGCGGGCGCTCGCTTGGATGCAACATCATCCTTCCCAAGGAACAGAAACCCAACGAATACCTCGACCAGTGGATCACCTTCCGGTACTTCTTCGTCCGGAAAGTAATGTTGGTGAAGTACTCCTACGCATTCGTGGTGATGCCCGGCGGCTTCGGCACGCTCGACGAGCTCTTCGAGACGGCGACCCTCATCCAGACCGGGAAGATCGACAACTTCCACGTCGTATTGATGGGAAAGGATTATTGGGGTCCGCTGCTCGAGTTCCTGCGGAGCACGCTCGTGCGCGAGGGGACGATCGCCGAGTCGGACCTCGACCGCTGGATCGTCACCGACTCCCCCGAGGAGGCGGTGGAGCGGATCCGCGAGAGCGGCCTCAAGGAGTTCGGGCTCACGTACGGCGCGCGCCTCAAGCGCCGCTGGTTCTTCGGCGAGACCGCGCCGCGACGGGCGTGACGTAACAATTACACCGGGGCAGCGCGCGCGCGGCCGCTACTCCCCGAGCGAAGCTCCCGCAGCGGCGTGTCGACGGGCTTCAGCTCCTCGATTGTTTTCTTGGTATTCGCCGCGGCGCCGAGCTCTTTGAGGCGCGCCCCCGAGGGGAGGATCCGCGTGTTGAACGATCCCACGGCGCGGCGGTACGCGTCGGCCGCCTTGGCAAGCCCCTGGCCCACGCCATCGAGGTGCTCGCTGAAGGTGGCGACGCGATCGTAGAACTCGCTCGCGGCCCCCGCGATTTGCTTGGCATTCTCGGCGAGGGCGTTTTGTTGCCAATAGAGCGCGCAGGTGCGCAGCAGCGCGATGAGCGTGACCGGCGTCGCGATGAGAACCCGCGCCCGCGCCGCCGTTTCCCACACATCGGGATCCCCTCGAAAGCCGCCGCTAGCAGCGAATCACCGGGTAGGAACATCACCACGAAATCGACGCTGTTCTCGAGCTGCTCGGGATAGTTGCGTTGCGAAAGGGCCTTGACGTGACCGCGCACGGCGGCGGCGTGGCGCGCGAGCGCCTCGGCGCGCGCGGCCGGCTCGGCCAGCTCGACCGCCTCGAAGTAGGCCGACAGCGGCGCCTTCGCGTCGATCGCGATCGTGCGCTCGCCGGGGAGGTGGACGATCGCGTCGGGGCGCGAGCCATCGGAGGCCTCCTTCTGCTCGTCGAAGTCGCAATGCTCGAGCATCCCCGCGAGCTCGACGATCCGGCGGAACTGCGCCTCTCCCCAGCGGCCGCGCGCCTGGGACGAGCCGCGCAAGGCGGACGTGAGATCCAGAGTTTGCTTCTCGAGTCGCTGCGCCTGACCCGAGAGCGAGCTCACCAATTGTTGGATCGTGCCGTACGCCTCCGAGCGCTTCTGCTCCATCGCGTTCGCGGCCGATGCCAACTTTCCGAGCTCGTCGCGCATCGGCGCCAGGAGCCCCTCGATCTCCTTCTTGCGCACCTCGAGGTCGCCGGCGGCGCCGCGCGCGGTCGCCTGGAGCGTTTGATTGGCGAGCTCGAGGAACTGCTTGGTCGTCGCCTCGAGCGCCGCCTGCGAGAGCTTGGCGTAGGCGTTTTGTTGGTCTCCGCGCGAGGTCTCGACGAACCCTTTGATGAACTGGTCGCGCTCCTGGACCCGCTTCTCGCTCTCGTCGGCGCGCGCGCGGGCCGCCTCGCGGTCGCTCTCGGCGGCCGTCCGCGCGGTGCGCTCGGCCGATAGTTGGGTTTCGAGGCGGGCGCGCTCGTCCTCGGCGGCGCGCGCGCGCTCCGCGGCCGTCGCGGCGCCGCCGCGAGCCCACAAATAACCGATCACGCCGCCGGCGGCGAGCCCGATCAGAACACCAACGATCGGATCCATGGCCGTCGCCCCTAGCCCCCTTCCCGGCTTTGCGCCGCCGCGCGCCGCCGCCGCTCGACGCGATCGCCGCGTCGAGGGCGTAGCGCCCCGGACCCGCGAGGAAGAACGCGCCGCACGATGCCAACAAAACCACCGCGAACTGCTTCTGGAGGCTCGCGCTGAACGGATCGTTGGCATGGGCGCGCCACACCGCCACCGCCATCACGGCGCCGGCGAAGAGCGAGGCCGCGCGCGTCAGCAGCCCGGCCGCGATGAAGATCCCACCAAAAACTCCGAGATCGCCGCCGCCCACGCGAGGATCTCGGGGGCGGGGAGGTCGAGCTTGCGCACCACGGAGATGAAGCCTTGGATGTCACCCATCTTCGCCCAACCGTGGACCGCGAGCGCGCTGCCGACTGCGAGGCGCGCGACGAGGAGCCCCGAGTCGACCGATATGGGGGAAGGGGTCAGGATGCGCTTGATCACGCGAAGTACCGTAGCGACGGGGTCGGCGCGGCCGAGCGAGTTTTTGGCCCGCGGAGTAGGCTTCGCCGGCGCGCCATGCCGTTCCCCTCGATTCCCGAGCTCATCAAGAAAAAGCGCGACGGCGCCGTGCTCACCGCCGCCGAGATCGAGCACCTCGTGATCGGCGTCGCGCGCGGCTACGTCGAAAGCTACCAAGCGGCGGCGCTGCTGATGGCGGTCTTCTTCCGCGGCCTCGACGACGGCGAGCTCACCGCGTGGACCCTCGCGATGCGCGACTCCGGGCGCACGCTCGATTGGCGCGGCGTCGACGGCGCGCGGATCGACAAGCATTCGACCGGCGGAGTCGGCGACAAGCTCTCGATCCCGCTCGCCCCCATCGCGGCCGAGTGTGGCATTCGCGTGCCGATGATCTCGGGGCGCGGCCTCGGCCACACGGGGGAACGCTCGACAAGCTCGAGGCGATCCCCGGATTCAAAACCCAACTATCCGTCGAGGAGCTCACGGCCTCGGTCCGCGGGATCGGAGTCGCCATGGGGGCAGACCGCCGACCTCGCCCCCGCCGACAAGATGCTCTACGCGCTCCGCGACGTGACCGGCACCGTCGAGTCGATCCCACTCATCGTGTCGTCGATCCTCTCCAAGAAGCTCGCCGAAGGGCTGAACGGCCTCGTCCTCGATGTGAAAGTTGGGAAAGGGGCGTTCATGAAGAACGCCGAGGAGGCGCGAGAGTTGGCAAAGCGCCTCGTTGCCACCGCGCGCCTCGCCGGCTGCCCAACCGTCGCGCTCCTGACATCCATGGACGCGCCGCTCGGCGAGGCCTGCGGCAATGCCAACGAAATCGAGGAGTCGATCGCCATCCTCCGCGGCTCCGGCCCCGCCGACGCGGCCGAGCTCACCCTCGCCCTCGCCGCCGAAATGTTGGTATTGGGGCGCGCCGCGAATACCCGCAACGAAGGGCGCGCTCTCGCGAAGCGCGCGATCGACTCCGGCGCGGCCCTCGATCGATTCCGCAAGCTCGTCGAGCGCCAAGGGGCGACCCGCGCGTCATCGACGAGCCGGCGCGGCTCCCCTCGGCCCCCGGCCGCGCACGCATCGCCGCCCCCGACGACGGATTCTTGGTCTCGGTCCACGCCGAAAAGGTGGGATTGGCCATCGTTGCGCTGGGCGGCGGCCGGGCCAAGACCAACGATACGATCGACCCCGGGTCGGCGTGTGGGTGCGGCGCAAGCCGGGGCGCGCGTGTCGCGCGGCGAGACGATCTTGGAAGTGGCCTACCGCGACCCCGGGCGCTTCGAAGCGGCGCGCCGGCTCCTCGACGACTCGATCGAGATCGGGCCCGCACCCGCCGCGATCCCGCCGCTGATTCTCGGCCGAATCGATGCCTGACCGGGGTACGTCACCGTTTGGAATCTGCTTGGGCTTCGTCTCACCCGTCTTGCTGGGATCCGCGGGCTTGGACGCGGGCTCGCCGAACGGATGATTGGGATCGATGGGGGCCACGTCTTGGATCTCGATCCCGCTCGTGTTCGCGAGGCGGAACGTGTCCGAGGGGAAGGCCTCCTTCGACGCAGCGACCCTCAACCGCTGGAAGATCTTGTACTGTCCGCGGCCGTCGCTGATCTCGCAGGCGAGAGCTTCTTCGACTTCGGCTCCAGGTATAGTTGGCATACGGCGGGCCATCCGAGCGCCACGTGGGTCAGCGGGAAGTCGGGGCGCTTCGTGTTCCCCTTCAATCGGGTGCATTTCACCCCATCGAGCTCGGCCTCGCCGATCGATTCCCAATCAACGGCTCCGCGCAGCTCCTTCAACATCGAGGCCGGCGGGAGCGCGCCATAGAGGCCATTGGCCGCCCCCGATTCCAACACATAGAGACCCCTGCCCCTATTTGTTGGAATCGGGCACGGTAGATCTTGCGATCCTCCGTGTCTCGGCGGACATCGAGGAGCTATTGTTTGCCATCGAAGACGAGCGTGATCGTGCCGCTCTGACCGGGGACCTCCGACTTGGCGACCGACTCCGAGAAGAACTTGCCATCGGGATTGGCTTTGCATTGCGTTTGGACCGTGACCGCGGCGGACGGGCTGTCGGCCGGCTGATGGATCTCGGAGATCAACGTCGCCACGCAGGGAGACTCCTTCGCGGCCGCTTCGATGGCGGCATCGAGGATCTGTTGGATCTCGGCGGCTTTGCCAGCATTCTGTTTTGGGTCGACCGGCTTGAGATCACCGGGCTTGCGATCCTGGCAATTCGTGCCGATCGCTACAGTTGGGATTCTCGCGACGGCGAGAGAAGCCGCGATCGTTGGGTACCGAAATCGCGGACGCGACTGGGATCGCGAGCGTAAACCAGAGAATGGAAGGTCGCATCTTGGGATCGGCTACGGACGGGAGGACAGATGTGTGATCGATGACAAGGATATCGGGACCAGAGCTCGCGCGCTGCATGACAGCGCGCGACGAGCTCAGATCTTGCACGGGAAATCTTGGTTGGGGAACAACGTCGTTACTCCTTTGAACGGTTCAAGACATTCGCGACCGCGTGCTGGGCGGACAGGCGAGTCGAAGGGCTCGCGTCGGTGCGGGCCACGTCGACGAGAAAGCCAACAATCGATGGATCGCCCACCTTTCCGAGCGAAGTGGCGATCGCCGACCTCACCACCTCGGGCGCATTCGGATCGAAGCGCCGGACGAGAACGCCGGCCGCTCCCGCGCGATCGGCCTCGCGAACACATCCGAGGTCGTGGACCGCATTCGCCACGATCTTGGGATCGGTCTCGAAGTCGAGGACCGTGGAGGCCGTATACAACAAAAGCTCGTGGTGCGAGATCGCCAGCCAATCCATCAGTTGGATCCGCTCGATCGGCGCCTGCCGGGCATCGAGGATCCGATCGAGGGCGACGCGGGCGGCCTCGAGGGAGACCGGGCCCGCGTCGGATCCCAACAATCTGCCGATCGATCGGATCGCGAGCGCGCGCTCGAAGGCCGCTCCCGGCGACCGCTCACGACGCAACAGATCGCCCAGCTGCCCCGCCAACCGCTCTCCGAGGATCCCGAAACGCGCCAGATACCAACGAACGGCCGCGGGGCGAGGATCTCCTCCGGCGGGAGAGTTGGCCCGACGCATCAGCCTGCGCCGAGGAGCGGGCCGCGAACTCGAGGAGCTTCTCACCCAGCGCGGGTTCTGCGCGCGCGGCGGATGCCAAACAGAACGCCGCGGCGTCTCCAAGGAGAACGGCGCTCGGCGCCGGCGACTCGAGCCACTGCCATAGTTGGGATCGCGCGCGACCCGCTATCTCGTCTGGCAGCACCGCCTCGGCGGCGGGCCCGAGGACCGCAATCGCGGCGATCTCCTTGGCGAACACGCCATCCTGAAACTTGGGATCGAGCCCATCGGCTTGCCCCGACGGAGGCGGGACGAGGAGGATCGGCCTCTCCAGAAAGCGTATCGCATCTTCCACGTCGCTCGGCGAAGGGCGCTGATCGAGGACGAGCGGGTAGGTGCGCCCATTGGTCCGGCTCGTGAACCGCCCGATGGGAACACCAAGTTTCGACGGACCGTGTCCCACTCGAGGCTCGAGGCGATCCACGCGACGCGCGCGAGCTCGGGCGATGGACCCTCCCGATTCGCCAACAATACGGACTCGCGCTCCTCCGCGGGGAGCGCGCCGACGAGAAGCGAAGAGGAGCGCGCCGGCCACGCGATCGCACTCGCGCCCGCCTGCGATGAGACTCGCCAAGATCTCGCGCGCGGCGGAATCCCTGCCAATGCGCTTCGCCTCTTCGATCAGGGGCCAGGCGAGCCGGTGGAAGCTCTCATCGGCCGCGATGGAGCGGGAGCGTCGCGACGATGTCCGCGAGGCGCTGGGCGGGCGCAGCATCGGCGCCATCCGCCTCGCGCGACTCCGGATCGCCGATCGCATCCATAGCGGTGGCGCCGCGAGGGGGCGATGGAACTGTGGCCTCCTCGCGACGCGCGGGCAACGGGGGCTCGGCGATCGCTCCGGGCCCGATCCCAACATTCGGCGAGGCGCTTTCGCTCGGCGCTCCGGACTCCGATCCGCGCCCGGCGCCGCTTCGGGGCGCGGCGAGCCGCATCGACGCGGCGACGCCGACGATCACAAGGATCGGGACCGCCCAAAGATAGTTGGCTTTCATCGGATGCCTCGCCTTTCCGTGGGGCTAGTGGGACGGCTGCGATTGACAACTATCCTGCACGCCTCGTAGATTCCTCGGCTTCCCTTCGCAGTGGGCCAGGCGCTCGTTCTCGCAGCCGAGGAGGATCACTCCGAATAGGTAGGAACAGAACGCTTTTTGCAGCGATCGACATTGGACAGATACTTGTCGAAGCACTTTGGAGGCATCCCGCCAAGTCTCCACCGCTCGGGCCGGGGTATTTCTTATCGAGCTTGGGGTCATCGGCGAAGGCCGACGGGATCGAGGAGCTGACACTCCCAAGACCAACATTCGCAAGGCAGACGTTCGCAAGGCAGACGTTCGCAAAAAGACATTCGCGAGACATGCAGCGACCGGGCCGATCACCAACAAAACGGCCGCCAGCAGGAGCGCGTGCGCCGATCCCAACTTTCGCGACTGCCGCCCGCCCGACTGCCGCCCGCCTGACAGCCGCGCGCCGGACCCCGCTCTCGCCAAACCTCGCGCCGGCGAGGCCGGCGGCACTGGCTTCGCTGGTTGCACTGCGTTCGCCGGCTGCGCTGGATTCGGTAACTGCACCGCCTCACGATCCTGTGGCGACACCGATGGACCTTTGTTTGCATGGTTCTTTCGCGCGACATGGCTGACCCCTTGGAAACGGATGCCCCGCCTCGAGTGCGCGCCATCCCGCGGGGAGGATGGGCGGCGCCGCCGCGCGACGCGCGCGGTCACGAAAAGCGCGCGAATCGGGCCCATGGGGTCGCCGGAAAATCTCGCCGCCGCGACCCGCTCGGATTGCGCGCGGGCGCGCGCGTGGCCGCGTCATCCCCGACGCCCTCCCGCGCGACATTCCTGTCGCTACACTCCCACGGGTGATCGATTCCCCCTTCGAGCGCGCCGCCGCCGCCGCCGCTTTCCTCCGCGATCGCTCTCCGCTCACGCCGAAAGTTGCCATCGTCCTCGGCTCGGGGATGGGGGCATCGCCGACCACGCCACCGATCGCGCGGAGATCCCCTTCGACGATCTCCCCGGCTTTCCAGCGCCGTCGGTCCCCGGTCACGCGGGGAACTTCGTGATCGGAAAGCTCCTCGGCTCGCCCGTGCTGATCCAATGCGGCCGAGTGCACTATTACGAAGGGCACGACTTCGACACGATCCTCCTGCCGCCGCGGACGCTCGCCAACTATGGGATCCGCACGATCGTGTTCACCAATGCGGCGGGCGGCCTCGATCCCGCGATGCGCCCGGGCGACGTCATGCTCGTCGAGGATCACATCAATCTCCTCGGCGCGAATCCGCTGCGCGGATCCCACGATTCGCGATTCGGCGCGCGGTTCGTCGATTTATCGGCGGCCTCACGATCGCAAGATTCTTCGGATCTTGGAGGGCGGCGGCGCGGGTCGGCCTCAATGTCGGGCGCGGGATCTACGCGGCGGTGTCGGGGCCGAGCTACGAGACCCCCGCCGAAGTGCGAATGTTGCGTTCGATGGGGGCCGACGCCGTGGGGATGTCGACGGTGCCCGAGGTCTCGCGCGCGCGGCAGCGCGGCATGCAGGTGGGTTGCATTTCGCTCATCACCAATCGCGCGGCGGGGCTCGCGGGGAGCCGCTCTCGCACGAGGAAGTCGAGCGCGAGGCGAAGCGCGCCACGGTGGCGATCGGGAACCTGATCGCGGCGGCGCTGCCGGAGCTGATCGCGGTGTGAGGAAGCGCTGACGCACCCAGCCGCGCACCATGTCGCGAAGTGTCCTAAAGTTGGTATTCGGATCGGTTGCGTTGCTCGCCGGAGTTGTGATTCTCGTGATGATGGCGTCGGCACCGGCCGGGCCCGTCTCACGCTCCGACGCACAACCCCAACAAACGCCGGCCACGCGCGGCGAGGCGCCGAGCGAGTCGGCCGAATCGCAGGGGGCTCGAAGCCGCGACGCCGATCCGACCGAGAGCGACAGCCGCGCGGCGCGCGCGCCGGCGGGGGCGCCCCAGCCGGGTGAGCCGCCGTCGCCCGAGGAGCTTCGCAAGAAAATGGCCAACGCGATCGTTGGGCTTGCGCGCGGCGCGACGCCCCACGGCGAGAGCCCGATCGATGTGATCCTCGCGGAGCCGTACTGGAATCCGACGAAATGTGACATTCGATCGATTGGAGCGCGAAGCGCTCTGGAAGGTCCTCTCCGACGGCGCCGCGGACTACGCGAGATCCCATACCAACTATCTCGCGACACTCTCGAAAGTCGCCGAGGGGGCGCTCAGCGAAGGACGCTACGAGGTCCTGTCGCCCGACACGCCGCCGGCCGTGACGAGCACGGGGGTTCCGGGAACGTCGTGCATTGGTTCGGCGAGAAGGATGGCAAGACGGTGCGTGTATCCTCGACCCGGCGAAGTCTCCGGAGTTTCGCGAAGCGCTCACGGCGCTCGACGCCACGGCCGCGACCCTCCACGACGCCGTCCAGGGATACTTGCTATCGCACGGGACCCTTCCCAAATGATGGGGGCGAAAGCCCCATCAAGTCCGGCCGCCCCCGACGCCGATCCATGCCGACAACACTCCGATCCGCGAGGAGACGCGCATGCAATCGGTCAGCACACGGACATCCGTCAAACCCACACAAACGCCGCCGCCGGCGCCCCCGGTGCCGGGGGCGATCCGTTCGACCGCACGCGGTTCTTCCTTCGTCAGAAGCACTTCGCGATCTCGGAGAAGTACTTCGTGTGGAGCGAGCAGGAGACCAAGCTCCTGTTCGTGGAGCGTCCGGCCTACGCCGGGCGGAGGCTGCTCGCCCCGGTGGCGGGAGCGTTGAGCTTCATCGTCACCGCGGGGCTCGTGATCGCAGCGTCGGCGGCCCTCGGCGTCGCGCTCGGATTGCCCGAGAGCGTGAAGGATTTCACCGCGGTCGTCGCGGTCGTCCTCGGCCTCGCCGCGGCGTGCGCCACAATTGCGGCATTGGTGCCGAAGCGCCACGTGACCTTCTACCGCGACGAGAGCAAGGGGAGCCGCTCCTGCGCGTGGAGCAGGATGCCAAGTTTCAGCTCTTCGTTGCCACCTATACCGTGAAGGACCCGGCGGGCAAGGTGCTCGCGCTCCTCTCGAAGAACTATCTCTACAATGCCATTCGCAAACGTTGGTATTGCCACGCACCCGGCGGCGCGCTGCTGTGCACGATCAAAGAGGACTCGATCGTGCTCTCGATCGCGCGGCGCCTCCTCGGTCCGATGCTTGGGCTCTTGCGCACGAACTTCGTTCTCCTGAGCGACGGGATGCAGATCGGCCAGTTCGATCGCCAGTTCACGCTCTTCGATCGCTACGTGCTGGACGTCTCGAGCGACATGCGCGGGATCCTCGATCGGCGCGTCGCGCTCGCGATCGGCGTGATGCTCGACACGGGCGAGAGTCGCTGAGGGCACTGAGGCCACTAAGGGCAACAGCGCGCGGCGCGCAGCGGATGCGCGACCGCGCGGGGCGCTATCCCTTCGCGCCGATCGCGAACACCAACGATCCCACGAGCCCTCCGGCCAATACCAACCCAACGGAGCCGACCCGATAGCGGATCAGGGCGACGGCGCTCCCCAATGCCAACAATACGGTCGGGGCGTCGATCACCGCGGCGCGCCCGAAGTACCAGGTGACGGCGACCATGAGCGCGAGCGACGCGACGTTGACGCCATCCAAGAAGGCGCCGGCCCACTTCGAGCGCCGCAGGCGGGGACACGAGCGGCCCGCTCACGGCGACGAAGACGAACGCCGGAAGGAAGATTCCCAACGTTGCGAGCGCGGCGCCGGCGACGCCCCCAGGATGTAACCAATGAAGGTCGCCGTCGTGAAGACGGGGCCGGGGGTCACTTGGCCGACAGCGACCGCGTCGAGGAGCTGCTGCTCGCTGAGCCAGCCCAAGCGCTCGACGAAGTCGGCGCGTAGGAAGGCCAACAGCACATATCCGCTTCCAAACAATACGGAGCCGATCTTCAGGAACCCAAGAAAGAGCGCTCCGAGGGTGAAGGGGACCGTATTCGTGGCGATGGCGCCGGCGAGCGGGAGCCCGGGGAGGAGCGCGAGGGCCGCCGGGGGCGCGCGCGCGGGGCGCGGATCTGCGCCGCCAGCGCGGCGAGCGCTCCCGCGGCGAGGAGCAGGGTCAGCTCGTCGAGCCCAAGGATCGACGCGGCCAGCGCGCCGATTCCCAACAATCCAGGGAATGGGCTCTTCACCGCGCTCCGCGCAAGACCAACGATCGCCTGGATCACGATCGCAATGATGACCGGCTTCACGCCGTAGAGGAGCGCGCCGACTTCCGGCAGCGATTGGTAACGAACGTAGAACCACGCGATCGCGAGCACGATCGCCGCCGCCGGGAGGATGAAGCAGGCGCCCGCCACCAGCAGCCCCGGCCAACCCGCGCGCCGATGCCCGATATGGATGGCGAGCTCGGTGGAGTTGGGGCCGGGGATCAGATTCGTGGCGCCGAGGAGATCGAGGAACTCCTCGCGCGTGAGCCACTGGAAGCGGCGCACCACCTCGCGCTCCATCAAGGCGATGTGCGCGGCCGGCCCGCCGAAGCCAACAATCCCGAGACGCAAGAATAGGCGCGCCAGCTCGCCGAGCCTTTTTGTGCGTTCGGCGCTCGCCTCGCTTCGAGCCGGCGTCTCCCCGGCGTCACGGCGCCGTAAACTTGGCAAGATCGCCGATGCCGAGCGAGTCCTCGAGGTGCGCGACCTCCGCCACCGTCTTCTCGAAGCCCCCTTCGCCGAAGCGCTTGTGCTCCTCGTCCTCGAACTTCTCGCCGAGCTCGCGGTATTCATTGGTATCGATAACCATCCGGAAAGCTGGTATCAGCACCGTGTCCTCGCGCGCCGCGTGCGGCCGATACATCCGCTCGAAGTTGCGGATTTGTTGGGATAGCTCTCGCGCGCTGCCGGGGAGCGCGCGCGCGAGGCGCACGATCTCGTCGGTCACCTCGCGGCCGCGCTGATGTTGGAGGCGGAGTGTCGCCACGAGCTCCACCTCGCGATGATTGGCTTCGAGCCGCGGGAAGATGAACTGCTCCTCGAGCCGCTCGTGGTAATCCTCCACGAAGCGGCGGACGATCGCGGCCGCGCTGGGAATAATTGTGGGATCGAGCGCCTCGCCCCGATCGAGCCGGCGGGTCGATTCGCCATAGACGAGGAGGACGCGCTCGAGGACGCCGTGCTCCTGCATGAGGTCCTCGCCGGGGTCACGGCGGCTTCATCGCCGGAGTTATCGTTGGCTTCGGCGGGTTTGCCGGCGGGTTGCTGGCGGGGCGGGGCTGCGGCGCACGCGGTCAGCGCCAGGCCGGCCGTAGCGGTCGCGTGGCGCAGGAAGTTGCGCCGATCGGTGACATCAGGATCGTTGGGATTCGGGGACATTACTAATTTTTCCATAGGGCCTGGTTTCCTATGGGGCCGGGACGCGCCGATTCTCCCTCGATTGGCGGGGATGTGAGGCACGGGGAGCGCCCCCATGTGCGCCCTCGTTACCTCGGGCGCAGACCGTCGGAAGAGGCCCGTTGCGCCGGTCTCGCGGCACCGTGCGCGGTCGCGGCCAACTTCGACGTCGGCGGCCGCGCGGGACTCGGCGATCGGCACGATGCCCACGGGTGATCTCGTCGCGGCGCGCGCGACCCCATCGACTTTCGCCCGATTTGCCGATAATTGGTCAATAATCATGGCACGCAACGCGACCGAGAGTGTGAAACCGAACTGGACCCTGCCCGAAGTGCAAAGCGCGCGATCTCATTCAGCGTGCCCGGCCGCCGCGGCGGGCGTGGCGGCGTCGAGGTCAGCGCGCTTCGCGATCGGCAACCTCCAGCCGAGCCGCTACATCTGTGGCAAATGCGGATTCTTGGAGGAGTACGTCGACGTGCCCGAGCACCTCGAGCGGATTCGCAACAAATATGGCGCGGCAGGGAAGAAGGTGAAGGTCAAGAGGTAAGTCGGCGAGCGCGCACGAGGAAATGTGTCGCGCGAGCCGATCTCGCGCGGAACGGCGATTGCCCCAAGGAATGGTTGCTTCGGTCCGGTGCGGCGTCGCGATCCACATTGTGTTTCGCCACCGCCCACTTCCCTGACCCCGCGCACAGCCATGTCCAAGCTCCTCGCTTCGATCGTCACTCCTCTCGCCGCATGCCTCGCGTTCGTGGGCGCTTCCACATGGAGCCCGGCCCAAACCGTGCCCAAGTACTCGGCGGAGTATCTCGGCGAGTCCCTCGGCGCCACGACCCTCAGCCATTCGGGGCAACTGATCGGAAACGCAACGATCGGCGGCAACACCCGCGGGTGGGTCGCCTCGAGCGGCTCGCCGCTGGTGCCGCTGCCGCTCCCGCCGGGATTCATCAGCAGCAATGCCAACGATATCAACGCCGCGCGGGGTGATCGTTGGGCGCGTCGGCCCCTTCTATTCGCCGGAGTTCAGGAGCAGGCCGTGGCCTGGTTCCCGAACAGAGCCGGCGGCTACACGATCCAAATGTTGGGAAGCTCCGGGACACATCGGGAGCAACGCCGTCGCGCTCAACAACGTCGGCGATATCGTTGGGTATTCGACCGATGGCACATTTCGGCTTCCCGTCTGGTTCACGGCGCCCGGTGGAATCCTCGACCTGAATCCGACGGGAGTCTTCGATCCCCAATCGATCAATGACAAGCGGGTGCTCGTGGATCGGTCGGCGAACTGCAAGCGCCTCGATCTCAACACAATGATCGCGGAGCCCCTTGGAATGCCCCCGGCTCCTATGGCGCCACGGCCGGCTACGCCATCAACGAATCGGGCCAAGTGGCCGGCATGGGCGTTCTCACGTCGGGCGCCCAGTGCCCCTACACGGCGATCCGCTACACGAACGGCATCGGATGGCAAGTCTTCAGCGGCTGTGGATCGGGCAATGGCGCGTCCGACCTCAACGATGTCGGCGACATCATCATGCGTTTGAACGTCGCGTCGTACGTGTACTTCGACAAGGTCGGCGCGTTCCCGATCGAAGACTTGATCGAGAACACGGTTGGGCATTGGTCGGTCATCAATGCCGGCGGAGTCATCAACAATCGGCGGCAGATCGCGGTCGCCGCCACGAACGCAACCACCCATCAAACCGGAATCTTGCTATTGACGCCCAAGCCGTTCAGCGGCGTCGATTCGTACGGAAGCGGCACGCCCGGGTGCGAGGGTCCGCACGAGCTATCGACCAACAGCTCGCCAACGATCGGCAACGCATCGTTCGCGCTGCTTGCCAACAATGCGCCGCCGAGCGCGCTCGGCCTCGGGCTCATCACCGATGCGCAAGGAGCGGCGGCGATCCCGCTGGCCTCGGCATCGCCTTCCTCGTCGACCCGATTCTCGCCACCCAAGTCATCGCGCTCGACATCCACGGCGATGCCGGCGGCGCCGGCGCTCGCCGTCGTGCCGATCCCGCCCGATGCCCGCGCTCGCCGGAAGCCAATATTACGTCAGGCATTCTTTGCGTGGCCGGCCGCCGCTTGCGCGCCGCCGCCGAGCCCGTTCGGGCTCAGCTCGTCGAACGGGTTGAAGCTCACGATTCAGTAGAGAGGGGAAGATTCTGGTTTTTCCGGCGCGGCAGCGCTGCCGCGCCGAAGGAGCCGGATGTCACTGTTCCGCAATGCAACACAAACGCGTCATCGTCGCTCACTCATGGCGGACCGAACGAGGCTTGCGATCGTCGACGAAAGAGCGCCCCGAGCCGAAAGCTGGTGAAGTGTGCGTGCGGGTGCTGGCCGCAGGGGTCTCCCTCCCCGACGTGCTGATGCGCGAGGGTCCATCCGGAGACGCGCCCGGTGCCCTTCACCCCCGGTTGGGATTTCGTTGGCATCGTGGATCGCCTCGGCTCCGGGGTCTCGGGCTTCGAGCCGGGGCAGGTCGTGGCGGCGTTACCAATTATCGGTTCGGCTACGCGGGCTCGTGTGCCAGCCGCCAGGAGGAGCTGGTTCCCGTGCCATCGGGGCTGGACCCCGCCGAGGCCGTCAGCCTCGTGCTCAACTACGTCACGGCGACCCAAATGATGCATCGCGCCGCGAAGGTCCGAGCGGGCGAGCGCGCGTTGATCCACGGCGCGGCGCGGCGGGGTCGGCTCCGGCTCTCTTGCAACTCCGGGCGCCTCGCCGGGTTGGAGATGTTCGGGCACGTGCTCCTCGCGCTCGGGCGCCGGCCGTTTCCGCCATGGGCGCGATCCCGATCGATTACCAACAATGCGACTTCGTGGAGGAGACCCGCCGCCTCACACGCGGCGGCGCCGACGTCGTCTTCGATGGCATCGGCGGAAGACACATGTGGGAATCGCGGAGGCGCTCCGGCCGGGGGGCGAGTCGTGGTCTATGGCCTCACGTCGTCGCTGCGCGGCGGGCGCTTGGCTCGGGCCGTCGCCACAAATATCGCGGGCTCGCCATCTATGCGCTGTACATCCTGGGCGGCTGGGTGCTCCCCGGGCGGAAGCGGGTGATTCCCTACAGCATCCAGTGGCTCAAGCGGCGGAGGCCGGATTTGTTTCGACAGGATCTGACGGCCCTCCTCGACCTCCTGAAGCAACAGAAGATCGCGCCGCTCATCGCGGAGAAGCTCCCGCTCGCCGAGGCGCGGCGTGCGCACGAGCGGCTCGGCGAGGGGGCGTGACGGGGAAGATCGTCCTCACGACGTGAGAAAGGGGGACATCCGCATTTCGTGGATACTTAGGAATGTCCCCTTTTCCTACTCGCTCTTTTTATTGTTGCGTTAGTGCAGCCTCGAGCGCCTTGACGTCGGCGGGGGTGAGCTTCGGGCGGTCGATCTTGAGCGTGAGCTTCTCGAGCTTGCCGCCGAACTTGAAGGGACATTGGTAGTCGCGATCGTCGACCGGCGTGCCGGTGTCGGAGCCCACGTCGAACGACTCGTCCCACTGGAGGATCACGGGAATCGTGTGCTCCATGGTTTGGGACGCCACCTCTTTTCCGTCGATCTTGAGGACCCCCTTTCCGCCGCGCCCCAGCCCGCTCTTGTCATTGAACGCCAGCGTCGCAAAGCCCAGCCCGTCGTACTTGAAGTCGAACGCAATGGTGTGCTTTCCGGGCCGAGAGCGCCTCCGGCGATTCCCAACGATCGCGTTTCAGATCGCAAATATTCCATAGGAACACGGGCTTCCCTTGAGCAGGTAGAAACCCCAACCGCCGAAAGCGGCCCCCTGGGTCGCGATGATCCCGTCGGCGTCGGCCGGCACGTCGACCTGCGCCGTGAGCGTGTACGAAGTGGCGATGAGGCTCGGCGCGTCGCCGAGCGGAATGCCAACGATCCCCCGGTGTAGGTGAACTCATCGCGCCCGGCCGTCACGCTCGGCCGCGGCGTCACCAGGCGCGACGCGATGGCATTGTCGAGCGGCAATACGTTGTATTTGTGCGCCTCCTCCATGAAGAGCTTCTGCAGCTCGCGGAGCTTCTCGGGATTCGACTTCGCGAGATCGTTGCTCTGCGTCCAGTCCTTGGTGAGGTCGTACAATTCCCAAGTATAGCTGTTCGCCACGTCCTGGTTCGGCGTGCCGCCGAGGTCCCACGGGGGCCGATCGGCGTCGTGTTCGCATACCAACCATCGTGGTAGATGCCGCGGTTGCCGAACATCTCGAAGTATTGTGTCTTGTGGCGCGTCGGCGCGCTCGCATTGGCCTTGTCGAACGCATAGACCATGCTCACGCCTTCGATCGGCCGCTGCGCGATCCCGTTCGACCACGCCCGGCTGGCGGATCCCGCACGCCTCGAGGATCGTCGGCACGATGTCGATCACGTGGTGGAACTGGTTGCGGATGCCACCCATGTCGGTGATGTGGCCCGGCCACGAGATCGCCATGCCCTGGCGCGTGCCGCCGAAGTGCGAGGCCACCTGCTTCGTCCATTGGAAGGGCGTGTCGAAGGCCCACGTCCAGCGCCACGGCCATGTGGGCGTAGGTCTTGTCGCTTCCCCAGAGCATCGTAGAACATTTTTAGCTGGGCTTCGACCGGGACCTCGATGCTGTTGAACTGGGCGACCTCGTTGGGCGTGCCGATGGGGAGCCCTCGGCGCTCGAGCCGTTGTCGCCGCTGATGTAAATGATGAGCGTGTCGTCGAGCTTGCCCATGTCCTCGACGGCCTGATCACCCGCCCGATCTCGTGATCGGTGTAGGCGAGGTAGGCGGCGTAGACGTCGGCCTGGCGGATGAAGAGCTTCTTCTCGTCGGCGGTGAGCTCATCCCACTTCTTGAGCAGCTTGTCGGGCCACGGCGTCATCTTCGCATCGTTGCGGAATGACCCCGAGCTTCTTCTGATTGGCGAAGATCTGATCGCGGAGATCGTTCCAGCCCTTGTCGAAGAGGTGCATGGCGCTGATTCGCTCGATCCACTCGGGAGTCGGGTGGTGCGGCGCGTGGGTGCCGCCGGGGACGTAGTAGCACGAAGAACGGTTTCTTGGGATCCACCGCGTTGAGCATCTGGATGTGGGCGATGGCGTCGTCGGCCATGGCGGTCGTCAAGTTCCATCCCGGATTCCCAACATTCGGATAGATCTGCGTGGTCTGCCGGAAGAGGTTCGGCTCCCACTGGCTCGTGTCGCCGCCGATGAAGCCATAGAAATAATCGAAGCCCATTCCGATCGGCCAACGGTCGAAGGGGCCGGCCTGGCTCGCCTCGAACGCCGGAACGTTGTGATCCTTCCCGAACCACGAGGTCGCATAACCGTTGTCTTTGAGGATCCGGCCGATCGTCGAGCAGTCCTCCGCGATGATGCTGTCGTAGCCGGGGAAGCCGGTCGACGCCTCGGAGATCACGCCGAATCCGGCGGTGTGGTGATTGCGCCCGGTGATGAGCGCGGCGCGCGTCGGCGAGCAGAGCGCGGTCGAGTGGAATTGTGTGAAACGGAGCCCGGCCTCGCGACGCGGTCCAATGTTGGCGTTGGGATCACGCCGCCGAAGGTGCTCGGCGCCGCGAATCCGACGTCGTCGGTCATGATCAACAGAACGTTGGGCGCGCCCTTCGGCGGGACGATCGTGGGCGGCCACCACGCTTTCGATTGGCAGGCGTTCGCCTCGATGACGCCGCCGAACTTCGCGTTCTGGGGCGGGGAGCTGGTCGCCGCGGATCGAGGCCGTGGCGGCGGGGTGCCCGGCGTGCCGTAATATTGGTATTCGTTGGCGTTGGCGTTGGAGTTGGCGTTGGCGTTCGGCGTCGGTGGCGGCGTTGGCGCGCGGCGCCAGCTGCGCGGCTGCGCCCGATCGTTGGGATCCGTGATCGGAGGTGCAGGCCGCGGCGACGGCGATGGGGGCGAGGAGAAGAGCGAGACGGAAGGCGTGATTTGGGGACATGCGTATCGTTGGCGTTCTTGGGTGAAGGCGGCGCATCGGCCGCGAAGACTCCGAGGGACTCTGGGGAGTGAGCGTAGCCGTGCTCCGGATACGCGGATATGGGGCGAGGGCGCCGGCGGGCGCGCGATCTCCGCCTTGGGGGTCGTCGGGACCTCGCTCCGTTGATCCTCGGTCGGCGACGGCCGGGTCACCCGCGGCGACTCGAATCCGGCGCGATGGCGCCGCTTCCACGCCACGCATAAAGTTGGGGAGTAGCCACGAGCGTATGAACACGGATTCCGAAGATCCTCGCGCCGACCCGCCGTCCGAGGAGCGAATCGAGACGGTGGTCTATGAGCACTTGCGGGCGATCGCGCGGCACCAGATGAGCGTCGAGCGGCCGGAACACACGCTCATAGCCACCGCCCTCGACCACGAGGCGTACCTGCGGCTGAAGCTCGGCTTCGGCGACGGCGCTCGACGGCGCGCCGACAAAGGGGGGCGGGCGGCGCAGGGAGTTCGCTTCTACGATTCCTTCGCCTCTACCTTCGGCGGCCACGCGCCGAGGATCTGTCGCAACGCAACGATCTTGCCGAGGTGATACGCGTTGTGCCACGGCCGGACCGTGCAGCTCCACAGCCATCGTCACGCCGGGCTCGGTCTCCCGTGCCAACCGCTCCGGCGACTCCGCGAGCGCGATCGCCGCGCGCGCGCCGTCCAGGAAAAGGCCAGCGATGTCACTCCATTGCTTGCTCGCGCTCCGGCGGCGCGCTCGGGTAGTCGTTCGCCGCGCTTGGCTTCTCGCGCTCGACGACGCTGCGCTGCCACATCGCCGCATGCCACAATCTGGTCGTAGATCGAATGCGGGGCGCCGGCCGGGCGCCGCGCGACCTGCTCGAGCGTGAGACCGGACAGAAGGTTGGCCCGCGGATGGAACTCGCCGGTCAGGAACAGGTGCTCCCAGATTTGCATCGCGCGGGTCCTTTACTGGGAAGTGCCGCCGAGCGAGCCGGTCGCGGCCGGAGTCAGGTCGCGTCGAGGGGTTCCGGCATCCATGCGGCAATCACAGGATGTCGATCTTGGCGGCGACGACAGGACCGGCGCGATCGGCTTCGCGTGTGAGTCCTCATCCGTTGCTCGCGCCAAGTTGAGGCGACCTGAAAGACTGATTGCGCCGGCGGCCCCTCAGGGCCTCTCACTCCGTCGTTTGCGAACTCGATCTTTCGCGTCTCCGTGACCCGGCGCGATGCGTCAAGAACCTCGAAGCGACACGAGGTTCCCATCCTTGTCATAGTCGAGGATCACTCCCGGCTTGTCCTCGTCACTTTCGGCGACACGAACGCCCTCTTTGAAGATCACGGTGAGCGTGTCCGTTGCGGAGTCGTAGGTGGCTTTCATGGGCGTGGTCTCAAGTATACTTCTCTAATCTTGCTCGTTCGATAGGCGGTAACTACCACAGCGGGTACCCGGGCCACGTCGACGAACACGCGTACAACATACCTCTTCGACCCAATCACAACCGTGGACTGAAAAACCTCCCTGCCAAACCGATCAGGCTCTCGCTTCTCGGGCTTGAGTCAGGACCAAGGGAGAATCACCTTCTTGTCGAGTCCACGTTCTTTCATCCGTTGGACGGCGTGCGGACTGAAGGCGACTGTGAGACTTTGGTTTAGCCATGGATCGGCCGCTTTGGCGACGCGGGAAGCATGGCGTTCTACAGCGTGGTTTTCCCCGGACCTTTTCTTGCGCGTGACGTGAATGAGCCGAAGTGCGGTGGCTGGAGGGTCCCTACGCCTCGTCCCTCGACGCTGCTGATCATCCAACCAGTATCCGCCGCGCCCCTACCTCAACCCCTTCAGCGCCCTCGCTGCCCCCACCAACAGCTCCGCCGCTCGCTCCCGCACCACCGCCGGCGTGTCCGCGCTCATCGCAAACGCGTACACCCGCACGCGCCCGCGCTCGAGCTTCACAAGGGTGCGCTTCCGCCCCATCGCCGCGGGCGCCGGCCGCCCCCTGCTTCCTCAGCGCGTGCTTCAGCCGCTCCGCCGACAGGTTGCTGTCGTGCACCAGTCCCACCCACTTCTCCACATTCGGCACCCGATAGTCCGCCAGCACCTTCGCGTGCGCCATCGAGAAGCTCGTTCTTCTCGACCGACGCTCTGGAGCCCCGCCGGCAGGTCGAGCAGCTCCTCGTAGCGCTTCAGCTGCTTCGTCGAGATCCCGAAGTCCTTCGCGAGCGCCTCCTCCGAGCGCCCGTGGCGCTTCGCTTGGAAGATCGCGTTCGCCTTGTCGAGCGGCGAGAGGTTCTTGCGCACCACGTTCTTCACGAAGGCCATCCGCTGCGCCTCCGCGTTCGACATGTCGCGGTGGACCATCGCCTTCACCGTCTTCCAGCCGAGCTGCCGCACCGACTCCACCCGCCGGTAGCCGTCGACGATCCGGTACGGCTTCGGCCCCACCAGATCCACCGGCTCCCGCTGCCCCTCCCGCGCGAGCGACTCCAGCAGGTCGCCCGTCTTCGTGCTGAGCCGGTACTGGAACGCGTCGTCCTTCGAGATGTCCTCGATCGGCACGTCCACGATCTTCTCCGTCTTGATGCCTTCGACGAACGGGATGGCCTTCGGGGGCTTGTGGGGGAGGGTTGCGGTTCGCGCCGCCGCTCTTCAACGCCGCCGTATTCTTGGGATTCAACCGTCGATCGACGTCCCAACTATGGTCGGCCTTCTTACGCGACGCCCGATGACAATTAGTGCCTTTGGGTTGGACCCTCGCAGCGCTCAAGGCGGCGTTTCCGCTTCGCGCGGCGGCACATGCGCGACGCAACGCGACATCCGCGTGACGTGCGGCCGGATTCGCCGCGCGCCCGCGCGAGTCCCGCCGACTGCGCGCTCGCAGTCGCTGGTCGTCCGCTGGCATCCGTCAGGCACGAGAACGAGGTCGCCGACGATTCCTCACGATTCGTCGGCCGCGCGCGCCCATCCGCACGCGGCACGCGACCATTCGCCGAGTTCAAGTCCGCGTGTTACAACCCATCCGCCGACGTCCGTCGGCTCGCCGACCCCTTTCCACAGGCCGACTCGCGCGAGTTCTCGCGTGAGCAGCCCGCATCCGACGTGCGATTCTCGGACATCCGCCGATCGACAATCTGCAACCGCGAACCCTCAGGCTGCGTCCGGCGACCGCCAGCTCGCGTCCCGCGCACGTTCGTCGACTCACGCGCCGTGTCACTTCCGTCGCCGCACGCTAAGATTCCCACCCACTCCTGACTCCCGAGGCAACACCGCCACGCCGCCCGATGGCATGCGCCGCTAAGAAGGAAGACAACGCCGCCGGCTACATCGTCGTTGCCGAAGCCGAACTCCTGGCCACGGACCCCCGCGGTTCGAAACAATACCGAGGTTGCTATCACAACGAAGCCGAGGAATCCGCACTTCGCCGTTGGCCCCGATTCTCCTCGAGCGGATCTCCCGCGGCTTCGACAATCCTCTTGACGGTTTCAATAGTTTGCTTCCTGGCACCTAATGGAGTTTCGACTCGCTCCACAGTGGCTTCGTTGTTAGCCGGGGGAACAACCCAGGACACAACAAAGTTGTATCCAAGCACAGAATCCGTTGCCACTTCCATCATCAACTCAAGGATCTGTGGAATCAGCAGCCCTTGCGTTCCTTCATCGCACTCTTTTGAATGATCCCCCGGATAGTCGAAGAGCACGACTTGGCTCGTTCGACCCTTCTGGAGAATCCCGGGATGCGACCCGGAGACTCGATCCTCGTCGACAGAAGGGATTTCGGTTTGCGCCCCAGTATGCAAGAAACTGGAAACTCCTCGCAGAGGTCGACATCACATTTCTTCGTCCAGGTGAGCCAGGTGCCATCGTCAACCATGCTGGAGACATCGACAATCGCGTCAAGACGTTGCTCGATGCGTTGAGCATTCCTCATCCCGGAGATTTCGAACACATCGGTCACGCCGAGCGCGGAAGAGAATCCATTCTTCTGTTTGCTCGAAGACGACGCGTTAGTGTCACGGCTTGCGGTCACCACTGATCGACTGCTTGGACCGTCCGGCGACGCAGTCGATGCCGGCAACGCTTATGTTCTATACACATCCGGACACGGCCGATTGTAACGATCGTTGGTAATATGGATCTGGCATAGCAGCGAGCTAGCATTTGCTCAGGATACGATTGAACATTCACGTTGTAGAAAGACCAAGAATACGCGAAAGCGATGTTCCAGGCCGCTCCTTGAAGCGACCGTTGATTGGTAACTGTTGTGTTAGTGCCTGGAGGGCGCTTCCAGTGGACGTGCTGCTCCAGGGTGATGCCACCTGTTGCGCGCGCCTGATGCAATGAAAGCGCGCCCCAGTTTTCGGCAACCAGAGTGCACTTATCCGCGTGTTCTTATAGGTACGCTCCTGGTCCACCCCGCCTGCCCTGCGCGCGACACCGAGCCAGACTCAATGTTATCACGTGAGACGTGCATCGCATGTTGCAACTGCCCAAAGAGTGCGGCTAGGACGCAATGATCGATAAGTTTCTTGTCTGGAATGATGCCAAGGCTTCCGTGGACCGTGGAATGCCAAGACAAATGGCTCGGCGACAGTTCCGTACTTTGACGGACTCTTATCCCGCAGAAACCGCTGAAGCACAGGCGATAGCCGAAAGCTCCGAATCTCCATAGGACACACTACCAACCGCCCCGTCCGCTGGAGGGCCTATTGCGCTCGGATCGAGGCGCCACGCTTCGACGTGAATTCGCCAATCGCCATCGTCAATGATCGTTTCGGGGAATTATCACCTGGCGAGTTTAGTTCACTGTCAGGGTCAGGCACCGAAGTGGGCAGTGTGCTGACCCACGCTGCACCTTGAGCCGAATGCTACTACAACGGCGCTTCGCGACCCCACGACTCAATTGATACGTGTGGGCTAAAGCTGCTTAGGCGACTCTTACCCCGTCGATGGCGTCGAGGATCTGAGATCGATGCCTTTCCAGCACCTCTCCTTTTCCGTGAGACCGTCGCGTGACGCAGCTTCATGGCTATACCATGCGCGGATCCGCTTGGAGTGACAGATTCGAAAATCGGGCCTCTTGGTAGAACCATTCCCAGGTCGGGGTGAACTTCCGGGTCAAGCCCAAGCGCAGAACGAATACTCCGTGCAACGTGAGCTCGTAAAGACTGCACCCGAGTGGGCATTGAAGTCATCGGACCAGACCTCGCTGGCGAAGATCGCGACGCTCGGCATCCCGATCTCGGGCACTTTGTTAGGATAACGAGCATACCATGCTTCGAATACGTGCCGCGCCTGATCGCCAAACGGATCGCTCCATGCGTCCCAAAATGAGAAGAATGACTCGCTGTAATGTGGCCGACCGGTTCTTGTCCGATCTCCAATCGAAAACAGTTGATTAGGCACTCTAACGAGCGGGTTCATTACTTTGATGTTCCTTCGACGCGCTCAATCGCCATCCAACAAATCAAATGGATATCGGCCAGCTGAATCGTTGGTAACGCTGCTGGCGACTGAAACGGCACCAAACCGAGCCGACTGACTTCCTCGAGAATCGCGAGCGACTTGGATTCGTGGCTCCGAAATCAGTTCGTTCAAGAGTGCACGCAGCGCAGCCGCTGCTCGCGGAAGAGCACGGCGCTTCGATTGAGTCGAGCGCGCGATTCCACAGCTCCTGATTGACATTCTTGGGCATGTGCTCGCGCAAATACTCGGCGATCCTCCGATTGAGCGGCGGGACTCGCGGTTGGAGATTCTTGGGATCGGTCTCGTGGGTCCAGTCATCCAAAATGCTTTGACGAGCGCGATCCCACGCCCCGAAGGCCGTTTGTTTCAGGTCAATTGGCATGACGGTCGGGGTGTCGGGCTGGCATTCGATTAGCCGAAGGCAGGTACCGAACTCGGACACGATTGGCGGCAATGTCTTTCGTTTGAGTCCATTGTATGGAACGAATCTCAAGTACGGACGCTTCCCAACTCTGGCGCAGAAGAAGTGTCCGCGGTGTTTTCCTTTGCGAGTCCTGAGCCCGCCTTCCAGGGCAGCTCCTCGATCTCCGCCGGCGCGTCAGGAGCTCTTTGCGAAGAACCTGGCGATACTCCTCACCGGTCTGCGCGGCACCGGCCGTCCCGCCGAGTTCGTAAAGTGTGGCGTCACCGTTTTCGAGTTTCTCAATCTCATCACGCGTCTCACTAAACGACTGCAGGCCAATGGCTCCGCCCTCGATTGGCGTCGATTCGACTCCAACGGAATGCGCGGCGCGCGCAAGCTTCGCGCGAACGCGCCGCTCGAGATCGAGAAGCCGATTCAGTTCGCGATCTGGAAAGAACGTCCTTAGGAACACGCGCCGTGTGTGGGCTGCCGATGCGATCGGATTCGTCCGTGACGTTGCACGGCTTCATCGGATTCCATGGCAGATCATAGCTGATGATGTTCCGGCACTGTTGGAGATTCATGCCCTCAGCCAGGACATCTGTGGATAGCAACAAATCGAATCGATCGCGGAGCTCCCCAGGCTTCGCGGGGAGCGCGCCGGCCGCATCGGGAGCAAACCCAAGACTGCTGCCTCGCGTGTAACGCCGCCCCGCGACTTGTCGCCCTCAACTGAAGCCATTCGTCCGCGGTACGCAGCAAGGCGAGGATCCCGCTCGATCACGCCATCCAAGAACGTCTCGACCAGTTGATCGTGTCCACGTATGCCGAGAATACGAGAACCTTGCGTTTGTTGCGTTCATCGTCTGCACCGATGGCGTCGTCTTTGGCGTGCTTTATCAATACTTTCGAGCTCAGCCACGAGGGCTTCGAGCTTTGGATCGTCCTTTGGCTGGAACGTGCTGGGCTTTCTGATGCAGCCTATCCAACAGATCGCGATCCGCTTTCACGTCGCTTCGAAGCTCGGTGACGTTGAACTGCGCCGCCGGCAACCGTTCGTCGCTGTCATCCAAGATCTGTTGCATTCCATCCTCGTCGTCAGCGAACGAAATCTCTTTAGAAGGTCCTTGCCAACGATCCAACCGCGCCTCGAGTTGGCCCAAGGATAGGTCGTGCTCGCGAACGAGGCGCCCAGTTGTTTCCGCAAATGCCGCAACCGATGACCTGAATCGCTTCAGGAGCCCAGAGCGCAGCAAGCCAACAATCGCCGTGTCCGTGCCAAGTTTCAGCCGTCCAGCAGGATAGTTCTTGGGTTGGTAGCGAGCGAGCGTGAGCTTTGGCGCGCCGCCCGCCGGCATCAGAGCGTCCTCGAGCTCATCGAGGAATCTCTCGAGGACGCCGTCGAGGCTATAACGAATCGTGGAGGACTGGTTTTGGAAACTTGATCGGAATGCGCCTCCCGCTTCCGTTGTCGATGAGCTCGTTTGCGTAGTGCTTTGATGAACGGGCGCGTCCGCTTCACGGTCGTCGCATCGATGACCGGATACAACAGATCGGGGCTCAAATTGAACGGGTCGAGCTCCGCCGCGTCTTCGAAACGGCCGCGTATCGACAACACGCCGTGGTCTGCCAGGAGGCGTCCTGCTTCACGAAGTAGTGAAGCAACTGATAGAGATCCCATAGCTAATTGTTGACTGGAGTCGCCGTGAGCATGAGAACGTCAGGACGCTTCCCATCAAGAGCCGCCGGAAGGACCGCGGCGCGATTCGGAGTGTCAGGATTTCGGTAATTGTGTGCTCCCGTCGATGACAACGAGCGCGTACTCCTCCCTGGGCGACTTGAGGTGCTTCTTGATTCCGCCAAGCTGCTCGTCATTCGCAAGCTCCTCGAATGAAACGGTGCTGTCGATGTAGAGCTGATACTTAGTCTTGAACTTGTCCCACGTCGTGTCCCGAAGGGTTGCGGGGCAGACAAGCAAGACTCTCTGCTTTCGCTCGCGATATCGTCGAATAATCTCACCGGCGATAAACGTCTTCCCAAGTCCAACGCCGTCGGCGATGAGCACGCCGCCGCATTTCTTGATGATCTGTTCGGCGCGCCAAGCCCCGTGCTTCTGAAAGCCAGTCACGGGCACATCGCCCGTAGCGGCCGTGTCCTCGCCGACTTCTGAACCGTACAACTCAAACAGCACACGGAGGAACACCAAGTATGGCGTGAACTCTACGAGTAGCCGATCGAAATGACGCGAGGTCGTATGGTTCCGCGTTCTCCCAAAGCTTGTCGAACCACTCCTCCACGCGTGCGACGACGTCGGGATCGTAATCCCCAAGGTTTAGCTCGAGGTTGCTTGTGAGACCACCATACGTGAAGTTCGAAGAACCAACTATGACTCCGCCTTTGATGGTCCGAAAGAGGTACGCCTTTGCGTGCAAGAACTCGTGCGTGTAGCGCCGCACCTGGACCTGCCCTTGGTGAAAGAGGTCGAGAAGCCGCCCGACAGATCGGATCTGTATCTCTGTCGAATGGCAACAGATCGCGCTCCCGGCGCAGACCATCATCCAATCGGTCGAGGCTGCTTTTGAGTTCAGTATTCTTGCGATCCAGCGGGGCCTCCTGGCGGAGGCGGCGCCGTCACGGCCTGTGCCGCCTCTGCGATCGGCTCGGCACCTAGGAGCAGGCGCAACTCGCCGACGCGCTCGACGGAACTCTCGATCGCGCGAAACCCAGCAATGTTGAAGAATCCCGAGGCGATGTCGAGGCGGAAGGGAATCGTCCAACGCGTTTGAGTTCTTCGACATACTGGGCGAGTGACCTCGCAAGTGTGTTTCGCTCCTGGTTATCAACAAAGATCGGGTCGGGTAGGCTCGATATCACCACTCATCGGAGTTTCCCCTTCCATTCGGCGTAGTGCTTCAGGGTCGCGCGTAGGCGTGTCTCGTAGGCCCATCCTTCTCGTGAAACGTCTCGAAGATGTGACCCCACGTGCGCCGGAGAGGCCATAGAGATGTGCGATCACAGCATCCCGAGTTCGTGAATCTGATCGTCTTTGGCGCAGCTTCTGTCAAGCGGTCCATGGTCGACACCAACCAGCGTCGAGGCCCATTCCGCCGAAACGATCGTCCCGTGCGGCAAGGCGTCCCGCCAAGTCGACGACTCGCCGCCAGTGCCGACCTTTCCGGGGCGGACGCGGAATGGGAAAGGGATTTAGAACGAAGGAAATTCACGCTTGTCTTCAACGAATCGACGGGCATACCAATCGAGGTGAAATCGACGACAACACTCCCAGCAGACGTATGCCTGATCAGCGCTTCGTCGCCGCGTGGCCACAGAAAATATGGTCCCTTATTAGTTACGAACACTCTTGGGGGCACAAGCGCCACGCGAAGAGTTCGAGAATCAGTTGCCTCGACTTTGACATCTCGAAACGCAACTCCTCGCGCGATAGCACTGGAAAGACTCGTGGAATCTCTCATCTCGCCTTCTCGCCCCTTGAACTCGCTGAACACGGATCTCTGCTGACCAACTCCAGTGAGGGCCTTCTATGGAGATGCGGCACCACCTTCTTCGGATCCGCGAATGCGTAGTACTTTCCCGTGTCCGGTGTCCAAGGTCGAAGGACTCGCCCTTGAAGACTGGCCGCAAAAGCCCGGCGGGCAAGTTGCGGATCTCAAGTCCATGAGATCTTTGTCATTCGTCGCGTGAAGCTCGGTGTGTGGCCGGGCGCGCCACTCATCTATAACGTCTCGATCGAGGCGCGGGGCCTTCCGCATCTGTGTGAAAATCGAAAGTGACTCTTCCGTTGGTAGGAGCGGAAGGGACGCCGTGTCCGTCCAGCTCGTAATTTCCTTGCCCGCGAACTCGCTGGGGGATTGGTCACGGCCTGACAAGAAGCGCTTGAGGTTGGCGAACGGCCCGCGGAGGCGGACGGACTTCCGCTGGGGTCTCGGCGGCGGATGCCAACGAGGCCAATTGATGTAGCGATGCTCAGCCTCATCAAAGACCCACCCACCAGTATTCAGTAGCATTGTGATGTCAAGCGGATGTGACCGCTCGATCACAGCCAAACGAAACTCTGTCGAGCCCTTAGCATTGAAGGCAGAGCGCGGTAACACGACACCGGTCCATCCGCCGTCACGAGCAATCAGATTCCAAAAACGCCAACAAAATGCTTTGTACAGATCGGGGTCGCCTGTCCCCATGCCTGGGTAGGGTCCAGTAGTGAGGGCCTTTCTTGTGACTTCCGCTTCGGCGAGCTCACGCTCGTAAATCTCCACGAGATTCCGATGCTTCCTGCGAAGCTCGGCCTTTAGCTTCTCTTGATCTTTCTGTGGCAGACTTCGAAGCCCCGGCCAATGGCGCGCCCAAAATGCATGCTCCTCGAGCGTGGCCTCCTGCCATGGTGGATTCCCAAGTATGACGTCGAATCCAGCACGATCCCGAAGAAAGACCTCGGGAAACGCAACGGGGAAGTGAATTGGTTGAAGCCCTTTGAGATCGGCCAAGGCAATTGCGTGGCCTCGATTTAGGAAGCGCGGTCTTTATGCGATCCCAATCATCCAAGTTGACGCCAAGTGGCTCACCATTCATCCGGCAAGCCGTGATGATGTCGAACAGCGCCTCGGCAGGGCGCGCAGGCCTTCTTGGCTCTTTCCATTTCCGCGCGCCCCGCCTTGAGTTCCGTCGCGTTCGCGTCCGCCAACATCGCCAGACGCTTCAATGGCATAGTTGCATCACCAACCAAGGCCCAGTGCCGCATCTGGCTGGAAGAGTGGGTAGTCGCCGCCGCGAGCGAACTCAACGACTCTCCCTCGACAGTCCCGATACCGACCAGAGAGTTCCCAACGATAAGATTTCGATCGAGCAGAGAGAGAGGAGTCCCGGAACAAAAGTATGAATCCAAATCGAGACGCGCGAGTGAGATCGACAGCGACGCGATTCGAATCGACGCCGCAGACGCAGCGGCGGTGCAATGGGCCGGCGGAGCAACCGGTTGTCTTCGATGTCGAACTGGTCCTTTAGTGCGGTCCGAGGGCGTCGTTGGCCGCCTCGCGGAGACGGGCGAGACTCGGCGCGAACTCCGGGCAGCGCGCGCTTTGCCAAGTATCCACCAAATGAGCGCCGATCGATTCGGTCGATGGCCGCAACGAGGAAGTGACCAGAACCCATCGCCAATATCAGCGATACGAAAATCGAATAGAGCGTCGCCCGCCGCGTCGTCATCGAGCATTTCGATACGAGCGATGTGATCAGAAAGTGCCGGCTCGAGCGCTTGATCGAGCAAATGCTCCAACTGCAAAACTCTTTCGTGAAGTAGGAGCCCGAGGACTTTCGTGCTCCCGATCGGTTGCGGAGACAGCACGCGCCCCCGCTCAGCGACAGGCGGCCTCGCCTTTCTTGGCGGGACGATAGGAACCCCCTGTCGTCGACTGTGACATCTTCCTCGGCGATGGAAAGCTCGCTTTCAAGAAGTCCCTCGTAGATCGTTCCTGAACTCACGTACGCCCAGCGCACGAAAATCCACAGGACCGATGCCCGAGCCGTCCTCGCTTCTATGCAAATTAGCGCTCGAAGCGCGGGTCCGAAGACGCGATTCGATAGCTCAATGTCGGATAGTTTGGCTCCGATGGGAGCGACGTCGGGGTCGCGGGCGAACAAGCCGCCGTCGTACGCGGGAATTCCCCACTCTTTACTCCCCGAGTTCACGGCTTCGAACAGCGCATCCGCCTCGCGCCAAAGCGTCGTCGTCTCGTCAAACTCAATCTTGCGTTCCCACAAGTCCTTCAGCTCGACTGCCTTCTTCTTGAGCGACCGGGCGGCATAGAGTTCGTTGTGTAGGAAGGAGATCCTTGTCCTCCGCATACGCAACGAATAGCAACCGAAAGAGGACAGTCATTGCCATCGCGTAGGTATCGGCGAGTTCCGCAGGCGACGGATTCTTGATCTTGCGGGCGTCCGCGACTTGCGCCAGTGAGGGACGACCCCTTGTATACACGGTCTCTGGAGTCGCTCGGCGAGTTGCCGGCGAAGCGCCTCGACTCGTCGAGGAGGCGGGGAAAGCGAGCCGCCATCTAGCAGCGCGTCGGCGGAGAACAGAAGCCAAAGAAAAGCCGCATCGGAGTCTCGAGCAGACCCGTGTGAACTTCAACAAACGTCTCCTGTGCGGCTCGCGGCGTCCGACGCCGACGCCGAGTCCGGTTGGGTAAAGGCGAGCTTCCCTTGAGCAACGATCACGTAGGGGACGCCTTCGTTGTCGGCTAACGTGAGCGCGTACGAGGCCGGAGAACGGTCACTGAACCGTGCGGCGCCGAGATCGGGTGACTCGTCGGGACCGTAACAAACGGCGATGGCTGCTCGTTTACCGTTGACGCCGGCGCGGAGGAGGGCGGTCACTTGGTCGACAGGCTGGATCGCAAAACCTAACGATCGCAGGAGCACATCGCCCTTGCAGATGAATGACGGCGTTCCCTTTCTTGTGGCATCGGCCCAATCGTCAAGTCGGCGCGCGCCCAACTCGAGCTCGTGCCAGGCGAAGAGCCCTTCGTTGCGAACGCCCGGGAGCTTGAGTCTGCGCGCCGAGCGCGTCCCGAAGATACCGAAGTGCGGCGCCGATCGGGCTGTCGATGGCCCGCGGCAAATGCGCTCGGCCTGTCCGCGATCAAGATTCTCGAATGTTCGTGGGTAGTCACCCGCCGGTCCGCAGAGAGTGACTTCGTCTCCATGGAGTACGACGAAGGACTGGAGCAGCGCGGCCGCCGTGGCGTGACTTCCAAACTTCCCGAATGCTGGTTGAGGTTGGAGGGTGATCCGAGCCGACGATCACGACTTCGAGCGGGCTGCCCTTTGCCGAGCGCGAGCTCGGCAGCGCGCGAACCTTTCGCGCCGGGGAGCGTGATCGCCTCGAACTGCCTTCGGGGGTGAAGAAATCCTTGGTCGGACTCAAGGTTCAGCTCGACCGCACACACCGGCCGGCGTTTCCACGCCATCATCGCGGGGTTCGGACACGACCGCAACAACGGGCCACGACGTCGCTTGAAACTCCAGCGAAATCGGTGCACGTTCACGTCGAAATGTATCCTTCTGCGTGTCCCGCTTCCGAGGTACGGGCTAACCGGAACTGCATGGTTGCCGTCGAACCATCCCCACGTATGAGCGCGGCTCGTCCACTGTTCATATTTGTCGATGAGAGTTCAACTCCGCGCTGAGAAACGGACTTTTCCGTGGAGACGATGGGCGCGATCGCGATCTCGGGAATCGAGGCGCGGACCAGAATCGGGCAACGATGGGAATCTTTGGCGTGCGGAGAATCGATTGTCGCGAGGGCTAAAGAGCAAGAAGTGGGATGACGACGTGTATTCAAACTTTGCCACCTTTCTTGTCGAGAATGGTGTTGTTCCAGTCGGGCGCGTTGCGAAGGTGAACGACGAGCCTCGCCGAGGCCGCTACGCGTCGCCGGGTCCAATCGATTGTGACATGCAACGAGCGGAGTGACCGCGACCCGCGGACGGGTTCCGCCGATCAACGCCCGCAATTTCCTCTTCATCTGTGGGATGAGATGTCTCAACATCATGTTGGGGACATTCTTGACATCGGCGGTCATCGAGTGTGGCCCGACGAGTTCTATTTCGTGGATTATCGATCAGAGGTGCGTGTCCGATGTTGCCCGGGTCGCATTTTCATTGAGCACCTTCTCGGTCCTTGAGAGCCAGCAAACCGTTGGCACATACTCGCTCCATCGTTGCTGCTGATCCAAGTCCACTTGGGCTTCAACTCCTGGAACAGTTCTGCGCATCGGCCCTACGCTATGGGGCGACCACGTCAGTGTGGAATCTGACGGCGGAGGACCACTCCCCTCGAGATTGCAGATGGATTCGCGGGCACGCTTCGGAAAGGCTGCGTGTCCGGTTTGCATTGCGGCGAAGTATGCCTTGTCACGTATTCGGCGCCTTTGTCCTGGCGAGCAAACTTCTGGGGGATCGGTATGGTCATCTTCCATTCATTGCGCACGACGTCACCGATCAATCCCCGAAAGCGATTGATTCGGAGCCCGCTTGCGAGCGAAGAGGAGGGGTCATCCGATTTATGAGAAGCCAAGGAATCGAGTTCGTCCCAGGCGGCCTCGACGGGCCGGGGCGCTGTGTGCGGATCGTGCCTCCTCAATGATCGAGCGTGTCGCCGCCCGTTACTCTTTGTCATCGCCCGTGCGTCAAGCCCGTCCCCACAAATCTTCCGGCGGCCCCAATCCCACCTGCGCAGCCGCGCAGGACGTTTGTTCTTCTTCTCCATCGCCAGTGAGTACCTCACGCAAGAATCGAGTTTCATTGTGATTTTGAACTGATGGGTCGTCGGGTTGAAAAAGCGCCCCCTTCGATCGCCGCGCGCAACTTCAGAGTGGACGCCCGGATTCGTGATCCTTGGCGGGGCCGGAAATGGCACCGAGCGAATTTATTACCATTTTTCATATTGCCGCGCCGGGCGCGCGCGGAAGTGGTGCCTGACCGCAAATCCTCGTCGAGAGTGACAATCCCCCGAACTTGAAAGTAACCAATCGATGGATCCCGCCACCACGCCCTCCAATGCCTCCGGCGGGGGAGACCGGCACGTTCTTGCTTTCCCACACAAATAGTCCGCACATTGATCGACGCCCGATTCGAGAATGATCTCGTCGACCTGCGCCTCAGTCAGGCGACCTCGCTAATTAGGGGCCCGGCGGTGAAGGGTCTTCGAGCTGCCGATCGCACGGGGAGCGCCGTCGCCGTCGCGGCAGAGTTCGACGCGCGCGCGGTGCAGGCTGCGTTCCGCGAGGCGCAGGCGCTGGTGCCTGGCACCGCCTTCAAGGCTTTTGTGACAAGCAGGTCACTGAACAAGTCCTTCGAGCCTCGGGCGCGCCCCCTCGACTCTGAATCCGGTGAGCCCAAGAGCGATCTCTGCGCACGCCCGCGCCGATGACACAGATTTGATCGCCGTCTCCGCAGGCTACTTCCTCGGCGCGCTCCATGAAGTGGAGCGCAAGAATGCGCCCCCGAGGCTCTATCTCTTGGGCGATGCGTCGCTGCTCGAGCCGCGGCTCCGAGTCTCCGTCGTCGCGGCGCGCAAGCCGACCGAGCTTGGAGTCGAGCGCGCGCGATCGTTGGCGAGCTGTTGGTTTCCCACGGCGCGATCGTGGTGAGCGGCGTCGCGGAGGGGAGCGATGCGGGGGCGTAAGAGGCGGCGGGTCCGGAGGTGTCCGATCCTCGCAGGAGATTTGACCGTTGACCGGGATGAGTCTGTTAGGTATTTGTTAGTGGCCATGGCCAATGGGAGCCATTCCGCATTCCCCGCGCCGTTGTGCCGAGCTCACTCGGTCGCCGGCGCGCCTCGACTTGAAACCATGAGCCGCAATGATCTCGCGCACGCCCGCGCCGATGACAGAGATTCAATCGTCCTCTCCCGAGGAGCTCCTCGGCTCGCTCAATGAAGTGGAGCGCAAGAATGCGCCAGCGAGGCTCTTTTCTGGGGGATGCGTCGCTGCTCGAGCCGCGGCCTGAATCTCGGTCGTGGGGACACCGCAAGCCGACCGAGCTTGAGTCGAGCGCGGTCGATCGTTGGTGGGAATGTTGGTGTCCCAGGGCGCGATCGTGGTGAGCGGTCTCGCGGAAGGCATCGACGCGGTGGCGCACGAGTCGGCGATCGCGGCGGGCGGACGCACAATCGCCGTGCTCGGGAGCGGCTCGACAAGCCCTTTCCGCCGGCCAACGTTGCGCTCTTCGGCCGGATCGCTCGCGAGCATCTCGCGATCTCACAGTTCGCTCCAGGAGTCCCGCCGCGGAAAGAGAACTTTCCGCAACGCAACCGAACGATGGCGCTGCTGTCCGATGCCACAATTATCGTGGAAGCGGGCGAGGGGAGCGGGACGCTTCACCAAGGTTGGGAAGCGCTGCGACTCGGCCGGGCGCTATTCCTCCTCGAATCGCTCGCCGTGTCCGACGAGCTCACATGGCCCAGCGGAAATGTTGAAGTTCGGCGCGCAGGTGCTCACCAGGGAAGGCGTCGGCGCCGCGCTCGAGTCGATTCCAATCCGGGCGCGCGGTGAAGTCACTTTCTGAGCTCGCGTTTGCGTCGTTGCTCGCCTACTCGCCGCGAGGTCAATCCCAAGTATCGCGCGAGTCACGAAAGATCCGCGATCGCATCAAGACGGCGGACGCGGCGATCTTCGAGAAGGCGGCAGGAAGGGTTGTCGAGCAATTCTCGAAGGCGGACGTGGATTTGTTCTTTGGGAGCGAGGCGATCCTCGTGCCCGTTCCGGGAGCGCGCCGCTTCGCGATCCCATGGGCCATTGGGTGGCACGGGACATCTGCGCCGCGCTATACAAGCAGGCTTGGGCGGCGATCCGATGCCACTGATCGTGCGCACCGTCGCCGTGCCCAAGTCCGCGTTCGCATCGCCCGGCGAGCGGCCCGATCCTCAGGTGCATGTCGACTCCTTGAGTGTCGATCGCGAGCACGTCGAAAAGATTGGTTTGCTGACCCCAACGAAGTTCACATTGGTCGACGATGTAATCACAAGGGGTGCGACCCTGATCGGGGCGGCCACGGTGTTGCGAGCCGCGTTTCCCGGCGCCGAAGTGAGGGCGTTCGCACTCTTGCGAACCCGCGGATTGGTCGAGGACATCGAGAAGATCCTGGATCCGTGTGTGGGACGGATTTGGCTCGATGGGGATCTGCTTCGTCGAGAGCCGTAGCGGCGGAGAAATGGGGACATTCCTCATTTCGCGGGCGACGACTGCGCGCGGAATCGGCGAAAGACCACTTGTCCCTATCGGGCGACGATTGCCACAAATCTGAAGGCAACCAATCCATGGACCCAAACACCAAGCCGTCGCCCGCCACTGCCTCTCCGGCGGCGAGAAACGGCACGCTCACCTTCCCACAAATCGTCCGCACATTGATCGACGCCGGCTTCGACCGTAATCTCGTCGACCTGCGCCTCGGTCAGGGAACCTAATATTGGCCCGGCGGTGAAGAGCTCGAGCTGCCGACGCACGGGAAGCGACGTCGCCGTCGCCGCAGAGTTCGACACGGGCATCAGTGCAAAGAGGGCACGGTGCGAAAGGGGCACAGCGCGGGCCGCGTTCCGCGAGGCGCGGGCGCTCGTGCCCGGCACCACCGACAAGGGTTTTTGTGACAAACAGGTCGCTGAAAGAGTGCTTCGAGCCCAGGCGCGCGAGATTCTTGGCAAGAAGTGGTTTCACAAGGTTCTCGACCGGCGAGCGCGAGCCGGCGTCGCCCAGCGCAAGGCGCCTCGCCGCGGGCGACTCGGTGGGGTCGCCGAGGACGAGGCAATGCTGCGAGAGGCGATGCTGCGAGAGCGACACTGCGAGAGGCAATGCTGCGATGGGCGACACTGCGATCGGCGACGACGCCCGCGCGCAGCCCGAGAGACTTGTGAAACCACTTCTAGGTGGTGCGCGCGGGATGCGGGGATCGTTGGTGTCGTTGGCGGGCGGCGCGTTGCGACGGCGTCGTCGCGGCGATATGTGTCAATCGGGTCGCTGTGTAGGAGAGGGCAGACCACTCGAGGCGCAGGCGGGCCCTTACTTGTGTGGACCCCAAGACACAGGGCATGGCCGATGGTTCGCGCGGGCCCGTCTCCCACGACGGCCTCGACTTGCGGCGGGCTTCAGGATTCAGTATGTTTATTTCGAGAAAATACATACGCCATGGCCCGCCGAGGCGCGCAACCCAACCTGACTCCGGGAGTCGTCTACCGAACCTCGAGCCTCGCTCGCTGGGGCAAGAATCCATTCCGCCTCGCCCAGAGGCTCGTCAGGGACGGAAAGCTCACGCGAGTTGGGCCAGGACTCTATGCGGCTCCGCGTCCTACGGCCTTCGGGCCCATGCCGCCGCCCGAAGAGCAGGTTCTCAATGCATTCCTGAAACGAACTCCGTTCGTCGTCACGGGTCCGACACGTTGGAATCCGCTTGGCCTCGGCTCCACGGGGCTGCACGCCGTCAATCTTGTTTACAACACAAAACGCTCGGGCGAGTTCAAGCGCGGAGGAACGCGATTCCTGCTGCGAAGAGTTGCGTTCCCGCCGAAGCCGCCTGCGGAGTGGTTCGTCGTCGACCTCCTCGAGAATCATCGAATGGCCGGGGTCGACCTCGACGCGGTCGCGCGCCGCCTCGCGCAAGCGCTCGCGAAGAAGCGATTCCATCGCGCGCGGCTGCGCGACATGGCCTCGCGCTACGGAACCCAACGAACGCGCGAGCTCGTCGAACGCGCGCTCGAGCGGAGTCGAAGCCACAATTGAAGTTCGTTCACGAGGTGAAATGGGGACATTCCTCATTTTGTGGATAACTGCGCGTTATCTACAGAATGAGGAATGTCCCCATTTCATTTAATGCGCCACGCAATCCATTGCAGGCCAGCCACTTAGGCAAGCTTCGTTCAAGATCACAATCTGTGATCTTGAACGGCGCGGCACGATCCGCCGGCCGCAATGGAGCACAGCTCGCTTCCCCCACGCGGCCAGGAGTTGTGGCAAAAATGCCACAACTGCGGCCGGACGAACGCGCCGCAACCGTTGCAGATAATGCAACGGTTCAACGGGTGACCGGCCGCGAGGTGGTCGGCGAGATCGAATCGCTCACTTCGACTCGATCTTCACCGGCGGTTGGCATGCCAGCGTGGGGCCCGCGGCAACTTGCGAGGATTCCTCGGTAGTTCGAGGGCGGCACGCAAGTTCGCGTCTCGGTGACGTCGACGTCGCGGCGGTAAGTGTCATTCGTGTCACGCGGTCATAGACAAGGTTGGCCACACAAGGCGCGGGCGCGCCCTTGCCTATGTGGACCCGAAGACACAAGGCGAGGTCGTCGTTTACGAGGCGCCGGATGGCGAGGCTCGAGTCGATGTGCGGCTCGAAAGGGACACGGTTTGGCTCTCGCTGAATCAGATTGCTGATCTGTTCGAACGCAATAAGTCGGTGATTTCCAGGCACTTGCGAGGCGTGTTCCAGACCGGCGATTGGAGCGAAGAGCAGTTGTTGCAAGATATGCAACAACTGCCGCCGACGGAAGGACCTACCAGGTCGAGTACTTCAATCTCGACGCGATTCTCTCCGTCGGCTACCGCGTCAACTCGAAGCGCGGCACCCAATTCCGAATCTGGGCGACGCGGACGCTGCGCGAGCATTTGTTGCGTGGGTACACCCTGAACGAGCGGCGTCTGCGCGAGCGGGGCTTCGGCGAGATCGAGCAGGCAGTTGGGTTGCTCGCGCGGACGCTCACGACGCACGAGTTGGTGACGGACGAAGGGCGAGCGGTCCTCGAGGTCGTCCAACGCTACACGCGCGCGTGGCGATTGCTGCTCGAAGTCGACGAGGGCGGCTCGCGGAGGTGCCGGCGAAGCCGGTGGCGCCACGCGCGCGGCTCGACGTGGCGGGCGCACGCGCCGCGATCACCAACTTTCGGTCGGAGCTCGCCGGCCGCGGCCAGGCGGGAGCCTCTTCGCGCAGGAGCGCGGCGGCGCACTCGCGAGCGCCTTGGGGGCCGTCGAGCAGACGTTCGACGGGCGGCCGTTGTATCCAAGCGCACAAATCCGCGCGGCGCATCTCCTCTACTTCTTGATCAAGGATCATCCATTTGCCGATGGCAATAAACGAATCGGCACGCTGCTCTTCTTGGAATACCTGCGCCGCAATCGACTGCTCATGCGCCCCGACGGACATCCGCGCCTCGCCGACAATGCGATCGTGGCGCTCGCGTTGCTGGTCGCCGAGAGTGATCCGAAGCAAAAAGACTTGATGATTCGATTGGTGCTAAATCTGTTGGGTGATGATTAGGAAATGGGGACATTCCTCATTTCGCGCGTGCCGACAAACAACGATTTCCCCATTTGTCCTCACCCAAGCACCGCGCTCACTCGGCAGCGATCGTCATCAATAATGTCCGCGTCGACTCCCGTGTGACAAACATGTCATTCTTTCAAATGTGGGATTCGTCGAGATTAGGATTCGGCATGGAGAAAGAAGCGCACGACGCAGCGGCCGGGCTCGAACACGTCGCATCGCGGATCCTCGTCGTTCGCGGGAAAAGGGTCTTGCTCGACCGGGACCTGGCGGCTCTCTACCGCGTGCCGGCGAAGGTCCTCAACCAGGCCGTGAACAGGAACAAGGAGCGTTTCCCCGGCGACTTCATGTTCGAGCTCTCGTGGCAAGAGACCGAGGCACTTTCAAGGTCACAGTTTGTGACCTTGAAGCAGGGAGACAACCCCAAGTACAGACCGCATGTGTTTACGGAGCAGGGGGTTGCGATGCTTTCGAGCGTGCTCCGGTCGCGCCGCGCAAGCGAGGTGAATATCGCGATCATGCGGGCGTTCGTCCGTCTCCGCGAGATCGCTGCGACGAACTCGGACTTCGCGCTGCGGCTCGACGCGCTCGAGAGGCAACTACTCGAGCACGACGCGCAGTTGAAGGGCGTCTTCGATGCGATCCGCGAGCTGATGGACCCCGACGCGGGCGACGTGGGACGAGAGAAGATTGGGTTTCGCGTGCCGGGTCCGGCCAATCGGAAGTCTTGAGGTCACAATCTGTGACCTCAAGCTCGTCCGCACGATCCGACGGCCACAAAACGCCTCTTCCACTCGGCACTTACGCGCACGTTCAAGATCACAACTTGTGATCTTGAACGCGCGACACAGACCACCCCCGGGACGCTCCCAGACTCAACAACAGGAAATGGAGTCAGGCACGTTTACCAAGAATGTCGCGCAAGAATCAGAATGTCCCCTGTGCTCACAAGAAGCGGAATCCCCATGGTCACCATCGACATCCACGAAGCAAAACCCACCTCTCGAAGCTCGTCGAGAAGGCAGCGAAGGGCGAGGCCTTCGTCATCGCCAAGGCCGGCAAGCCGCTTGTGAAGGTTTCCTCGCTCATGACTCCCGATGAGCCGCGACGGCTTGGCTTCCTCGAACGAGAGATCGCCGTTCCGCACGACTTCGACAAGATGGGCGAGGCAGAGATCGAGCGATTGTTTGGTAGCGGGAACTGAAGCGCGCCTGCTTCGGCGCGGCTTGCTCGACAACGGCTACTCCGAGCTTGCGGTCACGAGCGAGCACGCCGTCGGCATCGACGCACTGCCGCCGCTCCACAGGGACCCTTTCGACCGATTGTTGGTGTGACAGAAAAGGGGACATTCTGCTTTTCGCGCGCGGGTTGAACCGCTGCGAGTCCTCGCAATGCGAACGCCCACGAAGTCTTTGTTGGTGATCGGTGGCGAGCGCGGCGCGACGGCGCCGTCGCGGCTAATTGTGACAATGATGGCACGCTGCCCGAGATAGGGCGGCCACACCCGACGCGGACGCGCCCTTGGTTGTGTGGACCCAAGATGCGAACTGCGAGTCCATTCGGCGAACGATCTCGAGGAAGGGGTCACCGCCGCGGTTGACAGACTTCACCTTTAGGTTAAGCTGCGTGAGCCCCCATGCCGATTCGTCCAGCGAAGGCCCGAGCGACCCGCGACTCGTCGCGAACGGGCTGCGGTGTGCGATCCGCTACGCGGAGGCGCGCGCCGCTCACGCCCCGCGCGCGATTTTCTCGAGGGCGAAGTGGCACCGCGAGACCAAGCAACACTTGGGGTTCTCTTCTCGCGCCTTACTCAACGATGGGAAAATCACCAACGAACAGAAGTTCCGACACCTCGAGGATGGAATCTTCGAGTTCAAGAGCCGGCAGGTGAGGATCCTTGCGTTCCAATCCGGACGCGTGTGGTACCTCACCCACGGCTTCATCAAAAGCAACAAAAGACGCCACGCCGCGAAATCGATCGCGCGAAGACGATCCGCAGTCAGAATCGGGAAATCCAACAATGACACCGAAGCACGACAAGCACGAGCAAGCGAAGTGGATTCGCGAGCTTCGAGCCACCGACGAGGGCCGGCGCCTCCTCGAGGAGGAGCGAGTCGTCTTCGAGGCCATGGAGGCGATTGCCGAGCTGATGCAATCGCAAGGGGTCTCGCGATCGCAGCTCGCCGAGCGACTCGGCAAGTCGGCCGCATTCGTGACGAAGCTCTTTGAGCGGCGAGAACAACTTCACCCTTCGCACGCTGGCCGATGTGTATTTCGCACTCTGGGCGGTCCGTCCATGTGACGCACGCCCCGGTGGGCGATCGCGTCCGCGTGTCCGTTGCGGCGGACATGCGGAATGTCTGCATCGATCCGCCGCAGTGGAGCGGCGAGGCGCAGCGCAGCGATGTTCGAGCCGTGGATTTTGGGCCTGAGAGTCGCGGGCGCCGACACGATCCCAATGATCCGAATCCCGGCATGGCAGCGTGAGCTCGCGAGCCAATCCCATGAAAGAGACGACATCGCACAGCAACGCCAACAAGCCAGGGAATGCCAACAAGGCGGGGAACGCAAAGAAAGCGAGCGGCGCACTCGAGCTCGCGTCGCGCGTCGCGCAACTCGTCAGCATCGCCGATGTCACGATGTTGCGGGGCTCGTTCGAGTTTCGCGACGCGGCGGCTCACCCGGAAACCGACGCGCGCGGCTTCACCACGAAAGTCCGCGAGGAGCACATCGTCGACAAGCGCGGGATCACCGTCCGCCCGAGAATGGACGTCGAAGCCAAGTTTCGGCCGCACGTCAAGCGCGCGCGGTTCGTGCGCGTCTCGGCGGAGTTCGAGATTCTGTATCGTTGGCGTTCGGAAGCGAGGCCGGATCGCGATGCCATCGGTGCGTTTGCGAGAGTCAATGGTGTGTACAATGTCTGGCCCTACCTCCGCGAATTCGTCCAGTCGAGCACAGTGCGTTTGGGAGTGCAACCGCTGACTTTGCCTACGCTTACGGCGGAGCGGGCGGCGATGCTCGCCGGGCCGTAAAGGGTCATGCACCATTACCAAGAATGTCGCGGGCGCCACGCGCAGCCCGAGAGACTTGTGAAACCACTTCTAGGTGGTGCGCGCCGGATGCGCGGAATAGTTGGTGTCGTTCGCGGGGCGGCGCGCGCTCGATTTCGGGCGGAGGGGAGGCGCATGGGGAGGAGTTTCCGAACTAGTGCGGAGATACGTCTACTTCACTGGCCCCGCGGGCCTCGACGCCGGACGCGACGCAGGCTTCGATTCCAGATAAGTGGGATTTCCCGCGGGCTTCGACTGCGGACGGCTGTAGAGCGTCCGATTGAGCTGACCGCTCGGTCGTCGGCAAGCACATTCGTAAAGCGTTTGACGAGGGCGAGTTGGAGCGCGGCGCAACTAGTGCAAATACCTTGACAGGTTCGAACGGAGGGCGGTCGGTCGATCGCCCGCGAGGTCGAGGTCTACAACCTCGATGTCATCATTTCCGTCGGCTACCGCGTCAACTCCAAGCGCGGCACCCAATCCGAATCGGGGCGACGGGGACGCGATCTTGACTCCACCTTTGGGTCCGAATAAACTAGTCGTCAACTAGTCGAAACTCGAGGTGCCTGCCGATGGCGAAACCCCGCGAAACGAGCGTCGGAGCCTACGATGCGAAAACCCACTTCTCGGAGCTTCTCGAGCGCGTGGTGAAAGGGGAGGAGGTCACGATCACGCGTCACGGCGCCCCGGTCGCTCGCATGGTCCCCATTCACCGAAAGACGAATCGTGAGCAGCGTCGGGCGGCGATCGAGGCGATGCGCGAGGTTGGCGCGAGGCAACAGCCTCGGCGGCCTTCGGATCCGAGACTTGATTCGGGAGGGAGGCGTTGAGCGCGGCCTTCATCCTCGACTGCTCGATCACGATGTCTTGGTGTTTCGCGGGGAAGCCACAATTGAGTCCTCCGAGCTCCAAGACCGGTTGAGCGCGAGTCGGCCCTCGTCCCGATTCATTGGTATTTGGAGGTGCTCAAGCGTTCTCGCGATGGCGGAGAAGCGCAAACGCATCAAAGCGGCGAAGTCGGCGGGATTCTATCATTGCTGGAAGCCTTCGAGATCGAAGTCGCGATGGCGAGCCGCCGGCTCGCGCGCTCTCGCAGCTCCTTCCGCTCTGCCGAAGCCATGGACTCTCAAGCTACGACGCGGCCTATCTCGATCTCGCGATGCGCCGCCGATTGCCGATCGCAACATTGGACGATGAGCTTCGACGAGGAGCGAAGGCCCTGAATATCGAAGTGCTCGAAAGTAGCAACGACGTGGGCGGAAATGGGGACATTCCTCATTGTGCGCGACGAAAATGAGGAATGTCCCCATTATCAGCCATCCGCGCCGTTTTGTGGGTCAACCCGCATCATCGTCGCTTGCATCAAAGCCACAATTGTATCGGGCTTCGCCGCCGATTGTGCGACGACTTCGGCGGTCCCGACGCCGATCGTCCGGCCCATCCGGGCCGCGCGGCCGCGCGCCACAAATCGTTCGCCGATGGCTGGCGAAAGAAAATTGATCTTGAACTCGATGCTGAGAATCGCCGAGCCCTCCGGCATCCGAGTGAGGCACGCATATCCGCAGGCCGAGTCGGCAATCGTTGCGATCGCCCCCGCATGCGCGAAGCCGTGTTGCTGGCGGATCGCGTCCGACCACGGAAGCTCGATGTCGACCTCCCCATCGGCGACGCGCAGCAATCGCGCCCCGAGTGTCGTGAGAAGCTGCTGACGCACAATTGACTTGGCAATGCGATCGTGGAGCGGAGCGTGGCTCATGGGTAGAAAATGGGGTCAGGCACCATTACGCCACAACACTCGACGTACACGACCGGAAAAGAGGACATTCCTCACTTCGCGTGAGAAAAGGAGACTGTCCCCGTTTCGTCCTCACTTGGCAGCGATCGTCATCGACAATCCCCGCGTCGACACCAAGTGTAGCGGCGACGGACTGCAGGTGGCTCGTTGGCCCTTCGACACACAGCCCCTGTGCGTAGTCGGTCGCGCCGGCAATGGCTGGATTGTTGGGGATCGCCCCGGCGAGAATGCGGTTCCGTCGGACTTGCTGATGGGGAGTACGCGAGGAGCTCCGTGGACGCGAATAGTTCGACGAGGAAGTCGACGCCGAGGCCGAAGGGATCCGATCCGATGGGTTCCTGGGCGTTGGCGATGATGAAACGCCGCGGCTCCAAAAAGAAGATCTGGCTAAGGGTGAGACTCGCGCTTCACTTCCCACCAAAGAGCCTCTTCCTCACACCGTCCGGCGCCGTCGCGTGATCCCTCCGCCACCCCCGCGCCGTCCAAGTGATATTCCCTGGTTGTCACGAATCTGTTGCGCCGGATCCTGCCCGACTCCCGTGATGTCGAAGCCGAACGCCGTGAAGAACAACAATGCCACGAATCGCCCGCGCGAATCGTGGATCGGAATGTAGGTGTCGCGCCCGGCGAGCCACCAAAAAGAGCACGCGGTCGGGGTCGAGCGAGTAATACTCGGTGACGATGCGATTCACTCCGTCGCGGAGCTCGTGGTACTCGCGCAGATCGGTGACCCAGGTGTACTTGCCGACGCTGTAGTGGATCGAATAGCTGACGACAGGGCGCTCGACGCCGTGGACCGCCATCGAGTGCGCGACCGGCGCCGAGTTCACCCGCACCCCGGTGAACGGATGGTCGATCTTCCAATGGAGCAATTGATCCATGAGACGATCGGATTGCTTGAGCGTGCGAAAGGCGAGGAGCTCAGGCGCGCCGGCGGCGGGATCGATCGTTGGTGTTGCGCCCGCGGGCGCGGCGTCGAGCAGCGCGAGTCCGACCCCTGCGCGACGGTCCAGTTGAATGAGCCGAAATGATTGTTGGGATCCCACGCATTCTTGGTCGACGCGCCGGCCTCGGCGCTCGGATAGAAATGAATCGTCTGCCCCGGGGCGTTGTACTTGCCGCACCAAGTCTGAATGAGCGGCAATAGCCGCGATTCGAAATCGACGGCGCTGAGCGTGGGCGCGCCGCCGGGCGCTTGGGTCTGGGGCGCGGCCGGGAGTTGCGCGGCCTTGCGGAGCGCGCCCATCAGTTGCTCGAGGCGCTCCCCAACATTCTTCTGCGCGTCGGCGCCGGCGCCCGCGCCGCCGAACACGAATCGGATCGCATCGCCAAAGTTGGCAATCTCGCCGCCGTCGATCTTGATCGCGGGGCGAGCCGGCGAATCGCAAGATTGGCGAGCGCCCGCTCGAAGTCGTCTTTGTCGTCGATCGCGAGGGTGAAGTACTCGTCGAAGCGGGGCTTCCAGCCCACCTCCGGGCGCGTCGGGAACGTCTCGATGTCGTTCGCAATCAGCGGAATATCGAGCAGGACGCCCTTGAAGACGGGGCTGACCTCCCGAGCGTGGGAATCGTCGGCGGGCGCGCGGCTTCGACTCGGGTTGAGGCCGGGTCGATTGCGCGGCGGCGCTCGCGCCAACGATCACCGACGCGGCAATGCCAACAAAAGGCCGGGTGCGGGCGGGTCGAAATGTGGGAAGGCTCATGGGAACTCGTGCCGCGCGTGCGCGCCGGGGCATCTCCGCGGGGGCTTTTCTACCGCCGGCGCGCGGAAGCGGCAACGGGCCGCGGCGAGCGCGACCGATTCATCGCGGGCGCTTGCATGAGATGGCTTCTCGCGATACGGAACCCAACGAACGCGCGAGGTCGTCGCGGCGCTCAACGAAAGTTGGGATCGTCGCCGGCGTGGCCCTGCAGCCGCGGCGGTTGATTTTCCACGTCGCGCCGGCGGATCGGCCAGTTCGCGATGCTGAACACAAGAGAGAACGAGCCGGCGAGTCCCGCCGCCGGATGGAGCATCGTGACGACCTGATTCGTCTCCGGGTTGACCCCGACGTCGGTCAATCCCAACGAATAGCCGAACACGAGGATGCACACGCTCGCCGCCGCGATCGAAGCCGCCCCGAGCCACGACGCGTTCCACGCGCGCGCGAGCGGCGGCACGCGGAGGAGTAGGCCAACCAAAAGCGACAGCCCGACCACGAATCCGCTGAACAGCGCCGCGAAGATCGGCTGAAAGATGAGCGACGGCACCCCGTCGTAGACGCTCATCATCATCGCGATCATGTAGACGAGCCAGCCAACGACGAATGCGATCCCAATCGCAATGAATCGGAGTTGGAGGCGGCTGCTGCTCATCGGATGCGTCTTGCCAGGTAACGCTGCGCTTTTGCAGCGGCTGGCGCAAATGTTGGTTTCCTCGCGCGACGAGTTGCGCCGGCGTAAAGACCGTTCTCTCGGACGCTCGCGAACCCGAGAATCCTGCGATGGCGATCCTCATCGGGCTGGCGAGGCAGGCGTGGGCATTGGTTCGGGAGCACAGGCGCGCGTTTGCCACTCTCAACGCCGCGTACTTCCTGCTGATCCTCGTCGGGATGGGAATCGCCGCGCTCTTCCCCGCGATCCAGGACGAAATGTTGGGATCGGCCCGCATCTGGTCGAGAGCGGGCCGCTCGCCGTCGTCGGCGACGCGTACGCGAACGGCAAAGTGTTCCAGGCCGTCGCCCTCACATTCTTGGTGAACCTATTCGTGGGAAGCGTGGCGTGGGTCACCCTTCCGACGATGATCGTTCCGTTCGCGGGAATGCGACGGCGCGTACCGCGGCGTTTTGTGGGGATTGCTGTTCTATCCCGGGCATCCGCGCATGGGGACCACGATCATTCCGCACCTCGTGACGCTCGTGCTCGAGGGGAGGGCTATGTGGTGGCGATGCTGGCGGCGTGGGTGCACGGGCGCGCGTGGCTGTGGCCGCAGAGCGTCGGCGCCGGGAGCCGCAAGCGCGGCTACGTCGAAGGGCTGAAGCGCACCCTGGCGCTGTACGTTCTCGTCGCGGCGATATTGTTGGTGGCCGCGGTGTACGAAGCGATCGAGGTGATCTGGCTCGTGAAGGCGAAGGGGGCCTGAGCCGTCCCATGTCGGCGGGGCGCAGGTGAAGCGCCGATTCCCACGATTCTCGATCGGGGTGGAGCCCAGATAGCTCGGTCAATCCCACAAATGCGTGGAACAGAGACTCGTAGGCGCTTCGCGGCTCCAGGTCGCCGATCCGCTCGATTCGCCGCGCATGATGGGAAAGCTGCGCGAGCGCGGCATCGCGCTTCATCCGCGGTGCCCTCAAGGGAACGACCACGGTCACGCAGATCTCGATTCGGCGAATCATGACCACGACTTCAGAGGCGCGCTCCGCGTCCCGTAGGCGTGCCTCCAGCAGCCGATAGTTGGTGCTCCGCCCGCTCGCCTCGCCCTTCACCAGAATCCCGCGATCGACGAGCTCGCGACCCCGAGGACCGTTGTTCTTCACCGCATCCGGTGCGGCGAGTGTGGCGGCGATTCGCCGCAGCTACGAACTGGCGATTCGCCGCAGTACGACTGCGGACTCGCCGCAAATCGTGCGGTGATTAGGGCGGCAGCCGGCGGCTCCGACGCCGGCGTGGGCACGCGCCGCGAAAACTCGCGACACACTGCGTTCGCCGCCGCGCGATACTTCGCCCGCCCCCGCACCGCGGCGTCCCCATGACCAAGAAACACCCCGTCGCCGATAGCACCCCGCACGGCGCCGCCCCGCCGCGATCCGACGCGCTCGTTTTCTTCGAGCCACGGGGGACCTTGCCCACAAAAAGATTTTCCCGTCGCTGCAGGCGATGGTGAAGCGCAGGGGCCTCGAGATCCCAATCATCGGCGTTGCCAAGGATCCGTGGAATCTCGACGCGCTGAGGGCGCGCGTGCGCGACAGCCTCGAGAAGCACGGCGGCCTCGACCCCGGCGCGTTCGACAAGCTCTGCGGGCCGCTGCATTACGTCAGCGGCGATTACAACGATCCGGCCACGTTCCAAACTATAAAGAGAGAGCTCGGCGCCGCGCGGCGCGCCGGCGCATTACTTGGCAATTCCGCCGGTCCTCTTCGGCACGGTGATCGAGACAACTCGGGAAAGGCGGGATGCGCCGAGGCGGGCTCGCGCGTGATCGTGGAGAAGCCGTTCGGCACCGACCTCGAGTCGGCGCAGGCGCTCAATCGAGATCCTCCTCGGCGAGTTCGACGAGAAAGCCATCTTCCGGATCGACCATTATCTCGGCAAAGCGGCCGGTGCACAACATGCTGTTCTTCCGCTTCGCGAACGCGCTGCTCGGAGCCGTTCTGGAACCGCACCCACGTCGAGAGCGTGCAGATCACGATGGCGGAGGATTTCGGCGTGCAGGGGCGCGGCGCCTTCTACGACCAGACCGGCGCGATCCGCGACGTGATCCAGAACCACCTATTCCAAGTCTTGGCAATCCTGGCGATGGAGCCGCCGGTGCGCACCGACAGCGAATCGATCCGCGACGAGAAGGTGAAGGTCCTGAAGGCGATCCCACCGATCGAGGCGAAGAACCTCGTGCGCGGGCAGTTCCGCGGCTACCGCAAGGAGCCGGGCGTGGCCGCCGACTCCAAGCGTGAGACGTTTCGCGGCGCTCCGCCTCGAGATCGATTCCTGGCGTTGGCGCGGAGTGCCATTCTTCATCCGCGCGGGAAGCTCCTGCCGGTGACGTGCACGGAAATGATCGTGCGGCTGCGCAAGCCGCCCACGATGTTTCATGTGGCCGATCTCAAGCCCAACTATGTTCGGATGCGCATCAGCCCCGACGTGGCGCTCGCCTTCGGTCTGAACGTCCTGTCGCCCACCTCGGACGTCCAGGGAACGCGGTGGAGATCGCCTGGGAGCCGCTACCCCAATGCCTTGGCCATGGACGCCTATGAACGGGTTCTCACCGACGCGATCGCGGGCGATCCCACGCATTTCGCGCGACAGGACTACGTGGAGGAAGCGTGGCGCATCGTCGACCCGGTGCTGAAAGCGGGGACCCCAATCCACGAATACGAGCCGGGAACCTGGGGGCCCAAAGCCGCCGACGACGCGGTGATGCCCCACGGCGGCTGGCAGATGCCCGGTCATTACCAACTAAAGTCCGCTACGCCGCCCGGCGGCCGAGGCCAACGATGACGATCCGCGAGACGAAGGAAGGGGAGCGCCTCGCGCACCCCAGGGACAAACCGGGAATTGGGTCCTCTGGGGGCCGTACGTGGCGGAGCGCGCCTGGAGGCACCGTGCGCGAGGACTACAGCGCCACGGGCGAGGCGTGGGCCCACTTCCCGCACGAGCACGCGCGCTCGCGCGCCTATCGCTGGAACGAAGACGGCATGGCCGCGATCTGCGATCGTCACCAAGTCCTTTGCTTCGGGATTGGCCCTCTGGAACGGCCGCGATCCGATCCTCAAGGAACGGATGTTTGGTTTGACGTCGACCGAGGGGAACCACGGCGAGGACGTGAAGGAGTACTACTATTACATCGACAACACTCCGACCCACTCGTACATGCGGACTCTCTACAAGTATCCGCAGGGGAGTACCCGTACGCGCGGCTCGTCGAGGAGAATGCCAAACGGGGAAAGGGCGACCGGGAGTTCGAGCTCGTCGACACGGGGATCTTCGATGGCAATCGCTACTTCGACGTCGAGGTCGAGTACGCGAAGGCTGCGGAGGAGGATATGTTGGTTCGGATCCGCGCGACGAATCGGGGGCCGGAGGCGGCGCCGATCCACGTCCTCCCCACGATTTGGTTTCGCAATACTTGGGGATGGGGGCACGATGGGCGCCGCCCCTCGATCACCGCGGCCCCGCGGGAGCGGCGCGAAGGGCGTGAAGTCGCTCCTCGCCAAGCACTGGTTTCTGGGGAGTACGCGCTCCACTGCGCCGGCGCCGACGAGCTGCTCTTCACCGAGAACGACACCAACACCAAGAAACTCTTCGGCGCCGACATGGCATCCCCTATGTCAAGGATGCGTTCCACGCTTATGTGGTGAATGGCGCGCGCGACGCCGTGAACCCGGCGGCGACCGGCACGAAGGCCGCGGCCCTCTACCGCCGCACCGTCGGCGCGGGGAGACGGTGACAATCGATCTGCGCCTCGCGAAGGCGGCGAGCGGCGCGGCCGGCGAATCCCACTTTTCCGATTTCGACGCGGTGCTGCGCCGGCGAAAGCCGAGGCCGACGAGTTCTACTGCCTCGGTCCTGCCCGCGGGGCTCTCCGACGACGAGCGCCTCGTGACCCGCCAGGCGCTCGGCGGGATGCTCTGGTCGAAGCAATATTACCACTATGTCGTCGAGGACTGGCTCGCGGGGATCCGGCCGGGCCGCCGCCGGCGCCGCAGCGCCTGGAAGGGCGCAACCGCGATTGGAGGCATCTCTTCTCGCGCGACGTGATCTCGATGCCCGATAAGTGGGAGTATCCCTGGTTCGCCGCGTGGGATCTGGCGTTTCACTGCATTGCGCTCGCCCATATCGACCCGCAGTTCGCCAAGGATCAGATCATCCTGATGCTGCGCGAGTGGTACATGCACCCCAACGGCCAGATCCCCGCCTATGAGTGGGATTTCGGCGACGTGAATCCCCCATCCTCTCGATGGGCGGCGAGGCGCGGTCTTCGAGATCGAGAGGCATCGCACCGGCGTGGCCGACCACGCGTTCATCAAGAGCGTCTTCCACAAGCTGCTCCTCAACTTCACTTGGTGGGTGAATCGCAAGGACGCGCTCGGCAAGAACATCTTCCAGGGCGGATTCTTGGGGATGGACAACATCGGCGCCTTCGACCGCAACAAGCTCCCGAGCGGCTATTTGTTGGGTCAGGCCGACGGCACGAGCTGGATGGCCGCCTTCGCCGAAGAGCATGCTCTCGATGGCGCTCCTCCTCGCCGAGCGAGACCCGGCGTACGAAGGTGTGGCGAGCAAGTTCTGGGAGCACTTCATCCAGATCGCCGATTCCATGAATAGCGCGCGCGACCCGAAGCGATCGCTGTGGGACGAGAAAGATGGCTTCTTCTACGACCACTTCATCTCGGCGAGCGCACGAGATGATCCCGATCCGCGCGCGGACCATGGTGGGATTCGTCCCCATGTTCGGCGCGTCGACGGTCGCGGCCGGCGTGCTCGAGCGCTTTCCCAACTTTTTCGCCGGCGAAGATGGTTCATCGAGCATCGCCCCGACCTCATCGAGAGCGTCGGCCCGATGGTGACTCCGGGGGTCGACGGCCGCCTGATCCTCGGCCTCGTGCGGCCGGAGCAGCTGAAGCGAATGTTGGCATACATGCTCGACGAGAGGGAGTTCCTGTCGCCCTACGGCATCCGTTCCGTCTCGCGCTTCCACAAGGATCACCCGCTGATCCTGAATCTCGAAGGCCAAGAATACCGCGCTCGACTACGAGCCGGGCGAATCGCTGACGGGGCTCTTCGGCGGAAACTCCAATTGGCGCGGACCGATCTGGTTCCCGGTGAACCTCCTGATCCTCCTGGCGCTGAAGGAATACCACTTATATTTCGGCGACGACTTCCGGGTGGAGTGCCCCACCGGCTCGGGAAAGCTCATGAACCTGGATGAGGTGGCGAACGAGCTCGCGCGGCGGCTCGCGCGCATCTTCCTGCGCGACGAGAACGGTAAACGCGCCGTCTTCGGCGATTGCCAACGATTCAACGAGGATCCCCACTGGCGCGACCTGATCCCATTCCACGAGTACTTCGACGGCGACACCGGTCGCGGCTGCGGCGCAAGCCACCAAACCGGCTGGACGGGGCTCGTCGCTCAGATCCTGCAATACTTGGGAGGGGCGCAACCGGTCGGCGATATTCATCCCGCCAGAAGTGAGGCATCCCGCGAAGTGAGGATGTCGCGACGATTGTTGGCTACAGCGTCTTCAGAGATTCACGAGATCGCGTTTCTGTGCGTCGGTGAGCTTCAGTGCGCGCACTCGGTTGTAATGCTCGACGACGCCGTCGAGCGTCTTGGCGCTCCCGTCGTGGAAATAGGGGGTGTTGCAGGCAGACCGCGGAGTGGTGTCGTCCGGTAGCTCTTGTTTCGCCGTGCGCATCGCGTACGCGGGATCCATGCCGGTATCGGCCGCGGGGTGGAGAATCACCACTATTGTTATCCGTGCCTGTCGCGCCCACGTGGCAGCTCAGGCGGTTGTCGTTGAACACCACGAGCCCGCGCCGGGCCGCCGCCGGATCGCTGGTGTCCGCGGCGGGTGTGGGTGCATTCAAGCCGTGCTGATAGGTGCGAAGCGCGGGCAGGAGCGCCGAGACCCGGTCCGGCGAATGCTGCGACATCGATGCCGAGCCGCGGGTCCGAGAATTGCGCTCGGCCGTGCATCTGCGTCACCGCGACATACGCATTCCAGTAGGAGATCGGTCCTTCCGCCGTGTACGTCTCATTCTTGACTTTCGCCAATCCGTAGGCGGGCGGGATCACGAGCGGATTGCTCTTCCCGTCGAGGTTGTATCGAGGATCGTATTTGCCGGGCCCCCACAGATTGTAAACAGTCTTTTGCTCGGGTGTCATCGCCGGGGAGAGCGCAATGATGGCTCCGACGTTGAGATCGCGGTTGGGCCAACCATCCTTGCGTTTGCCGATTCCCGGCGCGAACGAATCGTCGACGGTCGAGTGACAGAGCGCGCAGGTAATGCCAACTTTGACGAGGGTGTCCTTTCCCTCGACGTTTCGAACGGTTCCTTGGAGCCCGACCACGGCGTTCAGCTTCAGGAGCGCCACGGTCGTATCGGGGCTCGCGAGATCGACCTTGCCGGCCTGGATGGCGGCTGCGACATCGGCGGGGATCGCGCCGGAGTCGACCTTCAATCCCACCTTTAGCGCCGTCGCGGGACTCACCGATTTCTGGATGACTTCGTGCATCCGCGCCTTGTCGGTCCAGAATTCCTCATCGCCAAAGGTCTCGAAGCGGAAGATTCGCTGGCCTTCGGAATATGCCTCGGGCGTGTCGTCGCTCCTCGACGCAGCCGCGGCCGTAATATCGCCGTGGGGGTTGTCTTGAGGATTGTCTCCGTCGCATCCTGCCAATCCAAGGAATCCAAGGAACAGGGCGAGAACCAAAGCTGTGCGGGTAGACATGACTGCTTTCTCCAACATGGAACGGTTCGGGCGAGAGCGTCTCGCGACACCGTGGAGCACTTGAGCCGCAGTGCGCGAGCGGAGCTATGGGGTGTTGGCCCCATGGCCGCCGGGGCCGCACGCGCTCGGCGGCCAGTTGTTACAACTCCCCTTACTCGGCAGCCGCTTCCCGATCCGTCGGGCTCTCGAGGAGCGCCGCGAGCGCGGGGACGAGCCGCTCGATCTCCGCCTCGAGCCGATGCAAACTTTCCCGCGCGCCGTGGAGGTCGCCCTCGCGCGCGGCGCGCTCGACCTCGTGCGCCGCGTCGGCCGCCCGCACCGCTCCCAGATTCCCAAGTATCCCTTGGAGCGTGTGGGCCGTGAGCGCGGCCCGCGCGAGGTCGCCCTGCCCGACCGCGGCGCGCGCCGCCTCCAGCATGCTTCGCCAATCGGAGCAGAACTGACGCACGAGTCGCCCGAGGAGGCGGCGGTCGCCATTCACTCGGGACAACACATCTTTCCGATCCAAGATGTCCTTACCCTTCGCGGCCGCGGACGCCGCCGCGCGAAGCGAAGCGGCGGCTCGCCTGGCCGTGGGCCCCTTGGCACGCGTCGACTTCCTTGGGATTGCATCGGCGAGCGCTTGCCACAAATCGTGCACGCGAAGCGGCTTTCCCACGTGGCCATTCATCCCGGCCTGCAGGCATCGCTCGCGGTCGCCGCGGGACGCGAACGCCGTCATCGGCGATAATTGGGATATGCCCTCCCGAGCTCCGCTCCCGCTCGCGGATCGCCGCGGTGGCCTCGTAGCCGTTCATCTCCGGCATCTGGACGTCCATCAGCACCAGGTCGAAAGTCGAACGCGTGAGCGCCTCCAGGGCTTCGCGCCCGTTGGAGACCGCCGTCACCTCGTGGCCGGCCCGGCGGAGGACGTGGGAGATCAGGATTTGATTGATGTCATTGTCTTCCGCGAGAAGGATGCGCAGGGGACCGCCGAATGTTGGTATCGACCCGGGCTCCGCCAGGCACCCTCCTCAGCCGCGATCTCCTCCGCCGCGGGAATCTCCACGGCGGCCGTGAAGTGGAAGGTGCTCCCGCGCCCCAGCTCGCTCTCGAGCCAGATCCGCCCTCCCAACAATTGGACGAGCTCGGAGGCGATCGAGAGGCCGAGGCCGGCGCCGCCGTATTTGTGGGATGCGGTGCCGTTCGCTTGGACGAACGGCGCGAAGATCGGCGCCTGCTCCTCCGGCGCGATGCCGATCCCCGTGTCGTGCACTGGCGAAATGGAGGACTGCGGTCGAGCTCCCGTTCGATTGGGAATCGACGCGGATCCTCACTTCCCCTCTTTCCGTGAACTTCACCGCGTTGTCGACGAGATTCATGAGGATCTGGCCGATGCGCCCCGGATCGCCGACCAGGACCTCGGGGAGCGCGCGATCGGGTTGGAAGGTGAGCTTCACCCCTTTGTTGGCGGCGCGGAGCGCGGCAGGGGCGAGGAGGTCCTCCAGGTGCGCGCGCCAATGGAACGCCACCCGCTCGAGCTCGATCCTCCCGGTCTCGAGCCTCGAGTAATCGAGGAGATCGTTCATCAATACCAACAAACCGTCGGACGAGGCCTTCGCCATTTGTAGGTATTGGCGCTGCTGCGCGTCGCGGCTCGTCGTGAGGGCCAGCTCGGTCATTCCCAAGATGCCACAAATGGGCGTGCGGATCTCGTGTCCGACTTTCGCGAGGAACTCACCCTGGCTTGGTTGGCCGCGTCGGCGGCCGCTTTCGCGCGGCGCAACGCCTCCATGGCGCGCTCGCGGTCCGTCGTGACCGCGACCATCGCGAGCGTCATGATCGTGACCACGCCGAGGAAGAGCTGCGCCGATACCAACGATCCCGCGAGCGAATCCCGCGCGAAGGGCCCTTGCCCCTGGATCGTTCCCCAGATGGCGATTCCCGAGAGGACGAATACGGCGAGCGTGGCTCCGTGGCGGCCGAAACGAAACGTACCCCACACCAAGAATGGAAGGGTGAGGTAGGGCAACGGGGTGGCGATGTCGCGGACGACGGAAGCTCCCCGAAGATCGCGAACGAGACCGCAGCGAGGAGCGCGAAGAGAGTTGCGGCCTCGGCGATTCGCAGCGCCGACCACGCGATTCGGATCGGCCGTCTCCACGTGAGGAAAAGTGGTGTCAACGAAACGACCCCCACCGCGTCGCCGGTCCACCAGATCCACCAGGAAAATGGGTAATCGCGCCAGGGCATGATCCCGATCAGCGCGAGGCTCGTGACCCCACGGTGCATGCCACCAAACAGGCGGCCACGACCCCGCCAAGGAACCGGACGAGATTGGCCACTCGGTCGAACGGATCGGGCCCGACGATCCATCGCTCGATGAGGTAGCCCCCGGTGAGGGGCTTGGGCCGTGGATCCGGTGGCGATGACGGCGGACGCCAAGGACTGCAAACCAACGAAACGCCGCTCGTCGGACTCATCGCGTCGGCCACGTTCCCCAAAAAGCGCCGAGCCAAATCCCGGGCCACACGCGCGGACCCCACAATAACACGGCCGCGAACGCGATGCCGGAGGGGGCCACACGGGCGACGCCTTCCCGGCGGGAGGCAATGCCAACAAAAGCCCCAGCCGCGCGGCGCACAAATACGCCGCTGCGATGGCGAGGAGCAGTGCCCAATGTCGCGGCCAGACGGGGTTGGTCTCGATCTCAAGGGACGATTCCTATCGAAGCGCCGGTTCGACCGGGCGAAGCGCCCAACGCGGCGCGATCGCGGTGGCCTCGGGTCCGGAGCTCCGATGGTGCGGGATCGGCGCTACGCACCAAGGTGCATCTCGCCGGGCCCGCAATTCAATCCATGGACGCCTTCATTTGCTAGATGGTTCCATCGCGGGGCGGCGGCGGATGGGGCGAACACCCCATAGCTGCGACTTGGAGGGTGGGCGAGCGTGGGTGTCCACTCCAACCCGAATCCAACAAGAAGAGTCCCACGATGAAACCCACAAAAGCGCTCATTGCCAGCCCGTTCCTCCTCGCATGCGTCCTCGGAGCCTGCGCCTCCACCACCGGCCGCGATCGCTCGGAATCCACCTCGTTGAGCATGGAGGAGACGCGCACGAGCATCGACACGCTCATCAAAGCCTCCGACGGAGGAATCGTGTCGCTCAATGCGATCGCGACCCAAGGAAGCGCCGACCCGCAACCCGCATACAAAAGTATCTGAGCGACCTTGCGATCATCGAAACCGAGGTCGCCACGGTGCGCAGCCGCGAAGCCGCGATGAAAGCGAACACGACCGCGTTCTGCAAAGCTTGGGAAGAAGAGTCGGGGACGATGAAGAACGCCGAGGTCAAGAAACTTTCCGCGGAACGCCGGGACAGCCTGAAGGCGGCCTTTGGAAGGGTTCAGGCCACGAACGCGCAGGTCAGGAAAGACAGCGATCCGTACATCCAGACCCTGAAAGATCTGAAGTCCTACTTCGACAACGATCTGACGCCCGCCGGAATCACCGCGTGCAAGCCGCTGATCGCGAGCGCCACGGAAGCTTCGACGGTCGTGAAGAGGGATCTCCAGAACATGGCCGCCGAGATCAAGACGGTCCAGGATCTCCTCGCGTCGACGAACGTCGCCGAAGCGACGAAGTAGATTGTTGGGGAATGACGGGCTGCTGAAGCGGGCAGGTCGCTGAAAAAGTGCTTCGCGCCCAGGCGCGAAGCACTCTTTCAGCGACCTGCTAGTGGAACAAACAATCCGCCTGCTTCAGCGGCCTCTCCTCCCCGTCGACGCCGATCCGCAACAATAGTCTCGCGCCGCCGCGCGCCTCGAAGTGCTCGAGGCGGATGCGGTGCCAGCCGGCAAGGAGTTTCACATCGGTGGTGCCGAACCAATTCTGCCACCCCTGCTCTTGCCAACTTTCGAGTAGGACCTTCTCGTCGAGCGTGAGGCGCGCGCCGTCGTTCGACACCACGAATAGCGAATAGTTGCCATCCTTCGGCGCGCGGAACCACCCCTCGAGGCGCGTGCTGAAGCCGTCGGCCGGCACGCCGCGCTCGGGCGAGCCGCTCTTCCAATCGAAATCCACTTCGCGGTCGACGCGGCGCGCGACTTCGTTCTTGAGGTCGATGCCACGATAAAAGCGGGTGTCGAGGCCGGGGCGAGCTCGGCCGGCGGCTTGTCGAGCGGCGCCACCACCAACTTTGCCATGCGGGCCAATCGTGCTCGCGCAGCTCGTGGCGCACCTGCTCGCGCAGATCGGCCGCGCTCTTGCGCCGCGGATCGAGGAGGAGCGCCACGTCCGCGTCGGCGAGCGCGCCGGCGAAGTCGCCGAGGCGCTGCCGGCAGACCGCGCGGTTCACGAGCGCGTCCGCGTCGGCTGCATGCAATTGCAGCGCGCGGTCGAACTCGGCTTTCGCCTCGAGGAGCATCCCCCTCGCCGAGCAGAACACCAAGATTCCTGTGGGCCTCGGGAGATCGGGGACGAGGCGGAGCGCCTCGCGGAAATCGGCCGCCGCCTCCTTCTTCTTCCCCGCGAGCATCGCCACGAATCCACGATTGTGGAGGAGAAAGGCGCGGATCTGTGGGGTCGTGAGATCGCGCAGATAGATGGAGTCCTCGCGCCACGCGGATCCCAACTTTGCGCGCAGCTCCTCGTCGGAGATCTCGGCGCCGCCGCGCGTGAGCTCGAGGTTGCGGCGCGCGCGGCCGTCGTCGTAGCGGACGAGGAAATGGTTGGGAGCGCCACGCCGCGGAGCGGCAGCCCCGCCCGCTCGGCGAGAGAGAGCGCCACGATCGAGATCGAGAGGCAATAGCCGCGGCGATCGCGCAGGACCGAGTCCACATGGAGAGTCTCGGGGAGTCGAGCGCCGCCACCGCCTCGAGCTTCGCGTCCTCGAAGAGGACCGCGCGGAGCGCGCCGATCCGATCCGCGGCGGAGGCCGACGCGGGCGCCTCTCGCGCAGACGCGCGGCGAGGCGATCGATCTCGGAGGCGACCGCGGCCGCGTCGAGCGCGGGGTGATCGCGGCGCGCGATCTCGAGGGCCGCGTCGAGGATCCCGGCCGGGCGCGAGGCCGCGCTCGAGGCGCCCGCGGCGCCGCGCGACTCCGATTGTTGGGAATCGGCAGCGCCCACGAAGACCAAGAATCCGGCGAGGGCCGCAGCCGCGGGGAGACCCCAACTAAACTCACACCACTTAAAACGACGCGACTTAAACGACGCGACCTAAAACGACACAGCCCGGGTCCTTCGACCCGGGCTGCTCGCGAAATCTCGCGATTCGAGAACCCCAACGTTACTTCGCGTCTTTCTTCGGCGCGTCGGTCTTCGCGGGCTCCGCTTTCTTGATATCCTTCTTGAGGGCCTCGAGCTCCGCCTTGAGGCGCTCGATCTCCTGCTTCAGGATATAGTTGTCATATCGGAGGGTTTCGGTCTCGGTGCGCTTTCGGCCGGTCGCCTTCTCGAACTGACCTTCGTCGAGGACTCCGAACGCCGCCTTCTCGAACTCCGCTTGGTGCTTCTCGTGCGCGAGGCAGCCGAGCCCTTCCTTGTGGGACTTTGGATGAAGGCCTTGTGCTCGGCTTGATAGGAGAAGATGGCCTTGAGCTGATTTGTGGTGAGGTCGAGCTTCTGTAGCTTCGCGACCATTGCATCGGTGTTGTCATCGCAGGCCTTGGCGGCCGGGGCGGCGGCGGTGACTGCGAACGCACACGCCGCGAAAACAAGCAAAGCATGACGCATGGGAGAATCCTCCGAACGGAATGCCGGGGGCGGATGCCCGCGGCGGTGATTGCGGCCCGCAGTACGGTACCCCTGCAGCCACGTTGGGAAAATGGGGGCGCGCTAATGCAGTGCCCTAGTAGCGTGCCCTAATGCAGCGTGCCCTAATGCAGTGTGCCCTATGCAGTGTGCCCTAATGCAGTGTGATCGTGACGCCCCCGACGCGCTCAAGCCGAAGATCGACGGTTGGCATAGGAACGGCGGCCACACCCACAAGGCCTGGGCGCTGAACTGGGAGCCGGCGAGGAGCGGAATGTTGGGAATCGGTGCAAGGGCCACGGCGAAGCCCGACCCGAAGCTGTGCGCGTCGAGGCCGAGGAAGACCGGCGAGAGGGTGCTCACGAAGATCGGGATCCCCAAATGGAACAGATCGGGGCCGGCCGGGTCGGCCGTGGAGGCGAGGAGCACGAGGCCGAGCGACGCCTGCGGCGCGTTCGTGCAGGTGATCGCAAAGTTGGGATCGCCGAGCTTCGGGAGCGCATTCACGCCGATCGCGTGCGCCCCGAGGCACCCCGGCACCCCGGCGCCATAGTTGGTGATCCCCGAGAGCGAGCCCGTGTTCTCGTGGAAGACGATGACATTCCAGTAGCCGTTGCTCCCCGCGGTCGCGGCGACGGCGTCGATGCGCCCGTCTTTGTTGGTATCGCGGAGCGCGACCCCGTGGGGCCGTGCCCCGTCACGACCGAGAGCGGGGAGGCGAGGCCGCCGGCGCCGTCGCCGCTCGCGATGAGGAGGCGATCGGTGGCGTAGTCGGTCGCCGCGAGGTCCAGGTCGGCGTCGCCGTCGAGATCGGCGAGGAGCGGCGGGCCGAACGAGATCGCGTTGAAGCCACCGGCCTGCGCGAGCGAGCCGGCGCCGTTCGAAAGCCACACATGTGCGCCGATCCCGCTCACCACGACGTCGAGGAGCGAATCGCCGTTCATGTCGCCGACCGGCACGAAATAGCTGGCGACTCCAGTGTTGGTATCCGAGCTCGAGGCGAATCCGCCGGCGCCGTCGCCGAAGCAGAGCGTCACGATCGTGGTGCTGTGATGCGTGACCGCGTCGGGCTTGCCGTCGGAGTTGGCGTCGAGGATGGAGACGCCGTCGGGGATCCCAACGATCGTGCGCGCCCCCGAAAAGGCGAATCCCCCGCGCCGTTTCCCAAGCATATGGCGACGCGGCGATTGTTGGACTGGGGATCGGGGAGCTGGATCTGTGTCAGGACCGCGTCGAGCGCTCCGTCGAGATTCATGTCGGCGAGGGCGAGGCCATAGGGCGAAAGGCTCGGCGTCTGCGTGACGATCGGCGCGCCGAAGCCCCGGAGCCATTGTTGAGGATCGCGTCGAAGCAGAACGGGTACGAATGGTACGCAACGAAATCGTCGAAGCCGTCGCCGTTCAGGTCGCCGAGGACGGGAGCCGCGGCCCCGGGCTGCGAGAGCGGATAGTTGGTGGGCGAGAGGTGCGCGGTCGGGGCCCCCGCGGGGGTCGGCACCGCGAGGCGCACGCTGAAGAGCGCCTGCGGATTCTCGACCGTGACCAAGTCCACGTCGCCGTCGTGGTTCAGATCGGAGACCAGCACGGGGGCCGCCGCCTTGTCCTGCAGTTGGAGCGATGGCGCCGTGCCGAATCCGCCGAGGCCGTCGCCGCGCCACAGCGCGATCCCCTTCGCCATGACCTGCCCCGTGACGAGGTCGAGGCGGCCGTCGCCGTCGAAGTCGGCGGCCGCGAGATAGTTGGGAATCCCCGATGGTCGAATCGAGGCCGAACGCGAAGGGGACGTTCGGCGAGGAGTTGCGGACGGAGAGGCTATAGATGGGATCGAACGTGATCGCCGCCGCGTCGTTCACGCCGTCGCCGTTCCAATCGCCGAACGTCATCTGCTGGATTTTGTTGGGAATCGCATTGTAGGCAAGCGCGCCGAAGGCCCCAGTCCGTCGCCGAGGCGGGTGAGGAAGCCCGGCGCGCTGAGGCCGGCCGCCACGATGTCGAGGCGGCCGTCGCCGCTCACGTCGACGAGCGATACTTGGGAAAGGGTCGCCCCCATCGGGAGATTGGTGGGGACGCCGGGGCCGCCGGAGGTGCCGAGGGCGAATGCCACGATCTGATTCGGCTGCAGGCTCGCGGCGGCGAGGTCGCCGAGGCCGTCGTGATTCGCGTCGCCGATCGAGACGTCGGCGGTGGGGAATCCGACCGAGTAGTTGGATGGCAGCGCGAAGGCCCCGGGCGCGGTTCCCAACAATAACGAGAGCGTGTTCACGCCGCTCTGCGAGACCGCGATGTCGGGCAGGCCGTCGCCGTTCAGGTCGCCGACCGCGATCCCGCTCGCCCCCGTGAAATTGGCAAGACTCAGGATCGACGCCGCCGCGAACACTCCCGCGCCGTTGTTGAGGCGGATCTCCACATAATTGAAGTTGGTGAATGGCGGCGCGATGATCGACTTCGTGTAGGCGAGGACGAGGTCGAGCGAGCCATTGCCATCGATGTCGACGAGCTCCATGGCGACGGGGCTCGAGTTCGACACGCTAAGAATCGCGGCGGGGGCGAATCCGCCCGCGCCGTTCCCCACAGAAAGGGCCACGAGCGAACCGTTGCCATCGGCGCTCGCCACATCGGGGCGTCCGTCGCCGGTGAAGTCACCGCACGCGATCCGCTGCGGGAAGTTGGAGGTCGCGAAGTAGCGCCCCTCGAAGGCCGGCCCCTGCTGCGCGCTCGCGGCCGCTCCGAGGAGACTCACCAACAAAACGACCGGCGCAACGACGTGGCTCACCGGAATGCACGCGATCCTCTCGCGCATGGGATCCTCCGAGAAAAAAACGGGCGCCCGAGGCGCTCTCGAGCGGCTCGATGGTAGGGGACCCGCCGAAGGGCGGCAAGCCGCCCCGAGGATTTCAATCGCTCTGCGCCGCTTCTCCCGACTCGGTCTCTTCCGTGTCGTCGTCGTCGTAGCGGCCGTGCGAGAGGATGCCCCGCGTCGAGCGCTTCACGAACGCCGCCAAATGTTGGGTTTCGGCGGTGCCGAGGTCGGCGATCCGCGCGAGCGCGTCGGGGAGGAGGAGCCCCGAGCGATAGAGGATCCGGAACGCCTGCGCGAGGGTCGCCCGCGCTTCGTTGGTGATCCCCGCGCGCCGAAGCCCAACGATGTTGAGCCCGGTCACCAGGCACGGGCGGTTGCCGACGGCCATCATGTACGGGGAATGTCGCGCGCCACGCTGCTCCCGCCGCCGACCATCGCCATCGTGCCGATTTGTGCGAGATTGGTGGATCGCCACATTTCCCGAGAGCACCGCGCGATCGCCGATGAGGACGTGGCCTGCCACGAGCGTGTTGTTGCAGATCACCACGTCGTCGCCGACCTTGCAGTCGTGGGCGATATGGGCGAGCGCCATCACGAGGCAGCGATCACCAATGATGGTATCGGAGTCGTCGCCGGTGCCGCGGTGGACTTGGCATCCCTCGCGGAAGATGTTCCCGTTGCCGATGATCGTTTTGGTGGGTTTCCCGTCGAAATGCTTGTGTTGGGGAACGTGCCCGACCACGGCGTGATAGTGGACTTCGTTGCCCGTGCCCATCCGCGTACCCGAGCAGACGACCCCGTGTGCCAAGACCTTGTTGCCGGGGCCGAGGACCACGTCCTCTTCGATCACCGCATAGGGACCGATCTCGCATTCGGGGCCGATCTCGGCCTTCGGGAGACGATCGCGGTGGGGTGAATCTTGGTCATCGAGCCGTGGCGCCCCGATTCGGGGATTCCGTGCTCTCTACCGGCCCCTTGGCCGGCGAAAGGCGCGAAAGTGTAGCCCGAACTTCGCGAAACGGTCGAGGACAAGATCTCTCGCGCGGGCGGGGAGATATCCTCGCCACCCTCCTCCGAATCGTGCGCGCGACCCCCATTCTCCTAACGTTGGTATCCGCGATCGCCGCCGGGGCGCGGCGCGCTCGCAAGGGGTGGGACCCGCCCGCGCGCGCGCCGCGGCTGGCGATCGAACGCTTTCCGATCGCCCCGCCGCTCCTCCCGCGGTTCCATTCCCAACAAAGGGGAAGAGCCGCGCCTCGAGTTCGACGCAACGACGCGCGATCTCGGCGACATCCCCGACGGTCCGGAGCAGATGGCCACCTTCGACTTCACGAATCGCGGCGCGGGGCCGCTCCTCCTCCTCGGGATGCGCCTCCAGTGCGGTTAGCACCCTCGGAAAGCTCGAGGTCGCGGGGAAGACCTACGAGCTCGGCGACCCGATTCCCCGGCGCGCGCGGGCGGCTGGTCCTCACGCTCCGCACGAAGGGGCTCATCGGTGAGAAGGATCTGAAGGCCGACCTCCTCTGCAACGATCCGGCGTGGCCCGAGACGGCGGAGGCGGAGTTCGGCCACGTGACGCTCACGCTCAAGTGCAAGATCCTGCGCGTGTACGAGTGGGAGGGGACCGGCGGCGCCGTGGATCTCGGGCGATTCATCGCGGGGCATCCCCAAGAAAAACCGTCGTCCTCAAGAACACCCGTGGCGATGCGTTCGAGATCGCGTCGATCGAAGGGGACGCGGCGCGCTCGAAGTGAAGTTCGAGCCGGAGGATGCCAAGAAAACGAGATGGCGCGTCGTGCTCGCGGCGATCCCCAAGATTCCGCTCGGGATCTTCACGCGGCAATTGTTGGTGAAGACGCGCGGCGCGGCGACGCTCGCGGCGGCCGGCGCCGATCTCTACGTCGTCGGGACCGCCCGCGGCACGGTCGACGTCCACCCGCCGGCGGGGCTCCCGCTCCAGGTGATCCTCCGCGGCACCCCCAAGAGCGCCACCCTCTCGCTCATCAATGAAAGCGGGCGCGAATGGAAAGTTGGGAATTGGCGCCTCCTCGATCCCGCGAGCGTCACGGGGAAACCCGAGAGCGAATGGAAGCCCGCGCGCGCCGAGATCCTCGAGCACCTGAAGCTCGAACCCAAGGAAACGGCGCCGAACCGGCAGGCCGACGTGGTCGTGACGGTGGACGCCTCGATGCCGCCGGGCCCCTTCGCCGCGATCCTCGCCGGCTCGACCGGCCTCGAGGACGGCCCCGCGACGATCACCGCGCTCGTGAGCGGCACGATTCGCTGAGCGGATACTTGGCGTTCGTTACAGCCGATCGCGCTCGGCCATCGACATCACCGACGCGATCTCGTCGGGGTCGGTGAGCTCGGCGTAGCTCGAGCGCCCCACGGCGATGAAGGCCGTCGGGATCTCGCGCGCAGGCAAACCGCTGTGGGCGAGGCGCGCCGGCTCATGGTTGGGATCCACCGAGTCGACGAGGCGATTGGGCTGATAGGTGGCAAGCGCCGCGAAGCGCAATCCCGACGCGCGCGGATCGTTGGGATCGCCGACGATCGTCACGTGGAGCGGCGGATGGAACAGCAGATCGACGGCGCGCGCGTAGCCCGCGGCGTAGTAACCGTACTGGCGGAAATCGCTCGTGAACGACTCGAGCGCCTCGCGCGCGGTCTTGTTGTACGACTCGTCGCGCGCGAGAAGACCGAGGCGCACGAAGGCGTCGGCCAGGATCGAGTTCTCGAGGATCGAGCGGTTGCGCCGCGCCGGGCGCTTCACCGAAGGCGCGTCGTGCGAGATGTCATAGAAACCGCCGTTGGGCGATAGGTGGCGATGGCGCAGGACCTCGGCGAGCTTCACGGCCGCGTCGAGGAATCGCGAATCCCCAAATAGGCGGCCGCGTCGGTGAGGGCGCGCAGCGTGTAGGCCTGGTCGGTGAGGAGCCCGGGGAGGTGGAACGTGCCGTCCCAGTAGTGATACATCCCCAACTTTTCGTCGAACATCTCGTCGACGAGGAACTCGACGGCGCGGCGCGCGACGTCGCGCCAGCGCGGCTCGCCGAGGACCACCGATGCCAACAATAGCCCGGAGGCCGTGACGGCGTTCCAATCCGCGTAGATCGTGCGGTCGACCCGCGGCGCGGTCCGCGTGCGGCGCCGCTCCATCGGCGAGGCCGTAATATTGGGGATCGGCGTCTTGGCTCCCAAAGAAGCCGCCCGTCTCGGAATCGAGCATCCGCGAGTCGAGCCACCGGAGGATCCCGTCGGCGGCCGACCTGTAGCTCTCGTTGCGGAATAGTTGGTAAGCCTCCAAATAGCAACGAAGCCGCGCCGCGTTGGAGTCGAGGACTTTCTCGGTGTTGGGCGAGCGCCAATCGCGCGCCTGCGCGTAGCGGAAGAAGCCGCCCTCGATCGTGTCGTGGATCTCGCCGTCGACCATGGCGTCGAGGGTCTTCACCACCACCTCGCGCATCTGCTCGTCGCCGTGGCGCGCGTACTGCGCGAGGGCGAACTCGATGGCCTCGGTCTGCGGGAACTTGGACGCCTTGCCGAAGCCGCCGTGGACCGAGTCGAACGACTCGACGATCGAGGCGCCCACGACATCGATGATGTCGGCCGTGAGCGGACCCTGGATCTTCCGCTCCTGCTGGCGGATCCGGATCGCCTCGAGCTCTTCGACGCGCGCGTGGATCTCGCTCCGGTGCTCGCGGAAGAACGGCGCGACCTTCTCGAGGATCGGCAGCAGCTCGGCCGCCGTGAGGAACGACTCACCGGCGATGAGATCGGCGTCGGGTGTGAGGAACGCGACCGTCGGCCAGCCGCCGCAGTTGTATCGCGCATTGATGTCGGGGCGGCGATCCTTGTCGACCCTCACGGCGAGGTAGGACTCGTTCACCCGCTTGATGACCTCCTTGTCGGAGAAGGTCGTCTCGTCGAGCTCGCGGCAGTACCGGCACCACGACGCGACGATCGTCAGGAGGACCGGCCGATCCAGCTCGCGCGCGCGCTCGAAGGCGCTGGCGTCCCAGTCGGTCCATTGGATGGATTCGCTACCGCTGCTGGCCATGTCCGCTCTCGGTCATTCGTGGTGGGTTGTGGGCGTTCGCGGGGAGTCGCGACCGGTCGCGAGTTTCGGCGTTATCGACCTCCCGCTCGGGGGCGATAAGCGGGAAACCCGCCATCCGTATCGGGCCCCAACCCGCTCCCAGAGCGAATCGGGCCTGTCCGCGCCCCTTGGTAGCTCGGCCTCGGGGCTTGGGAACGGTTCGGGCGAGAAGCGGCTCCGCCACCCCCGCCGGAGGACACCAACTATAGCTCGGTCGCGATCCGCGAGCGCTTCCGCGAGATCGCGAGGTCCTTGGCGGGGACCGGCGGCGCGTCGGCCCACAGGTGGTCGAGGCCATAGAACGTGCGGGCGTCGGGCTGGAAGACGTGGAGGATCACGCCGCCGTGGTGGAGGAGGACCCACCAGCCGGCCGTGTACCCCTCCACGTGCGGCCTCCCCGACTCGGCGATCGATTGCTCCGCCGCGTCGGCGATCGCTCTGCACCTGGCGGCGGTTCGCCGCCGTCACGATCACCAAGTAATCGGCGTAGGTGACCAGCTCGGCGACGCAACGAATCGAGACTTCGGTGCCCTTCTTCTCTTCGGCGATTCTTACCATCTCGCGCACCAGGGCGAGGCTCTTCTCCAGCTCGGGATCTCGGGGAATCTTGGCTTTGCTGCTTTTCTTGGTGTTCTGTTTTTCCACTGGGGATTCGCGCGCGCCGCGTGCGATCGGCTGGTCACATGGATTCATTGCATCACAACGATCGCCCCACGCGCAAGGGCGGATTCGCCGCCGCGCCCGGCCGCGCCGATCACGGAGCCGCCGGCTTCGCTCGCTTCTTCCGATGGAGCGCGTACGCGATGCCAATGACAATGGCGACCGTCGCCCCCGCCAACAAAAACCGATTCGAGCGCTGGGCCCACATGAGCCCCTGGTGGAGGTTGTCGCCGAAATAGAAGCCGAGCGCGACCGAGGTGGGCCCCGAGATGAGCGCGCCCCCGAGATCCAACAATATGAATTTCCAGTAAGGCATTCGTTGGCGCCCCGCGACGAAGTACGACGCGAGCCGAATCCCCATGAAGAAGCGCGAGAAGAAGATCGCGCGGTCGCCGTAGCGGGCGAAGAGCTTGTCGAACTTGTCGATCCGCGCCGGCGTGAGCTCGTGGCGGATCAGTGGCAATGTGAGGACCGAGTTTCCGAAGAGCCTTCCCAACGAATACACGACCGTGTCGCCCAGCAGGATTCCGAAGACGCACACCGCGGCCGCGACCATCCAATGGGGTGATCGCTGCCGTTGGCTTTCGCGAGGTACGAGAGGTAGCCCGAGCCGATGAGCGTGACCTCCTCGGGGATCGGGAGGCCGAGGCCGCAGAGGACGAGCATCCCCACGATTCCCACATATCCGTAGTTCTGTAGGAACTCGATCACCCACTTCGGGCCGGGGAGGCTCTCCGGCGCGCTCGAAGGCAACAATTCTGGACGAGCTCCGCCGCCGCGGCCGCCGCGTGCGCCGCCGCTTCGCGGAGCGGATCCAGGAGAGTCAAGATTTCGACGGCGAGGCTCGTCAAGCGCGGCGGAACGTTGGGATCGTCGGGAAAAAGGGGTGGGAGAGTAGGGCCGCGCGGAAAGTTGGGCAATCGCGGCGGCTACCGGCGTTTGGGTGGTGTCCGGGCGAGGGGAGGAACGGATCGTCGCCGCGGAGCGCCTCGATCGCAGTGAGCCGCGCGGCGCGTTCTTCCGCGTCCGGATTCTCCTCGGAGTCGACGCGCGCGAGCGACGACTTCGCCTCGAGGATCTTGGCGCGGAGATCCGCGTGCTCGTCACCGCGCTGCGCGAGGAGACGCTCGAACTGCGCGGCGCGCTCGAAGTCGTCCGCGGCTGCGGCGAAGTCGGCGGCCCGATATCGCAGCAGCGCGCGTTCCGCGAGGAGCGCCGACGAGACCGCGGCCGCGCCGATCCACGCGTGGGCCGACTCCTCCGACGCGGCGATCGCCGCGTCGAGCGCGGCGCGGCGCTCGGGCTCGGTCGATTTCCCGCGCGGCGCCGCCCGCTCGACCCAAAGGAACGATTCCCAATCCAACAATCCGTGGTCGCGATTGCCGAGCGCCCGCGCGCGACGGAGCGCGGCGATCCCCAGGCGCGCCCACGCGGCGCTCTCCCCTTCGGCCGACGCCGAGGCCGAGGGGATTTGTGTGGCGAGCTCGTTCGCGAGCCAGATCACCGAGTCGGTCGCGCGCGGGTCCATCTCGAGGGCGAATTGTTGGAATCGGACCGACTCCTGGGGACGCCCGTCGTCGCGCGCGAACCCCGCCCGCAAACGCAACAATCCGGCGACGGGGCGCGGAGCGGCCCGAGCACGGTCTGGAGCGCGCGGGCCCACGGGTCGGCCGCGCCGGCGGGGGCGATGGGGGCGCGAGGAGCCAGGCCGCGCACACCAACAATAGGACGATCGCGAGACGCGGGTTGCGCACGGTCAGATCCGGCGGCGGCGGATCGCCGCGGCGAACACCAAGAATAGGGCGGAGCCCGCCAAGCAGCGGAGCGCGGCGGCCGCCGGGAACGGCGGCATCCACCCGTCGAGGAGATCGCCGACGGGGAGGATCGATCCCACGCCGAGCGCGTCGCGGATCGCCGGCAAACCGGCGGCGAGGACCACGACGGCGAAGGCGGCGCTCGCGAACGCCGCCACGGGGCGGTCGAGGAGGAGGAGAACGCGGCGGCGGCGCAGGCGCAAAGCCACAAAACGCACGCGATCCGCGCGAGGAGCGCCAGCCCCGCGGTGAGCGTCCCCATCGGCGCGCCGGCGATCACCAACGATCCCTCGGGAATCGCACGAGGGGCCTTCCCCAACTTTCGTGATCCGGAGCGCGACGCGGCCGGGCCTCGCGATCGCCAGCGCCGCCCGCTCGCGCCCGCGAAGAGTGAGGGGGTCGTGATCACGACGTCTTCCTGGGTCACGCGCGCCTCGAGGCGAACGGGGTTGGGATCGCCGTACCCCCAGGCGAATCCGATCCGCGGCGCCAACACCAACGATAGGGCCCCGGCCGGCGCGTCGAGCTCGAAGTCCACCGACGAGCCGGCGGCGCGCAGCTCGTCGGAGCGCGCCGGCAACACCAACATTCGCGGGCGGAGCTCGCCGCCGATCGCGCCGCCCGCGAGCGGGAGCGCGGCGAGGAATCCCAAGAATACGACCGCCGCCGCCGCCGCCGCCCCGGCCGCGATCCCGGCCCCGCGTGCCGCCGCCCCGAGCGGCCGCGATGCCAACAATAGATCGGTGGGTTTCCCATGCGACAGGCCGAGGATCGCGAGCGGCGCGAAGAGCGCCACGCCGAAGGCCGCCGCCGTGGCCATCAGGAGATGGGTCCCCGCGCGGAGCGACGCCGTCGCCCCAGGGTCGACCGCCGAGTTCGAGCGCGCGAGGAGCGCGCCTCGCCGCGATCCAAAGGATCCACGGGAGCCCGCGCCCCGCGCCGAGGATCCGCCGGGCCGTGATTCCCAACAAAACGAGGGCGCTCATCCCCACAATCCGCGGAAGAGCTCGGCGAGGATTTCCGCGCCGGGCGCGATGCCACGATTCGTCCGCCTCCGGCGCGCACCGCCGATTCGACCGCGGCGAGCGCGCGCCGCCGCCGAGCCCTCGATGACCAGCTCGCGCCGCGCCGGATCCCCAGGGATCGTGTCGACCGGGCCGTCGGCCACTTTCGCGCCGCCGCGCAGGATCACCGCGCGCGAACACAACATTTCCACGTCGGACACCACGTGGGACGACACGAGCGATCGCCCGGCCGCGGCCGCGCGCGTCGGCGAGGGTCTCCAGGAGCGACACCACGCCGAGGGCGTCGAGCCCGCTCGTCGGCTCGTCCAAAAGCAACACATCGGGATCGTGGAGGAAGGCCTGCGCGATCGAGAGGCGCCGCAGCTGTCCGCGCGAGAGCCGCCCCGCCGCGGTCCCCGCTTCCTTGGCGAGGCCGAAGCGCTCGAGCATCGCGTCGGCGCGCGCGCGGAGCGCCTCGCCGCGCAGCCCGCTCAGCGCGCCGAGGTCGAGGAGGCAGCGCCGCGCCGATAGTTGGTGTGGGAACGGCGATTCCTCGGGGCAGAATCCCAACTTTCGGAAGGCCTCGCGCGTGCCCGCGCGGGCGCCGCCGATCCACGCCTCGCCGCGATCGGGGGACTCGAGCCCCGCGAGCGTACGTAACAATGTGGACTTCCCGATCCGTTGGGGCCGAGCAACGCCACCGATTCGCCGGCCGCGACCTCGAGGTCGCAATCGGTGAGCGCCGTCCGCCGGCGCAGGCCCAACGCGATCGGGTACGACTTGGTGAGGCCTTGGGCGCGGAGGGCGGGCGATGCCACGGATGCCGATTCTGGGCGCGCGAGGGCGCCTGTCCATCGGCGAGACGCCGCCGCGGCTACGATGGGGGCGTGCTTCCCCGCGTGACGCTCTTGGGCCGGCCGGGCTGCTCGCTCTGCGACGCGGCTCGCGCCGTGATCGAGCAGGTGCGCGCGCGGCATCCGCTCGAGCTGGTCGAAGTCAACATTGACGACGACCCCGAGCTGCGCGCCGAGTACGACGCCGACGTGCCCGTGGTGGAGGTGAACGATCGTGAGGTGGCGCGCCACCGCATCACCGAGGAGCGCCTCGACGGGGCTCTGCGAATGCCAACGAAAGCGTAAGATTGGGTTCCATGCCGCTCGTCTTCGTCTTGACCGGTCCCGACGTCGGCCTCGAGCGCGAGGTCTCCGACGGCGCGCTCTTCGGGCGCGGCGACGACTGCGCGGTGCACATGCGCGACGCGAGCGTGTCGCGCCGCCACGCGCGCCTCGAACGCAAAGAAAACGGCTACGAGCTGGTCGACCTCGGCTCGCGCAACGGGATCTCGGGCGCGGCGGGGCGCGCCGAGCGGATCCCGCTCGCCCATGGGATGGAGTTTTTCGTGGGATCGGTGCGGATGCGATTCGTGGATCAGGCGCCCACCGAGGTCGAGGAGCTCGAGATCGGTGGGGAGCCGCAGACGGCGGAGGGGCGCGGGAGCGGCGCCGGGAAATGTGGCAAAGGGGGCGGGGCGCCCGGCCGTCGAAGTCGGCGCGGCGCGGCGGCGCGCGATCGCGACGAAGGAAGGGGTCCTCCAGTTCGACCGGATCGAGGGGCCCCCGCCTCGCTCCTGCGCGACGACCTATCCCAACAAAGCCCGTTCGCGAAATTATTGTTGGTGATCGGTGCGCTGGCCCTCGCAGGCGGCCTCGGCTACGCGGTCTTCCGGATGGCGGCGGCGGTGACCCCGAAGGGGGCGATTCGGCGCGCGCCGAGTCGCGCTGAGCGGCGGGGCGCGCTCAGCGCGCGCCGGCCGCCACGGCTTCGAGCAGGTCCGCAAGCGCCGCGCGGATCGATCCCAAGAATACTCGCGGGCGCGGAGCGAGCCGGCCAGCGCGAGGCGCGCCCGATCCGTGGGATCCGCGAGCAGCCGCGCGATCTCGAAACCCCAACGATCGGCCTCGAAGCCCGCGACGAGGCGCGCGGCCCCCGCCACCTCGGGGAGCGCGGCCGCGTCGGCCGCGAGGACGGGGGCGCCGAGGCGCATCGCCTCGAGGAGCGGGATCCCGAAGCCCTCGTGGCGCGAGGGACCGCGACGACCGTCGCGCTCGAATAAAGTTGGGAAAGCTCGGCGTCGTCGCGCGGCGCGCCGAACGCGACGGCGTCGCCGAGGCGGAGTTCGCGCGCCCGCGCGCGGAGCGACCGCCCGAGGGGCCCGCTCCCCGCGAAGCGCAGCCGCGCCGATCCCAACTTTCGCCGCGCGACCGCGAGGCCTCGAGCAGGAGGTCGGCCCCTTTGCGCGCCTCGAGGTGGCCGACGAAGAGGACCAGCCCCTCCTCGCGCGGCGGCGCGGGGCTCGGCACGGCGAGGTGGTCCGCCGCGTTCGGGACCACGGCCCAGCGGCCGGCCGTCTCGGGCGCGGCCGCGATACCACCTTTCCGCGTGAACTCGGACACCGCGACGATCCGCGCCGATCCCAACCATCCGCGTCGGAGCACCGCGGGGCGAGCCGCCGCCGGATCGCCCCCGCGCCCGCGCCGAGCTCGCGCAGGTCGTGCATCGTCAAGACGACCGGGATCCCAACTTTCGGCAGAGGCAAACTTTCCTGGAGGATCGCCGCGCAGCCGCGCTCGCGCGCGAACCGCGCCACCGCGCGCGACTCGAGCGCCGCGCGGGCGGCCGCGGGGTGGGCGGGCGTAGCCGTCCTCGCCACGTCGACGGCGGCCGCCGCCCCGTCCGGGAGCCGCACGCCCCGCCGGAGCAACACCACCAATCGCACCCGCTGCGCGAGCGCGGGATCGCGCGCGATCGCACGCAACAATTCCACCCGCCGCCGATTCGCTCCGCTCGGCTTTCCGTCGTGGATCAGCCAATTCAACCGATCGTGACGGGGGCACGGCTCGCTACCCGGGGTCAGTGCGCGTGGCCGCCTCCCGCCGCCACGGGCGCCCCGCCGGCGCGTGGCCGCCGCGAGCGTGTCTCCCCGACCTCGGCGAAGAGCGCCAGCAAACGATCCACGGTGCGAGACCAACGATATTTCGCCGCCTGCGCCGCGCCCTTCTCGATGAGTTGCTTTCGGTGGGCTTCGTCGCGGTGCACACGCAACATTTCCGCGGCGATCGATTCCTCGTCGCCGAGGTCGACCTGCACCGCCGCGTCGCCCGCCACTTCCGCCAGCGCGCCGGCGCCGCTGTGGATCACGGGGTGCCGCACGCCATCGATTCGAGCACGGGAAATCCGAATCCCTCCGATCGCGACAACACCAACGTTGCGCGCGCGCGCCGGTAGAGCTCGGCCAGCTCCGCGTCGGGGACGTAGTCGATTCCCAGCACATACATCCGCAATCCCAACCCATCGGCGTAGCCCATCGCGCGCGAGGCTCGTCGCCGCGCGGCCCTGCGATGATGAGGCGCGCGTCGATTTTGTTGCGATCGCGGAAGATCTTGAGCGCGCGGATGGCGAGGTCGAAGTTCTTGATCCGGCGCGGCGCCGCCACCATCAGGAAGAAGGGGTAATCCCAACGAATCTTGTAGTCCTCGACGCGCGTCGTCTCCCCCTTCGCCAATTGTGATTTGAAGATCTCGCAGACTCCCCAAGGAATCACGGATACTTTGCTTTTGGAGCTGCGGCGGAGGTTCGATGACAAGAATGCGTCGGCCGTGGATTGCGAGGGGCAGACGATCCGCGTGGCGAACCAGGCGTCGATCGTGGCCCACAGGCGGTGGTTGAGGCCGGTCCCCTCGTCGCCGCGCGTGCCGGGGATCGCCCACGGCGCCTCGTGCACCGTCACCACCGTCGACGCGTCGACGCCGCGCGGGAAAGCCGACACCGTCGACCACCAAACCTGGATTTGGCGCTCGCGCGCGAAGTCCTCGGCGGGGCGGCCGCGCCAGCGCGCCCGCCGGTCTTCAATGCAACCCATTCAATCTTGGTCTTCGCCCCCGCGGGGTTGCCCAGCGGGGCGTCGGCGTCGGGGGCAACCGCAAAGATCTCGTGCGCCGGCTCGCGCCGCGCCAGCTCGTCGAGGACTTCGCGGACGACGCGCCCGACGCCCGTCGGCATCGGCTCGAGGAGGGGAAGCATCGATGGCAGTCACGCATGGGGCGAGACTGTAGCGATCGCGAGTGCGCGCCGCGACGGATGGGCGGACGGCGCGCGCGCCGCTACGATTCCGCGCGTGTTCGCCGCGTCGATTGGGCTCGGTTGCGCGCTCGCTCTTGGATCCCAGGATTCGGGGGCCGCGTCGCGCCCCGACAAGAGCGTTTCGGTGGGAATCGAGGGAGGGCGGGTCGAGATCGCCATCTCGCGCGCCGCGAATCGCTTCCACGTCGTAGACCAACTATCGGAGTGGAGTCCCTACTGCCACCGCCAATACGGCCGCCATTTCTACCCCGAGGGAAGCCGGACTCGGAGGGCGATCGATCGCTGCTATCCGAGCATGCCAAGATTCGACAGGCCCATGGCTTCGGCTCGGGCTTCGAGGGGGCCTTCTACGAATTCCCAACGATCGACGGGGCGCTCGCCGCGTGCGTCGCGCGCGGCGATGCCACGAAAGAGGAGGCCGCGGCGGAGCGGCGGATCCTGGAGGCGTTCGCGCCGCGTGTCGACGCGCTCTTCGACGAGCAATATCCTTGGCTTTCGCGATTCGCGGCGGAGGTGGAGCGGCGCCGCCCCGAGCTGGAGCGATTCTTGGCGACCGCGTCGCGCTTCACGGGAGCGAAGCTCGAGTCGGCGCAGTTCGTCTATTTGATTGGGAATCCGTCGGCCCGTGACTTCGGAGGCGGCGCCGACGGCGGGCGGATCAAGCTCGAGGTCCCGCGCGACCGCGACCTCTTCCCAACTTTCTTCCACGAGCTGTTCCACGTCTTCCTGAATCGCCGGCGCGACGCGATGGAGCGGGCGCTCGCCGCCGAGAAGACTTTGGATCTGGAGACCCTCGGCGAGGGCTTCGCGTATGCGGTCGGCTCGGGGATCTACGGCACGGCGTCGGACTATGCCAACTTGGAGCGCGAGGCGGGTGCCGACCTGCGCGCCGGGAAATCACTCGACGAGCCCTACGTGCGCTTCCGCCGCTACGCCGTCGCGCTCTGCCCGCTCCTGCGAGGCGCGCTGGAGACGCAAACTTTGGATGTGTTCCTCCCGCGCGCGATCGATACGTGGCGATCGGTACGCGCGCTCTCATTGGCGGCCAATGCCAACGATCGGGAGGCGTGGTTCTGCTTCGGACCGGGCTGGCAAACGGTCTTCGAGATCGGAGAGACCCGCCGCGTCGACCTCTACAGCCGCAACCACGCTCTCGATCAATACGACGCCATGTTCGCGAAGGCACGCTCCGGTTCGCGCGTCGTCCTGCTGTTCGCGCGCGATAGCCAAGATTCCGAGCTCCCACCCCAATACCAAGATTTGCTTCCGTGCCCGTGGAGCGAATTCCTAACGAAATGGAAAGCAAAGGGCTCGCTCGAGCTCACCTCGGGCGCGCGCGGCATGCGCGTTGGGATTTTCGCGGCGCCGACGACCGTTGAGCTCGCGCGCCTCGTGAGCGCGAGTGCGTTCTTCAAGGATTGACCGCGACATTTGTGCAGCAGGTTGCTGCACAAATCCCTTGGTTTCACAACTGTGCGCTCCTTGACAGACTCGATCGATCGGAGACTCGCGCGTGGTCCACGAGGGAAGCGATCCAGCAAGGAGAGGGCGAGCAATTACCAATGTTAAGGATCGCGCCCACTCATTGCGCCGGAATCGTGACGATCGGATTCGGCTCGCGCTCCCCGTGTCGGCCAGCGTGAACAGCAACATCAACAATGCGAACGAGCGCTTGAGCGCAGGTCGCGGTCGTCGATGTAGAAGTAGTATTCGCGGAAGCGGACGGTGACGGAGGCGTCGGTGGGAAGGGCTTGCGAGCTGTGAACAACGAGCGGGCGCGTCCGCTCGGCGCCTTCGGCCGAGGGCAGGAAGCCGGGGACGGCGCGCCCCTGCTCGACATGCACGTCCGGAATGTCCACGCTCCCGGAGATGAACGTCAAGATGTGGAGGAGCGAGCGCGTCTGTACGGCGATCTCGTCGGGGCCCATGTTTTTATTGCCTTGCACGAGCTTGTATTCCGCAATCTTGGGATCGATGCCGAGCAGCTTGCAGAGCTCCTCGGCCGTGGCGTGGATCTCGGGGCTCGCTTCCGTCGACACGATCGAGAGGACGATCCCTTGCTCTTTGTCCGGCTTCGGGACGACGCGCAACGCAAACATTCCCGAATCGTTGAGCTTGGCCAGGAGGGCGATCACGCGCTCGAAGTCCGGATTTGCTGCGCTCGCCCCCTTGATCGTGTATTCCGTATTCTTGATGCCATTGATCGAACGGAATGACAAACGAAAGAGGGATTCGAGCGGCCAGCCCCTTGGATCGCTTGGAAGACCGACTCCGGCGGGATGGGAGTCATGAGCCCCTTCACGAACTTGTTTCCCGTGAGCGGCTGGTACGTGATCGTGGGGCGATCGGTGTAGGTGCCGGACGCGGCGAGATTCAACGTGTCGGCCGGTCCGCGGAGGTCGAGGCTCAAACCCGCGGCCGTCGTGACGGCGATCGAGTAGCCGCTCACGATCTGACCCACGTCGATGAACATCGGCGGCTCGAGGTAACGCAACTTTACGAGGTTGAGCAATGTTTGGCGTTGCCACGCCTCCGAGAGCGATTGGCTGTATTCCATCCGATCGCGCGGGACGGTCGACGGACCGATGCTCGAGCAGCCGCCGGCCGCGAGAGCGCCGGCGAGAAGCGGAGCGGCGAGGTGGGCGAGGGCGAGCGGCGCGATCTCCAGGTTCATGGCGATAGGTTGCCTAGCAGGTCGCGCGTGCGCCAGCCTCAGCGCGCTCAGGAGTGCTTGGTGAACGGGGCGGGGGGCGGCGGATGGAGGGCGCGGCGATAGGCGGCCAGCGTCGCGCGCGCGCAGCGTTCCCAAGTATAGAGCTTGGCGTTCTCGAGCCCCCTCCACGAGCTCGCGCCGATAGTTGGGATCCTCGAGGACGCGGCGGAGCGCGTCGAGGATCGAGCCCTCGTCCTCCGGATCGCAATAGGCGGCGGCCTCCCCGCACACCTCGGGCATCGACGAGACGGCGGAGGTGACCGTCGGCACGCCGAGCGCCTGCGCCTCGAGCGGCGGGAGGCCGAAGCCCTCGTAGAGCGAGGGATAGAGGACCACTTCGGAGTGCTTCACCAAGTTTGCGAGTCGGTTCTCGGGCACGTCCTCGTCGAGGATCACGGCGCCCCGCGCGGGGACTCGGCGAGAGCGGCGTAGAAGCCCTCCGAGAGCCAACCTTTCTTCCCGGCCACGACCCAACGATGCGGATGCCCCGCCGAATGCCACTTTTCGAAAACCCGCAGGCAGCGGAGATGATTCTTGCGAGGCTCCACCGTGCCGAGGGTCAGGATGTAGGGGGTCGGGTGGGGGATTCCACCGTCATCGGCATATGTGGGAAGTGGTCCATCCCGAGCGGGGTCACGACGACCCGATCGATCGGCGCGCCGCAGCGGATCGCGAGGTCGCCCGCGGCGAAGACCGACGGCGCCAGGATCACCGCCGCCTCGTCGATCAGTTGCTTGGTGATCTTCATCAGGTGGCGCGAGGCCTCGGGGCCGTGGAACGACTCGTCGACGGCGAATGATGCGTCGAAGATCGTGGCCACGATCTTCGCCTTGCGCACCGGCAGCCGGACGAAATCGGTGCGATGGAACACATCGCACCCGCCGATGAAATCGTCGGCGCCGCGACCGAAGAGGCGATTTGCCCAACAATAGGGCGCGCCCGGGGACGCGCCGGCGGAAGAGGCGGGCGCGCGGCGCGCGCAGATCCCTACATCTGCGCGGGATCCGCGGGCGAGCCCAAGAATACGCGAAGAGGCGCAGCTCGTCTTCGGGGGCCATCTCGGCGGCGACGGCGCGCGCGAGCATCCGCGCGTAGCGGGCGATCCCGGCGAGACTGGAGGAAGGCCGGGCGGTAGTCGAGGCCGAGGATCATGGGCGCAGGGAGGGAATGTTGGGATCGAGCGCAAGGGCCGCGTAGGCGCCGGCGGCCACGGTCGACTCGGTCACCACCGAAGTCCAGGCGGCCCCCTCGGCGCCGTAGCGCGGGATCAGGATAAAGTTGGTGATGAGGTTCACGGCGAGGCCCGCCCCCGAGATCGCCATCGCGACGCGGTCGCGCCCGGCCGCGATGAGGCGCGTGAGGGCGAAGCCGCCGATGTAAATGATCGCCGCCGTGAGGCACATCGGCGCCAGGACCGACTCCGTGTCGACGTATTCCTCGCCGAAGAGGATGCGCAGGAGCGGGCGGCGGAGCGCGTACATCGAGGCGCCGATCCCAATCCCAAGGATCGCCAGCAGCGCGGTCCAGCGGCGCGCGAAGCGGCGGTAGGCGGCGGGGTCCTCCGCGCGCAGCCGCACGAGCGCGGGGAGCGAGGCCGCGCCGAAGTACACCGAGAAGAGGATCGAAAAACCGGTCAGCCGGTAGGCGGGAGCGAAGCGCGCGCCGGCGAGGTCGCCGCCGATCCCGCGCGCGAGGACGGGGTTCGCGGAATAGTAGGCTTGGCGGATCACGCCTCCGATTCCCAACGATACGGCCTCGCGGCGGAAGTCCCGCCCATCGATGGGGCGCTCCACGGCGGGGACGTCGCTCCGCACGGAGAACGCCAACAATAGGTTCGCCGCGGCGCTCGCCGCGTAGATCGCGACAAGCATCGAGCCGGCGTCGCGGAAGCCGAACGCCACCAATCCCACCGTCGCGAGTAATCCCAACAAAGAGCCGACGATCCGGAGCGACTCGCTGCGCGAGTAGTCGATGTCGGCGTGGAGGACGGCGACCCCCATCCCCGCGGCGTGGGTGAAGAACGCGAGCGATGCGGCCGCGACCCACAGGACCTGCGGATCCCCCTGGGCCCACGCGAGCCCGGTCGATACCAACAATGCGATCGTGGCGGTGGCGAGCCGGAAACGCACCGCCGCGCGCACCGCCGCTCCGGCCGTCGCCGGATCGCGCGCCACGAGGCGCACGGCCGCTTGAGCGACCCGCAGTCCACGAGGACGTCGAGGACCTGGAAGAGGGCGATCGTCGCGCTGTAGCGGCCGAACGCGTCCTTGTCGAGGACGCGCGCGAGCAGCGCCACGATCAGGAATGCCAAGAATGCGGTGGCGAAGCGCGCCGCCGCCTGGAGCGCCGTGCCGAGGACGACGCGCGAATCGTGGCCTCCCGCCAATCGCGGCTAGCCCTCGAGCCGCGGCGCGAGGCGCCGGATCACGGTCTCGGTGAAGGCCCTGGTTCCCAACTTTCCGCCGAGGTCGCGCGTGCGCTCGCCCGCGCCGATCGCCTCGAGCGCGGCCGCCTTCAGCGCCGAGCCCGCCTTCTCCTCGCCCACGTGCCGCAGCAGCGTCGAGAAAGCAAACAATGCGGCCGCCGGGTTGGCCGCGTCCTTCCCGGCGATGTCGGGGCGGTGCCGCCGGCGGGATCGAAGAGCGCGTTCTCCACTTTCCCATCCTTGGTGAACGAATAGCTGGCGGAGTCGCCGAGCCCCATCGAGCCGATGAGCCCGCAGGCGAGGTCGCTCAGGAAGTCGCCGTATTCGTTGGGAGTCACGATGACGCGGAACGCCTCGGGCTCCATCACCAACTTTGCCAGCAGCGAGTCGAAGAGCTCGCGGCGGTGCGGGATCCCCGGATGATCCTTGGCGACCGCCGACACGCAATCCTCGAAGAGGCCGTCGGTGGCGCGCTGGATCGTCCACTTGGAGCTCGACACGACCCCACATTTCAGTTTCTTGGCGAGTTGGAAAGCAAACAATGCGGCCTCGGTGCAAGGGCGCGCCTCGATGATCCTCACCGACACCGCCGCGTCGGTGCCGACCCGCCGCCCCGCGTCGTCGTAGGTGCCGCCGGTCGCGATGCGCACGATGTGGAGATCGATCGCGCGCTGGAAAAGTGTGGGAATCCCGGGGATCGACGCGACGGGGCGATGGATCACCGAGAAATCGAGCAGCTCGCGGAGCCGCGCGTTCGGGCTCTCCTTGCGCGTTTCGGTGGGGTACTTGATCGCCACGTGGTGCTCGCGGATCGCCGCGGCGGTCGCGTCGTAGAGCGCCGACGCGCCGCGCGCATCTCGATTCCCAATCGAGAGATCGATGGGATGGAAGCGGATTTCGCAGGGGAGCGCGCCCGCCACCGCATGGACGGAGGCCGAGAGCTCGGGAGAGATTCCGTCGCCGAGGAGCTCGACGACGTCGTGGATGCGATGGGGCATGTCGTGAAAAAAGGGCAAACAGCATAATCGGGAGATCCATGGCTGCGCTCTCCCGCCTCGCGGCTCTCCTCGTGGTGACCGCCGCGTGCGCGGCGCCGCGGTCGCACGGTGTGGCGATGTCGACGCGCGACGAGAGTGTCGGCGCCATTCCTGTCCGGGTCGTGGGTGACTATCTCGTCGCCGATTTGTCGATCGACGGGCGCCCCCGTTTCATTCTTGGTCGACACGGGAGCCTTCTATTGCTCGATCGATCCGGAGCTCGCGCGCGAGCTCGACTGCGCGAAGGAGTGTGACATCGTCGTCCATGGTTGGGCGGGGAGCTCGAGACGACGCTCGTGCGCGCGAAGTCACTCCGCGCGGGGCCGCTCGTGGTCGAAGGTCCCCTCTTCGCCGTCGTCGATCGCGGAGGCTCCTTCGCCGAAGACGTCGAGGGGCGCCGCGGATACGTGGGATCCTGGGATTGGAGGTGTTGAAGCCCTTCGTCGTGAGCTTCGATTTCCGCGAGCCGAGCCTCACGATCGCCGGCTCCTTCCATCCCAAGGAAGGGGCGCGCGTCTACCCGCTCCGCGAGGACGGCGACGGCCGATACTTGGCATCGGTCACTCTCGGCGGCGAGCGGATCTGGCTCCTCCTCGACACGGGGGCCAACGATTCGATCGCCATCGATCCCAACATTGCGCGCAAAGTCCACGTGGATCCGGACAAGGGGCCCGAGTTCGAGGGGACGGCCGTCGGCGGGCGGGTGACCACGCGCGCGATCGGCACGATCGAAACCCAAGTATCGGGGCGGTCCGTCCGAACCCCCATTTACGTGAGCTCCCAGCTCGCCGGCCTCGACGGCCGCATGGGCTCGGCACTTCCTGCGCCACTTTCGCGTGACGCTCGACTTCCCTCGAGAGGAGATGGCGATCGAATGACCAGGATCTTCACATCGTGGATCGTTGGTATCGCGCCGATCCTTGGCGTCGCCGCGATACTTGGGATCGCCGGCACCGGGTGCACGCTGCCGCCGCCGCGCGCCGCGGCGGTGCATGTCTCGGCCGACGCGCCGGTCGTGATCCCTTCGCGATTCGTGAATCGCCTGGTGCTGGTCGACGCGGCGATCGACGGCGTCCCCGTCGCGCCCTTTTTGTTGGATACGGGCTCGGACGTGTCGGTGATCGACCAGCGCACGCGCGGCAACTTCCTGCTCCGCCCCGAGAGCTCGGCGATCGCGCGCGGCGCGGGGGCACCGTGTCGGCGGGCTTCGTGCGCGGCAGGACCTTCGACGCGGGTCCCCTCCACGTCGACTCCCCGTATTCTTGGTGTTGGATCTCTCGCGGTTCGAGCGCGCGGTGGGGACGCCGGTCGGCGGCATCCTCGGCCTCGACGTCCTCGAGGGGCTCGCCGTGTCGATCGACTACCCGGGGCGGCGGCTGCGGATCGGCGCGAGCGGAACGTTGGGAATCGCGGCGGGGCGCCTCCCGCTCGAACGCCGCGAGGATTTGATTGGGATCGAGGTGGGGACCCTCGGCGGCGACGTCTCGCTGCTCGTCGACACGGGGATGACCGGCGCGCTCGCCCTCGACGAGGCCGAGGCGCGCGCCCGCGGGATCGAGGCCGATCCGTCGCGCGCCCCCGAGTGGCGGGTGGGCATCGGCGGCGGCAAGGCTTCCCCAATGGCCAGGATTCCGTGGGTCCGCGCGGGCGATCGTTGGGTTCCGTCGCTCGACACGGTCCTCGAGCGCCCCGCGGGGAGCTTCGCCGGCGCGATCGGGAGCGGATTCTTGCGTTTCTTCGAGGTCGTGATCGACCTTGGCAACAATACGCTCCAGCTCGGCGACGGCGCCCCGCCGATGAACGAGATGAATCCCAACAATGCGACCGGGATGCGCTTCGACTTCCGCTACGATTTCACGGCCGAGGGTTGGCGGGTCGAGGCGGTGCGCCCCGGCTCGCCGGCCGACCGGGCCGGGATCCGCGCGGGAGATGTGGTCCTCGAGATCGAGGGGGAGGCGGTGCGCCGGCGCGACGTGCGAAACATTCGCGACGCGCTCGCCATGTCCTCGGGGGAGATGCGCCTGCGGATCGCGGGGGCGGGCGGCCCGCTCGCGCGGACTCTGATCAAGATTGACGTGGAACCTCCGCCGTCGCGGTCGTGTCTACTCCGCAGCGGTGTTCCCCAGGCCCCGACTCCCGCTCTTCATTGGCCTCGCGGCCCTCGCGCTCAATGTTGCGCTTGCGGCGGCGCTCGGCGCCTGCGCGTCGCGCCGCGGATCGGGGGCCGCATCCAGGGTGCGCGCGCAGCTGATGCCGTCGCGCTGCGAACCGATGCCGACAAGAAGGCGGACCTCGAGAAGAAGGCCGCTCTCGAGCAGAAGATTGCCAATCATCGCAACGACCTCGCGCTGCGCTTCGAGTACGCGAGGCTTCTCCACTGGGAGGGGTCGACGGCGACGAGGAATCGGCCGAGCGCGGCGAGGCGATCCTCCTCGAGCTGCGCGCGGCGAATCCCAATGATCCGCGGATTCTTGCCCATTGCGGGAGCGCGCGGATCCTCGAGACCAAGCGCACCGTCGCGTATTGGCGGAAAGGTGCGCTCGCCGACGAGGCGCTGACCGAGCTCGATCGCGCCGTCGAGCTCGCCCCGGAGGATCTCGAGGTGCGCTACCTGCGCGCGGTCGCGACGCGCGAGCTCCCCGACTTCTTCAATCGCGCGCACCAGTGCTCGACCGACTTCGCCTTCGTGGCGGCGCGCGCGCCGGGGAGACGCGCCGCGGCGCGCTCGAGCCGCGCGTGGCGGAAGCCGCGATGCATTACCAAGAATCGGCGCGCGAAGAGCGCAACACCAACAATCGCAACATCGTCGACGCCGCCGAGGCGCCGGTCTCGCGCGTCTCGACGGGGCGCTGAGGGCCGCCTGTCAATCTCGGAGCGCGGCAAGCTCGGCGCGCGGTGCCGTCATTCGGAATGTTGGGATTGCGCCTTGGAGGCGAGCGCGGCCACGAACGCGTCGAGGTCCACGTTCTTCATCGAGCAAGCCGCGCGGATCGTCGTGCGGCGTCCGATCGTGTTGCGGAGCAGGGGATTCTTGAGCTCGCGGAAGCCGAACGACTCGAAGACCTCGAGCGTCGCCGGAAACCAATCGACGATCTGGGCGACCGTGACGTCAGGGGCGACGCGCGGCCCGGCCGGCGCGGCGGCGGCCTCGTGCCGCGTCCGCCGGATCAAACCCCACATATACAGGCCCCACACCAAGAATCCGAGCGCGGTGAGCGGACCGCTCGCGGCGGCGAGGGCGAGCGCCGCTTGGGAGCCGCCGTCGGTGGCGAGCTGGCCGAGGATCCGCAGCGCGAGCCCCGCTGTGATCAGCGTGAACGGAGCCCAGAGCGCGGGCTCGCGCGCCGGGTCGAAGCCCTTCAGGATCGGGACGACCTTGGAGCTGACACCAAGGATCATCATCGATAGGAATCCCAACCCGATGGCGTGGCGCGCGGCGCCGTAGAGTCCGTGGGGAATGCGTGGAGCGAGGCCATCCGGAGGGGGCGGCGGCGAGGATCAGCGCGCCGCCGAGAAGCCACCAAAACGCGGCGCGGATGAACTTCCGCGAACGCCCCGGGGCGCCGCCCGTGAAGCCGCGGAGCTCGAATGCCAACCAAAGCGCCGATGCCAAGAATAGGAGGTCGCCCCCCAGGACGCGATCGCCCACGCGCGGTCGCCGGTGCCGCGGAAGAGGGCCCATCCCACGAATCCGGCGGCGAGGCCGGCGACCGCCGCGATCCAGGCGCCAAGGCAGGCGCGCGCGCCGACCGAGCGGAATCCGAATGCCGTGGGGAGGATCCGCTGGCCGACGCCGAGGACGAGCATCGCGCCGAAACCAAACAATTACAGATTCCGATAGGGGGCCATGAAATCCGCGGTGAAGCGAATCTTGGTGTCGTCGGCCGAGGCCGTGAGGGAGCGATAGGTGAGGAACGGCTCGGCGAGCCCCATCGCGACGAACGACGCGAGCGCCGTGACGACGTAGAGATCCCAACGATCGCGCACGGTGCTTCGCGAGAGCGTCTTCGCCATCACCGTCGCGAAGAGGGCGGCCGCCGCCGCCTCGAGGACGGCCCCGGCCGTGGCCGTGATCGGAGCCCACGAGACCGGCAGCGCACCCGTCATCCGGAGCGCGAGACCGGCGAGCATCAGATGGAGCGAGCAGTTCGCGGCGCGCGGACGCCACAATATGCACGTACTTGAAGCGCGGCAGCCCTTGGTAGGCGAAGCCCATCGCGAAGAGGCCGATCCAGCCGAATAGTTGGGCATTCGCGTGCGTCTGGATGATCGGGAGGAGATCGAGCGAGGTGAGCGTCCCGCGCGAGAGCGCGAGGAGCAATGTCAAGATTCCGAGCCCCGCGCCGACGGACAACATCACGGCGATCGCCGAAGCAAAGAATCGCTTGTAGAGGACGTCGGCGAGCCCCTCCTCGTACGCGGGCGCCTCGCCGGGGAGGCGATCTCCGCGCGGAGGTCGTCCAGCAGCTGCGCGAGCGGGGTCGCGTGGGCCGTCGCGAAGAACTCGAGCGTCTCCTGCGGACCGAGGGGGCCCCGCAGCCGTGGAGCCCGTGGGCGTCGAAGACGCGGCGCGTGGACGGGTACTTCCCAATGATCTCGGGAAGCGTCCGATCCTTGGTGATCGGATAGGTGGTGATCGGATCGCTGGGGATCATCGCCGAAGCGCGAGGGCCTTCTCGAGCTCCGCGAGGAGCTCGGGGAGCGATAGGTGGTGTTTCTCGGCGACGATCGTGAGCGGCAGCTTGCCGCCGCAGCAGAGGTCGATGCGATAGGCGGCAAAGACTCCGATCGTCTCCGGATTGTGGGCGACGATCTGCTCGACGGTCGACTCGGGGCGGATCTCGCGGGGTTTCGACGTTTCGCGCTTTTCGGTGGGTTTGGCTTTCATGGTGACGCGCGCGGCAGCGCCGGCGCGCGGACGTGGAGGGCAATCGGGGTGCCGCCGGAGACGGGGCTACCGCGCCCCGCCGCGCTGGCGATCGGCTCCAAACGGTACAGATCGCCCGCCCCATCGGCGCGGAACGCCACAGATTCCGGGGGCGCGCTTCCTGCCGCGGTCGAGCGCTTCAGCCCGGCCGTCGCCCGGCCGGCTCGCATCAGAGCCGATCCCTCCCCGCGGAACGTTGGTATCGATCCCTTCGAGAATCCGCGTGTGGCCTTCCGCGCGTTTGAGGGGGATCCGCTCGACGCCGCCCATCAGGGAAGCGACGCGACTGTGCTGGGGTCGCGCTCCGTCGTCGCGCCGAAGTGGGCGGGGTCTCCGTCGCCGTGCGATTCCTCCGAAGGTTCCGATGGGATCTCCTCTTCGCTGACAACACCGCTCTCGCGGCGGCCGCGGCCGAAGCCGGTCGAGACGTCGTCGTCTGTCATGTCAGCGAGTCCGCCGCCATCCGGCGCCGCGGCATCGCGTCGACGGGAATCCCAGAGTTGGGAAGGCAGATCGGTGGCGATGCGATCCATCGGAACGCCGAGTATGACTTGCGCGCTCGAGCTGCGAGACGAAAAGTTGGGGATCGGCTCGCGAAGTTCGGGATCGCGTCGGCTGGAGATCAGGGGTTCCAGTACCAACTTCAGAATCCCACACGGCGGTGAAGCGAACGCGAAAAGCGGCGGGCGCTCTTTGTGGTGAAGAGCATGGGGATCGCGCCGGCGCACGGGAGGCCGCACGCCAAGAATCCAGGGGGAGAAGCAAGCGGCACTTGATGACGAGGAACTGTTGGATGGTGACCTCTCGAATGATCTTGATGGATGACGATGGGTGTCTTCGCAGGGGACCGACGCCGCGACCGACTTCCGAGTGTTCAACTCGGTGTTGGAGGGACGCCCGTTCGACCCGACGGTCGGTGTGTCGCACAGTGATTCCCATTTCTGGGATGCCCCGAGCTCGGATGAGCCGAGCTGGCGAGACTTCCGCCGGCCATGATCCGCGCGCCCTTTGAAGCCTCTCCCCAGGATGTGGAGGCGGCCGAGTGCGTGATCTGCGACGGGCGAACCCGTCACCTTGCGTGGATCATGCGAGAAGTTCGTCTTGAAATCATGGCGCGTTTCGAGGCGCTGCGAAGAAAGCGCCGCTCGGGCAAAGGTAACTAAGAGAGGTGGGGATCAGCGGCGGCTGGGCGAAGCCCCACGCCCCGTGTAGAAAGACCCCATGAATCCTAGAGGTATTTCGCGCGCTCTGCGCTCTCGATGCCTGGCTCCCACGAGAGCCGCACTTCGCGCGGACCTCGTTTCGAGTGGAAAGCGGATCTTCGCCACGATGACGCCGGACGGCAACGAGGCGATGGTGCCCGTCTCATCCCCTCTCGCGGTGCGCCGGCGCTGCTCGCGGCGAAACCGAATACCTACTTTTCCCACGGCGGCTGGACCCAAAGATACGGCTCCGGTGGGCGTGCGCCTCCCAATCGCCAATGCCAAGGAACTGCGCGGGCTCGTCCGCGACGCGTAGGCGCGGATCGCGAAGAAATCAATGCGGATTGCGCCGGCGGCAGCGTGTCGCGCCCCTTCAGGCGAGGATCGCCGCGATCGCCGCCACGTCGGCGATGTCCTCGGCGGAGCAGCCGCGCGAGAGGTCCATCGCGGGGTTTCGCGGAGGCCCTGGACGATCGGGCCGAGCGCGCGCGCGCCGGCGAGCCGCTCGACGAGCTTGCTGGGCAATGTTGCCGGAGTCGAGATCGGGGAAGACCAGAACGTTGGCTTTCCCCGCGATGGGGGAGCCGGGGGATTTGCGCACGGCGATCGACGGCACGAGCGCGGCGTCGCCCTGGAGCTCGCCGTCCACCAACAATCCAGGGGCGCGATCCTTCACCAACGATAGCGCGGCGCGCACCTTGTCGATGCGCGGGTGCTCGGCGGAGCCCTTGGTCGAGAACGACAACAATCGACGCGCGGCGTCTCGCCGGTGAGCTTTAGGTGGGTTTGCGCGGAGGCGATCGCGATCGAGGGCGAGCTGCGACGCCGTAGGGTCGGGGACGACGCCGCAATCGGCGAAGGTGAGGACCCGCTCGGGGAATCCCATCAAAAACGCGCTGCTCGCCACCTCGACGCCGGGCGCGAGGCCGATCGACCAGAGGGCGGCGCGCAGCACGCTCGCCGTGGTCGCGAGAGACCCCAGCGACCGACGCCGTCCGCCTCGCCGGCGGCCACCAGCAGGTCGGCGAAGAAGAGCGGATCGGCCGCGAGGCGCCGCGCCTCGGCGAGGGCGAGCCCCTTGTCGCCGCGCGCGCGCGAGAAGGGCCGCCGCGAATGCGTCGCGCGCGGGGATCGGTCGCCGGATCGATGCGCGACACCCCTGTCACCTCGACCCCCGCGTCTCCCAGCAGGATCGGCCGCGCGGCGCGCGCTCCCGCGCCAGAATCGCCGCCGCCTCGCGGACCCGCCCGTCGCCCCCTTCGGCCAGGACGACGCGCCGGCCGAGCGCGCGCGCCCGTTCATGCAGGTTTTCGAGAAACATCACAAAAAAGCTACCTTACCCAACCTTTGCTCGCACGCGCCGTAGCCGCGGGACTCCGCGGCGACCGGCCACCCGATGACCTCAAACGACGCAAGCTCCCGCGGCTCCTCCTCATCGTTGGCATTGGGCTCGTGCTCGTGCTGGCGGCGGCCCCGTGGGCGGGAACGAAGCTCTTCGGGAAGGCATACCTCGAGCGGAAGCTGCGCGAGCAGCTCGCCTGCAGATTCGAGTTGGGAAACCTCGCGGGGGTTGGAGTGGGCTCCGTCTCGATTCGTTGCGTCTGCGGCAGCCCCCGGATTCGAGGCGGTGGCGGCGCCGCTGCTCGAAGCCCAAGGAATCGAAATCCAACTATCGCTCTTCTCGGCGATCCTCGGGCGGATCGAGCCCGATGTAAAGATCGCGAGCGTCGAGGCGACGGTCGTGCGCGGCGCCGACGGGATCACCAACTTACAGCGGGTGCGCAAACCCGAGGATCCGCGCGAGTGGACCCCGACGGCGTCGCAGCCCGCCAGCGAGACCAAGAAAAAAACATGGGGTCTCCACGCGAAGCTCGAGCGCGGAAAAGTGGTGTTGCGCGACCTGACCGCGGGGGCGGAGGCGGTGATCGACCGGATCGCGATCGAGGCGACGCGGCCGCTCGAAGGAGGGAGCTCGCCTTTTCGTTGGCATGCGCGGTGAGCGGCACGCGCGGCGCCGGTGGGCTCGAGCTCGGCGGCACCTATGACTTCGAGCGCACCTCGAGCCACGCCGAGCTGCGGGCATCCAACATCGATCTCGGCGCATTCGCGCCGCTCGCGGCGAGCACGAAGTGGGTTTCGACCGTCGAGGGGCTGGTGAACGGGAGCGTCGGCCTCGCGCTCGCGAAAGATGGGAAGTCACCGGGAGCGGCACCCTCGCGATCACCAATCTTCGGCTCGAGGGCGGCAAGCTCGCGGCGCCGATCCACGAGCCCTCGATCGAGCTCACGCCAAAGTTTGCTTTCGCGCCGGCCACGGGATCGTCTCCGCCGACGGCTTCGGCCTGAAGACCACCTCCTTCGCTTTAGTTGGGAATGGGAGCTTCAGCGCGGCGAGCGGCGGCAGCGCCGACCTCACGCTCGACGGCGACCTGCGCAAAGCCCAACAAACCTTCGCGGCCTTCTTCCCGACGGAGGCGACATTCGAGGGGACGATCTCCGGAAAGGCCAACATTCGCGCCGGGGCCGACGGCGCGGCGCGGCTCACGGTCTCCCTCACCGCGGCGGGCGTGCGCGCCTCGCGCGACGGCGACGGCGCCGCCACCGACGCCACAATTGCCGTCGAGGGGACCGTGGAGCGCGATTTCTCGGGCCTCCGCGTCGAGAAGGGGACCCTCGATGCGGGTCCGATCGCGCATGCCAACTTTACAGGGGGCTGGCGGCGCGCGCCGGGGCGCGCCGGGGCCGGGGCAGATCGAGCTCGACGGCCTGGCGACCGCGTCGGTCGCGCAGATCTCGGAGCGCTTCGCGGCGCTCCTCCCTGCGCGCCTCCAGGCCGCGGGGAGCTCGGCGGGAGCCTCAAGCTCTCGACGAGCGAAACCCAAGAAATCAATGGTCGCTCCAGGCCGATGCCAAGAATCTCGTCCTGCGCGCGCCCGGGAGAGCGCCGGCCGGCGAGCCCGAGTGGAGTGCGGGCGCTCGAGTTCGGCCCCATCGACGAATCGTTGGTATCGGTGCGCGCGGCCGGATCGCGCGATCCGCGCTTCGAGCGCTTCGAGCTCTCGCGGCTCGACGTCGACACATCGTCGGGGCGCTCCGCGCGCACGCGACGGCCGAGGGCTCCTGGCGAAACTTGGCATCGAGCCTCCGCGCCAAGGCGCACGTCGAGGGAAGCTCGAGAAGCTGGCGGCCCACGCTTCGTTGGTGTTGCCGGCGCGCCTGCGGATCGTTGGGGATCTGACCGCCGACCTGGAGCTCGAGGCGGAGAACGGGCGGGTGAAGGGGCCGCTCGGCTTCGCGGTGAAGGGGATCGCGATCACGGCGCGCCCCGCGCTCCCGGCCGAGCGGACGCCGCTCGACGCGGCGATGGATCGCCTGCTGGCCGCGCCGATGCGCCTCGCCGAGCTCCACGTGGAGGGACGCTCGAGGGAGACCAACAGAACCAAGGCGGGGACGATCCCCAACTTTCACCTCTGGACGAAGAGAGCGGGTGCTGGAGGTGACGGGAGCGGTCGCCTTCGCCATGACGGGGGCCCAGGCCGACGCGCCCGCGTTCCAGTTCGAGGGAAAGTTGGATTCCGACGCAGCGCCATTGTTGGGATTCGCCGCGGCCTTCGCGCCGCCCGGCGGCGCGCCGAGGGGAGCGTCGAGGTCGAGGAAAGGTGGCATTCGAGCGGGCGCCGACGGGGCGCGCTCCTTCGAGATCGCGGCCCGCGGCGGACGTGGCTGGGCTCGCAAAGTTGGCATCGGCCTTCGCGGCGCGGCCGCTCCGCTCCAAGGAACGTGGGATCTGACGGGGGCGCCACGAAATCGACGCCAAGGGGACGCGCGACTTCGCGATCGCGCGGCCTTCGAGGGGCTCCGCGGCGCGGCGCCGTCGACCCTCGAGAAAGAGTTGGTGTTCGACGCGAAGGGGTCGTACGGCGTGGCCCGACAAGGACTTCGTCTTTCATTTGGAATCGGCGACGCTCGAGACCTCCTCGGGCGCGCGCGCCTCGAGGCCAAGGCGCGCGGCGGGCGGCGCGAGACCGGGATCACGGCCGATGGAAACGCAACATTCGGCGCCGACCTCGCGTGGCTCGGCGCGCTCCTCACCGAAGGCGGCGGGGCGGCGCGCCCCGAAGGCAAGCTCGACGGCTCGATCGGTCTCCAGACCGTCGACAGCGTGACCAAGCTCGAGGGGAGCGCGAAAGTTGGGAGTTCCGATGGGTGGGGCCGGGCCCCGCGGTGCCGGCGACCGACCTCGCGCTCGGCTTCGCCGCCTCCTTCGACAACAAGAAGGACGAGCTCGCGATCAGGCGCTTCGAGGCGGGGGCCTCTGACGGCTCGATCGATGTCAAGATTACGCACGCGAGCGTCGGCGGGATCCGCGCCGGCGGCGCCGCGTTCGTTGGGATGGGGGATCTCGCGATCGCCGTCGACGGCGCCGGGCTCACGCGCCTCGCGTCGGTGTGGCTCCCCAAGGATCTTTCGCTCGAGGGCGGGGCGCGCCCAAGCCCACCTATCGGGGGCGCTCGCAGTCAAGCCGCCAGCAGTCAAGCCGCCAGCAGTCAAGCCGCCAGCAGTCGAGCCGCTAGCAGTCGAGCCGCCAGCGGTGTCGCCGCTCCGCACGCTCGCGGGCGATGGCGATTTCCAACTCCCCACGATTACAGGGCGCGAATCCGGATCGAGAACGGGCGCGGGAAGCTCCAGCTCGCGGCGGGAGCTCCGCGCGCGCGAGATCTCCGCCGATTACGACTCGCTCATCGACAAGACCAACGATAGGGGACGATCACCGCCGACGGCACGCTGCGGATCGATACCAAGGAAATGCCCTTTTCGTTGGCATTCACGCTCGCCAAGATTCCCGCGGGGCGCGAGCTCGCGGCGCCGCTCGCGCGCGGTGTTCCCACTCTTCGCCGGCGACTTCCACTTCGCCACGCTCGAAGGGGGGCTCGGCGGCTCGGGCACCTTCCACGGCGAGGCGGCCGACTGGCGCCGCACGCTCGAGGGCGACGCGACCCTCGACCTCGGCGGGGTCAAGCTGGTCGGCAGCGAGAAGTTTGGCGAGCTGATCTCGCTCCTCAACCTGAAACCGCTCGCCTCATCCCATAATTCCATGAAGGAGACGGTTCGAGTCGGCGACGGAAAGGTGGTGATCTCGGCGCTCGAGATCGACGGCGACCCGACGCGATTCCCACTTTTCGGATCGGTGGGATTCGACGGCGCGATCGACGCGGGGATCGACCTCGGGCGCGCGCGCCTCGGGAAGGGCTCGAGCGCTATCGGCCCGTGATCGCCCTCTTCGGGCCGCGCCTTGGGGGACGGTCGGCGCGCCGTCGTTCACGATCCGCACGCCGTCGGCCGGAAAGCTGGTGGAGGCCGCGACCAAGATGGCGGCGGCCTCGCTCGCGGGCGGCCCGAAGATCGATTTCGCGGCGCTCGCCAAGGTCGGTTCGCTCTCCGACCTCGAGGCAATGGCGGAGCCCGCGGCGGCGGCGGCCTCCTCGGACCAACACCAAGAAAGCGCGCCGGCCGTCGCGGCGCATGCCGTCGAGGGGTCGGCAACCCCGGCGCCATTCCCAACGATCTGAACCACCGCTTCCGCGCGCTGGCGAAGGGGGCGCGCGCTTCGACTACGCCGCGCTCGGCCAAGACGCGGCGCTCGCCAAGGATCTCCGCGCGTGGCTCGAGGCGCCGGCGCCGCCGGGCGAGACCAGGACGCGGCTCTCGCCGATGCCATCAATCGGTTCGAGGCGGCGCTCGCCCTCGCGGTTGCCAAGGAAGTCGAAAATCCACTATTCGCACTCACCAATAAAAGAAAGGGGTCCACGGGGTCGACGGCTTCTTCCAGCGCGGCGTCACGATCGCCGGGAACTCCACGAATCTGGAGGCGCTCGCGGCGCGGATCGAGGCGCAGGGGGCGAGCTCGCGTCTTTCTCGGTGCCGCGCGCCGCGGTGGATCTCCCGCGATCGACCGCACCGGCGTCGATGCCAGGAATGTGCGAATGAGGATCGAGGAACGCGGGCGGGAGTTCCTCGCGCGAGCGCGCGCGACCCCAAGAAACAGATCGCGCTGCCGCCGTTCGTCTTTCGCGCCTTCGACGGCGACGAAGCCAAGATTCGCGCCGCGCTGGATCGTTGGCTTCCCGAGAGCCATCCCTGCCGGGCGCTCCTTCGTCGGCGCCGCTCACGAAGCTCCCCGAGAGCCTCGAGCTCGATTCGCCTTGACGTGCTGAGCCTCGCTCAGAAAGTTATCTTCGGCGCCGCCACTTCGGCGCTGCTCCTCGCCGCCGCGGAATGTTGCGTTCGGCTCGCGCTGCGCGCGCCGCCGAAGAGCGATCCGCCGCCGCTCGAGTTCGTGAACGCCGACTTCGGGAGCGGCTTTCCCATCGAAAGGGACGAGACGCTCTTCTGGCGGCTGCGCGCCGACGGCGCGATCCCCAATGGCACCGAGACCATCAATCACGAGGGTACCGCGGCCCGTCGGTCGAGCGGCCGAAGCCGGGGGCACGCGGCGGATCCTTGTATCGGCGACTCGAGCACCTTCGGGATCGGGGTCGCGGAGGATGCCACCTATGCGCGCCGGCTCGAGCGCTGGCTCGCCTCCTCTCCGACCCGCTGGGAGGTCGTGAATGTTGGGGTTCCCGGATATACCAGCTTTCAGATGGCGCGATTCGTGGCGACGCGCGCGCGCGACCTCGAGCCCGACGTGATCGTGGTGTACGCGGGGGCGTGGAACGAGTACATGCCCGCCATCGGCAGCGACGACGCGCACAGCGCGGGTCGCATGCGCGATTGGGCGATCGGGCGGCGCGGCTTGAGCCTCGAGCGGCTCCACCTCGTTCGTTGGTTTCGCAAGCTCCTCGCCGGGGTGCAGTCCACGTCGCGGCCGTCGAAAACCAAAGAATACGTTTGGCAATTCTCCACGAAGCACGAGCGCCCCGATGGGCCGCGCGTCGCGCCGGAGGATTTCCGCGCGAACCTCGCGGAGATCGCGCGGCTCACCAAGGAAATGGCGGCGCGCCCGCTCTTCGTCACGCCGCCCCTCCCGGCGAAGACGCGCGAGCGGGTCCCCGACGGCGAGGACTACGCGCGGATCGTGCGCGAGGTGGCGGCCGCCGAGAACGTGACGCTCGCCGACGCGCGCGAGCGCCTCACGCGCCCCATCGAGGAGGATTCCCAATATTTCGGCGACGGCGTGCATCCCAACGATACGGGTCACGGCATCGTCGCCGCATCGTTGGGATCGGCGATGAAGCGCGCCGGGCTCGTCGACGCGGCGCTCGTGCCGCCGGGGCTCCTCGCGGAGCGGGGCTCGAGCTGAAGCCGCTCAAAAGTTGGCGACGCTCCGCGCGGGGACGGCGGCGTATTGTTGTCTTCGACGAAGTACGCCGAGGACGATCCCCACCTGATCGTCGTGCCGTCGCCGACGACGCTCCAGTTCGACGGCCTCGATATCCCCGACCGCGCGGCGCTCATCGTTTGGCTTTCGCGCCGGCGCTCCGGCCCCGAGTCGCAGCCGGCCTCCCCCGACGAGACGATCACCTTCACGATCTCGCTCGTGCGCAAGGGGGCGCAGGTGGGATTGATGCGTCGCGAGGTGACCGGCCTCGACGCGGGCTGGAACTCCCCGCTGCGGCAGCGGGTCGACCTCACCCCTTTGCGGGGCAGCGAGTTTCGTTGGTATTCGGTGTGAAGGGAAACGTCTACCGCGCCTGCTGGGGGCGGCGCGGATCGAGCCGTATCACTAGCAACTCGAGTGCGGCGCCGCGCGGCGCGCCGTGTAGGATGCGACGATGGACTTCACGCGGGCGCGCCGGCTCTCGATCGTGGGCGCCGTCGCGGCGCTCGCGGCGGGCTTTGGTTGGTGTTTGTGGGGCTCGCGCCCCGCGCCCGATCGGGGGCGCCGCCGAAGATCGTCGTCGTCTGCGTCTTCGATCAGATGCGGGGCGATTATTTGGATCGGTTCGCGGCGGGCTTCGGCGACGCGGGCTTCCGCCGATTGTTGGGAAACGGCGTCCGCTACACGAACTGTAACTATCCATACGCGGAGACCGAGACCGGCCCCGGCCACACGACGATTGGGACGGGGCGCCTGCCGCGTCACCACGGGATCGTCGCCAACGATTGGTTCGACGCCGCGGCGAGCCGCCCGATCTATTGCTTCGCCGACCCCGACGCAAAGCTCGTGGGCCTGGCGGGGCCCGTTCCGGGGCGGGGATGTCGACGCGGAATATCGTTGGGGAAGGGCTGAGCGACCGATATCGCGCCGAGACCAAGGATCGGGGCGGGTCTTCTCGATCAGCCCGAAGGATCGTGCCGCCGTGCCGATGGGGGGCGCAATCCCAACTATGCGCTCTGGTTCCTCCCGCAGGCGGGGAGCTTCGGCGCGTCGACCGCCTACGGGGCGGGGCTCCCCCTGGCTCGGCGACTTCACGAAGGCACACGGGCTCGACTCGCTCCCCAAGAGTTGGGATCGCGCCCTTCCCAACGAAGCGTACGCCCCCTTCGATCCCGACGACGCGCCCTGGGAGCGCGGCCCCGCGGGGCTCGGGAACGTCTTCCCCACCCGCTCGCGCGCAAGGGGGCGACGACCCCGCGTGGGACGCCTACCTCAGCTCCCCGTATCGTTGGGGTTGGTGACCGACCTCGCGTGCGAGATCATCGACCGCGAAAGTTGGGAAAGGGGGATCTCCCCGATCTGCTCTGGATCTCGTACTCGGCGACCGACCTCGTGGGGCACGCCTACGGCCCCGATTCCCACGAATTGTTGGATGCCTACGCGCGGGCCGACCGCGAGGTGGCGCGGCTCCTCGCGAAGCTCGATGCCGCCGCGGGCGAAGGCAACTATGTGTTCGCGATCACGGCCGACCACGGAGTGACCGAGATCCCCGACCATGCCAAGAAAAACGGGCGCGACGGCGGCCGGGTGACTTTCACGGTCGACCGCCAGGGAATCCCGCCGGCGACGCCGCCGGGATCGAGAACGCCCTCTCCGAGAAGTTGGGAAAGCGCCCGGCCGCCGGCAAGCGCTGGTCGCGATTCGTGAACGCCACCAATTTCAACTTTTCCGCCGAGACCCTCGCCGCTCTCGGCGTCGAGCGCGCCGCGGCGGCCATCGCGCTCGTGGAGGTCCTGCGCGCCGATCCGCGTTTCGCGGCGGCGTTCACGCGCGAGGAGATCGAATCCCAACGATTCGATCCCGCCGATCGCGCGGCGCGCGCGCTCTACGCGAGCCTCTACCCCGGGCGCTCGGGCGACGTCCTCTTCGCGCTCCGCGAGGGTTGGCTCCAGGGGGCAATGCCGCCACGCACGGCACGCCGAATCACAGCGATACGCACGTGCCGCTCGTGATCGCGGGGCCGGGCATTCCCAAGAATAGGAGCGACGCGGCCGCGGTGACCCTGCTCGACCTCGCGCCCACGCTCGCGGCGTGCCTTCGGATCCCGCCGCCGCGCGAGTGCGACGGCGCGGTGCTCCCAATCTTGGGATCGAGTCGCGCCCCGCGAGCGCCCCAGCCTCGCGCTGAGGCGGCGCGCTGCGCGGGCGCCAGCCCCTTCCCTCGCCCGCGAAGCCCCACTAGAACACTCGCGCCCCGAAATCCCCAACCCAAGAGATCGGCGTGAAACGCATCTCCATCGACGAGCAGATCGCCCAGACGGCCCGCACCTGGATCCCCTATCCGATCGCGCAGGTCGACGACCAGGTCGTTTATGTGGCGTACTACAAGGACGGCAATCCCCAACTCTACGGAGCGGGGAACAAGTTCCACCAGCACGACGGAGACCAACTATTCGTCGTCCTCACCGGAAAGGTGGCATTCCACGACCGGGTCGGCGGGCAGATCGACGCCCACAAGGGAGACGCGGTGTTCGTCGGGCGCGGGAGTTCCACCGCGCGTCGTCGAAGGAGGGGCGCATGTGTTGCATGTTAGCAGTCGAAGGCGGTCGCGTCGCTCTTCCGGAGGAGTTCGACCGTGGGCCCGAGGTCGTCGCGGGATAGCGGCGCGCTGTAGCGCGCCGCCACGATTGTTGGCTACGCGCGCGCGCGCGCAGTCGCGGGAGGAAGCGTCCGGTGGAGGCGCAGTAGCGGCGGAACTCGTCGCCGTGGCTCTCGAGCTGGCGCGCCTCCTCGAGCCCGACCCAGGCGCGGATGATCGCGATTGATCCCAAGAATATCGCGATCGACAGCGCGCTCGGGGCGAGCGCCGCGAGGCCGAGGACCGCCGTGAGAAAGCCCGTATAGATGGGATTGCGGATCCGGCCGTAGAGGCCGGTTTGGACGAAGCGCCGTCTTTTCGTTGGGAATCCCGATCCGCCACGAGGCCCCCATCTGCGATTGCGCGACGAGCGCCCCTGAACCCAACGATCGACAGGGCGATCGAGAGACACGCGCCGGCGCGGGACTCGAGCGCGCGAAACGGAAGCGTGAACGAATACCAAGGATCGCCAACGGCGCGCGCCACACACAGCGCGGCAACTGCGACGAAAATCAGCTAAACAGGCGATGCCACAGCCGCTCGCGTCCGTCGCGCGGCGGCGCGACGGGACGCTTGCCGTGGCGGACCCAATACCACAGCGAGCGCCCGGCCGAGAGGAGCAGCGCCAGCGCGCCGAAGACGCCGAGGGCGATTCGAACGAGCGTCTCGTCGGGGGATCGAACATCGGTGGGATACACAATTGAGCGCCGGCGTCGAAGCCACGCGCACTAATTCGAGTGTCCAGGCCCCTGAGCCCACCGCACTGATTCGGCTGGAATACCAAGAAAAGGATGTGTCAACAGAAGTGCATATATCGCAGCAGTGATCAGGACCCAAACGAGGAGTCGGCCGCTCGCACTCCTCTCATAGAAAGTTACACCAGTGCAGCGCACCACGCAAGTCCGGAGAGTGGGACGATGACCAAGCACACCGCGGCGAAACACTCCCTCAGCGTGTTGAGAGCTTGGTATGCCGAGGGAGGCGGATCCTCAGCGAAGCGGCCGGAGCCGTTCGGCGCCATCCTTGATGATGTGAACTCCGGCCAATGTCCGAGATCGAGGCGCGCCTGCAGTACGAGAGAGACGTTCAGGAGCACGCCAACAATAGGCACCGCCGTTGCGATCTGTAGGATTCGGACGAGGCGCGCGATCGTGATCGACGTGTAGCGCGATCGCTGACTCGCGTAGTCCTCCGGCGAGGTCGGCTTGTCCACTGCGTGCCTGCGCCCGTCAGGCTCGCATCTCGCGGACGACGACGACCGGCGGCACCGCGCGCCGCCGCCGCGTGAGGAGACGCCCGAAAGTGAACCCGCCGAGGCCGAACAGCCAAACGATCGGAAGCCACAGCGCGACGGCGCCCATCACCAAGTATCCGTTCGTGTTGTTGAGGGTCGACTCCCGCCCGAGCGGCCGCCCGAACGCGTCGCCCTGGATCCAACCGGCCAGCGCGCAGAGCCACGTCACCAATCCCAACAATCCGAGGGTCGCGCTGGCGGAGAGCTCCATTGCGACGATCGCGTGGGCGATCCGCCGCGGCGCGGGGATCGCCGCCGCCGCGAGCGCACCCGCGCCGAAGAAGACCAACAAAACCCGATCGCCCCGATCAGCGTCGAGGAGATGAAGAACTCCGCGATGCAGAGCGCCAGGGCCGTCCCGTAGATCGCGGCGATCTTGGTCGCGGAGCGCATGGCGTCGCGCCATCCTAACCATCCCCCATTGCCACCGCCCGCCGGCGTCCGCACACTCCAACCATGCCCGCGATCCGCGAAGAGAAAGAGGCGCGCGAGCTGGCCGACCTCGGCCCCTACGCGATCAAGAGCCGCGATTCGCGCGGGCGCAACGCCCGAGTCCGACGACCCGCTCCGCACCTGCTTCGAGCGCGATCGCGACCGAATCACCCACTGCTCGGCGTTCCGGCGGCTCGAATGGAAGACGCAAGTCATCGTCCTCCCCGAGCGCGACCACCCGCGCACGCGCCTCACGCACACGCTCGAGGTCGTGCAGGTGGCGCGATCGTTGGCAACCGCGCTGCGGCTCAACGAGGCGTTCGTCGAGGCGCTCGCCCTCGCGCACGATTTGGGGCATCCGCCGTTCGGCCACGCGGGCGAGCAGGCGCTCGACGCGCGGATGAAGGAGCTACGGCGGCTTCGCCCACAATCGCCAAGTGGTGCGTGTGGTCGATCTGTTGGAAAAGCGACATCCCAACTATGACGGGCTGAATCTCACCTATGAGGTGCGCGAGTCGCTGTTGAAGCACGAGGGGCCGTCGGTCCCGGAGGCGGCCGAGTTCGAGCGGCGAAACCAACCTTCCTCGAGGCGCAGATCGTCGACCTCGCCGACTCGACAGCCTACGACCACCACGATCTCGACGACGGCCTGCGCGAGCGGATGTTCGCCGAGGCCGATCTCGAATCGTTGGCATTGTGGCGGCGCGCGCTCGAGGCGGCGGAGAAGCAGACCCCGGGGATCACGGGGAAGATGCGGATCCGCCGCACCACGAACACACTCATCGGGATCCTGATCGGAGACTTGACATTGACCTCCGCGGCGCGGCTCCGCGAGGCGGGCTTCCGCTCGGCGCTCGAGGCGCGCGGCGCCAGCGAACCCACCATTGCGTTTTCCCCACAAATCGCCGCGGAGAAGGCGGAGCTCGAGGCGTTCCTCTTCCGCGCGTTCTACCGCCACTTCGAGATCATCCGCGCGACCACCAAGGCGCAGCGGGTCCTCACGGAGCTCTTCGACGCGTTCGTGGCGAATCCCAATCTTCTCCCCGCCGAGCACTACGCCCGCGGCGCGCGGACGGAGTCCACCGCGCGGTGTGCGATTACCTGGCCGGGATGACCGACCGCTACGCCTTCGAGGAGCACCGGAGCGTCTTCGGCTGAGCGGGGAGATCGGAGATTTGACGCTGGCGCGCGCCGCCGCGCGCTCGTACTTTGCGGCACAAAGTAACGGGGCCGACCCGAAGACCGTCCGTCTCCACGATCCATGAAGCTCGCCCCCTCGCCAGGATTCTCGGCTCGATCCCCAACGATCCGTTCTACACGCCGCGGGCGCCGCTCTGGGCCCCGTGCGAGATGACCACACCGCCGGCGCTCCCGATCCCCAAGAATCCTCCGCCCCTCGCGCGCCGCCGCGCATTGTTGGTGAACCCGTTCTATCCCAAGGATCCGCACGCGAGCTACGGGAAGCACGTCCTCACGCCGAGCCTCGCCCTCACGACCGTCGCCGCCGCCACCCCGCCCCACTGGCGCGTGGAAATGTGGGATGAGAATCTCCTCCAGGGCGCGCCCTCCAATCCGTCCCGGAGATCGTTGGGATCACGGTCCACCTCACCTTCGCGCGCCGCGCCTACGACCTCGCCGCGTGGTACCGCTCAATGGGGGCGACGATCGTCCTCGGCGGCCTCCACGTCCTCTCGAATCCCGATGAAGCGCTCCAACACGCCGACGCGATCGCCATCGGCGATGGAGTGCAACTCTGGCCGCCGATCCTCGCCGACTTCGAGGCGGGGAAGCTGCGCCCGCGTTACGAAGCCACCTACGAGCGCTCCTACGATCTCGACCCCGCGCCGCGGCGCGAGCTCCTCCCCAAAGGTAGCTTTCTCAGCACCGCGAGCCTGATCGCGACGCGCGGCTGCCACAACCGCTGCGGCTTTTGTTACCTTTCCACCGAGGGGCTCCACATGCCCTACCGCATGCGCGACGCCGCGGACATCTGCCGCCAGTTCGTCGAGAGCGGCGAGCCCTATGCGGTCTTCATCGACAACAATCTCGGCTCGCGCCCCGAATACCTCCGTTCACTTTGCCGCGCGATGCGACCGCTCGAGCGGATCTGGAGCGCGGCCGTCTCGATCGACGTCACCAACGATCCGCGCCTCGTGCGCGAGATGGCGCTCGCGGGCTGCACCGGGGTTTTCATTGGCTTCGAGTCGCTCTCCGACGACAACCTCGAGCAGGCGCGCAAGAAAACGCCCCGCACAGAAGACTACGCTCGCCGCGTCGCGATCCTCCACGACCACGGGATCCAAGTGAACGGGAGCTTCGTCCTCGGCTTCGACGGCGACCACCGCGATGTCTTCGAGACCACCGCGCAGTGGATCGAAGCCAATCGTCTCGAGTGCGCCACGTTTCACATCCTCACCCCTATCCGGGAACACCACTTTTCGCGCAGCTCGAATCCCAACAACGACTTCTCCACCGCGATTGGAGCCTCTACGACACGGCCCACGTCGTTTACCAGCCAAAATGGATGACCCCGCAAGACCTGGCCCTCGGCTACGACTGGCTCTACCGTCGCCTCTTCTCGCCCTCCTCGATCTGGCGCCGGCGTCCCGCGGACGGCGCGGCCGCGATTCCTTATCTAGCGATGTCGTTTCTTTACAAACGCTCGAATCGAGATCTGGCGCTTTCTCATCCGCCACCGCCTCGTCCACGCGGCTTGGCGTCCGCTCGTCGAAGCTACGCGCCGCCGCCACGCGCGCTACCGGCGCGGATTGCTAGCATCGGACGCGCGCCCACTCCGCTGCCTCACTCCCGTGAGCGCCGGCGTCTAGAAATCAACACCCTAACTATTGCTTCCAACGCCCCTGCGCCTTCGGATCCCGCCCAATTTTGGGGCGGGATAGTTTGGTCGGAGTGATTGTTGGGTTGGCGCCGGGCGCGCGCTGCAGCGTGGGGTGGGTGGGTCCCGGGCGAGTTTGCCCTCGGTCCTCGATGTCACAATCGGAGGAATCGCAACAAAGCCGGGGTCGCAACCGGAGGTTGCGACCCCGGCGCCATGGTTCCTTGGGGTTACTTACCGAGGGCATGTCTGAGCCCCGGGACCCACCCACCCCACGCTTAAGGCGTGCTCTGCGCCATCCCAACGATCCCTTCGACCGTGCTACTTTCCCTCCCCAAAATCTGGCGTCACGACCCCCGGGATCGTCGCGCGCCGCAGGAACAAGAGCGCAAACGACGTCGACACCACATCGGGGGCGCCGATCGCGTTCACCTCGCCGACGTCGGAGGGCCAGGCGCCGTTGGGGAGCTGGCGCCGCAGGAGGATCTCGGCCCCCTCGCGATACCAATCATGTCCCGCGACGAAGCGCTCGGCGGTGAGCGCGCCGACCCGCTCGATCGAATACAAATAATAAAGGGAAAGCCGCCCCCGGATCCTCCTCGAGCGACCAGTGCCCCGCGAGCCAGCCGACGCCGTCGCGGATCGCGGCGTCGATCGCCGGAGTCTCGATCTTCAACTTCTCGGATAGGTGGGGATCGTGCTTGAGGGCGACGGCGCGGACCAGCTCGTCGCGCACGATCTGGAGCGACGCGATGCCGATCGACGCGTGCGTCCCCGAGGCGCCCATGGAGAATCCGGCGATCGGCACATCCTTGGCTTTCGGCGGCTTTTTCTTGGGATCGGGGAGGGGCCCCCGGATGGAAGGAATACCCCCAGCAGCGCTGCTTCGCCTCGATCGCGATGACCTCGATCGGCATCCCGGGGGCCGGGAGGCTCCGCGGGACGCTGAAGCTGACGGGGGCCCGTCCTTGTCTTGGTATTTGAGGAAATAGTCGAGGGTCTCCTGCCACACCGACGCCTCCACCGGCGCGCCGCAGCGCGCCGCCGCGCGCTAATCCCAACAAAGCGAGATTGGGTATTGCTGATGTCGCCGAGGCCGGGATTCTTGGTATAGCCCAAGTCCCCTTGAACCGGTGGAAGGTCAGCTCCTCGACCGTCTGCTCGATCCAGAGGCGGTCGGCCTCGGTGAGGCGGCGCGGGTAGCGGTAGCGCATGCGCTCGGCCGAGTCCATCCGCGCGAGGAGGTCGCGCTCCCAGCGCGGGGCGTTCGCCGCGTCCAATGCCAACAATAGGAGGGAGAGGGCGTAGGTCTCGCGCGCCGGGTTTTCCTTGGCATAGGCGAGACCCTTCTCGACCGCCGCGGCGAGCGCGTGCGCGTGCTCCTCGGCCGGCGTCGGCTTGTGCGGCTTCTGGCCGGCGGGGGCTTCGCCGGCCCCTTCCCCGACGGATCGTTGGGATCGAGCTTCTCGGCGCTCGAGGCGAGGGCGTAGAGCGCGAGCTCGCTGTAGTCGATCCGGGTCCCCGTCTCCTCCTTCTGCCACGAGCCAGCCTTTCCCTGGCTGTCGAGGAGCCACTTCTCGCCGCGGTGGATCGACTCGTTGATCTTCCCGACGAGGACCGGGTCCTTCTCGACGGGCGGGATCTCGAAGGGGACTTCGGCGCCGGCGGCGCTTTATTGGGTTTGCCCGCCGGAGGTTTTGTTGGGATGGGCCCGACGCCGCCGCGAGCGGCGCGCAGAGCAACCCGAATGCAACCCATCGCGGCGCGAGCATTGCGCCGGAGTATGCGCCCCGTGGGCGCGGGTGGCATCATTTCTCGAGGTGGCTTGCGCCGTCTCGCCGGCGCGCACGATCGCCGTCGCCCCGGCCGTGCCGGTGGCGCTGAGGACGGCTCGGCCTTCGGCCACCGACTCGAAACGCACGACTCCGAACGCGTCGGAGGTGGCCCATCGGTGGAGGCCGGTCGAGGTCGTCACGTAGACATCGCTGTTCGCGACCGCTTCACCACTCTTGGCTTTCACGACGGCCACGAGCGTGCCGGTCGGCTTGAGGTCGACCGACGCCTCGGTGCGCTGACCCGCGGCCACGTCGGTTAGCACTACGGTAGCCCTCGTACTGCGCGTGCTCGATCGAGATCGCGTAGCGCGCCGCGGGGAGCGTGTCCCAAGCGACCTCGCCCTGGAGATTCGTGGTGCGCGCGTCGACGAGGTGACCCGCCTCGGACCAAACGGAAACTTTGGCTCCGGCGATCGGACCCACGCTCGCCATCGCGCGCACGACTAATTCCGCGCGGCGTTCGAGCTCCAGATCCAACACCAACGATCGCGACGACGCGAAGGAGACTTGTGTGGCTTTGAGCGACGCGTGATTCTCGGAGATCGCCGAAACCCAAGCATTCGTGGCGGGGATCCCGTCGGCCTGGTAGCGACCCTTGGCGTCGGCGATCACGGTCCAGTCGGCGCCGTCGCCGCTCGCGATGCGCACCTGCGCGCCGGGGATCGCCTCGCCGGTTTCGCTGGCTCGGACGATCCCAACGATCTGCGCATCGCCGATCTCGAGATCGATCGCGCGCTCCTCGCGGGCGCCGACCGTGATCGTGCGCGCGGCGCGGATCGCAGGGCCCTCCTGCGAGCAGACTTCCAAAGAATAAGTGCCGGGGGCGGGAACGGGCAGCTCGTAGGAGCCGCTCCAGCTCACGCGGGTCGCCGCGAGCTCGCCCACGCGCGCGCCGGGCAAACGCAACACCACTTCCAGATCGGCGGCGGGGATCGCGCCGCGCACGCGGACCTGGCCGTAGAGGCGGCCGAAGCGGCGCGTGTCGATCGTGATGATCGTGGTCTCGCCGTCGCGCACGATCGCCTCGGTCGTGACGCGCGTCGGAGTCTTGGAGACGGCCACGCTCGCGGGATCGATGACATCGATCGCATAAGTGCCCCCGGGGACGCCCGGGAATCGGAACGTGCCGTCGGCGGCGCTCGCGATCGCGGGGGCCGCATCCCCAATCAAATCATCTCCCAATAATAGGGCGGTGGCGCCGGACACGGGAAAGCCGTTCTTGTCGATGATCTTGCCTGCTACCGAGCCGCCGTCCTCGAAGAGGAGGTCGCCGACGCTCAGCACCGACGAGCCCGAGGCTTCCGCGAGGACGCGGACCACGCGAGGCGTCGTGCCGTTCTTCGAGAGGACGAGAAACTTGGCATTCGTGGGAACACCAACCAAACGGAAGCTCCCGTGCTGTCGGACTCGGCGGAGTGATGTTGGTATTGGGCGCGGATCTTCGTGCCGTTCGGCGTGGTCTCGCCGGCGCGGACGACGACTCCGGCGACCGGCTGGCCGCGGCGATTCACGACGCGCCCCTGGTAGAACTTCGCCGCGCGGCAGGACCACGCGGAGTGTCTTCACCCCGGGGCCCACGCTGATCGCGGTCTGCTTCGCCGGCGCGGAACCCGCGGCCGAGGCGACCAGCGTGTAGATCCCTTCGCACAATTCCAGGCTCTCGAAGCGAAACTTGCCATTGGCATCGGCGACCGCGTCGAAGGTCTTCGCGATCTCCGCGCGATCGCTTTCCATTCGGAGTTGGAGCGTGCCGGCGACCGGCGCGCCCCCTCGAGCGAAAGCGTGCCCTCGACGGCGCACGAGCGGGGAGTGTCAGCTCGCAGGTTTCCTTGGTGGTTGCCTCGGGGAGGATGCCAAGTCCGTAGCCCTCGGCCGCGGCCATCACCCGATACTTGCGCGCGGCCGAGGCCGATTCGAAACGCACCATTCCCTTGGCGTCGGTCGTGAGCGTCTGGAGGAAGAGTTGGTTCGAGGCCTCGTACGCCTCGACCATCGCGCCCGCGACGGGCGCGCCGCCATTCCCAACGATCCTCACCGCGAGGGATGTCGCCGGCTCTAGGACGAAACTTTGCTGGCGTCGCTCGCCGGGTAGGAGCGGAGCAATGCGTAATTGTGCGCTCGCGTATCCGTTGGCGACGACCTTCACGACGAGCGCGAGACCGCCGACCGCGACGTGGGTCGACGCGAAACCACCTTCGCGTCGCTGCTGATGTCGTCGCTCTCGTCGAGCTCGCCGCTCGGCAGCACGCGCGCCGTCGCGACCGCCAGCGTTCGGCACGGGCCTTTGTTGGTCATCACAAATGACGCCGGCGAGCGTCGCGCCCGCCTGGAGGACCACGGTCTTCGGCTCGTCGCCGGGGCGCACCTCGAGGAGCTTCGCCGCGGCGTGCTCGGGGCCGACACGATGAGGGTGAACGGGCCCTCGTCGAGGCCGCGGAGATCGAAGGCGCCGTTGGCGTCGGTCTCCGCATATTTGCGGAATGCGGTGAATGCTACTTTTCGGTCGACGCTCCACGCCGGGTCGGGTGTGACCGTGCGAGAGTGCACCACGACCGCGAGCGCCTTCGGAATCGCCTTGCCACTCGAGTCGACGACGCGCCCCGACAATCCCAATGATCTCGGAGCCCGGAGCTGGAGGTCGGTTGAGCCGGCGAGCGCCTTCACGGCCACGGGGCCGGCGGGCTCCGAGAGAGCGAGCACGACCCACTCGCCCGATTGTTGAACTTGGAGGCTGAAGCGGCCGACGTCGTCGGCCTTGGTCGTCACGGCGGCGCCCTGGAACTCCTCGGGGAGGAGCCGACGTTGCTCTCGATTCTTTGGATCACCGGCGAGTTCGCCGGGAACGCGAATATGTTGGCTTTCGCGACACCTTGGCCATCGAGGCTCACCTGCCCGGCCAACACCAATATTTCCGTCTTCGCGGCGGGGGCCTTGGTCTCGGCCTTGTTCTGTGGGGTTGCCTTCGACATCCCGTCGATGACCATCGAGCCCGCCGACGCCAGGCTGACTTGCGTGGGCGAGTTCCACTCGGTCGTCCCGCTCGAGAACGCGGGTCGCGACATTTCGTAGAGGACCGTCGCTCCGAGGGTTCCCGCCGCTCCGACGGCGACGAGAAGAGTTGCTTTCAGGGTTGGCCGGTGCGCCGCGGGGAGACGAGGCATCCGACCCTCACGAATATTCGTGGGGATCACGAGTGGGTTCCCGTTTCGTTGGGATTTTGGGTTGCGGGGTCGTGAGCGGGACGCGACGTGGGCCTGGTGCCGCCCGGGGATCGCCACCGGTGACGGGACCAATCGGGCCTTGGGGATCGCGCCGGCATCACCGGGGTCCCTTGCGTGATTGGGTTGTGTTTGCGAGCGAGCAGACCCCCACCGACGGAGACGCCGCCGGGGCTCCCGGCCGTCGTCGAGTCCGCTGTGTCCGCGGCCACTGCGAGCGCCGCGAGGAAGATCGGTGCGAAAGCAAAAGCAACAATTCGGTGGATGGGCAGGAAGGCAAGACTTCGGTGGCGATTCATGGTCCAGTCTCGACGGAGGGTGTCGGAGACTTCCCTTTTCGGCTCACGAGCCCGAGAGACTGAAGTTCTTTCCACATCACCTGGAAATCTTGGACAGGGATGCCCACGTGGCGGCGGGCGAAAGCGATGTCGGAGGAGAGGAGACGCGGGAGTTTTTCCCCAAGGTCGAGGTCCTCGCCGGCGCGGCGCGCCAGATTCGTGTAGGCGCGGAGCGCGCCGCGGACGTCGCGGATGAGGAGGCGCGAGACCGCGAGATTGGCGAGGGCGAGGCCGTCTTCGCTCGAGGAGCGCATCGCCCGCTCGCAAGCGGCCGCGGCGTCTTGCGGCCGGCCGAGGTCGAGGAGGGCCTTCCCACAGTTCGCCAGCGCGAAGCCCCGTTGGCGCGCCGAGCGCGACTCCTTCGCAATGAAATTGTAGACGGCGATCGCCGAGACCTGCTGACCGTCGAGGATTAGGTGGGCGGCGAGCAGCTCGAGCGCACCAATATGATGTCCGTTCGAGGTGTCGATCGCGGCGCGGCACCAGCGGCGGCTCCGCGCGCGATAGCTCCCGCCGAACGCCGGCGCGCTCGCGAGCTTAAGGATTTCGGCTTCGCCGACTCCCTCGGTGCCGAGCGAGCGCGAGACCGACTCCATCCGGGAGATGCGAGGCGTGATTGCGTCGGGGACTCGACGTCGCCGCGGACGAAGACCTCTCCATTGCGCTTCTCCGCCTGCGCGAAGTAGGCGAGCGCCATGGAATAGAAGAGCTGCGCGAGCTGCTGATGGCACGCATCGCGGGCGGCCTCGATCGCCGCCTTGAAGGCCCCCTCGGCGTGGAGACCCTCCGAGGCGCGGCTCGCCGAAAGGAGCTTCTTGGCTTCGTTGGGAAACGCGATGGCGCGGGCTTCAGGAGACATGCTCCCTCGCTGGGGCTGGTGGATCGTTGGAGGCCGGGCTCTCGATGGAGCCTTCGATGCGTACGAGGGCGCGGCGCGCCGACTCGAGAATTGTGGGAATCGGCGCGCCGAGGGCGGCCGCGACGCTGGCTGGACCCTCACCGAGGACCGCGAGGCGGAAGAGCGTGGCGCGATCCGCATCGCCGAGGCGGTTGAACTCGCGGCACACGGCGCTCGCCGCGGCGGTCGAGCCGAGAAGCGTGAACTCGCCGAGCGAGGTGACCGCGCTCGACGAGCCGGCCAGAGACTTCCTCGAGCGCTGTGTCGATGCACTCGCGCGCGAGGCGTCTGGAGCGTCGCCTCGAAAGTATCGGAGTCCTCGAGGCGCGCGGCAACGACACCGGCAACGCGCGCCGAGATCGTCGCCGCGTCGAGGAGCACCGAGCGCTGCCGCAACTGCCGCGCGACTTCCGAGGCGATCGCGTCCGAGCGATACGCCAATAAGTAGGAGAGGAGATCCCGCCGCCGCTCCGGCTTCAGGAGCTCGCGCGGGATTCCGGTGCCGCGGTCGAGCGCCGATCGGAAAGATGGGATTCCGGCTGCCGCGCCATGCGAGCTCGACGACTCCGACCACGTCGGCGGCGCGCCGAAATCGGCGTCCGACGGGTCCGGCTCGGAACTGTGGGTTTCGAACAGTTGGGGCATCGTGGACCGGATCCCAAAAGGGATCTGGCCGACGAACGCCTCGGGAGGAGCCGGGCGCTCCGGGGGTGAGCGGCTGGGGAGGGCCAGCCTCGAAAAGGGCGCGGACGTTAGCGAAGGCATTGACCGTCTCTTCAAACGTTTTTCCCCAAGTCCTCCACATTTCCACAACGATTCGGCGAATCGCGCCGCGATGTCGCATTTCGCTTCGGAATCGACTCGTGACGCCATGCAAAGCGACTTCGTGCGCGCGACGAACCGATGGTTTACTTTGGTGACCCAAATCGCGAATCGCTCGATCGCTCAAGGAAAACAGACGCCATGGCCAACCGCACGATCACCGCATCCACGACGATGCAAGAAGTCCTCGACGCCTTCCCCGCCGCGCAACGCGCCCTCTTCCGCAAGTACCACATCGGTGGCTGCTCGAGCTGCGGGTTCCAACCGACGGACAAGCTCCAAGACGTTCTGAAGAGCCACGATGTCCAGGAATCGATCGCCGACGTCGCGGCCTTCATCCAGGAAAGCCAACAAATGGACGACCGCACCAAGATCGAGTCGCCCAAGCTGAGGCAGTGGCTCGACGCGAAGGAGTCGATGAAGCTCGTCGATATGCGCGCCCCGACGAGACGGCGTTCGGAATCATCCCCGGCGCGATCACGCTGACGCAGGACGTCGTCCGCCAAATGCATGAGGAGTGGCCCAAGGAAGGAAAGGTGGTCCTCTATTGTCAGCGCGGGATGCGGAGCGCCGACGGTGCGGCGTACCTCGCCGGCCACGGCTTCACCAATGTTTGGTCGCTGTCCGGCGGAGTCGAAGCCTGGACGATGGCCGGCAACAAGCTCTCGAAGTAGCGCGCGCGTTCGCGCGATCCGCGGCGGGCGGGGCGGATTCGATGCGCGAAGCCAGGAAGCGCAACGCCCCGGGGAAAGGCGGGCGCGGTCCCCGACTCGTCGGTGCATGACTGCCCGCACTTCGGCGAGTGCGGAGGCTGCTCCTGGCTCGACCGCCCGTACGAAGACCAACGATCCGAGAAACAGCGGATCCTCGCCGCCGAGCTTGCCAAGTATCCGGAGCTCGCGGCGGCGCCGCTCGCGCCGATGGTTCCGGCGCCGCAAGCCCACTTTTATCGCGGGAGGCTCCTCTATCCGCTCGCGCGGCGCGATGGGCACGTGATCGGCGGTTTCTTCCGGCGGGGGACCCACGACCTCGTCGACGTCCGGAGCTGCGAGATCCAGGATCCGGCGATCACCAAGATTGCGGACCGGATGCGCTCGGCGATCGCGCGGCTGCGGATCCCCATCGATCCGCTCCCCGGGGTCGTTTCCCAACCCCAACGAAAGGAGAATCCCAACGAAGCGGGGGCGCGGGCGCTCGCCGTTCGCCTCGCGCACGGGACGGGGAGGTGATGGTTGGGATCGTGACGACGGCCGGCCTCTTCCCGAAAGGGGCCGAGCTCGCCGAGGCGGCGCGCGCCGCGAGCGACGGCCTCGAGAGCGCCGCGGGGCGTGGAGTCCGCGTCGTGTCGGTCGTCCGCAATCTGAACGACGGCGACGGCAACGTCGTCCTCGGCCGCCGGAGCGTCCCACTCCTCGGCCGAGACTATCTCGAGGACCGATTCTTGGGATTCACCCTGCGGCTATCGTTGGCATCCTTCTTCCAGCCCAACGCGGCGGCGGCGCGACTCGCCGCGCACGCGGTGCGCGCATTCGTCGGGAAAGACCCCGTCGACCGCCTCGTCGACGCCTACGCCGGTGTCGGAATCTTGGCATTGTGCGCCGCACGCGGCGCGAGCGAGGTCGTGGCGATCGAGGAGTCGGAGAGCGCCGTGCGCGACGGCGAGATCAACGCCCAACGAAACGGCTTTACCAACTTTCGGTACGTGCGCGGGCGCGCCGAGGACGAGCTTCCCAAGATCGCGGCGGAGCGCCCGATCGACGTCCTCCTGTTGGATCCTCCGCGCGCCGGCCTCGCGGAGCCCGTACGCGCGGCGCTGGCCGCGGCTGCGCCCGGGCGGATTGCCTACCTATCCTGTTCGGCCCCGACCCTCGCCCGCGACCTCGCCGCGCTCGTCCCGAGCTTCACGATCGAGCGAATCGTCCCATTCGATTTCCTCCCGCAGACCGAGCACATCGAAGTGCTCGCACTGCTGCGGCGCCGCGGCGCTCAAGCAGCGCGCTCCTAGCGGCCGAAGTTCTTCGACCAAGGAGACTCCGCGGAGCGACCGCGGGTATGTGCGAGGAGGAATAAAGGGATGCCCCTGGAAGCTTTGCTGCGCCGAATGGTCGATACGCATGCGTCGGATTTGCATCTGAAGTCCGGAAGCCCGCCCGGATACCGCGTGAACGGTGACATCGTTCCCCACGCCGACCATCCGATCCTAACGAAACACGAGACGCGCGCTTTCGTCGAGGAGGTCCTGAACCCCGAGCAGCTGAAGGCCTTCGACGAGTCGGGCGACTACGACTTGTCGAAAGCGATTCCTGGGCTCGCCCGTTTTCGCGTGAATTGCAATCGCCAACGAGCCGCGTGCGGCCTCGTGATTCGCATCATTCCCGAGCAGGTCCCCCAGCTCGAGCAGCTCGCCACGCCGCCGATCTTCAAGAAACTGTGCAGAATTGCCGCGCGGCCTAGTCTTGGTGACCGGGCCGACCGGCTCGGGGAAGTCGACGACGCTCGCCGCGATGATCGATCACATCAATCGCACCGAGGCGGGGCACATCCTAACAATGGAGGACCCGATCGAGTTCGTGCACGTCGATCGCAAGTCTTTCGTGAATCAGCGCGAGGTCGGGCTCGACACGGCGAACTTCTCCGAGGCGCTGCGCCGCGCGCTGCGCCAGGACCCGACGTGATCCTCGTCGGCGAAATGCGCGACTTGGAAACGATCTCCCTCGCCATCACGGCGGCCGAGACCGGACACTTGGTGTTCGGAACGTTGCATACCACGAGCGCGATCCAAACCGTGGATCGCATCATCGACGTCTTCCCGCACGAGGCGCAGCAGCAGGTGCGAATGCAACTATCGATGGCGCTCGCCGGGGTCATCTCGCAGACGCTCGTTCCCAAAGTCTCGGGGGCGCGTCGCGATCCACGAGATCCTGATCGGAACCGACGGCGTGCGCGCCTGCATCCGCGAGGAAAGACCCACATGCTCCTCAACATGTTGCAAACCGGCACGAAGGACGGAATGCAAACATTGGAGCAGGGCATGGCCGAGGGGGTGAAGAAGGGACTCATCACGTTCGACGCCGGAATCATGCGCGTGAACAATCCCAACTTTTCCGGACGCTGCTCACGGGCACGAGGCCGCCGAGGGGCGGGGAAAGGTGGGAATGGCGCGCACGCGCCGGCGGCATCGGCGCACGGGGCTCCGGCCCATTCGGCGCCGCACGCAGCGCCGCCGCACGCAGTGCCGCCGCACCTCGCAGCGCCGCCACGCAGGCCGCCGCCGGCGGTGCCCGGCGCAGCGCCCGCAAGCCCGCCGCCGCCGCGGGCGCCCGCGCGCTCGTTCCCGCAGCCCCCGTGCCGACGCTCGCGCCGCCGCGCCCGGCGACGAGCCTGCCAACGCCCGGGCCTGTGCCCCATGCGACACCAGGCCGGATCGGGGCCGCCGGTCCGGCGCCTCTCGGGCCTGTGCCGGGCAACACGCGCGTCGACGACTTCGAGGAGTTCCGACGCTCTCTCACGCAGCCGCGCGCAAAGTAGGGAATCGCGCGGCGGTTAGGGTTTTGTGGGATCCACTTCTTCTCCCACAGGGCACGCAACAGGATTCTTGCCATCATCGCCTGACCCTCGGCGTTCGGGTGGAACGGATCGAGGTTCTCGGTCACGCGCTCGCGCTTCTGGAACGCCGCATAGAACTCGGGTTGGCAGTCGACCCAGGGAATGTCCATCGAATCCAAGCTCTCCGTTAGTTGGTCTAGCGCCGGAAAGCGCGGGCCCTCCCTCCAGGTGAGCTCCGGCATGATCAGAACGAGGAGCTTCGCGTGGAGGCTTTTGTGGCATCCGACAGCCGGCGCAAGGCGCGCCGGACCAATTTCCAGCGCGTGGGGGCGTCGTCGTTCATCGAGCAGGCGACCACCTTGTCGTGATATTCTTGAATCTCCGACGGGCGCTTTTCTTGCCAATGGGCCGATGTGTGGTAAGCCCAGACTTTGTACATCGCGAATTTGCGTAGCCACTCCGGCGGCAGATCCATCTGGAGATCGAACTCGATGCTGACCGGGTCGTTCCAATTCCATCCAAGCACGACGACGTCGGGGGCGAGCGGCTGAGCGAACTTCTCCACGTAGGTCGCGGATTGGCGCGTATCGTAACCGTTGGCCCCCGCATTCAGGAACCGAACGGCGCTTGGCGGGCTGCCGCACAACGTTTGGGCTTGCGCGGGAAAGGTGTCATCGTCGCCCAAGCCCCCCGAAGACGACGCTGTCGCCGACGCACAGGACTCGAATCTCGCCGGGCGCCTTCTCGTCGGGGATCTCCTCGCCCCGAAGCCCCTTCGAGTTCACCGTGAGGCGAACCCACTCATGTGGGTGGTCGTTTCCGAACTCGTAGCCGCGCTGTCCCGGGAGGCGGATTCTTCCCAAGCTCGGATCGATTCGATCGATCAGGACTTGGCCTGGCTTCGTGAGACCAAGAATCCCTTCGACCCCCGCGAGCACCGTGAGGTCGAGCGCGGCGAGCAAACAATGGGCGATGAGCTTGGAGCGGGTCTTCGGAGACACGGACCGCCGAATCTACCACGCTGCCGCGCGCGCACTCTTCCGTGGTGATCGACTTCCGTCGCGATCGACGCTCCGCATCTCTCATGGTTTACGTGGGATCAATCCGCTCCCGCAGCGCCTGCAAGAGGATCCTTGCCATCAGTGCTTGGCCCTCGGCGCTTGGATGAAATGCGTCGAGGTTCTGGAGGAGGTGGACACCCTTCTGGAAGCCCTCATAAAATTGGGGTTGGCAATCGGCCCACGGGATTCCCAGAGAATCCAGGAACTTGGTTAGGCTCTCCAATGCCGGGAACTTCGGGCCCTCCTTCCATGTGGGCTCGGGCATCACCAATACAAAGAATCTTGAGCGCATTCTCTTGCTCGCGGCGACGAGGCGCATCAGCGCGTTCCTCGCTGCATCCCAACGTTTGGGGCTGTCACCCCCGTGGCCGAGTACATGACTTGGTTGTGGTAGCTCTCGAACTCTTCCTCGGTCTTTTCTTTCCATGGCTTGGGATCGTGGTGGGATTTCCAGAACTTGTAGATCGCGAGCCTTCGCAGCCACTCGGGGTCCTGCGGATAGTTGGTTTGCGAGAGAATGCTGACGAGGTCGTTCCAATTCCAACCAAGCACCACGATGTCGGGCTGGAGCTCGGCGCCACGGATCTCGAGGAAGGCGGCAGCTTCCCGGGTGTCGTAGCCGTTGCCCCCGCGTTGATGAATCGAACGGCGTCGGGCGCGTGGCCGCAGCTCTTCTGGGCGATCGCCGGGAGCGTGTTCTCGTCGCCGAGCCCGCCGCCGAAGACGAAGCTGTCGCCGAGAACCAGGACTCGCGTTTCGCCTCGTCCTTTGGTTTCAGGACCTCGTCGCCGCGGAGCCCCTTCGAGTTGATCGTTAGTGGAACCCATTCCCCGGCCGACTCATTACCGTATTGGAGACCCTTTGGTTCGGGACACGCCCTCGCCCGATGCGCGGAACGATCCGATCGATCACGATCTGCCCCGGCTTCGTGAAGCGTAGCGCCACCTCCAAGGCGATCGTCGCGAGCACCAGCGACCCCAGTGATATCCCGAGACCGAGGAACAACTTTTTGAGTGCCGCGTGGTAGGTCATTGACGGCGAACGAATCGCTAGTAGCGTTTTTCGCCTTTTTCGCGAGGACTTCCAGCAGGTACCCTGAAATGTCCGAAGAGGCTCCGCGCGCGCCCGTAAGGCGTGTTTCGTGGCCCGATCGGAGTCCCGCACTCCTTACTCCCGAATACGAACGTGTCCGAATCGACCCTCACACTGACTGATCCCCGCGACCAGGCCGCCGTGGCCCGGCTTCGCAAGCATCGTAATTTCTGGTATTTGCGCTCACATCGACGCAGGAAAGACCACAATTTCCGAGCGTATTCTTTACCTCACGGGAAGGTGCATCGGATGGGCGAGGTCCACGACGGGACCGCCACGATGGATTATTTACAAGACGAGCAGGAGCGCGGGATCACGATCACCTCCGCCGCGACGACGTGCGAGTGGGATGATCACACTCTCAACCTCATCGACACTCCAGGACACGTGGACTTCACGGCTGAGGTGGAGCGAAGCCTCCGCGTCCTCGACGGCGCGGTCGCGGTGTTCGACGGCGTCGCCGGAGTCGAAGCGCAATCGGAGACGGTGTGGCGCCAAGCCAATCGCTACCACGTGTCGCGCCTCGCCTTTGTCAATAAAATGGATCGCACCGGCGCCGACTTCGAGAAATGTATCGAATCGATGAAGGTGCGGCTCGATGCCAATCCTGTCCCCATCCAACTTCCGATCGGCTCGGGCGCCGCGTTCCAGGGCGTCGTCGATTTGGTGACAATGAAGGCCTACGAATTCCTCGAGGAAAGCCAAGGAAGGGCCGTGTCGGATATTCCGATCCCGGAGGCGCTCGCGGCCACGGTGAAGGCCGCGCGCGACTACCTCGTCGAGAAGGTCTCCGAAGTCGACGAGCGGCTCATGGAGAAGTTCGTCGAGGGGAATCGGTGACCCAGGAGGAGATCATCGACGCTCTCCGCAAGGGCACCCTCACGCGCCAGATCCAGCCGGTTCTGTGCGGTTCGGCTCTCAAGAAGAAGGGGGTGAGCTTTTTGTTGGATGCGGTCGTCGCGTACCTGCCGTCGCCGCTCGATCTCGGCGGCGTCGTTGCCAAGAATCCCCTCAAGCGCCATCCCGAGACGCGCGAGTTCGAGGAGGCGCGGCGCAAGCCCTTCCGTCGGAGCCGCTCTGTTTGTTGGCATTCAAGACGATCGCCGAGCGGACGGGAGACTTGACGTTCGTGCGCGTCTACTCCGGCACCCTCACTCCGGGATCCCAACTATTGAACCCGCGGCTGCGGCGCGTCGAGCGCATCGGGCGCATCGTGAAGATGCACGCGAGCGACCGCGAGCAGGTCGACGAGGTGTCGGCGGGAGACATCGCGGCCGTCCTGGGCCTGAAGCAAACGATCACCGGCGACACACTCTGCGATGAGGACAATCCGATCGTCCTCGAGCGAATGGAGTTCCCCGACACGGTGATCTCGCAGGCCATCGCGCCGAAGGCGCAGGCCGACCGCGACAAGCTGACCGAGACGATCGGCCGCCTCATGCGCGAAGACCCGACGTTCAAAGCCAAGACCGACGAGGAGACCAATGAATTGGTCATCTCGGGCATGGGCGAGCTGCACCTCGAAATCTTGGTGACTCGAATCCAGCGCGACTACGGCGTCAACGTGATCATTGGCAAACCGAAAGTTGCCTATCGCCAGACTCTGGCGAGACCCAAGGATGTGGAGGGACGCCACATCAAGCAGTCGGGCGGCCACGGGCAATACGCCGTCGTGAAGGTCAAGTTCGAGCCGGCGGAGGTGAAGGATGGCGATCTCAGATTCGTCGACGACGTCTCCCAGGGGCGCATCCCGCGGCAGTTCATTCCCGCCGTGGAAGACGGCATTCGCTCCGTCGTCGAGCACGGCGGACAGTTGGGATTTCCGTATACCAATGTTCGGGCCACGCTGTACGACGGCCAGTTCCACGATGTCGACTCGAGCGAGCTCGCGTTCCAGCAGGCTGGAATGTTGGCATTCCGGATCGCCGCGGAGAACAACTATGTTTTGCTCGAGCCGTACATGAAGCTTCGAGGTCCAAGTCCCCGAGGAATTCTTGGGGAGCGTGATCGGCGACCTCAACTCGCGCCGCGCCGAGATCTCCGGACATGTCGGCCGAGGGCGGCCTCCGCGCGATCCAGGGAAAGGTGCCGATCGCGGAAATGTTCCAATACTCGAGCGCGCTCCGCGGCATGACCCAGGGGCGCGGCGTCTACACGATGGAGCCCTCCGAATACCGCTCGGTGCCCCGCTCGATCGCCGAGAAGGTCGTCGAAGAGGTCCTGAAAGAGAAAGAAAAGAAGAAGTAGCGCGGATCGCCGGCTCCCAATCTTTGGCTTCATGGCGCGTTCGTTCCGAGCCAAACTATCCGCGCACATCGCCCTCGCGGCGCTCGACCTCCTCGCCATCGAGGGATTGTTGCGTTTGGAGGAGGTTCGTTGGGGCCTGCTGCGCTGCGCCCCGGGAGCTACGCGGCGCCGGCGCGCGGCCCGCGGATCGCTTTCGTTGGGGATTCGACGATGGTGGGGACCAACGTTCCCCCGACCGCACGCTGCCGAGCGCCTTCGCGGCGATCGCGCGCGAGGCGGGGTCGAGCCCATAACGGTCTGGAATCTCGCGCGCCCCGGCGGAATCGTGGCATCGGCCGTCGACGACGCGCTCAAGGCGCTCCGCACGCTGTCGCCGACGGCGATCGTCCTGCGCGCCGGGAGCATCGACATCGTGGTCGCCGACCTGACGCCGCGGCCGCAACCGCGATCGTTGCGAATCGTCGACGCGCTGCGGCGGTGCGTCTCGGTCGTGCGCGGCCCGGACGAATCCCAAGAATCGCGGCCCGTTTCGCAGTGGCTTTCGGTCGGCCCGCGCTCGGCCGAGCTCGCGAATCTTGGGATCGACGTGTCGCGCACGATCTCGTGGCTTCCGACCGACATTTCCTACGAAAAAGATGCGATCGCGACGGTCGACGAGCTCGCGGCGCGCCTCACGGATCGTTTGCGTCCGCTCGCCGAGGCGACGCGCCGCGCGGGGTGCCCCTGGTATTGGTGGGATATCTGGAGACCCGGGCTTCCCCGGACCCGCCACCGTCGCGCTCCGTAGCGCGTCGAAGGCTCTCGGCGTCCCGCTGGTCGACCTGGAGCGACTCTGCTCGCCGCTCTTCGAAATCGTCGCGGCCGACGAGCTCCTCGCCTCCGACGGCCACCCGCGCGCCTTCGAGTACGGCATCGAGGCGAGGGCCCTCCTCGACGAGCTCGCCCCGGCGCTCGGCCTCCGCGGCCGGCCGGCGCGACCCCACAAATGTGGCTCTCGGCTGAGGTCGCGCGCCTGCGCCGCGAGAATCCCAACTTTCAGCCGCCGCTGGCGCCGCACGTCTCGCTGCAGATCGAACGCAAAGAATCCGGGATCGTGTTCCTGGTCCACGGCCAGCCGGGGGCGGAAGTGTGGCTTCTCGCCGGAAAGCCGGGCCCCCGTGGGATTATTATGGTTGGCCTCTGCCGATCGATCGCGAGCAGGCGATCGCCGCGGGGGCCTCGCCTTCGACCCATTTCAATCTGGACGCGGACGGCTCCGCGCGAGTCGAGCTCCCCGAAACTTGGGTTTCGGGATCGGGGAAGGGGCCGCGGCGGTCGCCTGCTCGACGTGGATGCTCGGCGGCCAGACGCGGCGCAACATCTCCGATCTCGTGCGCATCTCCGACGGATCGACCGAGGCGATCCGCCGCCGATAGGTGGGAAGCTCTAGACGCGCCGCTCGACGCCGAGGGTCGCGAAGATATGTTCCTTCAGCTCTCGGAACTCGGCTGAGTCGGGGTCACGCGGCCGCGCGATCGGATTGTCGACGACCTCCTTGATCGTCGCGGGGCGCTTGGACATCACGTGGATCCGGTCGGCGAGCTCGCAGGCCTCCTCCACGTCGTGCGTTACCAACAAACAGGTTTTTCCGGTGGCCTTCCAAATCCTAACGATCTCGCGGCGCATCTCGAGGCGCGTGAACGCGTCGAGGGCGCCGAAGGGCTCGTCGAGGAAGAGCACGTCGGGATCGACGGCGAGGGCGCGCGCGAATTCCACGCGCTGTTTCATGCCGCCCGAGAGTTCGTTGGGAAGCGCCCGCTCGAATCCCGTGAGACCCACGAGCTCGATGTACTTCATCACGATCTCGTTCTTCTGCTCGAAGGGCATCCGCCGGCCGAGACCAAACCCAATATTGTCCCAGACGCTATACCAAGGAAAGATTCCGGGCTCTTGGAACACGAAGACTCGTTTCTTGGAAGCCCTCACGACGCGCTCGCGGTCGATCTCGATCGCTCCCGAGTCGATCGGCTCGAAAGCCGCGATGCAATTGAGGAGAGTCGACTTGCCGCAACCCGAGGGCCCGACGATCGCCACGAATTCCTTCTCGCGGACCTCGAGGTTCACACCGTCGAGAACGCCCACGATCCCTTTCTTGGTCTTGAACGATTTGTGGACGTCGCGGACGACGATCTTGATCTTTCCCGAGTCCATCAGTTTCTTGGGTTTCGCCGAGTCGCGCGGCGAAGGCACGGCGAACACGTCTCCGAGGTTGGGGGTCATCGCGCCGCGAACCCCCGGCGCTCGAGCATCCTGCGTTCGAGCCGGCGCATGCCGAGATCGATCAGGAGACCAATCACGCCGATCATGATCATCGCGGCCTCGACGCGGTCCCAATGCAATCCGTTGCGCGCGTCGAGAACCAAGTATCCGAGGCCGGCCTCGACTCCCAACATTTCGGCGGCGACGACGACGAGCCACGCGATGCCAACGGCGACGCGCAGTGCCGTCAACACCTGCGGCAGCGTTGCGGGGAGGAGGACCGAACGGGCGAGGTCGAGGCCGCGGATCCCGAAATTCATCGCCGAGCGCCGATACTTGAGGTCGATCGTTCCGACCGCGGCCGCCGTCGAGATGATCACGGGAAACGACGATGCCAACAATATGAGGAAGATCGCCGCCTTGTTGCCCCTCCGAACAAGAGAGTCGCCGCCGGCAGCCAGGCGATCGGCGAGATCGGCCGGAGGATTTGGATCACGCCGTTCGCGAATGAATTCAGCCGCGCGAAGCTCCCGAGCGCCAACCCCAATGGAATCCCAAGAATCGCCGCGCAGAGAAATCCCATGAATACGCGGTAGAGCGACGCGAGCGTGTGTCCCAGCATCTCGCAGCTGAAGATGAAATTGGAGAAGCCGTCCACGAAGCCACCAAGATCCGGAAGCGCCGAGAATGCCTCTCCCAGGAATTTCCACTTCGGCGGCCGGCTCATCTCGAGGAGCGCCGCGAAGGCTTCGTTGGGAAGCGCGAGCCACGTCTCGTCGCTGGCCTTGCTCTCCTGGAGGGCCCGCGCGCGCCTCGGCCTCCTCCTCCGGGCTATTTTGGGTTCGACTTTCCACGGAACCACGACGAGCCCGCCGCCCCACTCGGCTTTCGCCATCTCGATCACGTCGCGCAGATCCCCCTTTTCCGTTCCCGGGGAACCGCGGCGCGCTTGGGTTGGTCTTCTCCCATGATGACGCGCAGCGTTTCGACGGCGGAGTCGCGCTTATCCTTGGCAAGCGGAATCGTCTCTCTCTTCACCACCTTTCGCGAGTCGTCCACGACGAGGATCCGCGCGCTTCCGTCGAGGAGCATGGCGATGCCCAGCGCGGTTTGAACGCGTTTCGCCGGCCGGGTCAGCTCGACGACGGCGATCCAAATCAGCAAGAAAACGCCGATCCCAACGATCGATAGAACGAGCGTCTCGAGGAACTTCAAGCGATCGCGCCTCCGCGATTATTTTCCAGCGGGCTTCGACGTCGACGCGTTCGCCTTGGTCGCGAACGATGCATCGCAATAATCGTAGAAGCCGAAGGGATCGTCCTCCGTCGAGGGCTTGAAGTATCCCAGCTTTTCGGCGTATTTCTGGATCTCCTCGAAGTCGGCCTTTGCCGGCACGAGATTCACGTAACGGACGCGATCGGGGGCTTCGACAAGACGAACTTCAGGAGCTCGGAGCTCTGACCATAGAACTCCTTGCGCGAGGCGATGAGCGCGGCCTGATTTCGGTGATTCGATTCCCAATCCTTGGGAAGGACCGCAGTCTTGTCGTCTTCTGTTCCTTCCCTTCGCGCACGACGCCCCTCGTGAGATCGGTTCCCGGCCCGTCGATCCACTTTCCCGAGGCGGAAATGCCTTCGATGAGCTCCGTCACGGTGGCTCGGTCCTTCTTGATGAGATCCTCCGAAACGCAAAGAACGCACGAGATGAAGTTCGGCCAGACGTCCTTCGTGAAGAAGAGGACCCGACCGAATCCGTCCATCTCCGCTTTCGCCGCTTGGGGTTCGCCAATGATGTAACCGTCGACCGATCCTTTTTGTAACATCGAAGGGTGCTCGGGGGCGGCACGGGGACGAGAGTGAAATCACTCAACTGGAGCCCCAGGCGCTCGATCTCGCGGGCAAGAAGAATTCTTTGGTTCGAGTAATTGTGGGGAATCGCGATTTTCTTTCCCTTCATGTCCGCGAGCGATTTGTAGGGGCTGTCCTTGCCGACGATCATCGTCGTTCCGTCGCGGTGGCCCAAGTGGACGATCTTGATCGGAAGGCCCTGGCGGCGAAGCGTCATCGCGAGAGGCGCCAGGATGAAGCTCGCCTTGAGCTTCCCGCTCTTGAACTCCTCGGCGACCGTCGCGAAGTCCGTGTACTTCTTGGAGCGGAAAACACTTCCCTTGTCGGAGTGCGAAGTGATCCAGTTCGTCACCGGACATGTGAGGTGACAGGTCACCGGTAGGAAGCCCACGACGAGCTCGGGGCGAGCATGCCCTTGGCTGATCGACTCCGGCGTTCCCAATCCGCCGAGCGGCACCTCGGTCGCGATCGTCGCCACATCCGCGCCCGCGCCCGCGACCACGACCTGTTCAAGGGTGTCCGACTTTCCGCAGCCTCCCATGCCAACAAAAACGAGAAGGGGAGCGAGGAAGAGTGAGAAGCCGCTGCAGGCGGCCTCGAAGCACGTAGAGGCTCATGGGAAAAACGTAAGAATTATGGGATTCGGGCCGGATTTCGCTGGGCGCGGCGAGCTAGGGAAAAATGTGCCACGTCAAGAGCCCGTCGCGTCGCGCCGATAACTGCCGCCGGGAGCGCAGACCAGGCACTAGACCTGGCTGCGGGGCAGAGGGGACCTCTAGCGAGCTTGTCTTGATGGCAAGGGAGCTGGGGTGGGGCCGACGCGACGCGTCGGCCCTTTTTTCCGCTGACACGAGGTCTGCTTGGCGTACTTCTGGGCCCTCGCGAAGGGGGTGAACATCGCAAGCGGTTCACCTCGTCGAAGAGAGCAGCGGGATCGATCCCGCGGCAAATCGGACCCAACGAAGCCCAGCGATCTCCAACGCCAATCATGACGATCACCGACACTCTCACGTCTCGCATCACCTCTCCCCACTCCAACCTGCGATGCGAGCTCCTCGAGCGAGCCCATGCCACATTTGAGCCCTCGTGGGATGCGGTCGCCGAGCTCCTCAAGAAAACATTCCAGGGCGACGTCGTCACCGTCGTTCTTCACCACGGATGCGGCGCGATCGAGACGCTCGCGTGCGCGGGGCTCACCAAGGAATGGGCCCATCGTCACGAGGAGAGCTTGATAGGTCTCAACCCCTTCCTCGCGGAGGCGCGCAAGCGGCGCCCGGCCGGCGGACAGGCATTCGTGGCAACGGCGGATCATCTGCTCCCGCTTCCCAGCTGAAGCTGACGCCCTTCTACCAACAATCCTCGGGCCCCTCGGGCTCAATGATTCGATCGGCGCGCTCCTCTTCGAAGGCGACCGCCCTCTCGGACACGTTGTGATTCGCCGGAAGAGCGGGCCCCTTCGCTACGGCGAGGCGGAGGAGGCCCGATTGCGCTCGATCATCGACGTGATCGGATCGGCGCTCACGCGCAGCCGCCTCCTGCGCATCGCGAATGCGCGCCACGTGGCGCTCGATCAGCTCACCGCCCGGGTCCACGGCGGACTCATCATCCTCGATGAGCGCGGCGAAGTGCTCGAGGCCGAAGGGGCCGGCCGCGCGATCGCGGAGTCGCGCCGCGAGCTCCTCGCGGACCTCTTCAAGCGATTCCAGGCCGACCCCGGCCAAGCGACGGGGTCCTCCGAATGCCGGCCGATCCGGCGACCTCCGCCGAGGCGGACGAGCTCGAGTTCGAATTCCGGAAAGTTGCGATCGAGGGCGCACGCGGGTCCTTTGCGTCCTCGGAAACCAGGCTTCGTCGCAGGCCCCCGAATCGGTCCACGTCCCCGCGAACATCCATTTCACGCCACGCGAACGCGACGTCTTGATGCTTCTCTCCGCGCGGCCTCGACAATCTCTCCATCGCGCGTTCGCTGGGAATCGGCCTCATACGACCAAGGATCACGTGAAGGCGATCTTCCGAAAGCTGGCCGTGAAGACGCGAGCCGAGGCCGTCGCGGTCCTCGCCCGCCATACCAACTAAGCAGTATCGAGCAATCTGCTAGCGGCGGGTCTACGCCGCGAGCCCTAGGGAACTCGATGCACGCTCGCATGAACGGGGGCAGATCGTCGGGGACGCGCGCCGTCACCAGGTTTCGGTCCACGACGGTCTCGCGGTCCACCCAGCGCGCCCCCGCGTTCACGAGGTCGTCGCGGATCGCTTCGACGGAAGTCATTTCGCGGCCGCGCACGATCCCCGCCGAGATCACGACCCACGGCCCATGGCAGATCGTCGCCACCAGCTTTCCCGCGGCGTCCATGTCGCGCACGAACTGCGTCACCTGCTTCGATCGCCGCAATCGATCGGGGGCCCAACCCCCTGGAATCACGACCCCATCGAAGCTGGACGCGACCAGCGCGTCATAAGTGGCGTCCTCCTTTGTGGGTATCCATGCTTTCCTTTGTATTGGCCGCGTCCGGGACCCACAACGACCACCGAAACCCCTCTTCACGAAGTCGCAGCCGCGGATACTGGAGCTCGAGATCCTCGTAGTTGTCTTCGATTAGGATCGCGACGCGCATCGAAGGAATTCTGTTCATGGGATTGGGGAAACACGGACCCGGGGGTCGTAGTCTAAAGCGCCGGGGGTGGTAGCATCCCGCCCCTCGCCCCCGCGCCCATGTTGCCTCCCAACGTTCGCTCCCGAGTCGCTGCAGATCTCAACATTTCCGTCGACGCGGTTGCGGCGATCGAAACTCACCTTTCGGCCGGGGATCCGATTCCCTACATCGCGCGGCGCCACGCGGACACGATCGGCGCGCTCGACACCGCGGCGCTCCGTCGCGCGCGGAACCGATTGGACGAAGCCAAAGAGTTGGAGTTGCGCCGCGCCAATCTCGTGAAGTCGCTCGAGGCGCTCGGCGACGGCGAGGATGCCAAGAAACTGCGCGCGCTCGCCGAGACCGCGACCGATCGATTCGTCCTCGACGACGTCTCCGCACACCAACGAAAGCACAAGGGCACGCGTGGCTCCGAGGCGATGGCGAAGGGGCTCGAGCCGCTCGCCGACGCGATCGCGGCGGGATCCACCGAAGGCAAGACTCTCGAGGAGCTCGCCGCCACGTACGCGAGCGCCGAGAAGGGCGTGGCCACGGCGCAGGACGCGCTCCACGGCGCCGCGGCGATCCTCGCCGAGCGCTTCGCCGCCGAGCCCGAGGTGCGCGGCCGCGTGCGGCGCGAGATGCGCGACCGGGGCGAGATCGTCTCCAAGGTCTTCGATGCCAACAAACAGGGCGCGGAGCGATACAAAGAATTCTTCGATCACCGCGAGCGCGGCAAGGCCATGGCAGGCCGCCGCTACCTGAAGCTCCGCCAGGGGAGCGCGAGAAAGTCTTGAAGTTCACGATCGAGATCCAAGCCGACGGAATCCTCGGCGACCTCGAAACCAAACTCTTGCCGGCGCTCGCCGAGAATGCCAACGATGCGGAGAAGGCCCGCCACGAATTCCTAAAGTTGGCATTGCGCGACGCCGCGGCGCACATCCTCCCCGGCGCGATCGAGATCGACGTCCGCACCGAGTGGAAGGAGCGCTCCGACCTCGACACGATCAACTTCCTCCGCAAGAACGTTCGCCATCATTGCCATCGGCCGCCGTTCGGGCGCCGCGTTGTGATGGGGGTCGATTCGATGGTGCGCAAGGGGATCCGCGCGGCGGTCGTCGATGCCGCGGGCACGCTGCTAGCGGAAGCCAGCTTTGCGCTCGACGGCGAGGAGCGGAGCGCCGCTCTCGAGAAGGCGCGCGGCCTCCTTCGCCAGCACCGGGTCGAAGCCGTCGCCGTCAGCAACGAATCGGAGTGCGATGGCGCCGCGCAGTTCCTGAAGGAAGCGATCGATGGCCTGAGCAGCGCGGTCAGTGTCCCGCCGCCGACAGTCAGTGCCCCGGCGGGGGCGGTCGCCGCTCCAGTCGAAGTCGCAGTCTCCGCCGAGGCAGAAGTGTCTGGCGACGCCGCGGTGCCCTCCGAGCAGGCGGTCTCCACTGCTTCCAATGGCCCCACTGCCTCCAATGGTCCCATTGACTCCAATGGCGCCGAGGCTTCCCAAGAAAACGCGAACCCCGCGGCGCCGGCTCCGTCGGGTGGCGCCATGCCCGCGGCCCCCGAGCTCGTTCGAGTTCCCGATGTTGGGGCCGCCGCGATCGCCAACTCGCCCGCGATGCGCGAGGAAATGGGGGATCATCCGGTTCCGGTGCGCGCGGCGGTCTCGATGGCGCGCCGTCTCCAGGATCCGCTCGCCGAGCTCGTCCGCGTCGAACCCAAGATTCTCGCCGGATTCCACCACGGACAAGACGTCGCGAAGGGGCGCCTCGAGCGGATGCTCCACGAGGAGATGGAATCTTGCGTTCATGAGATTCCCATCGATCTGAACACCGCACCCGCGGCGCTCCTCGCTTGGGTGGGAAACATGGGGATGGAGCATGCCAAGAAAATCGTCGAGTGGCGCAAGGCGAACGGCCAGTTCCCTCGCGCGTCGCGCTCGCCCGCGTGGGCCTCGACGAGACGGCCTACCGCCGATCGGTGGCATTCCTCCGCGTCTACGGCGGCGCCGATCCGCTCGACGCGACCGGCGTCCACCCCGACCACGCGGCCGCGGCCGAAAAGTTGGTGAAAGGCGCAAATGTGGCATCGCTCGGCGAGCTCACCCCGAGGCGCTCGGCGCGCTCGAGCTCGCGTCGCTCTCCGACGAGGGCTCGCCCGCCTCGCTCCTCGAGCACGTGCGCGCGCTGCTCGCGGCGCGCCACGATCCGCGTGGGGAGTTCGTCCGCACCGTCTACAACAGCGGCGTCCGCTCGATCGGCCACCTGAAGCCCGGGCAGGAGCTCCAGGGATCGTGCGCGGGATTGCCAACTTTGAGTCTTCGTCGACGTAGGGGTCTCCCAGGACGGACTCCTCCACGTGTCCGAGCTCGCGAGCCACTTCGTCAAGGATCCGAGCGAGATCGTGAAAGTTGGGGATGTGGTGAAGGTCCGCGTCCTCTCGATCGAACCCCACAAAAGAAGATCGCCCTCACGATGAAGAGCGAGGAGGAGCGGCAGAAGGCGGAGCAACAAAAAGCCGAGGAGCGGAGGCGCGGCGCGTCCAGCGTCTCGCCGCGCGCGAGCGCGCCCGCGAGCGCCGGCAGCGCCAGGCCGAGGCGGCGGTGCGCCGGGAGCGCGCGGCCCAGGGGCTCCCCCGATCCCCAATTTTCCGGACCCCAACATTCCGGCCCCGGCAGCTCCGGCCATCCGTATTCCGGCCCTTCGGGCGCGCGTCCGCAGCGCCCGGCGCCCACTCCCGTGCGCGCGGCGACGACCCGCCGCGACGGGTGACGGGCGGGAAGAAACGCCGCGGGGCGCCCTTCGATCGGGCCCGCCGCGACGGGCGCGGCCGCGGCGGCGACCTCGGCGACGATTTGATGTCGGCCGAGCCCAACTCGGACAAGGCGAAGTCCGAGGCGCCCCGGCGCCCGCGAACCCATTCAAGCGATTCTTCCAAGCGCACGGCCTCCTCGAAAGTTAGCTTTCGAAGGGCTTCGTCGGGGCGGCCCGCGCCGAGGATAGTTGGTCATGACACGATCCAACGGCGAGATCACCAACCATGTGCGGCGGGCTCCGCCGGCGCGCGGTCGCGGCCGAGTTCCTCGCCGAGTGGTCGACCCACGCCGCGGTCGCGCTCGCGGTCGCGGGGGCTCGCCCTCTGCGCGCGCGCGTTCGGCGGCTGGGAGCGCTCCCGCGCATTGTTGGCATTCGCGATCGCTGGGATCACGCCGCTCACCGCGTGGCTCGCCGCGCGCCGCCGGTTCCTCTCGCCGTCCGCCGCCGCCGCCTGGCTCGACGTGCGCGCGGGGCGACCGGCACCCTCCTCACCGAGCTCGAGCTCGCCGACGAGCGCTGGTCCGCGCGCGCCGCGTCGCTCCTCGCCCGCTCGGCCGCGCTTCCCAAGATTCGCGTCGCGCGCCTCGCCGCGCGCGTCGTGCCGTGCGGATTGTTTCGCCATCGCGGCGCTCGCGATCCCGGTCTCGCGCGCGAGCGCGCTCCGCCGGCTCTCGGCGCCCAGGTCCTCGATCGCTTGGACGAGCAGCTCCGCGTCCTCGAGGAGGAGGTCACGCTCGAGGAGAAGAGCGCCACCGAGATGCATCGGCGCCTCGAGCGGATGCGCGAGGATCTCCCGACGCGCGCCCCGAGACGGCCTACGAGGCGATCGACCGAATGCAAGAAAGCCTCCAGCGCGAGGCTGAGAAGGCAGCCGCGGCGGCCGAGCAGGCGATGGAGAATCTCTCGCGCGCCGACGCCGCGGCGTCGTCCGATCCGGCCTCCGCGCAGGAGACGCTCGAGAAAGCCCTCGCCGATCTCACCAAGAATGGCCTCCAGAAGAAAGTCAACGAAAAGCTCATGAAGCAGGGGCTCCCGTCGACGATGGAGGTCCCCCCGGGACGAAGCTCGATCCCAATCAAATCTCGAAGCTCTCGGAGGAGGCGAAGGCGGCGCTCGCGGAGAAGATGAAGCGAGCTCGCCAAGAAAGGGCTTCCCAACAAAAGTCCGGGATGAAAGGTGGGAAAGGGGACAAGCCCCCATCGACTGGGACAAGTACCGGGACCACAAATGCAGCCCCGAGTGCAAGGAAGGGGGCTCGTGAAGCGGTGGCAGTCCTCGCCGGCGGCGAGGAAGACAGCGACGGCATGGGAACGGCCAAGAACGGCAAGGGCCAAGGTCCCGACAAGGACGGCGACCCCGGCGCCGGCGGCGTGAGCCGCGGCCGCGCCGACGCCGAGATGACCTGGGGCGAGGAGTCGCAGGGGCGCACCGATCTGTTCCAACCGAAGCTCCTCGATCCGAGCGCACCCCGATCCCAAGGATTCGGAGAAGCTCGGCGTGAGCGCGACCACGCCCGAGGCGAAGGCCGAGCGCGAGTCGAGCACGGCCGCCGACACGAAGGCGTCGCCCGGCACCGCCGCGTGGCGCCGGCGCCTCGCCCCCATCACCGCGACGCGGTCAAATCCTACTTTTCTCAGGAAAAGCAAAAATAATTGCCATCGTGCGCCGCCGCGGCGCCGTGAGTCTGGAAACCGAATCCGAGGAGCCCGATCGTTGAGCGAAGCCCCCGCCGCGAATGTCACATTACTTTCCCCGGAGGAGGTCGATGCCGCGAAGAAGAAGGCGGAGCGGATTCTCGATGGGATGAACCGCGCGCTGCTCGGGCAGCAGGCGCTCACGCGGCTCGTGCTCACCGCATGCCTCGCGCGCGGGCACGTGCTCCTCGAGGGCCTGCCCGGCCTCGGCAAGACCGAGCTCGTGAAGGCGCTCGCCAGTTTGTTGGGATTGGATTTCCGGCGATTGCAGTTCACCCCGGACCTCCTCCCCGGCGACATCACCGGCGGCCACCTCCTCGAGCAGTCCGAGTCGGGCTCGCGAAAGTTGGTATTCCACCCGGGGCCGGTCTTCACCCATCTGTTGCTCGCCGACGAGATCAACCGCGCGTCGCCCAAGACCCAGTCGGCGCTGCTCGAGGCGATGCAGGAGCGGCGCGTCACGGTCCTCGGCGAGACCCGTCCGCTCCCCGACCCCTTCTATGTGCTCGCCACACAAAATCCGATCGAGCTCGAAGGCACCTATCCGCTCCCGGAGGCGCAGCTCGACCGGTTCCTGTTCAAGCTCGACGTCCACCGGATCGAGCGCGCGACGCTCCAGGCCATCATCACGGAGCGCCGCGCGGGAAGGCCCCCGAGCTCCATCCAGTGATCGAGGCCGACGAGCTCCGCGGGCTGTTCGCCGCGGTCGACTCCGTATTCTTACCAAAGGCCGTTGCGGGCTTCATCGCGCGCCTCGTGGATGCCACCCATCCGAAATCGGAGCTCGCCAACGATTCGGTGAAAAATTACGTGCGCTACGGCGCGTCGCCGCGCGCGGCGATCGCCATCGCCGAGGCCGCGCGCGCCCACGCCCTCCTGGCGGGGAAACCCAACATTGGGTTCGACGACGTGCGCGCGGTCGCCGCCGCCGCCATGGGGCACCGCGTGGTCCTCGACTACCGCGCGCGCCTCGACGGGATCTCCGGGGTGGGGGTCGTCGAGGCGGTCCTCGCCTCGGTGCGCGAGCTCGAGGAGCCGACGCCCGCGTCGCTCGCCGACGGGCGTTAGCCAACTTTCCGAGTCCCCATGCTGCGACCCCGGGGATCCTTGGCATCGTGATCCTTGGCATCGCGGCGGCGGCGCTCCTCGCCCCCGACGCCCGCGCCGACGAGCACCCCTTCGCGGTCGGCGGAGTGCGCGGGAGGATCGTAAACGTGTGGCCGCGCCGGATCGGGCGCGGCTATCTCCCGTCACCGTCGAGGTCGAGAATACCAACAAAGAGCGGCGCGAGGTGGCGATCGCCGCGACCCGCTTCGACCGGAGTGCCGCGGCGCGAAAGGTGGTATCGGTCGAGGCGGGCGAGCGGGTCGCCTGCGAGCTCCTCCTCCCCGGATTCATGGTGACCGACGCCCCGAGGATGGGGAGCGCCGCGATGCCGGCGCTCTATTCGATCGAGCTCCAGGTCGGCTCCGACGCGTTCACCGTGCCGAGCGTCGGTGCCGCGGATCCTGGGAAACCGACGCGCGCGCCGTCCTCCTCGCGAGCGCGGCCCCCGTCCCCCGGCGAGGAGACGCGCTGGGGACTCCAGCTCTCCTCGAGAAAGTTGGCATCGGGGCTCGTCGTGAGCGGAGCGCGCGAGGCAACAATAACGTCTGCGTCGCGGCCCGCACCTACGACCAGCTCCCGCTCCGCCACGAGGCCTACTCGAGCCTCGCCCTCGTCGCGCTGAGCTCCGACGACGGCCTCCCCCGGAAAGTGGGAACCGCTCCTCCAATGGACGCGCCTCGGGGGAACGTTGGCATTGGTGGGGAAGCGCCCGGCCGAGCTCGCGAAGGCGACCGAGGGGCTCCGCGAATGGCTCGAGCCGCGCTTCGCCGCACGCGGCGACGGCGATCCGCGGATCCAGTGCTGCGGCCTCGGCACCCTCGTCCTGTGCGAGGCGGATTTCACCAACGATCCGTCGGTGAACCGCCTCGCGCCTCTCGTGCAGACCGACGAAAGTTGGGTTCCGACTCCGGGGCGCTCGCGCTCGCGCGAGTTCGACTTCGACGTGGAGTCGTTCCGCGAGCTGCCGCGCGGGCCGTTCGTGATCGCGCTCCTGATATTCGTGGTGTTGGTGGGGCCGGTGAACTTCATGGTCGCGAAGCGCCGCGGGAAGCCGATGCTCCTCCTCTTCACGATCCCGGCCATCTCGCTCTTCACGTTCCTGTCGTTCCTCGGCATCGCGCTCTCCTACCAGGGGCTCGACATCAAGATCGCCACCTATTCGCTCACGGTCCTCGACCAACGCACGCACCGCGCGAGCACCGTGGGCCACCGGTCGATGTTCGCCGGATTTTGTTGGGAAACGGCTTCCAGCCCGGCCTCGGGACCGCGATCTTCCCGCTCCTCGACGCCCGCCAGACCGTCTCCCACTCGTACACCACGTACTCCAGCGCCGGCGCGTCGCCGCCGTACCTCGTCGACCTGAGCGGCGGAATCTTGCTATCGGGGAATATTTGCCTTCGCGCAAGGCCTTCCGCCAGGTCCTCCTCAGCGACCGGCCGAACCGGCTCCGCCTCTCGCTCGAGCGCAAGGGGGCCCCAGATCGTCGCGACCAACGGCCTCGACGCGCCGATCCGCCGCCTCCTCGTCCAAGACGACAAGGGGCGGATGTATCAAATGTCTCCGTCGGCGGCGCCGCTCGCGCGCGCCGCGACCGCGCTGCTGGAGTTCACCACCAATCCCGACACCGACCGCGAGACCCTCGCGACCATGCGCCGCGGAAGCGGCCGCTTGCCACCTATTCGGCGCTGCTGGACGAATCCCCCTTCGACGATCCGTGCGGCGTCCGCTCGCGCGAGATCCATGGCCACCATTCCGTGGTCGGCATCCTCGACGCCGAGGAGGCGCGATGGAAATGAAGCCCGCGCTCGAGATCCGGCGGATCACCAAGAAATTCGGCGCGCTCCGCGCCGTCGACGGCGTCTCGTTCCAGGTGCGCCCCGGCGAAATCGTGGGATTCATCGGCCCCAACGGCGCCGGCAAGACCACCACGATGCGGATGTGCGCGCACGCTCGAGATCCCCGACGAGGGGGACATCTTCGTCGACGGCCTCTCCGTCCTCGACAACGCGCGCGAGGTGCGCGCGCGGATCGGCTTCATGCCCGATTCCTTCGGCGCGTACGCGAATACCACAGTTCTCGAATACTTGGATTTCTTCGCGCGCGCCTACGGCCTGCGCGGCGACAAGCGGCGCTCGACCCTCGACCAGGTGATCGATTTCACGTCGCTGCGAACTCTGCTCACCAAGGAAACCGCGTCGCTCTCGAAGGGGATGAAGCAGCGCCTTTGCTTGGCGAAGACCCTCCTCCACGATCCCGCGGTCCTGATCCTCGACGAGCCGGCCTCGGGTCTCGACCCGCGCGCGCAGGTCGAGCTGCGCGAACTGCTGAAGGCGCTCGCCGAGATGGGAAAGGCGGTCCTCATCTCTTCCCACATATTGACCGAGCTCTCGGAAATGTGTCATGGGGTCGCGGTGATCGAGCGCGGACGGATCCGCGCCACCGGCGGGATGGCCGAGGTGACGCAGGCGGTGCGCCCCAAAACCAAGTGATTCGATCCGCTCGCTCGGCGCGCGCGAGGAGCTCGAGCGCGCGCTCCGCGAGACCGCCGGCGTCGACGGGGTGCGCTTCGACGGCGCCGGGCTCCTCTTCGAATATGTGGGATCCGACGAGGGGCTTTCGTTGGTATTGGTCGAGCTCGTGCGCCGGGGCTGCGCCCCGTCGAGTTCGCGGTTCGCAACCAAAACCTCGAGGATCTCTTCCTCGCTCTCACCGAGGGAAAGTTCAATGAGCCTCGCCGCGCGACTCGAGGACCGCGTGAGCCCGCTCGTCGTGAAGGAGCTGCGCCAGGCGCTCCGCGGCCGATACTTTGCGATCTCCTTCTGGGCGACTCTCGTCTTCGCCATGGGGCTCACGATCCTGCGCCTCGCGGGATTCCAGCTCGGCAGCCGCTCCTTGTGGGGTGACGACACCAACGATGGCCGCGGGATCTTCTCGGTCCTCTATTTCTGCCTCGCGTGGGCGGTCGGCGCGGTCGTGCCTTTCTCCGCGTTCCTCTCGATGGGAGCCGAGTGGGAGGAGGGGACCTTCGATTTGTTGGTGTTGAGCAACCTCCGGCCGCGGCAGATCTTCCTCGGGAAGCTCCTCTCGGCGGCGATCCAGTGCGCCCTCACGATGTCGGCGATCGTCCCATTCATGGCATTTGCCTTCCTGCTCGGCGGGATCGACCTGCTGTTGCTGGCGATTATGCTCACATTGTTGGTGTTCTACTCGCTCGCGGCATCGGCCTTCGCGATCGCCCTCTCCACGCTCGCCCGCGCCCGCTACGCGCGGCTCATGCTTCGGGATCATCCTCGGCATCGCGGTCTTCCTCAGGACGACCTTCCTCCTCAGCGTCACATCCCTGTTCGCCGCGTTCCCTGGGAGCGCCCCGGCGAGGCGTTCTGGTTCGCGCAAGCGTTGCTCCTGTTCGCGCTCTCGGCGATCGGACTCATGTCATTCGCGATCGGGGCGTCGCGCCTCGCGCACTCCGAGGAGAATCAGCTCGAGCACGGTTCGGCGGGTCACGTTCGGCACGATCGCCGTCGCGCTCGTGTTCCCGATTGTGGGGAACTTAGTCCCGGGGCTCACCTTCGAGCCGCGGATATTGTTGGTGTACGGCTTCCTCTGCCTTCACCTTCCTCGGCCTCGTCGGGCTATTCTTGGTGACCGAGCCCGAGCGGCTCGGGCGGCGCACGCGCCACGAGGTATCGAAGAGGGGATGGTTGGCATTCCTCTCGACGCCGTTCCTCCCCGGGGGCGGGCGCGGAGTCCTCTTCGTCGTGGTGACCTCGTTCCTGATCGGCGGATCGTTGGGGATCGCGCGCGCGATCGGCCCCTCGGGCGCCATGACCCACCTCGAGGCCCCCGTGATGGGCGGGCTCTTTTGTGCGTTCGGCTACATCGTCACGGCGATCGCCTTCCCGAGCGCCTTCCTCACGCAGCGGACGGGCGAGCCGCGCGGTCGATTCGTGGTGCGCTGCATCATCTTCGCCGCGGTGCTGCTCGCCACGATTACGCCGGCGCTCACGGCGGTCGTCCTCGGCGGCGGGCGGGTCCTCGATTTCAATCACATCGGCAACCCGTTCTATTTCGCCTACGGCCCGGCGTTCGGCGGCGACGTGATCTTCGTCTTCGCGGCGTGCGTATTCGTGACATTGGTCGCCAACATTCCAAGAATCACGCGCGGGATCGAGGAGGTCCAGGAGGCGAGCCGCGCGCGCCGCCGCCCGAACACCAACAATGCCCAAGCCCCGTCCTGAGGTCGAGCGCTGCGCTGCGATCTATCGCCTCGCCGTCCCCGAGCGGGTCGGGCGCGGGCGGGCGGGAGAGCGGCTCGGCCGCGGCACCGGCTCCTCGCTCGAGTTCCAGGACCGCCGCGCCTACGCCGTGGGCGACGACGTGCGCCACATCGACTGGCGCGCCTTCGGCCGCACCGATCAATTGTTGGTTCGCGTCTACCGCGAGAGATCGCGCCGCGGGTCGAGGTCCTCCTCGACGCGTCGAAGTCCATGGCGGTCGATCCCAACAAAGCGCAGCTCGCGGTCGACCTCGCGGCGCTTCTGTTGCGTTTGGCCCGCGCCGACGGCTTCCACGCGCGACTCGTCGTCGTGGGCGACCGCTCCGAGCCGGCCGAGCCCGCCGCCTTCGACGCGTCGGGCATCGAGCTCGCCTCCTCGCGCCCGCTCATCGTTGGGATCCAGGAATCGCTCACCTGGCTCGTCCCCGGCTCCATGCGATTCTTGGTGAGCGATTTCCTCTCGCCGCACGACGCCCCCTCCCTCGTCCGCCCGCTCGCCGCCCAGGCCGGATCGTTGGGATTGCTCCAGGTGGTCTCGCGCGACGACCTGGCCCCGGCCATCGGCTCGGCGCTCCGCCTCACCGACTCGGAGACTGGCGAGATCCTGGACTTGGTGATGGACTCGGCCACCGTCGAAGCCTACGCGACACGGATCCGCCGGCTCGTCGACGGGCTCGAGACCGAGTGCCGCCGCGCGGGGAGCTCTTCCTGACGGTCCCTGCCGAGTCGACGCTCGAGGAGATCTGCCGGAATCGTTTGCTTCCCGATCGTTGGCTTTCGATCGGCTAGCAGGTCGCGCTGCTTCAGCGGCCGAGCTCTTTGCCTGCCGCGCGCCGCGCGCGGGCGAGCGCATCCGCCATCGATGGTTGGGAAAGCTCGGCTGCCGGCGGCGCGGGGCGGGCGTTTGCTTGGGTTTCGCCTCGGCGGGCTCCGCGGGCGCGGGAGTCTGGACCTCCGGTGCCGCAGCCGGCGCCGCGGGGCGCGTCGCGGCCGCGCGCCTCGGAATCCAACTTTCCCCAGAGCGCGGAGCCCTCCGGCACCCGCACCATCGACCAGAGGGCGAGCCGCCGCCCCAGGATCTCCAACACCAACAATAGGGTCGCGAACAGGACCAGCTCGCCGGGCGATGAGCCGCCACGCGCGCCCGGCCCGCTCGCCGGCGAAGGATCGGAGGCCGACGGCTGCACGAGCCCCCGACTCCTCCGCGATCCGAGCGCAATATTCCCTCGCCGGCCTTGGGGTTCGCCGGCCGCTCGAACTCAGGCGAGGTAGGGAGCGCCATCGGCGGCAAGGTCACAAATCGCCCCTCGGCCAGCCGCACGACTCCAAGCGAGATCCCCTCGCGCTGGAGCGGGTAGCGCCCCTCGAAGCGGTGCTCGTCGACCCGCTCGAGCACCACCTCCCGATTCTTACCATTGGGCTCGCGGATCCGCGCCGTGAGGCGCGAGGTGTCGGGCGGCGCCGCGGCCGTCGGGTCCACCTCGACCGAGAGGATCGCATCCTTGCCGTCGCGCCGCGCCGACGCGAAGTATTCTTGGGGTTCCTCCTGGCCGAGGAGCCAGCGCCCGAGCGTCACGAAGAAGGAGCTGAAGCCGTCCCACGCGAGGGTCTGCAGTTCCAAACTTTCCGCCGATCTGCCCCGTGGAACGCCGCGGCGCGCCCGAGCCCCTTGTAATGGAACGCAACGATCGGCGCGCGGTATTCGTCGGCCGCGACGACCCCGCGGTGGCACCCGGGCGCAGATAGGTGAGGTTGTAGCCGCCGAGCTCGGGGAACGCGGCGGGGGACGTCGCCGAGCGCGTACAGATCGGGGAGGACCGCCGCCGCCGTCGGCACATCGACGAAGGTCGAGCGCGCCATCGTGAGCGTGTCCTGGGCGAAGACCCGCGGCAGATCGTGGGGATTGTCGGCGAAGTAGATCTCCCCTTTCCCACGTTTCGCGATGTCCTTCAGGAACTCCGCGTCCTTGTCCTGCTCGGTGCCGAGGCCGATCACCGACACCGTAATGTTGGCTTTCTCGAAGTCGGCGAGGAGCGCCTCATATTGCCCCGGCTCCTCGGCATCGTTGGCGTCGGCGAACAGGATGATGTGCTTGTTTTGTTGGGGAGCGTGCTCGATCGCCTGACCCGCCGCCACGAGCGCTTGGTAACAAAAGATCCCGCCCCCATGGAGTTGATCGTGCGGATCACGGCCGTCATCGCAGGGATGTCGGTGGCCGGCTGGAGCTCGATGATCGTGTGCGCCGCCGAGTCCACGGCGATCACCGACACGGAATCGATGGGGAGAGGAGCTCCACCGCGGCGCAGGTGCCGAGGTCCGCGAGGTCCATCTTGCGCATTCCCTCGGGGACGCGGACCTGCATCGAGCCCGAGCGGTCGAGCGAGATCGCGAGCGCCATTCCCAACTTTCGGTGCTCCTGGCGGAGCTCCATCGTGACGGGGAGGCAGTCCTCGACCGACGATTTGTAGTATCCGCCGAGGCCGAAGCTGGCCCGCCCGCCGGTCACCAACAATCCGCCGCCGCGCTCGGTCACGAAATCGGCGAGCGCGCCGCCGCCGTCGCGTAGGCGCGCGAGCGCCACGTTCTCGAGGACCACGGCGCGGTGGCGCGTGAGGAGATCGCGTCGAGCCGCGCGTTCTCGGCGGAGGCGACATCGACCGGGAGCCCCGCCTTGCGGAGCGCGCGGGCGAGCGCGTCGTCGGCGCCGTCGTCGTTCACCAACAATATGGAGCGGGTCCCCTCGACCAGCAGCGCCGCCACGGCCGTGTTGTTCTCCGGCACGCGGTCCCCTTCGTCGGCCACCTTCACGCGGTACTCGGCGACGCCGCCCTGATCCAACAAATCGCGGAAGACGAGCCGGTTCCACCCTCCTCGAAGACCCGCTTCCCGGAGCTGAGCGCGACGCCCCGCCGCTCGAACGTAAAGTTGGCTTCCGTGCGCCGGTCCGAGCGGACCCACACCGTGAATTGGAACGGCTCGCCGGCGCCGACGGTGTCGGGGGCGTCGATCCGCTCCACCGAGAGATCGGGGCCGCGGGGCAGCAGCGCGCGCGCGTGGATCGGGATCCGCGCGCGAACGCGCGGCGCGCCGCCGCCACCGCGTCGCGCCCGTTGTTCTCGCCGTCGGATACCAACAATAGGGAGCCGGGGCGGTCCTCGGGGATGAGCCGCAGCGCCGCGTCGAGCGCCTCGCCGATGTCCGAGCCGTCGGCGGATACTCGGCGTTCGAAGCCGGCGAATCGCAGATCCTCGACGGGAGGCGGTTCGATCCCGGCTCCCCGCCGAATCCCACGATTCCGATCCGGTCGCCGCCGCGCCGCTCGGTCTCCGCGAGGCGGATCAGCTCGAGGGTGCTCGCGAGGCCGTCGGCGGGCATCGAGCGCGAGCGGTCCGCCACCACCACGAGGTCGCGCCCCGTCGCCGCGGTCTTGAGGTAGGGGCCGCGAGCGCCAATACCAACGAACCGGCGATCAGCAGCCGCAGCGCGCGCGTCGCGCGGTCCGAGCCGCGCAGCCAAAGCCACAGCGCCCCGACGGGGACGAGGAGGAGGAGGAGCTCGGGGTGGAGGAATCCCAACGATGACCTCATATCGCCAACGCCATCCGGCGGCGCGCCCGATCCTGGAGCGTCCAGTCGAGGCAGAGGCAGGCGAGCGATGCCAACAATAGGGCGGCGTCGATCCAGGTGGACTCGGCCGACACGTTGGCGAGCGCCGACTTCGCGGGGCGCGTGCCGCCGCGGAGCTCGCGGAGATCGGAGAGCGCCGGGTCGCAGAAGCTCACCGCGAACTCGCAGAGCGGCTCCTCGCGCTCGCCGGCGCGCGCGGGGAGGCGCGTGAGGGTGTGGAGGCCGGCGTCCCAGAGCCCGTCGACCACGAGCGTCGCCCGGCCGCGCACCTCGCGCGCGCCGCCGGGGCCGTCGACCTGATACTTGGCATCGCCGGGCGCGCGGAAGATGAACGGCTCGCCCATCGTGAGGTTCGTGCGCGCCGCCCCGGGAGCGCCGCGCGTCGCATCTCGGCCAGGCTTCACCAACAATATGGGCCAGTCGGGGAGCGGCGGATCGTGGAGCGGGCCGGATCGAGGTTCATCTCGGAACACGCGCCGCTCGCCGTCGCGTCGTCTCGGTGAGGAGCGGGCGGTTCCTGCCGAGACGACCGGCGCCCCGCGCTGCACATGATTGGGATCGGCGCTCCAGACGAGCCCCTGAGCGTGAGCCCCTCCATCAGCGGATGCCTCTTCTTCTCCGTGAGGAAGGGGCCGATCAAATCCGCCCGCTCCTTCCCGGAGCCTCCAGCGAGGGTTCAGGCCCGATCGTTGGGTTTCGGATCGTTGGTGAAGAGGAGGTGGGCTGAGGTCGCGTCGACGGCCTGCTTCGAGTCGGGGACGATCGAAAGCAAACGATCGACCGACGAGCCCCCTCGCCGCTCGCGATCCCGAGGTCGGCGGCCGCCTCCGAGGAGAGCGTCGATGCCAACAATATCGTGCGCGACGGGGGCGGGCGAGGAAGACGCGGCTGTCGGCCGCGAGCGCGTCGTCCTCGGCGCGCGCCGCCTCGAAGCGCGCCTCGATCGCCGGCGCATCCTTGGGGAGCTCGAGGGAGATGTTCTTCGGATCCCCGGCGCGATCTCGAGCTCGCTCGTGTGGACCGCTCCGCTCCGCCGCCGATACCACGAATCGGCCGCGCGCGCGCCGCCGCCGTGGTTCGCGAGCGTGACGAAGGTCTTCTCGCGGGTGCGCGCCGCGCTCAGTGATCGCCACGTTCGAGAGCGGCTGGCCGACCGAGACACGATCTCCACCGATTCGGGATAGGCGTCGGGGCGGAAATCGTTGGTCACCAACAATACGGACCCGCCCCCGGCGAGCTGGAGCGCGAGGGCGACGGCGGAGGAGACGTCGTGGTGCGGCGCCGCCGCGACGAAGCTTCCCAACTTTTCGGCCGCCTCGGCCGGGAACGCGCGGGGCCGGCGAGGATCGACGGCGCCGGGGCGCTCCGCACCACGGTCACCGACGCGCGCCGCGGAGCGCCGCGATCCGCTGCGCGCCACCGCGAGGGCCCGCCTCGCGAAAGGTGGTATTCCCCGCGCGTGCCTCCATCGACGCCGAGCCGTCGAGCACGATCACGAGGTGCGAGGTCTCGCCGACGCCGAAGCCGCGCAGCCCCGCGAACGCCAATCCCAAGAATAGGGCGGCGAGGGACCTCGAGCCACAGCGACGACGAGCTCCGCAGCCTCGAATCGCCGCCCCGCCGCCGGCACGCGGTCGCGCACTTCCCACAAAAGCGCGCTCACCGTCTTCGGTTGGAACCGCCGCCGGAAGTAGTAGACCGCGACGATCGCCGGAATCGCGGCGAGGGCGAGGAGGCCGAGCGGATGGAGGAACACGGCGCGGGGGCGATTGTCTCGCTCGCCGCGCGAGACGCCTACACCCCGCGCCTCAGTTTCCGGGTCGAGATACGCGTAGACGGCGGCTCCCTTCGCCGATCTTGCGATTGGCTTTCGCCCCAAGTATTGCCCGGCGTTCTCCAAGAATGCGTACGGCAGCGAGACGAGCGTCCAGCGCATCCGGTCGCGCGCCGTGAGCCCCGGCAGCTTCAGCATCGCGCGGTACTCGCGGAAGCGGCTCCACGCGAGCAGCGCATCAGGAGGCTTTTTGTGGGAATCGTCTGGATCCCGAAGAGCTCGTTCAAATTGTAGTGATCGAGATAGATGCGTTTGGTCTGATACCACATCCGGAAGTCGTGGCTGTGGATCACCGGCGCCCCCGGCTCGTAGACGATCGCCCAGCCGCCGCGCAGCGCGTCGCGCCCCCACGCCACGTCCTCGCCGAAGCGCCGCTCGGGGAAGGGGATCTGCTCCCACGCGCGCCGCCGCACGCTCGAGCAGACGTTGTCGAAAACGCAACGTTGCAATCGTTGCATCGGATGGGTGGCTCCCACTCCCCGGGCCGAACGGCTCCTTGCACGACCCGCGCGGGGCGGCAGGCGGCCCACGAAGTTAGTTGGTGTTTCATCACCGGGTCGCACTCGGGGCGCGGGAACTGCCGCGTGTAGACCTCCGCCGACCCGCGGGTCCGCATAGTTGGCAACGAGGGTCTCGAGCCAACGCGAGTCGGCCGGGAGCGCGTCCTGCGTGAGGAGCGCCACCACGTCGCCGCTCGCCGCGGCGATCCCTGGTTGCGGGTTCGTCCGTGGTTGAAGGTGCGCTTGTCGATCTCGATCACCTTGTCGGCGACCGCGCGCGACGCCTCGAGCGAGCCGTCGGTCGAGCCGGAGTCGATGATCACGAGCTCGGGCTTGGGCCGGTACTGCTGCTCGGCCAGGCGCGCCAGCACCTCCCGATAGATGGGGCCGCCGTTGAGGGTGGGGATGACGATCGACGCGCGCACGCGGGGCCCGCCCTTTACTTGGGATCCCCGGTCTTCGCCTGGGCCGCCATTCGCCGCCCGAGCTCCATCGCCTTCGAAACGCAATGATCCGAGTTCACGTACTCGAAACGGCCGAAGCGCCCCAGCGCCTCGATTCCCAACTTTGCCATCCCCGCGAGCGCGGCGTCGATCTTCCTGCGGTAATCGAGGTCGAACACCACATAAGCGTGACGAACGGTCGACGCGTGGGTCATCACGACGTCGGACTTCCGGAGCAACCCCGCCCACTCGAGCCCCGCCACGATCTCGGAGCTCATGCTCGAGCCGGGGCGCGCCTCGCCCGCGTGGGTCGCCTCGGCGAGGATCAGCCCCTTCCCGGCGGCGCCACCTCCTTCGAATAGTTGGTGAGGTAGGTGATCCGGTTCGCGGGACCCTGCTCGTGCTGCGGGAGGTAAACCCAAGAATAATCGGGGAAGTTCGCGTGCTGGACCCCGATCGCCACCGTCGTGAGCGAGTTGAAGCGGAGGTTGCGCGCGGCGTCGCGCGCGCGCGCCGCCCAGCTCGGGGGCGAGCCGCGCGAAGTCGCCGAGCGCGATCGTGCTCACGACCCGGTCGAAGGCCTCGCCGTTCACCAGAATTGGGATCCCAACTTTCGGACCTCGCGGACCGGCGTGTTGAGGCGCACCAGATCCAGACTGGCGTTCCGATCCCGTCGGTGATCGCCTGGAAGCCGCCCCGTTTGGGGTAGTAGAAGATCGATTGGTGGGTGTAGCCCTCGGTGCGGATGCCGATCGCGGCGCGCACGACGTCCTCCACCGGCGCGTCGGGGACCCGCCCCTCCACCCACTCGGTCGACACGTCCTCGAGCGGGTGCTTCCAAATCTTGTCGTTGTACGGGCGCATGAAGACCCGCTCGATCCCCTCGCCGAACCGGTGGCGGATCCAATCGCCGAAGTTCGTCGGCGCCTTTGCGCCACCCTCGCGCGCCCGCGCCGCGCGCAGGTAGCCCATCAAACAATCGTAGGTTTGTTGCTTTTCGAGGTCGCCGATCCCGTTCTCGAACGGATAGTGAACCCAACGATCGCCGATCCGAATCTTGGTCTTGCGCTCGCGCCGCTCGACCCCGCCCGCCACTTGCGCGATCATCCAATCGAGGACCGGCTTTTCTTTGGAATAGAGGATGTGGCCGCCGGCCACGTCGTAGGTGAAGCCGTCGACCGTGACGCTGCCGCAGAGCCCGCCGATCTTGGGCGAGGCTTCGAAGACGACGGCCTCGAGCCCGCTTCGCGGAGGATCCGCGCGAGCGTCAGGCCGGAAACTCCGCCACCGAGGATTGCCAGTTCTCACGTTGCTGGGTCGGGCGTTGAGCCTCGGAAGCTTACCCGATGATCGGTCGGCGCCCGTGCCCCCTGCACATGGCCACTCGCGGCCGCGGGCGTTTGGTGTTCCAATCGGCGCTCACGCGATGCTGTCGCACCTCGCACTCCTCCTGGTGACGATCCAGTCACCAACCCCGATCACGGTTCCGCCGGCGGACCCGGTCGCGAGCCCGATCCGCGACCCGCTCGGCGACGCGCCGCTCGTCATCTACGCCTCGCTCGAGCCCGAGCTCTGCCGCCCGGCGGTCGATCGATTCAAGGCGGCCAATCCCAACGTTGCGGTGGAGCTGGTGGAGCTCGAGACGCGCGTCGCGCTCGAGCGGATCCGCGGCGAGAACGCCTCGGGGCGCGCCGTGGCTTCGGTTTGGTGGGGGCGACGACCTCTCGCTGCACCAGGCGGCCGCGCAGGGGTTGCTCGCGCGCTCCGAGCCGCGCTGGGCCGCGAAACTTGGGGATGGCGAGCGCGACGAATCGTATTTGTGGTGTGGGCAGTTCCTGAATCCATTCGCCTTCGTCGTGCGGCGCGGCGCCGCCGGCGCCCCGACCGCTTCGAGGATCTCGCCGACCCGCGCTTCCGCGGGAGGCTTTTGTTGCGTTCGCCTGCCACCTCGCTCCCAATGCAGCGATTCTTGGGAATCGTCTTCGCGATGAAGTTCCCGATGCGCGCCGGCGGCGAGCGGGCCATGGATTGGGTGGCGATGGTGAATGCCAACAAAGTCGGCGAGTTCTACGCCGACGATCGCCTGATCCTCGATCGCCTCGCGGCGGCGGGGGGGATGGGGATCTGTCGGTGATGCCGGCGGCCGAGGCGGCGCGGGCGCGCGATCTCGACGGCCTCGCGATCGAGATCCACGGTCCCCGCCGACTCCCCGGCGTTCCTCGAGGGGATCGCAAAGTTGGCGAACGCCCCGAATCCCGAGGTGGCCGACAAGTTCCTCGAGTTCGCCGGCTCCGACGCCGAGATTCCCAACTATGTGCGGCAGGCGCGGATCCCGCTCGCGGCGCGCGCGCCGGGGCAGCGGGGGCGCCGCTCCCGGCCTGGATGGGGCCGGCGGCGCAGCATGCGATTCTTGGGGATCGCGAAGCGCTCTCGGAGAATCTCCCGGCCTGGCTGCCGAAGATCGAGCGGCGCGTCCGCGCCGGCGCCGCGGCCGTCCCCGAGGGGACGATCCCTATGCTTGGGTTTTGAACGTGGTCGACGTCCTCGGAACGTTGGCGATCGTCGGCGTCCTCTTCGTCCTCGTGCGGCGCGGGCGGCTCCAGGCGGTGCGCGTCGCCCCCTCGCCCCCGACGCGCACGGCGTCCCCACGGCGATCGAGCGGTGAGAGCGGCGCCGAGCCACCTCGAGTGCTCGAGCTGCGGCGGCCAGGGGACGCGTTCGCCGTCGCCACGGTCTGCGGGAAATGTGGGAAACCCTGGCTCGTGCGCTACGACCTCGCGCGCGCCCGCGCGACCCTCACGCGCGATCGTTTGGCTTCGCGCCGCGCCGATTTGTGGCGTTATCGGGAGGTGCTCCCGGTCGCCTCCGATTCCGAGATCGTTGGTCTCGGCGAGGGTTGACTCCGCTGCTCGAGGCGCCGCGCCTCGGCGCTCGGCTCGGGTTGCGCCGGCTCTTCGTGAAGGAAGAGGGGCGCAATCCCACGGGCTCGTTCAAGGCGCGCGGGATGTCGACGGCGGTCTCCCGCGATGGTGCGCCTCGGCATCCGGCGCGCCTATGTGCCATCGGCGGGAAAACGCCGCGGGGCGCGCTCGCCGCCTACGGCGCGCGGGCCGGGATCGCCGTGACCATCGCCGTGCCGCGCGACACGCCGCAACCCAACATTCTCGAGTGCCGCGCCGCGGGGGCCGAGGTGCACCTCGTCGACGGTTTGATTGGGGATTGCGCGAAGTTCCTGCGCGAGCGCTTCGTTGGGGATCGCGACGCGCTCGACGTCTCGAGCGCTGCGCGAGCCCTACCGCGTCGAAGGTAAGAAAACGATGCTCTATGATTGTTGGAGCAGTTCGAGTACGACCTCCCCGAGGTCATCATCTATCCGACGGGGGCGGCACCGGAATCGTGGGAATGCGCAAAGCGCTCGACGAGCTGCAAGAGTTGGGATTGCATCCGGGGCGCACGCCGCGATTCGTGGTGGTCCAGGCCGAGGGGTGCGCGCCGATCGTCCGCGCCTTCGAGAAGGGGCTCACCGCCGCCGAGCCGGTCGCGAACGCGAAGACCGTGGCGAGCGGGCTGCGCGTGCCCTCCGCGCTCGGCGATTTCTTGGTGTTGGCCGCGCTCCGCGAGACGAAGGGGACGGCCGTGGCCGTCTCCGACGCGGAGCTCACGCGCGAGATCGTCGCCGCGACGCGCGAAACGGGCATTTTCTTCTCCCCGAAGGGGCCGCGGCCGCCGTGGCGGCGCGAAAGCTGGCATCGGCGGGCTGGATCTCCCTGGCGAGCGGGTCGTCGTCTTCAACACCGGGACGGGGCTCAAGTATCCTGGCGCCGTGGAGGCGGCATGCTCGCTCGTAGGCGCGTGAGCTGGCCGCGGCGCGCCGATCCCAACGAAACGAATCCCAACGAAACGATTCCAACAAAACGAACCCGACGAAATGACACCAACGAACGAAACCCAACGATCCATGGACAACGCCGAACGTAAGAAACTCATTTCCCAATATAAAGACGGCTACCGCGTCGTTTCCGAGGCGCTCGTCGGCGCGACGGCGGCCGAGCTCGATGCCCATCCGGCGCCGGGCAAGTGGTCGGCGCGCGACGTCGTCCATCACCTCGCCGACAGCGAGATGATGGCGGCGATGCGCGTGCGCCTCCTCCTCGCGCAGGACCGCCCCACGATCCACGCCTACGAGCAGGACGACTTCGCCCGCGAGCTCCACTACGACCGCCCCGTCGAGCCGTCGCTCCAGGCGTTCAAGTACGCGCGCGAGACCACGGGCCAATTGTTGGATCGCCTCACCGAGGCCCAATGGAAACGAACCGGCACCCACACCGAGTCGGGCCCCTACAGCGTGGAAAAGTGGCTTCAGCTCTACGCCGTCCACGCCCACAACCACGCGGACCAGATCAAGCGGGCGCGGAAGTCGGCGCGCCCCGCCTGAACCCAACGAAACCGCGGCCCACGCGCGGCCGTCACCGGCTCCGGATCATCGAGCCGGGATCGATCCCAACTTTCGCGAGCGCCGGCGCCGCTTCGCGCAGGAAGCGCCGCCCGTCGGTGAAGTAGCCGGCGGTGGGGCGCACTCCGGGGCCACCTCGCGGAAGTACGCCTGGAATCGTTCCATCGCGAGCTCGCGCGCATACTTGGCAATGCACGACGCGAGCGCGCAGGCGAAGCTCCGGCTCTCCCCTTCTGCGCGAAGGCGACCCGCACCGTCCCCTCGGGGAGGCGCACGCGATACAAACTTTCCGTGGGCGACTCGCGCACGATCGCCACCCAGGCGCCGTCGAAGGCGCGCGAGAGGAGCGGCGCGTAGGATGGCGCGGCCGCCGTGGCGATCGCAAATGATCCGCGGCCCGTGCGCCGCGTGCCGCGCGGTCGCCGCCAGCAGCGGCGAGACCGACTCGAATAGGGCGAGGCTCTTATTCTGGTCTTCTCGAATAGGGCGTTCAGCTCCCCCTCGGGGACGGCGCGCGCCGCGAGCTCGAGGATCGCCACGCCGCGCCGCTCGCAGATCCCAAGGATCCGGTCCGCCACGCGCCGCACCTCGTCGCGATCCGCGGCGATCGGAAGGCGCGCGTCGAGGTCGCGATACCAACGATGGGCGCGGAGCGCCTCGCCGCGGGCCGCGCCCGAAAGCAACACATCGCCGACGGTGGCCGGCAGCTCGCCGCCGCGCGAGGCGGCGAGGAAGGCGAGCGCGGTGCGCTCGAGCCGCGCCAGCTTCCGCGCGCCGCGATGCAACCATTTGCTGTCGCAGACCACCGCGCGCGCGTCGCCGTCGCGAATCTTGGCATCGCCGCCGACGCACGCGCCGCGCAGCGCCCGCCGGAGCCCGCCCTCGCCGTCGGGGAGGCGGAAGAGCGCGAGCCCGAGGCAGAGCGGCCCCAGCAAAGGGCCGAAGCCCGCTTCGTCGATGCCACCCAGGACGCGCATGGGGAGGGTTTACCGAGGGAGCGCTTGAGTTGCGAGCGGCCGCTCGCCGATGGGTGGGCCGGGGTTTTCCTATCGTGGACTCGCTCGTTTTGATCGAAGACCAGTCCGTCCGGGACGTCGTCTTGGTTGGGCTTCGCAATGTTCCGGGCTGCAAGGCGGACTCGCCTGCGGGCTTCCCGGACGTGAATCGCGTTCGCCGGCGCGCCTACGACACCGTGTTCATCGACCACGATCCCAATCGGGGCGGCGCGGTCGAGCGGCTGGAGCGGCTGCGGATGCTCGCCCCCAGGCCGAGATCGTGGTCGTGGCCGAGGAGCGCGCCGCGAAGGCGCTCGCCTCGGAGCGCGGCCGCCTGAAGCTCGGCGCGTTCCTCGAGCTGCCGATCGACGTGCGCGAGTTCTTCCGCCTGTCGGTCCGCCTGCGCAAGCGCTGCGCGCTGCAGAAGAAATAGGAAAGCTGGGAAGCGGGCGAGCCGGCGCGCGGCCGGATGTCAACGATGCCGGTGACGCACTCAGGTGACGCTCTGCGGGCTCGCGCCCGACCCCGTCTTGTCCTTTCGTTTCAGGACCCAGAGCATCACCAACGATAGCGGCAGCATCACGAGACCAATTTTCACGCTCGTGTAGAGCCGCACCGTGGATCCCCACATTTCCACGTCGGTGTATCCGCGCGCCGCGTCGTCGCCGCGGAAGTACTCGATGAAGCCGCGCGTGACCGCGTAGATCGCCGAGATCGTGAAGGTGACCTGGCCGGCGAAATGCTTGCGCCCGAGGATCCAGCGGCCGAGGCCGGCGAGCGCGAGGGCGTTCACCATCATCCAGATCTGGGTCGCATAGATCACCGATCCCTCGTACTCGCGATCGAAGAGCGACTTCGGGTGGAGCGGGCTCGGCACCCGCAGCGCGATCGGGAAAGGCAAACTTTCCGCGCAGGGGCGGCCGTGGTCGTCGCCGACCAGGAGGCAACCGATCCGCCCGATCCCCAATCCCAAGAATCCGGCGATCATCACGATGTCGGCCGCGTGCCAGCGGCGCAGCTTGTACGCGCCGAGCTTCCACATCCCAATCAAGCACGCGAGGATGAATCCGCCGTAGAACACGAGCCCTCCGTTCCAAACGGAGAGGACTTGGCCGATCACGCCGATCCCCGAGCGGGGATTCCCCTCCGGATCGTTGGTGAACTCGTCGGGGTGGACCGCCGCGTAGAGCAGGCGCCCGCCGAGGACGACTCCCAACAAAACCCAAAGCCCCAGATTCGAATACTTGGCGGGATCGTTGACCGGGTCGTCGCCGAACTTCCGCGCGAGACGCTCCAGGTAGAGCGATCCCAAGAAACGCGAGCGCGAACATCGCGCCGAAGGTGTAGATGGGGAGGTTCAGCCCCGGGATGGTGAAGAGGACGGGATACACGTCATGCAGGCTTTGCAGGCTTCGAGTGGGCCGGGTTTCGGTTCGATGGGGCGTTCGCGCGGCGGAGGGTAGGGCCCGCGGCGCCTGTAAGAAAGAATCCTCGTAAGAAAGAATGCTTGTGCGCCGCGGCTCCGGCGCGTTTCCTCTTCCCCCATTTCCCACGATGACCCCGGACCAAACCCCGCGGCGACTCGCCGCCGGATCCCAGCGAAAGCCACGGTCGCCGCGCTCGCGGTCGGCGCGGCCGTTTTCTGGGGTCCCGCCGCGCTGGTCGAGAGCCGGCTCGTGCCGGGGAACGGTTCCACGTGTCGATCGCCCTGTTCGCGATCCTCATCCCGCTCTCCCTATTCTTGGTATGGCGCGCCTACTTCGACGCGCCGACCCGAGCCGAGCGGTTGCGCCATTGGCTGCGCCTCGCGATCGCGGGGCCCTACCTCGGCGCGGTGCTCGTGGGCGCGATCACCTTCTTCGTCGGTGAGGAGTTCGAGCGCTGGCGCGCCAACCCCGCCACCCCCGCGGCGAGCGGAGTCCTCCTTCCCCTCGTTCTCCTCACGGCCAGGCCGGGCATGATGCTGCTCCGCTTCTCGACGTTCGCGGCCGCCGCCGTGGTCCTCGTCGTCACCCTTTTCGTCCCCAAGGGGGCCCACCGATCGCTCGATTGAGGATCGTTGGCATCGCCGATTCCCGCACGTCGCAGGCGCATCCCACAAATATCATGGTCACCGAAATCCCCACCGAAATGGAACCCAAGCGCGTCCCGCACCCTCAGGCGCGGCCGAAGATCCGGCTGTTCATCGAGGGGCGATACCAAGAATTGGTGCGCGACCTGCCGCAGACGGTGTTCTTTTGCCCCGAGTGCAAGGGGCGGCGCCGGCGGAAGGGGAGCCCTGCCCGCGCTGCGAAGGGCGCGGAAAGTTGACGAAGGACTCCGTCCAGGAGCTCATCGAGCGGATCGCGCTGCCGCGCTTCAAATGTTGGAAGTCGAAGTTCCACGGCGCGGGGCGCGAGGACATCGACGTCCGGATGCTTGGGGAAGGGCGCCCGTTCATCCTCGAGCTCATCAATCCGAAGGCGCCGCTCGCCGACCTCGCCGAGATCGAGGAGACGATCGGCCGCGAGTACGCGGGGCGAATCGTGGTGTCCGGGCTGCGGCTCGTTCCCAAGAAAGGGTCGCAGAGCTGAAGGAGACCAAGCATCCCAAGGAATACTCGCTGCGGATCCACACCGCCTCGACGCCGGACCCCGCGCTGCTCGGCGCGCTGGTGCGGCCGCGCTTTCAAGTTCGCCAACGAACGCCCGAGCGGGTGGCCCACCGCCGCGCCGACCTCGATCGCCACCGTTGGATCGAGGTGCTCTCGGTCGAGCCGCTCGACGGCTCCGACGCCCTCGTGAAGGTGCGCTGCGAGCATGGCACCTATGTGAAGGAGTTCGTCTCCGGCGAAGGGGGCGGACCGAACCCAACCTTTCGCAAATGTTGGGAACCGCCTGCACCTGCGTCGAGCTCGACGTGACGGCGATCCTCCCCCGAGCCCGAGGCGGCGCCGCTAAATGAGCTCGGCGGCGAGAACCCCAAGAAAAACGAGGACCGCTCCGCCCCACTGAACGCCGGTGAGCCGCTCGCCGAAGAGTAGGTAGGCGAGCAGCGCCGCGAAGACGGTCTCGAGCATGAAGATGAGGGCCGCGCGCGTGGCGCTGATGTGGCGCTGCGCCCAGACCTGGACGAGGAGGCACCCCGTCGTCGCGACGAATCCCAAGTAAAGGATCTCGGCGACGCAGCGGCCGAGCAGATCCTGGGTCGGCATCGCGATCCGCCCCGCCTCGCCGAGCGAGAGCCCGACGAGGCCGGTCACGACCCCGCAGGTGAGGAACTGCGCGAAGGCGAGCGGCAATAGTTGGGTTTTGGGCGAGAAGGCCTCGGTGGCGAGGATCTGGAGGGCGAAGAAGGTCGCGCAGCCGAGCGTGAGGATGTCGCCTCGCAGATAGGTGGCTTGGCGCGCCGCGTCGCCTTGGGCGTCGGCGATCCGATCCCAAGGAAACTCGAGGAGCCAGAGGCCGCCGAGCGCCACGAGCGATCCCAACCAAACGGCGGCGCCGGGGCGCTTGCGCCCGAGCGCCATCCCGAAGACCGGCACCATCAGGAGCGAAATGTTGGTGATGAAGGCCGAGCGCGAGGGGGTCGTGAAGCGCAATCCCAACGATTGGAACGCGAAGCCGCCGGCGGTCACGAGGCCCAGCACGATCCCGCGCCGCCACGCCTCTCTCTCCATCTTCGCGCCGGTCGCGAGGAGGGCGGCGAGGGTCGCTAGGGTTGCGATCGCGAAGCGGGTCGACACCAACAATAGCGGCGGGATCCCCTGGCCGCGCTCGTCGGCGACGAGGTCGCGGATGACGATGAACGTCGAACCCCACACAAAGGTCGTCGCCGCCAACGCCAGCGCCGCGTTCCGTTCCTTCCCCACATTTCCTCCCGCGTGCCGCAGGCCCTGCGCTCCATCAGATCGACGCGCCCGTGAAGAGGGCTTCGAACGTCACCACTCCGTCCTGGAACCCCTGCACTTCGAATTGCGCGAATCGCGATCGTTGGTGAACCAGCTTCCCGGCGAGGTAAAGAATCCCGGGGGCTCCATCATTTGGTAGAAGCGCGCCACCTCGACCTTCGCGAGCCCCATCCGGTGCCCCTTCTGGACCTGGTGGAAATAGATGCTGCAGAGCTGCCCCGCCCCCTCGAGCGCGAGGACCCCCGGCAGGATCGGATGCCCGGGGAAGTGCCCGCGCGACCACCAAGCATCGGAGGGCAAACGCAAGAATCCTCCGATCATTTGCTTCTCTTCGTCGTGGAACAGCACGCCGTCGAGCTGCTCCATCTCGAACCGCTGCTGATTGAACTTGCGGATCGCTTCCTTGTCGAAGAGCGGTTTGTTGACGTCGTACCGGGCCGGATCGAAGAGGGGTTCCTGCGGCATGAAGGGGTGGGAGTTTGCCGGGGGCGCGCGCCCGTCGAGCCACGAAATCCGGCGATCAGCGATCGTCGGGCTTTGGATTGGGATTCAGAGATTGGATCAGCTCGTCGAGGAGCGGCACCGCCTCGAGGCGGACCGGCTCGACCTTTCCCACCTCGATCCGGACCGACGCGGAGACCCGCTTGAAGTATTCGCGGAAGCCGCGCACCGCATAGTTTCCCGGCGGGAGGTTGCGGAACGAGGCGCGCCCCTCGGCGTCGGTGAGTAGCGTCGCCACCTCGCCCCCCGAGGCCTCGGCGCGCACGCATGTCACAGAAAACCCCTCGACCGGCACGTCGACCCCGCTGACGACGACGCGCACGTCGATCCCACTCAAACGAGGAACGTCGAGGACGAGGGTGGGGGCCTTCCCGTCGCGCACCTGGAAGTCGAGCGGCGAGCGGAGCGGAATGTTGGGATAGCCCACGGCCACGGAATAATTGCCATCCTCGATCCGATCCCAACGAAACGATCCGTCGGCGGCGGTCGTGGTCTCGTGGACGACGCGCGCGCCGCGCTCCGCCGTCCCCTGGATCACCACCTGGACCCCCTCGAGCGGCGCGCGCGTGGCGTCGCGCACGAAACCCAACAAATCGCCGCGGCGGAACGCGCGAATCGTGATGTCACAGTGGCGGACCGACTCGCTGAGCACGACCTCCAGCGGCTGGCCATCCCACTCGGCGGCGTGGGCGCGCGCCTCGTAGGCGCCGAGCGGCAATCCTTTCGTTGCGAAGCGCCCCGCCGCGTCGACCTTGATCTCGCGCGCGACGGTCCCCTTCGAGCCGGTTTGGAATCGCGAGGGGCGAAGAAAGACCACGAGATCGTTTGGCGCCTTCGCATCGGTGGGATCGAGGATCACGCGCCCCGAGATCGAGCCCGGACCCTGCGCGACCGCGGCCGATTCGGTGCCTGTCCCCTCGGGCGCGCGGCGTCGGCGTGCGCCATCGCGGGCATTCCGGAGCCCGCGTTCATCTCCGAATCGGACGACGTCTCCGAATCGCCGGTGGCCTTTGGCAACGATAGCCATAGGAGACCGCCGACCACGAGGCCGGTCGCCGCGAGGACCGCGGCCGCCAAAGCAAACGAAGGGCGCATGATAAAACGCATCGGGTATGGTAGCCGGCTTCGGAAGTTTCGACTGCGGCTCCAATCCTTGGCCCACGTCGACCACCCCGCCTTCGTTGATGTCGTTCGCATGCCGACCGCAGCCCTCATCGTTTCCCTATTCCTGAGTGTCGCCGCCGATCCGCCCGCGCAGGCGTCCGCCCCGAGGGCTCAGGCCCCGCCGCCCTCTGGCGACTCGCGCCTCGTGATCTTGGGATTCGATGGCGGCGATTGCCGGATCGTCCAGAAGCTCCTCGACGAGGGGCAGCTTCCCAATCTTCAGAAGCTGCGCGACACGGGCTCCTTCTATCCGCTGCGCACGACGAACCCGGCGCAGTCGCCGGTCTCGTGGGCCGCCTTCAACACGGGGATGGGGCCCGATACCACCAATATCTACGACTTCGTCTGCCGGCTGAACGTCAACCGCGATACCAAGGAAACGCTGCCGTCGCCGAGCGCCGGGCTCTCGCTCGCCTATCCGGTCTACGAGGACGCGGATCGGATCCTTCCCGCCGGTCCTGCGATCGGGCCTGCGGATCCCGCTCGTCCTCGGCTCGGGCTTCGCACTATTCTTGGTGTTCGCCGCGCTCTTCCACTTCGGCGCCAAGTTTCCCACGCGCGCGACGCTCGTCCTTTCGTTGGTGTTGGGGGTGGCGACCTCGGTCTTCGCGGCGTCGGTGACCCGCTACATCCCCACCCGCGTGCCGGTGCCGAAGAGCGAACGGCGGGGGACCCCATTCTGGAACTACCTCGACGCGAAGGGGTGACGACCGTGGGGCTCGCCGTGCCGATGGTCTTCCCGCTCCCCGAGGAGCCGCTCGCCAATACCAAGATTCTGGCCGGCCTCGGAGTCCCCGACGCGCGCCAATCTTGGGGAGACGCGTTCATCCTCTCGACCGACAAGGCGCACCTCGACAAGCTCGCCGGATGACCGGTGACATGGGGAACTACACCATCGCTCTCGAGCCCGACCCCGAGCACGATCACGGCCAGTCGAAGGCGTTCAAGGCCGCGATCGAAGGACCCCAGAACTTCTGGCTCGAGTGCCGTGACTCTCGGCGAGATGAACCGACATCACCGAGCGATTCGCGAGCGGGAAGACCAATCGCGACGAGAACGTGGCGCTGAGCCGCCGGAAGGACGAGCTCGTCAAGGAGCTGAAGGACTTCCGCGATGGCAAACAATACCGCGCGTCGGTGGAGATGCTCGCGCGCGTGTCCGACGACCGAAAGAAAGTTGGGATCGAGCTCGAGCACAAGGGGGTCACCCGCCCCGACGGCAGCGAGCTGATGGTTGGGGATTGGAGCCCGATCGTGCGCGCCAAGTTCCAGCTGAACCCGCTGCTGTCGGTCTCGGCGCTCGTGACCTTCCGCGTCCTCTCGATCGATCCCCTCACGATCTTCCTGAAGCCGCTCAACCTCGATCCCAAGTCTCCGCCGCCCACCGCGCCGATCTCCGCGCCGAAGGGATTCTCTGGGGAGATCGCCGCATCGGCCGACGTCAAGGATTTCGAAACGTTGGGTTGGGCCTGCGCCACGAACGCCCTCAAGGACGAGGCGATCGACGAGGAGACTTTTCTTGGGGATATCGAGCGGGTCCTGGCCCAGCGCGAGAGGATCCTGCGCGATCGCCTCGGCAAGAATGATTGGCGTCTGCTTTATATGGTGTTCGGCGAGACCGACCGGGTCCAACACATGATGTTCCGCCACTGGGACACGCAGCACCCCGGCTATAGCAAGGAAGCGGCGGAGCGAGGTGTGACTTTCTTCGGGCGCAAGATGCCCATCAAGGACACGATCGCCGAGATCTATCGCCAGGCGGACCGGATCGTTGGGGAAGTGTGGCGCCGCGTGAACGATGGAAAGACACAATTGATGATCGTCTCCGACCACGGCTTCGCCCCCTTCCGCACCGGGGTCCATCTCAACAAGTGGCTCTACGACCACGGATACTTGGCGGTGAAGGACACCAAGGAAATCGCCAAGGTCAAGGTCCCCGATCTCTTCAAGAGCAAGCTGCCGTTCCCGTACGTCGATTGGTCGAACACCCGCGCCTACTCGCTCGGCCTCGGCAAGATCTACCTCAATATCAAGGATCGGGAGCCGCGCGGGATCGTGGATCCCAAGGATGCGGAGGCGCTCGAGCGGGAGATCGCGGCGGCGCTCGAGGCCGACGTGGATCCCGACACCAAGAAACCGTTCGTGAAGAAGGCATACCTCGCGCGCGACATCTATCCCGACCGCGGGAAGAACATGCGCGAGGGAGACCGCGACAACTCCGAGGACATCGTGCTGGGCTTCCAGGAGGGGTATCGCGTTTCCTGGGAATCGACCCTCGGCGGCTTCACCCACGACGTCGGCGACGTCGAGCACCTCCTCGACAAGGGGCATTTCCTCGTGCCGAACCGGCAAAAGTGGAGCGGCGACCACTGTTCGGTCGATCCTTCGCTCGTGACCGGGATCTTCTTCTCCACGCAGCGATTCCAAGCGCCGACGGACGCCCCCGTGCCCGACGTGCGCCACTGCGCGCCGACGATCCTGCAGTATTTCGGATTGGCGATCCCCGCAGGGCTTCGCGCGCCGCTGCAACCCGTGCGCTGACGCACGGCGCGGGAAGCTCTCGCCAAAGGCGAACCGCCCCCGCGCGCTGGCGCCGCGCGCGCGCTTCCCAAGTTTCTTCGACACGGCGTTTCTTCGACACCAAGTTTCTTCGACACCAAGTTTTCCGCCTTCGATCGACACCACGAATCATGGCGAGTTCCGCGAGCGATCCGACACCGCGCCCTACGCGCCGCTCCGCCACACCACGTAGCGCCTCGCGCGCGCTCGCGGGGAGCGGGCCCTGGTGAACCGGATGCTCCGCGCGAGCCTTCCCAACGAAAGGGCAGTCGGGCGGAGCGCCGTGGTGGCGGCGATGCGCGAGGCGCTCCTCGGCAGCGGCAAGCGGCTCCGGCCGATCCTCGTCCTGCGGATCGGCGGAATGTTGGGATCGAGCCCCGACGCGCTGCGCGGCGTGTGCCTTTGCGTCGAGCTCCTCCACGCGGCGTCGTTCGTCCTCGACGACCTCCCTGCATGGACGGCGCCTACGAGCGGCGCGGCAAGCCGCCGCTCCACCTCCTGTACGACGAGGCGACCGCGATCCTCGCCGCCGACGCATTGTTGGTGTTGGCTTTCGAAAAGTTGGTGACCGATTCGCCCGGCGTGGCGGCGAAGACGATCGCCGAGCTCGTGTCGGCGGCGGCGAAGACGGTCGGCGCCCACGGAATGATCGGCGGCCAGCACGAGGACCTGACCGCGCCTCGGCGGCGAGCACCCGCGCCGCCGCGTTTTCGAGCACGTTCAGCGGCAGAAGACCGGCACCCTCTTCGAGTTCGCGGCGCGCGCCGCCGCGCGGGTCTCGGGAGCGCGGCTCGCCGAGGTCCACGCCCTCGCCCGCTACGCCATGAATCTTGGGTTCGCCTTCCAGATGACCGACGACATCCTCGCCGCGACGAAATCGTCGCGCTCGCTCGGCAAGGGCTCGCGCCACGACACGGGAAGTCGTTCCTGCGGACCCCCTTCGATCTCGCGTGGGCGCGCGGGACGGTCGAGCGCCTCGCCGAGGAGGCGAATACCCTCCTCGCCCCCTTCGGCGAAAGGGCGGCGCCGCTGCGCGAGTTGTTCGAAGTCGTGGCGTCGCGGGCGCGCGCGTAGCCGCCGACTGCTAGCCGCCGACTGCCAGCCGCCAACTGCGGCGGCGCGTCTTGACCCGGGTTCCCACGCCGGTAGCATCGCCCGCCCATTTTTCCGGGCAGTTCCTGCCACCCCTCTGACACCTCGACGCGCGGATCCACGCGCGATCGCCACGTACCTTGGTTGAATCCGTCTCCGTCGAAGCCCTGATCGATGCTGGTGTGCACTTTGGGTGCCGCGTCAGCCGCTGGAACCCAAAGATGCGTCCCTACATTTACGGGCGCCGGAGCATGATTCACATCATTGATCTCCGGCAAACGGTGCGGGGATTGTTGCGTGCGACCCATTTCCTCGCCGGCCTCACGGCCACGGGCTCCCAGGTCCTATTCGTGGGAACCAAGCGGCAGATCAAGCCGGTCGTGGAGGAGCAGGCGAAGCGTTGCCAGATGCCGCTCGTCTGCGAGCGCTGGCTCGGCGGCACGCTCACCAACTTTGCGGTGATCCGCCCGCGCCTCGAAGCTGAAAGAGCTCGAGGCGGTCGAGGAATCGGGGAGCTCGAGAAGCTCCCAAGAAACAGATCTCCAACTATCGGCGCGAGCGCCGAAAGCTCACGCGCAACCTCGACGGCATCCGCAACCTCGAGGGTTTGCCGGGGCGCTCGTCGTCGTCGATCCGCGCCGCGAGGAGATCGCGATGAAGGAAGCCCACCGGATGGGCATCCCCACGATTTGCGTCCTCGACACCGATTGCGATCCGAGCCTCGCCGACATCGTGATCCCCGCCAACGACGACGCGATGAAGTCGGTGGGATTGTTGCTTTCGCGTTTGGCCGATGCGGTCATCGAGGGGCGCGCGAACTACGCGGCGACCGCCATGATCACGGACAAGCAGAAGGCGCTCGACGCCGATGAGCCGAAGCCGCGCGCGAGCCGCCGCCCCGGAGATCGTCCGGGGGTGCCGGGCGCGGGCCGCGCCGCGGAATGGGCGATCGGGGCGGAAGCCGCATGTCGGGAGGCGATCGCTCCGGCGGTGATCGCTCGGCGGGCGAACGCACGAGCGGTCACGACGTCAACCACGAGCAGTGCAACCACGGAGCAGTGCAACCACGAGCAGTGCAACCACGAGCAGTGCCGAGAAGCCGGCGCCCGAGAAGGCGACCCCATCGAGAAGAAACCCGATTCGGACAACGCCGAAGCCCGGGTGTGATTGCGGCCGTCGGTGATTCCGGGGTCGCGCGATCCCGGGGCCGATGACCCCAACGAATCATCAGCGAAACCCAACGAAGACTCGCAAGACGACAAGGCCAAAGATTCCATGCCGGAGATTTCTGCCAAAGATGTGAGCCGCCTGCGCGACATGACGGGCGGCAAGATGATGGACTGCAAGAATGCGCTGGTGGAGGCGGCCGGCGACGCCGACAAGGCCGTCGAGATCCTCCGCAAGAAAGGGCTCGCGTCGGCCGACAAGAAAGCGGGGCGCGACGCCAAGGAAGGGCGCGTCCACGCCTACATCCACCACAACCATAAAGTTGGGGTTCTCGTCGAGGTCGACTGCGAGTCGGACTTCGTCGCGAAGAACGAGGAGTTCAACGCCTTCGTGAAGGCGCTCAGCATGCATATCGCGGCCGCGGTGCCGCGCGCCGAGTACGTGGTGGCCGATCAGGTCCCCGGCGAGATCCTCGACCGCGAGAAGCGGATCGCGCGCGAGAGCGACGCGCTCAGGGAAAGCCCGCCAACGTGGTCGAGAAGATCGTCGAGGGGAAGGTCGAGTCCTTCCTCAAAGGTTGCGTTCTCACCCGCCAGCCCTGGATCCACGACGACAGCAAGAATGTCGAGCAGGTGGTGAAGGAGCTGATCGCGAAGTTGGGCGAGAACATCATCATTCGCCGCTTCGCGCGGTTCGAAATCGGCGCTTGACCCGGGCGCGGCGCGGCCGCGTCGAAATGTGGTTTACCACCGCGTCCTCCTGAAGCTGTCCGGCGAGTCTTTTTGTGACGAGGCCGTGGGGAGCTCGACACCGACCAAATCGCATCGATCGCGCGCCAGGTGAAGGCGGTGACCGAGCACGGCGTCGAGGTGGGGATCGTCGTCGGCGGCGGAAACTTGGTGAGGGGGCAATCTCTCGAGCGGCTCGGCCTCAACCGCGTGACCGCCGACCACATGGGAATGTTGGCAACCGTGATCAACGGGCTCGCCCTCTCCGACGCCATCGAAAAGTTGGGAAAGGCGACCCGCGTGCTCTCGGCGATCGAGATGCGCACGGTGTGCGAGCCGTTCATCCGCCGCCGCGCGATCCGCCACCTCGAGAAGGGGCGCGTCGTGATCTTCGTGGGGGGCACCGGGAATCCCTACTTCACGACCGACACCTGCGCAGCGCTGCGCGCCACCGAGATCGACGCGGACGTGGTCCTGAAAGCCACCAAAGTCGACGGCGCCTACGACTCCGATCCCAAGAAAAACCCCAACGCCAAGAAATACGAGAAGCTCCGCTATCAGGAGGCGATCGAGAAGCGCCTCGGCGTGATGGACCTCACGGCCATCGCGATGTGCATGGAGAACGAGCTGCCGATCGTGGTCTTCAACGGCCTCGTCCCCGGCAACCTCGAGAAAGTGATCAAGGGGGCCGCGATCGGCACGGTCGTATCCTGAGGCGACCCGTTTCGGTGGGCCCGCGCCCTCACCAACGATCCCGAACCCAACTATCCGCCATGTCCGCGACTCCCGATTCCTTTACGATGATCCTCCTCGAGATGGAGGACGCGCTCGAGAAGGCGGTCGTCTTCCTCAACGATCAGCTCCAGGGGCTCCGCACGGGGCGCGCGTCGCCCGCGCTCGTCGAGCGGATGTCGGTCGACTACTACGGCACGCCGACGCCGCTCAAGCAGCTGGCGCAGATCGGCGTTCCCGAGCCGCGCACGATCGCGATCAAGCCCTTCGACGCGGGGGCGATCAAGGACATCATGCGCGCGATCCAGACGAGCGACCTCGGCGTGAATCCCAACAATGACGGAAGGTGGTGAGGATCAACCTCCCGCCGCTCTCCGAGGAGCAACGCAAGAAGCTCGCGGCCAAGGCCGAGGATTCGCCAACAATGCGCTCGTGTCGATGCGCAACGTCCGGCGCGATGCCAACAAAGCGAAGGAGGAAGCCAACAGCGGGGGCGACCTCACCGATGATTTCGCCGACCAACTCCAGGAAGAGATCGACAAGAAGCTGAAGGAGTTCGAGGCGAAGGTGAACGACGTCCTCAAGAAGAAGACGGACGAGATCCTCACGATCTGAGGTCCGGCCCGCGGAGCGGGCTCCGCGTATACTCCCGCCCCACCTTTTTTCGCGGAGGTGTAGCTCAGCTGGCAGAGCAGCGGCCTTTTAAGCCGTTGGTCGTGGGTTCGATTCCCACCGCCTCCACCAGCCATGTTGCGCGCGAGGCTCCGGCCTACGGCCGATCGCCTTCGCGCACACAACCCAACACCCACAAAGTTGCGTCAATCCGCGCGCGAGGCTCCGGCCTTCGGCCGACCGCCCGCGCGCTGACGAACTGCGTGCGACCGACTTGCCAACACCTGATGGTCCGGTGTCTGGCTAGGCGCGAAGGTCTCGGCAAGGACGAAACGACCGGTGTCAGGGCACGCGCGAGAGTCTGGTCTTGGGCTGAGCTCGCGGACGCAGAGTGGTTCATTGGGTATTGTTAGTGGTTCGCGTGGGCGTTGGGCTCGTGACCGATCGCCCCCGCGCGAGTGGGCCGTGGGCTCGCGAAGGAATGTCAATATTGCGCACGAGGCTGGCGCACCTAGCGAACCGGCCGCGTGCGCCGAATACCAACTTTGCCCCCGACTCTCACCTACTGTACGAACCTCCTGCCGTCGGAGTCGCTCGCGGAAGTGCGCGCGGGACTCGAGCGCGTATTCGTGCCGTTGCGCAAGCGCCTCGGGAAGGAGCAGCTGCCCGTCGGCCTTTATTTGTCTTCGCGCGCGACCGAGGAGCTCCAGCTCCCCGAAGTGCTCGACGCGTTCGACGCGGAGCTGCGCGCGTGGGGGCTCCAGGTCGTCACGCTGAACGCGTTCCCCTTCGGCGGCTTCCACGGAAATGTGGTGAAGGACGCGGTCTTCCGCCCCACCTGGGAGGAGAGGAGCCGCGCCGAGTACACGAGCCGCGCTTGCCAACTATTGGCGCGTTGGATCCCGAAGGGATTCGTGGGATCGGTCTCGACCCACACCGGAAGCCACAAATCCTTCGGCCTCGGCGACGACGCCGCGGGCGGATCCGGCGCGCGTGGCTGCGCGCCGCGACCGAGCTCGCGCACATCGAGGAGGAGACGGGAAAGCAAATCATCCTCTCGATCGAGCCGGAGCCCTATGCGCGGCTCGAGACCGTCGACGAAATCTTGGCATCCTTCGAGAAAATGTGGGGAGCGTCGCTGCGGCGCTCGGCCGCGGAGTGGAGCGTGAGCCCGGGCTGGCTCGAGCGCGCGGCGCGCCGCCACTTGGGCGTCTGCTTCGACGTGTGCCATCAGGCCGTCGAGTTCGAGAGCTGCGTCACGTCGATCACGCGTCTGCGCGCCGCGGGAATCCTCATCGGAAAGATCCAGGCGTCGATCGCGCCGGCGCTCGCGCGCCAATCCCAAGGATCCCATGACCAAGAATCGCTCGCGAAGCTCGCCGCCTTCGCCGAGCCGCGCTACCTCCACCAGACCTTCGGCCGAGATTCCCAAGGAAACATCCTGCGGCACGGCGACCTCGGCGAGGCACTTGCCGATCCGGCGTTCCTCGCCGCGGCGCAAGAGATCCGAACGCACTTCCACGTTCCCATCTTTCTCGAGCGCCTCTCCGGATCGTTGGGAACCACGCGCGCCGAGCTCGAGGCGTGCTGCGGCAATGCGGCGACGCGACCCGGTGCGTCGAGATCGAGACCTACACCCTCTCCGCGCTCCCCGATCCGCCGCGGGACGACGCCGCGATCGTCGAGATCGTCGCGCGCGAGTGGGAGTACGCGCGGGACATCATTGGGTAGCGTGGCGTGTACCCCGCGGCGGGACCTTTCGGTATCCTCCGCGCCCCGAAAACCGGTCCCTGTCGTCTAGCCTGGCCTAGGACATCGCCCTTTCAAGGCGGTAACACGGGTTCGAATCCCGTCAGGGACGCCAACGATCTCGCGGATGCCAACGATATCGCGGACGTCGGCGATGGCTCGAACGCCAACTATCCGCGGCGCTTCGCGCGCGGGTGGGCGCTGGTGTAGACCTCGCGGAGCCGCTCGATCGAGACGTGGGTGTAGATCTGGGTGGTCGAGAGGCTCGCGTGGCCGAGGAGCTCCTGGACGGAGCGGAGGTCGGCCCCGCATCCAACAGATGGGTGGCGAACGAGTGGCGCATCGTGTGGGAGTGCCCTTGCCGCCGAGGCCGCGCTCGCGGAGAAAGCCACCAAAAAGCCTTCGCAACGATCGGTCGGTGAGGCGATTCCCGAAGCGATTCACGAACACCACCGATTCGCCGATGCCGCTCGAGCGCTTCTTTGCCAAGTATTCGCGGAGCGACTCGATCGCCGGCCGCCCGAGCGGGCAGAGCCGCTCCTTGCGCCCCTTGCCGAGGACGCGCGCAACTCCCGCACGAAGGTCGAGATCCTCCTCGCGGAGCGACACCAACTCTCCGGCGCGCAGCCCCCGAATACAACACTTCGAGCATCGCGCGATTGCGCAGACCCAGGAGCGAGCCGTCGAAAATGTTGGTGTCGAGGAGCTGCCCCACGTCGCCTTCGGTGAGGACGCGCGGGAGCTTGCGCTCGAGGCGCGGCGTGCGCACCGCCACCGCCGGGTTCGACTCCATCTCGCCGCGCAATGCCAAGAATCGGAAGAACGAGCGCACCGATGCCAACTTTCGCGCGACCGACGCGCGCGCGAGCCCCGAGCCGCGGATCGTGGCGAGGTAGCCGCGCACGAGGAGCGGCGTCACGTCCTTCGCCGCGACGACCCCGCGCTCCCGCGCGAACCCAACGAACTGCGCGAGGTCGGCCGAGTAGGCGCGCAGCGTGTGGGCCGAGGATTGGCGCGCGTGCCGCAGATGCTCGAGATAGCTGGCGACGGCGGCTTCCACTGGAGCAAAGTGCACAGTGCCAGCTATCATTCAACGATGCCGCTGCTGCGACACGCGCCGTTGCCCCGCGGATTCCGGCTCGACCGGCTCGCCGCGGGGCGCGCCGCGCGGGGCTGGAGGTGTCGTGGCTCGAAGGGGGCGGAAACGGGCGGCGCGTCGGGCGGCGCGACGGGCGACCGGCCGGCGCGGAGCCTCGTCGCGTTCGGCGAGCCTCTTCGGGTGGTCGAGGGGAATGGCGGCGCCGCCGGCCTCGCCGAGCTCGCCCGCGCCCTCGCCGAGCCGCTCGAGATCGTTGGGGATCGCGGCGCGCTCGTGCCATTCCCCTGGATCGGTGGCGCGGTCGGATACTTGGGATACGAATGCAACCGCTTCTTCGAGCGGCTGCCGGAGCCCGCCGGGCGCCTCGTCGGCCTCGCAGGATTATCGTTGGGTTTTGCCGCGACGCGCGGTCGTCGCGGCGGCGGGCGCGCCGGCGCGTTTCCTTTGGATCGGCGGCGATCGCGACGGCGCCGGCTTCGACCGCGCGCTCGAGGAGGCGCTCGCGCTCGAGGCCTCCGGCGAAAGCCAACTTTCCCCGGCCGCGCGCGCCCCCGTCGCGCCGGCGTGGCCGCGCGAGCGATACTTGGCATCGGCGCGGCGGATCCTCGAGCACATCGCGGCCGGCGACGTCTACCAAGCCAACCTATCGCAGCCCTTCGACGCGCGCGGCGTGGGCGACCCGCTGGAGGTCCACCGCCGCCTCCTGCGCGACCACCCGACTCCTTTCGCCGGATACTTGGGATTCGGCGAGCGCGCGATCGTCTCGGCGTCCCCCGAGCTCTTCCTCCGCCGGCGCGGCGCGCGCCTCGAGACCCGCCCCATCAAAGGGACCCGCCCGCGCGTCGGCGACGCGGCCGCCGACCGCGTCGCCATGGCCGAGCTCGAGTCGAGCGAGAAGGACCGCGCCGAGCTCGCCATGATCGTCGACCTCGAGCGCAACGATCTCTCGCGCGTCTGCCGCGCCGGGTCCGTGCGGGTCGCCCTCGCCCGCGCGATCGAGACCTACGCCACGGTTTTCCACGCGGTCGCCGCCGTGGAAGGGGAGCTCCGCCCCGATGCGGCGCTCCTGGACATCCTCGCCGCCACCTTTCCGAGCGGCTCGATCACCGGCTGTCCCAAGATTCGCGCGATGGAGATCCTCCACGACCTCGAGCGCGAGCCGCGCGGCCCATGTTTCGGCGCAATCGGCTGGATCGGCTACGATGGCAACTTCGACCTCAACGTTGCGATTCGAACGGTCTCGTTCCTCCGAGAGCATGGCGATTGGAACGCCACCTTTCGGACCGGCGGCGGAATCGTCGCCGAGTCGCAAGCCGAGATCGAATACCAAGAAAGCTTCGTGAAGGCGCTGGCCCTCGCGCGGGCCCTAGGCGTTCCCCACTTTTCCGCGGATGGATAAACCCAAGATCAAGCTCCCCGTCGGCACCGGCGTCTACGAGACGATCGCGATCGTGAACCGCCGCCCCGCGTTCCTCGCGCTCCATCTCGAGCGGCTCGAGCGGGGGGCCGGGTGGCTCGCGATCCCGCGCGCGCGCGAGCGGGTCGAGCAGATGATCCTGAACAAGCTCGGCGCATGCCCCGAGGAGCCAATGGCGATGCGCGCCGAAGCGCCGGGGCACGGAATCCCAGGCACGAGCGTCTGGCCGCGCAAGCGCGATCTGACCGGCGGCCCCATCGGCCTCCTCTGGCCGAAAGCTGGGAAAGCGCGCGGCGCCGAGGACACGATCAAGCACACCCAGCGCGCCGCGAAGACGACCGCGCGCAACGACGCAAAGGCCGCCGGCTGCTGGGACGCGCTGATTACCAACGATAAGGGGATCGCCGTCGAGGGAACCGTGACCAACGTGTTCGCCGTCCTCGATGACAAGCTCGTGACGCCCGGCGACGACCTCTTCCCTCTCCCCGGAATCACGCGCGCGATCGTCCTCGAGGAGGCGCGGAAAGTTGGGATTCCCATCGAGCTCCGCGGCCTCACGGCGGAGGACCTCGCGCGCGCGCGCGAGCTGTTCCTCACGAACTCGCTCGTCGGAGTCCTGCCGGTCGACTTCGTCGTGCTCGCCGACGCGAAGCGGGTCGATCTTCCCGACTCTCACGCGATCGCGCAGCGCCTCGCCGCCGCCCATCAGGCGAGGGAGGACGAAGACTTGAAGAGCGCCCCCGCCCCGGTCGAGATGGGCGAGGCGTGACGTTCCTCGTATCCAACCGCCCCCGGCACGGCTAACGTTTGCCCGCGAGGTCACCATGTTTCAAAGCAAACCCGCTTTCGTTGCGTTCGCGTTCCTCACGATCGGCTCCTTGGCGTCGGCGCAGGCCGGCAAAGCGGAGCCCCGAAGAAGGACAAAGATGGGGACAAGGACATCGCGGCCCTCATCGCCAACATGAAAAAGGATGTGGCCGCCAAGAAAGACGACGACGCGATCAAGAAAATGGATCAGCTCGTCGCGAAGTTCCCGGAGTGCGGCCCCAAGGACAAGCAAGCGGTCGGCGACGCGATCGCCAAGAACTTCGAGGCGACCCGCCTCCCCGCCGAAGGGTCGAAGGAGCAGCCGAAGCTCTTCCAGACGACCGTCATCGCCCTCGGCCAGTTCGGCGAGGTCGGCTCCAAGCATCTCCAGGCCGCCTACGAGTCGAAGGACTTCAAGCGCGACACGCCGTTCCGGGGAAAGATCCTCCAGCAGATCGGCACCACGAAGGACCCGAACGCGGTCGAGATTCTTGGTCAAGAGGCTCGAAGACAAAGAAAACAGCCTGGTGGCCGACACGGGTTCTGCGCTTGGAAACTACAGTTCGGCCAAGGAAGAAGTCCGAAAGAGGATCGTCGAGAAGCTCGTGAAATCCATCAACAGCGCCCAAGGAGCCGCCGCCGATCCGAGCACGCCTGCCGGGGCCGAGGCCAAGCGCCGTTACGAGACCATCGCGCCGTCGATGATCGACGCTCTCCAGAAGCTCACCAACCAAACGTTTCGCGAGCCGCGCGAATGGGAAAAGTGGTGGAACAACAACAAGCAGAAGCCGTGGACCTAGACCGGGCTCGCCAAGACTCGATTGCACTGCACGCGCGGCGAGAGCGCCGTCGCGTTCTCGGCGATGGTTCTCGCCGCCGTGCTCGTATTGGTGGGAATGATCCTGCTGGTCGCGCGCCTCACCGCGGCCAAGCATTCGAGCGACCGCGTCACCCTCGCCGCGCGCGAGCGGATGATCGAAAAGGTCTATGTGGGGCGAGCCGGCGACCTGGGCTTTTTGTTGCGTGGCACTGGAGCGGGCGCGCCGGGCAAGGCGAAGCGCGAGGCCGAGGCGCGCGCGATCGCTCTCGAGCCGGGGCAGATCGTCGCGCGGATGGACACATACAACTTTTCCGGACGACCCGGTCTCGATCGTCGACGGGCCATTCCTCGTGAAGAATTGGGGATGACGAGATGCACACGCTCCCCACCAAGGGTCAGACCGAGCCGGCCTCGCCGCTCTACGCGGCCATGGCGGGGGCGACTCGTCGCCGGTGTTGCCGCCCCACTCGGCGCGGCGGATCGGACTCGTCGGCCCGGGCTCCGCCTTCGACCTCGGCTCCTCCGCGAGCGTCCGCCGCGGGCGGATCGCCGAAGACGTGATCCTCCACGCGCGCGCCCTCACCGAGCGCGAGCTCGCGGAGTTCGATCGCTCGCCCGCCTCGGGCGTGCTCGATCGCCTCATCGCCGAGACCAAGCGCCGGGAGCCCCTGCGGTGAACGAGCCTGCGGGGGGCGGGATCGATCGCCGGCCCGAGGATCTGGAGCGCGCGGTCGTCCACGCGGCGGCGGTCCTGGAGCGTTTGGCCGAGGCGCAGGCGGCCCCGCGGCCGCGCCGCAACCGCGCCGCAATGTTGGTCATGGGGCTTCTTTTGTTGGGATCCATCGGATCCTCATTCTTGGTGTTGGCGTGGATCGTCGGGGGCGGGCTCGGCGGGCGCGAGTCGCGCGCCGACGAGCTGATGCGCCTCACGGGGGCCTTCCGCGATGCGCTGGCCGACCGCGCGAAGTACGAGGAAAAGGTGGCATCGCTCGAGAGCCGAGCCGCCCGCCTCGAGAAGGATCTCGCCGATCAGAAGTCCGCTGGGAGTGAGGCCGCATCCGAGCTCGACCGCACCCGCGCCGACCTCCAGGCCGCGCGGAAGAAGGTCTTCGAGTACGACAATCGCGCGATCGACGAGAAGAAGGGGATCGACAAGATGCTCGAGCTCATCGCGGCGAAGCGCGGCTTCGGCGGGGCGAATCCCAACGATAGCGGCGCCGCCTCGCACCCCTCGCTCGCCGCGGGCGACGGCGATACCAACATTCCGGTCTCCTTGGCCGGACCCGACGCCCTCCATCCGGCCGCGGCGCGCGCCCTGAAGCCCCTCCCGCCGAGCGCGGTGAAGGAGCTGAATCTATTGTTGGCATACTCCACGCAGACGAGCCTCAGCCTCATCGAGGCCGCGGGGACCGTGGGGCACGAGTTGCGCGACGCGTTCTTCACCAAGTATGGACCCCAAGGAAAGCCGGCCGGCTTCGTGTCGGCCGCGCGGGTCACGTTCGAGGAGTCGCGGATCGAGCCGCGCCTCCGGATGCGCCTCCTCGACGGTTTCGACATCGTTGGGAAGACGCGCACGCCGTTCGTGTCGCGCGACGTGGACTTTCGCTCCGTGGATCCGAGCGATTGGAAGCGGCGGATCCCCGAGATCTTCGCAGGAGCGTCGGGGGCGGCCGAGTCGAAGCCCGCCGAGCCCGCGCCGCGAAACCCACGATCTGACGCGGTCATCGGGCGCCTGAACAAGATCTTCGCCGCCCACACCGATTATTTGCGTCTGCGGATTGACGACGTGGTCTCGATCGAGCCCGGGGTTTCTATGGCATCGGGCTCGTGACCCTGGTCGTCGATCGCGACGCGACCGCGCCGCGGGTCGACGAGACGGTGCGCGCGGAGCGGATGTCTCTCACGCTCCGCGTCGCCGAGCGGCGCCTCGAAATCGACCTCGATGACGGAACGCGCGGGCGGGGCCGCCCCGTCCCGTTCCCCGGTGGAAAGCTCCATTATTTCATCCCTGGGGTCGCCCTCTCCGAGCTCGAGGGCGGCGACCCGGCGATTCCTTTTCAAAAGCGCTGAGGGAGCGGGGCGCGCAGGCGCGCCCGCTCGAACGCACTTTCGGAGGCCGCCTGCGAGAGCGAGCGCTGACGCGTTCCCGGGGTCGCCTGCTAACCTGAAAGTCCCCGCGCATGGCAAGCCCGCTCCCTTTTCGACGGCAACGACGGCGCGGAGCGCGAGTCGCGGCCGCGCGCGAACGAGCCGTCCGGCGGCGGCGCGAAAGCCGCGGGCGGCGCGCCGGCGGCGCTCTCGGTGAGCGAGCTCGTGACCCGGTTGAAGGGGGCGATCGGACCCAACTTTGCGAGCGTCTGGGTGGCGGGCGAGGTGGCCGACTTCCGCGGCCTTCGGGGACTCGGGGCACGCCTACTTTTCCCTCAAGGATTCAGTGGCCGTGCCATCAAGGCGAAGATGTTCAAGTCGATCGCTCGAACGCTTGGCCTTCGACGCTCAAGAATGGCGTCGCGGTCCTCGCCCACGGCGCGATCGATCTGTGGGCTCCGCGCGGCGAGCTCTCGCTGATCGTCGACCGGATGGTGCCGCAGGGGATCGGCGAGGCGGCGGCCGCGTTCGAGAAGCTGCGCAAGAAGCTCCTCGAGGAGGGGCTCTTCGCCGAGGAGCGCAAGCGCCCGATTCCCACCTTTCCGCGCACGGTCGGCCTCGTGACGAGCCGCGAGGGGGCGGCGATCCGCGACTTCCTCCGCCACCTCCACGAGCGCTTCCCGATCCGCGTCGTTTTGTTGGCATCGGCGGTCCAGGGAGTCGGCCCCCGAGTCGGTGGCCTCCGCGATTTCCCAACTATCCGCCGCGGCGGCGAGGCTGGGGCTCGAGGCGCTCGCGGTGGTCCGCGGCGGCGGCGGGATCGAGGATCTCGCGGCCTTCAACAGCGAGGGTGTGGCGCGGGCGATCGCGGCCTGCAGCGTCCCGGTCGTGACCGGGATCGGCCACGAGATCGACACCACGATCGCCGACCTCGTGGCCGACCGGCGCGCGAAGACGCCGACCGACGCGGCGAACGTCCTCGTCCCCGACCGGCGCGAGCTCCGGCGCGAGCTCGCCCATAGTTGGGAAAGGCTCGGCGAGTCGGCCGATCGTTTGATGTCGGAGCTCGAGGTGGAGCTCGACGACCTGCGCGGGCGCGCGCTCCAATCCGGCCCCGCGTCGAAACTTGGTGTTCTCGAGCGCGAGATCGCCTCGCTCGCGCGGCTGCTCACGGGGGCGGCGGCGCAGCGCCCCGAGCGCTTCGGAGGCGAGCTCGAGCGGCTGCGCGGCCGGCTGCAGTCGTCGTCGCCTCGGCTGCTCGTGGCCGAGTGGCAGCGACGCCTCGAGGCTTCCCACGGGGCGCTTCGGGCGGGGGCGCGCGCGGGGCTCGCCGCCGCCGAGACGCGCTCGCCGGCGCGGCCGGCCGCCTCGAGGGGCTTCTCCCGTCGCGATCCTCGCCCGCGGCTACTCCTCGCCCGGAAAGTTGGGGAATCGGGGCTCCTGGTCGATGCGCGCCAAGTGGCCGTCGGCGATCGGATCGAGACCCGCCTCTCGCGCGGATCGTTGGTCTCTCGGATCGAGGCGGCGCATGCCGATGGAGAGGTCCCGTGAGCGACACCCTGACGGCCCCCGATGTCACCGCGCCTGCGCCGCTGCCGAGCAGCGCGCCGCCCCTCCCGCGTGAGCAACGGGCTGCGGACCGCCGGCGAGATTTCGATCGTCGTGGCCCTTTCGTTGGTCACGTTCTGGAAGAGCCTCGACGCCCACTTCCTCGCGGTCGACTACGACTGGCTCTCGATTGCCGATTGGCGACGGTGAGCTGAAGAGCTTCCGGGAGCCCCAACTCCTCCTACCGGCGCTACGCGGGAGATCTCTTCCGCGTCTTCTACGACGCCTTCGGCGACACGAGCGCGTTCCGCTACCGCCTGCTTTTGTTGGTGGTCCACATGGCGAACGCCGTCCTCGCGGGAAAGTTGGTATCCCGTGTTCTGGGGCGGCCGGGCACCGCGTGGATCGCGGCCGCGATCTTCGCCGTGGCGCCGGCGAGCGCGGAGGTGATCCACTCGATCGCCGCGTTCGTCTATCCGGTGTCCGCCCTTTTGTTGCTGAGCGGCCTCATCCTCTACGACCGGGCCGTGGTCTCCGCGCGAGTCGTCCCCTGGTGCGGCGCGATGGTTTGCTTTGGCTTGGCGGCGCCGCTCGCGAGCACGCGCTCGCGGCGCTCCCGCTCGCGGCGCTCCCTCGAGTGGCTCCACGGCGGCTTCGCGGCCTTCAAGAGGCGCGCCCCGTGGCTGCGGCTCGGGACCCCGGTATTGTTGGGATTTGGATTCCTCCTCGCGCGCCACGGGTTCGCCGGCCTCCCGTCGATCCCGAGCAGCCCCGACTACCAATTCGACCTGTCGATGCCCGAGCGATTGTTGGTGACGCTCCAGCGGCTCGTCCTGCCGCCGGTGCCGATGGATTTCCAACAATACGCGCTGGTGCACAAATCGATCGGCTTCGTGCTGCTCGCCCTCGTGCTGGGGATCATCGCGATCGCGCCGCGCGGCGACCGCCGCCGCGGCTTCGTCCTATTGTTGGCATTGCTGATCGCGCTGGCGCCGTTCCTCCCCGTCTACGGCGACCATGTCCGCCAGCGGTTCACTTACTTCGGGACGGTCTTCGCGGCGGGGCTCGCGGCGTTCGTGATCTCGACGGCGGCGGAGCGGATCTCGCCTCGGGTCACGCTCCCGGCGGTCCTCGCGATCCTCGCGGGGCTCCTCCTCGAGCAGCAGGCCGAGTTCGAGCGCGATTACTTGGAAAGGCCGAGGAGTCGCGCGCTCGCCAGGCTTGCTATCTGCGGGCCGCCGAGCTGGTGAAGTCCAACGATGACATCGCCCTCTTCGCCGGAGACAAGGATCCGAGCATCGTCACCGCCCGCTCCACGATGCGCGTGGTCGCCGGGGTGGATCGCAAGCAAGTGATCCTCATCAAAGCCAGGAATCCGGAGGAGCTCTTCGAGGCGGTCGAAAGCACCGGCAGCTGACCCACGCGCGCGGCTCCGTGCGCCTCTACATCCGCGGCGCCGGCGGCTACGACTCGATCCGCGTCCCCGAGCTCGATGTCGCGGCGAAGCGCGTCTTCGAGACCGAGCCGAGCGATCCGGCGTCGCGCAACGTCTTCGCGCTCCTCCCGAGGTGGCCGAGGATCACTGACGTTTCCGCGACCTGCTAGCATTTCCACGACTTGCTATGCTCCCGTTCCGTTGAGCCCCGATCCCAAGAAAGTGCCGCGAGACGATCGCAAGAAAGACCAAGTTTCCGCCGACTCGGCCGGGGGCTTCGAGACGCGCCTCGAGCGGCTGCGCAAGATCGTCGACGAGCTCGAGCGCGGCGAGCTGCCGCTCGAGAAGGCGATCGAGCGCTACGAGGAGGGGTCTCGGTGCTGAAAGTCTGCGCCGAGACCCTCGCGAACGCGCGGCTGCGCGTGGAGGAGCTCTCGCGCGACGCCGACGAATCGTTGGGATTGCGCCATGCCAAGGATCTGGAGGAGGCGACCGACGGTGACGAGACCGACGAGGACGAGTAGCCGCTCCGGGGTCTCTCCCAAGCCAACCCAACCCATCGACCGTTTTCTTGGGAAATGCGCCGGGCGCGTCGAGGCGGGTGCTCGACCGGCGGCTGCGCTCCGGCCGCGGCCCCGGAAAGTTGGTGAACGCGATGCGCTACGCCCTCTTCGGGGCGGAAAGCGCCTGCGCCCCGCGCTCGTATACTTGGGATGTGAGGCTTTGGTGGGGATCCGCGCGCCGTCGACGGCGCGGCCGCCGCGGTCGAGATGATCCACACCTATTCGCTCGTCCACGACGACCTCCCCTGCATGGACGACGACGATCTGCGCCGCGGCCGGCCGACCCTCCACGTGAAGTTCGACGAGGCGACGGCCGTCCTCGCCGGCGACGCCCTCCACACCGAGGCCTTTGCCACGCTCGCCGAGCTCTCCGAGGCGTCGCTCGCCCCCGCGCTCGTCCGCACCCTCGCCTTCGCCGCGGGTCTCGAGGGGATGGTGGGGGGCAGATCCTCGATCTCGCCGCCGAAGGGCGCCGCCCGAGCGCGCCGATCGTCGAGGCGATCCACCGCGGCAAATCGGCCGCGCTCATCGCCGCCTCTCTCGAGATGGGGGCGATCGGCGCCCGGGCGCGTGCCGCCGATCTCCGCCGGATCCGCGAGTACGGGATGATCGTGGGGCTCGCCTTCCAGGTGGCCGACGACGTCCTCGACGTCGTGGGCGACGCCGCGACTCTTGGAAAGACACCCGGCAAGGACGCCAAGGCGGGCAAGATGACCTATCCGGCCGCCGTCGGCCTCGAGCGCTCCCGCGCGCGCGCCCGCGAGCTCGCCTCGCGCGCCGTACGCCTCGCCGAGAGTCTCGGCGGCCCCGCGCTTCCACTTCTCGTTGCACTTCCTACTTTTGTTACCGATCGTTCTAAGTAACGCTGTACCAAGTCGTCCTTCTCGGACCGCCGCGTCCCATGGCGCCCGGGTCGGCGTTCCGCGCCTTCCCACACAATTCGAAGATGACCGAGGCTTCCTCGCGACCGCTCCTCTCCGGAATCCAATCCCCGGAAGACGTTCGCAAACTGGCTCCCGCCCAATTGCCTGCAATTGGCGCAGGAGATCCGCGACGAGATCATCGACACCGTTTTCCGCACGGGGGACACCTGGGGAGCAACCTCGGCGTCGTCGAGATCACTCTCGCGCTCCATCGCGTCTTCGATTTCCGCCGCGACCGGTTGGTCTTCGACGTGAGCCACCAGGTCTATCCCCACCAATTGATCACGGGGCGGCGCGCCCGATTCCACACGATTCGCCAGACGGGTGGGCTGACCGGTTTTTGTTGTAAAGAGGAGAGTGACTTCGACCTCTTCACGGCCGGCCACGCGGGGACCGCGATCTCGGCCGCGCTCGGGATGGCGTGCGCCGACGCCGTGGACCCCGCGCTCCACGATCGCAACGTCGTGGCGCTCGTTGGCGACGCGGGGCTCGGCTGCGGCGTCGCGTTCGAGGGGCTCAACAATTCGGGGTCGCCAAGCGCCGGATGCTGATCGTCCTCAATGACAACGAATGGTCGATCTCCAAGTCGGTCGGCGCCCTCTCGGAATATTTGTCTCGGATCCGCACGAATCCGTTCGTGTCGAAGGCCGAGAAGAAAATTGGTGAAGCGCTCCACCATCTGCCTTTAGTTGGGGATCGCCTCGACCAGGCGCTCGGGATCCTCCGCCACCTCGCGGTGCCCGGGCACATCTTCGAGGACCTCGGCGTCCGCTACGTCGGCCCGCTCAACGGCCACGACGTCGGATTGTTGGTGGACACCTTCGAGCGGGTGAAGAAGCTCGACGGCGTGACGCTCGTCCACCTCCTCACCCACAAAGGCCACGGCTACGGCCCCGCCTCGAGCGATCCCCAGCGCGCGCACGGAGTCTCTCCGAAGGCGAGCGCACCGAAGAAGCTCGAGCCCGAGGTGAAGCCCCCGTTTGCGAGATCCCCGGATCCCAAGAAAAGGCGGCGCCGAAGAAACGCACCTTTACCGAGTGGTTCGCGAACGCGGCGATCGCGCTCGCGGAACGCGACCCGCGCGTCGTCGCGATCACCGCCGCGATGCCCGAGGGGACGGGGCTCAATCGGTTCGCCGAGAAGTTCCCGACCCGCTTCTTCGACACGGGGATCACCGAGCAGCACGCGGTCGCCTTCGCCGGCGGCCTCGCGCGCGCGGGGCGCGGCCGATCGCCGCGATCTACTCGACCTTTCTGCAGCGCGGCTACGACCAGGTCTTCCAGGAAGTGTTGCTTCAAGGGAATCCTGTGGTGTTCGCGATGGATCGCGGCGGCCTCGTCGGCCAGGACGGCCCCACACACAACGGCCTCTTCGATATTGCTTACCTTCGCACGATGCCGGGGGTGGTGCTGATGTCGCCGCGCGACGGCGTCGAGCTCGCCCAAATGTTGGAATTCGGGATCCGCCTCCCGGGCCCCTGCGCGATCCGCTATCCGCGCGGCGGCTCCGCCGAGGACGCATCCCCAAGAAAACCGATCGAGCTCGGGAAATCCGAATCGTTGGCATCGGGGAGCGAGGCCACGCTCTTCGCGTACGGCCCGCTCTGCGAGCAGGCGCTCGAAGCCCACAAAAGCTCGCGGCGCGCGGCTTCGACGTGGAGGTGGTGAACGCGCGCTTCGCGAAGCCGCTCGACATGGAATTCCTCCGCGACCGGCTCCGGACGCGCGAGGCGATCTTCACCGTGGAAGAGCACTCGACGATGGGCGGCTTCGGCTCGTCGGTCCTCGAGGCCGCGGCCGGCCTCCACGAGCGGGGCGAGGAGGTGCGCGCGCGAATCGTGGTGTTCGGCGTCCCCGATCGCTGGATCGAGCACGCCACCTCGCGCGAGGAGCAGCTGAAGCTCACCGGGCTGGACGCCGATTCGATCGCCGCGCGCGTGGAAGAGGCGCTCCGCGCCCACCGCGGCGAGGCCGCGGCGGTCCGTTGAACGGTCCCGTGTCGGCTTCGACCGCGAAGTCGGCTTCGCGCGCAAAGTTGGCATTGGAGCTGAAGCCCAAGAAAGTATTGTTGGTGGGCGATCGGCGGCGCGCGCGCGTGGAGGCGCTCGCCGAGCAGCTGCGCGCCGCGCTCGCGAGCCGGCTCGAGGTGACCGCCGTCGACCTCGACGACGAGCTCGACCTCACGCGCGCGAGCGCCGACCTGGTGCTCGTGCTGGGCGGCGACGGCTCGATCCTCCGCACCGCCCACCGCCTCGGCGAGAACGCGATCCCGCTGCTGGGCGTGAACCTCGGAAAGTTGGGATTCCTCGCCACGGTCTCGGCCGACGAGCCGGTCGAGAAGATCGCGCAGCGCGCCGCCGGGCCGCTCGCGATCGAGTCGCGAAGCCAACTATCGGTCTCGCTCGTGCGCAAGGGCGGCGAGCGGATCGCGGCAGGGGACGCGCTCAACGACGCGGTCCTCGACCGCGGCCAGGGGGCGCGATTGTTGACTCTGGGCATCCGCCTCGACGGGCGGCTCGCGTTCGAGACGCGCGGCGACGGAATCTTGGTATCGACGCCGACGGGCTCCACCGCCTACTCGCTCGCGGCCGGCGGGCCGGTGCTCCACCCGGGGCTCGACGTATTCTTGGTGACGCCGATCTGTCCGCACTCGCTCACGAATCGCCCGGTCGTGGTTCAAGGGAGCTCCACGATCGAGATCGAGATCCAGGATTGCGACGACGCGCCGCGCCTCTCGATCGACGGCGAGACGCCGAAGGCGCCGCCGCTCCGGGTCGGCGACCGAATCGAGGCGCGCCGATCCCAACGATCGATTTTGTTGGCCGTGCTGCCGAAGGACGACTTCTACACGCGGTTACGCAACAAATTGCATTTCGGGAGACCTGCCAAGGGATAGCCGGCGGGCCGCGTCGCCGTTTACTTGGGTTTCGCGGCGGGATCCACGCCGTTCTTCTTCAGCCACGCGATCATCTCCTCCGCGAGCGACGGCTTCGCCGCCAGCAGATCGGCGCCGTGCACGTCGTTCGGCACATTCTTGATCTCGAAGGCCTTCGGCGACGCTTCCTTGGCATAGGTCTCGAGATACTTGGCGTTCTTCTTGTCGTCCTCGCCCTTCCCGGTGACCAGCAGGATCGGCACCTTCGCCGCGAGCGCTTTGATGGGTTTCGAGCAGTCGTCCTTCGTGAACGGCTGGGCGAGCGGCGTCGACAGGCCGATCACCGCCTTGGTCGACTCGTCGGAGGCCCCGGCCTTGAGCGCCATCGCCGCGCCGAAGCCCGATCCCACATAAACGACCCGATCGCCGTCGACCCCCGCCTGCTCCTGGCAATGCTTGATCGCCGCCGACAGGTCGCGCCGCATGAACTTCCAGGTCTCGTCCTTCTCGAGATCGATCGCGCGCCCATCCTTCTTGTCGCTCTCGTTGTGGCCGCGCAGGTCGAAGGTCACCACCGCGTACCCGGCGCGGAAGAACTTCCCGCGGCCTCCGAATATTGGGATCGCTTCCCTTGGCGTCGTGGATGAACACCACCAATGGGGACTTCGCGTCCTTTTCTTGGGAACCTGGAGCTCGCCGTGGATCGTGAACTCGTCCTCGGTCTTCACCGTGAACGTGTCGGGCTTCTGCGCAGGTGCAAGCCAAGCCGCCAGCGCGGCGCCGATCCAGAGGAGCTTCATGGCAACCGATCCTCGCCCGGAACCTCGACTCCGCCAAGCTCGAGTTGGCGCTGCGCGTCCACCTCGTCGCGATTGAGCATCGCGGTCGCGGTCGCGAGGCGCTCCGGGAGGCCATACGCGCCGCGCAGCACCGCCTCCATGTTGCGAAGGCACTGGACCGCGAGGCGAAAGGTCCGCACCACGTCGCCGGGCGCCGTCTGCGTGTGGCGCTCGAGAGCGCATCGATCGGATCGCCGTCGCACCACGCAAAGGTGGCATCGGTCAGCGAGAAATCGGGGCGCTTGATCTCCTCGTTGATCTTGAGCGCCATCTCCTTCTGCTTCAGCGAGCGCACCGCCTCGGTAATCTTGCGTTTGACCGGAGCGAAGACGTTCGGCACCGACTGCTCCATCGTCTCCCCTTCCGCTCCTCGTAGACAACCCCAACGAAAGCCGCGGCGAGCGCGCGCGCGGCGGCAGGTCCTCGAAGATCCCGCGGAAGTAGCACTCGGCGAACTGCAGCTCGAACGCCGAGAGGCGCGCCGCGAACTTCCCGCGGTCGGTGAGCCCCTTCTCGTCGCGGAAGCCCGCGCGGGCGAGCAACTCCAACTTTCGGCGGAGCGCCTCGAGCTGCTTCTCGCGGTTCTTCCGCCGCCGCTCGGGCGTGCTCGTCTCGAATTGGTAACGATTGAACGAGCGCTCCCACGCCTCCTCGACCCGCCCGCCGAGGTGCTCCACCAAACGCAACAATGTTCCATAGTTGAGATTGAAGCGGGAGCGCACCGGCTCGAGGTCGCCCATCACCACGCGCTCGATCGGCGCCTCGTGGAGATCCTCGGTGTCGAAGACGCTCACCACCTTCCCTCGGTGTCGATCCCCTGCCGCCCCGCGCGCCCGGCCATCTGCATGTAGTCGCGCGTGCGAAGCCAATCGAAATCCACGCCGTTGAACTTCCGCAGCGAGTTGAACACCACGGTTTTGGCCGGCATGTTCACACCCATCGCGAAGGTTTCCGTGGTGAAGAGGAGCTTCAGGAGCCCCGAGGTGAAGAGCCGCTCCACGATCTCCTTGTGGATCGGCAACATTCCCGCGTGGTGGTAGGCGATCCCGCGGCCCACGAGGTTGCGCAGCTCGATCAGGTCTCCCGACACGTCCTGCTGAAAGGTGGCGCAGGTGTCGTCGAACATCGCCTCGATCTCGCGCCGCTCGGCGCCGCCGAGGAACGAACGCCAACTATTCCGCCGCGCGCGCTGCTCGCACTCCTTGCGGCTGAAGCAAAACCACAGAACGGGGACCTCCTTTCGCTGCTGGAGAGCCGTCAGGAGATTCTTGGCGATGTCGAAGGCGCCGCGCCGCTCGCCGCGCCTCCCCACCCGGTGCTGCAGATCGTCGCGCAGCCGCGAGGCTCGAACTCGCCGACGGCCGGATGGTAACAATAATGGTGGAGCGGCACGGGGCGCCAATGTGACTCGATCTGCTCCACCGGCTGCCGGCGCGCCTCGCGCATCCATCCCACGAATTGGTCGAGGTTGGGAATCGTGGCGGACAATGCCACGAATCGGATGTCGGGTGGTGCGAAGAGGATCGCCTCCTCCCACACGGTGCCGCGGTCGGGGTCGTCCAAATAGTGCACTTCGTCGAAGACGACCACCGCCACGTCGTGGAGGCGCTGCGGCGTGTCGAAGATCTCATTACGCAGGATCTCCGTCGTCATGATGATGAGCGGCGCGTCGGCGTTGATCGACACGTCGCCGGTCAAGATTCCGACCTCGGTCCCGCCGCCGCGCGGAAGTCGCGGTATTTTTGGTTGGAGAGCGCTTTGATTGGGGATGTGTAGATGACCCGCTTTCCCGCGGCGATCGTCTGCGCGATCGCGATCTCGGCGACGAGCGTTTTCCCCGAGCCGGTCGGCGCCGCCACCACCACCGATTTCCCCTGTGCGATTGCGAGCGCGGCTTTTCTTTGGAATGGGTTGAGTTGGTATCCGCGGAATTCGCGCGGCGCGTCGTTCGGCGGCGGCGACTCGCTCGCGGGGGCGCGCCTCGCTCCGAGCTCGCCAAGGTCGGGCGCTCCGTCGGCCCGCGCTGCCGAGCGCGCGGTCGAGGCCATGGGCGGGAGCGGGCCGCGGCCCCGATCCCGCGCCGCCGCGGCGCCCCTTCGGTCTCCCCTTCCGCTCCCACGGGGAGCGCCCGAATCTCGGCGCGGGCCGCGCGGCTTTCGAGGGGATCCGGTTGCTCATGGCGGCAACGGTAACAGTTCCGGGACACGGGCTCGACGGTCGTTCGCGAGAACTCGCAACCCACGGCCGAAGTAGGACCTTACGGCCGAAGCGGAGCACGCCGGGCCCGCCGCGCGAGGGCACCGCGCCGCCCGCCGCCGGCGCCTCCGCGAACACCAACTATCCGCCGATCGCGTGGGCGGCACGCGCCGCGAATGCCACAAATGCGCGCGCCGCGCGCCCCCGCGATCGCGCCCCCGCGCGTTCCCCGCGCAGGCGGGCCCGGAATTGTTTCATCGGAAGAATCGCGGGATCCCGGCGAGCTGTGCGCTTCGTCGAAAGCCGACCGCGGTCGCATCGCCCGAGAAATCGAGCGGCCGCGTTGAAGTGGTTTCACAAGTACTTCGATGGATTCGTGAAACCACATCTAACCAATGCCCGTGCGGCATCGGGGATCCCCGTGGTTTTTGTGGCATTCGGGCCGTGGGCGCGAGGCCGCAGAGCGCATGATCCTTCGCGTGTGGGGCTTCCATCGCGGGGGCGCCCCGCGCAGTCCCATCGATCGGTCCCAACTTCGATCCCAACTATCGGTCCCGGAGACGGCATGAGAACGATTCTCGCACCCGCTATTTGTATCATCGCCTCCGAGCTCTCTCTCGCGGCCCTCTCGCCGCCGCGGCGCCCAGGCCCCGCCGAACTGGACGGATCACAACGCCACCTGGGATCTGATCTGCCAAGCCCAGGGGTCCGATGTCGCCCCCGGCTCGGCCGCCGCGCTCGCGTGGGGAACCCCTCCTATGCGGGCACCACCGGCGAGCATCCCACCTATGGCTATCGCCACACCCACATCCTGAAGCCGCTCGCTCCGGCGGCGCTCAACAAAGCGCTGCGCGCGATCTTCTCGGCTGACTTCGCGCGCCACTGCACCTACTCGGGGCCCGGAGCCAAGATTCGCCAGGGCGGATACGACTTCGCGATGCGCCCGATCGGGTGGAAGCCCGAGCTGTGGAACGACGCCGCCACCGGCGGGACCGTCTGGAGCTACGGCGGCTCGAACGTCGAATACAAGAATCTCGACGAGCAACATTGTTGGTCTTTCCTCTTCGATGTGGCCCGGATACCCGGCGTCAGTGTCCCGCTCCTACCGTCGGTGCCCGGCTACGCGACGATCGATGCCTCGCTCCTGCGCGCGCGCGACTCATGATGGAAACGCAATCGATCTCCGGGATCATGCGCCAACCTTGGTATCAGACTCCGCACCCCGGGGTCGACGAGTTCAACGATCGCATCTATGCGCTCCCGATCGGTTGGGTCTCGCGCGCATTCCAACTCCACGTGTTCGATACGCAAGACGCCGACGCCATCGTCGGCTTCCTCAACTCCGCCTCGAAGTTCTATGGCATGCCTCCGGGTGTCTCCACGATGACGAAGGCGCAGCCAGGGAACACGATTCCGCCGGTGCCGCCGGGCGTTCCCTATTTCATTCCGGCGCAATCGGCGTGGGCGGGGCGGCGCTCTTCGACGCGGCCGAGATCGTCGAGTCGGAGATGCCACAATTGGCGCTCACGCTGCGCGCCGAGTCGAAGCGCCTCGGGCGCTGGGCCGCGGATAGTTTGTATCCCGACGGGAAGATGCCTTGGTGCGTCACCCTCTCGCCCACGATCATGGCGGGGAGCGGCGGGAAGCCGCTCGATTCGATCGCCGCGTACCTCGGCCCCAATGATCGCCACGATCCGGGATTCGACGCGGGGGCGTGGGCTTACCGCGCGATGCGGTGCTCGGCGGCGCTCGGCGATTCGGTCGCCGCGGCCGGCGCGGCGCAGGTGCTCGCGAAGTGGTCGAGCGATCCCACGCAGTGGACCTGGCTCGTCGACGAGAATTGGCAATACATGGTGGCGGCGGCCAAGACCGCGGCGGGGAGTGACGCGCGCGTCGCGCTGAGCGCAGGGGCCGCGCGGCGGCGGCGTCCGCGGGCGGCTGCGATTTCGGAACTCGGGGCGCTCGGATTTCGGCGCTCTCCGAAAATCGGCTTCGGCGCGCGCCGACTCCCAGATACTGTGGGGCGGGATTCTTGGACCCCAATCCCTCGTGATCTCAGTCCCGCACCACTGGATTCCATCCAGGAGCAAAAACCCCATGGACAAGCCGCAAGAACCCACCCTCAACCGTGCCATTCGCCGTCGTGTCTCGGCGCTCAAAGTTGCCATCCGCATGCTCCAGGACGAGCTGGACATGAGTGGCGAAGGTCGAATCACCTTCGAGCGCCCGCTCGTGGAAGACCTCGTGACCTCCCTCGAGCTCTACACCGAGGACATCGAGCGCGACGCCGGGATCGTGCGCCAGGCCGCGATGCCCACCGGCGGTGTCAACAATCGCCAGCAGATCTCGGCCGACAAGCCGGTCGCGCGGATGAACTAGCGCGATCCCCAACGAACCGCAATCCCAATGAAACGCCGGCTCCCTGAGCCGGCCATGCCATCGAAACTCCCATCGTGGAGACTTCCCCAATCGCGCGGGGCGACGCCGGAGCAGCCGGCGCGCTCCCCGCGTCGTCCGCGCCTCCGCAGAAGTTCCAATTCCCTTCGCGGCGGCGGCGCTCGTCGCATTGTTGGCGATCTGCACGGCGGTGATCGTCCGGCTGGTGAACCGCGCCGGGCACGAGCTCCCGATGTTCCGCGTCGATGGCGCCCGCGCGGAGATTGTTGTCTTCGCCCGAGTGGCTTCCGCCCGAGTGGCTCGCCGAGGCGCGCGGCGCCATCGCCGCCCGCGGCGCATTCTCGATCTTCAGCGACGCCGAGCTCACCGGGATGCGCGGCGACCTCGAAAGTTTGCCTTGGGTGAAAGGTGTGAAAGAGGTGGAGCGGGCGCTCCCGCGCACCGTCCGCCTCGCGGTCACGCCCCGCTCGCCGGTGGCCGCGGTCGAGTGCGACGGCGCGCTGGTCCTGGTCGACGAGGAGTCGATCGTCCTCCCGGTTGCCACATTTCCGGCCGAGCGCCTCGCCGGAATCCCAGGGATCGTCCGGTGGCGCGGCGATTTCGCGGCGCCGCAGATCGGCAGAGCCTGGAACGATCCCGCCGTCCAGGACGGCGTGTCGGTCGCCCTCACGATTCCCAAGTTTCGCGCGGCGCTCCCCGGGGTCCAGATCGCGCGGATCGATGTCACCAACTCCGGCGGCAAGGTCGACCCGCGCGAGTCGGAGCTATTGTTGGTGACGCCGCAGAACGTGAAGATCAAGTGGGGGCGCGCGCCGCGCACGCACGTCTTCGGCGAGCTCACCGTCGAGGCGAAGATCCAAAACCTGGCGCGCGTGGATCGCAAGTTTCCCGGGCTGCGCGGCGTGAGCGTCGTGAACCTCCGCTTCGACGAGCCCGACATCTTCGACGACCAGGGACAATGGGTCCAACGACCGACGGCGATGGCGCCTCCGGCGGACGCGGAATCCCAACGATAACGCAGCCGCGGCTGCGGAGCGGTGTCGCCGCGGCGATCGCGATCGCACTGCCGGCCGCGGCGCTCGCGATGCGCGTGGCCGGAATCCCACGATCTGGCTTCGACGCCGTGCTGCCGCACGTGGCCGCCGTCGCCGCCGCCGCCGCGGGAATCTTGGTGATCGCGGATCGCGCGCTCGGCCCCGCGGCGGCGGCGCTGGCGATCCTCGGGGTCGCGCCGACGCTCGCGACGGCGGCCTGGCTCGACGGCCTCGCGATGGCGGCGATCTTGCCATCGCTCGCGGCGGTCGCGTGCGCAGCGGCGCTCGCGCGCGGGCTCGCGCTCGCGGTGCCGGGGGTCGCGGCCGGGCTTTGGTTGGCGTTGCTCTTCAGGGGCCCCCTTTCTGCTGGAAGCCGCGACGATCGTGAACCCGCGCGGCTCGCCCCCGTTTTCTTGGGTGAGATGGCCGCACTGTCGCCGATCGTCGCCGCCGCGCGCTGCGCTTGGAGCGCGCTGCCGCTCGCCGCGGCGGCGGCCCTATTGTTGGGAAGCGTGGGAATCTGGGCGGCGCGGAGGCGCGTGAGGCGCGCCGTTGCGCTCGCCGCGTTTTGTTGGCTTTCAGCGCGCGGCGGCTGGCCAGGAGGTGAGCCTTTCGGCCGAGGCATTCCCGCCAGGGGCGCCGATCCCCGGTTATTGTGGGATTCGGGTTCGGGCGTGGGTCGAGTCGCGGCCGTTCAAGGGAACGCTGTGGATTCGCGGTGACGGAACCCCGGAGACCGTGACCTATCTCCATGTCGACCCGATGAAGGCGTCGGACGTCGTGGTGGCCGCATATCGCTTCAAGGAAGGACCGATCGACATTTCCTTGGGAAACGCATCAACGCGCATCGATCCCGGGCCGCCCGAGCCGCACATCCTCGTCATCGGCGATCTCTCCGATGCGGAGCGGGCGAGCGATCTCTTCGGCGTTCCACTTCCCCGAATTGTGCGTTTGAAGGAACGCCCCGAGGTACTTCATGGAGGCGCCTACGACGGCTTTTGGGGGATCGCGTCATCGAACGCCGACGCTACGCCCTTCTATGGATTCGAGTCTCGCGGAGGAGTGGTTGTCTACGACATCGGTAAGCGAAACTCGAATCCCAACGATCACGTGGAGCCTCGAGCGGTCAACGTACCGGCGGTCCTCGCCGAGCGGATTCCGACTCCCGGACTGTGCCCGCGCGGATTCTTTGGGTTGTCGAGCGGCAGGGTTCGGATCGCGCTTGCCGCGGCGACACTCGGAATTGTGGCATCGCTGATCCTGCCGAGCCGCCGGCGCCAGGGCTTGGGGTTGGGAGCGGGCGTTTGCATCGCCGCGCTCGCGTTGCTCGTCGTGTTGTCGAATCCACGATTTCCGAGGATCGAGATCGAGTTCGGTATGGGACACAACTTGGGCCTCGAAGCGGATGGGATCCTCGAGTCGATTTCGCCATACCCGCTGCGCGGGCGCATGATGGGCTCGTCGGATGTCTTCTATCCGACGGGGACCGAACCCGCGAAGGCTCCAACGCTGGCGGTCGTGAATCCTGAGGAGCTCTGCAGACTCGGGTGTCTGCGTCGCAGACCCTTCCCTTCCCCCGACCCCGCCGACCCCATCACCGACCCCGAAGCCCTCGCCAGCTCCACCGCCCGCGCCCTCGCTCTCACGGCCCGCGAGATCGTCGGCCCGCGCGGGTCGGTCGAGCTCGATCGCACCCGCGGCCGCCTGGTCCTGCGATTCCCCGTCCCTCGCCCCCTCGTTGACCTTCTCCCCGCGCCGCCGTAGGTTCTCCGCCCCTTTTTCCCCGGCCGCAAAACCGGCCAGCAGCCCCAAAACAACGATCGACGCAACCATGGTTCACAACAAGACCACGATGACGAAGCCGTCGGAAGTCCGCCGGCAATGGTTTGTGGTGGACGCGTCGCGCCACCCGCTCGGCCGCCTCGCCTCGCGCGTCGCCGAGGTTTTGATGGGGAAGCACCGCCCGCAGTACACCCCACATATCGACACGGGCGATTTCGTGATCGTCACGAACGCCTCCAAGGTGAAGCTCACCGGCTCGAAGCCCGAGAAGAAGAAGTATCAGACGTATTCTTTGTATCCGGGCGGCCAGCGCACGATCCCCGTCAAGCGGTGGATCGAGGAGCGCCCCGAGCACGTGGTCCTGCTCGCCGTGCGCCGCATGCTCCCAAGTCGAAGCTCGGCCACGCGATGATCAAGAAGCTCAAGATCGTCCCCGGCGCCGAGCATCGCCACCAGGCTCAGGCCCCGTCCGATCTGGCGATTTGACGAGCTCGCGATCTAACCCCAACTTTCCGCATTCCCCGCAATCCCAACTTTCGCCGCCACAACCACAAATGGCCGACTCCACGCTCTCCATCGGAACGGGCCGCCGCAAATCCTCGGTGGCGCGCGTGCGCCTCATCGCGGGCACGGGGACGATCCTCGTCAACTCCCGTCCCTACGATAAGTTTTCTGTTGCGAGCAGGATCGCGCCAAGATCCGCCACCCGCTCCAAGCGGCCGGCGCCACGGACAAGTTCGATGTCATCGTGAGCGTCGAGGGCGGGGGCCCCACGGGCCAGTCAGGGGCGATCGTGCTCGGCATCGCGCGCGTCTCATCGCCCACAATGTGGCGTTCGAGCCGGCGCTGCGCGAGCAGAGCCTCATGACGCGCGACAGCCGGATGAAGGAGCGCAAGAAGTACGGGAAGCGCGGCGCTCGCCGGTCGGTCCAGTTCAGCAAGCGCTGATCGCACAGCGCTCGCTGAAATGGCGCGAGCCGCGCGAGATCGTTAGCATCGAAGCGTCATGGCCGGCCACTCCCCTTGGCACAACATCAAGCATCGCAAAGCCGCGATCGACGCGAAGCGGGGAAGGCCTTCTCGAAGTTCGCGCGCCTCATCACGTCGGCGGCGCGCCAAGGCGGCGGCAATATCAATGATAATCTGAAGCTCCAGTACGCCGTGGAGAAGGCGCGCGCCGTAAACATGCCCAAGGACACGATCGAGCGCGCGATCAAGAAGGGCACGGGGAGCTCGGCACCGAGCAGTTCGAGGAGATCCTCTATGAGGGCTATGCGTCGGGCGGCGTCGCGGTGCTGGTGGAGGCGCTCACCGACAATCGCCACCGCACCAGCCCCGAGATGAAGAAGACCTTCGAAGTGCGCGGCGGAGCCTTGGGAATGCCCGGCAGCGTCCAGCGCCTCTTCCAGAAGAAAGCCATCTATCGCGTCGCCAACAGCGAGCTCGGCGAGGACAAGCTCATGGAGTGCACGCTCGAGGCGGGGGCCGAAGACCTCAAAGCGCGAGGATCGGCGGCTTCACCATCTATGGCGATCCCACCGATTTCGCGAAGACCAAGAAAACGCTGGAGACCCTCGGCGTGAAGCTCGAGAGCGCGGAGTTCACCTATGTGCCGACCCTCACGGTCCCCGTCGACGCGACCGGCGCGCGCAAGGTGATCGGCCTCCTCGAGGAGCTCGAGGACAACGACGACGTCCAGAACGCCTATGCCAACTTTGAAATGTCCGAGGAAGCGCTGAAGGAATTGAAGGAAGCCACGCAGTAAAAGCCACGCAGTACAAGTCACGCAGTACATGCCTCGCAGTGATAACGCGGCGGCGACCCCGCGGCGGATCCCAACTATGACCACCCGTAAGACCAAGAAAAGCGCCCCGGCCAAACAGGGAGCCTCCGTCTTCGTCATCACCAAGGATCCGGCGGTCGCGAAAGCGGTGCGGGCGGCCTCGAAGGACGCGGCGGTGATCGAGGACTTCTCGGCGGCGGCGGCGGCGGCCGCGGCCACGGGCGCGCGGGTCGGCCTCGTGGATGCCAACTTTCCGGCGGAGAACGCCTACGAGATCCTGCGAAAGCTGCGCACGCGCACGCCGCTGCGGATGGCGCTCCTCCACCCGGATGCCAAGAAAATGGACTCGGGGCTGCTGGCGCTCGCGCGCTTCGCCGGCGCCGAAACGATCCTCTCCCTCCCGCCCACCGCGGCCGAGCTGAATGCGCTGCTGAAGCCAAGAAAATCGGTCGATCTCAGCGACTCGGCACTCCTCGAGAAGGAGCACGACGCCGCGCGGAGCGGCTCGTTCCAGGCGCGCGTCCTGCGCGACGTGCTGAACCCGAGCGACCCCGCGCTCCTCGACGCGATCTGCGATCCGGAGACGCGCCTCTTCTCGTCGGCCTACGGCGCCCACGCGTTTGATTGGGAATACAAGCGATCCCAACGATTCGGCCTCCCGCTCACGATCGCGATCGTTGGTTTCGAGGGGGAGGCCTCCCGCGAGGTCCTGCTCGAGCTCGCGGCGATCTTCCTCAACGAGATCCGCGACACCGACATGCTGGCGCGCTTCGACGTGAATACGTTTTCTTTGTGATGCCGAACACGCTCGCGGAGGGCTCGCGCGCCATGCTCGAGCGGATCGCGCGGAGCGTCACCAAGCGCGGCCTCCTCGACATCGTTGGGGATCCGGTCCAGCTCGCGTCGGGGGTCGCCGGGATGACGTTGCCCGCGAGCGACCACCGCCTGAGCTCTTCGCCCGCGCGAAGAAGGCCTTCGAGCGCGCGCGCGCGGAGTCGGTGGCGGCGATCGTGGCGTAGAAGTTGGGCGGGCCGTCCGATCCGCGGCCGTGGGCGATGGTCCAAAGTTGGTATTCATTATTGTTCGCCCACTGGCCGGTCCCCGCGGAAAGTTTGCGTTCCCGGATTCCTCCGGAGCTCGAGCTCGACCTCCATGGCGGCGAGGCATGGCTCGGAATCGTGCCCTTCGGGATGTGTGGGATTCGGCTGCGCGGCTTGCCGCCGATCCCGGGGGCGTCGGCGTTTCTCGAGCTCAACGTGCGCACCTATGTGCGCGAGCGCGGATCGCCCGATCCCAACAAAACGGGGGTTTGGTTCCTGAGCCTCGACGCGGCGAGCCCGCTCGCAGTCGCCGCCGCGCGCGCCTGGTTCCATTTGCCATATTTCCGCGCCGCGATGTCGATCGAGGAGGGGGAGTGGATCTCCTACCGCAGCCGCCGCACCCATCGGGGGCGACGCCGGCCGGCTTCGAGGCGCGCTACCGCGCCACAGGGGACGTCTTCCGGTCGAGCCCCGGGTCGCTCGAGTCGTTCCTGACCGACCGATTCGCCCTCTACGCGGTGGGTCGACGGGGAGGCTCGTCCGTGGTGAAATCGAGCACGCGCCGTGGCTCCTCCAGCCGGCCGAGGCCGAGTTTTCCGACAATCGAATGGCGCAATGCCACGGTATCGCCCTCCCCGCGACCAAGCCGCTCCTCCACTTCAGCCGCAGGCTCGATGTGAGGATCGCGAGCCCCGGCCCAGCCGCGGCGTGAACCCCAAGTATCCCCATCCCAACGATCCATGATCCATCTCCGCACCCTCCTCTGCGCGCCCCTCCTCCTCGCACTCGCGGCCCCCGGCGACGGGCCGAGCGCCGCCATCAAGAAAGGGCTCGCGGTGATCAAGGCCGACACGGCCCTCGCGCACGACACATACTTGGCATCCGACGAGCTCGAGGGGCGCGAGACCGGCCAGCCCGGCTGCGAGAGGGCCGCCAAGTATCTCGCCGGGGAGTTCGCAAAGTTGGGATTGGAGCCGTTCGGCGATACGGTCGACGGCAAGCGCACCTTCCTCCAGGCCTATCCGCTCACGGCGACGACCCTCACCGCCGCGTCGGGTCTCACGATCGAGCCCGCGGGCGGCACGAAGCGATTCCTGCAAGTATGCAGATGGGGTCGCGAGCTTCGGCTTCGGCGTTCCCAAGAATGTGGAGTCGGCTCCGATCGTCGACGCGCGGCGCGATCTCCTCGCCGATTTGTGCGCGCGTCGAGTCGCGTCGCCGGCGGCGTCGGCTCCCGCGAACTGCACGCCAACGAACGCGACGCCGTTCGAGCTCCCCAAGGATGCGAAGGGGGCCTTCGTTTTGTTGCGTTTGAAGGATTATCCGCGCGACGGCAACGCCGCGTTCCAGCGCCGGGATGGTCCCCGCGGTCCGCACCGCCGAGGCGGCGGGGGTGATCCTCGTGCCCAACAAGGAGATCCCCGAGTACACCGCCCGATTCGCGCAGGCGAAGAGCTTCTCCGGTCGCGGCGGCCTGCGCCCCGGGAAACCCTCGGGCGGCCAGCCGAACAATTCCCAACGAAACGCCGGCGCCCCCGTCCTGATGCTCCGAGACTCGGCCGCGGCCGAGGGATTGGTGGGATCGAAGGCTTCGTTCACGACCGAGCAGACGACCGTCGAGAAGGAATCCCACAATATCGTCGGCGTCCTGCGCGGCACCGACCCGAAGCTTTCCCAAGAATACGTGATCCACTCGGCCCACTACGACCACGAGGGGATCCAGGGGGGCAAGATCCTACCACGGCGCCGACGACAACGCCTCGGGCACCTCCTGCGTCCTCGAGATCGCCAAAGCTTACAAATCCACCGACGCCCCCCGCCGCTCGATCATCTTTTTGTTGGTGTCGGGAGAGGAGAAGGGGCTCTGGGGCTCGGCGCACTTCGCCAACAATCCGTCCGGTCGACGTGACGAGCCTCGTCGGCGACATCAACACCGACATGGTCGGGCGCACGCTCCTCAATGGTAAGGAAAAGCCCGAGTACATGATGATGACGCCGAGCAAGACCCACGAGGGATTCAACACCCTCGCCAAGCGCGCGCTCGAGACTCGGCCCCGACTACGGTTTCCCCGACATGCCGAGCGGCGACATCTATTGGCAGCGGAGCGACCACGTGAACTTCTCGCGCAAGGGGATCCCCGTGATGTTCCTCTGCAACGGCGAGCACGAGGATTACCACAAACCCACGGATACCTCCGACAAGATCGACGGCGACAAGATCGCACGCAGCGCAAAGTTGGCATTCCAGCTCGGCTACGAGGTGGCGATGTCCGATGAGCGCCCGAAGACGCTCGCCTCGCCCGAGAAGGCGGTCGTCGTCGCCCGCGGGCCCCGAGTCGCGCCGGCGGCGGGCGCCGGAGATAGGCACGGGCCCCCGCGCAGTCGCGTCTGCGCCTCCTCGCCGTCGCGGCGGGGGCGCGGCCGGTCTCCTCCTGCTGGAGGGGATCGTTTCGTTGGGATTCGGGAAGTCGGTCGTCCACTGATGGCGCTGACGATTCCCTGCGATTCGCCCCGAGATGCTCGACGAGGAGCGGATCGCCGCGGCTGCGAAGACCGAGGGACCCTTCTCGCTCGACGCCGACCCATTCGTGGGATCGCGGATGAAGGGGCGTTTTGCTTACTAAGTTCGCCGGCGCCACGGCGCACACCGACGACGACGGCCAGCGGGTGCGCTCCGGCCCCCGCGGCCCCCGGCGCGCCGCGGATCGTGATCCTTGGGGATTCGGTCGCGTTCGGCTTCGGCCTCGAGGACGGCGAGACGCTCGGCGACCGGCTCGAAAGTTGGCTTCGAGACCCTCGCCCCCGGCGCCGCGCGCCCCGTGGTGTCGACCATCGCCTGCCCCGGCTGGTCGCTCGAGAACGAGCGCCGCTATCTCATCGACCATCTCCCCGAGATCCTCCCCGACGTCATTCTTTACATCGCGTCGAACAACGACCTCGACGACGGCTTCGAGATCCTGGAGAACGGCCACCGCGTCCCCGCCCCTGACCCGGCGGCGACCGCGCGGCTACCCCACTGTTCGATCGCATACCACTATTCCATGGCGGGTGAGCGCGCCGAGCTCTTCCCCGCGATTCCCTACAATCCGTCGGGTTACGCGCTCTACACCGGAGTCACACCCGAGTCGCGCCGCCGATACGCCGGCGCGGTGAACGGCCTCGTCGATCTCCAGGGGCGCGTCTCGAACCGCGGCGGAAAGTTGGGAATCGTCTTCCTCCAGCCCGATCCGCTCGACCGGCGTTTCGCCCAGTTCCTGCGCGCCGGGGCGCCGGCGCTTCCCATCCTCACGCTCTTCGACTCGATGCGCCCCGTCGACGCGTTGAAGGACGATCCCCACCCAAACGCCGCGTGCGTTCGCGCGGCGGCGTGGCGCGTCGCGCGCTTCCTCGTGGACCAACATTGGGTTCCGGGTGCGGGCGCGCGGCCGTTGCCGGCGGAGGATCCCAACTATCGCGGGCGCGTCGCCAAGGATCCGACCGACGCCGAGCTCGCCTCCGAGCGCGCCGCGTGGGATTCGATCGCCCTCGCGCGCCTCGTGCCGCGGATCGACTTCAAGACCGGCGCCGGCTGGGAGCAGATCTGACGGCGGTTTCCACGCCGACGGCGCCTTCGGGATGGACGCGTTCTGCGCCCTCTCCGCCGCGAGCGCGAAGCGACCTCGTGATCGCCTTCGAGCGTTTCACCGACATCGGTGGCATCTACCCGCTCGCGGTCTCCGTGAGCGTGGATGGCCGAGAGTTGGCATCGATCCCGATCGCGCCTCCGGCCGCCGGAGAAACACCAATGATCACCAAGGCCATCGATCTGCCCGACGATCTCGCGGGGCCGGGCGTGCGCGATGTGTTGCTTCGGTCGTCGAGCTGGGTCCACGCGAAGACCTCGGGGCTCGGCCGCCTCATCTCGATCCGCGTCGCGTCGATCGCCCTCGAGGGCGATCCCGCGGCTCACTCGGCGCTGCCCGCCTCCAGCCGATAGGTGGGAATCAGCCGTCCCGGCCGGAAATGTTGGGAATCGAGGGCGCGCGCCGAAGCGCGGCGCGGGTCGAGCGTGCCGCGCAACGCGCTCTCGGCCAGCACCGCGAGAATGTTGGGATCGACGTGGACGCGCGCGTTGAGGATGAGCTCGCCCGAAGTCGCGATCCCCTCCGCGCGGCGCGAGAGGCGGGCGGGCTCCCGCGCCGGTCCAGTCTGCGACCGCGATGCCGCGCGGCGTCGCGAGGAGCGCCTTCACGTGCGCCCTCCGCGCCGCCGCTCGCCCGCGCCTGCGCGCGATCGCCCGCACGAGCTCGAGCAGGAGATCGTTGGGATCGAAGGGGCGGGGGCTTCGATCGCATAGTTGGCATTTAGCCAGCCGAGATCAGCCTCGCCGGCGGCGTACGTGTCGTAGTCCACCTCGATCACGCGGCTCCCCCCGCGACCCCGGCGCCGCGCAGGCACGAAACCCAACGATCGAATCCCTCGCCGGTCGCCGCCGACACCGCGAGGACGCGCGCCGCGGGAAGCCGCCCGCGAGCGCGCCGAGGAGCGCCTCGCGCTCCGCGGCTCTGATCGCGTCGACTTTATTGAGGCAAAATGAGATCGGCCTCCTCGAGTTGCTTTCGGTAGATGTCAGTGCAACCTTTTCCGAGAATCCCCCATTTTCCCTCTCGACGACGATCCGCCGCGCGCGCGCCGGATCGACGAGCACCGAGTAGGGGCCCACGGCGTAGAGATCGGCCGATCGTTGGCGTAGGGGCGGAGCACCGTGGCCGCGAGATCGATGCAGCTCCCCACGGGCTCTCCCAACAATACGTCGGGGTCCTCGCCGTCGCGCAGGTCTGCGCGCAGCGGCCGAGGTCGTCGAACTTACAACAAAAACAGGCCCCCGCGACCTCCTCCACGGGATGGCCGTCTTCGCGCAGCGCGCCCGTGTCGACGAGGTGCTCCGCCTGATCGTTGGTGATGAGCCCCACGCGAAGCCCTTCGCCGCGGAATCGCGCCGCGAGGCGCGCGAGCGCCGTGGTCTTGCCGGCGCCGAGGAAACCGCCGACGAGCAGAAACGTGGGTTTGTCCATCGCCCGCGGCGATCACAACGCGCGGCTCCGATTCCAGCAAGCGTCGGCTTGATTTCGAAGTCGCGGCGCGCGGACGATGGACCCATGGCCGACGCGCGCCGCCTTCTCCACGATGACGACCATGGCCCTGGCAGTCGTACTTCTCGCACTCGCACTCCTCGCGGCGCCCTCGGCGTATCCCCAGGGCGCGCAGAAACCCAGTGATTCGCGCCCCTGCGAGCGGGAGCTCGGAGGCGGTCGACCGGCGCGACCCGCGCGCGCGCCGAAGATCGCGCTCTTCCGCGCCGAGGGATTCCCAGCGATCGACGCGCCCCCGATCGATGCCAAGATTCTCGACGAGGCGCTCCGCGGCCTCCCGGTCGAAATGGCTGGTATCGGCCGAGGATGGTCGAAGAATCGCCTCAAGGGTGCGCGATTTCGATGTCCTCGTCCTCCCTGCGGGAGCGCCTTCCCGCTCGGCGCGTGGGTCCAGATCCGCGGCTTCCTCGGAGCGAGGCGGCGGATTGGTGGTATTGGGCGGCGCGCCGTTCCACCAGCCGGTGCGCTTTCGAGCCCGAGGCGGCCGGAGTCGCGCCAGGGGTCGAAGCCGGCCGAGTCGCGCGAGGGCTCGGCCCCGGCGACGCCGCGCGGCCGCTGGGTCCTCGGCGCGCGCCAGCCCACCTATGCGCGCGAGCTGCTGATCGGGCCGGCGGAGGGCGTGCGGGTCGCCCCCGCCGATCGCTTTGGTTCCGCTCACCGCGCTTCGTTGGGATGGGGCGCACCCGGCGACGGTGTACGAGCTCACGGTCCGGCTCACCACGAAAGGATTTCAAGGACGAGGACGGCACCTCGGGGCCGCGCGACGCGGTGCTCCGCCCGCTCTTCCATATCGTTGGGAAAGACGGCGTGCCGCTCGCCTGCCCATTGTTGGTGATCGACCGCGTGCGCGGGACCGAGGCGGGGCGAGCTGGGTGCTCGCGCCGAGCGACGCGAAGCTCGCCTCCCCAATGATCCGCGCCTGCGTCGAGCGGGCGCTCGCGGGGCGTGGGAGCTCGACGCGCGGCCGATCCTCGCGAGGGTCGATCCCCAAGAAAACGCGCGGATCCGCGTCGTGCTTCGGCGGCCGTTCGCGCGCGCGGGGAGGCGACCCCGACTCGGTGCGCGCGCGGCTCGACGGACCCGGGTCGATCGACGGCGAGCCTGGGGAGCCGGTCGCGCTCAGCGGCCCCGCCGAGGAGCGGGTGGGGAGTGGAGTCGTGCCCGCCGGTGCCGAGCCGTGCTCCACCGCGTCACGATCGACGTCCCGCAGATTCCCAAGGATGCGGGAAAGTTGGTGACCGGATTTTGGGTCGGCGGGCGCGCCCCGGCCTCGACTACGCTCGCCCAGGGCGATCCCAAGATTACCGTCTCGCGCGATTGGCTCCGGAAAGATGGGAAAGTGTTCCCCATCATCGGCACGACGTACATGGCGTCGGACGTCCACCGCAAGTTCCTCTTCGAGCCCAACCCGCTATTGTGTGGGATGAGGATTTCGCCGAGATGCGCCAGCGGGGTGAACTTCGTGCGCACGGGGCTCTGGACCGCGTGGCAGCGCGCGATGCTCGATCCCGGCGCCATCGACGAGGGCGTCCTGCGCGCGCTCGACGCGTTCGTCCTCACCGGCGGCGAAGCATGGAATCGTGGTGTGCTTCAACTTCTTCGCGTTCCAGCCGCCGATGTTCGGCGGGACCAATCCCTACCTCGACCCGCGCGCGCTCGCGGGGCAGCGGGCGCTCGTGACCGCGTCGCGCAGCGCTACCGCGGCTGCGGCTGGATCCATTACGACCTCATCAACGAGCCCAGCTATTCGCCCGCCGACCGATCTGGGCAGAACCGCCCCATCGGCGATGACAACGAGAAGCGCGCCTGGAGCGACTGGGTGCGCGCCCGCCTCGGCGACGACCAGGTGGTGATCCGCGATCTGTGGCGAGGCCCTCGGCGAATTGTTGGCGATGCCGAAGCCCGAGGAGATCAACTATTCGGCCACCCGCGAGGCGCGCGCGCCCGCGGAAAGTTGGGACTTCCACCGCTTCTCCCACGACGTCGTGGCGGCGTGGGCCGCCGAGATGCGCCGCGTGATCCGCGAGGCGGCGGGGCCCGACACGCTCGTGACCCTCGGCCAGGACGAAGGGGGGCGTGGCTCCGCCCATCGCAACAGATCTACGCCGACGCCGTCGACTACACGGCCGTCCATTCTTGGTGGAACAACGACGATTTACTGTGGGATGGGGTCGTCACCAAGATTCCCGAGAAGCCCAATCTCATCCAGGAGACGGGGCTCATGCGCCTCGAGGATCTCGACGGCGCGCCGTGGCGTTCCCCGAGGAGGCGGCGCGGCTGCTCGAGAGAAAGTTCGCTTTGGCGTTCGCGTCGCGCGGCGCCGGCGCGGTGCAGTGGGCTTGGAACATCAATCCGTACATGCCGGTCGAGAACGAGTCGGTGATCGGGATCTTCCGCCCCGACGGCACGGCCAAGCCCGAGCTGCGCGTCCTGCGCGAGTTCGCCAAGTTCTTCGAAGCGGCGGCGCCGGCGCTCGATGACTTCGAGCCCGACCCGGTGATCGTCGTGATTCCCCACTCGCGATTATTCGTGGGAAGGCCCTACGGCCTCGACGCCGTGAAGCAGGTGGTGCGCACGCTCGCCGACTCCTACGGCGTCGTCCCCACGGCGCTGAGCGAGCTGCGCCTCACGGCGCCGCGCCTCGCCGGCGCAAAGTTGGTGATCGTGCCGTCGGCGGAAATGTTGGAAGAGAGCGCGGCGCAGGCGCTGCTCGCGGCCCGCGCGCGGGCGCCAAGATCCTCGTGACCGGCTGGATCGGCGGCGATCCCTATGGCCGGGAGACCGACGCGCTGAAGCAGCTCGGGATTTGTGACAAAGGGCGGCCAATCGCGATGCGCGAGTGGACCCATTGGAGCCCGGCGCACGTTCTGCAATCAGCCACCTACAACTCGAACCGCAGCGAGTTCCTGCGCGCGGCGGTGTCGCCGCCGCTCGTGGAGCCGCTCGAAGGCAACATTTGGCACGAGCCGCTCCCGCTCGAGTTCGCGCGCGAGGAGGAGCCGCTCCGCGCATTGTTGGGAGAGGCGCTCGCGGCGGCGAAGGTCCCCGTCCACGGGTCGGGGCTCCCGCTCACGGTGCGGGTCCTCAACACCAAGAAAAGCGCGCTGCTGATCGGCGTGAACGAGGGGTCGGCCGAGGCCACGCGCGCCGTCGACGTCGACGGCCACCAGCTCGGGCTCCGCGTGGCGCCGGGCCTTTCCCAACTATTAGCTCATCGACCGCGCTACGGGCGAGACGCGCGCGGCTGTGAGGAGGCGGCGCGCGGCGAACGCCACCTCTCCCACGGCGATCCCACTCATACAAGCGGGCGCCTCGCACCACCGGCGCGTGCAGGGGAGCAGGGGACGTCGCCGCGCCGGATCACAATGTTGGGATCGAAGGCGGGGCCGTAGCGCGCCGGATCTTTGGGGCCGAAGAGGCCGACCACCGGAGTCCCCATCCGGTTCGCGAGGTGGAGCGGCCCCGTGTCGGCGGCGACGACGAGGTCGGCCGAGGCGAGCCACGCGGCGAGATCCAGGATACTTGGCATCGGCGGCACGGCGGCGGCGGCGCCGCACGCGGCGTCGGCCGCGGCCAAAGCCAAACTTTCCTCTCCGGGGGCGCAGGTCACGAACGTGGCGGCCCCAGGCGCCGTGCCGAGCTGCGCCGCGGCGCGCGCCCAAGCGCTCGGGCTCCCAGCGCTTCAGGAGTCCGAAGGCGGAGGTGCCGGATGCATCACCACCTTTGGGCGGTCGCCGGCGGCGGGCGAGCCCGGCGCGGGCGCGGGCGAGCGCGTCGTCGGGGAGTCGGAGCGGCGCCGGCTTCGCGCGCCGCGGCTCGATCCCAACTTTCCCGAGAAGACAAAGAAAACGGTCCACGCGGTGGATGGCCGCGGCCGGGGCCTCGACGCGCTCGCGCACGAAAGATAGTTGGCATCGCGCCCCGCCCCCGGCGCGAAGCCGATCTTCCGCGCGCCGCGGATCGCCGCGAGCTGGATCGCCGACTTGGCGTTCCCTGGAGGTCGAGCACCGCGTCGAACGCGGCGCGCCGCGAGCGCGCGCCGCGCGCGGAGCAGGGCGCCCAGCCCTCGCGCCGCGGCACCACCAGCACCTCGTCGATCCCCGGATGGGCGCGCGGAATTGTGGCAAAGCGGTCCTCCACCAGGAACGCGATCTCCGCTGCCGGCTCGGCCTCGCGCAGCCGGTCGACCACGGCGAGCGCGAAGAGGACGTCTCCCATCGAGGAGAGCCGGATCACGAGGTAGCGCGCCACCGCGCGACGTTCTAACACCCGCGCGGGCTACGATGCGACCCGTCTGGACCGGAGCCCGCGCCGGCCCCGGGTCAAGACGCGACATGGGTTTCACACCTCCCGCCGGCTTCACATTCCTCCAGGTCGGAGCCTCCCACATCCTCGTCGATGAGGGGCGGCGCGAGCGGCTTCTCATGGAGGGGCTCTCGCGGCCGACGACGCTGCTGGAGACGGCGCGCCGCCGCCATGGCGGGCGCGGCGGCGCGTACGACCTCGTCATCGGAGGTGAAGAGTTGGTCGTGCGACAGTTCCGTCGCGGCGGCCTCGTTCGTTGGTTTCTGCGCAATCGCACCTTCGCGCGCGACCGGTCGATTCGCGAGGTCGAGGCGCTCGTCGCCGCGCGCGCGAGCGCTCGGTGCCGGCGGTCACGCCGGTCGCCGCCGTCGCCACGCCGGCCGGCCTCGGCCTCTACCGCCATTTGTTGCTGACGCTCTCCGCGCGCGGCGCCGTCGAGCTCCTCGAGCTCCTCGGCGACCACGAAACCAACTATCGCGAGCGCTCCGCCGCGATCGCCGCCGCCGCGAGCACCGTGCGCGCCGCGTTCGAGTCGGGGATCGAGCTCGCCGATCTCCACCCGCGCAATCTCCTCATCGTCTTCGACCCCGCGCCGCGCTGCCTGCTCGTCGACCTCGACCGCGCGGTCGTGCGCACGGGGCGCTCCCGCCGGCGGTCCGGATCGCCGCCCTCGCGCGATTCGTGCGTTTCCTCGAACGCCACAAATACGACGGAGGCGCCTCGATGTCGCGCGCCGAATCATTGCGTTTCATTCGCGGCGTGGAAGGCAAGGATTGGCAAAGGATCGCCCGCGAGGTCCACGCCCACCTCGCGCGCACCCGCTGGCTCCACGCGATCGGCGCCCTCTGGCGCCCCGGCTCCGCGCCGCGCGCCGCGTCGCTCGCGGCGCTGCGCGCCCTCCCATCTGCGGCGGCGAGGCGCCGCTCGAGCCCGCCGTTTCGTTGGTGTTGTCGGCGCGCCGCGAGGGGACGCGCGTCGCGCCCTCGACCGTATTCTTGGGATCACCGAGACCGCGGGGCTCCGCAGCTTCGAGATCGTGGCGCTCGCGCGGAGCGCGCCGGCGCTGGCCGAGCTGCGCGCCCTCTCTCCAACGATCCCCACTCTCCGTTTTTGTGGTGTCGTGGAAAACGGGGATGGCCCCGGGTGGCGCGCCCTCGTGAAGGCGGCGCGCGGCGGGCGGATCGCCCTCGTGGAGCCCGCGGCGCTCGACCCTGGCTTCCTCACTGAGGCGCTCGAGCGGCTCGCCGGCGGCGCCGACGTGGTGGCCGGGTTCCGCGGCGGCCCGAGCGACGGCCGCCCGGCGCGCCGCCGCCTCGCCGATGCTACAAAAATCGCCTCGCGCGGCGTTGCGGCGCGCTCCCGTGCGCGATCCGTTTGCCACTTTTCTCGCGCGCAACGACGACCGCTTCCAGGCCGCGGTCCGCGCGATGCGCGGCGGGCGCTTCGCCCGCGCCGAGCTCCTTGCGCTCCTCTCCGACGCGGGGGCGCGCATCGAACAGGTGGCCGTCTCGGCCGCGGCGCCGTAGCGGCGGGATAGATCCCGCCGCTACGGCGCCGCCGCCGCGAGCACCTTGCGGTGGAACGGCTCGTCCTCCAGGAACGCGCGCCGCAGCCGCTCATCGGGGATTTCGTTGGCTTTCGCGCGGATCACCTCCGCGGCACGGCCGAATGCCAACTTTGCTTCGTTGGGTTTCCCGGCCGCCGCGAGGATGAGCCCCCGGTTGTAGTGGACCGCCGCCTCGCGCCGCCGGTCGCGCGGCCCTCGCCGAGCACCGCCACGCTCCGCTCCGACTCGGCCAGCGCCTCGGCGATCCGCGAGCCGCGGAGATAGGCGCGCGCGCGGATCGCGTGCGCGAGGGCGCGCAGCCGCGGCAGCTCCAGCTCCTCGGCGATCGCGAGCGCCAGGCGCGCGAGCCGCGCCGCCTCGCGTTGGTTTTTCTTGGGATTCTGCGAGGAGAGGAGCGAGTTGGCGAGGTGGAGCGTTGTGTGGCATTCGGTGAAGCGGTCGCCGATTTCGTTGGCTTGCTTCGCCGCCGCGCGCAGGTCGCGGTCGGCCCCCTCGAAATCGCGCGCCGCCGAGCGCACCGAACCGCGCAGCGAAAGCGACATCGCCTCGGTGCGCCGCTCTCCCGCCTCGCGCGCGAGGGTCACCGCGCGGTCGAGGTCGCGCCGCGCCTGATCCAACATCCCGAAGTCGGCGAGCGCGCGCGCCCGGTGGAAGTGGGCCGCCGCCTGCGCCGCCGGCATCCGCAGCTCCCGAAATAGTTGGGAAGCCTCCTCGATCTGCGGCAGCGCGAGGTCGGGGCGATCTAGATTCAGGAGTAGCAGCCCCTTTTGTAGCAAGATGCGCGCGCGCAGGTCGCGGTCCGATGCCAACGATAGCGCCCGCTCCAGCAGCGGCCCCGCCTCCTCGAGGCGTCCGGTGTATTGGTCGACCGTCGCCATCACGACGCACGCCTCCGCCTCGGTCCGCGCAATCGCTCTCGCGCGCGAGCTCCACGGCTCGCTCGAGATACGACTCGGCCACCAAGTATCGCCCAGTGGCCTGCGAGAACCTTCCCAACGATACGAGCGTGCGGGCGAGGCGCCCCGTGTCCTTCAGATAGTGGGCGATCCGAGCGCACTTCTCCAGCGTGATCCGCTCGCTGCGGCGGTTCCCCATCCGCGAGTGGCATTCGGCACATGTGGCGAGGCAATCGAAGCGAGTCTCGAGATTCTTGGCTTCGAGGCGCGGGAGCTCGTTCAGGAGATCGATCGCCCGCGCGCGCCAGCACGAGCGCCCGCTCGAAGAGCCCGCGCCGGCGAAAATCCTCGGCGAGGCCGGGGAGGTGCTCGAGCGCCAGCTTGGAATCGCCCGAGCGGCGCGCGTGCTCGGCCACCCGCAGCCGCTCGCGGTCGGTCGGGTGCGATCCCAACTTTCGCTCGAGCGCTTCGGCGAACTTTTGGTGGGCTTGCGCGCGCGCCGCCTCTCCCATCGATTGGTAGATCACCTCGTGGAGCATCGGGCGGGCGAAGCGGAATGAGCCGGCGGCGGAGGTCAACCATCCGTGCGGGCTCACGAGGCGCGAGAGGGTGCGGAGCCACCCCATCGCGTCGCCGCCGAAGGCCGATGCCAACAATTGCGCATCGCAACGATCCCCCGCGACCGCCAGCAGCTCGAGCGCCCGCCGCTCCTCGGGGGCGAGCTTCGAGAGGCGCTCGAGGACCGCGTCGGAGAGCGAGCGGGCGATCGGCACCTCCTGCATCGCCTCGGCGAATCGCAGCCGCCCCGATAGTTGGGGTCCGTCGAGGGGACGAGCGAGCCCATCGATGGAGCGAACGCAACACTTCCGCCACGTGGCCGGGATTCCCGGCCGTGGCGCGCACGAGCGAGTCGCGCAGCTCCACCCGCCGCGCGTCGGCTCCACGAGGTCGTCGACGATCGCCGAGATCGAGGCGGCCTGCAACGGCTCGAGCTCGATCGATGCCAACGATCGCCGCTCGCGCGCGAGCGCCAGGACCGCGTCGAATCGGGAGGGACGTTGCGCCGGCCGAACACCAACAATACATGCGGCGGCGCCGCCTCGACCACCGCCTGCGCCACGAGCGCCGTGGCGGGGTCGGCGCCGTCGGCGTCGTCGAGGAATGCCAAGATTGGCGTCTCCGCCGCCGCCGCCCGGAGGAAACCGGCGAAGGCGCGGGCGAACACGTCGATCGGCGCGCCGGCGCGCGGGCCGCGCAGGAAATCGAGGAGCCCCTTGGTCTGCGCCGGCGTCAGCCACTCGCGCAGGCGCCGCGCCGCCCCGGGTCGGGCTCCGGCTCCGCGCGGAATCCCAAGATAACGCCCCACCATTGCCACAAATGGCTCGGCGGGGGGCGCGTCGCCGACGCGCGCGCAGCGCCCATACATCGCGGCGGGCGGATCCTCCCCTCGGCGAGCCCGGCGAGGAACTCATCCACGAGGCGGGTCTTGCCGAGCCCGCGTCTCCGCGAGGTCGACCGCGCGGGAAGGCCCCGCGGCGGCCCGCGCATAGTTGGCATTGAGCTCGCGCAGCTCGGCCTCGCGGCCGTGGAAGCTCGTGAGGTGGGGGCGGCGCCCCGGCGCCGCCGAGCGCGAGCGCGCCGCGAGCCGCTCGCGCCAGAAACGCGACGCCTCCGCCCGCTCGAGGATCTCCGCCAGCGCCTGCGCCGAGGCGATCCGCTTCGCCGAGGCTCTTCTCGAGACATGCCAACAATACCGCGTCGAGGAAGGGCGAGATCCGCGAGTTGCGCGCGGACGGCGGCGCCGCCGCCCACTCGAGGTGGCCGCGGATCACGGCCGTCGGATCGTTGGCATCGAAGGGGCGCACCCCGGTCGCGAGCTCATACAACAATACGCCGAGCGAGTAGACGTCGGACTGCGGCGAGGGGGCTGGTCGCGCAGCCGCTCCGGCGCCGCGTAGGCGAGCGAGCCCGAGAAGCTCCGCGCCTCCTCGCGCTCCGAATCGGTCGCCGAGGCGAGCGAGCGCACGAATCCCAAGTCCATCACGACCGCGCGCCCGCCGCGCGCCAGTACCACATTTTCCGGTTTCACGTCGAGGTGCGCGGAGCCTGTGGCGTGGAGGGCAGCGAGGCCGCGCGCCACCTGCGCGCCGATCGAGCGGACTAGCGGCTCGGCGAGCGCCCCCTCCTTGAGGAGGTCGCGGAGCGTGGGCCCCTCGACCAGCTCCATCACCAAGAAAGCATCCGCGTGCCGAGGAGCTCGGTCTCCTCGACGGCGTAGATGCGCGCACCAGGTTGGTGTTGCGCACCTCCATCCCCGCGCGCGCCTCGCGCAGGAAGCGGCGCCGCGCGGCGGCGTTGTCGAGCAAATGTTGGTGTAGGAACTTCACCGCGACGGTGGATCCCAACTTTAGGCCGCCGAAGGGGCGGCGGAGCGTGGCGAGGTAGACCGTGCCCGTCGCGCCGCTCCCAGCTCGCGGAGGAGCTCGAAGTCGGCGAGGCCGGGAAGCGCTTTCCGCAGCGGCCGCCGGCGCTCCGTCTCGCTCGGGGACTTGGGGCGTCGGTCATCGAAGCCCCGATCTTCGGGTACGCACCGCCTGTCTTCTAACGATTTTCGTTGCGCCTACTCCCACGCCCCGTGCCCGCGAAAACGATGTCAAGATTCGGCGTGGGAGCACGGACCAAGCGTGGGGTGGGTGAGTCCCGGGGCTCAGACATGCCCGCGGTAAGAACCCCAAGGAACCATTGCGCCGGGATCGCAACGTGCGGTTGCGATCCCGGCTTTGTTGGCGATTTCGCCGATTGTTACATCGAGGACCGCGGGCAAACTCGCCCGGGACCCACCCACCCACGCTGCAGCGCGCGCCCGGCGCCGACCCACAACTACCTGAGCACGGGTGCCACAGAAGATTGGGATTCCGAGATCTCCCTATGCCAGAATCGCAGAGACCCAACATTCAGGCCGGAGCGCCGAAGGTATGATTGCACCCGTGCCCTGCAAAGTTTGCAAAGGGCGGTGTTTCACTGGAATCGGATTTCGAGGCCGGGGTCGTGCTCAGGTTGTGGATCGAGGGGAGCAGGTGACCGGGAAGCCGGGCCAGAGCGAGATCCCCTGGAGGTAGACCGCGAGGCCGAGCAGCGACGGATCGTTGGGAATCGGCGCCGTGAGCGCGGCCTCCCCTGCGCGTCGGTCGCGGCGTCGTAGCCGGTGAAGCCGGGGGCGAAGGGATCCACGAGGAGCCAGAATCCCAGGCCGAGCGGATCGGCGAGGTCGGGGAGCGGCTGGCTCCCCGCGAGGATGAGTCCGAGGCTCCCGGGCATCCCGCCGTACGACACGATTTGGTATCCGGCGTTTCCCAACTTTGCGGGGCCGCTCGGCGCGACGAGCTGGGTCCGCAGGCAGGCCGGCGTGCCGAAGCCATAATTGCGCGCGTCGGCGCCGAGGAGGCGCGATTGCAACCATTCGGCGGCGCCGCGCTTCGCGTAGAGCGCACCCGATGGGTCGAGGGTCTCGGTGCCGATCCAGAGCGAGACGTCGGCCACCGGCGAGACCCGCAGCGCCTCGAGGAGGAGCATTCCAAACAATAGGGAGTGCACGTCCGAGGTGGGTTGCTGGAGTTGGGACGACGAGGTGAGCCACGCGGTGCCGGCGTAGACGCCGAGGACCGAGAGGCTTTGTTGGCATCGAGGCCGGCGCCGTTCGCGACGAGCCAGCGCGGGAAGGCGGCGTTCTTCGTCGCGGTGGGGATCGCGTCCCATTGCGCCTGCGTCGTGACGCCGAAGTAATCCCACACCGGCGACTTCGGCGATTGTTGGGGATCGTGCTTGTAGTAGGCGGCGCTGAAGTCGGTGGGGGCGCCGATGGCGACGACGGCGCACAGGCGGCTCGACTCGTGCACGACCGGATCGCTCGAGTGGGCATTCGCCGCGTCCTTCGAGAGCCCCGTCCAGAGGGCGAGCTGCGCGCCGGCCGAGATCCCGATCGCGCCGATGCCATCTTTCTGGATGTTCCAGGCCGCCGCGTTCGCGCGGACGAACTGGACCGCCCGCTGGACGCTTTTGTTGGGAACCGGATAGGTGGCTTGCGGCGCCAGCGGATAGTTGATGGAGACGATCGTGATGCCACGATTGAAGAGCTCCTCGATCGTGCCGCCGTAGTCGTGGAAATCGCTCTTGCTCCCGCCCCCAGCCCCCGGGTGGACCTCGATCGCGCAGGCGGTCAGCTGCGCCGAGGGCGCGAGGTACACGTCCATCGTCTCGAGCGGCTGGCTCCCGTACGCGACGTTCGCATAGGTGGGATTCGGCATCGACTGCGCCGGCGACGGCGCGGCGAGCCCCCGATTGCCGGGAGGATCCAAAGCCAACGGGTCGTGGGTGTCATACGGCGGTGCGAAGTTCGAGGGTACCGCAGGCGCCCCGAGTGGCAAGCGCCCCCGGGGCGCGGCGCCAACGCGAGGGGTGCGAGGCGCCATCGCGATTCGTAGAATCCGCCCGGCCAAGCAGGTCGCAGAAAAGTCATTCGGCCCAGGCGCGGATCTTCTCGGCAATCTCATCGTTGGCGTGTCCTCGGCGTAGCTTTTGGCTACGCCTCGGACCCGCCGCCTCGATCTTGCCAAGAATCTCGCGCGCCTGGGCGCGAAGCACTTTTCAGCGACCTGCGACCCCGCGACGTTTCCTTGGCACTCAAATCTACAACACGCTCACGCGCGCGATCGCGCCCTTCACGCCGCTCGAGGCGGGGCACGCGCGGATGTATCACTGCGGTCCGACGGTCTATCGCCGCCCGCACGTCGGTAACTATCGCGCGTTCCTTTTCGCCGATTTGTTGCGTCGGGTGCTCGAGCGGCGCGGCTTGCGCGTGACTCAGGTGATGAACCTGACCGACGTGGGGCACTTCACCCGCGAGGACGAGGACCGCGGCGAGGATCGCCTCGAGATGGAGGCGCGGCAGCGCGGCGCCGATCCTGGCAAATGCCAAGGAAATCTCCGAGCAGTTCGAGGACGACATGCGCCGGCTCCGCGCGCGCCGCCCGAGGTGCGCCGCGCGCGGCGACCACATCCCCGAAATGTTGGGAATGATCGACGTGCTCCTCGCGAAGGGGATCGCCTACCGCGCCGGCGACGGCGGGCAGAATATTTACTTCTCGGTCGGCAAGTTCGCGCGCTACGGCGAGCTCTCGGGGAACAAGGTCGACGCGCTCGAGGCCGGCGCGCGGATCGAGATCAACCCCGAGAAGCAACACCCCGCCGACTTCGCCCTCTGGAAGAGCGATCCCAAGCATATCATGAAGTGGAAGTCACAATTCGGGAGCACGGCTTCCCGGGTTGGCACATCGAGTGCTCGGCGATGGCGAAGAAATACTTGGGAAACACGATCGACATCCACACCGGCGGCGAGGACCTCATCTTCCCACACCACGAATGCGAGCTCGCGCAGAGCGAGGCGGCCACCGGCGCGCCGTTCGTGCGCCATTGGATGCATCGTCAAGTTTCTCCTGGTCGACGGCGGCAAGATGTCGAAGAGCCTCGGCAACGTCTACTCGATCGACGACGTGGCGGCCAAGGGCTTCGAGCCGCGCCACCTCCGGTTCCAATTGTTGCGTGCGCACTACCGCGCGCCTCTCAATTTTACTTGGGATGCGATGCGCGACGCGAAAGGGGCGATCGAGCGGCTCGACAGCTTTGTGTGGGATCTGAAGACGCTTCGCCCCGCGAAGCAGGGGGCGGCCGGGATCGAGGAGGCGGCCGCGCGGGCGCGCGCCACCTTCGACGCGGCGCTCGACGACGACTTCAACACGGCCGAGGCCACGGCGGCGATCTTTTCGTTGGTGACCGAGGCGCGCGCCAGGGGGCTCCCCGATGAAGCTCAGCGAGGAGCAGTCGGCGCTATTGTTGGGAATCCTCGGCGAGTTCGACTCGATCTTCGACGTCCTCACCCCGAGCCCCTCACCGACGCGGAGCGGGCCGAGGTGGAATCGTTGGTGTCGGACCGCCAGGCGGCGCGCGCCGCGCGGACTTCGCCAAGGAGACGCCATCCGCGCCGCGCTCGCGGCGCGGCGGATCGTCGTCGAGGACACCAAGGAAGGGGTGCGCTGGCGGAGGGTGTGAGGGCTTCGTGCGCGCGAGCGTGGCGCGGGAATTGTCTTTTGCTCCCGACCACGCTTCCCATGCATAAAGATTACGCGACGCGATGACGCCCAACCCGATCCCCGCCGCCCCCAGCGAATCCCAAACCTCAATGGGGCGAGCCCCCGATGAAGTCCGACGTCGGGACCGCCGTCCGCGCGCGGACGCTTGTTTTTATGTGGCAACGATCGCGCTCGCGATCCTGGCTTTTCATGGGATCCGCGGAGCGGGAGGGAGCTCGCCGCGGCGCCCCCGCGAATCCCACACAAGGCCCGGCCGCTGGCGCCGCGGCGAAGGTCGACGCGCTGCCCCACGTTCTCCTCGCCCTCGCGGCGATCGTCGTTGCGTCGCGGATCCTTGGGTTCTTCTTCCGCAAGATTCGCCAGCCGCGGGTCATCGGCGAGGTGATCGCGGGGATCCTGATCGGGCCCACCTTCCTCGGGCGCGTCGCCCCCGACTTCCAGGCGTATCTGTTGCCTTCGGAGGCGGCCCCTATCTTGGGATCCTGGCGCAGGTGGGGGTGATCCTGTTCATGTTCCTGGTCGGGCTCGAGCTCGACCCGGCGCTCCTGCGCGCGCGCACCCACGCGGCGCTCGCGATCAGCCACGCGAGCATCGTCGCGCCGTTTTTGTTGGGATCGGTGATGGCGCTCGTCCTCTATCCCAAACTATCCACGAGCGACGTCCGCTTCGAGCACTTCGCCCTTTTTCTTGGGGTCTCGATGTCGGTCACGGCGTTCCCGGTGCTCGCGCGGATCCTGACCGACCGCGGAATCCACACGACCCGCCTCGGCGCCATGGCGCTCAGCTGCGCCGCGGTCGACGACGTGACCGCCTGGTGTTTGTTGGCATTCCTCGTTAGCGTCGTGCGCGCGCAGGGGGGAACGCGCTCGTCGTGGTCGGCGAGACCCTCGCCTACATCGCAATCTTGGTGATCTTCGTGCGGCCGATCGTGAAGCGATTCGCTTGCACCCACAGCGGCGGCGAGCTCCGCCAGGGTTGGCTCGCCCTCGCGCTCGTGGCGGTCCTCCTCTCGGCCTTCGCCACGGAGCTGATCGGGATCCACGCCCTCTTCGGCGCGTTCGTCCTCGGCGCGATCGTGCCGCCGGAGTCGAACCTCGCGCGCGAGCTTCGGACGCGGATCCAGGATCTCGTCGTGGTTCTGTTGCTTCCCGCATTCTTTGCGTACACGGGGATGCGCACCCAGCTCGGCCTCGTGTCGGGGCTCGAAAATTGGCTTCTGTGCGCGGGGATCATCGTGGTCGCCACGCTCGGAAAGTTGGGCGGAAGCTTCCTCGGCGGCGTGGCGGCTGGGCTCGGCGCGCGCGAGGCCGCCACGATCGGAGTCTTGATGAACACGCGCGGGCTCATGGAGCTGGTCGTGCTCAACATTGGGCTCGACCTCCACGTGATCTCGCCCACCCTCTTCGCAATGTTGGTGATGATGGCGCTCGTCACCACCTTTGCGACGACGCCGCTTCTCGCCCTGTTGTGGCGGCCCGAGGCGGAGGAGCCGCGCCCCGCGCCGGCCTGACGCGCCCGCGGCGTTCAGCGCGCGCCGACGGGTCTTTGTTGGGCTACGCTCGCGGCGCGGAAGTCGGGCGACTCGTCGAGGACGGCCGGCAGGCGCGACACGAGCTCGTGGGCCTGGTCGCGGCCGAGCCGCAGCGCCGTGAAGGCGGGGTGATCGCTGAACTTCACCGGGAGGACCGGCAGGCCGATGCCAAGTTTCCGGCACACGTCGTCGGCGAGCGCGACGACCGCCACGAGCGGCGGCGAGTCGGGCTGGACGCGGTGGTGCATCTCGATGGGCTGGCGCAGGTGCGGCGCGAGGCGCCACGCGTCGGCGACACGAACCCCGACGGCCGTGTGGGCCTCTTCGAGGATCCGCCAAAGCAAAGGATCGGAGATGCGGACTCCCGGATGCCTCTTTTCCTCGTCGGCGACCAACCCAAGAATAACGGTCTTGCCGATGTCGTGGAGGAGCGCCGCGAGGAACGCCTCCTCGGGCTCGACGCGCGAGCCTTCGCGATCTCGCGCGCCATGACGGCGGCGCCGAGCGAGTGAAGCCACAATTGCTTGGCGCGGCCGGCGTCGGCGCGGCGGAAGACGCTGAGGCGCATCGCCACGCCGAACGATGAGGCCGCGCACCTGCTTCACGCCCACGTGGACGACCGCGCGCGTGAGATCGCGGATCGGCATCGCGGGCATGTAGGCCGCCGAGTTCACCATCGACATGACTTCGGTGGCGACCACCGCGTCGGTCTTGATGCAGTCGGCGATCTCGGCCGCAGAGGCGGTCGGTTTGTTGGCAATCTCCATCACGCGCAGGTGCGTGTCGGGAGGACGGGCGCCTGGAACTTGCCGGCGGCGAGGAGGTCGTTCACGCGGCGGAGGATCTCGGCTTCCTTCGGCGAAGCCACCTCGATCGCCCGCTCGGCGAGGAGGACGAAGTCGTTATTGAGGCAATCGAGGTCGGCGAGCGACGGGCGCGGCGGCGGCGCGGATATGTGGGATTTGGGCGGCGGCGCGGGGCCGCGGCGGCGGTTTGCGTTTTGTTGGGTTCCGCGGCGGGCGCCGGCGCCGGGCTCGGCAGAGCGGCGGCGGGGGCCGGCATCGCGTGCGAGGCCGTTTTGTTGGGATCCCCGTGGGCGGGGGCTTTGGCGCCGTGCGGACCGGCGCGCCGAAACCCAACATTTCACGCAACCGATCGACAAAACCCACGCAAAGACCTCCGGGACGAGACGTTGGGACGAACCGAACGTGCTTTTCGGAAATCGGCGGGGGCGCCGACAGGCTGGGTGGAAAAAGTTTCCCGTGCGGAGCCGCGCGCGACTCAGCGAAGGGTCACGCCGCGCGCGGAAAGGGGCCTGACCTCTATTTCCGGCGGAGCCACGTGATCAGCTCCATCAGCTTCGGCGGCTGCCCCGTGCGCAGGATTCCGATCCGGAAGATCCGCCCCGAGAGCCAGATCGAGACCGCGACCGAGATCACCAACAATACGAGCGTGCCGTAGACATCGAACGCAGGCGGCGACGCGGCCGCGCGGTTCATCATGACGAACGGCGTGTACGGCGGGATCCACGAGAGCACCACGGCGAGCGCGCCATTGGGATCGCGCGCGATGAACACCATCGTCAGCAGCGGCACCATCATGATGACCATGATCGGCCCCATCATGTTCTGCGCCTCCTTGAGCGGAGCTCACCATGCTCCCTGATCGCCAAGAATACCCCGCATACAACAAATAGCCGAGGATGAAATAGCCGGCGAAGGCGGCCAGCAGCTGGGGGTCGCCACCGTCTCCATCCAGCGCGCGGGCGAGATGTGCCTCGAGGCCGCTCGCATAGGTTGAGGAGCAGGAGGAACGAGCCGATCCAGGCCCCCACCATCGTGAGGCCGACGCCCGCGATCCCCACCAACTTTCCGAACATGAGCTCGGTCGGCGTGACCGACGAAAGCAACACTTCGATGACACGGTTGGTCTTCTCCTCGGTCGTATTGTTGAGGAGCATCTGCGCCACGGTGAAGATCGCCACCCAAAGCAAATAAACCGCGGCGACCGGCGCCCACTGGCGCATCGTGTCCTCGCGCTTCACCTCCTCCTCGCCCTCGGCTTTCTTGGGATCCTTCCCCTTGAGGGCGACCTCCGTCTTCTGGATCAGGTCGAGGTCGGCCTTCGAGACGCTCCGCTTTTCGTAGGCGGCCTGCTTGATATCGTTGGTGATCGACTCCTCGACCATGTCCTTCAGGCCGTTGTCGGTGAGGTTCGTACACCAATAATCGATGCCGGCGAGGCGCGTCCCTCGCTCCAGTCCGCGGCCTCCGCCGGGATCACGATGTGGCGAAGAGCTCGGAGGGCTCTGCCGTCGACCACGATCTTCTTCTCGCCGCTCAGATAGCGGCGGAAGGTCGAGGGCGTGGCCGGATCGAAATCCTTGGGGAGCTCCGGTCACGTGCTTCGAGCGCCGCCTCGGCGGCACGTACGGCCCCGCTTTCTTGCCACCCTCCACGAACGCCGGCTTCGCCCACTTGTCGATCTCGGCGAGCGCCTTTTTCTTGGTCTTTGGGATCGAGCTTCTTGAAGCTCTCGAGCCCCGCGAGCTGGAGGCGCAGCGCGAGCGCCATCTTCGAGCCCCGCTCCTCGGGGCTGAGCTTGGAGAACGCGTCGTAGGCCGCGTCGACCGAATCCCCATTTTGGCCGCCGCCGATTGTTGCGCCAGCTTTTCGGAGGCGCTCTTCAGCTCGGCCGCGATCGCACGCGCCGGCTCGGCGCCGATAGCTTTGGCGAGCGCCTTTTCTTGGGATCCGGCAGACTCCTCATAGGCGGTGAGGATCCGCGCGTCGTGGATCTTGATCGCCTCGTTCTCCTCTCGTTGGTAATCGGCGGCGACGGCGCGATCGATCACTTTCTCGAAGCGCCCCGACTTGTCGCTCACTGCGTAGTAGCGGGTGGGAGCGCCTTCTCCTCGAGGAACTTCGGGAGCTTCATGCTCACCATCAATAGCAACGGGAAGATCAGGATTCCGATCCAGAATCCCTTGGTCTTCGCGTTCTCCGCGTACTCCCGCGTGGCGACGAGCCAAACATAACGAAGCATGGTTCTCTCCGATTATTGGGTGATCGCCTGCGATCCTTGGGATTTCACGAGCGCCATGAATACTTGGCGCAGCGACGGATCGCTGCGATCGAAGCTCCGGAGCACGATCCCGTGCTCGAAGCAAGCTTTGAGGACCTCGTCGGGATCGGTGCCGTCGTCGAGCACGAGCTCGTGGCGCGACGCCATCCCGGGGCGCTGTCGCGGATCAGCTCGCGCACTCCGCGCACCGAGCGGAGCGGCGACACGTCGCTCTCCGTCACGATCACGAGCCGCCGCGGGATCGATTTCTTGGCTTCCTCCACGGTGCCGTCGAGGATCTTGCGCCCCCGGCGATCAGTAGGATTCGATCGCAGAGGCGATCGGCGTGCTCCCATGACGTGGGTCGAGAAGATCACCGTGCGCCCCTTTCTTGAGGTCGGCGATCGCCCCCTCCATCACCTCCTGGTTCACGGGATCGAGCCCCGAGAAGCGGCTCGTCGAGGATCACCAACTCCGGATCGTGGACGATCGCCGCCAGGAGCTGCACCTTTTGTTGCAGTCCCTTCGAGAGGGCGTCGCATTTATGGTTGGCAAAGGCGCCGAGGCCGTAGCGCTCGAGGAGCTCGTTCGCCTTTCGTTTGGCTTCGGCGCGGGGCATCCCCTTGAGCGCGCCGAAATAGGCGATCACCGCCCACGCGCGCATTTTCTTGTAGAGCCCCTTCTCCTCGGGAGGTAGCTGATCCGGTCGCGCACCTCGAGCGCCGATTTGTGGCCTAGGATCTCCCACCTTTCCGGACGTCGGCTCGAAGATGGAAAGAATGATTCGGAGCGTGGTGGTCTTGCCGGCGCCGTTGGGGCCGAGGAAGCCGTACACGAGCCCCGGTTCGACCCGCAGGTTCATGTCACGCACCGCCGTGAAGGTGCCAGACTGCTTCGTCACCCCTTCGAGAACGATGGCCGGATTGCCGTTGGTGACTCGGTCACTCATGGTTTCGCTGGTGTCGTGGGATCGGCCGCGGAATCTTGGGATTCGCCCTCGCCGGGGGCGCGTCTTCGTTGGGATCGGCGCTTTCGTTGGGATTCGCCACCTCGCGGCTCTCCCGCTCCTTCGTGAGGCGGTCGAGGAGCTGGGTCATCTTGGAGGACTCCTCGATCGACTCGTCGTACTCGAAGTGGAGGCGCGGCGCGATCCGCGTGTGGGAGCCCCTTCGCCACCTCGCGCTGGACTCCACGGCGTTGCCCGCTCGAGGCATCATCGCGGCGCGCCGCTTTTGTTTGTCATCGCCGAGGACGGAATAGAACACGGCGCAGGTTTCCAGATCCTTGGTCACGGTCACCTGCGTGACCGTCAGCGAAGTATCCGGCGCGCGGATCCTTGAGGTCGCGCACGAGGATCGTCGCCACCTTTCTTTGGATCCACGAGGCGATCCGCTCGGTCGTCCGCTCCGAGGCCATCAGAGGACCTCGATCGAGTAGTCCGACACCACCGATCCATCATGGTCCTCGGCGAAGCGCAGGACCTTGTCGAGGGTCTCGCGCGCGCCGCGCGCGTCGAGCGCCACGCATGCGACCCCAAGCATCGCGCGATTCCAGACGTCTTGCCAATCCACCTCGGCCGCCGACACATTGAAGCGATTGCGGAGCCGCTCCTTCAGCGACTTCACCACGCCGCGCTTCTCCTTGAGCGACGAAGAGCCGGGGATCTCGATCTCGAGCTGGAGGATGCCCACGTTCATGTTGGATGTTGGCGGGATCGCTGTGGTCGGCGGATCGTTGGCATCGCTCGCGCGTCACCCGGGATTCCCAGCGCGGCGCGCGCCCGCCTTTCGTTGGGATCTTAGCGACCTGCTACTCGGAAGTGGGAAGGAGCTGGCGCTCTTCCCGGATCTCGAAGGCCTCCAGGATGTCACCTTTCTTGATGTCCTCGTAGTTGGCCACCTTGATCCCGCACTCGAAGCCCGCCTTCACGTCGCGCACGTCGTCTTTCAAGCGGCGGAGCGAATCGAGCTTGCCCGAGTAGACGACGGCGCCGTTGCGGATGACGCGGATGTTCGCCGAGCGGGTGATGATCCCGTCGGACACCATGCATCCGGCGATGTTGCCGATCTTGGAGGAGCGGAAGACCTCGCGCGTCTCGGCGTGGCCGAGGACGACTTCCTTTGGATCGGCGAGAGGAGCCCCTCCATCGCCTTGCGCATGTCGTTCACGATCTCGTAAAGAATCTGATAGACGTGGACCTCGACCCCCTTCGCGCATTCCCAACTTTCGGACGGAGTCGGACGCGAGGACGTGGAAGCCCACCACGATTCCCCCGAAGCGGCGGCGAGATTGACATCGGCCTCGGTGATCGCGCCGACGGCGGAGTGGATGACCTGACCTGGATTTCGTTGCCTTTCGAATCCTTCGCCGTGAGGCTTCCCAACTCTTTCTTGAGCACCTCGAGCGAACCGCCCACGTCGGCCTTGAGGACGATTTTGACTTCCTTGGTTTGCCCTTCCTTGATCCGGCTGAATAGGTTGGAAAGGCTGACGGCCTCGCGCGAAGCGCCGGCGCGTTCCACCTCGCGGAGTTTGCGCGCCCGCTCGCCCGCGGCATCGGCCGCCTGCTGGAGATCCTCGACGACGACGAAGTGATCGCCGGCGGAGGGGAGCTCCGAGAGTCCTGTGACTTCAACCGGCAGCGACGGACCCGCCTCATCGAGGTTGCGGCCACGATCGTCGGAGAGGTTGCGCACGCGCCCGTAGCCGGCGCCCGCCAGGATGATGTCGCCGCGGCGGAGCGTGCCCTTCTGGACCAGGAGCGTTGCCACAATTCCGCGTTGCCCACTTTTCTCCGCTTCGATCACCACACCCTCGGGCTTGCGCTCGGGGTTGGCTTTGAGGTCGAGGACTTCGGTCTCGAGCCAGACGCGCTCGAGGAGATCTTCGATGCCAAGTTTCTTGGTGGCCGAGGTCTCGATCACGGCGGTGCTGCCCCCCAGTTGACCCCATGCCAATCTTCCGGCGCGAGACCGAGGCCGGCGAGCTGGCCGATCGTGCGCTCCTTCTGCGCATCGGAGGCTTTGTCGCTTTTGTTGAGCGCCACGATCACCGGCACCCCGGCGGCCTTTGCGTGGGAATAGGCCTCCTCGGTCTGCGGCATGACGCCGTCGTCGCCCGCGACGACGAGGACCACGATGTCGGTCGACTGGGCGCCGCGCTTGCGCATCTCGGTAAAGGCTTCGTGACCTGGCGTGTCGAGGATCGTGATCGGGTGGCCGCTCCGCGTCGTGACGCGGTAGGCCCCCATGTGTTGCGTGATGCCGCCGGCCTCGTGCGCTGCCACGTTGGTCTCGCGGATGGCGTCGATGAGCGAGGTCTTGCCGTGGTCGACGTGGCCGAGGAAGGCGATCACGGGCGCGCGCCGCTCGAGATGGGTGGGATCCTCGGATTCTTGGCGTTCGCGCTCGGCCGAGATCTCCTGCTCGGCGGTGGCCGACGAGCGGACCTCGATCTCGAAGCCATGCTCGAGGGCGAGGAGCTTCGCGTCTTCTTCCGTAATTGTGGTGTTCGGCGTGACGCCCATCCGCTGGAACTGCATGAGCATCGTGCGGACGAGATCCCCAACTTTGAGGCCGAGCGCTTCCGAGAGGGCGCGCATCGTGACCGGGGGACCACCACGATTTGCGATCGCCGCTCGTGGGTCGACGGGTCCCGAGCGCGACGAGCCGCCCCCGAGCCATAGGAGCCGCCGCCGCCGGGGCCGGGCATGCCGCCGCGGGCCGCCATCGAGCCGAGGCCGCCGCGCTGAGGACCCGTGAGGCGGCGCACGCGCGATTGCTCCTTTCGCGGAGCTGGGCCGAAGACAAACGATCGCGCGACTGCGAGACGTCGGAGCGGGTGAGCGCCCGCGAGCGATTGTGCTTGAGGGTGGGCGCACGTCGGCGTCGGAGCCCGACACCGAGATGCCGCTCGGAGTCGCCGTGGCTTCCTTGGGTTGCGGCGGCATTCCTTGGGAAGGCCGCGGCTTCAGCAGCGAGGATCGATCCGCCCGACGATCTTCGCCGCGGGGCGCCCCGGCGTGCGGGTGGGGCGCGGCTCGAGCATTGGGCTCGTGCCCGCGCGCGCGCGCCGCCTTCGGGGGCCGGCTGCATTCTTGGGGCCGCGGCCTCTTCTGTGGGAATCCCGAGCTCGACCCCTTCGGCCGGCGCTTCGGCCGATTCCAATTCAAAGATTCGGTCTCGAGCGCGGCGCCGGCTTCGGCCTCGTCGATCGTTGGGATTCCCTCGGCGGCCTCCGCCGCGGCGAACTCCGCCTCCTCGGCGGCGATCTCGGCCTCGGTCGGCTCGGCGATCTCGCCCTCGGACGCTTCCAATGTCTCGGCTTCGACCGTCTCCGCGTCGGCCACGGCGGCTGCCCCACTATGGGCACCACTATGTGTGCCTTCCTCGGTCTCGGCGACGGTGGCGGGGTGGCGGGCGCGCTCGTCTTGTCGCCCGCTTTTCTTGGCTTTCTCCGGATCCCCGACGTGGGCTTCGACTCGCCCGAATCGACGTTCGCCGACTCGGGAATCAGTGTGCGTTCTCGAGGAGCGCCTGGATCTGGAGGATCTCGAAATCGTCGAGCGACGAATTGATGCTCAACTCCCGGTGGAACCCGAGTTCTTTGAGCTTCTCCACCAAGGCAATACCTTTCATGTTGTATTCCTTGGCGAGCGCGGAAACGCGCTTTTTCGTCACTAGGTCACCCCGGGGAAAGTTGGGAATGGGAAGATTTGGTAAATCCGGATGGATCGCGTGGGGAATATCGAGCTAGACGCTCGCGCTTCCCTGCGTGTTCTCCGGACTGTTGGCATGCGGTGGCGAGGGAACGGGCTGGGCGTCGGGGGTTTGGTCTCGGCGGCTTCGCCACCGGATTCATCTTCACCCGTTGCGGCGCGGCGGAGCTGCTTGATGCGCGCCAGCTCGGTTTGGAACCAGGTCTCCACGGCTTCCTCGCCTCGCCGCGCTCGAGGCGCTCGTCGCGCGAGCGGAGCGCGATCTCCTCGGCCTCGTACTCCGAGCGAGTCTTGATATCGATGTTCCAGCCGCAGAGGCGCGAGGCGAGGCGGACGTTCTGGCCGCGCTTGCCGATCGCGAGCGATAGTTGCTTTCGTCGACGAGGACGAGCACGCTGCGCGTCTCCTCGTCGGGATAGATGTTGTCGATGTCGATCTCGGCCGGCTTGAGCGCGTTCACCACGAGCTCCTCGAGCGAGTCGCTCCACTTCACGATGTCCACTTTTTCGCCGTTGAGCTCGTCGGTGATCGCGCGGATGCGCGAGCCGCGCACGCCGACGCACGCCCCTTGGCAATCAATCTTGGGATCGTGGGAAAGGACCGCGACTTTGGTGCGGTAGCCCGGGTCGCGCACGATGCGCTTCACTTCGATGATGCCGTCGGCGATCTCGGGGACTTCCAGGCGGAAGAGCTCCTTGACGAGGTCGGCGCTCGCGCGGGATACGATGATCCGCACGCGCGTGCCGATCTTGGTGACATTGGTCACGAGGATCCGCACGGTCTGGCCGACGTGGAGGTTCTCGCCGCGGACGCGCTCTTCGCGCGGGAGGAGCGCCTCGGTCTTCCCAAGATTGATGATGATGTTGTCGCCTTCGAATCGTTGCACTTTGCCCGTGACGATCTTCGCCACGCGCTTGTCGAAGTCCTCGTACACGACGTCGCGCTCGGCCTCGCGCAACTTCTGTATGATCCCCTGTTTGGTGGCTTGCGCCGCGATGCGGCCGAGCTCGGCCGGAGGGAAATCATATTCCCCCTCCGAGTCATAGATGCTGAACTCTCCACTCTTGCGGTGGATCTTGACGACGAGATCATCGCCGGCCCCAATCTTCTTACGAATCGCCGTCGCCATGGCAGACTCGATCGCCTCGAACACGAGTTCCTTATCGACGCCCTTTTCTTGGGCGATCACATCGATGTAGGCAAGGAGGTCCGTGTTCAAAGCTATCCCTATGGTGCGAGAGTGGGTCGGGATCCGTTACTTGGGTTTGCGGGCGGGCTTTATAGTTGGTGGGTCAAGCGGGCTCGATGAAGCAGCGGGGTTCGGACAAGCGACGACACCACCCCACCCGGTGTGCTTCGCAGAATTGATCGCACTGCAAAACAGCGCACTGCAAAACAGCCAGGTCGGGCGGTGCCGTTCGACAGGAACGAATCCGCCGTCGCGAGTTCCTCGGTCCCCGCTTGCGGCGGAGACTTTGGGCGAAAAGGGTATGTTGAGCGGGTTCGAGGTGTCAATCTTGGGAATCGCCCGCGAATGACCGGCGCGCCGAAGCTGCTCGGGAAATCGCCGGCCTTCGCCGAGGCGATTTCGCTCTTGGAGCGGGGTGCCGTGTCCGAGGTCCCGGTGCTCGTGCTGGGCGAATCGGGGACGGGCAAGGAGATGGTGGCGCGGCTCGTCCATGCGAAGTCGACCCGCGCGAAGGGGCCATTCGTGGCGATCAACTTGGCGGCGCTGCCGGCTTCGCTCGTCGAAGACGAGCTCTTTGGGCACGAGCCGGGGGCGTTCACCGGCGCCACGACCGCGCGTGCGGGCGTTTCCGCCGCGCCCACGGCGGGACCCTCTTCCTCGACGAGATCGGCGACATCCCAACGAACGTGCAGGTGAAGCTCCTGCGGGTGCTCGAGGAGGGGTTGGTCGAGCCCCTCGGATCGGAGGCGGCGATCCCGGTCGATGTGCGGATCGTGGCCGCCACCCACCGCGACCTGAACGCGCACGTCGCGAAGGGGAGCTTCCGCGCCGACCTGCTCTTCCGGCTCGCGGTCTTCCCGGTCTCGCTGCCGCCGCTGCGCGAGCGCGGGGGCGATGTGCAGATCCTGGCGGAGCACTTCGCTGCGAAGGAGTCGGACCGCCTCCCCGCATGCCAACTATCGGAGGGGCGCTCGAGGCGCTGCGCGCCTATTCGTGGCCGGGGAACGTGCGCGAGCTCGAGAACGCGGTGCTGCGCGCCCGCGCGCTGAAAGGTGGGATTGAGCTCGCGGCCGAGGACTTCGGTTTTCTTGGGAAAGACCGGATCGACCGCGCGCGCGAGGTGGCCGAGCTCGCCGTGCGCTACGGGGTCGCCTGGAGCGATCTCGAGCGGGCGCTCCTCGAGGAGGCGATCCGCGTTTGCCACGGAAACGAGGCCGAGGCGGCGCGCCGATTGGGAATTTCGCGGCGCGCCATCGACTACCGGCTGCAAAAGTAGGGTCGGGCACCGGTCCCCGCGCCCGCTCGCATGAATCATCGCCCCAGCCTCGGAGTCCTGTTCCTCACGGTCTTCCTCGATTTGTTGGGATTCGGGCTCGTCATCCCGCTCGTCCAGAAATACGTCGAGTTTTATTGGGGAAAGGATTCCGAGTTCGTCTACCCGATCGCGACGGGGCTCTCGGCGTCGTACTCGTTCGCACAATTCCTATTCGCGCCGTTCTGGGGTTCGCTCTCCGACCGCATCGGGCGCCGCTCGGTCTTCCTCATCACGATCCCGCTCACGGCGCTCGCCTACCTCCTCTTCGGCTTTAGCATGCGACGAGCGGGTCGGCCTCGCGATCCTGGGAATGGCCATTGGGTGGTCTACGCGATGTTCGCGACCCGGATCTTTGGTGGGATCGTGAGCGCCAACGTCGGCACCGCGTACGCCTACGTCGCCGACATCACGACACCACAAAACCGCTCCAAGGGGATGGGGCTCATTGGAGCCGGGTTTGGATTGGGCTTCGTCGTAGGCCCCGCGGTCGGCGGCTTCCTGTCGCACTACGGCCGCGGCTGGCCCTGCTACCTCGCCGCCGCGCTCGGCGCCGTGAACATCGTGTGGGCCATCGCGCGCCTCCCCGAGTCGCTCCCCGAGAAGCGCGGCGCCCGCCCGCGCATCGGGCGGTGGGCGGCGCTGCGCGAGCTCCTCGCCGACCGCCGCATCGCCGTATTGTTACTTCTCGTATTCTTGGCGACCTTCTCGTTCTCCCACATGGAGCAGAGCCTCGCGCTATTCTTGGGATTGGATCCCGAGAAGGGGGGCGCGGCTGGACCGAGCGGGAGGTCGGCTACGCCTTCGGCACGGTCGGCGTGATCGGCGCGATCGTCCAGGGGGCTCATTCGCCAACTATCCAGGCGCTACAGCGAGCGGAAGCTGATCCTCGCCGGGTGGGTCCTGCTCATCGCCGGATTCCTCCTGACCGGAAAGTATGGTTGGGGTGGCGAGTCGTTCGCATTCCTCTTCATCGCGGCCGTATTGGTGGCATTCGGCCAAGGGATCTCCAACCCGTCGATCAACGCGTTCGTCCCCGCGCTGCGCCCCCGCCGAATCCCAGCGAAAGGCCTCGGCGCGACCCTCTCGATGAACTCGCCTCGCCCGCGTCGCGGGCCCCTCTCGACCGGATGGGTGGGGTTCTGGTTCGGCGCGGGGCGCCGCTCTATGTACCGCCGGCGGGATCACCCTCGCATTCCTGATCCTGTGGCTTTCGAGGGTCACGACCCCCGATTCACCCGATTAGCCGGGGCGGCGCCCCGTCGCGGCGCTCCGCCGCGCGCCTCTCGCAGGGGCCGCGGCCGCCCCCGCGCGAGGAAGGCTTGCGCCGCGTGGCGCGCGCGACGTGAAATCACCTCCATGAAGTCCAACGAGAAAGCCGCGACCGCCGTCGACACGGCCGTCCGCCTCCAGGTCGCCCTCGATTTCTCGAGCTCTCCCGCGCGATGAAGTGCGCGCGCGAGGCGGTGGATGGCGGCGCCGAGATCCTGGAAGTCGGAACACCACTTTGAAGTCGGAGGGGCTCGACGCCGTCCGGAAGCCCGCGCCGAGTTCCTCGCCTCGAAGCACCCGCGGCTGCGGATCGTTTGCGACACGAAGACGATGGACGCGGGGCGGGTCGAATCTGAGGCGGCGGCGAAGGCGGGCGCCCACATCGCCACGGTGCTCGCCGGCGCGAGCGATGCCACTCATTCCGAGACTGCGTCGAGGCGGGACGGAATTATGGCATCCAGGTGGAGGTCGACCTGATCAATGTTAGGGATCCGCCGCGCGTGCCGAGGAGTGCGCGGCGCTCGGTGTGGATATCATTGGGGTTCACTGCGGATCGACCAGCAGATGACGGGCAAGGATCCTTCGAGACGCTCCGCGCCGTGCGCGCCGCGGTCGCGTGCGAGGTGGCGGTGGCCGGCGGGATCCATTCGGGGACCGCGGCGAAGGCTGCCGAGGCGGGGGCCGATATCGTGGTGATCGGCGGCGCCATCACCAAGGCGGAGAATGCCACACAAGCCACCAAGGACATCCTCGGCGCGCCCGCGCCGGGCGCTCGGTCGAAAGCAAACTATTCCGGCGGGTCGCCGAGGAGCGGGTCGAGGAAGTGTTGGGTCTTGGTCTCGACCCCCAATCTGAGCGACGCGATGCACCGCTCCGGCGAAATGTTGGGATTGGAGCCGCTCCAGATCGGCGTCAAGGTCTTCGGGCGCGCGGTCACCGTGCGCACCTATCCGGGGATTGGGCGAAGCCGGTCGAGGCGATCGACGCGGCGAAGCCGGGGAGATCATCGTCATCGACGCGGGGGCGCGGCCCGGCGGTGTGGGGCGAGCTCGCGAGCGAGAGCGCGAAGGTTCGCGGCATCCGCGCCGTCGTGATCGACGGCGCCATCCGCGATGTCGACGCGATACGTGGGATTGGCTTTCCCGCCTGGTCGCGGCTGCGAACGCCGACCGCGTGGGAGCCGAAGGGCTTCGGCGAGATCGGCGCGCCGATCCGTCTGCGGCGGGCAGCGGGTCATGCCGGGCGACTGGATCGTTGGGGATGACTCGGGGATCGTCCGGATTCCCAAGGAAAAGCTGGCCGAGGTGGTGAACCGCGCGAGCGACGTCTTCGAGCACGAGAACCGCTTGCGCGCCGAGATCCGCGCGGGGGACCCTCTCCTCGCTGAAGGAGCTCGGGCGCTGGAGAAGAAGTGAGCGATCGTTGGGTTTCGCCGCGCACGCTCGTCCTCGCCGGCTGCCTTAGTTGGCTTTGTCAGGACGGGGCGCCGGCGAGCCGCCCCGCCGACGCGGCCGAGCTCGCCTCGGCCGATCCCAACATTCGCGCCGCGGCCTACGCGGCGCTCGCGGCGGCGAAGGAGGCGGGGGCGGCGGCGGCATTGGTGGGTTTCGCCGAGGCGCCGCCGCTCGCGCGCGAGCTGCGGGCGCGGCTCGTGCGGGAGGAGGGGGGCGCGGCGCTCGTCGGAAAGTTGGCATCGCTCGCCGGCGACTCGAGCCCCGTCGTGCGGGCCGAGCTCGCGAGCTTCGCGGGGCGCCCCTGACTTCGCCCTCGCCGAAGCCGAGGCGCGCACGGCGCTATTGTTGGGATTGGCGCGCGACCCCGATCCCGGCGTGTCGGCGCTCGCCTTCAAGGGGCTCGGGCGGCTCGCGCACCGCAGCGCCATCGACGGGCTCGTCTCGCTCGCGCGCGAGGAACTCGGAGCAGCGCGACGCGGCGCTCCGCACGCTCGGCGCCACGCGCGGCTCGGGGCCGGCGCTCCTCCAGCTCGGCCCCTGGATCGAGCGGACGGCGCCGGCGTCCCGCGGCGTATTCTTGGTATGTCTCGGCGCCAGCGGCGACGACCGCGCCCTCCCGAATTGTTGCGTTGGGCCTCCGATCCGGTGGATGGTGGGGCGGCGCAGGTGGGCTTCGAGTTCCTCTCGCAGCGGCTCCTGTCGCTCCGCGAGGACGCGGCCTACGTGGCCGCGCTCGATCGTTGGGGAGAGGTCCATCCGCTCGACTCGGCGTGGCGGCGCATGCGCTTCGAATTGTTGGTTCGGGTCGACCTCGCCGCGGCGCGCGAGGCGGCGGCGCGCCTCGATCGTTTGGCTTCGCTCGCGGGGAGGGGGCACGCCCCTGGCGCGCGCGGGCGAAGATGGTGGAGGCGATTGCCCAACTATCCGACGGCCAGGGCCCGCAGGCCGAGGAGGCGCTCGCCGCCGCCGAGGCGCTGGTCGCCGCTGCCGAGGTCGAGGCCGCCGATGGCCAAGAAAAAGATACTTGGCTGATGATGATCGCGCGGATCCGGGTCCTCTCGGCGCTCAACGCCGCGTTGAATCCCTTCCCCGCCGCCCCCGATCCCAAGGATCGGCTGCGCGACGGATACCAATGTTACGAAACTTGGGTTCGACGGAACGCGACCCGCGCCCTGCAACGAATCTATTCCAAGGAATCGAAGGTTCTCCAGGACTACGTCGTCGCCAAGATTTTCGGCGGCGACGCGACGCCCTCGGCCTCGCCGCGAGGTGGAACTTCGACTCGGCCTTCGAGTCGGAGCTGGGCGCCCTGTCGGTCTTGGGGGTCGTCCTCCCCAAGCGCGGCCGCGGAAAGGAGGGGCTCGCCGCCGGACGCCAACTATTGGATTGGCTCTCGGACCTGAATCCGATCGAGTTCGTGACGGCGCGCCACAGGGATACTTGGCAAAGGTTCCCGGGGCCGTTCGACCGAATCGACCTCGGCGACGCCGTCCCCGGCTTCGAGGACGTGTGGATCGCGGAGCCGAAAGTTGGTGATGGCCGCGGGGAACACTCACGCTTCCCGGCCTCCGCCCGGGGCGATTCGACATCGAGGTCACAATCCGCACCTCGCTCTCCGGGCTCCCGCGCCAGCTCGGCCAGATCGCCCGCTCGATCGCTTGGGGATCTCGAGGCGGCGGCGGCGCTCTACGAGCCGCTCATCATTCGCGCATCGTTGGGAACCCAGTCGGGGGATCTCACCACGTTCGTGGATGCGAGTCTCGATCGCGCCGGCGTCGCGATGGACGCTCGCGACGGCGAGACCGCGGATCGCGTGCTGGAGTTGGTGCTCAATCGCCTCGATCAGGTGAAGACCAAGTTTGCGAAGGACTTCGACGAGGAGTCGGTGCGACGCGCCGGCTCGGCCGGCTCCGAGGCGCTCACCGACCAGGCGCGCGCGTGGCTCGACCTCGAGCGGCGGCTCCGCTCGCAGGCGCTCATCACCCGCGCCGTGAATGAAAATGTGGTGAGGCGGCGCCCGACGTCGCGTCGGGCTATGCCAAGAAAGGGGTCGAGCTCGACCCGACCGAGTTCAACCGCGTATTGTTGGCATGTTACTTCGCGCGCGAGGGGAACTCGGCGCAGGCGCGCCGCGCTGCTGCGCGACGCCCCCGAGACCCAGGCCGCCTTCTATAATTTGGCTTGCACCTACGCGCTCCTGGGCGAGGCCGAGACCGCGCTCCATTATTTGGAAAGGGATTTCCAGCAGCACGCCGACGCGGGGGGCTCGAGCGGCAGCGCGCGTGGGCGCGCAAGGATCCCGACCTCCGCTCGCTTGCCGACGATCCCCGGTTCGTGAAGCTCGTGGGGAGCGCCCCCGCGTCGCGCCCCGCGGGGCGCTGACCCCGGCCCTCCGCCAGAGTTGGCGTGTGGTAGGATCGCCGCGATGGAATCGACCGCACCGGCGCCCCCGAACGAACCGAAACGCAAGGCTCCCCGGGCCCGAGCGTCGTCCTCTCGAAGAACGGTTGGAAACGTTGGCTTTCGGGACATCCTTGGGTTTTCCGCGACGACCTCGAGGCCTTCGACGCCGAGAGCGGCGACTGCGCGGTGGTCCTCGATTTCCGCGGGCGCGAGCTGGGGCGCGGCTTCGTGTCGACCGCCTCCAAGATCGCGCTGCGCGTGGCGACGCGCGAGGCGGGGCGCTTCGATGACCGCGCCTTTTTGTTGGCAAAGCTCGAGCGCGCCGCGGCGCGCCGCGCCAAGCGCAATCCCAACGAAGCGGAGCGGCTCGTCTCCGCCGAGGCCGACGACCTGCCGGGCCTCATCGTCGATCGCTACGCGGATGTCCTCTGCGTCCAGCATGCGATTCCCTATTGGGAGACGCGGCGCGAAATGTTGGCATCGGTGCTCGCGCGAGCGCTTCGCGCCGCGGGCGATCGTCTCGCGCGACGAGTTCTCGGCGCGCTCGCTCGAGGGTCTGCCGAAGCGCACCGAGGTGGTCTTCGGCGAAAATGTGGGAACCGTCGAGATCCGCGAGGGAAATGTGGGATTCGCCGTGAACCCGGTGGCGGGGCAGAAGACCGGCTTCTTCCTCGACCAGCGCGACAACCGCCTCAAGGTGGCGGCTCACGCGCGCGGCTCGGTCCTCGACATGTTCTGCGCCGACGGCGCGTTCGCCCTCCACTGCGCGAAGGCCGGCGCCGAGAAAGTACTCGGGATCGACAGCTCGGCCCCCGCGCTCGAGCGCGCCGCCGCGAACGCGGAGCGAAACCAACTATCCGAAAAGGTGACTTGGGTCCGCGGGATGGCCTTCGACGAGCTCCGCGCCCGCTCCGAAGCCGGCGAGCGCTACGACCTCGTGATCCTCGATCCGCCCGCCTTTGCCAAGAATCGGATGGAGCTCACCAACGCCTTCCGCGGATATGTGGAGATCAACAGCCGCGCGATGCGGCTCGTGGCGCCGGGGGATCCTCGCGACCTTCTCCTGCTCGTACCACATGATCGAGGAGCTCTTCACCAAGATGCTCCAGGAGGCGGCCTCCGATTGCCATCGCCGCGTGGAATTGTTGGAAAGGCTCCGGCAGTCGATGGACCACCCGATCGTTCTCACGCACCCCGAGTCGTCGTATTTGAAGGGGCCCTCCTGCGGATTGACTCGTGAGTGGGGAATCCCAACATTCCAACGATCCCCAAGGATCGCGCGCCGCGGCATTCGGCGCGCCGCACCCCGCGCGGATCCGGATCTTCGTGAACGGCGAAGCGCGCGAGCTCGCGGGTCGGCCGGCGCTCGCCGAGGCGCTAGGCATCCTCGGCGCGCCGAAAGTTGGGATCGCGGTCGAGCGCAATGGAGCCCTCGTGCCGAAGTCGCTCCACGCGACGACCCGCCTCGAGGAGGGCGACCGCTTGGAGATCGTGACGTTCGTGGGGGGCGGGTAGGGTAGTCATCCCAACCATGGCGCAGACCGGAGAATCCCACCTTTCCGCGGCCGACTCGCTCCGCGTCGGCGACCTCACTTTTCGCTCCCGATTATTCGTGGGAACGGGGAAGTACCGCTCGTTCGCCGAGATGCGCGCCGCCCACGAGGCCTCCGGCGCCCACTGCGTCACCGTCGCCGTCCGCCGCGCGAACTTGGGCGCGCCGAAGGGGAGAGCGTCCTCGATCACATCGATCGCCAACAATACGTTTTGTTGCCGAACACCGCCGGCTGCTACACCGCCGACGAGGCGATCCGCACCGCGCAGCTCGCGCGCGAGGCGGGGCTCTCGAACCTCCTGAAGCTGGAAGTCCTCGGCGACGAAAGACTTTGCTTCCCGATCCGATCGCCACGCTCGAGGCGGCGCGGGCGCTCGTGAAAGATGGGTTTCGCGTCTTCGTGTACACGAGCGACGATCCGATCCTCGCGCGGCGCCTCGAAGAGGCGGGGGTTGCGGCCGTGATGCCCGCCGGCTCGCCGATCGGCAGCGGCCAAGGAATCCTGAACCCACAAAACGTCCGCCTCATCGTCGAGAGCGCGCGAATCCCAATCATCGTCGACGCGGGTGTCGGCACCGCCTCCGACGTGGCGATCGCGATGGAGCTCGGGGTCGACGGCGTTTTGTTGAACACGGCGATCGCCTCCGCGCGCGACCCGGCGGCGATGGCGCGCGCGATGAAGCTCGCCTGCGAGGCGGGGCGCCTGCGCGTTCCTCGCGGGGCGAATCCCACGAAAAACCTACGCCACGGCCTCGAGCCCGGCGGAGGGGATCTCGCCGATGGCGAAGCCGGCCGCGGGAAGTCAAACCGCCGGCGGCAGTCAAGCCTCCGGCGCCGCCGCCGCCCAATCCCAACAATAACGGACGGGCTCCCGACGTTCCGTGGAAGCCGCGTATCCTCCGGCGCTCGCGATCCTGGGGGCGCCCTGTCGATCCCGCTCGTTGTGTTGGGATCGCGCGGGATGCCGACCGCGGGGAGGCGCGCGCCGGCGAGCGCGCTCCCGCGGGGCCGCTCTTCCACCTCGCGATCGCGGTCCTCTCGATCGGATTGCTTTGGTTCATGCCGATGGCGCGCGACCCGCTCTCGCGCCTCGAGCCCTTCGCCTCCGCACCGCGCGCTCCTCGAGTGGACCTGCGCGCTGATCCACGTCCTCGCGGTCGGCGTATTGTTGGGATTCCTCGCGGCGGCCGCGCCGCGCAGCACGGCCCCCGCTGCGCGCATTCACCCGCAGCCTCGGCCGCTTCATGCGGGTGCTCCTCCCGCTCCTCCTGGCTGCAATTGTGCATATTGTGGGGAGCGCGCGCGATCGGGCGCCCGGCGCCGGCGCAGCAGGCGTTGGTGGCCTTCGAGCGCGAAAGTTGGGATGTGCGCCTCGGGATGGCGGCGCTGATCGCGGTCGCGGCGCCGATCGCCGAGGAGACCATCTTTCGCGGCGCGCTCCACCCGCCCTGTCGCGCGTGATCGGCGCCGACCTCTCGCGCCTCGCCACATCGGTGGTGTTCGGCGCGCTCCACGGCCTCTACGCCTGCGTGCCGATCGCCCTCTTCGGCCACTTCCTCGCACGCGTGCGCGACGCCGACGGCCGCCTGCTACCCTGCGTCGGCCTCCACAGTCTTTACAATCTCCTGATGCTCGCGCTCTTCACGGCCTTCCCGCAGGTGCGCGACCTCTACCAACCATCCCCATGAGCGGATCCGCGAAGCGCCACGGCGAACACCACGAATACGTCCCCGCCCCCGACCCGGGAGATTGGCGCGCGCGCAAGGGGCTGATGGTGCGCCGCGGCGGCGCGCTCGTGGCGCTCAATGCCGTCGTCGTGGGGTCGGTCGAGCTCGGGGAGGACGCCTCGATTTGGTTTGGTTGCGTGCTGCGCGGCGACGACGCGCCGATCCGCGTCGGCCCCCGCACCAACATTCAGGATCTGAGCGTGGTCCACGCCGACCCGGATATTCCCAACGAAATCGGCGCCGACTGTGTCATCGGTCACCGCGTCGTCCTCCACGGGAGCCAAGTCGGCGACCTCTGTTTGATTGGCATGGGGGCGATCCTGCTGGGGGCTCCAAGATCGGGAGCGGCTCGATCATCGGCGCCGGCACGCTCGTGAAAGAGGGGATGGAGGTGCCGCAGCGCTCGCTCGTGGTCGGGATCCCTGGGCGGAGTGATCCGAGGGGTGCCCGACGAGGCCCTCGATGCAATCCGCCGCAACGTGGCCGGTTACGTCCAGAAGGCAAAGCTCTACCTTTGAGTCGCGCCGCCGCTCGGGCGACGGCACGATAGAAATCCTTTCCTTTTGCGGCGCCCGGATTGCTTAGATTGTTATGGCCGCTAGCTTTCCCTCGCACACTCTCCCCCGACGAGTGGCTCCACGTGGTTTCCACACCACGGGCCGGACTCCCTCCGGCTGCCACGCGCCTCCCCCTCCCACACAAATGTCCGTTAGCAAGAAACCCGCCCGGGTTATCGCGTCGCTCGTCTCCTGTTCAATTCTGGCATCCTGCAGCGGCGGGAGCGGCAGCTCGGGTCCCGCGCCCTTCGGAGCTCCCCAACTAACGCAGATCCAGTACGAGACGCGCCGCGAGGATCGGGGTCGGCGCGAACGCGACGGCGATCGCCGCCGGCGACGTGAGCGGCGACGGCCTCGCCGACCTGGTGGTGACCCGATACCAAGAATCGAAGGTCACCTATTTCCGGAGCCTCGGGAACGCCAACTATGCCCCGGGATCGATCTCCCCTTCGGGCCGCTCAACCCGTTCGCGATCGCGGTGGCCGACCTCGACGGCGACGGCCTCATCGACGTGGCGGTGACCGACTACGCCAACAATCGGATCTACACCTATCGCAACACGGGGGCGCCTTCGCGCCGCCCACGTTCGTCGCGACCGAGAATGGGCCGATCGCGCTCGCCATCGCCGACCTCAACAATGATGGGATCCAGGATTTGGCCGCGGGGTGCCTCATCGCGGGATCGTTTGCGTTCCACAAGGGTCTCGGCTCGATGACCTACGACATTATGGTGGCGATCGGTATTGGTGGGATGCCGGTCCAGATCGCGCTCGCCGATCTCGACGGCGACGGCCGCATCGACGTGATGTGCACCGACACGGCGAACTCCGAGCTGCGCCTCTACCAGAATCTCCGGGCTCCCAATCCCGGTTCTCGCTCGGCCTCTGGCCGACCGACGACGCAGGCCCGCTCCCGCTCGGCCTCGCGGTCGCCAACTTGATTCCGATCCCAACCCGGAGATCGTGACCGGCTCGACGGGCACCAACGATCTGATCGTTTGGAAGACCACGGGGGCGACGCTCACCAAGCATTACGTCGTCTCCGGCCCCACCCCTGCGGCGCGATCGCGCTCGGCGATTTCGATGGGGATGGAAAGTTGGATTTGGCCGCGGCCCACTTTTCGCCTGCGGCGCGACGGTGTGGCCGGGGATCGGCGATGCCACATTTGCTCTGCCGGTGACACGCCCCACGGGGCTCTCGCCGGTCTTCCTCGCGGCCGCCGACACGACGGGCGACGGCCTCGCCGATCTCCAGGTGGCCGATTCGGAGTCCGGCGAGGTGTGCCTCTTCCTCGGCCAGACGACGACCGACGGAAATGTGGTGGCCGGCCCGGCGGGGATCTACTCGGCCGTGCGCAATGAGTTCTTCGCGGTGGGCGACCTCGACGGCGACGGCCGCGCCGACATCGTGGCGGCCGACGACACCGGCGACACCGTGCGTGTCCTGAGAAACGACGGGTCGCTCCGCTTCACGCCGATGGCGACGCTCCACGTCCCCGCGGACAATACCAACGAACCGGTCCTGATCGACCTCGACAACGACGGCGACCTCGACATCATCCAGCTCCACACGAGCGGCTACTCGATCTTCCGCAACGGCGGAAACTTTACATTCGATCTCATCACGAGCCAGAACGTGAACGGCGGCCTCCTGATGGGGCTTGCCCTCGACCTCTTCAAGAACGGCCTCCCCGATTTGTTGGCATCGAGCTACGGCGCGGGAACCCTCTCCTGCTATCAGAACAAGCAGGGGGCCCTATCGTTGGTGATGAGCCTCAAGAGCGGCGCCGGGACCGCGGGCATGGCGGTGGGGGACTACGACCTCGACGGCGACCTTGACCTCGCGAGCGTGAACTTCAACGAGAGCACCCTCACGATCACGGGGCGCGTCGGCCAGCACTTCGCGCAGGAATACAAAGTCTTCGCGACCGAGGACCAACCCACCTATGTGCGCGCGGCCGATGTCAACCGCGACGGGCGCCCCGACCTGATCGTGAGCCATCTCACGGGGCCCGACATCCTCACCTATATCGCGGCGCACGGGCCGCTCGACTTCGAGGCGCCGACCTCGACGATCACCAACGGGCGTCCGGTGGCGATGGTCACCCCTGATGTGGATTTGAATGGCGTCCCCGATGTGGTGTATTGCCAGTTCGAGACGGGGCGCACGAGCATCCGCCTCATTCAGGAAGACGCGGCGTACGGCCCGGTGGTCTCGACCTTCCCCTCGCAGTACGCGATCACGTCGATCCTCTATGTGACATGGACGGCGACGGTTTGGCGGATGTCGTCACGGTCTCCCTCGCACGGAGCCTCGAGCAATACGTAACC